>Ga0209467_1000003_pt1 | contig 850067 bp, 708 predicted proteins | sample Higcelwee11metaG_FD_187175 | JGI IMG/M metagenome (GOLD analysis project Ga0209467, IMG submission 187175) | Freshwater pond sediment microbial communities from the University of Edinburgh, under environmental carbon perturbations - High... | ecosystem: Environmental > Aquatic > Freshwater >... | reverse complement strand
AACTTTTCTGGTGATGATTACATAGAGGTAATACCTGTTCCCATTCCGAACACAGAAGTCAAGCTCTAATGTGCCTACGATATTTGCGGGTTACCCTGCTGAGAAAATAGGTTGTTGCCAGATTTTTATTTATTCCTCTTTAGCTCAGTTGGTAGAGCGCTCGGCTGTTAACCGATAGGTCGTTGGTTCGAGTCCAACAAGAGGAGCCAACTAGCGGACGATTTATTCGTCCGTTTTTTATGCTTGTTTTGCTTGAGATATGTATTATTAAGCAATAATAAAATCAGTGTAAATTGTAAAAGTTAATGCCAAATGGTAATAAACGATTATAAAAAATATCTATTAATGTTGTAATTTTAATTAAAAAATGATAGAATTACATCATTAGGTAAAACCTATTAGGGAGGTAAAATTGGACAAAAATAATATACATGAAGAATTACAAAAATTAATAAAATCATCAAATATTTTTGTTGATGAACAAATGAAAAACCATACTTCTTTTAAAATTGGAGGTGTTGCTGATTTTTTTATAAAAGCAAAAACTATTAATGAAGTAGAAAAAGTAGTAAAATTTGCAAAAGAAAATAAAATCCTATTAACAATAATAGGAAATGGAAGTAACCTATTAGTAAAAGATAATGGGATAAGAGGAATTACCTTAAAAGTTGACATTAATAATATTGAGATAGATAAAAATACAGTTGAATTCGAAAAAAAAATAAATGAAATAAAAAATAGTAATATTGAAAAGGATGATAATAATTTAAATAAGGTTAATAATATAAATAGTAAAGATAATGTTTCAATTAAAAAAAATTCTAATATAGACAGTAAAAACGTTATTGTAACGGTTGGTGCAGGAGTTAAATTAGCTATTTTAGCTCAAAAGCTTTTGGATAAATCAATTTCAGGTTTTGAATTTGCATGTGGAATTCCTGGAACAATTGGTGGGGCAATTTATATGAATGCAGGAGCCTATGGCACAGAATTTAAAGATATTGTAATAGAGACTAAATACATTGATAAAGATGGAGTTATTCATTGTATAAATAATGAACAACATAAATTTGGATATAGAGATAGTATTTTTAAAAATGAAAGATTTATAATTTTAGAATCAAAATTAATATTAAAAAAACAAGATAGTAAAACGATAATTAAAGAAAAAATGGATGAATTATTAAAAGATAGAAAATCAAAACATCCAGCCTATCCAAGTGCGGGAAGCACTTTTAAAAGAGGTGAAGACTTTATTACATCAAAATTGATAGATGAAAGTGGATTAAAGGGATACAAAATTGGTGGAGCACAAGTTTCTGAAAAACATGCTGGTTTTATAATCAATGCAGGAAATGCAACAGCTCAGGATGTTATTGATTTAACTGAATATGTTAAAAAAACAGTTAGAGAAAAATTCGGAAAAGATATTTATCTAGAAGTTGAAATTGTAGGTGAATAAACTATACTTTTTAAGATTAGTAATGAAAATTAAAGATTAATAAAAATATAAATGGCAAATTAAGAAAGGGTAAATATGAGCAGTAAAAATAAAATGAATGGATTTTTAAAGTGGTTTAGAAAAGGGGCAAAATTAAAAAGATGGATGTTACTTATTTTAATAGGAGTAGCATCAACTTGTTACGCTGTTGCTGAAATAATTACTATGCCAGCATTAAGCATAATAGGTGTTTTAAAAGTTATAGCAAGTTTTGTATTTGGATTTTTAGCAATTGTTGTAGGAATAGTTTTTATACAAAAAAGAACTTTAGAGTTACTTGTAAAAGATAGTGATCAAAGAGAAGATGATCATGTTAAATCATTAATATTTAATAAAAAAGTTTATAATCAAGGTCCTAAAATTGTTGTTATTGGTGGTGGTTCAGGATTAAACACAGTTCTAAAAGGGCTAAAAAAATATACAGATAATATTACAGCAATAGTAACTGTATCAGATTATGGAGAACAGTCTACAGATTCAAGAAAACTACTACAAACCTTACCATTAGATGATATAAAAGAAAGTTTAGTGGCATTGTCTAGCAATGATGAATTAATGGAGGACATATTAAATTATGAATTCACAGATGGAAAATTAGCATCATTATCATTAGGAGATATATATTTGCTAGCTATGCAAAAATATTATAACGATTTTCCAAAAGGTGTTGAGGCTACCAGAGAAATATTAAATATAACTGGAAAGGTTTTACCAGTGACAATGGAGCCAATACAAATATGTGCAGAGTTAGAGGATGGAACAATTATAGAAAGTAGAGATAAAATTGCAGATATAGTTGGTAAAAAGAAAAGTAAAATAAATAGAATTTTCATCTCGCCTACAAATTGCCGTCCAGCTCCTGGAGTAATTGAATCAATTCAAGAAGCAGATGCAATAATTATTGGACCAGGTAAATTATATACAAATATAATTCCAAATCTTTTAGTTAAAGGCGTTACAAGAGCTATAAAAGAATCTAAAGGATTTAAGGTATATATTAGTAATATAATGACTGATCCAGGTCAAACAGATGATTTTAAATTATCAGATCATTTAAAAGCAATTAATGATCATACAGGAAATATTGGAATTTTAGATTATTGTATTTACGATACTGGAGATATTGTTCCAGAATATATTAGAAGATATAATAAAGAAGGAGCAGATTTAGTCGAACAAGATGTTTCTAAATCTAAGGAGCTTGGAATAAATTTAATTAAAAGGGATCTTGCAACATCAGATGGTGAGTTTATAAGACATAATTCTGATGCAATTGCCTCTTCAATAATAGAATTAATTTGTGAGGATCTTAAATTTCAGGATAAACAAAATGATCCACAATATTTAATATTACATAACAGGTTAAAATCAATAAATAAAAAGATTGATAAAACTAATGTGAAAAAGGAAAAGAAGAAGAGGAATACAAATTCAAAAAATAAGAAAAAAAGTAAGTTTTTAAATAAATATGAAGAAAGAATGGATTCAATAAAACAATCAGATGAAAAAACAAAAAAACATAAAGAACATCATATATTTGGAAGTAAAAATAAAGATGCTAACAAAGCATCTACAAAAAAAACAAATAACAATATTTTTGGAACAAAACAAAAAAGTAAAATAAATGGTTCAAATATAGATAATGCTGATAAAACAAATAAATCTGTAAATTCTAGAGAAGATAAAAATAAATATAATAACTTTGAAAAAAACATAATTAAGCAAAGAACCAAAAGTGCAATACTAGAAAATAAAGGTACAGTTAGAATTTCAATATTAAAAAATGATTTAAATGACACAGAATTAAAACCTTCTAGAAAACCTAGTTCTCCAGTTATAAAAAGGGGAAGTCAGTTATTATCAACAGATAGAAAAAATATAAACAAAATCGATTAGTTGATTTTGATTTTAAGGTATTATTCAATTATTTTAATTTTGATTTTAAAATAATAGAGATGGTTTTTTAAGGTTATTAAACAATAAAAACAAGTAAAATAGAAATTAACAATAAAAAAATAAAATAGAAATGAACAACAAAATATAAATTAGAAATGAACAACAAAATATAAAATAGGAATGAACAATAAAAACATAAAATAGGAATGAACAATAAAAACATAAAAGAGGAATGAACAAAAAAATGATTTATAAAAAAAATGAATTGAATTTAAAAAAAGGAATAAATAAAGAGTGGATTATAACTAATGGAATAGGTGGATATTCGAGTGGTACAATTATAGGTATAAATACTAGAAAATACCATGGTTTGTTAGTAGCACCATTAAATCCACCAGCTAAAAGATTTCTTATATTATCAAAAGTTGATGAAAGTATAGAAGTTGATAGAAAAAAATATGATTTATCATCAAATATGTGTAATGACTATGTATCAGAGGGATATAAATATTTAGTTAAATTTGAAAAGGATTATATACCTGTTTTTAGATATCAATTAAAAGGTATTAAAATCGAAAAATCAATATGTATGGAACATGGGAAAAACACAGTCGTTGTTCTTTACAGAATTTTATCAGAAAAAGATGCAAAATTTACAGTTGCACCACTAATCAATTTTAGAGATTTTCATACAATAAATAGTTCACATAAATTTCAACTAGAACAAGATATAGACGGTAGTAAAGTTAAGATTATTGTTGATGGAGAAAACAAAACTCCTGTGTATATTAATTTATCTGATGGAAGATATGTAGAACATGAAAATGATAGATTTAATAATATGTTCTATAAAGAAGAAGCTAATAGAGGTTTTTATCCTGAAGAAAATCATGCAGTACCTGGTAGATATGAGGTATTAATAAAATCAGGAAAAGAGAAGATAATTACATTTGCATGTTCATTGTCTCCTGACGTAGAAAATATTAATGGTCAAGAAATAATAAAAAATGAAATACATAGAATTGATACTCAGATAAAAGAAGTATCAGAAGTTTTAAAGAATGAAAGTATCAATAATCAAAAGTTAAATAGTGAAAGTATTAGTAGTAATGAAAAAAGAAATAACCAAAAGTTGAATAGTGAAAGTATTAATAATGAAAATATTCATAATGAAAACATTAATAATGCAAATATAAATAATGAAAAAATAAATAGTGAAAAAATAAATAATGAAAAATCTATTAATGAAAAAGCTATTAAAGAAAATATAAATCAAGAATTAGTAAAAAAATATGTAATTGCTTCAGATAATTTTATTGTTTATAGGCCCTCATTCAGGTTACATACATTGATTGCAGGTTATCCATGGTTTTTAGATTGGGGAAGAGATAGTTTAATATCGTTAGAAGGAATTGCCTTGATTTCAGGAAGATATCAAATAGCCAAAGAAATATTATTAACTTTAGTTAAGGGAGAAGAAGGTGGATTAATTCCAAATGGATATTCTGGTTTTGATAGTAGACCTCTATATAATAGCGTGGATAGTTCATTATTATTATTTGAACAAGTAAAAAAATTCTTGAATTACACTCAGGATTATAAATTTATAAAATCTAAAATTTATCCTACTTTGTTAAAAATAATAGTATCATATAAAAAAGGAATAGATATAGATAATAACAATATAATTGTTGATAAAGATAATTTAGTTAGTTCAGGAACAAAACAGACTCAAAATACATGGATGGATGCTAAAATAGGTCAAAAAGCTGTTACACCTAGAAATGGAAAAGCTGTAGAAATAAATGCAATGTGGTACAATGCTTTAAAAATAGCTGAGGAACTTTGCATAGAATTTGATAATCCTGATTTTGCAAAAAAATGTTCTAATATAGCAAAAAAATGTAAAAAAAGTTTTGAAGAACAGTTTTATAATCCAGAAAAACAATGTTTATTTGATGTTATAGGTGATGATAAAATACGACCAAATCAATTATTTGCTTTAGGCTTATCATATCCAGTTATAGAAATATCAGATTCAAAAGCTAAGGAAATTTTTAATTTAGTTACAAAAAAATTATTAAATGATTATGGATTAAAAACCCTAGCTAAAGGTGAAGATAAGTATGTTGAAGTGTATGAAGGTGATGAAACAAAAAGAGATATGAGTTATCATCAGGGTATTACATGGCCATGGCTTTTAGGAATTTATGTTGATGTTTATAAAAAAATTATTTCATTTGAAAAAGATGAAAAAAATAAGAAAATACTAATAGATTCGTATAATAAATTAAAAAGTCGAATTTATAATAATTTTGTATATGAGCTTGAAAAAGGTAAATCAGTAGGTAATATTTCAGAAATTTATGATTCAAAAAAACCATTTGAATCTAAAGGTGCATTTGCTCAATGCTGGAGTGTTGCGGAAGTATTTAGAATATTATTTAGCAAAGATTAATTTTTTAAAAATAAACAATTAATACTATAAGAAACAATTAATAATATTAGAATATTATTTAGCAAAGATTAATTTTTTAAAAATAAACAATTAATAATAAAATAAAGAGTTAATAACAGAAGAAACAATTAATAATAAAAAAACAATTAATGATAAAAGAAACAATTAATAATATAAGAAACAGTTAATAATAGAAGAAACCATTAATAATAAAAAAAACATTAGTGATTCTGTTGAATAACTAGAAAAAAGCTTTAAAATAATTGATTAATAATAAAAGTAATAATATGCTTATTAAGGGGGATATGTATGGCAATAGATAAATTAGAAAAAGATATTAAAGAAGAAAAATTAAATAATATTTATTTATTGCATGGAACAGAAACATATCTTTTAGAAAATACAATTAAAAAAATTAAAAAGATATTTGGTGAAATTGTTCAAGGAATCAATTATATTATGATTGATGAAAATAATTTAAATACGTTAATTTCCGAACTTGAAACACCATCTTTTGGATTTGAAAAAAAGTTAATTATAGTAAGAAATTCTGGATTGTTTAAAAAAGAAGCAAAAAAGAAAAATTTATTTTTAGAAGAATTAATTAAAAAAATATCTAATTACATATATGAAAATGAGCTAAAAATTAAAGAAAATAATATTTTGATTTTTATTGAGTATGAAATCGAAAAAAATGAATTATATAAAATAATCGATAAAAAAGGAGAAATATTTTATTTCGAACAAGAAAAAATGCCGCAGCTTATTAAAAGAATAAAGGGTATTTGTTCAGCTTACAAAGTTACTATAGATGATTTAACAGCCCGATATTTTATAGAATGTTGTGGTACAAATATGCAAGATTTAGTAAATGAAATAAGGAAATTAATAGAGTTTACTGGAGAAAATGGTATAATTAAAAAAGAAGATATAGATATTTTATCAATAAAAAATCTTGAAAGTATTATATTTGACTTAACTGATAACCTTGGTAATAAAAATGTTAAAAAGTCTTTAGAAGTATTTAAAAATTTGATATATGCAAAAGAGTCAGCCCAAAAAATTTTATTTTCATTGTACAATCATTTTAAAAAAATATATATAGTTAAATTATCTCAAAAATACAAAAAAAATCTGGATGAAACATTAAACCTAAAACCTAATCAAATGTTTTTAAAAAATAAATTTGTCAATCAGGCTAAATTTTTCAATGAAAATGAATTAAGAAAAATATTGGATGAGTTAATATTATTGGATTCTAATTATAAAATAGGATTAATAGACTTAGAAATTGGACTAGAATCAATTCTTTGTAGATATTGTAGTAAATAAAATTAATGAATAAAAAACCTCATTTATCAAAAAATAAATTTGAAAGTGAGGTTTTATTTATATGTTAAATTTTAGAACTGATATGGCAGATGAGAGAAATGATCTATTTAAACAAGCTAACGGAATAGAAAAAAATGTTCCAGGTGTTGAGGTTAATGAAATTATTGAAAATAATAATATTAAAACAACAATAGTTAATATTATTAATGAACAAGGTGCAAGTGCAATTGGAAAACCAATAGGAACATATATAACAATTGATGTTGAAAATTTAAGAATTGCTACAGAACAAGATATTCAAAATGCTTCGCAAACGATGTCTAATCAGTTAAAACAAGTTTTAGACAGACATGTTAATAATTTGGAAGAGGCATTAGTAGTTGGTTTAGGTAATAGATTTATGACTCCAGATTCTCTTGGACCAAAGGTTATTTCTCAAATAGAAATAACTAGACATTTTATAAAATATACACCACAATATGTAAAACAAGGAACAAGATCTGTAAGTGCTGTTGCACCAGGTGTACTTGGAACAACAGGAATGGAAACATTAGAAATAATAAAAGGTATTGTTGATAATGTTAAACCAAAGATGCTTATAGCAGTTGATAGTCTTTCTTCAAATAATATTGATAGAATTAGTACAACAATTCAAATTGCGGATACAGGAATTGTTCCAGGTGGTGGAGTGGGAAATGAAAGAAAAGAACTTACAGAACAAACACTTGGTATTCCTGTTATCGCAATTGGTGTTCCTATGGTAAAAGGTCTTCCGGAAAATGAAAACTTTATAATAACACCAAAAGAAATTGATGAATTAATAGATAATATGTCTAATATTGTAGCAAGAGGAATAAATCAAAGTCTATAAAAAGTTTTGATTTATTTCCAGTGCATATAATTTAATTCAGGAAAAATACAATCAATATTTTCTATATACTCTAAAAACTGTATATCTATATTGTTATTAAAAATTTGATTATATAAATTTAAAAATCTTCCAGTATGTTCTTTAATACGCTTATTTGCATATTCTACCATAGTTTTATTTGTAAGTATGAATAACCAATCACTACTTTGTAAAAGAAGTAATTCGCGTCCGCATTGAGTAATAGCACGCTGTATTAAAAGAGAAGTATGAGCTGTTTTAGGAAATCTATTTACCAATTCAATCATTTTTGCTCCAATATTATACAAATGTCTGTGAGCATAATCATTCAGCGGGTTAACCCAAACTTCACTAAAACCATTAGCTCCCCAGCTTGAACTAGACGGTGTAGATATTTGTAAATTAGGATAATTACACAAATATTCACTTGGTGTTGTTAAACTAAAATTTGATGACTCTAAATCAATTTTTTTAAATAACTCATAAATCCATTCAGGTCCTTCATACCACCAATGTCCATATAATTCGGCATCATAAGGACATAAAATAATTGGAGGGTTTTCCATATAATTAGATAATTTTTCTATTTGTTCTTCTCTACTATTTTTAAAATGAGTTGCTTGTCTAAACACAACATCATGAGCAGCTTTAATATTATACAAATCTTTTTCCTGTGTGTTTCCAGTGATCTTATAATATTTAATTCCTGTATGAACTCTAGCTCCATTTGAAGCAATATAAGGTTTTATATATTCATAATCAGCATCATAACCTAGATCTTTATAGAAATCTCGATAATTATAATCTCCAGGATAACCGTTAATAGAGCTCCAGACCTGTTTAGAGGATTCAATATCACGTCCAAAAGCTACTAATCCATTTGGAGATACTATTGGTGCAAATGTTCCATATATTGGAGCTGGGTTAGCATATAAAATTCCATGTGATTCAGTAATAATATAATCGATTTTGAATTCTCTTAAGTAATTATCTAGTTCTGGGATATAACCACATTCAGGAAGCCAAATTCCTTTAGGGTTTGTATCAAAAAATTTTTTGTAACAATCAACTGCAATCCCAATTTGTGCCTTAACGGTATTTGGATTTGAAAATAAAAGTGGAAGAAATCCATGTGTTGCACTACATGTAATAATTTCTAATACACCTATTTTTTGAAAAAATTTAAAATTAGAAATCAAATCACAATCTAAATTATCTCTAAAGAATATCAAATCATCTGAATATTTTTTAAAATAGTAATTAGATAGTTTATAAAGTTTTTCGTTATTAATATTTTTTTTAACTTCTTTTTTAGATAACTCAATATGTTTATTTAAATATTCGATGTATCTATTTTTTAATAATTTGTTATCTAGCATATTTAGTAAAGGTGGAGTAAGTGACATGGTGATTTTAAAATTAATTTTCTCTGACACTAATTTATCAAATGTTCTTAAAAGTGGAATATAGGTTTCTGAAATAGCTTCAAAAAGCCACTGTTCTTCAAGATAATCAGAATTTTCAGGATGATGTATAAAAGGTAAGTGAGCATGTAGAACAAGACTTACATATCCCTTATTTTTTTTTATAGAATTCATATATAAATTGCTCCTTAGTCTTTTTTTTTTGAATATTTTTAATTAATTTGTATATTTGGAAATTTCAATTACTTTTTATATTTGGTAATTTAAATTAATTTGTATATTTGGCAATTCTAATCAATTTGTATATTTGGCAATTCCAATCAATTTTTATATTTGGCAATTCTAATTAATTTGTATATTTGGCAATTTCAATCAATTTTTATTTGGCAATTTCAATTTAACAAACTAATTAAAATTAGTATTATTCATTTTTGAGGATGGATTATAAGTAAATTCATTTACATAGTCGTTTAAATAAAAATCATAAATATTATATAATTTTTTAAAATTATTAGCTTCTATTTTCTTACTTGTTTTAATTTTGGATTCTATATTAAAAAATTCATAATTTTTAGGTAATTCTTCAAAAAGTATATTATCATTAGGACATAATATTGAATTCGAATTAGTTATTAATATAAATTCGTTCTCTAAATTATTGTAGGGTTTAAGTCCCAGTTGTACTTCATATTCACAATTAGAATGGTCAATATCTATATACCAATTTGTTGCGAATTCATTAATTTCAATTTCTAAATTTGTAGAAAGTGTTTTATTAATAACAGTTAAAATAGGTTTTGTATTTTGGAAAAGATTAGAACCATATTTTTCTTTTAGTTTTTGCTTATCTAATTCAGAAATTTCCCAAAATGCAAATAATGTATTTGGATTTTGAGCAACTAAAACTAAATATGTTTTTTCATATGTGTTTGGTAAATCATAATGTTCAGAATAGAATTGCATAGTGTTTTTTTGTATAATATCTTTGGTTTTATTATTTTTTAATTTATTAAGATTAACATTTTTTTTATTTTTATTATTTTTATTAAGACTATCGTTTTTTTTATTATTTTTATTGTTAATTTTGTCTTTTTTTATGATAGTATTATTATTTAAAGATTTATTAGAAATTTCTTTTTTCATTTTACTATTTTTAGATTTATTTAATTTTTTTGGTGATGTGCTTGATTTTTCTGTATTTAAATTATTTTTCATGATATTTCCTCCTATGTAATAAGATAATCATCTTATTACATACTATATTAAAAAAAATTTATTTTCAATAGATAAAACAAAAAATCAGTGTCATAATGAAAATAAATAAAATATAAAAAAATTTTTTGATATAAAAAATGAAATTTCATATATGGATAAGAAATTATCTAATAATAAAAAAACAAAAAATTGCATTAAACATATAATAATGGAAATTATTAAAAAATATATATAAATATGTTTACTTTTGTCATAATTTTTTATAGAATATATCTAATATGAAAAGAGAAAATATACAAAGGAGGAACTGTAATTGAAGATTTTAATGCTTACATGGGAGTATCCACCAAGAATAGTAGGAGGAATATCAAGAGTTGTATACGATTTATCTCATAGGCTCATAAAAGATGGACATGATGTGACTATAATAACATATAAGGATGGAGAAGCTCCAGAGTTTGAAAATGATGAGGGTGTAATTGTTTATAGAGTAGAAAACTATATGATACATCCAAATAATTTTACTGATTGGGTTATGCAATTAAACTTTAATATGTTAGCTAAAGCAAATCAAATAATATTAAATCAAGGAAAATTTGATGTGATACATGCTCATGATTGGCTTGTGGCATATTCAGCAAAATCATTAAAAAACTCATATGATATTCCAATAGTATCAACAATTCATGCAACAGAATCAGGAAGAAACAGCGGAATACATGATGATACACAAAGATATATAAATGATACAGAATGGCTTTTAACATATGAATCAAATGAAGTAATTGTTAATAGTAAATATATGAAAAATGAATTACAAAGATTATTTGGTCTTCCATTTGATAAAATTAATGTTATTCCAAATGGTATAAATCTAGACTTATACCAAGGAATTGATAAAGATCTGGAATTTAGAAGAAAATATGCAAGAGATGATGAAAAAATAATATTATATATAGGACGTCTAGTTTATGAAAAAGGTGTACAACATTTGATTTCAGCAATGCCTAAAATTTTGAATCATTATAATGATGCAAAATTAATAATTGGCGGAAAAGGTGGAATGATAGATGAATTAAAAAAACAGGTTGATAATTTAGGTTTATTGAATAAGGTGTATTTTACTGGGTATCTAAATTCAAAAGAGGTTAAGAAGATTTATAAATGTGCTGATGTATCAGTCTTTCCAAGCACATATGAACCTTTTGGTATAGTTGCATTAGAATCTATGCTAGCTGGAATACCAACAGTTGTTTCAGATATAGGTGGGCTAGATGAAATAATAACTCATAGAGAAAATGGTATGAAAACATATGCAGGAAATTATAATTCAATTGCTGATTCTGTTTTAGAAATTTTGTATAATAAAGAGACAAGCAGCAAAATATCAAAGAATGCTCAAATTACAATAAAGCAAAATTATAGCTGGAATAAGATTGCTCAAGATACTTTTTTTTCATATGAAAAAGCTATATGTCAGACTTTCGCAGATAAACAAGCAAACCAGATAATACAAGAAAATGCACATAAAACGCATAAAGCAAAAAATACAGAAAAGGAAATTACAAAATTGTTAAGTTTCAAAAAAAGACATGCATATGCATAGTATATAATTATATATTTGAAAATTTTAAATAGAATATAAATATTATTAGAAAGGTAGATAAAAATGAATGTATATGATACAGCTAATAAATTAGCGTTAGAATTAAGAGAGTCAAAAGAATATAGGGAATATAAATTAGCAAAACAAAAAATTATGGAGAATAATGATTTTAAATCTAAGATAGAAGAATTTGAAAAAGGAAGATATGATGTACAGGTTCTTGCTCTAAGAGGAAATCAAGAAGATAATGAAAAGATAGCTAGACTTCAAGAATTATATTCAGAATTAGTTCAAATACCAGAGATAAAAAATTATTTCGATTTGGAAGTTAAATTTAATATTTTAGTTGCAGATGTGAATAAAATTATTGGTGAGGCAATAAAAGATATATTATAATAATTTTAAAATATATAGTGTTATAAAGATATATTATAATAATTTTTAAATATATGGTGTTATAAAGATATATTATAATAATTTTTAAATATATGGTGTTATAAAGATATATTATAATAATTTTTAAATATAAGGAGTTATTATGTTTAAAGGTATTAGTGAAATAAAAAAAATAGGTTATGATAAGGAATTAAATGAGATTACCAATAAATTACCAGATAACAAAAAAATATGTGAAGATATTTTAATAAAAGTAAATAATAATAATGTAAAAATTAGACAAGATGAAAGTAAAATAGCAAGTTTATATTTAGTATTTAGTAATACAATACTTATAGCAAACATTAAAAATTCTTTTACAAGAGTACAAACAATTGCTCATGAATGTTTACACTCAATACAAGACAAAAAAATTTTATGGTTTAATTTTATTTTTTATAATATATACACAATATTTTTCATAACAATTTGTATATTAGGTTTTGTAGAAAAAATAAATAATTATTGGGCTGTAGCTGTTATACTTCTAATTTTTGGGTTGATATTTTTGGGTGTACGTACATATTTAGAAATGGATGCTATGATAAAAGCAAGATATTTAGCAAAAGAATATTTGCTCGATAATTCGGATAAATTATCAAAGGAAGAAATAGATTTAATTATATCTAAATACGATTATATTAATGATGTAGGGATTAAAATAACAGTTGCAATATTAGCATGGAAGCCTATATTTAGATTTTTATTATTTATATTCATATGTATAATAAAATAATTTTAAATACTAAATAATATAGTAAATGTTTAAGAAATACTGAAAATTCCTTAAAAGAAAGACTAAAATCAAATATTAAATAATATAGTAAATTTTTAATTTCTAAAATAAAATACAAACTTCTCTTGTATAAAAAATCCACACTAAAGTATAGTGTGGATTTTTGCGTTCATTAATAAAATTCCAATTCTTTTTTGATTATTGTCTTTATAGGATTAACAATATTTTTTGAATCCAAAAAGACTTTTCCTTTTAATTTTTTTCTTGCAATATGCAAAGAATTTTGAATGTCAATTTTTTCTTCTGTTATTTCATATTTAAGAAAAATTGATTTCACAAGTTTGAATTTATCTATTTGAAGCGCATATGGTGTTTCTGTTCCTATGCCTGTTATAATTATACCAGACCGAAACTCACTTGGGTTGAAAGGCGAATAAAGCATAAAATTACCCCCCTTCTATATATAAAAAAGCTTCCAACTTATGCAATTATTATATAGTATTGTAGTTATAAAGTCAAATATGATATTTTATTGCGTAAACTACAGTTTGAATAAATATAAGTACTATATCGAATAGATTTATTAATAAGCTAATAAAACCAAATTATATAAGAAAAAAATCTTTTTTTTAATAAACCTTTTCAAAAGTATGAAAATGTTATACAATAGAAAAAAATAAATATTAGGAGTATAAAGGATGAATAAAAAATGGAAATGTTACGAAGAAAATAACGAATTAGCAGAAAAAATAGAATCAAGATTTAGTGTTAGTAAGCTTTTAGCGAAGATATTAGTAAATAAAGGATTAGTAGAAGAAGAAAAAATAAAAGTTTTTTTAAACCCTACTAGAAGCGATTTTCACGATCCATATTTAATGCCAGACATGAGTATTGCAGTAGATAGAATATCAAAAGCAATAGAAGAAAAAGAAAAAATAATTATATATGGAGATTATGATGTAGATGGAATAACAAGTATTACAGTATTAAAAAAATTCCTACAAGATAGAGGTGTTGATGTTGATTGTTATATTCCAAATAGACTAGAAGAAGGTTATGGTTTAAACAAAAATGCAATAAATAAAATATTTGAAAACGGTTATAATTTAATGATTACAGTTGATTGCGGTATATCAGGAATTGAAGAAATAGATTATGCAAATAGTTTGGGTCTGGAAATAATAGTTACAGATCATCATGAACCAGGTGAAGTTTTACCAAAAGCACTAGCTATTGTTGATGCAAAAAGAAAGGATAATAAGTATCCGTTTAATCAATTAGCAGGAGTTGGAGTTGTTTTTAAAGTAATTCAAGCATTGGGAATAAAATATGGTTTAGATGAAAAAGAATATTTAAAATATTTAGATTTAGTTTGTGTTGGCACAATTTCAGATATAGTTCCACTAGTTGATGAAAATAGAGTAATAGCAAAATTAGGTCTAAAATTAGTTGAGATGACACAAAATATTGGATTAAAAACATTATTAAAAGATGTTGGATATAAGAAGGTTGATTCTACAACAGTTTCATTTGGTATTGCACCAAGAATAAATGCTTGCGGAAGAATGGGACATGAACAAGAGGCTTTGCAATTATTTTTAACAGATAATATTTTAGAAGCACAAAAAATATCAGAGAAATTAAATGAATACAATAGAGCAAGACAAGAAACTGAAAAGAAAATATTTGAACAGGCATTAAAAATTGTTGAAAAAGAAGAAAAAAATAAGCCTTGTATAATATTAGGAAATGATGAATGGCATCATGGAGTAATAGGTATAGTTGCATCAAAAGTTACAGAAATGTATTTTAAACCAAGTATATTAATTTGTTTTGAAGGTGAAGATGGAAAAGGTTCAGGAAGAAGTATACCAGGATTTGATTTACATGATGCATTAAGTAAATGCGGGGAATATATTGATAAATTTGGTGGACACTCTATGGCAGTGGGAATAAGTGTAAAAAAAGAAGATTTTGAAAATTTCAAAAATGAATTTCAAAAATATACAGCTTCAACAGATATACACTCAATTCTACCAATAGTAAATATAGATGAGGAGATAACATTAAAAGATTTTAATCTTTCTGCAGTAAATGATTTGAAATATTTGGAACCATTTGGAGAAGGAAATAAAATGCCTATATTCATGTATAAAAATTTAAAAATAAATTCTATTAGAGCTTTATCAGAGGGAAAACATTTAAAACTAACTTTAAAAGATGATAACTTTATAATGGAAGCAATAGGTTTTAATCTAGGTCACTTATCAACTGAATATAAAATAGGTGATAAAATAGATGTGGCAGGTAGTTTAGAAATTAATTCATTTAATTCAAGAGAAACTGTTCAAATCAATTTGAAGGATATAAGAAAGTCTTATTAGAAAAGTGAATTTGAAAAATTTTACTATTGAATTGTAAAAACAATAAATCAATTATAAAAACATAATAAAAAAAATTAGATATAATTAATTCATAGGAAAAAGAGGGTGATATAATTGTCTGAAATTAAAGAAGTGACTATAGAAGATGTAATAAATAAAATGAAAAAAAATAAAGGCAAAACAGATTTGAAACTAATTAAAAGAGCATATGATTTTGCTAAAGAAAAACATGGAAATCAGCTAAGAAAATCAGGAGAACCATATATAATTCACCCAATTCAAGTAGCATATATATTGGCTGATTTAGGATTGGATGACAGCACTATTTGTGCAGCATTATTGCATGATGTTGTAGAAGATACAGATATTACTAATGAGGAACTTGCTAAACTATTTTCGAAAGAAATTGAGGAGCTTGTTGATGGTGTTACAAAACTTGGAAATCTAAAATATACAAGTGCAGAAGAACAACAAGTAGAAAATTATAGAAAAATGTTTTTAGCAATGGGGAAAGATATCAGAGTTATTATAATTAAACTTGCTGATAGGTTGCATAATATGAGAACATTAAAGTTCTTATCTAGAGAACGACAAATAGCAAATGCAAAAGAAACAATGGATTTATATGCACCATTAGCAAATAGATTAGGAATGTATTCTCTTAAATGGGAGCTTGAAGATCTATCATTTAAATATTTACATCCAGAAGAATTTAAAAAAATAGTTGATGGAATTGATAAAAAAAGAAATGAAAGACTAGAATTTATAGACAAAATAATGGATGATATTCGTATTGAATTAAAAAAACAAAAAATAAATGCAGAATTAACAGGTAGAGCTAAACATTTGTATAGTATTTACAGAAAAATGGAACGTGATGGAAAAGACATTGATCAGATTTATGATTTATTTGCACTAAGAATTTTAGTAGATTCTGTTAAAGATTGTTATGCAGCATTAGGAGTTGTTCATGACTTATATAATCCAATGCCAGGAAGGTTTAAGGACTATATTTCTGTTCCAAAACCAAATTTATATCAATCACTTCATACAACATTGATTGGGGCAAAAGGAACTCCTTTTGAAGTTCAGATTCGTACTGTAGAAATGCATAGAATAGCAGAATACGGAATAGCAGCACACTGGGCTTATAAGGAGGCTAATAGATTTAAAAAATCAACTGTAGTTGTTCAAGAAGATAAATTATCATGGTTAAGAGAAACATTAGAATGGCAAAAAGATATGCAAGACCCAGAAGAGTTTTTAAATACATTAAAAACAGAATTATTTGAAGATGAAGTATATGTATTTACTCCAAAGGGAGAGATAAAAGTTCTTCCTAATAAAAGCACTCCAATTGATTTTGCTTATAATATTCATGCTGAAATAGGGCATCATATGATAGGTGCTAAAATTAACAGTAAAATTATGCCTATAATTACAACATTAAAAAATGGAGATATTGTTGAAATTCTAACTTCAGAACAAGCAAAAGGACCAAGTAGAGATTGGCTAAAATTTATAAAAAGTTCTACAGCTAGAAACAAGATAAATGCATGGTTCAAAAAAACTGAAAGAGAAGATAATATTATAAAAGGAAAAGAAAATATTGAAAAAGAAATTAAAAGATTGGGGATTCAATATTCAAAAATATTTAAATCAGAATATATTCAACCTGCACTAGATAGGTATAAATACCAAAATATTGAGGAATTGTATGCAGCTATTGGATTTGGTGGTATTTCGACATCTAAAATTATTGCAAAAATGCTAGAAACATACAAAAAAGATCATGAAGATGAGTTTCTGGAGAAAAAATTAGAAGAATTATCATTGGAAAAAACTAGAAAAGAAAAGCCTTCAAATTTAGGAATAGTTGTAAAGGGAATTGATAATTGTCTTGTAAGATTATCTAAATGCTGTAATCCTGTTCCAGGAGATGAAATTGTGGGGTTTATAACAAGAGGAAGAGGTGTTTCAGTTCATAGAAAAGATTGCCAAAATATTGATGATTTAGTATCACAAGAAAATAGAATGATTGATGTTTACTGGTATGACTCAGAAAAAGCAGGATATAATGTAGATGTTGAAATAACAGCATATGACAGAAATGGTTTGCTAGCAGATATAATTAAAGAAATAAGTAATTCAAAATGCAATTTATTAGCAGTACATTCAAAATTAACTAAAGAGAAAATAGCTCAAACAAATGTGAAAATAGAAGTTCAAAATGTTGAAATGCTAAATAAAATCCTTTCAAATTTAAGAAATATAAAAAATGTATTTGAAGTGAAACGTGTATAATGTATTTGAAGTGATACGTGTATAATGTTTTAAACAAAGATAGAGGGATGAATAATGATATTAAAAAGAATACAAATAAAAACCACATTAGGAGACTATACAAATTGTTATATTATTCAAGATGAACAATCAAAAGAAACAATGGTAATAGATCCAGGCGGAGAGCCAGAAAAAGTAATAGAAATGTTAGAACTACTAAAATCAAAACTTAAATACATATATTTAACTCATTGTCATGGAGATCATACAGGTGGAGTTAATGAAATTAAAAATCAAAAAGGTGGGAAAATACTTATTCACAGATTTGATGCAAAAGGTCTTGAAGATGATAGTATAAGTTTAAAATCATATATTGGTATGGAAGATATAGAACTTGAACCAGATTCAAGAGTGGATCATGATGATTTGATACATATTGGTGAAATTCAATTTAAAATAATTCACACACCTGGTCACACAAAAGGTGGTTCATGTGTATATTGTGAAAAAGAAAGAATGGTTTTTACAGGAGATACATTATTTAGAGGAACATGGGGTAGAACAGATCTGCCAACAGGTAGTTTAGAGGAAATAATGGAATCTATAGAGACAAAACTTATGGTATTACCTGATGATACTATAGTTTATCCAGGTCATGGAAAATCTACAATGATTCATGAAGAAAAGCCAATATATCTTCATCTAAGGCCAAGAAATGATTAACTAAAACAAAATGACTAATGAATAAAAGCCAAGATATTTTCATCTAAGGCCAAGAAATGATTAACTAAAATAAAATGACTAATGAATAAAATCCAATATATCTTAATAAAATACAAAAAAATGATTAACTCAAATAATTGGAATAAATATTATAGACAAGCATATATTAATATATAAATCAATTTTAATATATAAGGAGTCTATAGAAATGGTTAATCTAACTGTAATAAATATTAAAGATATATTGAAATATCTAGTAAAAGTGACTTTAGTAATAATTATTATGGTTACACTTACTAGATTTTTTTATGGACTAAAAAACAATAAAATAAAAAGTGTAAATATAGAAGAAAAATTATTGTATTCGATTAAATCGATTTTACCGGGGATAAAACAGTATTTAGAACCAAAAAATCATAATATAAATATTGCAGATGCATACAAGGTTGCATTAAATTCAGAATTAAAAATAGATAAATTAATTGCTACTAATAGTAATATAGAAGAGGATGAAGAAGAATATGGTAATAATCAGATGAAAAATGAGGTGGATTTAAAAGATAATATAGAAGATGATTTAAAAAATACTTCTGTAAATAATGCTGCTATAGAAGTAGAAAATGTTCATACTGAGGTATTAGAGAGTAAATACAATGTGTATTCATGTGAAATACATGGAGTAAAAATAAAAAATGAGAGTACATATCAAGTAAACGAAAATGAATTTAACATTATAGAAAAGATAGAAAATTTAAAAAACATATTAATATTTCATACACATACATGTGAAAGTTATACAATAAGCCCAAATTTTCAATATCAATCAACTGGTAATTACAGAACTACAGATTTAAATTTTACAGTTGCTAGAGTTGGAGACGAGTTAGAAAAAAGATTAAAGGATATTGGATTTTATGTTTTTCATGATAAAACATTTCATGATTATCCGGCATATTCAGGTTCATATGGTCGTTCTCTTAAAACAGTTCAAAAATTACTAGACTTACAAAAAAACACAGAAATAGTAATTGATTTACATAGAGACGCAATTGGTGATAATACATATGCTCCAAAAGTAAAAATAGGAGAGGAAGTAGCTGCACAACTAATGTTTGTTATTGGAACAAATGGAAGCGGGTTATCTCATGATAATTGGAGAAAAAATTTAGAGTTTGCAATAAATGTCCAGAAAAAAGCAGAAGAAATGTATCCAGGATTATTTAAACCAATATTATTAAGAAATTCAAGATATAATCAACATCTTTCAAACAAAGCATGTATTATAGAGGTCGGGGCAACAGGAAATACAATGGAAGAATGTCTTACAAGTATGAAATACTTATCTAATGTATTAAATAAACTCATTATATAAATAAATTTATTACTCTAATCATTAATTTTCTATATAAATAAATTTTTCTTAGGTAAAGTGAAAAGTAATTGCAATTTTGTAACAATAACTGCAATTGTAAAAGTAAATTCATCTTAGTATTTAAATTTGATAATTTTATTGATTTTTATAGATGTAAAATATATAATTAAAAAAAGTACAAAATACTTATTAAAAAAGTAGAAAATATATAGTTAAATGAATTAGGAAATTAGAAAATATTTAATTGAAAAAATTAGAAAATATATAATTAAAAAAGTAGAAAAATATATAATTGAAAAAGTAGTAAATAAAATTATTATAAAAATACGAAAGAGAGTTGATCTAATATTGGGAAATGTAAAAGTTGATTTAAAAAAGACAAAAATAAGTGATGAAGAATTTATTAAATATTCAAAAGATATAAAGAGAATTCATAATGAATTGCACCAAGATAATGTAAAATTTAAAGATGAAACAAAAAATGATGAGCCGATAGGGTGGTTGAAATGGCCTGAAGAGTATGATAAAAAGGAATTTGAAAACATTAAAAAATGTGCAAAAAAAATAAGAAATGATTCTGACGTCTTTTTAGTTATAGGAATTGGTGGTTCATATCTAGGTGCAAAAGCAGTTATAGATTCACTTACAAATACTTTTTATAATTTACAAGACAAGACTGAAAGAAAAGGTCCGCAAATAATATATGTAGGTAATAATTTAAACCCAAATTACATAAATGATTTAATAGATGTTATTGTTGATAAACAAATATCTATAAATGTAATATCTAAATCTGGTACAACAACAGAGCCTGCAATTGCATTTAGAATATTTAAAGAATTAATTGAAAATAAGTATGGATTAGAAGAAGCAAGAAAAAGAATTTATGTAACAACTGATAAGAAAAAAGGTGCTTTATTAGAAATTGCAAAAGAAGAAGGATATGAAACATTTTTTATACCAGATAATATAGGAGGTAGATATTCTGTATTAACTCCTGTAGGTATGTTGCCAATTGAAGTTGCTGGAATAGATATAGATAAATTATTAAATGGTGCAAGATTAGCACAAGATAAATATAATGATAATAATATAAAATATAATGAATGTTATAGATATGCAGTTGCGAGAAATATTTTGTATAAAAATGAAAAAACAATTGAAATATTAGCAACTTATGAACCTAAAATGCGTTATTTTATAGAATGGTGGAAACAATTATTTGGTGAGAGCGAAGGTAAAGAAAATAAAGGAATATTTCCAGCTGGGGTTGAATATACAACAGACTTACATTCGCTAGGGCAATATGTTCAAGAAGGAAAAAGAAATATATTTGAAACTGTATTGAATATTGAGGAAAGTCAATCAGATATCACAATAGGTTATGACGAATATAATTTAGATGAATTAAATTATTTATCTGGAAAAAACTTATCATATATTAATAGAAAAGCTATGCAGGCAACAATGAAGGCACATATTGATGGCGGTGTACCAAATATATGTATTAATATTGAGAGACTTGATAGTGAAACAATAGGTCATTTGATTTATTTCTTTGAGAAAGCATGTGCAGTGTCTGGAAAATTGTTAGGAGTAAATCCATTTAATCAACCAGGTGTAGAAGAATATAAGACAAACATGTTTAAATTGTTAAAAAAACCTGGGTATGATGAAAAATAAATATTTCTCTTGACAATGATAGAATTATTTTTAAATTGTTTAAAAAACCTGGATATGATGAAAAATAAATAATTTTTCTGACAATGATACAACTTGGTGATAATATAAATAACATAAATTTAGAGAGATACCTGTAAACATTCCGAACACAGTAGTCAAACTCTATTTTTCAGTATTTATATGATTCATTCATCATTTTTAAGTATTGCAAAATTATGACTAAACACAATGTAAAGGAAAGTAGAGAATTCATGTAAATACCAAGTATTAGTATATACTTGGTGTTTTTATGTGTTTAAAAAATCCTCTGTAATACTTAATGAATTATGAAATTTTGAGAAAGGGAATGGTGAAAAATAATGGATAAAAAAGTTTTTGAAAAAGAAGAAAACAAGTTGTTAAGTGTTATTAAAAAAATTACTGATGAAGAAAAAGAATTAGAATATTCATTAGATAATTCAGACATGAATTATGATATGGAGAATTTAGCAAAAGGCGAATTGCTAAGAATTCAAGTTAAAAGATTAATTGATATAAAAAAGATAAAAAATGTTCCTTATTTTGCTAGAATGGATTTTAAAGAAATTGGTAACGATACTGAAAAGTTTTATATAGGAAAAATGTCAGTTCTGGATTCGAAAACATTAGAACCAATAATAGTTGATTGGAGAGCACCAATTTCTAATCTATATTATGAAGGGAAAATAGGAGATTCTGAATATAAGTGCCTAGACGGAATAATCAAAGGGGAAATATCATTAAAAAGGCAGTATATAATTGAAGAACAAAACTTGAAAAAATATGTAGATATCAATGTTACAGGAAATGATGAAATGTTACAAAATGCGCTTGAGGAAAAAGCTGATGACAGTCTAAAAAATATAGTAGCTACAATTCAGGAAGAACAAAATAAGATTATAAGAGCAGATATAAATTCACCACTTATTGTTCAGGGTGTTGCAGGAAGCGGAAAAACAACAATAGCTCTTCATAGGATAGCATATCTTATATATAATTATGAGAAACAATTTAGACCTGAAGAATTTATGATAATTGCACCAACAAAATTCTTTTTAAATTATATTTCAAATATACTTCCAGATTTAGGTGTTAATGATGTAAAACAATATACTTTTGAGGATTTTGCATATGATGTAATAGGAAAAAGATTAAAGATATCTGATAATAATGAAAAATTGGTAATTATAGTAAATAAGCAGTTTGATGATATAAACAATGGAAAAATAGATATAATGATAAAAGAATCAAAATTCAAATCATCTATTGAATTCAAAAAAGAAATCGATAATTTTTTGGAGTATTTAGAAGATTCATATATTCCAAAAATAGATTTTTGTTTTAGTAATTATACAATATTAAAATATGAAGAAATCAAAAAACTATTTAAAGAAACATATAAAATGTACAATTATAATACTAGAATTAGTGAAGTAGAGAAAAATTTGATATCAGAATTTAAAAAAAGTAGCCCTAAATTTATTGAAGATCTAAAGTTTGAAAGAAGAAATAATATAATTGGACTTGAACAAAAAGATAGAGTTAGAGTATGGGAAGAATATGATAAAATAATCAATTTAATCGAAAAAAATTATAAAAAAATTGTAAAAGAATATATAAAAAAAATTCCTCAAAAAGATTGTATAGAATACTATAAGGATTTCATAATAAATCATTTAGAACCTTCAAGTGAAGTTATAGAATATCTTAAAAAAAGTACGGTATCAAATTTATTAAGAAATGAAATAAGTTTTGAAGATTTAGCTCCTATAATGTATATTCAATATAAAGTATATGGTATAAAAGAAAAGTGTAGAATAAAACATGTAATAATAGATGAAGCACAAGATTATGGAGAATTTCAGTTTGATGTTTTAAAAACTATTTTAAACAGTAATTCCATGACAATACTTGGTGATATAGCTCAAGGAATTCACTCATATAGAGGAATAGAAAACTGGAAAAAATTTATAGAAACTGAGTTTGAAAATGTAAAAACAACATATACAACTTTAAATAAAACTTATAGAACAACAAAAGAAATAATGGATTTAGCTAATAGAGTAATTGATAAATTGCCAAGTTTCGAAAAAGAATATATAGTTTTAGGAGAACCAGTTATAGATAGAAAAGATTCGATAACAATTCAAGAAAGCAAAAGTATTGAAGAATTAATTAGTAAAATAAACTGTAAAATTGATAATTATATAAATAATGGTTACAAATCTATCGCAATAATAGGTAAAGATATGAATGAATGTTTATTATTAGAAAAAAAATTAAACAAATTAAGATCTGATATAAAGCTTATTAAAGGGAAAGATTCAGAATATAATTCTGGTATATCAATTGTACCTTCATATTTAGCTAAAGGTTTGGAATTTGATTGTGTAATTGTAACAAATGCGAATAATGAACAGTATAAAAACAATTCATTAGATATAAAGCTTTTATATGTAATTATTACTAGAGCTATGAGTAAAATTGATATTTTTTATACTGGTGAAATCAGTGAATTATTAAGTATAAATGGCAATATTAAATTACCTGTTATTTAGAGGTGAGTGAAAAAGTAATTACGGTTATTTAGCTTTGAAGTGAAAAAGTAATTGCGATTTTGTAAAATTAACTGCAATTGTAAAAGAAAAAGCACCGGTTATTTAGAGAATTATTAAAAAATTAAAATCTTGACAATTTTAAAAAAGTTGGTATAATTAGAATATAGTAGAAATAAAAACTATAATGAGAAAAAGTAAAATAAAATTTATCTGTAGAGAGAATTAGTCACCGGCTGAAAGCTAATTTAGAAAAAAGTATTTGAAAAACTACCTCATTGTTTCTAGAAAAAACTAGACGTTTACTTGCGTTAAAAGTATCCAATTAAGTTAAATTTAGGATGGAACCGTGTTATAAATTATAGCACTCCTAAAGATTATTTTGTAATAGTCTTTTTGGAGTGTTTTTTTATGTTAAAAAAATCATATTTAAGATACCAAATAGACAAAAAGGAGGAAAAGTATGAAAAAAGTAGAACTTAAAGATGGCTCTATATTAGAAATAGAGCAAGGAAGTAGCATATTAGATGTAGCAAAAAAAATAAGTGAAGGTTTAGCAAGAATTGCTATGGCTGGAAAAATTAATGGAGAAGTAAAAGACCTAAGAACAGCAATTAATGAAGACTGTAAATTAGAAATTTTAACATTTGATTCGATTGAAGGAAAAAAAGCATATTGGCATACAACTTCACATATAATGGCACAAGCTGTAAAAAGATTATTTCCTAATGCAAAATTAGCAATAGGGCCAGCAATTGATGAAGGATTTTATTATGATTTTGATACTGAAAAAACTTTCTCAGATGAGGATAAAGCAAAAATTGAAGAAGAAATGAAAAAAATAATTAAAGAAGATATTGCTATTGAAAGATTTACTTTACCAAGAGCAGAAGCTATAAAATTTATGGAAGAAAAACAAGAGCCATATAAAGTAGAGCTTATTCAAGATTTACCAGAAGATGAAGAAATATCTTTTTATAAACAAGGTGATTTTGTTGATTTATGTGCAGGACCACATTTAATGAGCACTGGAAAAGTAAAGGCTGTAAAACTTTTATCATCTTCAGCTGCTTATTGGAGAGGGGATTCAAATAAATCAACATTACAAAGAATTTATGGAATATCATTTCCTAAATCTTCAGAATTAGAGGAACATCTAGAAAAATTGGAAAATGCAAGAATGAGAGACCACAATAAACTAGGAAGAGAATTAGAGTTGTTTACAACAGTTGATATAATAGGTCAAGGACTTCCTATAATGTTACCTAAGGGTGCGAGAGTAATACAAATTTTACAAAGAATGGTTGAAGATGAAGAACAAAAAAGGGGATATTTATTAACAAAAACACCACTTTTAGCAAAATCAGATTTATATAAATTATCAGGTCATTGGGATCATTACAGAGATGGAATGTTTATATTAGGCGATCCAGAAAATGATAAAGAAGTTTTTGGATTAAGACCAATGACATGTCCTTTCCAATTTATGGCATACAAAAATAAACAGAGAAGCTACAGAGAATTACCATTAAGGTATAATGAAACATCAACTTTATTTAGAAATGAAGATTCAGGAGAAATGCATGGATTAATTAGAGTTAGACAATTCACTATTTCGGAAGGTCATATAGCTGCAAGATTAGATCAACTAGAAGAAGAAATCAAAGGTTGTATAGATTTAATTGATTTGTTCACTAATAGGCTAGGATTAAGGGATAATATAACATTTAGATTTTCTAAATGGGATCCAAATAACAAGGATAAATATATGGGTTCAGAGGATGAATGGAATCATTCGCAAGATGTATTAAAAACAATTTTAGATGATTTAGGAATAAACTACAAAGAAGCAATAGGAGAAGCAGCATTTTACGGACCTAAGCTAGATATTCAATATAAAAATGTTTGGGGAAAAGAAGACACAATAATTACTGTACAAGTAGATTTCCAATTGGCTGATAAGTTTGATATGTATTATATAGATAAAAATGGTGATAAAGTAAGACCAGTAGTAATTCATAGAACATCATTAGGATGTTATGAAAGAACATTGGCTATGATAATAGAAAAATTTGCAGGAGCATTTCCAACATGGTTAGCACCTGTGCAGGTTAAAATTTTACCAATAGCTGATGCTCATTGTGATTATGCATATGAAATAAAGAAAAAATTTGAAGCTCAAGGAATTCGTGTTGAATTAGATGATAGAAATGAAAAAATAGGTTATAAAATTCGTGAGGCTCAATTAGAAAAAGTGCCATATATGTTAGTTATTGGAGATAAAGAAATCGAAAATAATGCTGTAGGCGTGCGTTCTAGAAAAGACGGAGATATTGGAGCAATGCCAGTAGAGGAATTTATTGAAAAAATTGAAAAAGAAATAAAAAATTTCGAAATGTAATTTAATACTGAGATAAATAAATAATTTGCAAAAATTTATAAAATATAAGTGAAGTAAACCCAAATTGTGGCCTGAAAGTTTAGCAATTTGGGTTTATTTTTATATTGTATTTTTGAGTTAAATTCTAATAATTATCACACTTTTTTCATATATTCGCTGTATAATTTGAAACTAATCTATTTAAATTTAACTTTTTTTGTTGTACAATAAAAAAAATACAAGGAGGAACAAAATGAAACAGATAGAGATTACAGTTAGATTGGCTGAAGAAATTGAAGATGCTATTAGTAAATTGGAAAACAAAGGATTTAAAAAAATACGAGAAAGTGATATTGATGATATATACTTATCAAATTTAGATATTGAAATTAAAAAAGAAAATATACAAGAATTCTTAAAACATTCAGTATTATTGAGAAATTTAAAATTGGATGGAAAAGAGATAAAAAAGATTACTTATAAGAATAAAGAATTGGATAATAATGGAGATGTTATTTCTGAACAAAAAGTAAATTTGAATTGTGATGATTTGAAAAATGCAGAGAGTTTATTTAGTTGTTTAGGTTTTTACAATCTTATAGAAGTAAAATATCATGTAATTGTATATGAAAAAAATGGAAATGAATTTGCTTTTCAGATAGTCGAAAATCTAGGAACTTTAATCGAATATGAAAGTGTTAATGACTTCGAAGGAAAATCAATTATAGAGATAAATGAAGCAAAAAATGAAATGTTAGCATATATTAAAAAGAGCAATATTAATATTACCGAGGAATACGATGTGAAAAAGGCTGTGGAATTAATAGAGAAAAAGAACAACTTATAAGAAAATTACATGTTTAGGTTAAAATTTTACCAATAGCTGATGCTTATAGTCATTGTGCATATGAAATAAAGAAAAAAATAGCAAAATATCATAAAATATAGTTGAAGTAAACCCAAATTTTGGCTTGAAAGTTTAGCAATTTGGGTTTGTTTTTATATTGCATTTTTGAGTTAAATTCTAAAAATTATAGACTTTTTGTAAGAAATGAAATAAAATAAATAGAAATGAAATGTAACAAAATGAATAGAAATGATATATGCAAAATTGAAAAAAGACAAATGAAAAAAATTATATAAAAAATTACAATTAATATCAAGTATAATTATTCGTAAAAAACTATAAAAAACTATAAAAAATTATAAAAAACTATAAAAAACTATAAAAAACTATATAATTAACTATAAATAATAACAGGAGAAAAAATGGAAGAATTACTAAAAAGTTGCACAATATGTCCTCATGATTGCAAAATAAATAGATTAGAAGGCAAAACTGGAAGATGCAGATGTGATGATAAGATTAAAATCGCATTAGCATCATTGCATTTTTATGAAGAACCGTGTATTAGTGCAGAAAATGGTTCTGGAACTATATTTTTTTCGAATTGTAATATGAATTGTATTTATTGTCAGAATTACGAAATAAGTCAGCAATCAAAAGGAAAAGAGATAACAGTTGCACATTTAGCGGAAATTCTAATTAATCAGCAAAAAAAAGGAGCAAATAATATTAATTTAGTTACTCCAACAATGTATGTTCCGCAAATAATTAGAGCAATAGAAATTGCAAAATTAAATGGATTAAAAATTCCAGTAATTTATAATTCAAATGGATATGAAAAAGTTGAAACAATTAAAATGTTAAAAGGTTATATAGATGTATATTTGCCAGATTTAAAATATTTTTCTAATCAGCTGGCAAAAAAATATTCGAATGTGGACAATTATTTTGAAACAGCAACTTTAGCAATTAAAGAAATGTATAATCAGGTTGGTAAGCCAGAGTTTGATGAAAATGGAATTATAAAAAAAGGTGTAATAATAAGACATATGATTTTACCAAATTATATGCAAAATACAAAAAATATATTAAAATGGATTAAAGAAAATATGCCTGTGGATGTTTATGTAAGCATAATGGCACAATATTTTCCTACATATAAAGCAAAAGAAGATAGTGTATTAAATAGAAAAATATCTCGCAAAGAATATAAAGATATAGAAAAGTATTTATTCACAATTGAGTTAGAAAATGGTTATATGCAAGAATTAGGAGAACATGAAGAAGAATATGTTCCAAACTTTGATTTGAGTGAGTAAGTAAAAAACTGGAGGTAAAAAATGGCGGATGTAAGATGGACAGATGAGCAATCACAAGCAATAGAAACAAAAGGTTCTAATATTTTGGTAGCAGCAGCAGCAGGAAGCGGAAAAACTGCTGTTTTAGTTGAGAGAATTATTAGTAAAGTAATTAATGATAAAGTTGATATTGATAGAATACTAGTTGTTACATTTACTAATGCAGCTGCAAGCGAGATGAGAGAAAGAATGCTTGAGGCAATATATCAAAAAATCGAAGAAAATCCGGAAGATAAGAATCTTCAAAAACAAATAATTCTATTAAATAAAGCAAGTATATGTACAATAGATTCATTTTGTAAAGATGTTGTTAAAAATAATTTTTTTGAAATTAATACATCTGCTAATTGCAGAGTAGGAGATAATTCGGAAATCAATTTGTTAAAACAAGAAGTTATTGATGATTTATTTGAAGAAAAATATAAAAAAAATGACAGTGGATTTATTAAATTAATTAAAACATATACAGGTTATCAAAAAGATGATAATTTTAAAGATTTAATATTAAAAATTTATGGATTTATACAAGCAAATCCAAATCCTAATTTCTGGTTAGAAGAAAAAGTGGAGATGTTTAATTTAAAAGATGAAAATTTTGATTTTGCACAAACTTCATGGGGTAAGATTATTATTCAGGAAATTGTAGATAATGCATATGATTCAATGATAAAATTACAATATATAAATAAAAAACTGGGATTGTTTGATGAATTGGTAAAATACAAAAATGTAATTATGCAAGATATCGTTTTATTGGATAGTATAATTAATAATTCGAATAGTTGGGATAAGATTTACAATATATTTAACCAAGAAGATACAGTTTGGGCAAAATGGCCAGGACTTAGAAAAATTGATAATGAAGTTAAAGATGAAGCAAAAGAAATAAGAGATATAACAAAAAAGAAAATTGATGAACTCAGAAAAAAATATCTAATTTTTACATCTACACAAATAAGAGAAGACATTTATGAAATGCACGAAATTTTATTTGAAATAAAAAATCTTATTATAGAATTTTCTGATAAATTCTCGGCCAAAAAAAGAGAAAAAAATATAATGGATTTTAATGATATGGAACATTTTGCATTAGATATTTTAGTTGATTTTAAAGATGGTAAACCAGTTCCAACAGAAGTTGCAAAAGCTTATCAAGAAAAATTTGATGAAATAGCCATAGATGAATATCAGGATAGCAACCTTGTTCAAGAAACAATTTTAAATAGTGTTTCAAAAGGAAATAATACTTTTATGGTTGGTGATGTTAAACAAAGTATTTATCAATTTAGACAAGCAAGACCAAAATTGTTCCTAGAAAAATACGAAATGTATGATGCAATTAGTAAGGAAAAAAACGATTCAATTGCTGATTCAAAAGGAACGAAAATTCAGCTTTTTAAGAATTTTAGAAGTAGAAAAAACGTTTTGGATGTAACAAATATAATATTTGAAAATATAATGACACAAGCATTAGGAAGTATTGATTATGATGAATCTGAATTCTTAAATTTAGGAGCACATTTTAACGAACCAAACGAAAAACTTGATATTGCAGGTATCGCTGAATTTTTTATACTAGATGAAAAAGATACAGAAGAGAAAAAGCAAAAAGCAAGGGACAGATTAAGAAATGATACTGAGCAGGAATTGGAAAACACAAAAAAATTAGATACTGAGCAGGAATTGGAAAACACAAAAAAATTAGACACTGAGAATGAAAAAGAAAACACAAAAATTTCAGAACAAGAAATAGAAATTGAAAAAAATTCAGAACAAGAAATCAAATATACAAAAAATTCAAAAAAAGATAATGAATATGACCAACAAATTTATAATCTTGAATCAAGTGCTTCTCAAACAGATGGCAGTTATTTGGAAGATAATCAGGTAACAGAATTTGAGATGAATGATACAGAAAATACGGAAGTCAATGAAGAGGATATTAAAAAAACTGTTTTAGAAGCAAAATTTGTTTCTAAAAAAATCAAAGAATTAATAGAGAGTGACTATAATGTATGGGACAAAAAAGAAAAAAAATACAGAAAAGTAACATATAAAGATATAGTAATTCTACTTCGTGCAACATCAATTCCAGCTCCTATTTTCGAAGAGGAACTCTCTAATTTGGAAATTCCTGTATATAGTGATGCTTCATCAAAATATTTGTATTCATATGAGATTCAAATAATTATGAGCGTATTAAAAATAATAGATAATCCTGTACAAGATATTCCCTTAATAGCAGTTATGAGATCAAGTATAGGTGGATTTACAGATAATGAATTACTAGAAATAAGATTGTCTGACTCAGGAGCTAGTTTTTATCAAGCTTTAAATAAGTATACACCAGAAAATTATTTAAAACAAAAAGTAAGTAATTTTTTAAATATGTTAACTATATGGCAAGAACAGGAAAAATACTTATCGCTTGATGAATTGATTTGGCAAATATATCAAGATACCGGGTTTTACAATTATGTTGCATTATTAAAAAATGGAGCATTAAGACAAGCAAATTTAAAAATGCTATTTGAAAGAGCAAAACAATATGAAAATGGTATTTTTAAAGGATTATTTAATTTCATAAATTTTATTAATAAAATACAATCAGGAAGCGGAGATTTATCAACTGCTAAGATTATTGGCGAGTCAGAAAATGTTGTTAGAATTATGAGTATACACAAAAGTAAAGGGCTAGAATTTCCGGTTGTTTATTTATGTGGAACTGGTAAAAAATTTAATATGAAAGATTTAAATGAGAGAATAATTTTACATCAAGACCTTGGGTTTGGACCTAATTATATAAATGAAGAGTTAAGAATTGAATATACAACTCTTGCAAAAGAAGCAATAAAACTACAAACTAGAAATGAAATAATATCTGAAGAAATGAGAGTACTATATGTTGCTTTAACAAGAGCTAAGGAAAAATTGTTTATTACTGGTGTTCTTAAAGATGTAGAAAAAAATATATATGAAAAAGAGAAACTATTAGATACATATAATAGTGTTTCAAATACTAAAATAGGTGTAAATGATAAAATACTTAAAAAATATATAACATATCTTGATTGGATTTTATTAGTTTATTTACAAGATGAAAATCTTAAAAAAAACATGACTTTGCATACTCTTGCTAAAAATGAGATCTTAGAAGATATTAAAATCCCAATAACAGAGGAAATTCATGATTTTGAGTCTAAAATTAATTCGGAAATAGAAAAAATAAAAGAAGATCAAATTAACGAAATAAAAAACAATTTGGAATGGAAATATAAATTTAATATATCTTCTAAGATTCCTTTAAAGACATCTGTTACAAAAGTTAAACATATGATGGAACAAGAAAAATTTAAAGTAAATATATTAGAACAAGAAAAATTTAAATTAAATATACTAAAACAAGAAAAAATCAAGGCAAATATACTAGAACAAGAAAAATTTAAAGCAAATATTCTAGAACAAGAAAAGATTAAAGTAAATACTCTAGAACATAATAAACATGATATTAATGATATCGAACAGGAAGAATTATGTGTATATAATAGATATGAAAAGGAAGAATCAAATTTAGCTGAAACATTAGAGGAAAAACAATCAGCAAAAATACTTTTTGAAAAGCCTAAATTTTTGTCAGATGAAAAAGTTATAACACCTGTAAAAAAAGGTACTATAATTCATATGTGTTTTCAAAAATTAAATTATGAAAAAGAATATTCAGAGGAAGATATTAAAAATTTTGTTGATGATCTTGTTGAAAAAAATCTAATTACATATCAAGAATCAAAAGTAATTGATATTGATAATTTATATAATTATACAAAATCTGATTTGTGGCAACAATTAAAAAAGGCTAAAAAAGTTTATAAAGAACAACCATTTTATTTAAATATAAATTCAAACGAAATCTATAAAGATGGAAATGGCGAAACTATATTAATTAATGGTGTTATAGATTTATTCTTCATAAATAAAAATAACGAATATATATTAGTTGATTATAAAACAGATAATATAGAAAATGAAAAAGATTTAACAGAAAAATATGAATTACAATTAGAAATTTACAAAAAAGCACTTGAACTTGGATTAAATAAAAAAATATTTAAAACATTTATTTATTCCGTTAAAAATAATAAGCTTATAAATATATTATAAATTTGTATAGAAACTTAAAAATATCATTTAGTCTTATAGAATCTTATAAATTTATACATAATCTTATAAAATCTTATAAAAATTTTTTTTAAGGGAGTACCATATTAATGGTACTCCTTTAATTAGGCTTCCAAATTTGCTAAATCGAGGATAATAATCTGATTTTTATATATTATATTAAAACCGTAACTATATAATATAGGCATAAGTGCCCATAAGTCAGAGTTTTTACCAGTAATAATATAATATTTTCCTATGAGATATTCTTTAAACCGAGTGTAGTCAAAAGGCATTGGAAGGTCCTCCTTTCTTAAATACGATACTAAACATTATATGTATGAGTTGAAAAAAAGTAAACTAAAACTCATCGTAAAATTATTACAAAAAACGACAAAATGAAGTTAAAAACATAAATTGGTTTAAGTAAAATGTATTTACTTGGACTAAAAATTATGATATAACATATTTAATTAAATAATAATATGAGTGTAATATAATTTTTAAAAATATTGAGGGGATCAATCTATAAAAACTTCTATTAGATTGAGTATACAAGGTGAAAAATGAGAATAGATAAATTTTTAAAAGTATCCAGAGTTATAAAAAGAAGAACTATTGCAAATCAAGCAGCTGATAATGGAAGAATTAGTATTAATGGTAAGGTAGTCAAACCAAGCTATGAAGTTAAAATGGGAGATATTGTAGAAATAAAATTCGGAGATAAAGTATCAAAATTTAAAATAATTAACATACCTAAAGTACAAGTAAAAAATATGGAAGAAATGATAGAAATTTTATAATATAATGTTAAGTTAATAAATTTAAGGAGGCTTTTATGGTAGAAAATTATGATGTGATTGTTGTAGGAATGGGCCCAAGCTCTGTATTTATGGCATATGAATTAATTCAATTAGGAAAAGCAAAAAAAATATTATTAATTGATCAAGGAAAAAAAGTTGAGGAAAGAAAGTGCCCGATTGAGGAATTAGGTAAATGTGTAAAATGTAAACCGTTTTGTCATATTACTTCTGGTTTTTCAGGAGCAGGTGCATTTTCAGATGGCAAATTAACATTGTATAATAAAGAAGACGAAGATTTTTTTGTTGGGGGAGAATTGCATCATTATATTGGTGTTGAACAAACAAAAAAATTAGTGGACTATACAGACAGTGTTTATTTGAAATTCGGAGCAGACACTAGAATAGAAGGTATAGAATATAAGGATGAAATAAAAGAAATATCTGTGAAAGCAAACAAGCAAGGTATAACTTTAATAGATCTCCCAATAAGACATTTAGGAACAGAAAAAGCACAGGAGATTTATAAAAAAATCGAAGATTATATACAAGAAAATAATATTGAAATGATTTTTGAAGCTACTGTTGAAGATTTAATAATAGAAAACAGTAAAATAAAAGGTGCAATATATAAGAAAAATAATGAAAAGTCTGAAAGCCATGAGGTTTACTCTGATAAAGTTGTTTTGGCTGTTGGAAGAAAAGGCGCAAATTGGCTTGTAGAAATTTGTAATAAACATAAAATAAAAACGAGCTCAGGTGTTGTAGATATTGGAATTAGATATGAACTTCCAGATAAAGTTATGAAAAATATTAATAAATTTATGTATGAAGGTAAATTCATTGGAACACCATTTCCATTTAAAGATAAGGTTAGAACATTTTGTCAAAATCCTAGTGGATTCGTATCTTCAGAGGTATATGATAATAATATGAATCTAGTAAATGGTCATTCTTACAAAGATAAAAAAAGTTCTAACACTAATTTAGCAATATTAGTTTCTCATGCATTTACATATCCATTTAACAAACCAATTGATTATGGAAGAAATGTTGCAAAAAATTTGAATGAATTAGGTAATGGAAATGTTTTAGTTCAAAGATTAGGAGATATTTATAGAGGAAAAAGAACATGGCAACAAGAATTAGATGAAAATTCTGTTGTTCCAACATTAAAATCGGCTGTTCCAGGAGATATTACATATGCAATTGGATATAGAACAATGACAGATATTTTACAATTTATTAGAGATATGGATAAGGTAATAGAGGGATTTGCAAATCCAGATAATTTATTATATGGACCAGAAATTAAGTTTTATAGTAATAAAGTAACTATAAATGAGAATTTCGAAACAAGTATCCAAGGCTTATATTCAATTGGAGATGGCGGAGGAATGACAAGAGGTTTGATGATGGCATCAGCTTCAGGTGTTCAAATGGCAAGGATTTTATCAAAGAAAATTTAAAAAGATTTTAAAATATAAGTCATAATAAAAAAACATACAGCAAAATAATATTTTGTTTAAAAAATAATAGTTATAAAAAAACTATGTAAGTAAAATTAAATATAAACAAATTAAATTAAAATAGATTAAATAAAAGTAACAAAATAGAACAAAATCAACAAAATCAACAAAATCAATAAAATTCAACGAAATCAACAAAATTCAACAAAATCAAACAAAATCAAATAAATAGATAAAAAGGAAAGAATATGGAAGAGTTTGTGCATTTACATGTTCACAGTGAATATAGTTTACTAGATGGAGCTAACAGAATAAAAGATTTGCCTAAAATAGCAAAAGAATTAGGAATGAAGGCAATTGCATTAACAGACCATGGTGTTATGTTTGGAGCAATTGACTTTTATAAAGCGTGCAAATCTAATGATATTAAACCAATAATTGGATGTGAAATGTATGTCGCACCAAGGAGTAGGTTAGATAAAGAACCAAATATAGATAATAAAATCAATCATTTAATATTACTTGCTAAAAATGAAAAAGGATACAAAAATCTTTTGAAATTAGTTTCTTTAAGTTTTGTAGAAGGTTATTATTATAAACCTAGAATTGATAAAGAAATCTTAGAATTATACAGTGAAGGATTGATATGCTGCAGTGCTTGTATTGCAGGAGAAATAAGCCAAGAAATTCTTCTGGGAAATATTGAAAATGCAGAAAAAAAAGCATTATGGTATAAAAGTATATTTGGAGAAGATTATTATTTTGAAATACAACATAATGGGTTAAAAGAACAAGTATTAATTAATCAGAAATTGATTGAATTATCAAAAAAATTAAATATTCCACTTGTTGCAACAAATGATGCTCATTACACAAAAAAAGAAGATGCTCAAAATCATGAAATTTTATTGTGTATACAAACAGGGAAAAAAATTACAGAAGAAGATAGAATGAAGTTTCCTACAGACGAGTTTTATATAAAAAGTCCAAAAGAAATGAAAGATTATTTTATAAATGTGCCAGAAGCAATAAATAATACATATGAAATCGCAGAAAAGTGTAATTTGGAATTTGAATTCGGAAATACTGTTCTGCCTAATTATGATGTTCCAAGCGAATTCGAAACACATTATGATTATATAGAAAAACTATGTTATGAAGGTTTAATAAAAAAATATTGTTTGCCGAAAAATCAGGATATAAATACAATTAGTAATTCAACAGATAAATCACTTTGTATAAATGAAATAAATCAAGAATATAAAACAAATATATCTGTTGCAGAAATTACAACTAAAAATATAATCAAACCAGAAATGAATTATTTAGATGAATTGCCAGAAGAAATACAAAAGCGTGCAGAATATGAGCTATCAGTTATCAAAAAAATGGGATATGTGGATTATTTCCTTATAGTATGGGATTATATTAATTGGGCAAAATCTCAGAATATACCAGTTGGACCAGGAAGAGGATCAGGAGCTGGTTCGATTGTTGCGTATTCATTAGGAATAACAGATATAGATCCTATGAAATTTAATTTGCTGTTCGAAAGATTTTTAAATCCAGAAAGAATCAGTATGCCAGATTTTGATATTGATTTTTGTTATGAAAGAAGACAAGAAGTATTAAATTATGTAGCAGAAAAATATGGTGCTGATCATGTTTCTCAAATTATTACATTTGGAACAATGTCGGCAAGAATGGTTATTAGAGATGTTGGAAGAGCATTGGATGTGCCATATAGTGAAACAGATAAATTAGCTAAAATGATTCCGAATGAATTACATATAACAATAAAAAAAGCCATAGAACAAAATAAAGAATTAGGTGATTTATACGAAAATGATTTTCAGGTAAAAAAATTATTGGATATTGCTAGCTTCTTAGAAGGAATGCCAAGACAGGCTTCAACTCATGCCTGTGGTGTAGTTATAACAAAAGAACCTGTTGATAATTATGTACCACTTTATGTAAAAGAAAACAATATTTCTACACAATATGTTATGACAACATTAGAAGAATTGGGCTTGATAAAAATGGATTTTTTAGGACTAAGAACATTAACAGTTATACAAGATACAATAGAATTAGTTAAAAAAAATAGAGGGATAGAAGTAGAATTTGACCATGATATGAATGATAAAAATGTGTATAAATTATGGCAAGAAGGAGATAGTGTAGGGATTTTTCAGTTTGAAAGTCAGGGAATGACAAATTTCATGAAAGAATTAAAACCTGACTGTCTAGAAGATATTATAGCAGGAGTTTCGCTATACAGGCCAGGTCCAATGGATCAAATACCAAGATATATAAAAAATAAAAAAGACCCGCAAAATGCTGTTTACACTCATGAATCTTTAAAACCAATATTAGAAGTTACATATGGATGTATGGTATATCAAGAACAAGTAATGCAAATAGTAAGAGATTTAGCGGGGTATTCACTAGGAAGAGCAGATTTAGTAAGACGTGCAATGGGTAAGAAAAAATTAGATGTTATGGAAAAAGAGCGTGAGTATTTTATTTATGGTCAAAAGGATGAAAATGAAAATATTATAATCCAAGGTTGTTTGAGAAATGGAATAGACGAAAAATCGGCAAACAAGATATTTGATGAAATGGCTGAGTTTGCAAAATATGCATTTAACAAATCACATGCTGCAGCATATGCTGTGATATCATATAGAACAGCATTTTTAAAAACATATTATCCGTCTGAGTTTATGGCAGCAACATTAAATAGTTTTCTTGGGAATCTAGAAAAAGTGCCAGATTATATAGAAGATTGTAAAAGAAAAAATATTGAAATACTTAAGCCAAATATAAATAAGAGTTTTACGAAATTTACAGTTGATGATGGAAAAATTAGATTTGGATTAGGTAGTATAAAAAATGTAGGAACAGCCGTTATGGAGACAATTATTGAAAATAGGGAAAAAAATAGCCCATTTGAAAGTTTTTCTGATTTTTGTGAAAGAGTACAAAATGATTCTGTAAATAAAAAATGTGTGGAAAGCTTAATCAAGGCTGGTGCTTTTGATGGATTTAATCAAACTAGAAGTACTCTTATGGCTTCTTTCGAAAATGTAATTGATACCATATCTGATAGTTGCAGAAAAAATATTAAAGGTCAAGTTAGTATGTTTGATCTTGGTGATGATTCTCAAGATGATCAATTAGAAAAAATAAAATATAATTATACAACTTTAAAAGAATACTCAGACAAGGAATTATTGTCTATGGAAAAGGAAATGCTTGGACTGTATATTTCTGGACATCCATTAGAAGAAATAAGAGAAAAACTTTCTCTTAAAGTTACAATTAATGCAAGCAGTATAAAAAAAATAGATGAGCAAGAAGAAAATATATTACTTCAATATAGAGATAGTCAAATAGTAAAATATGCTGGAATAATTACCAGTATAAAAAAGAAATATACAAAAACAGGAAAATTAATGGTTTTCTTAACAGTTGAAGATTTATATGGACAATGCGAAATTATTCTATTTGAGAATTGTTATCAAAATTGTTCTGAAATTTTAGTTGAAGATAATATAGTATTAGTAGAAGGAAGACTTAGTATTAGAGAAGATGAAGAAACTAAAATAGTTGCAAGTAAAATAACAAAATTTGATGAAGACAATAAGAGTTTGGGTAATAGTTCTTCAAATATAAATTATTATTGTGAAAAAACCATATATAATAATGAAATAGATTCAAATAAAAATTCAGATAATTATATTACTGGTAAAAGCTTAAGTTTAGGTGTTTATAGAGAAAATGTTAGTGAAAGCATTATTTCAAACTCAAAGTTTTATACAGAAAAGGTTTTAGAAATTAATGTAACTAATTTGTTGGAAACACAAAAAGAAAGATTAAGAGCAGTGATAAGGTTTTATGCAGCCAATGAGAATGCTATTAAAATAAGAATAATTAATGGTAATAGAATTGATATGGCATGTGGAATTACGATATCAAAAGAAATACTAAGTAAAATACAACAGATAACAGGAGTCGAAAATGCATATATAACCGATATACAAAATAATGGTTTAAAATAGATATTTCACAATTAAATTGAAAATGTATATATAACTAATATACATAATAACTTGAAATTAACATAAAAATATGTTATAATATTATTATGTTAAAAAAAGGGGGATGTTAAATAATGGAAAAAAATAATTTAAAATTAATAAAAAAATTGAGTATTATCCTAATGTTTATTGGAATAATTTTTATTATAAAAGATATAAAAATAGTAGAGGCATCTGAATTCCAATACGGATGGCCTATATCAGGAAATAATGCAAAAGAAACATATATTGAATACAATTATTATGGATCAAATCTAACAGGACCTTCAGAAGATGGTAGATATGGAAGAGAGTATATAGTAGATAACAATAAATGGCCAAATGAAGTTAAATATTATGCAAAAAATGAATCACATTATGGATCAGATATAGTAGGTTTAAATGGTCAAACATATCAAATAATATCTATTGTTGAAGGAGAAGTAATAGCAACAAGTGGTGATAGAATAATTAATCCAAGTGTTAATTATATAGAAAGAAATCAAAGACGTACAACAGCAGGATTAAATGATGCTGGAGGATACGGAAACTATGTAATTATACAAGAAAATTCAACTGGAAGATGTTTCTTATATGCACATTTAAAAGGTGGAACAATAACTGTAAAAAAAGGTGATAAAGTATCTTATGGAACTAATATTGCATTAATGGGAAGTAGCGGAGATTCTGGACATCCTCATTTACATTTTGAAATAAGAACAAGTAGATTATCAACAATTGCTGAAAACTATAATGGTAAACATTATTTACTTTCTACAACAGAAAGAACAACAATGGATCCAGCAATGTTTATAGGTAAAAGTATTTATAGAGGTTTTCAAGATTTAAAAAGCGTATCAATTACATATGAAGAATGTAAAGAATATGTTAAATATTTATATAGAACAGCACTAAAAAGAGAAGCTTCTGAATTTGAGGCATCAATTTGGGCAGATGTTTATACAAAAAATAAAAGTATAGCTGAAATAACAAATGGGATTATCTTAAGTCAAGAAGCAAACTTATTCAATTTAAGTAATACAGAATTTTCTGCAAAATGTTATGAAATCGTATTAATGAGGGATATGTATAGTGTTGAAGAAATGCAAGGTCATATATATAGAATGGATTCTGGAATATGGAATAGATCAGATTATATTAATATGTTATGTACTTCAGAAGAATTTGTTAAACATAGATTACCAAGGTTTTTAAATGAAAGTATTATAATTCCAGGTTTAGCAAGAAAAGAAAAACTTGTGAAAATTGGAGATTTAGATGGTAACGGATTATTAAATGCTATTGATGCAGTTATTTGCTTAAAGATTGCTGAAAAATCAGCTCAGGGAATAAAAATAGATGATTATATTTTGAAAATCGCTGATATAGATAAAAATGGTATAGTTAATAAAGATGATGCAATGATAATGTTAAAATATTATGCAGCAAGCAATCTAGGTTCAATTGATGACAGCGAAATTTCAATAGAAGAATTTGCATTAAACTTAAAAAATTAATCTAAAGATAATTTTATTGATTTTTATGATTTTATAAAAGGTTAAAACTAGAACAAATAGTTTTAAAAATTAATTACATAAAACAAATTTATGAAATAATTTATATTTATAATAAAATAAAAGCATTTTTAGAAATTATATAATATTTGTGTGGATATTTAAAACAAGTAATTCTACACAAATATTATTTTTTTATTGACAAATACTATATAAATATGATAAAATACATATCTGTAAGCCGCCTGAGTCGGGTAAAAAAGAGCTAATTATTTAGCCACCTAGAATTTTATGCTTAGCGAGTATACATACAAAGGGAGGTGTACTTAAATGTACGCAATAATTGAAAGCTGTGGAAAACAATACAAAGTAACAAAAGGAGACGTAATTTTCTTTGAAAAACTAGAAGGAGAAGAAGGTAAAAAAATTACATTCGACAATATCGTTTTAGTATCAGATGATAAGAAAATAGAAGTTGGTGCTCCATATGTAAAAGGTGTTAAAGTTGAAGGAAAAGTAGTTTCTCATGGAAAAGGTAAAAAAATAATAGTTTACAAGTACAAAGCAAAGAAAAACTACAGAAGAACACAAGGGCATAGACAACCATATACTAAGGTTGAAATAACAAACATCAAAATGCCAACAACAAAAAAAGCAGAAGCTACAGAAACTGTAGAAGCTTAATTTAGATAAATAATGTAAATAAAAATAAAATTCATTATGAGAGGAGTGAAAAAACATGGCTCATAAAAAAGGTCAAGGTAGTGTTAAGAACGGTAGAGACAGTCAATCAAAACGTCTTGGATTAAAAAGAGCTGATGGTCAAGTTGTACCAGCAGGAAACATTTTAGTAAGACAAAGAGGAACAAAAATACATCCAGGAACTAATGTAGGAATCGGAAGCGATGACACATTATATGCAAAAGTTACAGGAACAGTTAAATTTGAAAGACTAGGAAGAGACAAGAAAAAAGTTAGTGTTTATCCAATAGAGGAAGCACAAGCATAAATTGTTTTAAACTAAAAGCAGGCCAAAAGCCTGCTTTTATAATTGTATTTAAAAATATTGCTAAAACTGTAGAAATAAAGTATAATTATAACTAAAGTTAAATAAAAATGAAAAGATAGATTATTACAATGCTCAACAATTTCAAGTATAATTATAACTAATGTTGAAGAAAAATGCAAATACAGACACATCATATAAAGTAGAACATTACGTATAATTATAACTAATGTTGAAGAAAAATGATTTATTTAATTAAGTTTACATATAACAGAAATTTGTAATATAATTATTGCTAAAAGTTAAGAATAATAAATAATTCGTAGGATAAAAGTCGAGGAGGTAACCATGGAAAAAAGTAAAAAAAGAATAGTTACAGGTGATAGACCAACAGGAAAATTACATATAGGACATTATTTTGGTTCATTAAAAAATAGAGTTAAATTACAAGATGAATATGAAAGTTTTATTTTGATTGCAGATGTTCAGGCATTAACAGATAACTTTGACAATCCTGAAAAAGTTAAGAAAAATGTTAGAGAAATTGTAATGGATAATTTATCTGTAGGAATTGATCCAAAAAAATCAACTATTTATTTACAATCAATGATACCAGAAGTTGCTGAGTTAACAGTTTATTATTCTAATCTTGTTACAATTGCGAGATTACAAAGAAATCCTACTGTAAAAACAGAAATTGCTCAAAAAAAGGAATTGTTTGGGGAAAGTGTTACATACGGATTTTTAGGATATCCTGTAAACCAAGCAGCTGATATTACGGCTTTAAGTGGAAACTTAGTTCCTGTTGGTGAAGATCAATTACCATTGATAGAACAAACAAGAGAAATTGTCAGAAAGTTTAATAGTATTTATGGGGATGTGCTTGCTGAACCAGAAGCAGTATTAAGTTCTTCACCTAGAATAAAAGGGTTAGATGGAAATGAGAAAATGGGCAAATCTTTAGGAAATGCAATATATCTATCAGATTCAGAAGAAGAAATAAATGAAAAAGTAATGTCAGCATTAACAGACCCTGGTAGGATAAAAAAAGAAGATCCGGGAAACCCTGATATATGTATGGTGGCATATTATCATAAATTGTTTAGTGAAAATGAATATCAAAATATTTGTGAAGAGTGTAGAAAAGGTACAAGAGGATGTGTTTCATGTAAGAAACAATTAGTTCAAAGTATTATAAAAGAATTGGCTCCAATTCAAGAAAAACGAAAATATTATGAACAACACCCTGAAGAAGTTGACAAAATAATAATTGATGGAACTAATAAAGCAAGAATTGAAGCGAAAAAGGTTATGAAAAAAGTTAAAAAGGCTATGAAGTTAGATTATTTTGATGAAATATAAATTTTTATGTAAAAAAGTTATTATTATCAAAAAGGTTTTAATTTTTAAAATGATATTTATATAAATAGTAAAAAATCATTTTAAAATATTTTATCTAAAAAGGTTATTTATTGAATAAAATATAAATTTAGAATGAGATTGAAGTGCCATAATTTAGTAGTTAAAATAAGGAGGAAATATGTTTACAGACTATGTTAAAATAATAGTAAAATCAGGAGATGGCGGTAATGGTGCTGTTTCTTTCAGAAGAGAAAAATATGTAGCAGCCGGTGGTCCTGATGGTGGAGATGGTGGAAAAGGTGGAGATGTATACTTTACAGTTGATCCAGATGCAAATACATTGATAAACTTTAGATATATGAAAAAATATAAAGCAGAAGATGGAAAAAAAGGCGAAGGAAATCACAGATATGGTAAAAGTGCAGATGATCTATATATAAAAGTACCACTAGGTACTATTATTAAAGATGCAGAAACTGGTTCAGTAATTGCAGATTTATCTGAAAAAGGACAAACTGAAAAAATATTTCCAGGAGGTAGAGGGGGAAAAGGTAATTCACATTTTGCTACTTCTACAAGACAAGCTCCAAGATTTTCACAAGATGGAGAAAAAGGAATAGAAAAAGAACTTATTTTAGAACTAAAATTATTAGCTGATGTAGGATTAATTGGATTTCCTAATGTTGGTAAATCAACATTCTTATCTGTTGTTACATCTGCAACACCTAAAATAGCAGATTATCATTTTACTACACTTGAACCAAATTTAGGAGTTGTAAGAAGTGAATATGGTGATAGTTTTGTAATTGCTGATATACCAGGAATTATAGAAGGTGCCAGTGAGGGTACAGGTTTAGGTATACAATTTTTAAGACATATAGAAAGAACAAGATTATTACTACATTTTATAGATGTTTCTGGAAGTGAAGGAAGAGAGCCTGTACAAGATTTTAAAACTATAAATGAAGAATTGAAAAATTATAGCGAAAAATTAAGTAAAAGAAAACAAATAATAGTTGCAAATAAAATTGATAGTATGCAAGATGAAAAACTTTTAAAGGATTTAGAAAAAATTGCAAAGAAAAATAAAATGGAGATATTTAGGATTTCAGCAGCAACAGGTGAAGGTATTAGTGAATTAATAAAACATGTATCTGATGTATTAAAACAATTACCAAAAGAGGATTTAATAGAAATTCAAGATAAAAAAGTATATACATTAGATGAGAGTGATAATTATACTATAACTAAAGAAGATGATATGTGGTTATTAGATGGACCAGCTATACAAAAAATAATGAGAAGAGTAAATTTAGATGATAATGAATCAATGCATTATTTCCAAAAATGTTTCAAACAATTAGGTGTTAATGAAAAATTAAAACAAGCAGGAGTACAAGAAGGAGATACTGTTAAGGTTGTTGATTGGGAATTAGAATGGTATGATTAAAACTATCTAATAATCTAAAAAAATTTATATATAGTAAATGCAACTCTGTAAGTTAATACAGCGGTATAATTAATTAAAAAGTCAAACTTTTGTTTGACTTTTTTTTGTTTATATGATATCATTTTATTAGATTATTATTAAGGGGGAATCACATATTATGAGTAATAAAGATTTTTCGGATTTAGGAAAAAGAGAAAAAGCAATATTAAAATATATAGAAAAACAAATAATAGCAAATAGTTATCCACCATCAGTTAGAGAAATTGGAAAAGCCATAGGATTAAGTTCAACAGCGACAGTACATGGTTATATAGAAAAACTAGAAAAAAAAGGATATATAAAAAAGGAAACACAAAAAGGTAGAACTCTTAAACTTATTAAGGGAATACTTGGAAATAATAAAAAAATAGAAGACAATAATAGTAGTACCACAAAAAAAATGGTAGAAGTTCCAATAATGGGGGAAATTACAGCTGGTACTCCAATTCTTGCAGTAGAAAATATAATAGATACTTTCCCTGTGGCATCTGATTTTGTAGGCAATAATGAATGTTTTATGCTTATAGTTAAGGGTGAGAGTATGATAGAAGCTGGAATTTTTGACGGAGATTATATATTGGTTAAAAAACAAAATACAGCTAATAATGGAGATATAGTTGTTGCATTAATAGATGATGAGGCAACAGTTAAAACATTTTATAAAGAAAAAGAGAATATAAGATTACAACCAGAAAATAAAATTATGGAACCATTAATAATATCGAATTGTATTATATTGGGGAAAGTTACAGGAGTATTCAGAAAAATAAAATAATTATAAATTTAAATTAGGATGTATAATAGAAATGAGGATAAAGTAGTTATGGATAGAACGAGAACTTTATTTAAATATGTTTTATGGGTGATTATAGTATATATGGTTTCAAATCTTATGATTTGGGCTTTGTTGAGGGTGTCATATAAGGAAATTAAGGATTATAGTATAGATGTGAAAAGCGCTAAAATCACTATACTAGAAACAAAATCAACTTCAAGAAATTGTTATATAAAAGGGAAAATAAATAATATTTCAGATTTGAATGTAAAAAACAAATATATTAAAATTGATTTGTTTTCAAAAAGAGATGTATTATTAAGTACAAAATATATTAAAATAGAAAATATGGAACCATATGATATTTATGAGTTTCAGATCGATTTTCAAATAGGTAATGTAGAAAAATTTAAAATATCTCAAACAGAAACAATTAATATTGATGATACAAAAATAACTGACTTAATAATTAATTCAATTCCAAAAACAGTTAACGAAATAATTAATATACCACCTGTGGATAATAAATTATCTTATCCAACAAAATAAAAAAATGAATATTAAATAATAGAAATCTCTAAAATTAATTTTAGAATAATTAAAAATCATGAATACAAAATAAAAAAAGTTCTATAATATATAAAGTATATTGTAGAACTTTTTATGTAAAAGGTTTGCTATTTAAAGTGAACTGTAATATAATCTTATCATAAACTAGCATATACAAAGCGAAAGGAAGATGCAAAATGTTCAATTTAGGACAAGATATTGGAATTGACTTAGGAACAGCAACAGTGATTGCGTATGTTAAAGGTAAAGGAATTGTATTAAGAGAACCATCGGTTGTAGCAGTTGATAATAATACTGGAGAAGTACTTGCTGTTGGTAAAGAAGCAAGAAAAATGCTTGGAAGAACACCAGGTAATATTGTTGCTACAAGGCCATTACGTGATGGAGTTATTTCGAATTATACAGTTACTGAGAAAATGCTAAAATGTTTTATTAATAAAGTATGTGGAAAATTTATATTTGCACCAAGAATAATGATATGTATTCCATCACAAGTAACTGAAGTAGAAAAAAGGGCAGTTATTGATGCAGCTACACAGGCAGGAGCAAGAAAAGTATATTTAATTGAAGAACCAATAGCAGCAGCAATTGGAGCAGGAATAGATATTTCAAAACCTTGTGGAAATATGGTTGTTGATATTGGTGGAGGAACAACAGATATTGCGGTAATATCACTAGGTGGTTCTGTAGTAAGTACATCTTTAAAAATAGCAGGGGATAAATTTGATGAATATATATCAAAATATATAAAAAGAAAATATAATATTATTATTGGTGAAAGAACTGCGGAAGATTTAAAAGTAAACATAGGATGTGTATATCCAAAAATACAGGATTTGGATATGGAAATAAGAGGACGCAATTTAGTAGATGGCCTTCCTAAAACTGTAATAATTCATTCAAGCGAGATAATGGAAGCATTGATGGAACCGGCTTTAATGATTGTAGATGCTGTTCATTCAGTATTAGAGCGAACACCACCAGAGCTTGCCGCAGATATAAGTGATAGAGGTATTTATATGACAGGCGGTGGGTGTTTGATAGATGGATTAGATAAACTAATTCAGAATAGAACAGGAATAAATGTAATGCTTGCACAAGATAGTGTATCATGTGTTGCATTGGGAACAGGAAAAGCATTAGATAATTTAGATGTATTAGATGGTAGCAAAAAAATAATGAAAATAAGGTAAATATAAATAAAAAAATCTATTAAAAATTTAAAATAAAGTAATATAAATAATTTAAATTTATTAAAATACGAGAAAATATATGGAGGTAAAATATGAGAATATTACCAGAATTTAAAATTCCAGATTTCAAATTTCCAAAATTTAAAATGAAAGGTTTTTCAAATTTAGAGGATGTAAATTATGAAGAATTAAAAAAACAAGGAGAAGATAAGTCGAAAAAAGATAGTAAAGATTATACTCCAACAGAATATAAAACAATTAAAGAAGTATTTGATAAATCCACAATGCTAAATTTAGAAAAAACATTTATTTTGGAAAAGTTTAATCCAAAAGAGTCATTTAAAGAATTAACTTATAGAGAGTTTAGAAGTGATGTAATTGCATTTGGAACTGCTATTACAGAGTTTTTAAAAATAAAAGATAAAAAGATAATAATCATAGGAGAAAACACATATCATTGGTATGTATCATATATGTCTTTACTTTGTGGAGCTGGACTTGCAGTCCCAGTAGATAAGGAATTACCAGAAAATGAAATTGAAAATATAGTAAATAGAACTAATGCAACAGTAATAATATATTCAAAAAAGAAAAAAGAATCAATAGATAAATTGAAATCAAAATTTACAAATGTAAAATATTTTATACAAATGAATTCAAATGATGAGTTGAATGGTAAAGATATTGGTTTAAGTTATTTAATAAAAAAGGGAAATGAACTTATAAATTCAGGAAAAAATTCTTTTATGGATATTGAAATAGATCCGGAAGAGTTTAAAGTATTACTATTTACATCAGGAACAACATCTAATTCAAAAGGTGTAATGTTGTGCAATAGAAATTTAGCAGAAAATATAAATGCAATATCTGCATATGTTAAATTATATCCAGAAGATAGATTACTATCAATATTACCATTACATCATACATATGAATCAACTGTTGGATTTTTATTACCAATGGCCTGTGGATGTTCAATTAGTGTGTGCCAAGGTCTTAAATATATTGTTCCAGATTTACAAGAGACAAAACCAACAGCAATTTTAACTGTTCCATTATTAGTAGAAAATGTTTATAAAAAAATAAATGATAATATTAAGAAAAGTAAAAAAGAAAATGTTGTGAATTCTGTAATTCATCTAACAAATGCTTTGAAAACAGTTGGTATAGATGTAAAAAGAAAAGCATTTAAAGAAATATACGAGAGCTTAGGTGGAAGATTAAGGATAATTGTAACAGCAGCAGCACCAATTGAAAAAAATATTTGCAAATGGTTCGAAGATATTGGTTTGACTTTTCTACAAGGATATGGACTTACAGAAACAGCACCAATTGCAGCATTAACACCAGAATACAAAACCAAAGTGGGTTCTACAGGTAAACCAGTAATATGTGCAGATATAAAAATACATAATCCAAATGAAAAAGGTGAAGGAGAAATTCTAATTAAAAGTCAAACCTTAATGTTAGGATATTATGAAGATGAACAAGCTACAAAAGAAGTAATAAAAGATGGATATTTTCATTCAGGAGATATTGGGTATATGGATGACGATGGATATTTATATATTACAGGAAGATGTAAAAATGTAATAGTAACTCAAAATGGAAAAAATATTTATCCAGAAGAAATAGAATTGCTGTTAAGTAAAATTTCTGAAATTAAAGAATGTATGGTATATGGTAAACCAGATAATGAAAAAAAGAATAATAAGGAATTAATTATTTCCGTAAAGGTTATTCCTAATTATGATGAAATAAATTTAAACAAAGATAAGAATGCAACAGAAGAGGAAGTATACAATATTATTTGGAGCAAAATTAAAGAAGTTAATAAAACACTTACATCTTATAAGGCAATTAAGCATTTAGAAATAAAGAAGGACGAGTTTATAAAAACAACAACTATGAAGATAAAAAGACAAGAAGAAATTAAAAAAGATCAAGCAAAAAATAATTAAAATTATGTATAGCAAGACAAAATTGCTTACGGAAGTAACAAAATTGTAACATTTCTGTAACAGAAACGATATATTATTTTTAACTATTACTATTGTAGTTTTTTGTAGAACAATGTATAATAAAATTATCGAATATAATATACTGAGGATAAAGGAGGTATTTACAATGTCTAAATCTGGCATGGTAAATGTTAAAATGGTAATAACAGAAGAAAAAATTCTGGCAAATATAGAAAAGGTTCAAAAAATGATAAATCCTAATAGTAAGAAGCAAATTGTAGAATTAGAAGAAGATCCTTACTTTAAAGATTTAATAGAATCAATAAAAACCTATTTAGCGGAATATCCGGAAAAAGATAATTTCCCTAAGGAAGTATATGATGCTACATTTGAATTAATAGAATATGCAACATCTCAATTTGAAGATAATACTAGAAAAATTGAAGATCTTATTAGACAAAGAGAAAAAAATATCTCTTTAGCATCTAATTTAAGAGATTTATTAGCTTGTGTTGAAATTAAATCATCAGATTGGAAAAAAAGAGTTCATGAGGCATCATCTGAATATTCAGATGAAATTATAGATACATTAGGATTAATAGGAAGAGCAAAAACAAATACATCATTAAATTATTTAGAATCTTTAAAACTTATTAATGCAAAAATTGCTAATCTAGAATCAAATTTTCATATTGAAATAGATATGGAAAGAATTGAAGATATCTCAAAAGCATTAAGTTATATAGGAATAGAAATAGCTGATGTATTAAGAGATATACCAGTTCCAGAGGCTATTGAAGAAGTAATGGCAATAGAAGAAGAGCAAAGCGATATGCAATATTCAGCAATTGAAGAAATGGAAGATTTAGCAGATTCTACATATATGGATGAAACAAGAATAGAAGTTAAACCAACATTGTGGGAAAGAATTAAAAATATGAAATTAATTAGATCAATACGTTATGTTATGAAAATAAAAGTAGTATTAGAATTCCCAGCACTTCCAGAAGGTAATTCACAACAACAATAAAATAGAAAAATTTAATGCAATTCACAACAATAATAAAATAGAAAAATTTATTGCAATTCACAACAACAATAAAATAGAGAAATTTAATGTAATTCACAACAATAATAAATTAGTAATAAAATTTGTATTAAGGTGGAATTTACTTTTCACCTTAATATAATTTAATATTATTTTAAAAAATTAATAAATTTGTATTGACAGAATTTAAAAAATAAGTTATACTTACTATTGTCGTAAAAAACACGCGCCCTTAGCTCAGTTGGTCAGAGCAACCGGCTCATAACCGGTGGGTCCAAGGTTCGAATCCTTGAGGGCGCACCATTTTTTTATTTACAAATTAAACATGGGTAGGTGGCCGAGTGGTTAAAGGCGGCAGACTGTAAATCTGTTCTCATACGAGTACGATGGTTCGAATCCATCCCTGCCCACCATACTAAACTCTGTAATAGCTCTAGCAGCAAATACAGAGTTTTTTTGTTAGGAGATTATTTATTACGACAGTTTTTATATATAATCCGTTAATAAAAAGAGCTTTTTTATTAGAAAATTAATGTTATATTAAGAAAATTTCAAATAAAAAGTTTAATAAATTGAGATTATTTATAGATTATCGGTTTATCATAAAAATTTTTTATATAATTATTTAAAAAGGTGTAAAAAATAATAATTAAGTATATAATATCTATAAGATTTACAAAGGAGGAAAATTATGAATAATGAAATAAGAGCAATTCAATACGGAGTAGGTAAAATGAGTGTGTACACAATTAGGTACATGCTGGAAAAAGGTATTAATGTAGTTGGTGCAGTAGATATCAATCCGGAAATAATTGGTAAGGATATTGGAGAAATTATTGGAACAGAAAAACTTGGTGTAATTATATCATCACCTGAAGAAACTGAGGCGTTATTTAAGAACACAAAACCTGATATTTGTGTAATAATGACAAGAAGTTTGTTATCAGAGTTAGATGATATATTAACAATATGTGCAGTAAAAGGAGTAAATGCAATAACAACATGTGAAGAAGCATTTTATCCACAAAATTCAAATCCTAATCTTACAAATAAATTAGATAAATTAGCAAAAATGAATAATTGCACTATAACAGGAACTGGATATCAAGAAATTTATTGGGGACAATTGATTTCATCTATAGCTGGGTCAACACAAACAATAAAAAAAATAAAAGGAAGTTCATGTTATAATGTCGAAGAATATGGAATTGCACTTGCAGAAGTTCATGGAGCAGGATTGACTTTAGAGGATTTTAAGAATCAAATTGCATCATTAGATGAAATAACAGAAGAACAAAGAAATGAAATAATAAATAAGGGTGAATACGCACCTTCATATATGTGGAATGTAAATGGATGGTTATGTTCAAAATTAGGTTTAAATGTAATAAGTCAAACTCAAAAATGTATTCCACAAACTCATAATACAGATTTAGAGTCTACAACTTTAGGTATGACAATAAAAGCAGGTGATGCAACTGGAATGAGTGCAGTAGTAACAACTCAAACTGAACAAGGAATTGTTTTAGAGACAGAATGTATAGGTAAAGTGTATTCAAAAGACGAATACGATAAAAATATTTGGACAATTGAAGGAGAACCAACTACAACTATTACTGTTGAAAGACCTGCAACTGTTGAACTTACATGTGCAACAATAGTTAATAGAATTCCAGATGTAATAAATGCTAAACCAGGATATGTTACTACAGATAAATTAGGAGATTTATCTTTTAAGTTGAGATAAAAGATTTGCTACTATGTAGTAATATTGCTGTAAATATTAATAATTCTCTTAGTGTATTTAGTGAAATTTAAATGTAATTTATCAAAATTTGCAATTGCAGTATATTGTAAATTAATATTTGTTATAGTAGAATATTTATAAATGAAAAATATATGTATAAAATTTTATCATAAACTTTAAAATTATTGAGTATGGTAAAAAAGGAGAAAAGAATGATAGAAAAAAATAAAGAATATGTTGTAGATATAATTGATAATGGTTATGAAGGAGAAGGAATTGCAAAAATTGAAGATTTTGCAATTTTTATTCCTGGTGTAATAAAAGGCGAAAAATGTAAAATATTAATTGTAAAAGTTTTAAAGTCTTTTGCATTTGGTAAAGTAGTTGAGATTCTAAATCACTCTAAAGCACGTGCCGAAGTAGATTGTGGAACATATAAAAGATGTGGAGGATGTAATCTAAGACATATAGAATATGAAACAACATTAGAAATGAAAAAAAATAATGTTCAAAATCTAGTAAATAAAACATTAAATAATAAAATTGAAGTTAGCAATGTTTTAGGAATGGGTAATCCATATAACTATAGAAATAAAGCGCAATTTCCGGTGGGGTTTGAAAAAGATGGAATCACACCAATAATGGGAATATTTGCAGAAAGAACACATGAAATAGTATCAATGAGAAATTGTATGATACATAATCCTATTTCAGAAAAAATTTCAAACTTTATTTTTGGATTTATTAAACAAAACAATATTTCTCCTTATAATGAAAAAACCGGAAAAGGAGTTTTACGTCATATTTTAATAAAGGTTGGAATAAGAACACATGAGGTAATGTGTGTTCTTATTGTAAATGAAGAAAACTTTAAGAAAGAACAAGAACTGGTTCAGGAATTAACAAAAGAATTTCCAGAAATTAAAACCATTATTAAAAATATTAATACAAAAAACACAAATGTAATACTTGGTGAAAAAGATGAAATTTTATACGGTGATGGTTTTATTTATGATAAATTGGGCGATTATACATTTAAGATATCTGCTAAATCTTTTTATCAGATCAATCCTGTTCAGACAGAAGCATTATATAATATTGGAATGGAATTGGCAGATATTTCAGAAAATGATATTGTGTATGATTTGTATTGTGGAATAGGTACAATTGGGATTTTTGCTTCTAAGTATGCGAAAAAAGTTTATGGAATTGAAATAGTAGAACAGGCAATAGTTGACGCTAAGCAAAATGCAATTATTAATAATGTAAAAAATATAGAGTTTTTTTCTGGAGATGTTGAAGAAACTTTTGAGAAGATTTTAAATGAAAAAAATCACAAACCAGATGTTTTAATAGTTGATCCACCAAGAAAAGGATTGGATATAAATACTATAGGCAATATTATTAAATATTCTCCAGAGAAAATTGTTTATATTAGCTGTAATCCTGCTACATTAATTAGAGATTTAAAACTATTAGAGGAAAAATATGAAATTAAAAAAATTCAGCCGGTTGACATGTTTCCATTTACAACACACGTTGAATGTGTATGCTTTTTGAAAAGACGTGAAATGAATTTATAGCAATGGTTTAACACCTGTAGAGTGACATGTAAAAAAAGAAAAAAGACAATAGTACTTTATTTATAGACGATTCAAAAGAATGCGTAAAAGTAACAAACAATAATAAATTAACTGATGAAAATATAGAAAGTATAGTTAATATATTGACTAAAAAAGAAGATAAAGAATATATTTCTAAAATTGTATCAAATAAAGAGATAGAAGAAATAGTGGCAAAAGAAGATATCTTCGTATAGAAATAGACAAAATTATAAAAGAAATTGAGGTAGATTAATGGATAAAGAACTACAATTTTTAATATATAATACACCAGAAGAAAACATATCTGTAAATGCTGTGGTAAAAGATGAAACTATTTGGTTAACACAAAAAGCAATGTCAGAATTGTTTGATTGCAGTATTGATAATATTTCATTACACTTGAAAAATATTTATAAAGATAACGAATTACAAGAAAAAGCAACTATCGAGGAATTCTCGATAGTTCAAAAAGAAGGAAATAGAAATGTTCTAAGAACGCCAAAATTTTATAATCTTGATGTAATAATATCTGTTGGATATCGTGTTAATTCAAGAAAAGCAACAAATTTTAGAATTTGGGCAACTTCTATTTTAAAAGAATACATGACTAAAGGTTTTGCAATGGATGATGAACGTTTAAAACAAGGCAAAACAGCTTTTGGTAAAGACTATTTTAAAGAATTACTAGAACGTGTTCGTTCAATTCGTGCAAGTGAACGAAGAATATGGCAACAAATAACAGATATGTTTGCAGAATGTAGTGATGAATTTTTTAATGTATTATCTCAGAAAACGGAATTAGACATTTAGAACATAAATAAAGAAGATAAAATTCAAATAAAATAATTAGTAAATATACAAATATGAGAAAGGAAAGAGTTACTATGAAATATCCGAAGTTATTAAATAAATATGATACAATAGGAGTATGTGCTCCATCATCGGGAGTTCAAGAAAATTTATGGGGAATACTAGATAATGCTGAATTAAATGTAAAAAGGTTAGGGTATAAAATAATTGAAACTGAGTCGATAAGAAGAAATATAAAATGTGTAAGTAATGATTCGGAAATTAGAGCAAAGGAATTTATGAGATTATATAGCGATAATGATGTAAAAGTTATATTACCACCGTGGGGTGGAGAGTTCTTGATGGATATGTTGCCATATTTAGATTTCGAAGAAATAAAAGGTCTTAAACCCAAATGGATAGTAGGATATTCCGATACTACAACATTAACATTTGTTCTAACAGTATTATGCGATATTGCAACAATACATGGCTCAAACCTAATGAATATGGGATTTAAAGAAATACATAAATATGATTTAAATGTCTTTGATGTTATAGGTAAAGAAGAAAGTATACAATATAATTCTGAAAAATGTGGAGGATTTACAGATACATTTGATGCATATAAATTGGATAAAGAAACTGAGTATAAAAATTTAAATAATGAAAATATGACATTTGATGGTATGATAATAGGTGGCTGTATGGATGTTTTGTGCAAATTAATAGGAACAAAATATGCACCTGTAAATAATTTTTTAGAAAAGTATAAAGATAATTGCTTTATATGGACGTTAGAAAGTTGTGAGATGAATGCGGGAGATATATACCGTACATTATGGCAGATGAAAGAATGTGGCTGGTTTAAATATTGTAATGGCATTATTATTGGCAGACCAGATGGATATAGTGATACAAAAGATTTTACAATAAAGGATGCTTTAGAAAAAATATTTTATAATATTCCAGTTATATATGATGCTGATATAGGTCATGTTCCGCCACAACTACAACTTATAAATGGTTCATATGCAAAAGTAGAATATGATAGTAATGGAAAGTTTTCTATTCACCAAAAAATGGATATAAAGTAATTGTGTAAAGAGAATATAAGAGTTTATTATGTTCAGGAAGAATGAAATAGGACTGGTCAATTGTAAAAGTTAAATATATTTAGAAAAACTAACTTCTAGTTACTGATTAAAAGCTATTTAAAAGCGAAAAAATCGTATCTAGGGGTTGTTTTTTTATAATATTTTTTAAAGTATGGAAACATATCAACAGGCATCACTCATAGAAAAATGACATTGCAACTAGTCGGTCACAACACATGTCGAATGTTTAGTGTTGCTAGGTTTGAAAAAACGTTAAAACATTGTAAGATTAATGCTTAAAAAGATTTTTGTGAATAGATAAAAATCTTATTCAAAATAAATTTAGAGGGAGATGTTATGAAAAAAGAAAAAGTATTTATAATTTTAAATTTTGTTTTTATGGTTTTAACTTTTATAGGTGCAGCGTATGCATTATTAAATAAAGGGCAAGTAAACGCAGGATATGCTGTAATTCCAAGTTTGTTTTCTATTATATTTTCTCAATTAGTAGTTTATGAAAAATCTAAAAAAATTAAAAAGGAACAATAAGTACAGGAGATGAAATGATTTCAATCATTTTAAAAATGTCTTAAAAAAATTTGGTTCAATGTCAATAGTTGGGGTGGTAATTTAGAAATGAGTTGTCATCTCTTTATTTTGCCGTTTTTAATGTTTTATAAAAATATCGATAAAAAAGTATATTTTTTTCGTTCACTCTGGTAAAAAGTGGATATGATATATTAAATTTAATTCAATCTGGTAAAAAGTATTATGCTATAATTACTAATAGTATATTTAGAGGTTGTCCAGATAGTTATGTAATTTTAGATGAATTAAAGGCGGTTGAGGGTTTTAGTATTCCTACTATTATATTAACAGTTTCTATGAATCAAAGAAATCATTTTGTAAATGATCTAGGATTTAATGAATATATTGAAAAACCTTTATCTTTTGATAAAGCAAAAAAAGCATTATGTTCAGTTATTAATGACTTGAAATTTACTAAATATAAAAAGAAATAAGTACGAATCTTATTACTTTTCTTTTCTTTCAAATAAATTATCAATAGAAAAAGGTTTATAAATTTGAGTTAAATTATATAAAAATGTTGTAGGGATAAGATTAACATTATTTTCATAATGAGCATATGCTGCTTGACTTGTATTAATTTTATTTGCAACTTCTTCTTGTGTCATTTGATTTCGTTTTCTTAATGATCTTAAATTTTTTGCTACCTGTTCTGTATTGATAGTTATAGGAAAATATTCTTTATTTACTCGTGTTAATCCAAATAAATAATCAAGGCTAAAATTATAATGATTAGCATATTCAATTAGTCTTCTTATTGGAATAGTATCTTTTACACTTTTTCTCAATATATATTTGTCCATAAATTCTCTAAAATTTCTATACTTTCTTTAAAGTTTTTTAATATTATTTTTATCACCTGATATTATTATTTCATTAACTTGTGCTAATATAATATTTCTTGAGGGAATAGACTAAAATTATAGTTAAAATAAATTTTAGACTTTTATTACGAATATGATGTCGTTTATTGTAAAAACAATGCTTTTATGATATAATTTTTAATATAAATTTAAATATTTCTAGAAAGTATATATGTAATATTTTTGACGGATATATTCATAAAAAATTTTAAGAATTATGATAGATAGGAGTAATAAAATGAGAGAAATAAATAGTACAACTTTAGGTTATGAAGATAAATTATGGCAAGCGGCTGATAAATTAAGAGGAAGTATGGATGCTGGAGAATATAAGCATGTCGTATTAGGACTAATATTTTTAAAATATGTATCTGATGCTTTTGAAACAAAATATTTAGAATTAAAAGAAGACAAATATGCAGATGAAGAAGATCAAGATGAATATACATCAGAAAATATATTTTGGGTTCCTAAAGAAGCAAGATGGGAATATATAAAGCAATATGCAAATAGTCCTGAAATAGGTAAAGTAATTGATATAGCTATGGAGGAAATAGAAAAATCTAATACAAGCTTAAAAGGCGTATTAAATAAAAATTATGCTAGACCAGAACTTGATAAAACAAGATTAGGTGAACTAGTTACCTTATTTACTAATCTTGATATGGGAACAAACAAAGCAAAAGAGATGGATATGCTAGGAAGAGTATATGAATATTGTATTAGTAAATTTGCTTCTGCTGAAGGAAAAGGTGGTGGAGAATTCTATACTCCAGCATGTATTGTTAGAACATTGGTAGAAATGATAGAACCATTCAACGGAAGAATTTATGATCCTGCTTGTGGTTCTGGTGGAATGTTTGTACAATCCACAAAATTTATAAATGAACATCAAGGAAATATCAAAGATATATCCGTTTATGGACAAGAACTAAATCCTACAACTTGGAAATTAGCTAAAATGAATTTAGCAATAAGACAGATAGATGGAAATTTAGGAACTCATAATGCAGATACATTTCATAATGACTTACATAAAACATTAAAAGCAGATTACATATTAGCAAATCCACCCTTTAATATCTCTGATTGGGGAGGAGAAAAATTAAAAGATGATTTAAGATGGAAATATGGTGTTCCTCCAACAGGAAATGCAAATTATGCATGGTTACAACATATGTTACATCATTTAAGTCCAGAAAAAGGTGTTGCTGGAACAGTTCTTGCTAATGGTTCATTATCAAGTGATACTTCAAATGAAGGTGTTATTAGGAAAGCAATGATAGAACATGACAAAGTTGAATGCATTGTAGCTATGCCTAGTCAATTATTTTATGCGACAGGAATTCCTTGTTGTTTATGGATTATGAGAAAAACAAAAAATGAAAGTAATAAAAATAAAATTTTATTTATTGATGCAAGAAACCTTGGAACAATGATTGATAGAAAAGTAAGAGAATTATCAGAGTCAGATATTCATCAAATTGCCGACACATATCATAATTGGAGAAAAAATGAAAATTATGAAGATATTTTAGGATTTTGTAAATCAGCTATAAAAGAAGAAGTGGCAGAAAATAATTATGTTTTAACACCTGGTAGATATGTTGGTACGGAAGAAATAGAAGATGATGGAATTTCATTTGAGGAGAAAATGCAAACTTTAACAAGTGAATTATCAGAACATATAAAAAAATCTCAAGAACTTGATGAAGAAATTAAGAAAGTTTTGGGGGCAATTGGATATGAAATTTAATAATACAATCTTAAAAGATGTTTGCAAAGGAAAAGGTGAATATGGGATAGGCGCTTCTGCAGTGCCTTATAATAATCAACTATATAAATATTTAAGAATAACGGATATAAGTGAAAATGGTGAAGTTGATGAAAGAAATCTCGTTTGTGTTGATGATGAAAATGCTAATAAGTATTTATTAAAAGAAAATGATATTTGTTTTGCAAGAACTGGAAATAGTACAGGAAAATCATATTTTTATGATGGTAGTATTAAAGAACTGGTTTTTGCAGGATTCTTAATTAGATTTAGTTTAGATGAAAATAAAATTAATCCTAAATATATGAAATATTTTACTCTAACATCAAAATACAAAAATTGGGTTGCAGAAATACAAACAGGCAGCACAAGAGGAAACATAAATGCTAATATGTATGGATTATTGTCCTTATGTTTACCTCCTAGAAATTATCAAGATAAAATGGTTACAATATTAGATAGAATAACTAATAAAATTGAACAAAATACTCAAACAAATAATAATTTGTTATTAGTGGCATAAATACTTAAACAAATAATAATTTGTTAGATTTAATAAATAATGAATTTAATCATTATATAAATACAATAGAGAATTATAATGAATTAGAGATTACTAATATATTTGATTTTGATTCTGGAGTTGAGCCAGGAAGTAAAAATTATTCTGAAACTCAACAATATGGTTATGCAAAATTTTATAGAGTTGGGGATATGAATTCCAAATGCAAAACATTTATTCCTTCAGATTTAACAAAAAATAAAATAGTGACTGAGGAAGATGTATTAGTTTCATTTGATGCTACTATCGGACGAGTAGCATATGGTTTAGACGGTGCATATTCAACTGGTATGAAGAAAATAACTATTAGCAAAGATTATCAAAATGAAATAGATAATTCAATTGTATTTGCTTATTTTAATAATAAAAATGTACAAGACATTATAAATCAGAATGCAAGAGGAACTACAATTCTTCACGCTGGCTCATCAATAAATTTTATGAAATTCAAATATAACAAAGAGAAATTATGTGAATTAAATAAAACTATCAGTGTTATGTTTAAAAAAATGATAAAAAATAAAAAGGAAAATGAAACTCTACTCAAATTAAGAGATACATTACTACCAAAGTTAATGAATGGTGAAATAGACCTAGAAAATATAGAAATTTAGTCATACAAATAGTTATTTGTATAAGGTGGTATAATATTCCCCGACACAAAAAGGAGGAAATATTATGAAAAATGATGTCATTTTAAATATTACAAAAGAAATGGAAGATAGTTTGACTATCTATCAACTAGATAAATTAAAGGAGATACTTATCATAAATTTTGAAAAAGTAGAATTTATTGTTAAAACTGATGAGTATCAAAAGCAACAAGAACAAGAAGAAAATAAGAAATATATTGACTTATTTATATCATCCAAAGAAGTAGAAGGATGTTCAAAAAGAACTATAACATATTATAGAGAGATAATAGAAAAGTTTGTTTATTCTTTTGAAGAAAGTATTAGACATATTTCAACAGATAATATAAGAAATTATTTATCTGAATATAAAAAAGATAGTAATTGTAATTCAGTTACTATTGATAATTTAAGAAGGGTTTTATCTAGTTTCTTCTCTTGGCTTGAAGATGAGGACTATATTATTAAAAGCCCAGTTAGGAGAATACATAGGATTAAGACAGTGCAAACTGTAAAAGAAACATTTACAGATGAAAATATAGAAAAAATGAGAGATGAATGCAGCAATATAAGAAATTTGTCAATGATAGAATTACTTATATCTACTGGAATGAGGGTAGGAGAATTAGTAAATTTAAATATACAAGATGTTAGTTTTGAAGAAAGATCGTGTATAGTATTAGGTAAAGGAAACAAACAAAGAGAAGTGTATTTTGATGCTAGGACAAAGATACATTTACTACAATACTTAAATACTAGAAATGATAGTTCAAATGCATTATTTGTTTCTATGAAGAAACCATATAACAGGTTGTCAATTTCTGGAATAGAACTAATAATTAGAAAACTAGGATTAGATACTGAAATAAGCAAAGTTCATCCTCACAAGTTTAGAAGAACATTAGCAACAATGGCAATAGATAAAGGAATGCCAATAGAACAAGTTCAAAAATTGCTAGGACACGTCAAGATTGAAACAACATTGCATTATGCAATGGTTAATCAAAACAATGTGAAAATGTCACATAGAAGATATATAGGTTAGGGGATAAGAATGAAAAAAGTAAAATTAGAAAATATAATACAATTTAATCCTAAAGAAATTTTAAAAAAAGGTACTAAATGCAAAAAAATTTCAATGGATAAATTAGAAAACTTTTCCAAATATATTCATTCATTTGAATATGAAAAATATAGTGGTGGTATGAAATTCAAAAATGGAGATACATTGCTTGCAAGAATTACTCCTTGCCTTGAAAATGGAAAAACGTCAAAGGTATCGATTTTAGAAAATGAAGAAGTTGCATTTGGTTCCACAGAATATATTGTCATGAGGAGTATAGAAGATATATCTGATGAGGATTTTATTTATTATTTATCAATTAGTGCAGAATTCAGAAATATTGCTATTCAATCGATGACAGGAACATCTGGTAGACAACGAGTTCAATTAGATGTAATTAAAAATACTGAAATGGTATTACCAGGATATGATGAACAAGTTAAAATAGGCAAAATCCTTTCAAAAATAGACGAAAAAATGGAAATAAACAATCAAACAAATAATAATTTGTTGGAGATTAGTCAAAATTTATATAAAAGATGGTTTATAGATTTTGAATTTCCAAAAGATGATGGAAAACCTTATAAATCTTCTGGTGGAACAATGATTGAATCTGAACTTGGTATGATACCAGAAAATTGGGAAATTGGATTTATTGATGATGGTAAATTAACAAAGATTATTAAAAGTGGAATAACAAAATTTGAAAAAAACAAGAAATATATTGCCACTGCAGATGTTGAAGGAACAACAATAAAAAACTTTACATTTGTAGATTATGATTCCAGACCATCACGAGCAAATATGACACCAATTCCAAATAGTGTATGGTTCGCAAAAATGCAAGATAGCGTAAAAAATATGATAGTTGATAGTTATATGACTGATATATTAGATAATTATATATTTTCAACTGGATTTATGGGAGTTGAATGTTTAAAAAATTCAATATGTTATATTTGGAATTACATAAACAGTGACATTTTTACTTCTTTAAAGAATAATTTATCAACTGGAACACTTATGGCAGGAATTAGCAATACAACTATTGTTGGATGTAAATATGTAATTCCTAGTGAAACTATCTTAAATTTATTTAACAATAAAATACAGAAATTAAATGAATCTATATACCATAATGAGCAAGAAAACAAAGTTTTAAAACAATTAAAAGATACATTACTACCAAAGTTAATGAATGGCGAAATTGACCTAGAAAATATAGAAATTTAGTCATACAAATAGTTATTTGTTAGATGAAACTGTTAATATAATAATGAAAAGAGAGGTACTATAATGAATAAATTTGGAATTACCTGTAAATTTATTCCAAACATTAACGAAGAAATAAGTGAAAAACCAAAATATGAAGTAATTTCTTTAGAAAAAGATAAAAACAGAAATTCTGCTATAAGTAGAAAGATATATTCTCATTTTACATCTTTGAACAATGCTCTTGATATTTTAATAAATCAAAGAATGAAAGCATTCACTGTAATCAAACATAGGCAAGAAAAAGAATGTTATAGTAATGAAGTTGCAGATAGAAAATATAGTATATCATTTTCTCACGATTTAAAATTTTCACAAGAAAATGGTATGTTTAATGCATTTGGAGATAAGCACAGAGGGTGCAAAATTACATTTATCGTTGACAAGAATGAAAAATTTGATGATATTTTATTGAATGATGATGAATATGTAGATCTAGTTAATAAAAATAACAAATTTATTAAAGCAGTATTTTGCATTGAAAAATCAGGATTATTTGTTACTTATCCAGAAGGAAAAAATAGTTCAATAAGTGTAAGAAAGTATTTTGCAGATGTTGTATATCAAGAAGAAATTAATAGTAAAAATAATATGTTTATGGAACAAAATATCTTAAATAAACCTCAACCTATCAATTCAAACTATGATTATCAAAATGAAACAGCATTAACTTTTACAATTAATAAAATATCAAACATAACACAAGATGAAATTTCTAATATAGAATATATGATTGTAAGAATATGTATTGAAAAGATAAAACAAATAAAAATTAAATTTGGAAAAAAAGTAAATGATGATAGAAAAAGGGATTTTAAAGAAAAGTTATCAAAAAAAAATTACACCAATATAATATATGAAAATTAATATATTATTTTAAAAAAGGAGAATTAGTATGTTTAAAGAAGAAGAAGTGGAAAATGCAATAATTGAGCAATTGCAAGATCTAGGATATACATATATATATGGACCAGATATAGTAAGAGATTACAAAGAAGTAATTCTAAAAGATATATTCTATGAAAGTTTATTTAAAATAAATGATGGATTAACTCAAGATATCGCAGAAGAAACATATAGAAAAATAAAGTCTTTTACTAATATAGAATTGGTACAAGCTAATAGAGAATTTAATAAAATGCTTTATGGTGGAGTTGAAGTACCTTTATCTGGAGATAGAACATATACTGTTAAATTGTTGGATAGAAAAAATATTAATAATAATAATTTTACTGTAGTTAATCAGTTTACAATTGAAGAATATAAAACTAAAAGACCAGATGTAGTTGTATTTATAAATGGACTTCCTTTAGTTGTATTTGAATTAAAAAATGCAATGAAAGAAAATACAACTATTGAAAATGCATATAATCAAATTAAAAATTATCAACAAGACATAAAAAGCTTATTTTTCTACAACTCTTTTAATGTTATCTCCGATGGTGTAAATGCTCAAGTTGGAACAATAACTGCAGATTTTACAAGATATATGACTTGGAAATCAAAAGATGGAGAAAGCCCAGTAGAATTATTTAACCAAGTAGATACTTTGTTAGAAGGAGTATTTAGAAAAGATAGAATTATTGATTTAATTACAAACTTTATTGTATTTCAAGAAACTGAAAATAAAACAATTAAAATTTTTGCAGGTTATCATCAATATTTTGCTGTAAAGAAAGCAATTGATAGTACTAAAAAAGCATTAAATGAAGATACTCAAAAAGCTGGTATTGTATGGCATACACAAGGTTCTGGTAAAAGTTTTGCTATGGTATTTTATACAGGTATATTACTTAAAGATATAGAACTTAATAACCCGACTATTGTTGTACTTACTGATAGAAATGATTTGGATGATCAATTATTCAATACATTTGCAACTTGCAATAAAGAAATTCTTCCGCAATCATGTGTTAATGCAAAAAACAGAACACATCTAAAAGAATTATTAAAAGTTAATGCTGGAGGAATAATATTTACAACTATTCAAAAATTTGAAGAAGGTTCTGATGTATTAAGTGATAGAAAAAATATAATATTTATTGCAGATGAAGCACATAGAAGCCAGTATGGATTGACAGCAAAATTTAATAATAAAACTGGTGACTTTAAATACGGATATGCAAAAAATATGAGAGATGCATTACCAAATGCAACATTTATTGGATTTACAGGAACTCCGATAGATTTAGCAGATAGAAGCACGAGAGAAATGTTTGGGGATTATATAGATGTTTATGATATGACTCAAGCAGTTGAAGATGGAGCAACTGTTCCTATTTATTATGAAAATAGAGTAGCAAAATTAAAATTAGATTCTGATTTATTGAAAAAAGTTGATGATGAATATTTTATGATAGCTGAAGAAGAAGCTACATATGAAACTGTAGAACAATCAAAACACGAGTTATCAAGACTAGAAACTATTATTGGCTCAAAAGAAAGATTAGAAATGTTAGCCAGTGATATTATTAATCATTATGAACAAAGAAAAGATGTTTTAACTGGTAAAGCAATGATAGTTTCTATTAGCAGAAAAACTGCAATCAATTTATATTATGAAATATTAAAACAAAGACCAAATTGGTCTGAAAAAGTAAAAGTCATATTAACAGATAATAATAACGATCCAGAAGAATGGCACGATATTGTTGGTAACAAGCAATATCGAGAAGAAATGGCGTTTGAATTTAAGAAAAAGGATAGCCCATTTAAAATTGCAATAGTTGTTGATATGTGGCTTACTGGTTTTGATGTTCCATCATTAAATACTATGTATTTAGATAAGCCTATGAAGGGTCATACTTTAATGCAGGCGATAGCACGTGTAAACAGAATTTATAAAGATAAAGAAGCGGGACTTATAGTTGATTATATAGGTATTGGTACAGAACTGAAAGAGGCTTTAAATCAATATACAAATAGAGATAAAGATAAAGTACCAGATTTATCTAAAGCATATGATATTTTAATGGAAAAATTAGAAATTATGAAAGATATTTTCTACGGATTTGATTATTCATTATTTATAGATGGTTCAAATCAAGAAAGATTAAAAACATTGTCAGAAGGAATTAATTATATATTAGGTAAGGATGAAGAGGAGAAAAAGGACTTCTTAAATGAAGCAACTGCATTATCACAAGCAGATACTTTAGCAAGAACATTACTTGATGAAAAAACAAAGATAGAAGTTGAATTTTTTAAGGGTATAAAAGTTGGGGTTAATAAAATAGCAGGAACAGGAAAGTTAACTACATCAGAAGTAAATGCAAGGATTAGTAATATTATAGAACAGGCAATTGAACAAGATGGGGTTATTGATTTATTTGAAAAAGCAAAGATGAGTAGACCTGAAATCGCAATATTATCAGATGAATATATGGAAAATATAAAAAATATGCAACATAAAAATATTGCTGCTAACTTACTTAAAAAACTTCTAGAAGGTAATATTAGGATATTTAAAAAAACAAACGTCGTAAAATCTGAATTATTTTCAGAAAAATTAGAGCGATTAATGAAGATGTATAATAACAGATTGATTGATAGTGCAGAAGTTATTGAACAACTTATGCTTTTATCAAAAGAAATAGTTGAAGCATCAAATGAAGGAATGGAAAAAGGGTTAAGTACAGATGAATATGCCTTTTATACTGCATTGGTAAAAGATCCAACCGTTCTTCAAAAAATGAAAGATGAAGTATTAATTAAACTAGCACATGAATTAACTGAAACAGTAAGAAAAAGTAGAACTGTTGACTGGGATAAGAAAGAATCTGCAAGAGCATATATGAGAAAAGTAGTAAAAAGATTATTAAGATACTATGATTACCCACCTAAAAACGAAGATGAAGCTGTTGCTATTGTAATAAAACAAGCAGAACTTATGAGTGCAAATATATTATAATCATAGAAAAGGTACAAGAAATTGTATCTTTTTTTTGTGAAATTGGTGTTTATATGTTGAAAATATTAAAAAATAGCATAAAATAATTCATTTTAGCAAATTTCGACAAAATATTATAAAAAAGTGTGGTATTATATACAACAAATAATTTTATTATTATTTTAAAGTGAAAAGCAATGCCACAAGGCTGTGATATTGTGAGAAAAAGGGGTATATAAATAAAAGAATATTAATAGAGATGATTAGGTAGTACATTTTCTATTTACAGAAGGTATTACTGTCTAATTTTTTAATTAGAGTTGACTAAAGATAAACTATACGTAAGAAAAAGGCACCTATTAACTCTTGTGTATAAAGGCAATGCTTTGAGAGGAAGTACTGCCTTTATGAGAAAAAAATGGATTAATTTATTAGAAAAGAAATTTAAATTTAAAAAATACAATGTAAAAAATATTTGCAGTACAACTATCTGCTGTATTGGATATTTTGACGCCGATTATGAAATTCAGTTATTGGATTTTGTAATCGGCGTTTTTTGTTTATCTAAAAACATTTTAATTATTAGGTGTAGATCTCCACCTGCCAATCAATTTGAAAAAACAAGTTGATTGGAGGAAATCTATAAAATTAGGTAGCGCCTAATTTGCCACAATCAATAATAGCATTAAAGATACTCCTGCATAGCCACAGAATTAAGCAATGGGTGCAGTTCTGGGAGAACCTCAGAAGGATGAAATTTCCGTGAAATTAGTTTAGCAAACTAATTGTTTGATGATTTCCAGACTGAGGGGTTCAAGGAAAAATATCAGTAACTAAAAATAAAAAAGTATATAAAACCAAAGTGTTAGTTAATGCTTTGGTTTTCTACATATTGAGGAGAAAAAATATGAAAAGAAAGATTTATAATGTAACTATAAAAATAAAATTTGAAACTTCTATAAATGAAAACCCAGCAGCTGAAATAATAAATTCAAAAGATGATAGAAAAAAAAATATATGAGACTCTCTACTTGGAAAAAATTACCAGATGGAAGAATTTTGAAATCTGATGCTATAGAAGGAAAAAATTATTTAAATGAAAAACAAATTAAACAATTAGAAAGAACAGTTTCGGGATATTTTGATTATATAGAAGATTTAATTGAAAGAGAAAATACATTTACAATGGAAGAATTTAATTAAAGTATAAATGAATTTTTAGCTTTTAGAAGATATGATATTTTAGAAGGCAACTGAAAAAAGAAAGAGATGACAACTCATTTCTGAATTGCACCCCAACTATTGAAATTGAACCAAAATTTAAATTACTACAACTATTAATATTAATACTCTTTAATATTAAATTCTTATATTGATAATAAAATATTATTAAATTTTCACCTATTAATTATCATCTTACATTCATTAATTAGTTTTTATAATACTATAGTTGATTTTTACTAAATTAAAATTATATCTAGAAATCTATCTGTGTTCCATCTTCTGTAATAGCTGTCATACAATCTGTTTGAGTTGTATCATTAATTCCTTTTGTTATACTTATTACATTTGTTAAACCTGATATTTTACCTTCACTTTTAAAGCTTGTAATTTTTCCTTTTGAATCTAGTATTTGCTTTATTACACTAATTTTTTCAACTGTACCATCTTCCATTATTAGTACTAAAACAGGATCTACACCACTACCATTATTTCCTGCATATATCCTTGATATAGTACCTGAAGTTTTTGTAACTGTAAAAGTTTTATCATTTAAATTTTTATATTCATCAAGAATAACAGTTAAATCTGTAATTTTTATTTCTATTGTATTATCTGAATATAAAATTGCAGAATACCCTGCTCCTGTTACTTTTTGTATTTCTGAAACTTTTGTTGTAGTATTTGCTTGTGTATTTGTCATTGTATTATTTGTTGGATTAGTATTTGTTGTTATATTACTTAATGTATTTTCTATTTGAGAAACTTTATTTGTTATTTTATTACTTTCTTCCTTATTTTGATTTAATAGAATTAAACTATAACCTCCTATTACTATAATAATTATTATCAATATAATTATTGTAGCAATTAAACCAATATTTCTTTTTTGATTTTCCATTTTTTTCTCCTTTTATATAGTATTTTAATAAATTTGTTATAAAAAATTTATCTTCTTAATTATATACATCTATATATTTTTTTTCAATAATTTTTAATTATTTTTTCAAATGATTTTTTACTTCTATAGATTTGTCTAAAGATCTTTTTTGAATAGTTCCAATTTTTATTATAAATTATTAAAAGCAAAAAATAATAATGAGGAATTAATAAAAATTATAGATAAAATAATGCCATTAATAAATAAATATTCAAAAAATAATTTAGGACAAGTAGATGAAGATTTAAAAAGTTATTTAATTGAATACACAGTTGGAGTTATTAAAACAGAAGATTTTACAAAGAAAGTAAAATAATAAAAGAAGAAATAGTTGAAAATGCATTTTTAGATGTATACAGACTGATTACAAATAATAATAAATTGGTGGTAGATGATTTTGTAAAAAATATGAAAAAGTCAATGCAAGATAATAATTCACAAATAAAATTGCAAAAATTACAAAATCAATTAGAAAATATTGAAAATGAGTCTCATAGCTTGATTGAGTTTTTATTAAATGGTATAATTTACAAAGAATCATACCAAAAACAAAAAGAACAGTAGGATATTAAAATAGAAAATATACAAAAAGAAATAGAAAGTTTAAATTCAGTAATTGAATATAAAGAAAATATAGAAACAGGAATTAGTAAATTTAAAGAATTATTGGATACTAATATTAAATTAGAAGAATTTGACAAAGATATTTTTAATGCTTAAAAAAATTTTTGTGAATAGATAAAATTTTATTCGAAATAAATTTAGAGGGAGTTGTTATGAAAAAAGAAAAAGTATTTATAATTTTAAGTTTTGTTTTTATGGTTTTAACTTTTATAGGTGCAGCGTGTGTAGTATTTAAGCAAATAAACGCAGGATATGCTGAAATTCCAGGTTTGTTTTCTATTATATTTTTTCAATTAGTAGTTTATGAAAAATCTAAAAAAAATAAAGATGAATTAGAAGAAATAGAGTTGTTAGAAAAATAGAAAAAATTTATAAATAATTTGGAGATGAAAAATGATAGATGAATTAAAATTAAAAGAAATATGTGAAAAATATGAAATTAATTATGAACGTTTAGTTGGAACTAATAGTAATATATTAAATTCTGGAAAGTATGAGGATATATGCAAAATATTAGATTTTTTAAAAGACGAGTTAAGTATTGTATCAAAAAACATAGAAAAATGCCCGAGTATTTTATATTTTGGTGTTGAAAACGTAAAGGCAAATTGGAGCTTTTTAAAGGAACAAAATATTACGATGTCAAATGTAGAAGGGTGTTTACATGTATTGTCAACAGAGCCAAAAGAAGTTGAAAATACATATAATTATATATTAGATAATTATGGAATAAGATACTTAAATGCTAGAACATCAATATTGAGTGTTCAATTATCAAGGATTCGAGAGATAGAAAGAAAATTTATAGACTTAAAACCGAAAAATGTTTTACAAGCTGCAATTTCTAAATATACAATAGAAGAAATAGAAAAAATGTTTGAAGTATGTAAAAAAAATAAAATAGAAATTACAGGAAGTGTATTTCGAAAATCTGCCGTAGAATTAAAAGAAATTGCAGAAGTGTGTAATAAATATAAAATAGACATGATTGGAAGTGTATTCTTAAAAACAAAAGAAGAAATAGAAAAAATAGTAGAAGTTTGTAAAAAAAATAAAATAGAAATTACAGGAAGTGTATTTCATAACTCATCAGAAGAAATTGAGAAAATTATAGAAGTATGTAAAAATAATAAAATAGAAATAATTGGCGGAGTGTTTTTTAAAACAGCAAAAGAAATAGAAAAAATAGCTAAAGTATCTAAAAATTTTGGAATAGAGATAACAGGAAGTGTATTTCAAAAATCAGCAGATGAAATAGAAAAAATAGCTAATGTATGTAAAAAAAACAGAATAGAAATAATAGGTACTGTATTTCATAAATCAGCAGAAGAGATAGAAAAAATAGTTGAAGTATGTAAAAATAATAAAATAGCAATAACAGGAAGTGTATTTCAAAAATCTGCAAAAGAAATAGAAAAAATAGCTGAAGTATGTAAAAAGAATAAAATAGAAATATCAGGGAGTGTATTTCTTTCATCAGCAGAAGAAATAATAAAAACAATAGAAGTATGTAAAAAACACAGAATAGAAATAATAGGAAGTGTATTTTGTAAAACAGCAGAAGAAGTAGAAAAAATAATAGAAGTATGTAAAAAAAACAAAATAGAAATAACGGGAGGAGTATTTCGTAGATCAGCAGAAGAAATAGAAAAAATAATAGAAGTGTGTGAAAAAAATAAAATACAAATAATAGGAAGTGTATTTCATAAATCAGCAGAAGAAATAGAAAAAATAGCAGAAGTCTGTACAAATAATAAAATAGAAATAACGGGTACTGTATTTTTAAAAACAGCAGAAGAAATAAATAAAATAGTAGAAGTATGTAAAAAACATAAAGTAGAGATAACTGGAAGTGTATTTTTAAAAACAGCAGAAGAAATAGAAAAAATAGTGGAAGTATGTGTGAAAAATAAGATTGAAATATCAGGTACTGTATTTAATAAATCTGCGGAACAAATAGAAAAAATAGTAGAGGTATGTACAAATAATAAAATAAAAATAACAGGAACTGTATTTTTAAAATCAGCAGAAGAAATTAAAAAAATAATAGAAGTATGTACAAATAATAAAATTGAAATAACAGGAAGTGTATTTCATAAATCAGCAGAAGAAATAGAAAAAATAATAGAAGTATGTAAAAAAAACAAAATGGAAATAACAGGATGTGTTTTTTTAAAAACAGCTGAACAAATAGAAAAAATAGTAGAAATATGTACAAATAATAAAATAGAAATAACAGGAAGTGTATTTCATAGATCAGCAGAAGAACTAGCGGAAAATATTGAATATTTAAAGGTGAATTATGGATTTGATTATTTAAAACCGTTAATAATTTCTAAGAATAATAAAAATTTAAAAAAAGTTCTTCCCTTTCTACAGGAAATTGAGGTTTTGGAGACATTAACTACAAGCCATTCTATTTTAGCCCTTACATTGGATGAAATAAAAGAAAGATACGATTTTGTCAAAAATATAGGTGAGGAAGTTATAAAAAGTGATAGAAAATCTTTTAATTCAATTTTTGGGTTGTCTAGAAAAAACTACAAAAAAAGAGTGGAAAAGTATGTAGGAAATATAAGTACACAAAAATTGGGAGAAGAAGTAATAGGTGAATTAGAAGATATAGAGTTATTAGATAAAATAGAAAAAGTACAAAATGATTTACAAAAATCAAAGGAAAAAATTAAATAATAAAGGGGAATATTAAATATGGTTGATTTAAAATATGCTAATGCATATAGTGAAGTTTTGGAAATTTTAAAATATATTTCAAAAGAACAATATAATAAAATACCAAATGAATTAATCAAAGTGTATGAAGAAAACTATAATAAAAATTATTACTTTAAATATAATCCGGAAAAAGCTTTAGAAGAACAAAAAGTATTAAAAATAACAAGAATTATTATTGCAATTTTATTTAGAGATTATTGGGCAACTGATGAACAAAAAGAAAAAATAATTGCAAATCAAAACATTAATAGAAATAAATTAGAAAATATAAAAAGAGAAAATTATAATGTAAAGGATGTATTTAATAAAAATCAAATGCAAAATACAGAAATTATAAAACAATCTTTAATATTGAAAAAACAAGAAAAATGGTATTTAAGAATTTATTTATTCCTTAAAAATCTAATTAAGAACTGATTTAGAATTTTTTAAAAAATTAAGAAATATATTGAAAAAATAAATATGGGAAAAATACAAATAATATTAATTATATAATTCAAAGAAAGATAATAAGAGATTTTACTTAAGAGCAAAATTCGGGAATGGTTTACCTATTTATAGATAAGAGATAAATACTAATATTAAAGGTGTTAAAGAAATATGGAGAGATAAAGTATGAATTTAAATGTGAATTTAGAAAATATGAAAGAAATATATGGAGATGATATTATCAATATAATATTAAGTAATATTGATATTATAGAAACAAATATAAAAGCATTAAAAAAGCTAAAATTTGAAGATGTAGAAGGGATATTTGAAAGATGTTCAATGATGTTTATGTACTTTCCAAAAGCTTTTAATGAAAAGATAGAAAAGTTAGAAAAAGAATTAGGTGAAAATTATATAGATATAATACAAAATGATATAAGTATATTAGAAAAAATTTATGAATAATTTGGAGATAAGAAGTAATAGGTGAATTAGAAGATATAGAGTTGTTAGATAAAATAGAAAAAGTACAAAATGATTTACAAAAATCAAAAGAAAAAATAAAATAATTAAGGAGAATATTAATGTCACAAGTTATTAAAATAATGTTAGATAATAAAAATTATGAAATTGAATGGGCAGTATCGGAGTATTTTGAGGAATTAAAGGAAAAAACTTTTTGGCTTAATGAAGTAACTGCAGAGCAAATTGAAAAAATAAATGATTTATCTATAACTGCAAAAATCTTACTATCTGCTGCTGCAGGCGCAGTAATACAATATTTAATAGATAAAGAAATTCAAATTGACACTATTTTTAATAATGGTAAATTTGTTGTATTAAAATAAACAAAATAGATTCTTACAACAAAATAACCGTTATAAGAATTTGATTATTAAAGAGAATTATGAATATCATTCTCTTTGCAGTTATACATTAGTTATATATATTTTTAATAGAAATAGTATTGATATATTACAAGAGTTTGATATAATTGTTTTGTAGATAATAATAATTTTTATTATATAATTCAAATAAAGATTATAAGAGTTTTTGCTTTAGAGTAAAACTTTTAGAAAGTTTTAATTATTTATATAATTAATAGATATAGGATAATTAGGAGGAATTAGAATGAATAAAATATATTTTACTGGTTCAATAACAGGAGGCAGAGAGAAAGAAAACGATTATATAAAAATAGTTGATTTTTTAAAACAAGAAAATATATGTTTAACAGAGCATGTAGCATATCCGGATTTACTGAAAAAAGATTATGATTTAGATGCTAGTTATATATATAAAAGAGACAGATCATGGCTAAATGAATGTGATATATTTATAGCAGATATATCCGTGCCTTCTACAGGAGTGGGATATGAAATTGCTTATAGTGAGAGTATTGGTAAAAAAATAATTTGCATTTATGATTCTAATATGAAGAAACCAACTAAGATGATTTTAGGTAATGAAAATTTAATCTTTATAGAATATCAAAATATAGAAGAAGTTATAAGTAAACTTAAAAATATAATATAGGAGCAAAAGAATGGGAGAGAGATTTAAAAATAGTTCGGCAGTCATGTTAATGCTAATGAGGAAAGCTGAAAAAGGAGAGGAAATTTTACTTCAAAAAAGAAAAAACACAGGATATTGTGATGGATTTTATGATTTTTCAGCAGTAGGACATGTAGAGGCTAATGAATCAATGAAAATGGCCATTATAAGAGAAGCAAAGGAAGAATTAAATATAGATATAGATATTGATAATATAGATTTTGTTACAATAATTCATAAATTTGATAATGGCAGAATTTATTATAATGGTTATTTTAAAGTTTTAAATTGGAAAGGAGAACCTTTAATAAACGAACAAGATAAAATTGAAGAACTAAAATGGATAAATATAAATTGTGTAAAAAATATAATTAATGATAGAGAACAAGCTATACATAATTACAAAAATAATATTAAATATAGTGAATTTGGATGGGTTTATTAAAATTAGATTATTAACAAGATTTTGTATTTTTTGATGATTAATAAAAAATATGGCTTTACAATTATTAGAAAATTAAAAGGTATTATCTTCATCAGAGGTACTACCTTTTTTATTGTACTCAAAGACAGTTCTTTTATCAGTTTTAAACAAGTAATCAATATCATTATTTCATTAGAAGTAGTTGTTTTGGCTTTTTGTTTGTGATAAAATTTAGAAAGTAAAGGTTATTAGAAATAGTGCAATAAATTTTATATTAAAGAATGTATCTATAGTAATGTAAAAAGATTGGAGAAAATATTATGAATTTAAGAGAACAAATAGAAAATTATATATCATATAATGAACAAGAGGAAAATGATAAAAAAATCATGTTAAAATATATAGATGAGTTTGATAATATATTAACAAGGGATAATGAATTTGCCCATTTTACGGCTTCAGCATGGGCAATAAATAAAGAACGAACTAAGATTTTGATGATATATCATAATATATATAATTCTTGGACTTGGGCGGGTGGACATGCTGATGGAGAATCAGATTTATTAGGAACATCAATACGTGAATTAAAAGAAGAAACAGGTGTGGAAAATGTAAAGCTTCTAAAAGATGGTATATTTTCTTTAGAAGTATTATGTGTAAATGGACATATAAAAAGAGGAAAATATGTATCATCACATGTACATTTAAATTTAACATATCTTTTAGAAGTTGATGAAAGTGAAATTTTACAAATAAAAAAAGATGAAAATAGTGGAGTAAAATGGATAGATATAGAAGATATAGAGAAAGTATCAAATGAAGAATGGATAAAAACAAATATTTTTAAGAAAAAATTAAATAAAAAAATAAAAGAAGATGTGTAAAAAATTAAAATATTAATTATTTGTAGCAAAGCTTTTTATAAAGATATAGAGCCAATCAAAGAATAATTAGAAAAAATGAATCATATATTAGAATTACCAAACTCATATTATGAGCCAGATGCTGAGAATTAGGATTAACCATAAATATTCAGCATATTCTTCCTGGATATACTGGAATATTAAATATTGCATTATATGATTCATCACCTAACACATATCGTATTATTCCAAATATGTGTATTGGACAACTAGTTTTTGAAGAAATTAATAATAAGATTTCTGAAAAATATTTATATCCTAATGAAATAAGTTTAAGTTATTTAAATGAAAATGGAGATATGGGCTCAAAAAAATAATAGAATTTTTATTATAAAAGATAAAGAAAAATTATTGCGGATGCATATTGTAAAATAATATCTATGGAATGAAGATATTATTGATATTAGAGATAAATTAAATAATAATTACATTTTTTATATCTAATGATTTTGAGCACAAGCATTAAAAAAAATCTAAGTAAATATAAAAATGATTAAAAGTATAAAAAGAATAATTAATTACTTTTAAACAAGGAAATATTTATTCTATAAATTTAACTGTATTAAACTATAAAATTAAATATATAAAAACATTACTATATTATATTATTAATAAATTCTATAGTACTCGTGAAATAGTAATTGAAAGGTATGAGTCACAATGAAATTTTTGGTTCAAAAAGTAAAACATGCAAGTGTGTCTGTAGATGGAATAAATGTGGGCACTATAGACAAAGGTATATTATTAATGGTTGGAATAAAGTATAATGATACTAAAGAAATTACTGATTATATGATAAAAAAATTAATTAATTTAAGAATCTTCGAAGACGAAAATAATAAATTGAATTTGTCTTTACAGGATGTCAATGGAGAAATATTAGTTATTTCACAGTTTACATTATATGCTGATTGCAATAGCGGTAATAGACCATCTTGTTCTGATGCTGCAAAATCTGATAAAGCAAATGAATTATATAATTATATTATTAATGAGCTAAAAGAAAAGATAAAAAAGGTTGAAACTGGAAAGTTTGGAGAACATATGGAAGTAGAACTATTAAATGATGGACCAGTTACAATTATGCTAGAAAAGTAAATATAAGAGGTATTTATTGTTTATTATAGTATAAGTTGAGTAAATGTTTTATACATTTATATTTATTTAATCTATGTTTAGTTTATTATAATTATAATTATTTTTTAAATCTATTAGAAATGGGGTATTTTATGAAAAAAATGGAAACAACACTTTGCTTATTTAAAAGAGAAAATCAAATTCTTCTTGCCATGAAAAAAAGAGGATTTGGACAAGGTAAATATAATGGTATTGGTGGGAAAATTGAAGAAAATGAAACACCTGAAATAGCTATGATTAGAGAAACACAAGAAGAAATACATGCTATTCCAACAAAATATGAAAAATACCGGTTTGCTAGATTTTTATGAATATTTTAAAGGAGAAAAAATTAATTTAATTGTTCATCTTTATGTTGTTACAAAATGGAATGGAGAAATTGCAGAGTCTGAAGAAATGAGTCCAGAATGGTTTGATATTGATAGTATTCCTTATAATCAAATGTTTCCAGATGATAAATATTGGCTACCATATATTTTAGAAGATAAAAAGATTAATGCATTTTTTGAATTTGATCAGGAATGGAATTTAGTATCAAAAAAAATCAATGAAGAGAAATTTGATTTATTATAAAAAAATCAATGAAGAAAAACATGAGCTATTATAAAAAATTAATCAAGAGAAATATGATTTAGCATAAAAAATAGATGAAAAAATATCAGATTGTGTGTTGAAGATTCAAAAGAAAATAAATGGTGGGAGAATAATATGAGAATTTTAGTAATAGATGATGATACAGATTTAAGAGAAATAATTACGGAATATGCAAAATATGAGAAATATGAAATATATGAGGCAGAAGATGGTATTAAAGGATTAGAATTAATTAAATCAAATGACTATGATTTAATTATTCTAGATATAATGATGCCTAAAATAGATGGTTTTACTGTGGTTAAGGAAATAAAAAAAATAAAAGATATTCCTATTATAATGCTTTCAGCGAGAAGTGAAGAATATGATAAGCTTTATGGTTATGAATTAGGAATAGTGGATTATGTAACAAAACCATTTAGTCCAAGGGAATTAATGGCAAGAATTAAGGTCGCAACTTCAAGAAATAATGAGTATTCTAATAAAATATACAAATTTTCTAATGTTGTTATAGAAAATGAAATGCATAAAATTGAAATTGATGGAAAAAAAGTTGAGTTTACTCTAAAAGAATATGATACATTAATATATCTGATCAAAAATAAGGGAATTGTATTAACAAGAGAACAAATACTAAATGAAGTATGGGGATATGATTATTTTGGGATTGATAGAACAGTTGATACTCACATAAAACTAATAAGAAATAAATTAGGTAAATATAAGAATTATATAAAAACTTTGAGAGGAGTTGGGTATAAATTTGAGGAAACGATTTAATGATTTAAACACAAAACTTATTTTGAATTTTGTTTTATTTTCTATTGCTATATTACTAGTTATCTGGTTTATGCAAGCAGTTATGTTAAAAACTACATATGAATATATTAGAAAAAATGATATAAAAAATGTTTCATATGAAGCAGAAAAAATCTATAGTAATGAAGATAAACTTAATGAATTAGCTTATAAATATGATGTTACAATAATGGTACTAGATTCTGATTTAAATACTATCAGAACAACTGAAAATAATATTGGAGAAATGCCAAGATCTTTCTCTATTCAAATTTTACAAACACTTAATGATTTAAAAGATAACAAAAAAATAAGTAAAGATATAACCACAAATAGGTTTAATACTGTTTTAAATATTTATGGTAGAAAGATTGATTCAGAAAAATACATAGCAGTTATATCAACTATTAATCCTATATCTTCCACAGTTAGAGTTCTTACTATACAACTTATATATATAACTATATTTTCTCTTTTTTTTGCTATAGCTGTAGCTATAATTTTATCAAAAAAATTATCAAGACCTATATATAATATAAATGAAAAAGCAAAAGAATTTGAGAAAGGTAATTTTAATATCAATTTTGAACAAGGGAATTATAAAGAAATTGATGAATTATCTCAGACTTTAAATAAGGCATCAAAAAAATTACAAATAACAGATAGGTTAAGAAAAGAAGTTATAGCAAATGTTTCTCATGATTTAAAAACTCCATTATCAACTATAAAAGGATATGCTGAAATGTTACAGGATATTTCTGGCGAAGATAAGCAAAAAAGAGAAGAGCAATTAAAAAAAATATCTAGAGAAGTTGATAATTTAAATTTACTAATTTCTGATATGCTAAATCTTTCAAAATTAGAGACTCTTGATACAATAGTAAACTTATCTGAAGTTGATCTAGTAAGACTTGTTACAAATGTAATTTCAAGGTTTGATCAAATATGTGAAAATACTAATTCGAAAATAGAGTTTTCTACTCCTAAAGAATTATTAAAAGTTAATGTTGATGAGATTAAATTTTCGCAAGTTATATATAATCTAATTGCAAATGCTATAAGTTTTACTGGAAAAGATAAAACTGTATATGTAAAAATAAATAATTGTAATGATAAAATAAGAATAGAAATAAGTGATAAAGGAAAAGGAATTAGTGAAACAGATCAAAAATATATATTTGACAGGTACTATAAAACGAATGATAAATTTAGGAAACTTGGAATATCAACTGGATTAGGACTTTCAATTGTTAGAAGTATTTTAGAAAAACATAATTTTAGTTATGGTGTTATATCAAAAGAAGATTTAGGAACAACATTCTGGATTGAATTGTAAAAATATGTGAACAAAAAAACACATAATCTTCATATTGAGTTCAAAAATAAGTTTTATAATTCATATATGAAAGAGAGGTGAATAAAATGAAAAGGTTAGTAATGATAACATTAGTACTTTTAATATTTATTGCATCAGTAGGTGTTGTTTATGCAACAACTGAGGGTATACCGAATCCTTTAAACAATAAAGGAAATGTTTCAAAAGAAGCAAAAATAGAAAAATTAGAGCAATATGTTTCAGAAGGAAAAATAACACAGGAAAAAGCCGATGATATAATTAAACAATTTGAAAGTTGTGATGGAACCGGTAATTCTGGAATTGGTAAAGCTAATGGCTTGAGTTTTGGTTCTGGTCAGGGAAATGGAAAAGGTAAAAAATTAGGGCAGGATAGTTCTAATGGTAGAAGATTGAACAATCCAAATAGAATTAATTGTGAAAATGTACAATAGAGCTTTAAACTTAATTAGTTAGAAGACTGAAAAAAATTAATAATAGTGAGAGAAATAGAATTAATAATAGTTATAAAAATTGAATTAATAATAGTTATAAAAATTGAATTAAAAATATAATTTGAATATAATTGTATTATATAATTCGACATTTTTCGACAAAAGAACAAGAAATAAACATAAAATTCTTGTTCTTTTTATATTAATATGTTAAAATTAATATTATATTACATAAAAAAACATATTAAAAAAGGGGTAGTGAGTAGTATGAAATTATTTTTAGATGAAAAAATTCCGTTTGAAGGAAGACATTATCGGATTAATAATGGTGAGTTAATAATTAAGGATGGAGTAGACTTCGAAAAAATAATGAAGAAGTTTGCTATGTTAAATAGCCAAAGTAATAGATGCTATTACTGTGGTTGTAAACTCAAAAAAAATTATTCACTGGACCATAAGGTTCCTCAGATATTAGGAGGTCCTACAATAACAAACAATCTTGTATTATCATGTAAAAAATGTAATGCAGAAAAAGGTAATCTTACTCTTAGTGAATATAATGTCTATAAATCTCTTGTAAAGGACGAAGATCGTCATTATTTCAGAGAAATTATTAAAAATGAAAGAATTAGTTATAATTTTCCATATTTACTCCAGGAAAAGGTTTTTCCAAAAAACTGGATAGAATGTGTACAGTTCGATTCAATTAAGGCCCCTTTAAATCTTTCTATTAAAAATTATCAAAAATCTATAATGTTTGAAAAAAATAAAACCTTCTGTGGTAATAATACCACAATGAGATCCCTTTTAATTCTAGATAAAAATTATAGAATACTTGATAACAAAGATATATATTTTGTTTACCAAGTAAATAAGCAAGAGTTTCAATGCATTCCTGTCATAATTCTTGATAATGTAGAATTACGAAATAGTATTTACTGTAAAGAAAAACCTTTTCAAGAAAATAATATGTTGAAAAAAGAAGCTATATAGCTTCTTTTTTATTATAGAAAAATTAATTTTTATTTATAGAAAAGTAGTTGTTTTGAATTTTTTTTTATGATAAAATTTAACTAAATTAAAATATTAGAAATCAAAAATAAATAAATAGGAAATAAGATTATGAAAAAAAAGGAACATAAATTAAAATGGAGAAAACTGGATAATTCAGCTAAAATATTTCCGATGTCTGCAGGAAAAAAATATAGTACAGTTTTTAGATTATCTGTTTTGTTAAAAGATGATATAAATAATAAAATATTAGAAAAATCAGTAAATTTAACATTGAAAAAATATAGTATGTTCAAGGTTAAAATGAAATCAGGTTTTTTTTGGTATTATTTTGAAGAAAATACTAAGAACCCGATTATTAAACAAGAACAAGAGTATCCATGTAAATATATTAATCCGAAAAAAAATAATGATTATTTATTTAAAGTAACATATTATAAAAATAAAATTAATATTGATATTTTTCATTCCTTAACAGATGGAAATAGCGGAAATTTATTTTTTAAAGAAATTGTATATAAATATTTGGAATTAACTTATAGAGATGAATTTGCAAATGAAGATAGACATATAAAAAAATTTAGTATAAACACAGAAGACAGTTATATAAAAAACTATAATAAAAAAGCAAAAGCAAAATCATCACTAAAAAAACCATATAAACTAAGAGGAAATAAAATAAGTTTAGGAGCTATTTCTGTTATTCATCAAATATTTAGTATTACAGAACTAAAAAAAATATGCGATGATAAAAATGTTACAATTACTCAGTATTTAACAGCAGTTTTAATACACTCCATATATTTTGGAAATTATAAAAATAGTAAAAATAAAAGAACTATAAAAGTTTGTATCCCAGTAAATTTAAAAAAATATTTTGAATCAAATACTGTATCTAACTTTTTTTCGTACATAATTATTGATGCAGATTATAAAAAATACAATTTTGAAGATTTTGATCAGATATTAATTTGTGTGAGAAAAAATTTTGAAGAAAAATTACAAAAACAAGAAATAGAAAAAACTATGTCTTCAAATGTCAGATTAGGGATAAATCCATTTATAAGAATAACTCCGTTAATATTAAAAAATATACTAGTTAGAGCTATATATATAGAGATAAGAAAATATGTAACAATTACATTTTCAAACATCGGAAGAATGGGTATAATAGGTAAATATAAAAATTATATAGAATATTTTATGATGCTATTATCACCTGAACAAGTTGAGAAAATAAAATGCTCTGCATGTACATTTGAAGATAAAATGGTTTTTTCATTTACATCAATATTAAAAGATACAAGTATAGAAAAAGAATTTTATGAGTTTTTGATAAATAATGGTATAAATGTTGAAATAGAAAGTAATGGTGTTTTAGATGATATATCCAAAAAAAATTAGTGCTAGAAAAACTGATTGGATAATAAATAGTTTGGTAATTTTTTCAATATTATTAGGCATATTATTAACAATTATAAATAATATTACCACTCCAAATATTAAATGGGCAGCATTGTGCAATTTAGGTATTATTTGGGTATGGTTAACTGTTATATATTCAATAAAAAAAGACGTAAATATTGCAGGTTATGTTTTAATAGAAACTATTATTGCATCTGTTTTTATTACATATATGGACTATAATTTAGATTTTGGGTATAGTGGTTGGTCTACAAGTATGGGAATTCCAATAATAACTATACTTGCAAATTTTACTATGTTTGTACTTACAATTGTAAATAGTAAGAGTTATATTAAATATACAATATATCATTTTGTCTTAATGTTTTTTAGTATAATTTCTATATTATATATATACTTTAATATTGTAAAAAATATAGTTATGTCATCAATTTTAATTGGAATTGTATTTGCCAGTTTATTACTTTCATTTGTGTTTTGCATTAAAGATATTAAGGAAGCGTTTATAAGAAAATTTCATATGTAATTTAATTATATAAATGGAAGAATTTACAAGAAAAAATTTATATGTAATCTAATCATATTATAGGAAAATTAGTGATTATTAAACTAGATTGGAAAAATATTGATAAATAAAACAATTCTTAGTAAGAAGTGATTTAATTAAGGTTGTAAAGAAAACCTTATAAAATAGTTATTATTAATATACAAATAAATTTAGAAAATAATTATTATAAAAATAGAAAAATAGGAGATTGAAAATGGAGTTTATTTATGAGAGAAATATTAATTATTATGAAACAGATAAAATGGGGGTTGTTCATCATTCGAATTATATAAGATTTTTAGAAGAGGCGAGATGCTATTGGCTAAATTCAATTAATATGCCGTTTGATAAATTTGAGGAGAATGGAATAACAATACCTGTAATTGGTTTAAGCTGTAAGTATAAAAGCCATATTACTTTTGGTGATGAAATTATAATTAAGTTAGTTCTAACTCAATATAATGGAATAAGAATGACAGTTGGATATGAAATAATCAACAAAAAAACCGGAAAAATAGTTATTACAGCAGAAACAAATCATTGTTTTACAGATAAGCAATTAAAACCTATAAATTTTAAGAAGCATAACAATGAATTAAGTAATAAATTTGAAAACTATTTAAACTCTAAATAAAAATAGCGACTTATAATTAGCTTAGTAATAAATTTGAAAAAAATTTGAACTCTTATGTGTAAAATTATAAGATGTTTGAATTGTTAGGATTTTATTGCTTTTATAAATATTTATTAATTTTTATAATTCTTTAATATTTCCAAATATTCAGGCCATCTATATTCTCTTATAGGCATTGGCTTATTGTTTTTGAAATATAATACTAAAGCTGGTTTGATATTGTTCCAATTTTCAACTATTTCCCAGTTTATTAAGTCTTTTTCTTCTATTAGTTTTTTTATTTTGGCATGGTAATTATAATAACTCATAATTTTCCTCCTTTATTAATTTTTTTTAGTATGATGAATATAAATACTCATAATTTAGCTCCTTTATTAATTTTTTTTAGCATGATAAATATAAAAACTCATAATTTAACTTCTTTTTTTAAAGTATAACATCATTAAATGATTCTAATCAATAATTTTTTTAAATTTTTTATATTATTTTAGAGAAAAACTAAGTGGAGTAAATATTTAAATGCTATTTTGATAATTGATTTTAGCCTTTAAATTTTGTGGTTAATCTTAAATTGTATTTGAAAAAAAGTGGTGAAGTAAAAAAATAAGTGTAATTTGATAAATGAACTGCCAGGTTAACATATTAAATTGACAATTTATTTTGAGTATGGTAAAATTTATAGTATATATTGTATACGTAACATAGTAAAATAATTATTTTACTATAAATGAATCAAAACTCGATGAGGAGGGGTTTATATGGAATTTAATAAAAATTTAGAAATGGAACTAAAACTTCGGGATGAAAAATTATTAAAAAAGTTTAAGATTATACCAGCAACGCAAATTTCTGTTAATGATAGTTTCTTAAACTACATTTCAAAAAGTAAGGAACAAATGAATTTTAAAGAAAAAATATTAAATGTCCTCATGAATGAGGATATTAAAAATTTTCGAGTTCAGGGTTACGATCCTAGCTTGAAAAATAATGAAATAATTTTTGAATCAGGATTATTACCAGGACTTGGAAAAAGTCCACTCTGGTGGGAAGAAAATGCAAAAAATGTTTTAAAAAGAAAAAACTCACGATTGGGAAATGAAAATGAAAGACTGTTGTTTGTTGCATATATTTTGAAAAGATTAGTTGAAACTAATTGGAACAAAATATCTTATTGTTGGCACGAAATCTGTAATGATAGTGTAAATATAGCGAGATACATAAATAATACTGCCTACTCTGATTTCGTTTATGAGAGAACAGGTGATAAAAGAGTTGTATCAGAGTTTTGTGATTTAGGCAATGTTTCAAAAATTATTAAATCATCAAAGGATAATAAATTTTATCATGTAGGAGGTGCAAGATACTTAAACAGTTATGAAGCTCCAATTATTAATCAATCCAACATAAACTATCCTGAAAATAATGATAATCTAGCTGTTGGCTGGATTGTTATGGATGAATGATTTTTACTAAAATACTCATTAAATTATTTGATGAGTATTTTTTATGTTTTTTTGCTAAAATATTAAAATGATTAGTAAGAAAAAATTAAAATATTAGTAAGATAATATTAAATTATTAGTAAGATAATATTAAATTATTAGTAAGATAATATTAAATAATTAGTATCATAATATCAAATAATTAGTAAGATAAAATTAAATGATTAGTAAGATAAAAATAAATGCAATTATATAAAATAATTTTTGTATTCAAAAATTTTATACTACACAAAAGTATTTTAATATGTTATACTAAAAATAATTTCAAATATATGATTTTTAATATAAAAATAATATTTATAATACGAAATAATATTTATAATAATAATTATTATTTTTTATTATAAATAAAATATTAATTATTATGTATTTGTAATGGAACTTATAAATATAAATAAGGAGGAAATTTATGAAAGAAAATGTAAAATTTCATATATGTGAAATTTGTGGTAATCAGGTTGGACTGATTCATGATGTAGGTAATCCAATTGTGTGTTGCGGAAAAAAAATGACCTTAATGGAAGCAAATACAACTGATGCATCTCATGAAAAACATGTTCCAACATATGAAAAAGTAGAAGACGAAATAGTTGTAAGAGTTGGAGAGATTGAACATCCAATGCAAAAGGAACATTATATTATGTGGATAGCATTAGTTTCTGATAATAAAACAACTAGAATAACATTATATCCAGAACAAGAAACAACTGTTAGATTTAAATATGCTCCAAAATCAACTATATATGCATATTGCAATATTCATGGATTATGGAAAAAAGAAGTAGAATAAAAAATTATACTTGCAAATCCTACTATATTAGTAGTATAATTACATAAATGAGGTGATTTATATGAAAATATCCACAAAGGGTAGGTATGCATTAAGAATTATGATTGATTTAGCAATTAATAATGATGGAAGATTTATACCATTAAAAGATATTGCAAAAAGACAAGAGATTTCAAATAAATATTTAGAACAAATAATATCATTATTAAATAAAGTAGGTTTTTTGGAATCTTCTAGAGGGTATACTGGAGGATATAGACTAATGAAAAATCCTTCAGAGTATTCAGTAGGAGATATACTAAGAGCTACAGAAGGTGAATTGGCTCCAATATATTGCTTAACACAACAAGGTGTATGTGATAGAAAACAAGATTGTAAAACATATTCCTTTTGGAAAGGGTTGGACAATGTTATAAGTGATTATATAAATGGAAAAACTCTTGAAGACTTAATTAAATAAAAATATTTAAGTTTAGATGTCTTTTAATTAATAATTTTTATTTTTAAAATCTTGTTTAGAAGTTTAGAGATAATAATTAATAAATGAAGTTTAGAAGTTTAGAAATAATAATTAATAAATGAAGTTTAGAAATAATAATTAATAAATGAAGTTTAGAAATAATAATTAATAAATCTAGAATTTATAATTGAATATATAAAAGGAGTGCAACAAATTTTAATTGTAGCATTCCTTTTATGTGTTTAATAAGGTTTTCAAAAAATATATTTAATTCCTATTGACAAAGTAGGAATTAAATATTATAATTCCTAGTATAGAAGTATGAAAAGGAGGAATTATGAAAATAGTATATTTAGATAATGCTGCTACTACAAAATTAGATAATAATGTTTTTAATGAAATGATTCCATATTTAACAGAAAATTATGGTAATTCTTCATCAATATATAAATTAGGAAAACAATCTAAAAAGGCGATAGAAGAATCAAGAAATAAGATAGCAAAAATATTGAATTGTGATCCAAAAGAAATATATTTTACATCAGGTGGAACAGAAAGTGATAATATAGCAATAAAAGGTATTGCAAAATCGTATAAAAATAAGGGCAACCATATAATAACATCAAAAATTGAGCATCCAGCAGTTTTAGAAACATGTAGACAGTTAGAAAAAGAAGGTTTTGAAATTACATATGTTTCTGTAAATAATGATGGAATAATCGATTTAGATGAACTAAAAAGATCTATAAAATCAGAGACTATTTTAATATCTATAATGTATGCAAATAATGAAATTGGGACAATTCAACCAATACAAGAAATTGCAAAAATTTCGAAAGAGAAAAATATTATTTTTCATACAGATGCTGTACAAGCTGTTGGAAGTGTAAAAATAGATGTTAAAAACTTAGGTTTAGATTCTCTTTCTTTATCTTCACACAAGTTTTATGGTCCAAAAGGTGTAGGAGCTTTGTATATAAAACAAGGAGTGAAATTCGATAGTCTTATTACTGGTGGTCATCAAGAAAGAAACAAAAGAGCAGGAACAGAAAATGTTGCTGGAATAGTAGGTATGGGAAAAGCAATAGAAATAGCATATGAAAATTTAGAAAAAAATAATAAAAAAATAACTTTTTTAAGAGACTATTATATAGAAAATATTGAAAAAAGAATTCCATATATAAAAATTAATGGGGATAGAAAATACAGATTGCCAGGAAATGCAAATATATCTTTTAAGTTTATAGAAGGGGAAGGTGTATTATTGTATCTTGATTTAAAAGGTATTTATGCTTCAAGTGGTAGTGCTTGTACATCAGGTTCGTTAGAACCATCACATGTATTATTAGCAATTGGTTTATCACATGAAATTGCACATGGTTCATTAAGAATTACAATTGGTAAGTATAATACAAAACAAGAAATAGATTATTTGGTTGAAAGTTTAGTTGAAATAGTAAATAAGTTAAGATTAATGTCACCATTATGGGAAGAATCAAAAATGTTTAAAAATTATTAAAATAATACAAATAAGCCTAAAATTTATATAAAATCTTTAAATGAAAAAAATTAAAAAATAATTAATTAAATATAAAACATTAATAAAGCATGTATTTTTATATTATTAATTAAAAAATGACTAAGTAATAACTAAAAAGAATAGGCAAATTTATTATCGTTTATTCCTAAACAAATAAAAAAAATGACTAAGTAAATATAAAAAGGAGGAAAAAGAATGGATTATTCACAAAATGTTATAGAACATTATTCAAATCCCAGAAATGTTGGGGAAATTATAAATCCATCAGGCATAGGGGAAGTAGGTAATGCTAAATGTGGAGATATAATGAAAATGTATATAAAAGTGGAAAATGAAATAATAACAGATGTAAAATTTAAAACTTTTGGATGTGGAGCAGCTATAGCATCAAGTAGTATAGCTACAGAGCTAATAAAGGGCAAAACAATTTCTGAAGCATTGAAAATAAAAAATAGTGATGTTATAAAGGAATTAAATGGCTTGCCACCTGTTAAAATACATTGCTCAGTTTTGGCTGAAGAAGCAATAAAAGTTGCTGTAATAGATTATTATAGAAAACAAGGAGAATTGACTGAAGAAAAAATATTGGAAAAAATAAAAATTTAATTTTATAAGTATTGACAATTTAATATTAATTGTGTTATTATTACAATTGTCAGTATAAATGCGGATGTGGCGGAACTGGCAGACGCGCTGGTCTTAGGAACCAGTGTCAACGACGTGGAGGTTCGAGTCCTCTCATCCGCACCAGTATGAATGTTCTTATGGAATTTTAGTTCTAAAGTACATTCTTTTTTTATGTTCATAATTTTGGTGCATATTTTACATTCACTCTTTTAGGTGACTGCCTAAATGATAGAATATAATAAAATTATTTGTCAAATAAAATTTATTAAATATATTCAAAAAATCCTGTAAAATCTGATTTTATAACAAAAATAAAAAGAGCATGTGCTCTTTTTAAATTTATTTATATACTTTATTCTATATACTATCCTAAAATGTTTCACTATTATAAATTTGAATTTCCTTACTACTTTCGGTTATTGCATAGATATAATCATTTCCTATTGACATATGATTTGGATCTATTTCTACAGTATCTGTTCTAAAATCAAAATTAACTATATTTTGTCCTTTTATTTCAGTAAATTCTTTAAGTATTAATGGAGATTGTGCTTCATTTTCTGTATAGCCAATCAAATCCACATAATAATATGTATTATCACTACATTTTATAATTGCATATGCTGTTTCATGCCAATATGATTTATGTTTTGACATATAGATATCTATTATATTTTTATTTTCTAAAGGTATTCTTCTGTCTTTTACCATATTAGATAACCCAGCAGCTCTTTTTTGAGCTTCTTTTTGTTCTTCGGCATCTTTACTATTTATATCAGCATAGTCTGTCCATTGTTCTATACCTTCTTTTATCTTTACTATTGCAGTTCCATCGCTATATAAATCAACTTGAACTCTTTTTGTTTGACTATAAAAACTTTTAACTAAGCTGACTTCTGTTTTTTCTTCTTCTATTTGATTTTTTCCTAATTGTCCTATTCCATTTTCAATAATTTGTTCTATCTTGTTTGTTTCTTTATTATTCATAATATAATAAGTTAAACCTCCTAATACTACTATTAATAGAACTATTATTAATATGCTTAAAACAATTACCATTTTATTTGATTTTCTATCCATTAATTTATCACTCCTTTTTTAAACTAATTATACTTTATATATACTTGTTTTGCAACAAATATTTGTTAAGAAATTACTATATTCTTTTTCATACTTATATTGCAAAGTAACAATATAAGTTTACAATGTTATTAAATATAAAAAATAATCAAAAAAAAAGTCAATTCAATATGAATTGACTTTTTGAGTGTTTAATTTTTTTGATTATAAATCGAGAAAGCTTCGATTGAATAATTTATTCCATCTGATAAGAATTTGAATAATACAGATAAATTTTCAAATATTAAATCAATTTTAGTATTTGAACTTTTAATAATAGTCGAGCTTACACTTTTTGATAGATTCAATCTATTAACTGCATTTTTGAATATTTCACCATGAAGATTTTCTAAATTATAATTAGAAATTCCAAAATAATTTTTATTTAAATATTTATCCATATCGGAATTCAAATTAATAAAAATTTCTATTAGTTGATTAATTCTAGATATTATTTCAATAATACCATCAATTAACTCTAAATTTGTTCCTAAATACTGTATACCTAGTGAATTTTCCGTAAATTGTTTAGATAATAGATCTACCTCTATATCCTCTATTTCTGATCTTGAACAGAAATAGGTAGTAATAAATTTTGTATTGAAGATTTTAAATGAGAGATTTTTTATCCGTGAGATATAATTTGATAATTCACAACCAATTGTTGTTTGTGAATTATAATAATTTGGATTATCCACAACGATTGGTATATTTAAAGTTTCAGGAACAATATTATCAAGTGCTACAATCAAATTATTTATTTTTGGAGTTAAAAAGTCTATTACAACTTTTTTCAATATATAACTTATTGTGCAATTAGAAATTTCCTCATATCCTACACCAATATTTATATAAGGAATAATACTTGAAAATCCATATTCATTTAACTTTTTTTCGATATGATTTAACATTGCTACTTCTTTACCAGATTTTGAACTATCTTTTTTAATTTGGTAATAGTCATCTTCATTAAATAGAAGATGGATTTTTTCTAATTCAGATTCAGATAGTTTAAGATTTTTTCCCTGAATAAGTTCCTTCGCAATTAGAAAATTAATCCAGGAAATACTTATTTGAATTTCCTCTCTTCTTTTTGCGTAATCCGAAAAATATTTAGCTAATTCAGAATTGTCTTCTGAATTAATGCAGTATAAGGATTTCCCATTTTTTAATATCTCCTCACGATTCATTAATAACACTCCTTTTCTAAGTTAATTATAACTGATGTTTATTCTTTTGATGCTGTCTACATTTAGAAAATAATAAATGAGATTTTATAAGTATAGCACCATTTATATATAAAGTAAAGAAATTTTAAAATGAATAATACAAATTTTTCAGATTTATAAATAGTTAGATCCAATTATTATATTTTTTAATATACTGTTTTTTTACAAATAAGGCAACAAAACAATATATTATTGGAATGCCTATAATTAAATAAATATATGTTAATGTTAATGGTACTAAACCTAGAAAATGTCCTAATTTTGTAAATGGAACTAATAAAGCCGCTAAACTTAATAATATTGAAGTAGTATAAACACTTTTTGATGCATTACTTTGAAAAAAAGGAATTTTTGATGTTCTTATAACATGTAATCCAATTAAATTTGATACTACTCCATAGGAAAACCATATTGTTTGAAATAATGCTGCCTGAGGAAGTCGTAAACCAAAACCGAACCATAGAATGGCAAATACCATTAAATCAAAAATCGAACTGGTAGGACCCATAAAAAGCATAAATCTTTTAATGTTTTTCAAGTCCCATCTTTGAGGCTTTTTAAGATAGTCATCATCAACATTATCAAAAGGAAGAGATAATTGTCCAAAATCATAAAGTAAGCTTTGTACCAATAATTGTACAGGTGTTATGGGAAAAAATGGCAGAATAATACTTGCAATTAATACAGAAAGCACTTCTCCAAAATTAAAACTCACAGCCATCTTTATATACTTTAATAAATTTCCAAATGTTTTACGTCCTTCAATTACTCCATCTGTTAAAACATTAAGATCCTTTTCCAATAAAATTATATCAGCAGTTTCTTTTGCAATATCTACGGCAGTATCAAATGAAATTCCGACCTCTGAATTTATAAGAGAAGGTGCATCATTAATACCGTCACCCATATATCCAACTATATTATTATCGGATTCTAATAGTCTTATAATACGTGCTTTTTGTATAGGAGAAAGCTTTGCAAATATATTAGTATCTTTTAAGATTCTTATAATTGCAATATCAGACATTTTTTCAATATCACTTCCAGTTAATATTTTAGAAGTGTTTATATTAACTTTTTCGCATATTGCACGTGTTACATGTTCATTATCACCTGTAAGAACAATAACTCTTATTCCATCTTTATTTAGACGATCTATTGATTCTTTTGCAGATTGTTTTGGTGGATCTAGAAAACCTATATATCCTAAAAATATCATGTTTTTTTCGTCTGATACTGCAAAATGTGTTGTATCAGAAATATTGTTTTTTTGACAGACTCCGATTACTCTCATTCCATTTGAATTTAATGACTTAGCAAATGTTAAAATATCATCTATAATTTTAGATGTTATAGGTAATACCTCACCTTTATAGTCAACCATAGAACAGATTTCTAATATTTCTTCTATTGCTCCCTTAGTTATTAGTTGTTTTTTATTTCCATCTGAAACAATAACAGATAATCTTCTACGAACAAAATCAAAAGGTATTTCATCTATTTTTTTATAGTTTTGTATAATAGATGCCATATTTTCTTTTTCTGCACGTTTTATTACCGCATCATCTATACTACCTTTTAATCCAGTTTGAAAATAGGAATTAAGGTAGACATGTTTTAATATTCTTTTATCTTCGTTACCTTTTATATCTAAATATTTTTCTAATACAATCTTGTCTTCTGTTAATGTACCAGTTTTATCTGTACATAATATATTCATAGCTCCAAAACTCTGAATGCTATCTAGTTTTTTTACTATTGTCTTTTTCTTGGACATTCTGATTGCGCCTTTTGCAAGACTTGAAGATAATATTACAGGCAGAAGTAAAGGCGTTATACCAATTGCTATAGCAACTGAAAAAGTAAAAGCTATTAATTTATCATGTTTATAACTATTTAATAAAAACGTTATTGGAATGAGTACTAGCATAAATCTAATTAATAGTTTACTTAAACTGGAAATTCCTTTTTGAAAACTGGTTTTGGGTTTTCCTATATTTATTGTATTTGCAATCTTACTAAAATAAGTGTTGTTTCCTGTTTTAAATACAACCCCAATACCGGAGCCATTTGTAACATTGGTTCCCATAAAACAAACATTTTCTAAATCTGTTATAGAATCTATTTCTTCTATCTTTTTAATTTTTGTATTAGTATTTTTCTCTACCGGATTTGATTCACCTGTTAATGATGATTGAGAAATATACAGATTTTTTGATTCTATTATTCTTAAATCTGCAGGAATTAAATCACCAGCACTTAGTATAACAATATCTCCAAAAGTTATATCTTTTAATAAGATTTTAGATTGAACTCCATTTCTTAAAACAGTTGTAGTTGTAGCTACTAAATCTTTAAGTTTATTTGCAGCAGTATTTGATGTATAAACCTCAAAAAATTCTAAAAAAGTACTAATAATAATCAATGTTAAAACAACTATTATATTAGTGAAGTTTCCAGGTTTTGTTAATATAATGTCAGTATAAAATAATACTAATATAATTCCAAACAATATCAAATTAAACGGACTTATTAAACTGTTCCAAAAATAATTGTACCAGCGCTTTGGTTTGTTTTGTAGTAATTGATTATTACCATATAATTTATAATTGCTTGTTATAATGTCATTTGTTAATCCTGTATTAGTATTTACATTATAGTGTATTAAAAAATCTTTTTTATCAAGTAAAAGAGTTTTATAAAGTTCCAATTCTTTGTTTTCAATATCCATAATAATCTTGTATAATCAATTTTATAGAAATACTAATCTAATTAATTGATTAATTCCTTTCTCTTTTAAAATATTTCAGTTAATAGTCAATAGACTGAAATCAATAATTTGAAGTATTTGACTTGAGTTCAATATAAAAGTTAAAATAGCTTTTTATAAGAAATTCTTTAAAAACACAACTAAAGTATATCCAATTTTAAAAAAATAGATACTATGATTGTCTTTTTTTGTTAATTAATATATAATATTTTTAAAGAAGGTGAAATAAATGAAGAAAATTCTAATAAAGCTTATCTTTATACTAATTATAAGTATAATTACTGTATCTGGTTATTTTTATTTTATAGGAAGATCATTATATAATAAAAAAATAAGTGAAATAAGCATTAGCATTAAAGTTGAAGAAATCAGGAAATCTAAAAATTATACAACCTTGGATAAAGTTCCATCAGATTATCTTAATGCAATAATTGCAGTAGAAGATCATAGATTTTATGAACATGGAGCCGTTGATTATGTAGCTTTAGCAAGGGCAGGAATCAAAAATTTCCAGTCAAAAAGTTTAATTGAAGGTGGAAGCACTATTACACAGCAAGTTGCAAAAAATCTTTATTTTATAGCTGATGGAGATGGTGTTGATAGAAAAATTGCAGAATTAATGATTGCTGAGGAGTTGGAAAAAAATTTTTCTAAAGGAGAAATACTGGAACTTTATATAAATATTATATATTTTGGAGATGGTTATTATTGTGTATATGATGCAAGTATTGGATATTTCAACAAAAAACCAATTGATATGAACTTATATGAAAGTACTTTGCTGGCTGGAATCCCTAATGCACCAAGCGTTTATTCTCCAACAGTTAATAGTGAACTATCAAAAAAACGTCAGCAGAAGGTTATTAATGATATGGTCAAATATGGTTATCTAACTAAAGAACAAGCAGATAAAATAATAAAATAAAGATTTTTAGAAATAAAGTATAAAAAATATATAGTAAGTTTAATTAAAAAATGCAAACATTAAGTTTAGTTTTAAATCATAAAAGTAAACCGTAAGTTTAGTTTTAAATCATAAAAGTAAACCTTAAATTTAGTTTTAAATTAAAAAGGTATACAGTAATTTTAGTTGTAAATCATAAAATATAAACGGCAATTTTAATTTATAAGCATAAAATGTAAACCATAATTAAAAAATTGCACAAATATAAGTTAATAATTATATAATTAAATACAAAGGAGGAAATTATTTAATGTACTATTTAAATAAAATAACAGTAATACCAAAATTACCAGAAAGAATTAGAGGTCTATCAGAAATAACAAATAATATATGGTGGTCATGGAATACGGAGTTTCTAAAACTGTTTAAGGAAATTGATATAGATTTATGGGAAAAGTGTGAAAAAAATCCTGTTAAGTTTTTATCAGAAATATCTCAAGAAAAACTTACAGAAATTATAAATGATGAGGAATTTTTGGAGAAATATGATGAAATATATAATAATTTCAATAATTATATTAGTAGTAAAAATACTTGGTTTACAAAAAAATATCCAAATAATAAACAAGATATTATTGCCTATTTTTCAGCAGAATATGGTTTAGATGAAATTATTCCTATATATTCTGGTGGATTAGGTATTTTATCAGGTGACCATCTTAAATCTGCAAGTGATTTAGGTATTCCAATTATTGCGATGGGATTATTATATAAAAACGGATATTTTAGGCAGCAAATAGGAAAAAATGGAGAACAAGAAACTATATATAAATATTTAGATATAAATAGTTTACCAATTAAGGAATTAAAAGATAAAAAAGGAAATGATATAAAAATATCTCTAGAATTTCCTAAAGGTGTTATTTATTTAAAATTATGGCAAATAGAGGTTGGAAGAGTAAAATTATATCTACTAGATTCAGATTTAAAAGAAAACATAGAAGAATATAGGATAATTACATCTACTCTATATGGTGGAGATAAAGAAAATAGAATTATGCAGGAAATAATTCTTGGTATAGGTGGAAATAAGGCCTTAGATGTTTTGGGAATTAATCCAACTGTTTATCATATGAATGAAGGACATTCGGCATTTTTATTAATGGATTTAATAATGAAAATTATACAAAATAAACAAGTTTCATTTAATTTGGCTAAGGATATTGTATCATCAAAAACAGTATTTACAACCCATACTCCTGTTCCAGCAGGAAATGATATATTCAATATAGAATTAATTAAGAAATATTTTAAAGGATATCCAGAAAAATTTGGTATATCAGAACATGAATTTTTGGAATTAGGAATGGCACCAAAATCAATTGGATGCGAAGAATTTAATATGGGAATATTTGCTCTTAAATTAGCTGGTAAAAAAAATGGAGTGAGTAAATTGCATGGGGAGGTTTCAAGAGAATTATTTTCAGAAGTATGGCCAAATATAATTGCTAAAGAATCTCCTATTACATATGTGACAAATGGAATTCACACGTGCTCATGGTTAGCTCCAAATATCAAAAAATTATATAATAAATATATGATACCATTTTGGCAGGAACTAATACATGAAGAAAAAATATGGAAAGATATTAAAAATATTCCAGATGAAAAATTATGGAATGAGCATAATGAAAGAAAAACGAAATTAATTTCATTAGTTAAGGAAAATACTATTACAAGACTTAAAAGAAATGGATATTCATATGAAGAAATTTCAAGTGTAGTATCACAAATAAATACAAAAGCTTTAACAATTGGATTTGCTAGAAGATTTGCAACTTATAAAAGAGCAACATTAATATTAAAAGATATAGAAAGAATAAAACAAATTCTAAAGGATAATCAGAAACCAGTTCAGATTATATATGCTGGAAAAGCACATCCAGCAGACAAAGAAGGTCAAGATTTAATAAAGTATATACATGATCTATCAATGGAATCAGAATTCAAGGGAAAAATTTTTATATTAGAAGATTACAGTATTGCAATGTCTAGATATTTAATTAGTGGAGTTGATGTTTGGCTAAATACTCCGAGAAGGCCAATGGAAGCTTCAGGAACAAGCGGTCAAAAAGCATCTGTAAATGGAGTTTTGAATTTTAGTGTTTTAGATGGATGGTGGGCAGAAGGTTTTAATTCGAGAAATGGATGGAAAATTGGAAATAATTATAAGTATGATAATTATGAAATACAAGATATAACTGACAGTGAAAGTATTTATTCAACTTTAGAGAAAAGAATTATTCCAATATTCTATAATCGAAATGAGAAAGATATTCCAAAAGAATGGGTTGAACTTATGAAGGAATCTATTATAACAACTGGATCTAAATTTAGTACTTCAAGAATGTTGGTTGATTATATGGAAAAACTATATATGCCACTTTGTGAGTTGACAAATAAAAGTTATTCAGATTTAGATAAGGTTACACAGTTTAATATTTGGAAAAAAAACATATATAATGAATGGGATAAAATTGAAATATATCAATCTGAAGGTAACCTAAATAACGAAACTATAGATGCTGGGAATTCATTAAATGTAAAATGTATAGTTAAATTACCTCATATATTAAAAGAAAATATAAATGTTGAAGTTTATTATGGAAAAAATATTAATAATATAATAGAGGAAGATATTAATATTATTAAAATGAATCTTATTGAAAAAGATGATGAAAAAAAGTTGTATACATATTCTGCAATAATTAAATTAAATACGGGTGGAGAATTTGCATATACTTTTAGAGTAACACCTAAGCATGAAATGTTATTAGAATCAGAAAATTTAAATTTGATTAAATGGGCGGAATAATAAGCTAGAAAATAATTAAAAAATAAGTGAAAAGTCAAAAGAATTCTTGTAGAATAAAGCCAAATTATATAATAATAATCCAGCAAAATTATAAATAAGCTAAAAGTACTTGAAAATACCAAATTTTACTGGTATAATTGTATAGTTAATTAATAAAATTATATTTTAAAATTCATTTAAATGTAACAATAAATGCACTAAAAAGATATAATAATATGGAGGTAAAAAGGATGAAAAGAACGAAAATAGTATGTACTGTTGGACCAGCTACATCGGAAGTTGAAACATTAAAAAAACTAATGAAGGCAGGAATGAATGTTGCAAGAATAAATTTCTCGCATGGGGGATATGAAGAACAAGAAAAAAATATTAATTCTGTAAAAAAAGCAAGAGAAGAAGTAGGTTTGCCAGTTGCATTATTATTAGATACACAAGGTCCTGAAATAAGAACTGGACAATTAGCTCAATCACCAGTAACATTAGTTGAGGGAAATGATTTTATATTAGTAAATGAAGACATAATAGGAGACGAAAACAAGGCTTCAGTTACTTATAAGGATTTATATAAAGATGTAAAACCAGGAACTACTATTTTAGTTGATGATGGGAAACTAGAATTAACTGTAACAAGTATTGATGGAAAAGATGTTAAATGTAAGATTATAAATGGTGGAAAACTTGGAAGTAAAAAAAGTATCAACATTCCAGGAACACATATCAATTTGCCAGCATTAAAGGAAAAAGATGTAAAAGATTTAATTGATGGATGTAAAGCAGATTTTGATTATATAGCAGCTTCATTTATAAGAACAGCAGATGATGTAAGGGCAATAAGAAAAGTTTTAAATGAAAATGGTGGAAAAGATATAAAAATTATTTCGAAAATAGAAAGTCAAGAAGGAATTGATAATTTTGATGAAATACTAGAAGAGACAGATGGAATAATGGTTGCACGTGGTGACTTAGGAGTTGAAATTCCAATGGAACAAGTTCCAATAGCTCAGAAAAGTTTTATTAAAAAATGCAATAAAGCTGGAAAAATTGTAATAACAGCAACACAAATGTTAGAATCAATGACAGAAAATCCAAGACCAACTCGTGCTGAAGTTAGTGATGTTGCTAATGCAGTATATGATGTTACAAGTGCTATAATGTTATCTGGTGAAACTGCAATGGGAAAATACCCAATAATATGTGTGGAAACAATGGCTAAGATAGCTGAAACTATTGAAAAAGACATTAATTATGGGAAAAGAATTGGAAGAAGAGAATGTGATGTAAATGAGGCATTTGTAAATTACGAATTTTATTTAAATTATGCAATTTGCGGAACAGCAAGACAAATGAATGCAACAGCTATTTTTGCTTATACTCAAGGTGGTGATACACCAAGAATTATTTCTAGTTTTATGCCAAATTGTCCAATTTTTGCTGTAACAGACAATAAAAAAACATATAGACAATTAGCATTAGTAAATAATGTTACACCTATTTTAATAAGTACAGAAAGTGAACCTAAAAAAATGATTACAGAAGGTATATCACAAGCAAAAAAACTAGGATTTGTAAATGATGGTGATATTGTAGCAGTTGCAGGCGGAGACACAATACTTGCTAAAGAAACTGATATTATGAATAGAACAATAGGTGGAATTGTTAGAGTTTAAAAATAATTCAACTATAAAAATACATAATTTAAAATATAAATAAAAATAATCTAAAATTAAATAAAGAAAATTTAAAATTCAATAATGACAATTTAAAATTAAATGAAGATTATTTGGAATCAAATAAATCCTTAAACAGTGTAATAAAAATATTATGCTGTTTTTTTTTTGAGTAAAAGTAATCTCAAGTAACCACAATTATAATTCTATCATAAAATGTAATATATATTATGAAAAAGGAGGAAGATTAAATGATCAACAAATGTTGTTGTAATAAGATTTCATGTGAATGTTTATGTGATAATCAAAATAATCTAGACATGTGTAAATGCGGATTTGATGATGATAATAATATACAAGTATTTCCAGAAAATTATATGTTTGGGCAAAGTTATGTTCCAATTCAATTTATGAGTAAAACATTTATACCAAAAGTAGGATTAAAAATGGGAACGATTTTTCCTGAGTTAGTAAGTCCTTATGAACCATGTCAAAGCATAAGGGAAATAGAATATTTAAAATCAACAAATAATATTGGAAAGGAGTGTAATTTATGATTATGAAAAATCGTGTAAATAATACTAATTATATAAAAAATAATCCTTGTTGTGAAACATTAGATAAATATAATAACAGCAATGAATTTTGTTGTCCACAATTAAAGAAAAACTGTAATAACAATGATTCTTGTTGTCCACAATTAAAGAAAAATTGTAATAATAATGATTTTTGTTGTCCACAATCAAACAGAGATAATATTATGGATCAAATGAAATTAGATTTACAATCCTATGATTTTGCAATAGAAGACTTAGCATTGTATTTAGATACACATCCTGAAGATATGAGAGCAGTTTGCTTGCATAATGAATACGCAAAAAAATATAGAAAAATTTCAGATGAGTATCAAAAAGTATATGGACCATTAAGTATAATGTTCCCGTGTAATAGTTGGAGATGGATTGAAGAGCCATGGCCATGGCACGGAGGAAATAATAGTAATATTTCACAGGAGTTTAGAAATGATGTATCTGAATTGGAAAATGATTTTGATTTGAAGGGAGGAATAAAATAATATGTGGACATATAATAAAATGTTAGAATATCCTATAAATATTAAAAGAAAAAATCCTAAATTAGCAAAATTTATTATATCACAATATGGTGGGCCAGATGGTGAACTTGGTGCTGCACTTAGATATCTATCTCAAAGATTTGGAATGCCAGACCAAAAATCAAAAGCAATTTTAAACGATATAGGTACAGAGGAATTGGCACATTTAGAAATGGTTGGTACAATAGTACATCAATTAACTGAAGGAGTAAGCCCAGCTGATATGGAAGCTGCAGGATTAGGTGCATATTATACAGACCATGGTTTAGGAGTATATCCACAATCAGGTTCGGGAACACCATTTTCTGCATCAGTATTAGCAGTAAAAGGCGATCCGATAGCAGATCTTCAAGAAGATTTGGCAGCAGAGCAGAAAGCTAGAGCAACATATGAAAAAATAATGGATCTAATAGGTACAGAAGATCCAGACGTGTTGGACCCAATAAGATTTCTAAGGCAAAGAGAAGTAGTGCATTTTCAGAGATTTGGAGAAGCATTAAGAGGTGTTCAAGATAAACTAACAGAAAAGAAATTTTATATGAATAATGATATTACAACCTTATAAAATCTAATAATACTTGTTTATAGATAAAATAACTAGAAAAGAAATTTATGAACTGCAAAAGTGTATTGACCAGAATTTAAAGGTTATATATAACATAACTAGAAAAAATATATTTTTTGTAAAAGTGCGGAGTAAAATCCGTTTTTTTGCATTTAAAAATAAATAATTTTTTAATATTTTTTAAATGTGGAACATAACATATTTGTAAATTTAATTGATAAACAGTAAAACTTATGATATAAAATAAACATGTTTAAGAAATTATAAAAAAATTTATAGTTTTCGTAAATATAATTATTAGGAGATAAAAATGGAGAAAATAAAAAAAATTGAAAAATTCTTATTAGTATTTTTAATATGTGTGTCTTCAGCAATTACTTTAATGTGTTTGGTGGCGAAAATTCCAAATAAATTAATACATAATAATATGATGGAATCAGCCAAATATTTAAGTGAGAAAAAAATGTATTATAATATGATAAAAGGTATAGATGCAACAAGAATAGATCATTATGCAGATTCAATAACATTAAATATTATATATAATTTAAGCCCTGATAAACCATTGAGGTCAGTATTATATTCTAATTATTACGGAAATAATGGAAAAGAGGAAACTTATAACCTGCTAAATGTAGTTTCTGATAATAATGTTTCTGCGAATTCACAATACATAAGGTATTGGCATGGAGGAATGGTTGTGCTAAAACCATTAATGTTATTACTTAATATTGAACAAATATATGTTTTAAATATTATATTATTAATAACATTAGTATTTTTACTTTCATATAAAATGATAAAAAATAAATTGATAATATTATTAATATCATTTTATATATCATTAATATGTACAAATTCTTTTGTTGTACCTTTTTCATTAGAATATGCAAGTATGTATTTTTTAATGCTTATTTCATCAATAATATTACTTAGTATCTTAGAAAAAAATAAATTTGAAAAAATATATATACTGTTTTTTATTATTGGTATATTTACTTGTTTCTTTGACTTTTTAACAATTGAAACTGTAACATTAACAGTTCCTCTTATAATACTGTTAGTTTATAAATATAGAAATCATAAAAAAATAGATATAAAGGAAGTTATTTTGTTATCGGCAAAATTAATTTCTTTATGGTTTTTAGGATATGTGCTAATGTGGATTGCTAAATGGGGAATATCAGCTATATATTTAGGTGAAAATTTAACAGATGTTGTTTTTGAAAACGCATCACAAAGAATAAATAAAGCAAAAATACATACCATAGGATTAAGTCAAGACAACACAACCGAATCTGTAATACTAAAAAATATATATTGCTTATTTCCATTATGCTTTATAAATTATAAATTAACATTTTTTATAGCTGTTATATTTGTTTTATTCACTTTTATTTTTTTGACAAGAAAAGAAAAAAATATACAATTAAGTATTATATTATTTAAAATTGGATTAATTCCATATGTACGATATATTTTAATAAATGGACATTCAAGTCTTCATTATTTTTTTACTTATAGAGCTCAATTTGCAACTATAATGGCAATAGTATTGGGAACACATTATATTATAGATAAAAAAGTATTTAAGTTTTATAACATAATAGAAAATATATTTAAAATCAACAAGAAGGAATTAATGAATAATAAAAAAATAGTTGGAATAAATATAAAAAATCTTGGAAGTAATATTAAAAAAAATGTTAAAATTAATGATAAAAAAAATGTTGAAATTAATGATAAAAAAAATCCTGGAAGTAATATTAAAATAAATGTTAGAATTAATGATAAAAAAATTTTTGAAAGTAATGAAAAAAATAATATTACAAAAAGTTATGCAAAATATAGCAAAAAAATTACTTTTCTTATGCCATGTTTAAATGAAGAAAAAACTTTAGGAAAGTCTATAGAAATGGCTAAAAGATTTATTAAAAAGAATAATATTGATTCAGAAATACTAATAATAGATAATGGAAGTTTAGATGAATCTGTAAATATTGCAAAAAAATTAGGAGCAAGGGTTGAATTTGAAGATAAGAAGGGTTATGGAAGTGCTTTGAAATCTGGTTTTCTAAAAGCTAGAGGAGAATATATTATAATGGGTGATTGTGATACAACCTATGATTTTGAAAGTGTAGAAGATTTTATATTAAAGTTAGAGAATGGTTATGATTTGGTTGTAGGTAATAGATTTAATAAAGAAACTGAAATAAATGCAATTTCGTTTATTCACAAAATAGGTGTTAAGTTTTTATCATTTTTTGCAAAATCCAAATATAATGTAAGTATTAATGATTTTCATTGTGGTCTTAGAGGAATTAGAAAAAAAGCATTGGAAGATATTGAGTTTAAAACTAATGGAATGGAATTCGCAACAGAAATGATATATCAATTTGTTAAGAATAATAAAAAAATTGTAGAAATACCGATAAAATTTAGAAAATGTTCTGATATAAAAAGAAAACCTCATCTAAGAACAATTAGAGATGGAATAAGACATTTACTATTTATATTGAAAAGTAAAATATAAATACTTATGGTGAAGTGAAAAAGTAATTGCAATTTTGTAATAACAAATGCAATTGTAAAAGAAAAATATAAAAATTTATGAAAAAATAATTTGGAATACTTGATTAATAAAAAATTATAGTATAAAATTATTACGGAAAATACAAAGGAGGAAAAAATGAAAAAAAGAATTTTACAATATTTAAGTTTAATTACAATTATAATGCTTTTGGTAGGAATTATATTTCCTTTTGCAAAAGTTTATGCAGAAACATATTTATATAATATAGAAAATATTGATGGACAAATTCAAATTGCAGAGGACAGTGCTGTTAATATTGGTAAAAAAATGGAAGGTGGAGACAATGTATATACAACTGATCTTCATGTTTCTGTATATTTTTACGAATATGGGTACTCAGGTGAATATGATGGAACAGGTTCTATAAGACAAAGTTTTGAAATGTCTGGTGGATATATATATATTGATTATCCATCTGATAATAAATATATTTGGGAAGTAAAAAATATTGATGAAAGTTTTAATATACATATACAAGAAGTAAATAGATATAATTTAAATATAGAAACATTACAAAACAAAAGTGTTTTAGATGGGGAAACTGCCGAATTTACTGTTAATGCAACAATAGATAATGAAGATGAATTAACATATCAATGGTATTATATTGATGAAAATGATGATGCAACTCCAATAGATGGACAAACATCAAGTATATTAAATATTCAGCCTTCAAATGTTAATTTATATTTAAATGGAGCACGTTTTTATTGTGAAATATATGATGGAACACTTACAAATACAGTAACATTATACATAAATGAAGGCTATACTATAACTTATAAATCTACAGATGGAACTGAAATAATTAAACAAGATATGCAAAAATATCTTCCTAATTCAGATATAGTATTGGATTTTATAAATATTCCTAGTAAACAAGATCATGAATTTATAGGGTGGTCAGATACAATAAATAGTATAATACCAAAATATAAAGGACAATCAGATAGATTTAAAATGTCAGAACAAAATGCGAGTTTGTATGCAGTGTGGAGTCTTAAAAAATTACAAAATATACCAAATGGAATTACATTATTAAGTACATTTGATTATGGATCAAAATTAGAAGTTTCAATAATAGAAGAAAATAGTTCTATTATAAAAAATATGAAGTTAGAAGCTTTAGAGGAAAAAGAAATATTAGGTTCATTTGAAGTTACTGTTGTTGAAGGAACATATAATGGAGATATAGAAATTATATTTGATATTGACGAAAAATATAATAATAAAGAGATTTTCGTATATCATCATAAAAAAGATGGAACAATAGAAGTTTTAAAAGGAATAGTTAATGAAGGAAAATTAAAGATAAATGTTAAAGAATTATCACCATTTGTTTTAGCTACAAGGAACATATTGTCTTCAACATCTAGTCCTCAAACTGGAGATAATCTGTTTACGTATTTAGTAATTCTTATAGTTGGGTGCACAGGATTAGTTTTATCAAAAAAGATTTTTAGAATTAAAAAATAAACAAAATTGTGTTTTAATTTATAAAAAGGTTATTTCTTAAATTTGATTTTAGAATAATTTAAGAATAAAAATAAAAAAAATCTTAAATTAATTTATTTATATTTTATAATTAATTAGTTACTATTTATGAATTGTTAAAATTTTAAATATAAGACCGTAAATCAATATAATATAATTGATTTACGGTCTATAATTATGAAATAAAAAATTTACTTGTATTAATATATCTTTCTGAAAAATTTATATATATTTCTGAAAAATTAATATATCTTTCTGAAAAACTCATATATATTTCTGAAAAATTAATATATCTTTCTGAAAAACTATTATGTTTTTATTATTTTAAATATAATAATTTTTTAAAAAAATATAATTTTATTTTATTATAAATATATTATATGTTTATTATTTGAAAAATATTATAGGATTATAATCAGAAAAAATATTAGGGTGCATATAATCAGAAAAATATTAGGGTGCATAAAATTAGAAAAATATGTTATTGTATTTAAAAAAACGTTATGATACAATTAATTTATATAAGTAATATTATCTAAAATGAGTTTTTAATTCATTTTATGAGGAGGAAATATGCAAAAGAAAAAAAAGTTGAAAATTATAATGTTAATAATTATATTAATATGCATATTGTTAGTGAGTTTTAAGTTTTTTAATAATAAAAACAACAAAAATAATACAAGAAATATAGAAAAAACATACAAATTAAAATACAGTGAAGCATATATGCAATATCTAAATTTACCAGAAGAAGAAAGAAATAAGCTTGGAGTTGTTCCAAGAATGTATGATATTAGTTTGGATAATTTAGAAGCTATTAATGAGGAAGCATTAAAAACAAAAGTTGGAGAAACACCTATTCCAGCACAGTTTTCACTTAAAAATCAAATTAATATAAAAGTTGAAAATCAGGAAAGTTATGGGGTTTGTTGGGCTTTTGCATCACTAAATGCTTTAGAAACAAACTTAGCTTTAAAAACTGGAACAACTTATGATTTTTCTGAAAGCCATGTAGATCATCTTATGAGTCCTGTATTTGGAAATGATGATAGAGAACTTCATGGTGGTGGAATGTTCTACTATTTTATGGAATATGTTATGTCTAATTATGGACCAATATTAGAAACTGATGTTCCATATGAAAATCCTGTTAGTCCATATGGGCAACAAGACTATTTGGAATGGGAAGCTTTTGGGCCAACTATTGATTTAGTTCAAATAGTAGATTTACCTACAATAAATAAAAAAACAACTACTTATACACCACAAGAATTAACTGCAATGAGATCAACAATTAAAACACATATAATGGAGAATGGTTCATTATATGCTTCTATTCGTTCTACAGATATAAAAACATTTAATGGAAAAAAAGTATTAAACTCTAATGCTTCAGCATTAATTCAAGACCATGCAATTACAATAATTGGGTGGGATGATAATTTTGCAACAACAAATTTTCCTACAGAATCAAGGCCAACTAATCCAGGAGCATATATTGCTCTAAATTCATGGGGAGAAGATTGGGGAGAATCAGGAGTTTTTTATATATCTTATGAAGATGTTTATGTAGAACAGGAGATGAGTGGGGTTGTTTCAACAACAACAACATTTAATTATGTAGACTTTCAAGTAGAGGATGATATTTTTTATACAGCTCTAAAACAAGAGTTAAATGGAAAATGTATTAGTTCAATAGATAATACTAAATCTATAACTATAAAAACATTTACTCAAAATTATATGCAATATTTGGAATTAGTTGATAAAGGTATAAATAGCATACAAGGAATTCAGGCTTTACAGGCACTGTATTATTTGAATTTATCAAAAAATAATTTGTCAAATGTAACTCCAATTCTGCAGCTACCAAATTTGGGTATGTTAGAAATATCTGAAAATAGATTAAGAGATTTAACAGATGTTTTTAATTCATCATTACAAGGATTGAGTGCGATTTCTCAAAAAATTACTGAAGATAGTAATGGAACAAGTAATGAAATAATTATTCCACCAATTTTTTATCAAGCATTTTATATAAATGGAGGAACAGGAGTTAGTGTTAGTGCTAAAATTTATTATAATTGTGATAGAAACGAAGTGTTAAATGATGCTTCAGGTATAAATTATTCAAATATTAATATTAATTCATCTACAGCTACAGCTAAAATAACTTTAGACAGACAAATTTCTGATACAAAAGCAGCTGGAACAAGGGCAATAAAAGTCACTTTAACAGATACTGGTTTTGTTAATGGAAGTACTTATACATTTTATTATGATGTGTTAAAAGGAGATATAAATAATAATGAAGTAATAGATTCAATGGATGCATATTCTACTTTGGTTAAAGTAGAGGCAGGAACTACTTTAACAACAGATGAAGTGAAAAGATTAGATATTAATTTAGATGGTATAGTAAATAGAGAAGATGTTTATTTGATTTTAGAAAAAGCTGTTCAATAAAAAAAGAATAGGAGGAATAAAAATGAAAAAAAAGAAATTAATAGTGGTATTTATATTAATTATTCTATTATTTATAATTACACTAAATTTTTTAAACAAGAGTTTTGCAGATGAGACACCAGCAGCATTTAAGTTAAATCAAGTTGAAACAAAAGTTGGAGATGTCATAAATGTAGAATTAATTTTGCAAAATGAAAGGGCATTTTTGTCTTCCGATTTTGTTATTACATATGATGTTACAAAATTAAATTATTTGTCTTTTTCAAATGGAAACATACAAAATTTTACAATATACGCTAATGAAAGTTCAGAAGGAACAATTAAAATTGCAGGTATACAAGATCCAGCACAATCAAGGGTTGTTTCTGCAAATACAATTTTAATTGTATTACAATTTGAGATTTTATCAGGAAGAGGTACTCAAACTAATTTAGAATTAGATTGTGAATCTTTATACACATCAGAAACTGTAACAGCTGAAACAACTCAAACACCAGGGGTTGTAGAAATTTTAAATACTTCAGGATTAAAAGGTAATATAGAAACAACAAGTGGATTTGAGAATACGCAGGCATTTTTATATAATTCTTCAACAAATCTTCTTGTAGATGAGTTGGTAATAGGTCCAGATGGAATGTATAATCTAGATGCAACTGCTCCAGGAGAGTATTATATTAAAATTAAAAAATATGGGTATTTAGATTATTTTATTAGAGGAATAATAATTTCAGAAATTAACAATGAAGAAAAAACTATTAATAATATCGATTTATTAGCTGGAGATTTAAATAATGATGGTGAAATTGATTTGTTGGATTTGGTAAAGATTAATGATAATTTTGGAAATACTACAAATGAAGAAAAAATAAAAATCAATATCAGTGGAGGTCTTTATATAGATAGTACTGATAAGCAGATATTGATACAAAATTATAATAAAAAATATGTAGAAAAAAATATAAATGATATTGGTTATAATAATTAATATACAAGTAAGGATATAAATTTAGTATTTATATCCTTATTGAATTAATGCATTATTAAATTAATGCATTTCGTTGGTTTAAATTTTATAGTTTTCTAATCTTAAATTTAATGTTTTTAAATCAATTTCTTCTTTTTTAATATAAATTAATCTATCAATGTAATTAATACAAAATTTAAAATTATGTATGCATAACGAAAAATTTTTTTTGAAATTTTATACGATTTGTAATAATCTAAACTTTCTTTTATAGCACAATATTTATCAATAACAGTAATTATGTAGGTTTCCTTAAATTTTGGGAGTTTAATTGTAACTGGCCACATATGTTTTAAAATAATATCTTGTTCTTTTTCATTAAGTTCAAAATGTGATTTTGCATTATTAAGAGCAACTTTTGGATGAGTAAAAGCATGAAAACCTTTTCTGTTTTCTAGTTTTGTTCTCCAATCGTATAAAAAAAGATCATGTAACATTCCGCTTCTAGCTGCAGATTTGTAGTCTAGTTTAAGCTTTTTGCAGATTAAATAGCTATAATATGATACATTTAAACAATGTTCAAAACATGATGTATTATAGTGTTGTTTAAAAAGATTCATCTGTAGGACTGTTTCATTAGAAATTATTTCATTTATAATAGAATAAAATTCAGAGTCATTTATTTTTGTAAAAAATCCAGAGTCATTTATTTTTGGAAAAAATTCAGTATCTTTTGTATTTATGTTTTTCAATATTTCAGCTCCTTTAAGTATAATGTATTTAATTATATATTATTTTTATTTAAAATATGTTCATTTTAATTATATCATATCATGTATTTGTTTTAAACTGAAAAATAAAAAATGTGAAAAAATATTTTTTTTATGTAAAATGATTGATTTTTCTGACAAAAATGTATATAATATATTCTATGTTAAAAAAATAAAAGGAGATGTAAAATATGAAAAAGACAAAAATAATATGTAGTATAGGACCAGCAAGCACAGATCCAGAAGTAATGAGCAAAATGGTAGAAGCTGGAATGAACATAGCTCGTATAAACTTTTCACATGCAACTACAGAAGAAAAAATAGCAGTAGTATCATCTGTTAAAAAAGTAAGAGAAATGACAGGAAAAAATATTGCAATTTTATACGATACAAAAGGACCAGAATTTAGAAGTGGTATGTTAGAAAATGATGAAATAAAATTAGTTGAAGGTAAAACAATCAGATTAGTAAAAGAAACAGTATTAGGAAATGAAGAAAGAATATCAGTTAATCATCCAAAAGCAATTGATAATTTAAGAGAAGGTTCAACTGTTTTATTAGAAAACGGATTAATGAAAATACAAGTAGTATCAGTTGAAGAAGATGGTGTTACATGTAAAATAATTAATGGAGGAATTTTAGGAAATAAAAAAAGTTTAAATGTTCCTGGAAGTAAGTTAGATATTCCATTTATTAGTGATGCAGATAGAGAAGATATAATTTATGCTTGCCAAAATGAAGGTGATTTTCTTGCATTATCTTTTGTTAACACAAAAGAAGATGTATTAGAAGCTAGAGAAATACTAAAAAAATATAACAGAGAAGATTTAAAAATAGTAGCTAAAATAGAGAGTACAACAGGTTATGATAATTTAGATGAAATAATTGATGTTTCTGATGGTATAATGGTTGCACGTGGAGATTTAGGAGTAGAGGTTCCAATGCAAAGATTACCAAAATGTCAAAAATTAATAGTACAAAGATGTCGTGAAAAAGGTAAATTTGTTATAGTTGCAACAGAAATGCTAGAATCTATGAAAAAAAGTGCTAGACCAACTCGTGCAGAAGTTAGTGACGTTGCTAATGCTGTATTAGACGGAACAGATGCAGTTATGTTATCTGGGGAAACAACAATAGGAAAATTCCCAATAGAAGTTGTTAAATTTATGGCTGAAATATGTAGAGAAACTGAAGAATATTATGATTATGAATATCAATTTGCTTCAGAAAGAGAAATTGATATAACAGAAACAATAGCTAATAGTGTTGTTAATGCATCTAATGTATTAGATATAGATTTAATAATTGCTTCAACAGAAGGTGGAGAAACAGCAAGAAGAATAAGTAATTTAAAACCAAGATGTTTAGTTCTTGCAGCTACATCTTCAGAAGAAGTTGCTCGTTCATTAGCAGTAAATTATGCTGTATATCCAGTGGTAGTACCAGTATCTGATAAAACTGATGAAATAATTGAAATTGCAAAAGAAAAAGCAAAACAAATTATGGGATTACAAAAAGGTGATATAGTTGCAATTACTGGAGGATTCCCAAAAAATGGAACAAAAATGACAAATTTATTAAAAATAGAAGAAATACAATAATTAATAATAAATAAAATGACTAATCTATTTAAAATACAATAAATACAGTAATCAATAATAATAAGATGAAGAAAAGACAAAATTATTTAAATAGAAACAATAAAAAAATTAATAATAAATAGAAAACAAAAAAAGCGGATTATATCCGCTTTTTTTCTAAAACATAATTTGAAATTTACAAAATAATTACAAAATACTTTCTAAATATAAATATAAATATTTAATATTATAAGGTATTTAGTTATTTATATAATAGTATATAAATTGAATTTGAAAATTATCAAAGTATATATATAATATTTTATAATTTTATTGTAAATTTTCCAATATTTTAGGTAATATTTGTTTCTTTCTTGAAACAACATTTTCTAACAGTACTGTATTATCCTCTAATCCTAGTCCATAGGCTTTTTCTACAATATTTTTATCATTTCCTAAAGCAATAACTTTCGAATTTGCATTTAAAATATCTGTAGCAACAAACATATATAAATCTAATTTTTTCTCTTCCAATTCATTATGCATAGCACTTTCTAATTCATATTTTCTAGCGAAAATATCATTTAAATCTGCAGAGTTAATTTGAGAAATTACGAATTTTTTTCCTTTTTCTTCAAATTGTTTAGAGTCAATATTTAGAACTTGATGGGCGCTAAAGTCACTTATATCAGTACCAGCTTTTAATAATTTGTTACCATAATCTATAATATCAACACCAGCTATTTCTGCCAATTTTTCTGCTGTTTTTTTGTCTTGTTCAGTACATGTAGGTGATTTAAATAATAAAGTATCTGATATAATAGCACTAAGCATTAAACCAGCCATTTTAGAATCTATAACTACATCATTTTGTTTATATAATTTATAAATAATTGTAGAAGTACAACCAACAGGTTCTGCTATATAATATAGAGGTTCTGAAGTTTGTAAATTAATACGGTGATGGTCTACAACCATTTTTATATTAGCTTTTTCAATACCTTTTGCACTTTGTATGAATTCATTAGAATCCACCATTATTACATTAGCATTTTCTGAAACTTCGTCTAATAACTCTGGAGAATCAACACCAAATGTTTTTAAAGCAAAAGCTGTTTCCTTATTAATATCTCCTAATCTATAACATATTGTTTCATTTCCTAATTTATTTTGTAAATTTGCCATTACAATAGCTGATGCTATTGAATCTGTGTCAGGATTTGTATGTCCAAAAACTATATTTTTATTATTCATATCAAAAATTCTCCTTTTATATCTAAATATATTTATCAATTTTTTAAATCACTTAATTATTATAACATAATTTGGATTAAAAATCAACTTATTTGTATTATATGTATTGCTACGAGAATAAATTTATTATATAATAATAGAATAAAAAAGGAGGAAGGATACATATGAAAATATTTAATACTCTAACAAGAAAAAAAGAAGATTTTATTCCAATAGATAAAAAAGAAGTAAGATTGTATTCTTGTGGTCCTACTGTTTATTATTTTGCTCATATTGGTAATTTGAGAGCATATTTATTTATGGATAATTTAAGAAGGGTTTTAAAATATAATGGTTATAATTTAAAACATGTTATGAATATAACAGATGTTGGACATTTGGTTTCTGATGCTGATGAAGGTGAAGATAAAATGGTTAAAGCAGCAGAGAGGGAAAACAAAAATCCTTTCGATATTGCTGAATTTTACACAAAAGAGTTTTTAAATGATATAAAAAAACTTAATATAGATAAACCTGAAATTATAGCAAAAGCTACAGAACATATAAAAATCATGGAGCAATATGTTAAAAAAATAATTGAAAATGGTTATGCATACGAAACAGATAACACTATATATTTTGATACTTCGAAACTAGACAAGTATGGTGTGTTATCTAATATAAATATAGAGGAATTGCAAGCAGGAGCTAGAGTTGATTTTGATCCAAATAAAAAAAATGTATCAGATTTCGCAATATGGATTAAGGCTCCAAAAAATCATTTAATGCAATGGGATACTTTTTGGGGTAAATGTTATCCAGGGTGGCATTTAGAATGTTCAGCAATGGGACAGTATCATTTAGGGGATGTTTTTGATATTCATACAGGTGGAATTGATCATATACCAGTTCATCACGAAAATGAAATTGCACAAAGTAAAGGTTTTAGTGGAAAAGTTTCAGCAAATTATTGGATGCATGTGGATTTTCTTCAAGTAGATGGTGGAAAGATGTCTAAGAGCTTAAATAATTTATATACATTAGAGGATTTAAAAAATAAAGGATATGATCCATTAGTTTATAGGATGTTTAATTTTTCTTCACACTATAGAAATAAAATAAATTTTACATGGGATGCACTAGAATCAGCAAAAATATCTTTAAATAGGTTAAAGGAAGGATATTTAAAACATGCAGAAGGAATAGAAGATATAGAGGATAGTTTAATTAAAGTTTATGAAAATAGATTTTTAGAAGCTATAAATGATGATTTAAATATGCCTGTAGCATTAAGTATTGTATGGGAAATTATTAAAAATCCTGTTAAGTCAAAAAAACTAAAAGATTTATTAATTAAATTTGATAATATTTTAGGATTTAATTTAAATGACTATACAGGAGTAGAAGAAAATGATTATTCTGATGAAATAATAGAACTAATTAATTTAAGAAATAAAGCTAGAGAAAATAAAAATTGGGGAGAATCTGATAGAATCAGAGATGTATTAATAGAAAAAGGATATAAGGTAAAAGATGGTAAAGATGGTACAATTCTTGAGAAATAGTATATAAAAGTATTTTGAAAAAATTTGTATAATTCCAAAAAAATAGTAATAAATAATCAAATAATACACAAAAAAATAATAAAATAGGTACTTAAATAATAATCAAAAACTACTCGAAAAAATAAATAAAAAATTTTGTGAAGTGAAAAAGTAATTGCAATTTTGTAACATTAACTGCAATTGTAAAAAAATAAAAAATTTTAAAAAAATTTTAAAAAAAGTGTTGACAAATTTAGGACATTCATTTATAATAATAAATGTCCTAAGCAAATGCAGGTGTCGTATAATGGCTATTACCCCAGCCTTCCAAGCTGGAGACGAGGGTTCGATTCCCTCTACCTGCTCCAAAACTAGATTCTACAATAGTAGAATCTTTTTTAGTACATGCAGGTATAATTTAGTGGTAGAATGTCATGCTTCCGACCTGACAGCACGGGTTCGATTCCCGTTACCTGCTCCATCAGTAAAATATTTGCCTATAACAATATGGGTACTTGGAATAAAATGAAAAAATTAACTATATCATTACCAATAGTAGAAAATGATGAAATTGATTTTAATTACATGGAAACATATATTACAATTCAAGAAAAACTTGCAATAAAGGATGTAGTAATTAAAAAATTCAGATAGTATTGAAGATTTAAATGAAGATTTAAATAACAAAATTAAAAAAGAAAAAATTGAAAATAAATTTCTTGAAGATGCAATAAATGATTTTGAAAAAATTAGTGGATATCGAGTATGGCTAGATTTTATAGATAATTATACTCCTTTTAAAAATTCATCATTTGTTTTAAAAGAAAAAAACAATATGCAAATTCCATTATCCAGTATAGGCTCTGGATTTGAAATGATTTTCTCATTGATATATACTTACTATTTATCAAAACAAAATGGCAAGAATATGATTATATTAATTGATGAACCAGAATTACATTTGCATCCAGATATTCAAAAAAAATTTGTTGACTTTCTTTTAAACATATCTAAAGATTTTCAGGTTATTTTAACTACTCATTCACCAATTCTTGTAAAACAAATTATGTATAATGATTATATAAAAAGTATAGTAATAAATAAAGATAAGACGATTGCTTCAATCAATGATTTAAAATTATCCTATTTATTATCAAATGAAATAAACTACATAGCTTTTGGATTGGCTACAGAAGAATATCATAATGAATTATATGAGGAATTAAAGGATATAAATGGCTCTTCACTTAGCTACAAGGATTTTGATAATTCATATTTTATAAATTATAAAGGTGAGCAAAAAAATTATTCTTGGAAAAGCCATCCAAATGAAGTTAGTTTACATACTTTTATTAGAAATCAAATTCATCATAGGGCTGATAATGGGCAAGCAAATTATGATGATTTAAAAAAATCTATCGATTTTATGAGATTATGTTTATAATGTATTGATATTTATTTTAAAATATTATACAATTGAATACAGAGAAGAGAACTACTTATAGTTCGTAACCTGTACTAGATTCGCTCCAATTTTAAATAAGTTGCTAACCATATTTGATTAGCAACTTTTATTATATTATTAATATCCAACTTTATCTCTAACAAATCTATCATATACCCATTCTGGAGATTCTTCTAAAATTTCAATCAAAGAATTTTGTAATTCTTCTTTCGACATTTTTCTAATATATTTTATAGTATTATCATAAACATCTTGTTCGTATTGTTCATACTCTTTTTCTAATTCTTCTTGATCTTTTACAAATTTTTGTGATTCTTCAGGAAATACGGTAAAATATAAGGCTACTATATGTTTACAAATAATTCTTTTATCTTTTGCATGAGGACAATCACATTTTGATTTTCGCGGATGTTTTATATCTAAATAAACATTATATTCTTTATTATTACTACCTTTAACTTTTCCTTCAAATATTGAATTATCTAATTTTTTATACTTACTGACATTATTTTCTTTATAATAATGTAATCCTCTCCATGCTGAATTACCACTTGCCATATTTATTATTCCCATATTAATCACTCCTTTTATTCATTTAATTCTAAATGCTGCTTTTCTTCTTCAATTGCATTTATTAATTCTTGTTCAGTTGGCATATGCAATTTATATTCTGATGAAAATATTGTTTTATTATCTTTTGGTAAAGTATATTGCACAACAGTTTTATTCTTATTTGTTCCAAGTAATATTCCAATTGTAGAATTTTCTTCTTCTGTTTTTATTTCTCTGTCATAATAATTAACATACATTTGCATTTGTCCTATATCTTGATGATTTACTTTACCTATTTTTAAATCAATTATTACAAAACACTTTAATAATCTATTATAAAACACTAAATCAGGATAAAAATGATCTTCTTCTAATGTTAATCTTACTTGATTACCAACATAACTAAATCCTTTTCCTAGTTCAAGTAAAAAATCTTTTAAGTGTTCTAATATATTTTTTTCTAAATCATTTTCCAAATAATTTGTATTATCTTTTATATCTAAAAATTCAAGAACAAATGGGTCTTTAACTAAATCCTTACCATCTTTTAATATTTGTCCTTCTTTTGATAATTCTAATAATTTATTTTTATCTGCAGATACAGATAATCTTTCATATAATAAGGATTCTTTTTGTCTTTGAAGTTCACGAACACTCCATCTTGAATTAAGTGTTTCCTTTATATAAAATTCTCTTTTATTTTGTTCTTCTATTTTTATTAACTCTAAGTAATGTGACCAACTTAATTGCGACGACAGTGTTGCCGCAATTGGGAAACAAATATAAAACTTTCGCATTCTCTCTAAATTTCTTTTAGAAAAACCTTTACCAAATTCATTAGTTAATTTTTGAGATAATTTTTCTAGTACTTCATCTCCATATGTTGCTCTTTCATCACCTTGTTGTATTTCCATTATTGCTTGACCAATATTCCAATATAAATTTAACATTTCAGTATTTACAGTAGAATAAACTCTATTTCTACTAGTTACAACTAATTCTTTTATATTATAAAAAATATTATCAATATTTTTATAATTATCACTTAATTCATTACTCATACAATTATCCTCCTTAAAGTTATTTACCATATTATACTATAAATAACAAAATATTCATATGAATCCATTGAAAATAATTAAAATTTAATCTATAATGTTTATAGAAAAGAGAACTACCTATAGTTCGTAACCTGTACTAGATAAGCTCCAAATGAAATTAAATCGAACCTTTTTGTTATTTAAATTAGAAAGGAAATTATAAATGAAAGGACCACAAATAGAACTTGTGCTAGATAAAGTTTTCAATGAATATTATGGAAAGAATAAAATAATATTTGAAAGATATGAAAAGATCTATAATTTACCGAGAGTTGAATGTGAATGTAAAGTATCGAATAAATTATTTGATTATGCTTACAGAAAAAAGTATTTTGTGTTATTGATTGTCTATGATTCAAATGGTCATGTATATTTTGAACGAAATATGTCAGACAACTTGTATTGGGGCTTACCTGGTGGTAGTGTTTAAGATAATGAAACTATCCACATAACATTAAACAGAATATCTAAATCTATAAATCATAATATAAAAATAGGAATTGATTTAACAGTCGGTAATGATATTAGCTGGAGTCAAATTGAATTTTTAAATAAACAATTTAGTGAAGTAATATTTACAAATCACAATGGTGCATCACTTCCTTTTAATAGTAATGTTTTTGATATATCATATTGTAGCAATACTTTACATCACATGCCAAATAAAACAACTTTAATAAATATGCTTGAAAATATGTTTAAAGTATCCAAAAAAATTATTATTATAGAAATAGAAGATCCAAAAATTATAGGTGGATTTCCACGTTGGTTAAATGAGAAATGGTATAGAGGATTTTTAAAAGATGTAGGTGGGGCATATTTAAGCAAAGAAGAATTTAGTGTCATAATAAATAGATTATTTAAAGAAAAAGCAAGAATTAAAATATTTAATTTCAAAAATATAACTGGAAATTATATGATTGCAGAAATTACAAAGGAGGATTTTTAAATGGCAAATAGAATAGAAATTGAAAAAAAATATTTTTGTAATGAATTAGATAAATTAAAAGTACTATTAAAAAATGAAAATTTTAAAACGCATAAAGCTATTATTGAAAACGATGAATATTTCACAGATATAGATAGTAAATACATTAAAAATAGGACATGTCTTAGAATTAGAAAAACAGATACTAAATATATGGAGCTTACATTTAAAGGAAAATCAAATGTTTTAAATAATATATATGCAAAAAAAGAAAGCGATATATCTATAGATATAAATGAATATAATGATGTTGTAGAGTTATTATCTGCGCTTGGATACTATAGTTATGTAGAAGTAAAAAAAGTAAGGCATATATATACAAAAAAAGAAGTTGAGTTAACATATAACGTTATGATAGATGAAATTGAAAATGTAGGACAATTCATAGAATTTGAAATACTTTGTAATGACGAGAATAAATCTATTGAAATATTAAAAAATAAATTAAAAGAGTTTGTAAATAAATTTAGAGAACTTAATTTACAAGAAGCTGATTTACCGTATAGAGATTTTGTTGCAAGTATAATATTTAATAATTTAACAAATAGTAAAGAGAAAACCCATTTTTTACTTGATTTAGATGGAACACTTATAAATAGTGAAAAGGAGTTTTTTGAGTGTTTTAGGGATACAATATATGAACAATTTAAATATGAAATTACTATAGAAGAATACATAGAAAATGAGCAAAATCAAAATAATAATTTAATTAACTATCTAAAAAACAAAAATATTATTCATGAAAATATTGATGAACAAGATATAATGAAAGTAGTGTATGAAAAATATAGGGGGAAATTTGTTGCAATTTGTGATAAAAAAGAATCTGTAATAAACTTTGAATTATTAAAGAAAATAAAAAACTTAGGTGTTAAATTAGCGCTTGTTACAACCTGTAAGAGAATTTATATAGATATTTTAAAAGAAACATTAAAAATTGAAGGGCTTTTTGAAGTAATAATTGCAAAAGAAGATGTTAATGAATTAAAACCAAATAAAGAGGCTTATAAAAAAGCTATAGATATTTTAAATGTAAACAAACAGAATTGCCTAATTATAGAAGATTCAAAAAGAGGTTATATAGCGGCAAAGAATATAGAAATTGATTGTGTTTTAGTTAGTGAATTTGCTTTAAACAAAGAAATAGAAAAAAATATTAATTGTTTAAAAAACTTTACTCAATTTAGCCTTATATTTTTAAATAATATATAATTAAAAGTCAAAGAGACCATTATATAAAGTTTGTAACCTGTATATGTAACGCTTCAAAATTCTTTATATATTAATTTATATCCATCTGTATAATTTTTTACAGATGGAATTTTTTTAATTTAACTAGAGTAAATGTCGAAAAATGACTTTTTGTTTTTGTGAAATTTAGGACACAGTACTTGTAACTTTTTTTAAGATGGATTATAATATAAATCATGTAACTTATAATAATTAGAAAGGAAATTTTAATTGTGCATCAGTATAGTGAAACAGCAAAAAAAATCAGCAGAGTTAAAAATTTAGGTGAAGCTTTAAAAAAATTCTCGTTAGAAAATGAAAAAAATATATATTACTATATAGATTTCATAATGGAAAAAAATGAAAGTTATAAGTATAAAGATAAATATGAAATAGGAGAAATTGTATATGTAAATCAATATATATATAATTCAGGAAAAAAAGGATATGATCATCTTTTTGTACTTATAGATGAAAAAGAAAAAGAAATATCTGTTAAGTATTTAGGTATGTTGATTTCATCGCAAACTCAAAAAATAAAATATAAACATAATTTTTTATTGAAAAAAGATAAAATAAACAATTTGAAAAAAAACAGCATTGTTAAAACAGATGAAATATACAATATAAAAAAGGAAAATATATTGTTTAAAATAGGAAACCTAGAAAAAAAATTAATATTAGATTATAAAAATCAATTTCTACTACGTAATGAAAAGTGTGATTATTAGGAAAGAGGAAATAATATGGAAGAAAAAAGTTTAGAAAAAAAGCCAAGATATACTTTGGCTGAGGAATTGATAAGTGCTATTTCTCATGGAATAGGAGTTTTTTTAAGTATTGCTGCATTGGTTTTATGTGTTGTAACTGCTGCAAGACATGGAAATACAATAGGGGTAGTTGGAAGTTGTATCTATGGAACAACTCTAATTATACTTTATACAATGTCAACATTGTATCATAGTTTTAAACATGGAACAAAAGTTAAGTCAGTATTTAGAATATTTGATCATTGTAGTATATTCTTGTTAATTTTTGGCTCTTATACACCAATTGTTTTATCTGCAATTGGTGGTGGTCTTGGATGGACTATGTTTGGAATATTATTAGCACTTACTATTGCAGGAATAGCAGTTAATGCAATCAATTTAGAAAAATATAAAAAAGTTTCTATGTTTTGCTATTTATTAATGGGATGGATGGTTATATTTACATTAAAACCTGCAATTGATGCAGTAACAGCAAAAGGAATGATTATATTAGCAATAGGCGGAATAATATATACATTAGGTGCAATAATTTATGGGGTAGGTAAATATATTAAATATATGCATTCTGTTTGGCACTTTTTTGTTTTAGGAGGAAGTATAGTTCAGTTTTTTACAATATTATGGTTTGTATGTTAAATAATAATTTTTAAAAATATATAGAAAGGGGTCAATCAGATATATAAATATTTTAAATGATTGATTAAATGATAAAAATATGGATATAAAATGGTTCACAAAAAATACAAATTTAATATCAGAAGAATTAAATTCAGATATTAAAAATGGTTTAAAAACTTCGCAAATTGAAGAAAATAGAAATAAGTATGGAATTAATGAATTAAAAGCAAAACAAAAAAAGCCATTATTTATAAAATTTTTAGAACAGTTTAAAGATTTTATGATAATTATATTAATTATAGCAGCTTTTATATCAGGTGTAATTGGGTATATTGAAGGAGAGGGTATTACAGATTCTATAATTATTATGATTGTAGTTATAGTTAATGCAATAATAGGTGTAGCCCAGGAAGCTAAAGCTGAAAAAGCATTAGAAGCATTGCAAAAGCTAAGTAGTCATGCAGCTAAAGTAATTAGAAATGGGAAATTAGATGTTATTCCATCAAGAGAATTAGTTGTAGGGGATATTGTAATATTAGAAACAGGAGACTTTGTTCCAGCTGATTTAAGAATTATAGAATCTATAAATATTAAGTCACAAGAATCATCTTTAACAGGAGAGTCAGTACCTGTAGAGAAAATATCATCTATTATTGAAGATACTGAAATAGGAATAGGCGATATTACTAATATGTTATTTTCTTCAAGCTTGATTACATATGGCAGGGGAAAAGGAATTGTTGTTGAAACAGGAATGAATACAGAGGTAGGAAAAATTGCAGGTATAATAAGTGAAACAGTTAAGGATGAAACTCCATTACAGAGAAAACTTAATAAATTAGGTAAAACTTTAGGAGTAGCAGCATTATTAATATGCACTATTATATTTATTATAGGTCTTTTATATGGAAAAGAACCTATAGATATGTTTATGACATCAGTAAGTCTTGCTGTTGCTGCTATACCAGAAGGATTAGCAGCTGTATCTACAATAGTATTAGCTATTGGAGTTCAAAGAATGGTTAAGAAAAATGCTATTGTTAAAAAATTACCGGCAGTAGAAACTTTAGGAAGTGCAAGTGTAATTTGTTCAGACAAAACCGGAACATTAACTCAAAACAAAATGACTGTCGAAAAAATAGTGTATGATGGAAAAATAGTAGATTTAAAAAATATTAATGATTATGATATAAAAGATAATTTAGAAAAATTAGTATATATTAGTATGTTATGTAATGATACAAAAGTTGGACCTGACAACAAACTATCAGGAGATCCTACAGAAACAGCATTAGTAGATATGGGATTTGAACTTGATTTTAGTCCTGAGATATTTGAAGAACTTCCACGTGTGGATGAAATACCATTTGATTCAGAAAGAAAATTAATGACAACAATTCATAAAATTGAGGATAAATATGTTGTGTATACAAAGGGTGGAGTAGATGAATTATTAAAAAAATGTATAAACTATAATATAAATAATTCTATAAAAGATGATTTACAAGAATATATAAAATGTATAGAAAAAGATAATGAAAATATGGCAAAACAGGCATTAAGAGTTCTTGGTATGGCATATAAAGAACTAGACCATATACCATCAAAAGAAGAAATGAAAGAAATTGAAAATGATCTAACATATGTAGGAATGGTTGGTATGATTGATCCACCAAGAGAAGAAGCAAAACTAGCAGTTGAAAAATGTAAATCAGCAGGAATTAAAACGGTTATGATTACAGGAGACCATAAAATAACTGCAATAGCAATTGCAAAAAAACTTGGTATTCTTCAAAATGACATAGAAGCTTTAACTGGGAATGATTTAGAAAAAATGTCTGAAGAAGAATTGACCAGAAATGTAAGAAAATACTCAGTTTATGCTAGGGTTTCACCCGAACATAAAGTTAGAATTGTAAAAGCATGGAAAGCAAATGGAGAAATAGTTGCAATGACTGGAGATGGTGTAAATGATGCTCCAGCATTAAAAACATCTGATATAGGTTGTGCAATGGGGATAGTAGGAACAGATGTGTCAAAAGAAGCAGCAGATGTAATACTTACTGATGATAATTTTGCTACAATAGTTTCGGCAGTGGAAGAGGGAAGACGTATATATGATAATATTTTAAAAGCAATACAGTTTTTAATTTCAAGCAATGTAGGAGAAATTGTTGTATTATTTTTAACTATTCTTGCTTCTCCTTTACTAGGTAAAATTTTTGGGATAGATATTAAATTAATTGAACCATTACTTCCTATACATATTTTATGGATTAATTTAGTTACAGATTCATTACCAGCATTAGCATTAGCTGTTGATCCTGCTGAAAAGGATATAATGGAAAGAAAACCAATTAAATCAAAAAATGGTATATTTACAAAGGGAATGAGTTGGAGAATTATTTATCAAGGTATAATGATTGGTTTATTAACATTAACAGCATTTATTATAGGATTATCAACAAAAAATGTTCCTGTAATTGAAGGACTAACAGAACAACAAGTAAGAGTTGAAATAGGCCAAACAATGGCTTTTATGGTTCTTGCATTCTCAGAATTAGTACATATATTTAATATTAGAAATAATAAAAAATCAATATTCAAAACACCTATATTAAATAATTTAGTATTAATTGGCGCAATAGCAGTATCTGCAAGCTTAATGCTTTTAATACTACTAGTACCTGTATTGCGAGAAATATTTAGTATTCCAATTTTGCCAAAAGAAAATATAATAGAGGTTATTATTTTAGTTATTGCCCCAGTTATTATTGTAGAAATATTTAAATTCTTTAAAATAAATGGAACAAAACATGAATAAAAAAAAGTAAAAGTAATATAAAAGCATATAGATAATACAAATTTAAGTACCAAATAAAATATTTTTTGTATTTAATATAAGAATTAAAAAAAAATTTTCAAAATCGTAACTATTGTAAAAGCCTATAAAACTATATGTATTGAGATTGTATTAATAATATTACTAAGCCATTAGTATCGATTATAACTTCTATAGGTTTCGATCATATGAATATATATCTAAGGAATGAATTCTGAAATTTACAGATCTCATTCCTTTTTTTGTATGTTTTCTTAAATTAGAAAAATAAATCATTTTTTAGTATGTTTTCTTAAATTAGAAAAAGGAATAACTCTTCTAGTATGTTTTCTCGAATTAGAAAAAAGGAATAATTTTTCTATTATGTTTTCTTTAATTAGAAAAAAAGGAAATCATTTTATATTACCTGTTATTGAATAAGATAAATGTGAATTCCTAGAAAATAGAAATTCGATTTAAAAATATTAGGAATTTAATAAAAATAATGTCGAAAACTTCTTATAAATCAACAAAACTTCCTAAGTTTCGCTCTTGTATTATCTTGAAAAAATAACATATAATTTATATAAAACTATTTAACAATATTATTAATAAAACAAATATAGTTAAATAAATTTAAACAAAGGAGGAATGCAAATTGAATGTTAAATATTCAATAAAGGAAAAGTTACTATTAGTTGAGATGACAGAAGAAATTGATCATCACACTACAGAAGAAATAAGGAGGAAAGTTGAAAATGAAATTACAAGACATATGCCTAGAAAAATTATATTTGATTTTAATAAAGTTGGTTTTATGGATAGTGCCGGAATCGGAATGATAGTAGGAAGATATAAAACAATGAAAATGATAGGTGGAGAAATAGAATTAAAAAATGTAAAACCAAGTGTACAAAAAATATTTGAAATGAGCGGTATTAATCAAATAATTCAAATCAATGATAAAAAAATATCATAATAAAATATTGGGGGGATTTTATGAAAGGTCTTTATGAAAATGAAATGAAATTAGAATTTGTAAGTAAGTCAAATAATGAAGCTTTTGCTCGTATAACTGTTGCGGCATTTGCTTCTCAGTTGGATCCAACTATAGAGGAGTTAGCAGACATAAAAACAGCTGTTTCAGAAGCAGTAACAAATAGTATAATTCATGGATATGAAAACACAGAAGGTTTAATAAAAATAATAGCAAAAATATTTGCTGATACTTTAGAAATAGAAATATCTGATAATGGAAAAGGAATAGAAAATATTGAAATGGCAAGAAAACCCTTATATACATCAAAACCACATTTAGAGAGATCGGGAATGGGTTTTACAATAATGGAGAGTTTTATGGATACAGTGGAAACTGAATCTGTACTAGGTTTGGGTACAAAAGTTAAAATGAAAAAAGTAATAAGAAAAGAGTATGAAAATAATAGTGCTCAAAACTACGAAATAGTTGCATCAATTTAAAAAGATTAATGGAGGCATATATTATGTGTGAAAATAACAAAAATGATATTATTAATGCCAAAAAAGGTGATGAAGATGCAATGACAAAATTAGTAAATGACAATCAAGGATTGATATGGAGTATAGTAAGGAGATTCAAAGATAGAGGATATGAAATAGAAGATTTATATCAAATAGGGAGTTTAGGTTTTGTAAAATCAATTAAAAGATTTGACGAAACATTTGATGTTAGACTATCTACCTATGCTGTACCTTATATATTAGGAGAAATCAAAAGATTTATTAGAGATGATGGACCAGTTAAAGTAAGTAGAAGTATTAAGGAACTTGGAATAAAAATAAGAGATTTTCAAAAAGAAATTTTATTTAAGACAGGAAAAGATGTATCTATAGATGAAATTTCAAAAGCTTTAAATGTTGAAAAAGAAGAAATAGTTATGGCATTAGATTGTTTTAACAGAGTAGAATCAATATATCAAAAAATTAATAATGGAGAAGATGAAGGTTCATGTATACTAGATAAACTAAGCAATAATCAAGATGAGGAACGGAAAAATAGTTGATAGCATAACATTAAAAAAAGCTATTGAAGAACTAGATGATAGAAGTAAAAAAATAATATTGTTAAGATATTATAAGGGGAAAACTCAAATGCAAGTGGCAAAAATACTAGGTATTACACAAGTTCAAGTATCGAGAATTGAAAAAAAAATATTAATTAAAATGAAAGATACAATAGCAGGATAATATATATAGAAAGGAAGAAAATGAAAAAGCTAATTTCTATTTTTTTGTTTTTTTTACTCATGTGTTTTTTAAGTCCCGTAATTTTAACGAAAATATTAAAAATAAAAAAAGAAACTTGTAGTTCAGTACCTATAGAAAATATTGATATCAAAATTAATAATGATATCAATAATAATGCTGCAGATAATGTAAATAATTATCCAGAAAAAAACGAAGTTGATTACAATAGTAATCCAGTCATAAAAAAATATGATTATAAAAAATATGGTACTGTAAAACTATTAAATTGTAATACAAATATTATTAATGAATTACCAATTGATGAATATTTATATGGGGTTGTTTCAGCAGAAATGCCGGTTAATTTTGATTTAGAAGCTTTAAAAGCACAAGCAATTGTTGCAAGAACATATACCATATATAAAATTATCCAAAACTCAGGTAAACACGAGAATGCAGATATATGTGATAAATCAACATGCTGTCAGGCATGGATATCAAAAGAAGAAAGACTGAAAAAGTGGAAAGAAAATACAGATCCAAATATTTCTAAAAATCCAGAAGCAAATTGGAATAAAATAGTTACTGCTGTAGAAGAAACAAAGGGAAAAATAATTACATTTAATGGTCAACCAATTAATGCTTTTTTTCATTCAAACAGCGGTGGGAAAACAGAAATTCCATTAAATGTTTGGGGGGGAAGTGGTTATCCATATTTACAAACAGTTTCTACACCTGGAGAAGATTCTTATAATCAGTATAGTTCAGAAGTAAAAATAACAAAAAATGATTTTATAAAAAAAATTAAGGATCAACATGCTGATTTCATAATTGATTTTTCTGATATAAAATGTATGGAAATTTTAGAATATACAGATGGTAATAGAGTAAAAACATTAAAAATAGGAAATCTAAAATTATCAGGAGTAGAAATAAGAAAAATTTTTTCACTCAAATCTGCAAATTTTATTTTTGAATTCTCAAAAGAAAATATTATTTTTAGAGTAAAAGGTTATGGACATGGAGTAGGAATGAGTCAAACAGGTGCTGATAGTCTTGCTAAACAAGGTAATAAAGCAGAACAGATTATTAATCATTTTTATACTGGAGTAAGAATAGAGGATTTATAATTTTTATTTTTTATTAAACTAATCAGATAAAAAACTACTAAAAAAAAAGAAGATTTATAATTTGTATCCATTAATAAACTAATTAGATAAAAAACTACTAATAAAAATAGAAGAATTATATTTTATATTTATAAATTACTTACTTAAATAAAAAAATACTAAGTAAAAATACTAGAATTATTATGTATATTTATAAGTAAAAGGTTAATAATCAATATAATATTATATAAGTTGGAGGATGATTATGAAAAAAACAAAAATATTATATTATCTTGGAATTATTGTTGGTATTACAGTGATTTTAGGAGTGTTTATACTTTTATCTCTTAAAAATAAATCAAACGATCAAACTAAAATCTCTGCGCAAAATACACTAGAAGAACAGCAGCAAGTAAGTATTTCAAATGATAAAAAAGTAGATGACTTAGAAAAACAAGAGTTTAACGTGATTAGCGAAATAAAAAAAGAAGATAATAATGAACAAAAACTATCAGCTGAAAAATTAAAAAATGAAAACAGAAATAATTATAATGAAAAAGATAATCAGGAAAATATTAAGGTTACAAATGAAAAAAATAATCTGGAAGAAAAAATAATTAAATTTATAAATCCAGTTGAGGGAGATATTATAAGGGATTATGCCAAGGATAAGCTAGTATATTCGGATACATTAAAAGAATGGATTACTCATTTAGGAATAGATATTAAATCACCAAAAACAAGTATTGTAAAAGCAAGCGCATCAGGTAAAATTAAAGCAATAAAAAATGATCCTAGATTCGGTTTGTCTGTTGTAATAGAACATTCAGAAGAATATAGTACAGTCTACTCTAATCTTTATACCGCTGAATTTGTTAATGTAGGAGAAAATATAGAACAAGGAGAAACTATAGGAACTGTTGGAAATACAGCTGCATTTGAAATTTTAGATGAACCGCATTTGCACTTTGAAATATTAAAAAATGGTGCTCAAGTTGATCCAAATATGTATTTATGATTTATTTTCTAAAATTCACATTTTGTTTGCTTGAAATTATATAATATTTCTGTTATAGTTTAAATGGGTGAATTAATAGGGCAGTAACCAAAATTATATAAAGGAGGAAACTGCTGTGCTATTTAATAATAACAATGATTTAATCGAATCAAAGATTAACTTAGTTAACCAATCAACAGAAGAAAAAAAACAAAATGAAATAAGTAAATTCATCAATCAACTATCAGAAAGGATAAAAAATATGGAATCTAAATATGTAGTAGATAAAATCGAAGGGAATTATGCTGTTTGTGAGAATAGAGAAACAGGAGAAGTTTTTGATTTGGAATTATCAAATCTTCCAAAAGAAATTAAAGAAGGTACTGTATTAAAGCTTCATAATAATAAATATTTAATTGATAGTGAGTCTAAAACTGAAATAGAAAACAGAATAAAACAGAAGATGAATAAATTATGGGAAAATTAGCATTATAAAAAATATGGGGGTAGATTATGAAGCAAAAAACAAATAGTAATATTGTTAAATTAGTAAGTGTAATTATTTTAGGTTTTATATTAATTTTTGCAAGTAAAGAATTTGCATCAAGTAATATAAATAAAAACGTTATAAGTGTTGAAGGACTTGAAAATATTTCTATTATAACAGGAGAAAGCTGCGTTACAAAAATTGATGAAAATGACAAAAAACTAAGGGTCTACTTTTTTGATGTTGGACAAGCAGATAGTATATTAATTACAGAAAATGGAAAAACAATGTTAATAGATGCAGGAAATAATGATGATGGAGATATGATAGTTAATAATATAAAAAAATTGGGAATAAAAAAGATTGATTATTTAATAGGAACACATCCACATGAGGATCATATTGGTGGATTAGATGATGTAATAGATAGTTTTGATATAGGTAAAATATATATGCCAAAAGTGGTATCAAATACAAAAACATATGAAGATGTTTTAGATTCGATTTCAAATAAGAATTTAACTATTACTACTCCAGAAGTTGGTGGAAAATTTTCACTTAATAGCACTAATTGTGAAGTGATGTCTATAGGAACAGATTCAGATAATTTAAATACTTGTTCAATAGTTATAAGAATTGAAAAGGATAATATTAGTTACATGTTTATGGGTGACGCGGAAGAAACAAATGAAATGTCTAGAAAATGGCCACAAACAACCATATTAAAAATAGGGCATCATGGTTCTAAATCAAGTAGTTCAGAGGATTTTCTAAATCAAGTTATGCCGATAATGTCTATAATTTCGGTAGGTGAAGATAATAAATATGGTCACCCACATTCTGAAATATTAGAAAAATTAAATAAAATTAATAGCAAAATATATATGACAAAAGATTTGGGGAATATTTTAATTGTACAAAATAGTATATAAATTTAATAAGAGGTATTTACAATTAAAAAATTGTATGCTAATATATAAAAGCATACAAATGCTGGTGTGGCGGAATGGCAGACGCACTGGATTCAAAATCCAGCGGGAAACCATGTGGGTTCGAGTCCCACCACCAGTACCAATTCATAATATATTATTAATTAGTTAAAATATAATATTAATAAAATATTAAACTTAAGTTTAATATTCCAGAAATCACGGTATAAAATCCGTGATTTTTTAATAGTTAAAACATTAGTAATTAACTTTATTTTTAAAGTATAATTTATTTAGTTATTGATAAAATAATAAGGGGTTTCTTATGAGTAAATTTTATACGTCGGAAAGTGTTACACAAGGTCATCCAGATAAGTTGTGTGATTATATATCAGATACAATTTTAGATTGTTATATTGAAAGAGACAAAAATTCCAGAGTAGCATGTGAAACAATGGTAAGTAAAAATAAAATATTTATTAGTGAAGAAATAAATACAAGTGTAGATTTAAGTAATGATTATAAGGAAAAAGTTATAAGAAATTCTATAAAAAAAATTGGTTATGATAATTCAAAAATAGATTTGGATTATAAATCATGTGAAATAAATATTAATACATCAACTCAATCACCAGATATTTCAATGGGTTTGGAAAGTGATAATCCAGGTGCTGGAGATCAGGGGATAGTTTATGGTTTTGCCTGTAATGAAACTAAAATGTATATGCCATTAAGTATTACTTTAGCTAATAAATTAGCCAAAAGATTAGAATATGTAAGAAAAAAACATATTATAAATTATTTACGTCCTGATGGAAAAGTTCAAATAACAATAGAATATATAAATGAAGAGCCTAGAAGAATTGATTCAGTTGTTGTTTCAGCACAACATATAGATGGTATAGATTTGGAAAATATAAGAAACGATATTTTTAAACATGTTATTATTCATGAATTACCTGAAAAAATGTTAGATAAAAATACAAAATATTATATTAATCCAACAGGAAGATTTGTTATAGGTGGACCTTTAGGAGATACCGGTTTAACAGGAAGAAAAATAATGGTGGACACATATGGAACATATTCTAAACATGGCGGAGGAGCATTTTCAGGAAAAGATGGAACGAAAATTGATAGGTCAGGTGCATATATGGCAAGACATATTGCAAAAAATATAGTTGCTAATAAATTAGCAAAAAAATGTGAAATACAATTAGTATATGTAATAGGAATTAAAGAACCGGTTGCATTAAATATAGATACATTTGGAACTGAATCAATTTCAGAAAATAATATTATTAATAGAATATATAAAAATTTTGATCTGACGCCTAAAGGTATGATTGAATATTTAAAATTAGATAGTCCTATATTTAAAAAAACTACTAATTATGGACATTTTGGTAGAGGTAAATTTAGTTGGGAGGAAATAATTGAAATATAAAATTCTTGTATAATATATTAAAATGTGTTAAAATAATTAATAGTAGAAAAATAAGAGGTGTAATATGAATATAAACTGGTATCCAGGACATATGGCAAAAACAAAAAGAGAAATTATTGAAGATTTAAGATTAATAGATGTAGTAATAGAATTACTGGATGCTAGAATACCTATTTCTAGTCAAAATCCAGATGTAAAAGAATATGCTAAAAATAAAAATAAAATAGTTGTTTTAAATAAAAGTGATTTAGCAGATGATAGACAAACATTAAACTGGGTAGAATACTTCAAAAAAAAAGGAATAGTAGCTGTTATAACAGATTCCAATTCTGGAAAAGGAATGAATGATGTTTTAAGAGCTATACATAAAATAGCTGAATCTGATAAAGAAAAATTTGTTAATAAAGGCAGGATTGGTAAGTCAACAAGAATAATGATTTTAGGAATTCCAAATGTAGGAAAGTCGTCTTTTATTAATAGAATAACTAAAAGAACAGCTACACAAGTAGCTAATAGACCAGGTGTTACAAGACAAAAACAATGGATTAGAATAGAAAATGGAATTGAATTAATGGATACCCCTGGAGTATTATGGCCAAAATTTGAAAGTGAAAAAGTTGGTTTGTTTTTAGCTTTTACTGGAACTATAAAAGACGATATTTTAGAAAGAACAGAGGTTGCGTTTGAGCTTGTTAAGTTTTTAGAGAAAAACTATATAAATAATTTAATAGAAAGATATAAGATTGAAGAAAAATTTAAAGATGAAATCAAAGATGCAAACTTAGACGAAAACGACAAAATCTTAGAAATTATAAATATAATTGCAAAAAAAAGAGGTGCTATACTTTCCGGAGAGAGAATTGATTATGAAAAAATATCAGGAATAATTTTGGAAGATTTTAGAAGTGGTAAAATGGGAAAAATTACAATAGAAAAACCATATGAAAAATAAAGAAAAATGCTTAATGTAATTATAAATATTTAACGTGAATCAAAAAAACTAAATTGAAAAATAATTTAAATATAAGAAAAAAATATAATAGAAATAAAATATAAGAAAAATATATAATAGAAATAAAATATAAAAAACAAAATATAATTATAACAAAATATAATTAAAACAAAATAAAATAGGAATAAAATATAATAGGAATAAAATATAAGAAAAACAAAGTATAAAAAAATGTTGTTATATTTTGATATTTATGGGAGTTATAATGGTAGAATTAATAAACAGAGAAAAATCAGAAATGAATATAAATATGCTTTCCCCTCTAACCTGGGCTTATGTCGGAGATGCTGTGTATGAGCTTTATATAAGAACAAAATTGGTAAATAATACAAATTTAAAACCACATAAATTACATATAGAATCAATAAAATTTGTAAAAGCAAAATCTCAAGCAAATACTTTAAAAAGAATAGAAGATTTTTTAACGGATGAGGAAAAAGATATTGTGAGAAGAGGAAGAAACGCAGAAAATCATCATATTCCAAAAAATGCTGAACCAGCAGATTATATGTATTCAACAGCGTTCGAAGCTTTAATTGGTTATTTGTATTTAACAAAAAAAGATGAAAGATTGAAAGAAATTTTTGGAAGAATAGATTTATAAGAAATAAATGATATATAAATTAAATTTGTTGATTGTATAAGTGAATACAAATAAGATAAAAGAGATTTGTCAATAAAAAATCTAAATGCCATCATGTAAGGCAAAAATAAGTTGTATGATTTATAGAAATATAAAAGAAATTTCTAAAAAATCACGGCATAGGATTGACTTATTAACGCAAGATATGTTATAAATATATTTAGCGTTTTATATAAGGCCCGTTGGTCAAGCGGTTAAGACGTGGCCCTCTCAAGGCCAAATCATGGGTTCGATTCCCGTACGGGTCACCAAACAGCAAAAAGAGTAGCATAAATAAAGTAGCTACTCTTTTTTTGAAAGAAAGGATATTTATAATATGAAAATTGCGTTTTTTGATACAAAAGACTATGACAAGGAATTATTTGACAAGTTTAATGAAAACTATAATTATGAAATAACTTATTTTGAATCTAAGTTAAATAAAGAAACAGCACAATTTACAAAAGGTTTCGAGGTTGTTTGTATTTTTGTTAATGATGTTGCAGATAAAGAGGTTTTAAAAATATTAGAAAAGAATGATGTTAAAATACTAGCATTACGATGTGCGGGTTTTAATAATGTTGATATATCTAATAAAGGAAAAATTAGAGTTGTTAGAGTTCCAGAATATTCACCGTACGCAGTTGCTGAACACACAATAGCCCTGTTGTTAAATGTAAATAGAAAGATATATAAAGCATACCAACGCGTAAAAAAATACAATTTCTCTCTTGATGGTTTACTGGGTTTTGATCTTCATGGAAAAACTGTTGGTGTAATAGGCACGGGAAAAATAGGTAAAACATTTATTAAAATAATGAAAGGTTTTGGTGTAAATATTTTAGCATATGACATTTTTAAAGATGAAAACTCAAGCAGAGAATTAGATTTTAAATATGTTGAATTAGAAGAATTATTAGAAAAATCAGATATAATATCGCTGCACTGTCCATTAAGTAAGGATACTGAAAAAATTATAAATTCTGAAACAATAAGTAAAATGAAAAATGGAGTGATTTTATTAAATAGTAGTAGAGGAAAATTGATTGATACAGAAAGTCTTATTGAGGGGATGGTGTCTGGAAAAATTGGTGGTGCTGGTTTAGATGTATATGAAAATGAGGAGGAATTTTTTCTAAGAGATATGTCAAATTCGTATAAAAGAGATAAAAATCTTTCTTTATTAATATCAATGCCAAATGTAATAATTACTTCACACCAATCGTTTTTTACAATTGAAGCTTTAAATAAAATTGTTAAAGATACATTGCAAAATATAAAAGAGATTTCTGAAACTGGAAATTGTAAAAATGAACAAAAATAAATTGTATAGTTAATTATAAAAAATAATAATTTGCATAATTTAAAAATCATTTTTTATATAAAAATATACTAAAAACACTTTACATAAAAGTAAAATTATTTAAGCTTAGTACTTTACTTTAGTGACTTAATAAGATATAATACTAAGAGTTATAAAATAAGAAAGGGATATATATTATGAACGAAAACAATATTCAAGAACAAGAACAAGAATTAGATTTAAACCAATTAATGATTATTAGAAGAGAAAAATTAGAAAAATTGCGAGAGTCTGGAAATGACCCATATGAAGTAACAAAATTCAATAGAACTCATACTAGTAAACAAGTTATAGATGATTATGAAAAACTAGAAGGAAAAGATGTAACTGTAGCTGGAAGAATAATGGCTAAAAGAATAATGGGAAAAGCTTCATTTTGCCATATTCAAGATAGTGAAGGAAGATTACAAAGTTATATTAGTATAAATGATCTAGGAGAAGAATCTTATAAAAATTTTAAAGAAGATGATATGGGAGATATTATTGGAATTACAGGCTTTGTATTTAAAACAAAGACTGGAGAAATTTCAATACATGCAAAAGAAGTTAAACTTCTTTCAAAATCACTAAGACCATTACCAGAAAAATATCATGGTTTAAAAGATACAGATTTAAGATATAGACAAAGATATGTGGATTTAATCTCTAATCCTGAGGTTAAATTGGCATTTGAAATTAGAAGTAAAATAATAAAAGAAATTAGAAGCTTTTTGGATAATAAAGGATACATGGAAGTAGAAACTCCAATATTAAATACAATAGCTGGAGGTGCAACAGCAAAACCTTTTGTTACACATCATAATGCACTTGATTTAGATATGTATTTAAGAGTTGCGCCAGAATTGTATTTAAAAAGATTAATAGTAGGTGGATTTGATAAAGTTTATGAAATAGGAAGATTGTTTAGAAATGAAGGTATGGATTTAAAACATAATCCTGAATTTACGAGCATGGAATTATATTCAGCATATGAAGATTATAATGATATGATGAGTATAACTGAAGAAATGATATCTACAATAGCAAAAAAAATACTTGGAACAAGTAAAATAAATTATCAAGGAACAGAAATTAATTTAGAACCAAATTGGAAAAAAATTTCTATGATTGATTCCATAAAAGAGGTAACAGGAATTGATTTTAATGATATAATTACTGATGAGCAAGCTATAGAAATAGCAAATAAAAATCATATTACAGTTGAAGAGTTTAAGAAAAATAGAGGATATATTATAAATGCTTTTTTTGAAGAATTTGTAGAAGAAACTTTAATTCAACCAACATTTATATGTGATTATCCAGTAGAAGTATCACCACTTGCAAAAAGAAAAACTTCTGATAAAAAATTAACAGAAAGATTCGAATTGTTTATTGGTGGTAGAGAATATGGAAATGCTTTTTCAGAATTAAATGATCCTATTGATCAATATGAAAGATTTAAAAAACAAGTTGAAGCTAGAGAAGCAGGAGATGAAGAGGCAAATATGATGGATGAAGATTTCGTTACTGCTTTAGAGATAGGTCTTCCACCAACTGGGGGATTAGGAATAGGAATTGATAGATTAATAATGTTACTTACAGATTCAGCTTCAATAAGAGATGTACTATTATTTCCAACAATGAAACCATTGTTATAAAATAATATAATTAATTTAAAAAAATATTGCAATGAATACATTGTTATAAATACATAATATTATTAATAAAAATTAATGTTGAAAGGAAAAACTATGTTTAGAATAGATAAAAGAGTTTGGTATATTATATTAGGAATAGTAGTTTTTAGAATAATTCTTAATAGTTTGTCAGATACAAATACTGCCATTACTACATTATTGATGATTCCAGCGGTATTAATAGCAATTACATTTCATGAGTTTGCACATGCATATACAGCAAACAAACTAGGAGATAATACAGCAAAAGAACAAGGGAGATTGAATTTAAATCCGTTAAATCATGTTGATTTAGTGGGTTTGATTATGTTGTTAACAATAGGTATAGGATGGGGAAAACCAGTACAAGTAGATTATAGAAACCTAAATGGAAAAACTTCTGTAACAAAGGCTGAAGCAATAATTTCAATTGCTGGGCCAGTAATGAATTTTATAGTTGCAATTATATTTGCTTTAATATATGGTGTAATAGTAAAATTTAATTTACTTTCTAATTTTGATATTAAAACATATTATTATATAGTACTTGCAATAGGATATATAATAATGCTGAATATAGGTTTAGGTGTATTTAATTTAATTCCATTGCCACCATTAGATGGTTCAAAAGTTTTAAAATATTTTTTACCACAAAAATCAAGAATATGGTTTGAGGAAAAAGAAAGTATTTTTTATATTGTATTTATAATTATTTGGATTACAGGAATAGCTGGGATTGTTGTAACACCTTTAATTAGTATAATTGGAGAAAAAATAATGCAATTAGTTGGAATTGTTTTTGGTTTTTAAGCTATGTATAATTATTTTTTTAATAAGATATGGAGATTGAAATGAAACAAAAAGAAGATATAATAATATTAGGAATTGAATCTAGTTGTGATGAAACATCTTGTTCTATTGTTAAAAATGGTAGAGAAATTTTATCTAATGTAATAAATTCTCAAATAGATATACATCAAAAATTTGGAGGAGTTGTACCTGAAATAGCTTCGAGAAATCATGTTGAAGTTATTTCAGATGTTACTAAGAAAGCATTGGAAGAAGCAGGAGTATCATTTGATGATATAGATGGTATAGCATGTACACATGGACCCGGACTTGTAGGTGCTTTATTAGTAGGAGTATCTTATGCCAAGGGCTTAAGTTATGCATTAAAAAAACCTTTAGTAGCAACAAATCATATTCAAGGACATATTGCATCAAATTATTTAACTTTTAAAAAATTAGAACCGCCATTTTTGTGTTTAATAATTTCAGGAGGACATACTCATTTAGTACATGTAAAAGATTATCAAAACTTTCAAATATTAGGAAAAACCAGAGATGATGCAATAGGAGAAGCGTTTGACAAAGTTGCAAGAGTCATAGGTCTAGGTTATCCGGGTGGACCTAAAATAGATAAACTGGCAAAAACAGGGAAACCATTAATAAAATTACCTAAAACACATTTTGATAATTTGGATTTTAGTTTTAGTGGTATAAAAACTGCAGTAATTAATTTGAATCATAAAGATCCAAATATAAATAAAGCAGATTTAGCAATTAGTTTTGAGAAAGCTGTTACGGATGTATTAATAGAAAATACAATTAATGCAGTAAAACAACTTAAAATAGATAAAATAGCTCTTGCTGGAGGTGTTTCAGCAAATAGTTATATAAGAGAAAGATTTACAGAGCTAGGGGAAAGAGAAAATCTACAAATTTATTATCCTGAATTAGTTTTATGTACAGATAATGCTGCAATGATTGCTTCAGCAGGATATTACAACTTTATAAATAAAAAATTTGCAAACTTAGATTTAAATGCAGTACCAAATTTGAAATTTGATGAATAAATATTTTGATATTGTAGATTTATTTCTAAAAAAAGTTTAGGAGGAAAGCTTATATGTCAATATTTATAATTGCAGATTTGCATCTTTCATTTAATGAAAATAAACCAATGAATATTTTTGGTGAGAAATGGAATAATCATTCAGAAAAAATTAAACAAAATTGGAAAAAAAATGTGAAAGAACATGATTTAGTAGTTATTCCAGGAGATTTTTCTTGGGCTATGCATTTAAAGGATACATATGAAGATTTTAAATTTTTAAATGATTTACCAGGGAAAAAGGTTTTGATAAAAGGAAATCATGATTATTGGTGGACAACACTAAAAAGCATGAAAAAGTTTTTAGATGAAAACAATTTTAAAAATATAGATTTTATACAAAATAATTCAATAATTTATGATAATATAATTATATGCGGTACTAGAGGTTGGACTTTTTTAGAATCTGAAAATAGTAATAAAATGATAAATAGAGAAAATGATAGATTAAAATTATCATTGGTTGATGGGATTACAAAACATGGTACAGATAAAAAAATAATAGTTTGTATGCATTATCCTCCATATTTATCAAATGAAAAAGTAGAAACAAATAAGACTTTGTTTATAAAAACTATGAAAAACTTTAATGTGAAAGATTGTTTTTATGGACATTTGCATGGAAATTCACATAAAGAATGTTTGGATGGAAATATTGAAGGTATTAATATGAAATTGATTAGTGCTGATTTTTTAGATTTTAATCCGTATAAAATATTATAATTAAGTATTGTTAGGGTTATATAATTATTGCTACAAAATTTAAAAATATGGTTTATATCTTTAGAAGTTTGTTAAGTAAAAAGTTAAATGAACTTTGTAATTTAAATTCAAGTTGTATGAGATAATGCAACATTTAAAGCAATATTTAAGATAATATATCTAAAAGTTATTGTAAAACACATAAAAAGTATTGCAAAATGAACAAATTGTGATATAATAAGAAAGCTATTTTAGTTAGTGTAAAATAGTTATGTTAAATATAAGATTCAGCGAAATGAAAGGATGTATGTAAAATGAGTATTAAAATAGAAAACACAGAAAATAAGAATGAATTAAAATTAACTTTTACAGTAGGAGCAGAAAAATTTGATGAAGGAATGAAAAAAGTATATGCTAAAACTGCTAATTACTTTACAATACCTGGATTTAGAAAAGGGAAAGCACCTATGGATAAAGTAGAAAAAATGTATGGAGCACAAATTTTTTATGAAGATACTTTTAATGAAATAGTTCCAGAAATTTTCGAAAAAGAATTAAAAGATAATAATATAGAATCAGTAAGTAAACCTGAAATTGATATAACACAAATAGAAAAAGGTAAGGACTTAATATTTACTGCTATTATTCAAACAAAACCAGAAATTAAATTAGGTAAATATAAGGGTATAGAACTTAAAAAAATAGTGTATAATGTTAGCAAATCTGACATAGAAAAAGAATTAGAAAATATGTCTGAAAAAAATTCAAGATTAGTAAGTGTAGAAGATGGAAGAGTTAAAGTTAAAGAAAATGATATAACTGTTATAGATTTTGAAGGATTTGTTGATGGAGTAGCATTTGATGGTGGAAAAGCTGAAAACCATGAATTGAAAATAGGTAGTAAAACATTTATACCTGGATTTGAAGATCAAGTAATTGGAATGAAAGTAAACGAAGAAAAAGAAATAAATGTTAAATTCCCAGAAGAATATTTTTCTAAAGATTTAGCTGGAAAAGATGCTATATTTAAAGTTAAATTAAATGAAATTAAAAGAAAAGAATTACCTGTTCTAGATGATGAATTTGCAAAAGATGTAAGCGAATTTGAAACATTAGAAGAACTAAAAAATAGTATAAAAGAAAAACTAGAAGAAGAAAATAAAAATAAAGCTAAATATGAAATAGAGGAAGAAGCTATAAAAACTGTTTGCGATTTAGTTGATGTAGAAATACCTTCAGGAATGATTGAAACTGAAATTGACAATATATTAAAAGATATTGATGCGAAATTAGCATATCAAGGAATGAATCTTGAACAATATCTACAAATGATTGGTAAAAAAGAAGAGGAAATAAGACAAGAATATTTTGAACAAGCACAAAGATCAGTTAAAGTTAGAATGATACTAGAAGCAATAGTAGAAGCTGAAAAATTAGAAGCTACTACTGAAGAAATTAATGAAAAAATTAATGAAATGGCAAAAACTTATGGTAAAGATAGTAAAGAATTATTAGAAAATGATAATTTAAAGAATTACATAAAAGATAGTATGAAATCAGAAAAAGCAATAACATTTATTGTTGATAATGCAAAAATAAAATAATAATGAAGTACAAAATGGACAAAATAATTTAATTTTGTCCATTTTTTAACAGGAGTGTAATTATTAATTTTAATTTTAGATTTATTAATTTATATATCGTCAAGTAAAAACTTAAATGCAGTTTTGTAAGTTAATTGTAAGTTGATTATTTAAATATATAGATTGTTTTATACAAAAGGATTGAAAAAAAATAATGAATAGTATAAAATATTCGTAGTTTATTAAAATATTAAAAGTTATTAAAAATTTGTTAATAATATTAAGGAGGAAATTTATGTTAGAAAGAAATAGTTTAGTTCCATATGTAATAGAACAAACTTCAAAAGGAGAAAGATCTTATGATATTTTTTCAAGATTATTAAAAGACAGAATTATATTTTTAGGGGAAGATGTTAACCAAGTATCTGCTAATTTAGTAATTGCACAATTATTATTTTTAGAATCTGAAGATCCTGATAAAGAAATATTTTTATATATTAATAGTCCAGGAGGATCAATTACAGCTGGAATGGGTATAGTAGATACAATGAATTATATAAAATGTCCAGTATCAACTATATGTATAGGAATGGCAGCAAGTATGGGTGCAGTATTATTAGCTTCAGGAGAAAAAGGTAAAAGATATGCTACTCCAAACGCAGAAATTTTAATTCACCAACCTTTAATAGCAGGTGGGGGTCTTTCAGGGCAAGCTACAGAAATAAAAATTCATGCCGATCATTTAGTAAAGACAAGAGAGAAATTAAATAAATTATTAAGTGATAGAACTGGTCAATCAATGGATGTAATTAATAAAGATACTGAAAGAGATAATTATATGACTGCTGAAGAAGCTCTAAAATATGGATTAATAGATGGAATTATGGAAAAAAGAATTTAATTTTATTTATTAAATGTAATTATTGAAAAAAGAATAAAATTTTATTTCTTAAATGTAATTGTTGAAAAAAGAATAAAATTTAACTGATTAAATAGAAAAACAATAACAAAATGATGTGTAAATAATATAATTAATATAGTATATAAAAATAAAAAAATTATAAATAATATAATTATTAATCATAAATAATATAACAAAATAACAATAAAAAATATAAAAAAATATTAATTATAAATTAAAAAGGAGAATAATTTAAAATGGCGAAAAATTCACAAAGTAAAGGATTTAAATGTTCTTTTTGTGGTAAAACACAAGATGTTGTTGAAAGAATTATAGCGGGTCCTGGTGTTTATATATGTGATGAATGTATACGTGTATGTAATGGTATAATAGAAGAAGATTTGTATGAAGATATAGAATTAGCATACGAAAAAGAAGCGAAATTAGAGCTACCTACTCCAGTACAAATCAAAGATGTATTAGATTCATATGTAATTGGTCAAGATGAAGCAAAAAAAACTTTAGCAGTAGCAGTGTATAATCATTATAAAAGGATAAATGCAGAGACAAAAAAAGATGATATAGAAATACAAAAAAGTAATGTATTATTGTTAGGACCTACAGGGTGTGGTAAAACATTGTTAGCCCAAACATTAGCTAGGATTTTAAAAGTTCCATTTGCAATTGCAGATGCAACAACATTAACTGAAGCTGGATATGTAGGAGAAGATGTAGAAAATATATTACTAAAACTAATTCAATCAGCAGATTATGATATTTCAAAAGCAGAAAAAGGAATTATATATATTGATGAAATTGATAAAATAACTAGAAAATCAGAAAATCCTTCAATAACAAGAGATGTGAGTGGAGAAGGGGTACAACAAGCTTTATTGAAAATTGTTGAAGGAACAGTTGCATCTGTGCCACCACAAGGTGGAAGAAAACATCCTCATCAAGAATTTTTGCAAATAAATACATCAAATATATTATTTATTTGTGGAGGTGCATTTGAAGGATTAGAAAAATTAGTTAAAGACAGAGTAGGTAAGAAATCGATTGGTTTTGGAGCACAAATAGAAAGTGCAAAAAGTACTGATAAATATAAAATGTTTAAAGAATTATTACCACAGGATTTATTAAAGTTTGGATTGATTCCTGAGTTTGTTGGTAGATTGCCAATAATTGCAACTTTAGAAGAATTAGATAGAGAAGCATTAATTGATATAGTTACAAAACCTAAAAATGCATTGGTAAAACAGTATCAAAGACTTTTTGAATTAGATAATGTAGAGTTAGAATTTGAAACAGAAGCTTTAGAAATAATAGTTGATAAGGCTATACAAAGAAAAACTGGTGCAAGAGGCTTAAGATCAATTATAGAGGATATAATGAGAGATATAATGTTTGATATTCCTTCTAATCCTAAGATAGAAAAATGTATTATTACTAAGCAAACTGTTGAAAATAAAGAACCACCGAAAATCATTATAAACAACAATAAAAAAGAAGTAATTAATAATAATACTACAAGTAAACCAAAAAGAACGACAACAAATAAGAAAACAGAAACAGCCTAAAGATAAAATTTTCAGCTTATAAGCTTTTAAATTTAAAATGTCCAATATAGTTTATTTTAAAGATAAAAAAATGCATATTTAAAAGATAATTTTTAAAATAAGTTAATACAATACTATATAGAACAAATGGTAATATACATTTAGTTTGATAATATGTTGCAATTTTAAAAAAACTATGTTAGAATTACAAAGTGAATAGCTAAGGAATGGAGAGAGTTATAATGGAAATAATAAAAAATATAGTATTAGTAATTTATATATTAATATGTTTTGCATTAATAGTAGTTGCAACAATACAAACTAAAGATGCTTCTGGAGCGTCTGAAACAATTACAGGATCATCTACTAATAATTATTATGAAAAAAATAAAGGTAGAACAACTAAAGGAAAATTAAAAAAATTAACTGTTACATTAGCAATAGCTTTTATAATTGGTTCAATAGTTTTAGGGATTTTATATGTAATATAGGTAAAATATAAATTAATACTTGAGCAAATTACAATACTTTATTTATTCTAAAGTATTTGATTTGCTCTTTTTATATATAATAAGACAAATAATTATAAAAAATTAAATAATAATAGGTATAAAAAAATAGATAATAATTATTATAAGAAATTAGATAATAATAATTATAAAATGATAAAATATTAATAATTATAAAATAGTAAATAATAATTATTATAAAATATAAAATAGTTATAAGTATAAAATATAAATGATAATAATTATAAAATACTAAATAGTTATAAGTATAAAATATAAATAATAATAATTTTAAAATGCTAAATAATAATAAGTATATAATTTTATAAAAATAAAAAGGAGAAAAAATGAAAAATAATCATGAACTACAAGGAGTATTTAAAGCTAATTCGAAAGGTTTTGGATTTGTGAAAATTGATGGAGAAGATGAAGAAATATTTATATCTTCTATAAACACAAAAAAAGCTTTAAATGGAGATATTGTTAAAGTTAAAGTATATGAATATAAAAATAATGATAAAGAAAAAACAAAAAATACTGATAAAACTATAATTCAAGATAAAATAGAAAAGGAAAATCTTCATAGAGAATGTAAAATAATTGAAATAGTTAAACATGAGAAAAACACTTTAGTAGGGACATTCCAAAAAAGTAAAAATTTTGGTTTTGTTGTGCCAGATGATAGAAAATTTGGAACAGATATCTTTATCTCAAAAAGTAAATTTAATGGAGCATCTGACAAAAGCAAAGTATTAGTAGGAATAACAAAATATGACCCAAAAGGTAAAAAGCCTGAAGGAGAAATTTTGGAGATAATAGGAAAAGCTGATGAGTCTGGAGTAGATATGCTTTCTCTTGTAAAAGAATATAATCTTCCATATGAGTTTCCAGATACAGTAATTAGCGAAGCAAAAAAAGTAAGTAAAATAATTAACAATAATGAAACACGCAATAGACTTGATTTAAGAGATAAAGAGATTTTTACTATTGATGGGGAAGATGCTAAAGATTTAGATGATGCAATCTATATAGAAAAAACAGATTCGGGAAAATATATTTTAGGTGTTCATATAGCAGATGTAAGTGAGTATGTTAAGGAAGGGTCAGATTTAGATAATGAGGCAATAATAAGAGGAACAAGTGTATATATGATGGACAGAGTTATTCCAATGCTACCAAAAGAATTATCAAATGGAATATGTAGTTTAAATGCAAAAGAGGATAGATTATCACTTTCCGCTATAATGGAAATTGATTCACAAGGAAAAGTTATTTCGTCTGATATAAGAAAAAGTATTATAAGAGTTACAGAAAGAATGAGTTATAATGATGTTTCTGTAATTCTAGAATCATTAAATAAAGAGGAATGTACAAATGATGAAATACAAATTGTTGAAAAATACAAAAAATATACTAAGCACTTTAAAACAATGGAAGAATTGGCAAAAATTTTAAAGGCAAAAAGGATGAAAGAGGGAAGCTTAGATTTAGATGTTCCAGAAAGTAAAATTATATTAGATAAAAATGGTATAGCTATTAATGTTAAAAAATATGAGGTTTCATTTGCAAATGAAATTATTGAGCAATTTATGCTACTTGCAAATGAGGTTGTAGCAGAAAAATTTTACTGGTTAGAAGCACCTTTTATATATAGAGTTCACGAAGAACCAGATATAGAAAAAATTAATGAGTTAAATAAATTTTTATATAATCTTGGATATAAGATTAAAGCAAGTAAAGAGAATATTCATCCAAAAGCCTTTTCAGAAGTTTTGGAACAAGTAAAAGGTAAACCAGAAGATAGAGTTGTTTCAAATTTAATATTGAGAACACTAAAAGTGGCAAGATATGAAAATGAAAATAAAGGTCATTTTGGAATTGCAAGCAAATACTATTGTCATTTCACATCTCCAATAAGAAGATATCCTGATTTATTTATTCATAGAATAATATCAAAATACTTAGATGAAAATTATTTAATGGAAAGTAATGATGTTGAAAAATATACAAATCTAGCTATTAAATATTCAGAAAGTTCTTCAATTAGAGAAAAAATAGCTCAAAAGGTAGAAAGAGATAGTGTTGATATAAAAAAAGCAGAATTTATGCAATCAAAAATTGGACAAGAGTTTGATGGCATTATATCTAATATAACATCATTTGGAGCATTTGTAGAACTAGAAAATACAGTTGAAGGATTGATTAGATTTGAAAACTTAGGAAAAGAATATTTTGAATATAATGAAACAAGAAAAACTTTGATTGGAGAGAAAACAAAAAAGGTTTATAAAATAGGAGATAAAGTAAAAATTAAAGTTATTGAAGCAAATAAAGAATTAAGAAGGGTTTCATTTGAAATAGTTGATAAAGTGCAAAATATATGATATAATCCATATTTATAAGAAATTTATATAAAATTTTTCAATAATTTGAAAAAAATGGAGGAATAAAAAATGTTTGGTAATTTGAAATGTGAAGAAAAACAAAATACAATTTGCAAGAAAAAACAGTTTTTAGAAAAATTAGGAATAATTGTGTCTCCTACAAATGCAAATTTATCAAGTAACAATTCTATGGCAACAGAAATAATAAATCTTCTATACTCTCAATTTTTTGGTATAGGAAAAACTAAAAGAATAGTTGATAATTTACGGGATGAAATAAACTATTTATTTAATAGACATAATATTAGTCTCCCCATTACAATTATTGGAATTTCTCATAATAAGACATTAAAAGAAATAAAAAGCAATATTGATTTGAATCCAAATAACGGGTTAGAGTTTATAGCAAACTCACCCAGCTCTGAAAATGAATTTGGAATTATTATAGGTGAAAACCCAGATATTATTGAAATAGGAATACATAGAGATAATAACTATTTTTATTTTAATACTACCGGTAATGAAAAGATAATGCAAATTTTTGATAGTTCAAATTATTTTGTAGAAATATTTAATAAAAAATCTTATATCAGAGAATCCATAAAGGGAAAAAAAAGATTATCTATAACAATTACAGTTTTTTCATATGATATTACATTTGAAGAGAATTTCGAAGAAATATCAAAAGAATTAAAAAAATCCAAATTTGATTTTTTAAAAATTTATAGTATTTTAAAAAACTATGATTTTCAAAATTCTAAAATAAGCAAGAATATTGTTTCAATTGAGTATAATGATTCAGATATTAATATCAAAAAAAAGGTTAAAATGTCCAAAGGAAAACTTTTAGAGCTAGAAATTGTAAATGATGATTATGATTTCACTTTTAAAGAAAACTCGGGATGGAAAATAGTTAATAAAAACTTGATAAGTGATTGTAATATTGAATTATCTTTTAAGTGTAATAAGTATATTGCACAAATAAGTGGTAATACTTGCAATATTACAAGCAATATGAAATATGGTATAGGCGATATAATTAAAATTGCAGATTTTCAAGTGAAAAAACATTTATCTGACTCTGATGAGAAAATTTCAATTTATAATTTTAAAAATGATAAATACACTATTAATTTTGAGACCAATAAGAAATGGTCTTATGAGTATTCAAATCTAAATCTAAAAGAAGCAGCAAAATTTGAAAATGCCTATCATTTGGTAAAATACAATCAAATTTGTTATAGTTATGTAATTAAAAAAGTTATTTCATTAGATAATCTGTGTTTGTTTGAAATACATGATTATAAGGATTTTATCGATTTAGCACAAAAGATATTAAACGAATTAATTTAATATTAATAAATCTTAGTTTCGTCAAAAAAATCGTTTGAATTTTCTTGTGTTAAGTAACTAATTTAATATTATATAAATTATTTTAATATTAAAAAAATATTTCTTAATTTATGTATTATAAAACAGCAGGACCTATTTGGCCTTGCTGTTTTTATTGACAAAAATTTTAAATTATAGTAAAATATGTATATAATTTAAGAGAGGTAAATAAAAATGAAGCAAAATAAAATAGTACCAAAAACATTACCAGGATTTATGGAGTTATTGCCAAATGAGCAAATATTGTTTAATGAAGTAAGAGAAAAAATACAAAAATCATATGAAAAATATGGTTTTTTACCATTAGACACTCCAATAATTGAGTCGGCAGAAGTACTTTTAGCTAAGGCTGGAGGAGAAACAGAAAAACAAATATATAGTTTTGAAAAAGGAGATAATAATCTTGCATTAAGGTTTGATTTAACAGTGCCACTTGCAAAATATGTAACTCAATATTATTCTCAATTATCTTTTCCTTTTAGAAGATACCAAATTGGAAAGGTTTATAGAGGTGAAAAAGCCCAAAGAGGTAGATTTCGTGAATTTTATCAATGCGATATAGATATTATAGGGGAAGGAGAACTAAGTTTAATAAATGATGCTGAAATTCCAAGTATAATATATTCAACAATAAAAGATCTTGGATTTGAAGATTTTACAATAAGTATTAATAATAGAAAAATATTAAGTGGTCTTTTTTCAAGTTTAGATTTATTAGAGCAAAGTGGAAATATACTTAAAATAATAGATAAAATAGAAAAGATTGGTAAAGAAAATGTTCTTGAGCAAATAAAGCTACTTGGTATCTCAGATATAAAGATTTGCAAAATATCTGAATTTTTGGACATAAAAGGTTCTCCAGATGAAATTATATCAGAATTAAATAATCTACAGATAAATGATGATATTTTTAAAACTGGTCTATATGAGTTAAAGTTTGTTTTAGATAATGTAAGATTTTTTGGTGTTCCAGAAAAAAATTTCAAGATTGATTTAACAATAGCAAGAGGTTTAGATTATTATACTGGAACAGTGTATGAAACATTTTTAAATGAATTTAAAAGTTTAGGAAGTGTATGTTCAGGTGGTAGATACGATAATCTAGCTGAATATTATTCTGATAAAAAATTACCTGGAGTTGGTATTGCAATAGGACTTACAAGATTATTTTTTCAATTAAATGATAAAAAAATAATCAATGCTGATGATAAATCAATTTCTAAGGTTATGGTAATATCTATGGTTGATGATTTTTCAAAAAGCATTAGAATAGCATCTGAATTGAGAAAAAATGGTATAAATACTTTACTTTATACAGATAATGCAAAAATAAAAAATCAGTTTAAATATGCTAATAGACTAAACATTCCTTATGTTATTGTTATTGGAGAAGATGAAATTGCTAATAATGTAGTTTCTTTAAAAAATATGAAAACAGGTGAACAAAAGACACTTAAATTAGAAGATACTGTAATGGAACTAAAGAAATAGAATAAATAATGAAAAAGTAATTGAATAAATAAAAATGCTATATAAATATAAAAGTTATATAAATATATATTTATATAACTAAAAATTCTATATAAATATAAAAGCTTTATAAATATAAAAGCTTTATAAATAAAAATTTATATTAATAAAAATTCTATATAAATATAAAAGCTTTATAAATATAAAAGCTTTATAAATAAAAATTTATATTAATAAAAATTCTATATAAATATTAACGAATTAGAAAGAATACTAAATAAATTATAACATTATATAAATTAAGTAGATAAGAACGCTATTGAAAAATTAAGCCTTAAATATTAGATTATAAATCTGAAATTTAGGAATAATAAACAATAATGCGTTCTTTTTTATTAAAAATTATTTGTTACGAGTTAAAGAGAACCAATATTTATAAAGTGAGTTTGATATATTAAAAAATGATAATTTTTTTATTTCTGAATCAGCAATAATATCTACTGTACAAAAGATAGTATCATTATTAGAAAAAACAACTTCACCAATTTTTTGACCTTTTTCTATGGGTGCATTAAGTTGGTCTGGAATAGATATTTTTTGAGATATATTATTTTTTTGATCATTTGAAATAATTATACTTACATCTTTTGAAAAAACACCGTTAACACTATTTTCTATACCTTTTGATATATTTACTGTTTTAACAATATCATTTGATTTTGCAAGTGATTTACTAGAAAAATTATTAAAACCATAATCTAATAAAAGCTTTGCTTCACTAAATCTTATCTCAGTAGTTGGAGCCTTCATTATTACACTTATTAGTGAAAGACCGTTTCTTGTTGCACTAGCAGATAGGTTATATAATGCTAATGATGTTGAACCAGTTTTAAGTCCTGTACATCCTTGATAATTTCGTAATAACTTATTTGTATTAACTAGTTGTGATTTTCCATTTCTCAAGCTATCCATCCAAACAGTGGTATAGTTTAAAATAGATGGATATTTAGTAAGTAATTCTCTAGACATCAATGAAATATCATATGCTGAAGTTAGATGTCCATCCTCATCTATACCATGACAGTTTTTAAAACATGTATCATTCATACCTAAATTTTTTGCTTTTTCATTCATTTTTTGTACAAAAGCTTCTTGACTACCACAAAGATGTTCAGCCATAGCCACAGTACAATCATTTGCAGATACTATACAAATTGCTTTAAGCATTTCATCAACTGTAAGCTTTTCTTTCTCATTTAACCATATCTGTGAGCCACCCATTGAACGTGCATTTGAACTACAAGTTACATTATCATTAATATTAATTATACCATTTTCTAGTGCTTCCATAATTAATAATATACTCATTATTTTTGTAACGGATGCAGGCCTAAGCTTTTCATGTGAATTATGTTCATATAATATTTGACCAGTTGTCTGTTCTAAAAGAATTGCAGAACCTGATTCTATTTTTAAATTTTGATTATTTGTTGAAATAGAAGAAAAACTTTTTTCTTTTTGTTCTGTAATATTATTTGAATTATTTAATTCATCTTCTATCTTAATTTCATTTTTATTTGACCACATATAATTAGATTCTGAAGCAAATACAGGTAAAATAGTAAAGTAGCTAAAAATAATTAATGAAGTAAATAAAGGTAAAAAGATTTTTTTCAAATTATATCCTCCTTAATATTTTAATAATTATTTTATAGAATTTATTCAGTATAAAATAATATTATGACTTTTATTTATTCTAGTTTAACAATTTTAATATTTAAATTATTATCATCTGATGTAGCATAAATTTTTATTTTATATCCACATTCATTTTTAAATCTAAAATCTGATGTGCCATAAGATACAGCAGCATCCATTCCTTCAGGTACATAGTCAACTCTTCGTTTGTGTTTATGTCTTTCAGTTACTAGTAATCCATTAACTAAAATTACTGCATTATAAAGTGTTGAGCTAACTTGGCAATTACCACCACCGTAAGCTTGTACAATTTTTCCATTTAAAAAAATGTCAGCCTTTTGATAACCAGCCTCAGGAGAAGACTTTCCGATAATGCTTTCAAAAGAAAATTCAGAACCATTTTCTATAACGTGAGTATTTATTTTGGAACAAGTTATTCGAATGTTATTTAGCCTGCCAGAAGATTTAGATTTAATTGTTGTAGAAAAATTTGCTATTTCAGATTCAACAGTTTCCTGTTTTTTTTCAAAAATTTCTATATTTAAGCTATTTTTATCTAAGATGGTGGGATCACAAGTATTGTTATAAGTATTTAGATTTTTATTTTTGTTTTCTGTTTTGGAACATCCACATAGTAAAAAAATAAGAGTCGATAAAATAAATATTAAAAAAATTCTTTTTAGCATAATTCCTCCTTTTTAGCATTATTATGCTCTAATTAAATGATAATATTTATATTATCATTTATAAAAAACAAAAAAAGAAGATTGATTGACAATTCAGTTTAAAATAGTATATAATAGAGTTATCTGAAAAAGGGGAGTGAAGATATGCTAGCTAAAATTTGGAAAAAATTATTGCTATTTATCTTAATAGTTGCTTGTCTATTTAATGTAGTGAGCAAATTGGTTTATAAAACATCACTTAAAGCTGAATTACAATCTTCAGCTCAATATGTTTATGAAAAACAACAAAATGCCAAAAAGAATAAATAGTAATTAATACATAACTAATCAGAAAAAATAATAAATTAAAAAATACTCAAAAAGTATTGAAAAATAATAAAATATATGATATCATATAGAACAGTTATTTTATTTTATAAGGGAGAGGTGAATATAAATGAGAGAAGGAATACATCCAAATTATAACGAATCAACAATAGTATGTGCATGTGGTAAAGAATTTAAAACAAACTCAACTAAAGGTGATATGAAAGTTGATATATGTTCAAATTGCCATCCAGTATGGACAGGAAACTTAAAAAGAGAATCAACAGGTGGAAGATCAGAAAAATTCAAAAAGAAATTTGGTATTGCGTAAGCAATCTAATATAGAGAAAATAGCTTTTACAGCTATTTTTTTTATGTATAAATAAGTAAAAATATAGTTAAAGTAAAAAAGTATTTGCAATTTTGTAACAATAACTGCAATTGTAAAAGAACCTAAAATATATGTATAAATAAGCTAAAATACTTGAAAAAATAGCTATTTTAGTATAAAATATCTTAAATAAACTATTATTGATTATTGATTTTTGGAAGATAGTTTAGCATAAATAAATATAGAAGTTTAAAAAACACTAGAAAAATATAGAAATATTAGTAATTCTTAATAAAATATTCTTAATTATCCATATTTGGAGGATTATGTAGTATAAATAAATATATAAGTTTAAATAAATTCTAGAAAAAATATGTATATAAGTTAAAATAAATTTATTAGATAAAATAGGAGGAAACTTTGGATAAATTAAATATAGAAAATCAAATGGAATATTTAGATAAAATTTATAAACTAAATAATAATAAAAAATTAAAATATTTTATATTAACAATGGGATGTCAATTAAATGAGAATGATTCAGAAAAACTTTGTGGTATGATAGAAAAGATGGGATACAGTAAAACAGATAATTTACAGGAATCTGATTTAGTAGTATTTAACACATGTTGTGTAAGAGAAAATGCAGAAGAAAAATTGTTTGGAAAAATAGGAGAGGTTAAACTAATAAAAGAAAAAAGAGGAACTATTATTGCAATTGGTGGTTGTATGATGCAAGAAAAACATATTGTAGATAAAATTAAGAAAAGCTATAAATTTATAGATATTATTTTTGGAACTCACACATTGCATCAATTTCCAAAAGATATGTATGATTCTGTTGTAGAAAATAAAAAGATAGAGGATATTTTAGATATAGATGGAGAAATAATAGAAGGACTTCCAATTGTTAGAAATGATAATATAAAAGCTTCTGTAACAATTATAAATGGATGTAACAATTTTTGTAGTTATTGTATAGTTCCATATGTGAGAGGAAGAGAAAGAAGTAGAGATCCTAAAGATATTATAAATGAAATAACAGATATTGCAAAAAACGGTTATAAGGAAATAACACTTTTAGGTCAAAATGTTAATTCATATAAAGGAAATGGAAATTTAGGAATATATACATTTGCTGATTTATTAAGACAAGTAAACAACATAAAAGGTATTGAAAGAATAAGATTTATTTCTCCTCATCCAAAGGATTTTACAATGGATGTGATAGAAGCAATAAGAGATTGTGAAAAAGTTTGTAAAATAATTCATTTACCTTTACAATCAGGTAGTACAAATATATTAAATAAAATGAATAGAAAATATACTAAGGAACAGTATCTAGAATTAGTAGATAAAATGAAAAAAATTATTCCAGGTGTTGTTTTTTCAACAGATATAATAGTTGGTTTCCCAGGTGAAACAGAAAAAGATTTTGAAGACACATTAGATGTTGTTAGTAAGGTTCATTTTGAGCAAGTTTATATGTTTATTTATTCTAGAAGAGTAGGTACTCCAGCTGATAATATGGATGAACAGATTTCAGAAGATGTTAAACATAAGAGATTTAATAAATTAAAATCTTTAGCAGAAAGTCATATAGAAGAAAACAATAAAAAATATTTAGGTACTATTCAAAAAATTCTAGTAGAAGGAAAGAGTAGGTATAATGAAAATATTTTAACAGGAAGAACTGAAACAAATAAAATTGTTAATTTTGAAGGAGAAAACTATTTGATAGGCAAAATAGTTAGTTCAAAAATTATGTCAGATCATATGTGGTACTTTAAAGGGGAGGTAGATGATAATGGCTGAGTTTTCGCCAATGATGCAGCATTATTTGGATACAAAAAAACAATATAATGATTGTATACTTTTTTATAGACTTGGAGACTTTTATGAAATGTTTTTTGAGGATGCTATAGTTACATCAAAAGAATTAGAAATAACATTAACAGGTAAAGATTGCGGTCAGGAAGAGCGTGCTCCAATGTGTGGCATCCCATATCATGCAGCAGAAACATATATATCTAAGTTGATATCAAAAGGCTTTAAAGTGGCGATATGTGAACAAGTTGAAGACCCAAAACATGCAAAAGGAATAATAAAAAGGGAAGTTATAAGAGTAGTTACTCCTGGAACTGTTATAGAATCCAATTTGTTAGAGGAAAAAAAGAATAATTATATAATGGCAATATACAAAACAGGTATTTATTTTGGAATAAGTGTTTGTGATATTTCAACAGGAATGTTTCTTGCAACTCAAATTAAAGATAGTAATAATTTTGCAAGGTTACTAGATGAAATTTCTAGATATTCACCAGCTGAAATATTGATTAATAAAATTATGGGTGAATGTAATGAAGAAGTAATAAAAATCAAAGAAAGATTTGAGAGCTATATTACAATTGTAGATGAAAATATGTTTATAGAGAATATAGAAAATCTAACTAAAAACTACGAATTATTAAATGATAAAGATGAAAAAATAGAAGAAATTGGAGAATTATCAATTTCTATACATTCTATAAATGGTCTTTTAAGGTATTTAAAAGAAACACAAAAAACAAAATTAGATCATATAAATAAGATTCAAATTTATAATATTTCAAAATATATGTCATTAGATATAAATGCAAGAAGAAATTTAGAAATTACAGAAAAGCTAAGAGATAAGTCAAAAAAAGGTACTTTACTTTGGGTTTTGGATAAAACTGTAACTTCAATGGGGGGAAGACACTTAAGAAGATGGTTAAATGATCCATTAATAGATACTATAGAGATAAATAATAGATTAGATTCTGTTGAAGAATTAAAAAATAATATAATCATTCGAGGAGAAATTATTAATAAATTAAAAAAAGTGTATGATATTGAAAGGCTAGCAGGGAAAATAGCTTATGGAAATGCTAATGGAAGAGATTTAATATCACTGAAAAATTCAATTAAGCAATTACCTGAAATAAAAATTATTTTAAAAGAAACAAAAACAGAAATATTAAATCAAATATATCAAAAAATAGATTTATTGGAAGATATTTATAATTTAATAGAAAAATCAATTATTGAAGAACCTCCAATAACAATTAAAGAAGGTGGAATAATAAAATTAGGGTATGACCCAGAAATTGACAAATTAAAAAATGCTAATACCGAAGGTAAAAATTGGATTATTAAACTGGAAGCTGAAGAAAGGGAAAAAACAGGAATTAAAAATCTAAAAGTTGGTTTTAACAAGGTATTTGGGTATTATATAGAAATAACAAAATCATATTTAAACCAGGTGCCAGAAAGATTTATGAGAAAACAAACATTAGCAAATTGTGAAAGATATATAACAGAAGATCTTAAAAATATTGAAAATGATATTTTAGGTGCTGAGGAAAAGGTTGTTATACTAGAATATGAAGCTTTTACAAAAATAAGAGAAGAAATAGAAAATAATATTATTAGAATTCAAAAAACTGCAGAAGTTTTATCTACTTTAGATGTTTTATGTTCTTATGCAACAGTGGCAGATGCTTTTGCTTATGTAAAACCTGTAGTGGATAATAATGGAATAATTGATATAAAAGATGGAAGACATCCGGTTATTGAAAAAATCTTGCCAACAGGAAGTTTTGTTGAAAATAATACATATATGGATAAACAGGAAAATAGATTATCAATAATCACTGGACCTAATATGGCTGGAAAGTCTACATATATGAGACAGGTGGCTTTAATTACTCTTATGGCACAAGTTGGAAGTTTTGTACCTGCAAATTATGCAAAAATAGGAATAGTAGATAAAATATTTACTAGAGTGGGTGCTTCAGATGATTTAAGTATGGGACAAAGTACATTTATGGTAGAAATGATGGAAGTTGCAAAAATATTAAAAGATGCAACTAATAATAGTTTAATTATATTAGATGAAATAGGTAGAGGAACATCAACATATGACGGATTATCAATAGCCTGGGCAGTTGCTGAATATATTGCAGATAAAGAAAAATGTGGAGCAAAAACCTTATTTGCCACCCATTATCATGAATTAACAGAACTTGAAGATAAACTTGAAGGAATTAAAAATTATTCTGTTGATGTTAAGGAAAAAGGTGAAGATATAATATTTTTGAGAAAAATAGTTCAAGGTGGTACTGATGATAGTTATGGTGTTCATGTTGCTAAATTGGCAGGAGTTCCGCACATTGTTACTGAAAATGCTAATAAAATTCTTAAATCGTTAGAAAGAAAAAATATATTGAAAAATAAGGTAAAGGTCACAGAAAACAAAAAAGTTGTTAATGGTCAATTTGATATGTTTAATTTTAAATTGGCAGAATTAGCTCATGAATTAGATAAAATAGATACAAATTCTTTAACTCCTATAGAGGCATTAAATACTCTAATTAGAATAAAAGAAAAAATTAAATAAAAAATAAGGTTACTGATCAAACACAGTAACCTTATTTTCATATTTTATAAACCTAATATATACCATTTTCCATCGATTTTATAAACTTTCATATCATCAGTATCAGTTTCGCTGTCATCTTTACCTTTTATAGTAGATTTTACAGTTACTTTATATCCTTCAGATATTTTTACATCTTTGTCATAGTATTTAGAAACTTTTTCTTTAACTTTTTCTAAATCATCTTTCTTGATTTTTTCTGTATCTATAATTTTGTAAGATATTTTAATGTTTTTACCATATTCTTTTTCTAGTGATTTTAACATGTCATCCATATCATCTTGATCTATATATTTATCCATTCCCATAAATTCTGGATAAGCTTTTAGATAAGATTTTAAATCAGCTTTTTGCATACCTTTATACATATTTGATATTGGTGTTTTATATCCACCAAAAATATTAGATATTAAAACTATTAAAAGAACTATTACAGCTAATGCAGCAGCTCCAATTCCACCAAATAAAATAGCTTTATTCATTGGTTTTTTTGTTGTTGCAGAATCTTTAACTTTTTCGTTAGCTACACCTGCAGTAGCATTTTTTTCTTGTGTATCTTTTTCAACACAGTCTTTGCATTTTACAGCTGCGTCATCTATTTCAGCGCCGCAACCTTCACAAAATTTACTCATAAAAAATCCTCCTTTGTTTTGTTTGATAATTATATCATAATATAATAAAACTTTATTGTCAATAAATAAGACAAAAATTGTCGAAAATATGTTTAATTTTATAATTTTTTTTCGCCTATAAAATATTTTTTATTATTTACATATTTATTAAATTTAGTAAAATAAAGTTATTTTATTTATATAATTTTAACAAAATCATTATATTTAAATATATTCATACTTGACTAAAAAAATATCTAGTTATAAAATAAGAATATTAAAGGAGGATAAAAAATGCAAATAATATATAAAGACAATATAATAGATGTAAAAAATGGAACTATGATTAAAGAATTATTATCAGATGAAATAACTAAGCAAAAAGCTATTGCAGCTAGATTTAATAATGAAGTGAAAAGTCTAAATTACAAAATAGAGCAAAATGGTAAATTAGAATTAATAGATATATCAGATAAAGATGGTATGAGAATATACGTAAAAGGCTTATTATTTATAATATATAAAGCATTTGAAGAATTATATCCGAATTCTAAAATATTGGTAAATTATCAATTATCTAATTCAGTTTTATGCGAAGTTAAAAATGTAGAAGTTACAAATGAAATGATTATAAATATAAATATCAAAGTAAAAGAAATAATTGAAAAAGATTTGTCTATTAATAAAATTTCTATGGATAAGGAACAAGCAAAAAAATTTTTTGAAAGTAAAAATGAAACAAAAGGAAAATTGCAATTAGATTTAGAGTCAAAACAAGAGGTTATGCTATATTATTGTGAAGATTATTACAATTATTTTTTTGGGGTTTTACCAATTAATACAGGGTTTGCAAAATTATTTGAAATTTCAAAATATCATACAGGTTTTTTAGTTAGATACCCAAGTAGAAAAAAACCAGAAGTTTTAACAGATTTTCAGGAACAGAAAAGATTATTAAAAACATTAGATGAATATGAAAATGTTCATCAAATATTAGGAGTTCATACATTAGAAAAACTTAATTACATTATTAAACAGGAAAAAATAAAAGAGTATATATTATTAGATGAGGCTTTGCATGAGAAAAAATTTGCCAACATAGCAGATGAAATTATAAAAAGAAAACAAGTTAAAATGATACTGATTGCTGGACCATCATCTTCTGGAAAAACAACATTTGCAGAAAGATTAAGTCTTCAACTTAAATTAAATGGAATAAAGCCAGTTACAATTTCAGTAGATAATTATTTTGTTGAAAGAACTCAAAATCCAAAAGATGAATTTGGGAATTATGATTTTGAGACTATAGAGGCAATTGATACAGAATTATTTAATAATCACTTAATTAGTTTATTAAAAGGAGAAGAAATAGAAGTACCTCAATTTGACTTTGAAAAAGGAACAAAAATATATAATGGAAAAAAATTAAGAATAGATGAAGATGAAATTTTGGTAATTGAAGGCATACATTGCTTAAATGATAAATTAACGGAGCTAATACCCAAAGAACAAAAGTTTAAGATATATATTAGTGCTTTAACAGTTTTAAATTTAGATGAATATAACAGAATCTCTACAACAGATACAAGGCTTATAAGAAGAATAGTAAGAGATTATAATTTTAGAGGTTATTCAGCTCTTCATACATTAAAAATGTGGAATTCTGTTAACAGGGGAGAAGAAAAAAATATATTTCCTTATCAGGAAGAAGCAGATATCATGTTTAACTCATCACTGATATACGAATTAAATATTTTAAAAAGATATGCCATCCCATTATTAAAAGAAATTACTAATCTGGAATATGAATTTTCAGAAGCGAAAAGATTATATAGATTATTAGAATATTTTGAGGATATTAATCCAGAATACGTACCAAATAACTCATTGTTAAGAGAATTTATAGGTGGTAGTGTATTTCATGAAGCAGAAGAGGAGAAAATTAAAAATGCAAAAAAGTAATTTTACAGAAATAGATGAAAGTTTTATTTGTGAAAATTGTGGTAAGAAAGTTGATAAATTAGGGTATTCTTGTAGAAATCATTGTCCTTTTTGCTTACATTCAAAACATGTGGATAAAAATCCAGGTGATAGAGAAGAAACATGTCATGGAACATTAGTTCCTATAGGACTAGAAATAGATAATAAAAAAGGATATGTGATAATTTTTAAGTGCAAAAAATGTGGTATGATAAGAAAGAATAAGGCAGCTCGTGATGATGATATGGAATTAATTATTAAACTTAGTGCAAATCACTAATTTATAAATATTATATCAAACAATTTTATTAATATACTGTAACTCGATTATAAAGATATTTTAGAATAAATAAAATAAAAGAAAACAATATAATAATAAGAAAAATATTAAAATAAAAATAATATAATACAATAAAAATAATATAATAAAATTAAATAAAATAATAAAATAAACACGATATTTAAAATATAAAATAAAATAAACATTATAATTAAACTATAAAATAAATAAACACGATAATTAAACTATAAAATAAATAAACACGATAATTAAACTATAAAATAAATAAAAATTACAAATGAAAGGAAATATTAAAAATGAATAAAAAAATAAAAATAAGTATAATTATTATTGCAATTATTATATTAGCAATATCAGTTGTTATAGGTTTGAGCTTAAAATCAAATATAATAATATTAGGAAATACTAAAAAAGTTGAATTATATGAAGAACCAGTTAAAAATATGATTGAAGGTATTCAAAATCTTGACGAGAATAAATATAACAGTGCTTTCCCAGAATTTATAAAATATAAAATTACAAAAGAACAAATTAATGAAATTATGAATAATTATATACAAATGTGTGGGGAAGACATAAAGATTTCTTATGAAATTGTTGCAAAAGAAGATATTTCGGAAAATAACTTAAAAGTAATACAAGATAATATTAAAATTTATTATGATCATACTTGTAGTGTTACAAAAGGTTATAGATTAGAAGTAAAAAGAATTATTAAAGGAAAAGATAGTGAACAAGAAATTATTAACCCTATGAAAATATATGAAATCGAAGGGAAATGGTATTCAATAGCTTTCTAATTATTTATAATATTGTATTAAATGAATTATAATTATTGATAATTATAAAATATAAATTAAAAAATAAGGACTCAATTAATTATCAAATTATTCGAGTCCTTATTTTTTTTATTTAATATTTTTCAGGATTTTATTGAACTTGTCTATTAATACTTCCATTTGTATAAATATCTCCTTCAAGTCGTTCACCTTTTTTAATTGTATTTATAATATTTTGCATATTCTCAATCGTTTCATCTATAAAATCAATTCTTTTATTGTATTTAATATCACTATTAAAATCAACAGAAATGCTAGTTATTTTACTATTATAAATAGTTGTAACAGAAGAATTATTATCAGGTAAAATTTGAAAATCAAATCCAAGTCTATCACGCAAATAATATGAATTAGTAGAACAACTATTTGAGCAATTAGAATAGCATTTATTTGATTTACCAATTAGACAATAATTAATTGTCATTACAGGAGTTTTTCCATATACTATTATTTCTGTATCGGAAAATTTGTTGTTTGTAAGTAATTGAAGTGCTGATTCTTTATCTGTTTCAGGAGATAAAGTAACTGTTTTTAAACCTAAAGTTGATAATTCTTTAATTGTATTATTATTAAATATATTTAAACTATAGTTTCCAATAAATTCATAACTACTGTATTTTTCTAATATATTAAAGTGAGATATATTAGATAAGACAAATCCTTTAATCTTAAATGTTTGTAATATTTTTTCTAAATTTAAATTAGAAATCTTAAGTATTAAAGGTAAATATATATAAGTATCAAATTTATTTGAAATTTTATTAATAGTTTCTGAATATTTAGATGATAAGAAAAAATTCAAAGGTAAATATACTTTTTGTATATTTTCTAGTTTATTGTATTCAAAATTTATATCTAATTTGTTTAATAATATAGTTATTGATTCATTATTTGAATAATTCTCTGTAGCTTCATTTATAATGATATTATTTTTTTTAATATCATTATTTAATTTCTTAGTAGTTAAAATATTTTCACAATTATTATGGATTACTAGTTCTTGCATATTTTCTAGGCTTAAACGTCTTAATTCATTAATACAACTTATATTTGGTATATATAGGTTATCATCTAAATCGATATTGATATTTTTAAACTCGTAAGGTGTATTTCCGGTTTTTGAAATCTGAGAAATAATTCTTTCTTTTGTAATAGGAGACTTAATAGCTAATACAGGAATTGTGTCAGATTTTAAATTTATTTTAATATCTTTATAAAAACCAGTATTATCAGATGGAAAAATAGTAATTTCTATTGGTGTTTCTTTTTTTATTGTTATATTACAATTTAAATATATTTTTTTAAATTCAGAATCAGAAAAAGTTTGTTTAGCAGAATTAGAAAGTTCTTTATCAGATAATTTAAAAATTTTATCATTAATTCCAATATTACCTTTCATTCTACCAATTTTTACAATATCACCCAAATAACCAGCTTGTTCATTTTTTCCATTGATCATTAATTCGGAAATTGTATATGTTCCAGATTCTTTTTCTAAACTAATAGTATCACCAATTTTAATTTTTTCTTGTAATCTAAGTGTTATATAGCCTTTGTTAGGGTTAAAATCATGTACAGAACCTAAAAATAATCCCATATTGTTAGGTTTTTTAGGATAAACTAAATCTTGGTTTGGCTTTGTATCTAAGTGCCCAGATGAAAAACCACCTCTGTTAAAAACTTGTAACAAATCTTTTTTATCAAATTCTTCAATAAAAAATGAAGAGTTCGATTTTGCTAGATCTATATATTTTCTATATATTTTAGTAACAGTTGCAACATATTCTGCTTGTTTCATTCTACCTTCAATTTTAAAACATTTAACTCCGGCTTTTATCAATTGTGGAATAAATTCTAAGCCGCATAAATCTTTTGTGCTTAAAAGATATCCTTCATCTACTATTTTGGAATCAGATGTTAATTTATATGGTAATCTACATGGTTGAGCACATCTTCCTCTGTTTCCAGAACGTCCGCCTATCATGCTTGAAAGTAGGCATTGTCCAGAATAAGAGATACATAAAGCTCCATGAATAAATACTTCTATTTCGATGTTTGTATTTTTACAAATATGTTTAATTTCTTCTAAACTACATTCTCTTGATAAAACAACTCTTTTAAATCCAAGTTTTTCTGCTTGAATAGCACCTTCTAGATTGTGTATAGTCATTTGAGTGCTTGAATGGATAGGTAGGTTAGGAAATAGTTCTATAAGTTTTTTTGCAAGGCCTAAATCTTGTACAATTATTGCATCAATTCCATTTTCATAAGCATATTTCGCCAAATTTATAGCTTCCTCAAATTCCTCATTTTTAATTAATGTGTTTAAAGTTAAATTAGTTTTAACATTTCTAATTTTTGAATAATGAATAACAGTTTTTAATTCATCTAAAGAAAAGTTAGTTGCAGAAGCTCTGGCACTAAAAAAGTCAGCACCAAAATAAACACTGTCAGCTCCGTTTTGTATAGCTGCTTTTAGGCATTCGAAATTACCAACTGGAGAAAGTAATTCCACATTATTATTTATTGTTTTCATTATATTATTTAATCCTTTTTAAATTAATTTTGTAAATTCTTTTACAATATGTTTATTATATCAAAAAAATAGAAATAAGTCTATAAATCATTGATTTTTAAGTTTGTGTAATATATAATTAATTTAGTTTGGATAAAAAAATTATAAAATATTTATTTTTTTTCAGGAGGAAGATATGGAAAAACAAAAGAACAAAATAATACATATAGGTATTATTATATTAGGTAGTATTTTTATAATGATTGGTTTGTTTCATAACAATATGTGGTTTGATGAAACATACTCGGTTGCTCTAGTTAAGCATAGTTTTTATGATATATGGATGATTGGTGGAAATGATGTACATCCAACATTGTATTATTTTATGTTGAAATTAATTAATATAATAACTGGTGGAAATATTATAGGTTATAGGTTATTTTCAGCTTTGGGAATAGCTATTCTTGGATTATTAGGTTTTACTCATATAAAGAAGGACTTTGGTGAAAAAACTGGAATCCTATTCTCGTTTTTCTCGTTTTTTTTACCAGTAATACCAATGTATGCATCAGAAATAAGGATGTATTCGTGGGCAGCAGTTTTTGTAACGTTAACAGCAATATATTCATACAGATTAACAAAAATAAATAAAGCAAAAAACTGGATATTATTTGGAATTTTCAGTTTATGTTCATTATATACACATTACTATAGTTTAATGGCAGCTGGATTAATTAATTTATTATTATTTGTATATTTTATTAAAAGAAAAGAAATAAGAAATAAATATATAAAACCTTTTTTTATAACGGGAATTATTCAATTTATTGCGTATATGCCATGGTTATATTTTATGTTTTTGCAAGTTAAAAATGTATCAAAAGGTTTTTGGATTTCGCTTTCGTTTCCAGGAACTATATTTGAAATATTGCAATTTCAATGTTTGGGGAATTTTGATGAGAGAATAGCATGCTTATTGGCTTTTTCTTTATTCACTCTTGCATTCTCAACAATGTATAAAATAAGTAAAGAAATAACAGATAAACAAAACCAATTTAATCCCGGTAAACAGGCCATAGTAGTATATTTTTTAGTAATATTAGCTGCAGGTTTATTATCAATAAAATCTCCAATTTTATATCCTAGATACTTATTTACAGTAAGTGGTTTATTAATATTCTTTTGGTCATATTTTTTAGCAAGAACTGATGCTAAAAAAACATTATATAGCATTTGTATTCTAATGATTGCATCTACAATTTACGGTAATATTAGGTTTTCATTAATAAACTATAATGAAACAAATATGAAACAAATAGAGTATATAAGTGAAAACATAAAAAAAGAAGATGTTATTATATTTAGAAATCAAGATTTAGGAGCAGGTAGTGTTATAGAAACAAATTTTGACGGATATAAAACACTTTTCTATGATGCAGAAAATTGGAATGTAGAAAAAGCATATGAGGCATATGGTCCTGATATGAAGACGATTCATAATTTAGATGAGATAGAGGAAATTAAAGGTAGAATTTGGGTCATAGATTCTGAAAATTATGATTTATATAATGAGATTTCTAAAAAGTATGAAGTTAATTTAATAGAAAAAAGACAATTTAAAACAAAATATAAAGGTTACAATTACAATTTTGCATTAATTACAAAATAATATAAACTAAAATTGTAATGTTACTATAATTACAAAATAATATAAACTACAATTTCAATGTTAATATAATTCCAAAATAATATAAACTACAATTTCAATGTTAATATAATTCCAAAATAATAAAAATTACAATTGCAATGTTAATATAATTACAAAATTATAAAAATTACAATTACAATGTTATTATATTACAATTACAATTTTGTTTTAATAAATAATAAGAAATGATATAAATATTTAATTGTTTAAATTATTATAGAAGGGGGGGATATAATTGTATAAAATATACAATACAGATTTACAAACAAATAGGATTAAAGAAATTAATGAATTTGAAAAAGGAAGTTGGATTAATATTGTTTCACCAACTGATAAAGAAATAAGTTTAATATGCGAAAAACTTGGAATTGAAGAAGAATATTTAAAGTATCCTTTAGATTTGGAGGAAAAAGCGAGAATTGATTCTGATGATGAAGGTAATTTATTATTTATAGTTGACGTTCCGATTATAGAAAAAGAAAATGACTCTGAAACTGATGTATATTCTACAATGCCATTAGGTATGATGGTTGTACAAGATAAATATTTTATAACAATATCTTCAAAACAAAATGAGATAATTAAATTTATGGAAAAATCAGTTCAAAAAGGTTTAGAAACCTATAAAAAAAGCAAATTTATTTTTGAAATACTATATGCAAATGCATCTGTTTTTTTAAAGTACTTAAAACTAATAAGTAAGGAAACTGAAATTGCAGAAAGCGTTTTGAAAAATTCTATGAAAAATAAAGAACTTCTACAACTATTAAGTTTAGAAAAAAGTTTGGTTTATTTTACTACATCATTAAAAGCAAATGAAATAGTAATGGAGAAGACACTAAGAGGAAAAATTATTAAATTATATGAAGAAGATGAAGAACTATTAGAGGATGCTATTATAGAAAATAAGCAAGCAATAGAAATGAGTAGAATATATAGTGATATCTTAAATGGTACTATGGACGCATATGCATCTATTATATCTAATAATTTAAATGGTGTAATGAAATTTCTGACTTCAATTACTATCATATTGGCAATACCAACATTAATAGCAAGTATGTGGGGAATGAATGTACCTGTACCATTACAAGGTTCAGAGTATGGTTTTCATATTTTATTAGTAATTTCATCAATAGTAACACTTATAACAATGATGTGGCTTAAGAAAAAAGGATTTATGAATTAAAAATTAAGTATTAACCAAGCAAAATAATAATATCATAATTTAAATTATATAAAAAAAGCTCCTAATCTAGGGGCTTTTAATGAAAATAATTAGTTATAATAATAGGGAAGGAGAGTATGATTTTTATCATACGGTTATAATAGTGTTTAAAAAAATATACATAGAAATAACTAATATCTGTAATATGAAATGCAATTTTTGTCCTGATACAAATAGAAAAAAACAATATATGGATATAATACAATTTGAAAAAATAGTAAAGAAGATTTGTAATTATACTAACTTAATTTGTTTGCATGTAAAAGGAGAGCCATTATTACATGATAAACTTGAAGATATACTTACAATAATAGATAAATATAATTTAAAAACTAATATAACTACGAATGGAACTTTATTAGAAAAGAATTTAGAAATATTAAAAAAATCAAATTCGATTAGACAGATTAATATTTCTATACATAGTTTTACTGAAAATCAAATAAATAATACCTTAAATTATATTGATAAAAAATCATATTTTACAGGAATATTTAATAGTGTTGATAAATTAGAAGATAAAATAATTTCATATAGGTTATGGAATAATAAAAATATTGCAAAAAATGATAAAAACAATGAAGTAATTCAACAAATAGAAGAATATTACAAAATGGATGATTTGAAAAACAAGTTGAGAAAAAATGAATTTATAAAAATCAAGGAAAATTTATTTATTAATCAGGATTTACAATTTGAATGGCCAGATATTAATAAAAATATTGTTATAAAAAATGGAAGATGTTTAGCTTTAAAAGATCAGATTGCAATACTTGTTGATGGTACAGTTGTTCCATGCTGTTTAGACAATAATGGGAATATTCCTATTGGAAATATATATACTCAGGATCTAGAAGATATACTTAATAGTTTAAAAAGTACTCAAATAAAAAAAGGTTTTGAAAATGGAGTAATTGTAGATGATTTATGTAAAACATGCGGTTTCCTTAAGAATCTAGAAAACAAAAGAAAAAATAATTAATGAAAATTGAAGAAATAAAAAATAATTTCCTGTTAAATGACTGGATTATAAAAACATAAAAAAAATATAAAATGCATTACAAATTAAATATTAAGAAAAATATTAGTAAAAAATAGTAACTAAATAAAATATCAATAATATAATATATTAAAAATATTGGAGGTATTTATGGATTATGAAGTTATGATGAATTCAAATGTTAAAATAGGGCAGTTTGCACCAGATTTCGAAGCCGAAACAACATTCGGACCTGTGAAATTAAGTGATTATAAAGGTAAGTGGTTAATACTGTTCTCACATCCTGGAGATTTCACACCAGTATGTACTACTGAGATAATAGCTTTTTCACAAGCGAATAATTATTTTAACAAACTAAATTCAGAATTATTAGGATTAAGTATAGATAGTAATCCATCGCATTTAGCTTGGATAAGAGATATATATCTAAGGTCAGGAATAATTATTCCATTTCCAATAATTGCAGATAGAAGTGGCCAGATATCAAGAAAATATGGAATGATTGCAAGTGATATAAGTACTACAGAAACTGTAAGAAATGTTTTTTTTATTGATCCAAATGGTATCATAAAATTAATAATGGTATATCCTTTAAATGTAGGTAGGTGTATTCCTGAGATATTAAGAGCATTACAAGCACTTCAAGTTGCTGAAAATAATAAAGCAGCAACTCCAGCTAATTGGGTTCCATGTAATCCAATAATAATTCCAAAACCGAATACATATATAGAATTAGAGGAAAGGGTAAAAGAAATAGAAGAAAACAAAAATGGATATAGTTGGTATTTAGCTTTTAAAAAGCCTGAAAATTGTGAGAAACTGGAAACAAATTCAAATGAAAATTATAATAATTAATTAAATATTTAAAAATCTGCAAAAAGTAAATAAATTGTAATATGTGATTCAATATATAAAACAATGAATACCAACAAAATAAATAAAATTTTAATAAGTGATACAATATATAAAACACTGAATACCAATAAAATAAATAAAATTTTAATAAGTGATACAATATATAAAATATTGAATTCTTAAAAAAAGTAAATAAATTGAAATAAGTGAAACAATATAAAAAACATTGAATTCTAACAAAGAAGAAAAAAATTTGTAGTATAAAAAAAGAATAAAGACGTCAATTAATTGTAATAATGAAGGGGAAAGAATTATAGTATGGAAAATGAATTAAAAAAACATCAATTAAATGTAAAAAGTAAAAGAATTAAATTTTTAAAATTATTAGTATTTACTATAACAATATTTAGTATTATAGCTATAATACTTTATTTGTTTCCAACTATTAGTAAAATATTAACAACACAAGGACAACAAGATTTCAAAGAAAAAATAGATTCACTTGGAATTTTTGGTGGATTAATATTATTTGGGCTGCAACTAGCACAGGTTGTATTAGTAATTTTGCCAGGAGAACCAATTGAAATACTTGCTGGTATGTGTTATGGTGTAATTGGAGGCACTATATTTATAACAGCTTCTGTTTTTGTTATAACTTCAGGAATAACTATTTTAGTTAAGAAATTCGGGAAAAAGTATATTTATAATTTTTTTGAAAAAGAAAAGATTGATAAAATAGAGAATAGCAAATTCTATAAAAATCCAGCAGCAATTGAAATGATTTTAATAATTTTATTTATGATACCTGGAACACCTAAAGATTTACTAGTATATTTAGGAGGTATTTTACCTGTTAAATATTGGAGATTTGTATTAATCTCAACATTTGCAAGATTTCCATCTGTAATATCATCAACAATAGCAGGTGCTAATGTTGCATATGGGAATTGGCAAATTAGTTTATTAACATATGGAATAACATTTATTGTAACAGGAATAATGGTATTAATAGTAAATTACTTTGATAAGGAGAAAATTACATCTGAAGCTATAAACACAATAAAATAACATATAAGATTAAAACATATCCTAGACAAAATAAAATTATGTCTGAATATATAAAATATAATTAAATAAACTGTAATATTAAAAATACATCCTATTAACAATATACATAAGGTATATTGAATTAAATAGGATGTATTTTAAGTTTTTTAATATTAAAGAAGCTTCTTATATTTTTCTTTTATGTTTAAATATCCATTCTCTTTGAATAAAAAAATTAATAACAAAAATAACAGAGTCAACCATTATTTTTACTAATGTAGCAGATGATCCAAATAATAAACTAGTGAAATATGATACCAGTATACCAGATACGAACATCTGTATTAAAACTAAAAGAACATACTTTATTAATGATTTATTATTCATTTTTTTAAAAACCATTTTAGCATTAATAAAAAAATTATAAAGTGAAGATATTAATCTTGCACAAATAGTTGCTAATATAATAGTAGATGTAAAAAAATTAAAATTTAAACTAGTTGCATTAAATATAGCTAAAAATAAAGTAAATAATATTATATCAACTAGAAAAGAACTTACAGAAGCTAATATATATTTTGCAAAAACCTTATAAATACTAAGAGAGTCTTTTAATGGGTTAAAATGAGATCCAGAATTAGAGTTTATATAAATAGTTTCTATAGGTATCTCAAAAATAGGTATTTCTTTTAATTTGCAGTCTATAAGCATATTAGATTCATATTCATATCTAGAACCTTTAGTTTCTAAGAAGGTACAAGCAATTTTTTTACTCATACCTCTTAAACCAGTCTGGGTATCTGTAATTGATAATCCGATAAATAATTTAAAAACAGTTCTTGTTAGTTTATTCCCAAATCTACTTCTTGGTGGTACATCGCTCTGGTTAAAATTTCTAACTCCTAATATAAGTCCATCTTTTTCTTGTAATACTTTATTAGCACATGATTTTATGTCTTTTATGGAATGTTGTCCATCACAGTCAGCAGTAACCATTCCTTTGCATTTAGGAAAATGAACTAATGTATAATTTATTGCTGTTTTTAAAGCTTGTCCTTTTCCTAAATTGACACAATGAGTTAATACAGTTAAGAATTTTTTTTCTTTTAAACTATTAAAAAAATTATTGTGACAATTATCACTTCCATCATTTATAACAACAATATTAGTAAATTCAGTTGATAGTTTATTTATAAAATCTAGCATTAATGGTTCATCCGGATTGAATGCTGGAATTATTACAATAATGTTTTCCATTATTACCTCCTAAGTAAAATTATATTATTTATTTCCAGTTATTGCTTGCATATTAACAAGTCTCCAAGAACCATTTAAATAAACAAAATACATTTTTTCGTTCATTTTATCAGTTTGTGAACCGATTCTTGCAACATTCATGTTTTTTTCTAGATAAACATCACATGAAAAAGCTTTATCATTATAAATTACAAAATTTGATATTTTTTCATTTGTGAAAGCTGGATCCTTAAGTGTATGAGAACTTGTAAATGTTATATCAACACTAGTTGCCCATGAATATGCCATTTTCCACATGTAAGAATCTTTTATTAAATATGGTTTTAAAGTTTCAAATCCATGAGTTGCACCTTTTAAATCATCTGTAAGAAATAAGCTCCATTTTTTTGCAAATGATAGGATATCAAATTCAGATTTTATTTTTGACATGGCATCATTTAAATCATTTGTAGTGTAATAATTTGCTTGCGCTATTATATTTTCACCGTTTTCAGTAAAAGAAACTTCATTATTGTTATCATTATATATTTTTATTTCAGGTTTCATAGCTAATTTGTTTACTTTATAAGTAACAGTAGATGAGATAGAAGAATACTTATTAAAATCTTCTAATCCTGTTCCATTTACTTCTTTATATATATCATCAGAAGTTAATGAATTACCATTAATTTTTACTTTATAATTTGCAGGTGCAGTTATATTATAATTATATAAACCATTTTCTAGATTTGGTTTTATTTCTAAAATTTCCCATTCAGGGTATGTTAGTAAACCAAGTTTTGTTACGTATTTTTTTAATTTAAGGTGTATAGTAGATATTTTTTTATCTCCTGCATATATATCATATATTGGTTGAGATTTATCAGTACTTTCTAAGTTTAATTTATGAGAAAGTGTAGAATTTTTAATTATATCATTTAAGCCTGATTCATAATTAACACCTGATTTCTCATATTTACCAACAGTATAATTTTTTGTATTTATATGTTTTGTAATTTTATTTTTTTTGGCGGCAGATTTTAAATCCTTTTCAATTGTACCAACATAATTATTTATTTGAGAATTTTCGTATTTTACTAAACAGCTATTTACATATAATAAAAATATTGCAGATAGTAGAATAAGAAAACCTATATATATTATTAAAAATTTTTTGAAATTCATTTGTTTTTATATTCCTTCCTTTTTGTATTATCTTTTATCAACTATAAATCCAGTTGGTAGTCTCCATGATGAATTAGAATAATATAATGTTACACTTGTCATTTCATATTTTCCATCATAATACATAGAAGATGAGCTTCCTCCATCTAAATTTGCAGCATTTACTGCACCATATTGTTTCATAACATCTATTAAATCAGATGCTGTTGCCCCTAAATGTCCTGATGCTCCTCTACCATCTGTAACTAGCAATAAAACTGAACCGTCAGCTCTTTGTCCAATTGCTGTTCTTGGGTTAGCACCACTACCTTGTCCGTTTAATTCTCTTGCTTGGCCATTAATAATTAATTTTACAAAATGATTATTTTTGTCACTAGCTTCATCTTGGAAAGTAACTGCATCACGTATTTTTTCTTTTTTAATTAATTCTTCAATTTTATTAGAAGACATTCCTTCAATACTAATAATTCTTAAAATGTTTGAAGTATCAAATCCTATTAAATATAATCCAGCATAACCAGTAGGATTATTAAATTGAATCTTACCATCACAAACAACTACACCAAGAGGTTTTCCACCTTTATTACTATCAGATTGGTATAATCCTCCATTAACACCACCTAGGGCATTATTGTTATTTACTAGTTTATCTAATTCTAAACCAAATTCGCTCCATGGATAAGTTGTTGCTAATCTAACTCTTGAAGGATCATTTATTATAAGCATTTTAGCATAAAATGTACTTCCAGATACTTCTTCTATTTTTACTCCGTTTATATCAAAATTCGAAGTATTTGCACTTGTTGTTTTTATTAGGCTAGTATCTACTTCAGCTGTTAGATTACCCATAGAATTTCTATTTACAATTTCTGTTATTTCTTGTTCAGATAAGAAAATAGAAACAATAAATTTCATTTGACCTGTTTCTAAAAAAGTTGTTACAAATAGTTCTTTTGCTCTTTGTGAAGAACCATTGCAAAACATGTTTAACATTAATAGTAGAGTAGTAAAAATTATTAAAATTGTAATAAAAATTGTAATTATACTTCTACCAAGTAATACTAATATTTTTTGAGGTTTTTTCATTTTTTTCTTGTTACCAAAATTTTGTTTTTCGTTATTATTTTTTATTTTATTTTCTTTAAAGTCTAAAGTCGTTGACACATTAATTCCCCTTTCATTTTAGTAATATCGACATATATATTATATATTTAATTTGATATATTTTCAATATAAAAAAGGGAATTATTTAATTAAATTTCTGAAAATTTATTTAAACCCATATAAGTACTGATAAAACAATTGATTTATATAGTAAAAAGTTAAATGTAATTTTCTAAGTTAAATGCAAGATGTATGATTTGGAAAAAATATAAATTTAAGATAATAAGTAAATTTTATTGAAATGTAATTTTGAAAGGTATATAATAATTGAAAATAGGAGGTAAATATATGATAGAAATTAAAAATTTAACAAAAACATATAGTGGAAACCAAAAAGCAGTAGATAATCTAAGTTTAAGTATAAAAGATGGAGAAATTTTTGGATTTATAGGTCATAATGGCGCTGGGAAAACCACTACAATTAAATCAATAGTAGGTATACTAGATTTTGAACAAGGAGAAATATTAATTAACTCAAAATCAATAAAAAACAATCCGATAGAATGCAAAAAAGAAATGGCATATATTCAGGATAATCCAGATTTATATGATAATTTAACAGGAATTGAATTTATTAATTTTATAGCTGACATATATGAAATTGAAAAAGAAATAAGAAATGAAAAAATAAATAGATTTTCAAAAATCTTTTCTATGGAAAAAAATCTTGGTAATCAGATATCATCATACTCACATGGAATGAAACAAAAAATAGCAATAATAGCAGCATTAGTACATAGTCCAAAAATATTAATAATGGATGAGCCTTTTGTTGGTTTAGATCCAAAAGCAGTATTTGATTTAAAAGAAATTATGAAAGAAATGTGTGTTGAAAATAATACAACTATATTCTTTTCAACACATATACTAGATGTTGCAGAAAAATTGTGTGACAGAGTTGCAATTATAAAACAGGGCAAAATAGAAAAAGTAGGAACAATGGCAGAAGTTAAGGGTGATAAATCATTAGAAAATGTTTTTTTAGAAATGTAATTTTACAAGATGGAGGAGTAGATGAAAAATCTAATTTTAGTATTAAAAGCCACTATGAGTGGAGATATGAATATATTTAACTATAAAAAGAATAGAAAAACAAAAAGTGGAAAAAATGTTTCAAGTAAATTAATTTTTTTGTTTTTTGGAATATATTTGTCAGGAGTAGCATTTCTTTATGCAAATATGGTTGTTGAACCTTTAAAATCAGTAAACATGACGCATGTTATGCTAGAATTATTTATTGTAACAGTTTCCATTTTAGTTTTATTAGAATGTGTATATAAGTCACAGGGGATACTATTTGAAGCCAAAGATAATGATTTATTATTATCAATGCCAATAGAAAAGAAAACAATTATGGTTGCTAGAATTATTAAATTATTAGTGTTTGAATATATATTTGATTTTATATTTTTTATACCAGCAATAATTGTTTATGGAACCCTTGAAAACCAACCATTTAATTACTGGGTTGTTTCTACAGTTATGGTAATGACCCTTCCTATAATACCTACAGTATTTGGAAGTGCAATTGGTTATATAATAAAAACATTTTCTAATAAATTTAAAAAAGGCAAAGCTGTACAAACAATTACAACAATAATTTCAACATTGGGAATTATATATTTTATGATTCAATTTCAAAGTATTTTATCAAATCTAGGAAATAATGCAAAAAATATTGATAATTTAATTACAAATGTGTATTACCCAATAAAACTCTATATATCTTTAATTAATGAATTTAATATAGTTAATTTTACAATTTTAATATTATTAAATATTATTATTTCATTGATTTTTATAAAAGTATTTAGTATATCATATTTTAGAGTAATATCAAAAAGTTCTGAATATGCTAAAACTACAAAATATAAATTAACAAAGAAGAAAAACTCACCACTAAGTGCATTAATAAAAAAAGACTTCAAGAAATTCTTGGCTTCACCAGTATATATTGTTAATGCTGGATTTGGATTGATAATATTTGTTATAGCTACAATTGCAGTTTCAGTAAATTTTGAGGGTACATTAGGTTTCCTAAATAAAAATGTATTGATGGATGATGCTGGAGTCCAAATGCAAAATATAATACAATTTTTGCCAATTGGATTTTTGTCAATGTTGTTATTTACTATTTTAATGTCTATGATAACATCATCATCAATATCTATAGAAGGAAAAAGTTTCGAAATACTTAAGACGCTTCCAGTAAGTCCAAAAAAAATATTATTATCAAAAGTATTAATGTCAAATATAATTATATTGATACCAACTATTATATGTTCTTTAATAATTTCAATAAGGTTTAACTTTGAAATTCTTATGATAGTGCAAATAATTTTACTATCTTTATTATTAGCTAATTTTACATCTACATTGGGTTTAATTGTTAATTTGATTTTTCCAAAGATGGATGCTAAAAATGACACAGAAGTTATTAAACAAAGTATTAGTTCCTTAATTGCAACTTTTTCGGGAATGGCAATATTTGGAATAATTGTAAGTATCTGTTTTGGACTAATACTAATAATGAGTATGAGTATTAATACTATATTTTTTATACTTATAGGGATTTTTTCTTTATTGAATATCTGTAATTACTTTGTTTTAAGCACATACGGAGCAAAAAAATTATTTAATATTTAATATCAAATTTTGACTATATATAAACATTTTGTTATAATTAATATTATTGTTTTAATTAATATATTTAAAAAATAATATTGATTTAGGAGGAAAAAAAGTGAAAAACACAGAACACAGTTCTATTCATATAAAAAAGTTAGTTTATATAAGTACAGTTTTTATATTAATTACATTCTTATTAATGAACTTTATACCAAAAGATAGAATATTTAGTTTAGCAAAGACAAATAATGAGTACAATAATAGCAGTTATATAAAAGAAAATAATGAAAAATTAGAAATAGAAACAAGTAATAATGAAATACAAATAGCAGAAGTCACTTCGAGAAGTGGTGATGAATTATCTCGTTCAGAAATACAAGAAACAGAAATAGTAAAAGAAAAAGTTTTAATTGAAAATGTTAAAATTTCAAGAGATATGGATTTAACTGTAAGAACAGGATTAACAAAAGAAGATTTTAAAATTTTAATTTCAAGAACAAAACAAGATACTACTAAGTTTTTTTATAATAATAGTGATTTAATATATGATTTATGTGAAAAATATCAAATTAATGAAATCTTTTTTTGTGGTTTGATAGCAGGGGAGTCAGGATGGAATATCGCATCAAACCATAGATCTACATATAATTATATAAGTTTAATGTATAATGGAAAATTGAAACAATATAAATCTGTAGAAGATGGACTAGAACAAGCAGCTAAAACTCTTAATAAAAATTACCTTACAGAAGGTGGAAGTTTTTATTATGGGAAAACATTATCAGGAGTTAGAACTAAATTCTGTCCGAATTCATCAACATGGGTTAATTTAATTTATACATGTATGAACCATATGATTGTTTCTAAATAATTAATGATATTTATTTTTAAGATAAAAAGCTCATACAGATTTAAATAATATTGATAGTATTATATGAAAATATTTTAGAATATAATAATCATAATATTCGTATCAATAAATAATATTATCATATGAAAAAAATAGGAGGAAAAAGAATGCCATTAGTAACAACTAAAAATATGTTTGAAAAATCAATTAAAGAAAATTTTGCGATAGGTGCTTTTAATATCAATAATATGGAAATAATACAAGGTATAGTTGATGCAGCAGCTGAAGAAAATTCGCCTGTAATATTACAAGTTTCACATGGTGCACTTAGTTATGCAAGAATTCAATATTTAAGAAAAATGATAGAGGCAGCAAATGAAGAACATAATATTCCAATTGCTCTTCATCTTGATCATGGACCAGATTTTGAAACTTGTAAAATGTGTATTGATAATGGATTTACATCTGTAATGATAGATGGATCTAAATATGGTTTTGAAGAAAATATAGAAATTACAAAAAAGGTAGTTGAATATGCTCATTCAAAAGGTGTAGTTGTTGAAGCTGAATTAGGAAAATTAGCAGGAATAGAAGATGATGTAAATGTTGATGAAAAAGATGCAATGTATACAGATCCAATTCAAGCAAAAGAATTTGTTGAAAGAACTGGATGTGATTCTTTGGCAATTGCAATAGGAACAAGCCATGGAGCATATAAGTTTAAAGGTGAGCCTAAATTAAGATTTGATATATTAGCGGAGATAAAAAAATTAATCCCAAATACTCCAATAGTTTTACATGGTGCGTCAACAGTAATGCCAGAATTACTTGATATGTGTAATGATAATGGTGGAAATATTCCAGGAGCAAAAGGTGTTCCAGACGAAATATTATTTAAGGCAAGCACTTCAGGTGTTTCTAAAATAAATGTTGATACTGATTTAAGATTAGCAATGACAGGAGCAATTAGAAAAGTATTTGCAGAGGAACCATCAGTTTTTGATCCTAGAAAATATTTAGGCGCTGCAAGAGAAGAAATTAAAAAAACAGTTAAACATAAAATTAAATATGTTTTAGGTTCTTCTAATAAAGCATAATAGATTGAATTTATTCTTATTAATTAAGATAAATTCACATTCTTATTAAGAAAACACAATAAATTCAAGTACTTCTTAAATAAAGCATAATAAATAAAGAAAAAGGTGAAAAAATGAGTAAACAAATTGCCAAAAACCCTAATGCATATCATAACTATAATATAGAGCAGACTTATGAAACAGGAATTGTTTTAACAGGAACAGAAATAAAATCTATAAGAAATGGAAAAGTAAATTTAAAAGAGAGTTATGCAATAATAAAAGATAGAGAAGTATATGTATTGGGAATGCATATTAGCCCATATGAACAAGGTAACATATTTAATACAGATCCTTTACGTAGTAAAAAACTCTTGATGAACAAACAGGAAATAAGAAAATTAATAGGTAAAATAAATCAACAAGGTTATAGTTTAATACCTGTAAGCATATATTTTAAAGGTCAATTTGTAAAACTTGAATTAGGAATGGGTAAAGGTAAAAAATTATATGATAAGCGTGAAGATATAGCAAAAAAAGATGCTGAAAGAAGAATTCAGAGAGCTTTAAAGAACTAGACTTCATATTATCTATATTTGATAAATTTTCAAAGTTAAGTAAATATTATAAAAAAATTAAGTGAATCTAAATTGCAAAATTTTAATATAGCAATTTTCGATTCACTTTTAAATATTTTATCTTCTATCATTTGATTTTGTAAAGTAGTACCAAATCATTGCAATTATCAATATTATTATTACAGCAATAATTATCCAAGTTACTGTATTATTCATAGAACCTGTGGTTGCATTCATTTGAGCTGCTGTGTTTTCAACACCATTGCTTATTGTATTATTAACACCATTTGTATTAGATACTTGATTAACTGCATTAGATGTATTATTAGTTATTTGACCAGCAGTATTACTAACAGTATTAACTCCGTTCTTTACTGCATTAGAAGTATCATTGGCAACATTTTCTAATGTGTTTTCTGCACCTCCAACTGTATTTTTAATTCCTTCAGTAGTTTTTACAGCCGTATTTTCAACCATATTTGTAGCAAGTATTTTAGTTTGAATTGATAATATAAGTATAAAAATAATTGTGGAAATAATTATTATTTTCTTCATTTCGTATAACCTCCTTTTAAAAACTTAAAATTAAGTTTTGTACTATTATTTGTTTTTTTAAATAATTTATACATAATAAATGTAATATAAATAAAAAACTATTAAATTATAAATAAAAGTAATAAAATTTCTAAAAAAATAATTATATATAAATATAATATTTAAATATTATAAAATAATAATTAAATGTAAATAAAATAACAATAAATGTAAATAAAATAATAATTAAATGTAAATAAAATACTAATAAAATATTAATTAAATTTTAAAATTGTTAATATATAAAAAAATTAAATATCTAAATTTGAAATAAAAAAATAACCTGATTACAATTCGCAATCAGGTTTGTATCTTTTGTAAGAAAAAAATAATTTTCCACATAAACTATCTTTTTAAACGTACTAATATTGCTATTGCTAATAGAATTATAACAATTCCAACAGCAATTAATAAAATATTAAGTATAGTTGTAAAATCTATATCTGTATTTTCAACTGTGCTTACAGTACTAACTGTTGTTGTATTAGACAAATTATTTTGTGTATTATTTTGAGTAGTGGTTGATTGTGTTTGAGAAACAGAGTTTTGATCAGTTGTATTTGTATTTTCTACATTTGTAGCATAACAAAAATTATGTACTATAGAAAAAATTATAGAAACAAGTATTAAAATTTTAAATAATTTTGATTTTATCATTAATTAAATCCTCCTATGTGACTTATAAAATAAGTTTTATCTTTTGATTTTGTAACATTATAATATCAAACTTGCAAATAAATGTCTAGTAGAAAATAAAAATTATTTAAATATTATAAATATCTTCTAAATAAATTATGTTGACAAAATTTAAAAAAATGATAAAATTTATAAGAAATAAATTATAGTAATAATATAGAGATCAAGATTAAAATCAATCTAAATACATGGAAAGAAAAAAATGGAGGTGAACATATGGGAATAGTGGTTGCAATAGGTGGAGTGAATAAAGAAATTGGAGATATAAAAAATATTTGCAAAATGTTATTAGAATTATCAAAAAAAAATATACCTAAAATTTTATATATTCCAACTGGAAACAATGATCATGAAGAATATTCAAAATACATGGCTGATTTTTTTGAGAATAACTATTTTTGCAGTGTCGATACATTATGGTTAATTAAGAAGCAAATTAATAATGAAGAAATTGAAAGTAAAATTAATTCAGCAGATATTGTTTTTGTAGAAGGTCGGAAATCTTCTGACTTTATTGGAAACTTGGAACAAGTATGGTGTAGATGAAAAATTGAGAAATGCTTTTAATAATGGAGTTATTATGTCAGGAATTAGTGCTGGTGCAAATTGTTGGTTTGAACATGCTTATAGTGATAGTACTCAAGATAAGGAGTATGATTTTGTAGATGGTCTGGGATTTATTAAAGGTGTACTATGTCCTCATTATAATAGAAAAAAACGTAGAGATTTTTTTGAGGAAGAAATTAAGAATAATAAATATAACTTTAAAATTGCTTATGGTATAGAAGAAAATCATGCTATTATTATTAATGATGATGTATTGATAGGGATTTCAGAGAACGGTTATAGTAATGATGGAGTACACATTATTAATTTTTTAAAAAGGAAAAACTAATGAAATTTGACTATAAAAGCATTATATATTTGACTTTCTAAGATATGACTAATGGTAGTTATATCTTTCTTTATTTTGTCTTTTTGATTAATAAATAATTAATCATTTTATAAAAATAGTAATCTTTTATTTAGCAGGGTAAAATAACCTCATTTATGAATTTAGTCGTACAATTAAAAAATTTATATACAATCGAATAATATTTATATTTATTGTAAAAATATGTCGATTATGATATAATTCAGTAAATAATTTATATGACTGGAGGAATACTATAATGAATAGAATAAACACAAGAAAAATCATGGTGGGAAATGTTCAAATCGGAGGCCAAAATAAAGTCGTAATTCAATCAATGTGTAATACAAAAACAAAAAATGTATTAGAAACTGTTAAACAAATAAAGGATTTAGAAAAAGCAGGATGTGAGATTATAAGAGTTGCTTGTCTTGATTTAGAAGACGCAAAAGCAATTAGAGAAATAAAAAAAGAAATAAGTATACCTATTGTTGCAGATATTCATTTTGATTATAAAATTGCACTTGAAGCAATAGAATCAGGTGTAGATAAAATAAGGATTAATCCAGGAAATATAGGTTCTGAAGAAAAAGTTAAAATGGTTGTTGAGGCTTGTAAAAATAAAAAAATCCCAATTAGAATAGGTGTAAATGGTGGATCATTAGAAAAAGATTTACTACAAAAATATGGTGGAAAGCCAACAGCAAAAGCAATGGTAGAAAGTGCGAAAAGACATGTTGACATACTTGAAAAGTTAGATTTTTACGATATTGCAATATCATTAAAAGCATCTAGTTTAAAATTATGTATGGAAGCATATGAAGAAGCATCAAAAGAATTTGAGTATCCACTTCATTTAGGAATAACAGAATCTGGAACAGAATTTAGTGGTACAATAAAGTCAAGCATAGGGCTTGGGTATATGCTTCTAAATGGTATTGGTGATACAATAAGAGTTTCATTATCAGATGAACCTGTTAAAGAAATTAAGGTTGCAAAAGAAATATTAAAAGATTGTGATTTATATAACGGAATTCCAACACTTGTGGCTTGTCCAACATGTGGAAGAACACAAATAGATTTGATACCGATTGCAAAAGAGATTGAAGAATTTTTACAAACAATACAGTCTAATATAACTGTTGCAGTTATGGGATGTGCAGTAAATGGCCCTGGAGAGGCGAGAGAAGCTGATATAGGAATAGCAGGAGGCATTTCTGAAGGTTTGATATTTAAAAAAGGTGAAATTATAAAAAAGGTTAAACAAGAAGAAATAGTAAATGTTTTAAAAGAAGAAATTATTAAAATGTGTAAATAAATGAAAAGGGGTAATATATTAAATTATAATAAAGTAGTATTATGTTACATTGTAATAGAGCTATTATATTATGTTTTAATATATATAGAATTATATGGAAATAATAGTTGGTAAAACTGCAGGATTTTGCTTTGGAGTAAAAAGAGCAGTAGAAGAAAGTGAAAAAATTGTTAATAATAATTTAAAAGAAAAAATATATTGTCTTGGAGAATTAGTTCATAATAAACAGGTGATAGAAAAATTATCAAGTAAGGGTATAGAATTTATAGAAGAATTTAATGATGTAAAGAGTAATAATTGCAAAGTAATTATTAGAGCTCATGGTGTAGAAAAAAATATTTATAATGAAGCCAAAAAAAGTAATATACAATTAATAGATTTTACATGCCCAAATGTTTTGAAAATACACAAAATAGCAGAAAAATATGTTGATAAAGGCTATTATGTATTATTGACTGGAACTAGAAATCATCCTGAAGTAATAGGTATTGTAAGTAACTGTAAAAATCAGTATTCTATAATCGAAAAAATTGAGGATATTGGTGAAGTCCTAAATAAAATTGATAAATTAGAAATAAAAAAAATAATATTACTTTCTCAAACAACTTTTAGTTTGGAAAAATTTAAAATTATTGAAACTATAATTACGCACAGAATTTACACGTTAAATAAAGATAGAATTAATATTTTTAATAATGATAAAATTAAGACAATAAATAAAGACAAAATAAATATAATAAATAAAGACAAAATAAATACAATAAATAATGACAAAATCAAAAACACAACTACTAATAAATTAGATAAGAATTATGATTTAATTGTCAAAAATACAATATGTGCGGCAACAGAAATAAGACAAAAAGAAACAGAAGAATTATCTAAAAAAGTAGATAAAATGATAATTATTGGAGGTAAAAAAAGCTCCAACACAAAAAAATTATATGAAATATCATTAAAAAATTGCAAAAGTACTTTTTGTATAGAAACATATCAAGACATTAAGGAATTTAAAATTAACGAAAATGACAGAATAGGTATAATGGCAGGAGCATCTACTCCAGATATAAGTATTAAAGAGGTTATAAATTACATTAATAATATTAAAGTAGAGGTTTTATAGATTATAATAATTACTAAGAATTATAATTAAGAACTATACAATAATTCAGGGGTTGGTTATAAAATCTAATAATCGAAAAAATAATAATATTAATTCAAAATAGAAGTTTTATTTTAAGAACTAAATAGTAGATATATTAGCTAAAATCATTAAAATATTTAAAAATTATAAAATAAATATTGAATTAGAAGGGGAATTTGATTATGCCTAACTGGAAGGTTCATTTGGAGATAGGAAAAAGAATTGGAAATAAGTTAAATTACACAGAAGAAGAAATGCAATTGTTTTTGCTGGGAAATATATTATTGGATATAAATAATGGACATATAGTTAAAGATATTTCAACAGTTTTTGATCATGATTACACTCATTATAAAATAGATAAAAGTCCAACATACATGCAGTTTTATAAAATATACAAGAATAATATTAATCATCCTATATTATGTGGTTGTTTAGTTCATTTATATACAGATTTTTTATTTAATAAAGATTTTTATTTACGCAGCAAGCAATCACATATATGTGATTTAACATATGATGAATTAAAAAAAATAAAACATTCGGAGTTCAGAAGTCACAATGATCTATATATAGAAAATAAAATAGAAATTAATGATTTAATTGAATTAGAAAATCATCTAAAACTAGTTGAAAGAGTTTCTGTTAATAAAAATGATATAGAAAAAGTTGTTGAATTTTTAAATAAGTGTGAAAAATCAAATAGTGAACTCACATTTTATAATATGGAAGAATTAGAAAAGTTGATGGAAAAAACTCTTGATAAAATTGAATGGTTATTAAGTACATTATGGATAATTAGAAGAAAAAAATATTATAAAACAAAATAGAAAAAATCAATAAAAAGAACGGAGGTAATATGTTTAAAATACATTCGGAATATAAACCAAGTGGAGATCAGCCACATGCAATAGAAAATTTAGTAAATGGAATAAAAACAGGGGAAAAATATCAAACTCTTCTTGGAGTAACTGGTTCAGGAAAAACATTTACAATGGCAAATATTATTGAACAAACTCAAAAACCAACTCTTATATTAGCACATAATAAAACTTTGGCTGGACAATTATATTCAGAATTTAAAGAGTTTTTTCCTGATAGTGCTGTTGAATATTTTGTATCTTATTATGATTATTATCAACCAGAAGCTTATATACCATCATCTAATACTTATATTGAAAAAGATTCATCTGTTAATGATGAAATTGATAAATTAAGGCATTCTGCAACATTATCTTTATTTGAAAGAAAAGATGTAATAATAATAGCTTCAGTTTCTTGTATATATGGTTTAGGAGATCCGGAAGATTACCAGGAAATGATGTTATCACTAAGACCTGGAATGCAAAAAAACAGAAATGAAGTAATGAGAAAACTTATATCAATGCAATACTCTAGAAATGAGTTGGATTTTAAACGTGGAACTTTTAGAGCTAAAGGTGATGTTTTAGAAATATATCCGTCTTCACAAAGTGAATCAGCAGTAAGAATGGAATTTTGGGGAGATGAGATAGAAAAAATAAACGAAATAAGTCCTATAACTGGTAAAAGTATTGGATTAAGAAATCATGTTCTTATTCCACCAGCTTCTCAATATGTTACAAGTAGGGAAAAGCTTGATAAAGCAGTTTTAACTATTGAAGATGAAATGGAAAAACAAGTTGAATTATTTAAGTCTCAAAAAAAATTAATTGAGGCTCAGAGAATAGAAGAGAGAACAAATTTTGATCTGGAAATGATGAAAGAAACAGGGTTTTGTCAAGGTATAGAAAATTATTCTAGACATATAAGTGGAAGACCTGAAGGTAGTCCACCATATACTTTATTTGATTATTTTCCAAAAGATTATTTATTATTAATAGATGAATCTCATGCAACAATACCACAAATAAGGGCAATGTATAATGGGGATAGAGCTAGAAAAGAATCGTTAGTTAATTATGGATTTAGACTTCCATCAGCATTTGATAATAGACCTTTAAAATTTGAAGAATTTGAGGAAAGAATAAATCAAGTTATATTTGTTAGTGCGACACCTGCAGATTATGAAAAAGAACATTCAAAAAATAATGTTGTTGAACAAATAATTAGACCAACAGGATTATTAGATCCTCAAATAGAAGTGAAACCAGTACAAAACCAAATTGATGATTTATTAGAACAAATTAGAATAAGAACTAATAAAAAAGAAAGAGTGCTTGTTACTACTTTAACAAAAAAAATGGCAGAAGACTTAACAGCTTATTTAGCTGGCTTAGAAGTAAAAGTAAAATATATGCATTCTGAAACAAAAACACTAGAAAGAATGAATATTATAAGAGAATTAAGACTAGGTGAATTTGATGTATTGGTTGGTATAAATCTTTTAAGAGAAGGATTGGATATACCAGAAGTTTCTTTAGTTACCATACTAGATGCTGATAAAGAAGGATTTTTACGTTCAGAAAGATCTTTAATACAGACAATTGGACGTGCGGCTCGAAATACTGAAGGAAAAGTAATAATGTATGCTGATCAATTAACAGATTCAATGGAAAAAGCAATAAGGGAAACAAATAGAAGACGTGAAATACAAATGAAATATAATTCTGATAATGGAATAACTCCTCAAACAATTAAAAAATCAGTAAGAGAATCAATTAGTGCTAAAATTGTTGAAGAAGTAAGTACAGAATATAATTTGGGAAAAGATGCAGATTTAGATGAAATAATAAATAAAATGACTGATGAAATGCTTAAATATGCAGCTTCTATGGAATTCGAAAAAGCAGCAGAAATAAGAGATAGAATTAAACAATTATCGAATTAAGTTATTTTTAAGTTTTTATAAAATACAGATGATGAAATTTTAAAAAAACTATTTAATATAAAAAATAAAATAGTAAGTATAATCATTAGAATTATCCGGTATTAAATATTAGAAAATAAGTATATAAGGAGTGGGAAAATGAAGGATTCAATTATCATAAAAGGCGCTAAAGTTCATAATTTGAAAAATATAGATTTAGAAATACCAAGAAATAAGCTAGTTGTTATAACAGGATTATCTGGTTCAGGAAAATCGTCTTTAGCTTTTGATACTCTTTATGCTGAAGGCCAAAGAAGATATGTAGAAAGCTTATCATCTTATGCAAGACAGTTTTTAGGGTTAATGGAAAAACCAGATGTAGAGTCAATAGACGGGTTATCACCTGCGATATCAATTGACCAAAAAACTACTTCGAAAAATCCACGCTCAACAGTAGGAACAGTAACAGAAATATATGACTACATACGTTTATTGTATGCAAGAGTTGGAATTCCATACTGTCCTATTTGCGGAAAAAGAATAGAAAAACAATCCATAGATCAAATAGTTGATACAATTATGAAATTTGAAACAGGCACTAAAATACAGATTTTAGCTCCAGTTGTAAGACAAAGAAAAGGTGAATATAAAAAATTATTAGAAGATTTTCTTAAAGAAGGATTTGTTAGAGCAAGAATAGATGGACAAATATATGAGCTTTCAGATGATATCGAAATAGATAGACAAAAGAAACACAATATAGAATTAATTGTAGATAGGTTAGTTGTTAGTGATGATATGAGACCAAGATTAACAGAATCTATAGAATCTGCATTAAAACATGCAAATAATTTAGTAAGTGTTGACATAATAGGTGGAGAGCAAATGCTATTTAGTAGAAATTATGCATGTCCAGATTGTGGTATAAGTTTCGAAGAATTAACTCCAAGAATGTTCTCTTTTAACAATCCTTTAGGTGCTTGTCCAGCTTGTTTAGGTATTGGATTTGTTATGAAAATAGATGAAGATTTAATAATACCAGACAAAAACAAAACATTATATGATGGTGTAAAAGCATTTGGAACAAGCACAATGAAAAAAGGTGATACCATGGCAAGAATGTATTTTGAAAGTATTGCTAAAAAGTACAAAGTTGACATATCACAACCTATAAAAAAACTTCCTAAAGCATTTTTGAACAAAATTCTATACGGTACTGGAGATGAAAACATAGATTTTGAATATACTTCTGTAGCAGGAACAAGAAAATTCACAGCACCATTTGAAGGAGTTATACCAACTCTTACAAGAAGGTATGCAGAAACAAAATCTCAAGGTATGAGAGATTTTTATGAAATGTATATGAGTAGCAGTCATTGCGACACATGTAATGGTGCAAGATTAAAAAAAGAAAGCTTAGCAGTAAAAGTTGGGGACAAAAATATTTACCAATTAACAGATATGTCTATAACAAAAATCAAACATTTTTTAGATGAATTAAAATTAAATAAAACACAAACAATGATAGCAGAACAAATATTAAAGGAATTAAATCAACGACTTCAATTTCTAATAGATGTTGGTTTAGAATATTTAACATTATCAAGAACTGCTGGTTCTTTATCAGGAGGAGAGGCTCAACGTATTCGTTTAGCAACTCAAATTGGATCTGGATTAACAGGTGTTTTATATATTTTAGATGAACCAAGTATAGGATTACATCAAAGAGATAATGAAAAATTAATTGCAACATTAAAGAAATTAAGGGATTTAGGAAATTCTGTATTAGTGGTTGAACATGATGAGGATACTATGTATGCAGCAGATCAAATAATAGATATAGGACCAATGGCAGGTGTACATGGTGGAAATGTTATTGCTCAAGGAACAGCTGAGGAAATAAAATTAATTCCAGAATCTATTACAGGACAGTATTTAAGTGGAGTTAAAAAGATAGAAATTCCTAAAACTAGAAGAAAATCTAATGGAAAGTCAATAGAAATAATAAAGGCGTCAGAAAACAATTTGAAAAATATTAATGTTAAAATTCCATTAGGTCAATTTGTTTGTGTAACTGGGGTTTCAGGCTCAGGAAAAAGTACCTTGATAAATGAAATACTATATAAAACAGTAGCAAAAGAAGTAAACAGAGCAAATGAAAAACCGGGTAAATGCAAAGAAGTTAATGGATTAGAAAACATAGATAAAATTATAAATATAGATCAATCTCCTATAGGAAGAACACCACGTTCAAATCCAGCAACATATACAGGAGTATTTGATACAATAAGAGACATGTTTGCTGGAACAAATGATGCAAAACTTCGTGGATTTGATAAAGGTAGATTTAGTTTTAATGTAGCTGGTGGAAGATGTGAAAATTGTAATGGTGATGGATTAATAAAAATCGAAATGCATTTTTTACCGGATGTGTATGTTCCATGCGAAGTATGTAAGGGAAAAAGATATAATCACGAAACACTTCAAGTAAAATATAAAGGAAAAACAATATCAGATGTACTTGAAATGACAGTAGAGGAATCGTTAGAATTTTTTGATAAAATTCCAAAAATTAAACAAAAAATTCAAACTATGTATGATGTTGGTTTAGGATATATTAAATTAGGACAGCCATCTACCACTTTGTCTGGAGGAGAGGCACAACGTGTTAAATTAGCTACAGAATTATCAAAACGTCCAACAGGAAAAACATTATATATTTTAGATGAGCCAACAACAGGGCTTCATATTGCTGATGTTCATAAATTAGTAGATATTTTGCAAAGATTGGTAGATACGGGAAACAGTATAGTAGTTATTGAACATAATTTAGATTTAATTAAAACATCAGATTATGTAATTGATTTAGGACCAGAAGGTGGAGATGGTGGAGGACAAATTGTTGTAACCGGAACACCTGAACAGGTTTCAAAAAACGAGAAATCATATACAGGTAAATTCCTAAAGAAAATAATGTAAATGTTTAAAGTTTAATATTTAAAATATAAAAATTTTTAATATTAATTTTCAAAAAAAATTATAAATTCAAATTTTTATTATAAATATAAGATGTTGGGACATTGATAATTGCAAAACTTACAATTATTAATGTCCCTAAATAAATTATTTACAGTTTTTATCGTTTTGATTATTTTTATCAGATTTGTTATTATTGCTATTATTTTTGTTTGATTTATTGTTATTATTATTTTTATCAGCCATAAAAGCACCTCCATTCAATAAGTATATATTACACAAATTAATAAAAAGTATTCAAAAAAATTGAATAAAATAAATTAAGTTACGTACAATAAAACCATAATCTTAAGAAAGGAATTATAGAGATGAAGGTAAAAGAATTTATGAGTGATAATTTATATTGTATATCACCAAAAACAAGTGTATGTGATTGTGCAAAACTTATGGGAGACAAACATATAGGTTGCTTACCAATTTGCAATGATGGAAATGAGATTTTAGGTTTAGTAACAGACAGAGATATAATTTTAAGAGTAGTTGCAAATAATAAAGATATAAATAATACTTGGGTATGTGATATAATGACAAAAGATGTTTGTTGTTGTGAATCTGATAGTGAAATTTATCAAGCAGAAAAATTAATGTGTGAGAAACAAATTAGAAGAATACCAGTAGTTGAAAATAACAAAGTTATTGGGATATTAACATTAGGAGATTTAGCAAAAAGTCACACAATAAATAATGGTGGAGTTGGGGCAACATTTCAAAGCATTTGTAAATGTAATGATAAAAATGCAGAATAAGAATTGTTTTAACTATAATTTATTTATATATAATTAAATTAGCATATAAACCTAAAATAAACATATAATAGTAATAGAGGTAATTTTTTATGATTGTTGATATGAATTATTGGACAAAGGTTATAAGAAAATTAATAATATTAGGGAGCACAGTGATAGGCATATATTTAAGCTTTAAATTAGCTATATTTTATATGCCTTTTTTAATTGCGTTTATTATTTCCTTAATGATTGAACCATTAATAAAAAAAATAATGAAAAATTTTAAAGTTAAAAGAAAAACCAGTTCCTTAATTGTTTTTGTTGTTGTAATAGGAATTATAATTGGACTTCTAGCATGGGGAATAACCACTTTAATAACAGAGGCATCTAGCTTATTACAAAACTTAAATTCCGTAATTACTAATATTTATAAAATTTTTCAAGATATAACTAAAAAGGTAGATTATGAAAAAATTAAAATTTCTCCTGAGGTTTCAAAAGTCTTAAACAATTCCACAGCGGATTTAATTGATAGTGCATCAGAATGGGTGAAAATTTTTCTAACAACATTAATAAATACTTTAACCTCGCTTCCAACAATTTTTATATATATTCTAATTACTTTGTTGGCATTGTACTTTATATGTTCAGATAAAATATATATGATTGATCAACTAGAACATCATTTACCAACAATATGGGTTAAAAAAATTACTAAACATATGAGAGACCTTATAAAATCTTTAGGATGTTATTTAAAAGCAGAAATTACATTGATATTGATATCATTTATTATATCTGTAGTAGGGCTGTATTTATTTAAAATTTTTGGTCTTAATATTCAATATCCATTAATTGCAGCAATAGGAATTGCCTTTGTAGATGCATTACCAATATTTGGGTCAGGAACAGTAATGATTCCTTGGTCAATTATTGTTGCTTGTAATGGGGATTTAAAGTTAGGTCTTTCAATACTTATTTTATGGGGATTAATGAGTGTTATTAGACAAGTATTAGAACCGAGAATAGTAAGTAAACAAATAGGAATACATCCTATATTTACCTTGATATCAATGTATACAGGATTCAAAATAATTGGAATATTAGGAATGATTCTTGGCCCAATTATTTTAATAATTTTAAAAAATATATTTGCAAATACAATAGATAAAGGATTTTTAAAATGTATATTTGATAGAGATATCTAAAAATTAGTTAATAAATAGCAACAGTGGGTAAATAGTTATTATCTGGTGGATATACATATTCATCAGAAGGTTTATCAATTTTTTTAATATTACTGATTTTAATAACAGGGATATCTCCATGATATTCTCCTTTAGTAATTTCTCCAATAATTTCAACCCAAGTGTCATTTTCATAATTACAGGTTTCATGAGATTCACACAAAAATCCAACTACTACAGTTTGAAAATCTGAACTTATAACCATATTTCTAGCTAAAACAAATTGATTAGAATTAAAATCATATACCTTGTAAATATATCCAGAAAACTTTATTTTTTGACCTAAATAATTATCTGGATTATCATGAACACTTTTTAGTATATTTGTATAGTTTTGTGTATTTAATTCATTTACATCTTTTTCTAAAATTTCATCATTTACCTTGAAAATATAATTATTATTCAATTTTGTAAAAAAGAACATTATGATTATAGTTGCAAGTAACATTATGAGTGCAATTAATCCATATTTTTTTATCTTTTTTTTATCCACTTTTAAATTATAAACAAACATATAAATTTTCTCCTTTAGAACACTTTTTTATTTAATAATATGAAAAATAAATAGAAATATTCGTAAGTAAATAATATTAATCATTATATAATGATAAAATACAGTTTTTTCCAATTTTATATTAAAATTTATTGCTAAAAATAATAATTAATGATATATTACAATGAGTTAATAGAAAAAAATAAACAGGAGAAAAGGAGTTAAAAAATGGGAATATTAAACAAAATATTTGGCTCATACAGTGAAAAAGAAGTAAAAAGAGTTATGACATTAGTAGAAAAAATTAATTCATTAGAGCAGGAAATTGGTAACTTATCAGATTCTGAATTAAGAGGTAAAACAGAAGAGTTTAAAAATAGATTAAATCAAAGTGAAACTTTAGATGACATACTTCCTGAAGCTTTTGCTGTTGTTAGAGAAGCATCAAAAAGAGTTTTAGGTTTACGTCATTTTGATGTTCAGTTAATAGGTGGTATTATCCTACATCAAGGTAGAATAGCAGAAATGAAAACAGGTGAAGGAAAGACTTTAGTTGCAACACTTCCAGCATATTTAAATGCCTTGACTGGAAAAGGTGTTCACATTATAACAGTAAATGATTATCTTGCAAAATATCAAGGAGAGATGATGGGGAAATTATATAAATTCCTAGGTCTTTCTATTGGATTAGTATTAGCAGGAATGGAACCTAATCAAAAACAAGCAGCATATGCATGTGATATAACATATGGAACAAATAATGAATATGGATTTGATTACCTAAGAGATAATATGGTAATTTATAAAAATCAACTAGTTCAAAGAGAATTGCATTATGCTATAGTAGACGAAATTGACAGTATTTTAATAGATGAGGCACGTACACCTCTTATTATTTCTGGAAGAGGAAATAAATCTTCAGATTTATACAGTAAAGCAGATTCTTTTGTTAAAAGATTAACACCAAAAATAATAATAGAAGAAGATGTAAAAGATGAAATTCAATCAGAAGACAACGAAAATTATGATTACATAGTTGATTTAAAGGCAAAATCTGCATCTCTAACACAAAAAGGAATTCAAAAGGCTGAAAGAGAATTTGGATTATCAAATTTTAATGATATAGAAAATTCAGAAATAGTTCATAATGTTAATCAAGCTTTAAGAGCACATGGAATAATGAAAAAAGATGTTGACTATATAGTTAAAGATGGGGAAGTTCTAATTGTAGATGAATTCACAGGACGTATAATGTATGGAAGAAGATATAATAACGGATTACACCAAGCAATTGAGGCAAAAGAAAGAGTTAAAATAGCTGACGAATCAAAAACATTAGCAACAATAACATTCCAAAATTATTTTAGAATGTATGGAAAATTATCTGGAATGACCGGAACAGCTATGACAGAAAAATCTGAATTTGAAGAAATATATAATTTAGATGTTATAGAAATTCCTACAAATAAACCAATGATAAGAAATGATCATTCTGATACGATATATAAAAATGAAGCAGGAAAATTTAGAGCAATAGTAGAAGAGGTTAAAGAAAGTTATGAAAAAGGTCAACCTGTTCTAATAGGTACAGTATCAATAGAAAAATCAGAAAAATTAAGTAAAATGCTAAGTAAAGAAGGAATTAAACATGAAGTATTAAATGCTAAACAACACGAGAAAGAAGCAGATATAATTGCACAAGCAGGTAAGTTCGGAGCTGTTACAATTGCAACTAATATGGCAGGTCGTGGTACTGATATTATGCTTGGAGGAAATACAGAATATTTAGCAAAACAAGAGATGAAAAAACTTAAATATACTCCAGAACAAATAGATGATGCAATAACATTTAATGAAACAGATAATGCTGAAGTACTTGCATTAAGGGAAAAATTTAGAGAATTAGAGAAAAAGCATTCTAGTGCAATTCAAGAAGAAAAAGAAAAAGTTATTGCTGCAGGTGGTTTGAAAATACTTGGAACTGAAAGACATGAATCAAGAAGAATTGACAATCAGTTACGTGGACGTGCAGGTCGTCAAGGTGATCCAGGAGAATCAAAATTCTATATAGCTTTAGAAGATGATTTAATGAAAATATTTGGTGGAGATACAATTAACAGAGTATATGAAACATTAGGTGCTGATGAAAATATGCCAATTCAATCTAGAATAATCTCTAATGCAGTTGAAACAGCTCAAAAAAGGGTAGAGGGAATGCATTTCAGCACAAGAAAACATGTTCTTCAATATGATGATGTTATGAATACTCAAAGAGAAATAATCTATAAACAAAGAAAACAAGTTTTAGATGGAGAGAACCTAAAAGATACTATACTTAAAATGGTTGATTCAACAGTTGAAAATATTGTTTTAGCATATACTCCAGAAGATAATACAATAGTTGAGGAATCATTTAGTCAAGACATTAGAACTACGCTAGGTATTACAGATTCTATAGAATCAATTAAAAATGCTAGATTAGATACAAAAGAAATTATAGAAGAAATAAAAAATAAAGTTCATGAAAAATATGAAGAAAAAGAAATAGAATTTACATCTGAAGATATGAGAGAACTTGAAAGAGTTATAATGTTAAAAGTTGTAGATAATAATTGGATGGAACATATTGATAGTATGGACGAATTAAAAGATGGTATAGGACTTCGCGCATATGGTCAAAAAGATCCAGTTGTTCAATATAGAATTGAAGGATTTGATATGTTTGACACAATGATTGAAAATATCAAATTAGAAGTTACGAAAATGATAATGAATACACAAAAAAATGAAAATATAAGAAGAACTGAAACAGTTAAAATTATGAATGCAAGTCTTGCAGATACTGCAATAGCAAATTTGGATAATGCAGTTCCTAAAAAAAGCCCTGACGCAGTTACTAAGCCAATAGTTAATAGCGAACCAAAAATTGGAAGAAATGATGTCTGCACATGTGGTTCAGGAAAAAAATATAAAAACTGTTGCGGTAAATAGATTTGACTAGCAGAAATTCTATAAAATAGTAATGAATTATCCAAAAAGTTTAATTTATAATCAATTAAGGGGATACCCATATAATTTCTAAATTAAATACTCGGGGATAGTCTCCGAGTATTTTGTTTCAAAGCATTATAAATTGAAATGAAATTGATTACTTAGATAGAAATTGATTTTTAAAATGAGTAAGAAAATGGAAAAAATGGATAGAATGGAAATTATAAAAGGAGTAATAAAGTGAATTATTTAGATAGAATCGATAAAAAGATTATGGAATACTATAAAATATTAGAGCCTGATTTCCCAGAATGGTTAAATGATTACATAAACACAAAAGAATTATTGTCTCAACAATACATAAGTGTAACATGTGGAACCATATATTCTGACTTATTTGAAAGTGATTTTTTCTTTTCAAGTTTAGATCATTCAATAGCAGTAGCCTTAATTGTATGGCATTTTACTCATGATAAGAAACAAACCTTAGCTGGTTTATTTCATGACATATCAACACCAGCATTTAAACATTGTATAGACTTTCTTGAGGGAGATTATATGAAACAAGAAGCCACTGAAGATTTAACAACTGAAACAATATTGAAATCAAAAGAAATCATGGAATTATTGAAGAGAGAAAATATTGATATAACAGAAGTTGATAATTATCATATTTATCCAATTGCAGATAATGACACACCTCAACTTTCAGCTGATAGATTGGAATATTCTTTATCAAATGGTTTTTTAACATATAAATTAGTGGAAATTAATACAATAAAAATTATGTATAATGATATAAGCATATTCAAAGATGAAAACGGATTGGATGAGTTAGGATTTAAAAATGAATTTATTGCAAAAGAATTTGTAAAAATGACAAGCAAATTGTCTATTATTTATAGAGAAGATAGAACAAGATACTCAATGCAATTTGTCGCAGATATTTTAAAAAAGCTTAATGAAGAGGGTTTAATTAATAGAAAAGATTTATACATATTGAAAGAATCAGATATTATAAATTTAATTGAAAAATCTAGTTATAAAGATATTTTTGATATATGGAGGAAATCAAAATTTGTTTTAATATCAGATAATAAGCCGGAAAATGTTTATTATGTGCATCATGGTTCAAAGGTAAGATATATTGATCCATTATTAAATGGATTAAGGATTTCAAAAATTAATGAACAAGCAAATAAGTTTATACAAGATAATTTGTCATATAAAATGGATAAATATGTTTATCTTGATTTTAATTTCTAATGGAAATTATATGAAGTAAGATATCTAAATAAAAGATAGGAAAGAAGCAAATATGAAAAATGAAGATACAATAAGTAAAAGATTTGTAATTATATATATATTAATTTTTTTTACAGCGTGGACTGTTAATGAATTATTTATATTTGAGAATCTAGATCGTATAGTTAATAACGGTATTTTAGCTCAATTTATAAAAGAAGCCATTATAAAAAATTTAATATGGACACTTCCAGCTATAATATTAATTGTCAGATATAAAAACGAAGTAAAAATTAAACTTAAATATATGTTTTATATTAAAATTAATTTATTAAAATATTTGCCATTATTTATTTTTTTTACTTTGTATATATTGGTAAGATCTTATTTCGTAAATAAAGGATTATATATATCAAATGATTTTGGAATTGATAAATTAATTATTGTTTTATTTGTTGGATTAACAGAGGAAATTGTTTTTAGAGGATGGTTACTAAATATACTGTATAGAGAAGAAAAAAAAATATTGTCATATTTAATTAATTCATTACTATTTTTAGCAATTCATTTCCCTATATGGATTTCTAAGGGAGACTTTTTTAACAATTTTACTAATTTGAGTTTTTTAGTAGTAATATTTTTAAGTTTGATTTTTAGTTACATATTTATTAAAAATAAAAATTTGGTATTGCCTATATTACTTCATATGTATTGGGATTTACTCATATTTATGTTTTAGTAAAAAAAACAAAAGCTAGTGTTTTGAACCTAACTATTTGGGGTTCATTTCATTTTTACTAGCTTTTTAGTTTTTTATATTGAATTAAGCCATAATAATAGTAGGGTAATATTTACACCAATAGATAATGCACTACTTATAAAAAACATAATTCTATATGATTTTGTTGAAAATACCTTAAGATTTTCAAATTTAATTTTGTCACATTCTGATATGAGTTCTTTTTCATTTTTAATTAGACTCGAAGAACCAGGGCTATCAGATAAAAAGTGTTGAGCATATTGGAAACAAGCAATTTGTGAAGGAACTTCACTAAACAATCCTGGGAACCAAGTATTAATTTCTAATTTTAGACTACTAAGAGGAATTTCTAATGCTTGTTTAACCTCTAATGGATCAAATTTAAGAGAAAATATATCTGCATCGTTCTCAGATAAATATTTACCATAGCCTATAGAAAGATTTCCTTCTAGCCATAATCTTTGATCTAAACGTTTTAAGACTCCTTTTTTTATATCACTTTCAAAAATAAGTTTTTTTGTATTATCATTTCTAACAAAATCAACTAAGACATTTCCATCATAAGTTGTTGTGATAACTGAATTAGAAGCATTGGGACTCATTAATCCTCTTTTTTTATCATAACTAATAGTATTTGTATCATAATCAACAATAATCCAACTTAACAAACCTGTATTTTTATTTTCTGCTATTATATAAAATTCGATTCTTGAACCCCAAAAACCGCTAGTATGAGCGGTGATACATCCAAAAATGCAGTAATACTTAGGCTCATCATCTTCGAAAATTTTTGTTTTTATTAATTCAAAACCATCAGGAAGTAAAGATTTCGCTTTTTCAATATCAGTTATTTCATAACATAAGAAATAACTATAAGGTTCTACAACAAATCCCATATATGGAGTGTTTTTGGAAGATGATCTTATCAATTTCCCCTGGACTTTTTTAGGTAATAAGTCTACAAAAGATTGAAGAAAGTGAAGGGAACCAACTGTTATCGGATTTACTAGTTTCTCAATATTTTTACTAAATTCATTTATTTTCATTTTTTCTCCTCCTTAATATATGTATTATAATATAATAAATTATATATAGCAATAATAATTATTTTTAAAGGGACTCGTGAAAGTCCCCAATTCCTTTTCGTGAGTTCTCAGTAAAATTTATTGACTTTTTTATATATTTATAATACTATTAAATAAATAAATTAATTTGAAAGGGGAACACAATGGTAGAAATTGAAAATATTATAAATATAATATCAGAATATAAAACAAAATTAGCTATAATAATTGAATCACTTTGTATTCCTAAGATTGAATTAGAAATTGCAGAATTAGAAAAAAAGACATTAGAGATTGATTTTTGGAGTGATTCTAAAAAATCAGGAGTAATTCTTCAAAAAATTAAAAATATGAAATATAAAATAGAAATAGTAAATGAATATAGTTCTTTATTAAATTCATTGTTGGACTTAGCACAATTACTTTTAGTAGATTATGATAACGAACTAGCTAAAGAATTGGAAAGCAGTTTGGATTTATTATGTAAAAAAATAGAAAAACTAGCTGTTACAACATTATTAGCCGGTAAATATGATATAAATAATGCAATTATTACTATACATCCAGGGGCTGGAGGAACAGAATCGCAGGATTGGGCAGAGATGTTATATAGGATGTACACAAGATGGTCAAATTCAAATAATTATAAAGTAACAGAATTGGATTATTTAGATGGAGATGAAGCAGGACTTAAAAGTGTAACCTTCTTAGTTGAAGGAGATTATGCATATGGTTATTTAAAAAGTGAGAAAGGTGTTCACAGATTAGTGAGAATTTCTCCATTTGATTCTGGAGGTAGAAGACACACTTCTTTTGCTTCAATAGAAGTTTTGCCAGAAATATCTGAGGATATAGAAATTGAAATAAGCTCAGATGATTTAAGAATAGATACATACAGAGCTTCAGGAGCTGGAGGACAACATGTAAACAAAACATCTTCTGCAGTAAGACTAACTCATATTCCAACTAATACAGTTGTAGCATGCCAAACTGAACGTTCTCAATTACAAAATAAGGAAACTGCAATGAGGATGCTTAAATCGAAATTATTAGATTTAAAAGAAAAAGAGCAAAAAGAAAAGATTGAAGATCTAAAAGGTGAGCAAAAAGATATTACATGGGGAAGTCAAATAAGATCATATGTTTTTTGTCCATACACACTTGTAAAAGATCATAGGACAGGGGTTGAAATTGGGAATGTTCAAAGTGTAATGGATGGAGACATAAATGACTTAATGGAAGCTTATTTAAAAACTATTAATTAGATGGAAAGAGGTAAATTTTGAAAAATAATAATAATAGAAAAGATAATTTGAAATTAGAAAAGAATATTAAAAGAAAAGATAAATTGAGATTTAAAGATGTATTTATTTTACATAAAAATAAGAGATTTAATGAAATAATTGGAATTGAGTCAGAAAATGCAGCTCTTATTTCTAATCCTAAAAAAATTATTAAGGACAATAAATATATAATAATTATCACTAGTATAATAGTTATAGCACTATTATTATCAACCATGTATAATGATATTATTACTTTTTTTATTACATTACTTTTTTTATTTGGAATTTGCTTAATTGTTACTGTTTTTAATGCATTCAAATTTGTATGTTCTAAAGATGGAATTACTATTTCATTTGGCTTTCAAAAAGTATTTTTTCCTTATGAAAAAATAAAGTGTATTTATATTTCAAAATATAATGATTATAGTTTTTTGCATTTAGTGAAAGATTATAATATCGTTATAAAATATGTTGATACTAATGGAATAATTAAGGAATTATCTTTTTCAACTTTATTTGTATCGCCAGAAGAAACAAATGAGTTTATAAACAATTTTAAAGTAGATGAAAGAATTTCTGAAGAAGAAGTAAAATTTGAAAAGTTTAAGATAATAAAAAAAATACTTAAAATAGCATTATTTGCATTATTTATAATGGCTATTATTGTATATTATTCTTTAGGAAGATAATAATTCTTATATTTTTTGTAACAAAAAAAATATAAAATAGTATATTAATATTAAGAATTATATTGTTTATTTATAATATAATTTTTAATTTACAATAAAGAAGGTGTGTTTATATGGACACAATTGTTTTAAAATTTGGTGGGAGTTCTGTCGCAGATAATATTAAACTTAATATTGTGGCAAACAAAATTATAGATTTATATAATAAATACAATATAGTTGTTGTAGTATCTGCTCAAGGTAAAACTACTGATAAACTATTAAAGGAAGCATATGAATTATCTGCAATTCCTAATAATAGAGAATTAGATGTATTGCTTAGCTCAGGAGAACAAATTTCAATATCAAAATTAAGTATACTATTAAATAATCTTGGGTATGAAACAATTTCATTAACAGGTTGGCAGGCAGGAATAATTACAAATAACACAAATCAAAACTCTATAATAGAATATATAGATACAAATAGAATCCAACAAGAATTATTAAATAAAAAAATAGTGGTTGTTGCAGGGTTTCAAGGAATTAATGAAAATCTTGATATTTCAACACTTGGAAGGGGAGGATCAGATACTACTGCAGTTGCGCTTGCTGCAGCTCTTAAGGCTAAACATTGTTATATATTTTCGGATGTTGAAGGAGTTTATACTACAGATCCAAATAAAGTAACAGTTGCAAAAAAGCTAGAAACTCTATCTTATTTAGAAATGCTAGATATTGCAGACGAAGGTGCTAAAGTGCTTCATAATAGATGTATTAATATAGCTGATAAATTTAAAATACCTATAATAACGAAATCCACATTTAATAATTCCAAAGGAACTATAATACAAGAGAATATAGAAAATAATAAAGTTAAAAGTATAGTTAAAAATGATGAACTAATACTTATTAATATAAAATATGAAACATATTCTTTACAAATGTTTTCACAATTATATGAGACATTAATTATGCACGAAATAATACCGTTAAAATTAATAAATAATAGTACTAATTTATTAGACATTAATTTTGTAATTAATTCTTCAATATTAAATAAATTTCAAATTGTTTTGGAAAAAGAATTAAAAACATTTAACATTTCGTATAAAAATATTTCTAAAATATCTGTTATAGGTTCAGGAATAAATACAAATTCGGAGAACTTACAAAAAATACTAAATATAATAAATATTAATAATTTGAGTTTTTTTGATATTACTCTAAATTCAAATAAAATAGCCATTATTTTTAATATGAAATTACCTAATTCAGTTTTAGAGCAGTTTCATAACACATTAATATAATTTATTGTGTTCTAAAAAAGACAAGTTTAACATATATTTAAATATGATTAATTAAGATATATGGAAGGTGGTAAAAATGGCTATTGAAGAAAGAAGATTAAGCAATAATACTAATTCTATGAACACAATTATGCAAAATCTCATATTAGAAAACCGATCAAAATTAACTATTACCGGAGTTCTAGATGTTCTGAGTTTTGATGATCAGATTGTTATATTGGAAACTGAACTAGGATTGTTAACAATAAAAGGTGAAAACTTGAGAATAAATAAATTGAGTATAGACTCTGAGGAAGTAATAATAGAAGGTGAAATTTATAATTTAGGTTATTCAGAAAAAGATATTGATAAAAAAAACAATTCGATATTCGGGAAAATTTTTAAATAAAATATTATTTTGTTGCAGAACTTAAAAGATTACTATTATTTATTAAATATAGAAAAAAATTAAAAAATCATTATTATAATAAAATAGATAGAGAATGTTTAAAAAGTCATTATTTTAATAAAATAGATAGAGACTGATTGAAAAATCATTATTTATATATTAAAGGTGGATAAAAATTGAAAAATCAGTATTATATATTATTAGTTTATATTTTTTCTGGATTGTTAATTCGTATAGTATTTGACATGCTAAGATTAACAAGACGATTATTTAATTTATCAAATTTAATAGTCTATATCGAAGATATATTATTTTGGGTAATAACAGGAATTTTATTAATATTTGTTATATATTATTTTTGCGATGGGTATGTTAGAGTTTATCAACTTTTAGGTTTATTATTTGGAATATTTGTTATTAGTTTTTGCAGGCAGTGATTAAAAATCAATTTTTTAAAAGTTAATTGTAATTGTGTGTTATATTAATTGCAATTTTGTGTTATAAATGTATGTTGTATATTTTAACCCATTACTAATTTTGAAAAAATTGTAAAAAAGTAGTGCTATTAAAAAAAAAATATGTTATAATGTTTTAAAAGGTTGTTTCCAAACGATTTATTATTAGGTTTTAAGGAGTTACTTATGAAGAAAAATATTAAGTTCAAAAGATTAATTGTAATTGGAATATTAATTTACGTTATTTATACTTTATTTGTGCAACAAAAAACGCTAAATGCATATAAAAATGAGGAAAAGTATTATAATGAAGAATTATCAAAAACAAAGGAAAAAAATCAAGATTTAATAAATTTAAAATCAAATTTAAACTCAACAGAGTATATAACTGATGTAGCTAGAGAAAAATTAGGAATGTACCTGCCTAACGAGAGAGTTTATATAGATGTAAGTAAATAGTTTTAATCTAAAAATAGTATGAATTAGTTATAAAATATTAAAATAATATCAATCAAAAGAGGCTTTTTAGTCTCTTATTAATATCAAAAGGTTTTTATCAATTCTTTAAAATTTCTTAAAAATTTTCAAAAGAGATATAAATAAAAAATATAAAAGGGGGCTTATCAAAATATGGACTTCGAAAATTTTACACTAGTCGAATTACGTCAATATGCAAAAGATAGAGGAGTTAAAAATGTTTCTAAATTAAAAAAAGATGAATTAACAAAGGAATTAGAAATATTAAATAATCCGAAAGAAACAGAAATAGTTGAAAACTTAAATAATAAGGAAACAGTCAATTATTCAGAAGGATATAAATTAACTAATGAAGGTGATGAGATTGTAGAAGGTATTTTGGAAGTATTACCTGATGGATATGGTTTTTTGAGAGGATCAAACTATTTATCAACACCAAAAGATGTATATATTTCTCCTGTTCAAATTAGAAGATTTAGATTGGACAAGGGTGATAAAGTAAAAGGAATTGCTAGAATACCAGCAGAAGGGGACAATAAATTTCCAGCATTAATTTTTGTTGGAGAAGTTAATGGAGAGTCACCAGAAAAAGCTTTTAGAAGAATTAAATTTGATGATTTAATTCCTATCCATCCAAATGAAAGATTACGTTTAGAAGTTTCTTCTTCTGACTATTCTACAAGGCTTATAGATCTAATTTCTCCAATTGGTAAAGGTCAAAGAGGAATGATAGTAGCACCACCAAAAGTTGGGAAAACAACATTGCTAAAAAAGATAGCAAATAGTATAAAAATTAACAATCCTGAAGTTGAATTAATAGTTTTACTTATTGATGAACGTCCAGAAGAAGTTACAGATATGAAACGTTCAATAAATGGTGATGTAATATACTCTACTTTTGACGAGATACCAGATCATCATGTAAAAGTTGCTGAAATGGTTCTTGAGAGAGCCAAAAGATTAACAGAACAACGTAAAGATGTTGTCATTTTATTAGATAGTATAACAAGACTTGCTAGAGCCTACAATCTAGTTATCCCTTCTTCAGGTAAAACTTTATCAGGTGGATTTGATCCTGCAGCACTTCATAAACCAAAAAAATTCTTTGGAGCTGCTAGAAATATAGAAAATGGAGGAAGTTTAACAATCCTTGCCACTGCTTTAATCGAAACAGGAAGTAGAATGGATGATGTTATATTTGAAGAATTCAAAGGAACTGGAAATATGGAAGTAGTACTAGACAGAAAATTATCAGAAAAAAGAATATTCCCTGCTATTGATATTAATAAGTCTGGTACCAGAAGAGAGGATTTATTACTTACAAATAAAGAGATGGAAACATTATTCGCTTTAAGAAAGGCAATGAATAGCATTCCAGTATCAGAAGTAACAGAAGAATTAATTTCTAAAATGATAAAAACTAAAACAAATTCGGAATTTTTAAGAAATATAGAAGATTATTTAAATAGATTTAAATAGAATCAGTAAAAAGCAATTAGTTTCTTAAAAGAATCTAGTTGCTTTTTTGAAAATTAAGATAATTAGGGGGGTGATATTAATAATGCAAAATTATTATATAGCTATAGACTTAAAAAGTTTTTTCGCTTCAGTAGAATGTATGGAACGAGGATTGGACCCTATGAAAACAAATTTGCTTGTTGCAGATAGTAGTAGAACAGAAAAAACAATTTGTTTAGCAGTTAGTCCATCATTAAAAGAATATGGTATTTCAGGTAGAGCACGTTTATTTGAAGTTATTCAAAAAGTAAAAGAAATTAATAATAAAAGACGATATAAAATATTGGGAAGAAAATTCATTAGAAAATCTTATGATGATAACGAACTGAAACAACATAACAATTACGAATTAGATTTTATAATAGCTCCACCTCAAATGAATAAATATATGAAATATAGTACAGAAATATATAATATATATCTTAAATATTTTTCATCAGAAGATATATGTGTTTACTCAATAGATGAAGTGTTTATAAATGTTACACATTATTTAAAAAAATATTCTATGAAACCAAGTGATATAGCTACAATGGTTATGCAAGATGTATATCATCAAACTGGAATTACTGCAACTTGTGGAGTTGGCACAAATTTATATCTTGCAAAAGTTGCTATGGACATAGTTGCGAAACATAGTAGCCCAAATATATATGGTGCAAGAATTGCATGCTTAGATGAGCAAATGTATAAAGAAATACTATGGACACATAAACCACTTACCGATTTTTGGAGGGTAGGAAGGGGAACAGCAAAAAGGCTAGAAAAAAATAATATTTTTACAATGGGAGATGTTGCTCGATGCTCATTAAGTAATGAAGACAAACTATTTAAATTATTAGGCATTAATGCTGAACTTCTGATAGATCATGCTTGGGGCTATGAACCATGTACAATAGAAAGTATAAAGTCATATAAACCTTCAACTACTAGTTTATGTTCTGGCCAAGTATTACATTGCCCATATGATTATGAAAAAACAAAATTAATAGTTAAGGAAATGACAGATATATTAGTTTTAGATTTAGTTGATAAAAATGTAGTTACAAACCAATTAGTTTTGACAGTAGACTATGATAAAGACAATTTGAACAATAGCTTAATAGAGTATAAAGGAGAAGTTTCTATTGATAGGTATGGAAGAAGTATTCCAAAACATGCTCATGGAACAAAAAATCTAGAATATTATACTTCTTCAAATAAAATTATTTCAGAATCTATAATAGAACTTTACGAGAGAATTATAGACAAGAGACTATTAACAAGAAAAATTAGTATATCAACAAATAATCTTATAAATGAAGATGAAGCAATTAATAGAGGAAGAATTAAGCAAATAGATTTATTTACAGATTATGGTGAATTAAAAAAACAAGAAGAAAAAGAAAAAAAGGAACATGAACTTCAAAAATCTATTCTAAGAATTAAGAAAAAATATGGTAAAAATGCAATATTAAAAGGAAAAAATTTTGAAGATGGTGCTACAACAATACAAAGAAATTCTCAAGTAGGTGGGCACAAAGGCTAATCTTATAGATAATTTATGTATAAATTATAATAATTCTACAGTTTAAGGGATAAATTTTAAATATGAAATTTTCTAGTAGTAGAAAAAAATTTTAACAAGTATATAGGAGAAAAATTAAATGAATGATTATAATGATATTATTAATTTATCAAGACCGAATTCTAAAAGATCCAGAATGAGCTTGGAACAGAGATCTGCACAATTTGCTTCTTTTGCTGCACTTTCTGGATTTGAAGGACAGGTAAAAGAAAAAGCAAGATTAACTTCTAAGAGAGTAGAAATTGACGAAGAAATTAAAGCGATTTTAGATATGAAATTAAAAGTCATAAAAGATAGAATAAAATCTAATCCAGAAGTTGAAATAACATATTTTATTCCCGATGATAAGAAAGATGGCGGAAAATATGTAACAATAAAAAACACTATCATTAAATTAGATTATTATAACAGAAAAATTTTTACGGCAGAAGGGACTAGAATTAGTTTAGATGAAATTATAGATATCCAGAGTGAAATTTTCAATGGAATAAATTTCTAGCAAAATTACACTTAAAATATGATGTTAAAACATGTTTAGAAGATAGTATATTATCATATACACAGTTAAGTACTATAAAATTTTATAAAAAAATGTAGGTGAATGTGTATAAAAATCATTGTATAACATTGCACAAAATGAAAGTTTTGTGCAAACAAGGATAGGAGTAAATTTGAAATTTATAAAAGTCTCAAAAACGCCTATTTCTATGCATTTGCTGTATTTTTGAGACAACAAACTATATGTCTATTTTATAAAAACGTCTTAAAAACGATCCTCGTGCGTCGTTATTTTGGGCTTTTTTTAGCTTTTTTAGAAATCCTTGAAAATCAGCCATTTTTAGTTTTTTATATAATTTTCATATATAACGTAATAATTCTGGAATCAATTTTTAATCATAAGTTATAGTCTGATATCAAATTGTAGTCTGATATCAAATTACATTAGTATAAATGTAATTTGCTTAAATTTAATTTTAAAGTTAAATTAAATTTATATATTTATAATTTTAGATTTATATATTTATAATTGTTTTGTAAAAATTATTGATAAATAACAAATTCTAGGTTTTTTATTAAAAATTATTTTTTAAATTTTATGCTAATATACTTTTAATAAAAAGTATATTTTATAAGTATTAAAATGACACAGCATCACCCTACTCCCCTTTTGTTTATTACTATAGAAAGAAAAAATATTAACATATATTTATATCAAAATAAAATTAGTAGTTTATTAGTAATTTGCAAGTGGATTACTTTCAACAGCATTTCTAACCTGATTATTTGAAACATGTGTATAAATTTCAGTAGTAGAAATGCTCTCGTGTCCTAGCAACTCTTGTAATGCACGAATATCAATATCTCCGTATTGATACATAAGAGTTGCAGCAGTATGCCTTAATTTATGAACAGAATATTTTCTTGGATCTAAACCTGCTCTTAAAAGTTCTTGTTTAACTATATGCTGAACAGTTCTATTGCTTATTCTTTCTTTTCTTTCACTAAGAAAAAGTGCATCTTTAGAATTATATTTAACACTATCTCTCGGCCTTATTTTAATATAGTCATTAACAGCTTTGATACAAGCTTTATTTAAATATATAGTTCTCTCCTTATTTCCTTTTCCTATTATATTTAATTTACAATCACTAAAATCTATATCTTTAAAATTTATTCCAACTAATTCTGATAAACGCATACCACAATTCAAAAACAATGTAAGAATTGCAAAATCGCGTTCCTTATTTCTATCTTCAATATTTGTAGCTGCTTCTAATAATTTTTTACTATCATCTAAAGAAAGATATTTTGGCAAACGTTTGTCTAGTTTTGGACTTTCAAGATTTTGTGCTGGATTCTTTTCTAATAGACCTGCCTTAGTTGTTAGATAATTAAAAAATGTTCTAATACAAGCTATCTTCCTAGCTCTCGTAGCAGCTTTACTATTAAAATTATTATTCAAAAAAAACAAATATGAATGAATATCATCTAATGATATTTTCTCAACAACTTTTATAGTCATATTTCTAATACTAACTTCTTTATAATCTTTTAAATCAGTCATTTTAAAATGAACAAGGATAAACTTTAAAAAATTATTTAAATCATAATTATACTCCTTTATTGTATTTGGTGACTTATTTAGAATTGTTGCTGTATAATCCAAAAACGAATTTAAAAAAATTGGATTCCCCTCAGTATTAATCATATTTATTCTCCATTCTTTTGTATATTTTAATATTATTATATCATTATAAATTCTTGTATTACAACAATTATAGATATATCTATATAATTTTTTAAAAAATCAAATCATTCTATAAAAAAATAATATGTCTATATGATTTTAAAAAAAATAAAACTCAGTTAAAACAATTGATATATATAATTTTTATCTTAATAATAAATATCATTTAAAAGAATAATTATATATAAATTTTTTCTTAAAACTAAATATTATTTAAAACAGTAAATATATCTATATATTTTTTATCTTAAAACTAAATATTATTTAGAAGATTATTACAAAATATATACTATAGAATGATTGGCTGAATTTGTTCTCCATCTAGACTAAATTCTAGTGTTTTTATAATATAGTTACTATCAAATACTAAGGAACGAGGTTTTGTTATTGGATTATCTTGTCTGAATGGAACAAAAAAATAGTTTCTTCTATTAAGAAGTTTTCCAATATTTTCTGCACTGCCACTTAAACCATCGTTTGTAGATACAGCTATTATTAATGGATTTTCATTTCTTAAATGAGATTTTGCTGCCATTAAAACAGGAGTATCTGTTATTCCATTCGCAAGTTTAGCAAGTGTGTTTCCGCTACATGGGGCTATAATCAATACATCTGTTATTTTTTGAGGACCAATTGGTTCAGCTTCTTGAATTGTATTAATAATTTTTTTGTTAGTTAACATCTCTATTTTCTCAATATGTTTTTTTGCATCGCCAAATTTTGTATTAAGATTATAAGTATTGTATGACATAATAGGAATTACTATTGCTCCGATTTTAACAAGATTTTCTATTTGTTCAGTTACTTTTGAAAATGTACAGAATGAACCTGTTAATGCAAATCCTATTTTTTTACCATTTAAATTCAATATCATATCCTCCTTTTAATAATTTATATATAATATGATATTATGTATACAAGTGAGAACAATTTTACGAAAAAAAATGAGTAGAATTTTCTACTCATTTTTCCAATTAATAACTGTTTCTTTTACTATTTAGCAAATGTGTCATAAAAATCAACTTTCATTAGATTTCTATCTAATGATTGTTGCTTTCCTGGTTGATATGAAGCCTCTACTGAGAGGTCTCTTTCTTGTAATGTTAAATCATCATTAGTATACTGCCATATACTAACTGTTTTAACATCTTCATATCCATCTAGAAATTTTTTAGGGACTTCCCCCTTTGGAGAAGACCAATTTGCTAGCCAGAAATATTGTTTGTCTCCTAGTTTTTCATGTAGTTCTTTATATTTCGAAGAACTAGTATACACAATTGTTTGGATTCCTAATTGACTTAATTCATAGACTTGTTTTTCTAGCATTTGAACTCGTGCATTAGATTTTTCTATGGGTTCTTCTGTCCCATATACTTCATGATCTAACATAAGAGGAAATGACAAATATTGATAGTTTTTTTCATTTACTTTTGCTAAAAACTTTAATATTGTCGCTAACTCAGATAACCTTTGTGTTTCATTTACAGCATCTGTTAGAAAATAGAACCCGAAATTGAGTCCGATTTTTTCAGCTGCATCTGAAAATTGAATTGCAATATCACTATAGTCTAATACTGGATTGTTTTCAGTGTTTGTAGATGTTTTTGCAAATTGTATATACACAAAGCTACATCCAGCTTCTTTTGCTTTGGAAAGCCATTCTTGAGTTACTATTCCTTCATGCCAATGAGAAATGTCAATTCCCCACACGTATGCAGGATTTTCTATAGTATTAACATTTTCTGTATTTTCAAAATTAATTTTTGTAGCATTTTGAGGATCTTCATCATAATTTGCTACAAAATCTAAAAGTTGCTGTTTTTTTTGCTCTTCGATAAATTCTTTTTGTTGCTCATTTTGACTTATTTTCTCTTTTTTGCTGATTTTAACTTTATTAACAAATAACATTGATGAAAGGATTATAACTAGCAATAAAAGTATTGCTATTACAATTCGATTCCACTTCGGTTTCCGCTTCCTCTTCTTAAGTATTACCTGAACACTTGGAAATTCTTCAAATTGTTTTTCTACTTGATAATTATCATTTGCCATGATGAAACCTCCTTAATAAATTTAGTGTAAATTTGTTCAATAATTTAATTAAATTACTGATATTTATAAAAACATAGTTCTATTATAACATAAATTTTATAAATAATCAAAATCCTCTAGCTAAATTTTAATAAATATTACTAAAATTTTACTAGAGGATTGTTTAAACCTATTCTTTTTTATTGATTTTAGTGTCTCTCTTGCAATTATAAATTATTCTATTTTATTAATTCTAGTGTTTCTCTTGCAATTACTAGTTCTTCATTTGTTGGTATAACATATGCCTTAACTGTAGAATCTGATTTTGTAATTTCAAATTCACCTTGTTTTGTTATGTTTTTTTCTTCGTCTATATTTACACCTAAAAATTTAAGATTATTACAGATATTAGATCTTCTTATAGATTGATTTTCACCAACTCCAGCAGTAAATACGATATAGTCTAACCCACCCATTGATACCGCATATTTTGCTATATATTGAGCTATGTTTAAATCATATGCTTGTAATGCTAATATAGATTTATGTTCTCCATTTTGTCTGGCAGCTTCTATATCTCTAACATCTGGAGATACTCCTGAAATTCCGTAAATACCAGATTCTTTATTTAGCATATGATCCATTTCATCTGGTGTTTTACCCTCTTTTTTCATAATATATGTAACTATAGAAGGATCTAAATCTCCACTTCTTGCACACATAATAATTCCACCAAGAGGTGTTAATCCCATACTTGTATCAATAGATTTACCTGCTTTAACAGCACATAAACTAGCACCTTGACCTAAATGACAAACAACAATTTTTAATTCTTCTATTGGTTTGCCAACCACTTCAGCTAGTTTTTTTGATACATAAGAATGTGATGTACCGTGAAAACCATATTTACGAATTTTATATTCTTCATAATATTTATAAGGTATAGGATAAATATATTTGTCCTCTGGTATAGTTTGATGAAATGCAGTATCAAAAACTGTAACCATTGGTTTTTCAGGCATTAATTTAATACAAGATTTTATACCCATTAAAGCTCCAGGGTTGTGAACAGGTGCAAGTTCTGCACAATCCTGAATTCCTTTTATTACATCTTCATTTATAATAACTGAATTTTTAAATTTTTCTCCACCATGAACAACTCTATGTCCTATTGCATTTATTTGAGATAAATCAGAAATAACTCCATAATCTTCATGTGTAAGCTGTTCTACCATCATACTAACAGCTTCGTCATGTGTAGGCGCATGCTTTTCTATAACATATTTTTTATCATTTATTTTATGGGTTATAAAAGAATTATGTTGGCCTATTCTTTCATAAACACCTTTTGCCATTACTTCCTCATTTTCCATATTTATCAGCTGATATTTTAATGATGAACTACCACAGTTTAATACTAAGATTTTCATTTATTATCCTCCTTTTATATTATTATATTTATTCACATTGAACACATGTTATTGCAATAACTCCTGCTATATCAGTTGCTGAACAGCCTCTAGATAAATCGTTAACAGGTTTTGCAATTCCCTGGCATAAAGGACCATATGCTTCTGCTTTTGCCAATCTTTGAACTAATTTATACCCTATATTTCCTGAGTTTAAATCTGGAAATATTAAAGTATTTGCTCTTCCTTCTAGTTTGCTTTCAGGAGATTTTCTGGAACTTATTTCTGGAATAATTGCAGCATCTAATTGTAATTCTCCTTCACATAGAATATTAGGTTCTTTTATATTTACAAGTTTAGTTGCGTCAACAACTTTTTTTGTTAATTCTGAGTTAGCACTTCCATGTGTAGAATAAGATAACATACCTATTTTTGATTTTGTTCCAATCAGTTTTTCAAAACTTTTACTAGAAGATATTGCTATTTCAGATAGCTCATCACTATTTGGATTTTCTACCAGCCCACAATCACTAAATAAAAATGTTCCATTTTCTCCATATTCACATTCTGGAACTATCATAATAAAAAATGAAGATACTATCTTAGTTCCTGGAGCTGTTTTTAATATCTGTAATGCTGGTCTTAATGTATCTGAGGTAGAATGACAAGCACCTGAAACTAATCCATCAGCATCTCCTTGTTTAACCATCATAACTCCAAAGTATATTTCATTTTTTAGTAGTTCTTGGGCTTGTTCTATTGTTATGCCCTTATCTTTTCTTAATTCATAAAATGCAGACACATATTCATTATATTTATCGCTTTTAGAAGGTTGTATAATTTTAACTTTTGATAAATCATATTTATTTTCTGCATTTTCTAAAATCTTTTCTTTTTCTCCAAGAATAATAATATTTGCATATCCTTCTTTTACTGCAATTGATGCAGCTTCTAATGTTCTTATATCATTACCCTCTGGTAATACAATAGTTCTAATATTCTTTAGTGCTCTATTTTTTATATCTTCTATAAAAGACACATTATCATCTCCTTATTTAATTATAATAAACATAAATCCTTATAATTATAACCTTCATTTAATTATAATACACATAAAACCTGATAATTATAATCCTCATTTAATTATAATACATATAAATCCTGATAATTATAATCCTTATTTAATTATAATTCCCATTAATCTTGATAATTCTAATGCTTGGTATTCATCTACAATAACTCCTTGTAAATCTTGAATTGAAATTACAATTCCTGTTATATCACAAGTTGTAAAATCTATTCCATCTAATTTTGTTTTAAATAATTGAGAACCTATTAAGTTACTATTATTAAATCTAACATTATCAAAATTAGATTCCTGCATAGATGAATTAGATAGCTTTGTTCCTGTAAATAATACTTGCTTAAAATTCGAAAATCCTAAGTTTGAATATGAGGCATTTGAATCCTCTACTAAAACATTAAACATATTAGAATTAGAAAAATTACATCCTACTAATTTACAATTTCTAAATGTTACTCTAATAAAATTACATTCTACAAAATTTGTATTAGAAAAATCACAATTTTCAAACAAAACATCAACAAAAAAAACTTTATTAAATTTGCTATTAATACATATACAATTATTAAATTCACATGCATTAAATTCAGTTTGGAATGTGTCTATATTTGCTTCATAACAGCCATTAAAATAACAACAATCAATATCTGAAGACTTTTTTCTCGATTCCTCAATTAATTCCTTAATAGTATTATACTCTGTTAATCCATCTAATTTTGGTTGCAAAATTGCCATATTTATTATACCCCTTTTTTCTTGTGTTTAAACTACAATACTATTTAATTATAAACCATTCAAATAGTCAAGCTTTTTTAATTGTTTTGACAAAAATAATTAATAGTGATACTATATATTACACTTATTAGTTTAATATATAGTAAGAGAAATAATTTAATTCTAATATACATTTTGTATATTAAAGGATGAAGAAATATAGTTGTTTCTTATTGTTTTACTTTATGAACTTGTAAATTGTTTAAATCAAAAATAATAAAATGGAGAAAAAATGGAACTAAATTATAAAATTTTGAAATCAGATTCATATATAAATGTTAAACATGTTTTAAAAGAATATTTTAATGTTTCAGACAGATTATTACTAAAATTAAAAAACAACAAAAAAATTTTTCTTAATGATAAAGAAGTATTTGTTAATAATGTTGTAAAAGCAAATGATTGTATTAAAGTTTTATTAGATTTTCAAGAAGATAATTCTAATATATTACCTTTTAAGATGAATTTAAATATAATTTATGAAGATGATTATTATTTAGTAGTCAATAAGGAACCCCACATTTCAATTCATCCAAGTATGGCTCACCATAATAATAGTTTAACTAATGGTGTAAAATATTATTTTGACACAATAGGTTTAAATAAAAAAATAAGACCAGTTAATCGCCTAGACAAAGATACTTCTGGTATAGTTATTTTTGCAAAAAATGAGTATATTCAAGAATGTTTAATAAAACAAATGAAAGCTGGTACTTTTATAAAAGAATATATAGGTTTGTGTACTGGATATTTAATTGGAAACGATGAAGTGATTAATGCTCCAATTGCAAGAAAAAATGATAGCATTATAGAAAGATGTGTAAATAGAAATGGTGATAAATCTATAACATATTATTCTGTTTTAAATAATTATAGAATAGATAATAAATATATTTCAAAATTATTATATATTTTAAAAACAGGACGAACACATCAAATTCGTGTTCATATGCAGCATATAGGACATCCTATTTTAGGAGATACACTTTATGGTACTGAGACTACTTTAATCAAAAGACAGGCCCTACATAGCTATAAAACATCATTTATACATCCGATATATAAGAATAAGATAGAATACACTGCAGATTTACCAGACGATATGAAAATTAGTTAGAATTGTATTTATTTTATCAATAACAGTTATTATATTTTTTAAATTTTGAAATATAATACAAAACAGTTATCATGTTTTCTGAATTTTGAAACATAATCCAAAACAGTTATCATGTTTTCTGAATTTTGAAACATAATCCAAAACAGTTATCATGTTTTCTGAATTTTGAAACATAATCCAAAACAGTTATTATATTTTCTGAGAAATTAATTTATCAATTGCTTAGAAGTCTTAATTAACACAAAAGTTTTAATCAATATAAAAATAACTTAATTTTTATGTGAAATAAGTATTCACATATCAATTAAGTTATTTTTTATAAAGTAAATCTATAAGCCGGGTTCTGTCGTGAATAGTCATTTATCTATTACATATATTACTATATGTCTTAAGCCCCCAAATTAAGAAGATGACGAGCAGTCTTATCCTTCTTGTCTCGGCGTTGCTCCAAATGGGGTTTACATGGACCCAATATGTCACCATATCAGCGGTAAGCTCTTACCTCACCTTTTCACCCTTACCTTTTCAGGCGGTTATTTTCTGTTGCACTTTCCTTAAGGTTTCCCTCACTGGACGTTATCCAGCATTATTGCTCTGTGGAGCCCGGACTTTCCTCGTACGCTGTTTTTCAACTTTGCTATACGCGACTATTCAATTTACTTCTTTCTAATTGTAACTCAACATAATCTTTTTGTCAATTATTGTTATAAAATTTCTATATTATACTTAACTCCTGAATTAACACCTTATATTTAAGAAAAGATAGTTCTTTGTCCTTTAAATTTATACTATTTTCTAATTCTATAATTAACACATTAGTTTTTTCAAATTCAGCTGTTTTACAATCACTTGAATTTCTATAATTCCAAATATTCGAAAAGACTTGTTTTGTTTTTTCAATTTCTTTTTTTGCTTTTTCAAAATCATCATTTTCTATTGCTTGATATACTAGTATTGTATATTTTTTCGTTTCAGCAACACAAATCTTAAATTTATCATCAGAATAAGAATTTAAAAATTCATATAAAAGAGAATAAACATTTACTAGGTTATTAAATGTATTAGATTTATCCTCATTTTTTATACTTATTATAACATTGTTTAGTTCATTGCTAAAATTATTTAAAAGATTTTCTGAAACTCCAATCTCTTTTAAATCCATTTTTACAGTTATCCATGATGCATTAAGAATTTCTATATCACTTTTTAGTTTATCCCAATCTATTTCTAAATTATTAGTACTTAATAACGTATTAGGCTCCATTTTTAATGTTTTAACATCTTCTTTATCTGACATATTACTTTTTGGTTCTGAATTACTTTTTGAATCCTGTGAAGTATTCCCACTTTGTCCTTGTGAACTATTTTCACTGGATTCTTGAGAGCTGTTTCCTTTTTCTCCACTACTTTCCAAACTTTCTTTTTGATCAGAACCTTTTTGATTTCCAGTTCCATTCATTTGAGTATCTGGATTACTTACTAAATTAGATTGTTTTACTTCTTTGGGCATAACTTTATAATTTGTATAAATTATTCCATTTAAACTGTTTAATATTGCTATTATTTCTGAGTCTATATATTTTATTTCTTCATTTACTTTTTCATCTAATTCTGGTTTATTTGCCTTAAAGATATTTGTACATCCTGATAAAATAAAAACAATTACTATTAGTAGAAAAACTAGATATATTTTTTTTATCATTATATTCCCTTTCTTGTAAAAAATACATATATAGTATTAGTTTAACTAAAAGTTAATTATTTTATTCTAATGTATAAATTTATTATTTATTTTAATACTATTATAAAATATTATAGGTTTATACTGGATTATATATTAGAAAAACTGTAAATAATACTAAATATAATAATTGTTTATAATTTGTAAAGGAGGAATATTTTATGAGTTCTATAGTAAGATTATACAGTGAAAAACCTGGTGAAATACAAAAATTTGTTAATAATTTTTATAATACTAATATACAAGAAATTGGCAATGAATTAATATGGGAAAAATCGTATGTTAATCCTATCGAAGTTGCTGATATTATAGGCACTTTTATAGAAAACAATGAAAACTTCAGTATAAATATGTGGGTTAATTTAGATGATAATATTTATATTAATATAAATGACAATAATGCTGACGAAACAATAAGATACATTTTTGAAAGATTTCCTTACTAAATATATCAATTACTTAATCAGCATTATTCGTATGCTTTAATTTTTAAAAACTTAATCACATGTTTCAATTTTTTTAAAATTTTTTAATATATTTTTTGCGTTGTTTTTAAAATTTGTTTATAAAAGATTTTTTATTTCTTCATCATTTATAAGTTGTGGATTAATATAACTCTTGGATAATTTATTTTGTTTTAAAGCATGTATTGCAACTTCCCTATCGCTTCTTAAATCATGGCTTGCATATTTTATTATTATACCCTTATTTTTAACTGCTTCTAAAACTATTTCTTTATTACCTCGTAATTCTTCACTAGCATAATATAATCCCTGCCCATCTTTTGATACAGCTTTATAGATAATATCTTTATCATTTTTAAGTTCTTCACTTGCATAACAAATTACCCATCCTGAGTGTTCTAGGGCAATATTTACAATTTCTTTATCTCCCTTTAATCTTGAGCTTGCAAATTCAAGAGAACCACCATTTTGTTTTATAGCTTCTAAAACCAATTCTTTATCATCTTTTAGTTCTTCACTTGCCCATTCCAAAATAAGACCATCTTCAATAACTGCTTTCATAAAAAAATCTTTATTATTAAAATTCTGCTTTATTTCTTCTATTTCATACATAATTATTACTCCTGTCTTATAATATATAATTCTTATCACCTATATAACATAAAAATCATTATTTTTATGATATCTTAATTAATGAGAGTTAATGGAAACTCCTTCAAGAATATAAAAATATTAATTTTCATGATATATTTAACCAAATTGATTAAATATTATAGTAATCTTATATTCCTACTTTGTATTCAATATCTTCCATAAAAGGAAACATTTCCTTAATTCTTTTATGTGTTACTATTACGCTTCTAGGCTGTGGATTTTTTGTGTCATCTGACAATAATTGTTGAGAATAGCAGTTGTCACACATTTTAAACAATAAATATCTATTTCTAACATATGTAAAAAATAATTGATATCCATCATCTAGGTTTTTCTCAAATTCTATAAATGTATATTTTCCGTCCATTATAACCCCTTATCTTAATCTTTTATCATATTTTCAAAATCTAATTCACTTATTACACTTACACCTAAACTTCTTGCCTTTGTTAGCTTGCTTCCAGCATCTTCTCCTGCTAATAAATAAGTTGTGTTTTTAGAAACAGACCCAGAAGTCTTCCCACCTATTTTTTCAATAATATTAGTTGCCTCATCTCTAGTGTATTTTTCCAAGGTTCCTGTTAATACAAATGTATTTCCTTCAAATCTATTATCACTATTTTGTGATAAATTTTCTAGGTTTACACCAGCATTTTTTAGTTTGTTAATAAGATCTATGGTTTGTTCTTGTTTAAAAAATTCATATATACTTTTTGCAGTGATTTGACCAACATCTCTACACTGACTTAATTCTTCATATGGGGTATTGATTAAATTTTCTATATTCTTATATTCTTTTGCTAATGTTTTTGCTAATTTAACTCCAACATGTCTTATACCCAATCCTGTAATTAGTTTGTATAGATCATTTTTTTTGCTTTTTTCTATTGCAGAAATAAGATTTTGCGCAAATTTCTTACCGTTTTTTTTAAGAGATGCTACTTGCTCTATATCTAAATAATAAATATCAGAAATTGTTTTTATTAAATTATTATCTATTAATTGTTCGATTACACTGTATCCTAATCCTTCTATATCCATTCCAGTTTTAGATGCAAAATGAACAATGCTTCTTAAAGCTTTTGCACTACATTCTATACCTGTGCAACGTGTAACTGCTTCCCCATCTTCCCTTATAGCTGGTGCTCCACAAATTGGACATGAAGTTGGCATATTAAATTCTTTCTCATTGCCTGTTCTTTTTTCCTTAACAACTGATACTAATTCTGGGATAACATCTCCAGCTTTTTGAATAATAACATGATCTCCTATTTTTAGTTCTTTTTCTTTTACAAAATCAGAATTATGAAGAGTTGTTTTAGATATAACAGAACCTGCTAATCTTACTGGTTCTAATATTGCCATAGGAGTTATAGCGCCTGTCCTCCCTACTTGACAAATAATATCATTTAAAATTGTTTCTTTTTGTTCAGGCGGGTATTTGTATGCTATAGCCCATCTAGGAGTTTTAAATGTAGTTCCTAATTCTTCTCTTATTTCTAGATCATCTATTTTTATAACTGCACCGTCTATTCCAAATGACAGTCTTCCTCTTTCATCACCTATTTTATTAATTGCAGTTATTGCATCATCTATATTACTGCAAAGAATTTTTATTGGATTAACATTAAATCCAAGTTTTTCTAGATACATTAGTTGTTCGTAATGAGATTTAAATTTATTATTTTCTAATTTTTGGACATTAAATATATATATATCTAATGGTCTTTGTGCGGTCACTCTTGAATCTAATTGTCTTAATGAACCAGCAGCTGCATTTCTTGGATTTGCAAATAACGGTTCTCCTAATATTTCTCTTTTTTCATTTAATTTTTCAAAATCTGATTCACCAATAAATACTTCTCCTCGAACTATTATATTAACATTTTCTTTTAGTTTATGAGGTATATTATTAATTGTTTTTAAATTTTCTGTTATATCTTCTCCAACAAGTCCATTACCACGAGTTGCACCTCTTATAAACTCACCATTTTTGTATTCTAATGACACAGAAAGACCATCTATTTTTGTTTCTACAACATAATTGATTAAACCATTATTTGTTATTTGTTTTTTTACTCTTTCATCAAATTGATTCAATTCTTCAAAATCAAATACGTCTAATAAGCTCTGCAGAGGAACTTCATGTTCTACTTGTTTAAACCCTTCTTTAACATTACCACCTATTTTTTGTGTAAGAGAATTTGAATCAATTAATTCTGGATTTTCTTTTTCTAATCTTCTTAATTCTAACATTAACATATCATATTCAAAATCTGATATTTCCGGTGAATCTTGATCATAATATTTATTTGCATGATATTGAGTTAATTTTCTCAACTCATCAATTCTTTCTTTTGAGTTCTTATTAATCATTTTTGCCTCCATCATCAAAAAATAATTTTTTTCCATTTTTTATGTATTCCCAACCAGAAAATATTGTTGCTATAACAGATACCGTCATTATTAGAGTTCCTACTATATTTAATAATAATGAAAAACCATCTAATTTTTCAAAAATAAATTGTCCATATGTATGTATATCAATTATAGCTACAGATACTGCTATCATTTGAGTAACTGTTTTTATTTTACCCCATATTGATGCTGCAATTACATCTCCATTTTTTCCTACTGCAACTAATCTATATCCAGATACAATAAACTCTCTAAATAGAACTATTATAGGAATCCAAGCTGGTAATTTTTGATATTGTACTAATAACATCATTGCTGCTAATACTAATATTTTATCTGCTATTGGGTCTAAAAATTTACCAAATGTTGTTATTTGATTTCTTGAGCGAGCAATATATCCATCTAATTTATCTGTTAATGATGCAATTATAAAAATCACTTCTATTATTATCCACATTAAAGAAATTCCAAAAAAAGATGTATTATAAAATTTTTCTACTAATGTAACCATTACCATTACAGGTACTAATATTATTCTAAAAATTGTTAGTTTATTTGCTAAATTCATATTATTTTCCTCCAGTATTTTTCTTCAAACATTATATCATAGCATAATAAAAAATCAAAGGATTATTTTATCTATTTTAAACCTATATATTTTATCTATTTTAAACCTACACTTGTTTAAAATATTTTACTTATATTGATTTTATTAGTTTTTTTATAATTCTTATTTTTTCACTATATCTACTATATCACTTATATACTCTCCTATTATTGGTATATTAAGTCTTATAATATATTGCAATATATATAATATTAGACCAGTAAACAATGTAAAACCTAATCCAGTTCCTAATCCTTTAGTTATACCAGCTATAAAATTCCCTAATAAAAACTGTTTTTTATTTTTATGTTTTTCTATATTATTATATTTTCTTTCTAAAATTGATATTAATATATCTAATTTTTTAATTATTTCTTTATTAGTATTCTCTACAATTCTAATATATTTTTTGTTTTTACTTGTTTTAAATTCCATAAAAAATAACCACCTTTATAACTACAATCATTATATTATGGTGGTTATTTTTTATATTTTTATACACTATTTTTGATAAGTAAAATAATTAAATAACTTTATTTTCAGTGTTTATTTCATTTTTTTCAACAACAACTTCTAATTTTTGTATTAGTTCCTGAAGAGATTTTAAATCTTTCCCCATCATTTCCCAATCATTATTATTTGTTGATTCTGCTAAATTTTTATTTGCTTTTATTATTAATTTCATTAATTCATCAACATCATCAGTGTCAACAACTTCAATATCTATTGCGTATTGAGACGCAAGATTTATTAATGCAGTTTTAAAATCATCTCCAATAGCAACTTTATTTCCTGATGCAACTACCACCTTTTTTAATGTTGGAAGAGAATCTGTTTCGTTTATGTATTGCTGATATATTGCTTCTACATATAATAAAGTATCATCTATTGGTATAATCATTGTATTTTTTGTTAACTTTGTTCCTGTTACATTTAAGCTGCTAATTTCTTTATATATTTCTTCGTTTTGTTCTATTTGTGTGTCTAGTTGCATTGTACCTAGTACATTTTCACCTTGAGAAAATTCATACATTTTTAATTTAGGCAAATTATTTTCATATGTCCCCACTAGATATGCAACTATGTTTTGTTTTCCTAATTTTGTATATGGTAAAACTAAACCTAATTGATTTTTTTCAGTATCGATTGTCTTCAACATTGCATAATATGGAGAAATCTTTGTTATTTCAGCTTGATTAGATATCCCATCACTATATGTTGCAACATCCCAAATATCTGATGCCCTATATAAAACATCAACTTGAGAATCATGATATCTTTTTAAGATATCTGATTGTATATTATAAAGGTATTTTGGATAAATAAAATGTTTGCTTATATCTTCAGGTATTAACTTATCTAAATCTTGGAATAAGTTTGGATACGCATTTCTGTATGCCATTATTATTGGATCAGTTCTATCTGTAATATAAAACTCCATTGTACCATCATATGCATCTATTAATACTTTTACTGAATTTCTAATATAATTTATTTCTTTCTTATCAAAATGATTACTATCTATTTTTGTTCTTTGTGAATATGGATATTGTCCAGCTGTTGTATATGCATCTAATACCCATACAAGTTTGCCACTACTATTCACAACTAAATAAGGATTTGAATCATACATTATATACGGCATTACAGCTTTTGCTCTTTCTATAATATTTCTATTTGTTAAGATTTTACTGTTCTTATCTATATTTGAAGATACAGCAAGTTTAAAATCTCCCTGAGAAGTTGCAAGCACTATTCTATCTAAAAACCCTAATTGTAAGCCTGCTTTTCCTTCATAGGAATTTGTAGTTACATTATTTGTTGAATCTGCTGATACATAGTCAAATTCTTGCTTGTTTTTGCTATTTGTAACTACTGTTTCATTTGTTTCTAATCCAAAATATATTCTAGGCTCAGAAATATTAATTATGTTGTTATCAGAATCAATTACACTTTTTTGTAAAATCTCCAAATTTCCTGTAGTTCCTGTTTTTGAAGCTGAAACTACAACAACACCATATCCATGAGTATATTCATATGTTTTATTGTCATATGTTGAAGAACTACTTAATATTTCTCTAGGAGAAAGATATACTAATGTATCTTCACCATTAATAGTATATACTCCTGGTTTTGTTGACGAATATTTATAATATCCTTTATTTGTTAATGTACCATTTAAATACTGTAAAACAAGATTATCATTTGTAACTGATATATTATTTAGCAATTTAGAATTGCTGTTAATTTTACTATTAGTAATTGTCCCACCATTTGAAATATCTTTTTCTTCTAAATTTATATTATATGCATTTTTAGTATAGTCTATATTATAATTAATATATTTTTTTTGCTTATCAAGTTCATTTGCCTCTACAAATAAGTAATTATATACAAACATTACTATTGTTAATATTAATAAATATATAGGAACAATAAATAATGATTTTAAAACACTTTTTGTTTGCTGTTTTTTATAAAAATATACTGCAATAAATATTGAGATTACAATTATTACAGACAATAATCTATAACCCCATATTTTTATAATAATATCTGTAAAACCTGCACCATATAAAGAATACAGATTACTACTCTCTCCAACTGTTAGAAATTTTTGTGAACTTAAATCTTGTGTTTTTACAAATACAAGTGCTGCTAGCAGTACAGATAATAATTTAGCATTATTTAATAAATGCCCCAATATTTTACCATTTTTTAAAGTTTCTCTTTTAACACCATCAAAACAAGTATTAAGAACAACTATATAATATATACCAGCATAGATTGTTATACCCACTAATAAAATTAATAAATACATTAATATCAATTCAATAAATGGTTGCTGAAATAAATAATATCCTAAATCATATCCAAAAATTTCATCTTTAATTCCAAAAGATGTAGCATTAAAAAATAATATTGCCTTATCTGTAATTAGATTGCTTGTAATAAAACTTATAATTATTGATAATATAAATGATATAGACTTATTTATCAATTTTGGAATTTCTTTTTTTTCATCATCAAAAAAAGATTTTAAACATTTTTTTATTGTCTTATTTGTAATATAAAAAGCAGTATATATAGCAATAAATGTAAACATTATTACAAATGCTTTATATCTAACATTTACCCAAAAAACACTTGTATAATTTGACCCAATCTCAAGTGCTTCTAAATAGCTTCCTCTCATTATAATATAAGCAATTATAGAAACTAATACCGCAAAAATAATTACAATTGTTCTTCTGGTTTTTATAAGATTATTATTTTTTTGTTTTGTCTTATCTTTTTCCATATTCATTACCCCCCTTTTATTAGGAATTATATAATAGCTTCCACAAAATCCTTACTATTGAATATTTCCATATCATCGATTTGCTCTCCAACTCCAACAAATTTAACTGGTATATTGTTTTCAGATACTATTCCTATAATAGATCCTCCTTTTGCTGTTCCATCTAATTTAGTTAAAATCAAGCCATTTATATCTACAGTTTCTTTAAAGGCTTTAACTTGAGAGATTGCATTTTGACCAGTTGTTGCATCTAAAACCATTAAAACTTCTTTAGAACTATCTGGTAATTCCTTATTTATAACTTTTTTTATTTTTATTAATTCATCCATTAGATATTTTTTGTTATGTAGTCTTCCAGCCGTATCACATATTAAAACATCTGCATCCATCTGTTTTGTCAGTTGTATTGCATCATATACTACAGATGCTGGATCTGAATTTTCCTCTTTTTTTATTAATTCACAACCAGCTCTTTTAGACCATATTTCTAATTGTTCAACAGCTGCTGCTCTAAATGTATCTGCTGCTGCAATAACAACTTTTTTACCATCTTTTCTTAATTTATTTGCTATTTTTCCTATAGAAGTTGTTTTACCTACTCCATTTACACCAACAACTAATATTACAGTTGGTTTTGTTGTTAAATTAATTTCAGAATTTACAGAATCTAATATTTTGAGTATTTCTTCTCTTAAAACTTGCTTAACTTTTTCTCCATCTTCAATTTTTTCTTTTTTTATTCTTTCTCTTAAGCTACTTATTATTTTAACAGATGTTTCTACACCTACATCAGACATTATAAGAGCTTCTTCCAACTCTTCTAATAATTCTTCATCTACTTTTCTAAATGTGCTAAATACATTATTTATTTTTTCATCAAATGACGCTTTTGTTTTATTTAATCCTTGTTTTAATTTTTCAAAAAATCCCATACTAATTACCTTTCTCGCAAATGTTAATATTAAAATTATACCATATTATAGGTTTAGTGGCAAGTTGTAAAACTTGCCACTATGCTTTTTAAAAATGTTTACCTTTTCCTGAATTTTTAGGTTTTTTATATTGTTCTAAAGTATAATCATAATTTGTTGAATATCTTCTAGTCATTTCCATATTATCTAAATTTTTTTCTTGTTTTATTTCTGGAACATAATCTTCATCTTTTTCAGATATTTGATTTTTAAATATACCAGTAAAGTCTTCTTTTTCTAATATATTTTCGTTTATTTTATTTTCATCTGTGTAGTTCTCTTCTTTATCAAGATTATTTCTATATGGATCATCAATTTCATCTTCAAATTCTTTTTCAGCTTTTTTTTTCTTAATTATAGCAACTACGACAATTGTTATGGCAGCTATAACAAGTATTCCTATAACTATTATTGCAATATTTGTATTTTTGTTTTCTCCAAGAATAGTTTTAGATGATTCAGCTGCTGGTTTATTTACTATAATTTGATATGAAGATTTTTCTTTTCCATCTGCTGATGTTACTAAAATTGTAATTACATTTTCTCCTTCTTTCAAATTTGAATTTCCAATTATTTCAACTGTAGAATCTTTTAAATTTGTTTCTGTTTGTATTGCAAAATCAGTAACATTAGCACCTGGGTCCAATTGAATAGTGTATTGATACACATTTGAATTAAATTCTGGATTTAATTTTATTCCTGGAATTGCAAGTTTAGTTAACTGTGCAGGTTCTTGATTTGTTTTTACAACTTCTAAATTATAAATTCTTGTTGTTCCATCTTCAGCTGTAACAGTTATTTTAACCATATTAGAACCTTGAACAAATTTTTCGTTTCCAGTTATAGTAACTTTTGCTTTTTCACTATTTGGTACTGCTTCTATTTTAGCTTGTTCAACATTATTAGGAACAGTAATAGAATATTTTGTAGTTTCTGGATTAAAATCTGGTTCTAATTTCCCATCAGCAATTGTTAATGTTTTTAAAGATTTATCAGATGATTTTACTTCTTCAGGTTTTGTAGTAGTTAAATTATTTGAATAAATATATGCTGTTTTACCATTATATGTTACTTTACTCCACCCATTATCTCCTATTCCTATTCTTGTAACACTTTCCCCAGTAGATAACATTCCAAATGATGAACTTGTTGTTGAATAACTTTCTCTCACATTAGTTTCACTTTTTGCATATACAGTTTGATTAACTGTAGTAAAAACTGGTTCCGCTTTTGGTGTTACTGTAACTATAGAAGTAACATTTGCATTAGGTACTGCCGCATCTGATTCTGTTTCCATACCTGTAATATAAAATTTAACAGAAAATGTTTTTTGTTCTGTAACAGTTGGTACTGCAAATATATATGTAGCTAAATTAGATGCAGAACCTGGAGCCATCATACCATTTATTGTTGTACCATTTGGTGTTGCACTTCCAAATGTAGAAGATACAGATTTAAATGTTAAACCACCATTGTCTGATAGTTCAGATTTAAATGAAGCTACAGGCTGAGATGAACTGATAGTTATATTAACAGTCCCTCCAGACTCAACCTTAGGACTATTAGCAGTTACTGCAGCATATGATTTACTTACAAATGTCGTCACTCCTAGAATTATCATGCAAAAAATTATATAAATAAATTTAGTTTTTAATTTCATCATTATATTCCTTTCTATAATTGAATTTTTATTAATCCCACATCAAATTTTAGTAATCTTAATGCATCTATTGTGTTTACACTTCCATCTGAATTTATATCACATGATTTTAATAGATCACCTGTTATAGATATTTTTCCAACATCATGTTTTAAAACTCTTAAGGCATCAATTGTATTAACTACTCCATCACCATTTGTGTCTCCTTTTTTTATAATAGTGTGTGTAGTGTTTCCAATTTTTATTACATCTCCAGTTGCAACCATTTCTGTATCACCTAGTGAAGTAGAATTTTTTGTTATCATTGCACTTGGATTGTTAGATTTTATTTTTCCAACTGTTGTTTCTGGAAGACATATAATATTGGAATTCTCAATTTTAAAATTGCTATTTACCACTAGTACTGGTTCAGGAGTTGTTGGAACTACCGGATTTACTGGTTGCGTTGGGGTCTCAGGTGTTGTAATAGGAGGTTGACTTGGCTGTGTAGGCGGTGTTGTTGATTGAGGGGTTAAATATACATTTGCAATATAACCTTCTAAACCTGATGATGTAACAACTTTATCCCAGTTAAAACCATTTGCTGTTCCAGCATTTTTTTGAGTTATAGTAACAACATCTCCAGTATTAAGTGTTGTAACAATTGGATATGTTGTTCCAACTTGTGTTCTTAATCTTACTCCATTACCATTTAAAACTGCTAATGAATAACCTGGTGTAGAAGTACCATTTTGAACATTACTAATAAAATCACTTACTAAATATCCTTGTGTACCATTAGCCAGTCTTACTCTCGACCAATTATAGCCATCAATACCATTATATTTTCCAGTTTCCATAACTGTTACAGCTTGACCTTTAGATAGCATTATAATAATAGATGTTCCAGATGTTCCAGGACCATTTCTTAAATTTACGCCTGTATTAGTAACTGCAGATTCATTTACATTTGTTATATCTGAAACTTGGTTTATAAATATTCTAGAAATAAATCCTTTTGTTCCATTTGGCAAAACAATTTTATCCCACAAATGACCATCAATTGATGAAGAAGCAAGTTCTATTCTTAATAAATTTTCTCCTGTATTTAATCTAGTAATAATATTTGAATTAATTCCAGCCCCGTCACGAATTGCAACATCTATGCCATTAACAATAACATTTTGTGTAACAATGGATTTACTTCCTGGAATAGCTGAAATTTCGGTAGGCATATTTTCATATACAGGTATTAGAAAATTAATACTTTTATCTAGTAATCCCATATTTGAGTATGAATTTTTAACACTTCCACCTTCGGTTTTTGCTGCTTCTATATTTTGCATATATTGATGATAGTATAATGAACCATCAGAACTATCAACATCAAATTTTTGTAAATACAGTGTTGATTGTCCCCTATTAATATATTCTGCTGATATAAATTGTGCACCACCTAAAATTGATTTTTCTGGGTCTGTCCAACCTTTTGTTTGCGCATGTGTTAATGCATTTCTTATTATAGTTTCTGTTCCATTTCCACTTGCTTTAATATTTAATAGATTATAATATCCTAAAAATCCTGTATATGTACCAGAACCTGTTGAACTTGCTCGACTTGTTCCTTGTTCTTGTCTTATTCTTGCTGCTAAATGATATGGACTTATACCAGCTGTGGCAGCAGATTCCATTATAACTTGAGCATATGATTTATTTATAGTTTGAGTATTTCCAGATGTATCTATGTAAGAAATTGAATTACCACTCATCCATGTACCATTTAGAATTTGACTTACACCATTAATTGTTTGTATATTTCCATTGTAAGATAAATCTTCAAACTGAAAAATATTATCTTCATTTATCCAATTTCTTGGGTCCATATAATAAGAAACTGCTGCCTCAGAAGCACATTTCCATGTTCCATTATCATAAGTTTTTGTTCCACAAGTTGCACAAAACCAATAACTTGATTTATTACTACTTACTAAACTTCTACCATGATATGCAACTGTTTCATTTTTTATAACTTCATTCCAATCTAATCCTGTATATAAAAGTGTAAAATTCCAATTAGGACGTTTTGTTTTTAGATCTTGTATTATTTGTGAATAACCAGGATAATTGTTGATTTTTGTCGAATAACTTTCTTTTGTTTGAGCCGCATAAATAGAATTGCTAAAACACATTGTTAAAGCATTTATAATTATCATAAAACAAATAATTAAAGCTACAAATGCAACTTTTTTATTTCCTGGTAAAATGTTTTTTAATAACATTTCCCACCCTCCTCTTTTGCAATTATTTTCATTTTTAGTATATCATTCTTATTTTTTTCAGTCAATTAAAATTGCGAAAAATGTCAAATTAAAATATCAAAATAAATACTATTTATATGATTTTTTAATTGATTTTTTTATTGTTATATTTTATACTTATATTGGTGATTAAAATGGGAAAACATTTAAAAGAAAAAATAGAAAATGAAAAATCAATAGTATTTCTAATATTATTTAGAATCATATCAATAATTATAATACTTATTTCTTTATATTTGATATTTAATTGGTATAAAGAAAATCAAGCAAGCAAAAAATTGTTAGAAAACGCATTATCTAATATCAAAATAGAAAAATTATTAGTGGAAACACAGGAATATACTGTTTTAGATATAAATTTTGGAGAGTTAACAAAAGTTAATACTGATACTATTGGATGGATTAATTTAGAAAATTCCTCTGTGAATTACCCTATTGTACAAACAAAAGATAATGAGTTTTATTTAAATCATACTTTTGACAAATCATACAATTCTTCTGGGTGGATTTTTGCAGATTTTAGATGCAAACCAAATTTTGCGAGTAAAAATACTACTATTTACGGACATAATAGAAAAGATACCAGTATGTTTGCAACACTTAAAAATGTAATTGAAGAAAATTGGTATAAAAAAAGTAAATATTTAACAATAACAACTCCTGAAGGAAATAGAATATATGAGGTTTTTTCTACCTATAAAATAAAAGCTGAAACATACTATTCTACTCCAGATTTTTTTAGTGACACAGAATATTTCGAATTTTTAAATACTATAAAAAATAGAAGTGTATACGATTTTGACTCTGCACCTAGCATATCTGATAGTATTGTAACTTTATCAACATGTGCAAATAATAATTCATATAGAGTAGTTCTTCACGCTAAATTAATATCTATAATTCCTAATAAATAACTTTATAAATCAAAAAAGTTAAAATATCTTTTATTTTTATACAATATAAGAGTAAGAATTTACTATACTATAAAATTAGACCATGGCATATGTTTATGTCATGGTTTGCAATACAAATAGATAGAAAAGGAAAAAACGATTAGACCATGGCATATTTTTATGTCATGGTCTAAATAGATTTAAATATTTTATATTTCTTTTTTCTAACTTATATCCCAATATTACAAATTATAAAAATATGATGTTTCTACATCAGCTTCATTTACTAATAAAGCTAATGGATATTTTTTATATGTAGCTCCTAATGCAGAATAGTTTTCTTTTGGTTCAGAAAATCCCATATGCCAACGTATTGCATATTTTTCTTCTGATGTTAATTTTATATATTCAGTAAGCATCATTACAGATTTTTCCCCATGGCCATATGGTATTGTATCATCAATTGTATAATATGGTACTTTTTCCCATTCTCCTAGTTCATTTTTTGCATTTCTATAATCTACCTTATAAAAATTAGCTTTACATATATCATGTAATAAAGCAACTATTTTAATTGTATCATCTGCAAATTTAGCATTTATAACATTATTTTCTGCTTTGTCTTTTAGAATTTCATATACTTTCATACTATGTTCCAAAAGTCCTCCCTCAAAAGCTCCATGAAATTTTGTACTTGCTGGAGCAGTAAAAAAATCGGTTTTTTCTAAAAAAGCAATTAAATTTTCCATTCCTTCTCTATTTGTACTTTTTAATAAATTTATAAATTCTTGTTTCATTTTTACCTCTTTCATTAAAATTTATTTCTTAATGTAATTACTAATATAGTATATTTCTGAATTAAATCTATAATATATTTTATTTTTGCATTTGATTTTTAATATATTCTATTTCTTCTTCCATATCTAATCTCAAAAATAATGGTTCTCCCTTTTCAATTATTTTTGTATTTGGTAAGATCACATTTTTTTTATTTTTAATACTATCCAATGTTGTTGCATCTAAATTTTTTATTCCCAGTTGTTCCAGAATTTTTTCTGAAGTTTCTGGCATAAATGGTTTTAATATAATTCCTATTTTTCGTAATGATTCAACTAAATGATACATAACCGAATTTAATTTGTCTGTCTCTCCTTGTTTTACTAATGTCCAAGGTGCTGTTTCATCTATATACTTATTTACTCTTGAAATAAGACTCCATAATTCAGTCAATGAATTACTAACATGATATTTATCCATATTTTCTTCTACTAACATAATTTGGTTTTTTTCAAAAGTTTCTAGTTCATCATCAAATTCTGTTTTTTCAATAATATTTGTTGGAATTATACCATTGCAATATTTATTAACCATTCCAATTGTTCTATTTAATAAATTTCCTAAATCATTACATAAATCAAAATTGAATTTTTCAACAAAACTTTCAGGCGTAAAAACTGCGTCTTGTGCATAACTCATAATTTTTAATAAATAATATCTTGTAGCACTTATTCCATATCTTTGTATTAATATTTCAGGATATACAACATTACCAACAGATTTAGACATTTTTCCATCTTTCATTACTATCCAACTATGTGCATAAATTTGTTTTGGAATCTCTAATCCTAGTGCTTTAAGAAAAATTGGCCAATATATACCGTGGAATCTAGTAATTTCTTTACCTACAACATGTAAATCAGCAGGCCAGTATTTTTTAAATAGTGAATCATCCTCAGACATATATCCTAATGCAGTAATATAATTTGTTAATGCATCTAACCACACATATAGTATATGTTTTGGGTTGTTTGGCATTTTAATTCCCCAATCAAATGTTGTACGGCTTATACATAAATCTTCTAATCCTGGTTTTATAAAATTATTAAATATTTCTGTTTTTCTAGATTCTGGTTGAATAAACCCCGGATTTTCTTCATAAAAATTTATAAGCCATTCTTGATATTTTTTCATATTGAAAAAATATGATTCTTCTTTAGTTTTCTTTACTTCTCTCCCACAATCTGGACATTTTCCATCAACTAGCTGAGTTTCAGTAAAAAATGTTTCACATGGTATACAATACCAACCTTCATATTCACCTTCATAAATATCACCATTTTCAAGGAATTTTTCCACTATTTTACTTACTGCATTTTTATGTTTTGTATCTGTAGTTCTAATAAAATTGTCAAACTTAATATCCATTAAATCCCATAATTTTAATGCTTCTTCTGCCATTTCATCAACATGTTTTTGAGGTGAGATATTTCTTTTTTCTGCTAAATTTTGAATTTTTTGTCCATGTTCATCAAGACCTGTTAGCATGTATGCATCATAACCTCTTGCTTGTTTATATCTTTTTATACAGTCAACTAATGTTGTTGCATAAGCGTTTCCTATATGGAATTTTCCACTTGGATAATATATAGGTGTTGTTATATAGAATTTTTCCATTTCTTACCTCCATTTCAAATATTAATTTAATTGTTTAACTTATTTTATATTACGAACCAAATTTTTGGCTTATTAATTCAGCTAGTGATTTTGCTTTTTCTGTGATATATTCCTGATTCTCTCCCTCTATCATAACTCTTACTAGTGGCTCTGTTCCAGATGTTCTTATTAAAACTCTGCCATTTCCTGCAAATTCTTTTTCTAGTTTTTCTATCTCTTTTTGAATTTCTGGATCTTTATCATAATCAAATTTTTTATCATTTACAACTTTTGCATTAATTAAAACTTGTGGATACATTTGCATTATATTTCCCAATTCAGATGCTGTTTTCTTACTCTCCAAAATTGCTTTTATTATCATTATAGATGTTAAAATTCCATCTCCTGTAGGGTTATAATCCAGTAATATAACATGACCTGATTGTTCTCCCCCTAAATTATAACCATTTTTAAGCATTTCCTCTAATACATATCTATCCCCAACTTTTGTTTGTATTAGTTGTATATCATTGTTCTTAGCATATTTATTAAATCCCATATTACTCATAACTGTTGAAACAACAGTATTTTTTGAAAGCTTACCCTTTTCTTTTAAATAATTAGAAATGATTGCAAGAATTTTATCTCCATCCATTTCATTTCCATTCTCATCAATAGCTAAACATCTATCTCCATCTCCATCATATGCTATTCCTAAATTACATTTATTATCAATAACGAATTTTTTTAATCCTTCCATATGTGTTGAACCACAATTATGATTTATATTTACTCCGTCAGGGTTATTATTTATAATATAATGATTTATTCCCAATACTTTAAATACTTTTTCTGCAACTGCTGATGTAGCTCCATTTGCCGTGTCTAATGCAACAACAAAATTTTCTTTATCTAATTCTTCTAATTCCTCTTCAAAATTTTTTCTGAAAAAATAAACATATTCATCTATTAAATCAGTTCTAATTTCTGAAACACCGATTTTTTCGTTTATTGCAGTTAATTCTTCAATTCTACCAGAATCTATTATTTCTTCTATTTCTAGTTCTAAATCATCTGGTATTTTCATGCCTTTATTACTAAAATATTTAACTCCATTAAATTCGAATGTATTATGAGATGCTGAAATTACAACACTTGCGTCCGCCTTAAATCTTTTAGTTAAATATGCAACTCCTGGTGTAGGTATAACATCCAGTAATTTTACATTTGCTCCGTAACTTAAGAAACCTGCAGTCATAGCGCTTTCTATTAATGTTCCTGAAATTCTTGTATCTCTACCAATTAATATTGTTGGTGCATGATTTGTATGTTTAGACAAAACATATGCTCCAGCCTTTGCTACTTTATAAACCAAATCTGGAGTTAACTCCGTATTTGCAATTCTTCTAATTCCATCTGTTCCAAAATATTTTCTCATTTATTTTCCTCCCTTGTTAAAATTGTATTTTTTATAAACATTATAATTAATAGAGTAATTATTAACATTTAAGCCCCATTATTTTATTAATGAAATCATCGTCCATTATAATTAATATAGTAATTATTAACATATTAAAAAACAACTTGTACTAATTCTATAATTTTATTATTCTATATCAGTTCTAAAACCTTTACATATTATACATTCCTGGTATTTATTAGTCAACATATTTATGTGACATCAAAAATTTTTGTATCCATATTTACATTTTTTCTGGAACTTCTATTCCTAGTAGTTTCAATCCGTTTTTAAGAACGCTTCCAACCATTTCTGTTATATATAAACGCGAATCTTGTGTTTCTTTGTCTTCACCAATTATTCTGTTTTCATTATAAAAACTGCTAAAAGCTTGTGCTAAATTAATTAAATATCTAGATATAATTGAAGGCTCATTTTTTTCAGCTGCATTTTTAACTGTTTCATTAAAACTATATAAAAATTTTATTATTTCAATAGATAATTCATCACAAATTTTTTCGTAATTAACATTCTTTGCTGTTGGAATATATCCTGCTTTTTCTAATATTGCTTTGGTACGTACATATGTATATTGAACATATGGACCTGTTTCCCCTGTAAAATTAAGCATTATATCCCAATCGAATATTTCATCTTTTATTCTATTATTATATAAATCATTAAAAATGATTGCTCCTATTCCGATTTTTTTGGCAATCTCTTCCTTATTTTCGAGTTCAGAATTTTTTTCTTCAATAACTTTATATGCTCTTTTAATTGATTCATCTAATATGTCTTTTAGTTTTATAACATTTCCTTCTCTAGTAGACATTTTTCCAGTTTTTAGCAGGACCATTCCAAACGGTATGTGAAACAAATTGTTCTTATATTTCTCATTCATGTCAAGTAATTTAGCTACTTCAAAAACTTGTTTAAAATGCAAAATTTGTTCATATGATACAACATATAATAATTTATCATAATCATAGTTTTTTGCTCTAAATAAAATAGCAGCCAAATCTCTTGTTCCATATGTTGTAGAACCATTTGATTTAATAGCCATAAATGGAGCCATTCCTTTATCTTCTAAATCTATTATTTTTGCACCTTCTGATTGTATCAACTTACCCGAATTTTCTAACATATTAACTATTTCATCCATTTTATTTATATAAAATGCCTCTCCATTATATGAATCAAATTTAATTCCTAACATTTTATATATTTCTTCAAATTCTTGAATACTTAATCCTCTGAACTTTTCCCATAATTCTAAACAATATGAGTCGCCATCTTCTAATTTTTTAAAATTATTTCTACATTGTTCTAATATTTTTTCATCTTCTTTACATGCATTACTAATTCTTACATAGATTTTAGTTAATTCTTCCACAGGCGATTTTTCGATATTGTATTCTGTTCCCCATCTTTTATAACCTTCTATTAATTTACCAAATTGTGTTCCCCAATCCCCTAAGTGATTTATACCTATGCAATTATAACCTAAATATTTATAAATATTATATAATGCTCCTCCTATTACAGTTGAACGTAAATGCCCAATATGAAATTCCTTTGCAATATTTGGTGATGAATAATCTATTATAATATTTTGACCACTACCCTCATTAGAAGATCCGAACATATCATTATTTTTTTCATATTCGTTAATAACTTCATTAATTATAATACTTTTGTTTATTACGAAATTTAAGTATCCACCTACAACATCTATATGTTCTATTATGTCATTTCTTTGTTTCTCTAATATTCTATCTTTTAACTCTTGTGCAATTATTTGAGGAGCTTTTTTCATTTGTTTTGACAAACCAAAACAAGGGAATGCATAATCTCCCATTTTAGGGTCCTTAGGAATTTCAATCATTGACTGCATTTCATTAATTGAAATCCTGAATTCCTCTGTAAAATTAAGTTCCTTTTGTAACACCTCTGCTATTTTTTCTTTTAAATTAATCATATTTTCTCCTTTTCCCCATCAAAAAACACCTCTAGAATAAATCTAGAGGTGCTAATACACGGTACCACTCTAATTGATAACTATTTTATAAGTTACCCACTCATTTCTCTGTAACGTAGAGATTTACGAATTGTAATACTTTATTATTTTCCTACAATTACTCATAAGCTCTTTTCTTTATTAATCCACCACTGAACTCCCACCAACTTCAGCTCGCTTAGATTTTATTAATAAATACTCTCTTAATCATCGTTTTTAAATATTTATAATTTGATTTATTATACTGTTTGAATTTTAAATTGTTAATTATGTTAATATTATATATACTTTTTTATTTGTTGTCAATCTTTTCATAAAAAAATGATATCAAATTTGATATCATTTTTAAAATATTAATTAATAGTTATTTGTAATTCATTATTACATACAGAAAATGAAATTCTTCTAATCATGTTTTGCCTAGCAGTATTTATAAAAAACCGTTGAAGCATGTCTTTATTTTTAATAATGCTCTTAAAATCAGATTGTTTTAAATAATTAATCTCACCAGATGTTAATTGAGTTTCTTTATTTTCATTAGAGTGTTGTTGTACTGTTATAACACTTCTATAAAATATTTGGTGGTCTCCTACTAGCCATATTCTTAAGCTAGAGTATTTTGTTCCTTTTACAGAAGTATTCTGTTGTATAAGAGATTTGATCTTCCGTAAAAATTTTTGTTGGTTTGAATTATCATTTGAATCATAGTTATAATAATCAATAGTCATATAAATTCCCCTTTTTTTCTTATTAATATTTTAAAATAAATTATCTATAATTTAATATTATACTATATTTTTACTTTTTTTGCAAATTTTAATCCCCTAAACAAATCCCAATATTTCTTGCTGCCAAAACTAAATCATCCTCCATTGTTACCTTTCTTAAATTGCTTTCAGAAGTATTTCCAGAAACAGCACCAATTTTTTTATTATTTCCTACAACTTCTTCTAAAGAAACTGAATCTAATTTTCCATTTTTTAAAACAGTTAAAACTCCATATTTTCCTTCAATAGCAAGTTGCATAGCCTTAGCACCATATTTAGTTGAAAGAACTCTATCAAATGCTGTTGGAGTTCCCCCTCTTTGCATATACCCTAAAACAGTGCATCTTGCTTCTAGGCCTGTTAATTCTTCTAATTGTTTAGCAACTCTATCACCTACGCCACCCAATTTAGTATTATCTACTCCTTGCCCGTTATTTCTAGTATTAGATACCGTTATATTTCCTCCATCTGGTATTGCTCCTTCTGCTACAACAATAATACTAAAGTTTTTTCCTATCTCTTTTCTTTTAATTATTTTTTGGGCAGCTTTTTCGATATCATAAGGAATTTCTGGAATTAATGCAATATCGGCTCCACCAGCAATTGCAGATTCTAAAGCTATCCAACCTGCATATCTCCCCATAACTTCTAGAACCATTATTCTGTGGTGAGTTTCTCCTGTTGTATGCAATCTATCTATAGCTTCTGCTGCAACTGATACTGCGGTATTATATCCAAATGTTATATCTGTACAAGCAACATCATTGTCAATTGTTTTTGGAATTCCAATTATATTTACTCCTTTTGTTGCAAAATCTCTTGCAGATTTTTGAGTTCCATCACCACCCATAGTAAAAATACAGTCAAATCCATCTTCTTTTATATTTTCCACACATTTGTCTGATAAATCTTTATAAATAATTTCACCATTTTCTATTGTTTTATAATTAAAAACATTTGAATTTGTTGAAGAACCTATTATTGAACCTCCTTTTGCTAAAATTCCTGAAGCAATATTATTACTAGAAGTACTTAATTTTATATACTCATTTTTTAATAGTCCATTATAGCCATCTATAAATCCATAACATTCTATATTATTTTTTTCTGCAGTTTTAACTATTGCTCTTATAACAGCATTAAATCCAGATACATCTCCACCATTTGCCAGTATTGCAACTTTTTTTACCATTTTAAACCTCCATTTTATTAATCTTAATTTTATTATACCAATCTTTTTATTTTTTACAAGCATTTTTTTATATTATTATTTGGCACATCAACTTTAAAATAAAAATTTTTAATTTTATTTTTTACTTACATGAATATTTTCAATTTTTACATTTAATTCTCGTACAATAATATTTTGTATTTGGGCAATTTCAGCCTCTCCTAATTTTTCAGAATCTAAAATAACAGAAATAGAAGAATCATTAACAAAAATAATAACATCTCTAAAGCCTTTGTTTTTAATCAAGTTTTCTGCAATCATTATTCTATTTTTAATATTCTGAATCTTTGTTATTTCAGATTGTGAAATTGTTTTTTGTGGCTCTGATATTGAACTGTTTTCTAATATTTTTTGATATGTTGCCAACATTTGAGAATACATTTTTTCTCTGTCCAATCTAGAACTCTCAAAATAGTCTCTTGTCTCACTATTTGTTGAAATTATCTCATTATTTGTAGAAACTGCATTATCTGTAGAAATTTTTTCATTATTATTTTTTTCATTTGTATTATTAGTGTTTGATATAGTAGTTTTATCTGTTTGTTTTGAATTATCTATTTCATTTTTTTGTATGTTTTCCGAATTAATATTATTACTATTTACTAATTGTGCATCTCCTATTCCGGCAATTTCTTCAGAATCAATCATTCCAGCTGTTTCCAAACTTTTATATCCATGCTTTATATAATTCATATAACCAACTGTTATTAACATAAGTGCCATAACAAACATAAAAATTTGATTTTTTTTAATTACTTTCATGCAAACCATTTTTCCTCCTAATATTTTAAAAATTTTCAATAATTAATTTTATAATCCTATCAAAATTATCAATTTTGACCAGATTCAAATACCTGAATTTTATGAGTGGAAAGACCAGTTACTGCTTCGACTGCCTGTATAATGCTATTTTTTATTGCTGCATTTGTAGTTCCATTTGCAATTATTATGGCACCTTCTATTTCTGGATTTAATATGCTTTGTGTAGCAATATTTTTTTCTCCATTTGTTTCATCATAAACAACTTCTCTGTTACTATTATTTTCCGTAATTTTTCTAACTCCACCTGAAACATCTTTTTCTTCAGTTGTTGTTGACTTTATATCTTCATTATATAATGGTATTTTTTTTTGTGATTGTGAATATGTAATCATTACAGAAACATCAGAAACCCCATTAATTTTAGACAAAATACTTGCTAATTTATTTTCTAAATCCATTTCTGAATTAATTACATTTTCAATATCAGAATTTTCTATATTTTTAGAATTTTCGGCTAGAACTTTATCTGAAGATAACTGTTTTTTTGTGGTTTTATCATTATTCCATATATAATTAATAAATATTACTGTTACTATTAAAACTATTCCTAAAACAATTAAATTTTCAATTGTTTTTTTTCTTTCATTTCCTTCAATTTTATCCATAAAAATTTTTTTTAATTTTTCTATATATTGTTTTAACATACTACCTCCTTAATCATTCTATATAATAAAAATTTTATCTTGTTTTAATTCATATATATCAGCCAAATATTTTTTCAATTCAGTTTTTTCTTTTTCATCTAGTACACTTATTATTTCTTGTTTATTATTGGTTTTATTTTTTAAATTAATTTTCACTGACTCAATATTATCAACAATACTTGTTACCTTTTTTTCCTCAAAATATTCCTGATCTTTTTCTATTATTTTAATTTCTAATCTTATAATTTGAAATTTATCATCATCTGATATCTCTAAATTATTTATTTCAGATTTATAACCTTTTTGCTGAATTTTATTTTGAATATCAAATTGTAAATTTTCTTTATATATATTACTTATTTGAAAAATTTTTTGTTCTTCAATATTTTTTGAGGATATATTCGTATATGTCTCTATACTGTCATAATCAGTATTATCAAATATAGAATTTATATTTAATATTTTATCATCTATTTTTCCAATAATAGGAATAATAATTGTAAATAATATAAATATTCCAATAATAACTTTAACATACTTACTATTACTGCTTTTTGGTAAAATCATTTCTATTATAGTTCCTATTATAATCGCAATAATTATTCCTTTTGCCCATGAACTTAAAATATCCATACATCCTCCCAAACTTATTAAAAAATTTATTAAACATTTATAATAATTATTAGTAATTATATAATTCTAGAAATAATCAATCATTGAATAATTCATAACATAATCAATTATTGAATAATTCATAAAATAATCAATTATTGAATAATTTTAATAATTATTGTTATACCTATAATTAGCATAACAGAAACACTAATAATTAATCCTAACAGTATTTTAAAAACATCTCCCATCTGTTCTAATAATTTAATAATTTTAGGATCTGCAATTGGTTGACATACAGCAGCAACTAAATAATACATTATTAATAAAACTGTTAGTTTAATTATTGGTGTTATACATATTCCAATAATTATAATTACTCCTAATATACCAATAGAACTTTTTAATATTCCACTACATCCTATTACAGTTTCCACTGCATCTCCTAGTATTTTACCAACTACAGGTATACAATTAGACACTGCAGCTTTTGCAGTTTTAGAAGTTACGTCATCAACACTACTAGTTAAAGATGTTTCTAAAGATGTTATTCCTACAAATAGAGTCATTATAATTCCTAGTATCCAAATCCCCGTACTTTTAAGAAATTTTGATAATTTGTCAATTTGAATTTTGTCTGATATTTGAGATATAATTCCAAGTGCGGTTGAAACTAAAATTAGTGGAATAATTAAATTTGTTATTAAATTTGTAACAAATGTAATAGTGAATAATATAATTGGTTGAATTATTGTTGCTGATACTATGCTTCCTGTAGCAATCATTAAAGTTATAAGAATAGGTAACAATAAATTAATAAATTCTGCTAGTTGTTTTATAGAAGTTTTTACCATTTCCAGTATTTCCGAAAAATTAAACATTACTAATGTTACTATTAAAATATATTGTATATAATATGATATTTGTGAAACACTTTTGTTGTTAAGACTATCACTAATTGCTTTAATAAAACTATGTATTATTATAATAAAAATAATACTCCCTAATGATGAAATTGAATGTGTAATTTCATTACCAAGTATTTTCAATAAGTTTTTAATTAATTTGCTATTATCTATATTTCCTGTTATTGCAGAATTTAAAACTTCATTTAAATCTATGTCCTTTAAAAAATCTGTTTTATAATTTTCTGCTTCACCTATAAATTTAAAAATATTAAGTGAATTTTTTTGAGTATCAATTATATTATTTGTATTATCTTTTTTTGCGAATACTGTGGATGTAAATAAAAAAAAATTACACAAATTAATAATAAAAAACACATATAAGATTTTCTTCATTTTTATTTTTGATCAATTCTATAGAACTACTAGTCTTTTTGATTGATCCCTTTCTATTTTATTTTTGATCAATTCTATAGAACTACTAGTCTTTTTGATTGTTCCCTTTCTATATATTTCACTATAATGTTTAAAAATATAATCATTAATCATTTATGGCAAAATTCTTATAACAGTACCTAGTAAACTTGTTATTATTGGAATGGACAAAGAAATTATTATTACTTTTCCACCTAAATCTATTTTATTTCCTATAGAAGTTTCACCAAAATCATTACAAATACTGACCGAAAACTCAGTTAAAATAGCTATTCCTGTTATTTTTAACAAAATTAAAATAAATTGAGTATTAATATTTGTTTTACTGCCTAAGTTTTTTACTAAGTTAATAACTTCATATAATTCTTTAACAACAAATGTTAAAATTATTACTCCGACATATTAATGAAACATATAATGAAAACTCTGGCTTGTACTGTTTTAAAACGATTATTAATATTAAAGAAATTAATCCTATTCCAATTATTTTTGTAATTTCCATTTATCCTCCATATCTAATATATAGACACCTTTAATCATAAATCAAAGACAGTTCATACCGTTGCCGAGAATTCCATCTTCATTAAGTCATCTACTTTTTATAATAAATCAAAGACAGTTCTTACCGTTGCCAACAATTCCATATGCATTAAGTCCTCTACTTTTTATTATAAGTCAAATACAGTTCTTACCGTTGTGAATAATTGACTTATTTCTTTAATAACCATTGTTAAGACAATAATTAATCCAGCTAATGTTGTCATCATTGCCTGATCTTCTCTTCCAGCTCTTACTAATACCTGATGTAATACTGCTACTAATATACCTATTGCAGCAATTTTAAATAATAAATCAATTTCCATATTAAACCTCCAAACAAATTTTTTACTTCTTATAATTAAAATTATTAAAGGATATATTCAAATTACATATTTTACATCTAGACAATTTTTGTATAATTTTAAATCAAAATTGTTACAAGTTATATTTTAATTAAATATTATAAATCTAAACTGCTTTTATATATTTTTAAATCAAAATTATTACAACTACTATTCCAAATATAAATCCAAGCTTTTTATATAACTTTTCTCCTTTTTCACGATTTTTTTCTGCTTTATTAATTTGAGTATTCAGAAATTCATTAATTAGGTTAAATTGACTAATTTGTCCTTCCACATCAGTTTTTCCTAGTAATTTGCCCAATCCTTTTATAATTTCTCTATCCTCTTTAAGTAAATTACTATTTACGCTATCTATGCTATTTTCCCAAGATTTTCCTATATCTGTTTTATTAATATTTTCAACAGTTTTATTAATAATTTCTTTTATATTTCCATAAAATTTTTCACGTATTTGGAGAAATATTTCTGGAATAGGTTCATAAGTAAATTTTATTTTGTTTTCTAAAATATTCAATATTGTTTTTATTTGTTTTAATTCGTTTACCCTAAAATAATATTTTTTTGAGAAAATAATTCCTAAAAATGATGATATCAATATAATTAAGAATAATATTATAATTTTAGATATTAAAAACATAATAACACCTTTCTACATTTTAAATTAAAACTTATATAGTTATTTTATTTTGCCTTTCAAATTAAACTTATATAGTTATTTTTTTTTACTTTCAAATCAAAACTTATATAGTTCTCTTACTTTTCCTTTTTCTTTTTCATTTAAAAAAACTATATTTTTAAACACCTGTAAATCTAATAATTGATTTAATTCCTGGTTTTTTCTTAAATCTTCCATACAGTTTCCATGTGCCGAAAAAATACCTATAACACCTGAGCAAACAGCGTAATTAATTGCTTCTGAATCATATTTATTACCGATTTCATCTGCAATTATTACTCTTGGTGCCAATGTTCTAATTGCCATTTTTATGCCTAAATTTTTAGCAACATTATTTATAACATCTGTTCTAATTCCAACATCATTTTGTGGTATGCCTTTATACATAGCAGCAATCTCTCCCCTTTCGTCTATTATTGCTACATCTACTCCTTTAAGATTAATTTTCGCATTTCCATCACTAATATTTTTTGATAAATCCCTTAAAATAGTTGTTTTACCAGCACCTGGCGGTGATACTATTAGTGAATTTTCAACTATATTATTTTTATCTAAAATACTTTTTAATAAATCTATGCTACAACCATCTACTTCCTTAGAAATTCTAAAATTTAAAGAATATATATAATTAATATTTATGATTTTTCCATCTTTTAAAACTACATTTCCGCGAAATACCAACTCTATGACCACCATTTATAGTTATAAAACCTTCACAAATTTGTGATTGAAAAGCATAAATCGAATTATTACAAATACATGTCATTATTTCTGAAAGCTCTTCGTAATTTGGTCTATACATTATTATTTTTTCATCTTGTCCTATTTTTAAAATTATAGGTCGATTTATTCTTATTCTAATTTCTGTTAAACTCATAAGATAATCTTTTAATTCTTTATAAATTTTTTCTTGGATTTTTAAAGGAAAATATTTTAAAATATCCATTTTTTCTCCTATGTATTTATTTGCAACCAATTTTGTAAAATTTTATATACAAAAAGAAAGCATACAATATTATATGCTTTCTTTTTTATCTTAGAACTTACATTTTTGATACTTAAAATTTTTTATTCTTCCCAGTTATGATATATATTTAAAACATCATCTAAATCTTCCAACATATCTATTAATCTCTGCATTTTTTCACCTGATTTTTCATCAAGTATTACATATGTTGAAGGAACCATTTGAACATTTGCTTCTAAGAATTCTAATCCATGTTCCTCTAAAGTTTCTCTTATTTTAGAAAAATCTTCAGGACTTGTTGTTATTTCATATATTTCTTCTTCTGACGAAAAATCTTCTGCCCCTGCTTCCAAAGCTATAATCATTAAATCATCTTCAGTAATTTTAACAGTAGATTTATCTATAACAATAACACCTTTTTTATTAAACATATATGATACACAGCCTGTAGTCCCCATATTTCCACCTGACTTATCAAACGCGTGTCTTACATCTGCTGCAGTTCTATTTTTATTATCAGTACTTCCTTCTACAATTAGTGCTACCCCATTTGGGCCATATCCTTCATATATTACTTCTTCATAATGAGTTGCTTCAGCTTGACCTGCAGCTTTTTTTATTGCATTACTTATTGTATCATTAGGCATATTTGACGCTTTGCATTTTGCTATTATATCTTTTAATTTAGAATTTCCAGCCGGATCAGGCCCACCTTCTTTAACTGCTACTAATAGCTCTCTTCCTAGTTTTGTAAATATTTTTCCTCTTGCAGCGTCTGCTTTTCCTTTTTTAGCTGCGATATTGTGCCATTTACTATGTCCTGACATGGTTAATTCCTCCTTTTTTTAAGTTAATAATAGTATTTTACTAATAAAACACTAATAAATATAATAGCATATGTTTTTTATTTTGTGTAGTATTTTTTTAAAAAAACTGTTTTACATTTTTATACTGTTTTACATTTTAATACTGTTTTACATTTTAATACTGTTTTTTCTGTTTTATTTTGAGTTGATTTAACTTAATTTGTATATATCTTATATTCTCTAACTAGCAATTTGTATATAATTTTCAACCAATTTTCTAATATATTTAATTTACAGAATTGCAATTAACTTTTTACTTGACATTTTCATTTTCTTCACTTGTATTTAAAGCTTTATCTAAATTCTTTAAATATTGTGGCCCTGTTATAACTTCTTTATAATATAAATAAAAATTCTCATAATCTGAACATTCTATAACATTTCCTGTTCCACTAATATATACTAAGGTTTCAGGAATTACTTCTTTAACTGATTCTTGATATTTTTGAATACTATTAGGTATGTTAGGTAATACTCTAGCTTTACCTTCTTTTTCACTATGTTTTGCTTTTCCTTCAGTAGCATCTTGATTATAATAATCTGATGTTACCTGCATTTCAATTTTCCATCCTTGTAATTCAGATTTTTTTGTTGATTTAAAAGAATTATGTGATGCAACATAATAGTGTTTACTTCCTGTATGTCTTTTATATCTTCCCGGAATTGAAGATATTCCTAAATTTTTTAATACTTTTGAATTATTTTTTATCTGTTCTGTCATATATTCAGAGTATAAATCATTACATTTTCTGTCTTGTTCACTATATAATTCTATTTTATTATCTATGTTTTCATAAACTTCTTTTAATAATTCTAATTTATTTTTAACATCATTATTAAATATTATTACTTCATAATCTTTTATCATTTTTTCTTTAGAATCAAATTTATTTTTATCTATATTTTTAGAAATAAACTTTTCTAATTCTTCTATTATTTTTCTATATGAATTAATATTGTCACAATCTTTATTTGTAGTTGCTATTTCTATCATGAATTTAAAATTATTATAATAACGTTCATCAATATTTTTAACTTCTTGTAGAAGTTTTTCTGTTCTTTCAGCTAGTAAGTCTTTTAATTCTAATATTAAATTATCTTTATGAGCTTCTTTTTCCTGTCTTTCATTATTATATTTTTCTCTTTTTTGTATTATATCCTGACAATGAGCATGTTGAACCTTATCTGATACATGATTAACAACAATTTTAAAACCTATATTATCATATATATTTTTATTACAACCATCTTCTCTTGATAATATTTTTTCTATCTTCATTTTTGAACTACTAGTGCTTTTATATCTTAAACCCATAACATATGTAACACCTTGAAACATTTCATCCATTTCTTTTCCAAGCTCTTTCAAAAACTTTTTAGTAAAATTTTTTGATTTTATTGAATTTAAAAAATTATATTCCTCTATTAATTTATTTTTTAAATTATCATTTTCCAATTTTTTCATCTCCTTTATCAAATAGGTTTTATTATACCATATTTTTTATTCAATTTCAAATTTTAGTTTACTTAACATTATATTTATTATATAATCAATTACATCTTATTATGAAAGGAATTTAATAAAATGGCTTTTGATGGTATTGTTGCAAAATCTATTATTTCTGAGCTAAATGCTTATTTAATAAATGGTAAAATAAATAAAATATATCAACCAAATAAAAATGAAATCATATTAGGTATATACTCAAATAGTGAAAATTATTCACTAAATGCTGTAATTTCACCTAATAACTATAGACTAAATCTTACAAAATACTCCAAACAAAATCCGCAAAATGCTCCTTCATTTTGCATGTTGCTTAGAAAACACTTAATCGGTTCTAGAATTAAATCTATTAAAATGATTGGTTTAGAAAGAATTATTAATATAGAACTTGAATGTTATAATGAACTTAATGATTTAATTGTGAAGAATTTAATAATAGAATTAATGGGAAAACATAGTAATATTATTTTAACAAATCATAAAAACATTATTATAGATAGCCTAAGACATTTAGATTTATCAACAGGATCTAATCGTTCAGTAATGCCTGCTAGAGAATATGTTCTTCCAGATGGTAATAAAATTGATATTTATTCAATTAATAATTTTGAAGAATTTTATTTTTATACTAAGGAAATTTCTGAAATAAGTGTAGGTATACCTAATATTTTTACAGGAATAAGTAAATCTTTTATTGTCAATGCTATTTCATTTATTAACATTAAAGATACTGCAAGCAAAGATAATCTGAATAAAATTTATTTATACCTAACAGATGTATTAAAAAATATAGATACTATTAGTAATAGCTGTATTTCTTTAGATAATAAAGATTTTACAATTATTCCAATAAAGAATGAAGAAAAACTTAATGTTAATTATTTTATAGATAATTTTTATTTTGATAAGGAATCTAGTCAGACATTTTTTGAATATAGAAATTCTATTCTCCAATTAACTAGTAATATGCTTATTAAGATATCTAAACGATTAAAAAACATTAATTCCAAATTAAAAGAATGCGAAAATATGGATCTGTATAAACTTTATGGTGAGCTTATTACAGCAAATTTATATAGATTTAAAAATATAGATTTAATAAGAAAAGATTATATAGAAATTGAAAATTATTATGATAACAACTCTATTGTTCAAATTCCTTTAAACAAAGAATTCTCTATTCAGGGAAATTCAAAAAACTATTTTAAGAAATATAATAAATTAAAAAACACATTATCAATTGTTTCTCTTCAAAAAACTGAAACAAAACAGGAAATAAATTATATTGAATCTATAATTTACGCAATAGAAAAATCTAAAACAATAGATGATATAAATGAAATTTATAGTGAACTTTCTGAAAATAAATTATTTGAAAATTTAAAAAAGTATAAAAACAAGTCAATTTCTTCTATATCCTCAAAAAAATATTCTTTTTCTAGCGACCCGATTAAGTTTGAAATAGAAGGTTATAAAGTTTTAGTTGGTAAAAATAATAAACAAAATGACTTTATTACTACACATTTAGCTAAAAAAGACGATTTATGGTTTCATACAAAAGATATTCATGGAAGTCATGTTATATTATTTACAAATCATTCTACTCCTGATATAGATGTTATTATTAGATGTGCTGAGATTGCCGCCTATTACAGTAAAGCCTCTATGTCATCTAATGTTGATGTTGATTTTACTTTAGTAAAAAATGTCAAAAAGCCTTCAAAATCAAGACCTGGTATGGTTATATATACAAAAAATGAAACTGTTACTGTCAAACCAAAAAAATATTAAATTAACCTTATTAACCATATAATATACTAAATAAAAAATATTTTGAAAATTTTATAAATTAAATCAATATCCAATATGTTATATAATAGTATAAATTTATAAATTTAAGAAATCTTCAATATATTATCCAATAACTAAAATCTGTAAATTTAAGAAATCTTCAATATATTATGCAATAACTAAAATCTGTAAAAAAAATGTCCAATATAGTATACAATAAAGAAAAATTGTATGTTATATTGGATATATTTTTATGTTTTGATTATTTTACATCATTAGAATCTTCTTTTGTTCCAATTTCCTCAACTATAACCTCTGGTTCAGGAATATCTAATATTGTATTATCTTTTACTATTTCTGGTTTTCTCATACTATTATCATTAGAAATTGCCTTTTCTATAGCTTCATTGTTGTCTATATTATTAATAGATTTTTCATACTCACAATTCTTTTTTTCCTCTGTTGAATTAGTAACTGAAACATCATATTTTTGTTCTCCACCACAAAAAGGACAAAACTTAGCTGATTTATTCATCTCTTTCATACATTTTTCACATAACTTTAATTCTTTTAATGAACGTATCTCATTTTGACATTCTTCAATTTCTTTTTGATATAAATCAATTTGATATAATACTTCACTAAATTCATTTTCTGAAACAAGATTTTCTTTATTCTTATGATTAGTATATATTTTTTCACCAATTTCTTGAAATATTTTATTAATTTTTCCCTTATTATCATTTATTGTAGATTTTAATTTCATTTCTCTTGTTAATCTATTTGTTTTTTCTGCTGTTGAATTATAAACTTCTGATGCTTTTTCTCCTAATTTATCAAAAAAACTCATTTTTAATCCTCCTTATTATTTATATATTAAACAATACTTCAATTCTTACTACTTACATATTTATTACTAATATATATAGCAAATCAAATATTATTCATGTTTAAACTATTACACACTTAATTATATACTTATTATTAAATTATATACTTACTTATCAATATAAATATATTATATTGATATATTTATTCAGTTTTAAAATACATTTCAATTATAAGCAAATTTTATTTATTCAGCTATAAAATATATTTCAATTTTAAGTAAATTATATTTAATAATTTTTAAAATATATTTCAATTTTAAGCAAATTATATAATTATTACTACTATAGGTAATTATAGCTATTCAGATTTTTTTCCTCTTAACATTAAATTAGTTACTGCTTTTTTAGGATCTAATCCATTATATAAAATATCATAAACTGCAGTTACTATTGGCATTTCAACATTATATTTTTTGCTTAGTTCATATGCAACATCTATATTATCAATGCTTTCTATAGTCATTCCAACTTCTTGTTTTGCTTGTTCAATTGTTTTACCTGAACCAATTAATTTACCTGCTCTTCTATTTCTGCTATGTTCACTAAGGCATGTAACAATCATATCCCCTAAACCACTTAAACCATAGAATGTGTCTTTTTTTCCTCCCATTGCTATTCCCAAACGAGATATTTCATTTAATCCTCTTGTCATTAGAGCCGCAAAAGCGTTGTCTCCCAAACCGATTTCTGTTGCCATTCCAGCACAAAAAGCAATTATATTTTTTAGAGCTCCACCTATTTCAACTCCTCTAATATCTTCTGAAGTATATATCCTCATTGTTTCACTCATAAAAGTATCTTGTAATAATTCTAATATTTCCTTATGGCTTGATGAAGCAACCAATACTGTTAGAATACCAACTGATACTTCTTCAGCATGACTAGGACCAGATAAAGCTCCTATTTTGCATTCTGGCATTTCTTGATTAATTACTTCATCTAATGTAAACAATGTTTCAGTTTCAAATCCTTTTGAACATATTATAACAGGTTGGTTTTTTATATATTTTTTATACTGCTTAAAAATATCCCTAGTAAATTTTGATGGTGTTACATGTAATATAAAATCTGTACCATCTATTGCTTTTTCAAAATCTGTTGTACAAAACACATTATCTGGAATTATAGCTTTTGGTAAAAATTTAGACTTTTTATCATTGTTTATTTGATTTGCCTCTTCATCAGAAAAAGACCAAATATTAATAGTATTTCCAAGTTTTGCTAAATGTATTGATAATGCCACACCCCAACTACCACTACCTATTATTGCAATATTTTTCATAAATATACCTCCATCATAAATTTAAGTAATTAGCTATTTAACCTTTTTAAAATTTAATTTATTTTCTGTTCCATTCAATATTCTTTTTAAATTTTTTCTATGGTTAAAAATAACGATAATGCCCATTGATATTCCAAAAATAATATACACTATTTTATTACCAGATTCTGCTTCAACTATGTAATTTTCTGAAATAAAAACAGTTAATACTGGAAAAAGAATTGCTACCATAATAGAACCCAAAGATACCATTTTAGTTAATGCCATTAATATAAGTGCAAAAACTAAACATATAAGACCTATCTGCCAATTTATAACTAGTAGAACTCCAAGTGCAGTTGCTACACCTTTCCCCCCTCTAAACTCAAAGAAAATAGGGAAAGTATGACCAATTACAACAAATACTCCTGCAATACTTACAAGTATAGCTGGATTAGAATCTGGCAAAATATTACCTACTAAAATAGCCAAGGCTATAGCTACAATCCCTTTTAAAATATCACATAATAATGTTATTATTGCTGCCTTTTTACCTACAGACCTTAACATATTTGTTGTTCCTGCATTTCCACTTCCTTTTTCTCTTACATCAAAACCTGCAATTTTTCTGCTTATTATTACAGAAAAATTAATGCTTCCTATAGCATATGCTACTAATATTGCTACTAAATATACTACCATTTTTTCCTCCTTTGTTTATTTATAATTTTTTTTCATTTTTTTCTCGTACAATCATTCTTATAGGAGTTCCTGTTAAAACAAACTCTTTTCTTAATTGATTTATTAAATATCTCTCATATGAGAAATGAAATAATTGTTTATCATTTACAAACACTACAAATGTAGGCGGTTTTGTAGCAGCTTGTGTCATGTAAAATATTTTTAATCTTTTTCCTTTATCTGTAGGCGGTTGAACTATTGCTATAGCCTCATTTAACACCTGATTTAAGATTGCTGTTGAAACTCTTAAAGCATTTTGACTAGCAACAGTATTGATTAATTCATATAATTTATTTACTCTCTGACCAGTTTTGGCAGAAATAAATAAAATAGGTGCATATGATAAATATGCCAGTTTATTATATACTTCTTTTTTGTATTTTTCAGTAGTATTTGTGTCTTTCTCATATTCATCCCATTTATTAACTACAATTATTACACCTTTGCCTGCCTCATGAGCTTCTCCAGCAATTTTTGCATCTTGATCTGAAACCCCTTCATTTGCATCTAGCATTAACAAACACACATCTGATCTCTCTATTGCAAGCTGAGTTCTCATAACACTATATCTTTCTAATGTCTCTGTAACTTTGCTTTTTCTTCTTATTCCTGCTGTATCAATAAAAACATATTTCCCAAATTCATTTTCGAATTCAGAATCTATTGCATCTCTAGTTGTTCCTGCTATATTACTAACAATAACTCTATTTTCGCCTAGAATCTTGTTTACTAATGAAGACTTCCCTACATTTGGTTTTCCTATTATTGCTACTTTTGTAACAGTACTATCTTCTTCAACACCTTTACTTTTAGGTAATCCATCATAAACTGCATCTAATAAATCTCCTATACCTAATGCGTTTTTGGCTGAAACTGGATATGGATCCCCTAATCCTAAATTATAAAACTCATATATATCATCTGTTGTTCTTCCCAAACCATCTGCTTTATTGCAAACTAAAATAACAGGCTTTTTCGATTTTTTAAGCATTAGTGCTATGTCTTTATCTTCAGGTGTAACTCCTTGTTTTACATCTGTAATAAACAAAATAACATCGGCTATACTAACTGCTATGTCTGCCTGTTCGCGCATTTGTGATAAAAGTATATCTTCAGATTCAGGTTCAATCCCCCCTGTATCTACTACAGTAAAATCTATTCCTCTCCAATTTGTTTCTGCATAAATTCTATCTCTTGTTACGCCTGGAGTATCTTGTACTATAGAAATTCTTTTTCCTACTATATAATTGAAAAATGTAGATTTACCTACATTTGGTCTTCCTATTATTGCTACTGTTGGTTTTCCCATTTTTACACCTCTTTGTTCCTTCTGTTAATATTTTACATTAAATATCGTCATTAGTCAAGTGCTTAAAGCTTAGAAAAATCAACTATCGTTTGTCATTTTAATATTTTTACAGCATACATTTAATTATATTTATAGAAATGGAGGATAATTATGAAAAATGAAAAATCAAAAAATGTAGATTTTGCTCACAAATTTCCTGAATCAATACATTTAGAAAATGATTTTTTTAGTAATAATCAAAGTAAAAATATTAAATTGGCAATAGTTGGTGCAACAGGTGTTGTAGGTTCAACACTTTTAAAGGTTTTAGAAAAAAAGAATTTACCTATAAAAGAATATGTTTTTTTTGCATCAAAAAGATCTGCTGGAAAGAAAATAGATTTTATAAATAATTCATATGAAATAATAGAACTTAATGAAGAAAATTTATCTGATAATTTTACATATGCAATATTTTGTGCTGGTAGCGAAATTTCTAAAAAATTTGCTCCGATTGCAGTATCAAATGGCTGTATAGTAATTGATAATAGCAGTTATTTTAGAATGAATAATAATGTTCCACTCATTGTTCCTGAGGTCAATCCTGAAGATATTTTTGAGCATAATGGAATAATATCAAATCCAAATTGTTCAACAATACAAGCAGTTGTTCCATTAAAACCCTTACATGATAAATACAAAATAAAAAGAATAGTATATTCAACTTATCAAGCAGTATCCGGAGCTGGTTCTAAAGGAATTCACGATTTTGAAAATGGAATTTTAAACTATATAGATAATCAAGATATTTGTGAAAATTATTATCTAAAAAAATTCCCACATCCTATTTTTAGTAATTGTTTACCACATATAGATGATTTTGTAGAAAATGGAAATACTAAGGAAGAAGAAAAAATGATAAATGAAACCAGAAAAATTTTGCATGACCAAAATATAAAAATTTCTGCTACTTGTGTTAGAGTTCCAGTTTTAAATTCTCACAGTGAATCAATTAACCTTGAGTTCACAGAACCATTTAATTATGATGAATTGATTTCTATTTTATCTGATTCACCTGGAATTATGATTCAAGATAATCTAGAAAAAACATTATATCCATTAGCAATTAATACTACAAATCATGACAAAGTTTATGTTGGAAGAATAAGAAAAGATGAAAGTATTTTTTCTGGTATAAATATGTGGGTTGTAGCTGATAATCTTAGAAAAGGAGCAGCAACAAATGCTATTCAAATTTTGGAATTACTTTTATATACAGATAATTCCTAAATTAAAAATATAATTAATTATTTATTTATACTATATTCAAATTATACTATTAGAGTGCAGTTTTACAGCATTTTTTCTCCTTTACTTTTATATATTTATATGATAATATATTTCTATATAAAATTTTATTAGGAGGCATTATTTTAATATGTTAGAATTAAAAAACATCTCTTTTTCAAGAGATAATAGAAAAATATTAGATAATATAAATTTAAAAATAGATGAAAAAAAATTCATAACCATAACTGGGCCAAATGGATCTGGAAAATCTACCCTTGCAAAAATAATTATGGGAATAGAAAAACCAGATTCAGGTCAAATATTTTTTTTGGGACAAGATATAACTAATTCGGATATTACAACAAGAGCAAAACTTGGAATAGGCTTTGCCTTCCAACAACCAGTTAGATTCAAAGGTTTTAAAGTAAAAGATTTAATTGAAATTGCAGCTGGTAACACAATTTCAATGAAACAGGCCTGTGACTATCTTTCTGAGGTTGGCCTTTGTGCAAAAGAGTATATATTTAGACAAATTGATTCTAAACTTTCTGGTGGAGAACTAAAAAGAATAGAAATTGCAATGTTAGCTGCTAAAAACTCTCAACTTACTATTTTTGATGAACCTGAAGCTGGTATTGATATTTGGAGCTTTAATAATTTAATAAATATATTCCAAAATATGAAAAATACTAATAACAATACTATAATTACAATTTCTCATCAAGAAAAAATAATGCAAATAGCAGATCAGATTATACTTTTAAAAGATGGGCATATATTTAAAACAGGTAATAAAGATGAATTACAAGATATACTTACAAATAATTCATTTCACTGCAAAAAATTATAAGGAGGTGTATAATAAATAATATGGAAAAACTAAAAAAAGATTTATTAAAAACAATTGCTGATATTGAATCTACTCCAATTGGAGCATATAATATTAGAGAAAATGGTGTGGGTATTTCCAGAAATACTACAGCAAATATAGATATAGTAACAAAAAAAGACAAACCTGGAATAGATATTTTTGTAAAAGAAAATACTAAAAATGAGAGTCTTCATATTCCAGTAATAATAACTCAAAGTGGAATAAATGATATGGTCTACAATGACTTTTATATAGGAAAAAATTCTGATGTTGTTATAGTTGCTGGTTGTGGTATACATACTAGTTCTTGTGAAACTTCTGAACATGAAGGAATTCATACATTCTATCTTGAAGAAAATGCTAAAGTTAAATATATAGAAAAGCATTATGGTGAAGGTGAAGGGACAGGAAATAGAATTCTTAACCCTCAAACAATTATTCATCTTAAAAATGGATCAGTTTTAGAAATGGAATCTATTCAAATAAAAGGTGTTGATTCTACTAATAGAAAAACAGATGCAGTTTTATCAGATGATTCAAATTTAATTATTAAAGAAAGAATTATGACTCATGGTAATCAAACTGCCAAAACTGTTTTTAATGTTGAATTAAATGGTAAAAATTCTTCAATTCATGTAGCTTCAAGATCTATTGCAAAAGATAGTTCAACTCAGGAATTCGTTTCAAATATTACTGGAAATAATTTGTGTTTTGGTCATGTAGAGTGTGATGCAATTATTATGGATAAAGCTAAAGTTATTTCTACTCCAACAATAATTGCTAATAATATAGATGCCAATTTAGTACATGAGGCTGCAATTGGAAAGATTGCTGGAGAACAACTTATTAAACTAATGACTCTTGGACTTACTGAAAAAGAAGCTGAAGAGCATATTATTAGTGGTTTTTTACAAAATTAATATTAAGTTTATCAATGTCATGCAAAGGAGAAAAATCAAAAAATCTTTCTCCTGCGCATACATATGTTTTTAATATTAAAAAATATTTTTAATTCACTAATCTAATATTTATCTTTATATATAATAAATTAATATTTCTTTGCTAATAGTTAACATCAAATATCAAAATACATTTACTAAATTAAACTTTTCTCTTTCTTTTATATGTTCTAATATATATTTTGCTTTTTTAAGATCTTCTATTCCGTTTTCATATTCTTTTGTTTGCATATTTGAAGCAAAAACTATTAATTCAGTTTTTACTTTTTCCAATTCATCATGCTCGATATAATAAGCCATAACTCTAAATCTGTTTTCTAAAAGTTCAAATAATTTTTCATAGTTCTCCTCTAGTTTTTCCGAATTTTCATCGGTAAAAAAATCCGAATTTATTTTATCAATTTCAATAATCATTAAATCTACACTATTTGCAGTATACTTTTGAGTAAATATATCACCTAAAATAACTATAACAATTATTGTTATTATTATTATTATTTCTTTAACCATTTTAACCCTCACTTTTATTATTTTCCAATTTTTGATAGAAAAATTGGTTTTTTCCATCTATTGTAACAATAAGTGCTTCTTCAGGTTTTATTCTATATTCCTTTAATCTATTTACTAACCATTCATAATTTTTTCCGAGAATTTTTAGATTTTCAAAAATTACTTTTCCATCAATTACAAGATCATATGGTATACCTTCATATTCAGGCATAATATTGAAATCCATTGGAATTGTATTCCTTTTGTCTGGTTTTTCAACCACAGAGATTTCACCATTAGTTTCCAAAATAACATATTCAACATCATTTAAACTAAATATACCTTCACCCCTTAATCTTTCCTGAAGTTCATTTATTGTAAATCTTTCTTTTTTTAAAACTTGCTGATTTATTTTTCCTCTATAAATTAATATTGATGGTTTTCCTGATATTATCCCTCTTAATTTAACGCTTTTTAAATTTAATAAAGAAATTAAAATATGCATCAATAATAATCCTAAAATCGAAATTATACCATTTGTAATTGGTATTCCCGAATTTGCCATTGGAATTGTAGATAAATCAGCAATCATTATTGCAATAGCAAATTCAAAAGGCTGTAACTGACCTATTTCTCTTTTTCCCATTAGCCTCATAACTATTAAAACAAAAATATATAAAATTATTGCTCTTACAAATGTTATCAGCATTTTTTCTCTCCTTATTAACTATCAATTTTATTTTTTCTTTTTTTATGAAAAAATATTCATATTTTGAATAATTTTTTTATATTTACAAATAATAAAAATGTAAAAACAACTAAAAAGGAGGTTTTTATATGTCTGATAATCAAATTAATGGTCAATCTAGAAACAATACAAATACAGGAACTAGTAGTGCTTGGCAAATTATTGGTAGAATGGTTACTGCTGGTATAATACTTGCAATTACAGCTTTTTTCACACCCGGATTTAGCATAAGTAATATATGGACATTAGTTGCTGCTGTTATAGTTTTAACAATTTTAGATTATTTAATAACAAAATTTACGGGTCTAAATGCAAGTGCTTTTGGTAAAGGATTTGTTGGATTTGTTTTAGCAGCTGTAGTTCTGTATGTAACACAATATTTTGTTGCAGGATACACTATTTCTTGGATGGCTGCAATTATAGGTGCTGCTATTTATGGTATTGTTGATTATTTTATGCCTGGAGATCAATAATTTTATTTAAATAAAATTCTCTCAGAGTAATAAAAAGATTGAATAAGGAGATGGTTTTATCCATCTCCTTATTTATATAATCTATAATTTAATTTTTATGAAAATTGATTTTTTAGAATTTTCTGAAAATTATTTTCTGAAAGTTTTTCTAATAATTTAATTAAATAATATCTACTCATTAATTAATTTTAAATTATATACATAAATTATTTTAAATCTATTCTAGGATTTTCTTCAATTCTAATTCCTGTTGTTGGATAAACTCTTTTTTCAGCTGGAATAAACCCTCTTATTTGTACTGTTGGTAAAATCCAACAATATGGCCCTACAAATGTACCAGGTGCTGCTGTAGAATTAGCTCCTAATCTTGTATTATCTCCTAATATTGATCCAAAAAAATCTGTTTGAGAATCAATTAATTCTCCATTTATTTTTACATTAATATTTTGTTGATCAAATCTCCTATTTGCTAATATTGCTCCACTTCCTACCCTTGTAGATTTTCCTATTATCGAATCTCCTATAAATGTAAAACTTTGAACTTTTGCTTTATTTTGAACTATACTATGTTTTACCTCACAACAGTGACCAACAACACAATTGTCTCCAATAATACTTCCTGGTCTAATTAATGCACCTGATTGTATAGTTACATTTTTGCCAATCATAACAGGTCCTTCTATAACAACATTTGCATGAATATGAGTACCTTCATCAATAAAATAATTTCCTGTAATTGATACAAAATCTGAAGTGTTAGCTTTGTTAATTCTAACATCATTTTTAATTATTTTTTCATCAAAAAATTTATCAATATTTTTTAATGCATCAAATGGTGTTATGCAATTATCAAATACTTCTTTAAAAGTAAACCCATCTATATTTTTAAAATAATATCCTAGTTTTATTTCTTCCATCTAATTTTCTCCTTTTAATAACGAATTTTTATTCTTTAATAAAATTATATTTTTTCAAAGAATTATAATTTAAAATAATTATATAATTTTGTTTAAGTTTTATGGCTATCATTTTCTTAAATTATGATTTAACAGAATTATATAGTTCTGTGGCAGTTTTAGGGCTATCATTTCCTTCAGCATTTTTGATTGGTGCAAATTCCTCTTCTCTATTAACTCTCAAAATACTCATATTATCATAATAAGCAAAACCATCAAATATAAAAGCTTCAAATTTATACGAATTTGGTTCTTCTGGTTTTATAACATTACCTGAATCATCAATATAACTAGCCTTTTTAAAAGCTATATGATATGGTAATTCTCTATTTGACAAATCTTCTAATGCCTGAATATTATATAAATGACTCAATATATTTACTTCTCCATATACAAGTTCTCCTGAATCATCATACCTATTTGCCATGTCTTCTGGTAATTCTGTGTACTCTATAACCATAGGTTTTCCATTAGATTTACAAAAAACACCAACTCTTTCACTTGGATTTTTCTTAACAACTGATTTTGATGATATTAAATTTCCTTCTGATATTGTTATTCCAGTTAATATAGGATCAACAATTCTTAATAAAATGTTATCTACTCCACCTACAAAAATCCATTCGATACCTCTTTTTTTCATATCATCAAGAATACCGTCTTTTTTTAATGATACATATATGCTTCCATTTCCATCAGAAGCTTCCTTAATTATTCCACTTTCATCAATCATTAGTTTACCATTTATATCTAGCAATGGTGCCTTTCCTTGTTCAAAAAACATTACACTATCTTTTGAATATCCAAAATAATCGTGTTGTTCTAAAAATTCTACGGTTTGTTTATTATTTTCCTCACTTGTCATAATATACCAAGGAATAATAACTCCATATTTATCATTTGCTTTTTTTAGAGAATCTATTATAATTTCAAATAGATATTTTTTTCCATTTACAGAATCTATCTCAAACGTGCCTTTTGGACCATTATGACCAAGTCTTGTTCCTTGACCTCCTGCCATAGTAATAACAGCATATTTTCCTTCTTTTATTATTTGTTCACCTTTGGTTTTATATTTTTTAAATTCCATTTCGTTTAATTTTGATAAATCAGTATAACCTATATTTTCGATTTTATTTTTTTCAAACTCAGGTGTGCTTTTTGTTTTATTATATAATTCTTTTAATTTTCCAAAATCAAATGACAATACTTGCTCTGCAATTTTTTCTTTTTGATTATCATTTACTTTTTTAATCCAATTTAGTATATTATCTTGTTCATTCTCTTCTAATAATTTTATTGCCTTACTTATTTTATCATTCATGTTACACTATCCTTTCTAAGAATATACTATTGAATATTAACACAATAAATTTACTTTTGCAACAAAAATTTATGCATATAATCTGACATTACTAAATATACATTAATAAAGTTATTGTACAAACATTTTCCTGAGGAGGTTATTTAAGAATGGAAGAAAACTTTAAATTATATCAAGATATAGCAAATAGAACAGATGGTGATATTTATGTTGGAGTTGTTGGACCAGTAAGAACTGGAAAATCAACCTTTATTAAGCGTTTTATGGATTTATTAGTAATACCAAATATAACAAATGAATATAAACAAGAACGCGCTAGAGATGAATTACCTCAAAGTGCTGGTGGAAGAACTATTATGACAACAGAACCAAAATTCATACCTAATGAGGCAGTAGAAATAACTGTAGGAAATAATATTTCTTTAAAAACAAGATTGGTAGATTGCGTAGGTTATTTAGTAGATAATGCGATAGGTTATCTTGAAGATGATATGCCTAGAATGGTAAAAACACCTTGGTCTGATGAAGAAATACCTTTTGAAAAAGCTGCTGAAATTGGTACTAGAAAAGTAATTAAAGAACATTCCACAATCGGAATATTAATAACAACTGATGGAACAATTACAGATATCCCAAGACAGGATTATATAAAAGCTGAAGAGCGTGTAGTTTCTGAGTTAAAAGAACTTAACAAACCATTTGTAATTATATTGAATTCCGAGGAACCAGGTGATGAGTCAACACGCAATCTAGCTCAAGAATTAGAGATAAAATATAAAACTCCAGTTATATCGGCAAATTGTTCTAGACTTAATATTGATGATATAAACAATATTTTTGAAAAAATGCTATATGAATTCCCTATAGAACAGATTAATATCAATTTCCCTAGATGGGTTAATACTCTTCCTGATGATTATTGGTTGAAAAAAGAATTATATAGTGAAATAAAATCAGCATTTGAAAATGTAAGACTTTTACGAAATATAGATAATAGTCTTTCTGTTTTACAAGAAACAGATGTAATTTCTTGGTCTTCTCTGTCAGAAATAAAGTTAGGAACTGGAGAAGTTAATGTTTGTATAAATTTATTAGATGATTTATTTTATAAAGTAATTACCGAAATTTCTGGTGTAACAATTTTAGATGAAGGAGAATTATTTTCTACCATAATAAATTTTTCGAAAGCAAAAAAGAAATATGATAAAATTTCATATGCAATTGAGGAAGTAAACGCAAAAGGTTATGGTATTGTAACACCTAGTATGGATGAACTTATATTAGATGAACCCGAAATGTTTAAACAAGGTTCAAGATTTGGAGTTAAACTTAAAGCTAAAGCACCATCAATTCATATGATAAGAGCAGACATAGAAACCGAAGTTTCACCTATTGTTGGAAGTGAAAAACAATCTGAGGAACTGGTAAATTATCTTCTTTCTGAATTTGAAAGTGATCCTAAAAAAATATGGGAGTCTAATATTTTTGGAAAAAGTCTACATGAACTTGTTAATGAAGGACTTCAAAATAAATTGTCACGAATGCCAGAAGATGCTCAGTCTAAACTTCAAGAAACACTAGAAAGAATAGTAAATGAAGGTGGCGGAGGATTAATTTGTATTATATTATAAAGTTAAAATAACTGTCTAATTTGACAGTTATTTTTTTATACTTATATTTTATCTTTCAACATCTTTTTCTTTTTTTACATCCGGTTTTTTTATATTTTGATTGTCTCTTAAGCTATTGTTTTTATAAGCTTGTAGTATTTTACTTACTCCCTTTCTAATACTTATAATTTCATTTATTCTTTTATCAAAATCATCTAACATTTGAAAACTTATTTGGCTTATATTTGCCACTATATTATTAAAATCCTCTTGTGGAACATTTTCATCCAAACCATTTTTTGAAACTCTAAACTCTAATATTTCTTCACTATTATCTTCAAATTCATCCATTTCATTAATTAAATTTCTTGTTTCATTTTCAATATTCAAGTCATCTTTATAAGAATCTATATCTTCATTATAAAATTCATCAGATTTAACTTCTAAATTTAATTCATTATCATCATATTCACCTGATTCATCTTCTAAATCTAATTCATTATCATCATATTCATCATTTTCATCCTCTAAATCTAATTCATTATCATCATATTCATCATTTTCATCCTCTAAATCTAATTCATTATCATCATATTCATCAGTTTCATCTTCTAAATCTAATTCTTCATTTTCTAATTCTTCTAATTGATCTAAAAAATCAGCTTTTCCAAATCTTACATTTATATTTTCTGAATTTTCACTTTCCCAATTTGCTTCTCCATACAATAATTTATTTTTTTTCTCTCCATTTTTATCTGTTATAATTTGAATATTTATTGCTATATCAATTCCACAACTAAGTGTTTCCGATATTTCAAATTCTTTTACTTTTTCATTTTCATACACAATTTCATCTGGATATATGCTACTTATACAATATTCAATTCCAGATTCTTTTTCCGAAAGTGCTATATAGCAATCAGATATTTCTAAAAAAATATTTTCATATAAATTATCAGAAACTATTATTCTTTGGGCCAAACTTTCTTTATCTGTATATGCAATAACTTGATATTTGTTTGGATTTTTTTCTAATTCATTAATTATATCATTTAAATTCAATGAATATTCCTCATGAATTTCTTCTATTTGTTTAAACTCTATTATTTTCATGCATTATCTCCATTCTACATCCTATTTATAAAATAATTATACAATTAATTTAATTATGTATAATTAAATTTCATCAACAAATTATAAATTATGCATAATTAATTATATTTCAGATTAATAAAAATTTTATAATTTATATTATTAATTGCACTTTATTTTTATAAAAGAATTGTAACATATATTTTTATAATACACAATACATATATTTTCTAATATTGGAAATATTAAATTGTATAATCTTCACTTTTTTAAAAATAAACAAGGAGTTTATATGGAAAAAAATTTTAAACAAGCATTAAAAGACTTACTAAAAAAATCGTTCTCTCCAAATATAAATGAAAAATATAATTTTGATATTCCTAAAACAACAGCAGTATTAAATCCAGATTCAATGAATCAGTTTGACACAGAAAATATATATTACGAACTAAATAAAAATTTAGAATATTTAAAAATCAAATATAATTTCTTAATTAATAGTGATATTGTAATTAGAGAATTTATTCTTAAAGCTAATAATAAAAATTATAAGTCTTTTATACTATATATAGATGGAATGGTTGACTCTAAGTCTATAAATGACTTTATTTTAACCCCCTTAATGCTAAAAAATGTTGCAAACTCGCAACATTTTCGTGACATTAAATTAAATATTGTTAGTCATGTTTCTGATTGTTTACTACCACAAAATTCAATTGATGAAACAACTAAATTTTCAGAAATTATTTCTGGTATTAATTCTGGTAATTGTTGTTTGTTTATTGACAAATGCAATATTGGTTTTAATATTGATGTGAAAGGATTTAAGCAGCGCAGTATCTCAACACCTAATAATGAGATTGTTATAAAAGGTTCTCAGGAAGCTTTTAATGAAGTAATAAGAACAAATACTTCTTTAATTCGTAGGCTTGTAAATAATGAAAATTTAGTAATAGAAAATTTAGAAATAGGAAAATTAAGCCACACGAAATGTGCTATATGCTATATGAAAAATATTGCAAATACTGATTTAATAGCTGAAGTGAGATTTAGAATGAACAATTTAGATATTGACTACCTAATTTCTTCTGGTCAATTGGAACAATTAATTGAGGATAATAACTTTTTGACATTACCACAAATAATTTCAACTGAAAGACCTGATAAATGTGCATATGCCCTACTTGATGGAAGGGTTATAATAATTGTAAATGGCAGTCCTTATGTTTTAATCGCTCCAGGTGTATTTATAGATTATATATCTTCTCCTGAAGATAGGAATATAAAATATCAATTTGCAAATTTATTAAAAGTCATACGAATTGCGGCATATTTTATAACTTTACTTCTGCCCGGATTATATATAGCAATAACTAATTATCATCAAGAATTAATTCCAACAGAATTATTATTTACAATTGTTGCATCAAGAGAAGCAGTTCCAATACCAATTCTTTTTGAAATTTTACTTATGGAAATATCTTTTGAGTTGATTAGAGAAGCAGGTCTTAGAATACCAAGTGCAATAGGAGCAACAATAGGAATTGTTGGTGCTTTAATACTTGGACAAGCAGCTGTTGAAGCAAATATAGTTAGTCCAATTTTAATAATAATTGTAGCAGTAACTGGATTAGCATCATTTGCAATACCTGATTTTTCTTTAGGGTTTCATTGTAGATTATTAAGATTTGTTTTTATATTACTTGGTTACATTGCTGGCTTCCTTGGAATTGCCACAGGTATAATAATATATCTACTTGTTTTATGTAATACAAAATCATTTGGAGTTGCTTATTTAGAGCCATATATTCCTACTTCCGGAAAAATTTATAGAGGAATATTCTTAAATCCTGTTTGGAAAAGAGAGGTTAGAGAAGATTTTTTAAAAACAAAACGTGAAAAACAAGAAGGTGATATAAGTATGAAATGGAGGGAAACTAAAAAAAATGAATGATAAAAAAGTTGCTAACTTTGAAGCTATCTCACTTATATTAATAGTAATAATTAGCCATTTATTATTGAATATTCCTCAAACAATTATTAATAACACTGGAACCTCATCTGTACTAAATGTTATTTATGTTTCTATTATAGCAATTTTTATTTGTATATTTATAGTATTTTTGATGAAAAGTTTTCCTAATTGTGACATAATTGATATTTCTGATTATCTTGGTGGAAGAATACTTAAAACTTTTGTTGGAACAATATTAATCCTATATTTGATTTTTTTTCCAAGTGTTCTACTTAGAAATGCAATTGAAGCATTAAATATAATATATTATTTTGATTCTGAAATTACATTTATAGCAATATTTTTTATTATAACACCAATTATAGCTAATAGTTTGGGAGAAAAAGCAATAATTAAATGTAATTTACTAATAACTCCAATAATAATTATAGTTTTATTTATTGCATTTTTATCTGTAAGTCCTTTAATTGTTTGGCAACGTATTTTCCCAATATTTGGGTACGGAATAAATAATACATTTGGTATTAATGGACTAAGCAATATATTTTCATTCAACGGATTATTAATTGTGATGTTGATTTATCCACTACTATCTAAACCTGGTGATTTCAAAAAAATAAGTGTAACTGCAATTAGTTTAACTGGTTTACTCTTATTACTATTTGTTTCTGCCTTATTATTAGGTTTTCCTTATGCAATATCTGTTGAATCAATTGTACCACTTTATTTAATGGTTATTAACACTCAATTCACTTCATTTTTTCAAAGACCTGAAGCCTTATTTATATTTATTTGGATACTATTTTTTATGTCTTATTTAAATGTAATAACTATGTTCTCATTAAAAATATTTAAAAAGATATCAAAAGTAGAAAATACGAAACCTTTATCTTATTCATTTTCTACATTACTTTTTATTTCAGCATTTATACCTATTGGAATGACAGAAGTAAGATTTTTAGAAAACACAATTTATAAATATGGAACACTATTAACTACTTTTTGCATATTTTTATCTATATTAATTGGTGCAAATATAAAATATAGAATTATAAAAAAAATAAATATGAAAGTGGAGGTTAAATAATATGTTTATCAAAATTAATTTTAAATATTCTTTAAAAATAATTCTTGTATTTTTTATGCTTATTATATTAACATTTTCACTTAGTGGTTGTACATCAAGACAAAGTATTAATGATTTAGCATATGCGATCGCAATTGGTCTAGATGTTGGTACATCAAATGAATTAAAATTAACATTACAAATTTCTAAAACCCAGAGTTCTTCAAGTAGTTCTGGTTCAAGCCAATCATCAGATACACTTGTCAACTCAGTTGAATGCTCCTCTATAGCTTCTGGTTTAAACTTTTTTAATAGTTATTTGGGGAAAGAAGTAAATTTAAGTCATTGTAAAGTAATTGTTTTTTCTCAAACACTTGCTGAAAAAGGAATATCAACTTATTTATATACGTTGGCTAATAATATTCAAATTCATGCTGAGGCTAATATTATTATTTGTAAAACCACATCAGAAGAATTTTTGAAAAACTCAAATCCTATATTAGAAAATCTATCTGCGAAATATTTTGAAATAACTTCATCCTCTAGTCAATATACAGGTTATACAGATTCAGTAAGTTTTGGAGAATTTTTTTCTTATTATACAGATACTTTTCAAGAATCTTATGCAATATTGGGTGGTATAAACAGTAATACAACTACTGAAGATACAATAAAAAACTTAGAAAATTCAGATAAAGAGCTTTCTGAATATATTAGTCCTACTTCTTCTGATGATATGTATTTATCAAGTGAAATTCCAGCCACTTCCAATGTATCAATTGACGCAATGGGGCTAGCTGTTTTTAATTCTGATAAATTAGTTGGAGAATTAAATGGTTTAGAAACAATATGCCATATGATAGTAACAAATAAATTAAATAGATGTATTATTAGAATTCCATCACCTATTAATATAGATGATTATTTGGATCTAAATGTACGTTTAGTAACAAAACCTAAAATCAAAGTTACTCTATTAAATAATACTCCTTTTATAGAAGTTTCTGTAAAAGTAAATGCCCGTATTCATTCTGTTTCAGAAGACTCAAATAATATGAATTCAAAAAATAAAAAAGAAATAGAAAATTGCCTTAACAAATATTTAGAAAGAAATATAAAAAATTATTTATATAAAACTGCAAAGGAGTTTGGTTCTGATATTTCAGGTTTTGGAAAACATGCTGCTTGTAATTTTTTAACATGGGATGATTGGATTACCTATAATTGGAATCATAATTACTCCAATTCCTTTTTCTCTGTACATGTAGATTCGTATTTAAAATCTGGATATTTATTATTAGATAGTTAATACTAAATTTTTAAGTACACATATTGATTTTTATAGGAGGAACATTATGAAAATTTTCATTCTTATTTTTATTTTTTTATTTAGTATTATAGTTTTTTTAAAAACATTTTTATATGGGTTATATGAAATAAAATCCAGAAAAAACTGGGTTCCTGGAATTATCATAATTATTATTGCTTTTATTTGCTTAATAGGTGTAAATATGGTTATTAAAATCCGTTAAAATAAATATTTATATAAAATTTTTTAAGAAAAAGTTAAATAATAACCCCACCTGCTAGATTTTCATCTTACAAGTGGGATTATTATTTTATTATACTTGATTATTTTTATTACCTAAATTTTTCAATTTTTCTATTATATCTGGAATATAATCTAGTAGCTTATCAATAGAACTACTATGTTCAATTGGTAATAATTTAACTGTTTCATTTTGAACTATAAGAAAAGCAATTGGGTTTATACTAACTCCTGCTCCGCTTCCTCCTCCAAAAGGTAATCTGTACTGTATTTCTTCATCTTTCTCTTTTTTTACGTATTCATCAACTGTTTCACTAGAGAATTCACTTCCTCCTGCTGCAAAACCAAATCCAACTTTTGAAATTGGTATAATTAAAGTATTATTTATGCTTTGTATCGGTTCTCCTACAATTGTATTTACATCAATCATTTCTTTTAAACTATTCATTACTGTATCCATCAAACCCTCTACTTGGTGTTCTTTCATATTTATAATTCCTCACTTTCTTTATTAATTTATATAATGTAATTATAATATGCACAAAATCAGCAGTAATAATACAGTCTAATTTCAAATTAATATAATTTTTATTTTGATATAATGGATTTATCTTATATTTTAAATTTTTACACATGATTAATTGACTATTTATTTTTAAAATATAGGATACAATTATAGCTATAATAACTGTTAATGACGTAGTTAAGAAAATATCTTGAGTATCAAAATTTATCTCAAATAATAATTTTTCTATTTTAGAATTAGATTCCTTAATTAATTTAACTATATCTTTATCAAAATTATATTGTGTTTTATTAAACTTTTTGCTTTTTAATTTATCACTAGTTGTTTTATATATCTCTAATTTTAATTTATTAACTACAAATATATATATAATAATTTCCAAAACAAACCTATTTTGATTTTTTTCTGTAATACTTTGTTTTGTTTTTATAAAAATTTTTACTTTAGAAAATAGGATAAGTATTATTAAAATACTTAAAATAAAAAAAAATAACAATAATTTTTCCATATTGTTATTTTTCCCATATAACAGCTAAATAAACATATTTACTATTATATTTTAATTCTATTTTGAATATTATTATGCTAAATAGATTATTTTTAGTTTTAATCAATTACCATTTTATTTATTTTTAATATTTTTTTATATTTTATTTATTATTTGATTTTAATTTATTTTTATTTTTTTTTAATGTTTTATTTATTTTTATTTTTTTCTACAATTATATCTCCAAAAATTTCTTCTTGTGTAGTTGTAACCTTACTTCTTCTTGATAATTCTAGTAATCCATTAAATGCTGTTACTACTTCATTTTTATGTTTATTTTTTGTAGAAAATAATTTATTAAAAACAAACTTTTTATTTTTTATTAGCTCTTTAAACATTTCTTTGACTTTATCTGTTACAGAATAAGTCTCAGTTATAGCTATTTTTTCTATATTTTTCGCATTTTTATTTAAACGACTTTTTGTTCTATTTATAATTTGAGAATATATTTCTGGTATTATATCCTTTTTATATTCTTTATCTAGTTTTTGAACTGGAAGATCTATAATATCTGGTAATTTATATGTTCTTTTAGAAAATACAAGAAAATTTTCTTTTAATTTTTTTGTAATCTCTTTATATTTTTTGTATTCTATTATTCTTCTTAATAATTCTTCTTCTGTTAGTTCCTTCTCATCTTCTCCATCAGATGGCAATAAAGATTTTGATTTTAAAAAAATCAATGTTGATGCCATAATTAGAAATTCACTTGTAACCTCAAGATTAATTTCTTCCATTGCATTTATGTAATCTATATATTGATCTGTAATATCACTTATTTTAATATCACACACATTCATTTTATTTTTATCTATTAAATGACACAATAAATCTAATGGACCTTCAAAATTATCTATTTTTATTGCATATTTATTTGTTTCTAATGTTAATATATTTTGCATTTATTTCTCCACCTTTGTTATAAATCTTCTAGAACTTTTTTAATGATATCAATATTATACCCTTTTTTTTCCAAAAAAGACTGAATTTTTTCATTTGTATCTTCTTTTCTTTTTTGCACTATTTTCTTTGCTGAGTTTATCTCAAACAAATAAAGTTTTTGATAATTATCTGATATATATGTATCTATTAAATCATTTTTTAATCCTTTTGTATATAGTTTATACTTAATTTCTTTTATAGATAATTTGTTAAGAGCAATAAAATCATTTACCACTCTTTCTATATATTTTTTATCATTTATATAATTGTTAAATTTTAATTCTTCTATTATTTTCTCAAATACTTCTAGTTCTATTTCATTTTTAAACTTTCTTTTTACTTCAGCTTCTGTTCTTTTTTTATATAATACAAATTTTAAAACTTTTGTTTTAAAAACATCATATTTTTTTACTATTTCAATTTTGTCTTTTGTTACGAAATTTTCTATATTTTCATCTATATTAACATTTTCTTTTAACATTATTTACCTACCAAATCAAAATATTATTTAATTTCCAAAATTAATTTATAAATTTTCTAATATTTCATTATTTTGTTCTTCTATAATATTTTTCTGTAATACTGTGTTGAATTTTTCTCTTATTTTCTTATCAATTTCCTCCATTAAATTAGGATTTTCTGATATATATTTTTTTGCATTTTCTCTTCCTTGTCCAATTTTATCTCCATTATAACTAAACCAAGAACCACTTTTTTCTATAATTTCAAAACCAACTGCAACATCTACTATATTACCTATTTTAGAAATTCCCTGACCATATAAAATATCAAATTCTGCTTCTTTAAATGGTGGTGCCACTTTATTTTTTACAACTTTAACTCTTGCTCTATTTCCTACAACCTCTCCATCTTGCTTAATATTTTCAATTTTTCTTATATCTAATCTAACAGAGGCATAAAATTTAAGTGCTCTTCCTCCTGTTGTTGTTTCTGGATTTCCAAACATAACTCCAATTTTTTCTCTTAGTTGATTTATAAATATTATAACTGTTTTAGACTTATTAATTGCTCCTGCTAATTTTCTTAATGCCTGTGACATTAATCGTGCTTGAAGTCCCATATGAGAATCTCCCATATCTCCATCTATCTCAGCTTTTGGTACTAAAGCTGCTACAGAATCCACTACAATTATATCTAATGCCCCACTTCTAACTAATGCCTCAGCTATTTCTAATGCTTGCTCTCCCGTATCTGGTTGTGAAACAATTAAATTATCAATATCTACTCCTAAATTTTTAGCATACACAGGATCTAATGCATGTTCTGCATCTATAAAAGCAGCTTCTCCCCCTAATTTTTGTGCCTCTGCTATCATATGTAATGTTAATGTTGTTTTACCAGATGATTCTGGTCCATAAACCTCTATTATTCTTCCTCTTGGAATACCACCTATTCCTAATGCCATGTCTAAACTCATTGCACCTGTTGGGATAGCTTCTATATTCATTGCTGTAAAATCTCCTAACTTCATAACTGAGCCTTTGCCAAATTGTTTTTCTATTTGACCTAATGCTGCTTCTAAAGCTTTCTTTTTTTCTGTGTTTTCTGTGCTCATACTATTTCCTCCTATTTTAAACATTTGTTTGTATTTCTTTTATTATACAATATATTATATTATTGTCAATGATTTTATACAATTTGATTTTTTAGACAACAAAGGACATGCTAAAACATGCCCCCCTTAAATATTTATATAATTTATTTTCTTGGCTCTATCATTATCTTTATCCCTGTTCTTTCTTCCCCCTCAACCTGTACTTCTGCGAATGCTGGTACACATACTAAATCAACTCCTGCTGGTGCTACAAACCCTCTTGCTATTGCTACTGCTTTAACCGCTTGATTTATTGCTCCTGCACCTATTGCTTGCATTTCAGCATAACTGTTTTCTTTTACCAATCCAGCTATTGCTCCTGCTACTGAATTTGGATTTGATTTTGACGAAATTTTTAGAATTTCCATTTTTTCCTCCTATACTTTTTGAATTTTGTTTTTCGAAATACAATTATATTTATATTATATTAACTCTTTAAAGTCTAGTAGTTTCAATGAATTTAAGGATAAATCGTATGTCAGAATTTTACATTTTTCGCCATTTATTTCATATTTATTCGAGTTATATTCATTAATCGACAATCTTCGTCATTAATTTCGAAAATACAACCATTAAAAATGCATTCTCCATCTGCTAATTTATATCTTTCTGGTAATGAAGTTAAAAATCTTTTTATTGAGGCATTTATATCCATTCCAATTACAGAATTTTTAGGTCCTGTCATACCAATATCCGTTATGTATCCTGTACCACATTTTAATATTTGTTCATCAGCTGTTTGAACATGTGTATGAGTTCCATATAATGCAGTTATTTTACCATCTAAAAAATGAGCCATAGCAATTTTTTCAGCAGTTGCTTCAGCATGAAAATCAATTATAATTATATCAGTTTCATTTTTTATTTTTTCTACAATCTCATGTGCAATATTAAAAGGATTTTCAGATAAAACATTCATATCTGTTCTTCCTATTAAATTAATTACACCTATTTTTTTATTATTACATTTATAAATATTATATCCTTTTCCCACAACTCCTTTAGAATAATTTGCGGGTCTAATAATCCTTGGATTGTCTATAAATGTAAAAATATCCTTTTTACCCCATGTATGGTTTCCCATTGTTACAACATCAACATTCTGATTTATTATGTCATTAAATGTTTGTATAGATATTCCCATTCCACCAGCTGAATTTTCACCATTAACTATTATAAAATCTATATTATTTTCTTTACGTATTCTAGGCAATTCTTCCTTTAGCTTTTTAACACCATTTTCGCCTATTATATCTCCTACCGCTAAAATTTTCATTATATCACTCCTAACTTTCAATACCAATTATTATATCTTATTCATATGCATTTTGCAACAAAAAAAAATCGCCATATTGGCGATTTTTAATATTTTATTTTGCAAAGTCTATAACTCTTGTCTCTCTTATAATATTTATTTTTATTTGACCTGGGTATTCCATTTCGTCTTCAATTCTTTTTGCAATATCTCTAGACATTAGAACCATTTGATCATCTGTAATTTTTTCTGGTTTTACAATTATTCTAATTTCTCTACCAGCTTGAATTGCATATGATTTATCTACTCCTTCAAATGAATCTGCAATAGATTCTAGGTTTTGTAGACGTTTAATATATGCTTCTAAAGTTTCTCTTCTTGCTCCTGGTCTTGATGCTGAAATAGCGTCTGCTGCTTGTATTAAAACTGCTTCTAAACTTTTTGGCTCAACATCTCCATGATGTGCTTCAACTGCATTTATAACAATACCAGTTTCTTTGTATTTTTTTAATACATCCACACCAATTTCAACATGTGTTCCCTCCATATCATGGTCTAAAGCTTTTCCAATATCATGTAACAATCCTGCTCTTCTTGCAACCTTAGGATCTAATCCCATCTCATCAGCCATAATTCTTGCCAAATTTGAGACTTCTATTGAATGGTTTAATACATTTTGTCCATAGCTTGTTCTATATTTAAGTTTACCTAACAATTTTACTAAATCTGGATGTAATCCAATAACTCCTGTTTCTAATACAGCTCTTTCACCCTCTTCTTTAATGTTAGCTGCAACTTCTTCTTTTGTTTTTTCTACCATTTCCTCTATTTTAGCTGGGTGAATTCTACCATCATTAATCAGTTTTTCAATTGCAATACGTGCAACTTCTCTTCTTAACGGATCAAAACCAGATATAACAACAGCTTCAGGTGTATCATCAATTATCAAATCAATTCCTGTTAGATTTTCAAGCATTTTGATATTTCTTCCTTCTCTACCTATAATTCTACCTTTCATATCATCATTTGGTAATGTTACAATTGATACAGTAGTCTCAGAAGTATGATCAGCAGCACATTTTTGTATAGCATATCCAACCATTTCTTTTGCATTTTTTTCAGCAGTTTCTTTTGCTTGTTCATCTAATTGTCTAATTAAAGCAGCTTTTTCTACTGTTATCTGTTTTTCAACCTCAGATAATAAATGTTTTTTTGCTTCATCTATTGATAATCTTGCAATTTTTTGAAGTTCTTCGATTTGTTGATTAATTGTTTCGTCTAAAACTTTACCTCGTTCTTCTATTTCCTCATTTTTTTGTTGTAATTCATTTTCTTTTCTTTCTAGTTGATTAACTTTGTTTTCTAAGTTTTCTTCTTTTTGCACAATTCTTTTTTCTTGATTTTGTACTTCTGTTCTTCTTTCCTTTATCTCTTGATCTAAGTCTTTTCTAGCAGCCATAATTTCTTCTTTAGCTTTAAATATTTCTTCTTTCTTTTTATTTTCAGCTTCTTTTATTGCCATTTCTACTATACGCTTAGCTTCGCTCTCAGCACTTTGTAATTTTGATTCAGCTATTTTCTTTCTAATTAAAAATCCTACAAATGTGAAAATTACTGCAGAGATAAGAAAAGTGACGATAATTATTATTGTTTGTTCCATAATTTCGAACACCTCTTTCTATTTAATTTTCAATGTTCAATTTAAATATATAACACTTTTAAATATATTTTAATTTCACACCTTTATTTTATCTTTATTATTGTAAACTGTCAAGTATATTTGAAAAAAAACAAAAGGAACAGCCAATTAAAGCTATTCCTTTTCTTTATTTTTTAGTATTATGCTCTTGGATGAGCCTTTTGATAAATATTTTTTATTCCTTCATCTTGAAACTGCATATAAACTTGTGTTGATGATATATCTGAATGTCCTAGCATAGTTTGAATTGCTTTTAATTCAGCACCATTTTGTAATAAATGAGTTGCAAAAGAATGTCTTAAAACATGTGGTGTAATGTCTTTTGAAATATGAGCTTGTTCTTTATAATATTTAACTATTTTCCAAAAACCTTGTCTTGTTAATCTTTTTCCATTTATATTAACAAATAAAGATTCTGTATTATCATTTTTTACAATGTATGGTCTTGCCTCATCTATATATTCTTTTAAAGCTTTTAATGCTAATGATCCAAGTGGTATATTTCTTTGTTTTGTTCCTGTTTTACAAATAACAAAACCTTCAGAAATATTTACATCTTTTACATTTAAAGAGATAATTTCTGTAACTCTCATACCTGTTGCATATGCAAATTCAAGCATAGCCTTATCTCTTGTTCCTTTTAAATCAACATCTTTAGGTTGGTCTAATAATAATTCAACCTCACTTGCAGTTAAAATACAAGGAACTCTTTTTTCTATTTTAGGTGATTGAAGACTTGTTGTAGGATCTTCTTTTACTTTTTTTGTTCTTAAAAGATATTGGTAAAAAGATCTTATTGATGCTAAATTACGTGATATTGTAGAAGCTTTTTTTCCAATAGTTTCTAAATGTTCTAAATATTCACTAATAGTTTTCTCATCTGTTTTTGAATAATTTGTTTGATTTTGATCCATATATTTTTGAAATTGTGATATATCTCTTTTATATGATTGTAATGTGTTATCTGATAACTTTTTATCATTTTGAAGAAATTCCAAAAAAAGTTTAATTTGTTTTTCCATTTTTTTTTTGCTCCCTTACCTTTTATTTGTAGATTCAAAGTCTTAAATAAGACAATTTACATAAACTATATATGTTATATCAGATTAATGGTAAATTGTAAATACATTTTCCTAAAATTCTACAAAATATTTATTTTAATTTACATATTATATATACCTTGTTATAAACATAATCAAATTACCAGAACCATATGTTTCTATTACTGCTGCAACAATTGAAACAACTAATATTATAATAGAAAACATGGAATGTTTATATATTTCTATTTTTATATTTTCTTTTCTTCTATCTTGCATAATTGCTTTATATAATTTTGTTCCACTTATGCTTAAAGCAAATAATGATGGTATAAATATTATATTTTGAAGAAATAAAGATGATAATACAAAAATCAACCCTTTTCCACTTCCCAATGTTAAGACAACTGCAGATATAGTATAACCTAAACAATATCCTCTAAATCCAACGACTCCATACAATAACGGCATTCCAATTACTGTTGATCCAATAAACCATAATAATACAACCAATTTTATATTATTAAAAATACTAGTCTGAAGTAAAACATTTATATCAATTCTATATTGATTACTTTTTATTGAATCTATAAATGCTTGAATATATCCATTTACATTTTTTTGTGTTTCTATATCTGTTTTATTTATTACTAAAACACCTAGTATAACTCCTATCAAAAAAACAAATAATAAACCTATGTATTCTTTAATGTTATATACAATATGTTTATATATAATATTTTTTAGTTTGTTCATTTTTTCATGCTTAGAATGTATTTTATTAGTGTATAACCTAGAAGTATGTTTGACACTTTTTTTCTCTCGCTTTGCAGTAGAAGAATTTTTAGGTTCCCTATAATTATATTTACTATTATTCTTTCCCATTATAACAATATTTTTCATTTGTCCCTCCATATGAATCAACAGTTTATACATAATGTGTATTCAATAATGATTCTTTTAGAACATAATAAAAATTTAAAAATTCGTTTATAGAATTATCTATATATATTATAATTTTTTAAACATATAATTTTACTCTTTAATTCTACCATATACCCCGCCTCCACCGGCCTCAATCTTCATTTTTCCATCTTTAGCATTTGTTATTATGTTTGCAATTTTTTCCCCAACAACACCCTCTAAATCATCTTTAGATAATTTATGTAATATATTCATTTCTGTATCAAAATTACTTAATAATTTATCGATAGTTTTTGACCCTAGTCCTGGCATAAATGTTAATGGAATTTGATATATATATGGAGGTCTGTTTTTAGGACTAATAGAGGTTACTTTATCTTTTATAAATTCAACCCTATCAAAAACTCCCATTGTTATATTTCTGCTATCACATGTATCACATTTAAAAACTGGTGCATCCCCTATTATATTTTTCTCACAAATTTCACAATAAGTTCTATTATATTTTCCTAATTTAGGGTCCATACCGTAATTAGCGATTACTTTTCTCCCATCTTCATTTTTTAATGCCTTAACAATTTCTTTAAAACTAATACTACCAACCAACATTTTATTATATTCTCTTGCAATTTTAGGTAATGAATGTGCATCTGAATTTGTTAAAAACGTTTTATTTTCAAGCTCAGATATCATATCAGCATATACAGTATCAGAACTTAAACCTAATTCAACTGCATAAATTTTACTAAATTTTTCCTTAAATATTTTTTCCATTCTATCTGTACAATTGCCATAAAAACTTTTATGTGGAGTAAATGCATGTGCTGGTATTAAAATACCATTGAATTTTTCAACTATATCTATTAGTTCATAAGCAGAGATATCAGCTCTTTGAGAACTTAAAGTAATATTTTTAATATGTTTGCTCATTTCTCCTGAGAAAGCTTTTATATCTTCTAATGTTGGAAAATAACATAAATTATGTGCACTTCCTGTTTTTCCTTGTTCATTTATTTCTGATGTCTCAATTTCACTACCTAATATTATACATACTTTATCTTTATAAATTATTCCACCATCTTTTATTTCATAGGCTTCACCTGTTTCTAAAAATCTATCAATATCTGATATTACATGTGGAGAAGCACAATCTATAATTCCTACAACACTAATTCCTTTTCTATCAACACATTCTTTTGCAATATTTGCAAAATTTAAACTTCTTGCTCCTGTTATTTTTACTGGTTTTCCATTTTCACTTCTTCCTATATGTACATGTAAATCCGCATATATTTCGTTCATTTGTTAGTCCTTCTTTCTATTTGATGATTTTTCATTTGATTTATTTAATATTTTTATCTCTTTTAAAACTTTTCTAATCCCTTAGTATAATCTAAATTCGCCAAAGAACCTTCTTTATAAGAAAGTGTATATACATCTGTTGCAAATCTATCAATTTCTAGCATTCTTTTATAATTTTTATTAGAATTCTTGTCTTCGAATTTTTTTACTGATGTAATAATTGGAACTTTTACATTATAATTTTTTAATTCTGAAATTATTTCTTTTCCTTTATCATTAAATCCTAAAACTCTTATATATGGCGATATTTTTTTTGACATATTCATATCTTTTTTTGTTATGCCTAATAAAGAAAAAAGTAATATTCTTTGTAAACGAGTTTGAGTATATCTTTTAGATTTAATAATATTTATAATGCCATCTATTGTATTACAAAAATTAGCAGCATATTTTATACTATTTTCTAATCCTTCTGAAACATCTGGTAATTGAGATATTTGTTCTATAGTCATTTTTCTTAAATTATAAATAATTTCTTTCTCATATCTATAAACATCTAAAACTACATTTCCTAATTCTGTTTCTTTTCTTAAAATATCATAAGTAGATCTAGGTACCACTTTTACTATATCTCCAAAATATTTATTAGACAACATCTTTCTTATTCCTGTTGCACTAGCAAAATCATCAACTATTTTTTCTTCATTATAATAGACTTTTTCTCTTTTTACTGGAATCGGTTCAATTGCAGCTTTTGTATTTTTCAATGCTTTTAAATATTCAACACCTAAAATATTATTAGGATTGTTTAATATGTTTTTATACCTCAAATTGTCATTTAAATACAAAATAAGAGCGTTTTCTCTTGCTTTCGGATATGATATACCTTTTTTTAATTCTTCACTTAAAATTGATTTATACTCCTTTGGTTCATCTATAAGAACTTTAGAAATATTATTTAGTGCTGCTATATCTGATGTTTCTATTCCAAATGATATTTTGTTTACTATATTTAGCTCATTTAAAATTTTAATTGCCCCACTAGCAAAATTTTCCGCACTAGATATACTATATAAAGTTGGAAGTTCAATAACTAAATCTATTCCATTTTGAAGTGCCATTTTCGCTTTTGTCCATTTATTAACAATAGATGTACTACCTCTTTGCGTAAAATTTCCACTCATTACTAAAACTGTATAGTCAGAATTTGCAAGTTTTTTAGCTGTCTCTAAATGATATAAATGTCCATTATGAAAAGGATTATACTCAGCAATAATTCCTAACACGTTTTTTTCCATAAAAGAACACAACCTTTCTATTTTATTATTAATTACTTGCTCTTGTAATCTTTTACTGTTATAATACCATAAAAAGCAAATTATGCAAATAGAAATTTATAATTTATGAAAGGTTGTGTTCTTTTATGGATATGGAAAAAAAATTAGATGAGGTAATAATTTACACTGATGGTGCATGCTCTGGAAATCCTGGTCCTGGTGGATGGGGTACAATTTTAATGTTTAAAGAGAAAAAGAAAGAAATTTCAGGTGGTTTGCCAGATACCACGAACAACATAATGGAAATAACAGCAGTTATAGAAGGTTTAAAACTTTTAAAATATCCTTGTAAAGTAAGTGTATATAGTGATAGTGCTTATGTAGTTAATGCTTTTGATAAAGGTTGGATTAATAACTGGATAAAAAATGGTTGGAAGACCTCAGGTAAGGACCCTGTTAAAAATAAAGAATTATGGCAGGAATTATATGAATTAACTAAAATTCATGATGTTAAATTTGTAAAGGTTAAAGGTCATAGTGATAACGAATTTAACAACAGATGTGATGAACTTGCAAGAAATGCAATAAACCAATAATATCTGACAATAATTAAAGTTTTCATACAATTTTAAGATTCCAAAAAAATAGATAAACTTTTTTAAATTACAGCGATTCAAAAAAAATATATAAATTTTTTAAAATACTGCGATTACAAAAAAATATATAAATTTTTTTAAAATACTGCTAATAAACAGAAGTTCTTCTAAAAAGAATAAAAGAGTAAAGTTAAACTTTACTCTTTTTTTGACTAGTCTTCTTTTTTAGCAACTATTTCTTCTCCATCATAGTATCCGCAACTTGGACATATTCTATGTTGCATCATTGTTTCATGACAATGTGGGCATTCTACTAAATTTTTTGCTCCTAATTTCCATGTAGATCTTTTTAAATGTGTTCTTGCTTTTGACCATCTTCTTTTTGGTTGTGCCATTTTAATCCCTCCCTTGTATTCTCTAGAATGTATCTATATAATAGTATTTTATAACTTTTTAACGTCACTTTAAAAGTATACTAGCTTTTTTTGATTTTGTCAAGATAATTTCGAATATATTTTTTATTTTTGAAATATAATATAAAGATTATTTAAATATTTGCAAATAATGAAATTTTTTAAGATAAATGGAGGAAATTTATGTGTGGGTTAATAGGTTTACTAGATTTTACAAAAGACACTTCTAATTTAAAAGATATTGTAATAGATATGAATGAAACATTATCTAAAAGAGGGCCTGATGAAGAGGGCTTTTATTATGAAAACAACGTATGTCTAGCTCATAGAAGACTTGTTGTAGTTGATCCTGATGGTGGTAAACAACCTATGAGTTTTCAATATAATGATAACATTTATACAATAATTTATAATGGACAATTATACAATACAAACACATTAATGGAGGAATTAAAAGATAATGGTTTTATTTTTAATAACCATTCTGATACTGAAGTTCTTTTAAAAAGTTTTATACATTGGGGCTATGATGTTATTAAAAAAATAAATGGAATTTATGCATTTGCCATATGGGATAAAAACAAAAAAGAATTATTTTTTGCCAGAGATCATTTTGGTGTAAAACCTTTTTATTATAGCCAAATAGACACAACATTTATTTTTGCATCAGAAATAAAATCATTATTAAAATTTCCTGGGTTAAGACCTAAACTTGACAGTCAAGGCATTTCTGAATTACTTGGATTAGGCCCTGCACACACTCCTGGAATTGGAATATTTAAAAATATTAATGAATTAAAACCAGCTCATTATGGTATATATAACAAAAATGGACTTTTCCTTCAAAAATATTGGGAATTAGTTAGCAAACCTCATACAGATAGTCTAGGAAAAACCTGTGAAAAAGTTAGAGATTTATTAGAAAATTCCATAAAATCCCAACTAGTTTCTGATGTACCACTTTGTACATTTTTATCTGGAGGACTTGATTCTAGTATTATAACTCTCTATGCTTCAAACTATTGCAAAGAAAATAATTTGCATCCATTAGAAACATATTCCGTAGATTATCTAGATAATGATAAAAACTTTGTTGCAAATGATTTTCAACCAGATTCAGATAAATTTTTTATAGACCTGCTTATAAAAAAATTAGATATAAATCATCACAATGTTATTCTTGATACTCCAGAATTAGCTGATAATTTAGAAAATGCAATGCTTGCTAGAGATTTCCCTGGAATGGCAGATGTTGATTCTTCTTTACTCCTTTTTTGTAAAAATGTAAAAAAGAATGCAACAGTTGCTTTAACAGGAGAATGTTCTGATGAAATATTTGGAGGATACCCATGGTTTTTTAGAGATGACTCTTTAAACTCGGGAACTTTCCCTTGGTCAATAGCATTAACTCAAAGACAATTATTACTTAATTCTGAAATTTCTAAACATTGTAATATTAAAGAATATGTTAATTATAGGTATTTTGAAAGTTTAAGTAAAGTTGAAATTCTAGAAACTGATTCTGAAGAAACAGCAGAAAAAAGAAAAATTTCATATTTAACTTTAAATTGGTTTATGCAAACATTATTAGAACGTTCTGACAGAATGGCAATGTACAATGGCGTTGAACTTAGAGTTCCTTTTTGTGAATATAAACTTGCAGAGTATGTATGGAATATACCATGGGAATTAAAGTCTCTAAATGGACGCGAAAAAGGCCTTCTTAGATATGTTATGAAAGATTATTTGCCTGCACAAATAATAGATAGAAAAAAGAGCCCATATCCAAAAACATGTAACCCTACTTATTTAGAAAAAGTTAAAAAAATGTTAACATTAATAATTAATAATTCTGAATCTCCAATAAACAAAATTTTAAATCGTGATTATATAATAGAAATTATAAAAACTGATGGAAAATCCTTTACAAGACCATGGTTTGGGCAATTAATGACAGGCCCTCAATTAATTGCATATCTAGTTCAATTAAATATGTGGCTTGAACATTATAATCCTGAAATAATACTATAAACATAAATAAGTATATATTTATTAAAGAATTAGCTTAATTAATGTTAGCAATTAAATTCCTCGCCATATCATATGATTATTTATTTATTAAAGATTTAGCTTAATTATTGTTAGCAATTAAATTCCTTGCCATATCACATGATTATTTATTTTTTAAAGATTTAGTTTAATTATTGTTAGAAATCAAACTAAATCTTTTTAAGAATATCTATTAAATTTTTTTAGAAAATTTTATAGTTGCTTGTGCTGCAGCTATTCTTGCAACAGGCACTCTGAATGGAGAACAAGATACATATGTAAGTCCTATTTTATGACAAAAATCTATTGTTTCTGGATTACCACCATGTTCACCACAAATTCCCAATTCAATATTAGGCCTTTGTTTTTTTCCTAATTTAACAGCCATTTCAACTAGTTTACCAACACCTTTTTCATCAATCTGAATAAACAAATCATGATTATAAATTTTTTTGTCATAATAATCCTGTAAAAATTTACCAGAATCATCTCTACTAAAACCAAATGTCATCTGTGTTAAATCATTTGTTCCAAATGAGAAAAATTCTGCTTCTTTTGCAATCTCATCAGCAATTAAGCAAGCTCTTGGAATTTCAATCATTGTACCTATTTTGTATTCTATTTTAACATTATATTTATTTAATATTTTTTCAGCCTCTTCGATTATTATATTTTTTACAATTTTTAATTCATTAGAATCACCAATTAAAGGAATCATAATTTCTGGTTTTACTTTTTTACCTTTTTTAGATACATTTATTGCTGCTTCTATTATAGCTCTAGTTTGCATTTTAGCAATTTCAGGATATGTTATATCTAATCTACACCCTCTATGTCCCATCATAGGGTTAAACTCATGTAAATCTATTACAACTTTTTTTAGTTCATCAAATGTTATATTCATATCTTTTGATAACTGACTAATTTCTTCATCATTATGTGGCAAAAACTCATGTAATGGTGGATCTAGCAATCTTATTGTTACATGATAACCTTCCATTGTTTCATATAATTTTTCAAAATCCATTCTTTGTATTGGTAGTATTTTTTCTAATGCTTGTTCTCTTTGTTTTGCTGTTTTAGAAACTATCATTTCTCTAATTGCTTTTATTCGTTTTGAATCAAAAAACATATGCTCTGTTCTACATAAACCAATTCCTTGAGCACCAAATTCCAATGCTTGTTTTGCATCTTTTTCATTATCTGCATTTGCTCGTACTTGTAGTTTTTTTATATCATCTGCCCAAGATAATACCTTTGCAAAATCTCCTGTTATAGATGCAGGAACCGTATCAATTTTCCCAAAATAAACATCTCCTGTAGAACCATCTAATGAAATAAAATCACCTTCTTTTAACTCGATTTTGTTTTCATTTTCCTTTTCCACTGTTAATGTTTTTTTATCTTCGTCAATACTTATTTCACTACATCCTGAAATACAACATTTTCCCATTCCTCTTGCTACAACAGCAGCATGTGATGTCATTCCTCCCCTTACTGTTAGAATTCCATTACATATTAACATTCCTTCAATATCTTCTGGAGAAGTTTCTAATCTTACTAATATTAATTCCTTCTCATTATTTTTTATTAATTCTTTTGCCCTATCAGCAGAAAAAACTATTTTACCAAAACTTGCTCCAGGTGATGCTGGCAATCCTTTCACTATTTTTTTTGCATTTTTTAAACTTTTAGGTTCAAATCTTGGATGTAATAATTGTTCTATTTGATTTGGCATAATTCTCATTATAGCTTCAGATTTACTAATCATTTTTTCTTCTACCATATCAACAGCAATTTTCAAACTCGCTTCCGCTGTTCTTTTTGCATTTCTTGTTTGCAATATATATAGCTTTCCATGTTCTATAGTAAATTCCATATCTTGAACATCTCTATAGTGTTTCTCAAGTTTTTTTGCATATTTTATAAATTTTTCATATGATTTTTCATCAAATTCTTTTAGTTGTTCTAAGGATTCTGGAGTTCTTATTCCAGCTACAACATCTTCTCCTTGTGCATTAATTAAAAACTCGCCAAAAACTTTATTTTCACCGGTAGCTGGACTACGAGAAAAAGCTACACCTGTTCCGCAATCATTCCCCATATTTCCAAAAACCATTTGTTGAATATTAACTGCAGTTCCCCAATCGTCAGGTATATTATTAATCTTTCTATATGTTATAGCTCTCGAATTATTCCAAGATTTAAATACTGCTTCAACTGCTTGTAATAATTGTTTTTTAGGGTCTTGGATAAAATCTTCATCTGTTTCATTTTTATAAATATTTTTAAATATATTAACTAAATCTAATAAATCATTTTCATCCAATTCTGTGTCTTGTTTTATATTTTTTTCTATTTTTTTATTTTCAATCGCTTTCTCAAATAGATTACTAGAAATTCCTTTTACAACATCACTGTACATTTGTATAAATCTTCTATAACTGTCATATGCAAATCTCTTGTTTTTTACGGCAATAATGTTTGCTACCTCATCATTTATCCCTAAATTCAATATAGAATCCATCATTCCAGGCATAGATGCTCTTGCACCAGATCTTATTGAAATTAATAACGGTTTTTTATTATCACCCAGTTTTTTTCCTGTTTGCTCTTCTAATTTTTCTAAAGAACTATATATTTGTTTTTCTAAATTTTTTGAAAGTTTTTTTCCATCAGAATAATATTTTACACATGCTTGTGTCGTAATAATAAAGCCAGGTGGCACCGGCATTCCTAAATTTGTCATTTCAGACAAATTTGCGCCTTTACCACCTAGCAAATGAGACATTTGTGCATTTCCTTCATTAAATAGATAAACCAATTTTTTCATTGTTTATTCCTCCTCATCTTTTGTAAAAACATTGTTATTAAATATTTTTCTGTAATAGAATTTAATAATTTATTTCTATTTCATTTTTTATGATTAAATTTTAAAATTGAATTTTAGAATCTATCCATTTTTCCAATTCATTTATTGGAACTCTTACTTGTTCCATCGTGTCTCTATCTCTAATTGTAACTTGTTCATCTTCTAATGTATCAAAATCAACAGTTACACAATATGGTGTTCCTATTTCGTCTTCTCTTCTGTATCTTTTTCCTATACTTCCAGATTCATCATAATCACACATAAATTTTTTAGAAAGTTTATTATATATTTCTTCTGCTTTTTCACTTAATTTTTTTGACAATGGTAATACTGCAACTTTAAATGGTGCAATAGCAGGATGTAAATGTAATACTGTTCTAGTATCTCCCTGTTCAATTTCCTGTTCCTCATAACTATTACATAAAAAAGCAAGAACAGCTCTATCACATCCTAATGATGGTTCTATACAATATGGAACATATTTTTCATTTGTTTCTGGATCCAAATATGATAAATCTTGTTTTGAACTTTCCATATGTCTTTTTAAATCATAATCTGTTCTATCAGCAATTCCCCATAACTCCCCCCATCCGAAAGGGAATCTAAACTCTATATCAGTTGTAGCCTTACTGTAAAAAGATAATTCTTCTTTACTATGATCTCTAAGTCTCATATTTTCTTGTTTCATGCCTAAATCTAACAACCAATTTTTACAAAAATTTCTCCAATATTCAAACCATTCTAAATCTGTATTTGGTTTGCAAAAAAATTCAAGCTCCATTTGCTCGAATTCACGAGTTCTAAATGTAAAATTTCCTGGTGTTATCTCATTTCTAAAAGCCTTTCCAATTTGAGCAATCCCCATAGGCATTTTTTTTCTTGTTGTTCTTAATACATTTTTAAAATTTACAAATATACCTTGTGCTGTTTCAGGTCTTAAATATATTGTTGAAGTTGTATCTTCAGTTACTCCCTGAGATGTTTTAAACATTAAATTAAATTTTCTAATTTCTGTAAAGTTCTGTTTACCACAATTTGGACAAATTATATTGTTTTCTTTAATATAATTAATCATTTTTTCATCAGACCATCCATCAACTACTTCTTCGCAATTATTTTCATGCATCCATTCTTCAATTAATTTGTCTGCTCTATGTCTTGTTTTACACTCTTTACAATCCATTAAAGGATCACTAAACCCTCCTACATGACCTGTTGCTATCCATGTTTGAGGATTCATAAATATTGCTGCATCTAGTCCAACATTATATTTATTTTCTTGAACAAATTTTTTCATCCAAGCTTTTTTTACATTGTTTTTTAATTCTACACCCAATGGTCCATAATCCCATGTATTTGAAAGACCACCATATATTTCTGAACCTGGAAATATTATTCCTCTGTTTTTACATAATGCTACTATTTTTTCCATACTATATGACATATTATTATCTCCTTTGTTATGATTTTGTAGTAATTTTATCAATTTTACCCATAAAAGTCAATTATAAAGCTATATAATTAGAACTTTTTATACTTATGTTTACTCAATTTACTATATTTGAAACTATGTAACCTGTGGATAAAGTGGATAAGTCTGTGAATAACTGATATTACTTAAGTTTAAATATGAGTTATTCACATCATTTATTATATTAACTATTTTATGAAAACTTTACTTTTTTTATGTTTTTTATGTGTACTTTAATATAATATTTAATATTATATTTGTTTTTACAAAATATATTTTTCAAAAACCTTATATACACTAATAAAATTTTTTCTAAATATCTTTTTAAAATATCATTTACAAACTAAACTAGCAAAAAATTCTTTTAAAATAACTTCTTAAAATAATATTTGCAAACCATATTTTTAATCTAATTTCTATAAAAAAGCTATTTTACAAAATAATAGATCAATAAACTTAATTCTATTATAAGTATAATTGGAAATCCAATTGTAAAATATTTTTTTTTGGTTTTATGCCTTAAAAAATATATACCTAATATTCCTCCAATACCTCCTCCAAGTAAAACACTAAAAAACAAAGTGCTCTCCTTAATCCTCCACTGATTTTTTATTGAACGATTTTTATCTATTGCCATTAATAAAAATGTAAATAGATTTATAATTATTATATATATTAGTATATTTTTTATTGATAATAATGAAATCATGTTATTATTCATATATTTTTTCCTTTCGCTCTTAACAAATGTTAAAATAAATTAAGTTGATTACTTTGGGCTTGAATTATTATTTGTTCATCTAACTTATTACTAAAATATACTAAGTTGATTACTTTGGGCTTAAATTATTATTTCTTCATATAACTTATTTATTATTAAAATAAACTAAGTTGATTACTTTGGCTCATTCCTTCAAGAACACCAGCCATTTTTAAAGTTTCCAAACCAACTTTACCAATTTTAGCTCTAATCTTTAAATCATCTATAGACATAAACCTTCCATCAATTCTTGCTTTAATTATATTTTCTGCATCAACCTGTCCAAATCCTGGAATAGAAGACAATGGAGGTCTTATACCATCTTGTTCCATTATAAAATTAATTGAGTTTGACTTGTACAAATCTATTGGAAGAAAACTAATACCTCTTTCATACATCTCTAGAACTAATTCCAGAACAGGATACATTTCTTGTTCTTTATTTGAAGCTGTATTTCCTGCAAGCTCAATCTCCTTCATTTTATTTTTAACTCTATCTTTTCCATGACACATTATTTCACTATCAAATTGTTTAGCTCTAATCGAAAAATATGCAGTATAATATGCAGAAGGAATATGAACCTTAAACCAAGCAATTCTAAATGCCATCATTACATATGCTGCAGCATGAGCTTTTGGGAACATGTATTTAATTGTTTCACAAGATTTTATGTACCAATCTGGTATTTCATATTCCTTCATTAATGTTTTAAATTCTTCCCATTTATCAGGAATTTTAAGTGCCAAACCTTTACGAACTAATTCCATAATTTTAAATGCTGGCTTAGGTGGTAATCCTTTTTTTATTAAATAAATCATAATATCATCTCTACAACAAATAGCATTATCAAGTGTAACAGTTCCAGCATTTATTAAATCCTGGGCGTTATTAAGCCATACATCTGTTCCATGAGATAAACCAGAAATACGTATTAGTTCTTCAAAAGTTTTAGGTTTTGTGTCCATTAACATTCCTTTTACAAATTTTGTCCCAAATTCTGGTACACCATTACTTCCAATTTCAGATTTAATTTGTTCTGGTTTTAAACCCAGTGCTTCAGTAGAAGAAAATATGGACATTGTTTTTTTATCATCTAATGGAATTTTTTTAGGATCTACACCTGTAATATCTTGAAGCATTCTAATTATAGTAGGATCATCATGTCCTAATATATCTAATTTCAACAAATTTTGATCAATAGAATGATAATCAAAATGTGTTGTAATTATTTCTGAATTCGGGTCATCTGCTGGATGTTGTACAGGAGTGAATTCGTAAATTTCTCTTCCTTTTGGAACAACAATTATTCCACCCGGATGTTGTCCTGATGTTCTTTTTATTCCTGTACATCCTTGAGATAATCTTATAACTTCAGCATTATTAACTGGTACTGACCTTTCTTCATAATACTTTTTAACATACCCAAATGCTGTTTTATCTGCAATTGTTCCAACTGTTCCTGCTTTATATGTAGTACCTTTACCAAATATTATTTCTGTATATTTATGTGCTTTAGCTTGATATTCACCTGAGAAATTCAGATCTATATCTGGTTCTTTATCACCATCAAAACCAAGAAATGTCTCAAAAGGAATATCCATTCCATCTTTTTCGAATTTATTTCCACACTTTGGGCAATCTTTATCTGGCAAATCAAAACCATTTTTCAACCCATAATCTGTAAAATCCGAATATTTACAGTTTGGACATCTATAATGAGCAGGTAAAGAATTAACCTCAGTAATACCCGTTGTATAAGCCACAAAAGATGATCCAACTGAACCTCTTGATCCAACTAAATATCCATCTTCATTAGATTTCCAAACTAATTTCTGTGCTATTATATACATAACTGAAAATCCATTTTGAATTATTGAATCTAATTCCTTTTTCATTCGTGCTTCTACTATTTCTGGTAAAGGATTCCCATATAATTCATAAGCTTTTTCATATGAAATATCTTTTATTGTTTGTTCACAATCTTTTATATAAGGTGGACATTTTTCTGGTGATATAGGACTTATTTTTTCACACATATCAGCTATTTTGTTAGTATTTGTAACTACTACTTCATATGCTTTTTCTTTTCCTAAATATTCAAATTCTTTTAGCATCTCCTGTGTTGTACGTAAATATAATGGTGCTTGTTCATCTGCATCTTCATAACCTTGTCCTGCCATTAAAATTCTTCTATATATTTCATCTTGTGGGTCTAAAAAATGAACATCACAGGTTGCAACAACAACTTTATTTAATTTATCACCTAAATTTACAATCTTTTTATTTATATCCTCAATTGCCTTAACATCTGGTACAGTTTCATTTTTTACTAAAAACATATTGTTTCCAGTTGGTTGTATTTCCAAATAATCGTAATCTGATGCAATCTCCTCTAACTCTTCATCTGTTTTTCCAGATATAATTGCCTTATATAATTCACCAGCTTCACAAGCACTTCCTATAATAAGTCCTTCCGAATATTTTTTATATATTGATTTTAAAACTCTAGGCTTTTTAAAGAAGTAATCTAAATGAGATATTGATATCAATTTATATAAATTTTTTAGTCCAACATAATTTTTAGCAAGTATTACAGCATGATATATTGGAAGTTTTTTATAATCAGCTTGTCCAGATATTAATCTATCTACATCATTTAATGTTTTTACACCTTTTTCTTTTAACATATCTAACATTATATTAAATATTTGAACTGTTGTATTTACATCATCTAAAGCTCTATGAGCGACTTCAACTTTTATACCTAAATTATCCGCTATTATACCTAACTTATATTTTTTAAAATCCGGAAATAAATCTTTAGCAAGTCTTAATGTATCTATATAAGTATTTTTTAATTTAAACCCTAATTTTGTGGCATTATATTTTAAAAATCCCATATCAAAATCTGCATTATGTGCAACAATAACTGAATCGCCAATAAATTCAATTAATTTTGGCATAACTTTATCTATTATTTCTGCGTCTTTAACCATTTCATTAGTAATTTTTGTTACTTCAGTAACTTGAGGTGGGATTGGTTTTTCTGGATTAACAAAACAAGAGAATTCATCTATTATCTTTCCTTCTTTTATTTTCATTACACCAATTTCTGTTATTTTTTCTGTTCTAAAAGAAAACCCTGTTGTTTCCAAATCTAGTACACAATATGTAGTATCAATATTTTGTTTTCTAGGAAATGATACAGCCATGTTTTTATCTGGAACCATATATGCTTCAACACCATAAATAACTTTTATATCAGGATTATCATAACCCACAACTTTGTGAGCCTCTGGGAAAGATTGAACTACACCATGATCTGTTATTGCAATTGCTTTCATTCCCCATTTCATCGCTCTTTTTATAATATCTTTTGCAGAATTCATACCATCCATTTGACTCATCTGAGTATGTAAATGAAGCTCAACTCTTTTTACTTCTGATTCATCTTTTCTTGATTCTTTTTTTACACCCTGAGTTTCTAGAATAATATTTGCTATTATGCCTAATTCCTTAGAAAATGGGTCAAACTGAGCTGTACCAGCTATTTTAACTCCTGGAGCCTCCTTTAGTCTACACATAATATTTTTTACTTTATCTTTTTCAGCAAAAATTTTGCATGTTATTGTACTTGTTCCGTCATAAACATCAAAAATAATTAAAACTTTTCCTGTTTTTAATTCTCTAGAATCAATACTTATTATTTCACCATCAACAGAAATTTTTCCACTATCAACTGATATATCAATAATCTTAGCTAATGGATCTTTAATATTAGTGCTTCTTCCATATATAATAGGAGAAGGACCTTCTTCCTTACCTTCTTGATTATTATTTTCTGATTTATTTTCTTCGCTAACGGAATTATTATTTGAATTATTATTAGAAATATTGTTGGCATTGTTGTTGGAAACATTGTTAGCATTAGATTCTTCTTCGAACATTTTTTTTGCTTCTTCATTACGTTTTTTAACATCCATAATTGCCTGTTTTTCCAGAAGTTCAACTTGTTCTCTATATGATTTTTCTTTTTCTGCAGAAAAGCTTTCTGAAAAATTAATTTTATAATTTCTATTATATATATTCTCCAATGTCTGGGAAAAAATTTCTTCCATATTTCTTCCACTTAATATATCTAAACCTCTATATGCTAATAATAATTCTATTACATTTCCATTAAGTTTAATTTTAGAATCTTTTAATATTGCTTTTGTTAATGGATATTTATAAGTTAAATATTTTAAAGTATCCTCCCAAACATTTTCAATATTTAGTTCAATTTCTTTTATGTAATTAATTTTTAAAACTATTTGTTCTAGTTTAAATCTATCTTTTAAAAATTTTTCAAAATATGCATAATCTCTTACTGCTATAATTTCATTACTAATTATATCTATTTCAAGCTTATTAGTTTTTCTGTATAAATTTATATTTTTTATTTGAGCGTCTAGCAAATTAGACTGTTCTGTGTAATCACTAAATATATCTCGTACTGTTTTTTCTGTATTGTCGCTCATTTTAATTTTACTTCCTTTCTTGAAATCTATTTTATATTATTTTTATAACATCATTATATGTTATGTATAATGACAATAAAATTAATAGTGAAAACCCTCCCATTTGCAAATATAGTTCGATTTTTTCATTTAAGGGTTTTTTACGAATTGCTTCAATTATTAACAAAACAATTTTACCACCGTCTAATGGTGGAAAAGGCATCAAATTTGTTACTCCTAATGAAAGTGAAATTAAGGATAATATATATAAAAAGTCTACAATACCATTTGTTTTAGATACCACATTAGAAATACCAACCGGGCCCATCATTTGCTGCGCAGATAACCCTCCTAGAATCATCATTTTAAGACTAGTAAATATAGAAACCACAAAATCTTTAATAGCTATAAAAGCAACACCAATATCATTAAAACGCCATACTAATAAAAAATATATTATTATAGCAAATATTATATTTACAATTCCACCAGCTGATATTACAATTATTCTTTTTATTATTCCTGCCTCACTAAAAGAACCCTCATTTGCAGAGCGTTCTTCTTCACCTTCCATACTTACAAAACCACCTAAAGGAATTAGTCTTAAAGCATATTTGGTCTGTTTTCCTTGTTTTTTTAATATTACTGGTCCAAATCCAATAGCAAATTCATTAACTTTTATTTTAAATAATTTTGCTGCTGCAAAATGACCCAATTCATGAATAAATACCAATGTTCCAAGTAATATAATTATTTTAAATGCGCTTAAAATAAAATTTATCATTTTACCTCCATATTAAATTAGATAATAATCATTAATAAAAAATATGCAAATGGTGCAATAAAAATTACACTATCTATTCTATCTAACATTCCTCCATGGCCTGGAAATAAATTACTAAAATCCTTTATTTCAACAAATCTTTTAATTGTAGATGCTGCAAAATCACCTATTTGACCTATAAGACTAAGTATTAATCCTACAATAGAAATATAAATATAATTAATATTCATTCCATAATATGTATTTAAAACCCATGTATAAATTAGTATAATAATTATTGCTGCTATTGTTCCACCTATACATCCTTCAATAGATTTTTTAGGACTAATTAGACTAAATTTATGTTTTCCGAATTTACTTCCAACTATATATGCAAAAGTATCTGTTCCCCATGCAGCAAATAATATATACCACACTAATAATTTGCCATTATTTCCAGCCATTAATAATGGAATAAAAGAAATAAAAAGTGCTATATAACTAACTCCAAAAAAAGTTATTATTGCATCTAATACAGTTGTTTTCATGTTTGTTATAATAACCTGCAAAAACAAAATTAGTAATAGTAAAGGAATAATAGTTCCAATTGCTGTAAGTATATGAGATTTAGGAATTAAATGTATAAAAGCAATTAATATACAACATATATACCCAATCCATGTTATAGGTTTTGCCTTATTCTTAAATGCTGCAAAGTATTCATGTATACTTAACATTGCAACTATTGCAAATGTTGCATCTATAAGATATACATTTCCAAATATCAAAACTGCCGCAACAATTGGGAATCCTATTAATCCTGTCATTAGTCTGTCAATCTTCATATTTATAATTTTCCTCCAATTTTATCTTTATAATACGTTTATAACGCTCTTTTGTATTTTTAAATTATTTTCCTCCAAATTTTCTATTTCTTCTTTGGAATATTTTAATAGCTTCATCTATATCAGATTCTTTAAAATCTGGCCAGTATATTTCTGGAAACCAAAACTCTGAATATACAAGCTGCCAAGGTAAAAAATTACTAATTCTTAATTCTCCTCCTGGCCTTATTAATAAATCTGGGTCTGGTTGCCCTGATGTATATAAATATTTTTCAATTACATTATCATTAATATCTTTAGAGTTAAGTTCACCTGATTCTACTTTTTGGGAAATCAATTTTACAGCATTAGTCATTTCAGCTCTACCACCATAGTTTAACGCAACATTTACTACCATTCCTGTATTGTTTTTTGTTCTTTCTATAGCATCATTTATACTTACTTGAAGACTCTTTTCTAAACTACTTATATCACCAAAAACATTAATTTTAATATTTTCTTTATTAGCATCTTTTGAAAATTTTGTTAAATAGTTTTTTAACAAAATCATAAGAGCACCAACTTCTTCTTCAGTTCTTTTCCAATTTTCAGTTGAAAATGCATATACAGTTAAATATTTAATTCCCACATCACTACAATATTTAGCAATTTTTTCTAATGTTTTTGCACCTTCCTTGTGCCCTTCAGATGCTTTTAAACCTTTTTCTTTTGCCCATCTTCTGTTTCCATCCATTATTATAGCAATATGCTTAGGAATATTTTCATTTAACTCTTCCATCATTTTTCTCCCCTAAAATTATTTCTTTCTATTTTCTATGTATAGAGCCAATTCTTTTAAAAAATCAGCCTTTTCTCCAAATATTTCTAAATTACTTAGTGCTTGTTTTGTTATTTGATTAAGCATTTTTGTTGATTCTTCTAGTCCATATTTTGTAATATATGTACATTTCCCTCTTTCTCTATCATTGCCAACTGGTTTTCCCATTATTTTTTCATCACCAATTTCAGAAAGTATGTCATCTTTTATCTGAAAAGCCAAACCTATTTTTTCCGCATAATTGGTTAGATTATCAAGTTCTATCTCATTTGCTCCACCTAGTATAGCACCAATTTTTATACTTGCAACAATTAATGCACCTGTTTTATTTTTATGCATATATTCAAGATAATCATTTGCAATTTCTTTTCCTTCATACTCAGTATCTACATATTCTCCGGCTATCATACGATCTATTCCATACGAAAATTCTTCTAGTGCTTTAATAATTTTTTCTCTTTCAGAACCAGAACTTTTTATAAGTTCTTTAATTACTATTCCATATGCGTTATTAAGTAATGAATCTCCTGCTAGTATTGCAGTTGCCTCATTAAATTTTTTATGATTTGTTAATTTACCTCTTCTAAAATCATCATTATCTATTCCTGGTAAATCATCGTGAATAAGTGAAAAAGTGTGAACCATCTCCATTGCAATAGCAAATTGCATACATTTTTCTATATTATTTTTAAATAAACTATAAGATAAAATAATTAAAATAGGCCTTATTCTTTTACCACCAGCCATTAAACTGTATTCCATTGATTGATTAAGTATTTTTTCTGGACAGTCATCTTTTTTAAAATAGCTTATTAATTCATTATTTATTAATTCTATTTTATTATTTAATTCATTTATAAAATCCATTTTAATATTCCTTCCACTATATTCAAAGCATTTATTTTTTAATAAATAATATTATAATTTACATTTTTAAAAAATTATATACTCATAACTTCTTTTTCTTTTTTGTATAAATTAAAAAATTATACACACATAACTTCTTTTTCTTTCTTGTATAAATTTAAAAATTATACACTCATAACTTCTTTTTCTTTATTTTCTAATAATTTATCTACTTTTTCTATATATTTATCAGTTAATTTTTGAATTGAATCTTCAGCAGATTTCAAATCATCTTCTGTTATTATACTATCTTTTTGTTTTTTTCTAAATTCATCAATTCCATCTCTTCTTATTGCTCTAACAGCAACTCTTGATTCTTCAGCAAGTTTTTTTATTTCTTTTACTATATCTTTTCTTCTATCTTCTGTTAATTCAGGGAAATTTAATCTTATTACTTTTCCATCATTATTAGGATTTAATCCTATATCTGATTTTAGTATTTCTTTTTCTATTTCTTTTAGAATACTTCCATCCCAAGGTTGTATTACAATCATTCTTGCTTCTGGAACTGATATTCCTGCAACTTGATTAATTGGTGTTGGTACACCATAATAATTAATTTGCAATTTGTTTAATATAGCAGGATTAGCACGACCTGCTCTTATTTCTGATAAATCTTGCTCAAAAACACTTACTGTTTTACCCATTTTTTCTTCTATTATACTATAATCCATTTTTTTCTCTCCTTTAAATTATTTTATTAGCTCTATAATTGAACTTAAACTTTTGCATATTTTTTATTAATGATTATTATTTAATTTAATTCTGTATGTTCATCAAAAATCCAAAAATTATTTTCAATTATTGTTTAAGTTTGTTTTTTATTCTTGTTTAAATTATATTTTTAATTCATGTTCTAATTTTTTCTAAATTTTCTTTTTATTGTATTAATGTTCCTACTGCTTCTCCTTTTACAACTCTAATCATATTGCCTGGCTCATTCATTGCAAAAACTATTAACGGTATATTGTTATCTTTGCATAATGATGTAGCAGTTGAGTCCATAACTTTTAAGTCTCTATTTAATATATCTAAATATGTTATTTCATCATATTTAATTGCAGTAGGATCTGTTTTAGGATCAGCTGAATAAACTCCATCAATTGTTTTTGCAACTAATATAACCTCAGAATCTGTTTCTGCTGCTCTTAAAGCTGCCGCTGTATCTGTTGTAAAAAAAGGATGTCCTGTTCCACATGCAAAAATTACAGCTCTACCTTTTTCTAGATGTTTTGTTGCTTTTCTTTTAATATACGGTTCTGCAATCTCTCTCATCTCTATTGCTGTTTGAACTCTTGTAAATACACCTTTTGATTCTAATGCATCTTGTAATGCAAGAGAATTAATTGTTGTTGCAAGCATTCCCATATAATCTGATGTTGTTTTTTCCATATTGTGTCCATATTTACCTCTCCAAAAATTTCCACCTCCAACAACTATAGACACTTCTACTCCTAAATCAATTAGGTTTTTAATTTCATCAGTAATTCTGTCTAATACAACTGGTGAAATCCCTGTTTTTTCTTCACCTGCTAAAGCTTCTCCACTTAGTTTTAGTAATACACGTTTGTATTTTAATTGTGACATATAGGTACACTCCTTCTATTAAATTTATATTATTTATTCTATCATATACTACACAAAAAAATCAATAAAAAAGACGGAATATAATGATTTTTCCGTCTTTATTTTTTAATAACTATATTTTTTTATTTTTCTTCCAGCATATACAGCAACACCTATTCCTATTATTGTTGCAATCACTATTGGTGCTTCTTCTTTTATTCCTGTTTGAGGATTTTGCGTTTTTGCTACTGTTTTATCTGTTTGTTCTGTCTGTTCTGTTCCTTCTGTTTGAGGATTTGGTTGAGGAGCAGGATTTCCATTTTCTATAATTTCGAAATCATTTATGTCTATTACATCAGATGCCCTCACAAATGTAGTTAAATTAGTTAATAGTATTAAAACTAACATACTTACCATCAATATTTTTTTCATACGTATCTCTCCTTTTTCTTTTGAAACTTACTTTTATAATAACCTAAATAAATATAAAAATACTTTAAAATTATCTATACTAATTTTATACTTAATATTTTTTTAAGTCAATATTTTTTTAATATTATATATAAAATTTATAAATTGAATTTACCTTCCAAAATTACATTAGTCTTTTTCTTTATGATATATTTTACAACTAATTATTTTGCATTACACATTAAATCTAAATAAAACAATATCTCCATCTTTCATAATATATTCTTTTCCTTCAGAACGTAGCAAACCTTTTTCTTTTGCTGCATTTAAAGACCCTTCTCTTATTAAATCAGTATATGATACAATTTCTGCTCTAATAAAACCTCTTTCTATATCTGAATGTATTTTTCCTGCGGCTTGAGGAGCTTTTGTTCCTTTTTTTATTGTCCATGCTCTTACTTCAGGTTCTCCAGCTGTTAAAAAAGACATAAGCCCCAACAAATCATAACTTGTTCTTACTACTTTATCTAATCCTGATTCTTCTAAGTTAAGAGCTTCTAACATTTCTATTTTATCAGTACCTTCCAGCATTGCTAATTCTTCTTCTATTTTAACACATAATGGAATTATTGCTGCATTTTCTTCACTTGCAAATTCTCTAACTTTTTTTACTTTTTCATCATTTTCCAAATCATTTAGTTGTTCTTCTGAAACATTTGCTATATACATTATTGGTTTCATTGTTAATAATAAACAATCTTTTATTAGGTCTTTTTCTTCATCATTTAATTCTATTGTTCTTGCAGATTTGCCTTGTTCTAAAACTTTTTTTATTTTTTCCAGTACATCAATTTCAGATTGACATTTTTTGTCTGATTTCAAAGTTTTTTTAGCTCTTTCCAGCCTTTTATCAATAGTTTCTATATCAGCAAAAATTAATTCAAAATTAATAGTTTCTATATCTCTTAAAGAATCAATATTACCATCAACATGTATTACATTTGGATCTTCAAAACATCTAACAACATGTGCAATTGCTTCAACTTCTCTAATATGAGATAAAAACTTATTGCCTAAACCTTCTCCCTTACTAGCTCCTTTAACAAGCCCTGCAATATCTACAAATTCAATTATTGCATGTGTTACTTTCTCTGGATTATACATTTTTTTTAGTTCTTCTAATCTTTCATCTGGAACAGGTACAACTCCTACATTTGGTTCTATAGTACAAAACGGATAATTTGCACATTCCGCTCCAGCATTTGTAATTGCATTAAATAATGTGCTTTTTCCTACATTTGGAAGTCCCACAATTCCTATTTTCATTTCTATCATCCTTTCAAATTTACTTTTTTACAGTTTTCAATATATAATTCTTTAATATATTTTATTTTTCACACTTCTACAAATAATTGTTTTATTTTGTTACACAAGGAAAATATAATATAAAAATTAAATATATTTTATATTATATTAGTTTAAACTTTGTTAATTATAAATCTAGTTAAGATATTACATTCAACAAATATTAATTTACTATAATTAAATTTTTTTACTCATGTATATAATTTGTTTACATTACATGCACTTATTTTTTACGGTGTTGGGTTTGAAGATGGCTCAGGGACAGGTGTTGGGTCAGGTACTGGCGTAGGTGTTGGTTCTGGTGTTGGAACTGGTGCTGGAACCGGAGTTGGCGTAGGTGTTGGATCTGGAGCTGGAGTTGGAGTTGGAGTTGTAACTGGTGTTTCAGGTTGAACCGGTGGTATTGTTTGATTATTATTATTTCTTGTTTCCCAATAATTAAACCATGGATTATTTGGATCTGGATCTGTTGGATCCCAGCAATTCAAATAGGCTGGATAACCTGATATTTTCATAGATGTTGGTTTACCCAACGGTCCTGGATTTGATGAAGCATAAAATTCAACTGTTGTCCCTTTTGGACAATTATCATAAATCCACTTTGAGTCTGCAACAGTTAAGCGAATACATCCTGCAGAAACTGCAAGTCCTAATTTATCATAATAAGCAGCCTTAAGTGTAGAAGGACTTTGCTTATTATATGGTACAGAATGAAACAAAATCGAACCTGTTATTCTTGTAGAATACTGCCCCCATACATCTCCCATTAAAAGCACCCATCTATATTTAGCAGGTGTTTTATATGTTCCAGACCTTGGAGTATCTTTGCCAGACGAGCATATCATAGCTTTTATTGGAACAGAATAATTTCCTTTAGAATCTTTTCCATATATAGTAACAGTATTAGCTTGATAATTTATTTTTATATAATATGGAAATGGATTTTGTACTGGAGTATTAGTTGTGTTTTTTATTTCTTCTTTTTTTACTGGTTCTGCTATAACTTGTTTTGTTTCTTCCTCTTCTTTTTTTACTTCATTTTCTGTAGTTTTACTATCTGTTTTTTCTTGTTTTGCAATTTCTACTAATAGTACATCAGAATAGTCTTCTTCTTTAACATTTATTCCGGAAACTTTTATTTCATTTTGCTTAATTATATACGCTTTATATGCATAATTAGAAATCACTGCAAATGAAGCTATTAAAACAACAATTAGCAAAATAAAAAATAATTTACTTTTAAAATTACTTTTTCTAGCATGTTTTTTTCTATCCTCTAGGTTTATATTTTTAGGTTCTTCTTTTAAGTTTATTTTTTCAATTTCATCTTTTGTATTTTGCATTAAGTTTATTTTTTCAATTTCATCTTTTGTATTTTCCATTAAGTTTATTTTTTCAATTTCATCATTTGTATTTTCCATTAAGTTTATTTTTTCAATTTCCTCTTTTGTATTTTCCATTTTGTACCCCTTTAAAAAAATTATGAGTTATGGAGCTATTATTTTTAATATTCATTTATTCATTTTGTTTTTATAAAAAATATGAGTATTGGAGCTTCTAACCGGATTTGAACCGGCGACCTCTACCTTACCAAGGTAGCACTCTACCTACTGAGCTATAGAAGCATAAAGCTCAGAATTTTATAAAATTTCATCTGTTTGTTCCATAACATTTTTAATTGCCTTTTTTCTTATTCTTTGAATAGCATTATCAATAGATTTAACAGGTGTATTTAGCTTTTCAGCAATTTTAATATATGATTCACCTCTTACAAACCTGCATAATACTTTTTTTTCAAATTGACTTAAAGAATTATCAATAGCATCTTCTATAATTTTATAATATTCCATTTTTGTAACTGTATCTAACGGATCTTCCATAGTATTAGAATCAAAAATATCTATTAATAAATTATCGCTTTCTGTTTCTGAATATGCTGCAGAACTTAAAGACAAATATGAATTTAATGGCATATGTTTTTGTCTGTTAGATGTTTTTATTGCAGTAATTAATTGTCTTTCAATACACACATTTGCAAATGTTTTAAACGAATTTTCTTTTTGATAATCAAAACCTTTTACTGCCTTAAATAAACCTATTAATCCTTCTTGTACAATATCTTCTTTTTCCGCACCTATTATAAAATATTTACTAACTTTTATATTTACCATTTCCTTATATCTATCTATTAGAAAATTCAGAGCATTTTCATCCCCAATTTTAACAAGTTTTATTAATTCTTCATCGTTCATATTATCATAGGTTGCCATTGTTGTATATATTAAATTGCTATTACTCATACTTTAATCCTCCCGGTGTTTTAATACTCTCTAATGCTATTATAAGCTTGTTTTTTCAATAATGTCAAGATAATTTTATACTTTCTATTGATTTTTTTTATTTTTATGAGATAATTACATTATTGCAATTATTTTGATAGAACAATTCTATTAAAACACTATTAAAAGGAGGATTTTTAAATGAAGAAAAAACTAAAAATTATAATACCAGTGGTATTAGTAGTAATTATAGCAATAATTACTTCACTTTATTTCTTTACAGATTTATTTAAATCTCCTAAAACTTTATTTTTTAAGTATATGGGTAAAACTTTCCAATCGGAAAAAGGATATACTTATGATAAATTTTTAGAAGAATTAGATTACTATTTTGCAAAAGCTAGCACAACAAATACTGAGCTAACAGTTGATGCAAATATTGAAGGTGTAGACCAAAAAACCTTAGAAGAAATAAAAAATGTCAAACTATCTATGGTTTCTAAAGTAGGACCAAAACAAGAACAATCATACTCAAAAATGGAATTATCTTACAAAAATGATAGTTTAACAAGTATCGAATATTTAAATTCAGATAACAATTATGGAATTAGATGTTCAGATATTTACAAAGACTATTTTTATGTAGAAAATAGTGGATTAAAAAATCTAGTTAAAAAACTAGGTGCAGATCCAACTACAGTTCCTGATTCAATTTCTAAAATAAATATTTACGATTTATTTTATATAAGTAAAGATACAAGAAAATCTATTTTAAATAGATATTATAAAGTACTTAATTCAGAATTGGACAAAGACAATTTCTCTTCAGAAAAAAATGTTAAAATTGATGTTAATGGAAAAGATGTAAAAGCAGATTCTTATACTTTATCTTTAAGTGAAGATGACATGAAAAGCATTATACTAGAAACAATGAATACATTAAAAGATGATGATGAAACATTAGATTTATTAGTAGAAAAATATAAAATGTCTATAGGAAATACAGAAACAACTGAAATTTCTAAAGACGATATTAAAAAAGGCATAGACTCATCTATCAAATCTTTGGAGAAATCGGAAGAAACTGGTCTTGGAAAAGTAAAAATAACAGTATATGAAACAAATGGAAAAGTTGTTAAACTTACAATTGATGGTGCTGGTGCTTCTATAGGACTAGATATAACTGAAAATAAAAAAGATGGAATAATGAATTTATATGTTGAATCAAATGGTTCGGTTATAGGAAATATTAAAAATGAATATACAATTGATGGAGATACAACAAAAGGAAAAATTTCTATGAGAAGTGTTTTAGCAACTTCATTAGTACAAACTGAAAACAATTCTGATGTTAATCCAATGGAAATGGAAGATGTAATGAATTTAGATTACACAATAATAGATTCAAAAACAAAACAAAGCATAGAAGCTAAAATGAATTTAATGGAAAATGATAAATCTAATAAAAATAATATTGCAATATTGTTTAAATATGAAATGACAGGTGAAAATTTAGATAAACAACCAACTAAATACGATTTTAATGGATTTATTAAAATTGTGGAAGATACCACAAAATCTGATTCTCAATATGTAACAGTTAATTTTAAAGGAAATACAGAATACACAGACACTATAGATATTCCAAAGTTAAATAAATCTAATGGTGTTTGTATAAATACAGTAACTGACACAGAATTAGAAACAATAAAAACAGATGTTAATACAAATCTTAATACATTTATGGATAAAATATTGAAAAAATTTAATATGTCTCGTTCAGATGCTGGAATGCCTGAAGGAACAATAAATTTTACTGAACAAATGGAAGGAATGAGTAGTTTACTTTCAAACAAGCTTGATTCTCCAATAGAAACAAATTATTTACCAAATACAGAATACCCAGGAACAACTTATGATATAGACAATGAAGACATAATTAATAATTATAACACTAGTGTAGATTATACTAAACTTCAAAATCAAATTGATAGTGTAGATTATACTAAACTTCAGACTCAATTAGATAGTGTAGATTATACTAAACTTCAAAAACAAATTGATAGTATAGATACTTCTAAATTTTCATTTTAGTTGTAATACTTTATAAAAATAAATAATAAAAATAACTGAGAATTTAAATCTCAGTTATTTTTTATATTAAAAATTAATTAATACCTTAAATTTGAGTTATTAATCTAAAATAAATTACTATAAAATAATATATAATTTTATCTCAAATACTTTTTCAAATTTTCAGCTATTTTCACACATTATTATTGAATAATAATATGTAATTTAATAACAATTGTTTTTTTCAAATCTCCAGCCATCTTCACACATTTCTAAAATTCCATACTTTGCTTCCCATCCCAATTCATTTTTTGCCTTTGTTGGATCTGCAAAACAAGTGGCAATATCTCCTGGTCTACGTGCAACAATTTTATAATTAATTTTAATATTATTAGCATCTTCAAAAGCCTTAATTACTTCAAGTACAGAATATCCATTACCTGTTCCAAGATTATATATTTTAACTCCTTGTGTATTTCTAGCCTTTTCTAGTGCTTTTAAATGACCTATTGCTAAATCAACAACATGAATATAATCTCTTACACCTGTGCCATCTATAGTTTTATAATCATTTCCAAAAACATTTAAACATTCTAATTTCCCACTTGCAACCCTATTAATATATGGCATTAAATTATTTGGAATTCCATTTGGACTCTCCCCAATAAGACCACTTTTATGAGCTCCTATCGGATTAAAATATCTTAATAAAATTATGCTCCACTCATTATCAGCAACATACAAATCATTAAGAATTTGTTCTATCATAAGTTTTGTAGTTCCATATGGATTAGTTGTAGATAATGGAAAATCCTCTTTAATAGGAACAGTTTTTGGATCCCCATAAACTGTTGCAGAAGAACTAAATACTATTTTTTTGCAATTATACTTTTTCATAACCTCTAATAAATTTAATGTTCCAACTACATTGTTATAATAATACTCTATTGGTTTTGCAACAGATTCCCCCACTGCTTTTAGACCTGCAAAATGTATAACAGAATCTATTTCTGGATTTTCTTCAAATATTTTTTCCATGCCGTTTTTATCTAATAGATCCATCTCATAAAATTTAAACTTTTCACCTGATAGTTTCTCTATTTCCTCAATTCTTTTTGGGTTACTATTTGAAAAATTATCCATAATGATAATTTCCTCCCCAATATTTAATAATTCTACACTTGTATGGCTACCTATGTAACCTATTCCCCCTGTAACTAAAATTGACATATTTTTCCTCCTTTTAAACAATTATTAATTTTAGAATTTGATTATTTTGTTTCATACCAATTTTCCGCTTCTGATGTATCTGCTTTTATTGGCACATCTAAGTTTATTGCACTTTCCATGCATTGTTTTAAAATTTTAGATACTTGTTCCTTATCTTTTTTATTACATTCTAGTATAAGCTCATCGTGTACTTGTAATATAATTTTTGCATCTAAATCACTGTCCCTTAAACATTTATAAACATTTATCATTGCAATCTTCATTATATCTGCTGCAGTTCCTTGAATTGGTGTATTCATTGCAGCTCTTGCACCAAATTGACGAACCATAAAGTTATTAGAATTCAATTCTGGTATATACCTTCTTCTATGAAATAGTGTTTCAACAAAACCATCTTTTTTAGCTTGCTCAACTACTTCTTCCATAAACTTTTTAATTCCAGAATATTTTTCTAAATACTGTTCTATATACTCTTTTGCCTGTTTTTTGCTTATTCCCAATTGCTCAGATAATCCAAAATCACTAATTCCATAAACTATGCCAAAATTTACGGCTTTTGCTGAACTTCTTTGCTCTTTAGTAACTTCTTCCATTGGTATATCTAAAACTTTCGAAGCTGCTTGTTTATGAATATCTTCGTCATTTTTAAATGCTTGAACCATATTTTCATCTTTAGAGATATGAGCCAAAACTCTTAACTCTATTTGAGAATAATCGGCATCAATATATATATATCCTTCTGCAGGTTTAAACACTTTTCTTAGTGTTTTACCTAATTCCAATCTAGTTGGTATATTTTGCAAATTAGGTTCTGTACTGCTTATTCTGCCTGTTGCTGTAATTGTTTGATGAAAATATGAATGAATTCTTTTAGTTTCAGTATTAATATAAGGTAGCAATCCTTCAACATAAGTAGAATTAAGCTTAGTTAAACTTCTATATTCAAGTATTTTTTCTATAATTGGATGCATATGTTTGATTTTTTCTAAAGTATCAACATCTGTTGAATATCCCTTTTTATTTTTTCTACCACTTGGAAGCTTTAATTTTTCAAATAATATCACTCCTAATTGTTGTGTTGAATTAATATTAAATTCCTCATCTGCTAATATAATTATTTCTTTTACTAAAATCTCTAATTGTTGCTTTAAAGAATCCCCGATTTTAATCAGCTCATTTTTGTCAACAAAAACACCCTCAAATTGCATCTCTCCAAGTACTTCTACAAGAGGCATTTCTATATTATAAAACAAATCTAAACTTCCTATTTCTTTTAGTTTTTCTATTGTAACCGTATATAATTTACCAATGCAATACGCAATAAGTGAATTTTCATTTCTTTTATTATCGATTTCTTCTTTTACTTCCATAACATCAAATAGATTTATTTGATTATTCTTTTCTGTATTTTCATTTAATTGTAACAACTCACTAAAATCTATACTTAAATATTTCATAGCCAAATCATTTATTGTATATTTACTAGTTGGGTCCAAATCATATCCTGCTATTTCAGCATCAAATTTAAAGTTATTTGGTTTTATTCCCATTTGCTTTAATATAACATAATCTTCGCTTAACTTATAACCGAATTTTTCTATATTAGTATTTTCAAAAATTTCTTTAAATAATTCAAAAAAAGTTTTGTTAAATATATCGTTAAATGTATCTGGTACAGATTCTTTAAATAATTCTTTATCTAATTCATTAAATATATCTATATCTGATTTTTTATAAGAATCTATATTTGTTTCTTCACTTGGTTCCTTACTTGCTTCTTTATTTGTTTTATCAATTGCATCTTTTTTTGTTTCTTCAATTGATTCTTTAAAATTATTGTTGTAATTACTGTTTAGTTTTATATAATATACTTCTGATTTTTTTTCATTAAATATACTTATAGAATTAATAGATTTTTTTATTATTTTATTGCTTAGTTTGTCATCATCTTTTCCTAAATAGAAAATCAATTTTTTATCTTCCTTTATAATGTTTGCAATGTTTTTAAGCTCTTCAATAGTTTTTATATCCATTATTTTATATAAACAATCGATCGTCATTTCTGTTGGTACGCAAGTAGACTCATTATTCAAATTAAATCTTTCAATATACCTATTAAAATTTAACTCTTTAAAAATTGATAAAACAGCTTGTTTATCCCATTCAGAAACCTTTAAGCTTTCCATATTGTCCTCTATTGGTACATCTATATTTATAGTACCCAAAGATTTTGAAATTAAAGCAAGTTCTTTATTACTTTCTAGGTTTTCCTTTAATTTTCCTTTAATTGCTGCATTACCATTAACTAAAGCATCATATAATTTTTCTATTGTTCCATACTCTTTAATAAGATTAATAGCTGTTTTTTCTCCAACCCCTGGCACACCAGGAATATTGTCAGAGGTATCTCCCATAAGTCCCTTAACTTCTATTAGTTGAATTGGTTCTATTCCATATTCCTCAATAATTTTTTCTTTTGTATAATCATCAGTTTCTGTTTTACCCATTTTAGTTCTTGGAATTCTTATAGTGATTTTTTCTGTAGCTAATTGAAGGTTATCTCTATCTCCTGAAAGTATTGTAACATCAAGGCCTTCTCTTTCGCCTTTTCTCGCAAGTGTTCCGATTATATCATCACCTTCATACCCCTCTTTTTCAATAATTGAAATATTCATGGCTTTTAATATTTCTTTTATCATAGGCATTTGTTCTGCAAGCTCATTTGGCATACCTTTTCTGTTAGCTTTATACTTGTCATACATTAAATGTCTTTTTGTTGGGCCTTTTAAATCAAATGCTACACCCATATATTTAGGTTGCAAATCCTCCATAATTTTAAAAATTATAGACAAAAATCCATATACAGCATTAGTATATCTACCATCTTTTGCTGTTAACATTTTACTTCCCATTATTCCATAAAAAGCTCTATTCATTATACTGTTTCCATCAACTAATATTAATCTGTTCAAAACTTTTCCTCCTTGATATTTCTTTTGTTAGTTATTAATTATTTATTAATATATCATAAAATTTGAATTTAATCTATAAAAATTATATTATTAATTTTAAATATACTAATGCAAAATTTCACTTACTTTTTCACTTCATCAAATATTATAGTAATCATATTTTCATCTAAAAATATTTAATATTAATTTATTTGTTGCACTAATCATCAAACACAACTTATATTTTCATTATCTGCATTATGCGCTACAATAACTGAATCACCAATAAATTCAATTAATTTTGGCATAACTTTATCTATTATTTCTGCCTAGCAGAGCTTATATTTTAATTCAAACATAACTTATCTTTTAACTCAAACATGCTATCTTTTAATTCAGACACAACTTATCTTTTAATTAAAAAAACGGATACAAAGTAAAATACTTTATATCCGTCAAATGGATTTTCATTTTTTTTGCACATTATCATACAAATTTTCTGTACGTTTTAGGAAATCATTGAAAAGCTTACATGTTTCTTTAAGCTGCTTCTCCTCTAATCCCATTTCCTCATAAACAAGATTCTTCATGCCATGATCCATTAAATATTCTGCCTTAAATAATTTGAATATTTTTTCTTCGGTGCAATTGATACAGTATTTTTCATACCTATACGATGCTGTCCAGGTTCCACTTTTCGAAATTTTTTCCTTATCCGGAATTATTTCGATTTCTTCTTGCCCTATCATAAATGTGTAAGTTCTTTTTATCATCATTTCTGATTTCGAAGCCTGTTCTGCAATATTTCGTAGATCAGAAATAATTCTCACATCATGAATGGTTAATTTTTTTATCAGTTCAAGGTTTACGTCAGTGATGTTTTCCATTTTTCTCTCTCCTTTTAATAATTAATTAATTTTAAAAGTAATTATAATTCCCATGAATTAATAATGTTATGATACCACTTTTTGTTAGTGTTGTCAACGAAAGAGTCATATAAAATAAGACGATTTAAAACTTTTTATTTTATTTTAATTTTGCAAATTATATTTTATTTTTACAATTTACCACAATTCTAAATTAATTTTGTATTTTAAAAATTTAAGTAATTTAAATTTATTAAAATTATTCTACGACTTTTTCTATAATTTTCTTCAATTCTTCCACATTAGGTATTTTTCCTTGAAGTACAACTTTTTCATTTATAACTAATACTGGTGTTTTAATTATCGGATAATTCATAATTTTTTCCATATTTTCAATTTTTTCTATCACAGCATTTATCTTTAATGATTCTATAACTTCTTTTGTAACATTATATAATTTTTTACAATTTGTACAACCACTTCCAAGTATTTTAATATTCATTATATATTATCCTCCTTTTTTATATACAAATATGACCAAATATATTCAAGTTAATAATGATGATATTTCTAACATATTATGTTTATTATATAAATATATAACCAAATATATTAAACAAATAACCTATTATAATTATTCCAATAACAACAATTCCTATAAAAGTCAATAATAGTTTTGGTTTCAGAACTTTTTTGATCATTATAATTGATGGTAAGGAAAGAGCAGTTACGCCCATCATAAAAGACAGCATTGTTCCAATACCAACTCCTTTATATACTAGGGCTTCAGCAATCGGTATTGTTCCAAAAATATCTGAATATATTGGAACAGCTATAATTGTAGCTATAATTACAGAAAATGGGTTTTTTTCGCCAAGTATACTTTCTATATACTGCTGTGGTATCCAATTATGTATTAGTGCACCAATTCCAACACCTAAAACAACATATTTCCAAACTTTTAAAAATATCTCTTTAACTTGATTTTTAGCATATTGAACTTTTTCTTTATTTGTAAGTTCTTTTATAATATTTGATTCAGAATCATTTTCATTATCAGAATTACAATCAATTTTTGTTTTATTATAAACATATTCTTCAATTTGATTTTCCATTTTTAACTTGCTAATAATATATCCACCAATTACTGCTAAAATTATTCCCACAAAAACATAAGCAACTGCTATTTTTATTCCAAATACAGATGCTAGAACTATTGCTGCTGCAAAATCTACAAATGGTGAAGATATTAAAAAAGATAATGTGACTCCTATTGGTAATCCAGCTCTTGTAAAACTAATAAATATTGGTATACTTGAACAACTACAAAATGGTGTAACTGTACCTAATAAAGCACCAAAAATATTACCTTTTATCCCTTTAAATTTACCTAATACCTTTTTTGTTTTTTCTGGAGTAAAATTACTTTCTATATATGCAAAGATAAAAATTAAAAAAGATAGTAAAATAAATATTTTTATTACATCGTAAATAAAAAACTGAACACTTCCTCCAATTTTTCCTGCTGTTGTGTTTAAATCTATTGGTAACCTAAGTATATTTTTAACAAACCAGGTTGCTCCATTATTAAGCCATGTCATTTTCAAGAAAAAATTATTTAATATATTAAATAACTCATTAATATATTTCAATTATTATTCACTCCTTTTTCTATTAAATCTAATATACTAATATTTTTAAATTTAATTTTATATTATATTCTATTTTATATTTTATTCTATTTTATATTATATTCTATTTTATATTTTATTCTATTTTATATTCATATATATATTGTTAAATGTGATACTTTAAAACTATATGAAAATAATATTATTAATAATATTATTTTAAAATTTACTTCTTAATATATCTATCTTCTTCGGAAAAAATGCAACCACAATATTTTTGCATGTAAAGTTCTAATTCTCTAGCCTTGTTTTGGCCAATTCTAAAACCAGGTCTAAAATCTCTATATATTGGTTTTAAACTATATTTTTTTGCTATTTCCTCAAGTATTTTTTTAATTTCTTGGTGATTTTGATATGGACTAACAAATAATGTAGTAGTGATTGCATCATATCCGTTTGCTTTTGCATATTGTGCAGTTTTCTCAAGACGAACTCTATAACAATAATCAACACATCTATTTTCTAAATTACTTATTACATTTTTACAAAAGTCTTTCAACCCATATTCTTCTTCGAAAATTGTTTCTACATTTACAATTTTTGAATATTTAGCCAAACTTTCTTTTCTATTTTTATATTCTATATAAGGATGAATATTAGGATTATACCAATATAAAGTTGGTTCTATCCCCTCTTCTCTAAGAACATTTATACAATTAATACTGCATGGTGCACAACATGTGTGCATTAGTAATTTCATATTATCACCTTTCCTCATTTATTATTACTTTTTTAAAAAAACTAGAATTTATAAATATAATATTCGATTTATACTTTTTGAGTTTTAAAAAAATTTAAAATTGTTCTTAGTTTAATAAAAAAACAATATCTTCATTTAGAAATATTTTTAAAAAATAATTATTTACTATTTTCATTAATAAAAACATTAATTTTATTTATAATATTTTGTGTATTACTTGTAAATTCTTTAGGTTTAAATTTCTTTATTGATATAATTGCCTGTTGTAAGTCTTTAATATCATTTATCCCTATAATATAGCCGTTTTCTGCAAATGTTTTAACTAATTGTAATTGGTGGTCATTAACATGTTCCTTGTATTTTTTCTGCCTTGGAATTGCAATTACTGTTTTACCTTTTTTTACACATTGCAATATTGAACCAACGCCACCATGAGAAATTATAAAATTTGCATCCTCAATTAATTTTTCCATTTCCTGTGATGAAACCAAATTATGTATTTTCATATTATTAGATGCATATTTTGTGTAACCTGCCTGAACAATAACTTCTTCTTCAATAACACCATTAACTATATTTTTATCTACTTCTTCCAATAATCTTAAAAAACTATTATTTTGAGTACCTAACAATACTAGAATCATTAATAAATACCTCCATAGAATTTTGCTTTTGGATATAATTCTAACATACTTTCCCATTGCACAATAAATAAATCTGATATCGGATATAACAATTTACCTGAAACAGTTTTTGAATTTGAATTTGCAAATGTTTCTATAAATATTATTTTAGTACCAAATATTTTTGCTAAATAACATATAGGAACTACAGTATGAGTTCCTGTTGTAATAATAAATTTTGGTTTTATTTTAAAATATAAATAAATACTCTTCAGACACAAAAAGAAGTATTTAAACGGATATGAAAACATTTTGCTTCTTGTTCCATATGGTAAGTAGTATATTTTATCTTTATACTCATTTTTTAAACTTATTGTAAAGTTGTCTTTTTCTGTTACTATATTATAATCAAAATCTTTAAACATTGGTTTTAATTGCAACAATTCATTTAAATGGCCACCTGTACTTGATATAAATAATATTTTTTCCATATCCCACCTCTTACATTATTACATTCTTTAATTTTTACCTTTATATTTTATATGTTGTTCTATTCTTCATTTGATTCAGATTTGGTAGGAAGTGATCTGGTTTTTAAAATATCTCTGTATCCAATAGCCACCATTGCTAAAACAATTAAAGCAAAAGACATTGCCTTCCATATTCCACTTTCCAACAAGATTATTGCAAACATACCACATGAAGCACTTGCACCATATAGTATATAAACTGACTGTTTGTGTGTGTAACCTTTTTTTATTAACTTATGATGCAAATGACCATTATCAGGTTTAAATATTGCCCTTAATGACCTTCCTTTAATTCCACGTCTTATAATTGCAAAGAGAGTATCAAAAATTGGCAAAATCAAAACAATTAACGGAGCAATAATAACAACTGCTGTATATGTTTTAGCCATTCCCAATATCGCAATTATAGATATTGCAAATCCATAAAACTCAGCTCCTATATCTCCTACATAGGTTTTAGCAGGATTTACATTAAACGGTAAAAACCCTGATATTGCACCAGCAAGTGCAGTTATTAGTATTATGCTTATTAATGGAGAACCATTCATTGTGAATATTATTAATAACGAAATACATGATATAAGTGTTATTCCAGATGATAGCCCGTCCAATCCATCTGTAAGATTAATTGCATTTGTAATACCCACTATCCATATTATAGTTACTATATAAGTTAATATTTCATTTTGCGGAAGGTTTAGAAATGGTATTGTTATTGCCTCAATTCTTATTCCACATGCAACTACAATTGTAGCTGCGAAAATTTGAAATAATAGTTTAACTATTGCTGGTAAATTTTTCATATCATCTATAAAGCACATTACTGCTAATACTATTGCACCTGAAAAAAGTCCAATTAGTTTTAAAAAATATTGAGTTTCTCCTCTTAATGCAATTACATCCTCAACTTTTAATGCTATTACTAAATAAATTGCAGATACCATAAACCCTAAAATCACCGCAATTCCTCCGTAATCTTGGCATTGGTATTACATTTATTCTCCTATTTTCTGGCATATCAACTGCCCCTACTTTTTTAGCTAATCTCATTGTATATGGTGTTACCACATATGCTGTTATAAATGCCAATAAAAACGCTATTGCTATATCTCCCCACATAAAAACACCTCACTTATTTTAACCATTCTTTATTATTTAAATACCAATCTATAGTTTTTATAATTCCATCCTCAAATTTAGTTTTTGGATACCAACCCAATTCTTTATTAATTTTGTTTGGATCTATCGCATATCTAAAATCATGACCTTTTCTGTCTTCTACATATGTAATTAATTCATCACTTTTGCCAAGATATTTAAGTATAAGTTTAACAATTTCAATATTTTGTTTTTCGTTATGTCCACCTATATTATACCTTTCGCCTGATTTTCCCTTATGAAGTACTAAATCAATTGCTTCACAATGATCTTCAACATAAAGCCAATCTCTTATATTTTCTCCATTCCCATACACAGGCAGTTTAGTTTCATTTATTGCTTTTTTTATCATATTTGGTATTAATTTTTCATTATGTTGATATGGACCATAGTTATTAGAACAATTTGTAACAGTTACATTCATTTTATAAGTTTCTGTATATGCAAGTGCAATCAAGTCTGAACTAGCTTTAGAAGCAGAATAAGGACTATTAGGAGTTATTGGTGATTGTTCTGTAAAAAATCCTTTTTCACCTAATGTTCCATATACTTCATCAGTAGATATATGTACAAACTTATTTATACTTCCTTCTCCCCATACATTTTTTGCTGCTTCTAACAAGGAATGTGTACCTATTACATTTGTATGTGTAAATATAAAAGGTGTTTTTATGCTATTATCTACATGTGATTCAGCAGCAAAATGAACAACTGCATCAATTTCATTTTCTTCAAATACTTTTTTAACATTTTCATAGTCACAAATATCAAGTTCAATAAATTTTATACTATTTTTTACTTTATACAAATTTGACATATTTCCTGCATATGTAAGTTTATCCATAACAACTATATTGTAATTCTTATATTTATTAACCATATATTCTACAAAATTACTTCCTATAAATCCTGCACCACCAGTAACTAAAATATTTTTCATCTATACTCCCCTTTTTAACAAATTTAATAAATATTTACCATAATCAACCTTAGATAACTCTTGTCCTATTTTTCTTAACTGTTCATTACTAATAAATCCTTGTCTCCAAGCTACTTCTTCTATTGCTGCAATGTAAAACCCTTGTCTTTCTTGAACAGTCTGTACAAAATTACTTGCTTGCAGCATTCCTGTAGGAGTTCCAGTATCAAACCAGGCAAAACCTCTTCCTAATAATAGAACTTTTAATTCTTCATCTTTCAAATATTCTTTATTAATATCTGTTATTTCTAATTCTCCTCTTTCAGATGGTTTTAAATTTTTGGCAATTTTTATTACACTATTATCGTAAAAATACAGCCCAGGGATAGCATAATCAGATTTAGGTACTAATGGTTTTTCTTCTAAAGATAAAACATTATAGTTTTCATCAAATTCTACAACTCCAAAATCAACTGGCTTTTCAATTGGATATCCGAAAATATACCCTCCTTTTTCAATTTTTTTAGCTTTATCTAAGATATCTTGAAAAGCTTGTCCAAAAAATATATTATCTCCTAAAATTAAACAAACATTATCATCTTTTATAAATTCCTCTCCTAGAATAAAAGCTTCTCCAATCCCCTTTGCATTTTCTTGTATTTTATATTCAATTCTAACTCCTATCTTAGACCCATCTCCTAATAATTCTTCATAAAGCTTTATATCTCTTGGAGTAGAAATTATTAATATTTCTCTTATTCCCGCCATTAGAAGCACAGACAAAGGATAATAAATCATTGGCTTATCATAAATTGGCAAAATTTGTTTTGAAATACTTATTGTCATTGGATATAGTCTTGTACCTTTTCCTCCCGCTAATATTATACCTTTCATTTTTCTCCTCCTTTTATTTTTCTATTAATTTAACATCGTTTCTTATATTAAAATAATCTTTTGCAGCTTGCTCAATCCAGTCTATACCTACAAATCCATTGAATCCATATAATTGATTTACTGATTTCTCTAATATTAATTCATTCGATTGGTCTTTGTTATTCACAAAATTTTCAATTATTTTGATATTATTGTAATACACCTTTTGGTTGTTTTTATAATTAATTGTAACAATATACCAATTATTTATAGCAAATATAATTAAAATGATTAATGTAATTAATATTTCTGTTCTATCTTTATTTTCTTTTTTTATAATAAATTTTGTTAAAAAGTAATACATTATAATTGAAATTAATCCAATTTCAGGTTTAGCTATAAATAGAACAGTTATTATTATAAATTTAATACTTATCTTTTCATCATGAGAAACAATTATCAAGTAAGAAATTAATATCCATAAAATAAGGATTGTAATATATACTGTTCTTATTGGGCTATATGGAGAAATAAGCATTACTGCTTGACTAATTATAGCACATACCATTAAAAACAAAATTAACGGATCTTTTTTCTTTATACTAATATAAAATGACAATATACATCCAGAGGCTAGAATATATGATGAAATAATATATGGTAATAACATTTTTATATTAAAAGTTTCGTTTCCACACTCAATTAATAAGTTATTGTATTTAAAAATATCCTTAAACATTGATAATTCATTTAACGTATTTAGACTTTGTAATAAAGCAATAAGTATAAAAGAAATAATTGAAATCGACAATATTCTAATACAATTTTTAACAGGTTTTTTTTCTTCATTTATAGAAAATATATAAGATATATATGCTATTATTCCAAGAGTTATAAAAATATAAAAAGGAAGACTAGCAAATTGATACCTATTAAAGTCAAAAATTATACCAAACACAGAATCTAATCTAAACGCAACTTTTTCCAAAATATTGTATTGTGCAAATTCCGAAAAACTAATCTGCATGCGTATTTTATTACCTGGAGCCAATATTTGTATACAAAAACCTATTATAGAACTTATAATTGATATAATAATAATTTTATTGATTTTTTGTTTTTGAAAGATTTTATTCCATAATACAAACATTATTCCAATAACAACTGTAATACATGCCGTTTGTGGACCTGTCCATCCAGATAAAAATGCTAGTGCTGGAATTAATACTTTGTCATACTTTTTATTTTTTTTCATTACAAATCTTGAGTATAATGCATAGAAATAGACTAAAAATTGAAAAGCAGTTAAAACATATGCAAGGTGACCATCTAACCAATATAAAGTTTCACGAGATATATATATGTTTAATATATATATTAAACACCATATGAGAGCTGCAATTATCGACTTATTATTACTACTATTATTATATGTAATCATTCTTACAGATATAATAACCGTATACAACATTATTAAACAGCTAAATATTTTCCAAGAATTTATTCCCATTAATAAAAATATTATTGCAATAAAAGGAGTTGGTCCACCACCCCAATTCATATAATTACTATACAAGTGTTCAAATGCACCAACCACGCCGCCATCATTTGCAATTTTTCCTAAAGATAGATCATCAGCATATAAAACAACATATTTTATTTGTACTATATAAGCTAATATACCAATTAGCATTATTATAATATAGTTCTTATTATCCTTCATGTATTGTTTAATTTTATTCATTTTTCTCCCTTCTTATAAAAATGCAAATATAGAAATTCCAATTATAATTAATAAAATTCCTAAAATATGATTTTTTTTCAACTTTTCTTTTAACACTATATAACTAAGTAATGGTATTATTATATAGCCTAATGACTCTAAAATATAACCAAGGGATAAATTAATTTCTTTGTATGCTAATAAAGTTAAAATAGTTGATAATAATAGTAAACTATATGAGCCAATTACATAAAAATTTAAATATTCACTCATTTTGTTTTTTCTTTGAATATTAGCACTTTTTTTCAGCATAATTTGACTTATAGAAGCAAAAAACACTGAGACTATAAAAATAATAATGTACTTATTCATTAGTTTTTTCTCCAATCATCATTATTACTATTCCTGTTATAATTATTAGTGAACCTATTATCATTCCCACAGATATCTTTTCTTTAAACACTATCATACTCCAAATCATCCCCCAAGCTATGGTAGTACCTTTATGTGAAAATGCAATTGATAATGGTATTTTTTTTAATACTTGCTGCCAAATTATTGCATATATAAATAATACAATTAAACTCAAACTATAAAATATAATTAAATAATTAAAATTTTTTTGGCTATTTATAATGGCAATTTTTGATAATAATGGACTAATTGAATATATTAAAAAAACAAATTCTAACAAAATAAATTCTTTTACATTTTTATTTTTCATTTTCATAAACCTCTCTTATAACATACTGAGGATTATTATTTATAGATAAGTATATTCTTCCTATATATTCTCCTATCAAACCAAGTATAAATGTAATAGCTGCACCTATTATAAGAAGCAAAACTATCACTGAAGACCATCCTATTGGTACATTAGGATTATTTAATTTATTAATTATAACAATTGTTGTGATTAATATTGCTATAATTGCAAAAATCATTGAAAATACAATTGCTATCCTTAAAGGTTTTACAGAAAAATTAGTAAATCCATTTAACCATAATTTTAATAATTTTTTTATAGAATAATTTGTTTTACCTATTTCTCTTTCTCTGTGGTCAACTTCAACATTTTTTATTTTATTTGTTGTTCTTAGAACTAATCCTTCTAAATAAGGATATGGATTATTGTATAAAAGGATTTCATCTTTAACATACTTTTTCATACAAAAATAGCTTGAAATATATAAGTTTTTTGGTTTTGATAATAATGATTGAGCCATACTATCATTAATTTTGCTTCCAAGATTTCTAAAATAACTATGTTTTTTATTTTTATATTTTGCATACACAACATCTGTATTACAATCCAAGGCGTTAATTAATTTTTCAACTTCATTAGGAGGTGTCTGGCCATCATCATCCATACAAACAATTATATCTCCTTTTGAAAATTTTAATCCTGCCATTATTGCACTATGTTGTCCAAAATTTTTAGCTAAATCAATTATTTTAATTTCTGTAATTTTTTTAGAAATATCTTTTATCTTGCCAATTGTATTATCTTTTGAAGAATCATTTATTAAGAGAATTTCAGTTTTATAGTTTGATAAATTATTTTTTATTGTACTCATAAGTTCATCAATAGTTTTTTCTATATACTTTTCCGAATTATAACATGGTATAACAAAAGAAATCATTCTCATATTAAATGCCTCCTTTAAAATCATTAATAATAGACATAAATATAATATTTTGATATTCACCATTTGGAAGTATTATATCATCAATAGCAGTGCCTTCATATTTGAACCCCACTTTTTCATAGGTTTTAATTGCTGAGATATTATTTGAAAAAACTCTAAGGTATATTTTGTGTAGTTTTAAGTTTTTAAAACCATATTTTACGATAAATTCAACACTAGCAAAACCAATTCCTCTTCCTCTGGCTTCATCTTCCCCTATGAATATTCCCATTTCTGCTTTATGATTTTTATGATCTATATCTCTTAAATAAACTGACCCAACTTCTAAGTTTTTCTCATTATCTTTGATTATAAACTGCTTTACTTCTCCAATTAATATTTTTGTATTAAACCATTTTATATGTTGTTCACTAGTCAAATCATCTTGTAGGCAAAAATTTTTCTTTACATTAATATTATTTTTCCATTTTAATATATTTTCTGTGTCCTCTAGAATAATTTCTCTGAAAGTTATATTTTCCATTTAGCAATTTCTCTCTTTCTTTTATATTATATCATTTAAAATTTCTTTGACCGAATCACATATATAAACCTGCTCTTCTTCAGTTAAATCATAATATAATGGTAATCTTAAAATTCTATCTGCATATTCTTCTGTAACAGGTAAATCTCCATTTTTACAACCCAATTTTATTCCCATAGGTGAAGTATGTAATGGAATATAATGAAAAACTGCTGATACTCCTTTTTCTTTTAATTTATCCATTAATTTATCTCTGATTATTCTATTTGGCAATACAATAAAATACATATGAGCGTTATGCTGAGCATAATTTGGAACATACTGTCTTATTAATTTATTCTCTTTTTCAAGTCCATCAAAATAATTATTATATGTATTCCATATTTTCATTCTTTTTTTCATTATTTCCTCGGAACGTAGTAATTGACCATATAGAATTGCTGAAAGAATATCAGAAGGAAGGTATGAGGACCCAACATTATGCCATGTATATTTGTCAACTACTCCTCGAATAAATTGACTCCTATTTGTACCTTTTTCCCTTATTATTTCCGCAAGTTCCATATTATTTTTTTCTTTTATTACAATAGCTCCACCTTCACCCATAACATAATTTTTTGTCTCATGAAAACTAAAACAACCAATATCTCCAATTGTTCCAAGCGGCTTTCCTTTATAAAAAGATAATACCCCCTGTGCTGCATCTTCTACTACCTTAAGATTATATTTTTTTGAGATATCCAAAATTTTATCCATATCACATGCGACTCCAGCATAGTGTACAGGAAAAATAGCTTTTGTTTTAGAAGTGATTTTTTCTTCAATTAAATTTGCATCTATATTGAAAGTTCTTCTATCTATATCAACAAATACAGGTGTAGCTCCCCTAAGAATTATCGCATCAACTGTTGAAACAAATGTATATGAAGGAACAATTACTTCATCTCCTTCCTTTAATTCAATTATCAGAGCAGCTAACTCTAATGAATGTGTACAAGAAGTAGTAAGTAAAAAATGGTTAATGTCAAGATTATTTTTAAACCACTCATTGCATTTAATAGTGAATTTTCCATCTCCGCAAATTTTACCATTATCCATTGCCTCTACAGCAAACTTTTTTTCCAATTCTGTAATTGTAACTTTAGTAAACGGTATCAAAATTCTATTCCTCCTTTTATTCTACTAATTTTTATAATTCTTCTGCAAAACCTTTTTGCAATTTATTAAATAAACCATAGCCTAACACTAATAATAATAAAGTCATAATAAAAATAATTCCTATCCCTTTAATATCTGGCATAACTTGATTATAAAAAATATCTCTATAACCATTTATAACATATGTCATAGGATTCAACTTAATAATCCAACTAAATTCTTGAGGTATTGTTTCGGCTGCATAAACAATTGGAGTTGCATAAAATAATAGTTGTAAACTAATTCCAATAAGATGTTGTAAATCTCTAAAAAACACAGTTATTGATGAAATTATTAAAGAAACTCCAACCAAAAGCAAATATTGAATTATTAATATTATTGGATAAAAAACTATATATTTACTAATACCCATTCCACCAAATATTACAAACAACAAAATAATTAAACTTGAAATTAAAAAGTTTACAGTCTCAGCGCTTATAATAGAAATTGGTAAAATTTCTCTTGGAAAATAAACTTTTTTTACTATGTTGCCATTTTCTATAATAGTAGATGCGGATCTAGATATAGCAGTTGAAAAAAATGTCCATGGTATCAATCCAGTACACAAAAATATAACATAATTTTCTTGTTTTATCTTAAGTATCAAAGGAAAAACCAATGCATATACTGCTATTTGTAATAATGGATTTATAAATGACCACATTATTCCCAAAAAAGATTTTTTATATTTTCCCCTAATTTCCTTTTTGATATTGTTTTTTAAAAGTTCTCTATAATTAAATAAATTTCTAAATATACCTATCATTTTTTCTCCTCTATTTTTTAATTCCTAATTTTTTTATAGTTTTAACAAATAATCTCCACAATGCGTTTTTCCAAAGTATTTCTCTTATTTTATCTACCTTATCATTATTATTTTTTTTAATATAACAACCAAATTTAGATATATTCCAACATTCTGCAAGATAATGATATTCCGCTTTTGTTGATACTAAATAATAATTAATTAGTTCCAGAGTAATATCTTTAAAATCTTTTAAATAAATATTTTTTTGATTATTATTTTTACTTCTTATTATTTCTTCAGTAAAAATTCTATCCATACTTTCAACCATATTATCAATAGTAAAACCATTTAAAATTCTTTCTCTTGATTCTTTTTTATATTGTTCTAAATTTTCCAGAGTAATATCAATAGCATGCACATAATTATCTATTTCTTCTGTCTTATATGTAGTATCATATACATCCTTTTCTTCTTGTAAACAAGGAACAATTACCCCAACATTATTATTAATTAATTCTGCTTGTCCTCCAACATCAGAAGAAATAACTGGAACTCCCATTGCTAAAGATTCATATGAAGTTAACGCTAGTCCTTCTTTTATAGAACAATTAATAGTTAAATCACTAATAGAATAAACTTCTTTAGTTTCTTTTATATTTCCTAAGAATATAATCATATCCTGAAGATTATCTTTTTTTGCAATTTGTTTTATAGATTCAAGCAATGGTCCATCTCCAGCTATTAAAAACAATATATCTGTTCTAGACTTTTTAACTTTTTTTATTATTTCCATAAGTAAAAAAGGTCTTTTTTGATAATCAATTCTTGCTATAAATGAAATAATGTATCTTCCTTTTATATCAATACCATATTTTTGCAAAACACTATTTTTCATTTCGTTTTCAGGTTTAAACTTTTTTTCATCCACTCCTATATAAATAGTTTCAATATCCTCTGAGCATCTTTTAAAATAATTTATTAATATTTTTTCCGTATTTTTATTACATACCAATGTTTTATTAATACATGATGCAACAGCACTTGTATCTCTAGAAAACCCTCCATTTCTGTTATACCATTCTTCCATATGAACATAATCAATTATTGGAATTTCTGGAAACTCGCATTTTAAGTATGGTATATTAACATATCCAAATGTACTATTTGTATTAAAAATCAAATCAATATTATTAACCTCAATTAAATACTTTATAAATGCTGTCCAATATTTTCTATCTAGAAAAGTTGTTAAATCATATATTGTAGCATGTTCTTCAAAATCCTGTCTCCATCTGTTCTCATTCGGAAGTGTTGATACAATAATAAAATTATATTTTTCTTTATCTAATCTACTTATCAAATCTAAATTAAATTTATCTGCGCCACCAGTTACCATCCATGGAATTATCATTAATACATTAATTTTATTATCCTTTTTTGCCTTTGGTATTTGAATTGTTTTTAAAATCTCTTCATCTATACCATCCCAATTATAATCTTCTTTTGGATATTGAATTGCAGAAATATCATCCTTTATAGTCTTTGCTGTTTCCAAGGCATATTTTGATGCTCTTTCAATATCATTTGAACTTCTTTGTAATTCACTTTCGTTTTCGGCTTTTTTTCTATACCAAAATCCAATAAAATTCATTCTTACTGGATATTTCCCTTTTGCTAAAAGTTTTAACCAAAAATTCCAATCTTCATATACTGCTTTTTCCTTTATATTAAATCCTTTTACCTCAATATAATCTGATTTTCTTACCATTGCAGTTACAACCAAAAAGTTTTCCTTTTTTACTTTATCAATATCAAACCATTTTATCCATTCAAAACATTTACCGTAAAAATTCACAAGATCTGTATAAGCCCAACTAGCATCTTTATTAGTTTCTAATGTCCAATATGCACACTCTAAGTATGTGCTATTAATAACATCATCATCATCAAGAAAAAATAAATACTTTACTGATTCAGATGATTTTGTTGCTCCATAATCCCTAGAATAAGATACACCTCTATTTTGATTGTGATAAACTTTTATTCTAGTATCTTGTCTTTCTATATTTTCAAGTATTTCTAATGATTCCTTGTCTGTAGAACCATCATTTACAATTATTAATTCAAAAAAAGGATATGTTTGATTTAAAACCGAATTAACAGTTTCTTGAATATATTTTTTAGAATTATAAAATGGCATTATAATTGATATAATAGGTTTTACTTCATTATCTATGAAATTTTTTTTATTCAGTTTTCTTCCTGGATATAATTCGTAATTCATTTTTATAACTATCCCTTCTATTTTGTTTCTTTTAAATATTCCTCTACAACTATATTAGTATCTCCATCCATCTTAATTTTACCTTCACACAACCAAACTGTTCTAGTACATAATTCTTTAACTGCACCCATGCTATGAGTTACAAATACCATAGTTTTTCCCTGATTACTCAATTCCTTCATTTTATTATAACATTTGTTTTGGAAATGTTCATCACCAACAGACAGAATTTCATCAATTAATAATATATCAGCATCAACATTTATTGCTACAGAAAATGCTAATCTCATATACATACCAGAAGAATAAGTTCTAACTGGAGTATCTATATAGCTTCCCAACTCTGAAAATTCTATTATACTATCTAATCTGCTATCAATCTCCTTTTGAGTAAGTCCAAAAATTGATGCATTAAAATAAATATTTTCTCTTCCAGAAAAATCAGGATGAAAACCTGCACCTAATTCCAATAAAGATGTTAATTTTCCAACAGTTTCTATTTCGCCTGATGTAGGATATATGATTTTTGACATTAACTTTAACAATGTAGATTTACCACTTCCATTTGTACCTATTAAAGCAACAGTTTCGCCTTTTTTAATTTTAAGTTCTACACCCTTAAGTATTTCTCTCTTTGTTTTTTTGTTTCTGCTAAATATAAACAACAAGCTTTCTTTAATAGTATTTGCCTTATCCAAAAATATATTGAATGTTTTATAAACATTATTAACAATAATTGTATATTCCTCATTTTCTTTTTTCATCTAGTATTTTCCTCTTTCATATTTTTTTATATTATACCACAACACTGCTTCTTGTCAAAAGATAATATTAATTTTTAAATTTTTTTATTATTTTAGAAATACTATTAGCTAATTTCCATGTTCTACTATTATATACTTTTATTATCTCATTATAATAATCTTGTTTTTCAATCTCTTGTTTTTTTATTAATTTATCCTTTTCTCTTATTAATTCTTCAAAATCAATATTATTATTTGTAACATTATAATATCTTCTATCTAATTCATTATACATAACTAAATATTGAGAATACATTTCTTCATTATCTGATAGTTCAAGTGGTACTTTAGTTCCGTGTTTCAATAATCTTTCAAATTCACTATCGAAAAAATCAACAATTTTTTGTATTGAAAATTTTTCTTTGATTACTTTCACGCATTGTTTTTTCATCTCAATATAATTATCATTAAATAAAACATACTTTATAGCTTCGATATATTTTTCTAATTCATCATCATTATTTTCTAATTTTACAAGTCTCCCACATTTATCATTTACCAATTCATACTGTCCACCTACATCAGCCGAAACTACAGGTAACCCCATACTCATAGCCTCATATGTTGTTAATGTAATACCTTCTCTTTCAGAACAAATAACTAATGAATCTGCTATCTTATAAAAAGGTCTTACATCATTTTGTTTACCAAAAAAAATTACATTTTCTTCTAAATTATTATCTACTACAAATTTCTTCATTTGAGATAGCATTTCTCCATCTCCGACAACAAGAAGCATAATATTTTTTTCATGATATAATATTTTATTTAATATTTCAAGCATAAATATTGGTCTTTTTTCATTTGATATTCTTGAACAAAACAGTATTACTTTTTTATCTTTTATTCTATCTAATATTTCGAATATATTAGGATATTCTTTTATATCAATTAAATTTTCACTAAAATACTCATTATTAACTCCAATATAAGCGATTTTGACATTTTCTTTTTTTCTACCTTTTTCTTCTTTCATAAACTTTTGTATATATTCACTTGATACATATGTCATATCTAAAATTCTACATATTGATGTAGAATCAGCAGGATATTCTCCATTTCTCCAATCAGGATTAACTGCATGCAAATAGTCAATAACTATAAGATTAGGAAATTTTGATTTAATCCATGGAATAGCATAGTATGCATAATAACTATTTGATATCATAGATATATCTATGTTTCTAGTTTCAATAATATAATAAATAAAACCAGCCCAATTTTCTCTGTTTAAAAAAGTAGTTAAATCAAAAACTGTTGCATGCTCTTCAAATTTATCTCTCCATTCATTATTACAATCTTCTGTTGTAATTATTGTTATTTCATATTTTTCTTTATCCAAGTTTGAAATTAGCTGTAAATTAAATTTATCAGCACCTCCCATTTTAAACCATGGAAAAATAAATAATATATTTATTTTATTATTTTTTTTGTTTATCAGTCTTTTATTATAATCCATTATTTTAGGAGATGTGTAGTAATATTCACATGATGCTGGGTACTTGTACTCATTTTTTTCTATTTCATATTTTTCTATTTCGTAAGTACTTTCTTCTAAAATTTTATTATCGTAGGTAGAAAAACCATAATAATTCATCTTAATAGGATATATTTTTTCTTTAAGTAATACTAAAAAAAATTTATTATATTCTATAATGTCAGATTTCAAAAAATATTCATTATTATTAATAAATACATCCTTTTTTAATAAATAGCTAATTCGTATATCTGAATAATTTAATTCATTATTATAAATAACCTCTTCTATATAATTAGTGATATAATTTGAATATACCCAACCAAAACTATTATTATTTTTGAGGCAAGAAAGCGAACATTCTAAAAAAGTTGGATCTAAAGTATTTTTTTCATCCACAAAAGCAATATATTCTGAATAAATATCTGCATTTTTTAAAAACCTTTGTGTAAACATTTCTTTTGAAATTATTTCTATCCTATTATCTTTTTTAAATTCTTCAAATTCTTCAGATTTTAATAATGAAACATTTTCACTACAATCTAATATATTCCATTTCCAATTTTTTAAAGATTGATTTAAAATCGAATCAACTGTTTTTAAAAAATTATTATTTATACCTGTATAAAATGTAAAAATATCAACTATTTCCATCTCATCCTCTGCTTCAAATATTTTTTTTTCATTTCCACTAAATATCTTTTCTTTTTCCATTCTCTATCTCCTTAAATTTTTTAGATTTATAAATCCCTGGTATAATCAATATAACAAGTAATATTTTATTCATTATGCTTTTAATATCTTTAAAATTTAATTTATTACCAGTTAGATAAGAAAATAGTATTAGGTGTTTAACACAATATAATCTTTTACTGAAATTGACACCTTTCATATCCCTATGTAATATCTCTCTAAAGTATTCGTAATATCCATATGGATTAGATTGAAATACACTATTGATATTTTTCGTATATCCATCTTGCTGATATTCACATATCATAATTGGTTTATTAATGCATATAATACTATAACTTAAATCCATTTCATGATGCATTCTAGCTTCTGTTACAAATTTTTCATTTTTCTCTAAACGATATTTATATTTTTTTCTTATATTTGCATAATACACTAGAGATTTTTCTCCATCCTCTAAATCTTTAAAATATAAATCAAACATATTCGTTTTTTTCTTTGGCATATTTTTTCCTATATTTTTATAATCTTTATTATATTTCAAAAAACAAAGTGCATAAACATCTTTATAATTTTTATATTTTTCATATGCAATATTAATATATTCGAATGCAGAATCCGTAAAATAATCATCTGAATCACATTCTATTATTAAATCTCCTATAGCTTTTTCTACCAACTCATTTATTGAAGCCATTTTCCCCATATTATCATGTTTGTAATATTTTATATCGAACTTTCTATCAAAACTCCTTACTATATGTTCTGTTTCATCAATAGATCCATCATCCATAATTAACCATTCTATTTCAATTTTTTTTGAACAATTTTTTTTTATGCTCTGATAAAGCTTTTCTAATTCTCTTCCCCTATTATATGTTGCAGTTAAAATTGATATTTTAATACTATTCACCTACTAACTTAATTATATTTTTAATAATATCATTATTATCTTTATTATCTATTCCATTTTTCAAAAACGAATCTCTATTATACACAATATTCTCAATACCATCATAAATACCTTTTTCATTATTATCTACAATAATTTTTGGCTCATACTTTTCTAATACTTCTCTTGCAGAAGTATTTGTAATTATAATTGGTTTTTTTAAAATTTTTGCTTCTTTTAGAACCATAGGGTATCCTTCAAAATATGAAAACAAAGCAAAAACATCTGATGCTTTAATATATGGATATGGATTTTGTATTTGACCAAGCAATTTAAATGTATTTTCGACATGATACTGCTTTATCATTCCTTCCAATTTTTTTCTATCTGGTCCATCTCCTAATATATAAATTTTATGTTCTACTCCATTTTGAATTAATTTATAATGAACCTTTATAAGCCTATCCACACCTTTTTGCGGAACCAATCTAGATGTCATAAGAATTTTTAATTCATCCCCTTTATAATAAGATTCATCAAAACTCATGTTGACTAATTTCTTGATTCTATTTTCGTCAATATAATTTTCTATAACATTTTTTTCAACATCTATTGGATATATACTATTAAACTTGTTTAAATTGTCATTACTAACAAATACAAGTTTATTATACTTCTTATAAATCGATTTATCTATGAATTTTTTAATTATAGCTTTTATCCCATTTCCGAATACTTTTGTTATATCATTATGTATCCATGCAATTTTTATTATATTTTTATTTTTTGAACTAAAAATTCTTGTTATTGGACCTTCCAGAAAAGCAATTTCTGTATCATAACATTTGTTTATATATTTTTTGTACAAATAATTTTTAAACAATAAAATTATAATGGAAGCTTTTAGTTTTTCTATTTTTGAAAAGGATTTATACTCTTTACTATATAAGCTTTGTAATTTTATCTTACTATTAAGTTCTTTTTCCAATTCACCATTTGCATATATTGTAAATATTGTAATTTCGTATTTATTACATATATTATTGGCTATATCCACAAGAACCCTCTCTGCTCCGCCTATTGTTAAACTTGTTATACCAAAAACAATTCTCTTAATTTTAATCACCCCTTATTTGTATAGTTTTATTATATAAAATTACTGCCATTAAAATAATTAACAACATTGACGATGGATTAAAAAACGTATAACCCGCCAAGGTGGAAAAAACATATGCCAGTCCATTTCCTATTAGAATCATACAAAATTCTTCATCTACTTTTTTAATATTTTTAACAAAAATAACTATAGCCTTTATAAAAATATATATAAATAAACCCAGATACAATACTGTACCAATTAATCCAAAATTCAGAATAATGGAAATTAATTCCATTTCAAGAACTAACTCATTTGTATTAATTAAATAGCCATTTCCAAATAAAACCAGTACCATACTTTTTTGATTACCAACGAGAAATACATGGTATATTAATTGTTGCATTCTATTATCAGTATTTTTTACTTCATGCTCATTTGCATAATTGTACAGATCAATTATTGATTGTTTTTGTGAATTAGTCATGAAGTTATTTTCTATTTCATTATTTTTTATTTTATAATATATTAAAGATAAATCACCAGTAATATGAGATTTTTTATTTGTTAGATTATCTATAACTTTTTCACTATTAGTATCTAATAATTTTCTTCTATTAATTGTGTTAGAACCAAATGCTATAGCAGTAATGAAAATAATAATTAATATTCCAAAAACAATTAAAATATTTTTTTTATTTATATTATTTTTTCTAACACTACTTAATACAATATGTACTACAACATATGCAATTATTAATCCAAAAAATCCAAACAAACCAACTCTAGTTCCAATTAATGTTGTTAAATACACTCCATTCATAATAACAATAGTTATTGACCATATCTTTTTTCTAATATCATTAATATTATGTATTCTACTTAGTATTATTGTGGTTGAAAATATAAGTACTGATCCAACGCTATTGGCAGATTCAAACCATCCTTTGTATCCAATCCCTTCAATATAAGAGCTTGAAGATGTATTTGTTAAAATAGCTAGAAAAATAGAAAAAATATATACTGTATTTGATATTAGAATACTACTATATAATTCTTTTTTATCATAATTTTTAAAAACATTTAAATATATTATTAATGTAATTACCATAAATGAGTAATTTGCAATATATCTTGCTTCCTGAAAAACAGTTCCAAAAGAACAGTTCTTTAAATTACTATAATAAATAAATAAATGGATAAATCCATAAAAACAATATAACAGGAGAATAATCAATATACCTTTTTTTCTTTTTTCTTTTAAAAAGATATATAATCCAACAATTAATGGTATTATTGGGCGAATTATTATAGAAACAGAATAATTAGTATTAAAATATCTTCTAGATAAAAAACTTATAATATCTAAAATAGGTGTAATTATAATAAATATACACAATATTTTTTCTATATTTAATTTGTTAAATATATTTTTCATTTTTTCCATAACTCTCCTACGTTATAATCCTAAATAATTTTGAATATAATTTATATGTATATCTATTAACTGATAATAGATATAGGTTTTTAAAAGATTTATTATTTTTAATTATATGATTCTTCTTCCAATTAGGAAAAGAATCATTTAATACATTCCAACTCTTTTCTAATAATTCCTTCCTGATTTTTTTATTTTCTATTTTCACTATTCTAAAAAGAGAACTGCAAAGTAATAATCTTGCATAATTATATTCTAACTCATTTTTAAATTTGTCAAACAATCCTTCTTCTTTATAAAACTCCATAACATTTTTAAGTATAATAAATATATCTCCATTTTTATTATTTTGTGTGTTTGCAATAGATGTCTCTCTTTGTATATAGTGAATTTTAGGTTCTTTAAGAAATGTATATTTTTTTATTTTTGGAATTAATTTATAAAAAAATTCAAGATCTTCATATCTAAGACCTACAGGAAAAAGATCTTTTTCATTTTCAATAAGCTGTCTTTTTATTATTTTATTCCATGCAACAACTCTAGAATATGTTAGCATCTCACTTTTATTTTTATATCTATACCCTATATCAATCTTTTTTTTATTCTCAAATTCCCATATAAAATCACATTCAACAAAATCCGCTTTTTCTTCGATAGCCTTATTATACATTTTTTCATATGTATCATAATCTACATAATCATCTGAATCAAGAAATGCAATATATTCACCATTAGCATAAGGTATTCCAAAATTTCTTGCATCTGATAAACCGCCATTCTTTTTATGCAAAATTATAATTTTTTCACTTTTTTCTTTATACTTTTCTGCAATTTTTATAGAATTATCTGTTGAACCATCATTAACAATTATTATTTCAATTTCATTCAAAGTCTGATTTATTAAGGAATCTAAACATTTTTCTATATATTTTTCAACATTATAAACCGGTACAATTACACTTACTCTATTCATAATATCTCCTTTAATAACAATTTTAAATATATTTTTAAATTTATTTCGATTATAAGTCTTTTAATTATTTGTTTAATATTAGTCAATCTTATATTTTTTTGCATTTTTCTTTTCCTAAACTCATTTATAAATTCTAACAAACTATCACTGTCAATATTTTTCATCTTGTTAATTATAGCATTTGTATAATATAATTTTACATTTAGTTTAGTTTCTTCTCTTAGCTTTATAAAATTTAGCTTTGTCAGCATATTGTCATAATGCTCATAAACATCTCTAGTTTGCTTTTTTAGTCTTTCTAAATTTGAATTACGTGTTATACTGTTTTGTGATTGTATATAATTATATCCGTAAATAGGAAGTGAAATTATACTTTTTGCATATAATATAACTATTGGTATAAGACCAAAATCTTCATGTTCTAAACCTTTTTTAAAAAACAAATTGTTTTTAATAAAAATCTCTTTTTTAAATAGATATACACATGGAGAATCTAATAAAACATCAGATTTGTATAAAATGTTAAATGCTTGTTCTCCTGTTTTCTCTTCTAAAAAAATAGGACCATCTATTTTATCTATTCTATTTTGCTTGTTATTTATTACTTTTAATTTAAATTTAATAATATCAATATTTTTTTTCATAAATTCCTGCATTTTATTTAAAAAATCATCATCAATATAATCATCAAAATCAACAAATTGTATATATTCTCCTTTGGAGTTTTTTATCCCGATATTTCTTGTATCTGCAACCCCAGTATGGTTCTTAATAACCAACCTAATTTTATCAGGATATTCATCGCATTTTTCTTTTAATATTGAAATAGTGTTATCAGTAGACCCATCATCTACAAATATTATTTCATAATCATTCATTTTTTGATTTAACAACGAATCAATACAATTGATTTCTATTTTCTCAATATTGTATGTTGGAATTATTATACTTAATTTACACATAGTTATTTATCAACTTTCTATTATATATTTTATAGTTTCAATAATTCTATTATTATATTTTACTGGGTCAAATTTTTCCATATTATTAATTCCATTTAAAATTATTTTTTTCATGCATTCAGCTATTTCTTCAGAATTTTTACTATTACAAACTATGCCATATTTTTTATGAATATCTTCTCTTGCATCAGAAACATCTGTTGTTATAATAGGAATGCCAAATAATTTTGCTTCATTATATACGACTGGATAGCCTTCGTAATTTGATGTTAGTATCACGCAGTCACAAATCAAATAATATGGATACGGATTTGTCTTTACTCCAACCATTATAATTTCAGAAGTTAAATTATATTGATGTATTAGTTCTAAATACTTTTCTGTGTCCTTCCCATCTCCGACAAATAGAATTTTAAATTTCAAATTTTCTTTTTTTAAGATTTTTGCTGCTTCAATTATTCTACTTAATACCTTTTGTTGCTCATCATGTCTTCCTATGTTAAGAAATGTGAAAACCTCACTTTTCTTTTCTTTAATTTCATGTTTTGATTTTTCTATTATATTTTTATAATCCAACAAATTATTACAATAAATTGTTTTGTTGTTTATATATAAATATTCATTGTCAAAATTTTCTTTTGCACTATTTGAAACAAATACTATTTTTTTAAATTTTTGTACTTTTATTTTATTAAAAAAACTATGATATGCTTCTCTATCATACAATTCTTTATAGTCATTATGAACCCATAAGGAACAATTTTTGGATGCTATCCTTGCAACAAACGAATCAGGTATAGAATAAGTTGCATAAGAACATGAAAAATCAAATTTATTATGAAATACAATAATAAATTTTATTCTTTTATATAAATTCACAATTTTATTAATAAATTTATTTCTTCCACATTTTGGAGTATATTCTATGATTTTAACTTTATTAGATATACTTTTTAAAAAAACACCTTGTTTTTTTTCTAAAACCAATGTTATTTCGTATTGTTTACTAGATAGATAATTTAACAATGTAACAAGTGATGTTTCTATTCCTCCTACATCTAATGAATATGCCGCAAATAATATCTTCTTCATATTATTTTCCTTTCAATCTATAATACTTCTATATTTTCATACCCACAAAACAATCCTGTTTCAATAACGCCAGTAATAAGTTTCATATTTTTCTCAAGGTTTTTATTTATTTTTGAAGAATTAAAATAAGCTGAAATAATGCAATTTCCTAAATCTGTATATTCTAATTCACCATTTGAATTTTTAATTAATTCACATTTTTCAGCACCTAGTTTTATCAATTCAGAAATAACATATTCAATTGATCCTGTGTAACATTCAACCGGAATTGGATTATTTTCCCCAAGATTTTTTACATGTTTTGTCTCATCCACTAATATGTAGACTTTTGGTGAATTTAAAAAATTCAGCTTTTCTTTAAACATGCATTTGCCTTTGCCTTTAATTAAATTGTTTTTTGAGTCTATTTCGTCTGCACCATCAAATGCCCAGTCAATTTTTGCATCATTTAAGCTAATTGTTTCAATTTCAAAATAATTGCATAATTCTTTAATTTCATTTGAAGATGGGACAGCTTTAATATCCAAGTTGTTTTTTTTGACTAATTCAGCTATTTTTTCAACTGCAATAAAAGAGGTACTACCCGAGCCAAACCCTATAGTTTGTCCATCTTTTACCATAAAAGCTATTCTATATGCCAAAAATTCTTTTTGTTCTCTTCTGTCAGTATTTTCAAGCTCTTTGATCCTTTTTTCAATTCTTGTTTTTATACTAAAATCATCTAGCACTTTTCCAATCATAGGTCCCTCCTTAAAGTTTCCCTTATTATTTCATAAATACTCTTTTTTGTAAACACATTAATAAACATAATATTACTTTTTTTATTGTATTTTTACAATAAAAAACAATAATCGATATAGCTGTATTTTAAGAGTAAAAATCAAAAACAAAAAACATATATTTTTTATAAAAACCTATATACATTAAGAATTTATGTTTTATATTTAATTTTGTATTTTCTATTTAATTTTGTATTTTCTATTTAAATTTGTATTTTACATTTTAAAAAACAAGAATTAAATATTAGAAATTTCTAATTATAATTCTTGTTTTTATATAAACTATTTTATAATCTTAAAGAAATTTCCTTTTCCTATTTGAATTATATTTTCCCCATCCGATAATTCTATATTAAAATCTGTTTCTTTTTCATTATTAATTTTAACTCCACCTTGTGTAAATAATCTTCTAATTTCACCCTTAGAAGAATATTTTCCAGTTTCCATTATTGTATCAACCAAATTAGCATTATATTTAAATTCTGGTATATCACTTGGAGCTTCTTGTTTTTGAAAAGCTGTTTTAAAGTGTTCTTCAGCCATTTTAGCAGATTTTTCATCACTATATAATTTAGTAATTTCTCTTGCTAATTCCATTTTAATATTTCTTGGATTTTCTCCATTTGCTAATCTCACTTGTACTTTTTTAACTTCATCTGGATGCATATCTGTACATAAATTATAATATTTACTAATTAATTCATCTGGAATTTTCATTGCTTTTTCATACATAATATTCGGTTCTTCATTAATACCAATATAATTTCCAAGACTTTTGCTCATTTTATTTACACCATCCAAACCTTCTAGTAATGGCATAAACAAAGTGATTTGAGGATCTTGACCATAATCTTTTTGAACATTTCTTCCCATTAAAATATTAAAAGTTTGGTCTGTACCTCCCAATTCTATGTCAGATTTAATTGCTACTGAATCATAACCTTGCATTAATGGATAAAAGAACTCATGAAGTGCGATTGGCTGATTTGATGAATATCTTTTTTGAAAATCATCTCTTTCTAACATTCTAGCAACTGTTGTGTTACAAGTTAATTGAATTATGTCTCTAAAATTTAGTAAGCTTAACCATTCACTATTAAATTTGATAGTTGTTTTTTTAGGATCTAGAATTTTTAATATTTGCTCTTGATATGTTTTAGCGTTTTCTTCAACTTGCTCTCTTGTTAATTGATTTCTTGTTTTTGATTTTCCTGTCGGATCTCCTATCATACCAGTAAAATCTCCAATTATAAGAATAACCTGATGCCCCAAATCCTGTAATTGTTTCATTTTTCTAAGAACAACCGCATGTCCTAAATGTATATCTGGAGCAGATGGATCTAGCCCTAATTTTATTATTAATGGTCTATTTTCTTTATTTACTTTTTCTAATTTTTCCTTAATATCTTTAATATCTGTATGATTTTCAGATCCTTTAAGCATTATTTTAATTGTTTCTTCAATATTCATTTCAATTCCCCTTCTTTTCAATTATTTATCTCCAAATTTTGTATGTATTTAAAAATTCTAGTACTTAATTACCAATATTGGCAAGTCTTTCCTTAAATATTCATCTTCATATTTAGCAGATTCAGTTGGATTATTTGTTAAACAATATAGGTATTCATTTTCTTTTTTATTAATTATTTCATGTGCTTCTTTTATACTTTTTATATATTCAAGTCTTGTATTTTTATCAAAACATGCAAGCATTCCTTTTGTTTCTAAAATCATATTTATTAATGCTCTACTTGTTCTTCCATTGGCATTTTTGAATGGCTGTATTCTTAAAAATCTATAATTAATTCTAATAACTTCTTTTATAAATTCTTCATCATTCATTTTTTCTTTATTCCATAAAATAGCCTTAATACGAATAATCAAGTTATTCATTGCAACTGGTATGTTACTTGGTTCAATAAATTTTATACTATTTCCATATGAGTCTTTATTTATATCATTCTGTCTGTAGTTTGATTTATATATTGATATTTTTTCAGATGAAATACTAAAATTTCTATTAGCTATTTTAATATTATCCTCAATTACATTAGCTTCCATTTTTGATATGTCAGTAGAAATGCTTGTTAATACACCTATCATAGTATAATAAATTTCATATATTTGAGAAATTTCTTTATTTGGAGAATCCTTTAATGTTAACATACTTAATGTTGTAGATATCATGTTGTATAGCAAACCACTAAATCCTGTATAAACTTTTCCTAATATTTGAAGCTCAGTTGAATTTATAGAACTATTAATAAGTTCATTTTTAAACATACCATTTTGCAAAACATTATCAATTATATATTTTACATAATTATCTATTTCATATCTATTAACATCTTTTATATGTTTTTTTAATAATTTTTTATAAGTTCTTTTCATAGATTCTGTTGACTTATTTCTAAACAGAGTTTTACTTATAAATGCTCCAATAGGACTTCTTTTCACAAGTATTTCATTAGCAAAAATTAATTCTTTAACATAGGGTTTAAGTATATCATCCATTAATTTTGCTTGTATTTCTGTATTGTTTTTTCCCAAATATGTTTCAAAATCATTTGGCATTATTGGATTAATTTCTAATTCGGTTATCCCAAAATTTTGATTATGTTTTTTTGTAAAATGCAGATCTATTTTTGGTCCACTTATCCCTTCTTTTTCAAGAGCTTTTTCCACTATATCTCTAGGAATTCTATTATTACTACCAAGTAGATTTAATACAATTTTTTCAACTAGTTTTATATCTATACTGCTTCCGTATCTTATAAAATTACCTTCATCATCAACTAGACTACATTTACATTCACTTGCAATTAGGCTTACAATTATTGAAAGCTCGCTGCTTGGTTTTTTAATTTCTAATTGGCTCAGACCTTTTCCATTTTTCAATAATTCTAGTAATTCCTTTGCTAGATTTGTTATCATTCGTATTCTCCTTATTTTTCTTCTGGTTGTATCTATTATACAGTATTTTATAGTTTTATACAACAAAAAAAACCTAATTTTTTAGGTTTTTTATTTATATTAATCACACAACTTGAATTAAACTTAAAGAATTGCATTTAACTTTTTTTCTAACCGTTTTTTATAATAGAACATTTTATTTAGCTTCTTACTTGATGTTTTATTTAAAATCAGTTTATTTTTTTTTGTCAAATATACTTACTGTTTTACCAAGTATTGAAACGATTTGCGTTGAATTTTTTTGTGCAATTCCTTTTCCAATAGCTTTTCCTCCAACTGTTAATGAAGCAACTAGTGCACTTATGATGAATTGCAAATTAGATCCCAGCCCAAAACTTTGAGTTAATTTTATTGAAATTAGTGCTCCTATAGCTCCAGATAATACACCAGATATATCTCCAATTACGTCAGCACAAATGTTTGCTACTTTTGCAGAATTTTTTATTAATTTGATTGAAGTTTTTGCTCCACTCATTTTTCTTGATGCCATAGCATTAAAATTTGACTCTTTAGCTACCGTTACGGCAACTCCAACCACATCGAAAATTATACCTATAAATATAATTACAAGCAACATTAATGTCGCAGGAATTATTGATAATTTTGTAATTGCATTTGATGAAATAAAAGAAAATACTATTGATAATATAAATGTTGTTATAAAAATAGTAAAAAACCATTTTGTTTCAGATGATTCTCTTTTTTTCTTATTTTTTCTTTGGATATCCATTAAACTCTCCTATTATTTTTTAAATTTTTATAAAGTGAAAATCAATCTTTATCAATCCCACTCTTATATTTCCTTTTTATATAAAGTGAAAATCAAACTTCATCAATCCCATTTTTATATTTATTTTTATATAAATTTAAAATTGATATTTTTTCATATCAATCTATAATCTATGTTTTCTTTTCCATATCTATCTAAATTTTATGTTTTCTTTTCTAAATCAATATAAATTTTTTATATTTTTTTATAAATTTTAATTTTATGTTTTCTTTTCTTACTTATTAATTTTAATTTAATTCTAGGTGGTAAAACTTAAGTAAATTTTACGGTTTAGGTCTAGTTGAATTTCTCTATTTGTTACTAAACATTACTATTTAGCTGTTTCCATTTAAACAAATATCCTAAAATTTCAAATAGGCGACTAGACTACCACTTAAATCCGTACTTCAATCCCTAAGCTTCTATGCTACTTTAAGTAGCGAACATTCTAGAAGTTTTCCTTAATACACTTAAATCTATTGCTAGTTTCTTTTGCAATAATAGTTTCATAATCCTTGGTAATAATAAATTTGGCCAAATATATTATTACTTACTATCGATTAATCCCAATATTACCTCTCAAAACAGGCTACACTATATATTGTGTCTTGGCACTTTATATAGGTTATACTCATCTTTTCAATTTATTTCATACAAAAAGTTTTATTTGTATTTCACAAATTTTTTATAAGCCTCCGCGATAATAGGGGAATGTGATATGTATGCCATTACATATTTCCCTATTTTCTTACTTCATATACACACGCAAAACTGGCATCTCGCGCACATATACAAAACTTCATCGTTGTGCCCTTTAGTGGATTTTTAGCCCCACCCTCGTAATAGACAATGCAACTAGAATAATGCACCACCGATATTAATTATAACATATAGTATTTTTTTTTGCAAACAGAGTATACATAATATAATTGTTTCATATTCAAGTAACTTCAATAGTTACTTAGCAGTTTTTATATTTTAAAATATTTTTTCTATTTCTACTTCAATTAATCTTTGAATCTTAGCATATGATGTTTTTATATATAAGAATCCTCTAGACGAGCCTCCTCCTCTTTCTTTTCCTACTTCAATTATTATTTGAAATTCAGCATGTGTTCCTTTTATATATTAAAATCCTCTAGATGAGCCTCCTCCTCCAGACGAACCTCCTCCTCCAAAAGAACCTCCTCCAAAAGATCCTCCTCCAAACGAGCCTCCTCCGAACGAACCTCCTATAAAAGGAAAAAAACCTCCTCCACTAAATGGCCCGTTTTTTGTTTTAAATATAATAGCAAAAATACACATAACAAAAATTATAATTTCTGAAATTATAATCCAAACACTTATTGAACTAAAAAATGAAGTCGGCATAAAAATATTAATTAAAATTGTTATAATAAATGCTATAATATCAATAATTAATATTGCTATTTTTCTACTTTGTTTTCCATTAAATATAAGCTCAGCCATTGTTGCTATAGCAAACCAAATAAAATACATACTATAACCACTATCTTTTTTTACTTCTACGGCTTCTATTTTACCAACATCAACTCCGTATTCTTTAGAAACTTCCTCCAATACCTTACTGTATCCGTTTCTAACTCCTTCATTCCATTTATTATCCTTCAAATATGGAATAATGTATCCATCTTGAATCCTTCCAGTTTTAGAATCATTTAATATTCCTTCTAAACCATATCCAACCTCAATTCTAAATTCTCTTTCTTCTAATGCTAATAATAAAAGAACTCCATTATTTTTATTAGAATCACCGATTCCATATTTTCTAAATAATTGTGTTGAATATTCCTCTAGACTTTTGCCATCTAGGTTTTTAACAGTTACAACTACTATTTGTGCACCTGTTACAGAATTAAGCTTTTTATTTGTTTCTATTATATAATCTTCTACTTCTTTATCAAGTAAATTTGCTGTGTCATTAACATAGAATTCTCTACTTTGTTCAACAACAGCAAATGATTTCATTCCTAAAAAACTTAAGAATAAAATCATTAAAACTATAATTTTAAGAAATACATTTTTATAAGTAGATTTCAATTTGTTCCTCCTACTTTACTATATCTTCTATTTATTTTTTATAATTGCTAAAAATTAAAATTGCACATTTGGCACTACTTCACTACCTTCTTTTGCTTCAAAATATGTCACTTCATCAAAATTAAACATTGAAGCAATTATATTTGTAGGGAATTTTTTTATTGTTGTATTATAAGTTTTTGAAGCCTCGTTATAGTCTCTTCTAGCTGTTGAAATTCTGTTTTCTGTTCCAGCTAATTCATCAGATAATTGTATAAAATTCTGTGATGATTTTAAGTCTGGATAATTTTCTACTATAACCATTAATCTATTTAATGCTGAACTTAATTCTTGGTTAGCATTAGCTTTATCTTCTATGGTTTGACTTCCAACCAATTTTGCTCTTGCTTCTGTAATGCTATTTATTATTTGTGTTTCTTGAGTTGTATATCCTTTTACTGTATTTACTAAATTTGGTATTAGATCTGCTCTTCTTTGAAGCATAACATCTAAATTTGATACTTGTGTATCTACATTTTCTTTTTTTGAAACTAATCCATTATAACTGCCTATTAATGTTACAATTAATATTACAACAACTGCAATTATTGAGATTAATATAATACTTGTTTTTTTCATATTATAATTCCTTTCTTAACTAATAATTTAAGGCTAACCTAAATTTAAATTTTTTTTAAATTCAAGTCTAATATATGTATTTATTTTAACCTTGTATAAATAATATCATACTTTTATTATAATTACTATGTCCAAATTGTGAATTTTTATTTTAATTACTAATTTACACATAAAACAAAAATAAACTTTTAACATTTTCTTTTGTTAAATCTTTGTTCAATACTAATTACAAATAAAACAAAAATAAACTTTCAACATTTTCTTTTGTTAAATCTTTGTTCAAAACTAATTACAAATAAAACAACATTAAACTTTCAACATTTTCTTCTGTTAAATTTTTGTTCAAAACTAATTACAAATAAAACAAAATTAAACTTTAAATATTAAATTTTACTTTCACTTGATATTTTTCTAAGTTTTGCAACAAAAAAACCTTCCGTTTCCTTAGATGGTAATATTTTAATTGATTTCCTAATAGAGCTGTCTAATCCTTCTGTGCTACCTGGTATAGAATTTTTTATTTCAAGAGGAATATCTAGAATTTCAATTTTAAAATTTTGCAGCGCCCAATTCAAAATATACTCATTTTCTTCTTTATTAATAGTACATGTAGAATAAACAATAATACCTCCGGGTTTTAGTGCATTAAATGCACTAGTAAATAATTTTTTCTGAATTTTTACTAATTCATTTACTCTTTTTACTGACCAATCCCTATAAGTTCCAGGATTATAAGCTAAAAATCTACCTTCACCACTACAAGGAGTATCTAATAATATTTTATCAAATTTTTCTGGGTATTGTGAGCCAATTTTTTCACCTCTGCCATTAATAACCTCAACTATTTTTGCACCTTGGTTATTAACATTAAATTTTAATCTTTCACATCTTATTTTATCTAATTCATTTGCTAAAATATAACCTTCATTATTCATCATTGCTGCGATTTGAGTTGTTTTACTTCCTGGAGCTGCTGTCAAATCTAAAATTATCTCACCCGGTTTAGGATCTAAAACACATGGTGGAACCATACTTGAAGTACTTTGTAAATAAATATATCCGTTTTCATATATTTTTAGCTTTTTTATATCCTTTTCAACTGCATTTTTTATAACTAAACCATCTATATACCATGGAATTCTATCAAATTTAATGTTATTTTCTTTAAACAATTTCATTAAATCTTGTATATTAAATTTTAAATTATTTACCCTTAAAGTTGTCGCTCTTTGCTCTGATGTTCCAGCTAATATTTTGTCAACAGTACCTGGAGAAAACAAGTTATATAAATTTTCAACAAATTCCTTAGGTAATCTGTTTTTTATTTCAGTAATTGATGCCATTATACACTCCTATCAGATTATTTTTCAAAATTTATATTCAATAACTGAAATTTACACAGCCATTATAAACTGCTATCAGTTTATTCTTTTTAATATTACAATTTAAAATTTTTATCAGCTAATAACTTAATTGCACGACCTCTATGAGATACCTCATTTTTTTCTTCACTTGAAGCCTCTCCAAATGTTTTTCCTAAATCATCAGACAAGAATAAACAATCATATCCAAAATCCTTATTTCCTAATTCATGCTTCGTTATTTTCCCAAATGTTTTTCCTTCTACAAAATCATATTCACCATTTGGATGATATAAAACAATACAGCAAACAAAATAAGCACTTCTATCATCTTTGTCTTCTAATTTTTGTAATAATTTCTTTCTGTTATTTTCAGTATTACCATGCTCACCATCATATCTAGCACTATAAACGCCTGGTTCTCCATTTAAAGAATTAACACATAAACCACTATCATCTGCAATAATATCATATTCTAATCCATTGATTTTTAAATATTTACTGATAACTTCAGCTTTTATAAGTGAGTTTTCTAAAAACGTGGAACCAGTCTCTTCTATATCATCAAAAAATCCTATATCATTTAATGTTACAATCTCTTTATTTTTTATAATTTCTTTAAACTCTTTAATTTTGTGACTATTATTACTTGCTAAAACTATTTTATCCATTGATTTAACCAACATGTAATATATTTTTTAACAAAATATACATACATTCCTTTCTAAAATTATATATAATATAAACATATTATATTGATTCTTTCTAAACAACTGTCCTAAATAGGAAACTATTTTTAAAATTAAGCGAAGGCGACGTGGGGACCGCCGAAGGCTGTTAAGTGCGTTAGCACTGTTACAGCGTCGGTGGGATAGCCTAAGCAAGATTTTAAAAATAATTTCCTATTACAGGACAAATACATTTTTTTCATAGATTTTTGTATACTTTATTTGCAATAATCTTTATCTTATTCTTCAAGCAATTCATATAAATCCCCAAATTCATACCCCTGTTCTCTTAAGTAACTTATAACATCCATTAATGTTTCATGTGTAATACTTTTAGTTGATGAATCATGCATCAACACAACTACAATGTTTTTCCCTTGAGTTGTAATTTTCAAATTATCCAAAATCTTTTCTTTTGTTGGATTTATATCTGAATCTGAAGTTAATGAATTCCAATCTAATGATACAATTCCCTGCTCAAGCATTTTATTTTTTGCTTCATTTTTAAATTCTCCATGTTTTCCACCCACAGAACCTCCTGGAAATCTAAAAATTCTTGTTTTATAATTAGAATCTTCTAAAGCTTCTCTTATAGCTGTTTCACATTTATTATACTCATTAATAAATGATTCGTAATCCTTATATATATCTTCATATTTATGGCTATATGTATGATTTGCAATATAATGGCCCTCATTTCTCATTCTTTTTATAAGTTCCTTATTCCATGAAGAATTTATACCTAAAACAAAAAATGTAGCTTTTATGTTTTCTTGTTTCAGAATATCTAAAATTAATGGGGTAACATTTGATGAAGGTCCATCATCAAATGTAAGATAAGCAATTTTTTTATTGCTTGTTTTATAAATATTTGTTATTTTTTCAATTTGTTCACTATTAAAATCCAAGGTATTTCTTTTTGATAATTTTTCCCTAAAATCTTGTTCTTCCTTTATTTTAAGTAATTCCATTTCTTGTTTTTGAGTTAAAACATCATTATAAGCTTTGCTAATATTCATTTTAAAAGTTTTTATACTTGATCTTTCTTTTATGATGCTTAATGATTTAATAAATAAACCAGTTAATAAAATAAGTAAAAATAAAACAATTACTATCCTTTTTATATTAAGCTTTTTTTCACTTATAACAACAATACTTTTACAGAAATTTGGTTCCATAATTGATTCTAAACTTAATTCTACATTTTGTTCTACATTTTGTTCTATACTTTGTTCTGGATCTTGTTTTAAATCTTGTTTTAAATCTTGTGCTATATCTTGTTCTAAATCTTGTTTTAAATTCTGTTGTAATTTTTTTTCTAGATTCCCCTCTATATTTTCATCTAAATTATCTGTAAAAAATTCTTTTTTCTCCAATAATTTCCCCATCTTTCAAATTAAATTACATGTTTTTTAATCTTTCATTTACACTATTTAGCATTTCTTCATAACTAGATAGTTTTTCTTTTTCTTCTGCAATTTTCGATTCTGGAGCCTTATTAACAAAACCTGGATTAGAAAGCATTTTTTTTGCCCTATCCACTTCAGATTCCAATTTATTTTTTTCTAAAATCAATCTTTCTTTTTCTGCTGCTAAATCTACTAAATCCTCAAAAGGAATAAATAATTCTAAATCTTTTTGAACTATAGAAATTGAATTTTGTGGAACATTATCCTTTGTATCAATTATTTCTAATCTATCTGAAAATCCAAGTTTCAAAAGAAATCCTTCACATTTTTCTAATATATCTTTATATTTTTTTGTTACAAAAATCAACTTTGATTTTTTAGTAGGGTGAACATTCATTTTAGTTCTAATATTTCTAATTTCTGTTATTATATCTTTTAATTTCTCAATTTGATTTTCCTCATCTAAAAATTCGAATTTTTCATTGTATTCTGGCCATTTAGAAATCATTATACTCTCGTCATTATTATACAAACCAAGATATATTTCCTCAGTAACAAATGGTATAACTGGGTGTAATAATTTTAAGCTTTCAGTTAAAACCTTATTCAATGTATACTCTGCTGAACTTCTTGTTTGGCAATTTTCATTATATAAACGAGGCTTTACAATCTCTATATACCAATCACAAAACTCATTCCATACAAAATCATAAACTTTTTGTACATAAACACCAAAATCGAAATTATCGATATTAACTTCTGTTTCTTTTATCAAACTGTTTAATTTTGATAAAATCCACTTATCTTCATACTGTAAATCTTCAATTTCAATTTTATTAAATCTGTTACTTTTGTTTATTATTTCAGTATTACCATTTTCTGTTTGATTGTTATTGCTTTTTTCCATTTCTGGCTCAATTGCATTTAATACAAATCTTGATGCATTCCATAATTTATTTATAAAACTAGATGCAAACTCTAATTTTTCCGGGCTATATCTTATATCATTTCCTGCTGAAATCCCTGTAACAAGCGAATATCTTAATATATCTGTACTATATTGTTCTTTAACCTCTAAAGGATCAATTCCATTTCCTAAACTTTTCGACATTTTTCTACCTTGACTATCACGAACAATTCCATGAATTAAAACATTATCAAATGGTTTTTCTCCCATATATTCTAAACCAGAAAAAATCATTCTAGAAACCCATGTTTGAATAATATCATAGCCTGTAACTAGAGTGTTTGTTGGATAAAATGTTTTTAAATCCATTGCATTTTCATTTGGCCACCCAAGAGTTGAAAAAGGCCATAAAGCAGAACTAAACCAAGTATCTAAAGTATCTGTATCTTGGACAAATTCGGTACAATTACATTTTGTACATTTACTTGGCATTTCTTTTGCAACAATTTTTTCTCCACACTCTTCACAATAATAAATTGGAACTTGATGTCCCCACCATATTTGGCGAGAAATACACCAATCTTTAATATTTTCCATCCAATTAAAAAATGTCTTGCTGTATCTTTCCGGAACAAATTTAACATCTCCATTTTTAACAGCTTCAATTGCTGGTTTTGCAAGTTCTCCCATTTTTACAAACCATTGATCTGAAATTCTTGGTTCTATTACACTGTGGCATCTGTCACATTTAGCAACATTATGAGTATAATCCTCAATTTTTTCAATTGCATCCAAATCTTTTAATTTTTCAACTATTTTTTTTCTTGCCTCATAAATATCCAAACCTTCCCATTCAGCAACTAAATTACCCATTTTTAAGTTTTCGTCAAAAACCTCAATCATTTCTAGATTATTATCTAATCCAGCTTGGTAATCGTTCATATCATGACATGGTGTAATTTTAACTGCTCCAGTACCAAATTCTGTTTCAACAAATCTGTCACCAATAATAGGAATTTCTTTATTAATTATTGGTAATATACATTTTCTACCAATTAATTTTTTATATCTTTCATCACCTGGATTAACTGCAACAGCAGTATCTCCTAGCATCGTTTCTGGCCTTGTTGTAGCAACTATTAAGTATTTTCCATCTTCATCTTTAATAGGATATTTTATATACCAAAGATGAGTTCCTTCCTCAATATACTCAATTTCCGCATCAGAAATTGAAGAATGACAACCTGTACAGTAATTTATCATTCTATTACCTTTATATATATAACCTTTTTCGTACAATCTTTTAAATGCTTCATACACGGCATTTGATAGACCTTCATCCATAGTAAATCTTTTACGAGACCAATCACAAGAACAACCCAATTTTTTTTGTTGATTTAATATTTCTCCACCATAAATTCTAGTCCATTCCCATGCTTCTTCTAAAAACTCATCTCTTGATAAATCTGATTTTTTCTTGCCTTCTTTTTTTAGTTTTTCAACAACCTTTACCTCTGTAGAAATTGCCGAATGATCTGTACCTGGAAGCCATAAAGTATTAAAACCTTTCATTCTTTTATATCTAATTAAAAGATCTTGTAGAGTTCCATCTAAAGCGTGACCCATATGTAATTTTCCTGTTACATTTGGAGGTGGCATAACAATACAGTATGGTTTTGCGTTTTTATCCATACTTGGTTTAAAATATCCTTTACTTTCCCAATTGTCATATATTTTTTCCTCAAAATCTTTTGGATTATATTTATTTTCTATTTTATGCATCTTATGTTTACTCCTTTATAAATATATTTGTATTTTATAATAATATAATTATTCCTGAACCTATTAACATAGTAAAAAATCCAGCAATCTTAAAACCTAATGTACCTTCATTTTGATCTCCATAGCTAAAAATTTTTTTAGTTATAATTCTTGCATCATATATCATTATAATTCCAACAAGAACAATTAATAACCCTAATCCTATTACAATTAATTTCCAAACTTCCATATTCATCATCCTTTATTTAATTAATCCATTAATTTAAATTCATCTTTTATAGCAAAATCTATTTTATTACTAAAAACTCTAACTTATATTTACATTAAATTTTTTTTATCAAACTGAATTTTATTATTCAAAAAATCTACAGTATATTTTCATTTAAATTTTTATAGCACATCTAATTTAATTATTCAAAAAATTCCACAGTATATTTGCATTCAAATGAACGATTTGGAAACAAATTAATTATATCATTTTTTTCGGCAAAAATCCCAGTACTTTTTATAGTATCTGAATGTCCAATCCATGGCTCAATACATATGAAAGGTGCTCCAGGTTTTGACCATATAGCTAAATATGGAAATTCGCTAAAATCCATTTTTAGTAAAGTTTTATTTTCTCTTTTATCTTTCAAACTAATCCTGTTAGAAGTTATTCCCTTCATAATTAATGCATCATTTTTAAAAGTATTTCCATCTAAACTAATTATTCTTTTTGTTGTCATTTGATTTCTTGCATATTCGGTTCCAATAAGTCCATCTATTAAATACATAAAATGGATTTTATCTTCTTCTTCTTCAAATTCTAAATAATAATCTCCATTTTTCAATTTATCTTTATCAATTTTAAATGCAGGATGACCTCCAATACAGAACGGCATATTAGTTTTGCTTGTATTTATTACCTTATAAATTGTTGTTAATTTATTTTCATCAAGCCTATATGTAGTATATAATTCAAAATCATAAGGATATCTTGAAAGAGTAGACTTATTACTTCTTAAAACATATGAATGAAAATTATCTAGCTTTGTAATAGGTTCAAATTCCTGGTCTCTTGCAAATCCATGTTGAAATATTTCGTATGTTCTTCCATTTATTATGCTTTGATTTCTCCTTAGTTTTCCTACAATTGGGAATAGTACAGGCGAATGTCTTTTCCAATAAACCTTACCATTATCATCTATGCACTCAGTTCCTTGATGTATTTTTTCCACACCGTTTAGCTTAAAACTTACTAGTTCCCCACCATCTTTTGAAGTTAATATTTGAGTATCCATATATCTTACCCTCCACATAATTTTACTACATATATAATATTGTTTTTTTGTTTAAATGTCAAGGTTTTTTGACAATTTAGACTATTATTCTGATAACAATTATGCTTATTTTTTATAACATAAATTATATTTTTACTTATTATTATTTTCACAAATTCTTATTAATAAATATATATTTCTAAAATTCATTGATTTTTCATAAAAAGTCCTGTATAATCTTTATATGAGAACTTTAATTGTAGAAAAAAAATATAACGAAAAAAAATTAAATACATTTTTATTAGAAAGCTTTAATGGTTTAAATATGAACACATTATATAAAGCATTAAGAAAAAAAGATATCAAAGTAAATGGAAAAAGAATTTCAGAAAATATAGTATTAAATACTAATGATGAAGTACAAATATACATTTCTGATGAATTATTATTTAAAACAGATTGTTTTACAATTTTTTATGAAGACAAAAATATTGTAATTTATAACAAGCCTATTTCTCTAGAGACAACTGGAGAAAATTCTTTAACATCATATTTGAAAAATTCTAATAAATACGATTTTATTGAGCCTTGCCACAGACTAGACAGAAACACAACTGGGCTTATTCTTTATGCCAAAAATGAAAAAGCATTAGAAATCATTTTAAATAAATTTAAAAATAAAGAAATAGAAAAACATTATTTATGTACTGTTATTGGTATTCCAAAGGAATCAGAATGTATTTTGTCTGCTTACCTATTTAAGGATAACAAAAAATCTATGGTTTATATATCAGATACACTAAAAAAAGGATACCAGAAAATAGTAACTTCATACAGAGTTATAGAGACAGACAAAAAAAACAATTTATCAAAATTAGATGTAGAACTACATACCGGAAAAACGCATCAAATAAGAGCACATCTTGCATTTATTGGTCATCCTATATTAGGAGATGGCAAGTATGGCATAAATGAAACAAATAAAAAATTCAACAAAAAAACACAAGAACTTTGTAGTTATAAATTAAAATTTAATTTCAAAACAGAAAGTGGAATATTAAATTATCTTAAAAACAAAGAATTATCATTATATTAATACTTTAAAAATCTATATTCAAAAATATAAATAATCTAAAATAAAAATAGAATTATAAAAATATTAAATATTAAAAATAGAATTATAAAAATATTAAATATTAAAAATAGAATTATAAAAATAGAAATAGAATTTTAAAAATATAAGAAGTTTAACTATAAAAAATATAAAAGACATAGAGTTATAAAAATATAAAAAATGAAATTATAATATAATAAATAGAAATAAGATTATAAAAAACTAAATAATTATAATTATATTTTTCTGAAAGGAACAATATGAGCAGTTTTATATTAAAGATACTTGCAATGATTTTTATGATTTGTGACCATTCAGCAAAATCAATTTTAACTGGAGCAACTCCTCTTTATTTAGTTGGAGTTTGCTCTTTTCCTATTTTTGCTTTTCAAATTGTACAAGGCTATATTAATACCAGCAACTTAAAAAACTATATAAAACGACTTTTTACATTTGCACTTGTCTCACAAATACCTTTTATGCTATTTCTTTCTACATTTACAAATAATATTTTTAGATTGAATATATTTTTTACCTTGATATTAGGTTTATTAGCACTTTATTTTTATTCACTTAAAATCAATAATTTTTTAAAATTTTTTATAATACTTTTTTTTATTTTTATTGCATCATTTTTCAAAGTTGACTATGGAGCTTGGGGAGTTACTTTAATTTTAATGTTTTATATTTTTAGAGAAAATAAAATTTTATTAAGCTTATTATATGTGATTCTTTGTATTATAAAATACATTAATATTTTAATATTACATTTCAATATCTTTTTCTTTGGACTGTTCGCTTTTACTATTTCTGCATTATTTGTAATACTTTTGTACAATGGAAAAAAAGGAAAACATTTACCAACATTTTTTTATATGTTCTACCCTATTCATCTTTTATTAATTTATTTAGTACATGTAATTATTAATTAATTTCAGTCTGATTTATTTTGTACATCTAATTATTAATTAATTTCATTCTGATTTATTTTATAAATGTAATTATTAATTAATTTTAGAGTTATTTATTTAGTACATGTAATTATTAATTATTTTCAGTGTGATTTATTTAAAACATCTAATTATCAGTTACTTATAATATAATTAGCTGCCTAGTTAAAATTATAAAATATAAAATTATATTAGTAAAAAATTATATAAATGAAATATTTTTTTACTATAATCTCCCTTTAAAGAATGAATTCTGTTTTTACAGTACTCATTCTTTTTATAATGTTAAGGACAATTTTCCAAAATCAATTTTCGCGAATAAAATATGTATAACTACTATTTTTTAGTCGATACTATAATTAATAATTCTATTATTTTACTAAAGAACTTATTTAGTACATATTATATTTCCCTTTAGAAGGTTTGATTTTACCCACTTTAATAAAATATTTATTAGTACATATGATATTTTTTACAGAAGGTTTGATTTTACGTACTTTAATAAAATATTTATTAGTACATATGATATTTTTTTACAGAAGGTTTGATTTTACATATTTTAATAAAAAATTTATTAGTACATATTAGATACTATATTTGTATCAATAAATATTTTTTAAGAAAGGAGATTTTAGATGAAGTCATTTTGCATAAAAACAAATAACACTAACATTTTAGGCTATCTGGAAACACAATTTATCACAATGCCTTTATCTGATATATACTTTTCTACAAACAAATTCAAACTATTTTCAAATATAATTATACACTACAAAGGAAAAAATACATCAGAGTTTATTAACTTATGTTCTAAAATATTAACAACTTGTATTATAACTTTTTATGAAGATAGTATTATTAATAGAATAATAAACTCTAATTATTTTTATTTCGACAATTTCGAAAAAAATATAATTAAGAAAACTTGTATTGAAACTATAAACTCTGATTACTTAGCAAACACAGAAATAAAAGAGGAAATTTGGTTTACAATATCAAAATTTCTTAATTATAGTAGAAATTTTGTCTTAGATGGATTCGTCAATTTCAGAATTTTTCAATATAATAAATATTTAGACACAATTGTAGATTTATCTGTTAATAAATATATAATTGATAGAGAATATACAGATTTTATAAACTTATTAAAGGCATATATAGATTCAAAAACTGAAACAATAGATATGGTACACTTAATTTATACTAGTAATTCACCAATATTACTTGATGGAAATAGGGATTTAATAAATTTTTCTACAAACAACATTATTAACACACCATATTTATCTGACATAACCTTTTCAGCTTGTGATTTTGTATTAAACACTTTACTTGGTTTACTCCCTAGAAAAATAATTGTACATCTAATAAATGAGGAGGACGATTTTATAAATAGTCTAAAATTAATTTTTTCTTCAAGGATTACCATTTGCAAGGAATGTGATATATGTAGCACATATTCATTATTAAATAAAATTTAATCAAATATGCTCTTTATAAATCTGATATATGTACCAGATAATATTTTTTTAAAATTTATATAATTATTGACTTAAAATAATCTATAATTATAAATTTAAAAAATTATATAACTTTGGATTTTAAAAAATATAATTATAAACAAATACTCATAACTTTTATCACAATTTTAATTACAATATCTAAATGATTTACTTTTTTTCTTTATTATGATACAATTTCCTCAGTAATAATTATAGGAGGTTAGATATGCCAGAAAATGAAAAAAAGCTAATAACAATACTTGTACCAGCATATAATGAGCAAGAAGTTTTGCATATGCTATATGAAAGATTAAAAAAGATAATTGATTCAAATACAAAATATGATTTCGAAATTCTTTTAATAAATGATGGTAGCAAAGATAAAACCTTATCAATAATGGAAGATTTAAGAAAAAAAGACAACAGAATTTGCTATTTAAACTTATCTAGAAATTTTGGAAAAGAAACAGCAATGATTGCTGGTCTTGATTTTTCAAAAGGAAATGCTGTAATAATAATAGATGCTGATTTACAAGATCCCCCAGAACTAATCCCAGAAATGATTAAATATTGGGAACAAGGCTATGATGACGTTTATGCAAAAAGAAAATCTCGTAGCGGAGAAACTTGGTTTAAGAAATTCACATCTAAAATGTATTACAAAACTTTACAAAATGTTACAAAAATTGAAATACAAAAAGACACTGGCGATTTTAGATTATTGGACAGAAGATGTGTTGATGCATTAAAATCTATTAGAGAGTCTCAACGCTATACAAAAGGTCTATTTAGTTGGATTGGATTTAATAAAAAGGAAATTTTATATGATAGAGACCCTCGTGCAGCAGGAAGTACTAAATGGAATTATAAAAAATTAATTGATTTATCAATTGATGGAATAACTTCATTTACTACTGCACCACTAAGATGGTCAGCAATACTTGGCTTAATAATTTCTGGAATTGGTTTTATATATATGATTTATATAATAATCAAAACAATTTTACTAGGTGTTGACGTACCAGGTTATGCTTCTACAATGGTTGTAATACTATTTTTAGGTGGTATTCAGTTAATAGTACTTGGTGTTATTGGAGAATATTTAGGCCGTGCATTCTATGAAACAAAAGGAAGACCACTTTATTTTGTTGATAAATATAATGACACTAAAATTGGAAGAGACTTATAATTACTTTAATTATAGATACTTAGATTTAAAGAGAATTATGATTATTTTAATTTAGGACAACAAATCGATAACTTATGCTACTTGAATTGGAATCCAAAGAAAAATTTATTTTATTTTAAGACATTGATAAATATAATCAATGTCTTAATTTTTTTATTAACCATTATAAATAAGACTATATACTTTTTTAAAACCTAGCCTTTTTAAAATTCCAACTGCTTTTCTGCTACGCACACCATATTGACAATAAACCACTATAGTTTTAGATTTATCAATATTATTTTTTTTTATTTCTTTTTCTAATTCGTATACAGGTATATTTTTAGAACCTGATAAATGATTTTCTAAATATTCTTGTTTACTTCTTACATCTATCAAAATTACTTGTGTTTCTCTCATTAAATTTAATAATTCATTATAATTTATATCATCCAAACATTTCTCGAATCTCTTAAAATTTAAAAATTTAATAAAATACAATTTTCCACTCCCCCAACTCATACAAAACCTAAGATAAATATTTTTAATATTTTTATAAATAGAACTATAAAAATAATATACTAACTTTTCTTCCTTAAACAAATCACCCAAATCATACAAAATCTAAGATAAATATTTTTTTATTTTTTTATAAAAAGCATAAATATCTTTTTGTACTTCTGATATGATTTTTAATAGATTTATAAAAATCATATAATTACTTATTTATCTAAACAAAAAACTATAATTGAAAAAGTAGTTATACTTTTCCTATTATAGTTAGTTTATTCAATATAATTATTTAATGTTCTATAATTTATATCCTCTAATTCTTTTAGTTTTTTTTGCAAAATATATACAATTTTTTAATTAATTTGATATTCCTTAGAATTAATTTATTTTTATATTATTTTTTTCATTTTTATATTTAGTATCTTATTTATTTTATAATTTTTTGTATTTTCTACATTTTTATTTTATATTATTTTCTTCAATTATATTATTTTTTTCATAAATATAATTTAATGTAAGTAATACACCCAAATAGATCATTAATCCTGCTGGAATAACCACTCTATTAATTGGATATCTTGTAATAGCAAGAACAGCAAGGAATAGCCATTCAGAAACAGCAACCAAAATTCCTGTTTGTAATATTATACTAAATGCATTTTGTTTTCTAAACTTAATTCCCATATAAGCAAGAATTACTAATGTAACACTAATTACAGGAACAATATAAGGAGAAATAACATCTCTTAATCTAGTATTTGGAACAATTTCCACAACTAGTTTATCTACAGAAATATCAGTACCAAACTTCTCATTAATTTTTTGAGTTAATAAACTTTTTTGTTCATCTGATATTCCATTAGTCTTAATAATAATACTATCCTCAAAATTTGATGCTTTTTGAATTTGAACAGAATTTTTAGGTAATACTTGTTTAGTTATTGATTGCACATCAGATATTCTAAATTCTTTTCCCAAATCAACTTTAACCATTGTATGAGCCGAATAATCTAAACTGACATTTAATCCAACTGTTAATGTAAGTACTGTTCCAAGAATTATAATTAAAGCAACAAATACACATATTTTCTTTTTCATATATTTTACCTCTTTCATATTTAATAATGTTTAATATATTTTTTGGTTTGAACAACAATCTGAATCTTAAGTTATTTCTTATTTCTTGTACTTTCAATCAAATTTTTTGTTATTAGATAATTATATGCTATCATAATAATTATTCCCCAGAACATAATTGTACCAAAACTTTTAATTGGCACCCATGATTGTATTGAAAATACTAATGAAATTATAAATCCAACTACAAACACATTAATAAATTGCATTAAGGTTTTACTATAGATTTTAATCATTTTCTCTTTTGTTTTTTCAGAATTCGCAATAAATTTTAAATTGAAAACATATGCAATACCAAAAATAATTCCTAATGCAAAAACACCTTCAAAAGCAATTATAATATTTGTATATCTAATTAACAATAACATTAAAGCGATATATCCAATTAACGATAATATTGCAAAAACACCTTTTGATTTATATTTAAATATTGCCCAAATAGTAGCAATTCCTAGTATTATAATTCCAACAATTACTACTGAACTAATATCAAGATTTGATTTTACTATATCACTTGAATCAATTTTGTAAGTAACTGGCATTTTGCCATCTTGAATCATTGTTGAAAGTATAGCAGCACTATTGTAATACTCTTTTAATTCTTCCTCTGTAGAACCTGATTGTCCTAAAAATAATGTTAGTGTATTACTTAATTTTATATCATCAATCATCTTTACTGCTGTATCTGTGTAGATTTTTGACTCATCAATTTTTAATTCTAATTTTTTATCTGTTACAGTTCCTTGATCATCAATAACAGAAACATAAGATGTTTGATTATTAACTAGATTTTTAACAAAATCAGATTTGAAAACTAATTCTATTTTAACACAAGGAATTGCATAAGATGTTCTATCTAGTACATATTTTACTTCTTTAATATTCTCAGAACCACCAACAAAATTTCCATCACTATCTACTATTGAGAAATTTCCAACAGCAGTTATATCTGATATAAATTTAGAATCAGTTTTTTCAGGTAATTCTATTATCATACTTCCATCAGTATAATTTGCCCTTATGTAGAATTCTTCAACTCCTAGAGCTTCAAGTCTATTTTCAATTTTTTTCTTAGCAGATTCAATATCATTTCTAACAATTGGTTTTTTTTCTGCATTTTCTTTATTTTCGATTGGTTCTGTTGTATCTGTTTTACCGGCAGTTTCATCTGTTTTCTCTGTTTCAGAATTTGCTGTTGCCTCTGTATTTTGCTCATTTGTTTCTTTAGAACTTTCATCTTTTTCCTCAATTTTTAATCCAATTAGTAAAGTTTTTCCAAAATCCATTCCATAATTGTAATCTTTAACTACATTTTTCATAGAATTTAGACTTTTTTGGTAAACCCCTCCAAATGAAACTAATCCTAATAAAACTATGATTGAGATAATTAGTATTGTTTTAATTGTGTTCTTTTTCACTTTTGTTCCTCCTTAAATTTATAATAATCTTATATTGTTAATTATTAACCTAAACTGTAAATTGCTAAACTTATAACTATTATTCCTGTTTTTTAAACTGATTGTGTAATTGTAACAAATGCGAATTGCTAAACTTATAACTACTATTCCTGTTTTTTAAACCTTTGTAAAACCTATTTATATTGCTACATACTACTGAACAATAATGGTTCTATATATTTATTTTTTAATTCGCAAAAAGTTTTATACTTTATAACAATCTAGTGTTGTTAATTATTAATTCAAACCATACATTTAAAAATTTTGCTGCATATTTACTCATCATTGTTCTTTCCATAAATATTTCAAAATAATCTAATACTGGAATTATTTTTGTATCAATTGTAATATCTAGTGCAACTTTTCTATTATCTTTATCCATAATAAATTTTGATTCAGTAACAGCATAATTTACTTTATCATGTTTATCAAAAGTTGATATATTTGTGTTTACTACTCTATCTCTATGGACATCTGATTTATCTGCCAAAATTAATGCTGCTGAAATATCACTTACTGCATTTCCAGTTTGTTCATCATGATTTCCAATAGCTATCATTATTTCAGTTCTATGTCTAACATCCATTCCGATATCTTTTAATATTTGATTTGCTAATATTGCTCCTGTATGAGCATGATCTACCCTGTTTACACAATTACCTATATCATGCATATATCCTGCAATTCTTGCAAGCTCTATTCTTTCTGAATTATAACCTAAACCTTCTAATACCTTTCCTGCTCTTTCTGAAACTATACTTACATGCCTTATAGAATGCTCAGTGTATCCTAAAGCTGCTAATTGTGCCTGTGAACCTAGAATTAACTGTTGTAATTCTTCACTTTTTTTCACGTCTTCTAATGTTATCATATTAGTCCTCCATATTAGTAAATTTTATATTAAAACAAAAAAAATATCAACTGTTTTTACTAAAAAAGAGGATATTTTTAAATGAAAAATTCCATATCTAAATTAAGTAAAATAGAAGATATAATTAATTAAATAACTAACAAAAAATTATTTAATTCAAAAAGTTTTCTTAAAACTTAAAATAATTTACTATAGTATTATATTAAACTCTATTATTAAAACCTTTTATAATTTATTATAGTATTAAATTAACATGTATTATTAAAAATTTAAAAATTTACTATAGTATTAAATTTACTTTAATTATTATAACATTTAATAATTGATTATAGTAATTCAAATGAAAAGTATATTAATTATATTTTTTTATTTACTAATCTAATGTATATTAACTCCTATAATTCCACCAAGCATTCCAGTTAAAATTGCTGAAATTATAAAAATAAAAGAATCAAATGAAAGTCCAAAACCTGAAATAAATATACTAGATAGAGAATAAATAAACAAAATATAAATTGCTCCAATAATTCCGCCATTAATAATTCCATTTTTCTTAATTTTAATTGTAGAAATTGAACTACCAATTAAAATACTAATTGCAGTTAAAATTATTACAACTGGTTTTATAGTATTTTCATTAACACTCGTATTAACCAAAACAATTGAAAATATAAATAATAGAATTAAACTTGTAATTATTGATACAACAGCCCCTAAAAGTATATTGTTAATATCAAAATTCGTGTTATCTCTATTTGTTTTAATGTTTTCTATCTTCACCATACACATAATCTCCATTCAATTTAATTTTCTATAGTTTATGTTGAAATATAAGAATTAATTCTAAAATTATTATTAAAGTAATATTTAATTTGATTAAAAGAGTAATTATGTTTAAAATAAAAATTTCAATACAACAAAACCACTTTAGCCATCAAACTTGTATTCAGTTTAATCAAAATAATAGTTGAAATGTATAATCACTTCAACCCTAAAAGTTTGTATTCTGTTTAATCAAAATAATAGTTGAAATGTAAAATCACTTCAACCCTAAAAGTTTGTATTGAATTTAATCAAAATAATAGTTGAAATGTAAAATCACTTCAACTATTATTTAAATTATATATTATAATCAAGAATTAATAATATTGTTAATTGTTTTTAACCATAAATTTTTTTGATTCATTTTTTAATGCTATTGCTTTGTTTATTCTAGTACTACTTTTATCTTTTTTATATATGTAATTACTCATTTTTATGACTATTACTTTGTTTATTCATTAATTATAGCATCTATATTTATAGCAGAACTTGATGTTTGTGTATCCTGATTTGTATTAGATACTGGATTTGAAGCATTGTTTGAATTTGTATCAGCAATAGTAGTTCCTGGGGTTTGAGTTACTGGAGTGGTTGATGCTGTAGGAACTTGATTTGTAGTACTATCTGTTGCAGTATTTTCTGTTTTATTGGTTGTTTCATTTGTTTTGGCTTTTACCCATTCAACAACATCAATTTTTTGTTCATTATATGTCATATAATAAGTATTTATCCCTGAATTTGTAACTTTATATATTTCTGTTAATGATGTAGGAACGAGCTTAGAACCATTAGGTGTCATTAATCCGTATAAACCACCTTTTGAAACAACTATTCCTTGTAAATCTGGAATTAATAATAAATTATTTTCAGATTTTGTTATAGAAGGTCCTACAATACATCCTAATGAGTCATATTCTATTGGTAAAGAGATTTTTCCACCTATACTCAATAATCCCCATTTGCCATCTCTTTTTGCTGGAATATATTTATCATATAAAACATATTTATTTTCTATATTATTATTTACAAAATCTGTTGCATTTATACCAATTTGATCATATTCAATATATACTACAACCTGATCTTCACCATTTATTACACCATATTTATTTTCATTTCTTACAAGATACAAATCTAAATCTTTATCTAATTGTTTTAATTCATCATATTGTGGTGCAATTTTTGTTTGAGACATAGATGAAATACCTTGCTTCCCGTTTTGTGTAGTAACAATAAAATTCATACTACTTTCAATAAATTTTATAGCAGCATATTTTGTACCTAAAATAGCTTCTCCTGATGATATTTTTTTAACTCCATATTCATCCTTTGTATTTTTTACTAATATCATATCATATAATAATAGTTTTTTATTACTGAATTCGCACTTATCATCTAATACTGCTCCTTCAAATTTTGAATATGACTGTACTAAAAATGGAATTGTACTAATATTTACAGTATTTACTTCTTTATCATATTTGAAATAAATATTAAATCCAATTCTTATTGCTTGTTCTGAAGCATATATTTCTCCATTAATCATTTTCACTTCATTAGATAATTCATAATACTCTACATTATTAGCATCTGTTTTATTTGCTACTGTCGTTGTAGCCTGTGAAGTGCTTGGTGTTGTAGTAGTTTTTGTTGTAGTATTACTTTGAGATGTTTGAGTTGATTGAGTTGTTTTGGTAGTTGTATTTCCTGTTGAATCTGTTTTATTAATATCAATATTCTGATCATCAAGAACAACCTTATACATTCTATTACTTCCAGCAATAAATGATGCAATTTCATTATCAGATTTAACATAACACTTAGATTTATCTTCTTGATATGGATTATTATATTCTCCATTATTATATTCATAACCAACTAAATCTGAAATTGTTTTTACATTCACATACCTAACCCCATCAATTTCTGTAAAAACTTGTTCCGAAACATTTTTAGGCGTTTTATCTACGTAAAATTTAAATCTTTTACTATTTAAAGAACTTACTAATGCTACTAATAAACCTGCAACAACAGCTAATATTATCATTATCACTATTATCATAGTTATAAGACTATTATTTTGCTTTTTTTCATTATAATTATCTCTTATAAGATTCATTCTATTCCTCCCTTATTTTCTTTTGTATTTTATACTTGAAATTTATAAACACTAAGAATCATAACCATACTTCTTATAAAATTCTTCTTTAAATGTTAATAAATTATCATTTTCTATTTCTATTCTAACTCTTTCCATTAATTTAGTCAAGAACCTTAGGTTATGAATTGATAATAATCTTATTCCCAATATTTCATTAGTCTTTATAAGGTGCCTTATATAGGCTTTTGTATAATTTCTACAAGTATAACAATCACATTCAGAATCTAATGGAGTAAAATCCTTTTCATATGTTGCATTTCTTACAACAACTTTTCCATTCCATGTCATAGCTGTTCCATTTCTTGCAATTCTAGTAGGCAAAACACAATCACACATATCTATACCTGAAATAGCAGCTTCTATAAGATAATCTGGAGTTCCAACTCCCATAAGGTATCTAGGCTTGTTCTCTGGTAAAAATGGTGCTGTATGATGCAATATATCTATAAATTCAGATTTTGGTTCTCCAACACTAATTCCACCAATTGCATACCCTGGCAAATCCAACTCGATTAGCTCTTTTGCACTTTGTTCTCTTAAATCTTTATAAAAACCTCCTTGAATTATACCAAATAAAGATTGTTTCTCAGTATTTTTATGAGAATCTTTGCAGCGTTTTGCCCATCTAGTTGTTCTTTCCATAGATTGTTTTGTATACTCATATGTGGCAGGATAACCTACACATTCATCAAATGCCATTATTATATCTGCACCTAAATCCTGTTCAATTTCCATTACACTTTCTGGTGAAAAGAAGTGTTTACTTCCATCAAGATGAGATTTAAACTCCACTCCTTCTTCTGAAATTTTTCTTAATTTACCTAAACTAAATACTTGAAACCCACCACTATCAGTCAAAATAGGTCTGTCCCATTTCATAAATTCATGTAATCCGCCAGCTTCTTTAACTAATTTACTACCTGGCCTTAAATATAGATGATAAGTATTTGATAAAATAATCTCAGCTTTAACTATTTCTTTTAATTCCTCTGGAGTCATAGATTTTACTGTCGCCTGTGTTCCAACTGGCATAAATACTGGTGTTTGAATATCACCATGAGGCGTATGTATTATTCCTCTTCTTGCACCTGATTGCTTACACACATGTAATAATTCATATGTAATTGCTGGTTTTTTCATTTTTTTCTCCTTTATAGTTTTTAAACTTTTTAATATTATATTGATTCTAAAATATTCATTACTAATAAAAATCTATATACACTATTGATTTTCATATTATCAAAAATCTAAATATACTATTGATTTCCATATAATTTTATTTAATAAACATAGCATCTCCAAAACTAAAAAATCTGTATTTTTCTTCTACTGCTTTTTTGTATGCATCAAGAACAAATTCCTTTCCAGCAAGAGCTGAAACAAGCATTATTAAAGTTGATTCTGGAAGATGAAAATTTGTTATAAGTGAATCTACACATTTAAACTTATATCCTGGATATATAAAAATATTAGTATCTCCTTCTGCTTCTTTAACCAATCCATTTTCATCCGCAACAGATTCTAATACTCTTGTTGAAGTTGTTCCTACAGAAATTATTTTTCCTCCATTTTTCTTTGTGAAATTTATAATTTCTGCATCTTCATTTTTTATATAATACTGCTCTGAATGCATATTATGCTCTTGAATTGTTTCAACCTTTACCGGTCTAAAAGTACCTATTCCAACATGAAGAGTTACATTTGCTATTTTTACTCCTTTTGCTTGAATCTCTTCAATTAATTCATCTGTAAAATGTAATCCTGCTGTTGGAGCTGCTGCAGAACCTTCATGTTTTGCATATATTGTTTGATATCTATTCTTTTCTTTTAATCTTTCTTTTATATATGGTGGAAGCGGCATTAATCCAATTTGATCTAATATTTCATTAAAAATACCTTTATACTCAAATCTTACTTTTCTACTTCCATCTTCCAAATAATCAAGTATTTCAGCTTTTAATAACCCTTCACCAAATATTACTCTAGTTCCAGTTTTAAGTTTTCTTCCTGGTCTTACCATAACTTCCCATATGTCATTTTCAATTCTATTTAATAATAGAAATTCAATATTTGCTCCTGTTTCTTCTTTTAAACCATATAATCTTGCAGGCAATACTTTTGTATTGTTTCTTACCAAGCAATCACCAGGTTGAAGATACTCTAAAATATCTTTGAATTTTTTATGTTCTATTACATTTTTTTCTTTATCTAATACCATTAACCTTGATTCGTCTCTAATTTCCAATGGGGTTTGAGCAATCAATTCTTCTGGTAAATTATAATTAAAATCTGATACTTTCATTTTTTCTCCTATATTACTATTATTTCAATGCATTTTTTCCTATATCACAAAAATTACAATGCTTTTTTTCTCCTATACTACTATTATTTCAATGCATTTTTTCCTATATCACCAAAATTTCAATGCTTTTTTTCTCCTATACTACTATTATTTCAATGCACCGTTTCTCTTATTTTAAAGTTTTTTAAAACATTTTCCATTAAACCATCCTCTTAAAAATATTTATAAAACTTAGATTATTTTATTTCATAATAAATCCACCAACTATATTTTTTGAATTAAAACCGTGTTGATTTAATATCCTGCATGCTAAGTAGCTTCTTAATCCTGTTTGGCAGTGCACATAAATATCCTTATTTTTATCTAATATTTGTAAATTTTCCCTTAATTCATCAACTGGAATATTTATTGAACCCTTAATATGTCCATAACTGTATTCATATTCAGTTCTAACATCTAAAATATAAGGATTTTCCAACTTTTCTAATTCACTCCAGCTAATATTTTGTACTAATTCATCTATTTCATTTACTATTGAATTCCCAAGTATATTTACTGGACTTTTTGCTGAGGAAAAAGGAGGTGCATAACATAATTCTAACTCTTCTAAATCAAATGCTGTCATTTTCATTCTAATTGCTGTTGCGATTATATCTGTTATTTTATCTACCCCATCTTTACCCCAAACTTGTGCTCCTAATATTTTTCCTGTTTTGGGTTGATATATGGCTTTAATTGTAAGTTGAGTAGCACCCGGATAGTATGTTGCATGTGAATATGGAGAAATAATTGATGTTTTATATTCTATATTATTTAATATGCAAATTTCCTCACTTATTCCAGTTATACCAAGATTATATTCAAATATTTTTAAAATACTGCTTCCCACAGTTCCTTTAAATGTTCCCCTTCTTCCACAGATATTATTTGCAACAACTCGTGCCTGTTTATTTGCTGGCCCCGCTAAAGGTATATATGCAGGCATATCAGTTACAAAATTATTAACCTGAATAGCATCTCCTAATGTATATATACTTTCATCACTAGTTTTCATATATTCATTTACAATAATACTACCTTTTGAATTCGTAAGTAATGCTGCTTTTTTTGCTAGTTTAGTATCTGGTACAACTCCTATACTTACTATTACAAAATCTGTTTCAATTATTTTATTGTTTAATACTACTTCAAGCATATCATTTTTTTGCTTAATATCTTTTACTTCTTCATTTAAATATAATTTTATATTATTATTTATAATTTCTTCATGAACAAACTTTGCAATATCAATATCTATTGGAGGTATTGCATGAGAGGTTTTTTGTATAATAGAAATTTCAATATTTTCATATTCTCTCAGATTTTCCGCCATCTCAACTCCAATATAGCCTCCACCAATTATAGCAATACTTTTAGGATTATTTTCTTGTATATATTTTTTTATAAATACAGAATCATCTATTGTTCTAATTGTTTTTATTTTTTCACTTTTTATAAAAGCAAATGGATTAATAGGTTCCGCTCCAGGTGACAATACTAAACTATCATAATTTTCTATATATTGTTCTCCTGATTCAACATCTTTAATTGTAACAATTTTATTTTCTCTATCTATATCTATTACTTCTTGTCTTAATCTTACATCTATATTGAATCTGTTTTTAAATGATCCCGGAGTGTGAAGCACCAAATCTTTTTTCTGTTTAATAACATCTCCTATAAAATAAGGTAACCCGCAGTTTGCAAATGATATATAATTTCCTTTTTCAAATATTACTATTTCAGCTGTTTCATTTAATCTTCTCAATCTGGCTGCTGTAGTTGCACCTCCTGCAACTCCTCCTACTATTAGTGTTTTCATTTATTCTCCACCTCCATATTTATATATATAACTCATTAATTTCTTTTAAATTAATACTTATTATTGTATTTGTTTTTTAAATTGAAATAATAATTATAATAATATTAACAAGAAATTTTTTATTCTAATTCAGAAATACATCTTTCGCAAATTGTTGGATGGTTACTGTTTTGCCCAACTGTAGTCGAATACATCCAGCATCTCTCACATTTTTGACCATCTGCTATTTTAACAGTAACATCAGATTTTCCATTTTCTATTTCTAGTCCTGAAACTATAAAAACTGTCATTAATAATTCTTTATTAAAATTTAAGAATTCATATTCTATTCCTTCTGCATTTAAAATAACTTTAGCATTTAAAGAATGGCCAATTATTTTTTCTGCTCTAGCTTCTTCAAGTTTTTTTGAAACTGCTTCTTTAATTTTTAGTATTTTATCCCACTTAGCTTCTAATTCTTTATTATTATATTTTTCTTCTATTTCAGGATAATTTGAAAGCATTACACTTTCAGTATTTTCATTTTTTGTATGTGGCATAAATTTCCATATTTCTTCAGCTGTGTAACATGTTATTGGAGCTAAAATTCTAACTAAGGCTGATAATATTTTATACATAGCAGTTTGAGCTGATTTTCTTTGTTTTGAATTAGGTTTTGCAGTATATAATCTATCCTTAATTATATCTAAATAGAAATTACTCATATCAACAACACAGAATGTATTTATTGCTTGATATGCTTTATTAAATTCATATGAATCATATGCATTTGTGCAATCCTTAATTAGTTTATTAAGTCTCATTAGTGCCCATTTGTCTATTTCTTCTAGTTCCTCATAACTAATTTGTTCATTAACATTAAATCCATCTATATTACCAAGAATAAATCTTGCAGTATTACGTATTTTTCTGTAAACTTCTTGAACTTGTTTCATTATATCTTTTGAAATACTAACATCTGATGTATAGTCTGATGATAAAACCCAAAGTCTTAATATATCTGCACCTGATTCATTCATAACTAGATTTGGATCTATTCCATTTCCTAGGCTTTTAGACATTTTTTTACATTGACCATCTACTACATAACCATGTGTTAAAACTTCTCTAAATGGTGTTTTCCCTTTTGAAGCAATAGATGTTAATAATGAAGATTGAAACCAACCTCTATATTGATCGCTTCCTTCTAGATACATATCTGCATCTGGAAGTCCTCTTTCAGCTAAAACTGATTCATGTGTTGACCCTGAATCAAACCATACATCCATTATGTCTGTTTCTTTAACGAATTCTGTTGATCCACAATCACATTTTGCATTTTCAGGTAATAAATCTTTTTCATCTAAATCATACCATGCATTTGAACCTTTTTCTTTAAATATTTTTTGAATTTTTTCTAAGCTTTCATTTGTTACATATTCTTTTTCACAATCTTTGCAATAACAGATTGGAATTGGAACCCCCCATGTTCTTTGACGAGAAATACACCAATCATTTCTTTCTTCTATCATTTTGGTGATTCTTTCTTCACCCCAGCTTGGATACCATTTAACATTTTTTATAGCTTCAAGAGATTCTTTTCTAAATCCATCAACAGATGCGAACCATTGGCTTGTCGCTCTATATATTACTGGCTTTTTACATCTCCAACAATGAGGATAAGAGTGCATTATATCTTGAGATACTAATAATAAATTGTTTTCATCTAGCGATTTTATAATTTCTTTATCAGATTTAGAATAATACATTCCTGCAAAAGGTCCAGCCTCTTCAGTTTGATGCCCTTTGCTATTCACAGTAACAACTACGTCTAACTTGTTTTTCAATCCACAAAGATAATCTTCTTTTCCATATCCTGGTGCAGTATGAACAGCTCCTGTTCCTGTTGTTAATTCAACATCAATAGTGTCAGTACTGCCTAGTACAACTCTTGATTCTCTAGGTAAGAATGGATGTTTACACATTACGCCTTCAAGTTCTTTACCTTCAAATTCTTTAATTGTTTGATATGTTTCTATTTTTGCTAAAGACATTACTTTTTCTACCAATTCTGTTGCAATAATTAGTTTTTCTCCTTGAACATCTACTAGACTATATTTAAATTCTGAACCTATTGTAATACCCATATTTCCTGGAAGAGTCCAAGGTGTTGTTGTCCATATAACAATAAATGATTCTCTTTCATCAAATAATCCTTTAGAATCTATAACTGGAAATTTTACATAAGCTGTATGAGAATTAACATCCTTATATTCAATTTCTGCTTCAGCTAACGCTGTTTCGCAATCAGTACACCAATACACTGGTTTTAAACCTCTGTATATATATCCTTTTTTATACATTTCGCCAAATACCCAGATTTGTTTTGCTTCCATTTGTGGTTGATATGTAATATATGGATTTTCCCAATCTGCTAAAACTCCAAGACGTCTAAATCCACTTATTTGAGTGTCTTTATATTTTTCTGTAAATTCTTTACAGGTATCTCTGAATTGATTAACTGGGATTTGATCTCTATTTAATCCTAGCTTTTCTATTGCCTTTTTTTCTGTTGGCATTCCATGAGTATCAAAACCTGGAACAAATGGGGTATAAAATCCTTTTAAATTTTTATATCTTACAACTGTATCCTTTAATGTTTTATTTAAAGCATGTCCCATATGGATTTCTCCATTTGCATATGGTGGTCCATCATGTAATACAAATGGTGTTTTTCCTTCATTTTTCTTTAACATTTTTTCATATAGATTCTTATTATATATCTCTTCGAATAATTTCGGTTCATTTTCTGGTAAATTTCCCCTCATTGGAAATTCTGTTTTTGGTAGATTAAGTGTTGCTCCATAATCTTTTTTTGATTCACAATTTTCGCACATATTTTTTCCTCCCCTTATTTCATATAAATAAAAAACCATTCCATCCATGTGTATATTATATAAATACATACTAGGACGAAATGGTTTTATTCCGCGGTACCACCTAAGTTAAAAAGTTTTATTATATAATTCAGTTTTCATAAAATTAATATTTAAATCTTTTTCTCTCATTTTCTTTTAACGCAAGAGTACGGCATATTTTACTATTATTTCTAATATGCAACCTAAAGGTGATAACAAATAAATTATTTTCTTGCTAGAATTCCACCATCTCTAGCTCTCTACTAAGTTTTACTTTATTTGTGTTGTCCTTTACTTCGTTTTTATTATTAATGCTTATATTTTATCATTTTTTTAAACAATGTTCAATAGTTTTACATAACTTTTATAATTATTTAGATTTTTTAACTTTTAATCAGTAACTAGAAGATAGTTTTTCTAAATATATTTAACTTTTACAATTTAACTCTTTATATTATTATCCTTCAAAAGACATTATTTGTTCAAATTCGCTTGCTGAAATAACTTCTTTTTGTAATAAAACTTTTGCTACATTATTTAATTTATCCATATTGCCTACTAAAATTGTTTGCGCATTTCTATATGCTTTATCTAAAATAAATTTAACTTCTTCTCCAATTCTATCTCCAAAATCATCTCCGAATAATTGCATTTGGTAAGGATCTTTTTCCAGATCAATAGAAACTGGTCCTATTTTTTCACTCATCCCATACTTAGTAACCATATCTTTTGCAATTGCTGTAGCAACTTCAATATCATTACTTGCACCTGTAGAAATATCGTTTAAAGCTAGTTTTTCAGCAACTCTACCACCTAGTAATGCAATTAATTTTTCTTCCATTTCAGTTTTTGAAATATAGAATTTATCTTCATTGGTTTTATACATGGTATATCCACCTGCAACACCTCTTGGTATTATAGATACTTCTTTTATGTCTTTTTGTGTTTCTAAAAAACTACTTACAACTGCATGTCCTGCTTCATGAAACGCTGTTAATTTTTTATCTTTATCTGATACAACTCTGCTTGTTTTTTCGATTCCTACAGTTACTTTTTTTACTGCATCTTCTATATCTTGGTTTGTAATAAATTGTTGTTCTTTTATTGTCGCAATAATAGCTGACTCATTTAATATATTAGCTAATTCTGCTCCAGTAAATCCAGCTGTATCTTCTGCTATGCTTCTTAAATTAACGTCCTCAGAAAATTTCTTTCCTTTAGCATGAATATTTAAAATTGCTTCTCTACCATTTAAATCTGGAAGTGCAATTGTAATTTGTCTATCAAATCTTCCTGGTCTTAATAATGCCTTATCTAGCATTTCTGGTCTATTAGTTGCTGCTAATACTATTATTGTTTCTTCTGTGTCAAAACCGTCCATTTCAACTAATAATTGATTTAATGTTTGGTTGTTTTCAGTTTCAGCACCACTTGAACTTGTTCTTCTCGAACCTATTGCATCTATTTCATCTATGAAAATAATACATGGTGCTATTTTTCTTGCTTTTTCAAATAAACTTCTAACTCTTGAAGCTCCAAGTCCTGCGAACATTTCTATAAATTCAGAACCACTCATAGAAATAAATGGAACATCAGCTTCTCCAGCTATAGCTTTTGCTATAAGAGTTTTTCCTGTTCCAGGATTACCACAAAGTAAAACTCCTCTTGGAACTTTTGCACCCATTTCATGAAACTTTTCGGGTTTTTTTAAGAAGTTTACAATTTCAATCATTTCTTGTTTTTCTTCATCTAATCCTGCAACATCATCAAATTTAGTAATTGTTTCTTGTGTTTCTGCATCAAATATTTTACCTTTTCCACCAAATCCTTGCATTTTTACCAAGTAAAATATTAGTGAAATTAATATTAATGTTGGTAAAAATGTTATTAATGTTTTAAGAGTTTTTATTATAATACTATTTTCTTTTTGGATTAATTCTATACTATTTCCATTTTGAATTTTTATTTGTATTAATTCCATAAATGCTGAAGTGTCTGGCAAACTAACTTTTTTATCTTTTTCGTCATCCTTGATTTTCACAGTAGCATTTGTGCTATCTACAGTAAGTTCAACTTTTTCTACATTATTTTCTTCAATTTTGGTTATTAATTCTGTATAAGACATTTCTGATTCATTATTTATTTTATTTTCTTGTTGATATAATATATATCCTAATAATATAGATATTAAAATGCTAATTATTAAAATAATTGAGCTTGGGAATTTAACCTTGCTATTTTTATTTTTTGCTTTATTTCTTTTTTCTTTGTTTTTACTATCTTTATTTTTAATCCTTTTACCTGGTTTTTCCTTATTCATTATTTCATTATTATTTTTTTTATTCTTTTCTCTGTATATATTTTCATTATTTTTATCTTTTTTATTTTTATCTTTATTGTTCTTATCATCATTGTTTTTTTCTCTTAAACCCATCAGTTGTCCCCCTTCTTAAAATAGCTATACAACTTTTATACATAAATACCCTAGGCAGAAGAGTTTACTCTTTTTATTTACTGTCTAGGATATATATTTTTCTCAATATAATTGCATTGGTTTCTATATTTTATATTATTAACTTCTATAGAGTCATACTAAAATAAATAATAAAACAACTTTAACTCAAATTTCTAATAATTTATTTTATACTATTGTTATTTAATTTTTTTATTTTGTAATATATTTTTATTTTGTAATATTTTCTTATTATTTGATTTAGTTTCTAATAATTTAACTTATGCTTTTTTAATTTTATATTAAAATATTTAAACACTATTTCCATTTTCTGGTAATGGTTTGGTATCATCAGGTGGTGTTATTTTTTTTACTACAGTTATTTTTATAGTAGCACCTTTTGAAACCACTACTCCTGCTCCAACGCTTTGTTTTGTTACTATTCCATTTTCTTTTGAACTATCATTTACTGGAATAACTTCTGCTTTAAGACCTAATCCTGTTAATATACTACGCGCATCAGTTTCTTTTTTTCCAACTACATCTGGAACTGTAATATCAGAATCTTGTGGCTTTTCTTCTTCCTTAACAATTGGTGCTGTAGTGTGTATATGACATTTTTCTGTTATCATTAGATATTTATCTCCTGGATTAGTAAACCATTTTGCATTTGCTTCTTTTTCTGGTATTGGTTTTTGTGTTACCTCACGTGTATTAGTACAATACTCTGTCGCCAATTTACCTGATTCATTACAAATTTTATATTTTGCATGACCAGGACATTGTGCTGGCACAGTACCTGAAATAAATTCTTCAGTATAAGTGTTTGTACATGTATCTCCTGCTAGGCATCCAGTATCTCTACATATTTTTGCAGTTACAATATTAGAAGATTTTTGAAGAGTTTTAGCTGGTAATCCAGTATGAACTTGCTTCATAATTGAAGCCCATATTAATGCTGATGGGTTAGCAGAATAATTAATCTTTTCGTTTTTATCAAATCCAAACCATGTTGCACCTGTGTAATATTCTGTCATACCACATAACCATCTATCATAGTTATCATTTGTTGTACCTGTTTTAGCTCCAACAAAAAATCCTGGTATAGCGCAATTTCTTGCTGTTCCCATACTTCCATTAACTGGTTCTTGCAATAAATTTTTAATCATATATGCTAAATCTTCATTTATAACTCTTTTTGAAGTTTGTTTTGATTCAATTACTATATTCCCCTTTTCATCTATAACTTTTGTATAGAATGATGGCGAATTATAAACACCCTTATTTGCAATTGTTGCATACGCTGTCGCCATTTCTAAAGTTGATATACCTTTACTAATTCCTCCAAGTGCTAAAGATAAGTTAGAGTCGTTAACTTGTGCATTTTCACTTGATTTTACAAGTGAAGTTATACCTAACTCCCTCATAAAATCTATAGCTTTATCTGGGTCTACTTCAGACATAATCTTACATGCTACAATATTAGCAGAAACTTCTATAGCCCCTCTAACATTACATAAACCAGATCTTTGACTACTAGCATTATTTGGACTATATGATGAACCAAAAGTTGTTTTTGAATTATCGTAAACAGTTGCTGGAGTAATATTGCCATAATACATTCCCGCACCGTAAACTCCTAATGGTTTAATTGAAGAACCTGGCTGACGTGGACTGTTAATTCTGTTTATACCAACTGCATTAACATCACTTCCCAGTCCACCCATACAAGCAACAACTTTACCTGTAGCATGATCTATAATTACCATAGCTGATTGAGAATGTGCGCCTTCTACAAGTTTTGATTGTAAAATATATTTTTCATTTAAATACTCTTTTTCTGTTATATTTTGAATTGATGTAACTTGATTTGTATAGATTTTATATCCTCCACCAAATACACGACTTTGAGCATATTCTTTTGACCATTCTTTTTCTATTACTAATTGATTAACTATTTCATTAATAGCAGATGAAATATAATAAGACGTTACTTTTGAAGATGGCAGAGCACCTTCTTTAAATGCTAATCCATCATCAACATTTTTAACTGCTTCATTATATTGATCATTACTAATGTATTTTAATTCAAGCATCTTTGATAAAACCGTTTTTGTTCTTGATTTTATTATATCTTTATTATCATAATTCTTAAAAGGGTTGTATTTATTAGGTGAATGATTTATTCCAGCTATAAATGAACTTTCAGCTATTGTTAAATCTTTTGCAGATTTATTAAAATAGTAATTTGATGCTATTTCTACACCACATAAATCCTTACCTGAAGCACCCAATGGAATTAAATTTAGATATAATTCTAGTATTTGGTCTTTTGAAATCATTTTTTCTATTTGGTATGCTCTAGACATTTCTTTTATTTTTCTTTCCATACCAGCTTTTCCTGAAGCTTCTTTTTCATTAGTAATATTTTTTACTAGCTGTTGTGTAATAGTACTTCCTCCAAAAGATGAGCTTCCTCCATTAAATAAATATGATACAGATGCTGCTGCTGTTCTCTTAATATCAACACCCTGATGTTTATAAAATCTTTCATCTTCTATTGCAACAAATGCCTTGGGAATATATTCTGACATTTCTGACATTGTTATTATTTTTCTATTTTCATCACCAGATAATTCTGAAATTACATTTCCTTCACTATCATAAACTATTGTATTAGCATAGTTTATTAATAAATCTTCTTTTGTTATTGCGAACTTATCACTAAAGAAAATTCCAGCAAAAATGCCAATTCCTATCATAATTAATAATATTACAAATAGAATGAAAAAAATAATTATTTTTGGAATTTTACCCATATTTTTCCATCCTTTAATTATATTAAATTTAGATCCTTTTTTCTCTATCAAAGAATTTTTTGTATTCTTATTTTGTTCTATAGTTTTAGTATTTCCTTTAGTAGTTTTTTTAGTACTTGTTTTTTTGTTTTTTTTGTTATTCATTTTATTCTTCCTTTCTAGCTATAATATTCTTATATATAGCCAAAACTACATTTATATTATATTACATATTTCAAAAAAATAAAATACTTTTCAGTAATTTTTTATATTTTCTTCTAAGACTTATTACTAAATCGCACTTACTTTTTTACATCAACTTTTCTTGTAAGAATACATCATTTAAAACTCTATTAATTTTTACAACTGAGTTTTAATTTCACTTACTGTTTTTATATCTATAAGGTCTAGCATTTATTATATTTAAAGATTTAACAGATTTAGGTCAACAAGTAACTTACTTGTATAATGTCTAAAATTTGTTCTCTTTCAAAATCAAAAATTTATTGCACATTTAATGTTTTACTTACTAATACGTTCTGTTATTTATTCTCCTATAAAACCACTGTTCATTGCTCATTTACTGTTTTTCTTTCTATGGTTTCTAATATTTCTTCTCCTGTAATATCAGTTATTATTATAGCACCTTCTCTTAATAATTTATTAGTTCCATAGGAATTAAAGCTAGTAATATTTCCTGGAATTGCAAAAACATCTTTTCCTTGTTCTAATGCAAAATCTACAGTTATCAATGTTCCGCTTTTTTCTTTAGCCTCAATAACCAATACTCCTTCTGAGAGAGCACTAATAATCCTGTTTCTTGCTGGGAAATTCATTTTATCTGGTTTTGTTCCAATTAAATATTCTGAAATTATAACACCACCAGTTTCTATTATTTTTTCTGCCAATATTTTATTTTCTTTTGGATAAATATCATCTAATCCATTTCCAATTACAGCAATAGTTTGACCAGATATTTCATTGTTTTTTATAGCACCTATATGTGCATATGAATCTATACCAACAGCTAATCCACTTATAATATTTATATTTCTTTTAGCTAAATTATATGATATTTTATCTGCAACTGTTTTTCCATACATACTTGCATCTCTGCATCCAACAATTGCAATACCTTTATTCTCAAGCACCTTAATGTTTCCTTTTGCAAAAATAACTAAAGGTGGATCTGATAGTGTTTTTAATTTTGTGGGGTATCTAGAATTATTAATTGAAATTATCTCTATTTCATTTTTTTGCATATATTCTATATATTTATCAATATTTGCTTTATATTCCTCATTCTGTAATTCTTCTATTTCAATTTTACTTATTTCATTTTCTATTAAGTCTGTATATTTCAAATTATATATTTTTTCTGGTGTTTTATACTTATTAATTAGTTTCTTAATTGTATTTTTTTTTACATTTTTTATTCTCGTAATCCAAATCCAATATCTATCTTCCTTCATACTTATTTCCTTCATACTTATTTCCTTCATTCTCATTCCTTTCGTTTATGATATTACTGTCAATTAATTATTTTAGTTATATAAACTTTGTGTTATCACATTAAGAATAGATAAGCCGATTTTTTTTTAATTGTTTTTAGAAACTTTTTTGCTCTAAAAAAAGAGGTTTTTAATCCCCCTTTTTTCTTCATTTTTTGCTACATTTGTTTACTAGATTTTTAAATACTAAAGTTTATATTATTAAACCATTATATGAATAATAAAATATGTTTTATTTTTCTATTATTATATATTTATAATAATATATATTTTGTACTTCTATTATTAATCATATAGTTTTATAAATTTATATATTTTGTACTTCTATTATTAGGGTTTTGTATTTATAATAAAATATATTTTGTCTTTCTATTATTAGGCTTTTACATTTATACTACTATATATTTTGTTTTTCTATTATTAAATTTTTATATAATAAATCCATCATTTGATATACTTGTTATCCTTAATTTTTTTTATTTATTATTTTTTTTTGCTGCTTTTACAAGGTTAAACATTAACATAGCTATAGTCATAGGTCCTACTCCTCCTGGGACAGGAGTTATATATTCTGCTTTTGGCTCAACATTTTCAAAATCAACATCTCCAACAAGTTTCCCATCATCTGTTCTATTAATTCCGACATCTATTACTGTAGCGCCTTTTTTTATCATGATTTCAGTTACAAATTTAGGGATACCAAGTGCTGCAATTACAATATCCGCATTTCTTGTAATTTCTTCTATATTTTTAGTTTTAGAATGGCAAATTGTTACAGTAGCATTTCTAGACATTAAACATTGTGCAACAGGTTTACCAACTATATTACTTCTTCCAATTACTACAGCATTTTTACCTTCAATTTGAATATCATATTCTTCAAGTAATTTAATTATTCCGTATGGAGTACATGATATAAAACAATCTTGTCCTATTACAAGTTTACCAACATTTATAGGGTTAAAACCGTCAACATCTTTTCTGTAATCAATTTTATTAAAAGCTTCATTTATATCTAAGCTTTTCGGTATTGGACTTTGCAATAATATACCATGTATGTCTTTTCTGTTATTTAGTTTTTCTATAATGATTAATAATTCCTCTATTTTTGTATTTTCTTTTAACAAGAATTCTTCAAATTCTATACCAATTTCCTCGCATGCCTTGCTCTTATTTTTAACGTAGACTTTTGAGGCTTTATCTTCTCCAACCATTATTACAGCTAATTTAGGTTTTACACCATTTTTTTTAAGAGTTTCCACTTCTTTTTTTAATTCTAATCTTATTTTCTGTGCCAAAACTTTTCCATCCATTATTTTTGCCATTTCAAATCCTCCATATTGTTTATATATAAATTATCTTATAAATTCTTACATTTGTAAATACTTTTCACACAATAATAATTTAGAATTTACATTCTAAACACACTAAATTATCAATTCTTACTTCTAAAACTTTTTTATAAAAACCTTTTTAAGCTTAAAATAATTTTTCCACTTTTAGTTGTTCCCAAGATGTTTCCAATCAGGAATTTTCCTTTTCCTCTAATGGTAATTGTATCATTTTCTTTTATCAATTTTGTTGGTTTTGTTTCGCTCTCATAATTTACGAAAACCCTCTCTTGACTTAAAATTTCATTAGCTTTATTTCTTGATTTACCTGCAATTTCAGCAACTACATTATCCAATCTTAAAGATGATACAATTATTTTTAATTCTTCAAATTTTTGAACAACTTTTTTCACACTTGAAAGTTCAACTTCCTCAATTATTGCTTTGCTAAACCTTTTCAACTGAATTAAATTACTTAATAAAAACTCACAAATATCGGAACAAACGATTATGTCTGCTCCCTCATTATCTGTTAGTATATCTCCAATTTTCGTTCTCTTCACACCAAGTTTTATTATTCCGCCTAAATATATTTTGTGATCGTATGTACCTCGTACATGCTGAGGTAGAACTATTCTAATAACTTTAACAACACTATTAAAATCAAAATTTCCGTTTTTAAAAAAATCTTCCATTTTTTCTGGGTAAACAATCAAAATAGCTCTCTGATAATCATCTGTCCCACCAAAAAATATATAATTTTTAATTTTTATTGAATTTAGAACGTTTTTTAATATGACTATTTCTGAAGGATCTAAAAAATCTAAACAAACAATTTTATTTGTTTTGATACAGATTTCTATTTTATCAAACAATCTTGCCACTAAAATTCTATCATCGAATTTTTTATATTTATCTAAAATCAATTGTTTATTCATCTTTCTTCCTTTACTGTTCTTTATTTTTTTAAACATATATTAGATATTTATCTAATCAAGTCCATTTTTTATACACTCATAAATCTATCTAATTATTTCGACTATTTTTTAATATTTATAAATTCATCTAATCATTTCGACTTTTTTTAATATTTATAAATTTATCTAATCATTTCAACTTTTTTTATTATTTATAAATTTATCTAATTATTTCTATTTTAAAAACATATATTAATAATTTATCTACTCATTTTTATCTTTTCTTAAAATTATTAAAAATTCATCCCATTCAAATTTTCCAATTCTTCAATAGAACCATGTTGAACAAAAACATCATTATAACCATAATTTTTTACATTGATATCTTTTAAATCATTTTTTTGAATTAACTCTAAAATTGTTGTAGCCAATCCGCCTCTAAGAATTCCATCCTCAATTGTCACTACATTTTTAGATTTTTTTATTGAATTAATTATAGTTTCCTCATCTATTGGTTTTAAAAATCTCGCATTAATTATTTCAGAATTTGTATTAATCATTTTTTCTGATAGAATTAAAGCCTTTTCAACCATTTTCCCAATTGCAATTATTGTGATTTTTTCAGGAATTTCTTTGCTACATTCAGAAATTTGTTTGTCATTTAAATAACTTATTTTTTCGTTTCCAGGAATTTGTTTTTTCGCATCAGAAATTCTTTTTTCAGTTTCAGTAATTTTATTATTAATTCCATTTAAATTTTTTTCATTTTCAATAATATCATCATTATTTTGAGCATTTTTATCACCATTTTCAAAATCTACATTTAATGCCTTATTATTTTGAGCATTCTTATCATTATTTTCAAAATCTACATTTAATTCCTTATTATTCTGAGCATTCTTATCACTATTTTCAAAATCTGCATTTAATGCATTTAATAACTGAGAATTGTCTTTAATATTATCATCTTGGAACTTTTTTATAATTTCTGCTTTTGCAAATCTAATTTCCTCTAAATTATCAAATTTAATTGTTCCCTCTGAACCTCTTGGATATCTAAGAATAACTGGTTTATTTAATTCGATAGCAAATTCAATCATTTTTTCCAATTCTGCAAAGTCTTTTGGAGCCATAATTGTAAGATTCGGTACTAAATTAAACATCGACATATCCATTAAACCTTGATGTGTTTCACCATCGTTTCCTACAATACCAGCCCTATCAACACACATAACTACTGGTAAATTTTGAATTGCAATATCATGTATTATTTGATCATATGCTCTTTGGTAAAAAGATGAATATAATGAAACAACTGGTTTAAGACCATTTTTTGCCATTCCAGCTGCACAACACAAAGCATGTTGTTCCGCAATTCCCACATCAAATATTCTATCTGGAAAAATTTTCTTAAAATTTTCCAAACCAGTTCCATCTGCCATAGCTGCTGTAATTGCTACAATTTTTTTATCTATTCTTGCTAATTCACATAGCTTATCTCCAAATACTTTTGAATAATCATTTTTCTTTTCCTTTAAACTCTTCCCTGTGCTAATGTCGAAACTTGGCGTACTGTGAAATTTATCTGGATTTACTTCAGCAGGACCATATCCTTTTCCTTTTTTTGTTATAACATGCAACAAAACCGGACCATGAACATCATTTGCCTTTTTCAAAATATTTTCCAGAACTTCAATATTATGACCATCAACAGGCCCTAAATAAGTAAAACCAATATCCTCAAAATACATTTTCGAAATAAAAATTTGTTTAATACTACTTTTTATTCTTCTTGTAGTATCAACAAGAAATTTTCCAAAAACCGGAATTTTTAAGGTCAAATTTTTTATTCTCACATTTGTAGCAGTATAGAATTTTTTTGTTCTTAATTTACTTAATAGAACTGCTACACCACCAACATTTTTCTCAATGCTCATCTCATTATCATTTAAAATTACAATAACATTACTTTTACTTGTCCCTAAATCATTTAAAGCTTCATGAGCCATTCCACCTGTTAATGCACCATCACCAATTACTGCAATCACTTTATTCTGCTCACCTTTTATATCTCTAGCTCTTGCAATTCCTAGCGCAGCAGAGATTGAAGTACTACTATGACCTGTATTAAAAACATCAAATTCAGATTCTTCAGTTTTAGGGAACCCAGCTAATCCATTCAATTTTCTAAGTGAATCCATTTTGGTTTTTCTGCCCGTTAAAATTTTATGTACATAGGTTTGATGCCCAACATCCCAAATTATTTTATCACTCGGAGTATCATATACGCTGTGAAGTGCAATTGTTAGTTCTGTAACACCCAAATTAGAGGCCAAGTGTCCACCATTTTTTGCAACAGTTTTTATTATTAATTTTCTTATTTCTTCAGCTAAAAATATCTTTTCCTTATAATTTAATTTTTTTAAATCACTTGGAAAGTCTACTTTGTTCAAAATCGAGTTTTCTTTTAAGCTTAAATCTTTAAATTCGTTCGAAGATCCCATCTTATCTAAATTCTGATTTTTTTTTGTCTTTTTCTTCATTATTTTACTTCCTTTAAATACAATTAAACACATCCTTACTTATTTTTTTAAATAAGCCAAAAATACATTTTGTGTCTTTTTAAACAATTAAATATATATATATTAATTCCAAGTGCTATTTTTATATTCTTTATAATAATCAAAGTGCCTTCTAATCAATAATGTCTTTCTTTCAAAAGATTTATCTTTTCTATATTTTAAAGGATTAACAACATTTTTTCCAAAAAGTCCCCATAAAGACAAAGCTTTTTTCTTAAAAACCTTGTTAGAAATATATTTTTTTAATACCCCTTTAGGAACAAAAGAAAGAAGAACTTCTTTATCTAAAACTTTATAATCCATTGGTTTATTATAAATTAAATCATCAACTAAAACTCTAACCAAATTATATCCAAGAGGGGTGATATAGTAACTACAACGACCTTGTCTTGCATTAATTTCAAGAACTTTATATTTTTTATCTCTTGAATCATATTTCATATCAAACTCAGCAAAACCTTGATAATCAATGCTTTCCATAAATTTTCTAATTGTATTAATCATTTCAGAATTATCATCATATTGATTAAAACCATTTATCAAAACCGCTGCATTGCCAACCATAGATTTTGAATGTTCTTGCAAACCGATTTGTGCAAATGAAACAAGTTTAACCTTTTTATCTTTTCCACAATAAACAACAGAATCAAACAAATAACTATCGTCTCCTGGAATAAATTCTTGTAATATTAATGTATCTTTATAACCATTAGTGCTAATTGTAAGAACAGTTTTTAGCAATGCTTCTTGATTTTCGACTTTATAAATCTTATGTTTTTCCGGAAAATTCAAATGATTATATTCCACAACATTGCTTGGTTTTACAATTACTGGAAAATTAAAATCATCTGGTACTAGATTTAAAGAATCTTTAGAACAGTTGTAATAAAAGGTTTTCGGAAAATCTAGAATTGAGTTAGCATATGTTTTATAAAAATTCTCCTTATTAATTAAAGTTTTTATTATTTCTACACTTGGGTAATTATATACAAATTGACTATGTATTTTGTTTTTATTATTACTAATAAATTCAGCATATGTTTCATTAGAACTTATAAGTAATATTTTTTTTCCTGGATGATTAAGTCTAAATTTCTCAATTGCATCTAAAAATCCTTGTTCTGTCCATATTTTTTCGTTATATGTCAGATTAAGAATATTTGTATATTTTGTATATGCCATAGGACTTTTACCAATTAAATAAGCCTTTCTATTATATTCTTCATGAAAGCATCTTGCCAAATAATAAGCGTTTGCATCTGTTCCAATAATTAGAACTTCAAATTCAATTTCATTTTTATTATTCATTAATATTTCCTCCTTGGGTTATTTGCAATTATTTTTTAACTAAAATAACTAATCTCTGTTCTATTATTATTTTTTTTATATATTCTTGGAACTCTTGTAGTAATTCCTGTAAATATTGAATAAGAGCTTAGTCCCGTTTGCCTTGTAATTGATTTAATTGAAAGTAAGTCTCCACCAATTAATACAACCTTATCATATATTTTTACGCTATTATCAACTTTTACCATTAGCATGTCCATACAAACTTCGCCAACAATATCAAATAATTTTCCTTCTATTTCAACCTTTTTTAAACTTTTAGGAACTCCATCAGCATAACCTATAGGAATTGTTGCTATATAAACATTTTCTTTTGCAATAAAAAGAGCACCATAACTTACAAAATTGTTATGTTTTATTTTTCTAATCTCTATAACTTCACTACAAAGTTTTATTACTGGAGAAATATTCAGGTTATTTGTTTTTGTTGTTAAACTAATATTATTCTTTTTAATATAATAATCATTTTTAAATTTTCTAAATACACCTTTAATTCCTTTATAATTTAAATTCATCTTCAAATCAATTCCATACATAATAATCCCTAAACGAATACCATTACAAAACGATATTTTTTCATGGTTTACAAGTGTTTGTGAACGCCCCATATGAATAATAGGTATTTTCCCCAAATCAATATCTTTTGTTATTTCTTTAAAATTAAATAATTGTTCATCCCAATATTTATCAAAAACTCCACTTGTTGCAAAATGAGTGTAAATACCTTCTAAGAAGAAATTATTTGAAGCATGTTCCGATTGTTGCAAATTGAATAATTCGTTAAGCTCTTCTCTATCGCGAATTCCCAATCGACTCATACCCGAATCAATTTTAATATGATATTTCAATTTTCTTTTGAAGTTTTTCTTACAAGCTAGTTTAAAATAGTTCAAACTAGAAATAGTTACTGTAATATTGTTTTTTACACATACCTCAAGATACTCAACATCTACAGGTTCAAGAACAAGTATAGGTACTTCTATATTGTATTTTCGCAAATTAATTGCCTCCTCTAATGAGGATACGGCTAAATAATTAATCCCTCCTTCAATAAGAGATTCTATAACAAAATTTCCGTGTCCATATGCATTTGCCTTTACAACTCCAATATAATATTGATAGTTATTATAATTACTTTTTATATCCTTAATATTATTTTTTAATTTATCACAATCAACCTCTAAATAGGTTTTTCTATACATAAAAATCCTCCTTAATAATATTTTTAATATTATTATAATTACATCTTTTTTTATTATATCATAAAAAACATAAAAGTCTATGCAATTTTTTTACAATACCTTTATGTTTTTTTATGTTTTTCTTTTTTATGTTTTTCTTTTTTATATTATTAATTTTTTTTAATCAATATTTATTTATCATTTGATTTTTTAAAATTTGATTTTATTTTAATTAATATTTATTTATCATTTGATTTTTTAAAATTTGATTTTATTTTAATTAATATTTATTTTTTTATTTTTCTTTTTTATATTTTTCTATTTTTTGTTACGGAATTTTTATAGAAAATTTGTGTTGACTTATAAAAAAATTATTTAACTAGTCTTTTAAATTCATTTCCTCTTTCTTGAAAATTTTTATAAAATCCATAACTAGCTGCAGCTGGAGAAAGAAGGCAAATTTTATTTTTCTCTGTGACGTTCTTTGCTATTTCAACCGCCTCTTCCATCGTATTAATTTTATAAATATTAATGGCTGAATTACTTATTTTATCTGCAATTAAATGTCCTGTAATAGGTAAACAAATAATATTTTTAATTGAGCTATTATTTAAAAAATCAATAAAACTGCTATAATCAATTCCTCTATCCATACCCCCTATAATAAGAGAACTTATGTCTTTTAAAGTTGTTATTGTGCTTATTGCAGATTCTGGAATTGTTGCTATTGAGTCATTATAATATATAATATCATTAAATTTACCAACAAATTCCATTCTATGAGGCAATGGTTCAAAATGATTAATAGTTTGAATAGTTTTATTTAAGTCCAATCCTAATATTTCGCTTACACCTAATGCAAACATAATATTGTGGAGATTGTGATTTCCTAATATTTTTCTTTCATTTGTTGAATCATATAAATTTTTTCCATCAAATAAAATATTATTATTGATTTTATAAATATTGTTGTTCTTATTATTATCCATATTATCTAAGCTTATCTTAATAATACAGGATTCCACTCTATCAATTCCATCTAATATTTTTTCTACATTTTCTTTAAGCAATTTATTGTCCGGATTATATAATAAATAGTCACTTTGTTTTTGAAATTTAAAAATATTCATTTTTGCATCTATATAATTTTGATATGATTTATAATGATCTAAATGTTCCTCAAAAATATTAAGTAATATTGCAATTTTAGGTGAGCATTTTACAAATTCAAGCTGATGAGAAGACAATTCTAATACAAGAATAGTTTCTTTTTTTATATCTTCCAAATAGTCGAAAATAGGAAGCCCAATATTACCAAGTAATAGGACATCTTTAGATTGGTCTGCAATAATTTTATATATTAAACTACTAGTTGTACTTTTTCCTTTTGTACCAGTAACACCAATTGTTGTAGAATCAGAAAACTCTAAAAGAAGCTCAACTTGAGATTTAATTTTATCTTTAAATTTGCTTATATCAATTTTTGCAAAAGACAAACCTGGAGTTTTCATTATAATATCAAAATTTTCAAGACTTTCTAAATAATCATTTCCATATATTAATTCAACATTTTGATCTTCTTTTATAAAACTATTTTTTTCGAAAACCTCTTCGTTTTTATCAGCAATATATATTTTCTGTTCTGCAAGATTTTTTCTAATAAATTTATATGTAGAAATTCCTTCCATTCCAAAACCTAATATTAATACTTTTTTGTTTGATAAATATTCGGTTAATTTTTCAATCATATTTTTCCTCCAAATTTCAATTCTCACATTAATTTATATTTTGAAAAGAAAATCATTTTATAATCAATTATTTACTATAAATTTAATTCTCGCTATCTTTTTTATAAATTATACATTAATTTTCTAAATTATTTCTAAGTATTTCGTTTTGTTCGTCTGTTAAATTGTTGTCTGTATTATAATACAAAAGAATATTATTTGATAAATCGGACATTTTGAAATTAATTTTGTAGTATTCTAACATATATGGTAATTTCTCACCATTGTTTTCTAGTTCAACAATTAATTTTGTGATAGCAAAACAAACCTCCTCAAATGTACCAACACATTCAAATGGTTTTGTTTCTCCATTACCTGTAAGCTCTATAAAAGTATTTAATAATTCTTTTTTCTCAAATAAATCTTCCCCGAAAATATTAACAAGTTTTTCTTTATATAAAAATGGACTTAGTATTATATACACAAACATACATTTAGGGCAATTACAGCACCATTTCCATTCTTTTTCTTTACTTCCTACATTACAACTCTTAAAAATATTATGATATTTCTCTAATCTCGAAAATATAGAAGCGATTTGCAATTCATTTAAAGGCCTTAAAAAACTAAAATACTCAATTGGTGTTTCAATATATTTTTTAATATAAAATCTAAAATCATTTTCAAACTCTATACTTTTAGAATATTGATGATTTATTTTTTCTCCCAAAACATTTGACTCATTACTACTTACTTCATTTGATAAAGCAATATATTTTTTCCCTGTTAAAAATGCCATATAATATGTAATAAAAGCAAGTAATGATGAAAAAGGAGTATGTCCATTTATAAATCCCTGACTATTTAAGTCAATAAGATTTTTGTCTATTTTTCTATTTACAACAATTATTTCATTATCTCCATAGCCTGCAATTTCTGCACAAGAAAGAGTTACAGACTTTGGATTAACTATTAAACAATAATTTTTAGTTTTTAGGTCTTTTAAAATCTCTATAGTTACACATGAATCTTTTCCGCCACCAATAGGAAAAATATATCCTTCAAAATTCTTCTGTTTTAGATTTATTAATTTACTTATATCTTCTAATTGATTTGTTTTAATTTCTCCATTTATCATATTATTTTTTGAAATTTCAAAGGTTTCATTAATATTTTCTCTAGTTTTGTTTGCATTATAATCTTCAAAAGTCAAGAAATCTCCATATGTATTTTTAATACCATTTGTAAAAAATAATTCTCCTAACCCATAATAATATAACTTTTTAAACCATTCTTTTTGTTCATTATTAAGATTTCCACATTTTATTATTACTTTAGGAGAACATGTAGCTTTCCAATAACTTATTAATTCCACCATACCAATATGGAAAGCAAAAACATCAGAAAATTCTATGTTCTCTTCAATAATATACTGTTTTTTTGGAATAACAATTCTAGGTCTGAACTCAGTTAATCCTTCAATTATAAAATGATATTCAAGTATTATTTCTTCCGCATTTTTTATCACTTTATAATTTTCATATATAAAGGTTTTATATTTTTTTCTAAGTTCTTCATATTTAATAAAATTATCCAACATTTTCACCCTCCTTTTTTTTATTAATTTTTCTTCCTAATCTTTTATGTTATTTTTTTATTTTTCACTTATACATATTTCTTTATATCTTAATTAATTGTTATTTGACTAATAATTTTATATTTTACCTCTATTATATAAGAATTTTTATTATTATATATTTTTCTTTATTATATATTTTTAATATTTTTCTTTTTGAATACAATAAATGCAGGTATCATGAATAATAAAAAATATGCAATACAAATTAATGTTGAAAACATTAAATTTATATGTTCTAATTCAGATATTCTTCCAAATAAATATTGGTTAAAATCCCAATTAACACTAAATAAAAATTTCATAATTTTTACATTAAATGAGTATGCTATAGCATTTAATATTGAACCAACCATATATAGTAATAATGAAATTGTTATAGATAAAGCTGAATTTGAAACAATTGCTCCTATCGCAAAAGCAAAAGTTGCAATTAATATAAACATTGGCAAAATTGCAATTGCTTGCATTAATAAAAATTTAAAATTATTAATTTCAATTAATTTTTCTAAATTAAAATCATATGCCACAATTGGAACATTTAAACTATCAAACCCAAAGAAAATACCTCCAACTACAAATTGTATAATTGTCACAGCAACAAAAGATAAAAGTATTGTAGCTAACACCACTATATATTTTGAAAGCAATATTTTTGTTCTGCTATATGGCTTTGTTAAAAGTAATTTAATTGTTCCTTTTTCAAATTCAGAACTTACTATTGTTCCTGCAACAATTATTATTGTAAGCATTATAAATAATGAATAATCCGCAAAAATGTTTCTTATTGAACCTCTTAGGTCATCCATTTTTTTAACATCATTTCCTGTTTCTACAACATATTTTGAAATTTCATAGTTTTCCTTAAAATTTCTTTTTTCTTTTTTATCCGCAAATGACATTGATTTATTTAAATCTACACTTCCTAAAGAAGCTTTGTTCATATTATAAAATTCTACTTCTTGGCTTAAGAAATCAGAACCATAACCAATGTTTTTTTCTATACGCATCTCTAAAACCTTAAGAGTAGTTTCCAAAGAGCTTATTTGTTCATCAATTGGCTGTTTTTCTAAAGAAATTTCTCTAAGTTCTTTTTTAGCTTGTATTTGTGCTTTTACACTCTCAATTTCTTGAGAAACAAAATATTTCCATCCGTCCTCTTTAGAAGATTCATTTATTTTATTTACAAGATCTGAGTATTCTTTTTCAACTTTAGCAATCTTAGAATTTGTTTCATCCGTTTTTTCTAAAGAATAAATAAGCTTATTTTTCTCAGTTATTTTTTCTATAACTTTTGTGCTTGCAATGTAATCTTGCCAAGAGTTTCTTTCATATTTAGATTTTACATCTAACAATTCTAATTGAGATTTTGTTTCAATATATTTTTCATTATCAGCAGCATTTTTAGGGTCTAAAGTTTTAAGTTCGTTTTCATATGATTCTTTTAAATATTTGGAATCATCCATAATTCCGCTCATTAAATTGCTATATGCAAATTTATAAATGCAATTATTCAATATAGAATATGCTATTGTTATTATTAATAAAACTAATAATGTTTTCTTTTTAAATACTTTTGTAAATTCATTTTTAATTAAATTACCCAATTATATTACCCCCTGTCTTTTTAAGGAAAGCTTCTTCTAAAGTCATTTCATCTGGTATTACTGAATAAATTTTCTTTCCTTGTTTTACTAGTTTTTCTATTAATTCTGGAACTTCATTTTTATTTATAATTATCTTAACCATAGAAGAATCTATCACTTCCATTTTTTGTTCAGTAATTGATTTTAATCCTTCTGTATTATCTAATTCTAATATATAACACTCTTCGTTATTCATTTTTTTGACATCTTTAACATCACTTGTTTCTAAAACACATCCATTTTGAATTATACAAACCTTGTTACATAAGCTTTCTAATTCTAATAGGTTATGGCTAGATATAAATATACCCATATTTTCATTTTTTGCTAGGTTTGATAAAAGTGTTCTCATGCTTTTTATACCTTCAGGATCTAATCCATTTGTAGGCTCATCTAAAATTAATAGATTTGGTTTATGTAATATTGCTTGTGCAATTCCTAATCTTTGTCTCATACCTAAAGAATATTTTGAAACTTTATCTTTTATTCTATTTTCCAATCCTACTAGTTTTACAACTTCATCAATTCTTTTTGAATCGACATTTTTGTACATGTTAGCTGCTAATTGTAAATTTTGTAATCCTGTTAAATACATATACATATCAGGATTTTCGATTATTGCTCCTACTTTTTCTATTGCCTTAGTAAACTCTTTTTCAATATTAAATCCATTAATTTCCACATTACCTTGAGTTATGCTTTGTAAACCTAATATTAATTTGATAGTTGTAGTTTTTCCAGCACCATTTGGCCCTATAAAACCAAGAATATCGCCTTCATAAACATCTACGGAAACATCTTTTAGTATTTCTTTTTTTCCGTATTTTTTATGCAAGCCTTCGCATTTTAATACTAATTTTCCCACTGATTTTCCTCCTATTTTTTATTTTCATAAAACCATCTATATTATCTAAATGGTTGGGGTAGTAAGATTCGAACTCACGCATCGATGGGTCAGAGCCATCTGCCTTACCGCTTGGCTATACCCCAATAATTTCTTAACATTTAATATTATACATCATTAAAATTTAAAATCAATGGTTTTCACTAAAAATTCACTTTATACATATAAAATTTCATTAAATCTCCATAAAACAATTAAAAATAAAAATTGCAAAAAAACACGCTGTGGTACTGCTGCAAAAAGATTACTATCTCTGTGCGCTTTTTTTCCACAGCGTTCTATGTTAAAGGTTTTCTACAAGCATTCAAAGAATACTTTAAATACTATTTTTGTAGAAACCCGTTGGGTTGGAAGGATTTACCTTCCATGTATAGTATTATATTACACAATTATGTTAATGTCAAAATTTATATAAACTTTTTAATTGATTTCTATTTACCTTTAATTCCTATTAATTTATTTTTATTATTTCTATTAATTAATATTTCCTATAAACGTTTAATATAATATTCAGAAAAACCTCTATATTAGATTTTTTTAAATATAGAGATTTTATGATTTTATATTTATTCTAACTCACTATTATCTAGTTTATAATAGTATTTTTTTTGCATTATTCTTTGTAATAACTTCAAAATACTCATCATCCACAATTTTTTTTAATTTCTTTGTAGATTCAAACATGTTATCATAAACAGAACCCGCACTATGGCAATCACTCCCCATAAAATCAACCTGTTTATTTTTAAGTAATTTAATCAATGTTTTTTGTGCTGAACTTCCATATTTTCCAAGTAAAGTTCCATAATTACATTGAATTAATGCACCTATATTTTGCCATTGTGACACAATACTTAAATCATCTTGTACATAGCTATATCTCTCTGGATGTGCTATTACCGGCAAATAACCAAGATTACACAATTCAAAAATCAATTTATCAATATACAAAGGTCTATTATGCATAGCAAATTCTATTAAAATATATTTTGATAAATTTAGTGACAACAATTTATCATTTTTAATTATTTCACTAATATTTGGTACGCCAAATATTTCTGCACCTGGATGTATTTTTACATGTATTCCCTGTTCTTTAGCTGCAATATTTATTTCATTAATTTGATTTAATATTTCTTCTTTGTTTTGTTCTACTGAACCTAATATATAATGTGGAGTTGCAATTATATCTGTAAATCCAGCTTTTTCCGCCTCTTTCAACATAATAAAGGTCTCGAAAACAGATGAAGAACCATCATCTATATTTGGAAGAATATGTGAATGTAGATCAACCATAATTTCAACTCCTTTTTTTCTTAATTATTAATTAACTCTGCATATATAATTCTAAATTAATTATTACAAACTATACATTTTTTTAATTTTTTTCCTGTTTCCTTCTGGGTTTTCATAGTAATATGAGCTTGCATATTTTTTAGTATCTATAGGAACACTATTAATTACTACACCAGCGATTTTCCCACCTACATTTTCGATGTCTTTTTGAACTTTTTTCAAATCATCCATTTTAGTTTTGTTATGACCTGTAACAATCAAAGTAGTATCAACTTCTCTTGATAAAATTACTGAATCTGTAACTATTTTACTTGGAGTACCATCAAAAATAACAACATCAAACATCTCTTTTAATTCCTTAATTAATGTAATCATCTTTTCAGACGAAATTAATTCAGAAGGATTTGGTGGAGTATTTCCCATTGGCAAAATATATAAATTTTCTATCATTGTTTCTCTAATGTAATTTTTTAACTCGTTAGAATCTTCATTAGATGAAACTCCAGATAAATAATTTGATAAACCTGGTTGTTTAACAATTTTAAATATTTCGTGCATTCTTCCTTTTCTCATATCTGAGTCAACTATAATAACTTTTTTGTTTGCCTGCGCAAATGTAGCTGCTAAGTTAGAAGAAACATAGCTTTTACCTTCTGATGGCATTGTTGATGTTACTAAAATTGTTTTTATGCTTTTATTAGCATTCATAAATTGAATATTTGTTCTTAGTGTTCTAAATGATTCAGAAACATAAGATTTTGGTGAATATTCAACTGTTATTTCTTTCGGCATTGATGTATCCAAAGTTAACACCCTCCTACTATTTATTTTTCTTTTAATACTTATTACTAAATTAGAAAATTTAGTTTTTATATTGTCAATTATATTTTTCATATTTCCTAATTTTCTTTCTATAAATTCTTTGTTTCTTATTTTCCTCTCCCTTTTTAATTGGTTTTTTATCTGTTGTTGTTCTTTTTTTTCATTTTCATTTTTTAATTGTTTTTTTATCTGTTGTTTTTCTTGTTGTTCATTTTCTTTTTTTATTTGGTTATTAATCTGATGTTTTTCTTTTACATTTTTTATTTTGGAATAAATATTTTGTTTTTCTTTTTTCAGCTTTTCTATAACATCAAATTTTGCTTGAGTTTTTTCTTTTTGTTTGTTTTTAAATTGATTTTCCTTTAATACGTTATGTTTTTCTATTTCTTTTTTTGTTCTAATTCTAAGTTCTTCTAAAATTTCGAGTTGTTTTTGAGCTAATTTTCTTTCTTTTTCCAATTCTTTCTGTTTTTCTATTTCTCTCTGTCTATTTAACCTTTTTTGTTGTTCTATTTCTTTTTGTCTATTTGACTCTTGTAGAGATTCAACTTCAATATTGATTTTATTTTTCTCTTCTATAATTGATTGTCTGTCTACACTCATTTTTGCAATTTCTTGTTCTGCTTTCTCAGCTTTTTCTTTTTGAGTTTCTTCTTTTTCTTTTTCAGCTTTTTCAAGCATTACTTGTTGAGCTTGTTTTTCCTTTTCAATTCTTATTAACTCATTCTCTTTTTCTTTTTCGATCTTCTTTTTTTCTTTTTCGATCTTATCTTTTTGTTTTTCTGCCTTAAGTATTTCTCTTATTTTTTCATTCTCAGCTTTACGTATTTTATTTATTTTTTCTTTTTCTTCTCTTGCAATTTGAGACTGTTTTTCTTTTTCGGCTTTTCTCAAATTATTTAATCTTTCTTTTTCTTGTTTCATTATTAAAGCTTGTTTTTTCTTTTCTGCTTTTTCAATTTGAACTTGTTTTTCTTTTTCGATACGAATTATCTCATCTGCTCTTGCTTTTTCAATTCTTGCTTTTTCTTTTATTGCCCAATTAATTTTATCTGTTTTTTCTTTATTTATTCTATCTTGTTGCGCAGTTTTTTCGTTTTCTAATCTTATAATTTCAGCAATCCTTGCTTTTTCAGACCTTATTATTTCATTTTCTTTTTCCTTTTCGATCCTGATTTTTTCAGCCTCTTTTTCCTTTTCAATCCTGATTTTTTCAGCCTCTTTTTCCTTTTGTAATCTAATTTTTTCAGCTATTTTCGAATTTTCTTCATCAATCTTTGCTTGTTCTGCTTTTTGTTTTTCTATTTGTAATTTAACAATTGCATCTGCTTTTGCTTTTTCTTCCAAAAGTTTGGCACGTATTTTTTCTTTTTCAACTCTCTCTTTTGCTCTTATCTGTTCTAGTTTTATTCTTTCGTCTTTTTTAATAGTAATATATTTTGCAAAATCTGATTTTCTTCTATTAAATTGTGTTCTTGCCTTTTTACTATTTATTTGTATATTCTCTTGCATAAGTTTTAAAAATTCTTGATTTTTTATAGATTGTTCTGCTCTGAATCTTCTAAACTTTCTGTTGTTTTTATTAATAAAATTAAGAAATGTATTCCATTTAGATAAGGGATTATTTTGAGCTCTTCGGATCATTCTCTTAATTTTATTCATTAAGCAGTCCTCCTCTTAGAATCAAAATACTCATTTTTTGGAAGTACACCTAATACTAATAATTCTGTTGCACCTTCTATATCTTGTTCAGTTCTTATTTTATTATCTAATAATTTTATTACTAATACTTCTGCAAATCCTATAACTAAACCAATTACCAATGCTATAGCAATAGTTCTAATATGATTTATATTCGCTGGAGCTAAAGAAATTTCTGCTCTATCTACTACATATACGTTATTTATGTTATATATTTCTACTACTTTTATAGAAAATATTCTTGCTATTTCATTTGCCAAATTTGAAGCAATTTCTGGGTCTTCATTTTCAACTGTTATTTTTATAATTTCAGTATCTTCTACTGCTTTAACTTTTATATTACTTCGTAAGCTTTCCTCACTTACTTTTTCTTCTAATTTTAAATTTGTTAAGGCTTCTCTTAGTACTGTTTTGCTTTTTACAAGTTCACTGTATGTTGCAACTAATTTTGAATTTATTGTTATGTCTGTTTGTGTTATTGATTCACTTGCATTTTCTTTTAAACTAGCTAAAACTAGTGTTGTTGATGCCTCATATTTAGGTGTTACCATTGTGAATGAATATATTGTTCCTAATATTGTAAATACAATTGTAATTACTAGGATTTCTAGCTTTTTACTCCAAAAAAGCCCAATTAATTCTTTTATATCTATTTCTTCCACTTTCTACATCCCCTTATTCTATTATTATTTTCCGTCTTTTGTTTTTAAAATGTTTCTATATTATACCATAAAAAATACCACTTTTCAAGCAAAAGTGATATTTTTACAAAAATATTATGTTGACATATAAATTCCTCTTTCAAATAACCTAATTATATTTAAAATATTGCTTTTAAACTTCAATTTATTACTAATAAACCACTTCAACTAATAAAATAATTATATTTAAATATAATCAGCTATTTATTGAATCAACATGCACAAATAACAGTTATAATTTCTATCCTAATTCGTAGACAACATCTACTTTTTCACAAATATTTTGCGAATGTGAAACTATTATTATACATTTATTTTCTCGTTTAGCCAAATTACTAAAAATCTTCAAAATCTCATTTTCAGTATCTTTATCTAAGTTTCCAGTAGGCTCATCTGCAATAATTATTTTCGGTTCATAAGCCAAACTCCTCGCAATAGCAATTCTTTGCTGTTCCCCGCCAGACAATTTTAAAATCTTTCTATTAGCATATTCTTCTTTTAGGCCAACACTTTTCATTAACTCAAGTGCCTTTTCTCTTTTATTTTTAATTTTTAATCCGCTAACATCCATAGATAATATAATATTTTCAATTGCTGTTAATCTTGGAAGTAAATTATAGCTTTGAAAAACAATTCCAATATCTGTATTTCTATATTGATCTAAATTTTTCTTTTTTAAATCTTTTTCATCATAAATAACTCTTCCTTCAGTGCACTTTTCCAGCCCTGTTATAATAGATAAAAGTGTTGTTTTACCACTTCCGCTTTTGCCTTTAATTGCATACATTTTTCCTTGCTCAAATTCATAATTTATATTTTTAAAAACATAATTATCTATTGCTGCCTCTTTGTATCTGTAACCTACATTTTCCAATTTTAATATACTCATATATTGACCTCTCTCTTATATTATTAAAGCCTTTGAACTTTTTTAAAAATAATATAACCTCTCTTTTTTTCCTTTAAAACTTTCATATTTTTTATAAATACACAAACTACTAAATAACTCTAATTGTCATCTATATTTTTTATGATAAGCGTAAATTATTAATTTTTTTTAATATTTCCTTTTGTTTCCCAGTTAGTTATAACCTCTTCGAAAATATAATATTAAATAATCAATTTTAATTACTTATGTCTCCCAGTTAATTATGACCTCTCTCTTAAAATTGTTAGAGGGCTAAACCTCTGAATACTTATCATTGAAGATATGCTGCTAATTAAAGTTAAAGCCATTCCTATTCCCAACAATTGCAATATAACATTAAAATCCACAACAGCATTAATAGAATTAATCTCTTCAACTTGTACACTTGTAAATTTCATATTCATAGGACCTTTACCGAAATTATTAGAAACTTCCTGTTCTTCCACCTTAACATTTTCTATTTCGTTTTTTAGTAACATATTCCCAACAGGTTTAGACATAAAACCTCCAATAACAGTGCCTATTCCAAGCATAATAATACTAACAATTAGCAATTCTAAAATAAATTGCATACCAACCTTAAATTTACTAATTCCAATTGTTCTAAAAACACCTATTTCATATTTTCTTTCTCTTATATTTATCATATTAATAACAAACAAAACAATAGCAGAAATAGCCAATGTAATAAATAAAAATGTTGTTGCAAAAGTTTGAACATTTTCAATTGATTTTGTAGCATTTTCAAGTTCTTCCAAATTTGTATTAACAGTATAATATTCACTCAATCCTTTTTGTTTAACCTCAGCAATAAATGCCTCAATACTTTCCTTATTTTTAATTATAAAAGATGATGTTACATTTGTGCCTAGAGTTGAATCCTCACTAACCATTATTTCAACTATTCCACTTCCTGTTATTATATTATTAACAGATTTTGAATACATGTTTTGTGTATCATCAGCACTAGAATTATCTGTATAAATACCACTTATTTTAAACTGATATGTTTTTTCACTATTTTTCGGATTTTTAAATGTAATATTATCTCCAACTTTTAATTCATTTAAAGTTGCAAGTTCTGAGCTTATTACACATTCATAACCGCTAAAATCACTTATCATTTCACCTTCTGTGACTTTATATGTACCACTAACAAAATTTGTCATTGCATCATAAGAAGAATACCCATCTAATTGAAAATCCCCAGTTAAATTACGCGAACTTTGAAAAATCTCCCTAGATCTTGTTATTACAGTAGTTGTATTATTATTTATTGTTGTATGTCTTTCTCCTCTAAACCCGTCACCTGGGAACCTATCTCCTGAAGTGCTTCCACCAGTAGTAGAGCTAGAAGAATTTGTTGTTGTTTGTTTATTTTCAACTTCATATTCATATGAATCTGTTGCTTTTGTTACAGAATCACTGTTTAATGAAGTGGAATAAATATAATTATAACTTTTTAAATTCTCACTATTTCCATAATTTTTTACATTTTCTAATGTAATTGCCTCAATACTATTAAATGCCTCAATATTTTCTTTTCTAGCATTTTCTCCACCTTTAAAGTTTTGAGAAAGGCCCTGCCTATTAAAAGAAATTGATGCAATAACATCATGAGATTCCTCATAATCCTTAACTAGTTTACTTGCTGTATTCTTTATTGCAAGAGTTACTGTTGAGCTGCATGCAATAACAAGAATAATAATTCCAATTAAAACATTCCTTCCTTTGTTTCTAACAATTGAAACTAAACTGTTTTTTAATATATACATTTTTATACCTCCTAATCTAGTATAAATATAATACATATTTATTGAAAAAATATTGAAAACTAATTTATGTTATACAATTATTCTTAATAAATTATTATAATGAATTATTAAGAAATATTTTATTTATAATATAAAAAAAAGTAATTATTATATTAAAATAATGAATCATTAAAATTTTTTTATTTATAATAAAACAAAAGTAATTATTATATTAAAATACAGAAAAATGTATTTATCTAATACAATCATTTTTATAAAAACCATTAATATAAAGCATTATAAAACTTAATTTAATAATGCTTATAACTATGTTAATTTGGAATTGATATTTTAAAAATTGTAAAAGGTTCTTTATAAAACACACTAATTTTTCCATTATATTTTTCAATTATTGATTTAACAATAGCAAGTCCCAGACCATATCTTTTATCATTTCTATTTCTTGATTTATCCATTCGATAAAATCTCTCAAATATCTTTTCTTTTTCATCATCTGGAACTGGGTCACCTGTATTTTTTACTTCTAAAATAATATCGTTTTTTTCTTTTTTTAGAATGACTATAACTTGCTTTTCCAAAATTTCATTCTCAAAACCTTTACACTCCGGCATTTGTTTAAAATCTTTGTTTTTGTTAATATTTATCATACCTAAATCTGCTAGATCCTTTTGTTTAAAATCTTTGTTTTTATTAATATTTATCATACCTAAATCTGATTGTTCCTTCTGATGTATGTTTTTAGCATGTTTAATTGCATTATCAATTAAATTAGAAGCAATATGTTCTATATCTTTTTTATTTCCATTTAAAAAAATATTTTCAGCAATTTCGCTTTTTAGGCTCACCTGTTTTTCGTAAGCCATTACCTCAAACATTGAAAAATTCATTTCAACTTCTTTTGATAAATTAAATTGTTCTACTTCTCTTAAATTATCAACATTTTCAATTTGTGCAAGCAATAATAGTTCATTAATTAATTTATCCATACTATCCACTTCATTTTGAATATAATTTAACCATTTATTTGTTCCCATTTCATTTAAAAGAACCTCAGCATTTGCCTCAATTACTGCAAGAGGTGTTTTTAATTCATGAGAAGCATCAGAAATAAACTGTTTTTGTTTTTCAAAAGTTTGTTTTACAGGATCAACAATAGCTTTAGCAACTTTTTTTGCAATAATATTAATTGATATAATAGATAAGATTAATATTAGTTGTAGCATTTATTGTATTATTATAAGAAAAATAGTCAAAAAAACATATTGTTCCAATAACAATAAGCGATAAAGAAATCATAATTATTAAATATATTCTGTTATATAATTTTTTAATCATTTATGTCCTCCAACTTATACCCTATTCCTCTTACAGCTTTTATTTTTACTTTTGAATCAATAATTTTCAATTTTTTTCTTAAAAAAGAAACATAAACCTCAACATTATTGTATTCCGCCTCACTGTTGTATCCCCAGATTTTGTTTGCTAATAATTCTCTACCTACAATTCTATTTTTGTTTAATAATAGGTTTTCTAATAAATCTAATTCCTTACCATTTATAAATATTTCGCGATTTTCATAATTCATTTTTCCAGTAGTTATGTCTAATTTTAAATTTCCAAATTGTAAAATACTAATATTACTATTTTTCGTGTTTCTTCTCAAAATATTTTTAATCCTGGCTAATAATTCCTTTGTATGAAATGGTTTTGTAATATAATCATCAGCACCATGTTCTAAACCATTTAATTTATCTTCAATTTCAGACTTTGCAGTTAGCATTATAATGGGAGTTTCAATTTTTTCATTTCTCAAAGTCCTCAAAATTTCAAAACTATTTTTCTCAGGAAGCATAACATCTAAAATTATTAAGTCATAAATATTAGTTAAAGCCTCATTTTCTCCTTCTTCACCATTTTCTATTATTTTTGAAGTAAAGTTTTCTTTTCTTAAACTCTCAGCTATAGCATCAGCAAGGCTGAACTCGTCTTCTATAATTAGTATTTTCATATTTCCACCTATTCTTTAATTTATAACAGCATTTTTCGCATATTTATAAATTAATAATACAATTTTCCACATATTATAAATTTATAATTCTATTTTCCACCTATTATTAATTCTATAATATTATTCTTTCATGTAAACCTATTTTTCAATTCTAGTATCAATACTATATATATCGAAAATTGAAGTATTATTGAATTTTATATTATATTCCATATATTTTCAAGTTTTAAGAAATTAAATCTTCATAAAAAATAGAACTCTTATAAAAGAGTTCTATAATTACATTATTGAAATTAAAACATAAGTTGATATCTATTTAGAATATCAATATCAACTCCCGTTTTTGTTAAAAAAGAAATGTCTTTTTTTGTAATTTTAAGATTCATATCTAACTCTAAAGCTAGATTTATAAATTTTTCTAACAAAACTGATTTTGGACAATTTTTACACGCAGAAACAAATACGTCATACACCAAACCATGGCAAAATGATTTATACTTATAATTGCTTATTGTTAAATCTCCTTTTTTTCTATTTACAAAATCTAATATTGGTTGAAAATATTCGCTACTCGACAAGTCATTCCTATTTCTATAAATATTTCTCACCTCTAAAAAGGCTTGAGATGAAAAATACGAAATATCAGTTGCCTGAAGCAACCATTTAACTAGTAAGATAGTTGTTTCAGGTTTAGTATTTTCGAGAATTGCACATTCACCCCAATTTTTTATTTTTTCTGTAGAAAGACTAGAATCTTGGTTCTTTAAATCTGATGAAGAAATATTATTTTCGTTTTGTGCAGCGGATTTTGAAATACTCTCTGGAATACTTTTAAAATGCTTATTCATATAAATTTCCTCCAAATCCATTTTATATAATTATAATGTTATGCGAATTTTACTTAATTAAATATCCTTGCTCATCAAACAAAACAATTTTTCCCTGGGTTAAAAAATTCACAGCATCTTTAACTGTAATAGACTCTTGATTCATTATTTTTTTAAAATACTCCTCTATGTGTAATGAAAGCAAAGTGTCTATTTGTTCAGTTATTTCTTTGATACATATTCTCTTATCTTTGGATTTTATTGTGTCATCTTGAATCAGTTCCTCTTTTTTATTAATCCAGTTATACAATGCAACTGTGTCAAGCTCAATATTTTTGCTCATATATTGAATGATTTTATTACACGTATTTTCCGCATAAGCATATCCGACATAATTTAATATTCTTAAACTGCTTATTGGTTTATTCTGTATCCTAGATGATAGAACAATTCCAAAAATATTATTCTGAGATATACTTCCGTTATAAAATTTTTCGTCCTCAGAAATCATATTGAAATTTTTATTTTCCAATCTTTTGTTGGATAATCCCTTAATTATAAAGGATATTCCAACTTCAACATACTTTTTGTATGCCAAGCAATTATTATTGCTAATGCTTGGTGATTCGACAACAGGAACAACATTTTCCTTTTCAAAACTAAAATAATTGGTGGAATACAAATCAGATTTATTAGAATCCTTTGGTGTAAGTATTCCATGTTCTAAAATACCAATTATTTTTAAAATATTTTGACCTATTCCATGAAATTTAAGATCTTGCTCATGCAATATGCTTTTTGGCGTTGGCTCCTGATTAACAATAGAATTTGAATTTTCGATTAAAGGGTCTGTTCTTTTCTCATAAGTCTTTTTCACTTTAATTCCTCCAAAATTTTGAATGTCGTTACATAGTTGTAAACGCTCTGGTTGATGTTCGTCTGTATGCAAATAGATTGCAAAAATACAATCAACTTAAAAGGAACTTAATTATAAAATTTAATATGATAGAATTCTAACATATTAACATAACATTGTCAATTTAAACCATTTAATAAAATTATATAAGTTGTTACAAACATGCAATTACTTTTTCAGTTCTTCTAAAATTGTATACAAATATAAGAATTGAAATTCCTTAGTTCAAGTGCAGTAAAATAATAATCTGCTTTTTTAGTTGTTGCAAAAATAACAAACAATAAGTTTAATATAATTAATGCTTTATAAAAAAACAGAAAGTATAAATTATTATACTTTCTGTTTAAATTCTGTGACTTAAATATTCTCAAAAAAACTTTTTTAAAATTTCATAATCTGAATTCGCTGATGATACAATTTCATCAGATATTTTCAAATATTCTTTTATCAGATCCATTCTTTTATACTGATTTTGTCTAACTATTTCATACAAATACTTATAATTATTTATTCTAATCTCTTCTAAAATCAAAATGCATAAATTATTCTTAATACTCTTAATTTCCTCTTCAATATTAAGAATGTATTTTTTTAGTGCTACATAATGGATTTCAGTATGTTTTTCCATTAGTTTTTTGTCTTGATTATTGCTTAAATTGTTACTTGAAATTGCTTTCATAAAAAGCAAACCATATGCAGGATGAATTGCTTCCTTTGCAGCTTTTAATTCTTCTTTTAAATCAGCTAACCGTTTGATGTACTCAGTAACTTCCTCAGGTGATTTTTTAAGAAGATTTGAAAAAATCATTTTGTAAAAATTCCGCTCAAATTTTTTTTCTTTTTTAGAATGCCGTTTAAATAATCCACTAAATATGCTAACATTTTTCATAAATAATGCACCCCTTTATTTTAATATAAATCCATTTGGATTCCAGTAATATCTTAATGATAGCATAATCCTATTTACACTGTCAATTTTGGTTCAATCATTGTCTATAATTTTTATTCTCTATATAATAAAAAAGCGGAATATTTTACTATTCTGCTTTCATTAGGATTTTAAAAAAAGTTATTCTGAATATTATACTATTCTACTTTCATTATGATTTTAAAAAAGTTATTCTGAATATTTTACTATTGCGTTTTATTTTGATTTTATAGGCAATTGCAATTCTGTAAGCCAGTCTTCTTCATTTTCCTTATTCCAAATACCATCAATATAACTTTCTCTTGGGCTGTCTATAAGTTGATAATTATTCTCTTCAATCCATTTAAACGCATAGCTGTAAGCCTTATTCAACTCACTATATGGGCCTTTATGCATAACACACAAAGCTTTTACACTTGGAATTTTTTTAAATTTAATATCACCAACTTCATTACCCATTTTGTCAACAGCTTCACAAAACTCAATATGAATATCTTTATCTTTATACTCATTTTCTAAATATTTAATAAAACAGTATTCTGGTTGTATACACTTTAAATCTGGATTTGCTGATTTAACTTCCTCCCCTATTTGTGGTATCACCTCAAAATATGAGTTATAATCTTTAACCACCATCTCCTTTGAATAAACTATACATTCTGGTAATTCTTTAACAATTGCTTTATACTCCATAAAAAAACCTTCTTTCTTCTCTTCTAAGAGATAATTTATTAATGAGATTTGTTTATTGGTAAGATTGTTTAAATTGATCAATTCATTTTTTCTAATTTCTAAAATATTCTGCACTTTTTTGTGATTAATTATGATTTCCTTAATTTGATTTATAGATAAGCCTGCCTGTCTATAAAGCAAAATCTCGTAGAAGTCTGATATTTGCTTAGTTGTGTAGTATCTATATTTTGTATTTTCATCAATTTTCTCAGGTTTAAGTAAGCCTATTCTATCATAATATCTTAATGTTTTAACTGTAGTTTTAGTAATTTTAGAAAACATTCCTATTTTGTACATTTTTTCACCACCCTATTTTTTACAATTTTTCACCAGAGTATTTTAGACAATTTAATACCATAGTATTTTACAAAAATTAACACCAGCTTATTTTTAGAGTTTCCCGCCAGCTTATTTTTGTAATTTCTCATCAGCTCATTTTTGCAATTTACCATCACCCAATAAATCTCATATTAATATTGTACACCCTCCCCTAAAAGTAGAGTCAATAGAATTATTATATTTTTCAAAAATAATCAGAGTCAATAGAATTGTTATACTTTTTTAAAAATAAGAAAAGTCACTAGTATTATTTTAATTTTTCAAAAATAAGTAAAGTCAATACTATTATTTCAATTTTTCAAAAATAAGTGTTGCTTGAATTCGGTCTCCACCAAGCATCCCTTTGCTTCCTGCTGAAGCTGTAGTAATTGTATGCAATCTATAGCCCTTTTCCGCCTGTTTATTAATAACTTGTTCTAATTCGGTTAAATTCCCTGAACCAGTACCTATAAATTTCTCTTTTAATATAACTTGTAAAACCACGTATTCCATTCTTTTTCTCCCTTCATTTTGAAATCTAATCTTCTTATTTGCTAGTTTTTATAGAAATTAATTGTTCATATACCATATCTATTTTTTCTTTTTTTATATCTAATGCTTCCAAAAGCTGATATGTTCTTTCTCGTGTAATCATAGAAAAGATTTTTTCATTTTTTAACATATTTCTAATTTCTATATTAATATTACAATTCTCATTCTTTTTTATTTTAAAATCAATATTAGTTTCATTAATAATTCTAATACATTCAAAAACATTTATATTATCCATTATACACAATCTCCTTTGCAACCTCGTCTCTATTTTTATTAGGCAGGAACTTTCCTTCCTGAATATTATCAAAAAATTCTCTTGAAGATAATATTTCTAAGCCTAATGAATTTATTATCATGTAATCCATATTCCAAGGCAAATATAAAGTTTGAATATATTTTTCACCATCTTTTTTCCATATTTTTTTTGGCTCATATCCCTTAAATTCGAGTATTGGCTTCATATATTTATAGATTCCATCATTGTCTATTATTTTTGTTTTATTTAACAAAATATCTATCCATTCAAATTCACCTTTTATTGCTGAGTCTTCTTTAGCTTCTTTTTCAAAATCATTTTTTGATTTTCTATTTAAATTTATTTTTTCTAAGGCTTTTTTAACAATATCATTTTCATCACTTACAATAGTAATTCCATTTAGTTTTAGCCCTAATTTTACTCTATTTAAATCTTCACCTTTAATATAATCATCAGAATCTATAATAATCTTAAAATCCTTGCATATAACTGCAGTTGCATAATGTGATTCATGTTCATCCGATACTAAAAAAACATCACATTCTTCATTTGCTAACTGTTTTATTTTAAACGCAACAAATCTAGATAATTCAAAACATATTCTTCTATTGTGTTTTTTTCTTTCTTCTATCCATTTAGAATTAGGATTTCTTCCATACTTTTGGTCTATAGTACATACATTTTTTTCCTTATCATATTTACCTAAAAAATAACAAAATTCATCAAAAACAAAATATTCGCAAACCCTAAAATGCACATTCATTATTAAATCTATTAAAGATAGTTTATAATTATTTGCGAATTTATTAATTTCAGCTATAACATCATCATTCTCGTTTTTCCAAGAGACATAATCATATTCTATTCTTGAATCGATTATTTCATCTTTATCTTCAGGATCAGTTTTTATTTTACACCAGTTCATATGATTTTTAATTGTTTTTAGAGATTCTAAAAATTCTTTTCTTTTATTTTCTTTTTTCATTATAATTGTCACCTAAATTCTTTTTTATTATTTTCTTTATTAATTATATATGTCAAAAAAATATTAACATATCAGAAAATTATTATCTATTTTTTCTTTATTCATTATAATTGTCCCCTTTTATAATATATATTTAAAGAACTATTTTTTCCTTGCAATTATATTATATATGTGCCAGTGTTTCGACTTGCCTAGTGCTGTTTCCCCGTCTTTTTCAATTTCTTGAAATTCAACTATTTCAAATAAATCCTTAAACAATTCAATAACCTGATCTTTTGATAAAAAAATCATTTCGTTTTTTGTTTTAGCCCATGAATCATTTAAACCAAAAAAGTTGCCCACAAAATATCCGATTCTGTGAAATACTATTTGTTAGGCTTCTCCAAAAACTATTGAAACTATTTATATTGCAAAATGGAAGACTAAAGTTAGCAACCACTAAATCATTTTTTATAAATTTAACTTTTTCAAAACTACAACATTTAAAATTAAGTTTTTCTAATTCTTGTTTCTCTAATTTATCTTGTATAAATTGAATTGTATTTTCTTTGTCTATTGCCAAAACAGTCCATCCATTTTTAAGAAGGAAAACCGTATCTCTTCCTGCTCCGCACCCTAAATCAATTGCTGTTCCAGGCTTAATACCACTTTCTATAATTTTTTTTACAAAGCAACTTGGCAAAGAATTCTTTGTTTTTTCATAAAATTTTTGTTTACCAATCACTAGCAAAACCGCCTTTTTTATAATTATTTCATATTTCGTTTTTATTATTTATGTATAGACCAAAACATTTTTAATCTTCAATTTTTATTATTTATATACAGAACAAAAAAAATTTCAATCTTCAATTCTTATTATTTATTTACAGAACAAAAACATTATTAATCTTCAATTCTTATTATTTATATACAGAACAAAACCAATTTCAATCTTCAATTCTTATTATTTTTCCATCAACATTTTTATATTTTCTTTTCTTTACAATTTCCATTTTATTTAATATTTCCTGTTCTAAATCTTTTCCAAGCATTTCAGATAAGCCAAATAAATAAATTGCAACATCTGCTAGCTCTAGTCCTAAATCCTCTTTGTTTTTTCTATATGCATCATACGCTTCAGCAACTTCCCCATATAAAAGGCAAAATTCCATATTTGCATCTGTAGTATTAAATCCCATATCTATTTTCAATTGACGAACTTCATTCTGTAATTTTTTAAAATCCATTTTATTCTCCTTAAACTTATTGTAATCTGAACATATTATATAATTAAATAAAAGCTAAATCAACCATTTGATTTATTATAAAAAATTACAAAATATTGTTTTCGTCCAGCCAATTAAAAAATTTAGGATAATCACCTTTAAACTGTGATGGATTCTCCTTTATTAAGTTTCTAATTTCCTCCTTATTCATATAGAATATTTCTTGGATTCCATCCTTATCATAATTTAACTCTCCATCATATATTAACTTGTACATTTTGGAAAAGGCACTCGTATCAATATCATATGGTTTAAAATATCCAATTTCACTTAAATCAACATTAGTAATTCCTAATTCTTCTTCTAACTCTCTGTAAGCGGCTTGTTCATATGTTTCACCTGAGGAAACATGTCCTCCAACAGAACAATCATAACAATTTGGAAAAACTTTTCTATTTGCACTTCTTTTTGGAACTACTATTTTATTATCACTTGTAACAACCATTATATTTATCACTCTAAAATTTCTCCAGTCATTATTGTATATAATAGTACGATCTTCTTTTCCAATTATATGGTCATTTTCATCAACTAAATCTAAATATTCAATACTTTCCATATTGCTCCTCCAAATACTATATGTTTTATTATTTTTTCGATTATTTAATTTTGATTAGGGTGGTTATTCACATTAATTAAATTTTTGAAAATTTATTGCAATTATTTAAACTCCCTGATGGAATTAATTCGTCAAAACACAAATCAAAGAAGGTATAAATAATTGCGTAACAATTGTATCAATATATTATTAAGTTTAAAAGGTGTTTTGTGAAAAAAGTTTAGAATTCGGAAAATAATATTTCTATATACAATGAAAAAGAACATAAATTTCACGTATGTTCTCATTTTAGAAAAAGGAATTATCAGTGTAAATCCTGTAAAAATTTTATTAACTAAATACAATAATTTTAAGAAATAAAGTCAAAAAATTTATATATATATCTAATGTTAAATATTATTTTAAAGATAAATCTCTGTTTTAAAAAGTTTTTCTCTTTCCTTATTTATGTTATCATCTAATCTATAACTCTGTATTTTAAATTCTTCTTCTATCTGGATATTTAACATTTCAGAATCATATTTACTCTTTAAATATTCATTTTCTTTTGATATAAATTTCTTCAGTTTAGAGTTACCAATTGAATAATCTTTGGATATTAAATCTTTTTTTTGTTTATATGCATTTGCAAAACCATCTTTACCACTTACTACACCTGTCGTTTCGAAAATTGACGATAATTTATCAATCCTATCTTCGTCAATAATATCTAATGATACTATTTCTTTAATTAAGTCCCAAAGATTATCATTTTCATCAAGGGTTTCACAGAATATTAATAAAGAATCAATAAAATTAATATTTTCTTTTTGGTTTTCTAGTTTTTGAATTAAATACGCGACTACGTCATTTATTTTATATTTACCAATTACATTTTCAATCCAATTCCATATAAGATACCTATCATATTTACCACATATGTATAAAGCCCATTCTATATTATCTTCAAATTCATCACTATAATTTTTTGCTGTTTCAATATAAACAAAATTTAAGTACCTATCTAAATTCATATTTTCCTTTTTTTTAATTATTCTATTTTCTATTAGTTTTCTAATTTTATCAGGATATTTTTCAAATATAAATTTTATTTCATACATACTATGCCACATTATATTATCAGAATAATTTAAGTTTTCTAAATAAAGATCTATAAATTCTTCGTCTAAAACATTTAAAACTTTTTCAAAAAATCTAAAGTAACCCTCAATATGTAATGCTTTTTTTAATAAATTGAAACCTTTTATCCATTCCTTTATTTGATTCAAATAATTAAAAACTGATTCATTTCTAAGTTGAATTATGCTCTTTAATAATTCTTCTCTATAATTTAGATTGTGTTCAAATTTTTCGATAAGTCTATCAATTAGACTATTAGAAATTTCTTTTATACTTTTTATCGCTTTTATAAGATTCATATTATTATCAAAGTTATCTATTAATAAAATTTCTTCAAGGTATCCCAAATCTTTTGATAAAATGCCCAATGTTATATATGGACAAAAATTCCCTGTCTTTTCAAATATATTTCTATTAACTATTCTTGCAATTTCCATTTTATCACTTGCAAATCTATACATAAATTTAAAATATTTATGAGCATCTATATTTATATTCATTGATATACTATTTAAATATTCCGTATGAATATTTTCAATTAAATAAGTATCACTTTCTGATATTCCTTTAATTATATCATCAATTTTTAAAATTAATTTCCTGTATTTCTTATTAATTGTCATATCCCAAGAGAATATATTCAAAATTATGATATAATTATAATCTTCGTTTAATTTATTAATAAACTCAATATATACTTTCGATTTGCACCCTATCATAAAATGCGATGTTGTTTCAACTAATGCATACTTTATTATTGAATTAATACTTTCGTAATTATCTAAGAAATATTTATATATTTCAATAATGTATTCTCTCTTTGTTTTTTTATAAGTATCAACTCTAATATATAAACTGTGTACTAATTCATTAAAATTTATATTTTCATTTGTTTTTATAATTATATCCATCGATTTATTAATAACTTTTTTTATCCTATTTTTATATTTTATTCCCGGGATTAGTACTTGCGTTGAAAATTGAAACTGGTTTAACCCCACTTCAACAAAATTGTTTACTTCCTGATTTATATATACCTTTGCTAATGTAAGAATTACATTCCCAAATGAATAATCTTTGCAATTCAGAATATACTCGTAAGCCTCATTGTGTATTTGCCATCTACCTTTATCCTTTTTTAAAATTTTTTCTAAAAATTTCTTAAATTCTAATTGTAAATTTACACTTTCATCATTTTCATCTATTATTACTTTTAATTTTTCAATAACATATTTTAATTTACTAGGATCTATTATTATGTATATACCTATTACTTCTAAACCATCTCTAAAAATATTTTTATAATCATTATAAAAATCAAATATGAAACTTCCTTCGCCTTTTATTTTCTTTATTCCCGAAATCATATTAACAAAAAGCTCTATAATATTTTTATTTTTTAACCATTCAATATTCTCGATAGATAAATTAGATGCTATAGCTTTAAAATCATTTAATATTAGGTTTGCTTCCTCACCTGTTAAGCCAGGTCTTATTTGCCCTATATATTCTTCTGATATAATTCTATTTACATTAATTCCTAAATTTAATATATTCTCTATTTTTTGTTTTATAACTTCAAATTTATTTTCAAGTTTTATCGCATCATTTCTGGTCTCTTTATAAAGATCTAATAAATTATCAAATTCAATTTTATAATTTTTTTCTATTTTATTCACATCTTTATAAAAAATATCATGTCCTATTTCATTACAAGAATGAGATAGAATATCTACTAACTGTATTTCTACTTTAAGATTATTAAATATCTTTTTTGATTCAATTATTAAGTGTTTAGCATCATACTTTATAAACTTTTTATTACTATCATAATAATGTGCCTCTTTAAATTTTACTTTAATAAAATCTTCGTCATTTGCATAAATAATTTGAATAGCTTTATCTATATCTTTCCTGTTATAAAATATTATTCTAATTCCAGCTATATCGTAAATATTTTTAATATCATACTTTATCTCTTTCAAAAAACTTTTTGTTAATTTATTATTTAACGAGTCATATTGTTTTATTCTAGAAGATATTGATTGAAACCTAATATTATTATCTATTAACATAACTTTTATTTTTGATAACATATAATTTGTAAATTCATAATATTTAACATAGTTTTCATTATACTGTTTCAATACATCATTTTTATCTTCCATTACCCTCACCTCTTAAAATCCTTCCATTGTTATTATACAATTTTTTCTCTCATTATTCTATATCGAATTTATGTCTACATTTGTAGAAACAATTTTATACAAATAAAAACTAACACTTTATACTTTGGGTTTTATAATTCTTATTTCGATTGCCAATTGCACTAATCAATTTTCGGCAAAAATTAATAATTATCACACACAAGTAGCAATTACCTGTATTTTAGTCATATAATGATGATAGTTTTACAATTTTTTTATCTTTTAAATAATCCATTTTCGACTTCGCTGTTTCTAGCCAAGATGCTACTGTTTTTTCCGTTATATATTCTTCTACATATGGTAAAAAAGAAACATTATACGCATCAATAATAGAATTTATTCTTATTTCTTCATTTTTAGCGTATATAAATTGATTTTTAATATATGCTAATACCTCTAAACTATAGTATTCTCCTAATTCTTTAATTTCAAAATAATTATCATATATTCTAAAGGTTTCATTCATAGAAATAATTAAACTTTTTTTATAATTACTAATCCAATTATATGATTTTTTTTGTTCTTTCCAATATTCAAGCTCTTTTGTAAGATTACTATTTACTATTAAATCTTTTGTTAATCCTTCATCATTATTAATTTTATCTAATATATCACTTATCTGATTATTAAAAAGTCCCTTTGGCCCTGTTGCAAAAATTATCATTTCATTATTAAAATTTTTACTATATTTTTCAAACTCTATTATTTGTGGGAAGGTATGATTTATACCTAATGGTATTATATCAAATATTTCAATGATTCTATCTCTTGATTCACCTTTTGTCTTAGACATTTCTATTAGATTAAAACCTGAAGTAACAAACATGTACTCTCCATTAGCATATTTTTGCAAAAAATTTTTACCAAAAGCTCTTGTATTTTTTGATATTTCATTTATAACATTAGTATCAATATAAACCAACTTATAATTATTTCCACTAGGAAATTCAATCATTTTTAACACTCCAATCTTAAAACTATATAAATTATACTAATTTACTATATTTTATTCTAACATAATCAATTCTATATCTTCTTTGTCAACTCTTGTTAGATATCTAGTGTATACCCGACCTTCTAGCTTAATACACTCTTTATTGTTACTGTAACTTATTTTAGTCCAATATGATATTTTTTCCAAAACTCTAACGCATTGACAACTATATAATTTTCCTTATAATATAGATTTTTAATCTGGACTTTCTCTAACATTTAATTTATCTGCATTTACATGCATACAATTTTTAGATAATTCACTATTTGGTTCTTGAATGATTGCATTTTCAAATTTACCATCTTTTATATAATCTTTTAACATCAAGTATCCATCTTTTCCAGTTTCATTAAAAAAAGCAGCTAAAATACTTTGAATAATGAAAATGAAACTTATAATAATTAGCGATTTTCTATTAACTGAAAAGTTTTTTTTATCCTTATCATTACAATTTATTTCTCTTACTAGACTCTCTGCTGTTTCTTTATTTTAAAAAAATTTTTCATCTTCATACTCAATGCTACCATCTGCATTTATATTCATTTCATTAAAATTTATATTTTTAATTACGTCTTGAAAATACTCAGAGCTAATAATTGTATTTAAATTATTTGAAATTTTTTTTGAAATATCATCTCTCAAAAGATTACTCATAAGATTATTGTATATTTCTTTATATGAATTAATTTCGTCATTTAAATTTTTTAGACTCAATGTTTCATTTTCTATTCCAATACTTTTTAATAGATCACTTATATTATATTTCTTTAACAATTCATTTTTTTCATTATTTACACTAAATTTTTCTATGTATCTATTTTTTTCACTCATTTTTTTACCTCCTAAATACTATTATAAATTATTATACCATAAATAAAGTAGCATATTTCGTTTTAATTTATTCGTTATATATTACGTAAGACTTAAAATAATTTTCCGATACTCTTTGACATTCATAAAACGTTTCTTAGCTTATTTGTAAACACATAAAATGTGCAATTTTATTCTATAATCTTATATTATAAGCACAAAACTAGATTATTTGTACCTAATAATCTAGCCTTGTGTCTTCTTTAAAATTCTTCAATTAATTAATACCTCTTTATCAAATTTTAAAAAAAGTTGTTTTAGATTTTATAATATATAACTTATGATTTATATATAATTTATGTAGGAAACCTCCTTTCCTATAGTTTTTATGATAAAAGATGTATTAACAAAATAAGTATACTACACTTTATTTGCAGAATTTGTCGAAACTTGTCGAAAAATCAAAAAAATTTAAAAATTTTGTATTTTTTTCTAAAATACATATTCTTTTATTTTTCTTTACCTTCTTGCTCTTGTTTTTCTGCACATTTTTCATCTTGTTTTTCTGTACATTTTTTATCTTGTTTTTCTGCACATTTTTCATCTTGTTTTTCTGAACATTTTTCATCTTATTGCTCTGCGCTTTTTTACTTTTTTTCAAAAATATTCTTTCTACTCTTATTTTTCTGTACTTTTTCCTCTATAACGGAATTAACTACATCAGTAATAATTCCACATTTATTTCCACCATAGATATCTACAATAAAATCATCACCAATCATAAGAACATTTTCCGGATTCAGTACCATTTTAGAGCAGGCTAAAATAAATTTTTCCTTTTATGATTTAGATTTGCTTTTTATAACTGCTCCAATAGCTCCTAATATACCTAGTCCAGTTATTCCACCAACTACACCTGCACTTGCAGAACTATTTACATCTTTAGGTTTAACTGTTATTTTGCAGTAACTTCTTATATCATTATCTGATACTGCAGTTATAATAACTTCCCCTTTTCTTTTTGCAATTACTTTTCCATCTACTACTGTAACTATATATGGATCTGAACTCGTCCATCTTAATTCCTTATTTGTTGCATTATCTGGTGAAACATTAGCAGTTAATTGCTTTTCTTCACCTTCTGTTAATGAAATATCAGTTTCCGAAAGTATTATTTGCTCTACTGGTATTGTTTTAGGTTTTACTGTAATCGTTTTTGTTGTTGATTTTCCATTACTAGCAGTTGCAGTAATTTCTCCTACTCCATGTTCTATCCCCTCTATCTCTCCGTTATTTACTTTTAATATTGATGGATTCGAGCTTTTCCATGTTATTGTTTTATTTGTTGCATCTTCTGGTTCAATTTTTACAGATAATATATGCTTTTTTCCAACTTCTATTGAAGTAATATTATCATATTCGAAAAGTAAAGATGTAACTTCACTTGACTTTTTTACAGTGTTTGTATAAGAATTCGTTTCATTATTTGTAATTTTTGATGTTGTAGTATAAGTAGAGTATGGGCATACACCATTTTGATGTAAGTGTGCTGGATTTCCTCCGCAGTGATAGTGATAACTTCCTAGTCCACTTGTATTTTGATTGTCTTTATGTCCACCACTTGAATCTGTTCTCCCTGAATGTGCAAACATAGTTTTTGTTAGTGCCATCGACACTATTAGCATTATTAATGCTACTCTTTTTATTATCTTTTTGTTTTTCATAAATATTCCCCCTTTTCTATTTATGAAATAATATCATACTTTTTTCGAATATTTTGTCGAAATCTGTCGAAAATATAAATTTTATAAAAAAATAAGACAAATTTTTTATAATTCGCCTTATTTTTACAAATATTAATTTGAAAATATTATCTTATTTTTCTGTACTTTTTTCCTCTATAACGGAATTAACTATAGCAGTAATAATTCCACATTTATTTCCGCCATAAATATCTGCAATAATATCATCACCTATCATAAGAACATTTTCCGGATCTAATCCCATTTTGGAGCAAGCTAATAATAGATTTTTCCTTAATGGTTTTCTCGCAAAAGACATATACTCTATACCCCTTGAACTCGAAAACGATTTTATTTTTTCATCAAATCCATTAGTTAAAATTACAACCTTAAATTCTTGTCTCATAAAATCTATCCACTTTTTATTGCAATTTGGAATATCCAACATATCTTTTCTTATGGTCTCATCAACATCCAAAATAATTCCACCTATACCATACTTAGATTTTAAGTTTTTAACAACTTCCAAATCTAAATCTGTTACTTTGTGAAATGATAAATTTGGTTTAATTCTCTTTTTAAGTTGATTATTTATTGCATTATAGATTTTTTTCTCTATTAGTGCTTGAATGTTCAATTCATTACTCATATTAATAAATCCTTATTTATGTAATAGTTTATTATCTTGTTTTCTTTATTAAATTGTTTTAGAATTCTTTATACTTATATATTCTTTCAATATATATTAATTCATTATAATACTAAAGAGGCGATAACTCATTTCTGAATCTTCACCTCAACTATTAGCATTTAAAACATTTTTTCTAGCTTATACCAATCTTAATTCTTAAGTTACTATCTTATAAGCTTATTTCTTTAGTTAATATCTTATAATCTTATTTCTTTTATTAATATATAATAATAATTTACTACTTAATTATTTAACTATTTTTCTTAATGCTTTTTTTACTACCATTTTACTTTTATTAATAACTTTTTTTATAATATTATCCTTCGGTATAAATTTTCCCACTAATTCGTCAAAATTCATTTTATCAAGATTATCAAAGAACTTCTCTCTATTCTTATGTTTAGAAACTGATTTTGTCATGCTAGGATTATACTTTATTGAATCTTCAAATTCTACTTGCTTAAATACGATATCATTTGAAATTGAATCAAATAATTTTTCTCCTTTTACAGAATTAACAATTACTAAAGATGTACCTTTATTATCATTTATTTCTGGAGCTATGTTATTAATTCCCCAAAAGTCTGCTAGAGTTAGATCTGAAGGTCTATTTTTCTTTTTAAAAGAACAGTTATAACAAGAATCCCTCAATGAAAAATCTTTTAAAAATGCTCTCATATATAAATCAGATGAACGATTATTCTTATAAAAACTTTTTGGATATTTAAATTCCATTGCATAAGAATTCCAACCATTTTCCTTCTGTCTAAAATTGATTTTCACAGGTTCTTCATTATCTCTAGATTTTCTATAATCTAAATATTTTTTCCAAACTTTAGGAGAAGGAACACCATGGCATATAATATCTTGAGTTATCAAATTATTATAATTCTTGTTTAAAAAACTCAGCAAACCTTCAACTTGACAAGGAGTACCTGTAAATAAAACTTTTCTATTTTGTTTCAAGAAATCCTCAGCTTGTTTATATGTATCCTCAATTCTACTTTGTAAATATTTTGAAGTTCTAAATTTTTCCAGCTCTTCCACAGTTACCGCATACATATGCCTTACCGAAAAATCTGTATCAAAAGCTGCCCCAAAAACAACTCCACCTTGGTTTATTATATGTTCCGCAATAAGAGTAAAAACTCCACCTGATGAACTATTTAAACGAACTTCTTCATCTTTATTATATGCCGCATAAGCCTTAGGCGCATTTTCGGTCTTGCATTTTTTTAAAATAGGACAAACTTTCTCACATATACCACAATCAATACAAATATTTTTATCAATTATTGGATATCTAAATCCCTTTTCGTCTTCTTCCATTTTAATTGCATTTACTGGGCACTTATTTTTACACGAATAACAACCACAGCAATCTTGTTTATTACTTATATCTACCATTACAACTCCTTTATAATGCTAAAATTTTATCAAATTTATTCTTAGTTATTTTTTTAAAGATTAGTATGCTTGCATAACTAAAACTCAAAGTCAAGACAATTATAATTATTTGAGAAATAAAGTAATTATGAAATATTATTAATCTTTTGAATATTGTTATATAAAACATGTGAATAAAAAATATTCCAAATGATTTATCACCTAATTTGGTTAAAATATTTTTTTCATATTCCCTGTTATTTAACCTTAAAATTAGCATAATAATGGAAATACTATATAACATATTTACAATTGTTACTTGAGATATACAAAAATTATAAGAAATACCTTTATTATATAAAAACACACCTAATATTAATGAAACTATAAGTAAAGGGAAAACAAAATACCCCATAATGTTTTTATTTTGACCTTTTATATGTATTTTCAATCCTAAATAGTAAAAAATTAACCATGCAAAAAAAGGAATATGATAATTATTTATACTAATTTTTTCAAATACATTAAAATAGAATAAAATGCTAATATATATTGGTGAAACTAGAATACACATTACGTTTAGGATTCTATTTTCATTCTTTATTATTTTTATTAATAACGGAGTAATAAGAACCAATTGTAACAACACAATTATGTAATATAATTGGGCACTGTAACTTCCAATCAAAATTTTAGGAATTATTTTTAAATTAATTTCTTCACTTTTTAAGATAATTTTAAAAATAGCATACAGAATTGAATAAATAATAAAAGGTATAAATAATCTTATAAATCTGTCTTTATAATACTGTAATTTATTTTTTTCAATTTTTTCTATATTAACTAAATATCCAGATAAAAATATAAAAACAGCTACAGGAAAATTTATAATCTGCCTAATAATTATGTTAGCTATATTTATTTGTTCATTTGTTACGTTTTGCGTTAGAGAATGTATTATTACTACACAAATTATAGAAATACCTCTAACTATTTGTAAAAACTCGTTTTTTTTCATGTGTTACCTCAACTTAACTTTCTTTCAATAAAAAATATATAATATTAACTATATAAAATACTATTTCTGTTTCATATTTATCTTATTTAATATTTTTATAATTGGATTTAAGAATAAATCTTTTTCATATCTATTCATTCCCATAGTCCACATTAGAGCTGAATAAATAATAATATATGCCCCTGCCATTATAGCTAATGGTACTAAACCACTTATTTTTAATAGTTCAATCGTTGCAAATGCTAATAAGAAAGACATAACAACTGGAATTGTCATTTTTAATATTGATTTCCAAAACTTAATCATATCAATCTTAATTGATTTATGATAATAAATGTTTAATATTATTATTTGTCCTAGTACTAATGATATTGATGTTCCAATTGCACTACCTATTCCACCATACATTTTTGCAAGAGGTATACTTATAACAATATTTAAAATAGCAATTGCAAAGAAAATTATAGTTCTATATTTATACTTATTTTTTGCTTGTAATATACTTAGTCCTATATTTTGAATAAGTGGAATAGTAACAGGTATCATCATTATACAAGCTATGTAGTATGCTGTTTCATAACCTTCACCAGCCCAAAAGTTAATAAATGTTTTTCCAAATAGTATGAATCCCGTAAGTATAAGTGCCATAATTATATATTGAATTCTACCAGTTTTTATAAATATCTCTGTAAAATCTTCTGCTGTAGCATTTTCGGTTTCCATTTTTGTAACCTTAGGTAATAATACATTACTAATAGCTGTTGAAAAAGACAAATAAATAGTGTTAAATTGTCCAGCTACAGAATAAACGGCAACTGCAATAGCTCCTTTTACTGTTCCTAAAATAAATTGATCAACACTCCAATTAACTTTATCTATAACTTGATTTAAAAAAATAAAAAACGAATATGCGGCTATTTCCGCAAGTAAAGTCCAATTCCATTTTCCAAAATCAAATTTAATTTTAATTAATTTAATACAAACAATTGCATTTGCAATAAGACATAAAATATTTATAACAGTTGTTACCATTACCATAGTAATAGATCTCTGCCCTGCGAATAATAATGGTATCATTATTGCTGGTACTATTAATATCTGTATTATTTTTATTATTTTACTAAATATAAATTTTTCATAAGCAACTATTATATTTCCGAATATGCTAAATGGAAATGTCATTGCCAAATTAAATATAAGAACCAACATCATTTTTTTAGCTATTTCTATCTCTTGTATATTCATAGAATTTGAAAACAAATTACCTATATTTAAATATAATGCAATACCTCCAAATGCTGCAATAATTCCAAGTATTGTATATATAACAACAAACATTCCATATAGCTTTTGTTCTTCTTTTTTTTGATTTTTTGCTCTATATCTTGCCGTATAAATAATTATTGCATTTCCAAATCCCAAATCTAAAACTGTTAAATATGAGATTATAGATGCTACTAAAGAATATAATCCATATTCTGATTGCCCTAAAATTCGTATTAAGAATGGAGTATATATTAGCCCAATAATCATATTTAAACCTAATACAAAATATGATAATATTGCTCCAACTTTAACTTGATTTATCTTCAATTTTATCCTCCTATTCCGTTTTTTTATGATTAATCTTCTATTTCTAACGCCTTTTTCAAAAAGTTTATTGATTTTTCTTTTTCTTTTTCTAGTATTTTCTTAGCTTCTGTATAATCAAATTTTAATAACTTTTCTGTAATTTTTCCATTGTATCTTCTATCTTCTAATTTGAATTTAGAAAGTAATGTATCAATTCTAGAATTCATAGATACTAGACCTTTTTGTTGTCTATTAAATACCACAAATGGAGTATCATAAATAATTGAAAATACTGATGAATGGAATGAATCTGTACACACCATAAATGCATTTTTTTCTAAATACAAAAATTCACTTGGACCTGTTTGATAAAACGGACTTTTTTTATCTAAAATATTTATTACTTCACAATCATTTTCCTTAGCAATCCTGTTGATTTCATTATTCCATTCTTCCGGTAATTCACCAAGAAAATAGTTCAATATGTATTTTTCAGTTTTTAATAAATCCAATTGTTTCGGTCTTTTAGAAACTTTATCCCATTCCTCAGCTGTTAAAAGCATTGTTGGATCCACTAAAACTTCTACATCAGTTCTTCCAGTAAGTTCTTCAACTATTTTTTTTCCTGCTTCTTCTCTAACTGATATAGCTTTAAACGTCTTCAAGTTCTCAGCCACATATTCTTTTAAGTTTTCCGGCAACTCATTTATACCAAAACTTGCAGAAAAAGCTATCTTCTGCTTTGGATCAGCAAATTCTAGTAAATCAATATTACTCAATCTTTTAAAATTTGGATTCCAAACTTGATCACTTCCTACAATAAAATACTTATATTCTCTTTTTGTTTTTGTGAAAGGTGTAATTGATTTTTTTGAAAAATTAATATTCTTATTATATAATAAGAATAGCTTATTTCTTAATGAACAGTGTTTTTTATTAAGAAATCGTTTTAGAATAAGTTTTGTTAATCGAAAAATAAAATGTCTTTTGTTGTTTAAAAGTGAATTATTCTTTAATGTTATTGCGTTGCATTTTAATTTCTCTTTTATTAGATTTTCTTGAACCGCAAAATTTTGTAACCTGTTCCCATAATTATTATTATCAATTATAGTTAAAATACCTATTTTTTTCATATTTCTAATATTTATCAATCTTATATTAATATACTTTTATTTGATAAATTCCTTTCTATATTTGTTTTTTTTATACTGTTTTTCATTATTAAAAACATCAGTGATACATATCTCATAATTTTAAACAGAACTTTTTACAAACTACATAATGAATTAATTTAATTATTATGATAATAGAATTACTATTTATAATCAATTTAATATTATTTATTATTTAATCTGTATGTACTTAAACGATATTATATATAGATTATTTTGTTGCTTGCTTACTCTTATTATAAATGTCCACGTTATTATTTTCAAATATACTATATGCTATAAATAACAAACTTGGATTCATTAGCAAGCTGACATAATAACTTTCCGTAAGACTATAGAACCCTAAAAACAAGGTCACTACAGCTTCTTTTATCATTTTATTACTTCTAATAGTTTTATTTGTTTTAGTTTGATTAATTACAAACCATACTGTAGCTAAAAATCCTCCATTATAAATCAGATCAAAATACCCATTATCAAAAATTATATTTTTATATATATTCCTTCCAAATATTGGTATGCCATAATTTTCAACCAAAACATTCATATATCTAATTCTTCCGGTTAATAAAGAGTTTAATTCATTAAACACCTGAAATTTATCATAACCCCAAGCCATAACAAAACTAATAAATATAAAGAACAATAAGCTTATCACGAGAACTTCTGGGATTTTTTCATTTAGTACTTTGCTTTTTTTTGACAATATTATTAATACTAAGTATAAACTTAAAATTATTAATCCTGTTCTTGAGAATGTGAAACAATATAAAATTAAATTCATAGTTTCAATCAAAACTACTTTTCTTAACTTGATTTTATCGTAGAATAAATATCCCCATAAAACTATAATTATCATAAAAGATGAATGAGCAAGATTTGGATGACTATATGCAAAAGAATATCTAGTAATAAAAGAATCTTGTGTCGCTCTATAAAAATACATAACATTATTATTAACAATACCTAGTATAGGTAATATTATCATTAGTGCAAAGGAAAAAACCCTTGTCCAAAACATAATCATTAATACATTTCTAATTTTAATGTTTTTTAAACAAGCTAAACCTATTGCACAGAATAAGATTGTTGTCTCTTTTGCTATAAAAAAATTTATCAATCCTATAAGGAAAAGAATACTAATATTAATAATTTCCTTCTTTGTTAATTTATCCGTAAAAATTTTCGTAATTACTAATACTATTCCAATAAAATATATAGATATATATATTTTATTGGAATTTGATAATCCCAGTCCTTTACATAGTGTTATTAATATAAAAAACATATATACCAATAAATCACTTTTTCTTATTTTTTTCATTCTTTATTCCCTTCATATCTATTCAAATAATTCGTTCTCCTTAATTTTTTTATCCATATACATATCATATATATAATTAAATTCTTTCTTAATTTTTAATTTTATTTTATCTTTATTACTAATTCTCTGGGAAATACAAATCATTTTATATGCACTCATAATATCGAAATCAAAATATTTTTTTGACACTGTTAAACTTAAATTTTTACTAAAAATGGAATTTAAAACTTCATAATAAAAATAATCCAATTCTAGTTTCTTATTTATTAAAATACTATAAATTTCATTATAAGATTTATATAGGCTACTATATTTATCATTATCATTATTCCAAACCGCACTAGTTTTTCTCATTCTATAATAATATAATTCTTTTGGTATTAAACATATATCGTTAGAATTAATCAAATATTTAATTATAAACAGCATATCTTCACACATATGAATTTCTTCATCAAAATTTATATTATAATCCCTTATAATATCCGTTTTAAAAATTTTATTCCAAAGATACCCACCATACGAACCCTTTTGGAATAAACTACTTATTGCTACCAAGTTATTAATTGTTTCATATTTCTTTATGATCTTTTGACAAAATGTACTATTAATATATCGCTCCTTATATCCGCAAACAGCCATATCATTTTCACCTAATGAATTAACCATTTCTTCAATATAGTTGTATTCTACATAATCATCCGAATCTATAAAAGTAACTAATTCACCAGATACATAATTTAATCCCAAATTTCTGGCAGAAGAAACCCCCTCATTTTTTTTAGAAAATAACAATATACGTGAATCATCCTTTTTTATATTCTCACAAATCATTTTACTATTGTCACTTGAACCATCATCTATGATAATTATTTCTATATTGCTATAAGTTTGTTTTATAAGAGATGTAATGCAATCTTTGATATATTTTTCCACATTATACGCCGGAACTATTATTGATACTTTCTTCATACAACCTCCTTTTTTTGGACCATCCTAATCATTTTGAAATTTTCTACAATTTTAGTATTAATTGTAATACGAATTCTAATGAAAATATCAAACAAATATTTCTACAACTTATTCTAATAGATTTTTTAACTATTTTTTAATTTTAATTGTTAAGTATTGAACTTTTTAATGTAAAATTCTTGAATCATTTTTGAATTCTCCATCACATCATATCCTGCATTTTTTATACTCTCATAAATATTACTATCTTGATTTAATTTAGCATTTAAAATGCTATCAACCCATACTTGAATGTCTTTATATAAATCCAATTTAGTTATATTTGTTGTAACATTAGCTTCTTTTGCAACACCAGTTGACGCGACAACTGGTAAACCAGCAGCTTGTGCTTCAATCGCTACAATTCCCAACCCCTCAAATAATGAAGGTAACACGAATACATCCATCGCTTGATATAATCTATTCATATCTCTTCTGTTTCCTAATAATATTACGTTATCTTTCAAACCAAGCTCTTTAATACGTTCTTTTATTTGCTGTTCCATTGGTCCTTGCCCGATTATTATCAGTTTTGCTTTTTTCCCATTTTTAACTATTTCCTTAAATACCTCTAAAAGAAAAATCTGATTTTTTTGTGCATGCAATCTCCCCACGTTTCCAATTACATAATTGTCTTCTATCTGTAATTCATTTCTGATTTGCTTCCTAAATTCCATATTTTTTAAAAATCTTGAAGTATCTATTGCATTTTTTAAAACATTAAAATCTCTCTTTCCAAATAAATATTTACCTGCCTCTTCAGAACACGCAAATAAATCTGTAGCATATATTGGATAGATTCTTTGTAATATTTTTTTAAAAAAGAATTTATTATCTTTCACTGTATTATTATTATGTGAATGAGCAATTCTAACTGTTACTCCAAATTTTTTTGCAATTTTCAGAATAAAAAATCCTATTGTATATGCATGAACATGAATTATTTTATAATTATTCACTTTAAATATTTTTTTTACTTGATTCTGAAACTTAATCAAATTATAATCGTTCCTAACGTTATTATAAAAGATTTTTCCACCTAATTCTATAATTTCATCATCATAGAATTGTTTGTTTGGATATTCAACTAAAAAATCAAATTGTATCTTTTCTCTATCTATATTCCTGTATAAATTCATAAGTAAAGCTTGTGTTCCACCTGCTTCCATCCTTTGCAATACATGTAATATTCTGATTGGTTCACCCATCCTATTACACCCCCTTTATTATATCTCTAATTTTTTTCAAGAAATTCTTTATTCCTCTTGTCTGTCTATAATAAATCTCAACACCCTGATATCCTAATTCTTTATATATTTTTAGTATTTTAGTACGTTCCCCAGAAAATTTACTTGGTTGATTTAATTGATGATTATGCCTGGCAACTTTTTTAAAATCTGAATCTATCTTTTCCATTTGATTTCCATATTTATTTATAAGCATATTCCCCTTTGAAGTATTAGCAATAACACATGAAATCCCTTTATTTTCATCCATACTACAATTGGGATGTTCTTTACCTGCACCCCAGTAATCGCCTATTGTAATATCACTATTTCTATTTTCACAGGCATATGGACATATATAACAATTTTCTCTGCAAATGGCAGAATCTAAAAACAATTGGCAATACGAACTTTCATATGCTTTTTTTACAATTACATAATTGCTCCCATTTTTTTCATATTTAGTTTTATTATTATACCCACATCCGTTTGCTTTATCTCTAAAATAATAATCTGTTACTCTGCATTTATTCTTATTTTCGAAAAGACTTATATAATCTTGAAACATCTTCCTGTTTGGTACACCATGACATATAATATCTACCAAATACAAATTATCATATTGTTTGTATAGTAAAAAAGATTTTAAACCTTCTATTTGACAAGGAGTTCCTGAAAACAATACAATTTTATTTTCTAATAAATCTTTTTTCACTAAATTATATATCATCCCGCATTCGCTTTGTACATATTTAGATCCTTGTAGCTTTATTAATTCTTGAACATTATTTACCCTAATATGCTTTGGATATAATTTATCATTTTCTTTCTCCATACTACATCCATATACAATTCCACCTTTTATAATAATTGCATAAGCTAATTCAAAAAACACTCCGCCTGAAGCTGATTTTTTTAATTTGTCTTCATTTTTTGAAACAGCCATAAAAACTTTTTTTTCTTCGCTACTTACTCTTGGATTCTTATATGTACATATTTTTTTACATAATCCACAGTTAATACATTTTTCTTCATTTATCTTTGGGTAGACAAAACCATACTCATCTTCTACCATATCGATTGCATTTTTGGGGCAAATAGCTTGACATGCACCGCAACCACAACAGTCTCTTTTTTGTTTAAAAATTTGATTATTCACCTTATAAATTCTCCTCTAAATATTTTTCAGTAATCTTTCTTTGCTCTGTTAAAATTTTATCTGTTATTTCATATTTAATATTTTCGCTTAGAATCTCATCTATATTACTTATATCATACGTAATTCTATCTTTCAGACTTAATCTCTCTAACAAGTCAATCAATTTTTCTTCATTTCCATATGCATTTGCAACACTTTTTCTAACTAATGTAACAAAATTTCTTTTTGTAATAATTGAAAAAATACTTCCATGGAATGTATCTGTAATAACCATATCTGCTTTTTTGAAATATCCCAGTACTTCAAATGGTGAACAATCTATGAATTTATCAGCATATTTTTGTGCCCCACCTATTGAATACACTTTTAAATTATTCTTTTGTGCAAATTCTTTTATATATTTTGATTCCTCTGATGATATTCTGTTTGAATATGCATACACAATTATATATTTATCTTTTACATCTATATCTGGAATTTCATTACATTTTTCAATATAATCATAAGACAATACAGGATCTAAATTATAAACAACTTTTTTATTAGAAATTTCTTCAATGATTTTTGCTGTATTATTGTCTCTTGCAGAAATCTTATTAAATCTATTTAATAAGTCAGCAACTTCCTTTTTTTTATTATATTTTTCAAGTTTTTTTACTGTTGTATTTCCAAAAGAGGCTGCATATGTTATTAATTTTTTTGCTCTATTATCTTTTCCAAACAATTCAAGAGAATAACCTACATTTTTATTAGATTGTATACAATTAAACACTTCATCACTTCCAATAACCAATGTATCCAATTTTGGATTATAATTAGGCTCTTCTGTCACTCCTAAAACATGATAGTATTTTTTTCCAAAATCCTTCTTATGAATTATATATTGAATTTTGTGAATAAAATGAGCATCACCTTCAAATGTTTTTAAAGCTTTACTTACTTTGTCATTTTTCCCATTAAAAGTATCTTCTATTACTGGCTCTTCAACATGATAATCAACGAATTGTACTTCATGTCCTTTTTCTTCTATTAATTTTTTTAATCCATAGGCTTGTAAAAAAGAGCCATAATTTTTAATACGTTGCATTGATAATATTCCTATTTTCTTTTTATACATTATCTACTCCTCTAATTTTATGAATATAACTTTTCAATTTCTTTTTCTAAATCAGATACAAATTTCTTATTGTTAGAAACATAATTGTCTCCCATTTTGTTAACTAGTCTATCATAGTTAACAATTATATCTTTTAAATCAGTTATACTGTAAACTGGTATTATACTATTGTTTCTTGCCACTACTTGTTTAACAAAGTCTAATTGATGATCATTTACGTGCTCATCAAATTGTTTTTGGCGAGGAACAACTATAGGTATTTTTCCAATTGATAATGGAGAAATAAAACTTGCTGGACCTCCATGTGTTACAATTATTTTTGCCTCTCCTAGATAATTTTGCAATTTATCGTAATCAATTATATCATATGTCTCACAAAACTTTGGTTCATATTTTGTATAACCTTTTTGGATTACAACATCATCCTTTATAATACCATTTTCTTTTAATTTGTCTATTTCAATTATTAGTCTATCAAATCCTTGTTCATGCGTACCTACTGTAACAAATATCATTTTTTTACCTCTCTATTAAAATATACTTCCTAGATTTATTGCATTAGGATAAACTTCTAATTGTTCTTCCCATTGTACAATAAACTTATCAGCAAATTTATAACAAAATTTTCCACTTACCGTTGGTTTATCAATTCTATCAAAAACTTCGATATATACCAGTTTTTTTCTCATTAACTTTCCTAATAGAAAAAAAGGTATAGAAATAGCTGCTCCTGATGAAATTATTAAATCTGGTTTTTCTTTTATTAATAGTTTCCATGCGAGAAAAGTATTCTTAATTAAATTTTTAAAATTCCTGTTTGTTGGATAATTGCACCAATATTTTCTTTCATTTTTTAACAAACTATTTGCATCAGTTTTATCAAATGTTACCCAGAATCTATCATGTTTACTCCAATAGTCTTTCAACATATACATATGTGTTAAATGTCCACCACTTGAACCTACTATAGCTATCTTCATTTTAATTTCAACTCCTTAACTATTAAGAGATATAGTCTTTGTTTCTTGCCTATAAAGCGCCTTCTTTTTTTATTGTTTTAATAACTGTTTTTGCAACTAACCCTATATCACTAATTACTGTTTCCTCTTGGTAATACTTAATATCTAAATCTAATCTATCTTGAAAACATACTTCGCTTCTCCCTGAAGTTTGCCACAATCCTGTTATTCCAGGTTTGCATTTGCATATGTAATGATAGTAATATCCCATATCCGGTTTTTCTCCCGGCAAGTATGGTCTTGGACCAACTAGGCTCATTTCACCTTTTAAAACATTTAGAAATTGTGGAAATTCATCTAGACTAGTTTTTCTTAAAAATTCGCCAACTTTTGTAACTCTAGGATCATTTTTTAGTTTTTTATTTATTTTATATTCTTCTCTCGCCTGTTTGTCTTTTTTAAGAATCTTTTTTAATTCTTCTTCAGCATTTAATTTCATTGTTCTGAATTTGTACATTTTAAAAAGCTTACCGTCTTTGCCTATTCTTTCTTGGCTAAAGAAAATTGAACCCTTTTCTCTATGTATAAAATTTAAAAACAAAACAATTATAGTAATAGGAATAAGTAATATTACTCCGATTATTCCACAAGAAATGTCTATAAATCTTTTTGCAGTTTTATTTAGCACAAGTAGTAATTTATTGTTTAGTAAAATGTCTTTTACTTTTCTTTTTGAATTTACTACTGCACTTTTTTTATATAGCGCTATTTCAAAATCGTTGTCTCCCATTTTTTCTTTTTCCCCCAGTAATTATAAAATATACTATACTACATCCAAAGCATATTCCAGCTGTATCTATTAATACGTCTGTTATTTGCCCGCTTCTTCCATCTATAAAAAGCTGATGTATTTCATCTGTTGTGGCATACAAGAATCCAATTAATATTGTTATTAATATTTTCTTTTTGTTACACATATTAAATGTATTAATAAAATTGAAAATTATTATTCCCCCAATTGTATATATTGAAAAATGCGCTAGTTTTCTTGTTGGATGCTGTAAATCTTCTATTAATTGATTTTGCTTCGGTTCTTCCATTTTTTTAAAACTTTTAACCTGGCTCAAGCTTGTTTTTATAACTTTTTGGCTTGTGTTACTTGATTTTTTGCTTTGTTGGCTTGAAAAATTAAATACTACTGCCATCCATATAATTATTAAAATTCCAAAAAATATTTTCTTTATTAGTTCTTTTTTATTTTCTATTATTGTATCTTTTTTTATTTTAATTATTGTTTGTTTATTACTTTCCAATATTGTTTGTTCTTTATTCTCAATTTGTATCTGTTTATTTTTTCTCATTTTTCTCCTATGTTTTATGTTATCTCTTTTTTTAATAACAAGTGCCCTAATTATATACTTTTTTTGTTATATATTCAAGGGGTTTTCTGAATTATTTACTTTTTATTTTTCTTTTTTTCGACACCATTCGACATTTTTCAACATAATTCTCGTTTTTTTGTATTTTTCATATTTGTTTTTTCTACATTTTTCGACAAAGTTCGACTATTTTACTAGAAAGATGGTTATATTTCCGCTATAGCGTAAAAGTTCGAATTTAAAATAAGAAAAGCTTTTATTTCCGCTGTAGCGTAATTATTCGTCTTTAAGACAAGAGAATCTATATATTTCCGCTATAGCGTAATTGTTTAATTCATTATATTTTAAAAAGCTTAACTGTGAATACTATTTTTTCACAATTAAGCTTTTTACATTTTTATATTTATTGTTTATTCTCTTATAATTTTTTATATCATTTAAATTAAAATATTATATTTTTTCTTTATTTTTTTTATGTTATATAGTTCATTTATTTTTTGATGTTTCATCATTATATTATTTATTTCAATATTTTAACTTTGTTATATTATATACTTCATTATTTTATCCTTGTTATAATATTATATATTTCATTATTTTATCTTTTTTAATTTATTGCTTATTTGTTTTACTGTTTCTGAAGGTGTATAATTTTCTTCTCCAAAAATTTCTTTATGCAATTTGGTAACATTAGCTTCTAAATCAACTGGCACTCCATAAAACACACCATTTATCATTTTTCCGCTTGTTTCATATGGCCAACCAGTGCTTTCTGTAATATTATATGAATACAATTTAAATAATGAAGATAATATTTCGTCTGTTGAAACATTTGTTGAAATTTCTGGCAATAGTTTTTCTATTAAATCTTTTACCTCTCCCATATTTTTTGTTTTTGCTTTTTCATATACTTTTATTACAACATCACGCATTCTTTCTGTTCTTTTATAGTCTCCTCCATCAGTATATCTTATTCTTGAATATGCTAATGCTTGATCTCCACTCAATGTATAAGTTCCTGGTTTATCAATTCCCTTAATATATTTTACCTCGTCTGCGTCTATTGTCATTTCTATTCCACCTATTTTGTCTACTATGTCTTTTGCTGCTGAGAAGTTTACTACAACCACTTCTGTTATGTCTAAATCTAGGTTTCTATTTAATGTACTAAGAGCTAAACTTGCTTGGCCAAATGCATATGCGTGTGTTACTTTATCTAGTCCTTTTCCTGGAATTTCTAAATATGTATCTCTATAAACAGATGTTAACTTTACTTTTTTCTCTTGGTTGTCTATTGTTGCTATTATTATACAGTCACTTCTGCACCCTGTGTATACATCTTGCCTTGTGTCTATTCCTAAAAGGGCCACATGTTGGTATCTCTTACCACTTGTTACTCCTTCTGTTATTTCTACATTTTCTACTTCTAGTTTTTGAATTTTATCTATGTTTTTTCTTAAGTATAAATAACCTGTCCCTACTACTATTAATCCTATTACTACTATTACTGCTAAAACTATTAGTAATATTTTTATTGGTTTTTTCATATTTTTACCTCTTCCCTTAAAGCATTTTGCTTTTACAATGGTGCTATTATACTATCTTATTTAATCTGTGTCAATATATACAAAAACTAACCCTCTATGTTCCAAAAAATTGTACTTACTTTTTCACTTCACCTGTTTCAAAAAATCAACCTCCTATATACTAAATTAATGAACTTACTATATACAGAGAACTCAATTTTCTATGCAAATATAAATAAATTCTATTACGCAAAGTAAGAAGTTCCTAATTTAATAATTGGAACTTCTTAAAATACTTAGAACTTTTTTCACTTGAAACTTTTTCATATTTAAAACATTTTTATACTTGTAATTTTTTTAAAAATTAAAATCTCTTTAAATATTCAGAACTTCTTTAGAATTATTTTTGTTTATTTTATATATGTATCAATATTTTTAGTTGTTAAATCTCTTGTTATACGATTATATGCAGTTGATTTATATTTGTTTTTTATAGTATTATATTCTGATTGCGAAATTGTTGAAACTCCTCTATAATAGTGTTCTTTAAAGTAACTATATCCTTCATTTCCTTCTCCACGAATATTTCCATATATATCTATTAATTCTGGATTACCATTTTTTATACTATATATGCAGTTTTCTTCTCCACCGTTTAAATCCGAATAATAGTTTACAATTTCTTTGCTAATTTCTACTTTTATGTCTGTACCAGGTTCTGCTTTAGAAAGTTGTAAATCTTTTGCTATTGCATTTGCAATTACTTTATTGTCTTTATATGTAACAATATATGCTTGCATTATTCCTAAATCATTTTGCCTTTGTGTTTTTACAATAATAACTGGTGCGTTTGAATCATTTTTTACAACAATAAATGTATGCTTTTGTGGCTGATTTTCTGGGTAAACATTACCATATTCTAGTGATACATTGTTTTTTACCCAATTTTCATCTTTCAAGCTTTTTTTAATTTTTTCTAGTGCAGTACTATTTTCATTATTATTAGTTTTGTCATCATCATCTTGATTATCGCTATTTGTTGTATTTGAAGTGTTATTAGAATTATTATCTGTTGATGTATTTTCTGTAGACTCATTTTTTGATGTTTTATTTTCTTGCTCAGCTGTTTCCTTTTGTTGTGAATTCCATAAAAACCATCCACCAACTCCCACTGCTATAAGAACAATAGCTATTAAACTTACAATTAAAATTCTCTTTTTCATAATCTCTCCTTCTTTCTTTTTATTAATACCTTATAAATTATAATTATTTTTAGTATTACAATACATATAATATTATTCAAGCCATCTAAATTATTATTATTTTTAGTATAACAAGAAATATAATAATATTCAAGCCATCTAAATTATTATTATTTTTAGTATAACAATAACTATAATAATATTCAAGCTATTCTTTATAGTATAGTTTTTGAATACTTGCGATTATTATTTAATAATCCAACTTCACTACCTCTATAATATTATTATTAACTGATTGCGATTATTATTTAATAATTAATTGCACTACCTCTATAATCACTCCTGTAAATGCTCCTATAAGGTATAGTATCCCTAATATTGCTAGGTTTTCTTTTATATTTTTATTTGTTTTAAATAGTATTAGTAATGCAACTCCACTTCCTGTTAGCAGGCCTGCTATTGTTGAGCCAAAAGAAATTGCGTTGTTTAAATACAATTGTGTTATCATTACACTTGCTCCACAATTTGGAATAAGCCCAACTAAACTTGATATAAATGGGCCGAATATACTGTCTTTTAAGAATATTGTTGACAAAAATTCTTCTCCAAAAAATTCAAATACTATGTTTATAATAAATGAAATTATTATAATAAATAATATTGTGTTTGCTGTGTGTTTAAGTGCTGAAATTATAATTCCGCCCTTTTTTCCTCCACAATGGCAGTTACATTTTTCATCTTCACAAATAGAAAAATCTGTTTCTATTGTTTTTTCTTTTTTTCTTAACACTAAATCTATTATAAGTCCATACAACATTCCTATAACAAATTTTAATCCTAATATTTGTAGTATTACCTGTATTTCTACATTTTGTGATAGTAGTATTGGAAGCATTTCATCACTTGTTGATAGGTATATTGATATTAATGTTCCTAATGAAATTATTCTTGTTACATATAGGTTTGTTGCCATTGCTGAAAACCCACATTGTGGAAACATGCCTAATGCGCTTCCTAGTATTGGCCCAAATTTTCCGGATTTACTTATTATTTTTTTGCTTTTGCCTGTTAGTTTGTGCTCAATTATTTCTATTAATAAAAATGCTAAAAACAGGAATGGAATTAACTTTAATCCATCAATTAAAGTCTCTAATATTATTTCTGTCATTTCTAATTTCCTCCTTTTATTTCATGCTTATATTGGACTTAAATTTTTGCATATGATCTTAAGTAAGCTCTAATAGAGATTTTACGCATTTAGTATAGTCTCTAGTAAAGTGGCTTAAATACTCAAATTTCTTAGACATTGGCTTGTCCAAATATAGATCTGTTGCGAAACATATTCCTAAACCGCCATCAAAAATCGTTTTAATTTGTGATTTTATTTCTAGAATGTTTTTTGTTTTTAAAATTTCTTTAATTTCACTATATCTTGTTTGAGCTTCAATGTGTTTTGTTCTTAATTCTTCTATAAACTCTTCGAATTTATAGATTTTTAATTTATCTATATTATATATTTGAGCTGCATGCTCCAAACCGTATATTGTTTGCAATCCGTAGTTTTCCATCATTTTATTAAATTCCGGTACTCCAAAATAATAAATATGGCCTTGTAATTTGTTAAATACTTTTAAAGTATCAAGATATCCAAGTGTAATATTTGATTTAATTCTTTCGTGGTTAAATTCAAATGTTGCTCCCAATGATTCATTTGGAGATATTACTTTTAAATATACATCTTTGCTTATAAGTCTTCTTTTTATTCCTATTCCGGCAACATCTATAACAAGTATGTTTTTATGATTATTTTTCAATAACATATTTATTGGCAAATTGTCGTATAGCCCGCCATCTAAGTATTCTTTGTCTCCTATTTTTTGTGGTTTAAATATAGGAAAACATGATGAGGCAAGCAGAAAATCTACAAATTGTTCTTTGGGTATTTCTTTTTTATATAGCTCCACTGGTGTTCTTTCATTTGCATCTAATGCAAGTAGGCCGAAATCTATTTTTGATTTGTAAATTTTTTCTATATCTATATATTTTTCTATTGTTCTTCTTAGTGGTTCATTTGAAATTCCTTTTTGTTGCGCAAATTCTTTTGTTATTTTTGTTATGTTTGTTATATTAAATATTCCTTTTTCTGCATCTACTGTTTCATCTATATCCATTACATCTGTAATTTTTATATTATTATACAATTCTTCTGATTTTTTTAATGCATCTTGTACAAACATTGCGCCATTTAGTGCCCCTATTGAAACCCCTACTATTGTGTTGACTTTTATTCCCAGTTCTTTTATTGCTTTCCATGCACCAACTTGATAAGCACCTTTTGTTCCACCTCCGCCAAGAACTACTGCATATTCTCTATCTTCCGGTTTTTTTACGGTATTCATTTAAATCCTCCTGTTAAACAACAACATAATAATTTTGTTCCGTTTTTTTATAATATTCTTTCTATCCAATTATAATAATTTTTTATCTAATTATAACAACTCTTTGTACGATTGTTAAACACATTATATATTTTAACATAAAAAAATGCAACCAATTTTCATAATGTAAACCATATTATATTATTTCTTTTACAATTGCTTTTGTTGTTAAAAAATTGCATTTACTTTTTCACTTCACCTTATTATATTTTTTACTTCATGGCATTATAGTTTTTAATTTTTAAATAAAAAGTGCAGAAAATTTATAACAATGATTATTTGAATTATACTTTTTTAATTTTTTTATAATCCGGCATATATTTTTCTACCAAACTCCAAAATTGGAATTATAATTTTTTAATTTTTTTATAATCTGGCATGTGTTTTTCTACCAATCCCCAAAATTGTTTTGAATGATTCATATGTTTTAGGTGACAAACTTCGTGTAACACAACATATTTAATAAATTCTCTGCTATGTTTTGCTACTTCCATATTAATTGCTATTACTTTTTTTGATGAGCAATTCCCCCATGCTCTTTTTAATTTTTTTATTTTATATTCTTTCGGACGTAACCCAACCAATTCGGTTACTTCAAGCATTGCTGCTTCCACTTCATCTTGTGCAATATTTATATATAATTTTTCTAATTGTTTTTTTATTTCGTTTTTCAAATCTAAATTCACTTGATTTTCTATTTCTTTTTTTAAAGCTATATTTACTTGATTTTCTGGTTCTTTTTTTAAATCTATATTTACTTGATTTTCTGGTTCTTTTTTAAAATCGATATTTACTTGATTTTTTAATTTACTATTAACCTGCAATTTTACCTTTCTTAGTTCTAAATTTGATTGATTTTCGAATTCCTTACTATCCTGCAATTTTACCTTTCTTAGTTCTAAATTTGATTGATTTTCGAATTCCTTACTATCCTGCAATTTTACCCTTCTATTTTCTAAAAATATTGAACTTCTTTTCCTATCTGTGTATTCTAATTCTAATGTGTAAATTTCCCCTAATATTTTTATTTGTTCTCCATCCTCAAATCTAGTCTTGTTCTTAATTACATCATTTTGTTTTTGAATTGACCTATATATCCAATCTGCTTTTTGTTCTACAAATTCTTCAATCTTTTTTTCAGAAACATTTTTTGGAGATTTCACCTCTATTTTACATTCTTTTATACATATGTATATATTTTTTCTGTTCCCATAATTTACAATGTATGGGATTTGCATAAGTTCATATTTAAGGATTTTATTTACTATTTTTTCTGCTTTAAGACTTTTGTTTGCATTTTTTTCCGCTTTAAGGCTTTTGTTTGCAATTTTTTCTGCTTTTTTCATTTTATCTCCCCATATAAATGATTTATTATTGTTAAAATATATTTCTTAATTCCGCTATACTATTAATAACCATATAATCTTGATTATTAACATATGTAATGTCATCTTTGCTGCCATTATTTTTTATATGGTCAGCATAATTTTGATTATTAATAGATGAAATATGATTAACATCATTAATATTATTAGTAATATTAGTATTTTGCAACAGTATAGCTGCCAATCCTATATTTCTAGCACCTTCAATGTCATTTATAATTCCATCACCAATCATTATACATTCATCTACACTATTATTTTCCATTGCAGTTTCAAAAGCTTCTCTATTAGGTTTTAATTTGAATTTATCTGCACCAAAAACTTTACTAAAATATTTCCTTATTCCATATTTTTCAAGTCTTATATTCTGTGGCCATTCGAACCAATTTGTTAGGACAACAATCTCATATTTATTGCTTAAGTATTCTAGGGTTATATCCAGGTCAGGTTGCTTATCTTCTGGAATGCAATCTGCAAAAATATTTAATATCATTTGCAAAAAATCATTTTTGAATTGTTTATTAATTGCCTTGTTTATGTTCTCTTGCATCTTTTCTTCACTAAATATGTCTTCATGTTTTTCATATTCATTTACTGCTATTTTAATTTTTTCAAATTCATCCTCAGTAATATCGTATATTTTTTTTATCTGTTCATATGCTTTTTGCCAATTTTTTTCGTCTTCCCACTTTATTAATGTATTGTCTAAATCAAATATCAACTTTTTAATCATATACTACCTCTTCCATTTAATCATATAATAGCTATTCTATATTCTCTTCTACATCTTATACGAGCTCTTCAATTCGCTTAAATCATTTATACAAGCTCTCAAATTAAATTCTAAAAACTAGAATGTTTGTTACATTTCCTCCATTATAGCATACAGTTTTTTTTAATAAAAGTGTTATACAAAATTTTAAAAGCTGAATAATCATAATTGATTATTCAGCTTTATAAAACATTTTAATATTTACTTTTTATTTGCTCTTCGAGTTTTTCATAATTAGGTACATATTTATTTAACATATCCTTCATTTTTTTCGAATGAGTTTTACATTTTAGGTGGCAAAACTCGTGAACAACTATGTAATCAATTATTTCTCTATTATATATTACAATTTCAGGATTTATTGTTATCACCTTATTTTCGTAATCGCACTTTCCAACTATATTTTTCATTCTTTCTATTTTATAGTCTTCTGGTGCGAAATTTAATAATTTTCTAGCTTTTTCCATTGATCTTTCAATTTCTTTTTCTGCCAAAGTATCATATAGTTTTTCTATTAATTTCAACAAAATTTCTTCTCTATCTAGCTTTTTAAATTTATTTGGTAGTGATATTTTTATGTTTTTTCCTTCTACTATTAGAGTTGGCCTTTTTAAATTTTTATAATTTACAATTACTTTACAATCTTCTCCAAGAATTTTAACAATTTCATTTCTTATACAATCTTTATCAGATTTTTCTTTACTTATGTTTCTAAAAGACTCTTTTATAGCTTTATATCTATTATCTATTCTAGAATAATTATTCTGTTTTGTTACTCTATTATTTCTTGTATAGTTATTTTTTATTATCCCTACATCTTTTCCTGTATGATTATTTTGTATGATTTCTCTATTATTTCTTGTATAATTATTTTGTATGAATTCTCTATCATTTCTTAAATAATTATTTTGTATAATTTCCTTTTCCATTCTAGAATACTCATTTTGAATTTCCTCTGTTTCATCTACTTCATTATTTGCATTAATTTTTGATAAGATCCAGTTCTTTTTTTCTTCTATAACATCCTGTATTTGATTATTTGTATAATACCATGGTGCTCTAACTACAATGTCGCCATTTTGTACTGATATGAATAAATCGTTATCCATATATTTGTTTACAGTATAGGCTATTACATTACTTCTATTTTTAGTTACATTCATACTCACTACCTCCACTATAGTCAAATTTTCAAATTTATATCTTTCTTTTTTTAACTTAATATACTTGAACTCTTTAAATTAATATACTTGAACTCTTTAAATTAATATCATTCTTAAAAAAATTAATTTTATTGGACACTTTATACTAATATCAATAATTTTTTCGAATTACTATCATTGAATTTCTTTAAATTTTTAAACTTTTTTATTCAAATTTCAGCTTAATTCCGCTTTTTTTGTCAAAAAATATACTGCACAATCAAATTTAACTAAAAATTGTTATGCAATACTATATTTATTTTAATAAATATCTAGCGTTTAAAATTTATATTTTTAAAAATATCATTAAACAGCAATATTTTTATTAAAATGTCATTAAACGGTAATATTTTATTATAAATGTCCTGAAATAGGAAACTATTTTTAAAATTAAAGCGAAGGCGACGTGGGGACCGCCGAAGGCTGTTAAGTGCGAAAGCACTGTTACAGCGTCGGTGGGAGAGCCTGAGTAAAATTTAAAAAATAATTTCCTATTAAAGGACAACTACTTTTTTATAACATTCTTTTTATACAAAAATACTATTCGTATCCTTATTTTGATGATTCCTCTATTGCTACTGCTACAGCTACTGTTGCGCCAACCATAGGATTATTGCCCATTCCAATCAATCCCATCATTTCAACATGTGCTGGAACTGAAGAAGAACCTGCGAATTGTGCATCTGAATGCATTCTTCCCATTGTATCTGTCATTCCATAAGAAGCTGGTCCTGCACCCATATTATCTGGATGTAATGTTCTTCCTGTTCCTCCACCAGAGGCTACAGAGAAATATTTTTTACCTTGCTCAATACATTCTTTTTTATATGTTCCTGCAACTGGATGTTGGAATCTTGTTGGATTTGTTGAATTTCCTGTTATAGAAACATCAACGCCTTCCATATGCATAATTGCTACACCTTCTCTAACATCATTTGCTCCATAACATTTTACTTTGCTTCTTTCTCCTTCTGAGTACGCAATTTCCTCAACTACGTTTACTTTTCCAGTAAAAAAGTCAAAATCTGTTTTTACATAAGTAAATCCATTTATTCTTGAAATCACTTGTGCAGCATCTTTTCCTAATCCATTTAAAATTACTCTTAATGGCTCTTTTCTTACTTTGTTAGCTGATTTTGCAATTCCTATTGCACCTTCAGCTGCTGCAAATGATTCATGCCCTGCTAAAAATGCAAAACATTTTGTTTCTTCTTTTAATAACATTGATGCTAAATTTCCATGTCCTATTCCTACTTTTCTATCATCTGCTACAGATCCTGGTATACAAAAAGCTTGTAACCCTTCTCCTATTGCTGTTGCTGCCTCTGATGCTTTTGTGTATCCTTTTTTTATTGCAATTGCAGCTCCTAATGTATATGCCCAACAAGCATTTTCAAAACATATTGTTTGAATTCCTTTTGTTATTTCATATGGATCAAATCCTTTTTCTTTACATATATTACGTGCATCTTCAAAATCTTTTATACCATATTTTGCCATTACTGGTTTAATTTGCTCTATTCTTCTTTCATAACTTTCAAATAATGCCATGTTATTATTCCTTCTTTCCTTTTTATTCTTATTGTTTATTTTTAGAATCACTGTTCATTTTAATTATATTAATAATTAATTATAATAGTTTAAGTCGATTTATAACAAATGATTTTTTTTATCAATTATTAAAACCATTCTTTTTTTTTATCAATTATTAAAACCATTCTTTTTTTAAATTAATTATTAAAACTATTCTTTTTTAAATTAATTATCTATAAACCTATAAAACTATTCTTTTTTTAAATTAATTATCTATGAACCTATTCTTTACGTGGGTCGACTTTTTTAACTGCTTCATCAAAACGTCCGTATGTTCCGCTTGCTTTTTCTATAGCTTCTACTCCGTCCATTCCTTTTTTAATGTTTTCCATCATTTTCCCTAGGTTAACATATTTATATCCTATAATTTGGTCTTGTTTATCTAAACCAATTTCTACAATATATCCTTCTGCTAGTTCTAGGTATCTTGGACCTTTAGCTAATGTTGAATATATTGTTCCAACTTGGCTTCTGTGTCCTTTTCCTAAGTCTTCTAGACCTGCTCCTATTGCAAGTCCTCCTTCAGAAAATGCTGATTGTGTTCTTCCATAAACTATTTGTAAGAATAATTCTCTCATAGCTGTATTTATTGCATCACAAACTAAATCTGTGTTTAATGCTTCTAAAATTGTTTTTCCAATTAAAATTTCTCCTGCCATTGCTGCTGAATGTGTCATTCCAGAACATCCGATTGTTTCTACTAGTGCTTCTTGTATTATTCCTTCTTTTACATTTAATGTTAATTTACATGCTCCTTGTTGTGGTGCACACCATCCAATACCATGTGTAAATCCTGATACATCTTTAATTTCTTTTGATTGTACCCATTTTCCTTCTTCTGGAATTGGTGCTGGCCCATGATTAACTCCTTTTGCTATTGGGCACATTTCTTCTACTTCTTTTGAATAAATCATTTTAATTGCTCCTTTCATTGTTTGAATATTATTATTCGAAAAATGTAATATTTTGTCGAAATAAATATTGAATTATTTATATTGAAACTCGAAAATTGTAATATTTTGTCGAATTAGAATATCATATTTAATTTTATATATAATTTATTATATATAACTTATTATTTTTGATTTTTTATATTTTTATATTTTTAAGTCAAAAATTGTAATATTTTGTCGAATTAGAATATCGTATTTAATATATTAATAGACTTTCTCCTGTCATTTCTAACGTATTAACAGACTTTCTCCTGCCATTTTTAATGTATTAATAGACTTTCTCCTGTCATTTCTTCTGGCTTAGGGATACCTATTATTTCCAACATTGTTGGTGCTAAATCAGACAATTTTCCAGGTTTTAATTTTGCTTTTTCCATTCCTACTAATATTAATGGAACAGGATTTGTTGTATGTGCTGTATATGGCTCACCTGTTTTGTAATCAACCATTTGCTCAGAATTACCATGGTCTGCAGTAATTAAAACCACTCCATTTACTTCTTTAATAGCCTCTACAACTTTTCCAACACAATCATCTATTGTTTCTACAGCTTTAATTGCTGCTTCTAAATTACCTGTATGCCCAACCATATCTGGATTTGCATAATTCAAAATTATTGTGTCATATTTTTTTGATTTTATACAATCAATTACTTTTTCTGTAACTTCATATGCACTCATTTCTGGTTTCATGTCATATGTTTCTACTTTTGGAGATGGAACTAAAACTCTATCTTCACCTTCATATTGCTTTTCTTCTCCACCATTAAAGAAAAATGTAACATGTGCATATTTTTCTGTTTCTGCTATTCTAAGCTGTTTCAATCCGTTTTTGCTAATTATTTCTCCATAAGTATTAATTAGTGCAGTTGGCTTAAATGCTACATTTACATTTGGCATTGATTCATCATATTGTGTCATACAAACAAAATATAAATCTAGATTTTGTGTTTCAAATTCTTTAAAATTTTTATCCACAAGAGTTCTTGTTATTTCTCTTGCCCTGTCTGGTCTAAAATTGAAAAATATTACTGAATCATTATTTTCTATTGTTGCAACAGGTTTTTCCCCACTTAATATTACTGTTGGTTGAATGAATTCATCGAAAATTTCTTTTTGGTATGAACTTTCAATTGCTGATATAGCCGATTTTGCTGTTTCACCTTTTCCATTTACAATTGCATCATAAGTTTTTTGAACTCTTTCCCATCTATTATCTCTATCTAGGGCATAAAATCTTCCCGAAATACTTGCAATTTTACCTATCGATTTTTCTTTAATTTTTTCTTCTAATTGCATAATATATCCTTCAGCTGATGCAGGTGGAGTGTCTCTTCCGTCTAAGAAACAATGGATAAATACATTTTCGAAATCTTTTCTTTTTGCAAATTCAAGCAATCCATATAAGTGGCGAATATGACTGTGAACTCCTCCATCTGAAACTAATCCCATTATATGAAGTTTTGTCCCATGTTTTTTACAATTTTCAATTGCTTTGCTAAATTCCTCTATACTAAAAAAATCGCTATCCTCTATTGATTTAGTTATTCTTGTTAATTCTTGGTATACTACTCTTCCTGCTCCTATATTTGTATGTCCTACTTCGGAATTTCCCATTTGTCCTTCTGGTAGTCCTACACTTAAACCACTTGTAAACACTTCTGTTGTTGGAGATGTTAATTTTAGTTTATCTAAGTTTGGTGTATTTGCTAATTCTACTGCATTTCCTTTTTCATTTGTATTTGTTCCATAACCATCTAATATCATTAACATGGTAAGTTTTTTTTCCATTAACCTTCCTCCTTATGTTTAAACGAACTAATAATTTATTATTTTTTCTAATTCGTCAACTTTTAAACTTGCTCCTCCTATTAGGGCCCCGTCTATATCTGATGTTTCGAATAATTCTTTTGCATTTGAAGATTTTACACTTCCTCCATATTGAATTATCACTTTTTCTGAAACTTCGATTCCATATAAGTCTTTTATTTTACTTCTGATAGCTTTTATACTATCATTTGCATCTGCTGATGTTGCTGTTTTTCCAGTACCAATTGCCCAAATAGGTTCATATGCGATTATTGTATTTATAATTTGTTCATTGCTTAGACCGTCTAAAGCTTTTTGAGTTTGAGTCGTTATAATTTCTTCTGTTTGCCCATTTTCTTTTTCTTCTAAACTTTCTCCAACACATACTATTGGTTTTAATCCATTTATAAATGCTGCCTTTATTTTTTTGTTTACAGTTTCATCTGTTTCAGCAAAATATTGTCTTCTTTCAGAATGACCTATTATAACATATTCAACACCAATTGATTTAAGCATTTTTCCTGATACTTCTCCTGTGTATGCTCCATTTTCTTCCCAGTGCATATTTTGTGCACCTATTTTTATATTTGTTCCTTGTGCTGTTAATAAACTATAGAACAAATCTGTATATGGCACACACAAAACCACTTCATGCTTACTATCTTTTACCATTGGGGCAAGGTTTTGAATGAATGAAATTGCTTCATTTGGTAACATGTTCATTTTCCAATTTCCAGCTATTACTTTTTTTCTCATCTTTATCATTCCTTCTAAATTATTTAGGTTTTTATGGTAGAACCTATAAACCTTTTTTTTATTCTTATATTTTATAATCTAACATTCTTTTCGTTTAGGTTCTTTATAATAACATATAAAACGTTTTTATTTAATCTTATATTTTATAACCTAACATTCTTTTCATTTAGATTCTTATATCATAACCTATAAAACGTTTTTATGCTCCTGTTTTCATAATTTCTTTTATTATTTAAATCATTTTTAATCTTAAGGCACTTTATTATACATCCTTTTCTTATTTTTGTAAACAGAATTTTTTGCTATTTTTAATTTTTCACATTCTTTAAAAGTGCCTATTTAAAGCCATTCCAACTTTTCGTATTTTTAAAAGTGTTGTGTTTCTAAGCATATTTTTGTTGTTCTTTTAATTGCAAATTTTTTTGTAATATTCTCTAAATAAAATCTTGATAAACTATTTGTTTTCTAAACATTCGATTCCTGGTAATTTTTTCCCTTCTAAAAATTCTAAAGAAGCTCCTCCTCCTGTAGAAATATGTGTCATTTTGTCAGCAAGTCCTATAACTTCAACTGCTGCTGCTGAATCTCCTCCACCTATAATTGTTATTGCATCATCTAATTCTGATAATTGAATTGCTATTTCTTTTGTTCCATCAGCAAATTGGTCAAATTCAAATAATCCAAGTGGGCCATTCCATATAACTGTTTTTGCATTTTTCAATTCGTTTTTATATTGTTCAATTGTTTCTGGGCCTATGTCTAATCCAATCCATCCATCTGGAATTTGATTGTATTTTGCAATAGCAGTTTCAGTATTTTTATCAAATTCTTTACCTAATTTTGTATCAATTGGAATCATAAATTTTACGCCTTTTTTCTTTGCTTTTTCTAGTAGTTCATTTGCTAAATCTAGTTTATCATTTTCACAAAGTGAATTTCCTATTCCATATCCCATTGCTTTATAAAATGTAAATGCCATTGCTCCACCAATCATAATTGTATCAACCTTTTCAAGTAATGCATCTATTACACCAATTTTATCCGAAACTTTTTTTCCTCCTAAAATTGCTACAAATGGTCTTTTAGGATTTTCTAAGGCATTTCCTAGAAAATTGATTTCTTTTTCTATTAAAAAACCTGATACTGCAGGCAAATAATCTGCTATACCTGCTGTTGAGCTGTGTGCTCTATGTGCTGTGCCAAATGCATCATTTACATATATTTCTGCTAGGTCTGCTAATTTTTTTGAAAAATCCGGATCGTTTTTTTCTTCTCTTTCATCAAATCTTATATTTTCTAAAAGAACAATTTCTCCTGTTTTCATATTATCAATAAGACTTTGTGCACTTTGTCCTATTATATCTGTTGCTAATTTTACTTCTTGTACTAGCAATTTAGAAAGTTCTTCTGCAACTGGTTTTAAAGAAAACTCTGGATCTACTTTTCCTTTTGGTCTTCCTAAATGAGAACATAAAATTACTTTTGCATCATTTTTTATTAAATACTTTATTGTTTCTAATGCACCCTCTATTCTTCTGTTATCAACTATTTTACCGTTTTCATCAATTGGAACATTAAAATCGCATCTCACAATAACTTTTTTATTTTTTACATCTATATCCTTAACAGTTTTTTTATTCATACATTTTTCTCCTTTAAATTCTTAACAGTTTTTATTGCATTAATTTTTCTATTTTATATTCTTAACAGTTTTTTTATTCATACATTTTTCTCCTTTAAATTCTTAACAGTTTTATTCATACATTTTTCTCTTTTATATTCTTAACAGTCTTTTTATTCATACATTTTTCTCCTTTTAAAAATTTTATAATAAATTTTCTTTGAATTATTTTACTTTTTATTTAATATGTATACATTAAATTCATATATAATTAAAGAAAGTTGGAAACTTATAATTGCTTCCAACTTCTTTTTTTGTATATTTTAGCTGTTTTTTGACATATAAACTGCTAAATCTACTAACTTATGAGAGTATCCCCATTCGTTATCATACCAAGCAACTAATTTTACAAATGTATCTGTTAATTGAATTCCTGCTCTTTTATCGAATATTGATGTGTGTTCATCATTTACAAAATCTGTTGAAACTACTTCGTCATCTATATATTCGATGATTCCTTTCATTTCTCCTTCAGCTGCTTTTTTAACTACTGCACATATTTCTTCATATGTTGCTGGTTTTTCTAAATTACATGTTAGATCAACTACTGAAACATCTGGAGTTGGTACTCTAAATGCCATTCCTGTTAATTTTCCATTTAAATCTGGAATTACTTTTCCAACTGCTTTTGCAGCTCCTGTTGATGATGGTATTATATTTACTAATGCAGATCTACCACCTCTCCAGTCTTTTTTAGAAGCTCCATCAACTGTTTTTTGTGTTGCTGTTGTTGCATGCACAGTTGTCATTAATCCATCTTTTATTCCAAAATTTTCGTGTATAACTTTTGCTAGTGGTGCTAGGCAATTTGTTGTACAAGATGCATTTGAAACTATATTCATACTTGAATCATATTTATCATTATTTACTCCCATTACAAACATTGGTGCATCTGCTGATGGTGCACTTATTACAACTTTTTTTGCTCCTGCATTTATATGCGCTTGAGCTTTTTCTAATGTTGTAAAAACTCCTGAACATTCTAATACAAATTCTACTCCATCTTTTCCCCATGGTATATTATTTGGGTCCATTTCATTATATACTTTAATATTTTTTCCGTTTACTGTTAAAATTCCATCTTTTCCTTCTGATGTTCCATTTGATTTTCCATGAACTGAATCATATTTTACCATATAAGCCATATAATCTGCTGTTATAAAAGGATCGTTAATTGCTACAACCTCTACATCCTTGTTTTTTAATGCGGCTTGAAATGCAAGTGTTCCAATTCTTCCAAAACCATTAATTCCGATTTTAATTGACATTATAAATTCCTCCATTCCGATGTTTTTAACATTTTTTATTAAACATCTTTTTCGTTTTTTTACGAATTTTTTAATATTTTTTCCAAACATCTTTTTCGTTTTTTACGAAATTTTAATATTTTTTCCAAACATCTTTTTCGTTTTTTACGAAATTTTAATATTTTTTTCAAACATAATTTTCGTTTTTTACGACTGAATTCATTTTATAATAATACCCATCTTTTTTCAATACTTTTTTTAATTTTTTAAATAGAAAATCTATACTTTTCATTTTACAATTGCTTTTGTTCTTACAAAGTTGCACTTACTTTTTCAGTTCAAATTAAATATTGCTTTTTCTTATACAATTGCATTTGTTGTTACAAAGTTTCACTTACTTTTTTACTTCACATTGAAAATTGCTTTTTATTATACTATTGCTTTTATTGTGACAAAGTTTCACTTACTTTTTCACTTCACCACAAAAACTAGACTTCCATTTGGGTTCCTAAAAAGCTTGCTGCTGATTGTACAACTTTTTGCTCAACTTCACTCATTTTTGTATTTTGATCTTTAGCAAGCAAAATAACACTTCCAATAGAATCTCCACCAGAAATTATGGGACAAACTACTTGCGAATTTTTCTGCTTTTCATGGTTATCATTTTTTGTTATAGGAATAGAAAGATTATTATTATCCTTACTTATATAATTTTCCTTATAATCCATTATTTGTTCCAATTCTAAACTTATTCCTTGTTCAAGATATTCTTTTTTTGGTCCCCCAGCAATTGCTATAACTGTGTCTTTATCTGTTATACATGCAATATGACCTGTTGTTTTAGCTAAAGTTTCAGCATATTCTGTGGCAAACTCTGACAATTCTCCTATAGGCGAATATTTTTTTAATATTACTTCTCCTTCTCTATCTGTAAATATTTCTAATGGGTCACCTTCTTTAATTCTTAAAGTCTTTCTGATTTCTTTTGGAATTACCACCCTTCCCAAATCATCTATTCTTCTAACAACACCTGTTGCTTTCATTAATATTCCTCCTCATTTATGTTTTCAATTATTTTTTATAATAGTATTATTGCAAATAATAACAAAATTATACAATAAAAATTTTTTTGTTTTTTTCCAACAAAAAAGTGCCAATATGTAAAAACATATTGGCACTAATCTTAAAAATTTGCTAGAAGCTTGCTATTAATACTTCATTTTTTTTGCTTGAAAATTCGTCTAAGTATTTGCTTTCTAACAATACTGCATTGTCAGAAATAAATACTTCATAATTTGAGACATAAAACAATAGTTTTTTTGTATATTCCTTGTAGTCTATGTTAGATGCCTCTTCAATAAATCTCAGAACTGACTCTGTTTTACCTATGATCCATCTATGACCATTATTACTAAGTAATTTTTCGCAAATCATAGTATCATCTTTACAGTAATTTCTTCTTTGATACTCTAGTTGAGCTTCAATTAATACAACAATTGTTGAGTAGTCATTAAATGAATCTAGCATAAAAATTTTGTTTTTTTTGAAATCAATTTCCTTAATTTCAGAGATAAACTGGCGTGGGTTTTTATATGCTAACCATTGGAGATTAGCATTTAATTTACATAAACCAGTATAAATATTTTTTTGTTTTCTCTCATCCTCGGGAGTTGACCATTTTTTGTTGGCTTTAATTCCGAAGAATTTAAATGTACTGTTTGGACACTTTACAATCTCAGTTAAGTCGTGCACTACTTTTCTGATTAATATTTTCTCTATTTTTGGTATACCTGTAATTTTTTGCATGATTTATACTCCTTAAGTTACTAAATAAATTACTAACTTAAATTAATGGAGGTGCCCGCGGATAAACCATAGTTTCACATCCTTAAAATTTTTAAGATATTACTCAAAAAAACTTATTATAGTTTTTCTTTGTAAAAAAAGTTATGTATACATTATAACATATTTTTTCAGTTTACGCAAATAGTTTGATTTTTGATTATTTTATAACCGTTTATTCTACTATATTTAATGTATAGTAATTCCAAACCAAAGATAAGTAAATAAAATATTAACAATTGATTTTACTCTAAAGCATACTATTTTTATATTACTGGACTTTTATGAAAAATTATGCTATAATTTTATTATATTCATAAATTTATAAAATTTAATAATTAAAGGAGTGACATAATTATGTCAAAAAAAATGATAAATGTATTAGCTAAATTGCCATGTTTCATCGCAACACCTCTTATGAGGGCATATGTATTTACACCATTAATGCTATTTTCATTTTTGTTTAAGAAATCTTAAACAAAAAATTTTCTTTTCATTATCCTTTTTCAAAATAAGCAGAGATTATTCTCTGCTTATTTCTTTTGTAAAAAAAGTTTTTCTAAACATATCTTTTTTTATACAAATTTCTTGTTGATATTTTTGTTCTTTTTCAAACATTGTTTATATTTTTTATAAACCGCTATTCTTAATCTTTAGCGATTGTAATAATACCAACTTTTAGTGCGCCATAATTTTTAAGTATTTTCGCACATTCATTTGCTGTACTTCCTGTAGTAAATATATCATCAAATATGACAATTTTTCTATTTTTTATTTGTTCTAAGTTTTTCAGTGAAAATGCATCTTTAATATTTGTAATTCTATCTTCTCTTGAATTCATAGTGCTTTGAGGTTTGATATTTTTTTGTTTAAATAAAATTTTGTTTTCAAATTCTATATGGTTTGTTTTACATTTTAAATTAGAATTCAAATCATATTTTTTACTAATATTGTTAATTAATATTTTATGTTTTTCATCACAGTTCATTTCGTTACTTATTATAGAGTTTCTTTTTTTATTATTATATAGTTCATCACAATTAAAACTATTATTTATATAATATTCATTGATATTTTTTACAATTTCTTTTGCTATTAAATAGCTTTGATTATACCCTCGTTGGCTCATTCTACATTTGTCAATTGGAACTGGTATTAAATAATCGTAGTGTTTACAAAATTCAATTAAATCCTTATTAAAAATGCTTTCTGCAAACATTTTATATAAGTATGGTTTGTTTCCAAATTTATATTTTATAAACTTATCTCTAATTATTCCTTGATATTCATAAAAATATAAATGTTCATCAAAATGTATTTTTGATTCTAATTTGTTTTCTAATATTTTAAAATCGGTAATTTTATTAATAATTAAGTGCTTTTCAATTTCTTTTTTGCATTTATCACAAATACTCTTTTTATTAATTTCCTCACATATTCCACATATATTTGGAAAGAAAATATTTAATACAAAATCTATTATTTTACAAATATGGTATTTTTCTGCCTTTATGATTATAAATTTTTTCTCCTTTCAGTCCCTATATAAAAAACAAATCTTTTAATAATTATTTTTTTATCCTTTTTATTTTTATTATTTTTTTATTCTTTTTATTTTTATTACATTTTTATATTTTTATATTTGAATCTAACATTTCTATTCTTATTATAATCATCTGGTAATAGTTTTTATATTTTCTTAAGCTTTTCTGCTAATCCTGTATTTCTTTTTTTATTATCTGCATTATTTATCATAAATTCTACAATTTTTGGATAACCTATAACAATTAAAAGCTTTTTCGCTCTAGTCATTCCTGTGTATAATAGATTTCTTGTAAGCAACATAGGAGCTGATGGTGAGATTGGCATTATTACAACATCAAATTCACTTCCTTGAGCTTTATGTACTGTTATGGCATATGAATGCTCTATTTGCTCTAAATCTGAGAACTGATACCAGACTGTTTTTCCATCATCAAATTTTATTTCAATAACTTTTTCAATATCATCTATCCCTTTTATTATTCCTAATTCACCATTAAATACTCCTGTACCCGTTTCGCTTATTGGTTCTGTTTTTTTCCAAAAAATATCATAATTATTTTTTATTTGCATAACCTTATCTCCAACCCTAAAGGTATTTCCATAAACCTGTTTTTCACTTTCGCTATTTTTATGTGGATTTAGTGTATTTTGTAAAATCACATTCAATTCTCTTGTTCCTAACAAACCTTTTTTTGTTGGTGTAATTACTTGAATGTTTTTAAAAAAATTGTAATTACCGAATTTTTCTAATCTACCATTACATAATGATATAACTTGTTCAAGAATTTTATCTTGATTTGTTTCCTTTATAAAAAAGAAATCATCATTTAATTGTTCAATTTTCTCTGAATCTGTTTCTATTACATTTTTTATTTCCTCATCAATATTTTCGTTTTCTTTTAATAAAAATGAGTTTCCTTTATTGACTCTATGAGAATTTATTATAATTTTGCTTTGTGCAGCTTGTCTAAATATTTTGTCTAAAGTAATTGTAGGCAGCTTTTCTGATTTAATTAAATCTCCTAATATGCTTCCTGGACCAACTGAAGGTAATTGATCTATATCTCCTACAAATACAATTTTTGTTCCTTTGTATATAGCTTTTAAGAGGTAATTCATCAAAAACAAATCTACCATTGACATTTCGTCTACAATTACAACATCTGCATCTAATGGAGCTACTTCCATATCCATATTTGGTTTTGATGATTCATCTTCAAATTTACCTATTTCTAAAAGTCTATGTAATGTTTTTGCTTCTTCCCCTGTAGTTTCTGTCATTCTTTTAGCTGCTCGTCCTGTTGGAGCACATAATACTGGCTTTTTACCATGTTTTTTATACAATTCTATTATTACTTTTATTATTGTTGTTTTTCCTGTACCTGGTCCTCCAGTAATAATACATACATTGTTTTCATTTACAATTTTTATTGCTTCATTTTGTCTTGGGGATAATTCAATTCCTGTTTCTATTTCCACTTTCTTAATTTCTTTTGATATGTTGTGGATTTCTTTTGAATTTTTTGAATTTTTTAATATCATTAATTTTTCTGCAACGTTTTTTTCTGCTTTATAATAATGGTATAAATACACCCATTTTTCATTTTCGTATTCTTCTACTATTATCTCTTCTTTTACCTTTAATTCTATAATTGCGGTTTCTATTTCTCTTTTTTCTACACCTAAAAGTTCTTTTACAAACTGATATAAATTTTCTTCTATTACTGCACAATGCCCATTTGTTGTAACAGACATTAATGCGTATTTAATACCGCTTTTTATTCTTTTAATATCATTGTATTGTATTCCAAGTTCTAATGCCATTTTATCTATATGTTTGAATTCTACATTATTTGCCACATCCAATAGTACATAAGGATTTGCTTCTATTTCTGATATTGCATTTCCACCAAATTTTTTGTATACATTTTTGGAATTTTGAACTCCTATTCCGAATTTTTCTAGGAAACCAACTATTTGCCAAACTTCCCAGTTTTGGTTAAATTCATCTGCCATTTCTATTGCTTTTACTGGTGTTATTCCTTTTATTCTTGACAATTTTTTTGGTTCAAATTTAAATACATGTATTGTTTCTTCCCCAAATTCTTTTACTATTTTTTTTGCTATTGCTGGTCCAATTCCTTTTATTATTCCATTTGCCAAATATCTTTCCAAGCTTTCTGTTGTTTGTGGAAGTAACTTCTCAAAGGTTTCTACTTTAAATTGTCTTCCATAATCTTGGTGATTCACATATTTTCCAATTAATTTAAGTGTGTCTCCACAATTAATAAAAGGTAGACATCCTACCATTGTTATTTCTTCTTCATCAGTCTCAAAAACTGCAATTGTGTAACTATTAATATCATTATGAAAAATTATGTCTTTTACTTCTCCTTGAATTTCCAATTATTTTTCCCCCATTACTTATCCTTGAATTTCCAACTACTTTTTCCATCATTTCTTTTTCTTGATTTAACAATTACTTCTTCCCATTAAATCATCTTTTTTATTTTATCATATTTAATAATTATTGTACATAAGTTATCTGGGTTTTATTAAGATTTCACATAATGCACATAATGTAATTATACTATTTAACTCCTATTTCTTGTATATTAGTTAACAATTCCTTGCAATCTTTCCAGTCGAATACTTTTATAAAATCATAATCTTTTTCTAGATTTTTTAATATGGCTTTTGTATTATCTGTTGAGTCTAGGTCTGCAATAATTATGCTTTTTACTATATCTTCTTTACCGTAAAGGATCCTAAAAACCAAGGTTCGAATGAATCCTTCAATTTGTTCCTCCTGATTCTTAGTTGCAACAATAAAATATGTACCATTTGGCTTACATTCTGTAAAAGCCTTAATATATAAAATGTTTTTTATAATTTCGTATACTCCATAAAGCGCAAATATCCATAAGAAACTATTTATAATAAATTCTAACATTGATAATCCTCCTATAATATATTATTCATTGTTACTATTTTTGTTAACATTTTAATGATTATTCTCTGATGTCGCTCAGTTTTTTTGTTATGTTCTAATTTTACAAATTAAAACATTGTGATGTTTTTTTAGAATTTTATTATTTCAATACAATGTAATACTTTTTTGAGAAATTTAGTTATTTTAATTCAATATGAAAATTTTTTGTGAAATTTTTTCATTTCAAATCAATGTGATGTTTTTTTGAAATTTTTAAGATTTTTCAAAATTTGATTGACTTATGTAAACATTTATGATATAATACTTTTATGTTTGGCAAATCGGCCATACGCTATCCTAAATGGATAGAAACAATTTTTTTTTACAAACAATTGGAGGTAAAATATGATAACAGTACAAAGTTTTAGCTATGTACCATCTACAAGAAGCACAGTTATAAGAGGGGTTAAAAATAACAGAACTCCTTCAAATGCAATTAGCGGAGGAAATGGCTCATTTCGCGGAAAAGGAAAAGATCCAGAAATCAATCTAAACATTAAGGAAGAAGATGAAGAGTACACTGTAAACTATTATTCTTTTTTTAAGGAGAACTTGGAAAGAAAGATAAGTAGACAATCTGTAACAAATGTAGTGTGCAAAGTTATCGGTAAAGACTATCAAAATGAAGCTGAACTTGATTCGGCAATAATAGCAAATATGTAAGTAAAAAAAATCTCTCAGTAATTCTGAGAGATTTTTTTCGTATCTAATAAGCAATTTAAATATATACTTTTAATTCATAATTAACTATTATTCAATAGTGTATTCTTAATTATCTATATATTTATTCCTATAAGGAATTTTTACTTTATATAGAATCTTATTATTACACTTATCCTTTACAATAATTTACATAATTTTTATGTTTTTTAAAATTTCGCTTGACATTTGTTAACATAAGTGATATAATATTAAAACATCTGGCAAATCGGCCAGCTAATATCCAAAATGGATAGAAACGTTATACAGACAATTGGAGGTAGAACAAAATGGTAAAAATAACTAAATATGATTATCTTAAATGTGTAGGTGCAGATTTTAACAAACATGGCATTTATGAAGGACCTGGTGACCCACCTAGAATTCTTATTTATTACTTAGAAAATGATGTTGAAAAAGGGTATGACTTCTATTATTTTTTTAAAGGTAATATGCGAAAAGGAAAAAGGCTCACAGAGAAAAAAGTTGACATGATTTTAGAGCCCTTTATAGATAAAGAATTTGATAATTATGATCAACTCATTGAAACTTTGAAAAAAGAAATATTCTAATCAAAGCCCCAGTATTACTGGGGCTCTTTTTTATGCCGTAAAAAGCATCTTTTATAATTTTTTTCTTGCCATAACAAGCATTTCCTATGATTTTTGTTTTTTGCCATAAAATACATTTCTTACGATTTTTGTTTTTTGCTATAAAAAAAAAAGATATTTACCATTTTTGGTATTTATCTCTTTTTGTATTAAAAAATAAACTATATTAATTTTAGTATTGACATTTCAGCTGCGTCTCCTCTACGAGGTCCTTTTTTGATTATACGTGTATAACCACCAACTCTACCTTCATATTTTGGAGCTATTTCATTAAATAATTTTGATGTTAAATCTATTGTGTTTCCTTCGCTGTCTGTTATTTTGTTTATCATTCTCATCATTTTTCTTCTAGCATTTAATCTTGATGGCATGTCTTTTTGTCTTGCTTCTGTTGTTTCTTCTTTAACTACTTTTAAGTATTCTTTGCCATTTTTACTTGTTGCTAATTCTGTAACTTTTCTTCCATTACTGTCTAATTTAGCTTTTACAACTTTGCTATCTACTGTTTCAAAATTATCTTTTTCTTTAACAGCTAAAGATATTATACTATCTGCTAATGCTTTAACTTCTTTTGCTCTTGCTTCTGTTGTTTCTAATTGTCCGTGTAATATAAGATCTGTTAATTGTGTTTTTAACATTGCTAATCTAATATCAGTTGCTTTTCCTAATTTTCTATTTATTGCCACTTGGTTTGCCTCCTTCTTCTAATCTTCTTCTCTAGCAAAATCTAATTCTAATGAACGTAATTTATTAGTAACTTCATCTAATGATTTTTTTCCTAAATTTCTTACCTTCATCATATCAGCTTCTGATTTATTTGCTAAATCTTCAACTGTAGATATACCAGCTCTTTTCAAACAATTGAATGATCTTACTGATAATTCTAAGTCTTCGATTGACATTTCTAATACTTTTTCTTTTTTAGATTCTTCTTTTTCTATCATAACTTGTGTATTTTTTGCAGTTTCTGATAAATCTATAAATAATTCTAAATGTCCTGTCATAACTTTTGCTGCTAAGCTTAATGCTTCATATGGCATTGAACTTCCATCTGTCCAAACTTCTATTGTTAATTTATCATAATCAACCATTTGTCCTACTCTTGTATTTTCTACTGAGTAATTAACTTTTTTTACTGGTGTATAGATAGAATCTATCGGAAGTACACCTAAAGGTTGACTATCTTTTTTATTTTTCTCAGCTGTGTTGTATCCTCTACCCATTTCAGCTGTCATTTCTATAACTAAAGATCCACCCTCAGATACTGTAGCGATATGTAATTCTGGATTTAATACTTCAACTGTTCCGTCTGTTATTATATCTCCAGCTTTTACTTCTCCTTCGCCTTTAAAATCTATTCTTAGAGTTTTTTCTTCGTTTCTATCTGATTTTAATCTTACATTTTTTAAATTAACTATTATCTCTGGTACATCTTCTACTACGTTTTTGATTGTAGAGAATTCATGTAATACACCTTCAATTTTAACACTTGTGACAGCAGTTCCTGGAAGTGAAGATAACAATATTCTTCTTAAAGAGTTACCTATTGTTATACCATATCCACGTTCTAATGGTTCACATACAAATTTAGCATAATAATTCTCATTATCTATCTCTAAGCATTTAATATTTGGCTTTTCGAATTCTATCATTTTAACCTCCTAATTAAGACTATGGTTAATATTTTTAAAATATTACCTTTTTTGTCCCTAATTTTTATATAATAAAGTTTTTAGTGTTTGTTATCTAATAAACACTTTTATTATTTAGAGTAAAGCTCTACTATTAAATGTTCTTCAACTGGTAAGTCGATTTCTTCTCTATTTGCTAATCTTATAACTTTACCGTTTAAGTTTTCAGCGTCTTTTTCTAACCAAGGTGTAACTGGTCTAGATGCATTTTCTTCTACGCTTAATTTAATTGTTCCATTATCTCTTCTATTTTCTCTAACTGCGATTATATCTCCTGCTTTTACTAGGTAAGATGGAATATTAACTTTTTGTCCATTTACTTCAAATGCTCCATGTGTTACTTGCATTCTAGCTTGTGCTCTTGAACTTCCAAATCCTAATCTGTAAACAACATTGTCTAATCTGCTTTCTAGTATTTGTAATAAGTTTTCACCTGTAATTCCTTTACTGTTTGAAGCCATTTCAAAGTATTTTCTGAATTGTTTTTCACTTACTCCATAGAATGCTTTAGTTTTTTGTTTTTCTCTTAATTGAGTACCATATTCTGACAATTTTTTACTCTTTTGTCCATTTTGTCCTGGTGCATAATTTCTTCTAGAAATACTGCATTTGTCTGAATAACATCTTGAACCTTTTAAGAATAACTTTTGTCCTTCTCTACGGCAAATACGGCATTGTTCGTCTTTATATCTTGCCATTTTTTTAATTCACCTTCCTTATTTATTATTACTTTCAACTTTTTTTATTTTTTATCGTATTTTATACACGACGTCTTTTTGGTGGTCTACAACCATTGTGTGGTATTGGTGTTACATCTTTTATACTGCTAATTTCTAAACCTGCAACTTGTAATGATCTTATAGCTGCTTCACGTCCTGAACCTGGTCCTTTTACAAATACTTCTACTGTTTTCAATCCATGTTCCATAGCTGCTTTAGCTGCTGTTTCAGCTACTTCTCCAGCTGCAAATGGAGTGCTTTTTCTTGAACCTTTAAATCCATGTCCACCAGCACTTGACCAAGATAATGTATTACCTTGAACATCTGTAATTGTAACGATTGTATTATTAAAACTAGAATGAATATGAGCCATACCTTTTTCGATATTTTTTCTATCTCTTCTTCTAGTAACTTTTTTTGTTACATTTTTTGTAGCCATTTATGTTTCCCTCCTAATTATTTCTTACTTTTACTTACTAATTTTCTAGGTCCTTTTCTAGTACGAGCATTAGTTTTTGTTCTTTGTCCTCTTACTGGTAAACCTCTTCTATGTCTTAACCCTCTGTAGCATCCAATTTCTGTAAGTCTTTTAATATTTAGAGCAACTTCTCTACGTAAGTCTCCCTCAACTTTAAAACCTTCCATTGCTGTTCTTATTGCTTTTTCTTGTTCGTCTGTTAAGTCTTTAACTCTTGTGTCTGGATTTACTCCAGCATTTTTTAATATTTTTTGTGAACTTGATAGACCTATTCCAAAAATATATGTCAATGCGATTTCTATTCTTTTTTCTCTAGGTAAATCTACTCCTGATATACGAGCCATTCTTTTAGCACCTCCAAATGATTTTTTATTATTTTTTATTAATTTTGTTGTTTGTTGTTTTTTACATCTATACTAAAGTGAAATGAACTAATATGTAAATTCGGATTGTCTGTTTACTATATTAGTCTTTAGTATTACATATAAAAAATATATATAAACACATATCTAATATTATACAATTTTCATTGTACAGCCGCCTTCAGATTGTGTTAATATCAATTTTGCATTTTTTATAGTTTATTTCTATATTTAATTGTTTTGGTTAATTTTATTAACCTTGTCTTTGCTTATGTTTAGGATTTTCACAAATAACCCTAATTACACCTTTTCTTTTGATTACTTTGCACTTTTCGCACATTGGTTTTACTGATGGTCTTACTTTCATTTCACTACACCTCCTGTAAATATTTCTACAATTTATTTTGCTCTCCAAGTTATACGTCCTCGGGTCAAGTCGTAAGGTGAAAGTTCTACTTTTACTTTATCGCCTGGGAGTATTTTGATATAATTCATTCTTAATTTTCCTGAAATATGAGCTAATATTTGATGTCCATTTTCAAGTTCTACTTTGAAATTAGTATTTGGTAGTGTTTCTACAACAACTCCTTCTACTTCAATAACATCTTCTTTTGCCATTTTTACCTCCAATTTGTTTATTTTTACTATTATTTAACTATTTAATTCTAATATTGTATTATAATTACGATTGAATTTATAATACATAACATATTCTTAATCTTATTATAGTTATTCAGTAAAAATAATTTCTATTTTTATACACAATAGCTTTTATAGTATATATCATTTCTATAAAATTGTCAAGACTTCTGGCTCTTTTTCTGTAATTAATATTGTGTTTTCATAATGAGCAGATAGTGTTCCATCTGCTGTTTTAATTGTCCATCCATCTTCAGCTTCTATTATGTCCGATTTTCCTTGTATTACCATTGGTTCTATTGCTAGAGTCATACCTGGTTCAAGTCTTATACCTCTTCCTGGTTTTCCATAATTTGGTATTCCAGGATCTTCATGCATTTGCTTCCCTATTCCATGACCTTGAAATTCTCTTACAACTGAATATCCATTTTTTTCAACAAACGCTCCTATAGCATGACATACATCACCTATTCTGTTTCCTGGAATTGCATATTTTATACCTTCAAAAAATGCTTGTTTAGTAACTTCTACTAATCTTTTAGCTTCTTTTGTACCACTTCCAACTACATAAGTTCTTGCTGCGTCTCCATTATATCCATTTTTCAAAACAACTAAATCAATACTTACAATATCTCCATCTTTAATTATTGTTTTGCTAGATGGAATTCCGTGTATTACTTCATCATTTATTGAAACACAAAGTGTTGCTGGAAATGATGGCATACCTTTTATTCCAGTACTGTATCCTTTTTGTGCAGGAATTCCTCCATTTTCTTTTATAACTTGTTCTGCAATTTTATCTAATTCTAATGTTGAGATTCCTGGTTTTATTTCTTGTTCCAATTTTGCATGTACTAATGCTGTTACTTTACAAGCTTGTCTCATTAACTCAATTTCTTTTTTAGATTTTATAGTTACCAATTTTTCTTACTTCCTTTTACTTATTTTCATTTTACTTATTTTCTTTTTACTTATTTAATTTTTATTTGTTTTTTTATTTGTTTTATTTTTATTTGTTTTCATTTTTCTTAATTTTATTTTGATTATATTAATTTTATTTAATTTTTTCCATAATGTCATCACAGGCTTCTTCAGCGAATCTGTTAATTCTTTTACTTATTTCTTCAACTATAACAATTCCTTTTTTATTATAAAAATCTATTAATGGTTTTGTTTGTGTATCATATATTTCCAACCTTTTTTCAATTGCTTTTGGATCACTATCATCTTCTCTAATTTTTAATTTAGAACCGCATATATCACATATACCATCAACTTTTGGTGGGAATATTTCTATATTAAATGTTGATTTACAATCTTGATTTGAGCATACTCTTCTATTTAACATTCTTGTTATTATTTCTTCTCTCGGTGTTTCTAAATTAACAACCCAGTCAACCTTTTGACCTTTTTTCGAAAGTATTTCATCCAGTTTTTCCGCTTGAATTATATTTCTAGGGAATCCGTCTAATATAATCCCTTGAGCATCCTTTAATTCTTCCAATCTTTTTTCTACCATAGAAATAGTTATTTCATCTGGAACTAAGCACCCTTTTGAAATATGTTTATCTGCCTCGATTCCCAATTCTGTTCCTTTTGCAATATTCTCTCTAAAAATATCCCCTGTTGATAATTGAATCCAATTATTTCTTTTGCTTAATATACCTGCCACTGTTCCTTTTCCTGTTCCTTGTGCACCTAATAAAATTATTAACATATTATTTCTCCTTTTGCTTGATTAAAGCCTTTTCCGCCTATCTTAAATAAATAAATAATTATTTTGAATTTTTTAATCAAATTTATTTAATAACAATATTTGCTATATTTACCATAATGATTTAATTATATATTTGAATTTTTGTGTCCTTGCTGGTCGTCTGAGATAGACTTGAAAATCTAAAATTTTATTTGAGTGTTTTATTGAATTATATGATTTGTAAAACAAATCATAAATCCAATACACTCTCATAAAATCTTGATTTTCATAGCCTTTCTAGACTCCCAATCTGCGCGTCCACTTCAAATTAAAATATATAATTAAATTATTATGTTATAAATCATTCATAAATTCATACCATACAAATTCATTATAAACCTTTTGTATTTACCTATTAAAAATCCAATTATATTTTATTAACTTTATTTACTTATTTGAAATAGGCTAAAAGCCAATTCTTTCTTATTAACAAATTTCAAAGTTGGAGATAAAAAAATACATTTCATGCTCCAACTTCTACTCTTAATATTATTAAAACATAGTTATTACAACTTTTGCTTCTTTATTACATTTTTATTCTAAGAATCCTTTGTAATGTCTCATTACCAATTGAGATTCTAATTGTTGTATTGTTTCTAATGCAACACCTACAACTATTAATATTGAAGTTCCTCCAAATGCTAAATCTAATGTTGTAAATCTTAACATCATAGGAAGTATTGCTATAATTGCTAGGAACAATCCACCAAAAAGTGTTATTTTTCCTATAATTGCACTTAAATATTGTGTTGTTGGTTTTCCTGCTCTTATTCCTGGAATAAATCCTCCGTTTTTCTTAACATTATTTGATACTTCTGCTGGATTAAATGTTGCATAAGTATAAAAGAATGTAAATCCAACGATTAGTAATAAGTATATTGCTGCATTAACTAATGAATATACTATTGGCAATTTATATGTAATTGTTGATAATCCATCAGCTCCTGGTACTTGCATTATTGAAGTAGATGTAGCAATAGATAACTTATATATTACTGCTAGAATCCCTGTTTCTGCTGCTATATTACTCTTGAATATGCTTATTATCATAGCTGGGAAAGTCATAAATGAAGATGCAAATATGATTGGCATTACACCTGCCATAGCTAGCTTTAATGGTATATGTGTATTTTGTGCACCAACCATTTTTCTTCCTACAACTTTTTTAGAATATTGTACTTGTACTCTTCTTTCTGCTTGTTGTACAAATACAACTCCTGCTACTAATAATATTGCTCCAAATAATATTGCTAATCCAAGTATTAGATTTTCTGTTTTAAATGCTCCTGAAAATATCATTTGCCACATTGTTTGGATTGCACTTGGTAATCCTGATGCAATACCTGCAAATATAATAACTGATATCCCATTACCTATACCCTTGTTAGTTATTTGATCTCCTAACCACATTAGTAGAGCTGTTCCAGCCATAAATGATAACACTACTACTGAACCTGTTAAGAATCCTGGATTTATAAATATTTTTGAATATGATAAATACAATCCTAATCCTTCTACTAATGCTAATACCACTGTAAGAATTTTTGTATATCTATTTACCTTATTTCTTCCTTCTTCTCCACCTTCTTTAGTTAATTTTTCTAAAGATGGTATTACCATTGCTAATAATTGTATTACAATTGAAGCTGTGATATATGGAGTTATTGACATTGCAAATATTGAAAGTCTTGAAAAAGCTCCTCCTGATATTGTGTCAATAAGTTGAGTTATTCCTCCACTACTTACAGATGATAACGCAGTTGTATCAACTGCTGGAACTGATATAAAAGATCCTAGTCTGAAAACAACTATTAGTAATAATGTAAATAATAGTCTTTTTCTAACTTCTGGAGTCTTTAAAGCATTTTTAATGGTGTTAAACAATTAGATCACCTCTGTCTTTCCACCTAAAGCCTCAATTTTTTCTTTAGCAGCTTTAGTAAATCTCTTAGCTTTTACAGCTAATTTTTTCTCTAAGTTTCCTGTAGCTAATATCACGATACCATCATTAATTTTTTTAATGATTCCATCAGCGATTAAGCTTTCTGCTGTTACTTCTTCTGTAGTTGCTTTATTTAACATTGTTAATGTTACTTCTGTATATGTTTTAGCGTGAATATTTGTGAATCCTCTTTTTGGTAGTCTTCTATATAATGGTGTTTGACCACCTTCGAATCCTCTTCTTACTCCACCACCTGATCTAGCTTTTTGTCCTTTATGTCCTCTTCCAGATGTTTTTCCTAATCCAGAACCAGTTCCACGTCCAACTCTTGTTCTTGTTTTTGCTGTTGTTGCTGGTTTTAATTCATCTAATTTCATTGTGCGGTTACACCTCCTTAATCTTGTTATTAATAGTATATACTATAAAAATTTTTAAATCAATAAATATTTTTATTATTTACAATATTTTTATCAGTATATTTTTATAATATTTCTTCGACTTTTTTTCCTCTTTTTTTAGCAACTTGCTCTGCAGTTTTCATTTTTTTCAAACCTTCAAGTGTAGCATAAACAACGTTTCTTGGGTTGTTTGTTCCTAAAACTTTAGTTCTTATATCTTTGTATCCTGCTAATTCTAATACTGGTCTTACGCTTCCTCCAGCGATAACTCCAGTACCTTCTCCAGCTGGTTTTAATATAACTTTTGCACTACCAAAAGTTCCGATATATTCGTGTGGTATAGTTGTTTCAACTATTGGAACTTCTACTAAGTTCTTTTTAGCTTCTTGAATAGCTTTTTTGATTGCATCTGGAACTTCTGCTGCTTTTCCATTTCCAACTCCAACGTGTCCTGCTTCATCTCCAACAACTACAACAGCACTAAATCTAAAATTTCTACCACCTTTAACAACTTTGGCAACTCTATTTATAGCTACAACTTTTTCTTTTAATTCTGATGTGTTTTCCATTGTTTTAAATTTCCCTCCTTTTACAAAACTTAATGTTTTATGTAATTTCTATTATTATTAGAATTCTAGACCTGCAGCTCTTGCAGCTTCTGCTAATTCTTTAACAACTCCATGATATACATATCCACTTCTATCATATACTATTGTTTTAATATTTTTTTCTAACGCTCTTTGTGCTATTAAAGTTCCTACTTCTTTAGCTGCCTCTTTATTAGAGTGTTTTGTTTTTACTTCTTTATCAAGAGTAGAAGCACTAACTATAGTTTTTCCAACTGTATCATCAATTACTTGTACAAATAAGTTGTTATTACTTCTATATACACATAATCTTGGACATTGAGCTGTTCCACTTACTTTTCTACGAACTCTTATATGTCTTCTTTTTGTTTCTAATTTTCTATTTGTTTTTGAAACCATTGTTTTCTCCTTTCTAACTAATGTAACAGCATTAGTTTTTGATTGGTTTTATTATTTATTTTTTACCTGATTTACCTTCTTTACGTCTAATACGTTCTTCAACATATTTAATACCTTTTCCTCTATATACTTCAGGTGGTCTTTTTGATCTTACAACAGCTGCTGTTTGACCAACTGCTTCTTTATCAATTCCTCTAATTATTATTTGTGTTGGAGTTGGTACATCAAAAGTTATTCCTTCTGGAGCGTCCATTTCAACTGGATGTGAATATCCTAAGTTTAATGCTAATTTTGTTCCTTTTTTCTGTGCTCTATATCCTACACCATTAATTTCTAGTTCTCTTTTAAATTCATTTACAACACCTTCAACCATGTTACTGATTAATGTTCTTGTTAATCCATGTAAACTTCTATTATATGGTTCTTCATTTGGTCTTGCAACTGTTATTGTGTCACCATCTATAGAAACTTTCATGTTTTTATGAATTTCTCTTTCTAAAGTTCCTTTAGGTCCTTTTACAGTTAAGTGTAATCCGTCTAATTTTACTTCAACACCAGCTGGTACTGTAATAGGTTTATTTCCTATTCTTGACATTTTTTTCACCTCTCTATTTTGATATTTTTTTTATTACCATACGTAAGCTAACACTTCTCCTCCTAAACCTTCAGTTCTAGCTTGTTTGTCTGTTTTTATTCCTTTTGATGTTGATATTAAAGCTATTCCTAATCCGTTTAGTACTTTTGGTAATTGATCTTTAGATGCATAAACTCTTAGTCCTGGTTTACTAATTCTTTTTAGTCCTTCTATTACTCTTGCACCTGTTTCATCATATTTTATAGTTATTCTTATAACTCCTTGGTTGTTTTCACTTTTTATTTCTTCACAAGCTTTAATATATCCTTCATCTAATAATATTTTAGCTATTGCTAATTTCATGTTTGATGATGGTACATCTACTACTTTATGTTTTGAACTATTTGCGTTTCTTATTCTTGTTAGCATATCTGCTATTGGATCAGTAGTAATCAATTTTCTTACCTCCTTTTTCTACTTTTTATTTGTATAATTAGTATTTATAACCAATTTTTCTTAATTAGTATTTGTTACCAAATTTATTATTGGTATTTATTACCAAGTTTATTATTGGTATTTATTACTAAGTTTATTATTGGTATTTATTACCAAGTTTTTTATTAGTTTTTGTTACCAATTTTTTAAATTAGTATTTATTACTAATTTATTTTCTTAATTAGTATATTTTACCAACTTGCTTTTTTAACTCCTGGAATCTCGCCTTTATGAGCTAATTCTCTGAAGCAAACACGGCAAATTCCAAATTTTCTAATATAAGCGTGTGGTCTTCCACAGATTTTACATCTGTTGTATTCTCTAGTCTTGAACTTTTGCTCTCTTTGTTGTTTAACTTTTAAAGATTTTTTAGCCATGACCTTCTCCTTTCATTCAACTTTAAATTTTTTACATTTATATAAAAACTTTAAAATAATTTTAACTTTTAAAAGGCATTCCTAATAATGTTAATAATTCTCTAGCTTCTTCGTCTGATGTAGCTGTTGTAACAAAAATTATATCCATACCTCTGATTTTGTCGATTTTATCATATTCAATTTCTGGGAATATTAATTGTTCTCTAATACCCATTGAATAATTTCCTCTACCATCAAAAGAATTTGCTGATACTCCTCTAAAATCTCTCACTCTAGGAAGTGCTACATTGAATAATTTATATGCAAAATCATACATTTTTGCTTTTCTTAATGTTACTTTGCATCCAATTTCAACTCCTTCTCTTAATTTGAAGGCTGCTATAGCTTTTTTAGATTTTGTTATAATTGGTTTTTGTCCTGTAATTATTGTTAAATCATTAACTGCGTTTTCTAGTGATTTAGGATTTTCTTTTGTATCTCCTAAACCTATATTAATAACTATTTTATCTAGTTTTGGTACTTGCATAACTGATGTATAGTTAAATTTTTTCATCATTGCTGGTATAACTTCTTTGTTATATTGTTCTCTTAAAATTTCCATAAGTCTTCAATAGACCTCCTTTCTTATTTGATTTTTGTACTGCATTTTTTACAAATACGTACTTTTTTTCCTTCTTTATCAATTTCGAATCCTATTCTTGTAGCTTTACCACATTTTGGACATACAACACTTACTTTGCTCATGTGTATTGCACATTCCATAGAAATAATTCCACCTTCTTCTCCTTGTTTTTTAGGTTTTGTGTGTTTTTTTCTGATGTTTATTCCTTTTACTAATATTTTTTCAGCTTTTGGTAAAACTTCGATTACTTCACCTTTTTTTCCTTTATCATTTCCAGATAAAACTTGGATTGTATCACCTTTTTTTATTTTTAACATTTAGGATTTCGCCTCCTTTTCTTTTTTTATTAATCCTTCTGTGCTAATTTATATTTAAATTAACTTTTAATTGATATTTAATATTTATATTTTTTCATTCAATTACAGATTTTGCATTATTTATTAATATTCTTACATTTTTTAACATTAAAATTATTTTGATATTATACTATAGTACTCATTTAAATAATTTCTATATTATTGTGTTTTAGAAATTTATTATAATACTTCTGGAGCTAATGAAAGAATTTTCATATAGTTTTTATCTCTTAATTCTCTTGCTATAGGCCCGAATATACGTGTTCCTTTTGGGTTTCCGTCATCTTTTAATATTACTGCTGCATTTTCGTCAAATCTTATGTATGATCCATCTGCTCTTCTTGTATTTCTTTTAGTTCTAACTATAACAGCTTTTATAACTTCTCCTTTTTTAACAACGCCTCCTGGTGTTGCTGTTTTAACTGAAGCAACTATTACATCACCTATTCTTGCATATTTTCTGTATGAACCACCTAAACATCTGATGCACATAATTTCTTTTGCGCCTGTGTTGTCAGCTACTTTTAAGATAGATTGTTGTTGTACCATTTTGGTTTTCCCTCCTTTTTTCAAATGTTTTGAAAAATTATTTTTATTTTATAATTGCCTTTTCAACAATTTCTACTAATCTCCATCTTTTGTCTTTTGATAGAGGTTTTGTTTCCATAACTTTTACTTTGTCACCGATTTGGCACTCATTATTTTCATCATGAGCTTTTAGTTTATATGTTCTTTTTAATATTTTTCCATATGTTTTATGTTTCTCACTTGTTTGTACTGCAACAACTATTGTTTTTTCCATTTTGTTTGAAACAACTGTACCAATCAATGTTTTACGAAGATTTCTTTCTTCCATTTTATAATCTCCTTCCTTTAAATTTCAGAGCTAATTGCTTTGATAATTTATTTTGATTCTTTTATTTCTCTTTCTTTTATTTCTGTTTTAATTCTAGCAATGTCTTTTCTTACTTCTTTAACTTTCATAGGATTTTCTAAACCATTAGTTTTTAAACTAAATCTTAATTTAAACAATTCAGTTTTTAATTCTCCTAATTCTTTTAATAGTTCTGGTGAAGACATTTCTTTGATTTTATTATTCTTCATCATTATCACCACCCATTTCATTTTCCTTTTTAACAAATTTACATTTAACAGATAGTTTGTTTGCTGCTAATCTTAAAGCTTCTCTTGCTGTTTCTTCAGGTACTCCTGCTATTTCAAACATTACTCTACCTGGTTTAACAACTGAAACCCAATATTCTACAGCTCCTTTACCTTTACCCATACGAGTTTCTGCTGGTTTTTTTGTTATTGGTTTATCTGGAAAAATTTTAATCCAAACTTTTCCACCTCTTTTTATATAACGAGTCATAGCAACACGTGCCGCCTCGATTTGGTTAGATGTTATGAAAGCGCCTTCTACTGCTTGGATACCAAATTCACCATTTGATACTTTATTTCCTCTTGTTGCTTTTCCTCTCATTCTACCTTTTTGTAATTTTCTATATTTTGTTCTTTTTGGCATTAATGGCATTATTGAACGCCTCCTTCCATTTTAGCTTTCTTAACTGGAAGAATTTCTCCTTTATAGATCCAAACTTTAACTCCTGTTTTTCCATATGTTGTATTTGCTTCTGCAAATCCATAATCTATATCTGCTCTTATTGTTTGAAGTGGAATTGTTCCTTCTTTATAAAACTCTGTTCTTGCCATGTCTGCTCCACCTAATCTTCCAGATACTGCTGTTTTGATTCCTAAAGCACCTGATTTCATAGTTTTTTGCATACATTGTTTCATAGCTCTTCTAAATGAAATTCTTCTTTCTAATTGTGCTGCAATATTTTCTGCAACTAATTGTGCATCCATATCTACATTTTTAACTTCTACGATGTTTAAATTAACATCTTTGTTTATCATTTTTTGTAATTCTATTTTTAGTTTTTCAGCTAAGTCTCCACCTTTTCCTATTACTAGTCCTGGTTTTGCTGTAAATACATTTACTTTTACAAATCTAGCTGTTCTTTCAATTTCGATTTTTGAAATTCCGCTAATATATAATTTTTTCTTAACATATTCACGGATTTTGTTGTCTTCTACAAGATAGTTTCCAAAATCTTTTGCATCTGCATACCATTTTGAACTCCAATCTTTAATAACTCCAACTCTTAATCCATGTGGATTCATTTTTTGTCCCATAACTTTTAATTCCTCCTTTCTTATTCTCTCTCTCTTAATTTAATTGTTATATGACTTGTTCTTTTTCTAACTCTTACAGCTGAACCTTTTGCTGCTGGTCTAATTCTTTTCATTGTTGGACCTTGATTTGCAAATATTTCAGATACATATAATTTGTCAGATGTCATATTATGATTGTTTTCAGCATTTGCTATAGCTGATTTTAATAATTTTTCTAATATTTCAGATGCAGCTTTAGGTGTGAATTTTACTATTGCTAAAGCTTCTTTGGCGTTTTTTCCTCTTAATAAATCTGCTACGATTTTTACTTTTCTAGATGATATTCTAGCATTGCTAAGAGTTGCTATTGCTTCTGGAATTATTTCTTGCATAACTTCTTGCTTATTTTCCACTTTTCTTACCTCCTAATTAGTTTGGATGTAGAAGTTTTAAACTTCTATTTATTTTACAACCTTTTTATTTTTTTGTAGTTTTTTCTCCTGCATGACCTTTAAAAGTTCTTGTTGGAGCGAATTCTCCTAATTTATGTCCTATCATTTCTTCTGATACATAAACTGGTACGTGTTTTCTACCATCATGAACAGCTATTGTGTGTCCAACCATTTGTGGATAAATAGTAGAAGCTCTTGACCATGTTTTTAATACTGTTTTTTCATTTGCTTCATTCATTGCGTCTATTCTTTTTAAAAGTTTTTCTGCAACAAAAGGCATTTTTTTACTTGATCTTGACATTTATTTTTACCTCCTTACACTATCATTTACAACTTATTTTTAGTTGTTTGAATTTTTTGGTATATTATTGAATATTTATAGTTTATCTTCTCTTAACTATAAATTTAGTTGAATATCTATAGTTTATCTTCTCTTAACTATAAATTTATCTGATTTTTTATTTTTCTTTCTAGTTTTATATCCTAGAGCTGGTTTACCCCAAGGTGTCATTGGTCCTGCGTGTCCGATTGGTGCTTTACCTTCACCACCACCATGAGGGTGATCGCAAGGGTTCATTACAGATCCTCTAACTGATGGTCTGATACCCATATGTCTTACTCTTCCAGCTTTTCCTAATTTAACATTTTCGTGATCTGTATTTCCTACTGTTCCTATTGTTGCTCTACATACAGTCATTATTAGTCTCATTTCGCCTGATGGTAATCTTACATGAGAGTATTTTCCTTCTTTTGCCATTAATTGAGCTTGTTGTCCTGCTGCTCTAACTAATTTTCCACCTTGACCTGGATTTAATTCTATATTGTGAATCATTGTACCTACTGGTATACTTTCGATTTTCATACAGTTTCCTGGTTTGATATCTGCTTTTTGTCCTGATACAACTTTATCTCCATCTTTTAGCCCTACTGGTGCTAGTATGTATGATTTTGTTCCATCTTCATATTCTATTAATGCTATATTTGCACTTCTGTTTGGATCATATTCGATACCTATAACTGTTGCAAACATGTCATCTTTTTTTCTTTTAAAATCTACTAATCTGTATTTTTGTCTATTTCCTCCACCTTGATGTCTAACAGTAATTCTTCCATATGAATTTCTTCCTGAATTTTTCTTTTTTACTGTTAATAAAGATTTTTCTGGAGTATCTTTTGTTATTTCATCAAATGTTGAAACTGTCATGTTTCTTAATGATGGTGTGATTGGTCTAAAACTTTTCATACCCATTTTGTTTTTCTCTCCTTTTAACATTTTATAATGGATTTTTTCCTGCTCCATTTGCAGATATTATTTGTTTTCCGAGTTTTTTCTCGATACTATATTATATGTTTACTCAACAATATATTTTTTATATACTAGTTTTTATATAATATCTTTATATAATTTTTTTATATAATATTTTTATATAATAGTTTTATATAATAGTTTTTATATAATTTTTTTAATATACTACTTTTTATAAATTGGTATTATATATAATTTATTACATATTATTAGTTAAAAGCTTCTATTGAATCATTGTATTTTTTAGAAACTTTCTTTGTTTTTCCACCTTTTGCTATATAGTTTTTATCTGTTGGGTTTGTATCTATAGTAACTATAGCTTTTTTCCAGCTAGATGTTCTTCCTATACTTTTTCCAACTCTTTTTTCTTTTCCTTTTACTGTTAGTGTATTAACTCTTAATACTTTTACTTCAAATAGTTTTTCTACAGCTTTTGCTATATCAACTTTTGTAGCTTTTTTGTTTACTTTAAAGGTATACTTTCCTTCACTTAACCCATCATTACTTTTTTCAGTAACTACTGGAGCAATTATAATGTTTTCTGCTATCATTACGCGTACACCTCCTCTAATTTTTTAACAGCGTCTAATGTTATAACTAATTTTCCATATTTTAATAAGTCATATACATTAATTGTGTTTACTAAAGTAGTTTTAACTCCTTTAATATTTCTTGCTGATTTTTGAATATTTTCATTTCTTTCTGGTAACATTATTAATATTTTTCCTTCAACTTTTAAATTGTTTAATGTTTTAACCATTTCTTTTGTTTTTATTGCATTTAAGTCTAATGTATCTACTACAACTAAGTTGTTTTCTAATACTTTTGAACTTAATACTGATTTTATTGCTAATTTCTTTTCTTTTTTGTTTACTGTGTATTTATATGAACGTGGTTTTGGTCCTAATGCTATACCACCTTTTATCCATTGTGGTGCTCTTATACTACCTTGTCTTGCTCTACCAGTTCCTTTTTGTTTCCATGGTTTTCTTCCTCCACCACGAACTTCGGCTCTTGTTTTAGTACTTTGTGTTCCTTGTCTTTGATTAGCTAAGAAGTTAACCAATACACTATGTACAATTGATTCATTTGGTTCGATACCAAAGATTTCTTCTTTTAAGTCTACACTTTTTACTTTTTTTCCTTCTATATTGTATACATCTATACTAGGCATCTCGTTTCCTCCTTCCTTATGCTTTTACACTTAATTTTATTTTTAGTATTGCACCTTTTGCTCCTGGTACACTACCTTTTACTAATATTACATTTTTGTCTGTATCTACTTTTACAACATCTAAGTTTTGTATTGTAACTGTTGTTCTTCCCATATGTCCTGGAAGTTTTTTACCTTTAAATACTCTACCTGGTGTTGAAGTTGCACCCATTGAACCTGGTCTTCTATGATACATAGATCCATGTCCCATTGGTCCTCTTGATTGTCCATGACGTTTTATAACACCTTGGAATCCTTTTCCTTTTGTTGTTCCTTGTATATCTAATCTATCTCCAATTTCAAATACATCAGCTTTTAATTCAGTTCCTACTGTTAATTCTTCTACTGCATCTGTTCTGAATTCTCTTAAATATTTTTTTGGAGCTATTTTTACTTTTGCAAAATGTCCTTTTTTTGGTTTATTTAATTTTGTTTCTTTAACATCTCCAAACCCTAATTGTATTGCATTATAACCATCAGTTTCTACTGTTTTGATTTGTGCTATTACACATGGTCCTGCTTGGATTGCTGTTACTGGAATAACTTTTCCTGTTTCATCAAATATTTGTGTCATTCCAACTTTTTTTCCTATTAATGTTTTCATTTTTTAATTTCCTCCTAACTATTGGCTGACCTTTATTAAATCAGCTTGGTTTAATTTAGTTCTATTGTATAGTAGAACTTTTGTACTCGATTCAAATTATAATTTGATTTCGATGTTTACGCCAGCTGGTAAATCAATTTTCATTAAGCTATCAACTGTTTTTTGTGTTGGATAAAGAATGTCTATAACTCTTTTATGTGTTCTCATTTCGAATTGTTCTCTTGCATCTTTGTGTTTGTGTGGAGAACGTAAAATTGTTATTATTTCCTTTTCTGTTGGTAATGGAATAGGACCTGATACTTTTGCTCCTGTTTTTTTAGCAGTATCTACTATTTTTTCAGCAGACTGTTCTAATACAACGTGATCATAAGCCTTTAATCTTATTCTGATTTTTTCGCTTGTTACAGCATTTTCTTTTACTGTTGCCATGTAAATTTCCCTCCTTAATATTTTATTTTGGTCGGAAGTTATAAACGCACCCTGGTGTTTTGTTTTTAACCAATATATAAACCCAAGTTTTCGCATGATTTTCTTGGGATAAGTGCTAATTTAATAAATAACTTACCGCCTGGTCTAAGCCAAGACATACTCCATAGAAGTTCCCTCCACCCTGATATTTCAAAGATGTAGCCACATTCTACTTCACCGCTAATCTTACATGCCTTTCCATTATATATTATTTGGTTAATATTGTCAATACTTTTTCCTAAGTTGATTTATTATTTTTAGTTTCAGTTATTGTTACAAAATTGCAATTACTTTTTCACTTAGCAATTATTTTCAGCTTATATTACTGTTAATTTCTAATGTCTATAAATTATACAATACTTTCATATATATTCTACTTTATGTAACTTATTTTACAAAAACACTTGATTTTTTACTGATAATGTGTTAAAATATTATTCTATCTCATTTGAGAACTTAAAAATTTCAATTCCAACAACTGTTGGACGAAAGGATGTAAACTATGAAAAACACAGAAATTAAAAAAACTTCAAAATTGTCCTTAGAATTAAGAGGAACAGACAAAGACACAATTGCAGAACTAAAAAAATTTTTAAAAGAATCTGGGGTATCAATATTAAGAGAGCCAATCTATTTTGGCGATAATACTCTTGCATTTCAAGATGGTGTTTATCATTTCGAAAAAGATAAACTGATAATTGAAATCATCAGTTCAAAGGAAACAATAGAAATGCTAAGAAAAAATCTATCTGATATTCCGACAATATCAATTGAGTAATAATAAATCCACCTATCAAAATGATAGGTGGATTTTACTTTTATTTTATAATTATTCTGAAACTTCTTCAGTTTCATCTGCTTCTTCAGCACTTGCAACTGGTTCATCATCAGTGCTGTTATATTTATCTAATACTGCACTTTCGATTTTGTCTCTTGCACCTTGATTAATTGGATGAGCTATATCTTTATGCTCTCCGTTTAATTTTTTCTTGCTAGGCATAGCAACAAATAAACCTTTTTGGCTTTCTATAACTTTTATTTCACGAACTACAAATTCGTTATCTAATGTTATTGAAGCTATTGCTTTCATCTTTCCTGAATCTACTTTCTTTAAATGCACGTCTGTTATTTGCATTATTGAGCACCTGCCTTCCACTGTTTTTAGTTATATGCAAAATTTATAGTTTTATACATATACATTTATTTTATTCTCCATAATATGTCTTTTTCCTTCTTTATTATACAAAATTTTACATTTTTTATTTGTTTTTTAAAATATTTTTATTTGTAATTTATATAAAATTTCATTATCACAGAAAATAATATTTATAATGTATAAAAAGTATTGAAAATGTTTGAATTTTCTTATATAATGTGCATAAAATACTTACAAAAGGAGATGTACAATTTTGACTACTTTAAATAACTTAGGACATTTTAAAAATATACATATGATTGGGATCGGCGGAACTAGTATGAGTGGTATTGCAGAAATACTTAATTTCTGGAATTTTAAAGTAACTGGTTCTGATGCTTCTGATTCAGAAAACATAGAAAAACTTTTAGATCATAATATTCCAGTTACAATTGGGCATGACCTAGAAATGGTTGAAAAGGCTGATATTGTTATATACACTGCTGCTATTGCTATTAATGACCCAGAACTTGTTAGGGCAAGAGAATTAAATATTCCTACTATAGAGCGTGCTGATTTTTTAGGAGAAATTACAAAGGCTTTTTCTGATACAATTTGCGTTTCTGGTACACATGGAAAAACTACTACTACTTCAATGATTTCTACTTGTTTCATTGAAGGAAAAATGGATCCCACTGTTCAGGTTGGTGCAATTTTAAAACAGTTAAATGGGAACTATAGAATAGGAAATAGTGAATTTTTTATTTTAGAAGCTTGTGAATATGTTGAAAGCTTTTTAAAATTCGCACCTAAAACAGAGGTTATTTTAAATATTGATAATGATCATTTAGATTATTTTAAAGATTTAAATCATATTATTTCTGCATTTGAAAAATATGTTAAACTTCTTCCTAAAAATGGTTTACTTGTTATTAATGGCGATGATAAAAACTGTTTGAATTTATCTAGATTAACTAGTGCGCGTTCTGTAACTTTTGGTATTGAGAATCAAAAGTCTAATTTTGTTGCACGTAATATTAATTTTGACTCAAATGGATTTCCATCATTTGATATATATTATAATGATACGTTTTACAAAACTGTTAAATTATCAGTTCCTGGGCGTCATAATGTTATGAATTCTCTTGCTTGTACTGCAGTTTGCCATATGTATGGATTATCTAAGGATACTATAAAAAATGGTCTTCTTTGTTTTACAGGTGCTAATAGAAGATTTGAATTTATTGGCAAGTTTAATACTAATATTTCTGTTTTTGATGATTATGCTCATCATCCAACTGAAATTAATGCAACTTCTTCTGCTATGAAAGGAAAAAAATATAATCAATCTTGGGTTATTTTTCAGCCACATACTTATAGCAGAACAAAAAATCTATTGCCTGAATTTGTTAAATCTTTAAAAGGATTTGATAATATTATTATTACTGATATTTATGCTGCAAGAGAGAAAAATACATTTAATGTATCTTCACAGGATTTAGTTAATGCACTTAATGAAAGTGGTAAAACCGCTCTTTATATATCTGATTTTGATGATATTGTTAAGTATGTTAGAACACATGCTTGTAACAATGATATTGTATTAACAATGGGGGCTGGAACGGTTACTAATATTAGTAAAATGATAATTGATAAATAAGTTTAGTTCCATTTTTTATAGAAAGATAATTGAAAAACAAATTAAAAAATTTTCTTCTGAAAATTTGTTTTATTTGAATATTATTACTTTATAATATAGAGTTAAATTGAGGACAAGGGTTTAAATCCTTGTCCTTTTTATATCTTATATAAGATATAAATTATAATAATAATCCAATCTTTTTTTATCCTTGTCCTTTTTATATCTTATTTAAAATAAAAATTTATTTCTCTGAAGAACAACGTTTTGGTCCTTGTCCTTCTTATTTTCTTATTTAAAATAAAAATTTATTTCTCTGAAGAACAACGTTTTGGTCCTTGTCCTTCTTATTTTCTTATTTAAAATCCTCGATGCTTAACTCTGGATAAGTAAATATTTTTCCGTTTTCTACAATTTCTCCTGTTGCAACATGATCTTTATTCATTGTTTTTGATCCTTTTAAAAAGTATTTATACTTTATTCCTGTGCTTTTTTTAATTTCATTTGCTGAACTAGAATTTATTATTGGATCATCCCAGGTTGTATCTATTCCATACCATTTACCACCAATATAGACATAGTTCCAGGCATGCTTTTCTTCTTTTTGAGATATTGAATCCTGTCCATTACCACATACTATAATACATGGAACTTCAAGCCTATCCATTAATATTTTAAAGGCTTCTGCATATCCTTCACATATTGCATTTTTTTGTATTACAGCACCATATGCATTGTTTTTGTTTACATTCGCCATTGCAGTATCATAAACAACATTATCTACTATCCAATCATGTGCTGCTAATATTTTTTCGTAACTATATGTGTATTCATTTTTTTCTAATGGTATTGATTTAACTATTTGGTCTGTTATTTGATCAAATTCTTGTATCGCTGTTTCTATTTGCTCTTTTGTTTGAAAACCATCAGCATAATAATTTCTATTTTCACCTTTTCCAATTGATACATCATATGTTGTTCCTGTAATCGTTTTTGTAGTTGTAGTTTCTAAAAAGAATTTATTTCCATCTAAATAAAATAGTTCTGGTCTATCTTTTGAAAATGCATCCCATGCATCCTGAAAAGCTTGATGTAGAATTATTTGTCCATTTTCTTTTGCTGCAATATCGTTTAGTTTTGTTGGTAAATTTATTTTTTGAACTCCAGATTTAAAGTTTTCAATGTTGTTTTCTAAAACCATATACATTGTTTTAGAATTTTCATCCAATTGTATATAGTGATAGTTTTTTGACTTTTCTAACTCGTTTTTAAAATTTTCATCCTTTAACTCTATAAAATTTATATCTTTCTGTCCTAAAATGTATTGTTTGAATTTTTTTTCAATTTCCTCTATTTGAATTTTTACTATTTCATCCTTGCTTAAATATTTTACCCCTAAATATATTGAAAATAATATTATTGTTATTATTAATACAAAAGTAATTATTCCTTTTAAAAAATTAAGTATTTTTTTTATCATGTTTTTCTCCATTCCTTTTTGTTTTCATTTCTATATTTAATTATATCATTATTAATTTTTTTAGTAAAGGAATTTTTTATTTGACCTCTCTCATTTCTTTTATCATTAGATCTCCGAAAACTGCATAGCCTTGAGTAGGGTCTGAAACTAGTACATGTGTTATTGCACCGTACAAATTTATCACCTTGTATTATTGGACTTCCGTGACATTCCGTTGAACTATTCCACCAGTTTTTTCTATTAAATTCTGATCTGTTATTTTTATCAACATACTTTTATTATCATAATTATTCCCTGCATATATTTTTTTTATCTCAATTTCAAATTTTTCTATTTTTCCTGTTTCTAATTCACATAATATATATGCTTTGCCTTCTTTTATCTCATTTCTAAGAGCTACTTGAATCTCTTCTGATTCCTGTTTTATTTGCATATTTATTAATTGTGATACATTTCCAAAAATTCCAAAATTTGTATTTTTGATTATATCCCCTATTTTTATCCCGTTCGAAATTATTCCTCTAATTTCCCCTGGTTTTCCTTTTTCTCCCTTTATTACAGATAATATTTTACTTGTTATTAATTCTCCATTTGATATATTAATTATATCTCCTGTATCTATATCTGTTATAGGGTGTCCTAATGCTGCAAATTTTCCTGTTGTTGGTTCGTAAAAAGTAACTGTTCCAACACCTTCTGCTGCATCTCTTACCCAAAGTCCTATTTTGTATTCGTTTTCTCCAGTTTTTACTGGTGTTATATTTGTTTTAATTATTTTTTCTGTTTTCTCTTCCATATATTCAACCTGTAATGTTTTACCATTAGAATTGTTTACACTTTTTATTAGTTGTTCTGTATTTTTAATTTCGTTTCTATTTATTGATATAATTGTGTCTCCTTCTTCTATTCCAGTGTTTTCATATGGTTTTTGTTTGTTGTTGTTTTGATCTTGTATTTCTGACATTCCAACAACTAGAACTCCTTTAGTGTATAACCTTAGACCTATTGATTTACCAAGTGGAATTACTTTTGTTTTTGGAATTATATTTACATCAATTTGTTTTAATGGTATCGCTCCAAATAAGTCTAGTGTTATTTTACTTGTGCCTATCTTGGGTGTTATATTATTATCTTCAAAAGCGGATTGTACAGTATTTTGACTTGTAGTTGATATTGTTGCTTTTTCTTTTACATTGTATTTAATCGTTTCAGTTTCTGCATAATTATAATTTTTTTGAGTAATTGTTATTCCAAAAAATGTATTTAATTTTAAATTTTCTCCTTGAAAAAGAATTATATTGTTTGGTAAATATACTATACTACAAAAATAAGTATAGATTACAAGCATTAAAAAAATTAATAAAATTGGTTTTATTTTTTTCATAAACTCACCTATGTTTAAGTTACCCAATTTTATTAATTTTACACATTCTATTAAATTATATTTTTTTAATTATAATAATTGTTTCTGTTTATTCTAATTCTTTATATTTAATGTATTAAATTGCTACTTCTTAATTATTTTTATTATATCTACTATTCCTTATTTGACTAGATTTTATAAATCTATTGTTATTTCTACCACACAAACCTTCATTTTCTATATCATTTTCAATTTCATCAGGTTGATCTATAATACAATTATTTCTGCAAGGATTAAGACAAGAATTTGTATTATTTCTAATTAGACAACAGATAAATCTTGTTAGTAATGCTGTAAGATACGATATTATAGTATAAATTATTGCATATATTAAAAATCCTTCATCAAATGCTGCAAATGTAACAATTAAATATATTGCAAATGCTGTTGCTGCTACTAATATAGGACTTTTTAGAATTTTTTGTAAAACAACAGATAGTATTATTGTTGCTACTGGTAAAGCAAAGTATATTAATAAATCACCCATATTTATCCTCCGTTTTTGTTTTAGTATGTTTTATACTATATTATATGAGATAATTTTTTTATGTGCTACTATTTAATTCTTTTGTTTGGTTCATTTTTATTGCTTTGTTACTTTTACCTGCTTTATTTTTATTTTCCTTTATGCGATTTTATTTGCTTCGTTTTTATTCTTTAGGTATTTCCTTAAATCTTTTTATTTTTGCTGTTGTAGTTTTTTCCATTGGTTCATCAGTTAACACTAAATTTTTAATATATTTATATGTTGCTAAATCTTTATTAATTTCTTTTATATCCTTCCAGACTATATCTTTTAATTGATCTATTGTTTTTCCTTGGTGGAAATGTTCCATATATTCTTTATCATATACTATTTTGGCCGAAACCACTAAATCGTCTTCTTTTGGCATACCATATACCATGCTTTCTGATACATATGGTAAATTATTAATAATTATTTCCAATTCTTCTGGATAAACATTTTTACCGTTTTTTAAAACTATAACATTTTTCTTTCTTCCAGTTATAAATATATATCCATCTTCATCTATTTTTCCTAAATCTCCAGTATGAAACCAACCATTTATAATTACTTCTTTTGTTGCTTGCTCATTTTCGTAATATCCCAACATAACATTTGGGCCTTTTGCTATTATTTCTCCTATACCTTCACTGTTTGGATTATCAATTTTTATTTCAACATTATACATTGGAAGACCTATTGAACCATATCTTATTGCTTTTTCGTTTTCTGCTGCTAAAACCGGAGATGTTTCTGTTAAGCCATATCCCTGTACTGTTAGAATTCCAAAGTCATTAAATGCTTCTGCAACTTTTTTATCTATTGCTGCTGCACCACTTACTATGAATCTTATATTTCCTCCTAATTTATTTATTATGTCTTTAAATAATTTTCTTCTTATATCTATTCCAATTTTTAATAATGCTTTACTAATTTTTATTGCTATTTTTACTGTTTTTGTTTTTCCTTGTTTTTCTATCTCTAGCATTATTTTTTTATACATTGCTTCTATTAATAATGGTACGCAAACAAATACTGATACTTTATATTCCACTAGATTTTTTTGAATATATTTTAATCCATCACAAAATACATTACATGCTCCATTTGATAAAAAGAACATTAGTCCTGCAATTCCAAATGCATGATGAAAAGGTAAAAAAGCTAAATTCACATCTGTATCATAAATTTTTTCTGCAACATTTAGTGCTGTTATATTTTCTACAATATTTCTATGTGATAACATTACTGCTTTTGATATTGAAGTTGTTCCTGATGTGAAAATTATTACACTCATTTTTTCTGGGTCTATTTCTATTTTTTGACAATCTATATTTCCTTTTTCTACAATTTGTTTTCCTTTTTCTAATATTTTACTTAGATTTTTAAATTCTTCTGTTTCATCCATACAGATAAATTCTGTTACTTTTGTTTTATTGTTTTCTTTTAAATTTTTCATTATATTTACATACTCTTTATCAAATATAACTATGTCTGCATAACTTCTTTGTAATAATGATTCTATTTCGTTTACTGGAAGGCCTTTATCTAATGGTACAACTATATTCCCTATTGATAGTGTGGAAAAATATGTTAAGCACCATTCATATCGGTTTGGACTTATTATTGCTATCCTCTTATCTTTAAATCCTGAGTCTATAAATCCTGTTTCTAATGCAATTATGTCCTCTTTAAAATTTTTATATGTTATATCAATATATTTATCGTCCTTTTTTAGTTTAAATGCTAATTTGTCTGAATGTAATGAAGTTGATTTTTCTATTAAATCTCTTATATCTTTATATTTAACTTCTTTATATAACCTTTGATATTTATTCATATTTTATTTCCTTTCATATAAATATATTTTAGTATAATGTTTTTTTGTTTAAATATGTTTTAGTACAAAATTTTTTCTCATTTAAATATATTTTAGTATAATGTTTTTTATTATATTTAAATATGTTTTAGTATAATATTTTTTTCATTTAAATATATTTTAGTATAGTATTTTTTATTTCATTTTATCAAAAAAGAGCTTGTTATAATGTATAAAACTTTCGGTTTCAAAATTATATAAGCTCTTTTGTTACATTATTTTTTTATTGTATTATTGTAATCTCAGTAAAATTAATTTTTTTTAAACTCTACATAAGATATTTTATAAAATATTTTTTATATTGTTTTATGTTTATCAATAGAAAATAAACATAAGGAATTAACCCTATGTTCATTTTATTATTCACTAAAATTAAATTCATCCTTAAATTTTTCTTTAAACATTTCAAAAACTTTACTTAAGATTGTTTCATCTTCAACACTTACATATGATTCTTCTTCTTCAGAATCTGTGTCTTCTAATTTTAATATAACTACTTCTCCTGAATCTTCTTCATCTTCTTCTACTGGAAGTAATACTACATATTCTTCATCTTCATATTCTATTAAATCTAAAAATTCGAATTGAACATCATTTCCTTCCTCATCATTTAAAACTATTATGTTATCGATTTCTTCAGTGTTTTGTACATTTTCTAAATCTTCACTCATAACTAAAATTTCTCCTTTCAAAATTATATTATAATTGGTTTTTGTGTTATAATTTGTGCAATTTTTCAATTATAATATTTTGTATGTAAATATTATTTGCACTTTTACATATCATATACTATTTTTGCAATTAAATCAACTATTTTTCAATTTATTTATGTAACTTTCTAAAATATATACTGCTGAAATAGTGTCTACGATGTCTCTTTTCTTAAATTTGTTTATTTCAAGAAAATTCATTGTTTTATGTGCTGCAACTGTTGTTAATCTTTCATCAATTTGTTCAATCTGTATTTTATTAAATTTACATTTTAGCTTATGTATAAATTTTTCTGTTGCTTCTGCTCTTTGTGTCTTACTTCCATCCATATTATATGGCATTCCGATAACAATAATTGTTACTTCTTTTTCGTTTATTATTTCTTCCAATCTCTTTAATACGATTTTGTCATTTCCTTTATGATGTATAGTTTCTAATCCTTGAGCGGTTATTCCAAGGCTATCTGTAAGTGCAAGACCTACTCTTGCATCTCCATAATCTATTCCAAGAGCTCTCATTAATTATCTTCCAATCCTATATAATTTTTAACCATTTTTTCTAAAAGTTCATCTCTTTCTACTTTTCTAATTAGATTTCTAGCATCTTTATGGCTTGTTATATATGTAGGATCTCCAGATAAAATATATCCTACTATTTGGTTGATTGGATTATATCCTTTTTCAACAAGTGCCTCATATACTTGTTTTAATATCTCTTGTACTTGAATATTTTTTTCTCTTTCGACTTTAAAGCTTACTGTTTCGTCCATAACTATACCTTCTCTCTTATTAATTTTTTATAAGCATAAAATATTTTTTTTTAATATATTTCATATTATTTTTTAAAAATGAAATTTTTTATTATTACTTCTATTTTTTATAAATAAATTTATTTACTGTTCTTTTTTTTTATTTATAAATGAAATTATTTACTGTTTTCTTTATTATTTTATAAATGAATTCATTAACTGTTTATTATGAAAATTTCTTATAAACATGTAATTTTATTTTCTTTTTGATCTGTTGTGTCTAAGTATTCTTCTAATTTTTTTATTACTTGTTCTATTCCTGTTCCTTTATAATATGTTGTTATTACAGCATTTATTTTTGGTGTTACTACAATTCTTTTTTTGTTTTTTGGATTGTAATCTTCTTTTGGTTTAATTCTTGATGCTTCAATTTTTGTTTTTATATCTTCCATAAATATTTCCACTCCGCTTATATCACTTCCTGAAAATACTATTGCAAATTTAGGTCCGCTGTATCTTACAACAAAATATTCTGCTGATAGGTTTTCTGTAACAATTTTTGTTACTTTTGATATTACAGCATCCCCTGTTTTTCTGCTTACTATATTATTAATTTTTGTTAGATTTGTAATATTAAACAAGCATACTGCTGATGTTGGATATTTATCTATTGTTTTTCTTGCTTGTCCATATAGGAATTCTGCTGATTTTAAGCCTGAAACTGTGTCTTTTCTTACAATATTTTCTATTACTTTTTGATTTTCTATTGTTTTTAATACAGCTACAATATTGTTTTTTACTACTTCTAATACAGTTGTATCTACATTATCAAACTCATGAGATTTACTTCCTTCTATTATCCAGTAACCTATATATATATTATCTATATACAAGGGGAAAAACATTGCTGCTTTTGCCCTTGCAAATTCCATTTTTAAATATGGTAATCTTTCATTTTCATTATTTATAGTTATATATTTAGGTGTAGCTGTTTGTATACTGTCTGTAAATACTGGCTCGGTTTGAAGATTTCTTAATGTTTCCCAGTGTTTTTCTTCAACATTAGATGCTTTAATTTTATATTCTGCTCCATCATAGACAACAATTGTGGAATATTTTATTTCGTATCTTTCTATTAATATTTCGTTTATTTTTTTGATTTTTTCATCAGCACTTATACCATCACCAATTGTATTAATGAAATCTTGTAAAACACTAAGACTTGTTACTTTTTGGCTCGTATTATTTAATTCTATTAATTTCTTTTTTAATCCTGCATTATATATTATTAATCCAATTATTGCTGCTACTAGTACAATTATGCTAAACCATATTCCTATTCCCAATTATATCACCTCTTTATCTGTTTTTTTTCATATTATTTAATGTTGAATTCATATCATCTGAAAAATTATTTTTTCCTGAATTTAATTGTTTATTTTTTTTTTGTTTTTTTCCACTTATTAATGGATATACCATATTTCCTAATGTAGTTAAACTTGTAATGAATTTTTTTGAACTTCCTTTATATGATATTTTGCATTTTATTAAACTTTCTAAATAATTTGAATATATTTGTTCCTCAAATGGTATTGTGGCATATTTTATTTTTTCTCTATTAAATAGTTCTGTCATATATGTCATACCTGGGTCATTATATACTGACATTCCACCAATTAATACTTTTTCATTTACACCATTTACTTTAACATTTTTATTTATGACTGCTCTTAGTTTTTCAGGTTCTAACATATTTTTTAGTTTTAAATCTCTTAAAAATGCAGTTAATGGTTGTATTGTTAGAACATCAAATGTTTGTACTAAATATATTTCTTGTGATGCTTTAAAGTAAATTGGAGATGTTTCAAAATCACAATCTAATAGTATTAAAGAATAATTATTTAAAAGAGTTTCTAACATTCCATTTACATCTTCTAATGGTTCTGTTTCTCCTGGTAATGAAGTATATACAGTTAAGTTTTTATTAACTTGTATTCCTTGTGGTATTCCTTTTTTAAGGTTTTCTAAACTGTTATATGCTTTTTTTCTTAACTCTTCTTCATTTTCTGTGTAAATGTAATATGCATTTCTATTTTTTGTTAAGTCTAATATTACTGTATTTATTCCTTTTTCTGAAAACATTTTTGCAAGATTATTTACTATAAATGATGTTCCATTTTTTGATGTGCCTACAAATGATACTATTTTTTTATCTCCAGTTATTAAGCTATCAATACTTAAATCCTTTATTGATGTTGTTATTCTTTTTTCTGTTTCAGTTTCACTTCCATTTCCCATTCCAGATATTACATTATTGATATTATTATCTGGAATTTGAATAGATTTTGGCTGTATTATTGTTGAGTCTAATGATTTATAATTTGGATTTTTTATTTCTTCTGTATTTTGGTTAATTATTTTTCCTACCATATCATCATCTTCATCATCTTCTTCATCTTCTTGAACATCTGATTCATCATCAAGAAAATCTTCTTCTAGGTCTTCGTCAAACTCTTCTTTTAAATCTTCTTCTAGGTCTTCTTCAAGCTCTTCATTTAAATCTTCAATGTCTTCTTCATCATTTATATCTAAATCTTCTTCAAGATCCTCGTCTAATTGTTCATCTAGTTCATCTTCAAATGAAGGTAACATATTATCGTCTTCATCAGGATCAAAGTCTTCTTCATCTAGTTCATCTTCTTCATCTTCTTCAGCATCTATTAATGTTGAATTATCGTCTTCTGCTTCGTCTTCTAGTGAAGGTAGCATATTATCTTCTTCATCAAAATCAAAGTCTTCATAATCTTCGTCAAGATCTTCTTCTAACAAATCTTGTTCTAATTCTTCTTCTGATTCTTCTTCTGATTCATCTTCTGATTCTTCTAGTGATGGAAGTATGTTATCTTGTTCTTCAAAATCAATATCTTCATAATCTTCGTCAAAGTCTTCGTCATCCAGATTTTCATCATCTGCTGATGGCAAAATGTTTTCTTCTTCATCATCTTCGTCGAAATCTTCATCATCCAGACTTTCATCATCTACTGATGGCAAAATATTTTCTTCTTCATCATCTTCATAATCTTCATAATCTTCATCATCTTCTAGTTCAGAGTCTTCTTCCAATTCAAAATCTTCTTCATCTTCTAGTTCAGAGTCTTCTTCTACTTCAGAGTCTTCTAAGTTGATGTTTTCTTCTAGATCATTTTCTTCTTCTAAATCATCATATTCATAATCTTCTTCTAAATCTTCGTCTTCGTAATCTGAATCTTCCAAATCTTCATCATCTAAATCTTCTTCTAAATCTAGGTCTTCATCATCTAGTTCATCTTCCAAGTCTATATCGTCGAAATCATCTTCTGAATCTTCTTCTAATTCCTCATCAAAATCAAAATCTTGATCATCTAATTCTTCATCTAGATCAGTTTCGACAATATTATTTTCTTCAAAATCTTCTTCAGAATCTATGTCCTCATAATCATCTTCATTTGAATTATTTTGTATATCTTCTTCACTCTCTAGAGAAGGCAATATATTATCTTCATCTTCTTCATCATCTAAATCTATATCATCTTCTTCAACATATTCTTCATCTAATTTTTCATCTGAATCTGTAACTTGTTCATTATCATATTCATCTGATTCAATGTCATCATAGTCTTCATCAAGATTTATATCATCGTAGTCTTCATCATCTAAATATTCTTCTTCTATTTCTTCTACTTCGTCTAGATCTTCTTCAAAATCTTCGTCTAGTTCTTCGTCAATATCTTCGTCTATGTCTTCATCAATATCTTCGTCTATGTCTTGATCAATATCGTCTAGATCTTCATCAATTTCTTCGTCTAAGTTTTCATCAGAATCTATAACATCATCTTGTTCATATTCGTCTGCTTCAATGTCATCATGATCTTCGTCTAGATCAAGTTCTTCAAAATCTTCCTCATCTTGGTTTTCATCTAATGGCAATACATTTACTTCTTTTTTAGTTTCTGGTTCTATTAGATTTTGTTTTTTATTATTATCAGAGTTTCCTGAAAAATCAATCTCTTCAATGTTGTCATTATCTGAAAAATCAACTTCTTCTATGCTGTCATTATCTGAAAAATCAAAGTCTATAAAATCTGCTAACAAATCTGTTTCTTCATTTGTATTTTTTACTTGAGTGTTTTTTTCATTATCATTATTTTCATTTTGATTATTATTTTCCTCATCTTTTTCTTGAATCTTTCGTGGTCTTCCTCTTCCTCTTTTTACTGGCTCATTTATCTGCACTTCTAGGTTTTTACGAGGTCTTCCCCTTCTTATTTCTTTGTTTTCTGATTCCAAATTTTCTTCCTCAGCTTTCTCAGCTGCTATTTGTATAAGTTTCTCTAATTCTGCATTTTTAGCTGCTTGTTTTAATCTTTCGTCTTCTGCCTTCTGCTCAGCTTGTTTTCTTAATTCTTCCTCTTTAAGAATTCTTTGCTCTGCTTGTAGTCTTAGTTCTTCTTCATTACGTGCTTTTTGTTCAATCTCTTGTCTTAATATAAGTTCATTTTGAACTTTTTGTTCTATTTCTTGTCTTAATTTTAATTCCTCTTTTATTTTTTGTTCAGCTTCTTTTCTAAGTTCTTCTTGTACAGCAATTTTACTCTCAGCTTGTTTTCTCAATTCTGATTCTTTAAGAATTCTTTTTTCTGCTTCCTGTCTCAATTCTTCTTCTTTACGAACTTTGTTTTCTATTTCTTGTCTTAGCTTTAATTCCTGTTGTATTTTTATTTCGTTTTCTTTTTTGATTTTTTCTGCTTCCTCAACGCTTTTTAATAATTCCGCTTTTAATTTTACTGTTTCAGCTATTTGTAGTTCTAATTCTTTTCTTAATTTTAAGTCTTCTGCCTTACGTTCAGCTTCAATTCTCATCTTTTCTTCCTCAATTTTACGTTCCGCTTCTATTCTTATTCTTTCCTCTTCTGCTTTACGTTCAGCTTCTCTTCTTATTCTTTCCTGTTCAGCCCTATGTTCAGCTTCTTTCCTAATTCTTTCTTCTTGAGCTTTACGTTCAGCCTCTATTCTTAGTCTTTCTTCTTCAGCTTTACGTTCAACTTCTTTTCTAATTCTTTCCTCTTCGGCTTTACGCTCAATCTCTTGTCTTATTTTTTCTTCTTGAGCTTTACGTTCTGCCTCTTGTCTTATTTTTTCTTCTTCGGCTTTACGCTCAATCTCTTGTCTTATTTTTTCTTCTTGAGCTTTACGTTCTGCCTCTTGTCTTATTTTTTCTTCTTGAGCTTTACGTTCTGCCTCTTGTCTTATTTTTTGCTCTTCAATTCTTCTAATTGCTTCTTGTCTAATTCTTTCTTCTTCTTGTTTCCTGATTTTTTCCATTCTAATACGTTCTTCTTTAGCTTTTTGTTCAGATTCTTGTCTTATTCTTATTGCATCTAATTTCATCTGAGCTTCTTTTCTTAATCTCTGTTCTTCTGCTCTTCTTGCTGATTCTTGTTTTTGTCTTATTTCTTCTTCAATTTGTTTTCTATATTTTTCTTCTTGGATTACTTTTTCTTCTGCTGCTCTTTTTTCTTGGCTTAATCTTTCTTTTTTAGCTGCTATTCTTTTTGCTCTTTCTTCAGCAATTCTATCCTCAAAATTATTTGTATTACTATCTATTACATAATCTTTTTTAATTATATTAGAACCAATTTGAGTTGGTATTATTACTGGATTACTTAATTTTTTATTACTATTCAATTCTTTTTCATAATAATTTTTAATTTCCATATCATCATCTTCAGCAGGTTTTTGAGTCATTATATTTGCTTCTTTTCCAATTAATCTCAAATATTCTTCTGAATTTTGTTCTAAAATTTTCTTTGTTTCTATAGTTAGAAATGGAATAATTAATCTAACCTGTTCTTCTGTATATTGTGCTAGAATTTTCTTAAAACTTTCTACACTTTTAACAGGATTATTACCAATTTTTCTATAGTGAACCAATATATTTCTTATTTCTGATTCACTTACACCACTTGTTTCTTTTTCTGATTTATAATCAATGTCTGCAGATTCAACTCTATAATAAACTTTTGCTTCTTTTTTACTTCTTGGTTTATATATTAAATCACTTACTTTTTGTATACTTCTATCCGAACCTAATAAAGAGCTGTAAATACCAATTCCAAAAAATTTTATCATTATTGGATCCATTTTACTTCTTCTGTCTGTACAGATTAAAATAATTGGAATGTCAGCTCCTGCATTATTTACTGCCTCATCACTTATAGTATCTAATTTCTCAAAAATAAATTTATCTATTTCTTGATAATTATTAGATGAAAACATTTCTAGATCTTCACTTATTACTATTCTATCGTATGATTTATCTTTTTGTAATTCATTAATTATCGCATTAAAGTAGTATACATTTTTACTTGATATGATTTCTTTGTAATCTTGTTGATATTTTTTTGATATTTGTTCAGAAATCTTATCATTACTTACCGCAAATAAAACTTTCATTTGTTACCCCTCCACTAATCTAAAAGAAATTTATGATACTCCTGATTTTACAACAATTGCGAAAATCAAAGGTAATACTTGGCATATTACTCCAATTGTTATTATTGCTATCATTGTAGAAAATCCTTTATCTCTTACATCTAATTTTCTAATTCCTATTACATATTGGTATATCGCGCTTATTGCTATTCCAATAAAAACTAATGGTATACTATAAAGTCTTACTTTATTTAATATGTATGCTGCTGTTCCATATGCGTCTGAACCATAATCTTTTTTATAATCTTCTATTGAATTTAATTCTCTTTCTTTTATTTCTATTAATTGACTAGTACCTTCTTCTGTTACTACTGATTTTTTGCTTTCATTTTCTGCTGCATTTACTACTGAAAAGCAACTGATAATCAGTATAGCTACAATAAAAAAAATGGCTATCCTTTTTTTCATTTACTTTCATATCTCCTTCCAAATTCTATTATAAATTTTTAATATTTTACTTATAATATCATACAATACAAAAATAAAAATAGCAAGGAAATAAAACCATTTTTTTAATATTTTTAACATTTTTTCTTATTATATATAGAAATTATAATTTTATACATTTATAATGTTTTCATAAAATTTATATACACAAATTTATTTATTTGACAAATATTTTTAAAAATATGTTCTTTAAAATATTATTCATTTAAATATTTACTAGTATAAAAGAGATTATTGATTAAACAGTTTTGTTTTTTCAATAATCTCTTTTATTTTCAATACTATAATTAAACACTCTAAAGCTTAATAATTAGGTTTATTTGCTTATATTTATATTTCATTATTATATATTAAACAACCTAATAATTGAATTCATTTACTTATAAGTTTATATTTTTTTATATTTTCAATTATTAAAAGTTTTAATTTCAGTATTTTATTTATATATATTTATATAATTTTTTATTTTAATACCAACTATATTATATGTTTAAATTTCAGCATTTTTTTATATTTATAAAACTTTATAGTTTAATTCCACCTATTTCATCTTTTTTTATATATTTATAATCTTCATCGTTTTTGGTAAATATATATGCTGAAAACAATGCAGTTAACGGAACAGCAAAAAGGATTCCAAGGCTTCCTACAATTGATTGTAATACCTCTACCACTATCATTTCTGTATTAAATAAAAATAGCATATTATTATTATAAATACTTAATAATACTACTGTAGCTATGGAACTACCAACATATGCCAATATAAGAGTATTTGTCATTGTTCCTATTGCATCTCTTCCAATGTTCATTCCAGATTGCATCATTTTTTTTGCTGTCTTCTTTTCCATATTTTCTGAAAGTTCATTCATAGCTGAAGAAATTGACATTGCAACATCCATTACTGCACCTAGTGAACCAAGTACGATTCCGCTCCATACAATTCCTATTAAATCCAATGGTTTATTTAATTGTGCAGCTACTAGAAATGCATATTCTTCATCAACAAATCCATTTACTTTTAGAATTTTGCTCATTATTATTGCGATTATCCCGGCTACTGCAATACCACCTATATTACCTAAAATTGCACATAATGTTTTTTTATTCCATCCATTAATTAACAATAATGTTGTAAATATTATAAATGACGAAATCACTATTGTTGTTATGTAGACATTTCTTCCATTTATAATTGCAGGAATAAACACACAAAATATTACTAAAACTGTTATTATAAGTGATAATATTGTGAAAAAACCTTTACTTTTCCCTATTAAAACAATTAGTAATAAAAATAATACTACTAGGAAAATCATACCATCACTTCTATAATATTCTGCAAATGTATACTGTGAAGGAATTCCCGATGCTTCAGGTTCAAAATATGTTATTATTTTGTTTCCCACCTTTATAGGTACTTGTTTTATTGCATATGATCCATCAATTGTTTGAACTCCTAATACTGTCTTACCTCTATTTGGTCCTGTTAACAACTTTTGTTTGTATGTTATTGTTGTTATAGAAACAGATGATGTTTCAGTAATTTGTTTTTGATGAACCTCTGTATTTTCTATACTTACAACTTTTCCTCTAAAATAATTCTGTGCTGTATCATCTAGCATTTTAGTTTTATTTGTTCTATTTCCTATCCATATAAACAAAACTGAAAAAATTATCACAATTACAAATGTAATAATATTTTTTCTATTTAGTTCCATTTTTCTCCTCTTTTCTTATATTTATTCAGTATATATTTGTTTTATGCTGAGATCAATTATTCGATTTCTTTATTTAATTGATTAATAATATATTTATCTGTTGGTCCAAAATTATATTTATCAAATTCTGTTTCTTTTATCCATTTATGTCCCGTATCATCTGTAGGTTTTCCATATTCATATTTTGCATCATATACAATCATATTTATTGTTTTTTCTGGATATTCAAAACTTTTTTCTGTTATATAATTACTAACTGATATTTCTATATTTAAATCTTGTTTAACACCTCTTGTTATTGCTTCTTCATCTGTTTCTCCTATTTCGATTTTTCCACATGGTAATTTCCATAATTCATTTTGATTTTCTATATTACTGTTTTTACAAATTAATATTTTTCCATTGTCATCTTTTATTATAGCTGTAACAACTTCTACCATATACATTTCCTCCTTTGTAAGATTTTTTTATTGTTTGATGTATAATTTACATTTACAATCTCCTGTGCTTAAAAAGTCATCACATGGACACAGAGTAGTATCATCTGTTTTTACTTTACAAGGGCAATGCCCTTCTTTTCTATGCAAACCCTCTATTATTTTATTTACATATTCTTTATCTGGATTTAACTGATATCCTTGCATTTATTTAATTGTATACTATATAAAAAAATTATATATTTATATATTGTATACACTCCTTTCTTACATTTTTTATTATATATTTTTCGTTATTTATTTTGTAATTATAAATTAATTATTCTATAATCTTTAATTTTTAATTGATTATTTTTTAATTTAAATTGATTATTTTTAATTATTTATTTTATAATTTTGAATTATCTATTTTATTATTTTTCAAAAATAATTTAATGCACAATTTTTAATCTTAAATAATTTAATGCACAATTTTTAATCTTAAATAATTTATTGCATAATTTTTAAATTTAAATAATTTATATATATTTACTTACTTTTGACACGATTTCTTCTGCATTCAATAATCCTGTTATTGTTTCTACTGGTCTACCTTGTTTAAATATTATCATAGTAGGAACTACTTCTATTCCATATTTTATAGCTAATTCTTGAGCATCATCTATATCAATTTTTGCTATATCAAAATCTGCTCTTGAGTTCCCTATTTTTTCTAAAATTGGTCCTAGCATTTGACACGGACCACACCATGTAGCGAAAAAATCTACTAAAATTGTTTTTTGTGAATTTAGAACCTCACCTTCAAAATTTGTTTTGTTAACATGTTTTATCATAATTATATTTGCACAAATAAAATATTTATGCTCTCCTTTCTTTTCTGATTTTTTAGTATTTTCTAATTTTTTATTAGTTTATTTTCTAGTATATTTTTTTCTATTAATTTTTTGTTTTCTTGTTTTTTCAGAATATTTAATAATTATTTTTAATTTTTTCTTTTCTAATTATTTTTCATTCGTTCTTTTCCATATTTATTATATACTAAATTAATAAATAATATTAAATATGTAAAAGAAATTATAAATCCTGCTAATACGTCACTTGCATAATGAACACCTAAATACACTCTACTTAATCCTATTAAAAGTATTAGCATTGCTGCTATAAAACATACAGCAATTTTTACTTTTTTGTTTTTTATTTTACTTTTGTATATTAAATAAATTAAAAAACCGTAAAAAGCAGCACTTGCCATCGAATGACCTGATGGAAAACTGTAACCTGTTTCGTTTACCAATCTTAATACATTTGGCCTTTCTCTTGCTACAATATGTTTTATCAATAAATTTAATAATGTTATTGTTATTAGATTTATACTCATTATTGTCCCATATTTTTTATTTTTAAATATTAATAGTGCTGCTAAGCATATTGATATTAATATTGTTGCTCCACCAAAACTTGTTATAATTTTTGCTATAATTGTAACTTCTTCTGACATTATTTGTATCAAAAAGTTGTATATTGCTTCATCAAATGAATTTATTGCTAACATTTTTCCTCCTATTATTTAATTTACTTTTTTATTATATCATAATATATTTTTATTTCCATACTTTTTTTTATTTTTCTAAAATTTGTTTTTTATTTGCTTATGTGCTATAATTACATAATATTTTATATAAGGAGGTTAGTCAAATGACTAATACTAATGGCGATTTTATTTCTGAGAATTTCAGCAGTAGCAAATCATTCATTCTTCTCCTAAAGCAAATAGTTGAAAATTACCTAGAATGTTATGACATTAAGCAAATAAAAAAATTTAGCAAAAACGACGAACTTTTACAAGATTTTTTAAAATCCCAACCAGAAATTTTTAAAGAGATTGGAAATTTGTGTGAACAGAATCCGGATATTTACTTGACTCATTATTCCATAAAAAAAAGAGATAAAGATGGAAAATTTAAGGTTGAAATCAAAAAAAATTGTAAATCAGAAGCAAAAAAAAATGAAACTATTAGTGTTTTGGTATTTAAAATATTATAAAGTTTCCTGCAAAACTTCTTATACATTATTAAATTTATTCTGTACTATAGAATAAATTAATGTAATTATAGTATAAGTTAATGTAATTCATAATTTTCTTTTTTTATAGTATTATTTTTATACTATAATATAGACCTGATTTCTAATTGAAATCAGGCCTTTTTTTAAATTATTTAACAATTATATTTTTTATTTTACCACAATATTCTTTTCCTTCGTAACATATTCCTTCTGTTTCACATGTAGTTCCAATCCATTTACCAATAAGAGGTGCAACTTGTTTTACCTCTTTTGCAATTTGTTTTGCAACATCTCTAATTTGCCATTGTGCTTTATTGCAACAACGCAATCTTGTTATCCATTGAACAGTTCTTGCATTCATAGTTGTTAAAACATTACACATTTGACCCCCTAAGTAAAAATAAACTAAATCTTGCTCTAGTATACCTTTTGAGGCAAATTTTTCATACATTTTTTTATTGTTATTAAATATTTCTCTATATTCATCTTCTGCTCCTATTTCTTTAATAGATTCAGGCACTATATAATTTTCTAAATTCCACATTTTAATAAAATCCGGAACTAATAATGAGTGCATACGATGACGAGTTAAATGTGTTAAAATTGATAATGATATTGGAATCTGAAATTGAAAATTTACTTGTTCTAATTCTCTTCTATCTTCTTTTGTCATTATTATTTTCATGAATTCTTTTTTACTATCTGGATTATTTTTTTGCATTTCTGATAATATCTCTTTTGCTTGTTCTTTTGTACATTGATAATAAAACATTACCGCGCTTTCCAAGACTATTTCATCAGGATTTTGTGTATAATTAATAAGTTTTACTTTTTCTAATATTTTAATATCAGGTCTTTCAAAATGTTTTTCTAAGTATTCATATGGTTCCACAGTATGTTCTTCTAATTCATTTATTGAATCTGACAAATATGGAGCGTACTTATCAACTAGGTCTTTTAAGCATTCTCCTAATTCTTTTAATTCACTCATTTTACTTAATTTTCCATATTTTAATTGATAAATCAATTTTTCTAATTCTCTTCCATCTAATCCCATTATTATATTACTATTATAAGAGTATGGCAACATAAACCTTGCGTCTTCTGTTTTTATTCCTCTATCAACAAAACTGCCATATTTATTAAATAGACTTTTCATATATTCATTATATTCTGACTGAATTTCATTGTTTTCTGAATGAATTTCTCCTTCTTTTGTTCTGAATTCTGGAGTATAAAATCCAACTGTTCTAAAATCAACTTCTCTTCTTGATTTTATTGTAAATGATGTTAATCTATTTCCAATAATTGTTTGCTCTATAATTGGTGATACATCACAAATTGCAAAAACAAGATAATCATGTTCTATTATTGATTTATGACCCATTTTAATTATTCTTTTTATTAATTTAAGATTTTTTTCATAATCATCACAGCTCTCTAAAACATCAAATACATTTCCTGGAAATCTTGATAACTTTCCTGCAGCTGCAACTTTTTTTATTCTTTCCTCTACTTCTTTTTCTGAATATCCACCTAATAATTCTACTTTCATTTTTTACTTCCTTTTAATTAAATTTTGATATTATTATACTATATTATTTTTTTTAATTTTTCAACCTTTTTTTTATATTTTGCCATCTATTTCTTGAGCTAATTTACCAATTGCTTTTGTTTCTATTCTTGAAACATATGAGCGTGAAATTCCCATCATTTTTGCTATTTGATTTTGAGTTTTTGGATTTCTTCCATGTAATCCAAAACGTAATTCCAAAATCACTCTTTCTCTATCTTTTAATAATTCTTTCATTTTTAAATATAATTTTTTGATTTGAAATTTCAAATCAACTTGTTCTTCTACACTTTTTTCATCATTTTCTAATACTTCTTGAAGTGTAACTGTGTTATTATCTTTATCATTACCTATAGTATCTTCTAAATAAACTTCTGAATTAATTTTTTTTGTTGATCTTAAATACATCAATATTTCATTATCAATGCATCTTGCAGCATATGTACCTAATCGAACTCCTTTATCAGTTTTAAAACTATTTATACCTTTAATCAAACCTATTGTTCCTATAGAAATCAGATCTTCCTGATCTATGTTATTCAAGTTGTATTTTTTACTTATGTGTGCTACTAATCTTAAATTTCTTTCAATTAAAATATTTTTTGCTTCTTCTTCTCCATTTTTCATTTTTTCGATATATATACTTTCTTCATCTTGTGATAATGGTTCTGGAAATAATGAATTATTTGATATGTATCCAACAACAAAAATTGCCGTTTTTAAAAAAACTAAAAAACCTGTTAAAGTAATAGAAAACATATATTATGGCACCTCCATTTTGGGTATACCTAAATATATGTTTTTGCTATTATTTTTGTGCATGTATCTCTGCAATTTATTTTATATCATCTTTATATTTATTAATATTTTTCTAAAACTTTATTTTCAAATATTTCGTAGATAATTTACACTATTAATGTAGTTTTTATTGTAGTTTTTACTCTGTTCTAAGAGCATTTACTGGATCTTTTTTTGCTGCAACTTTTGCTGGAATTAATCCTGCGATAAGTGTTAAGAACATACTTATTAATACTAGTGCAATTCCTCCGGCTATCGGAAGTGATGCAAGATTTGATACATTTGCTAAAGATTTTATTATTGCATTTATTGGTATTAATAGAATCATAGTAATTAATATTCCAAATAGTCCTGATGTGAATCCAATTATTATTGTTTCAGCATTAAACACTCTTGTTATATCTTTTTTTCTTGCTCCAATCGCTCTTAAAACTCCTATTTCTTTTGTTCTTTCAAGTACTGATATATAAGTTATTATTCCTATCATTATAGATGAAACTATTAATGATATAGCAACAAATGCAATTAAAACATAACTTATCATGTCAACAATTACTGTTACAGAATTCATTAATACACCTACTAAATCTGTATATTCTATAACTCTATCTTCATGACCTTCGTTTTTTTGTTTTTCATTATATTTTTTTATTACTTCTGCTATTTTGTCTTTAGATTCAAAATCTTTTGGATATATGTTTATTTCTTTTGGTTCTTCTAAATCAGCTATTCCCATTTTTTCTGCGTTCAAATCATAATTAGCTAATTTTCCGGTTCCAAATTCTTTTCCTGTAAATATATCAACTTTTTTATTTTCTATTTGCTCTTTTGCCATTTGTGTATTATTTGTTTGATTTACAATATATTTTGTAAGTTCTTTATTATAATATATTCCTTCTTCCATAGATGTTGCCAAAGATTCACTATTTAATCTTATTATTCCTACTATTTTAACATCTACTCCATTTGCTATTTTTTGGGCCATAAATTTTTCGTCTTTACTTTTATCTACCCATATCCCATTTTCTTTTTGATATTTATCTGTTCCTAATAATACTTTATATGTTGTTCCTAAAATATTTTCATATGAATAACTTTTCACTTCTGGTTTAGATTCCTTTTTTTCTCCAGTGTACATTGATGTTACCATATTTACTACTTCAGATTGATCTGCTAATCCCAATGTATATAATGTATAATCTGATATTTCATTATTTTCGTTTACAATTATTGCTACTTCATTATAGTTTTCTGGCCATTGACCAGCTATAACATCATATTGAGTTTTTAGTAATTCTTTATTATCAATCATTTCAAACCATACATTTGGTTTTGAAAATGGTGATGCTGCCATTTTTTCCATTCCTATATTATCTAGCATTTTACTTGGATTTACCTGATATGCTCCTTTTGATAAATCATTTTTATAAACATTAAGTGTTATACCATAATTATATTGAATTGCATTTGCATATTGCTTGATTTCATTTTCACTACTTTCTAAATATTGTTTAAATGATTTTAAATCATTTATTTTTGTACCATCAGTCATCATAGAAATCATTTCTGACATAATGTTGTTTGAATATACTTTGTTTTTATCATGTTGAGTTGATGTTTTTGATGTATCTTGTGTCATCATTCCCAACATTGCATTTGAATTCATTGATGTTTTTTCAATGGTTACTGGATATGATGATAATGTATCTTGTTCTATTGTTTTTACATATTCTTGCACCCCATTTGATAATGAAAGAATTAATGCTATTCCTATTATACCAATACTTCCAGCAAATGCTGTTAAAATTGTTCTTCCTTTTTTTGTCCAAATATTTGTAAATGATAATTTTAATGCAGTGAAAAAATTCATTGATGTTTTCTTTAATTTATATTTAGATTCTTGAATTTGTTCTGTTTCTAATGGATTTGTGTCACTTTGAACTTCTCCATCTTTTATTTGAATAATTCTATTGGCATATTCCTCTGCGAGTTCTGGATTATGTGTTACCATTATAACTAATTTATCTTTTGCAATTTCTGTTATTAATTCCATTATTTGAACTGATGTACTTGAATCTAATGCTCCTGTTGGCTCATCTGCTAATATAATATCTGGATTATTAACTAATGCTCTAGCAATTGCTACTCTTTGCATTTGACCACCTGATAATTGGTTTGGCTTTTTATTTATATGTTCTTTTAGTCCAACTTTTTCAAGAACCTCAGTTGCTCTTCTTTTTTTCTCTTTTGCTGAAACACCACTTAATGTCATACACATTTCAACATTTGCTAAAACGCTTATATGGCCTATTAAATTGTAATTTTGAAAAATAAATCCTATAGAGTTATTTCTATATGCGTCCCATTCACTATCTTTAAATTTTTTTGTTGATTTGCCATTTATTATTAGATCTCCAGAATCATATCTATCAAGTCCTCCTATAATATTTAGCAAAGTTGTTTTCCCACTTCCACTTGTTCCCAATATTGCGACAAATTCTGATTCTCTAAAATTTAAACTTACATCTTTTAAAGCTTCTTGTGTGAAATTTCCAGTTTTATAACTTTTTCTTATTTTTGTTAATTGTAACATACTTCCTCCTTAATTTTTTCTTCTTATTTTAACATATGAATTTTTTTTTAACAATATTTTTTTATTGTATTCCAAAATAGATTTATATATGGAAATTAAAACATTTATTTTTAAGAATACTATTTTATTGTATTCTTAACTAAGTTTTTTTTGGAACTTAACGATATTTGCCTATAATAATAGTGTTTTTATTTGCAGCTAAATTTGTTTATTTCACTTTCAAAAAATTATTCTATTTGCTTATAATAATAGTGTTTTTATTTGTTACAATAATTTGGTGTTTTTTTAAATATGTAAACTTTTTTTTGAGTTTTCCACAAATATTCCACATTTTTTCCACATTTTTCTACAAAGTTATACACATTTTTTTCACATTTTTTCCACAGAACACTTTTTCTTTTTCCTTAAAATCCATCCGTTACAACATTTTTCAGGTATGTACATTTTTACACATTGTCCAGCTTTACCAGGATTAACATAAGTTATTTTTTCATCTGTTTCTATATCCCATAATTTTTCAATTTTAAACTCAATTGATTTAATTTGGTTTGGTACAATAATTTCAATTATATCCCCTATTTCAAGCCTATTTCTTATTTCTACTATAGTTTTTTCAGTATCATATTCTATTATTTTACCTCCAAATTCATAGTCTGGATTGTATTGTTTACCTTCATATTCTTGGAAATCTTTATTATTTTTATCATTAAAATAAAATGTAGTTAGCCCTCTAGTTTTTGTTTTCTCTAATTCTTTTAAGTATTTTGTGTAATCATAATTTTTTGGATTTTCTATATAATCATCTATTGCATTTCTATAAGCATTTACAACACTTGCCAAATAATATTCTGTTTTTAATCTACCTTCTATTTTTAAACTTTTCACTCCCATTTCAATTATTTCCGGAATTTCTTTAATTAAACATAAATCTTTTGATGAGAAAATATATGTTCCATTTTGATCTTGGTCCACTGGCATTAAATTTCCTGGATTATTAGTTTCCTCTACATATACATTATATGACCATCTACAACTTTGTGCACAATCTCCTAAATTTGCACTTCTATTTGCTAAAAAATCGCTTAAAAAGCATCTTCCTGAATATCCAAAGCATATTGCGCCATGTATAAATATTTCTGTTTCTAATTCTTTTGGTGTTTTATTAATTATTTCTTTAATTTGTTCTTTGTTTAATTCTCTTCCCAATATTACTCTTTCTGCTCCATTATTATGCCAAAAATTAGCTGTATGATAACTAACAATGTTTGCCTGTGTACTTATATGAATTGGTATTTTAGGTGCAACCTGTTTAATTATTTCAACAACGCCTCCATCTGCTACTATAACTGCATCTACCTTTAATTCCTGTAACATAATTGCCTGTTTTTTTATTTCTTCATATGTTTCGTCATGTGCAAAAATATTTATTGCTGTATATACTTTTTTCCCAATGCTATGTGCATATTCTATAGTTTTAGCTAAATCATTATTTTCCATTTCGGCTCTGGTTCTTAATGATAAATCTGATGTTCCTGCATATACCGCATCTGCTCCATACATAAAAGCTGTTTTAGCTTTTTCAAAAGAACCTGCTGGTGCTAACAACTCTGGTTTTTTCATTATTTCTCCTCCTTTTTATAATATTGCAATTATACCATATTTTTGTTAATTTTTCTATACTATTTACTTTTTTTAAGTGTTTTGATATTATTAATAAAATAAAGATTGACTAATTTTAAATATATTATATATAATTTAGATATAGCTAAATTTAAAGATGATGAATTTAAAATATTTTATAAAGATAATAAATTTCAGATATATTATAAAGATGTTGAATTTCAGATGTTCTATAAAGATAATTAATTTCCGATATATTATACAGAATTTATAAAATACATAAATTTTAAGATAGTCAATTTAAATATAATATTTCTAACTTAATATATATGTAATACTGCAGAAAATTAAGAGGTTTGTAATGAATAATAATTGTACTAAAAAATCTAATAATAATTATATAAAACTAATTTTATATTTTTTTGTTTTTTCTTTTACTGGCTGGCTACTTGAAACCGCATACTGTTATAGTCAAATAGGTAGATATATTAAACGAGGATTTTTATATGGTCCAATTTGTCCTATTTACGGTTTTGGAGCTTTAATTTTAATTATTTTCTTAAGCAAGTATAAAAAAAAATCTTTTAAGCTTTTTATAACTGCAGCCATTGTTTGCTCTATTTTTGAATATTTTGTGGGTTATATTTTAGATGCAGTTTTTTCTCTAAAATGGTGGGATTATTCTTCTGAATTCTTAAATTTAAATGGGAGAATAAGTATTTTATTTTCTTTTTCTTGGGGAATTATTGCAATTATTTTTATTAATCATGCATTCCCTTTTATTGAAAAACATTTATCTTGTATTTTAAATAAGTTATCATTAAAAAGACAGTATTTATTATCTTTTACATTGATTTTTTTATTACTAACTGATCTTATTTTTTCTTGTATAAAATACATACATCTACCAAGTTTAATTGTTTAATGCTTAATAAATGTTTATATAATCAATAAGGAAAGAAAATTGATACAATTAAAAAATAAGAAAAACAATAAGGAAAGAAAATTGATATAATTAATAAATAAGAAAAACAAAAAGGAAAGCAAAATTGATATAATTAATAAATAAGAAAAACAAAAAGGAAAGCAAAATTGATATAATTAATAAATAAGAAAAACAAAATTGATATAATTAATCAATTTTGTTTTTTTGTAATATTATTTACTTTTTTCTCCTGGAACGGAGATTCCTTTTAATTATTTTTTATATATTAGGTTTTAAAATGATATTTATTATGGAATTTTGAATTAATATTTTTTAATTCTGCTTATTGCTAAACCGTCTCCTACATCTAATATTTCTGTCTCTAGGTTTTTATTATCATTTACATCAACTATATATTGTCTTAAATTTCTTACTGCTGTTCGGTGTTTATGATTATTATAATCACTCATAACATAACCTTTATACAAAATATTATCTGCTATAATTATTCCGTCTTTTTTTATCATTCTTAGTGCTTGTTCCAAAAAGAATGTGTATTTTCCCTTTGCTGCATCTATAAATACAATATCATATTCATCATTTAGTTTTGGAAGTATTTCTAATGCATCTCCTTCAAAAAGGTTTATTTTTTCTGTAACTTCTGCTTTTATAAAATTTTCTTTTGCTTCATTACATCTTTGAAAGTCTCTTTCAATTGTATCAATAGTTCCATCTTTTTGTAAATACTCTGAAAAACAAATAGCTGAATATCCCACAGCAGCACCTATTTCCAAAATCCTTCTTGGTTGATTTTTTTTAAGGATTTTTATAATAACTTCTAATGTATCATCCATTATTATTGGAACTTTATCTTCTAATGCTTTTGCTTTTATCTTTTCAAGTTCTATTTTATTCATTCTAGTTGACCTCTCTATTTTTTTAGATTACTTTATTGGTACTTATTACTTATTGACTTACTTTGTTTTATTTACGAGCTTGTCTTTCACGTGTTCTTGTGTCTAATGTTATTTTTCTAAGTCTAATATTTTTTGGTGTTATTTCTACTAATTCATCTTCATCTATAAATTCAATTGCTTTTTCAAGTGATAATTGAAGTGGTGGAACTAATCTTAATGCATCATCAGCTCCTGATGATCTTGTATTTGTTAAATGTTTTTCTTTACATGCATTTATTGCAATGTCTTCATTTCTAGAGTTTATTCCTATTACCATTCCTTCATACACTTCTGTACCTGGATTTATAAATAATTCTCCTCTTTCTTGTGCATTATATAAACCATATGTTACTGCTGTTCCTGCTTCAAATGCTACTAATACTCCACGTGTTCTAGAAGATATTTCACCTTTATATGGTTCATAGTGATCAAAAACACTGTTCATAGTTCCTGTACCTTTTGTATCTGTAAGAAATTCTGTTCTATATCCAATAAGACCTCTTGCTGGAATACTAAATTCGATTTTTGTATGACCGATTTCTGCTGGTTCCATATTTTTCATTTCTGCTTTACGTTTACCTAATTTTTCAATAACTGTTCCTATTGCTTCATCTGGAACATTTACTGCTAAAGTCTCTATTGGCTCACATTTTACTCCATCAATTTCTTTAAATATAACTTTTGGACGTGAAACTAATAGTTCAAATCCTTCTCTTCTCATTGTTTCTATTAATACTGATAAATGTAATTCTCCACGACCACATACTTCAAAGCTGTCAGCTGTATCAGTTTCTTTTACTCTTAAGCTTACATTTCTCTCTAATTCTTTAAACAATCTATCTCTTATATGTCTTGATGTTATGAATTGTCCTTCTTTTCCTGCTACTGGTCCATTATTTACACTAAAAGTCATTGATACTGTAGGTTCATCTATATCTACAAAAGGAATTTTTTCTGGGTTATTTAAATCACATATTGTATCTCCTATACCTATATCTGAAATACCTGATAGTGCTACTATATCTCCTGCTTTTACTTCTTCTGCTTCAACTTTTTTTAGACCCATATATGTAAATAATTTTGCTATTTTACCTTGTGCTATTTTGTTTTCAGATTTACAAATTGATATTGGCATACCATTTTTTATGCTTCCTCTTTCAACTCTTCCTACTGCTATTCTGCCTAGGTAATCATCATAATCAATGTTTGTTACTAGCATTTGTGTTGTTCCATCCATATCACAATTTGGTGCATCTATTGTACTTATTATTGTATCAAATATACAATGTACATTATCTGTTTCATCTTCTAAATTCATTTTTGCAATACCATTTTTTGCTGATGCGTATATTACTGGAAAATCTAATTGTTCGTCTGTTGCATTTAGTTCAATAAATAATTCTAATACTTGATCTACAACTTTTAATGGGTTTGCTCCTGGTCTATCAATTTTGTTAATTACAACTATTGGTTTTAAATTTAGTGCTAATGATTTTTTAAGTACTTCTCTTGTTTGTGGCATTGGTCCTTCAAAAGCATCAACTAATAATAAAACACCATCTACTGTTTTTAAAACACGTTCTACTTCTCCACCAAAATCTGCATGTCCTGGAGTATCTACTATATTTATTTTTACATCAGAATATATTACTGATGTATTTTTTGATAATATTGTAATTCCTCTTTCTTTTTCTAAGTCATTAGAGTCCATTACTCTTTCTGCTACTTGTTCATTATCTCTAAATATATGGCTTTGTCTTAAAAGTGCGTCTACTAATGTTGTTTTTCCGTGGTCTACGTGTGCAATTATTGCAATATTTCTTATTTTTTCGTTTTTCATTTTCTTCCCCTTTTTTTATTTATTAAAATAATATTACTACTCAGCTTATTCATTTTACCAGTTTCCTAGTTTATGAATTAATAAATCTAAGCCGAGTAGTATATTAAAATACCTAATTAATATTTTTTAGCAGTTATCTTTATTATTCTATGTATTCATTACTTGTTCCTTCTAGTTCTCTTATAGATAATTCTAGCTTTTTATTTTCATTATCTAGTTCTATTATTTTAGCATTTACCTTTTGACCTACTTTTAATATTTCTTCTGGTTTTGCTATTTTTCTTTCTGATATTTGTGAGATATGTACTAAGCCTTCTATTCCTTTGTCCACCTGAACAAAAACTCCAAATGGCATTATTTTAATAACTTTGACTTTTACTATATCACCATGTTTATATTTTTCATCTGCTTGATCCCATGGATCAGGACCTTTTTTTTCATATACAAGCATTAATCTTCGATTTTCTTTATCTGCATTTTTAATTTTTACTTTTATTTCTTGATCAATTTTTAATATGTCACTTGATTTTTTATTTCTTTCCCATGTCATTTCTGAAATATGTAGTAATCCTTGAACTCCATCTATATCAACAAATGCTCCATATGCACTTATACTTGTTACAATCCCTTTATAGGTTTTTTGCATATCTAATTCATCCCAAAATTTATTTTCTTTTATTTTTTTCTCTTCATCAATTAGATGTTTTACAGATCCTATTATTTTTTTTGTTTTAGGATTATATTCTATTATTTTGAAACGCAATTCTTTGCCCTTATAATCATTTATGTTTTCTCCACGTTGTACACCTGATAATGATGCTGGAACAAATATTTTTATATTTTTTGAATAAACTATTAGTCCATTTTCGTTTACCTCTACCACTTTTTCTTTAAAAACTGATTTGTTATTTAATTTACTTTCAAATTCTTTTTTATCAATTTCAAATCTTGCTTTTTTATATGATAAAAGTACATTTCCTATTCCATCATTTAGTTTTAATACTATAGCTGTAATTCTATCTCCTATATTGAACTGATCGGTTGGATTATTTTCTGAATCTAATGGAAATTCTGATTTAGGTATTATTCCATCTGATTTATAACCTATATCAACAAATATTTCTCCATGTGAACTTATATTTACAATTTTTCCTGTTACGGTTTGACCAACAGTTATTTCTTTTAATGTATTATTTAAAAGTTCTTCAAAAGTAATGTTTTCCATAAAATTCCCACCTCTCATTTACTAATGTCCATCGGTAAGTAATTATATCTTATTTTTTCTTGTTTGTCAACATAATAATATCATCCATAACAACCTTTGTTGCTGTTTCTAAATCTTCTTTATTTTGCATGTTATATTGCTCTAAAGTTATTGGTTTTCCATAGTTTAGTACAATTTTTGTAAAAGGTTTAAAAGTACCTTGAATTCCTACTGGTACAATTGGTACACCTGCTCTCATAGCCATAAATACTGCTCCATTTTTTGCTTTAACTTGTTTATCAATTCCGTTTCTAGTTCCTTCTGGAAAAATACCAAGAATTTCGTTGTTTTTTAGTGCTTTTAAAGACCTTTTCATTGCTTCCATATCTTGTGTATTTCTTTTTATTGGAATAATGTCAAATAAGTGTGCAAGCCATCTTATTAATCCAAATCTTGATAAATCATATTTTCCTATGAATCTAATTTTATCCTTACTTAGCAAAACAATTGCTGCCGCATCTAAAGTGTTTACATGGTTTCCACAAATTATATACCCACCTTGTTTAGGAAGATTTTCTGTTCCTAATATTTCTATTCTAAATGCTAATAAATATAAACCTGCTAAAAATGATTTTGTGATTTTTCTTACTACTTTTTTTCTTGTGTTTTCTGGTCTTATTGCATATATTTTCTTTTCTAATTCTTTTTCTTTTTTATGTTTTTTTATCATATCACTTATTTGTTTAATTACTTTTTTTAATGGCAGTTCCGAAGTATTTATTACTGTTGCTCCATCTGCTATTTTAAGTGCACCAAATTCTTTATTTTTATCATTTAAATCTCTTTTTTTCATATCTTCTAATACTTCTTCATACGGAGTATTTATACCTTTTTCCATATTTTGGTTATACCTTCTTTTAGCTCTTACTTCAACATCTGCATCCATATATATTTTAATATCAGCATTTGGAAAAACGATTGTTGTAATATCTCGCCCCTCCATTATTATATCTTTTCCAGAACCAATTTTTCTTTGCATTTCTACAAGTTTTTCTCTTACTTCTTTTATTGCTGATATTTGAGAAACAATTTTTGTTACTTCTGTTGTTCTGATTTTTTCTGTAACATTTTCATCATTTAAATATACTATCTGTTTCCCATTTTCTGTTTTTATATCGATTTTAATACTATTTGCTATTTCAATTATTTTTTCTGTATCAGATATTTCAATTTTTTCTTCAATTGTTTTTAATGCAACACATCTATACATTGCTCCTGTATCTAGATTTGTTAGTTTGAATTTTTTTGCTAAAATTTCAGCTACTGTTCCTTTTCCACTTCCTGCAGTTCCATCTATTGCTACTATAAAAGCCATTTTTTCTCCTCCATATTTAAAATTTAGATTTACGATGTTTTATATTTGGTATCACGATGTTTTATATTTGGTATTACGATGTTTTATATTTGGTTTTACGATGTTTAATATTTATTTACAATAATTATTATTCGGTTTCCTACCTTTAATATTTTAATTTACACTATTTTGTATTTATACTTACAATTTTTTAATTAGAAACTTAGAATTTAATTATAGATATATAATTAAATTTTATGCAACATTTATTCATTTATAGATGTAGTTATTCTGGAACATTTATTCCTTTTGCAACTATATCTATTTTTTGAACATTCATTGCTGTTAATCTTTCTATTTCTTTTTTTGTTTTTTGTTGGAAATCTTTTAATGTATCTAAAATATTATAACCATAATTTAATATTATTTCCATGTATATTGTTGGACCAATGTCTGATTTTTCTACTCTTGTTCTTACTACTTTATATACAGCCTTTTCTTTATTTGCAAGGTGTTCAGCTATTTGTCTAAAAACACTATCTGATATTGTAAAATTTCCTAAATAACTAAATGTTGGTCTTATTATAGATTTTTCTGAAATATACGGTGTTTTTCCCTTACCTTTTGATTTAAATATTTGTAGTGGATCTAATAAATATCCTGAGAAATCTTTTTTAATTTCAAATGTAGGAACTGGTATAACGTGTTTTCCTTCTGTTACTCTTATTCTTTTTGCATCTTCCATTTCTTTTTCTGTTGCAACTTCATTTATATATATTATTTTGCTTATTTCTGGTAGTCCTAAACTAGAAGCTATTTTTTTAACCATGCCATCTGATGTTCCTAAAATTATTATTCCTTCTGGTTTGTATTTTTTAAAAGCTTTTTTCATTTCTTCTTTTTCTTTTTCATCTATAAATAATGCATGTTTTACTGTTTCTATTTTAGTTGGGGCCTTTTTTGCAGATGTTCCAGCAACAACTGCATTATTTTTTATTAATAGACCATCATCTATTATGTAATTTATATCGTTTTCACTTGCTACCATCTGTGCTCTGTAACTTTTTCCTGTACCTGATGGCCCAACAAATGCTAAAACTCTCATAGTATTATTATTAAATAACATTTTTAACTCCTTTTCTAATATACTGGTATTATAACATTTTATTACAAAAAAAACAATTAAACAAAATGCAATTTATGCAAATTTTTAATTGTTTTTTACGGTTTTATTTTATTTCATCTATTGTTATATTTTTTGAGTGAACAATTTTTTCCCATTTTGTTTCTCTTTTAAATAAACACTTAAAATTAATTAGTAACCACGAACCTAAAAATAATGGATATAATAATAATCCTTTTCTCATTGGCTTTATAGGTTTTTTATCTATTATCATTATCATAATTCCTATAAATATTGGTAATAAGAATGTTGGTATTATTACACTTATAGCATTCCACATTAATTCTAATGTTGTCATTTCATTTGTAAAATATAATACTAAGTGTAGTAATAATAATACAAGAGTTAATATAAACATAGGAATACTTCCTAGCATATATAATAATCCATCAAAATTCATTAATGTTTTATTGTCTTTTACAGCAACTGCAAGTGGTTTTGTGTATTCTTTTAAGCATTGCATATGACCTACTGTCCATCTTGATCTTTGTGACCATGATTGTTTAAATCCAACTGGTTGCTCATCATATACTATTGCATCTGTTGCCCATCCAAGTTTTTTTCCTTCAATAATTCTTTTTAATGAGAATTCAATGTCTTCTGTAAGTGTTTTTGTGTTCCATCCACTAGGTTTAATAACATCAAATTTTACCATGAACCCGGTTCCGTTTATTAATGGAGATAATCCTAAATTATATCTTGCTAAATGGTATAATCTATTCATTGTCCAATAGAATATCGCATAACCTGCTGTTACCCAACTATCTGAAGGATTTTTTATATCTCTATAACCTTGAACTACATCTTCGCCTTGGCATAACTTTTTATTCATTGCATTTAGAAAATTAACATCTACTATATTATCTGCATCAAATATACAAAATGCGTCATATGGAGCATCTTCATCAATTTTTTGTCTTAAAAACCAGTTTAATGCAAATCCTTTTGTTTTACGTTTTTCATCAAATCTTTCGTAGACAATTGCTCCAGCTTTTTTTGCCTTTTCAGCTGTTTTATCTGTGCAGTTGTCTGCTATTACATATATATCATATAACTCTTTGGGATAGTTTTGTTTTTTTAAACTCTCTACCAAATTTGCTACAACCGCATCTTCATTATGTGCAGGAATTATAGCCATAAATCTGTTTTCTTTTTTTTCAAGTATTGGTTTTTCTTTTACTTTAATTAGAGAACATAAACTTACTATTATTTGATATAACCAATAAATTGTTATTATCCATATCATTGCTTGTTGCAATATATATATATACTTCATTTTTTCTCTCCTCAATTATTTCATATTAAATTTTTCTTTTGATTTAACATATAATTAGTCTATTTCTTCACTATCTGATTTTGCTAATGATTCTAAGTCTTTCATTGTAAGATTTATTCTTCCTTGAGAATCAATTTCTTGAACTTTTACAGTTACTTCATCTCCGATATTTAGAACATCTTCAACCTTTTCAACTCTTTTACTAGACATTTTTGAAATATGAAGTAAACCTTCTTTTCCTCCACCAATATTTATAAAAGCTCCAAATGGCATTATTCTACTTACAGTTCCATCATATATTCCATTCACTTCGATTTCTTTAGCAATTTCTTCAATCATTTTTATTGCTTTTTGTCCTGATTCAGTTTCTGATGAATATACAAAAACAGTTCCATCTTCTGATATATCAATTTTTACTCCTGTTGCATCAATTATTTTATTTATCATTTTTCCACCTGGTCCAATAACATCTTTAATTTTGTCTACACTGATTTTTGTTGTTATTATTCTTGGTGCATATTTAGAAATATCTGCTCTTGGTTTGTCTATTTGTTTTAACATTACTTCATCTAATATGTAATCTCTTGCTATTTTAGTTCTTTCAAAAGCTTGTTCAATTATTTCATATGTTAAACCATCATTTTTAATATCTACTTGTATTGCTGTTATACCGTCCTTTGTTCCACCAACTTTAAAATCCATATCTCCAAAGAAATCTTCTAATCCTTGTATATCTGTTAACATTACATATCTGCTTGGATCATTTTTATCTGTTATTAATCCTGTAGAAATTCCTGCAACTGGTTTTTTAATTGGTACTCCTGCATCCATTAATGCAAGTGTGCTTCCACATATACTTGCTTGTGATGTTGATCCATTAGAACTTACTACTTCTGATACAACTCTTATTGCATATGGAAATTCTTCTTCTGATGGTAAAACTGGAATAATTGCTTTTTCTGCTAACGCTCCGTGTCCTACTTCTCTTCTTCCTGGACCTCTTGAAGGTCTAGCTTCTCCAACACTATATGATGGAAAATTGTAATGATGCATATATCTTTTGCTGCTTTCTTCATCTATTCCATCTAACATTTGTTCTTCACTTTTCATTCCTAATGTTGCTATTGAAAGTACTTGTGTTTGACCTCTTGTAAATATTGCACTTCCATGTACTCTTGGTAATAGTCCTACTTCACATGATATTGTTCTTAGATCTTCGATTTTTCTACCATCTGGGCGTTTTCCTTCTTCTAATATCATCTCTCTTACACACATTTTTTCTAAATAATGTGTACATTCAGAAATATCAGATTTCATTTCTTTTGTTTTTTCTTCTCCATATTTTTCTATAAAGAAAAGTTGAATATCTTCTGATAATTTATCCATTGCTAAATCTCTAACATCTTTATCTAATGCTTGAACATCAATATACATTCTGTTTTTAAAGTTTTCTTCAATCTCATTGTAAATCTCTTGGTTTATAGAATATGGTGTGTATTCAAATTTAGGCTTACCTATTTCTGATTGTATGTTTTTTATTAATTCACATATTTTCTTTATTTCTTCATGACCTTTTTTTATTGCTTCTAACATTATTTCATTAGATAATTCTTCTGCACCTGCTTCTATCATTGTTACTTTTTCCAAAGTCCCTGCTACAGTTAAAGTTAATTTACTTTTTTCTCTTTGTTCTGCATTTGGATTTATTATTATTTCATTTTCTACATATCCAACATTTACAGATGCTGTTGGTCCTCCAAATGGTATGTCCGAAATTGCTAAAGCTGCTGCTGCTCCTATCATTGCACATACTTCTGGTGAATTATCTTGTTCTACTGATAAAACTGTTGCTACAACACATACATCATTTCTAAAATCTTTTGGAAATAATGGTCTTAATGGTCTATCAATTGCTCTTCCTGTTAATACTGCCTTATCTGCTGGTTTACCTTCCCTTTTCATAAAGCTACCTGGAATTTTTCCTACTGCATATAGTTTTTCTTCGTAATCAACTGATAATGGAAAAAAATCAATTCCATCTCTTGGTTTTTTTGAAGATGTAACATTTACCATTACTACAGTATCTCCATATCTTACCATTACACTTCCATTTGCAAGTTCTGCAATTCTTCCACTTTCTATTGTTAATTTTCTTCCTGCTAGTTCTGTACTATAAGTTTTAATCATACATTCTCTCCTTTTTTGATTTTTATAAATAATACTTTTTCTAGTTGTAACCTCGATAAAATCAGAATTTTATTCTATCTTTATCCAAGCTACTTACTAATATTTAGTATTATTTAAATCATATTTTTAGTAAAATGGACGTTTAGCAGATAGCAAAACGTCCAATAATGTTTATTTTCTTAATCCTAATTTTTCAACTATATCTCTGTATCTTTGAACATCTTTTTTACCTAAGTAGTTTAATAAGCTTCTTCTACTTCCTACCATTTTTAATAATCCTCTTCTTGAATGATTATCTTTTTTATGGATTTTTAAGTGTTCAGTTAATTCATTAATTCTTTCTGTTAAAAGAGATATTTGAACTTCTGGAGACCCAGTATCATTACCTTCTCTTTTATATGTACTAATGATTTCTTGTTTTCTTTCTTTTGTCATTTGGTGCACCTCCCCTTATTTTTATTCCTTAAACCTCGTAAAAGTGGTGTTTATTTCCTTAAACCAAGTATAAGTTTATTTTTAACATACTAATTTTATCATATATTTAATATAAAAGCAAGTAAATATTAATAATTTTGTTGATTTTATGTTTACCATGAATTATAAGATTTAATTTCTAAAAAAATACTGCTATATCTTCTGATATAACAGTATAATTTGGTGGCTTCACCTGGAATCGAACCAGGGACACAGGGATTTTCAGTCCCTTGCTCTACCAACTGAGCTATAAAGCCGTTTAATATTGACTTTTTCTTGAAAAAATCGCCAATATAAAAATGGCGACCTGGAACGGGCTCGAACCGTCGACCTCTAGCGTGACAGGCTAGCGTTCTAACCAACTGAACTACCAGGCCGTAAAAATAAAAAATTAGTTTCCTAATTTTTTATTAAAGAAATGGTGGGCGCAATAGGGCTCGAACCTATGACCTCCTGCTTGTAAGGCAGATGCTCTCCCAGCTGAGCTATGCGCCCGTTTCTTTCGACTTACTTAGTATACTAAATTTTATTTTAGTTGTCAACACTTTTTTTGAATTTTTTTTACATATTTTTAATTTTTTTGTGTTTTTATTCTTTATAGTTATTCTACAAAGGCGAATTATTTATAAATTTTACTCAGATTAGTTCTATCCTGCAATTAAGATTTATTTTAAATTTTTATTAGGAATATTTCTGTCCTGCGATTAAGATTTATTTTAAATTTTTATTAGGAATATTTCTGTCCTGCAACGGCGAATTATTTTTTAAATTTTACTCAGGCTCTCCCACCGACGCTGTAACAGTGCTACCCGCACTTAACAGCCTTCGGCGGTCCCCACGTCGCCTTCGCTTAATTTTAAAAACAGTTCACCTGCGCGGACTTATATTATTAGCCTTTTATATTTAAAATAAAGTTTTATGAGCACTGATAAAATTTGTATGATTTTATTAATGCACTATAAAGAAAGATTTAAAATGTTATAAATATTAAAAAACTTAAATATTAAATAATATACAAGTTTCTATAATATAGATTTAATTAGTTAAACAACTTTAGAATTGCTATTATTATTTAAAATATTATTAATAAAACCTATTTTAAAAGCATAGAAACAAAAATTTTAACAATAGTAAAGTATTATAAACTTTTAAAAAACATCCAAATTAAATTGTCCGCGCAGGGGAACTATTTTTAAAATTAAACGAAGGCGACGTGGGGACCGCCGAAGGCTGTTAAATGCGTTAGCATTGTTACAGCGTCGGTGGGAGAGCCTGAGTAAAATTTAAAAAATAATTCGCCGTTGCAGGACATAACTAAACCAAGAAAATTTTGAAAAACAATTCGCCGTTGCAGGACATAACTAACCCGAAAAAATTTTGAAAAATAATTCGACATTGCAGGACATAACTAACCTAAGAAAATTTTAAAAAAATTCACAATGATAGAACAGAAATAAATTATAAATTTTTCAACTCTTCAATAGCCTTTTTTAACTGAGTATCCTTATCTTCTGAAATTTCTCCTGAATTATATCTTACTTCATCTGGAAGCTGTATTTCTATATCTGGAAGTATCCCAACTTTATTAATTTTATTATGATTTGGAGTAAAATATTCATCAGTAGTAATTTTTAGTCCGCTTCCATCTGATAAACTATAAACAGTTTGAATAACACCTTTTCCATAAGTTTTTTCTCCTATAACTTTTGCTCCATTTAACTCTTTTAAAATACCTGTTAATATTTCAGAAGCACTTGCTGAATATTCATTAACAATAACTACTATAGGAATATTTATAGTTTTATCTTGTTTAGATTTTGTTGTAATTTCATTTGAACTTTTACTTTTTGTAATCAATAATGTTTTATCTTTTTCAACTGCTAAATCAGCAATATTTAATGCTTCTTCTACAAGCCCTCCTCCATTAAATCTTAAATCTATCACCAATGATTTAATTCCTTTTTTTTGCAATTCAGCATATTTTTCTTCAAATTCCTTTGCACATCCACCATCAAATGAAGTAATCCTAATATATCCAACATCTTTATTTAGTATTTTAGAATTTACACATACCAATTTAATTACTTCTCTTTTGATAATAATTTCTTTTTCTTCAGAGTTTCTTAAAATTAATATTTTTACCTCTGTTCCCTCTTGCCCTTTTAGTTTTTTTGAAGCTTCTGTTAGTTGTTCCCCTGAATATTCTTTTCCATCAATTTTTTCGATTATATCTCCTGGTAATAGTCCTGATTTATATGCTGGAGAATTACCTATTGTTCTTAATATAACAATTTGGTTGTTTATTGTATCATTTGCAATATATACTCCTATTCCTATATATTCACCCGATGTTTCTTCTTTTAATGAATCCATTTCAGCAACAGATAAATATTGAGTATATTCATCCCCTAAACCTTGAACATATCCTTTTATTGCTCCTTCAATTAATTGTTCTTCTTTTATTTCTCCGATATATTTATTTTCTAATATAGATTTAAAATTTCTTAATGTTGCATCTAATGTTGTGGTTTGATTATTAGAAATTGAACCATTAATGTTTTTTGCTTTTATTTTATAACTATTGTTTTCTATATATTTATATACTAATGGTACTGTTATTATAAATGTAATAAATGATGTTAAAAATACTAACATAATTATTTTAAATATTTTTGCTGATTTTTTCATTTCCATATTGCACCTCCATTTATATTATTATACTACTTTTTTAGAAATAGTATTTTTTAATGATTTATTTCATCTTATTATATAATAATGTCTTTCTAATTTTGACTATATTATTATATAATAATGTTTTTCTAATTTATACTTTTTTATTAATTTCTTCTAATTTATACCATTTATTATATAATAGTATTTTTTACTAATTTATACTGTTTATTATATAATAGTATTTTTTTACTAATTTATACTGTTTATTATATAATAGTATTTTTTTACTAATTTATACTATTTATTATATAATAGTACTTTTAAATTATTTTATACCAATTTAATGGGAAGCATTTATACTTCCCATTATTTATTTTATAAAACTAATTACTGCTTATTTTATATCTGTATTGCTTTATCGAATGTCTATTTAATGTCTATAAAATGTATATTTAATGTCTATTTATGATAATAATATTATTAAAAATCAAATCTGATTTATTTTATAAATAACTTAATGGATCATAACATATACCATTTTTTCTTACTTCAAAATGTAAATGTGGTCCTGTAGAATCTCCTGTTGACCCAACTGAAGCTATTACTTGACCTTTTGCAACTGATTGCCCTTCTGAAACGCCCAAACTACTACAGTGTGCATATCTTGTTGTTAAACCATCTCCATGTAATATAATAACATAATTACCATATCCTCCATTATATCCATAACTTGATAATAAAACTACTCCTGATTCTGCTGCTACTATGTTACTTCCAGATGATGCAGAAATATCTATACCAGTATGTAATTTATATGTATTAAATATTGGATGTATTCTATAACCAAATGGAGAAGAAATTTTGCTACTTGCTGGAACTGGCCATTGTAATTGACCTCCACTATACTGTAAATTTCCATTTGCCGCTGCGGCAGCCGCTGCTCTTCTTCTTTCTTCTTCTTGGATTTCTCTCATTTTAGAATCCCAAATATCTACTTTTCCTTGTAGATCTTTTTGTTCTTTTGATAAAGAATCTACTTTTGATTGTTTTTGAGATTTTAATGTTTTTAATGATGATTCTTTATTAACTTTTTCTTGTTTTTTTGTTTCTACCTGTGATTTTTCTTCTACTAATGTTGTTTTGATTTTTTCTACTTCTTCTATTAAATTAGTATCATATTCTACAACTTGTGAAACAAGATAATAATTAGAAACAAAATCTACAAATCCACCTGATAGAAGTACATCTAAATAAGTAGTATCTCCTGCCATATACATAGCAACCATTCTTTCTTCTAACAATTTCCTTTTTTCTACAAGTTCTTTTTCTTTTTCTTTTATAGATTTTTCCAATTTTGTTAATTCAACATATAATATAGTTATTTCATTTTGAACGGTTTCTATTTGATCACTTATTTCTTCAACAGCCTGCAGCCCCTTATCTATTTCACCTTCTATTTCTTTTATTTGCTTATTTGCTTGATTTATCTTATTTTGATAATCTGATGAACTTTCAGCAAAAACAGGCACTGTACTTGCACATAATAATAATATAATTAAAAATACTAATATAATTTTATTTTTCATTTGCATCTCCCAACTTTCTATTTGTAAAATAGATTTACACTTTTAAGTATTTCTTCATTGACATACAACTTCCAATTGTACCTATCAAAACTCCCATTAGTAAATATACAAAGATTATTAAGCTAAACATTTGATTAAATGATAATAATCCTATCCCCATTTTTTCCATTATTGAACCAGCTATATTTGTTGTAACTAAATTATAAAGTCCTCCTAAAATCACTATAGATATTAATGCTGATATAATTCCAATTACAATACCTTCTACAATAAATGGCGATTTTATAAATGAATTTGTTGCTCCTACATATTTCATAATTGAAATTTCTTTTCTTCTTGCATGAACTGTTAATTTTATAGTATTTGCCATTATAAATATTGATATTAATATTAATAGTAAAAGAATTACTATTGATGAATATTGTATTCCGTTACCTATATTTTTTAATGCTTCTATTGTATCATCTCTTACCGTTATTTCTCTTATATTTGCAATTTTCCCTATTTCTGTCTGTACTTCTTTACTTAAATTAAGTTTTTTAAGTGTTACAACATATGAAGCTGGAAACGGATTATTTTTTTCTGTATAACCTTCCATAAATAGAGAATTATTTTTATATTTTTGCTTATTTTCTTCTAATGCATCAGCCTTTGAAACAAATTTTATGGTGTTTACACCTTCTATGGTTTTTATTTTGTCTCCAATTTGTTTTGATTCACTTTCTGATACATCATTTATGAAAACTCTCATTCCTTGTTGGCCTTCTATATTTTCTACCATGTTATTTATATTTGCTACAATAACAAATACTAGACCAAATATTAATAATGTTGCACACATTATAGTTAATGATGCACCTGTAGATTTTTTATTTTTAAATACATTGCGAAATCCCTCGCTTATTAAATAACTAAATACATTATGCTTCACTACTATAACCACCTCTTTTATCATCTCTAATTATTTCGCCTTTTTCTATGTGTATAACTCTTTTTTTCATTTTATCAACTATATCTTTTGCATGTGTTGCTACAACAACTGTTGTTCCTCTTAAGTTTATATCATTTAACAATGTCATTATTTCCCATGCTGTATCTGGGTCTAGATTCCCTGTAGGCTCATCTGCTATTAGCATTGATGGATTATTTACTAAAGCTCTTGCTAATGCTACTCTTTGTTGTTCTCCTCCTGATAATTCATTTGGAAACATTTTTGCTTTATCACTTAGACCTACAAGTGACAGCACCATTGGTACTTGTCTTCTTATATGTCTAGGAGTTGCTTTTACTATATACATTGCAAAAGCCACATTTTCATATACTGTTTTATCAGGTAATAATCTAAAATCTTGAAATACAATCCCCATACTTCTTCTTAAATATGGAATTCTTTTTTCTTTTATAAATGTTATATCTTTTCCGTTTATAATGATGTTTCCTGAAGTTGGATCTTCTTCTTTTAATATCATTTTTATTAGTGTTGATTTTCCTGAACCAGAACTACCAACTAAAAATGAAAATTCACCTTTTCCAATTTTAAAATTAGCATTATGAACAGCTTCAGTACCTGTTTCATACATTTTGCCTACATTTCTAAACTCTATCATATTTCTGCCTTCCATTAAAATAATACTTATTTATACTATCCCTAATAATCATAACAATAATTTTTTTTTTTTGCAATAGTTGAATATAAAAAAACAGATTTATCTTCTGTTTTAGTATACTAATTTTATTTATTTTTTATAAACTTATGTTTTTATATATTAATTAATTTTTAATAATATTAAATATTTTTTATAAACTAATTTTTTTAGTTTTATTTTTTTAATAATTTATATGCAGATTTAGTTGTTCATTTTTATTTTATAAGAATTAATGTGGATATTTTGACTTCTAAATGTTTTTTGTCGTAATTTTTTTTATATTACTCTATTTCTTTTTGCTATTAGAGCTTTTATTTTAATTCCTTTTTGTTTAAACATTTTTTCATGTTCTGTTTCTATATTATCCCAAAAATTATTTTCATTTTGTAAATCTTTTGTAAATTTTGATATTTCAAAATTTGATTCTTTAAAATATGTCAAACTTTGTTCAAATAACTCATCATCATCTGTTTTAAAATATATTTCACCATTTTTTGTTAAAAAAGTATTGTATTTTTCTAATTGTCTAGTATGTGTTAATCTTTTTTTTCTATGTTTTGCTTTTGGCCAAGGGTTACAAAAATTTATATATATTCTCTCAACATTGTCAGTAATATCTAAAATATTTGTAATTCTTTCTATGTCATATCTTGTTATAAATATATTATCAATATTTTTTTTGTTTTCTCCATATAGTTGTTCTATATTCCTTTTTGCTAATCCTAACATTGCATCAACTAAATCTATTGCTAGATAATTTATATTTTCATTTTTTAATGATAATTGTGATATAAAATTTCCTTTTCCGCATCCAAGTTCTATATGAAATGGTGATTTTTTATTAAATACTTTTTTCCATTTCCCCTTAAATTCTTCTGGATTATCTATATAAAATTCACTTTTTTCCAATTCTGGTCTTGCCCATTTCTTAAATCTAATTCTCATATTATCTCCCATTTATTAACTAATTTTTTAATTTTTTTATTTATTTACTAGTGAATTCTACATTATTTTTATTTTTTTGTCTAGTTTTATTTCATTTTGTTTTTTTATATGTTATAATGTGTTACATTATTACTTACAAAGAATAATTAATACATTTTTATTAACTAGATATCGCAGTATTACATAATAGGAGTTGAATTACAGTGAAGCTAACATCAAATAGTGAAACTTTAGCAGAAAACAAAGTTTTAATTTTATACATTTTAAATCAAATTAATAAACCAATTACAAATGATAATTTATTTAAATTAATTCTATCTGCTATAGATATGAATTACTTTTATTTTCAACAATTTTTACTAGATTTAATAAATACAAATTTTATACTTACATATCAAAAAGAAGGCCAAAATATATATGAAATTACAGAACACGGAAAAAACACTTTAGATCTTACAATGGATATTTTACCTGGAATTATAAAACTTAAAGCTGATACTAATTTAAAGTCTGCTTTAGAAAGTGTAGAAGAAGAATACTCTATTGTTGCAGAATATACTCCAAAAAGCGAAAACAATTACATTGTTGTTTGCAAAATAATTGAAAATAATGAAACTATTTTTGAAGTAAAAACATTTGCTTGTTCAAGAGAACATGCAAAAAATATTGTTGATAATTGGAAAGAAAATGCTTCAATCATTTATCCACAAATTTTAAATTCTTTATTAGGAAAACAAAAAATATAAGTAATTAAACTTATATTTTTTATTATTTTAAAATTTTAATTTTTGTATTGTGTCCTTATAATTTTCAGAATTTATAATGGATGTTCCAACAACAACTATATTAGTCCCCGCATCTTTTAACTGTTGAACATTTTCTATATTAATTCCTCCATCTGCTTCAATATCAATTTCTAAATTTTTTAAATCCAAATAATTTTTTAAAGCCTTAATTTTTTCTATTGTCTCAGGTATTAATTTTTGACCACCTTTTCCTGGTTCTACTGTCATAATTAAAACGAGATGTATATATGGTAAAAATTCATATATTTCTTCTATTTTCGTTTCAGGTTTAATTGAAATTCCTATTTTACAATTATTTTGTTTAACATATTTTATTAGTTCCATAATCTTATTTTTTTCTTTTATTGTTTCATAATGAAGTGTAATTATATTAGGATTATATATTAAATAATTTTTTATATAACTTTCTACATCTTGGACCATTAAATGAACATCAATTGGTGTATTTGATATCGTATTTAAATATTCGCAATACTCGTTCATTAATTCCGATGTATTTTCTTCTACAAATTTTCCATCCATTACATCTATATGAAAATAATTAGTTCCTGCTACTTCTAAATTATAAATTGTTTGTATTATATTTTCTTTTTTTACACTTAATAAAGATGTTGAGACTTCTACCATTTATATTTCTCCTTTTCTTTTAATTCCAAATAAATTTTACAATATCTATTATATCTATCAGAATCAATTTCTTTTTCTTCAACTGCTTTTTTAACACCGCAAATTTCTTCTTTTATGTGACTACAACCTTTGAATTCACATTTTTCAATATAGTTATTAAATTCTATAAAATTTCCGGATAAATTTTCCCCTTCTATTTCATATACATCAAATGTAGAAAAACCCGGAGTATCTGCTATATAGGTGTTTTCATCTATTTTATACAAACTAATTATTGTTGTAGTATTTTTACCCCTTTTTATTTTATTACTAATTATGCCTTCTTCTGCAATATTTTTTTCAAAAATTTTGTTGATTAATGTTGATTTTCCAACTCCTGAATTACCTGAAAACGCTGTTATATTTCCTTTTAATTTTTGTATTAGTTCTTTTATTCCTTTTCCTGAATCTCCCTGAGTTTTTAATACTTCATACCCTATTTTTTTATACAATTTTTCTATTTTTAATATCTCTTCTTGAGATTCCAAATCTATTTTATTAATACATATTAGAGGCTTAATACCTAAAAATTCAGAAAAAGCTAGTTGTTTATCTAGTAATAATAGATCTGGTTTTGGCATTTTTGTTGATACTACAAATATAATCTGTGTAATATTTGCAATTTTGGGTCTTTTAATATAGTTTTTTCTTTCCATAATTTCTTCAATAACTGCTTCTTGTTTTTGTTCGTCTATTATGTCAATAATAACATTGTCTCCGACAACTGGTTTTAAATCTTCATTTTTAAACTTTCCTCTTGCACTACATTTATATATTTTTTTATTTTGTGTATTTTCTACATTATATATGTTTGAAATAATGTTAATTATAATTCCTTTTGGCAAAACTACCTCCTACTATTTAATATTTTTATTAGACTATATTTTTAATCTTTATTTAAATAAAACAAAATATATACTGTTAATCTAAAACTAGTTAACGAAATATTTTAGAATACTGTTAATCTAAAACTAATTAACAAAATATTATAGAATTTGGTTAATTTATAAAAAACTCTATTATTTATTGTTTTATTTATATAAAACTACAGTGTCATAAATTAAATATGACACTGTGGTTTTTAATATACTGAACTTACTGTTTTTTTCCTTTTTCAATTTCGTCCTAATTATTTTGTTCTGCGGTTTTTAATATCTGATTTCAATTTCGTCCTAATTATTCATTCTGCGGTTTTTAATATCTAATTTAAATTTCGTCCTAATTATTCATTCTGCGGTTTTTAATATACAGAAATTACTGTATTACTACTTTCTAAATTTATTGTTCCTATATATCTTCTTACTTCATCAACATACACTTTTACTGTAATTGTTCCCTTTCCTTCTACTGGCACACTTAAGCTTTCTGTATTATCTAAAATTGATTGTTTATATACTGTGTCTTCTGTTCCTTTTGATGTTACTTTTACCATTATTTCAGATTTACCAGGTGTACCATTTGTATATCCTGTTAAAGATTTTACATTTATATTTACTGTTCCTTGTTTTGTTTTTGCTATTTTATTTACAGTAATCGTAATTGCTGTTCCTTCCTCTACTGTTGTTCCTGGTTCTATACTTTGTTTTAATACTATTCCTTCACTTTTAGATTCTTCTTCTTGTTCTTCGATATTTACTTCTAATCCAAGTGTTGTTAATGCTGATTTTGCATCTTCATTGTTTTTACCAACAACCCCTATAACAACGACTTTTGGAATCCCTGTTCCTGAGCTCACATTAATTTTTACTGTATCTCCTACTTTAATTTGTTCACCTTCTTGTTTTTCTTGACTAATGACTATACCTTCTTCTATTTTTTGACTTTTTTCATCTACTTTTTCTACTTTTATATTTAATTTTTTAAGTACATTTTCCGCCTCTTCATATTTCATACCTGCAACTTTAGGCATTAAAACAGTTTCAGGACCTTTACTTATTTTTACTTTTATTGTACTTTTTTCCAAAACCGTAAAATTATCTTTATATTTAGGATCTTGAGATATAATTTTTCCAGATTCCACATCATTATTATATTCTTCAGATTCTATAATGTAATTAATTTTTAATTTTTTCAATTCTTCATTTGCTTGTTCAGATGTCATTCCAACTAAATTAGGAATTTGAACATTTTTTAACTTTGTTGAATTGATTATTGCCATGGTTAAAAACAATGCTATTAATGGTATTATTATAAATAATGATATACCAAGAATTATTTTCACCCTTGGATTTTGTGTTAGAAATTGTCCTATTTTACCTTTTTCTATTTCTGGGTTTTGATTTCTTTTTTTATATTCTATTTTTGTGTCATCTATAATCGGAATTTGCTTAGTATACGAATTTTCCATTCCACTATCTATTTCAACAAAATCTCCATTTGGATTTTTTAAAGCCATACTTAAATCTCTTAATATCTCTGTCGAAAATTGATATCTTTCATTCACATCTTTTTTCATAGCTTTTAAAATTATTTGATTAATAGCAAATGGAATATTTTGATTTAATTTCATAGGTTGTATTGGTTCTTCTTGCATATGTTTTAATGCTATTGATACAGGTGTATCAGCATCAAATGGTACTTTTCCTGTTAACATTTCAAACATTACAACACCTAATGAGTATAAATCTGATTTAGAATCTGTATATCCTCCTCTTGCATGTTCTGGAGAAAAATAATGTACAGATCCAATTGTTGTTCCAAAAGCAGTTATTGTCGAATTTGATACTGCTTTTGCAATTCCAAAATCTGCAACTTTTGCAATTCCGTCCTCTGTTATTATTATATTGTGTGGTTTGATATCTCTATGAACTATATTATTTTTATGTGCAGCTTCTAATGCAGATGCAATTTGAATTGCTATATTCACAGACCATTTCCATGGCAATTTTCCTTCTTTTGAAATAATTTGTTTTAATGTTTTACCTTGAATAAGCTCCATAACAATATAATATATATTATATTCTTGACCAACATCATAAATTGATACAATATTTGGGTGTGTTAAGCTAGCAGCAGACTGTGCTTCAGAATTAAATCTTCTTATAAATTCTTCGTCTGTTGTAAATTCTTCTCTTAAAACTTTTATAGCAACAAATCTGTTTAATATTCTACACTTTGCTTTATATACTGTTGCCATACCACCTGTTCCAATTTTTTCAATTATCTCATACCTATTTCCAATTACAGTTCCTTCTAATTTCATTTTTTTCTCCTTATGACTTTTTAAAAAATAGTTATAACAGTTATATTATCATATCCACCATTTGAATTCGCTTTATTTACTAGTATTCTATATGCTCTCTCCTGATTTTCTGATAAAATTTTTGAAATTTCTTCATCTTTAACCATGTTTGTAAGACCATCTGAGCACATTAAAATTATATCATCTTTTAAATATCCTTTTACAAGCACATCTGGTTCTACAAATGCAGTACATCCTAATGCTTTTGTAAGCATATTTTTTTTTGGATGATTATATGCTTCTTCTGTTGTAATTGTACCATCTGAAACTAATTGTTGTACATAACTATGGTCTGTTGTTAATTTTCTGAAGAAATCTTTTCTTTTTCTATATACTCTACTATCTCCAACATGGCCTATATAAATTTTTCCTCCATATATTAAACATACATCTATTGTTGTACCCATTCCTTCAAGTTCTTGATTTTCCTTAGATTTTTCATATACAACAAGGTTTGCATATTCTATTGCACTTTTTATTAAATTCATTATACTTTCTCTATCATGATCAATTGTTGCAAAATTACTTGATATATATCCTTTGGCTGATTTAATAGCAATTTTACTTGCAATTTCTCCACCATTATAGCCACCCATTCCATCAGCTAATATATACAACTGTAGATCTTCTGTTGGTTTCGAAATATAGAAACTATCTTGATTCATTTCTCTTATTTTTCCAACATCTGATTTTGCGAATGCTTTCATATGACCTCCATTCTATATATTTCATTTTTTCCATTTTATACCATATATTAATTCTTTGTCAACAGTTCTTAATAATAGTATTTAAATCACGAAAAGAATATTTGTTTAATAATTTATAAATTTTTTCTTCTTAATTGTCCACATGCTGCATCTATATCTGAACCTAATTCACGTCTTATTGTTGCTACAATTCCTTTATCATTTAAATAATCTCTAAATTTAATTATATTTTCATTAGAGCTTTTTATAAATTGACCATTTTCTATTTTGTTTATTGGAATTAAATTTACATGACATATTATACCTCTTAAAAGTTTTGCTAATTCTTTTGCATCTTCCAAATTGTCATTTTTATCTTTTGCAAGTGCATATTCAAATGAAATTCTTCTATTTGTTGTTTTCACATAATCTTTGCATGCTTTTATTAATTCAGAAATATTATATGAATTATTTACGGGCATCATACTACTTCTTTTTTGATCATTTGTTGCATGTAAAGAAATAGATAATGTACATTGAATATTCTCTTTTGCTAAATCATATATTTTAGGAACTATTCCACTTGTTGATAAGCTTATATGTCTTGCACCTATTGCTAATCCTTTTGGATTATTAATTATTCTTATAGCTTTTATAACATTATCATAATTATCTAAAGGCTCACCTATTCCCATAAATACAACATTTGATATTCTATCATTTACATCTTGTTCAACTGCAATAATTTGTTCTACAATTTCTCCTGGTGTTAAATTTCTTACAAATTGTATTCCAGTTGATGCACAAAATTTACATCCCATTTTACAACCAATTTGTGAAGAAACACATATCGATTTTCCATGTTTATATTCCATAAGAACTGTTTCTATAGCATTTCCATCTGATAAATTAAATAAGTATTTCTTTGTTCCATCTGATGATTCTTGTTTTTTTATTATTTCATAATTACAAATAGAATAGTTTTCTTTTAATTTTTCTCTAAATTCTAATGATAAATCAGTCATATCATCAAAACTTTTTACTTTTTCTATATATAGCCATTTAAAAATTTGTAATGCTCTAAATTTTTTTTCTCCTATTTTTATTATTTCTTCCTCTAAATCCTGTAAATTAAAATCTTTAATATTTTTCATATTTACCTACTTTTCTTCTATATTCTTATTATTTTATATCATATATTTTAATTTTTTACAATCAAAGTCAATCATTTTTTATAAAAGCTTTATTATTGCATTTGTTATTACAAAATTGCAATTACTTTTTCACTTCACGAAAGATTTATTATTATTTAACCATACCATAACAACCAGAAGTAATCAATTCATAATTTGCATATGTTATTGCATATCAAATGTTCAGGAACCATAAAAAATATTTTGGGATACGAATTAGATTTAACAAAACATCGTATATTTAAAAAGTTTGAATTTAACATTATATAATTTAATATTTTATTAAATTATATTAATAATACTAAACACCTCTTATTTTCACTTAAATTTTACTTATAATTCAACCTTTTTTCTTGTTTTATATTGACATTTCAACATTTTTGTATTAGAATGGAATAGCAATTAATTTGAAATATGACTTAAAGATGAACTTCTCCCCGGTAGTTTTGCTTTGAGTTTCATATAAATTTATATTTAATTATGAAATGGAGGGTAATTATTACCATGAATAATAATACTTATGCTTTAACAAAAAGTGAATTAGAAAATAAAAAATGGTACATAATTGATGCAGCAAATAGACCTTTAGGTAGAGTCGCTTCAGAAGCTGCTAAATTATTAAGAGGAAAACATAAACCAACATATACAACTAATGCAGATGCTGGTGATCATGTTATTGTAATCAACTGTGATCAAGTTGCTTTAACAGGAAAAAAATTAGATCAAAAAATATATAGACGTCATTCAGGATATATTGGTGGTATGAAAGAAACTACTGCTAGGGTAATGATAGACAAAAATTCTGGAAATGTTATGACAATAGCAATTAAAGGAATGCTTCCTAAAACAAGATTAGGAAGACAAATGCTTAAAAAATTAAGAGTATATGCTGGTAGTGAACACGAAAACATAGCTCAAAAACCAGAAATTTGGAATTTCTAATATTTATAAGGGAGGAAATATAAAATGCCTAGAACAAAATCACAAAAAATTGTTTTCTGTGGTACAGGAAGAAGAAAAAGTTCAATTGCTAGAGTAAGATTAGTAGAAGGTACTGGAAAAGTTACAATTAATGATAAAGATTTAAATGAATATTTTGGAGATGATATTTTAAAAGTTATAGTTAAACAACCTTTAACTGTTACAAATACTATCGAAAAATATGATGTTATATGTAAAGTACTTGGTGGAGGTTTATCAGGTCAAGCTGGAGCTGTACGTCATGGTATTTCTAGAGCTTTATTACAAGTAAATGAAACAGAATATAGACCAATCTTAAAATCAAATGGTTTCTTAACAAGAGATCCTCGTATGAAAGAAAGAAAAAAATACGGTCTTAAAAAAGCTAGAAAAGCACCACAATTCTCAAAAAGATAATATTTCAAAAACCAGAATATATATTCTGGTTTTTTTGTACTTTATTATTTTTTTATAATTATTTTAATTATTTCCAATTATAAACTTTTTATTAATCAAATAACTATTCCTTTATTAATTATAATAAATATATCAACAATTTTAAACAATTATATCTATTGACTTCTTAATTGCATAATTATTCGTTTATTTATTGTAATAAAAAATTTTAAAGAAATTTTTTATTTCTTGTATTATATTTTTATCATTTAAAAAAAGCAGTTTTAATGTAATATATGGCTGTAGACTTTGTGAGAACCTTATTCTTGTACCGTATTCTTTTATAAGTTCTGGTATCTTATCTGTATTAAATTTTTTATCCAAATATATAATTACATTTTCATTTCTTTGAACTAATTTAATAATACCTTTTTTTCTACATAATTGTTTAATTCTTGCAATTTCTATTAAATTTTCAACTTCTTTTGGAATAGAACCATATCTATCAATTATTTCATCTATAACATTTTGAATATTATCCTCTGTTTTAGCTATAGCTATATCTTGATAAATATCTATTTTTTGTTTTCCATCACTAATAAAATCATCAGGAATATAGCTTGAAATATTTAAATCTATTTGTATATCCTGTTCAACTTCGAATTCAATACCCTGCATTTCTTTTATTACCTCATCTAACAAATTACAGTAAGTATCATATCCAACTTGTTCCATATGACCATGTTGAACCTCACCTAAAAGACTTCCTGCTCCTCTTATTTCTAGATCTCTCATTGCTATTTTGAAGCCAGATCCTAATTCAGTAAATTCTTTAATTGCTTTTAATCGTTTTTCAGCAATTTCTGAAATCATTTTATCCCTTTTATACATTATATACGCATAAGCCTGTTTGTCGCTTCTACCAACCCTTCCACGTATTTGATATAATTGGGCAAGACCAAGTCTATCAGCATTTTCAACAAGTATAGTATTTGCATTTGGAATATCAATTCCTGATTCTAGTATTGTTGTACATACTAATACATTTATTTTTTTATTAACAAAATCATTCATTATATCTTCTATTGCTCTTCCTGTCATTTGCCCATGTGCATATGCTACTTCTGATTCTGGTACTAAATTAGATATTTCATTTGACTTTTTTGCTATTTGTTCAACATTATTGTACAAATAAAATACTTGGCCTCCTCTTTCCAGTTCTTTTGTAATTGCCTCTTTTACAACTTCATCATCTTGTTCTAACACATAAGTTTGAACCGGTTTTCTATTATATGGTGGTTCATATATTACAGACATATCTCTTACTCCAACAATTGACATATGTAATGTTCTAGGTATTGGGGTAGCTGTCATAGTTAATACATCTACATTTGTTTTAAAGCCTTTTATTTTTTCTTTATCCTTTACTCCAAATCTATGTTCCTCATCTATTATTAATAATCCTAAATCTTTAAATTCCACATCTTTACTTAATATTCTATGAGTACCTACTATTATATCTATTTCTCCCAAATTTAATTTTCTAATTATTTCTTGCTGCTGTTTTGCTGTTCTAAATCTACTTAATAATTCTACTCTAATAGGATATTCTTGCATTCTTTTTCTAAATTCTTCAAATTGTTGATTAGCAAGCACTGTTGTGGGAACCAAATATGCAACTTGTTTCTGGTCCATTACAGCTTTAAAAGCCGCTCTTATTGCAACTTCTGTTTTACCATATCCTACATCACCACATAACAATCTATCCATTGGTTTAGAATTTTCCATATCTTTTTTTACTTCTTCAATACATCTTAATTGATCCTCTGTTTCTGAATACTGAAAACTACTTTCAAATTGTTGTTGCCATGGAGTGTCTTTTGAAAAAGAATAACCTGTTATTTTTTTACGTTTTGCATATATTTCAATTAATTCTTTTGCCACTTCTCTTAAATTATTTTTAACTTTTGTTTTTGTATTTAACCAATCTTTTCCACCTAATTTATATATTTTCGGTGTTTTTTCACCACCAATATATTTTCTTACACTATCTAGACTGTCCGTTGGAATATATAAAATATCTTCATTTTTATATTTGATTTTTATATAATCTTTTGTTACATCATTTGCTTTTATAGTATTTACTCCAATATATTGGCCTATTCCGTGAACTTTATGAACAACATAATCACCTATTGATAAATCTGCAAAAACAACTCTTTCAGATTGTTTAAATTCATCTGTTTGTCTCCTTTTTTTTGTTGTTTTTTTATACATTGATTCTTTTATATTGTTAAATTTAATATTTGAATAATTATATTCATCATCTTCATTTTTTAGTAACTTATGGATTTCCTTTGATGGTATATCATTTTTTTCTAAAAAAACATTTTCAATACAATCCAAATTGTATTTATACTCACTAATATTACTAATCGAATCAGGAATACTTCTATTTTTTTCTACCAATATTTTAATTAAACTATTGTTTTCTTTTATTATATTTTCTATTCTTTGGCATATTTTTACTTTTTCATCAATAAAAATAGTAAATTTACTTAAATATTTGGTCAAATTCCCATTGTTAATATAAAAACTATTAAAATATTTATCTATTTTGTTTAAATAATTTCCTGATCTTATTAGTTCAATATCTTTTTCTATTTCATTTTTATCTTTATAATTTTTTTCTAATATTGTTTTGCATACTTTTTCTAAATCAGTTTCAAGTATCATTTCATGTGATGGAAATATTTCAACTTCTTCAAGCATTTTTGTTGACCTTTGTGTTGTTATATCAAATTCTCTTATTGAATCTACATCATCTCCCCAAAATTCTATTCTTATACCACTGTTATCTTTTACTGAAACATCTAAAATTCCACCTCTTATACAGAATTGTCCTCTTCCATCTATTATTTCATTTCTGTAATAACCTAGTTTTATTAATTTTTGTTTTAAATCATCTATTTTATATATTTCACCTATTTTAAATTTCAAATTATTATTATATAGATTTTCTGGTAGAATCATTTTTTGCATAATTGTTTCTATAGTAGTAACTAATATTTCTACTTTTTTATTTCGTATTTGATTTAATATTTCTATTCTTTTATAAGGTAAATCCTTGCTTTCGGATATAAATTCATAAGCTGATATTTCTCTTTTAGGGAAATAAATGATAGAATTATTATCGTTTTCCTCACTTCTAATTAATGCATTAATGTTTTTTACTAGTTCTCTTGCTTGTATCTCATTATATGTTATTATACATATGGGTTTTTTCCTTTCTTGTAATGTACTATTTATTAATGATAATATTTCTGCTTTTCCAACTTCTGATAGACCCGATATTATTATCGGATCTTTCTGATTTTTTATCTTTTCTAGTAATTCCGAAAATCTTGGCAAGCTATCAACTTGCTTTAGGAATTCATCCATTATTCTTCTCCTGTTTATAAATTACCTAAGTAGTATACCAAAAATATGTTCTGTTGTCAATCTCTAAACACTGCCTATCTATTTACAATTGAATCTGTTGTTACAAAATTGCACTTACTTTTTCACTTTACCTTACTAAATGTGCTAAATTTTAATTGTCTTATTATATTATTTTAAAATATTTTATAAATTTTAGAATACATATATAAAATATTCATTATATTAGGAGGTTATTGTGTATAAATTTATTTTAAAATTAAAGAGGAATATTCTAACTATAATAATTTGTCTTTTTTTATTTATTATATTTGTTTTTTCTGAAAAAAGCATTATAGCAACTAAAAATGCAATTTTTTTATGGTCAACTTGTATTGTTCCTTCCTTATTTCCATTTTTTTTAGCAACTGAATTACTTAATAAAACAAAAGTTCCAGAATTGATTGGTAAACACTTTAATAAATTTATTCAACCTCTATTTTATCTACCTGGGGAAGCATTTTATGCATTTTTCATTGGAATACTATGTGGTTACCCCACTGGAACTAAAATAGTATCAGATTTTTATAATACTGGAATATGTACCAAACATGAAGCAGAACGTATGTTAGCATTTACTAATAATTCTAGTCCTTTGTTTATTATTGGTACTGTTGGGATATCATTTTTCAGTAATAGTAGAATTGGAATTTTACTACTTATTACTCATTTATTATCTTCTATTAGTATTGGTATATTATTTGGATATTTTTGTCGTTTATTTTTTAATTCTGAGAAAAGATCTGTAAAAACTAGTATTAATTCATCAAAAAAAATATGCATTAATAATTTTGGAGATTCTTTAACATCAGGCATTATTTCATCTGTTAACACATTATTTACTATATGTGGGTTTATAATAATTTTTTCAATTATTATATCTGTTTTAAACTCTATAGATTTTTTTGATATTTTTAAATTTACTGGAATACCTGTAACCCAGTCTAAAGCTTTTTTTTCTGGTATTATAGAATTAACTACTGGTGTAAATTTAGCTTCAAATATTCTTAATAATAATTTATCTACTAATGTTATAATTTGTTCTTTTTTATTGGGTTTTGGAGGTTTATCTGTACTATTACAAGTTTTTTCAATCTCATCTAAATATGGTTTATCTATTAAACTATACTTTTTTGGAAAAGTTTTGCAAGGAATATTATCAGCAACTTATACATTTATTTTATTAAACTACTTTTCTTTATAATAAAAACTGTATTTACATACAAATTAAAAATTTTACAAGAATATTTTTATATTTTTATCATATATTTTATTAATTACTTTTAGGAGGTTAATATGGATAAAACAATTGATTCTATGTATGGATGTGTTCCACCTTATATGTCTTCAGAAATGAACATGAATTTTGATGCATCTTGCTATGATAATAATATTTTTAATCCTGTAACACAATATGAGCAAGCTTATATGTATTACAGATATATGACTCAACAATTAGATTATAAAATTAAATGTAAAGAATATGAACAAATATGTGGTTCTAATAATAACAGAAAAAATAATGTTTCATAATTATTACTATAAAGTGTTTATTTTAAATTTTCTATCTAATAAATAATTAATTAAACACTTGTATTTTTATCGATATTTTTTATAAAACATTTAAAACGGCAAAAAAAAGATATTACAACTCATTTCTGAATTGCCACCCAAACTATTGACATTGAATTTTTTTTTATAATACATAAACTATATTAAATGTTGGATAATTAAAAATTATATTTATTTTAAAATAAAAAAATAGCTCCTTTTAAGTTGATATTAATTGTTGTATTTTTATACAATATTTTTTCAACTTTTGGAAGCCATTTTTTTTTAATTGGTAGCGATGGTGGGACTTGAACCTACGACCTGCCGGGTATGAACCGGATGCTCTAGCCAACTGAGCTACATCGCCATATTTATTTAATTATTTTATTAACAAACATTATTATAAACTATTTTTATATGTTTTGTCAATATAAAAATAGCATAAAACAATTAATTTTATGAAAGAAATGTGATAATGTCCTAAGTAAAGAAATGAGAAAATGTCCCAATAAAAAATAATTGTTCTCTTAAATGATATAATTAAAACATCATTTAAATTTAAGGAGGACAATATGAGAAAGGTGGAACTCTCATTGAAAGAAAAGCAAAAATATGAAATTATAAAAAAATTAGTAGAAACAAATGGAAATAAGGAACGTGCTAAGATTAAATTAGGGTTAAAAAGTATTAGACAAATAAATAGATTAATTGCTGGATACAAAGAATATGGTAAAGAATTTTTTATTCATGGCAATAGAGGAAGAAAGCCCAAACATGCTTTATCTAGTGAATTTAAAGATGAAATTGAAATGTTATATACTTCTAAATATTTTGATTGTACATATACTCAATTTACTGAATATCTAGCAGAAAGAGAAAATATTTTTTTATCTACTCCAGAAGTTGGTCAGATACTTAGAGAAAAGTTCATTCTTTCTCCCAGAGCACGTAGAATCACTAAGAAACATATTAAGCAAAAATTGCTTGCTGAAAAAGAAAAAACTAACTGTAAGAAAGAAATTGCTAAACTTCAGTCTGCCATTGTTGCTGCTGAAGATGCTCATCCCAGACAACCTAGATGTATTTATTTCGGCGAAGAAATTCAAACCGATGCGTGTATACATCTATGGTTTGGTAATACTAAAACTGCTTTACATGCTGCTATAGATGACTCAACTGGCCATGTTGTCGCAGCTTACTTTGACAATCAAGAAACATTAAATGGCTATTATAATATTTATTATCAAATACTTACAAAATATGGTATTCCATACTTGTTTAAAACTGATAAAAGAACTGTCTTTGAGTACAATAAAAAAGGTAGTACCTCTGATGAAGATAATACCTTTACTCAATTTGCTTATGCCTGTTCACAATTAGGCACTAGCATTGAAACTAGTAGCATACCTGAATTTAAGCCTCGTATTGAAAGACTTTTTGAATCATTCCAATTAAGGTTGATACCTGAACTTAGATTAGCCAATATTACAACAATTGAAGAAGCTAATAAGTTTTTACCTATTTTCTTAGAAAAATACAATTCAAAGTTTGCTCTATGTATAGATAATATCAAATCTGTATTTGAAAATCAACCTAGTAAAGATAAAATCAATCTAACTTTGGCTGTTTTATCTCGCAGAATTGTTGATACAGGACATTCAATATGTTTTAAAAAGAAATATTATAGAACAGTAAATTCAGTTAGAACTCCAATATATTTTGGTAAAGGAACTAAATGCATGGTAATTGAAGCCTTTGATAAAACTTTATATGCTACTGTAGAAGATAGTATCTTTTCACTTGAAGAAATACCAGAAGTACAATTAAAATCAAAAAATTTTGATGAAATATTACCAACTGAACTCAAAAAAATTCATATTCCTCGAATGATACACCCTTTTAAAAGAGAGTCATTTGAGAAATTTATAGAAAAGCAAAATTTAAAAACACAAAAAGAATTAGAAAGAGTATCTTAAAGTACTATGACCCAAAATACTAACCCTAAAAAATTAAATTTTTAGGGCTTATGTTTAAAATTTTTTGGGACATTTTCAAAAATCATTGACATATAAAAATAGCATAAAACAATTAATTTTTAATTATTTTATGCTATCTTGTGTTTTCTATTATTTCTTTAGATTTTTCAGTATTTATTTTATTCTTTTTTGCTTGTGTACATTCTTTTCTTAATTTATCATTTTTTATTCCTTTTGATGAGCATGAGCCATAATTACTTTTATTCTTTTTTAATAATTTCGATTCTATTTCACATATTTTTGTAATTAATATTGGATCTTCATTAATATCTAATTCATCTGGAATTTCATCTATACTTTGATATCCATCTTTATTTGAATTCAGTTGATTATTAAATAATGCTAATCCTGAACGATAGTAAGCCTCTATTATTTTATTCATAATTCATCTTAATTTTCTTAAGATTTTTTCACCTCCGTAATTTTATATATAAACTCACATTATTATAATAACTTATTTATTATATATTGTCAAGTTTGTTTTGTTTCATATTACATATCTATTTTAAACCTATAGTCAAGTTTGTTTTTATTTCATATTACATATCTATTTTAAACCTATAGTCAAGTTTGTTTTTATTTAATATTTCTATACCAAAACGGTAATTTAATTTTACCATTTGTATTTCATATTTCTATATCGTATCTTTAAATCATACAACTTACAATTAACTTAAGAATTTTCTTTTAACTTAAGAATTTGCTTTTAACTTAAGAATTTGCTTTTAACTTAAGAATTTGCTTTTAACTTAAGAAATTGAATTTAACTTTTTACTTGATTTTATGTTGTATCTACAAAATCAAATTAATAAAAAATAATTTTGTAGATACAATATACATAAATTTTTATAACCTAGATTAAATATTTTTAATTTTAATTCATATAATCCTTTAATCTTAATTCATATAATCTTTTAATCTTAATTCATATAATCTTTTAATTTTAATTCATATAATCTTTTAATTTTTTGCTTCTGCTAGGATGTCTTAATTTTCTTAATGCTTTTGCTTCAATTTGTCTTATTCTTTCACGTGTAACCATAAATTCTTTTCCAACTTCTTCTAGAGTTCTGGCTTTTCCATCTTCTAATCCAAATCTTAATTTTAATACTTTTGCTTCTCTTGGTGTAAGTGTATTCATTACTTCTTCCAATTGTTCTCTTAATAATGTATATGCAACTGAATCTTGTGGAGCTGGAGAATCTTCATCTTGTATAAAATCTCCTAAATGACTATCATCTTCTTCTCCAATTGGAGTTTCTAACGAAACTGGATCTTGAGCAATTTTTTGAATTTCTAAAACTTTTTCTACAGGAATTTCCATTTCTTTTGCTATTTCTTCTGGAGAAGGCTCTCTACCTAATTGTTGTAGTAAATGTCTTGATGTTCTTATTAATTTATTTATAGTTTCAACCATATGAACTGGTATTCTTATTGTTCTTGCTTGATCCGCAATAGCTCTAGTTATAGCTTGTCTAATCCACCATGTTGCATAAGTACTAAACTTATAACCTTTTGTATAATCAAATTTTTCAACTGCTTTTATTAATCCCATATTTCCTTCTTGAATCAAATCTAAAAACAACATTCCTCTACCAACATATTTTTTTGCTATACTTACAACTAATCTTAAATTTGATTCTGCAAGTTTTTGTCTAGCTTCATCATCACCATCTAAAATTTGTTGTGCTAATGTTAATTCTTGATCATATGTTAATAATGATATTTTTCCTATTTCACGCAAATACATTCTTACAGGATCATCTACGCTTACACCTTCTATTACAACATCTATTTCTTCTAATTTAATTTCTTCAACATCTTCTAAATCTTCAAAGTCTGGTTCTTCATCAAAATCATCTTTTAAGATATCTACACCTAATGATTCAAATGCATCAAACACTTCATCTATTTGTTCTTGATTAGCTGAATCAAGTTGATTTGCTAATTCTCCATATGTTATTTTTCCAGCAGCTTTTGCTTTTTTTACAATTATATCAATTTTATCTTTTTCAATTTTAGTTTCTTCAATAGTCATTTCTTTGTTTTCTGATTTATCATTCATAATTTTTTTCTTTGCAGTTGCTCTTTTTTCGCTACCTGTAGCATTAATTATTTCTTCTCCTTCAAGCACTTTTTCTAGATTATTTTTTTCATTGATTTTTTCTATTTCATCATTTTCAACTTTTTTCATTTCTAATTATACCTCCTATTTCATTCTAGCTAATTTAATAATTACATCACTTAATTCTTTTTCTAAACTAGCTATTTCTTCTTTAGTTAGCTTATCAGTATTTTCTAGTTGTTTTATAATTTCATTTTTATAAGCGCTTAAATTATCTTTTTCATAATTACCTAATATATCTGCTATACCTTTTGAAATCTCAATCATTTCGAAATCATATGACATTATTCCTGTTAAATAATTAATAATTTCTTCATCTTCAAAAAAATCTAAAATATTAGTTTTTATATTATTAATGTTTCCTTTTTCTATTTGTTCATACACTGATTTTACGATTTTTTTATTATTAGATGATTTCATATCCATATATGAAATTTTATTTTTCAATTTTGTATAAGTTTCTTCAGGATGTGTTATCAATAAAAATATTAATATTTTTTCTCTTTTTTCTATAGCCTCATTTATATTAATTTCTTCTTGTTGATTAACTTCCTTAATTTTTACTCTTTTTTCTAATAATTTTGTTCCAATATTATCTACGTTTTCCAATTTAAGTATTTCTGCTTCTATTGCTTGTTTTGATATTTTGTAATCAAATGCAATTTTGCTAATATAAACTTCTTTTTCTATTTTATTTTCAACTTTTGATAAAATTTTAGCTATTTCATTTAAAAATTTAATTTTGTCATTTGGATGTTCTATTTTTAATTCTTTTTTAAGATTTTGAACCTTATATTCAACTAATGATATAGAATTTTCAACACATCTATTAAATCTTTCCGGACCATATTTTACTATGTATTCATCTGGATCTTTTACATTTCCATCTAATTGAAGAATTCTAAGATCACAACCTAAATTTGATAATATCTCTAATCCTCTCATTGTTGCTGCTTGTCCTGCACCATCTGAATCATATCCTATTATTACTTGTTCACTTGATTTTCTTAATAATCTACCTTGTGCTTCAGTCATGGCTGTTCCTAATGATGCCACTACATTTGTTATACCTCTTTGATATAGGGAAATTGCATCCATATAACCTTCTACAATTATTATCTTTTTCAAATCTCCTGATTTTGCAATATTTAAACCATATAAATTTCGTCCCTTGCTATATATTATATTTTCTGGAGAATTTATATATTTAGGTTTAGATTCGTCCAAAACTCTTCCACCAAAGGCAATAAATCTACCTCTTTCATCTTGTATTGGAAACATCAATCTATTTCTAAATCTATCAATAAACTGACCTTTATCATTCTTATTTACAAGACTAGATGCTAATATTTCTTCTTCTGAATATCCTTTTTGTTTTAGTTCATTATATAATTCATTAAATGTTCCAGAATAACCAATATTAAATGTTTTTAGTGTTTTATTGTCTAACTTTCTCTTTTTTATATATTCTTGTGCGATCTTTGATGTTGGCTTATATAAATTTTCATGATATAATATGGCTGCTATTTTGTTTATTTCATATACTTTTGATTTAAGATATGCTTTTTTTTCATCACCTTGATTTGCAAGTGTAGGAAGCTCTATGTTTGCTCGATTAGCTAAAGTTTCAAGTGTATCTATAAAATTTAGATTTTCTATTTTACTCATGAAACGAAAGACATTTCCCCCAGTTCCACAACCAAAACAATGAAATATTTGCTTATCTGGTGATACAGAAAAAGAAGGTGATTTTTCTTTATGGAATGGGCATAATCCAAAAAAGTTTCTACCACTTCTCTTTAATACTACATATTGAGAAATTATATCTACTATATCATTCTTATTTCTTATTTCATCTATAAGTTCATCACTATATCGTACCATTCTGAGCTACCTTTCTTTATTATCTATTATATATTATTCGACGTAAATTCAATAAATCCTTCAAATATTTACATAAAATTATTAGTTTATGTAAATATATTAGTATTATTATAACATTGAAAAAAGCGGATAATACCGCTTAATTAAATATTTATACTATTTCGATGTTCCAGTACTATTAAACGGTATAAATTTGCTAACTATATTTTCTCCAACTGGTGCAACTTCTACTACATCTATTTTGTTTTCTTCAAATGTTAATGTTATTTTATTATCTATTAATTTTTCTACTTCTTCTTGAGATTTGTTATCAGCTAATACAAGTTCACTTACTAAAATTTGTCTTGCATTATTTAACATTTTTTTCTCTCCTGTTGATAAACCTTTTTCTTTTTGTTTTAAACTTAGATTTCTAACTACATCTGCAATTTCATAGATATCTCCACTCTTCATTTTATCCATATTATCTCTATATCTTTTATTCCAGTTATTAGACATTTCAGTCTCATTATCCTCTAATATATTAAATACTTTCTCAACATCATTTTTGCTTATTACACTTCTAACGCCTATTTGAGCTGCATTAGCTGTTGGTACCATTACTTTTACCTCTCCTGGCATTGCAATTACATAATATTCTTGTTCCTCATTTAAAATATTTTTCTTTTCTATTGAATCTATAACACCTGCTCCATGCATTGGATACACTATATTATCACCTATGTTAAACATCTTTGTTTTCTCCTTTCAATAAGTTTTTTATTATTGAAGTCAATAAAGGGTTAACTTTTCTCTTTTTTAACTACATTTCTATTATACTACAAAAATTGGCAAAAGTCAAAACTTTTACCAATTTTATATTTTTAATTTTTTAATTTTTCCTTACAATTGTAATCTATTTATTGCTTTTAATAAATCCAATGTTTTTATTACAAATATTTATTATTTTTAATAAATTTAATGTTTTTATTATAAATATGTATTTATTTTATTATTTTAATAATTTTATTACAAATAATTTTTTATAAATACTCTAAAATTTACTTACTAGTTGAGCCAAATCCACTTATTCTTTCTCCTGTTGCAGAATCATTATCTATTATGAGATATTTTTGAAATATTACTTGTCCTATTGGGTCACCCTTTTTTATTTCAATGTCATTTTCAAAAAAATTATAATATGCAAACATAAAGTGACCATCATTATCTGGATTATTATAATAATCAGCATCTACTATTCCTACACTATTAGCCATTACTAATCCTTTTTTGAATGGATTAGAACTTTTATTTAGAAGCATATAATATTCATCTGGTTGGCAATATGCTTTTAAACCTGTTTTTACTAAAGTTGGTTTTTGGCCCGGCTTAAATGCTGGTACTATGCAGTCTTCTGCCGCTTCAACATCATATCCTGCTGAATATTTTGTTTTCCTCTCTGGTATATTTATATTCTTATTTTCAAATCCTTTTGCTATCTCAAATCCTCTAGTTTTTTTCATTCTCTTACCATCCTTTTTCATTATATTTATCTTAATAATTATAATATAAAATTTAAATATTGTCATTAGTTTTTTTAACATTTTAGAAAAAAAAACATAATATGATAATAGCACTATATACAATTTTATAGGTATTTCTAAAACCTAAATCTAATATAGCAGGTATTTTTATGAATATTAAACTTAATGAATTGTTTCTAAATAATACTGGAATTATAGAATCAATAGAATGTTGTGAAAAATTAAAATCAAGACTATTTGATCTTGGAATTGTATTAGGTACTCCTATTACTCCACTTTTCAGAAGTATTTTTAATGATCCAACTGCTTATCTTGTGCGTAATAGTATAATTGCAATACGAAAAAATGACTCTGATAATATTTTTGTATCATATTCTCCTAATAATCACATATAATTAATAATATACATTGCATTTTTTAGGAGGCTTAAAATGAAATCTAAAGATATGTTAACAGATTTTGATTTCTATAATTCATCTTTTGTTGAATTACAAAAAAAGTCAGATTATACAATCGGAATTGCTGGAAATCCAAATGTCGGAAAATCCACTATTTTCAATTATTTGACTGGTTTAAATCAACATACCGGAAATTGGCCTGGAAAAACCGTTTCAAGTGCATCCGGTTTTTTTTCTTTTAAAAATACACAATTCCTATTAGTTGATATTCCAGGTACATATTCTCTTAGAACAAATTCAGAAGAAGAAGAAATTGCAAAAAAATTTATATGTTCTAACATCTATGATTTAATTGTTGTAGTTGTTGATGCATCTTGTTTAGAAAGAAATTTAAATTTAGTATATCAAATACTTGAGTTTACATCTAATATAATTATTTGTGTAAATCTATTAGATGAAGCACGCAAAAAAGGAATAGATATTAACTTGGAATTACTAAGTATGGAGCTAAATATTCCTGTTATTGGTACAATTGCGCATAAAAAGAAAACCCTAAACAATTTAATAGAAAAAATATATTACTGTTGTAATAATCCCTTAAACAAAATCAATGAAAATATAGATTTAGATTCAAGTATTTCTAATTTTTCTGATATTTCAGAGATTTTTTATAAGTCTTCCGAATTATGCAATAAAGTTATTAGTTTAAGAAATGTTAGAAAACATCAGTGGCATGAAAAATTAGATAAATTAATTACTTCAAAAATTTATGGAATACCTATTTTATTATCTTTTCTTGGTTTTATTTTTTTTATAACAATTTATGGAGCAAATTATCCTTCTAAACTTTTAAAGACAATGTTTGCCTTTTTTTATGAAAAATTACTATATTTTTTTATTTTAATACGAATTCCTGAATGGATTACTTGTGCAATATTAGATGGAGTCTATTCAACTCTTACAGGTGTTATAAGTGTAATGCTTCCTCCTATGGCAATATTTTTTCCTATTTTTACAATACTAGAAGACTCAGGATTTTTACCACGTATCGCTTTTAATTTAGATAGATGTTTTTCTAAAGCTTGTAGTTCTGGTAAACAGGCATTAACTATGTGTATGGGTTTTGGATGTAATGCAGCTGGAGTTGTTGGATGTAGAATAATAGATTCACCAAGAGAAAAATTAATTGCTATTATAACAAATAATTTTGTTCCCTGTAATGGACGCTTTCCACTATTAATAACAATATCACTTATTTTAGTTGGTGGTATTTCTAACGGATTATTAAGATCCTTACTAGCTACTTTTTATGTTTTAGGAATTGTATTAATCGGTATTTTTACAACTTTAATAATTTCAAGAATATTATCTAAAACAATATTAAAAGGATCTAAATCTACTTTTGTTTTAGAATTGCCTCCATACAGAAGACCACAATTTAAAAAAGTATTTATACATTCTATATTTCATAAAACATTACATTTACTTGGTAGAGCTGCTATAATTTCTGCTCCTGCAGGCTTAATAATTTGGCTTTTATCTACAATCCAATCAGATGGGGTAAGCTTACTTACTTATATTGCTAATTTTCTTGACCCTTTTGCAAAATTATTAGGATTAGATGGTTATATTTTGTTAGGTTTTATTTTAGCTCTTCCTGCTAACGAAATAGTACTTCCTATTATACTTATGGGATATTTGCAATCTAATTTGTTAGTAAATATTGATAATCCATTAGATATTGGAAATATTTTATTTTCTAATGGATGGACTTTTTTAACATGTATAAATATCATGATATTTTCTTTACTACATTTTCCATGTAGTACCACATTACTTACTATAAAAAAAGAAACAAATAGTTGGAAATGGACATTTATTTCTTTTTTAATTCCTACTTTTTGTGGTATATTTTTATGTATGATAACAAATTTTTTATGGATATTCATGAATCATTTTTAAAAATTATATAACAATAAATTTTTATTATTAATTTAAATTTCTAATTTTTATTATATATCCTTAGATTTTTTATATAACTTTTGACTTTTATTATATAAATTTTAATTTTCTTTATATAATTATTTTTTTTATTTTTAATAATTTAATATTTAATTAATTAATTTATTTTTATTTAATTATTTTATTTCTATTTATTTAATTAATTTAATTGATTTATTTATATAAGAATTGATTTTTTTATATAAATTTTGATTTATAATATATAAAAATAGATTTGTACACCATAATTTCCTTATTGTATATTAAAATCTATTTTAAATATACACTTGCTTTTCCTATAAAAATAGTATATTATAGATTTATTAAATTATAAGGAGGTATTAATTATGAATTTACAAGGTTCAAAAACAGAACAAAATTTAAAAGCTGCTTTTTCGGGAGAATCTGAAGCAAGAAATAAATATACCTATTTTGCAAGTGTTGCAAAAAAAGAAGGATATGAACAAATTGCTGCTTTATTTTTAGAAACTGCAGATAATGAAAAAGAGCATGCAAAACTTCATTTTAAATATTTAAATGGTATTGGTGATACAAAAGCTAATTTAGCGGAAGCTGCATCTGGAGAAAACTATGAATGGACAGATATGTATGAAAACTTTGCCAAAGTAGCAGAAGAAGAAGGCTTTTCAGAAATAGCTAAAACTTTCAAAGGAATTGGTGCAGTAGAAAAAGAACACGAAAAAAGATACAGACAATTATTAAAAAATCTTGAAGAAGGTACAGTGTTCAAAAAAGAAAATACAATTTCTTGGAAATGTAGAAATTGTGGTCATATTCATATTGGACCTGAAGCTCTTTCAATGTGCCCAGTTTGTAATCATCCACAAGCTCATTTTGAACTTAGATGTGAAAACTATTAATCAATAGTAAAAAGATTTTCTATCAGTATATCTGAAAAGAAAATCTTTTTTTACTTATGTTTTTTTATTATTATATTTTTTAAAACTTATATAGTCTTATATAAGTTTTTACTATTACTACATTTTTTTGAACTTTAATTATATCAAATAATTATAAGTATATTTTCTATTATTTTTAATTTTTAATTTTTAATTTCAGCAATTAGATCATACCCATTTACATCAACTATTTTACAATGAACAAATTTACCTTCCAGATTATCTGTATTATCTTCATTTGATTTTAAATATATAATTCCATCTATTTCTGGTACATCCATGCAACTTCTTCCTAAATACCATTTTTCATCAAAACTTTTACTTTCTAGTAAAATTTTATATTTTTTTCCTATATATGATTCCTGTTTTTGCATTGATATAATCTGTTGAATTGTCATTATTTTATTGTATCTAGATTTTTTTGTATTATGATGTATTTGATTAGGTAATTTTTCTGCTGGTGTTCCCTCTTCTTTCGAATATTTAAAGGCTCCTAATCTATCAAATTTAACTTCCTGAATAAAATTATATAATTCTTCAAAATCTTTTTGTGTTTCACCTGGAAATCCAACTATTACTGTAGTTCTAAGTATTACATTTGGTATTTCTTTTCTTATTTTATCTATTACATTTCTAATACTTTTACTATTGCTTTTTCTGTTCATTCTTTTAAGTATAGTATCAGAGATATGCTGAACTGGAATATCAAAATATTTACATATTTTATCATTTTCTTTTACAGTTTTTATTAGCTCATCTGTAATTGTTTCAGGGTATGCATATAAAAATCTTATCCATTCAAGATTATTTATTTTACACAATTCTTGTAATAATTCAGATAATCTTGGTTTTCCATATATATCAATACCATATTTTGTTGTATCTTGAGCTATTACAATTAATTCTTTTATTCCTGATTTTACAAGTTGTTTCGCTTCTTCAATAATATCTTCAAATTTTCTACTAATAAAAGGACCTCTTATGTAAGGAATTGCACAATATGTACATTTATTACTACACCCTTCAGCTATTCTTAGATATGCAAAATTTTTTCCTGTTGTTATTTCTCTTCCCATAAAGTCTAATTGATTTTTTTCTTCGTAACTTTTAGTCCCAGAATTATTTTTCTCTTTATTAATTATATTTTCTATTTGTTCCCATATATTTGAATATTCACTATATTTTATAAATAAATCTACTTCTGGCATTTCCTTTATTAGCTCATCCTTATATCTTTCTATTAGACATCCCATTACTATTAAGTATTTACATTTATTGTTTTTATATTTTGACATTTCTAAAATTGTGTCTATTGCTTCTTGTTTTGCTGATTCTATAAATCCACATGTATTTATTACTATAATTTCAGCATCTTTTGGTTCATTAACTATTTCATTACAATTTTTTTTAAATAATCCTATCAACATTTCTGTATCTACTAAATTTTTACTACATCCTAATGATACAAATCCTACCTTCATCATCAATTCCCTTTCTTTTAACTACTAAATATATGTTTTCTTGTCATTTCTAGTAAATGTAATTTTGAAAAACCTAAAACTTGAGTTTTAGCTCTATCTTTTTTTAGCTCATTTTTTAAAAGCTCTAGTATTTTATTTTCATTTTCTTTATTTTCCATATCTATATAATCCACTATTATAATTCCACCAATATCTCTAAGTTTAAGCTGATTTGCAATTTCTATTGTTGCTTCTTCATTAACTTTATATACAGTTTTTTCCAAATCATCTTTTCCCGTATATTTACCAGTGTTTACATCTATTGCAGTTAGTGCTTCTGTTTTATCTATAGATATACACGCTCCAGATTTCAACCAAATTTTTCTGGTTTTTGTTTTTTCTATTTGATTATTAATATTGTATAACTCTAATAAATTCTTATTATTCTGCAATTCTAAAATAATATCATTTTTTTGCATTTGTTCTATTAATAGTTTTATATTATCATACTCTTTTGCGTCATTTATAATTATTTTATTTATATTTGTATCTATTAAATCAATTAGTATTTTATTTATAATACCACCATTTTCATATATTAACTTAGGTATATTTTCTTTTGATTTTAGTGTTATATCTACTATTTCATTTATATTATTATTTAATTCAAATAAATTATATATATCATTTTTTAGATCTTTTTCAGGTTTTAAATAAGAGGAAGTTCTAAAGATTAATCCATTTCCATTTAGATCAATTTCCTCAGCTATTTTTTTCAATCTAAATATTTCTTCTTTTTCTTCAATTTTCTGTGACACAGTAACAAAATTTTGATTAGGAACTAAAGCTACATATCTTCCCCCAATATTTAAATTAGTTGACACTCTAGCTCCTTTTTTTTCTGTTTTATCTTTTTTTATTTGAACTAGAATAGGCATTCCTTCCTTTATATAATCATTAATTCTATAATTAAGGTATTGTTCATTTTTATTTCCTGTTTTATTACTTACCTTTGGTAATATATCTTTTATATGTAAAAATGCATTTAGATTTTCTCCAATATCAACAAATGCAGCTTGTAGACCTGGAAGAACATCTACTACTTTTCCAATATAGATGTTCCCTTCAAGTCTATTAAATTCTTCTGTTTCTTCATATTTTTCTCTAAGAATTCCATCTTCTACAATAGCTATTGTTTTATTACTATTTTTACTAATACTAATAATAATTTCGCTCATTTTATTCCTCTTTCCCAACTAATTTTAAATATTATGCTTCTGGAGTGAGTCCTAAACATTTTTTCAACTAATTATATAATTTTATTGATGATATTTCTCTATCACTAATCAAATTAATTTTTTTACAATCATACTATATTACTTATAATATAAATATATTTAAAATTTTAATACATTACTAATTATATAGGTTCATTGCTTGTTCTACTCCATTTTTAATTATTTCAAAAATTGCCTGAGCAGCTTTATTTATTCCTTCTTCAAGAATCTCTTTATCTTCGTTTTTGATATTACCTATGACATAGTTCATCAGATCATTTTTATATTCTGGCATTCCAATTCCAACTCTAACTCTTATAAAATTTTCAGTACCAATACATGATATTACAGATTTCATACCATTATGAGTACCTGCACTTCCTTGTTTTTTTATTCTTATTTTCCCTGGCTCTGTATCTATATCATCATAAACAACTATTATATCCTGAGGTGTTATTTTATAAAATGCCATATACTGATTAATTGCTTCTCCACTTAAATTCATATATGTTTGCGGTTTTAATAATACCACCTTATTTCCTGCTATATTTCCACTTCCACATAATCCCTTAAATTTTGTTTTTGTAATATCAATATTGTTTTGCTGGGCTATTCTATTTATAACATCAAATCCCATATTATGTCTTGTGTTTGAATATTCATTTTCTGGATTTCCTAAACCAATTATTAATAACATTTTTTTCTCCTTCGTATATACTTTTTTGAAAATTATTATATTACTTTTAATAAAATAGCTATTTTATGGAAAAATTAAGATTCTTTTATACATTCTACTATTTTATGTAATTCTTTTAAATATTTTTCATTATTATATTCTATTTTTCCAATTTTTTTAAGATATTTTATATTATCTTCAATCTCTTTTTCATTAAAACTCTCAACAAATTTAATATATCCTAAGTCCTTAAACCATAAAAATGAACTTTTTACTTTATGGTTATAATTTCCTAATGCTATACAAGGTGTTGATGTTATGGCACAAAATATCATTCCATGTAATCTATCTGTTATAACCATTTCAGATTTTCTAATTTGATTGAATTTATCATTAATTATTTTTTCTCTCTTATCTCCATTAATTCTTTCTTTACTTGCTATATCGCTATTTTCTAATTTATTAAAATATTTTTTTGTTATATTATCTAATATTTGTTTTTGATAATCACAAATATTTCTTTCAACATCTTGTCTCATTAAATATAATAGACCTTCTCTTTTTTGATTAGTATTAGTTTCATTTAGCGATGTAACTATATCAGGAGTAAATATTATTTTGTTATTTTTAAAATGTTCTTTTGCAAAACTTAATGATTCTTCTTCTCTTATAACTAATATTAAATTTTTATGATTTGAATATATATTTTTAGTTATTTCTAATTCTTTTTTTCCTTCTTCATCATTACTAAAATAAATTGTTTGTGGGAAAATTATTATCTTATTATTTGGAAATAATTGAATTGCTTTTCTTCTAAATTTTTCAATTATATACTGATTCCCAATATTTCCACCACCATGAAAACATAATATATCATCTTCATTACAATACTTTTTTATTTTTTCTGCACATAAATCTAATCTTTTTTCTGGTATTATATAATAATCAAATTCCGGAAAATTTTTCTTTATAAATTTGTCTTCTGCATAAAAAATTACACTATCTCCTATGTTACCATGATTTGGCATTCCCATCAATATTATTTTTTTCATCTAATTTTCCTTCCTTTTTAAATTCAAATTTTTATGTTTATATAATTATTTAAAAATTATTAATTTAATATTTATATAATTGCTTAACCATTCTTATTTTTATGTTTATATAATTATTTTTAAATTTCTATTTTTATATTTATATAATTATTTTAAATTTGTATTTTAATATTTATATATTTATTTTAAAATTTTATTTTTACATAATTTTTTTAAAATTTATAATTTTAAGATTTTTAAACTCCATAAGATCTATTTATTAAATCAATTAATTTATTGTCTTTATAGAATTCTCGATTCGGTATTGTATGTCCAACAAATCCTTGTTCTTTGTATTTTTCTATGTATATACAAAAATCTTCTTTTGACCATTCATAATTAGCTGTTATTAAAGCCTTAGGGTGATTTATTTTTTTAAAATTTTCATAACATTCTTCATTAAATCCATCTCTGTCAGTTGATATAATAAATATTTTACTATAATTTATTCTTTTTACTCTTTCTTTCCACTTTTTTTGTGCTTGTTCTTCACTATCGTAATGTAAAAAGATAATTTTTACATCTCCCAACTGCCCTATTACTATTTTATTTTCTATCTTCGTAATTAATTTCTTTTTTATATATTTCTTTATATTAGTTATAAATTTAATAAAATCATCAGCATAAAAAAACAAGTTTATTGTCGGTGATAAAAACTCATGTTCTATGTCATGGTATAAAACACCACCTATACAATTTTGAGAAATTATTGTTACATTATTAAAATTAACTATTTTTTTTATATCATCTACAATTTTTTCAACTTGTTCTTCCATTTACTCTCCTATTTTATTATTTTAAATATTTGTTTTTTATACTCATTATTTTTATACTCTAAAACTTCTTCTCCGCCTGTAACTTCATTTGTATACTTATTACTTATCTTAACTTTTTCAGCAGATTTCATTTTAAACCATTCATATTCTATATCTATATGTCCTAAATCTAATGCTTGATATCCTTCTTTTGCTAAATCATAGGCTAGTATTGTTGCAGTAGGACCTAATGCTAGTATTATTAAACTATCTTTGCTTTCCTGTTTTAAAGTACTTAAAATTTCATCATACTTTTCATATGCGTCCTCTGCTGGACACAATATACGCTTTACTGATTTACATTTTATTAATAAATCATTACCTATTCCAAGTCTTGTTTGTTCGCCTTCACATACAATTACATCTCTATTTTCCCATATTGATTTCATTAAATCAAAATATTTTGCACAATTACTTCTGTCCTTGTGTCTTATATACAATCTTGTTAAATTTGCATTACAATATTCTCTTTTTTTATTAAGAATTTTCATCCATATTGAATAGTTTTTATTCATATTATTTATCCAAAATTTTTCGCTTTCTTCTGTTAAATTGTTAAAACCTAATAATGCATCTGGAATTCCTATTAAACAATTTTCTTGTTTATCTTTAAGTACTTTTAATAACTTATCACCTATTTCTTTGTTATACTCTTGAAATTTTAAATTCTTTCCTGTTATTAGCGCAAGCTCTCCATCTCCAAATCTTGCTATTGATTTTTTAGTTTGTTTTATTTTATTAAGTGATTCTTCTATTGATAATATTTTAATTTTACTATTTTTCATTTTTTTTAGTAGTTTTTCTTTTTCTACTTGTAATTCTAGATTTATAATATCTTCGTCTATTTCTTTATATGTTTCTGGATTTGGTTTTGACATTTTTTCTTTTAGCTCCTTTGGTAACATTTTTCTTAATTGTACTAATATTTTGCAATATTTTAAAGCTTGCACAAAATCTTTATCTGCAATAGCTTGAGTGATATATTGAACTGATTTTAAAACAGTTGGAATATTTAGCTGTTTAGCTAATTCATAAAACCATCTCATTTCACATAGAACAACTAATCTATCTTCTTCATTTAATTTATCTGAATCTATAAATTTATACAAAATATAATTCATACTTTTTGCGTAATAATATCTGTAAAAATCTATTTTATCATATTGTAAAAAATTGTTATATATTATTTTATATGCTTTATTTATACCCAAAAAATATTGTTTTGAACAATTTGTAGATATTGTATCAGCATATCTTTGTCTGTAATTATAAACAATTTTAGGTGTATATGTTACTTTTTTTGCCTTTAGAAAACAATATGTTGTAAAAACTGCATCTTCAGCTGGAATTTTTTCTGTGAACAAAATTTTTAAATCTTCAAGAAAACTTTTTTTGAAGATTTTATTCCATACCCCTGAATTCATTAAATAAAATGATTTTATTGGTTCATCTACCGATATTTCACTTTCACTAAATTTTTCTGGACTAAATACTGGTTTTTTCCATTTTTTTCCATCTTCTTCAGTATTTATATAGTTAGCTGTAACATAATCTGATTCTGTTCTTTTTATAACTTCTAATAAAACTTCACATGCATCTAACTCAAAATAGTCATCAGAATCTAAAAACATTATGTATTGGCCAGTTGCGTGTTTTAATCCTGTATTCCTGGCTCCTGAAAGTCCTTTGTTTTTTTGATGTATTACTTTTATTCTCTTATCTTTTTTAGCAAGTTTATCACATATTTTTCCTGAATTATCTTTTGATTCATCATCTATTACTAATATTTCTAAATTTTTATATGTTTGATTTGATACAGATTTTATTGCATCTGCTACATATTTTTCTACATTATATACTGGTATTATTACAGATATTTTTTCCATTTCGCTCTCCTTATATTATATATTTATTTCAATATTTTTATCATTTCTGAGCACTATAATTTTTTCATCTATAACTTGAATTATAGTTGATGGAACCCCTATTTCACTTTTTCCTGAATCAATATATATATCAACATTATTTTTTAGATTGTTTTTTATATATTTAATATCAGTTCCAGATTCCATTCCAGAAATGTTGGCGCTGGAGGCGGCTATTGGCACTTTACATTTTTTTAGTATTTCTATACTTATTTTATTATCTGGTATTCTTATTCCAATTGTATTTTTTCCTGCTGTTACTATTGATGGTATTACATCCTTTTTTTCTAATACTAAAGTAACAGGTCCTGGCATATATTTATCAATTATTTTTTGTTCAATTTTATTATTTATAATTGCATATTTTTCTATTTCTTTTTTATCTGAAACTATTATTGATATTGGTTTTGTTGTTTCTCTTTCTTTTAATTCATATAATTTTCTAATTGCTTTTTCCGACAATGCATTTACACCAATTCCGTATACAGTTTCTGTTGGAAACACTATTATTCCATCATTTTGTATTGTGTCTGATACTTTATTTAATTCTTCAATATTTATTTTTTTTGACCAATCAAAATATAATGGCACTTGTTTCACTTCCTTTACAAAAAATATACATAATATGTAAACATTATACCATACTTTTTAATAAAAAGGAATAGTTTTAATTCAAAAAAAAGAAACAGCAGAAATGTTTTTGTTCATTCCTATTGTTTTATATTTTAAAAACTTATAAGATTAATACTATATAATAAATATCTTTTTTATTATTATCATGTGTCTTTATTCTTACATTTCTAATTTTTCAGTAAAATAGATTTGTGTAACTAAATTTATTTCACATATACATTCTTCAGACAAATCAAATGAAAATATTTTTTTTGCTGGTGAATTTATTATGTGTTTAAGAGCATCTATGGATGATTGACTTAATTTGATTACTGATTTATCTTGACCAGAGCATGATTCACACTTTACTCCATTATCTTTTATACTAAATCCTACTAAATACTCAGAACATTTACAAATTTTACATTTTTGAACTTCTGGTGCAAAACCTAATATTGCAAGTAATCTTAATCTAAAAACAGACATTATTAAATCTAAATTTTTTTCAGTCTCAGAAATCATGTATAGTGTGTTTAAATATAATTGTAAAATTCTAAATGTATTTTGATTTTCATATGTAACATTATTTATTATTTTAGTTATATTGACTGCGCAGTTTAATTTTTCTAAATCTGTTCTAATATTGTAAAACATTTCTATTGTTTCACAAGAATTTAAATTGTAACTATTGCAACCTTTATACAAAACATAATCTCCAAAACACAAATATTGGGTGCCCGCCATGAGCAAGCTTTTAGGCCTTCTTGAACCTTTAGCAGAGCAACCAATTTTTCCATTTGGAGTTAATATGGTTATCATTTTATCAAAATCCCCCATATTGTTTTCCGAAATTATTATCCCCTTTATTTTCATTATTCCCATATTCATTCACCTTTAATTTTTTTTCTAAATCTTCTAATTTTACTATTTCCAAATAGGTATCAATATTTCCTGTGTTTTTAAAAGTATTCCAAGCTAGTTTTTTTATCATAATGTGCTCATCTCCTCATAAATGTATCTTTTGTAGTTTGAAAAAAAATATTCAGATTTTTAGTATATTACTATATTTTAAATTTTTTCACAAGATTATCATTGTTTAACCAATCTTCTTTTACTTTTACCCATATTTTAAGATTAACTTTTGTCCCTATCATTTTTTCTAAATCTTGTCTTGCATATGTTCCAATTCGTTTTAGCATTGATCCTTCTTTACCAATTATTATTCCTTTATGTGAATTTCTTAAACAATAAATTGTGGCATCTATATCATATATTTGTTCTTTTTGAATTGTTTTTCTTTTTTTCATTTTCTCAGTTTCCACATAAAGTCCGTGTGGGACTTCATCATCCAATAATCTCAAAGCTTTTTCTCTAATTATTTCTTCTGCTAATTGTCTTAATGTTTGATCTGTATATTCTTCTATATCATAATATGCAGGACCTATATTTAAGTTGTTTTCTATTTCTTGTAATATATTTTCTAGATTTATTTTTTTTGTAACAGAAACTGGTATAATAGCTGTAAATTCGTATTCTTGTTTGTACAATTCTATTATTTTTGCAATTTGTTCTCTATTAACTAAATCTACTTTATTAATTAATAAAATTGTTTTTCTATTTGCTTGTTTAATTTTTTCTAGTATAATTTTGTCTCCTTTACCTATTTCTAGTGATGTTGCATCAATTACAAATATTACAATATCAACTTCTCCTATTACTCCAAATGCTGTTTCAACCATTACATCTCCTAATTTTGTTTTAGGTTTATGAATTCCTGGTGTATCTATAAAAATAATTTGTGAATTTTCTCTATTTACTATTGCCCTTATTGCTGTACGAGTTGTTTGAGGTTTATTAGCAATAGCTGCAACTTTTTCACCTACTAAAGCATTTATTATACTTGATTTTCCAACATTTGTTCTACCAACCATAGATACAAATCCTGATTTGAATTCTCCAATAATTCCACCATTAATGATTCCATTTTCTGATTTGAATTCTCCAAATTTCCCCTCCATTGATACATTTTCTGATTTGATTTCTTTCATATTTTCCTCCAATGTTATTTTTAATTTTTATTTGCAATAATTCTATTTAATTTATTATTATGTATATTTTTTTTATATATCTTATTATATATTAATATTTTTGCTGAATTTGTAAAAATTAGTAAGAAAATTTTAATTATTTTCTTACTAATTTTACTTGACAATTACTCAATTACTACTTTTGAATTCAAAGGACATATCTGAATAAAAGTATTACCATCATTTACATTTATCTCATTTCCTTCCATATCTTGATAAATGGTTTTTGAATTTCTTGCATTTTTTATACATTTTATTTCAATTGCTTTTCCATTTGTAATATAATAGCCATTTAATGTTCCTATATTTTTTAATCCTTGTCTTCCTTTTGTTTCTTTATCTGGTAATACATAATTACCTGCAAATGTTATAATAATATTTTTTGTTGTTATATCTTTGCCAGTTTTGCTATCTATTTGTTTTGTATTTTTTTCAAACTTAGTATATCTTTTAGTTTCCGAATTATATTCATATTTAACAGTAGTATTATCAGAGTATGGAATTGTTATTTTTTTTGCCTCTTTTCCATTTTCTAATTCTATTTCATCAATACTGTATTTTAAAACACTATTATTAGAAGACTTTGTTCTATATCCTAAACTTTCAGCAATTTCATATAATTTATTAATACTCGAAAAACAATTATGTGGTGCAGTTTTGCTTTTTTCTCTCCAATAATTAGCATCTTCTGTTCTTGCTTTTCCAGAATCATAATATAAGCCATTTATATTATTAACTCCTAATGTTGAAATATCACTTTGTGCTTGTGGGCTCCATCCTATATGTGCATATATTGCGTCATTTTCTAATGCATAATCTAAAAAATAATGCCTAGAGCTTCTAATTGGTCCAACAACATCCGCCTCCGAATTTTTAAATAATGCCATCAACCTTGTTTCTCCGCCTTCAACAATTATTTCATATACTATATATGCATCATTAATTGACGATTGTGGCCAAGCTTCTTTAACATTATCAATCATAACAGCAATTGGTCTTTTATCACCCGAAAATATTTTGATTTTTTTTTCTTCAACCTTTTTATTATCTGTTATAACACTTATAGTTTCAACTATATTACTTTTTTTGCCTTTTAATATTTTAACAACAAAAACTGCTATAGTAGCTAGTATTAGAATTATTAAAGTTATTATTAAAATTACAAACCATTTAGATTTCATGTTAATATTCTCCCTATAATTTATTTTATTATTATATTAAAATAATATGTTTAATATTTTTGTTGGAAAAATCAATAATCCTACTATAACAGAATTAATTGTTGCAATTAAAACTGCTCCTGCCATAACATCTTTTGCTATTTTAGCTTTTATATTATATTCTTTTGTAATTAAATCTATTGTTGTTTCTAATGCTGTATTTAACATTTCAGCGAACAATACAAAAAATATAGAAAATAGTAAACATATTATTTCTATTAATTCAGATTTTAATATTAAAGCTAAAATTATTACAATAATAGCAACGAAAAGCTGAATTTTAATATTTTTCTCTTTTCTAAAAGTATATAATACCCCTCTTACTGCGTTTTTTAAAGCATCTATAAAATTTTTACTTTTAAACGGTCTTTCATATTCTTCTTCTTTTCTAGATTCGATTTTAGAACTTGTTTTTTTATTCATAAAAAATTTTCCTTTTTAACTTTAAGATTTTTATCTAATAATTTATATTTTTTAAATTTTTTTCCTTTTTAACTTTAAGATTTTTATCTAATAATTTTTATTTTTAAAAAATTTTTCCTTTTTTAACTTTAAGATTTTTATCTGCTAATTTTTAATTTTTTTAATATGTTTTCCTCTTTTTGTCGCATGATCAATTTATCATTTTCTATAATATGATCATACCCCATTAAATGATAAAATCCATGAACAATCATATAACTTAATTCTCTTTCGAAACTATGATCATATTCTATCGCCTGTTTTTCAACCTGAGGTATTGCAATAATAATATCACCTAATACTTCTTCTGGACCTTTTTTAAAAATTGTTAAATTCTCTAATTCACTTTTTTCAAACATTGGAAATGATAAAACATCAGTTTCTTTATCTATATTTCTAAATTCTTTATTAATTTCTTTTATATTTAATAAATCTGTAAATATAATATTTACATAAATATTTACATTGTTTAATTTTTCTTCTACAAAACATTTATCAATAACTTTTCGAGCTATTTTTTTATGAACATCATTTTCTTCTGTATTAATGTAATTTAATTTTAAAAAAACTTTCAAATTTCTACCTCTTATCTAGTTATTCTTTTTTCTATTTTCAAAATTTTGATTTTATTAATTTTTTTATATTTATTCTTCTATTTTAATTATAAATTTAGTATAAATTCCTTCGGATATAAATTTATTAGGTATTTTACGCATTACCCCTAATTCTACAAGTTTGTCCTTATATAGTTGTATAATTTTAGAATATTTAGCTTCATTTTTTCTAACTTGTTTTAAATCTGATGAAATAAAAAGAATTTCTTTTTGTTTCTTATATTCTTTTATATCTTTTGATCTAATTTCTTCTAATTCTTTGTATCTTTTCCAGAAATCTCTATATTCTTTTCTTTCTTCTGGCTTGTCCCAATAAACTTTAGTAGATAATAATTTCAAATTATATTCATCTATTAATTCTAATAATAATTTATATGCTTTTTCTTGTTTTTTTATAACTCTTGTATCAACAATTAATGCTCTTAAATCTTTTAGCAATTTAATATAACACTGTTCTGCCACTATAAGTGGTAAACTGTGTGTAAATAATCTTCTACTTATTCCTAATAATAACATATTTTTTTCTATAACATCATTTTGATCTAATTTTCCTATTGTAAAAGTTTCAAATTGTTCATATTCTGTAGCTATTTCTCTATAAATTTTTGAATTATTATTTTTTAGTTTAAGTGGAAATATATTTGTTATATAATCTTCTAATGTTATAAATATTTTATCATATACTTCTACCTTTTGTGCTGATGTAAGTTTATCTGTAAGTTTTACAGAGTAATGTTTTATTATTCCTTTATACAATGATTCCATTTTTGAACAATAAAAACTTTTATATTTTTCTATAGCTTTTTCTTTTTCCGAATTTAATATTGATTCATAATCTAATTCTAATAAATATTTTTGTTTTCTATATTTATATTCAACATACTCATTTTCTTTTAAATGAACTATCATATAATATTTTGATAATGCATTTTTTTCAAATTCGTTTGCTGTATTATTTTTTACTTTTTTATAAATTGAATCCATAATATTTTTGTCTATTGCATCTAAATACAAACTATATGTATCCTCATATTTTTTGCTAAATGCACTTTTTTTCTCTTCGTTTTCTTCTCTTATATTTGCAACTAAATTATCATATGCTTTTAAAACATTATTTCTTTTCATCGAAATCATTATTCCATTTAATCCAACTTTTGTTGGTATCAACATTTTCGACAATGTGTTTGACAACTTAGAAAAAAAGGTTTTTTCTGTATTATAAACTCTTATACTTCTTTCTTCCACTTAAATCATCCTTTCAAAATACAATTTTTTCTTTTGCTCCAATACTTTCAAGTACTTCATATACAACTTCTACTTCTATATATTCTTTGTTTGCATTAATATTTACATACTCCTCTAAAATGTTTTTATCTTTTCCAATTTGTTTTTCGAGTATTTTTTTATTTTCCTCTATTCCAATATTTTTTGCTTCTTCTGGTGTATAAATTAATTTATGTTCTTCAAGTTCAAAATTTTCATTTTTTAATATTTCGATAGGCAAATAATAATCATTAAACATTCTAATTTTCCTATCCTTCTTTATTGTATCATAATTTTCAAAATTTGAAAGGGTTTTGTAAAAATTTATTTTAAAATTATTTATTTTTATCGAATACCTTGTTTCCTTGTTTCCGTTTTGATTTTTTTGAACCTGATTATAATATACTTTTAGTTTATGAGAATACTTTATTTTAGCTTGAACATCTCCTTCAGCATGCATATATCTTATTCCTGTGTATTTTCCTTCAATAGAACCTTTAATTAAAATATCATTTACATTCACAGTATCCCCCTCTTTTACCTGTGGAATTCCGTTTTGTGCACTAACTTTATATATTACACCGGATTTTTTTGAGATTATATTACAATACTCATCTTTGTTTAAAATTTCCGGTTTTTTCTCAGCTTCTACAATTTTTATAATAGCTTTTGTTCCTTTTATTTCTATTCCTATCCATGCTATATCATCTCTTTGTAGTCTTATTCTATTAATTATTTCTTGTTTATTAATTCTATGTTTATTTTTTCCAATACATAATCCATCATTTTCTAAAATTGTTTCTATTTCATCCTTACTTATTTTGTTTATTCCTTTTATCTCTATGTTCCATATAAAATTTGATGCAAGAATTAATGATACCACAACAATTAAAAAAGAAAAAACAAAAATTTTTCTTTTTTTATATCTATTAAATAGGAAAGGTAGACCTTTTTTATTAACTATTTTTATTTTACATTGAGTTTTTTTTGCGATTTTAATAGCTTTTCTATAGCTTTTTATAGATAAGTTACATTTTAATATACTAGATTTTTCCCTTTGCATATTCCACAACAAAATATTTTTGCTAATACATGTATTTATAAATCTTTCTATAAAAAATCCTTCTATTTGGATCTTAATATATCCCATTATAAAACTCTCTATTATTTTTATATGCAATTTTTCCTCCCAACTAGATTTTATTCATCTAATATTCTTTCAAAATCTATACTTTCTATTTTCCCCTTTATAATAATATCATCTACTGTCATTTCATTCATTATAAGTTCAAAACCATTAATATTTATAATTCCTAAATGTGTATTTAATCTAATAAAAAAATCTTGATATTCTAATATTGATTTATAATTTTCAATTAATAATTCATCAAACCCAATTACTGTTATTTTTGGTATTTTAGAAACTATTTCATCTGGTATTTCTAAAAAATTTGTTACTTTATTCTTAAAATTTTTCATTTCTCCTCCATCATAATTTCTTTTCTAATTCTTCAAACTCTTCAATACTTCTAAATTCAAATCCCTTACTTTTTATTTCTTTAATACATTCATCAAGAATATCAGAGTTATCTTTTGAAGTGGAATGAAGCAACATGATTTCTCCATTATGTAAATTGTTTATTATTTTTTCTTTACTATATTCTTTTTTTCCTTGTTTATTTTCGTCCCAATCTTCGTAAGCAAATGACCACATTACAGTTTTATATCCTAGTTTATTAGATAAATCTAAGGTTCTTTCACTATATTCACCTTTGGGTGGTCTTATATATTTCATTTCGTATCCAAATTTTTCATATATAACTGAATGAAGATTCATTATTTCATTTTTCAACTCTTCATCTTCTAAGTCTGGCATATTTTTATGATTTACAGTATGATTACCTATTATATGTCCTTGTTCAATCATTTTTCTTACCAGTGTTGGTTGTGAATTTATATAATGACCTGTTAGGAAAAAAGTTGCATTAACATTATTTTGTTTTAATACTTCAAGTATTTTTTCCGTATATCCTGCTTCATATCCTGCATCAAAAGTTAAATATATATTCTTATTCATTGAATTACCCATACTAATTCCTTTATATTTTTCTATTAAATTCTTATTTTCATCACCAAATTCTGGTTGCTCATTTTTAGAATTTCTTTTTATTCCCCAACTAATTTTTTTATTACTCAAAGATACTTTAGTATTTACATTTTTAGTTTTTTCATATAATAATCTATTATTAAAATATACTAACACAAACATAAAAAATACAATAAAAATAAATAATGAGATTTTAATTTTTTTCATTTTGAAAATCCTCCATCCCTTTTTGTTCTAGCTAATTTAACTTTTCGACAAAATCCTATTGACTTTTGTAAAATTAAGTTATATATTGTTAACAAACCTATTTTTTAGGTTATTTTTTCAATTTTGTCGAATTTTACATAAAAGTTACTATGACTTTTATTAATATATATTATCTGGAGGTAGAAATATGCTAAATTTTGCTTTATGTGATGACAATCCTGGTATTGTTAACAAACTAGCCAAGATTTTAGAAGCAATTTTTATAAATAAGAACCTTCCAGGAAAAATAGTTTTAGTTGAAACAAATCCAAATAATATTTTAGATTTTATTTCTAATGATGATAGAATTGATGTTCTATTAGTGGATATAGATTTAAAGTCTAATATGAACGGAATTGATTTAGTTAATAAGATTCGTACTACCAATAAGGCAATGTATGTTATTTTTACAACTGCACATCTCGAATATGGCATTTTGGCCTATAAGTGCAAAACATTTGATTTTTTACCAAAGCCTATTACCTCTGAAAGATTACAAGAAACTATTCTTAGAATTTTTGAAGATGTTTATGATTCACCAAAGAATTTTATACAGATTGATAATAAGAAAACTTTTATTACTGAAAACTCAGTATGTTATATAAAAAAGGATGGAATGAAACTAATTTTTAAATCAAAATCTAGAGATTATAAAGTTTATTCATCTTTTTCACGTTTAAGTTCTTCTTTATCTTCTAATTTTTTTAGATGTCATAAATCTTATATTATTAATTTAAATAATATTACTGATATACAACCTAAAGATAATTTGATTACTTTTAATAATAATCCTAATATCCAGTGCTATATTGGTCCTAAATATAAAGAAAGTTTAATGGAGGTTTTACAAAATGGTTTCAGTTCTAAATTCAATATGGACAAGTTTAATGACAGAAAATGAGGTGATTACAAATATTATAATTGTACCACTTGCTTTTATTGAAATATTTATATCTATGCTATTATTTACACAATTACTAAATATACGTAGTACAAATACTCAAAAACTTATATATGTTATAACTTTATCAACTTTTTCTATATTTATAAACATATTTGTTCCAAGACATATAGCTGTATTTATAAATATGTTAATTTACCCGTTAGCAATTATAATTGTTTTTAAAACAACCATTTTAAAAACAATTATAGCAGAGCTTGTACCTATTTTAATTATTGTACTTATTGAAACAATTATAGTTAACCTGTACTATGTTATATTAAATGTACCTTACAATACGTTATTAACCATACCATTTTTTAGAATTTCATCTCTTCTATTAATTTATTTACTATTATTAATTTTTTATTTGACTATAAAAAAATTAAAGTTAAATATTTATATTTTTGACAATTATGATCCTAAAAACCGTAGGGTATTAATAGCTGAAGCTGCATTAGGAATAGCATCAATAGGCTTACAGTTTTATTTAATTATGTTTTATGCTAAAAATTTACCTCTTTTAGTTTCAATTTTTAGTATATCTACTGTTTTTATATATTTTATATTTAACATGTATACCTTAACACGTATTACAACATTAGAAATAACAAAATTGAATTTAGAAGAATCTAAGTTGTATAATAAAACACTACAGCTTCTACATGATAATGTAAGAGCTTTTAGACATGATTTTTCAAATATAATTGCTGGAATCGGTGGTTATGTTCAAACAAATGATCTGGAAGGATTGAGTAAATATTATTCTCAGCTATTAATTGACTGTCAGTGTACAAACAATTTAACTACTCTTTCTCCTGTATTAATAAATAATCCAGCAATATATAATGTTTTAGCTAATAAATATCACAAAGCAGATGAAAAAGGAATAAAAATTGAATTATCTATTTTTTATGATTTCAATAAGCTAAATATTAAAATTTATGAATTAACTAGAATATTAGGAATATTATTAGATAATGCAATTGAAGCTTCGTGTGAGTGCGATAAAAAATTTATAAATTTGGTAATAAGAGATGAGGAAAAAAATAAAAGACAAGTTGTTTTAATAGAAAACACTTATTTATATAAGAACATAAATACAGAAAAAATTTTCGAAAAAGGATTTTCTACAAAAGAAGGTAATACAGGACTAGGTTTATGGCAGATAAGACAAATTCTTAAAAAAAATAATAATTTAAATCTTTACACAAGCAAAAATATTGAGTACTTTTCTCAATCTTTAGAAATTTATAACACTTAAATTTATTGTTTTGTTACTACATATTCCTACCTAAAATGGACCCTCCGTGTTAAACTTTTAAGTCTAACACGGAGGGTTCACTTCATTTTGATACCTTATTTTTCTATTAATAATTCTTATTAGTCATTTTTTATTAGACTTGCTGGCATTTTTGGTTGGTGTAATACTCCAACAAATATACAAGCAGTATTTGCAGATTTAGCATATTTTTCAGCTATTTTTGATAAAAATTTTAACATAAGTATTCCTCCTTCAAAATTTTTTATTTTATAAAATCATTGCCGGCCAATGAATTATAATCGAACAATTAGTAATTTTTTAAATTATTTTTGATATCCATATTTACTTTTTGACAAAGTATAAGCAAGTTTTGTTATTGTAAAAGTATGTATTAGTGTTCCAAAAATAAATATGTTACTTAGAACTGTAGGTTGAATAAATATTGCAGCTATTAAGTTTATAAATAAAAATATGTAAGCTAATTTTTTTTTCTTATTTCTTTCCTTAATACTAAATATAGGAACATTTTCTGTATCTGCTGGTGCATATAGCTTTATCATAAAAAAACAGAAGGTAAAAATTATAAATGTTATAATATATTTCAAATACGGAGGTTCAAATATAATATATTTTGATAAAAATGCTGTTCCGTAAAACATAACACATGTACCTATAAAACACCCCAAATGAGTTTTACAATGGAATCCTCCTGTTGAGACTTTATATGGTAGTAAAACTATATATGCAAATAATACTAACCATCCAATTTTTAAAACAAAAGCAATTATTACTATTATTAGTAATTTTGGAAGCTCTCCTATCATTAATTCAAGACCATATTTAATTATTTCAGCTTTTTCATCATCTACTTCTGGATTTTCTTTCCTAATTTTTTTTGTTAAATATGAACAAAAATTTTCTACCAATTTATTCACCTCACTTTTCCTAAATGAATAATATCAGTATCTTTTATTAATATTTCATTTCATATTTATCACATAAAAAAACATATATGAAATAAACTAATTTTATTTTCATATATGTTTTTGTTACTTTTATATAATTAAATATATTTGTTTTATTGTTCTAACATTTTCCAACTTCCATCAGTTTTTGGCAAACACTTAAAATTCATTTTTTCTGATGTTATAGGATGTAATATTTCTAATTCATATGCCCATAGACATATTTGTTTACCATGGCCTCTTCCACCATATTTTTGATCTCCATATATACTATTTCCTCTATTAGAAAATTGAACTCTTATTTGATGATGTCTTCCAGTGTGGAGAGTTACTTTTACAAGTGATAAATTAGTTTCTTCATTGAATTTTATTATTTCATAATCTAATTTTGCATATTTAGAATTTGTTGTTCCATCTTTTACTACTTTACTAATATTGTTTTTTTCATTTTTTAATAAATAATCTTCAAATATTCCCTTTCCAGGTTCTATTTTTCCATTTACTATAACTAAATATTTTTTTCCAAATTGATTATTACGTATTTGTTCACTTAATCTGCTAGCTGCTTTAGAGGTTTTTGCAAATACCATAACCCCACCAACAGGCCTGTCCAACCTATGTACAAGACCCAAATAAACATTTCCAGGTTTATTATATTTTTCCTTAATATAATTTTTTATAATTGTTAACATATCTTCATCACCTGTTTTATCACCTTGTGATGGTATATTTACTAGCTTTTCTACCACAATTATATGATTATCTTCATATAAAATATTTAATTTCTGCATTTTACTTTTCCCATCTTCCATAAATTCCACATGGTAAAATCAGACTAGAACTTGTCATTGGCAATCCTATTTCACCATTACTAAATTTCCCATTATTTTTTATATTTAACCTTAATATGTTTTCTAATACATTACTTGATATCCCTGTTGTATAAGAATTTATTAGAAAAAAAAGTGGATTATCTGATAATACTTGAGTACATACTTCTACTAAATCAGAGATATTTTCTTCAAACTTCCAAATTTCACCATTTGAACCCCTTCCATATGATGGTGGATCCATTATTATTGCATCATATTTATTACCTCTTCTAATTTCTCTATTTACAAATTTAACTACATCATCTATTATGTATCTAACCTGTTTTTTTTCTAAGCCTGAAGAAATAATGTTTTCTTTTGCCCATGAAACCATACCTTTAGAACTATCAACATGACACACTGATGCACCTGCTGATGCACATGCAACAGTTGCTCCACCTGTATAAGCAAATAAATTTAGTACTTTGATTTCCCTTTTTTGAGTGATTATTCTATTAATCATCCAATCCCAATTAACTGCTTGTTCTGGAAAAAGTCCTGTATGTTTAAAACCCATTGGTTTAATATTAAATACCAAATTTTTATAAGTTACTTTCCATGAACTTGGGATTTTTTTATTATATTCCCATGATCCTCCACCTGTAGTACTTCTATTATATTTAGCATTTACTTGTTTCCATTTTTCTGGATATGTTTTTGTTTTCCATATTATCTGAGGGTCAGGTCTTACAAGAAAAACATTATTCCATCTTTCTAATTTTTCCCCATTTGCCATATCTAAAATTTCATAATCATTCCATTCTTTTGCTATATTCATTTTATACCTTCCATTTACAAAGTTTTTACTAGTTCAAAAAATCTTGATATCAAAAAACAATCAAGAATTATTAAACAAGTACAAAAAGATACTATAATTGTAATAATTTTATTATCTTTTACTTTTTTTATTATTCTTCTTGTCCACTTTTTGTTCCCAAATTTTAATGTATTTTCCTCTTTATTATATTCTACATCAAAAACAACATCATTTGTATATTCCATATTAACCCTCCTATATTTTATTAAAATGATTTTTATTATTATCACCTTTATAAAATTTTATTCGAGTTATATATTTTTATGAATTATTTCGTATGACTAGCTTTTCCATTTTTTTATGTTTTACATTTATTTTTGATACTATGTTAACTATTTTACCAAAAAAATACTAATATTGCAAGTAACAACTTAATATAATTGTAATATAATTTATATCGTCAAATAAAAAAGTAACTGCAATTTTAAATATATAATGCATATATATTAGATGTAAAAATAAATTCAAAATAAAAATATGGATTTAACACATTATTTACAGACAATAAATATTAACTTATAAAATATAGTTCTAATTAATTTAATAGATACTTTCGCCAAAATAAAAGAGCGATTTGTAATACAAATTCACCCTTTTTAAGATATTTATTTACTAATTTAAATTTGTTAAGCTACATTCTTTTATCCTTTTATCTTTTAAAACACAGTATGCTTTAATTGATAAATCCATGTCTTCAAATGAATTAGATTGATTTTTCATCTCATTTTGTTCTAGAAGAATTTCCTCTATTTCTAGAACTTTTTCATATTTTTGAAAATCACTTGATTCTATGTTTATCATCATCTCTAGCTTACCTAATGAAATAGCAATTGCTATTTCATTCTGTTCAATAATAGCTTGCTTAATTTTTTTTATTTCCTCAATTTGCATTTCATTATCTAAGCATTTAAACTCAAGATGCTTAACAATTTTGTTTATTTTACTCATACTCATTTTTTATCTCTCCTTAAATAATTATTTTAGTGGAAAAATTTTAATTTTCTAAATTTTACATAATATAAGTATAGCATATATACAAAATATTGTCTACATATGTGCTATACTTTTTAAAACAAACCTATTTTTTCTCTTAAAAATAATTTAAAATTAGCTAAGTAAATTATTATTATAAATTGAGTTTTATTATAATTCTATTAATTTTCTGTAATTACTTCTACTTTTTCTGTTTTAGACTTTAACATTTGATAGAATATTATTTCTGAAAAAATCATATATGGAAGTAACCATAAAGATCCTATTCCAATTGTAATAATAGCTAATATACCCCATCCAATAAATGATAAATTAAGTAAAAATAGTTTTCCCCTATTACCTTTCATCATTTTTTCACTTTCTTCTACTGCCTGTTTTGTTGTAATTTCCGGATTATCAATTGCAACATAATATGCTAAACTATATAGAAGTCCTCTAATTATCATCCAAATCATTGAAACATATAATCCTATTACTGATAAAACCATTACTACTATTCCAAATATAGCAAATGATGTTTCACTTGTTGTGGCTCCTATTACTACTACTATAACACTAATAATAAATATTATTAATGATACAAAATATGCTAATAATATAGGCCACATTTTTAATAATGTATTACCTACAATTCCCCATGCTTTTCCAAAGTTTTTAAAACCATCCTTCAAGAAATCTGTATAATCCACTTCTTCGTTTTTAAATATTTTCATATAAGAAATATACAAACCAAATTCTATTGGAACAGCACATATAGTTACTGCTATGCTTAAAACTCCTCCTAATAAATTAGATATTAATTGAGCTCCATAAATTATTGCTGCTTGTATTAAAGCAATAACGACTACTTTTTTCCATTTACCTTTTAATGCTTCACGTGCTTTAGATCTTATTTCTGATAAATTCATCTTTTTTCCTCCTTATATTATTTTATTATTTAGTTTATTTATTACTACTATTTTACCATATTTAATTTTACCATTTAAATAGTATTTTTACAAGTATTCTTTTATTTTTTTTGCTAATTCTACATTAATTCCCTTAACTTTTGCAATTTCTTCAATATCAGCTTTTTTTATACCATCTATGCTACCAAATTTTTTTAACAATAAAGATTTTTTTAATACTCCTATTCCATTAATATCATCTAATTTTGATTTTATAAATTCTGCTTGTCTTAATTTTTTATGATACCCTATTGCTGTATCATGAACTGTATCTTGAAATTGTGTTATTAAATTTAACAAATCTTGAGAAATTAATAATTCTTCTTTTTTATTATTGATTATCCCCCTTGTTTGATGTTTATCGTTTTTTACCATTCCAAAAATTGGAATACTTAACTTTTTATATTTCTCACTTAATTCTTGAACTGCGCTTTCTGCAGCCTTAATTTGAGTTATACCACCATCAACAAATATAACATCTGGTAAAATTCCAAAACCTCCTTCTGAATTTTTAAAGAAATTTTCTATTCTTCTATGTATTACTTCTTTCATACATTTAGGATCATCTTGCTTATATACAGTTTTTATTTTAAATCTTCTTGATAAACTTTTTTTAATTGTTCCATCTTCCATTACACACATTCCAGCTACTGTGTTAGTTCCAGAAATATGTGATATATCATAACACTCAATTTTTCTTGGTAATTTGTCTAAATTTAATACTTGTTTCAATTCTTCTATAAAACTATATTTATCTTTTTCTTTATTATCTAGTGTTATTTTTGCATTCTGTTCTGCCATTTCTACAAGTCTTAATTTCTCTCCTTTTTGTGGTGTTTTTATTTCTACTTTTCTTTCTGCTTTTTCTGTTAAAACCAGTTCTATTAATTCTTTATCCTCAAGATCATTTCTAATCATTATTTTATTAGGTAATATTTTCATTACTAAATAATATTGTTTAATAAAATCTGATAAGATTTCTGAGTCACTTTCATCATTTAATCCTGAAAAAAAGAAATGCTCTCTTCCTATCATTTTACTACTTCTAACCATAAAAACTTCAATACATATTTCTATTTCATTTCTTGCAATACCTATTACATCAATATCATTTTCTGCTATATTTGAAACTTTTTGTCTTTCAGAAATTCTTTCAATGGCTGATATTTTGTCTCTTATATATGCTGCTTTTTCATAATTTTGTTCACTTGCCATTTTTTTCATTTCATTTTCTAATTGTTTTTTTATTTTTTCTGTTTTTCCTTCTAGCAATTGTATTATTTGATTTATTTGTTCCATATACTCTTCTTTTGAAATCAATTTCATACATGGTGCAAAACATTTTTTTATATGATAATTTAAACATGGTCTGTCTTTGTATTTAAAACTTTTACATTGTCTAATTTTGAATTTTGATTTTATGAAATCTATCATTTCCTTTGCTGCTCCTGAATTAGCATATGGGCCAAAGTATTTTGCACCATCATTTATAATTCTTCTTGTTACGTATACATCTGGATATTCTGATTTTATATTTACTTTTATATAAGGATATGTTTTATCATCTTTTAAAAGCACATTAAATTTAGGCATATTTTTTTTAATTAAATTACACTCTAAAATAAGAGCTTCTGCCTCATTTTCAGTTACAATATATTCAAAATGATCTATTAAAGCCACCATATTTTCAATTCTAGTAGTTTTATTTGTTTTTCTAAAATATTGTCTAACTCTATTTTTTAAAGAAATTGCTTTACCAACATATATTATTTTATTTTCTTTATCTCTCATGATATAAACACCTGGTTTATCAGGTAATTTTTTTATCTCATTTTCTATATTAAACATTTTTCCTCCTTTATATTTAATCTCTTATATTATATATTATTTAATATTATATCATTTCATTTTAAAAAATCAATATATGGGTAATTTCTACAATCTATAATAATAAATCTTTTTACAATTGCAGTTATTGTTACAAAATTGTACTTACTTTTTCACTTCACCATACTAAGAAATTGAATGAGGCAATTAAATTCTAAATGACAATATCAATTAATGCAATTAGAAGATTTTTTATTAAATCAAGTGAGACAAATAAAAGATAAATGTCAAAATTAAGTGAAGCAATTAAAAATAAAAAATGCTTGAAACTTTCTTTATCTTGTTGTAATATTATAAAGTAATTATAATTTTACGCAAACAAAAGAAAGGAGAAAATATTTAAATAAAAGCGCCAGAGCAATATTGAATTGCTGACGAGGATAAGAGTTTATCGAATATTTCGGCGGATACTCTTATGGCATACTACTGTCATTAAATATTAGACAAAAACTAATAGCAATATTAGAACAGACCTAATATAAGTAGTAATTTTTGCGTGCCTATAATTAACAAATAATTAGGAGGTATTTTTTATGTGTGGAATAGTTGGATATATAGGAACTAAAAAGGCTTATCCAATTTTAATTGATGGTTTATTATGTTTAGAATATAGGGGGTATGACTCAGCTGGAATAGCTTGTCTGGAAAAAAATGGTATATGTGTTATTAAAGATAAAGGTAGAGTAAATAATATTAATTGTTTAGATATTATAAATAACTTAGAAGGGACAATTGGTATAGCTCATACTAGATGGGCTACACATGGAAAACCATCTAAAGAAAATTCTCATCCTCATTTAGATAATTATAATATTTTTGGAGTTGTTCATAATGGAATTATAGAAAATTATAGTGAACTTCGTGAATTTCTTATAAAAAACAATTACAAATTTCTTTCTCAAACTGATACTGAAGTTATCCCAAATCTTATTCATTATTATTATACAAAAATGGAAAACAATTCTGATTCATTTTTAAAAGCAGTTAAACTTGCTTGTTCAGATTTAAAGGGTAGTTATGCAATTGAAGTTATTTGTAATTTATATCCTGATAGAATAATAACTGTAAGAAAGGATAGTCCTTTAGTAATAGGAAAATGCGAAAATGCAAACCATATTGCATCAGATATTCCTGCTCTTCTAAACTATACAAAAGATTTTTACTTATTAGATGATAATGAATTTGCAGTAATTTTTAAGGATTCAATTGATTTTTATAATTCTGATTTGGAAAAGCATGAAAAACTTATAAAAAATATTGAATGGGATGCAACTTCAGCCGAAAAAAACGGTTTTGATGATTTTATGTTAAAAGAAATTTTTGAACAACCAAATTCTATAAGAGAAACAATTGGATCAAGATTAAAACTAAATGAAAAAATTGTTTTTGATGATTTAGTAATAGAAAAGGATTTTTTAGCTACAATTAATAAAATTTTTATAGTTGCATGTGGAACAGCTATGCATGCCGGACTTACTGGAAAAAAGGCAATTGAACAATTATGTAATATACCTGTTGAAGTTGATATTGCATCTGAATTTAGATATAGAAATCCTATAGTTAACAAAAATACATTATGCATTTTTGTTAGTCAATCTGGTGAGACAGCTGATACTATAGCTGCTCTAAAACTATCAAAACAAAAAGGTGCAAAAACAATAGCTATTTCTAATGTTATTGGTAGTTCAATAACAAGAGAATCTGATTACACAATTTATACACATGCTGGACCTGAAATAGCAGTGGCCTCAACAAAAGCATATACATCTCAAGTATTACTTTTGTCAATGCTTTCAATCTATTTTGCAGAAATACTTGGTAGTGAGAAAACAGAACAACTTGAAATTCTAAAAAAAGAAATTCTAGATTTACCAAAAAAGATAGAAAATATATTAGAGAAAAAGGATGATATTAAGCTTATTTCTAAAAAAATATATAATCAACAAGATATGTTTTTTTTGGGTAGAGGCACAGATTATAATGTAGCATTAGAAGGATCTTTAAAATTAAAAGAAATTTCTTACATTCACTCTGAAGCATATGCAAGTGGGGAACTTAAACACGGACCAATTGCCTTAATAGATGATGGAATAACTGTAATTAGTATTATTACAGATTCTGATTTAATAGACAAATCAATTAGTAATATTCAGGAAGTAATTACACGTGGAGCAGTAACCATAATTATTACTAATAAAAATTTATCTAATAACAATTTTGACTTTATTATTAATATTCCAGATACTAATACATTAGTATCACCTATTTTATCTGTAATACCTTTACAATTACTATCATATTATATTTCAAAAGAAAAGGAGTTAGATGTTGATAAGCCAAGAAATTTAGCAAAATCTGTTACAGTTGAGTAATTAAATAAAACAGAAAAAATATTAGGTATTCATAAATCAAGAAATCATCAAAATCCGTTACATTTTTTTAATTAAATATAATAAAAAAATATACATAACCCTCTTTGTTAGACCAAAATTTAACAAAGAGGGTTTATTTTTATAGTTTTTAATATAAATATAATAATCTTTTTAAAAATATCACAAAATAAATATCTTAAGTAGAATTAATAATACAACCCCTGGAATACCTAAAGAACCGTACAATATAGCATTCCAAATATTTATTCCTAATCTAAAATTAAATACTTCTCCTATAATATTAATAAAATAAATTATTGAAATTCCTATAATAGAATTCAAACCTATTTTAAGTATTTTTTTTATTGGTTTTATACATATTTTTAGTAAAATAAAAATCAAAATAATTATTCCAATATAAACAATTATACTATTTGTTTCCATTCTATCACCTAACCTTACAATAATTAGTATGATAATTTTTGGACAAATATTACAAGTATTTTTTTATAACTGCTTATATCTCATATCTATCTTTTATTTCCATGTTGATTTAAATAACTTTACTTTCTTTATAATCAAATTGTAATATGTTATCAACTTCTATTTTTCTAACTTTTGCTTGTTTAAAAAGATAATTTAATTTTGATTGATATGCCTTAATCTGATATAAAAAGTAATCAATCATGTCTTTTTCTGCTTGTTCATAATTTTTATTTGCTATTACTAATTCATTTTTTGTTTTTATAATAGTATATATTAATTCTTTATTATTATCTTCTTCACTTTTTTCCTTATAATAGGTGTAATTGTCTTTTTTATATTCAATACTCATATTTTTCTCCCATTACTATTTTATTCCATGAATAGTAAAATATTCATATTAATTATACTAGAATATAGTTAAATTAATAGATAATCATTATTTATTAATTTTAACATGCAAAAACCTTAATTAATTAACCTATAAGTATTGATTTAACAATACTTTAATGATAAAATAGATTCATTATTATGTAATGTATAAATATTTTTTACATAATTACAAATACTATACACAAGGAGGCTAAATATTATGGAAAATCAAGTAATGGTTACAAGTGTTTACCGTCATTTTAAAGGAAATTATTATTTTGTAGAAAACACAGCATATGACTCAGAAACATCAGAAAAATTAGTAATCTATAAAGCTTTATACCCACGTGAAGATGGAAAATATATTTGGGTAAGAACAGAATCTAATTTTTTAGGTGAAATTGATAGCTCCAGAACAGATAATATAACAGGTCAGAAACATAGGTTTGAATTATGTAATGAGTTAGAGAAAAATTATATACAATAATTAATATTAGTAAGAGAGGCAATTATGATAGATATAAAATTTTTAAGAGAAAATCCAGAATTAGTTAAAGAAAATATTAGGAAAAAGTTTCAAGAGCACAAACTTATTTTAGTTGATGAAATTATAGAATTAGACAAAAAAAACAGAGAATCTACATTAAAAGGAGATGAACTTCGTGCTAATAGAAATTCTTTAAGCACTCAAATCGGTAGTCTAATGTGTGAAGGCAAAAAAGATGAAGCTGAAACAATTAAAGTCAAAGTTCAAAAAATAAATGAAGAACTTGAAAAAAATGAAAAATCTGAAAAAGATTATAGTTCACTTTTAAAAGAAAAAATGATGAAAATACCTAACATTATGCATTATTCTGTTCCTATTGGAAAAGATGATTCGGAAAATGTGGAGGTAAAAAAATATGGTGAACCAATAGTTCCAGAATACGAGATACCATATCATGGTGAAATAATGGAAAACCTAAATGGTTTAGATTTAGACTCAGCCAGAAGGGTTGCTGGAAATGGTTTTTATTATCTATTAGGTGATATTGCAAGGCTACATTCAGCTGTTATTTCTTATGCAAGAGATTTTATGATTAATAAGGGTTTTACTTATTGTATTCCTCCATATATGATTCGTTCTGAAGTAGTAACTGGAGTTATGAGTTTTGAAGAAATGGATGCAATGATGTATAAAATTGAAGGAGAAGACCTGTATTTAATTGGAACAAGTGAACACTCTATGATTGGTAAATTTAAAGATCAAATTTTAAAAAAGGAATGTTTACCTTATACAATGACTTCATATTCTCCTTGTTTCCGAAAAGAAAAAGGTGCTCATGGTATTGAAGAACGTGGTGTATACCGTATACACCAATTTGAAAAACAAGAAATGATAGTTGTATGCGAACCTGAAGAAAGTTATGAATGGTATGATAAAATGTGGTCTTATACAGTTGAATTATTTAGAAGTATGGATATACCAGTTCGTACACTTGAATGTTGTAGTGGTGATTTAGCAGATTTAAAAGCAAAAAGCGTTGATATTGAAGCTTGGAGTCCTAGACAAAAACTATATTTTGAGGTTGGAAGCTGTTCAAATTTAACAGATGCTCAATCTAGAAGGCTGGGAATTCGTGTTAAAGGTGAAAAAACAAATTATTTAGCACATACTCTAAACAATACAGTAGTTGCTCCTCCTCGTATGTTAATAGCCTTGGTAGAAAATAACTATCAGCCTGATGGAAGCATTAATATTCCTGAGGTTCTAAAACCATATATGGGCGGATTAAATAAAATAGAAAAAAACAAATAATAATAAAAAATAAATAATAATATGGAAAGGAATCAATCAAATAATATGTTAATATAAATATAATTGATTGATTGTATGAAAAAAAATGCTAATAAAAGATCCAAAATTCGAAATATCGGCTGTAAGCCAAAAACAATATCCATCTGCTGGTTTACCTGAGATAGTTTTGGTTGGAAAATCTAATGTAGGTAAATCATCATTTGTTAATACTTTAATTAACAGAAAAAAACTTGCCAGAACAAGTAGCGAACCTGGAAAAACTAGACAAATAAATTTTTATAATATGGATAATAAATTTTACTTTGTTGACCTACCTGGATATGGATATAGTAAAATGTCTAAAACAGAACAAGAAAAGGTTAATGGTTTTATAGATGAATACATGCATATTCGTAAAAATATAGCTCTTATTGTTTTACTAATTGATATTAGACATGATCCTGGTGCAAATGACAGACTTATGTATGATTTTATTGTTCGCTCTGGTTTCCCTTTTATTATAGTTGCAAATAAAGCAGATAAAATTGCTATAACAAAGGTAGATGATAGAGTTAAAGAATTACAAAAATTGCTTAATCCTATAGGAGATTTTACATTTTTACCTTTTTCTGCTGAAAGAAGAATTTATACTGATAATACTTGGAACGAAATTGATAAAAATTTAGAATTTTATTTTTAATACTTAAATGTTGCTTTTTGTTATATTTTATAGTATAATAACTTACATTACTCATCAGAGTAAAATAATTTTATCTCGGAGGTCTATTATGATGAAAAGGTATATTGGAGAAAACCCAAGCGTGACTAAAAAAGCATGTGAAGAGATTAATTGTAAAATATCTTCTACTGCAGCAAAGTACACACCTATTGCAAAAATTTCTACAAGTACAGATATCATATTAGTAGATGAATCATGTGTTCCTAACACATCTAAAGCAACGAGTGACCTAAAGAATATTATTAAAAAATATTCTTTAATCCCAGCATAAAATTAATTAAATATTAAAAAATGAGCATATAATTATGCTCATTTTTTGTTTTATAAAGATTTCTTTTTTATGATTTACATATAAAAAGCTAAAATACTAGTCACTATTTTTTGACCCTTCTTTTTTTGTTATTATTTTTAAAGCTTTTTCTCTAGGTAGCATAACAGTATGGCCACACCCTAAGCATTTTAATTTAAAATCAACACCAACACGCGTTAATTCCCATAATTTACTTCCACAAGGATGTATTTTTTTTGTTCTCACAATGTCTCCTATATTATATTCCATTGAATCTGTTACTCCCTTATACTAAACTGTTTAAACGTGTTATAACTCTATCTTTTCCTAAAACTTGAATTATTTCATATAAATCAGGTGTGTTCGTTCTGCCTGTCAATCCAATTCTTATAATTGAACTAATATCTCCAACATGACCTGGCCATTTTTCTGGTTCTAATTTATATAGTTTAACTTCTCTTGCAAATCCTACTTCTTCTGCTAAATCCTTTATTTTATCAAACCATGTTTGTTTATCATCATTAATATCAAAGTATTTTTCAACATATAAATTTAAAATATTAGATATTTGAGATTTTTTAATTTTATCACTATATTCATCATTACTATTTTTTTCGAATTTTTCATCAAACATATAGCTTATTGAATTTTTTATATCACTCCATTTTGCAATATCTTTTCTAGGCTTCATATTTCCTCTTTCAATACCTAAAACTTTTAATGCATAATCTTTGTTATTTAGTAATTCAAGCAATTCACAATCAAACTTTTTTGCCCATTTAAATGATTCTTCATAAACTTTTTCTGCTGAATACTTTGATATTACATTTTTACCAATATCAAATAATTTATTAAAATCAAATAATGCCCCACTTACACTCATTTTTTTTATATCAAAATCAAACTCATATAAATCTTTATCTTGATTTGATTTTCTCCAGATTTCAAAATTTGAATTAGCTATATTTAATAAATATTCTTTAACTGCTTCAACTGGTATTCCTATTTCTGAATAATAGCTTACTGCAGCTTCTAAATCTTTACGTTTACTTAATTTTCTTTTATTTCCATTATCATCCTTCATAATTGGAGCTATATGAGCATATTTAGGTGCTTTAAATCCTAGTTCATAAAACAATTGTAAATGAAGTGGAATTGAAGACAACCACTCATCACCCCTTATAACATGAGTAGTTTTCATAAGATGATCATCTATCACATGTGCAAAATGATATGTTGGAAGTCCATCTGCTTTTATAATTACTACATCTTGTATATTCTCTGGAAAATCTACATTTCCTTTTATAATATCATGATGTTTTATTTTCTTTTCATCATTTCCTTGTGATTTAAATCTTATAATATATGGTTCACCATTTTTAATTTTATCAATCATCTGTTCAACTGTTAGATTTCTACAAGTTGCCCACACACCATAATAACCTGGTTGTAATTTTGCTTCATCTTGTTTTTGTCTCATTTGAGACAAATCCTCTGTAGTACAAAAACATGGATATGCTTTTCCTTGTTGTAAAAGATGTTTTGCATATGCTAAATAAATATCTTTTCTTAAAGATTGTTTATATGGTCCATAATTTCCTATTTCACCATTTGAATTAATTTGTCCTTCATCAGGCTTTAAGTCAAATTCAATTAAAGATTTTACAATATCTTCTACAGCATTTTCTACTTCTCTTTTTTGGTCTGTATCTTCTATTCTCAAAAAAAACACACCATTGGTTTTGCTAGACACTATTTTTGCAATTAGACTTTGATATAATCCTCCTATATGAACAAATCCTGTTGGACTTGGAGCAAACCTTGTAACAATAGCACCTTCAGGTAAATCTCTTTGAGGATATTTTTCTTCATAATAAGATATTTCTTTTGCATTTGGAAATATTAAATCTGCTAAATCTTTATAATTCATATTATTTCACTCCTTGTTTTATAAAACAAGAGCCTTAATACTTAATATTTAATTATTAAAACTCTTATTCTGTATTATAATTCCATTATAATTGGTAATATCATTGGATTACGTTTTGTTTTTTGGAATATATAGTCTCTTAATTCATCTCTTAATGTTGATTTTATAGTTGACCAATCTTTTATGCCTTGATTTTCTAGGTTTCTAACCTCATCTCTAACAAATCTTTTTACATCATCCATTAAATTTTCTGATTCTCTTACATATACAAATCCTCTTGAAATCACATCTGGTCCTGCAACAATTTCACCTGACCCTGCATCCATTGTCATAACAATTATTATTAATCCATCTTGTGATAGATGTTGTCTATCTTTTAATACTATATTTCCAACATCTCCAACTCCCAATCCATCAACTAATATTTTTCCTGATGGAACTGATGTTGTTAATTTTGCTTCATTTTCATTTATTTCCATAACCCTACCATTTTTCATCATAAATATATTCTTTGCAGGGATACCCATTTTTTCTGCTGTTTCTGAATGCGCCTTTAATTGTCTATATTCACCATGTACAGGTATGAAGAATTTTGGTCTTACCAATGATAATATTAATTTTTGCTCTTCTTGGCATGCATGTCCTGAAACATGTATATCTTCTAAAGAACTATAAATAACGTCTGCTCCTATTTTCATAAGGTCGTCTATTACTTTTGAAACTAGTTTTTCATTTCCTGGTATTGGGCTTGCTGAAATTATAACTAAATCATTTGGTGTAATTATAACTTTTCTATGTTCACCAGCTGCCATTCTAGTTAATGCTGACATTGTTTCACCTTGACTACCTGTTGTTATTATTGTTAATTGATCATCCGTATAATTTTTTATCATATCAATATCTATAAAAGTATTTTCTGGAACAGTTATATACCCTATTCTCATTGCTGTTTCTATCATATTAATCATACTTCTTCCACATACAGCAACTTTTCTTTTATATTTTACAGCCGAATTTAATATTTGTTGAACTCTATGAACATTTGATGCAAATGTTGCTACTACAATTCTTTTTGTACAATTTTGAAATAATTTATCAAATACTTCTCCTACTGAGCTTTCAGACATTGTATATCCTTTTCTCTCAGCATTTGTACTATCAGACATTAAAGCTAAAACTCCATTATTACCTATTTCTGCAATTCTTCCAAAATCCATAACTTGATCATCTATTGGAGTAAAATCAATTTTAAAATCCCCTGTATGCATAACAACTCCAACAGGAGTGTGAATTGCAAACATTACTGCATCTGGAATACTGTGATTACTTCTAATAAATTCTATTTTAATTTTACCAAAATTTACTGTTTGCCCTGGTTCTACGATATTCATTCTTGTTTTGCTTAATAATTTATGTTCTTCCAGTTTTTTACTGATTAATCCGATTGGTAATCTTGTTGCGTATATTGGCATATCAATTTGTTTTAAAACATATGGTATTGATCCAATATGATCCTCATGACCATGTGTTATTACCAAACCTTTTATTTTTTCTTTATTTCTTTCTAAATAAGTTATATCTGGTAATACTAAATCAACTCCTAACATGTCATCTGTTGGAAATTCTAATCCACAATCTACTAATACAATTTCATCTTCATATTCAAAAACAGTTATATTTTTTCCTATTTCTTCTAATCCACCTAAAGGTATTATTTTTAAATTTGATTTTTTAAATTCAAAATTATCAATTTGATTTTTTGTGTTCTTAATTGTGTTTTTTATAAATGTTGTTTTTGTATTTTCTATCTTAATATCTGATTCCATATTTAATGGCAATGCTTTTTCATTGTTTTTATTAGATTTATCCATCTTATTAAATGGTCTATTTGTTTTCATAAACGGTCTTTTTCTGTTTTCGTTCTTTATTATTTTATCTCCATTTTCTCTTTGACTGTCATTATTTAGACTTTTAGATTTATTTTTCATTTTATTTTCATTATCAACTTTTTGTTCTCTTATTTGATTTTTATTTTCATTAATAACTTTATTTTCTCTTATTTGATTTTTATTTTCGTTATTAACTTTATTTTCTCTTATTTGATTTTTATTTTCATTATAAACTTTATTTTCTCTTATTTGAATTTTGTTTTCTGGATTTATATTTTGTTTTCTTATTTGGTTTTTGTTTTCACCATTTGCTTTCTGTTCTCTCATTTGATTTATATTTTCCACTTTCTCCTTTTTTTCCTCATTAGTAACTAAATTTGTTACTTTTTTTCTTTCGATTTTTTTAATTTCTTCTGTCATATTTTTTTTATCTCTTCCTTTCTTTTATTAGTCTAAATTTATTATTAAATATTAATATCAAAACAGAACTAAGAATACATATAAAATTACAAGTATAAATTTTATACTTATTTTATTCTTAGTTATTTTTTATTTAATTTCCGTTCTCGTTCAGCAATTTTTCTAATTTTTATATATTTATTACATAAATTTAAATCTCATTTTTTACCACATTGGTAATTAACTATCAATATTATACTATTTTAATATATAAATGTCAATATTTAGGAAACATAAAACTGCACAAGTAGAACTTATGCAGTTTAAATATTATTTATTCTTTAATTATATTACTAATAGATTTTTTCTAAAATCCTCAACATAAAAATGCATTTAATTTATATATTAGATTGGTTATCATTAGTTTTTATTACATATTGCGTATTTTTATTATTTGATTCTTCTTTCCATTGATTTATCAGACCATTTTCTCCTGATAAAATCGTTGTTATTATAGTTAAAAATATTAATGATATTATTATTACTAGAATTAGATTTATCAATGAAATTCCTTTTTCATTTTTTAACATATAATTCCTCCTTATGTTATTGATATTTTCTATTTTACATTATTTTTGTAAAATAGTCAAATTTACATAAGATTTTTCAATGTAACAACAAGTATTATCATTATTCCAATTATTATTCTATATATTGCAAATATTTTAAAACTTCCTTTTTGTAAATATTTTAATAAATATTTAATTACAATAATACCAACTATAAAACTAACTAATACTCCAATACAAAATTGTAAATTAAATACAAAATCCTTCATTTTAAATAGTGTTGCACCTAATACAATTGGAGCAGATAGCATAAATGAGTATTTAGCTGCAGATTCTCTTTTAACTCCTAGCATTCTTGCTGTTGTCATTGTAACTCCTGATCTTGAAACTCCTGGTATAAAAGCTAATGCTTGAGAAATACCTATTAATAAAGTTTGTTTTAAACTCATATTCTTATATTCTGTTTCTGAAATACATTTTTTATCAACCATATATAAAATTATACCCATTATTATTAATGATATTGCTATTGTTATTGGTGAACCAAGAAAATCTGCTATAACACCTTTTTCTGATAATTCATCTAAAATAAATCCTATAATTCCTCCTGGAATTGTAGCCAAAACAATATACCAAAACATTTTTCCGTCTGGATTTTTATCTTTTTTTATAATTGTATTAAATCCACCTTTAATAAGATTTAGCCAGTCTTTAAAGAAAAATATTCCAATTGCAACAAGTGTTCCTGCATGTAATGCAACATCAAAGTATTCTGGAATTTGCCAGTTTAATAGCCATGGTATTAATGCCAAATGTGCTGAACTAGATATTGGCAGTAATTCTGTTAGTCCTTGTACTATACCTAAAATAATTGCTTGTAATGTATCCATTTTGTTCTCCTAACTTTTTTATTTTTATTTACTATTTTTATAGTAGTTTAACTATTTCATTTTTTAAATATTGTGCAGCTGAATCTGGTGCTACTTTTCCGTGGCAAACCCAAAGCCCAAATTGTTTTAATTTTAAGTTTATTAGCTTCTTCAAAATCTATGCCACCTGGGTATGATGCTAAATCTATAATTACACAGTCTTTTTTTAATTTTTCCAGTTTTTGTTTATCTAAAATTAAATATGGAATTGTATTAAAAATAAAATCGAATTTTTCTAAATAATTATCTATATCATCTAATCTAATTGTTCTATAATCATATGCTTGTATCCATGCAATATCAGTATCTTTTCTTGCTTCACAATATACTTCTGCACCTATTCCTTTAATCATTTTTGCAAGAATCTTTCCAATTCTTCCAAAACCTAAAATCAAAACATTGCTACCATGTAGTGTTTTCATGCTTTGTTCCATTGCAATTTGTATTGCACCTTCTGCTGTTGGAATTGAATTCATTATTGTTATAGGTTCATTTTCTAATATATCTATAATTTCCAATTTATTTTCTATATTAATTTGAGATTTTATTTCATTATTTATTCCACCCAAAATAATTTTTTTATTCTTTACTCTCAAGAAAAAATCTTGTATTTGGATTTTTAAATCTGAAAATGGTGTGTTCACATATTTTCCATCTTTAGAAAACGGAATCGAAGTTATTACAGTATTTGCATTAAATATGCATTCCTCAATAGATTCAGTCTTATTTTCATTAAGAATTTCTTCTGATTGTTCTAGTCCAAATGTTGATATTTCATATCCTTCTTCTTTTATAAGTTTTGCTAATTTTACAATTCTTAAATCCCCACCAATTATAGAAATTTTATTATTCATATATTCACATTCCTTTCATGTATTATTATGAATATATTTTCTTTTTATTTTTTTATTCTATAATTTTTTCATCTTTTTCTAATTGCTGATTTATTTTAAGATTTTTCATCATTTTCATATCTATATTATTCATATTTCCAACTAAATTGTACATATTATATAAATGCTCTTGTGTTGCTTTTTCTTTTCTTGTAATAGTTGATATTTTTTTTGTTTGATTATATGCAATCTTTATCTGTTTTAATATAGGAATAAAAAGGTTTTGTTCTTTTACTTTTTCATATAAATCAATATCTATTTCTATTGCTAGATTTATATAATTCAAAGCTTTTTCTTTTTGACCTTTTATCATTGCAATTTGAGCTAGATAAAAATATGATCCAGCTTCAACATCTTCCCCTTGTAAACTATCTAAAAAGTATTTTTCAGCATCTTCTAGTTCAGACATTATCATTGCTATTTGTCCCATATTAAATATCCCATTATGTAACAGACTATTTATTTCAGCTGCTTTTGCATAGTATTCATTTGCTCTTTGAAAATCATTTAATCTTGTATATGCCATACCCAAATTATAATATATTTCATATTTTGCTGGATTATATTTTTGTGCATCTAAATAAATAGATATTACTTCTTTAAACATTTCTTTATCATAATAAATGTCGCCTAATACTTCTGTTGCTTCATAAAAATCCGGTTTTTTCTTTAATAAATCCTTAAGCATTGTTTCTGATTCTTCTATTTTATCAATTTCTTTTAACAATTTTGCTACTTTAAAATAAGAATTATAATCTTTTAAATTAACCTCGACTGCTCTTACATATTCTTCTATTGCAGTTGATATCTGATTATCTTTTTCGTACCATTCTGCCAACATTTTATGTGCCATATAACTTTTTGGATATTTATTTACTATTTTTAATAAAGTAATTTTAGCTCTCTCATTTTTATTAAATAGTATTAGTAATTTTACTTTTAAAATTTCTAGTCCTTCTGGAATATTTATATCTTTTTTTTCTAGCATAATTATTACTATTGGTAAAATAATTGATATAAAATATAGGAACAATTTAAAAAATATATTTAGATTCCATTTAAAACTTAATTCTAAAAAACCTAATAATATTCCCATAAATTGTATTGCTAGAAAATTTATGTATGATGTATCATTTTTTTTTATTAGCTTTCCAAATGTTACTACAAATAAGCTAACCGCTAACAAAAAAAATATTATTTTCTCTAACATAGCTCACCTCTCATATTTTTCTCAGTATTATAACTTATTTATTTTCAAATTTATGTTTATAATTTTCTATACATTCATATATTATTTTTTCTGCGTCTTTTCTTCCAAGAACTTTATCAATACTTGTATTTTTTCCTTCTAATGTTTTGTATACTTCAAAAAAATTCATAATTTCATTTACAATTTGTGGTGGTAATTCTGATATATCTTTATATCCATTTAAAAACGGATCTTTTTTTGCAATGGCAATTATTTTTTCATCTTCTTCATCATTATCTATCATTTTTAATACTCCAATAGGATATGATTCTATTAATGTTAATGGAACAACATCTTCTTGGCAAAGAACTAATACATCTAATGGATCATTATCACCTGCATATGTTCTTGGTATAAACCCGTAATTTGCTGGATAATGTGTTGCTGTATATAATACTCTATCTAACTTTAACATTCCAGTTTCTTTATCTAACTCATATTTATTTTTGCAACCCTTTGGAATTTCTATAACTGCAACGAAATTATCTTCTTTTATTCTTTCTCCATTTATGTCATGCCATATATTCATAATAAATTTCCTCCTTAGTTTTTTCTTTTACTATTCTATTCTATATTAAACAAAATGTCTAGTATTATCAGTAATTATTTTACTTGTACATCTAATTTTTTTGCTTAATGTTATAAATTAAAAAAAGTACAAAATCTTATTGATTTTGCACTTTATAATTTTTTAAAATACTGGTTCATCATTTGTTGAACAATTACATGAAGTATTTTGTTCTTTTTTATCTGTAATAATGCTTTCAGTTGTTAATATCATAGAAGCAATTGATGCTGCATTTTGTAGTGCACTACGAGAAACTTTAGTCGGGTCTACAATCCCAGCTTTTTTCATATCTACATATTCTTCATTTGCAGCATCAAACCCTATTCCAATATCACTTTGTTTTATTTTTTCCAAAATAATTGCTGGTTCAAGTCCTGCATTTATAGCAATCTGTCTTGCTGGTTCTTCTAGTGATTTTAAAACAATTTTTGCACCTATTTTTTCTTCTGGACTTAGTTGTTCAATTAATTTTTCTACATCTGGAATTACATTAATATATGCTGTTCCACCTCCAGCTACAATACCCTCTTCTACAGCAGCTTTTGTAGCAGAAAGTGCATCTTCAATTCTTAATTTTTTTTCTTTCATTTCTACTTCTGTAGCCGCACCAACTCCAATTACTGCAACTCCACCTGATATTTTAGCAAGTCTTTCAGATAAATTTTCTTTTTCATATTCACTTTTCTCTTCTAATAACTGTGTTTTAATTTGAGAAATTCTTTCTTCAATTTTATATTTTTCTCCTATTCCATCTACTATTATAGTATTTTCTTTCTGTACTTTTATTTGTTTAGCTTTTCCAAGTTGTTCTATAGTAGTATTTTTAAGCTCTAATCCTAAATCAGAGGTTATAACTTCTCCACCAGTTAAAATAGATATATCTTCTAACATAGCTTTTCTTTTATCTCCAAATCCTGGTGCTTTAACTGCAACAACATTTAGAACTCCTCTTAATTTATTTAATACTAATGTAGATAATGCCTCTCCTTCTATATCATCACATATAATTACTAACTTACCTGATTGTTGCATAACAGATTCTAGCAATGGCAAAATTTCTTGTATATTGCTTATTTTTTTATCTGTTATCAAAATATACGGATTATCGATTATTGCTTCCATTTTTTCTGTATCTGTAACCATATATGGAGATACATAACCTTTATTGAATTGCATTCCTTCTACAACTGTTAGTTCAGTATTAGATGTTTTTGATTCTTCTATTGTTATAACACCATCTTTTGAAACTTTTTCCATTGCTTCTGAAATTAGTTTTCCTATTTCTTCACTATTTGCTGATATGCTTGCTACTCTTGCAATATCTTCTTTCCCATTTACTGTAGAACTTATTTTTCTTAATGATTCAACAGCAGTATCTACTGCCTTATCTATACCCTTTTTTATTAACATAGGATCTGCTCCTGCTGCAACATTTTTAACCCCTTCTTTTATCATACTTTGAGCTAAAACAGTTGCTGTTGTTGTACCATCTCCAGCAACATCATTAGTTTTTGTTGATACTTCTTTTACTAATCTTGCTCCCATATTTTCGAAAGGATCTTCTAATTCAATTTCTTTTGCTATTGTCACACCATCATTTGTTATTAGTGGTGCACCAAAATTTTTATCTAAAACTACATTTCTTCCCTTTGGTCCTAATGTTACTTTTACTGTATCAGCTAACTGATTAACTCCATTTAATAATTTTTTTCTGGCATCTTCACCAAATTTTATTTGTTTTGCCATTTATATTCACTCCAATCTTTTTATTAAATTTTTATCAAATTTTATTATTCTACAATTGCTAATATATCATTTTGTTTTACTATAATTAAATCATCTCCCTGGTACTTTATTTCTGTACCTGAATATTTATTTAAAATTACTTTATCACCTTTTTTTATGTACATTTTAATTTCATTTCCGTCTATTTCCCCTCCTGGGCCTACTTCTAAAACCTCTGCAATTTGAGGTTTTTCTTTAGAGTTATTTGATAAAATAATTCCACTTTTTGTTGTATCCTCACTTTCTATCATTTTTACTACAACTCTGTCTAACAATGGTTTTAACATTATATTACCTCCTTTTTAAATAATACTATATAGTATATGCGCATATTTAATATAGTATGATAATAATTTTAATAGGATTATCCTATTAAAACAAATTATTAGCAGTCTTTATGTTCGACTGCTAATAATTTACAATATTTTTTCAAATTTGTCAATATATTTTTTTAAATTTGTGATTTTATAAATTCACTGAAAAGCGGTGCAGGCTTATTGGGTCTTGATTTCAATTCAGGATGAAATTGAGAAGCTATAAAAAATTTATGTTCTTTTACTTCTATAATTTCAACTAAATTACCATCTGGCGAAATTCCTGAACATATTAGTCCATTTTCCTCTAATTTTTTCTTATATTCATTATTATACTCATATCTATGTCTATGTCTTTCATATATAATATCCTTATTATATATATTCATAGCTAATGAATTTTCTTTAATTTTGCATGGATATTTTCCAAGCCTCATTGTTCCACCCTTTTCTTTTATGTCTTTTTGCTGTTCCATTATATGTATTACTGGATTTGGTGTATCTGATAACTCTGTAGAATTTGCATCTTCAATTCCCAATACATTTCTAGCAAATTCAATTACTGCTAATTGCATACCTAGACAAATACCTAAAAATGGTATATTGTTTTCTCTTGCATACTTTATTGTTTCAATTTTACCTTGTATTCCTCTATTCCCAAATCCACCTGGAACAATTATTCCAGTAAATTCACTTAAAATTTTCTCAACATTTTTTTTATCAATTTTTTCTGAATTAATAAACTCAATTTTCACTTGAACATCATTTGAATAACCACCATGTTTTAAGCTTTCAACAACTGATAAATAAGAATCTTCTAACTCAATATATTTGCCTACAATTGCTACCTTTATATTTTTATTTTGTAAATTTTTAATTCTTTTAATTAATTTTTCCCATTCTTCATTATTTGATTTATTATTTTTTAATCTTAAATGATTACATACAACATTTGCAAGTCCTTCTTTTTCTAACATTAATGGTGCTTCATATAATATTTCAACAGTAGAATTCTGTATTACATTTTCTTTTCTTACATTACAAAACAAAGCAATTTTCTCTTTCATTCCATCTTGAATTTTTAATTCTGATCTACATACAAGAACATTTGGTTTAATCCCTAATGATTGTAATTCTTTTACAGAATGTTGTGTTGGTTTTGATTTTAGTTCATTAGATCCTGAAATATAAGGCAATAACGTTACATGTATATACATTACATCTTCCTCAGATTGTTCTATTCCTACTTGTCTAATTGCCTCTAAAAATGGAAGACTTTCTATATCTCCTACAGTTCCACCTATCTCAGTTATAACAATATCAATTTCTGAATCTGTAAATTTATATATTTTATCCTTTATAGCATTAGTAATATGTGGTATAACTTGAACAGTTTTTCCTAAATAGTCTCCTCTTCTTTCTCTTTCTATTACTTCAGAATATATTCTACCAGTTGTTATACTTGAATTCTTTGTTAAGTTCTCATCTGTAAATCTTTCATAATGACCCAAATCTAAATCAGTTTCTGCTCCATCATCAGTTACAAAAACTTCCCCATGCTCACAAGGGTTCATTGTTCCTGGATCTACATTTAAATATGGATCAAATTTTTGATTAACTACTTTGTACCCTCTATTTTTTAGAAGTCTTCCTAATGATGCTGCGGTAATACCCTTTCCTAAGCCTGATACTACTCCACCTGTTACGAAAATAAATTTTGTTTTCATTTTACAAATATATGATATACATTTTATTAAACGTAAATCATAATCTCCTTTCTTAATTTATTTTTAAATATTTTGTTTCCCATAAATCAAAAACATTTTCTTGATTTTATATGAAAGTATCTTTCTGGATATTATAAAAAAGCAAATTTTTTTATAATAAATATTTGTCATTTAATAAATTAATATATTAATATATATATATTATAAAAAAAAAGATAGATTTTAAAAACTCCAAAAGGGGGTTTTTTTTAAATCTATCATTTAATATATTAAAAGAATTTTAACATTAATTTATAAATATATCAATAATCTTTTAGAATTAATTTTGGAATTTTTTAAAAATTGCAATTAGTTTTCAATTCACCAAAATTTTTTTAAAAAATTACACTTACTAATTTTTGTTGTATTTAATGTTGACTTTTTTCGTCACTATGATATTATTTTATTAATAATTATTAAGGAGGTTACAATGACACCACATATAAATGCGAAAAAAGATGATATTACTAAAATAGTTTTATCCCCTGGTGATCCATTACGTGCAAAATATATAGCAGAAAACTTTTTAGAAAATTCAAGATTGGTAAATACTACAAGAAACATGTTAGCATATACTGGAACATATAAAGGAACTGATATAACTGTTTTTTCTTCTGGTATGGGAATGCCTAGTATGGGTATATATTGTTATGAATTATATAAATTTTATAATGTTGAAAAAATTATTAGAATAGGTTCATGTGGTTCTTATCAAAAGGATTTAAAATTATTAGATACAATTTTAGTTGATAACAGCTATACAGAAAGTAATTTTGCTTATACATTAAATAATGATAATTGTAGGTTTGTTGAGTCATCAAAATTTTTAAATTCTATTATTGAAGAAACATCAGAATCTAAAGGTTTAAGTATTTTTAAAGGAAATGTTTTTTGTAGTGATGTTTTTGATAAATATATAACAGACAATTCTCATTTATTAAATCGTTTTCCAGATGAATATAATATTATAGGTGCTGAAATGGAGTCATTTGCTCTTTTTTACACAGCAAAATTGCTTAATAAAGAAGCGGCATGCTTACTTACTGTTGTGGATACAATTTCTGATAAACAAGAAATAAGTGCTGAAGATAGAGAAAAATCTCTAGATAATATGATATTTATTGCACTTGAAACTTGTACAAAACTATAAACAAGAATTAAATTTATTAATCTTACTTAATTTTTTTATACATAATTTTCTACACATCAAAAAGTGATGTTTACTCTATTAACATTATGTTATTAAGTAAAACATCACTTTTAATTTTTAGATTTTTCAACCTATTTTGTTATTGATAAAATTTTATATTTTAGAATACCAGCTGGTGCTTGCACTTCAACTATTTGATCTTTTTGTGCTCCCATTAATGCTGTACCTATTGGAGATTCGTTTGATATTCTATTTTTATTTAAATCTACTTCTGTAGATCCAACAATAGTATAACATACTTCTTCATCATATTCTACATCAAATAATTTTACTGTATTTCCAACTTGAACTTTTTTTGTATCAATTTCTGATTCATCAATAATTTTAGCATATCTTAATTTATTTTCTAATTCTATTATCTTATTTTCATTATCTGATTGTGCAGTTTTAGCTTCATCATATTCTGAATTTTCTGACAAATCTCCATATCCTAAAGCTATTTTTATTCTATCTGCTATTTCAGCTCTTTTTTCAGTTTTTAGAAAATCTAATTCTTTTTCTAAATTATTAAATCCCTCTTGTGTTAATAATACTTCTTTTTCTTCCATATTAAATACCTCCTGTCTTAATATATATCTTCAAAGCTTTATCATATTAAACTAGATTATTATTTTTGTCAAGTGATTTATGATTTTTAAATACATCTATTTATATATCTGTATTACTTGAAATTTATTTATCTCTGTAATATTAATAATACCTCTACTACCAACAAATTCCTTAATAATCAAATTATTTTTATTTGTTTGCTGAATTATCATATCATAGTTTTTTCTAAAAATCAAGCTTTCATACAATTCAGTTTTATCAAATTTTTCTATTAAATCATACATTTCAAAATATTCTATTTCATCCTTATTTATATCTAAAACTATTCCATTTACAATTACTCCAGAAAAAACTGGACCTAATTCTAATAGATCATTTTGGCAGTTTATAATAATTGCTTCTCTATTAATATTATATTTTTTTATAATCTCATTTTCAATATCAAGATTTATTATAATTTCAGCCTTTTTCAAGCTCTTTTTTCTGTTATTTGCTATAGAAATACCTAAACCAGAATTATTTAATAAGTTTTCTTCAATTTCTTTAAAGCTACTAATATTTGGAGTTATAAGATTTATGGTTCTTACTTTTTCTGATAAGCTATAAATTATATCTAAATTTTCCTTACTATTTTTTTTCACTAATATATGTATACTAGATAAAGCAATTTCGTTATTTTTAAGTATACATATTTTTTCAACAATTTTAGTTGTTAAATTTTTCATTAAATATTTTCCATTTAATATAGGTACTTCTATTTTTTCACATACATTTTTTTTAATATTCCCTGTAATAACAGTGTTTTTCTCATGCATACCATGATTCAAAAAATCTGTTAAATCAAGCTTTTCTTTTATTTCTCTGGATAAAACAATTGCTTCACATTTTGATTTATTTATTTCAAAATTTAATCTTTTAATAACTGATTCAATTTTTTTTGTGGTTTTTTTCGTATGTTTTTTTGATTCTAAATTACTTTTGTTAATAAATATATCAAATATTATATTTTTACCTGCTGTTGTTTTAATAATTCGATTAAAGAGACAGTTATATAAAAAAATTGTTTTGTAAACAAAACCTTTTTTCCTATTTTTAAATATTCTTACATACCCTATTTTTATTTTTTTATTTGGCTCATATATCAAAAAATCACCTACCTATATACAATTGTATATAATATGTAGGTGATTTAAATATTATTCCTATTTTTTAAATTTAGTAATATCCTGGAACAGAAAATTATTTTTAATATTTAAATTAATGTTTGTTTTAAATATTTAGCTTTTCTTTAATAATTCCCCATATACTATCTTTTTCAAAACCTTTAACCCAAAATCCTGCTCCTGCTAATTTATATTGATTTATCAATTCTAATTTGTACATAACTGATTTTTCATCTTCTAGCCACATTTTATAGGTTGTTCCATTTTTTTCGTATTGAATATAGTTTTGCTTACAACTTTCATCCCAAATTATTTCAACACCTTCAGGAATATTTTTTTCTAGATTTTTCATACTTACTACTGAACTTGATAATCCTTGAGAACTTTCTTTCCATAATCTTGTATAAAAAGGAATTCCTAAAATTATTTTTTCTGCTACGACTTCTTCCTGTTCTAAGAATTTTTTAATAGATTTTTCTACCCAATCATAACCTGCTACAGTTCCAGGTGTTTTAGATGATACACCATTTTGATCATATGCCATAAAAACAATATAATCTGCAACATTTCCTATTACATTTCTGTTAAAGCACAAAGACCAATCTGGCGATCCATCTGGTGCTGTTACATCAACTGAAAATACTGCATTTTTTGTTTTAAGCCTTGGAGCAAGTTCAATTACAAATCTTGAAAACACATCTTTATCTTTTTGATACATATTCTCAAAATCAAGATTTATCCCATCCAAATCATATTTTTCAACATATGATACTATACTATTTATTAATTCTAATCTTAGTTTTGAATCATTCATTATTTTTGAAAATGCCTCTTTTTTCTCTGCAGAATCAGTATTATTTGCAACCATTGGCCAAATTTTGTAATTATTATTTTTTGCCCATTGAATATATTGTTCTCCATACGTTCCTACATTTTCTTTTAAAAGACCGTCCTTTAAATAGAAAAAGGCTGGTGAAACAACATTTACTCCTTCTAATTTAACTTGTCCTCTTTCTGGAGCATGTGAATATTCTGAAAAATATTCCCAAACAAGACTTATATTTCCTTCAACTTGTTTTGTGATTTTTTCTTGTTCTTTTTCAATTTTTATTTCTGTTAAATTTTTTTCTTCAACATATCCGATCTTTCCATTTTTAGTTCTTACCTTTACCCACCCTTTCAAGTCATTATCAACTGGTATTATTGTAAGTTTTTCATTTGAATATATTTTATCAACAGTTCTTGAAATATAGCTTGATTTATATTTTACAGATATTTTTTTACTTGCTTTGGCTGTTTTGAATTCTCTTTCTAATGATTCAAATATTATTATATTTTTATCTTTTATATATGTTATTTTTATATTATACAATTCTTCTAATTTAGAAATTGGAATATAAATTTTTTCATTTAATGTAATTGCATGTGCATTAACCATTTTTACATCATTAATAGAAGTACTACCATTTTGCAATGGTATATATGCAATATTATCTCTATATGTACTTATTATTCTATTATATGTTTTATCATAAAATATATATTTATCATAGTAATTTTTTATATCTTCCATAGATAAATATATAATATCATTTTCTACATAAACATTATTTTTCATTTTTGATGTAACATTTGTGTAATTAATTACCAAATTTGTTCTATCTGTTATTTCAGTTTTTTCAAAATCCGGTGCATATTTAAGAGCAAAAATTATTGTAAGCAAAATTGCCATTACTACTACTATTTTAGCAAAATTTTTCATTTTTATTTTGTATGATTAATAATCATACTCTCCTTCCTAAATTTGTTTAAAATATTTTACTATTTAAATATAACATATCAACTTTTTTTATACAAGTTTAATTTTATTTCTTACTAAACTGTAACAAAAAAATTATATTTGTCTTAAACTTATATAAACTAATTACTAAAAATATCTTTATCCATTGTATTTATTATTCTGACAGTGATTTTTTTTTGAAAAGTACTTGTTTTTTTGGATAATCTATGTTAGAATTATTGTTAGTCAATTTAATTCGTGCTATAGGAGGTGCAATAAGTCATGGCTAAATGTGAAGTTTGTGATAAAACACAATCATGGGGAAATAAATTAAGTATTGCTCGTTCTCACATAAGTAGAAGAACATCAAGAACTTTCAAACCAAACTTAAGAAATGTAAAAGCTGAAGTAAACGGTCAAGTAAAAAAAATTACTGTATGTGCACATTGTTTACGTTCTGGAAAAGTTAAAAGAGCTTAATTTTATATTGAATAGAAAAATCTCGCTTTTGCGAGACTTTTTTTTATGTATCTTTAATTCCAAATACTAATTTTACTAACCCTCTTAAAAATCTAGGTACTTTTTTAACAACAACCTTCATTTTAATCACTCCTTATACTTTTATTTATGGTTATTATTTAACATTATTCTAACAGGCAAGCCACGTTAAACCTATTATTGCTAATGCTAATCCTATTGCTAATAACCATCCTGTTATTGGAAGTAATAATACTAGTAATATACCTATTCCTATACCTATCATACATACACCAATAGTTTTTCTAAATAAACAAAACATAATATATTACCTCCTTATACTTAATATTATATTTTATTAAAAAATAAATGTTACATAATATCTTTAATAAATATAAAAATTTCTTGTAATATATAAATTTCTTGTAATATAAAAATTTCTTGTAATATAAAAAAATGGCAATTCACTTCTGAATTGCCATCAGTTCAACTATTTACCATATATATATTTTAATTCATAATGAACTACTTTATAATCTCCATTATTTTTTAACAAATATATTTTTATATCTCCACTTCTATTATAAATTTTTGTTAATATTTGAATTTTTGCATTTACAACAATAATGTTTTTACTTTCTTTAGAATCTTCTATACTTGTATATTCTGTTATTTTATATGTTTCATCTTTAACACTTTCAATATTTATTGCCATTCTTTCTAATGCTTCATCAACACTATCATCACCCATGTAATCTAAGAATTTTTTTACTAACTCTGCTCTATTTGCATAGTTCTCATCAAAATCTTTTTCTTTATATCTTTGAAATATAAAGTTTCCCTCATAATCATATACACTAAGCATTTTTTTACTATCAGCATTTCCCTTTCCCTCAAAATATGTTTCTACAACATTTTTTGCTTTATTTTCATCTATTTTACCAGTTAATGCAGTAAGTGTTTTACCTCCTTTTGATGAAACTATTATAATAGCAGCTGTTATTATAGCTAACACACCAATTACTCCACCACCTATAAGTAAAGCTTTTTTCCCATTCATAGTATTATTCCTCCTTATTATCTATTTTTTATAAATTTTGTTTGTTTTATTACATACTTATTATATATTACTGTTCATACTTTATTAATATCATTTATAAACTATACAATATTTTTTAATAATTTTTTTTTTATATTTAATTATTGAATTATATAATAAACTACTTTATAATCTCCATTGTTTTTTAACATATAAATATCTATTTTCTTATCTATTGTACTATTTTTTGTTGATCTTTCAACTGTTGCATTTACAACAATAATATTTTTGCTTTCTTCAGAATTATTTATACTATTATATTCTTTAATTTTATAAGAATAATATCCTTGAACATCTTCGAAGTTTTTACCAATATTCTCTTTTGCTTTATCTAAATTTTCATATCTAGCAGTTTCTAAATAATTTTTAATGAATTCTGATTTATTATCAAATTCTTGATCAAAACCTTTTTCTTTAACCTTTTTAAATATAAAATACCCTTCTAAATCGTATACACTAAACATTTTTTCACTATCTCCAGTTGACAATGCATCTAAGTATGTTTCTGCAACTGTTTTAGCTTTATTTTCATCAATTTTTCCTGTTAATGCAGTAAGTGTTTTGCCTCCTTTTGATAAAACTAAAACAACTATCGCTGTGATTATTGCTAATACTGCAATAACCCCACCACCTATAAATAAAGCTTTTTTTACATTCATATTTTTCACTCCTTATTTTATAATATTAAATTTATGTACATTTTTAATATTTTCTTACATAGTTTTACAACTGTATTCATTTTTATTTATGATTTTTTTGTATTAATATTGTCTTCCCCATATTACCATCTTATCTGCTTTTTTTCCACAGCAAACGCATGTATCTGAAACTACTTCTTGTTTAAATGGTATACATCTAGATTTTGCACCCGTAATTTTATTAATTTTTTCTTCACAAGCTTCATCTCCACACCACATAGCTTTTATAAAACCTTGATTTGTATTTATTTTTTCAGAGAACTCATCTAAATTTGTAGCTACATGTGTTTTTTCTAATAATCTATTTTTACATTGTAAAAATAAGTTGTTTTGTATATCATTTAATATTTCATCGATTTTTGAAGTAATTTCTGATAATTCAACTGTTATTTTTTCTAATGTATCTCTTCTTACTATAATACATTGTCCATTTTCAATATCCCTTGGTCCCAATTCAATTCTTACTGGAACACCTTTTAATTCCCATTCATTAAATTTATATCCTGGTGTGCAATTTTCTCTTAAATCGATTTTTGTTCTTATATTTTTGTTTAATAACTCATAAATTTCTTGACATTTTTCTATAACACCTGGTTTATGACTAGCTATAGGAATAATTACAGCTTGTATTGGCGCAATTTGAGGTGGTAATTTTAAACCTCTATTGTCACCATGTGCCATTATTATTGCTCCTATTAATCTAGTTGATATTCCCCAAGATGTTTGGTATGGAAATTCATCTTTACCTTCTTTATTTTGATATTTAACATCAAATGCCTTTGTAAATGCCTGACCAAAATAATGAGAAGTCGCTGATTGTATTGCTCTTCCATCATGCATCATTGTTTCTATTGTATATGTGTTTTCTGCACCAGAAAATTTTTCTGATTTAGTTTTTTCTCCCTTGATAACAGGAATTGCTAACATTTTTTCTACTGTTTCAGAATATATTTCAAGCATTTGCATTGTTCTTGCTTTAGCTTCTTCCTCTGTTAAATGCATTGTGTGACCTTCTTGCCATAAAAATTCTCTAGAACGCAAAAACGGTCTTGTTTCCTTTTCCCATCTTAAAACATTGCACCATTGATTATGTATCATAGGTAAATCTCTCCATGATGATAACCATTTTTTCCACATTGAACAAAACATAGTTTCAGATGTTGGTCTAATACATAATTTTTCATCTAATTCTTGTTGTCCTCCAATTGTAACCCATGCTACTTCTGGTGCAAAACCTTCTATATGATCTTTTTCTTTATTTAATAAACTTTCTGGTATTAATAATGGCATATAAACATTTTCGACACCAGTTTTTTTAAATTCTTTATCTACGTATTTTTGTATATTTTCCCAAATAGCATATCCATATGGTTTTATAGCTATACATCCTTTTGTTTCTGCATAATCAGCTAAATCGGCTTTTAATACTATATCTGTATACCATTTAGCAAAATCTTCTTCTATATTTGTAAGTTCTTTTACAAAATCTTTTTCATTTCCCATTTTATATCTCCAATCCTATTATTTGTTACAATTTTTCTATTATTTCATCTCCCACAGGGGGTATTGGAGCCTCATTTTGCTTGGTAATTAATTTTTGTGTATCTAAACTCACAACATCAAACATTTCTTCTGCTGTATTCGTAATCGGTTCTTCTATCAAATCATCAATTACTATTTGTTGATTTTCGTCTAGTTTATATTTTGGTAATTCTGGTAATTCATCTAAATTATTTAAACCAAACATTTTCAAAAATTCTGTTGTTGTTTTATATGTAGTTGGTCTACCTGGAGCATCTAATTTCCCTGCATCTTCAATTAAATTATACTCTAATAATTTATAAATCGTTCCGTCAGAATTAACACCACGTATTGCTTCTATTTCAGCTCTTGTTATCCTTGGATTATATGCAATAATTGAAATAGTTTCAACTGCTGCTTGAGATAAATTTGGTTTACTTCTTTTATCAAATATTGGATATAAAAATTCATAATACTCTTTTTTTGTACATAATTGATATGAATCATTTATTCTAATAATTTCAAAACCTCTTTCATCTTTTTCATATGAAGATTTTAATTCTTCTATTAAATTTACTACTTCATTATAACTTAGTTCCAATACAGACATAAATTGTTTAATTTCTATTTCTTTTCCTGTTGAAAAAAGTATAGCTTCTATTACTGCATTATTGTTTACATTTTGCATTAGTTTTATCTCCTTTATACATATAATATTAAAACATTTTTTAGCTATTATGTCAAGAGAATAAGATTTGATATTTCAAATCTCAAATATATTGTTTTTTCTTTTTAAATTGCATTTGTTGTTACAAAATTGCACTTGCTTTTTCACTTCACCATCCCCAATATATCTATTTCATTAATTCATTTTGGTTAATAGCTTTTCTTTTTTTAAATACTAGTTCCATTTTTTGGTATTATAAATATTGAATTAATAATGCATTTGTGATATTATATATTTGTTAACACAATTGTATAAAATACTTTAACAATTACGTTACAGTATCCAATACTTTTTTATATAACTAATAATAATATTATTCTGTTTAATATTAAATACATAAAAAAAATTAAATTTTACTAAAAATAAAATTGGAAAAAGGAGGTGTTCTCATGCCTAACTCAAATACCAAAAAACTAGAAATCGTAAATGGAAATGGTGAAATAGAAATTTCTCCTGTTAGAAAACATTTAGAATTAGAGAAACCAAAATCTTCACCTGAAAAAGAAAAAATAATAATTCCTTCTGAAAAAAATACTAAAAAACAATAATTTATTCTAAAAAATACCAGAAAATACTAATTTTTCATAAAATTAAAAAAATAAATCCTAAAATCAGGATTTATTTTTTTAATGAATTATCTATTTATTGGAATTCATAATAAATTGAAGTTTTTAGATCGCTTCCGAATTTTCTGAATTCTTTAAGTTATCATTATTTTCTATATTTTTATTTTCATTAATTTCTTCATCATCATTTATTACTTCTAAACTTGATACTGAAACTTCATATGCTATTTTTGTAACAATTGTACCATCATCAAATTTTTTCTCGTATTTTCTAGATTGAACTCTACCAAGTATTTTAACTTCTTTTCCTACAGGTATGTTTTCACAAAATCTCGCATTTCTTCCCCATGCTATACATGGAATATAATCAGATTTATTGTAAGCTCTATTTACTGCTAGTAATAAGTCAGAAATTTCTCTACCAAATGGTGTTTGTCTATAAATTGGTTTTTTACATATAAATCCATTTAAAGTTACTTCATTAGTTGAATTTTCTTTACTAACTTCGATTTCTTCTTCCTGATTTTCTATAAATTTAATCTCTTTTGCAAAAACTGTAAGAACTAGTCTGTTTCTTTCATTTTCATAACTATTATAAGATCTAAATTGACCTTCTATAGTAACTTTTTTTCCTATTTCTAAATCTTGCTCCAACAATAATCTTTCTGAAATTGTTATTGGTATTATATCATCATTACCACTTAAACGTGGAACTGATAAATCGAAGTAATAAAACTTCTCTCCATAAATTTCGTGACTAAAACTTTTATCACTTGTAACTTTTCCCACTAATACCAAGTGGTTATTATCTGCATAATTTGTAATCAATTTCGTTCCTCCTTTTTTTCTTATCTATTGTATCTTAATATTATGTTCTCTATTTTTTATTTGATAAGTTCTATTATACAACAAAAAAAAGGTTTTGTCTACATAAACAGTTATTTTTTTGATATTTTGTTAATTTTTTACAATATTTTCTAAATTTAAATAAACAAAACTATCTAATTATATGATATATTTTAATTATTATTCATAAATAAAATACAATTTATAATGTTAATACGTATTTATGGAACTAAAAATTGAACAGCTTTTCTTATATTTTCTATTTTTGCTTCTTTTAGTTTACCACCAAATTCTCCATCTAATGTCCAATCAATTCCTTGATTACATGTAATTTTTAAATCTGAAGTTTTAAAACAATAAATTTGTTTTTCATTACCTATTTTAAAAACTAATGATATAAATGTTTTAATAGCATCAAAAAAATTATTAATTTTTTTGATTAAAATAACCTCAAATACTCCATCATCTAGCTCGGCTTCACTATCCTTAAACCATCTAAATCCTGCTATTGATGTTGAATTAGAAATGCTTCCATAAATTATTTCATCCTCTATTATTCTACCATTTGTTTCTATTTTCACTTTATAAATCTCTCTGGTTTTTGATTCTTTTAAAGCTTGTTTGTAATATGCCAGTCGGCCATACATATTTTTATCTTTTTGTGGAGTTGTATATGAGATATCAGATAACAAACCAAATAACGCAATATAATAAAAATATTTTTTATTAAATCTACCAATATCTATCTTTTTTGTTTTATAATTCTGGAACTCTTTAATATTTTTAGATTTGTATCTAGATAATTTTAGTGTTTTTGCAAAATCATTTGTGGTTCCTAATGGAATATATATAATAGGTATTTTTTTTCCATTTCTTATTATTCCATTAATTGTTTGACTTAATGTTCCGTCTCCTCCACAAATTAAAAATATATCTACTTGTTTTTCATAATTTTCAATTATTTTATCTGCACCAAAATCAATCTCTGTATTTTTTATATCTACTTCATAATTTCTTTTTTTCAATTTTTTTATTAATATACCAACATATTTCTCTACATATGCCCTGCCCGAACGCATATTGCATATCAAAAGTACTTTTTTCATATAATCACTCTTTCTTTAACTTCTTTTTTCTAAAATTAATTATATCATTTATAAATATTTAGTCAAATAAAAATAATATCGTTTTATGTTTTAGGTTATACAACTTGCTTTTAAACTAGAGAATTACATTTAACTATTTACTTAACGGTTTTATGTAATGTTGTTTTAACATTTTTTATTTTTATGAATATTATATATTAGGCTTAACAGCTATTATTTTTGAAAGGATGATAAATATGGAATTTGATAAAAAACCAGATTATCCAATTGTTAAGGTTGATGGTTTTGTATCTGTTGGCAATCAATATGATATTGACATAACCTTACCTGAGGATGGTAGAGGTGTTGTATATGGAATTATAAGAGACTGTAACGAAGATCCAATCTGTGATGCAGTTGTAAAATTAGTTGAAATAGAAAGAATATATGGAAAAGAAGATAGAAAGCCTGTAACTCATACTTTTACTGACAAATATGGTGAATTTGTTTTTGGGCCTTTATGTAAAGATAAATGTTACGCAATTGAAATTTGGGCTGAAAAAGTAAAACATCATAAAATATGTAAAGTATGTGACCATAAAGGTAAATGTTTAAAAGGCGAAAAAATAGTTTGCCCTCCAAAACATGATTGTTTTCCTAAGCAAGACTGCTTAAAAAGAGAAGATTGCAATGATACTAAAGATTTTGAATCTGATAAATCTTGTGACAATTAGTTAACTATTTATTTATAATTAGTTTAATATTTATTTATAATTAGTTATAAAAATTATTTTGAACTTAAAATTAGTATAACCCTGAAGATAATATTAATTTCGTAAGTATTCTTACAAATAATTTTCTCCAAGGTTATACTTTTTAATTATTTTATACCTAATTTTACATATTATCCTTCATTTATAATGGTTTTATCTTTTATTATATTTTTTAAGTTTGATTAAGTTACATTATCCCCATTTTTTTTATTACTTGTCTTCCTGTTTTCATTAATTTTTTTCCATTTTTTTGAAAACCATCTGAATACATCATATATACACCTGTAGCAACTGCACTACCTATTAAAATAGATTTTAACATTTTCATATTTATACCTCCTTAATAATATTATTATTTGTCTAGATTATATTTTTATACTTATTTATTATTTTAGTTATATTTTCCACTAAAAAAAGCACTTCTTCTTTTGTATTTTGTTCTCCAAATGTTATTCTTAATGAACAATTAATATAATCATTTGGAACTCCTAATTCAACCAATACATGTGAAGGCTCTGATGAACCCGAAGAGCAAGCCGAACCAGTTGAAGCACAAATTCCTACCTCATCTAAATTAAATAGCAAATATTCACCATCAATGTCCTTAAACGACATATTAATATTACCTGGTAGCCTATTTTTTATATCTCCATTTATTAATATATTTGGAATGTTTTTTGTAATTTCTCTAATATAATAGTCTCTAAGATTTTTTAATTTATCATTATAATTTTCTAAATTTTTATTAGCAATTTCAATTGCCCTTCCTAACCCTACAATTTCTGCAACATTTTCAGTTCCTGCCCTTTTGTTATTTTCCTGATGGCCTCCATCTTGAATTTTTTCAAAATTTATTCCATTTCTTACATACAAACTTCCAATACCTTTTGGACCATAAAATTTATGTGCAGACAATGATAATAAATCTATATTTAACTCTTGTACATCTATTTTAATATTACCAATTGCTTGAACTGCATCTGTATGAAATGCAATATTGTTTAATCTTGAAATTCTGCCAATTTCTTTTAAAGGCTGTATTGTTCCAATTTCATTATTTGCAGACATTACAGAAATTAAAATTGTATTTTTTTTTATTGAATTAATTAATTGTTCTATATCAATTATTCCATTTTTATTTACTCCTAAATATGTTACTTCAAATCCCTGACTTTCTAATTTTTTACATGTATTTAGTACAGCGGGATGTTCTATTTTTGTTGTAATAATATGGTTTCCATTGTTTTTATTAGCATATGCAAATCCTTTTATTGCTAAATTATCACTCTCACTTCCACAAGATGTAAAATATATTTCATTACTTTTTGCACAGATTGAATTCCCTACTTTTTCTCTTGATATTTCAATTGCTTTTCTGGCTTTTCTTCCTATGCTATATATTGATGATGGATTACCAAATTCAATATTAAAATATGGTAACATTTCCTTTAAAACCTCTTCTCTTACCGGTGTTGTTGCCGCATGATCAAAATATTTTATACTCATATATACTTCTTTCTATATGCTAAAAAACATATACTAAAATAAAAGATAGTATTTTAGTACTATCTTTTATTATTATATTTTTTATTTAATTTATTATTCATTATTTTTTTATATGCTTATTATTCTTCTTATAATTATGTAATATTCTTCTTATAATTATATATTATTCTTCTTATAATTATATATTATTTTAAATTTATATTATCCATTATAGTTAACTTGAAATATTTTATTTATACTAAATGTTTGAATTTGCCCATCTTAATATTTTAATATTCCTATACACATCTAATATTTGAGCATACTTAGAATAATCATCTTCCCATATATTACATGGAACTTTTTCAAATGCACTAAACATTTTTTCAGCTTCAGATAAGAATACAACTTGTTGAACAGGATTCATTTTTTCATAAATTTTTGAGAACTTATATAGTCTTTCTAATTCTTTTGTTGCATTTATAAAACTAAAAAAATCTTTTATATTTATTCCCGCTAATTTTATTTGCAAGATACTATATGAAATTAAACTAAGAACTATTAATACTAAAATTGCTATAATTACTACACCTAACATATGTATCACCTTCCAATCATATTTTAATTGTAACACATTTGTAATATTATCGCAATATTTTTGTAATGTTATTGTAATGATACAATATTATTTTTATAGTATAATTTTTTTAATTTTTGTGTTAAACTTAATTAACTAAAATATTTTTTTAGATAGTTTACGTTTTTATTTACATTATTACATAAGTTACAGTATTCTAATATCTGATTGTTATATACGAATTTCACGTTTTAATTACATTAGTACTGCATTAAATATTCTATATAAGGTAATTTTCCTTGTTTTCCAATTCGTTTATATTTACATTATTAATGCATTACATCTAATTATATATATTGTTACAAAACTACAAATTTAAGAAAGGAGAATATGATAAACAACAAAATAGTATATGTTTTTATCATAAAATAATTTATGGATAGATTTAAAGCTGCGAGAAATACTGGGATTTTAGGCATTTTATGGAATATATTTTTATTAACTATAAAAATAACAATTGGAATAATAAGTGGGAGTCAGGCTATGATAGCAGATTCTGCAAATAGCCTTGGAGATATCTTTGCATCATTAATGACTATTATTGGTAATAAAATTTCAAGTGAACCAAAAGATGATAATCATAATTTTGGACATGGTAAGGCAGAATATATTTTTTCGCTACTTATAAGTTTATCCATGATCTTAGTTGCTTTCAAATTACTTTTTGATTCTGCATTATCATTATTTAATAAAGAAAAATTTATTTTCTCTTGGACATTAGTAATTGTATGTATAATAACAATTACTATAAAATTTTTCTTGTATTTGTATACCAATAAATTAGCAAAAAAATATAATAATATTTTAATATCCTCTAGCTCAAAAGATCATAGAAATGATTGTATAGTTACAACTTTTACATTATTTTCAATACTTATGAGTCTTGCAAATATATATTGGTTCGATGGTATTGTCGGAATTGGAATTTCATTATGGATATGTTTCACTGGAGTCAAAATATTTATAGAGAGCTTTAATATTTTGATGGACTCTTCCATTGATGAAAAAACTAAAACTTCAATTCTAAATTTAGCAAAGACATATAAAGAAATTAAAAAAGTAGATAAGTTCTCATCAGCACCAGTAGGATATCAGTATTTTATTACACTTACAATATTTGTAGATGGCAATATGAATACAACAAAAAGCCATAATTTAGCTGATAATCTTGAAAAAAAGATTTGCAAAATGGAAAAAATATATGGTGCAATTGTTCATGTAGAACCTTTTTAATTTAGTTCTAATCATTTACATCTATTAATATATAATCAAAGTATATTCTCAACTTATTTTAAAGCTCAAATTATATAAATGTATTTATTTAGTTTGAGCTTTAAAAAATTTCAATTGTCAATGTTTAATTTTGAAATCTATTTTTTCATTTGATACTATGTTTAATTTTATATCAATTTTTTCATCTGATAACATGTTTAGTATTCAATCTATTTTTCATTTGATACTATGTTTAATTTTTAATCTACTTTTTTATTTCATACCTTGTATAATTTTAAAATTTATTTTTTCATTTGATACTATGGAATTATATATGTTACCTTGAATTATATTTCCTTCTAAAATTTCCTCTGCAACTCTATCTTCAAATAACCTTTGAATATTTCTTTTTAAAGGCCTCGCACCATAATTATAATCATATGATTTTTTTAAAATAAATTCCTTAACTTTTTCATCAACCTCAATTAATATATTTTGTTTATGAAGTCTATTATTTATTTTTTCAAACATTATATCAATAATTAATTTTAATTGTATTTCATTTAATTTATTAAATACGATTATTTCATCTATACGATTTATAAACTCTGGCCTGAATTCTTTTTTTATTTCAGTATTTATGAGACTTATTATATTCTTTTTTTCAAATTCTTCCTTATTTTTTTCTGTTGAAAATCCTAATCTTTTGTTTTCAGTAATAAATTTAGCACCTATATTTGATGTCATAATAATTACTGTATTTTTAAAATTAACAACTCTTCCAGTTGAATCTGTAAGTCTTCCATCCTCTAAAATTTGTAGTAAAATATTAAGTATGTCATTATGTGCTTTTTCTATTTCGTCAAATAATACTACAGAATATGGTTTATTTCTTATTTTTTCTGTTAATTGTCCACCTTCATTATATCCAATATATCCTGGAGGAGAACCTATTAATTTTGCAACAGAGTGCTGTTCCATATATTCAGACATATCTAATCTAATAATATAATCATCATTTCCAAATAAATTTGATGCTAAAGCCTTAGATAGTTCTGTTTTACCTACTCCTGTAGGTCCTAAAAATAAAAATGTTCCAATTGGTTTGTTTGGATCCTTCAACCCTAATCTTGCTCTTCTTATAGCTCTAGATACTGAATTAACAGCCTCATTTTGTCCAATAACTCTTTTTTGTAAGTTAACTTCTAAATTTTTCAATTTAGAAGTTTCATCTTGACTAATTTTTTTTAAAGGTATGTTAGTTAGATTAGAAATTACTTCTAAAATATCCTCTTTTTTTAAGAGAATAACATTTTTATTAATTTTTTCTTCCCAGGCTTTTATGTTATTTTTTAATTCTTCCCTTTTACATATTTCTTTATCTCTTATTTGTGCAGCTTTTTCATAATTTTGTGTATATATCAATTCATTTTTTTCCTTTTCTAATTCCAATATTGTATCTTCCATATCTTTTATATTTTGAGGTTTTGTATATAATTTCATTTTTAATCTTGAAGCTGACTCATCTAATAAATCTATTGCTTTATCAGGTAAAAATCTCTCTGTTAAATATCTTATAGACAGATCAACAGCTGCCTCTATCGAATCCTCTGTTATTCTTATATTATGGTGTGCCTCATATTTATCTCTGATTCCAATTAACATTTTTATTGTATTTTCTCTATTTGGTTCATTAACAAGTATTTTACTAAATCTTCTCTCTAAAGCACTATCTTTTTCAATATTTTTTCTGTATTCTGATATTGTAGTGGCACCTATTAATTGTATTTCTCCTCTCGCTAATAGCGGTTTTAGTATATTTGCAGCATCTATTGCTCCTTCTGCAGCTCCTGCTCCAACAATAGTATGAACCTCATCAACAAATAAAATTATATCACCTGCTTTTTTTGCTTCATTCAAACATTTTTTTATTCGTTCTTCAAAGTCGCCTCTATATTTTGCTCCTGCTACCATACTCGAAATGTCTAATGTAATAACTCTTTTATTTTTTAATATTTCTGGAACATCATCTAAAACAATTTTTTCCGCTAAACCTTCTATTATTGCTGTTTTACCAACACCTGGTTCTCCTAATAAACATGGATTATTTTTTATTCTTCTTGTTAATATTTGTATAATTCTTAATATTTCTTCGTCTCTTCCTATTACCGGATCTAACAAACCTTTTTTTGCTTGCATTGTTAAATCTGTTCCAAATTGATTCAGCATTTGAGTAAAATTATAACTCCCTTTATTATTTAAATTTTTAGTTTTATCTATTATAAATTCTTCATTTATCATTTGAGAGATCTCTAAATAAATATTTTGTGAATTAATATTTAATTTTGTTAAAATCTTAATTGCTATGCTTTCTTTTTCAATCAATAGTCCTAATAAAATATGTTCTGTACCTATAAGTTCAATCCCTAATTTTTTTGCTTCCTTAAATGCATTTTCTATTACTTTTTTTGTTCTTGGTGTAAAAGTTATTTCTTTGTCCAAATTATTTTTTTCATGTATTTTGCCAAAAATCATCTCTATTTCTTCTAATATTTTTTCTGGAAAAATATTTTGATTTTTTAAAACTCTGCTTGCTACTCCATTTTCCTCTTTTACCAATCCATACAAAATATGCTCTGTTCCTATATATTTATGGCCTAAATTCATTACTAGTTCACTTGCTATTTTTATAACATCTTCAGCTCTATTAGTAAATTTATACATCAAAAAATTCCTTGCATAAAAATTTAAGTTTTTGATAGGATATACTTATAAACCAATTTTTATTCTTTTTTGTTTTTTGTTTTTTGTTCTAATTCATTAGCTTTTTCTTTCTGACCATTCAAACTTAACCAACTAAAATATGATGAAATAAATTCTCCATATTTTGTAGTATCTTCTTTTTTAAAATTATCTTCTTTTTTCATACTTCTCCACTTCTACCAAATTTTGGTAATATAATTTTAAAAAATATATATAACAAAATTATTTATATATATTGTTAATATTTAAATTATTCACAATTGATTTTTTTTTATTCAAATGATAATTAATTTTTCTTAAATTACCTGTTTATATTTATTTTTCAAAATTTACCAGTTTATTTTTTCATATATTGCACATTCTAAATAATGAAAAGACGAATACGTTTTTTCTTTATATAAATTGTATACTTTCAATTACAGGAGGTGATTTGAGATGACAAATTCTTATAATAAAGTTGTTCCTGCAGCTAAAGATGCATTAAATAAGTTCAAATATGAAGTTGCAAACGAAGTAGGTGTTACTTTAAAAGATGGTTATAATGGAGATATTTCTGCTAGAGATGCTGGTAGAATAGGTGGACAAATGGTTAAGAAATTAATACAACAAGCTGAAAATAATATGGTTAAATAAGTTAGCTTTTAGCGAAGGTTTTGCTTTAGAGTTACAGATAGATTATGTAGCTTAAACGTAGTGAGAGTTCTAATCTTTAATTCTGTTAGCGAAACATACTAAACTAAAAATAACTTATGCAAGTGTGAGTTATCGAACTTGTAAACCTTATAAGTATATTTTATTCTTTATATCATATATTTTAAAGGACAGGGATATTTTTCTTGATTTTATAGATGTTAAATACAACAAATATAAAGGCAGGAATTGTGTTCCTGCCTTTTATTATTTTTTTATCTAATTAAAATTATTAATTATTATCTTTCCATATAATGCTATATACTTTTTATGATTTATTTTTAATTTTTTACAAGCTTTATTTTTTCTTTATTAACTCCATTGCTTTTTTCACATCATATTCATCTGTTGTACTAATATCGCATTCTTTAATATCTTATACCATTTCTTTTTTTGCATTATCTATTTCTAAAAGTGATTTTACTGTAAAATTATTTTTATTTTCATACTCTATTAAAGTTACTACATTCTCTTTAATTCGAAATTCTAATTCATTTCCGTTTTTTTGATACACGAATACTTTTTTCTAAAATTTTGATACTACTTTTTTAAACAAAGAAAATATTTACAGTCTTTTTTTAATGGGCAAATTTCACACCTTGGATTTTGTGCTATGCACAGATTTCTTCCATGCCACATTAGTAAATGATTTATATCTCTTATTTGATCTATCGAAAAATAGGCTAATAAATCTTGTTCTATTTTTATTGGATCTTGACTTATTGTTAATCCTAATCTATTAGAAATTCTCTTAGCATGTGTGTCTACAGCAATTCCTGATGGTATATTAAATGCTTCTAACAAAATTACATTTGCGCTTTTTCTTCCTATTCCTGGCAATTTAAGCAATTCATCCATTTCACTTGGTACTTTCGAATCATATTTTTCTATAATTATTTTTGCACATTCTTTTATATTTTTTGCTTTGTTTTTATAAAAACCACAAGAATGAACTAGTTCTTCCAATTCTAATATATTTATTTCTACATAGTTTTCAATTTGTGGTAACCTTATAAAAATTGTTGGTGTAACCTTGTTAACTCTTTCATCTGTGCACTGCGCCGCTAAAATAACAGCTACTAATAATTCAAATGATGTATGAAAATCCAAACTACATTTAGCATCTGGATACAGATTTTTTAATGTTCTTACTAATTTTTTTGAATCCATTTCGTTCTCCTTTATTTATAATTCGAATTTTTAATATATAATTATTTTATTTAAATTATTTTTTTGAATTTTTTTATATTATATATTTATAACTTTTTAATTTATATTTTATTTTTCTATTCTATTTTTTTATTTTTCTATTCTATTTTTATTTTTCTCTATTTTTTTATTTTTTTCTATTTTTTTAAAAAATTTCTAATTATATTCTTATTTTCTATTCTATTTTTCTATTTTTCTATTTTTTTATTTTTCTATTTTTCCGTTTTTTTTCCATTTTTTTATTTTTCTATTTTTTTATTTTTCTATTATTTTCTATTTTCAAAAAAATTTTCTAATTATATTCTTATTCTGTTTTAATTCTATTAAAAAAAATACAATTGAAAAAAGGAGAATCTTTTTTCAAGATTACTTTTTTCAATTGTAATTATTGTATTATACACTATGTATTTTATTCAGCTAGACTTAAAATTAATCTTGTGCTTTTGGTTCAACTTAGTTTTCATTTTCATTTCTTACTTTTAGTTAAGCTTATGTTTCTGGTTCAACTTAGTTTTTATTTTCACCTCATGCTTTTGGTTCAACTTAGTTTTCATTTTCATTTCTTATTTTTAGTTAAGCTTATGCTTCTGCTAAAACTTAGTTTTCATGTTATCATCTTACTTTTAGTTCAGCTTATGCTTCTGGTTCAACTAGACCATAGTTTTTCCCATCTTTTAATTTAAATATAACATTTACTTTTCCTGTTTCTAAATTTATAAATGTCAAGAATAAATTTTGTGGTTTTTCGCTTAATACTAGTTTTGCATCCTCTGGCGTCATTGGTTTTATATCATAATAAATTGTTTTAAGAATTTCTTTTTCTACTTTATAATTGTTTGAATCAATACTAACACTTTCTTTTATTCTGATAGTTTCATTCATGTTTTGTTTATCTTTTTTTGTTTTCATTTTTCTTATTTGACCTTCTAATATATCAATATCCTTATCTATTGATGCATATAGATCTTTACTTTCTGTTACAGCTATGTATATTTCTCCATCTACATATATACGTATTTCTGCAACTTGATTTATTCCTTCTGTTTTTATTGTTACTTGAACATCTAGTTCTGTCTCAAAATATTTTGATATTCTTTCACATTTTTTCTCAATGTACGCTTTAATTGAATCTGTTGTTAATTCTTTTCCTATTATTTTAATGTTCATAAAAATCACTCCTTTAATGTATTCAATATATCATCTTTTGTTATATTTTAATTATAAACTTTAAATGGTTTTTTTTCAACCCTTTTATCAAAATTTGTAAAATGCGTTTTTAAGTGAAATGCTGAATCTTTTTTCCTATAAGTACTTGCCAAAATCCTTTTTTTATGATAGAATACAGTTTGTTATAATTTATTATTACTATGAACGGAGGTGCAACTAATGCCAAATATCAAATCAGCTATCAAACGTGTAAGCGTTATAGAGAAAAAAACATTAAGAAATAATATGGTTAAATCAGGATATAAATCAGCTATCAAAAAATTCGAGCAAGCTATTGAATCAGGTAATGTTCAAGATGCTACTACTTTATTTTCAGAAGCAACTAGAAAAATTGATCAAGCTTGTAAAAAAGGTGTTATTGTAAAAAACACTGCAGCTAGAAAAAAATCTGCTTTAGCTAAAAAATTAAATGCAGTTAATGCTTAATTAGTAAAAAATTGTGCACAGTTTTTTACACATGGAATCCATTTATGGGTTCTTTTTTTTTCATAAAATTTAAATTATAAAATACTTATTAATTATCAAATATTATTTTATTGCAAAACCAAGTGCACCATATATTTTAGAACTATTATTTCCATTTATTACCTTTGCTTTTGCCCACTCTTTTTGCTAAAATAAATATAGTATTATAAGAAAAGAGTGATATTATGAATAGATATATTTCTAAAGCTAAAAACAATTTTATAAAAAAAGTGGGAAATTTTTTTATAAAAAGATTTAAATACAGATTAAAAAGAAAAGAGGAAAATAATTTTACAAAATATTTTAAAAACAATATTAAAAAATTTGATAAAATTATAAAAACTTTTTCTAAAATCGATAAAGATTTTTTACATATAGCAAATAAATGTTTAGTCCCTACTTTTTATTTTTGCTTATTTTCTTCTATATTCCTTATTATCTATAAATATTTTAGTATACCTAGTTTATTCTTAATTGGAATTACATTTTTAAAGTATGGAGTAATTTACTTATTTAGCATAATAATTTTCACATTATCATTTTCATATATAAAGAATGATATTACATGAAAAATTTTTAACAAAATATTTATAACCAAATTACAAATAATTAAGAAAATACTAACTAATGTATTTCAAAAAAAACAAACCCAAATTGATTTTTTAACAATTTGGGTTTTAAAGATATTATTTTATTATTTATTTTTACAATATCTTTTTGTTATTTAGTTTTATAATATCTTTTTAATATTTAATTTTATAATACTTTTTCTTATTTAGTCTTACAATATCTTTTTATTATTTAGTTTTACAATATCTTTTTAGTATTTATTTTTATAGTACTATTTTCTTATCTGGTTTTAAATATTATTTGCTTAATTCTTCTATAAACATTTTATTCAACATTTGTGGATTTGCTTTTCCTTTAGTTTCTTTCATCGCTTGTCCTACTAAGAATCCTAATGCTTTATCTTTTCCAGCTTTAAAATCTGAAACAGATTGAGAATTATTCTCTATTATTTTTAATACTATTTCTTTAATTGCACTTTCATCAGAAATTTGAATCCAACCTTTTTCCTTAATCATAATTTCTGGATCAATTGGATTTTCAAACAACTCTTCTACAACTTTTTTAGCAATTGCTGAACTTATAATACCTTTTTCTATTAATAAAACAACATTTGCCAATTGTTCAGGTGTAAATGGAATTTGTTCTGGTTCAATATCTTTGTCATTTAGAATTCTTGATATATCTGATAGAATTAAATTTGCAACTGCTTTTGCATTCCTACATTTTTTTTCAGCACCTTCAAATAAAATCGACAAATACTTAGATGCTGTTAATAAATTTGCATCTTTTTCAGTTAATCCACATTCATTTATATATCTCATTTTTCTTGTTTCTGGTAATTCTGGTAAAGATTTTCTTACATTTTCAATATATTCATTTGATAATCTTATTGCAACCAAATCTGGGTCTGGAAAATATCTGTAATCTTGAGCATCTTCTTTGCTTCTCATTTCAAAGGTTTTACCTGATACATCATCCCATCTTAGTGTTGTTTGATAAATCTCCCCTCCCTCTTCAATTACATCAATTTGTCTATTTGATTCATATTCAATTGCTCTTACAATTGATCTAAATGAATTCATATTTTTCATTTCTGTACGTGTTCCAAATTTCTCTGCTCCTTTTTTTCTTACAGAAACATTAACATCAGCTCTTAATGATCCTTCTTGCATTTTACAATCTGATACTTCTATATATTCAAATATAGATTTTATTTTTCTTAAATATTGTTCCGCTTCTTTTGCAGAACGAATATCTGGTTCAGATACTGTTTCAATCAAAGGAACTCCAGCTCTATTTAAGTCTACCAATGTTCCAGTTCCGAATTCACTATGATTTAATTTTCCAGCATCTTCTTCTATATGAATTCTTGTAATTCCGATTTTCTTTTTATTTCCATCTTCATCTTCTATCTCAATAAAACCTTTTTCACAAAGGGGTTTGTCAAATTGTGATATTTGGTATGATTTAGGAAGATCTGGATAAAAATAGTTTTTTCTATCATTTTTACTATCTTGCGAGATTGTACAATTTGTTGCAAGCCCAGCTTTAACAGCATATTCAACTACTTTTTCATTAAGTACTGGTAATGTTCCTGGCATAGCCATACATATTGGACAACAATGTGTATTTGGTTTTCCTCCAAATTCAGTTGGACATGAGCAAAATATTTTAGTTTTTGTTGATAATTCAGCATGTACCTCTAAACCAATTACTACTTCATAATCTTCTCTTGGCATTTTCATCATCCTCTCTTTTTTTATTGAATTATTAATATAATAAAATTGTGATACTTAACAGTTCCAATAAACTCTGTTTTGAGTATTAAATTATTAAGATAATAAAATTATGCTACTTAACAGTTTCAATAAACTCTATATTATTATCGAATTATTAATATAATTTAATATTATACATTTTATAATTAATTTCTTATTTTAATTTAATACTTAAAATTTAAGTATTAGTCTTAGATTTTAAACTCTGGTTTAAATTTTTCTCTAAATTTAAATGCTTGTTCAAATGTATATGCTGCATTTAAAATTGTTTCTTCTTCAAATCTATTCCCTATTAATTGCAATCCTATTGGCATATTATTTTTATCTACTCCACATGGTATAGAAATCGCTGGCAATCCAGCTATATTAACAGATACAGTACATATATCTGCTAAATACATTTCTAATGGATTGTTAGATTTTGTTCCTATTTCATATGCTACTGTTGGTGATGTAGGTGTTAATATTACATCATATTTTTTAAATGCATTTTCGAATTCTTTTTTTACAAGAGTTCTAACTTGTTGCGCTTTTTTATAATATGCATCATAATATCCTGAACTTAATACATAAGTACCAAGAATTATTCTTCTTTTTACCTCATCTCCAAATCCTTCACTTCTAGAATTTACAAATATATCTTTAAGATTTTCAAAATTTTCTGTTCTATATCCATATCTTATACCATCAAATCTACCTAAATTAGAGCTGGCTTCTGCACAAGCAATTATATAATATGCTGCAAGCGAATATTTGGCAATATCTAAAGAAATCTCTTCAATTTCTGCTCCTAATTCTCTATATTTTTCAATCGCATTTTCAACTTTTTCTTTTACCTCAGGATTTATTCCTTCTCCGAAAAACTCTTTTGGAACTCCTATTTTTAATCCTCTAACATCATTTTTCAAGCACTTAGTATAATCTTTTTTATCAATAGTAATTGATGTTGTATCTTTTTCATCTTTTCCAGCAATTATATTTAATAATATTGCTGCATCTTTTACATCTTTTGTAATTGGTCCTATTTGATCCAAAGATGAAGCAAATGCAACTATTCCATATCTTGATACTAGCCCATATGTAGGTTTTAGACCTACAACTCCACAAAATGATGCTGGTTGTCTTATTGAACCACCAGTGTCTGAACCTAATGCCCATGGAACCATGTTTGCGGCAACAGCTGCAGCTGAACCGCCTGATGATCCACCTGGTACAGTATTTAAATTCCAAGGATTTCTTGTTTTCTTAAATGCGGAATATTCAGTTGATGCACCCATCGCGAATTCATCCATATTTAATTTTCCTAAATATATACTATTTTTCTCATCTAATTTCTCAATTACTGTTGCATTATAAGGAGCTTCAAAATTTTCTAGCATTTTTGAACTACAAGTTGTTTTTGTTCCTTTAATACAAATATTATCTTTTATTCCTATTGGAATCCCTGCTAATCCATCATTTAATATTTCACCAGTTGATATTTTTCTATCAATCTCTTTTGCTTTTTCCAGTGCTTGTTCTTCTAAGGTTGAAACAAAAGCTTGCACATCTGGCTCTTTTATTTTCATTCTTTCTGTATATTCTTTATTTATTTGTTCTACTGTTATTTCCTTTTTTAATAATTTTTCTTGTAATTCATGAACAGCTAAATCTATAATTTCCATAATTTCCCTCCTTTTTTTATTATTATAAAACCTTAGGAATACTAAACATTCCCTCTTCTTGACTTGGAGAATTTTTTAATAATAAATCAATATCTTCAAATTTTTTGATTTCGTCTTTTCTAAAAACATTAAAATTATCATTTGCCCCAATGGTTTCATTTAAACCATCTATTGGAGCATTATTTACTATATCAGCAAAATTCAAAATATCTTCTAAATTTAAAATGTATTTTTCTATTTCTTCATCTTTAATTTTTAGGTTCGCCAATTTTGCAATATGCAAAATTTCTTGTTTACTTACTTGCATAAATTCATCTCCTTACATATTTTTTTATCTGTATTAATTATTTTTTATGTGAATTTTTCACTAGTGTCTGTTCGATTGCTGTGAGTATATATATTAAAATCTATTTTCTGATGTTTCTGAGTCATATGCCGTATTTTCTACAAAATAATATTTTCTTTTAATTTAAATTTTCTTTTAATATTTATTTTTTGTATTTATTTTTTGTATTTATTTTATTCTAATATCTATTATATTTTAATATATATTTTATTTTAATATCTATTTTGATTTAATATCTATTTTTATATGAACATCATCTAGTTGATTTTTTGTAACTTCTCCAGGTGCGCCCATTAATAAATCTTGTGCCTTGCTATTCATCGGAAATGCTATTACATCTCTTATTGCATCTGCTCCTGCTAATAACATAAGCATTCTATCTACACCTGGTGCTATACCAGCATGTGGAGGAGCTCCAAATTGAAATGCATTATATAATGCAGCAAATCTTTTTTCTATATCTGCTTGAGTATATCCAGCTATTTCAAAAGCTTTTTTCATTACTTCTATATCATGATTTCTAACAGCACCTGATGACAATTCTATTCCATTACAAACAATATCATATTGATATGCAACTATGTCTAAAGGATTTTTTGTAAGTAATGCTTCTAACCCTCCTTGTGGCATTGAAAAAGGGTTATGACTAAATGTAATCTGGTTGTTTTCCTCTAATTCAAACATTGGAAAATCAACTATCCAACAAAATTTAAAAATATTCTCATCAATTAAATTTAATCTTCTTCCTAATTCTGAACGAATTTCTCCTGCCAATTTTTCAACTATTCCTGTTTGCTCAGCTATGAAGAAAAATGCATCTCCTGGTTTTGAATCTGTTCTTGAAATTATTTCATTTTTTGCTTCTTCTGGAATAAATTTTGCGATTGGTCCTTGTAAAGTTCCATCTTCTAATATTCTTAACCAAGCTAGACCTTTAGCTCTGCAATTTGAAATTGCATAATCTGCCATACCATCAAAAAAGCTTCTTGGTTGTTCAGAAACATTATGAGTAGCTATTACTCTTACTATTTTATTTTTGAATGCATTAAATTCTATATTAGCAAAAATATCTGTTATATCTGTAATTATAAGTGGATTTCTTAAATCTGGTTTATCACTTCCATATTTTAACATTGATTCTTTATATGGAATTCTTGGAAATGGATATTCTGCTATCTTTTTATCTGAGAATTTTGAAAATGTATTATACATTACTGGTTCAATAACTTTAAAAACGTCTTCTTGTTCTACAAAACTCATCTCCATATCTAATTGGTAAAATTCTCCTGGAGCTCTATCTGCTCTAGCATCTTCATCTCTGAAACAAGGTGCTATTTGGAAGTATTTGTCTATTCCAGATACCATTAGTAATTGTTTAAATTGTTGTGGTGCTTGTGGTAATGCATAAAATTTTCCTGGGTGAACTCTGCTTGGCACAAGATAATCTCTTGCCCCTTCTGGTGATGAGCTTGTAAGTATAGGTGTTTGAACTTCTATAAACCCTTGTTCTATCATTTGGCTTCTTAAAAATTGAATAACATTTGCTCTTAATATTAAATTATTTTTTAATTTATCTCCACGTAAATCTAAAAATCTATTTTGCAGACGTAAATCTTCTCTTACATCTTGATCTTGATTAACTTCAAATGGAAGATTTTTAGTTCTTTTTCCTAGTATTTCTATTTCAGATATAACAATTTCTACTTCACCTGTTTTTAGATTTTTGTTTATTGTTTCTTCATCTCTTTTTTTAACTATTCCTGTAACGCTAACTGTTGATTCAGTTGGAATTCTCGAAGCAAAATCAACTTGTTCTGAATCTCCAGAAGCAACAGCTTGTGTTATTCCATACATATCTCTAATATCTAAAAATACTAGTCCCCCTAAATCTCTTGTTGTTTGTAAAAATCCTGCTATTTTAACTTCTCTTCCTACGTCTTCTAATCCTATTTGATCACATCTGTGTGTTCTGTATTTGTTTTTTGTCATTTTTTTACCCCTTTCTTTAATTATATTTACTTCAAACGTTTTTTTGCAACAAAAAACGCCCTCTGCATATTGCAGGGACGAAATAACTTCCGCGGTGCCACCCAGCTTGAAAAACTATAAGTTTTTCCTCTTTGTCTCAAAAGTACTCTGATGTGTTAAATTAGTTGTATTTTTCTAATAAAGGCTTTCAGCGTAACACCTTTAATCTCTTTTAGTAATTTCAACCATCCATGTCATCTTCAACATACTATAATTTATTTTTCTATTATACATAATATTTTTCTTAAAGTCAATACTCTATTATACCAAATTTTTTTCTTTTTGAATCGTCAAATAAAAAATAATTTATTTTTCAAAATTCCCTTTATTTAAGCCTACTTTTATAGTATAATACCTATATTATTTATAATAATAGTATAATTTTTATATACTATTAGGGAGGATGATTATTAATGAGTTATAATTTTAAAGATATAGAAAAAAAATGGCAGAATAAATGGTACTCTGAAGGTACTTTTAATGCAAAAAATGATTATAGTATGAAAAAGTGGTATGGATTAATTGAATTTCCTTATCCATCTGGACAAGGACTACATGTAGGTCATCCAAGAAGTTTTACAGCATTAGATATAATAGCAAGAAAAAGGAGACTTGAAGGTTATAATGTTTTATACCCTATTGGTTTTGATGCTTTTGGATTACCGGCAGAAAACTATGCAATTAAAACTAAAGTTCATCCTAGAATAACAACTGCTCAAAACATAGCTAATTTTACATCTCAACTAAAATCTCTAGGAATTTCTTTTGATTGGTCTAGAAAAATAGATACTACTGACCCTAATTACTATAAATGGACACAATGGATTTTTATTCAGCTATATAAAAATGGACTTGCATATAAAACAACAATGCCAATAAACTTTTGTACTGGATGTAAAGTTGGTCTTTCTAATGAAGAAGTTGTTAACGGAGTTTGCGAGAGATGTGGAAGTGAAGTTGTTCAAAAAGAAAAATCTCAATGGATGTTAAAAATCACTGAATATGCTCAAAGATTAATAGATGACTTAGATGATGTTAATTATCTAGAAAAAATTAAACTTCAACAAAAAAATTGGATTGGTAGAAGTGAGGGTGCAGAAGTTAAGTTTAAAGTATCAAATTCTAATGAAGAAATAACTGTTTACACTACAAGACCAGATACATTATTTGGTGCTACTTATATGGTAATTGCTCCAGAACATAGTATTTTAGAAAAACTATCTGATATGATAATTAATAAAAATGAGATATCTGATTATCAAGCAAAAACAAAACTAAAATCTGATTTCGAAAGATCTGAAATAAATAAAGAAAAATCTGGTGTTGAGATAAAAGGCTTTAAGGCAATAAATCCTGTTAATAATAAAGAAATTCCTATTTGGATATCTGATTATGTATTAAGTACATATGGAACAGGTGCAATTATGGCTGTTCCAGCACATGATCAAAGAGATTATGAATTTGCTAAGAAATTCAATTTAGATATTATTCCTGTTCTTGATGGAGGAGATATTGAAGAATCTGCACATACAGAAGATGGTCCACATATAAATTCCGATTTTTTAAACGGGCTTAACAAAACAGAAGCTATTTATAAAATTCTAGATTGGCTAGAAGAAAAAAATATTGGAACAAAAAAGGTTAATTATAAGTTACGTGATTGGGTATTTTCACGTCAAAGATATTGGGGAGAACCAATTCCAATGGTTTACTGCGAAAAATGCGGATGGGTTCCATTAGATGAAAAAGATTTACCATTAACATTACCAGAGATTGATGATTTTGCTCCAAGTGAAAATGGAGAATCTCCTTTATCAAAACAAACTGACTGGATTAATACCACTTGCCCACATTGTGGCCAACCAGCAAAAAGAGAAACTGATACTATGCCACAATGGGCTGGTTCGTCTTGGTATTTTTTACGATATATAGATCCAAATAATAATGAAGCTCTAGCATCAAAAAAAGATTTAGAATACTGGAATTGTGTTGATTGGTATAATGGTGGTATGGAACATACTACTCTTCATTTATTATATTCAAGATTTTGGCATAAATTTCTATATGATATTGGTGTTGTTCCTACTAAGGAACCTTATCAAAAAAGAACTTCTCATGGAATGATATTAGGTACAAATGGTGAAAAAATGTCAAAATCTAAAGGAAATGTTATAAATCCTGATGATATAATTTCTGAATATGGTGCTGACTCATTTAGAGTTTATGAAATGTTTATGGGTCCTTTTGACCAAACAGCCTCATGGTCTACAGATAGTTTCCGTGGTTGTGCAAAATTCCTAGATAGAGTATGGAATCTTCAAGAAATTTTAGTTAAAGATGATTTTTATTCTCCTGAAACAGAAAAAACATTAAATAAAGCAATCAAGAAAATATCTGAAGATATAGAGGAAATGAAATTTAATACATGTATTTCTACATTAATGAGTTTAGTAAATGAGTTTTATAAATTCAAAAAATTATCTACTGCAGACTTTAAAGCATTTTTGGTATTATTAAATCCTTTTGCACCACATATTACTGAAGAAATAAACATACTATTGGGTGAATCTACAAATATATCTGAAACATCATGGCCAGTATATGATTCAGAAAAAATCATTGATGATGTTATAGATCTTCCTATTCAAATTAATGGAAAATTAAGAGCAAATATAGTAATACTTGCTGATTTAGAAGAAAATAAAGTTAAAGATTTAGTACATGATAACTCTATTGTAAAATCAAATTTAGCTGGAAAAACAATTATTAAAGAAATATATATTAAAAATAAAATATATAATATTGTTGTAAAATAACATTGTTGCTATTCATCAGGAATTTCAGCTATATCTAATAAAATCTATAATATTGCACTTACAATAACTAACATTATAAACATAAAGTTTATAAAAAATGTTTATACTTGAATAAAACTTATTTTCAAAAAATAGTACCCTTGGGTACTTATAAACAATTAAATAGAATTTAAAACTAAATTTTATTTGCAAAAAAAGAGTACCATTCGGTACTCTTTTTTTTTAGGCTAAATAGAAACTTTCTACAAAAAGTCTATATTCTTTTGCAGCAACCACTAAATTCATGTTATGTTCATACTGCTTAAAATCTTTGTTGTTGTTAAATAATTCAAGTGCATTGTTTTCTAAGCTTTCAAGAATACTTTCCTCTTTGTCAAACAAGTCTTGAAATAATTTTACTATTTCTTCTTTTTGTTCTAATGAATATTTTTTTATTTTCAAAATTTCATCTGCTTTTAAAGAATCATTTTGCCTAATTATATTTGTTATATTATTCTGAATATTAAGCAATTCTTTCCTTATTTGAACATTTCGATTTTTTAACCCATTTTCTTTTTCTTTATTCTTTTTGTTGTTTTTCTGAATTATGCTGTTTGCTGATATCATTGAAATAGAAAACATTAATGCTCCTAAAAATAAAATTTCATTACTTAGCATTTGATATCACCTCGAAAATTTCTTTCTTTGAATTGTTTATAATTGCATCAAGCAATTTCAAACTTTTTTTAATAACGTCTGATTTTCCATGGTTTAATTCGAGATTTTTTGCTTCTTGAACTAATTCATTACTAGTTTTGATCAATAAATTTCTTAGTGCTTCAGGATTATTTGCATTTGCAATAATTTCTTTGTTTATGTTAGCAAATCCAAATCCTTTGTTTATTAAGTTTACTTCCTTAAATTCTAATTTACATTCTATATTTTTGTAGAAAAAATATAGATCTGTAACTTTTTCTATAAACTTCTGAATCTCTAGAACTTTGTTTGTTTCTTTTGAAATTTTTAATGCCTTAAAAATCAATATACAGTTAGCTATTAATAGTATTGCTGCAAATATAATTACTAAAATACATTTTATTCCCATGGTAATCTCCCTTTCTAATAATTATTAATTAGGTGTCCACGATTCATTATTTTGCCACATTAATCTACGGACTGACAAAATAATATTTTTAATGATTTTTTCATATTCTTCCGAAAACAGATACTGATTATACAATTTTTCTAATAATTCTTTTTTTATCTGTAATTCGATACAAAAATCAGAAATTCCCTTTCTTAGTTCCTCCATTGAAGAAAATTTGATTTTGTAAAAACAAATATCAATGCTATACTTAGTAGTCTTTTTTTCTCCAAAAAGTTTATTCATGTCATTTTCTGATTTTTCTTTTGAAGCTAAAAGGTTTTCATATCTGATATAAATATCTTTTAGCTCTATTATAGTCCTTTTATAGGACTGCACCTGCAACCGCTTTTTAACTACCCTTCTATAGAATAGCACTACGGTTACACAAATACTAGTAATTATTAATTGCGATATACTCATTTTTAGCTCTCCTTTCTTTAAACATTAATTAACTATTTAAATTATAAGGATATATGAGATAAATTATAACATATTTAAAATGATTTATCAATATTTTCAGCAACGGTTCTTCCGAAATACGAAGCCCATGCTACTGTTGCTTTTGACCCTATAACATCTCCACCTGCCCAAACTTTTTTATTAGATGTTTTAAAATTTTCATCAACTTTTATATAACCATATTTGTCCAATTCTAAATTTGATTTAATAAGAGTTTCTTTTTCAGTTTGTGAACCTATTGCCATCACAATATAATCAATATCTAATACATAATTACTATTATCTATATTAATAGGAGTTAATCTATCATCATCCTGTTTTTTAATTAATTCGGTTTTTATACATTCTATTTTCTCTACTTTTTTACTACCTATTATTTTAACAATATTATTTTTAAATAAAAATTCAATACCTTCTTCTATTGCATCTTCAATTTCATTTTGTTCTGCTGGCATTTGCTCTCTTTCTCTTCTATATATTACTTTTACATTTCCTGCACCCAACTTTTTAATTGTTCTAGCACAATCCATAGCTACATTTCCACCACCAATTATTGCAACACTTTTATTTTTAAAATCTGGTATTATTTCTCCATTTTCTAATTTATATAATAATGTATTACCTCCATAAACACCTTCTAAATCCTCACCTTCGATTTCCATTTTCCAGGGTATATTTGCACCAATTGCTATAAAAATTCCATCATACATACTTTCTAATTCATTCATATCAAGATTTTTTCCTAGTTCAAAACTACATTTCACTTTTATACCTAATTCAAGTATTCTATTTATAGATTGTTTAAGCTTTTCTCTATCTAGTCTAAATTCTGGTATTCCATATCTCAATAATCCACCTAACTCAGTATTTTTTTCGTAGATTGTAACATCATAACCTTTTATTGCTAAAAAACCAGCACATGTTAGACCAGCTGGTCCACTTCCAATAATTGCTATTTTTTTATTCTTTTGCTCTCCTTTTTTAAAAATCCACTTATTTTTTATTGCATTATCTCCTATAAATGTTTCAATTTGTCCTATTAAAACTGGTTCTCCTTTTATTCCCTTTATACATTTACCCATACATTGACTCATATGCGGACATATTCTACCACATATTGCTGGCAACAATGTTGTTTTTTCCAATTCTCTATAAGCTTCTTCAATTTTGTTTTGATTAATTAAATTTATAACTTCAGGCATATTATTACCTAGTGGGCAACCTTTTGTACAGGGCTTGCTTTTACAATTTAAACATTCAATAGTTTTTTCATTAATACTTTTTTCCATTATTCCATCTCCTTCGAATTTATATGTCATTTATCAGAACCTTTACATTTAATATAATACTTTAATACCTCACTTGTTAATGCAATACAATTATATTTTGTTTGTTATTTCTATATCATAATGTTTTGTTTATTAAAATAATAAACAAATACTATATTTTTTTATAGAATTTTATAATATTTTTTTAATTTGATAAACCAAAACTATATTTATTAATAAATTGCATAGTATTTTTTAAATTTGATAAACTTAAACTATATCTGTTAATAAAATACTAAAATATTTTTTAAAATTTTAATCTATAATTATGTTTCTAATCTTTTAAAAAATTATTATTTCAAACTAATTATGGCAGTATTTAACCCAAAGCTGTCTTTTCCTTCCACTCTACATGAATGAATATTATCTGAAAAGCAAACACTGCAAATACCAGAATCTATTATGTTTTCTTCAATTACTCCACATTGTTTTAATATAGTTTTATTTATAAGTACAGTATCAATTAGCCATTTGTCAACTTTTTCTCCATTTTTTTGAATATTTGTACCTTTATATTTAATAATTTCACCAATATTTTCCATATCACAAAATTGTTTTTGAAATATTTCTTTTACATCTTTTTCAACTTCAAAATGACAACTTCTAATACTTGGACATATACAACATATAATATTTTCTGGTTTACAATTGTAATCTTTTATCATTTTATTTATTGAAACTTTTGCAATCTCATCTACTGTTCCTCTCCACCCTGAATGAATATTTCCAATTACTCTTTTTTTAAAATCATATAATAAAAGTAAAATGCAATCTGCATTTGTTGTTACAAGAACATTATCTTTAATATCTGTTATTAATCCATCAGTTTTTTTATGTGTTTGGGCTATATCACTTTCTCTAATTTCAAAAACACTTTCTACATTTTTTGTATGGTTCTGGTTTGGTTTTACAAGTTTATTTATATCTAGTTTTAATTCTCTGCACAAATCCTTATAATTTTCTATCGCTTTTTTATAATCTTTTTTTTCTAAAGCTGTACCTGATGTTCTAAAGTTTTTAGGTTTTATTGCATATGCATGTACCAAATCCTTAAAATCTAATAATCTCCTAAATTGTATATACTCAACCCCATCTTTTTTTACATGAATAATCGTTTCATTTGTTAAATCTATTTTCAACACCCCTTTACAAAATATTTATATTGCATTATGAATTATCTATTCATTTGTTAAATTTATTTTTAACTCCACTTTATTAAATATTTATATTACATTATGAATTATCTATTCGTATGTTGAATCTATTTTTAATTCAACTTTACAAAATATTTATATTACATATCGAATTATACTCACAAAATCCACATGGACTAATCTTTTTCTTTTTGTTTGGTTTAATTTCTATATTTCCATCTAAAATTTCACTAGCAATTTGCTTAATTATTTTTGTCATATAGTTTTTAAGATATTCAAATTCTTCTTTCGAAATAACTGATTTTGTTTTTTTAATTGAACCATCTTTTACCAAGCCTGCCGGAATTATTTTTGATTTTCCATTTATCTCCAAATTTTTGTCCATTAGTTTTACAATATCTGGTTCATCTATAATTAAACCCTTCATCTTATATTGCTCACGAATTTTTTCATTTATTTCATCTTCGGATAATTTTCCATTTGATTTTATTATATTATCAACTAAGCTAAAATACAAAACCCCACCAGGTAATAACTCTTCTTTTTTGCAAATTGCATCTAAATATGTTAATAATTGAAGCTGTAGTCCTTCATATACTTCATTTAAATCTATATCTTTTATAGAAGATTTATAATCTATTATTCTTACATATTTTTCACCTTTGAATTTTGCAATATCCACTCTATCAATCTTACCAGTGATTTCAATATCGATCCCATTATCTAAGTTGAATTTTATTGGTTCATATTTTTTACCGTTTTTAAATTCTATTTCATTACCCAATATTTCGAAATCACTAAATTCAATGCTCTCTATAATATATTTTAATGATTTAATAATAACTTTTTTTAACCTTTGAGTTAAAAACTCATATTTCGCGGTACTTAAAAAAATATAATACTTATCATTTTTTAGATTCTCATTTACAATATTATCTACTATATTATTTATTTCGGTTTCTTTAATATTTCTTATTTCTATTAGATTTTTTTCTATATATTCAAAAAATTGATCTATGATATCATGCATAAATGTTCCTGTATCAACAGCTTTTATTTTAAATCCATCTTTATCAGATATTTTTAATTGATATTTCAAAAAATATGAAAATGGACATAATCTGTATTGCTCAAGTCTTGAAACACTTGTTGATAAACTATTTCCATATAATTTTTCTATATTATCTTTTATTATATTTTCTGAAGTATTTTTATATTTTATGGCTTCTAATGCATTATTTAATTCTATACTCCATTCCGGATTTTCTTTAAATAATTTATAAACTATATACCATTTTTGTTCAATTATTTTTCCATCATTTAAATCTCTAATTTGATTAAGCAATTCTTCAAAAGCATTTTTTTCTGATAAAATTTCTGATTGTTTTATAATAATATCACTTTGTTCTTTTATATTTGGAAATAGTTTTTTTGTTTTTGTTATTAAACTTGAAGGTCTTAAAGATTTTCCTTCCGAATCAGATGATGAATATGATAAGTATAATCTTTTTTCAGCAACAGTGAATGCCTTATAGTTACTAAAATTGTCTTCATATAGTCTTTCAATTGTACCTTTTGTAAATTCTATTCCACTGTTTTTTAAACATTCTCTATCAGAATCATTAAAAAATCCTTCAGTTTTACTTACACTTGGAAACATTCCATCATTTAATCCAATAATAAAAACATTTTCTATTTTATTACTTCTTGATATATCAATATCTCCTACTATTACCTTATCATGTGTTTCAAACGGTTTAGACAAATCACTTTTATCTAATCCAATTCTAAGTATATTCATATATTTTTCAAAATTTAATTTTTCTTTTCCGAAAATCAAGACTATTTCATCAAATACATTAATTAAAATCTTCCAACTATTTATGTATTCAGAAGCAAGTTCTTCCTCACCAATATTTAATAATTGATTTGCTTTTTGCTCAATTTTTGATGTTATATTATTCTTTAATAAAAATTCATATATTTTCATTGTAATATTTTCAATATTATCATTATTATTAATATCATTTTTCAATTCTACTAATGGTAAAACAATTCTGTTTCTAATATCTTTAATAGTATTAATTTTATTTATATTTGATGGTTTAATATCTCCAAAATCCCAATCACCTTCATACCATTTTTCATTTTTTATACCCCATTTGAGACAATAATTTTCAAACTCAAAAAGTTCAGCTTTATTTATTTCCACAAATCCTGTTTTAATATAATTAAAAACTGATTCAAAAGACCAATTATTAGAAAATATATCTAATATTGAAAAAATATATCTAACTAGCATATTCTGACTCAAATCTTTTTTATTGTCAATATAAAAAGGTATATTATATTTTTCAAAAATAACTTTAATTAAATTTGCATATGTATCCAAATTTTTTGTAATTACTGATATATCTCTATATCTTGTTTTGTCATTTTTTACAATATTAATAATTTTACATGCTAGATGTTCTATTTCTGAATATTGATTATTTGCTAAAAATATTTCTATATTTTGATCGCTTTCTTCTTTTATATATGGAATAGCATATAGATTTTTCTCAATATGTTCTAATTCCTTATTTTTATATTTACTCATTATCTTTAAATTAACATGGTCTTCAATAGAAACATTTTCTTTTTCTGCAATCAATAATAAGTTATTTGCTGTATGTTTATTTTCATAAAACAAATCAGACACAGGACAATCAATAAAATCTATCGAATTAGAACAAATGCTTATATTTAATAATTTTGCTTTTTTCATTATTTTTTCTATAATATTATATTCCTGTTTTGTAAAACTATTAAACTCATCCATATATACTAATGCGTCATTAAAAATCTTTGTTTCATCTAATTTTTCATTCAAAATTGTTAATATATCATTTTCATCAATAAATTTGTTTTTAATACTATTTTCATATCCTTTATATAAATTCAAAATATCATTCATTTTTAATTTAAGATAATCGTTATTAATTGTTTTCATAGCATTTTCGATATCATCTGGAGTAATTATATTATTCTTAAATTCTGTTATTTGCTTTAAAATCAAGTCTATATTTTGATCTGACTTTCCAAGAAAATTTAATGATTTTTTTTGTTTTGTTAACAAATCATAAATCAACATAGATTTAGCACTAATTGTTAACAAATCTTTTTTTTCTTTTCCAACTTCATTCATAACTTTATGTGCTAAACTATTAAATGTTATTATTTCAGCATTAACAACCGCACCTGAATTAATTTTTTCGACGAGTCTTTTTTCTGCAGAAAAAGAAAATTGCTGTGGTGTTATAATATATATTTTATTATCTCCATTTATATTTTTTTTTACTTCTTCAAAAATATATTCACTTTTCCCTGTTCCTGATTTTCCATATATAATTCTGAAACTCATTTTCTCCTCCTAATTAAATTCTCTCCATGATACTTTTTTACTTTTAAATCCTTATTTAATATACACAATTTATCTTTGATACTTTTTTACTTTTAAAACCTTATTTAATATACACAATTTATCTTTGATCTCTTTTCCAATAATATAAATATTGTTGTGCAATACCAGCTAAATAACCAAATTTTTCATTTGCTAATTTTTCAATATCTTTATTGTTTATTTTATTTTCATCTTCACATTTTAAATATAAATCATTAATCACACGTCTTATCCATACATCAACAGGAAATACTTCTGTTCTTTTAAGATAAGAAAATAATAATATACAATCTGCTACTTTTGGGCCAACACCTGGTAATGATATTAATATCTCTTTTAATTTTTTTGTTGTTTTCATACCTAAATTTTCTATTTCGATTTTATTATTTAAAAAAATTTGTGTTGTTTCATAAACTCTGATATCTCTAAACCCTAAACCTAATTGCCTTAAGTCCGAAACCGTAGCCTTTGAAAGCTGATAAGGTGTTGGAAATGTGTAATATTCTTTGCCTTCCACTTCAATTTTATTACCAAAATTTTTCGATAACTTCTCTATAATCCCTTTTATTCTTGGTATATTATTATTTGCTGATATAATATATGAAATAACAGTTTCCCACAAGTCTTGATTCAAAATTCTTATACCATCACCATAATCTATACTTTTTTTCATATTTTCATCAATTACTGATAATTCTTGTTTTATTTTTTTATAATCTCTTTCAAGATCAAAATATTTCGAACAAAATTCCAGCATATCTTTTTGTGTAATATTTTCATTTGCATAAAATTTTACTTCTACTTTATTTTTTTCTGTGTTTTTTATGTTAATAACATATTGGTACACTATACCTGTATATGAACCATCTATTTCATTATTCCATCTAAAACACTGTCCACAATCAAAAATATGTTTTAAATCAAATGAATCTATTTTATCTAGTACAATTTTTTCCATATTTACCTCTTATTATTTCTATTATATTTAATCAACTTAGTTTATCATAAATTATATAAAAAATGAATACATTTATAATAAAATCTATTTACAACACTATTTTTTATGTTATAATTTATCTACTATCAGACAATAATTATTTAGAGGTGTTTATTTTGATTAAGAATTCGACAAATAATTTAGAATTGGTACAAATGATAAAAAATTTTATATATGACACAAAATTCAAGAATCTTGGTATATTCTCTAAACAATATTTAAGTAGCGTATTGTATAGTATGAATGAGAATAATACTGACTCTTTATTTAGTTTGGCCTTTGGAGATTTTGATGGTTTAAGAGCTCTAAATGATAAATACTCTATTCCAGTAGGTGACAAAGCAATGTATGATAGTCTTAAAATTATAAAAGACTTACTACCTGAAAACACCTCAATTGCGAGAGCAGCTGGAGATGAATTTATTTTTTTAAGCACTTCACTTTCAAAAAAAGATTGGGATGAATTAATAATAAATATTGTTGATACACTAGATCATAATCATGATAAACTTTATGGTTTAAATATAACAATGAGTGCAATGGACTCAAATATTTATCCGACATTTAAGGAATTGTATGATCTTGCTGAGTTAGATGTTGGAAGAAAAAAACACATTTCTCAACAAAATGAATTTCTTTCCAAAGAAGAAATTCTTAATGATAAAATAATAAATGATTTCAGAAAATATTTTAATTATTATAGATTAAATGAAGGTACTTCTAAATCTGTTTCCTTACCAAATTCGTACTTTAATGTTTTAAGTAATAGTTTAATAGATATAATTCTAAATAGATTTGAAAATGCTGATACTCCTTTAGATTTATATATGGAACGCTTAGAAAACACCTTAATTTCTAATGATACTTTTTTGGAGTATCTTGGTATTTCTAAATTATCAGCCTATGCACTACACGAATTAATAAATAATGAATATGATTTTACAGATTATGATGAGTTAAATCCACAAGAGTTAGAAAATGTTTTAAAATTTTTAATTAGAGATCCTCTTACAGGAGAATTCTCTAAGACATATTTTAAAAACTATTTATGTTCAGAAATAAAAAGTAAACCCGAGCAAAAAATAAGTGTTCAACTTTTTGATTTAGTACATTTAAAATTATCTAATGATACTATAACACATGTTAAAACAGATCAAAAAATTTCAGAATTATTTAGTCATATAGTATATGGACTTCGTTCAAATATAGATTATTCTGATTTTAGACACGACTCCGGAAACTACCTAATATCATATGGAGGCAAACTAATTTCTATTCAAAAAGGTGATTTTACTATTCCAGAAGAAGAAATAATAAAAATACTTGGCAAAGCTAAAAAAAACCAAAGAATTCTAGATATTGTAACTGCAAAAAAGTCTGGAGTTTGTTCAGAACTAGATAATATTATTAATGAGCTTTCTGAAAATTGTATTGATCAAAAACATGATTTAAAAGTAAACAAAATTACCAGTAAAGAAACAATAGTACCATTAAATATTGCATTAAATGATTCTATTTCTTATTTTATAGATAATTATCCTGAACCATACTCATTACCTAGTAAACAATATTTAGTAAGATCTCTTTGGACAGGAATGTGTAATGTAATTGGCGAAAGATACCCTAATATGAAATTAAATTCTTATAATAGTACTGAAAAACAAGAGAGTGAAAACCTATCAACTAAAACTATAACAAATTCACAATCAGAACAACCATCTCAATCTAATAATAGTTTTAAAGATGAACGTTAAATTATTTTTGAGAATACTAAATATTTTTTATAAAATAAAAAGATTAAACTAATTAAATTTAGATTAACCTTTTTATTTTAATTTTTTTTATATTAACTTTTAAATTATTTCTCCCATTCTATCTTATTTTGATTTTTTTACATAACTTTATAATTTTTTATCTTATTCCATTTTGTTTTAATTTTTTTACATTAATTTTAAATTTCTAATCCTATTCCATAATTCCTAATACTGGTTTTGGTTTAATTGGATATTTATCAGTAAATTCATAACAGTTTTTTAATCTCTCTACAAAACTATTTCTTTTCTCTAAAGTATTAGCATGGATAAATCCTAATGTATCTCCTTCTTCTATTCTATCTCCGATTTTTTTCATTATAATAATTCCTACTTGATGATCAATAGCATCATCTTTTTTTATTCTTCCTGCACCTAGCTCACACGAAATTTTTCCTATTTCTTCTGCATTCATTTTTTTTACAAAACCTCTTTTATCAGAAATTACTGGAATAATGTATTCAGCTGTTTTAAATTTTTCAATATTTTTTATATAGCTAGTATCTCCACCTTGATTTTCAACTAATTCTATAAATTTATCAAATGCTTTATTATTATTTAAATTTTCTAGTATTTTTAATTTGTTTTCCTCGATATTATCCCCTTTACCTGCTAGCTTGATTATTTGTGCACCAAGAGCTAAAACTATTTGTTTAATATCTTCTTGCATTTTACCTTTTAGTGCTTCTACAGCTTCTATAACTTCTAATGTATTTCCAACTGAATAACCTGTTGGCTGATTCATTTCTGTTAAAACACAAACAACTTCTTTACCAGCTAATTTTCCAATTTTAATCATTTTATCAGCCAATTTTCTAGCTTCAGATTCTCTTTTCATAAATGCTCCACTGCCAACTGTTACATCTATAACAATCTTATCTGCACCTGAAGCTATTTTTTTACTCATTATACTTGATGCAATAAGAGGAATATTATCAACACACGAAATTGTATCTCTTAAAGCATATATTTTCTTATCTGCGGGTGCTAAATCTAATGTTTGACTCATTAAAGAAATCCCAATATCTTGAACATTTTCAATAAATTCTTGTACATTTATATTAATATTATAACCTGGTATTGATTCTAGCTTATCTGCTGTTCCTCCAGTAAACCCTAAACCTCTTCCAGACATTTTCGCAACCTGTATACCTAATGATGCTATTACAGGCATAAGAATTAATGTGATTTTATCTCCAATTCCTCCTGTACTATGCTTATCAACAATATTTTCTCCTAATTCAGATAAATCTAGAATTTCTCCTGAATAAGCCATTGCAACAGTTAAATCTGTTATTTCTTGATCATTCATACCATTTATATAAATTGCCATTATTAATGCAGCAGCCTGATAGTCCGTTATATTACCTGCTGTATATTCTTTTATAAAAAATTCTATTTCTTCTTTAGTTAAAATTTCCTTGTCTCTTTTTTTTGCTATAATGTCTAAAATACTCATAATGTATCTCTCCTATTAATGAAATTTTTTACGAAACTTAATCTGTGTAATGGACATATTCCATTTTCTTTTATTGCCTTTATATGTATTGCTGTTCCATACCCTTTATGTTTTTCAAAACCATATATTGGATACAACTCATCCCATTGTTTCATTATTCTATCCCTTGTAACCTTCGCAATAATTGATGCTGCAGCTATAGAATAACTTTTAGTATCACCTTTTATAATTGAATTATATGGGATCTCACATGTATCAATACCTGTTAGTGCATCTACTAATATGATATCTGGTTTTATATTTAATCCCTTTATTGATTCTGTCAATCCTGCTTTAGTTGCATTTAAGATATTTACTCTATCTATCTCATTTTGATCAACAATTCCAACACTGTAACTTATTGCTTGCTTAGTTATTATATCATATAATTTTTCTCTCTTTTTTTCCGAAACTTTTTTTGAATCATTTACTCCTTCTATCATTGAATCCTTTGGCATTATGCAGCTTGCTACTACAACTGGTCCTGCTAAAGGTCCTCTACCTGCTTCATCTATTCCACAAATAAAATTATATCCTTGGGCAAATAAATCATTATCTATTTTTTTAATATTGTTTAGTCTTTCTAATTCTTTTTCTGTCATTATTTTTTCCATTTCATATTTTATTTAATATACCAAATCTTGTATCTCTGATAATCTATAATACGTATTATTATACTCATTTGTATATCCATCTGTATATATAACCTCATAATTTGTGTAATTAACAATAAAGTATGTCCCTTTTTTTAATTTAATATCCTCTAATCCCATTTCATTTAGAGTCTCTTGGTTTAATATGTAATAATAATCATATTCAATTTGAGAAATAACTCCTATATTTAAGAAATTTTTAACTTCTTCTGGAATATCAGGTTCTGATACTTTTTTCCCTAAAAGTACACCTGCATCAGCATTTATATCACTATCACCTTTAATAACTTTTACTTTTGACTGTATTAATAACATATTTGTTTTAGTATCTTCAAGTGTTCCTTTCTTAAAAAAACCGGCAATATATACTGCAATTAATATCCCAATAATCATTACAATTGAAAAAATCATTAATAATTTTATATAACTTATTCCTTTTTCCGATATCATTTTTTCCTCCATTTTAAAACTTAGAAAGAAGGAGATTTTTATTATAACAATCTCCTCTTTACTAAAACAAATTATATTATATTTTTTTAGATTTTACAATACTTTATAAACCAAAACTTACTCCTAATGCATTATTTATTTTGTTCATTAACTCATTATCTTCTATATGTCCTATTTTATCTTTTAATCTGCTCTTATCTATTGTTCTTATTTGTTCTGCTAAAATTACCGAATCTTCTTTTAAACCATTTTTTTTTGATTCTATTTCTATATGTGTTGGCAATTTAGTTTTTCCTATTTGTGATGTAATCGCTGCTGCGATTACTGTTGGACTATGCTTATTCCCCATATCATTTTGAATTATTATTACTGGTCTTACTCCTCCTTGCTCAGATCCAACTACTGGGCTCAAATCTGCATAAAACATATCTCCTCTTTTAATTGTCATTTTAATCACTCCTAATTAGTTCAACTTTTAAATGATTTTACATTTTAAATTATTAGTAAGATAAAAATGATGAATTTTAGTCTTTTGTATCATTAAATTAATTAATTTTTATCTCTTTATATAGTATGCTGATTGTATTTTTCTTGTTATTATCTTCTATTAATAGTTTAACTGGTTTATTTGTTGATTTATTTATATACAAGGTCTGATATGTAATATATTTATTTTTATTAACTTTTATTTCAATTATATATTCATTTTTTGTTTCTGTTATATTTTTATTATTTGTTTTTTTGTATTCTAATACAAATTCGCTAAGCCATAATATATTATCTGAAATGTATTCATAATTTTCATATAATTTACTGATATTTAATTTAGAATTTAATATTTCTAGATTTTTTCCGTTATATATTGTTGTTAATCCTCTAATATTTTCTGGTTCTATCAACTCTTGTTTAGAATAGTTATCAACAATGTATTCCTGATTCATTAGATATTTATTAGTGTTTTTATTACTATTTATTGTTACTTCTATTTGTGCTGAATATGAAGTAATATTCAAAATGTAATTTTGAACATCATTTAAAGTTTTATTATTTGTAGTATTTCCATATTTGCCTATTTTATAATAATTTTTTGTTAAAAAAACAAATATTAAATATATACTAAAAATGATTAAAATTGATATTAAAATATTTTTTTTCATAAAATACTAATCCTTATGTTTTAAATTTAGATTTTCGGATACACCTATAAACCATTTTATAAATAATTCTATTAATTTTGCATCTTTTAATAAAATACTTATTTTACTTATGCACTTATAAATAAAACAATTTTCAATATTTATAAATTAAATACTATTATAAACTTATAAATAATATAATCTTATAAACCTATAAATAATATAATCTTATAAACTTATAAATAATATAATCTTATAAACTTATAAATAATATAATCTTATAAATAATATAATTTCCAACAATTATAAGATTTTTAATTACAAGATATAACATAACAAAAAAAATAGGCCTAAACCTATTTATAAATATGTATTCATAACTATAATAATTATTCATTTTTTAAATATGTATTCATAGCTATAATAACTATTATTTTTTTAAAATATTTGTTCATAACTATAATAAATATTCATTTTTAAATATTTATTCATAGCACCAATAATTTTTCTTTATTAAAATATTTATTCATAACTATAATATTATTATTTTATATATTATTATTCTTCTTTAATATTTTAGAAAACTTAATCATAATGTTGTAAAATATTCTATTAAGCATTTTTTTAACTCATCTATATTTTGTATTGAATTTATTTTTTCTCTTATTCTGCTGGCATCTTTCGTGTTTTTTATATACCAAGAAATATGTTTTCTCATTTCTTTAATTCCTGTATTCTCACCTTTTTCAGATATTACAAGCTCTATGTGTTCTAACATAGTTTTTAGCTTTTCTTCTTCTAATACATTATATTCCTTGTTTTCTATTATTTCTTTTAATATCCATGGATTTCCAAGTGTTGCTCTTCCAATCATTATTCCATCAACACCTGTTTCTTCAAAAATTTTTTTTGCATCATGTATAGATTTTATATCTCCATTGCCAATTACAGGTATTTTAACAGCTTGTTTTACCTTTTTTATTATTTCCCAATCTGCTTTTCCAGAATAAAATTCGTCTCTTGTTCTTCCATGTATTGTTATTGCTGATGCTCCAGCTTTTTCAATAATTTTTGCTGCCTCGACTGCAACAATATTATTATTATCCCAACCTTTTCTTATTTTTACTGTAACTGGAACTGATGCGGATTTTACAACTTCTGTAACTATTTTTTCTATTAAATCTAAATCTAATAATAATTTACTACCATCACCATTTTTAACTATTTTTGGAGCCGGACATCCCATATTTATATCTATTATATCAGCATAATCGCTCACATATTTCGCAGCATATTTTAAAGATTCTATATCATTTCCAAAAATTTGAACTGAAATTGGCCTTTTTTCATCTTTCATATTTAATAAAAGTTTAGTCTTTTTATCATTGTAATATAATCCTTTACTGCTTATCATCTCTGTACAAACCATGCCTGGATTAAATTTTTCACATATTAATCTAAATGGTCTATCTGTTATACCAGCCATCGGTGCTAATATAACATTGTTTTTTAATTTTACATTTCCAATTATTAACGGCTTTACTTCCATATTTTTTCCCCTTTATTATATATCTGAATGTTATTTAAAGACCACTCTTTTTCTTCTTCCACTTATATTTAATAATAGTCCAATTAAAACAAGATTTGTTAATAATGAGCTTCCACCATAACTTACAAATGGAAGAGGAACACCTGTTATTGGTAGTAAACCCATTGTCATACCAATATTTTCTATCATGTGAAACAAAAATATTCCTGTTATACCAATCGCAATATATGAGCCTAAATTATCCTTTGCTGTTTTTGCAATATATACACCTCGTGTTATAAGAATAATATATAATACAATAACTCCTGATGAAACAATAAAACCAAATTCTTCACCTATAACAGAAAAAATAAAATCAGTAGTTTTTGGATATAAAAATCCCAATTGTGTTTGATTTCCCCTTGTAAATCCACTCCCAAATAATTGTCCTGATCCTATAGCTAATTTAGATTGAATTATATTATAACCAGTTCCTCTTGGGTCTATTTCCGGGTTTAAATATACATCTATTCTTGTTTTCGCATGTGATGGTAAAACATTTAAATAAATTACTGGAATTAGGATAGCAGATATTATTATAGCAATTATTATATATTTTTTATCTAATTCTGCAACAAATAACATGAGTATTGTTGCAATTATAAAGCTGGCTGCTGTTCCGTAATCAGGTTGCATTATTATGAAAAAAATAGGAAGTACTAAAACTATTAATACCCAAAATAATTTCATAGGATTACTTATTTCTTTTTTTCCATTTTTTTGTATTTTTGTTATAATATATGCAATTGTAATTACAACAACAATTTTAGCAAATTCTGACGGCTGAATAGAAGCTGGTCCTATGTTGAACCAGCTTGTTGCACCATTTATAGGATTAGTGAACAACACACATATAAGCGATATTATCATTCCAAAATATAATATTGGAGATATTTTAGCTATTGCTTCATAATCTATAAAAATTATTATTATCATTATTGGTATACTAAATGCCAACCAAATAAGTTGTTTTATTAATTCATCTCCACCCGAATTTAATGTTGCTGAATATAAAGCAGTACATCCTATTCCTATTAGTACAAAAACACATATTAAAATCATCCATTCAATGTTTTTTAATATTCTATTTTTCATATCGACCTCATTTTCTATTTTTGCATTGATTTAATTTTAGAAGTCATTTTATTGAATGCTGCTTTTGCTGCCGCTGTTTTACTATCTTTTCCATCAATAATCTCTTTACTTTTTGTTTTTAAACTACTATTTTTATTAGGTACTGTATCTGTTTTATCTTTTGTTATTTCAATTTTTTTCTTAATTCTAGCTGATTTTTTCTTTTCTGCCCTGATTGCTTTTTCTGCAGCTTTTTTAAATTCTTCTTCTCTTTTTATAACATCATTGCTTGCTTTCTTAGCTTCATTTTTTAAACTCATTATTGGTATATTAGCATATAACGCTGGGGCTCCGGTAGTTCCGTCTGTATTAGCTTTATTAGTTAACCTAACATCTATTTCATTTTCATCTACTTCTATATATTTTTTGATTACATCTATTATTTCTTGTTTCATAAGTTCAAGAAAATCTGCGGAAACATTTGCTCTATCTTGCATTAATACTAAATGCAATCTTTCCTTTGCAGCAGTCTTAGATTTATCATCTATTTCCTTTTTGCTAATATTTTTGAAAAAATTCAAAACATTTTCCCACATGTTATACCTCCGTTATTAGTTATTTTCTTCTAATCCAGCCAGATATTTTATCAAAAAATCCTTCATCCCTTCCTGGAATTGTAACTTCAATATTATCGCCTAATATTCTTCTTGCTATTTCTATATAAGCTCTTCCTGAAGGTGATTTTCTATTTGATACTGCTGGCTCTCCTTTATTTGTTTGAGTAATAATAAATTCATCATCTGGGATTACGCCTATTAAGTCAATAGATAATAAGTCAACTATATCTTCAACATCCATCATTTCCCCTCTTTTAACCATATTAGGTCTTAGCCTATTTATAATTAATTCTGGATTTTTTATTTCTGCTGCTTCTAATAATCCTATTATTCTATCTGCATCACGAATAGAAGATATTTCTGCATTTGTAACAACCAAAGCTCTATCAGCTCCGGCTATTGCATTTTTAAAACCTTGTTCTATACCTGCAGGACAATCTACTAAAACAAAATCAAAATCTTCTTTTAATTTTGATGTTATTTCTTTCATTTGTATTTCATCTATAGCACTTTTATCTCTAGTTTGAGCTGCTGGTAGTAAAAACAACTCATTAAAACGTTTATCTTTTATTAATGCTTGTCTTAACTTACATTTTTCTTCTACTACATCTACTATATCATAAACTATTCTATTTTCTAGTCCCATTACAACATCTAGATTTCTTAAACCTATATCTGTATCAACTAAAACAACTTTTTTTCCATTTAGTGCTAATGCTGAACCTAAATTGGCTGTTGTTGTTGTTTTTCCTACTCCACCTTTTCCTGATGTTATAACTATAACTTCTCCCATAAATTAATTCCTCCTCATGCTATCTCATCTGTATAGCATATAACCATTAAATTATACTATATTATATTACATTGAATTTGTTAAAAAGTCAATATTTTTTAGTCTGATAAAGAAAAAACATTCATATTATTTATTTGAATGTTTTATTCCACCATTGATTTTTCTTGAATACTTTTAGCCATTACACTTGCTAATCTCTTTTTCGCAATTCCACTACTTGATTTCTGAACACCTTCTAAATTTATTCTATATTCCTCCAGCTCTTTTTCAGATAATTGCCCGAAATATTCTGATTGTTCAGATGAAACCGGTTTACTACTAAAACAAGATTCTGCTTCAGGCGAAGAAGATAATAAAAGTATTTCTTCTTTTTTTCTACTTATCTTTTTTAATAATTTTCCTAAAAATGTTTCTTTATATATTTCACTTCTAAATTGATAAAAATATGAAAAATCTACAACTTTTGTTCCATCATATCTTTCTATATTAATATGTTGAAATTTAAATTTTTTAAGTTTTGATCTTATTTGCTCTTCATGTTTTTGTTTCTCTAAATCAAAGCTATTTCCTATATATAATACATCTGTATCTCTGTAATTTGAAAGCACTTCTGGATTATCTCCATCTATACCTGTTATTTCTTTATAATTACCAAATCCATATGGATAATTCATATTTTCATTTTTATGTATCATAATAGGCAAAACAATATCATCAATACAACTATTACAACATACAGCACTAGTTTTTTCTGGGCACAGACTCCATAATCTAAATAAACCAGTACATGTTCTATCTTTTCCATACAAGAACCATTTTTCCGGAACATCTTTGTTTGTTAATCTTGCAATCTGAAATCTTGCCATATCAAATGAGTTGGCTATTTGTTTATGAATATAATCATATTTACATTGTTCATTATTTAAACACTCAAATGATAAGTTTTGAAAATCATATCCTGTTTCTGGTTCTGGTGGTAATAAAGGCATAAACGCAGGTGATTTTGTTTCCTTTATTTCATCTATAAGTTTTTGAAATTGTGGTAGCATTGAAAAAATGTATTCTTTTTTATCTAAAAACAGTTTTTGATTTATATTTTGCCTAAGAATCATTTCTCTAAAACTTTTTTCTTCTATATCTTCTATACTACAATTTTCCGGGAAAGCAAATAAACTGCCAATGTTGTAACCATCGCCAGGTTCTAAATAAAATGTTCTATAACCATTATATGAATTTAATTCACAAGTTTTTTCTATCGGATTACTATATAATTTTGTTGATTCATTTTCAATTTTAGTAAGTTCTCCGTTTTGAATATCATACATTTTTTTCACCTTTTTTACTTTACTTTTTTTATATTTTAATTCTAACATAGTTGGTTATTTATTTTCAATATGTTTTACATATTTTCCAAAATAATTTTTATTAACATCTATTTTATTGACAATAGACCTTTTTAAGCATATACTTTATGTATAAATTTACAATAAGGAGGTAATTTTTAAACTATGGAAAACTTAATTGAAATAAGATGGCATGGTAGAGGAGGACAAGGTGCTAAAACAGCTTCACTTTTACTTGCTGACGCTGCTTTCAACACTGGAAAATATATTCAAGGTTTCCCTGAATATGGACCAGAAAGAATGGGAGCTCCAATAACTGCCTACAATCGTATAAGTAATAGTCCAATTACAATACATACAAATATATATGAACCAGATTATGTTGTAGTTGTTGATGATACATTATTAGATAGTGTTGATGTTACTGATGGTTTGAAACAAACAGGAGCAATAATAATTAACACTACTAAAAACAATGATGAATTAAAACCAAAATTAAAAGGCTATAAAGGTGAAATATATACAATTGATGCTCGAAAAGTATCTATGGAAACTTTAGGGAAATATTTTCCTAATACTCCAATGCTTGCAGCAATTGTTAAAGTAAGTAAAGTAATGACAGATGATGCATTCTTAAAAGACATGCAAGGTTCTTTCAAACATAAATTTGCTAAAAAACCAGAAGTAATTGAAGGAAATATGAAAGCATTAGAATTAGCTTTAACTTCAATTACAAAAATCTAATTAGAAAGGAGATCAAAAAATGGAAAAAATCACAACATCAACTCCAGCAGAAAAATTAACAATTGGTGGAAATATATATGAAGCTGGAAATGCTAGAGATTTCAAAACAGGTGACTGGAGATCTGTAAAACCTGTTTTTATACCAGAAAAATGTAAACAATGTGGATTATGCTTCCCAGTTTGCCCTGATGACGCGATCCCAGTTAATAAAGATCAAAAAAGAGAAGATTTTAACTACGACTTTTGCAAAGGTTGTGGTATATGTGCCAAGGTTTGTCCTTTTGGTGCTATAGAAATGAAAGAGGAGGGTGTAGAATAATGGGAATTAGAGAAAGATTAAGTGGTAATGAAGCTGCCGCAATTGCAATGAAACAAATAAATCCAGATGTTGTAGCTGCATTTCCTATAACACCTTCAACAGAAATACCACAGTACTTTTCTACATTTGTAAGTAATGGAACTGTTAACACAGAATTTATTGCTGTAGAAAGTGAACATAGTGCTATGTCTGCATGTATTGGTGCACAAGCCGCTGGTGGAAGAGCAATGACTGCAACTTCTGCAAATGGTTTATCATTAATGTGGGAAATGGTTTATATAGCTTCTAGTTTACGTTTACCAATTGTTATGACATTGGTTAATCGTGCAGTATCAGGACCTTTAAATATTCACAATGATCACTCAGATGCGATGGGGGTTCGTGACGCAGGATGGATTATGTTATTTAGCGAGGATAACCAAGAAGCTTATGATAATTTATTAATGGCTCACAGAATTGCTGAACATAAAGATGTTTTGCTTCCTTTAATGGTATGTCAAGATGGTTTTATAACATCACACTCAATAGAAAATATTGAGCTTTTAGAAGATGATAAAGTACAAAAATTTGTTGGTTCATATGAGCCTGAACATTATTTACTAAACCATAAAGAGCCTATATCTGTTGGTCCACTAGATTTACAATCATATCTATTTGAGCATAAATATCAACAAGCTGAAGCTATGAGAAATGCTAAAAAGGTAATTGCTGAAGTATCTAAAGAATTTGAGGAATTAACTGGAAGAAAATATTCTTTTTTTGAAGAATATAAATTAGATGATGCAGAAATCGCAATAGTATGTATGAATTCAACTGCTGGAACAACAAAATATGTTATAGATAATTTAAGAAGTAAAGGAATTAAAGCAGGATTATTAAAAATACGTATGTTTAGACCATTCCCATCTGAAGAAATAGTTAAGGCATTATCACATGTTAAAGCTGTGGCAATTTTAGATAAATCTGATTCGTTAAATGCTGCAGGTGGTGCATTATTCGAAGATATTACTTCAGCAATGTATGTACAAAAACAATTAATTCCAGTTGTTAATTATATATATGGAATTGGTGGTAGAGATACAACTGCGAAAGACATTGAAAGTGTTTATTCAGATTTAAGCCAGATTGCAAAATCTGGAAATACGCAAAATCCTTATAGATATTTGGGATTAAGAAGGGAGGAGATATAATATGGCATATAATTTAAAAGAAATAATGGCAAATAAACCTGCTCGTTTTACTTCAGGTCACAGAATGTGTGCAGGTTGTGGAGCACCAGTTGTTGCCAACACTGTTTTAAGAGCTTTAAAAACAGAGGATCATGCTGTAATATCATCTGCTACTGGATGTATGGAAGTTTCAACATTTATTTATCCATACACAGCTTGGACTGATTCTTTTATTCATACTGCCTTTGAATGTGCTGCTGCAAATACTTCTGGTGTTGAAGCTGCATATAAGGCATTAAAAAAGAGAGGTAAGTTACCTGCTGATAAGGATACAAAATTCATAACATTTGGTGGTGATGGTGGAACTTATGATATAGGTCTTCAAAGTCTTTCAGGAGCTATGGAGCGTGGACATGATATGGTTTATGTTTGTTATGATAATGGAGCTTATATGAATACAGGTATTCAACGTTCTTCTGCAACACCAAAATTTGCAGACACAACAACAAATCCTGCAGGAACAATTATTCCTGGAAAAATGCAATCTCGTAAAGATTTAACAAAAATTCTTGCAGCTCATAATATTCCATATGTTGGACAATCTGCTCCACTTGGAAATTTTAAGGATTTATATGAAAAATCTGAGAAAGCAATTTATACACCTGGACCAGCATTTTTAAATGTATTAGCTCCTTGTCCAAGAGGTTGGGGATATCCAACAGATATGATGATGGATATTATAAAACTTGCTGTTGATACATGTTATTGGCCACTATATGAAATAATAGATGGTAAATATATTGTTAATTATAAACCAAAAACAAAACTTCCAATTGAAGAATTTCTAAGACCTCAAGCTAGATTTAAACATTTATTTAAACCTGGTAATGAATGGATGATAAAAGAATTCCAAAATGAAATTGATAAACGTTGGCAAGAATTATTAGATTTGGAAGAAATCACTAATAAAAATAATGACTAATTTTAAATTTTTAATTATAATAAAAAATGATTTATAATTTAAATTATAAAAAATAATTAAATTAGTAATTTTTAATTTTAAATTATAAAAAAATAATTAAATTAGTAATTTTTAATTTTAAATTATAAAAAACAATAAACAAATAAATATTTTGCAGTTTATTTATTACACAAAAAAGGCTTAAATATTAGATTTTCTAATACTTAAGTCTTTTTTGTGTAAAGCATCCTTATTTTATTGTTAATTATTTAATAATACCTCTTACAACTGTATCTATAAATCCATTATAAACATTTTGTATGTCAACTTCTCTGTTCTTTTTTAATCTATAAATTAAACTTGAACATGTAATTCCAAATATTCCGGCTGCTAATGCTTCAACATTACCATCATAAAATTCCTTATCTTCTATTCCTTTTTTTATTATTTCTTCTATTATCCCTATATATTCATATATTATTTTTTTGCTTTTTTGACTTCTAGTATCTTCCCCCCACATTTCACTTAACAAAATATTAACTAAATACTCGTATCTTACTGTTATTTTTATCTGAACCATTATAACTGCTTTTATTTTTTCAAGTGATGTTTCACAATTTTTACATTTAATTTCTATATTATTTTTTAATAATTTTATTCCTTCTTCTAACAACAAATCAAAAATATCTTCTTTTTTTGAAAAATGATAATATAATGAACCTTTTGCTACTCCAGCTATTGCAGTTATTTCTTCTATATTTGTATTATCATAACCCTTTTCAGAAAACAGTTTAATAGCTGTATTAAATATTCTTCTTTTAGTTTTATTCATAATTTTCTCCTTTCTGACTTATTGTCTTATTATATCATATTTTTTTGTATCTGCAATAAATATACCGTAGAAAAAAATATAGCATAGAAAAACCTAATTAGAATCTATTTTAAATATTAAATAATTATATACAATTTTTTTTAATATAATTTTACACTATTTAGTTATTAATTTATTAACTAAATTTTATTACACAAAAAAGAACATATAGAAAGTAATATTTTACATCAATATATGCTCTTTTATATGTTATTCTTCAACAGGAGCTTCAACAGGGCAAACACCTGCACATGCACCACAACTTATACAAGCTGAACCATCTATTACATAAATATCATCACCGCTTGTTATACATCCTACTGGGCATTCTGCTGCACATGCTCCACATGATATACATTTATCTGTAATTTTGTATGCCATTTTTTTCACCACCTTTCATATATTTAAAATAATTAACTATATTTTATATTATTACTCATATTTTGTTATTTAAATCTCAGGAAAAATGTAGTTAAAATTATTTATTTTTAGCATCTAATTTTTGTAATTTTTCTAATTCTTGAAGTTCTTTTAAATGTTGTTTTTCTTCTTCATCTATTTTTCTAGAAACATTATTTTTTATAATTTTTATATCTGGCATAAAGTATTTTTTATAAAAATAATCCTCTCCATCCCTTAGTTTAACTCTTATCTGTTCCTTTAGTATTTCTACATTTTCAACAATTCCTTCACCATCTGGAGTTTTAACTATTGCACCTATATTTGGAAGTCTTTCTAATTTTTCTTCATATACTTCTTGTTCATATTTTAAACAACACATTAATCTTCCACAATTACCTGATATTTTAGATGGATTTAACGAAATATTCTGCTCTTTTGCCATTTTTATTGAAACAGTTTCAAAATTACCTAAATATGAACAGCAACAAAGCTCTCTTCCACAAATGCCGTTCCCGCCTATTCTTCTTACTTCGTCTCTAACACCTATTTGTCTTAATTCTATTCTAGTTTTAAAAATACTTGCTAATTCTTTTACAAGTTCTCTAAAATCTATTCTTCCTTCTGCTTTAAAATAAAACATTAATTTACTTCCATCATAAGCATATTCAACATCTTTTAATTCCATTTGCAAATTATGACTTTTAATTTTTTCTTCACATATTTTATATGCTTCCTGCTCTTTTGCTTTGTATTTATCTAACATTTTCTTATCTTCATCTGTTGCAATTCTTATTACTTGTTTTAATTTTGTTGTTAATCTTTCATCTTGAATCTGTCTTTTTTTTATTGCAACTTCTCCATATTCGTTCCCCATCGCAGTTTCTACTATTACTTTTGTACCTTGTTCTAAATTTAATTCACCTGGATCAAAAAAATAAATTTTCCCAGGTTTTTTAAATCTAACACCAACTATATTCTTCATTAATCTCCTCCCATATTTTTAATAACAAATTATCTATACTCATATCATAATTACTATTTGCTAATAAATTTTTTCTTGTTTTTTCAACTATTTTAATAGAATTTATATATTTATAATTATCATTTTTCAAAAAATTATTATATAATAAAACATTTATAAATTCAAGGTAATCCATTATTTCATCCTTAGATTTATATAAAATTTCTAAATCTTTCATTATTTCTAACTTATCTTTAATTTCTATATTGTTTATTGCATTATCAATTATATCGTACTGTTGTAATTTACTTTTAATTTTTTCCCATTTACCTAAACTTCCATCACACATTTTTAATACACTGTCTTTTATTATATATCTATCATCTATATTATTCAATATATTATCTTTAATATTTAATGCATTTTCTTTATTCTTTGTTTTTATTCCATCCTGATTCCCTGGTATATCATTGCCATTTAATATATCTTTACTTGTATTTAACATATTTATGTCTTTTAATATATAATTTTTAAAATCTTTTTCTTCAATCTTATTGAAAACAATTTTCATACATCTTGATTTAATAGTTGGTAATATATTGCTTTCATTTGTTACAATTAATATTATTGTAACATACTCTGGTGGCTCTTCTAGAGTTTTTAACAAACAATTTTGAGCCTCTATAGTCATTGTATCTGCATTATTAATTATGTATATTTTTTTTTCTGATACTATTGGTTTTTCAATAATTTTTTCTTGTAAATTTCTTATTATATCTATTTTTATAGATTTTCCATCAGGATTAATTTGAAAAAAATCAGGATTATTTTTCGACTCAAATTCCAAACAAGATTTACATTTTCCACAGCTTTTTTCTTTATCAGAAGAACACATTAGCATTTCTGCAAAATCATTAGCAAATATACTTTTACCTATTCCTTCTTGACCTAAAAACATATAACTATGAACTATATTATTATTTATAACATTTGTTTTAAGAATATTTTTAATTGTATCATTACCAATTAAATTATTAAAATTCACAATGTATCACCTCTTGTTCAATTTTTAATTTTTCTAAATCGTTCCAAATTTATCAAATGGCCAGAATCTAAGAACTGCAACACTTTCTATTTTTTCTAATGGAACACATCCAAATCTTCTGCTATCTGTAGATTCAGGTCTATTGTCTCCCATTGCAAAAACACAGTTTTCTGGTACAACTATATCAAAAAAAGCTCCTTCTAATGGTTCTGTTACTACATAATCCTGAATATAATCTTCTTTTAATTCTGTTCCATTTATATAAACTTTTCCATTCTCAATTTTTACCCTTTCACCAGGTAGACCTATAACTCTTTTTATATAACTTACTTTTCCAATCTCCAAAATATTGTATTTTATATTTGCTATAATATTGCTTGGCTTATAATCATATTTTGCAATCGGATTCTTATAGTCTGCTTCTGTTTTAACTACATATGATGTTGTAGGGGCTTCAAATGTTATAATTTGTCCTCTTTCAGGCATTTTTTTCCAAGTTGCTCCCCATCTGTTTAGCCATAATCTTTCATCTTGTTTTAATGTTGGATACATTGATGTTTGTTTTACGACTGTTGGAACACCAATAAAAGTTTTTATAATCATAACAAGTACAATCGCAATTATAAAACAATATACCCATTCCATTATATTTTTAAATTTGCTCTTTTCTTCCATTATTACAACTTCCTCTCATAATCTATTTTTTTGTTGAAATTCTAATTGCTACTTCCGTTCATTTAGCTATTCTTTTTTTGTTGAAATTCTAATTGCTACTTCCGTTCATTTAGCTGTTCTTTTTTTGTTGAAATTCTAATTGCTACTTCTGTTAATTTAACTGTTCTATTTTTTTGTTGGGATTCTAATTACTACTTCTGTTCCTTTACCTGTCTCACTTTTTATATCTATACTTCCATCATTTTTATCTAATATCTCTTTTGCTATAGATAAACCTAACCCTGTTCCTCCTTGTTCTCTTGTGCGTGCTTTATCTACTCTATAAAACCTTTCAAATATCCTTGTTAAATCCTCTTCAGGTATTCCTATTCCTGTATCTATAACTTTTATGTATGCATCATTATATACAAAACCTACATATATTTTTATTTTGCCATTTTCAGGTGTGTATTTAATGCTATTTGATAAAATGTTTAATATAACTCTTTCTATTCCAGATGTATCTGCATACACATTTGGAACATTTGCTGTTACAAAACACTCCATATTTAAATTTTTTTTATCTATTTCTATTTGTAATTTTTCTTGAGATTTTTTTACTAATTCTCCTAAATCAAATTCCGTTTTTTCTATTAAAACATTATTATTATCATATTTTGATAGGGCAAGTAAATCTGTAACTAATTTTGCCATTCTCCTAGATTCTGAAGCTATTACACCTAAAAATCTATTTTGGGTATCTTTATCATAATCACCTTCTAATAATGTATCTGCATAACCCATTATTGATGTAATAGGCGTTTTTAATTCATGTGATACATCTGCTACAAATTCTTTTCTCATATTATCTAATCTAACATGTTCTGTTATATCCTGTATTACAACAACTACTCCAGATGGCAAATCTTTTGCATCTTTAAATGGAGCAAAAAACATATTAAAAAATTTATCACCTATTTTTACTTTTTGCTCTGATGAAGTCCAATTTTCTAAATATATTATTTTTTCTAAATTAATATCAATACCTATTTTATTAAAAATCTTTTCAAATGTATCATCTTCATGTTCTAATTTAAAAAATCTTGCTGCTGCTGGATTAATATGTGTTATTTTACCATCCATATCAAATGAAATAATTCCATCAGTCATATGTAATAAAATTGTTTCTATTTGATTTTTTTGTTTACTAACTAATTCTAAATTCTGTTTTAATTCTAATGTCATTAAATCTACTTCTTCTTGTGTTAATTTATTTTTCCATTTTTTCATCATTTGTACCCCTATTATTAATTTTTTTGTATAAACTTTTTTTAATTTCTTAAACTTTTTTTAATTTTTTATATAAACAAATTTCACTTCCCCATTATATATAAAACACACCTCTTTTTAGAGGTGCGTCTTAGTTTTCTGCTATATAATAGCCAACTCCTCTTTTAGTTATTAATATTTTTGGGTTTGACGTATCTGGTTCGATTTTTTCTCTTATTCTTCGAACTGTTACATCAACTGTTCTAATATCTCCATAATATTCATATCCCCATACTTTTTCAAGGAGAATTTCTCTTGTTATAACTTGACCAGGTTGTTTAGCTAAATATTTTAATACTTCAAATTCTCTTAAAGTTAAATCAACTATTTTTCCTTTAATTTTCACTTCAAATTTTTCTAAATCTAATTCTAAATCTCCAACAATAATTCTATTCTTATGTTTCTCTTCTTGTTCTGTATTTGCTAATTCAATCTTTTCATTTAACAATTCAGCTTTTCTTAAATTTGCTTTAACTCTTGCCATTAATTCTCTTACACTAAATGGTTTTGTAATATAATCATCAGCTCCAAGTTCTAATCCTAGAATTTTATCTATTTCTTCATCTTTAGCAGATAGCATTAATATTGGTACATTTAAGCTATGTCTAATTTTTTTGCAAACAGCTAATCCATCCATTTTTGGAAGCATAATATCTAATAATATAAGATTTGGCTTTTTATCTAGTGCAATCCTTACAGCTTCATCACCATCATTTGCTTCTAATGTATTATATCCTTCTTTTTGCAAATTATAAACCAATATTTCTACAATAGGTTTTTCGTCGTCTACTATTAATATAGTTTTTTTATTATCCACAAAAGTCCCGCCTTTCTTTTTAAGACTTCTAACCAATTCTGTTATATCATATATTAACCTATTATACAAGATTTTTAAGAAAATAAATTGTGTTTATATTTAATTTAATCCGATATTTTGACATTATTATTTATATAATAATTTTTGTATTAAATCATACTTTGAAATATATATTGTTTACTTATATTTTATTTTTAAACTAATATTTTTTTACATATATTTTATTATTAAACTAATAATTTTCTACATATATTTTATTTTTAAACTAATAATTTTCTAACTATATTTTATTATTAAACTAATAATTTTTTACATAATAATTTTTATTTCATTTATTTCCCCATCATTATTTAGTTTTATTTGTTTCTCAAATATTTCTGTACCATTTATTATAAATTTTTCAACACCTGTATTTTTTCCGTTAGGATTATTTATAACAATATTATAAATGCTCATTCCATACTTAAATTTTATACTATATTCCCTCCAATAGTTTGGTACACATGGATTAACTTTTAATATCCCTTTTTCAATTTCTATACCTAAAATATATTTTATACCTGCTTCATAAAACCAGCTTGCAGAACCTGTATACCATGTCCAACCACCTCTTCCTGCTAAATTTGATTGACCATATACATCTGCTGGAATAACATAAGGTTCAACTTTATATTTTTCAGTTTCTGCTTTTGTTCTTGAATGCTCTATTGGATTTATCATTCTATACCATTCTAATGCTTTATTTCCAAATCCAAGTTTAGTTGCTGCAATTATTGCCCAAATTGCGGCATGCGTGTATTGACCTCCATTTTCTCTTGTTCCAGGTAGGTATGATTTTATATACCCTGGATTAATCTTACTATTTTCAAATGGTGGATCTAATAATTTAATTAATCCATTTTCTGAATCTATTAAATGGTTTTCTAAACTTTCCATACATATATATTTTTTATCATTATCTCCTGCATTAGATATAATAGACCATGATTGAGCAATACTATCGATTCTACATTCTTCATTTTCTATACTTCCTAAGACATCTCCTTCATCTGTATATGCTCTTCTATACCATCTTCCATCCCAACCTTTAGTATTAAGTGATTTTTTTAATTCATCTAAAATCTTTTTATACTTTTCATACTTTTCATCATAAAATATTTTATTTTCCATTCTTATTTTTTCAGAAATCACAATATCTTTTCTTACTTTTTCAGAAAATGTAATATCTTTTCTGAAATCTTCACTAACTATATTTTCTTTTTCGATAAATTCAAACATCTCACAAAATTTTTCTAATATTTTATATATGAAAAAACCTAACCATACACTTTCTCCTTCTCCTTTATTTCCAACTGTGCTAAATCCGTCATTCCAATCACCAGTACCTATTTTAGGCAATCCATTTTTACCAAATTCCAATGCTCTATCTATTGCTTTAACACAATGCTTATATATTGATTCTTTTATTTCCGATTTTACATATAAATCATAGTTTTCATCAATATTTTGGTCAAGTATCTTTCCTGTTAGATAAGACGTGTTTTTTTCTAAAATCGAATAATCCCCTGTAAATTCAATATATTCTATCACTAAATATGGTAACCATAATAAGTCATCCGAGAATCTAGTTCTTATTCCTTTACTAGTCTCTTCATGCCACCAATGTTCAACATCACCCTCTATAAATTGATGTTGACTATGCAAAATAATTTGTTTTTTTAAATATTCAGGTTCAAAGTATTTTAAACATATTGTGTCTTGCAATTGATCTCTAAAACCATATGCTCCACCAGATTGATAAAAACCTGTTCTGCCAAACAATCTACTTGTTAATGTTTGATAAATAACCCATCCATTTAACATTATATTTAAAGAATCAATTGGAGTATTAATTTGAACAATATTTAATAAATCTTGCCAATATTTTTTTGTATTTTCATACTCTGTTTTGCAAATATTTAAGTCAGAATATTTGTATGCCTTATTCTGACAATCAATTAAACTTTCTTCAGAACCAAGAATTATGCAAAAATCTTTTTCTTCAAATGCTTCAAGATCAATATCTATATTACATTTTAAATAATTACCAAATTTAAAATCTACAATATCTTTTTCAGAATTATTATTTTCATTTAAAGAACTAATTTCTATAATAGAATTATTTATTTTACAATTTCTTATACTTGTAATTTTTTCATTACTTGAAATATAAGCAATATTATCATAATCGAAGTTACTTAAATTTTTCATATATACACAGTTGTTTGTTCTTGATAATTCACATTTTATAAATTTTTCTGTTTTTATTTCATCTTCTCCAAGAACTGGTTTTATACAGTATATGATATTTAATTTTCTTTTTTTAGGTAATAAATTTTTCAAATGTATTATACTAATTTTATTTTTTTCTTTTATTGGTACAAACATTTCTAATTCTTGTTCAATATTATTATAAAAATGTTTTAATTTCGAATATCCAAAACCATATGTTACATAAAAATCATTTATATCATTATTTAAATTGCAATTTAAAGATCCTATTTTGTAATTCTCTTTGTCTTGCAAAAAAATAATTTCTGAAGGAGTATCTAAAACCTGGTCATTTGACAATGCAGTGATTTTATTTAATTTACTATTTTGAGACCAAGTATAACCTCCAAGACACTCTGTTGTTAATGTTCCAAAGTTTTCATTTGCCATAATATGACTCCATACTGTTGGCAACTTGTTTTCTTTGTTAAATTTTATCTTATATTCTTTTCCATCCTTAGTAAACCCTCCAAATTCATTAAAGTATTTAAGTTCTGTTTGTTCAAACTTATTTTCTAATAATTTTGGTTCTTCATTTGATATTAAATTTTCAAATTCAATATTGTTATTTTCAATATATTTTTCTTCAAGTTCATCCAATTGGTTTTTTATACTTCCTAAATTACTATCAAAACAAAAAGAAGATCTTGTCTCTAAAATAGTTTTTTCAAAATTTGATATATTTTTAATTAAATAAATTCCACCTTTAATATTTCTTAAATGCTCAATATTTCTATTATAAATCAGTTCTTGTATTGCTTCTTGTACAAAGTTTTCATAACTTTCCTTTTCCTCATTTAATATAACTAAATCAATATCTATATTTTTTGTTTTATAGAATTCATAAGCCTTAATTATTTCTTCAACTATCTTTATATCATTAATGTTTTTTATTTTTATCATTAGTATTGGAATATCTCCTGATATACCAAATTTCCATAAATTTTCTATTTTATAGATTTTTTTATTTTCTGTACCTTTATCAATATCACAAATTTTATCAACTATTTTCTTTAATGGATTTTTAAACATCAAATATGGTAATATTCTTTGATATAATTCAGTTTCTTTTCCGCATAATTGCAAATATCTTAATTCTTCTTGAACTCTTACTTTTGATAATTCAAAATTCCTTTTAACATTTTCAAAATTAGAATATTTTTCTATTTTTTCTATTATATAATTTTTATCTTCAGATACACAAATAATAAAATTTAGTACTGCTTTTTCATTTGGTTTTAACTTCATACTCTTTCTTATTGCAATAATAGGATCTGTTGTTAATCCAGTTTTTTTTGTAAATATTTTTGATGACGTTACTGATTTTGGTATTGAATAATTTCCTCTTCCATATACTTTTTCTTTATTTATTTCAAAATCATAATCCCCAAACCCTTCATCATTTGCACAAAGTTTGACTCCCATATATAATTCTTTTTCAGATATTTTTCTACTTTTTCTTTTTGCAAGAATGATATTTTTTTCTTCTAAAAATTCAATTTTCATGAATAAATTATTAAATGCTTTATGTGATAAATCTTCTTCTTGAGAAGACAATACTGGTTCTACAATACTTGTAATTTCTAGAATTTCCTCATTCAAACCATTATTTTTTATTTCCATTTTTCTTATTTCAACTGACTCATCAATTCCGATTGTTATCTGAGTATTTGTTTCTATTTCGCCATCTTTTCTTACAAATATACTTTTGTCTGGCATAAAAGAAACAGTATAATTATCTTTTTTATTACTATTCAAATAATTAGTATTTTCACTATCCATATAAAAAGATGACCATATTTTATTTGTTCTCATATTTTTCACAAAAAACACTATTCCTTGCATATAATCATCTGTATGTTTATATCTATTTATTATTTTATTTTTATATTTGCTATATCCTTCCCCTTTTTGATTAATTATTATTGAATAATCATTGTTTGATATTAAATTTAATTTGTCTAAAATATTATTTGGATTCTTGTATGTTCTTTCTAAATAATTTTCATAATCTTTATATTTTATTTTTTCTATTTTTTCTTTTTTCTCTTTTGTTATTATTACATTTTCTGGCATTCTTTCTTGTAGAAGAACGTCTAGAGCTTTAATTTCTGGATTTTCATAAAACCTCTTTTGAAATATCATATTATTAAAAATATTGTTTATTGATGCTAAAATAAGACCTTGATGATGTGCCATATATGTTTTTACAACAGAATATTTCATACCTTTTTCTAATCTATTTGGTGTAAAGTCTATTGATTCATATAAACCAAATTTTGATAACATTCCATACTTTTCTAAATTTCTAATATTTTTCAAAATTTCATTGAAAAGATTTTTACTTTTTTTGACAATATTTAAACCTAATATACTACCATATGCTGAAACAACTATTTCGTCACCTAGTCCCCTTTTTAAACCTAACCATGGAATTCCAAATGCTTTATATTGATAATTATTATTTAAATCTTTTAAATTAAATCCCGATTCTGATATCCCCCATGGTATTTCTAATTTTTTACAATATTCAATTTGACTCATAATCATAAACTTTGTAGATTCATCTAACAAACTATTTTCATATTGACTAATATTTATACATGGCATCAAATATTCAAATGAAGTTCCAGACCATGATATTAAGCCCTTATATTTATTTAGAACAGTTAATCCTCTTCCTAAATTATACCAATGTTTGTAATTAATATCTTTTTTTGCAATTGCTATTAGGCTTGTTTGTCTTGCCTCAGAAGCTAACAAATCGTAATATGATTCTGTTAATTTATTTTCCTCAACATTAAACCCAATTGAAAATAATCTAGTTTTTTCATTATATAATTTTGAAAAATCAGTTGACTCAATAAGTTTTTCTACCCTATCAAATATTAAACATTTACCACAATTTTCAAACAAAAATTGTTTTAAAATATATAAATAACCTACAAAATTTCCACTATCCACAGAAGATATATACTGTGGAAATACTATTTTTAGATCTTCAATATTGTACCAATTATACAAATGGCCATTCCATTTAGGTAATTTTTCTATAGTCATTATCATTTTTTCTAATAATTCAAGAGTATCTTCGAGTTTTTCAAATTTCATGTCATAACTAGATATTACACTTAAAATTGCTAGTCCTATATTAGTTGGAGATGTTCTTTTAATAATTTCTGGAATTCTATTTTCTTGAAAATTATCTGGCGGCAAATAATTGTTTTCAGAGTCTAAATATTCTTTAAAAAATAACCATGTTTTTCTTGCAATTTCTGATAAATATTTATTATCATTATCTTCTATTTTCAATTCTTGATTATTATAAATCATACTTATTTTATACATTAAATATGGCGCTATTATCCATAAAATGGATATTGTTAATACTAAGTAACCATCAATAAGACATATTCCATATTTTCTTTGAAAAATAAAATACATTATCCCAAATATTGCCAAAAATAAATTACTTATCATACTTCTGTAGTATGATATCAAATTTGTTTTCGAATTTTTTTCAGCCTGTTCAGCTGTTATCCATTCTAGTAAATGTTTTTTTGTTATATACATTCTATATAGTGTTTTAACACATGAATTTACTGATGTATAAGCTTTATCTGGCAAATTCATAATAGCTATTATTCCTCTTATTAAACTTGCCTTTATACCATATATTCCTTTACTAAAGGTTTTTTGAGTTTGTTGACCATCTTTTTTAAAGACTATTTTGTCTGTTATTTCTAAAATTGTTGGAATTATAACTGAAATTATTGATAGTAATACTAATTTCCAAATTGATATATTAATAAATAAACTTAATAAACAAGAACTTATAATTATTGATAATGAAAAAATTTCGTGTTGACTCCTAATTATATTATCAAATATTTTATATTTAGAAAGAAAATTAATATCATTACTTTTTAGCCATCCTAATATTTGATAATCTCCTCTAATCCATCTTTTTGCCCTTGTCTTAAATGAATTATATGATTTTGGGTATCCATCCATCAACATAATATCAGTTGCAAGACCACATCTTAAATAATTCCCTTCTAATAAATCATGACTTAAAACTGTATTTTCAGGTATCTTATTATTTAAAACCTCAGAAAAAATTTTCAAATCATAAATCCCTTTTCCTGTGAATATACCTTCACCAAAATTATCTTGATATATATCTGAAATAGCATTTGTATAAGAGTCTATTCCACCACTACCTCCATAAATTTCTGTAAACAAACTCTTTTTACATGCTTCCAAATTTATTCCAATTCTTGGTTGTATAATTCCATATCCTTCAATTATTACTTTTTTTTGATTATCTATAACTGGATGATTCAGCACATGTGCCATTGCTCCAATTAATTCAAATCCAGAATTTAATACTAATTCTGTATCAGAATCTAATGTTATTATATATTTTATATTCGAATATTTTGTATTTAAATTAATATCTTTTTCATCAATACTTATATCTTCTTTTTCAATATTTATATCTTCTTTATGATTATTTATATCTTTTTTATAAATATTTATATCTTCTTTTTGAATATTTATATCTTTTTTATCAATATTTATATATTTTTCATCAATATTTATATCATTTTTCTGCGTTTTATCTTTACAATCAAATGTACTAAATAAAAAAGGATTATCGATTTTTCCTAATAAATATTCATTAAATTGATTTATTAACCCTCTTTTTCTTTCCCATCCCATATATATTTCTTCACTCTGATTCCATATTCTTTTTCTATATATAAAATTAAATTTATTTATTTTAGATTTATACTTTTTATTTAATTTTATAACCTCTTCCATACCCTGATTAATTATTTCTTCATCATAATTTTCACTTATATTTTTCCCTGATGTACAATCACCTAATAAAGTAAAATAAATATTTTCGCTTTTATTTGCTAAATAAAAAATTTCTAATTTTTCAAAAATTTCATGAACTTTTTCTTTATTATTTAAAACTGTTGGTATTACAACCATTGTAGAATACTTATCCGGAATTCCATTTTGAAAATCTAATTTTGGTATTATTTTTGGTTTAACAATTTTGCTTAATATATAACTAGTTATTTGAGAAACAATATTTTCTAATGGAGTAAATAAAATAAATACAAAAAATAAACTTAATAATTTCGCACCAAATTTCGAAGTAAATTGAGCTTCTTCTATTTTAAAATTTAATAAAACAGTAATAAAAATTGATAATATTAGTGTAACAAAATATATACTTACAGCATATATTTTTGTTTTATTGATCTTAATCCTATTTTTTTTGTCTATTAATTGCGAAAAAAGTTTTTCTTTTCCCTTATCTATTAAATAATAACCAATATGTTTTTCTTTATTTTCTAAAAGGTTATATATTGTAATATTTTTCTTTAAACCATTCATTTCTGAATTATTTATTTCCAAACCATTATTTTGCGAACTAAAATTTTGTGATAGTTCTAAACATTTTTTTGCAATATATATTTCGGAGATTTTTGTTTTTTTTGCTATTTTTTCTATTTCATTTCTATAGTATGTTTTTGATTTATAATCCATTTTATCATATATATCTAATGGATCTTGTTTTAAAATTTCTTCAACTCCATTTATTTTTTCAAATATGTTTTCAAAATTAATTCTCATTATTGTATTTATACTTATAACAGAATTACCTAAAGATATTTTTTTTACAGCAATATCAAAATGCTCTTTTTTTATAATGTCATAGATATCTGTCCCCATTTTTTCTACTTGTTCTTCTAATATTTGCATATAAGCATATGCTGTTTTTCCATAGTTTTTTAACCTAAATGACATATATTCAATAAACGGATATTTAATTTGTCCATACCCAAGATTCTTTCCATTTATCTTATTCTTAAATTTTAATTTTTGTTTATTTTCTATTAATCTTTCAATTATGTTTTCTACTTTATATTTCTGAATCTGAGAAGAATATATCTTCTCACAAATACCTCTTATTTTTTCTATTAGACTAATCTGAATGAAAATTCCTAAATTCCATATTTCATCCATATTCAGGTTCTTCTTATTTTGATATGCTTTTAGAAAAAGCATTAATTTTTCTTCATCTATTTGACCATCTGTATAAGCTACTACTTCTTCTGCTAATACATATATTCTTGAAAACCCATAATAATTTCCGTTTTCAAGACCTACGAAATCAATGTATTTTTTTAGTGTTAAATCCTTAATTATCATTTTTACAGAATTTTCAATTATATAATAATTATCTAAAACCCATTCTCCTGCTGGATGTATTGAAATTCCAAGCTTAATATGTTCATTTAACAAATGATATATTTTAGTTATATATTCAAAATTTTGCTTTAATCTTGGTATAGGATATGTTTCTTTTTTAGAAGAACTTGTAATTATATGATCTGAAGCAATTTTTTCTAAGTAATTTTCTAATTGCCTTGTATCTAGCAAAGCTCCTTTAATATTAAGAATCCTTTTTTCCACGGAATTCACTCCTCTTATTATTATAAAATTTATATATATTTTTTCCATAATAATATTTTTAATTCATTAAAATTAATATTTAAGGTATTATATAAATAAATATCATACAAAACAAAACAACAATTAATAAGAATTTTAATTCATAAAAATTAATATTTAAGGTATTATATAAATCAATATCATACAAAACAAAACAACAACTAATTAGTTTATTAACTAAACTCTTTAATTGTTGTTTATAAATTATTAATATTTTATTTTTAATTTGATAATTTCATTGATAATAATTTACTTATTCCATTTTCTTCCATAGTAATTCCATAAACTGTATCTGCTACTTCCATAGTTCCTTTTCTATGAGTAATTACTAAAAACTGAGTTTCATCACTGAATTTTTTTAGATATTCTGCAAATCTGTAAACATTCACATCATCAAGTGCTGCCTCAATTTCATCTAAAATACAAAATGGTGCAGGATTTATTTGTAATATTGCAAACAACAATGCTATAGCTGTAAAAGCTTTTTCTCCACCTGATAATAGCATCATATTTTGTAATTTTTTTCCTGTAGGTTGTACCTGAATATCAATTCCACATTCTAAAATATTTTGTTCATCTGTTAATATTAATTCTGCTTTACCACCACCAAATAATTGCACAAAAACATTATTGAAATTTTTATTAATTTGTTCAAATTTTTCTGCAAATTGTTTTTGCATTGTTTCAGTCATTTCTGAAATCATTTTTCTAAGTTTTATAACTGTATTTTCTAAATCAATACGTTGCTCACTCATAAAGTCAAATCTTTCTTTGTTTTTCTTGTATTCTTCAATTGAGTCAATATTTATACTTCCTAGTTCCTTAATTTCAGTTCTTAATTTGTTAACTTGTTTTTGAGTTGACTGCACATTAGCAGGTTTTTCATAATTGGTTGCCGTATTTGGAGTTATTTCATACTCTTCCCACATTGTATTAACAACTTGATGCAGATCTTGATCTATTTTTGCTTTTTTTACGTCTATTTTAATAATTTGTTCTTTTAATCCTTCTATTATAATAAATTGATTTGTAATCTCTTTATCTGTTATTTCTAATTTTTCATTTTTTTGTTTTCTTAATTGTTTTAACTCTTCTATTTTAACTGAGCTATTTTCAACATCTTCTTTAATACTTTGTATTTCTAAATTAAATTTTTCAATATTTTTATTAAGAGAATCATTTTCATCATTTATTTGACGAGCTGTATTTTCTTTGTTTTTTATACTCATATTACTATTATTAATATCTTGATCTATTCTTAATACTATTTCTTCAATAGAAGAACCACTTTCATCAAATGATGAAACAGAAATTTTTAGATTTGTAATATCAAAATTTAAATCGTCTATTATTTTTTGATCATCTTTATTCAATTTTGCAAACTCTTCTATTTCTTTTAATAGGTCAATATTTTGTTTTTCTAAAAAATTAATTTCTTTTTTAATAATTTCTCTCTTATTTATCATTTCTATTTTATTTTCTTCGTTTTTTAATATTTCTTTTTTTAGTTTTTCTAATAATTGAGAAAGTCTATCAATGTTTTCCTCTACTGCGACAATTTTTTGATTTTCTGTTGCATAAATAATATTTGCCTGTTGCAATTTTATATCAAATTCCTCAGCTTGTTTCATTATACTTTCAATAGATTTTTCATAATTTTCTTTTTCAGTTACTATTTTATTTAATTCATTTTTTAATACTAATATTTCTTTTTCTAATTCTTCAATTTCTTTTCCTCTGCCTAATATATTAATTGTTTTTTGAGAAACTGACCCACCTGTAATACCACCTGAAGGATTAATTACATCACCCTTTAATGTTACTATTCTAAAAGAATAATTATTTAATTTTGCTACTTCGATTGCAGTATTCATATCATCAACTATAATAGTTCTTCCTAGTAAACTGTAAATAATTTGCTCATATTCTTTATTGTAATTGACTAAATCAGCTGCTATTCCAATGATTCCATTATTATTTCCTTTTATTTTATCTATTTTGTTTCCTTTTACTGATGTAATCGGCAAAAACGAAGCTCTTCCTAGATTATTTATTCTTAAATGTTCTACTAATTTTTTTGCATCTTGTTCACTATCTGTAACTATATTTTGAAGAGCTTGACCTAAACACATTTCAACTGCAATCTCATATTTTTTTTCCACGGATACTAAATTCGCAAGCACACCATGCACACCATTTTTTAGTGTTCCATTTTTTTCACATTCTAATAATAAAGATTTTACACTTTTAATATAACCTTCCTTTTCCTTTTCTGTTTCTATCAAAAATTTTAATCTAGAATCTTTCATTCTAATGTCATGAGAAATTCTGTTTATTTCATCATCATATTCTTTATTCTTTTTAATACACTCTGTTTTTTTATTAGAAATTTTTTCAATTTCATTTTGTGCATGTTTTTGATTTTTTTCTATTTCATAAAATGTTTTTGAAATTTCCTGTTTATAATCTCTTGTTCTATCTAATTCTGAAACGGTGTCTGCAATTTCATTTTGAACAAAAATCTTTCTTTTTTCAATATTTTCCAAATTAGCTTCTATACTGCTTATTTCAACATTTTTTTCATATTTCAAATCAGTATTTTTATTAACAACATCTTTTTTCTTTTCTATTTCTATTTCTTTTGTTGTTAAATTACCTGTTAATTTTGCTAATTGTAATTCCTTATTCTCAAGCTCCTTTTCAAACTTTTCTTTATTTGATAACAAATTATTTTTCTTTTCATTTTTTGAATTTTTTTCTTTTTCTAAATCAATAATCCTAATTTTAATTTCTGAAATTTCTTCTGTTAATCTATTTATATTTGATTCATTATTTGCAATTCTCTCATTTGAAATACCAATTTCTGAATTTAATTTTTCAATATTGTTAGAACTTTTAAAACCTAAATTTTGAACATTTTCTACTTCTATTGTTATATTATCTATCTCTGTTTTTAATTGTTCTTTTATATTTGTAAATTTTTCTAATTTTATATTTTCCTCTTCTGTCTGACTTTCCAAAATTTCTTCATCTTTTAAAATCTGTTCCAATTTTTCTTTATAAATTTCTATGTTATATAAAAACAATCCTACTTCTATATTTTTTAATTCTTCTCGTAAATCTAAAAACTGTTTTGCTTTTTCAGATTGAATTTTTAAAGGATCTAGAGTTGTTTCTATTTCAGATAAAATATCATTTATTCTTAATAAATTAAGTTTAGTTTGTTCAAGTTTTTTTTCAGACTCATTTTTTCTAGTTCTATACTTAACAATCCCTGCAGCTTCTTCAAATATTTTTCTTCTATCTTCAGATTTATTACTTAAAATTTCATCAATTTTTCCCTGTCCAATTATAGAATATCCATCTTTTCCTATTCCTGTATCCATAAATAACTCTAAAATATCTTTTAATCTGCATGGTACTTTATTAATAAAATAACCTGTTTCACCACTTCTATATATTTTTCTAGTTATTGTTACTTCTGAATATTCTATTGGAAGAGCATTATCCGAATTATCAATTATGATAGATGCCTCTGCAAATCCAAGAGATTTTCTGTTTTGTGTCCCTGCAAATATAATATCTTCAGATTTTGCTCCTCTAAGTGATTTTATACTTTGTTCACCTAAAACCCATCTAATACTATCTGAAATATTACTCTTACCAGACCCATTTGGACCTATTACAGAAGTAATTCCTGGTTTAAATTCTAAAACTGTTTTATCTGCAAACGATTTAAACCCTTGCAATTCTAATCTTTTTAAGTACATTTTATTACCGCCTTATTTTTATTTTTCCTAATTCATATTAATATACAAATACTTTTTCACTATCCATATTAGTCTACAAATATTTTTGAATTATTCATATTAATATACAAATATTTTTGCACTATTCATACTAATATACATATATTTTTAACTAATCATATTAATATACAAAGATTTTTTGAACTATTCATACCAATATATAAATATTTTTGAACTATAAGATATTTTTAGGTTATCATATATTAAGTTTAATTTTTTTTCAATCTTTTTATAAATAATAAATATAATATATGTAATTTCAAAGCAAACTATTTTATTATACGATTTTTTTAAAAATCATTATATAAATTAACTATAATATATAAAATTTCTAATCAAAAATAAAAATTTATTGTTTTAAAATATTTATTTATAATATCTATATATGTTCTATAAAATCCATAAAACTTTCTAGTTCAAATACATCCTTCATATTTATATTTTCATAATAATTTTCTAAACTTAAATTATCACTTATTTTTTTTAAAGCCAACAGTTCAATATTATTAATATCACAAATAATTGCAATTGAATGTAATTCCATATCAAAAACAGCAGAATCTTTTAAATCTGTTTTTGTTACAAAAGCTTCTGCACTATAGCATGGAGCTACTAGTAGGTTTTTATTTTTTAACAAAATTAGTTTTTTATTACCAAAATCAGACATACTATATCTTTCCTCTCCCGGTATATCCCATTCATAATTATAAACATTATCTATATTTACCCAACTACCAATCTCTATATCAGTTGAACCTGCATATCCAATATTTATTATCAAATCCGGTTTTTTATTATTACATAAATAGTGTGTTAACGATATTGCTGATTTTTGTTTACCAATTCCTGTTATTAATAATGTTATATTATTTTTTCTATAAGTATTTTCATCAAACAATTTCAATTCTAATTTTTCTGCTATTCGTATAGCTTCCTTTCTCATTGCACAAACTATTAAAATATTTTTTTGCATTATTTTCTCCTTTATAACTAATTTTAATGCTATTTATCCATCAACACGAATCTAGCAAAATTTCAATCTTCAATAGGAAACTATTTTTAAAATCAAGTGAAGGCGACGTGGGGACCGCCGGAGGCTGTTAAATGAGTTAGCATTGTTACAGCATCGGTGGGAGAGCCTGAACAAAATTTGAAAAATAATTTCCGGTTGAAGAACAAGTATTTTACATATCTTAAAAAATCAATAATAATTACAATCTTCAATAGGAATCTATTTTTAAAATCAATAAAAATCTCAATCTTCAATAGTAAACTAATCCAGTCTATATTTTTTAAGTAACTCAATTTCCATTTTATAACCATCTAACTCATTTGGTGTTTCTAGATAAAAAGGAAGATGTTTTATTCTTGTATTATTAATAACTTTAACAATAGCATCTAGCCCTATTTTCCCCTCTCCAATTTTAGAATGTCTATCCTTATGAGCCTCAAATTCATTAATACTATCATTCAAATGTATAGCTTTTAGTTTCTCTAAACCAATTATTTCATTAAACTCATCCAACACCTTATCTAAATCATTTACAATATCATATCCACCATCCCATATATGGCAAGTATCAAGACAAACTCCAATTTTGTGTTTAAGTATTACCTTATCAATTATTGATTTTAATTCATTAAAATTTCTTCCAATTTCACTACCTTTTCCAGCCATTGTTTCTAATAAAACTATTGTAGTTTGTTCTTCTGTTAAGATTTCATTTAACATTTCAGCAATATATTCAATTCCCTGTTCTACACCCTGTCCAACATGACTTCCTGGGTGAAAATTGTAATAATTTCCTGGAGTATATTCCATTCTTCTTAAATCATCTTTCATAGTCATTTTTGCAAATTTTCTAATTCCTTCATCTGCTGAACTTGCATTTAATGTATAAGAAGCATGTGCTAATATTATTTCTATTCCATTTTCTTTTGCAAAATTCAAAAATTCATTAATATCCTTTTCATCTATTGGTTTAGCCTGTCCTCCCCTTGGATTTCTTGTAAAAAATTGAAAAGTATTTGCTCCAATTTCTATTGCTTGTTTTGCCATTGCTAAATACCCATTAGATGATGATAAATGACATCCTATTTTAAACATAATTTCTCCCCCTTATTTATAATTTCAAATTCAAAAAATCTTCAAAGTCAAAAAAGAAGATTCAATTTCTTCTACCTATTGCCTTTTTTACATTTCTATCAATATAACTTTCTAATTTCAACATAAATGCATCAGAATCAATTTCTTTTTTTGCAACCATTTCCAATCCTTTTTCCCAACTAGCTGTAAGCTTAGGATCAAGCATATCTGGTATAGAACTTCTAACAACATCAAAAATAATATCACCTTTTTGTGTTGGTGTAATTATCTGTGTTTTTTCGTTTATACTAATATAGTTTATTCTTTCTAATTTCTTCATAATTTCAGCCCTAGTTGCGCTGGTACCTATTCCTGCACCTTTGATTTGTTCTCTCAATTCCTCATCTTCTATCAATTTACCAGCATTTTCCATTGCTAATATAATTGAACCTGAATTATACCTTGATGGAGGAGTTGTTTCTGTGTCTTTGGTTAGATATTTTTTAACAGATACTTCTTTTCCTTTTTTTAAACTATTTAAGACCTCAATATTCTCTTTTTCTAAACCTTCTTGTTCTATACTCTCATCTTTTTTTGATTCATCTTGTTTTTCTGTATCATTTTTTTCTAAAGAACGATTTATATTTTCTTCGTTTTTCTCATTTAAATGGTTCTCTGAATTTTCCAATTCCTTTTTAGGTTTAACAACTTCTAGATAACCTTGTTCAATGCAAATCTTTCCATTTGCATGAAAAAACTCATTGTCTACATCTATTATTACAGATATTTTATTAAACTCGGCTGGTGGATAAAAAATGCTTATAAATCTTTTAACAATCAACTTGTATATTTGTTTTTCCAGATTTGATAATTTATCATAATTCTCAAATCCCTGTCCAGTTGGTATTATTGCATAATGGTCTGTAATCTTACTATCATTAACATATTTTGTTTTTAAAATGTCTGTTGAATACTTATTTTCTATCATTTTTCTTATGTATTCTTTAATTTCTTCATCATTATAGAATTTAGCAATTCCATTTAAATTTTTCGATAATATTTTAGCAACAGCTGAAGATAATACTCTTGCGTCTGTTCTTGGATAAGTAATAAGCTTTTTCTCATATAAACTTTGTAATTTTTCAAGTGTTTCATCAGGCTTAATTTTAAACTTTTTTGCGCACTCATTTTGTAATTCTGCTAAATTATACAATAATGGTGCATTTTCCTTTTGTTTCGATTTTTTTATTTCTAAAACTACTGCTTTTTTATTATATAGATTTTCAATTAAATCTTTTGCATCTTCTATCTTTTTAAAACCTGATTCATTATATAGTTTTTCTGAATCAAAAAATCTAGATTTTTCATTAACCTTCCATTCAGCTTTAAAACTATCGCTATTTTCCCCAAATTCTCCTATTATCTTATAATATGGAGTTTTGTTAAAATTTTTAATTTCTCTTTCTCTTGAAACTATCATTCCAAGAACACAAGTCATAACACGACCAACTGATACCGAGACTCTATCTTCATTTATAATTTGTGCAATTTTTTTACTAAATATTATAGATAGTAATCTAGAAAAATTAATTCCTATTAAATAATCCTCTTTTGCTCTTAAATATGCTGAATCAGATAAACTATTATATTCATCTAGACATTTTGCTTCTTTAATTCCTCTTTGTATTTCATCTTCAGTTTGTGAATCTATCCACACTCTTTTTCTTTCTTTATTTTTAACTTCTGCCATTTGTTCAACTAATCTATATATATATTCACCCTCACGTCCTGAATCTGTTGCAACATAAATTTGAGTTACATCTTCTCTTTGTAACAAATTTTTTACTGTTTTAAATTGTTTTTCAACTGATGGAATAACTTCATATTTATATTCTTTTGGCATAAAAGGTAATGTATCTAATCTCCAAAATTTAAGATTTTTATCATATTTTTCAGGATAAGACATAGTAACAAGATGTCCAACGCACCAAGTAATTATCCATTCTTCTGCTTCTATATATCCATCTTTTCTTGTCCCTTTAACATCAAGAACTTTTGCAAATTCCATTGCAACAGAAGGTTTTTCTGTTATCAAAATTTTTTTAGGCATATTATTCTTCCTTTTTATATTGTATTATCACTTTTTCTATAAATCTATTAAACTTTTTCTATAAATCTATTTAACTTTTTCTATACAGTTATTATAACTTTTTCTGCAAATTTATTATCACTTTTTTTATTATATTATACATACAACTTTTTTTCAAGGATAATTCTATAATCAACCTAGAATTATGCTGAATTTTGTAGTATATCCATACGAAATCACTATTGACTTAAATTGATTTTTAAGATAAAATATATAAGTATAAATATAGAAAAATGGAGGATTTACATATATATGTTATGTTCAGTTTGTAATAAAAAAACCGCAGTCGTTTTTATAAATAAGTTATTATCTGATGGGAAACAGGAACTTGAGGGTCTTTGTTACGATTGTGCTAAAGAAAGAGGAATTAACCCTATTGATACTTTAGCAAAACAAGCAAACCTTTCTGAAACAGACTTAGAAGATATGACAAAACAATTTGAATCAATGTTTAAAGACATATCAAATAATATTGATTTAGAAAGTATTAGTCAAGAGGATTTAGAAAACCTAGAAAACTCTGAAGAAAAATCTATTCCACTTGGTTCAATTTTTTCTGGTATTTTTGGAAGTAAAAATGAAAATTCAGATACTTCTTCAACTACCTCAGCAAATGGAAACAAAAAGGTAAAACTAGATAAAAAGTCTGTTGAAAAAAAGAAAAGAATTTTAGATACATTTGGTACTAATTTAACAATAAAAGCAAAAAATAATCTAATAGATGATGTAATTGGTAGATCATCAGAAATAGAAAGAATAATCCAAATTCTTAATAGACGTTCAAAAAACAATCCTTGTCTAATAGGAGAACCTGGAGTTGGTAAAACTGCAATAGCTCAAGGTCTTGCTATAAAAATTGCAAAAGGTGAAGTACCTGCAAAATTATTAAATAAAGAAGTATATCTTTTAGATATGACTTCTGTTATTGCTGGAACTCAATTTAGAGGTCAATTTGAATCTAGAATGAAAAGTATAATTGATGAATGCAAATCATTGAGAAATATTATTTTAGTAATTGATGAAATTCATAATATTATAGGTGCTGGTGATGCTGAGCATTCTATGAATGCAGCAAATATTCTAAAACCATCACTATCAAATGGAGAAATTCAATTAATTGGAACTACAACTTTGAAAGAATATAGAAAATATATTGAAAAAGATTCTGCACTTGAAAGAAGATTTCAACCTGTATTAGTTGAAGAACCTTCAATTGAAAACACAATAGAGATCCTTGATGGAATAAAAAAATATTATGAAGATTATCACAAAGTAAAAATTTCAAAAGATATAATTAGACAAACAGTTTTAATGTCTGAAAAATACATACATGACAGATTTTTACCTGATAAAGCAATTGATATTTTAGATGAAGCTTGTTCAAGAATTAATTTAAGTAATAAAGATTTATATGAACTTGAAATTCTTAAGAACGAACTATCTTCAATATTAAAAGAAAAAGAAGAAGCTGCACAAGCTGACTCTCCAGAAGATTACGAAAAAGCTGCCGAATTAAAAACAAAAGAATGCAACATTTCAGAAAAAATAAATACAATTACTAAAAATTTAAAAATAATCGAATTAACTACACAAGACATAGCAAATGTAATTGAACATTGGACAAAAATTCCTGTAAGTAAAATAACAGAACAAGAAACTCAAAAATTACTAAATTTAGAAACAACTCTACATAAAAGAGTTATAGGTCAAAATGAAGCAATAGTAGCTGTATCAAGAGCAATTAGAAGAAATAGAGCAGGTTTAAAATCAACAAAACGTCCACCATCTTTTATTTTTGTTGGTCCAACTGGAGTTGGTAAAACAGAGCTTGCTAAAGCTTTAGCTTATGAGATGTTTGGAAATGAAGACTCTATAATTCGATTTGATATGTCAGAATATATGGAATCACATTCAACATCTAAATTAATCGGATCACCTCCTGGCTATGTGGGTTATGATGATGCAGGTCAATTAACAGAACGAGTAAAAAGAAAACCTTATTCAATTATTTTATTAGATGAAATAGAAAAAGCTCATCCTGATGTATTTAATATATTATTACAAGTATTAGATGATGGAAGATTAACTGATTCACAAGGAAATACAATAAGTTTTGAAAATACAATTATAATAATGACCTCAAATGCTGGTTCAACAATCAACACAAATAATATTGGATTTGGTAATACAAATATTCAAAAAAACAAAATAATGGATACACTAAAAGAAACCTTTAGGCCAGAATTTATAAACAGAATTGATGAAATTGTTATTTTTGAACAATTATCAAAAGATCAATTATTACAAATTGTAGATTTAATGATTAATGATATAAAAACTGTATTAAAAGACAAAAATATTTTATTAAATTTATCTGATTCAGCAAAAGATTTTTTATTATCAAAAGGAACAGACCTAAAATATGGTGCAAGACCATTAAGAAGGGCTATACAAAGATATGTAGAAGATGAATTATCTGATATGATTTTAAAATCTGAATTAAAAAATGGTCAATCTATTTTTGCCGATATAGTTGATGATAATCTAAAATTTGTAATTAACAAATAGTATTAAATAATTTTTATAATTTACTATTTTAGTATATTTGATTTTTAATATTTTTATTTACTATTTTAATATATTTGATTTTTTAATATTATAATTTTTTTATTTATTAAATTTGATTTATTTATTACTATTAAAAAACCTTTATTTATTAGTCATAATACATAAGAAGAATGGAGAAAAAAATATGTTTAAACATGTACCAAATATTTTAACTGTGATAAGATTTTTTCTTATTCCTTTTATAATAATATCATTAGTTAAAGATGATTATATATTAGCATTTGTTATTTTAACACTATCTGGATTAACTGATGTATTAGATGGATATATTGCAAGAAAATATAATTTTATTACTAATTTTGGAAAGCTAATAGATCCTCTTGCTGATAAAGCTACACAAATTTCTATTTTAACTACTCTTGCTCTAAAAAATATTATTCCTTTATGGATTATATTAGTTATTTTTATTAAGGAACTAGTTTTAATTGCAGGAGCTTCCTTCCTTTACGGTAAGGAATTGGTTGTTTCTAGTAAATGGTTTGGTAAATTAGCAACCGTACTTTTTTATATTGCTATAATTTCATCATTATTTATAAGATATTTTAATATTTATTTTAATTTTGACACTTATTTATATTATTTGGCATTAATAATCACATTATTCTCTTTAGTAATGTATATTAATACTTTTTATAAAAAAGGATATTTGAAAAACACTTAAACAAATAAAATTTATTTTTTGTTATATTTTTTAAAGGATGCATTAATAATTTTAAATTTATGCATCCTCTATAATCTTATTAAAATATTTTATTCAATAAATACGAATTGCTTTCTACTGTTCAAAATCTTCAAGTAATTTATTTAATGATTCTAATCCTACAGTTATAATTCCTTTTTTTAGTTCTATTAAATCTTCTTCCGACAAATATCTTGTTAGTATATCTGTTGTATCTTCAAAAACAATCTCCCCATTTTTATTAATTGTATAAACTGCTACACAGCCATTATATTCTTTCAGCATATATTTTATATTATTGTTAACAACTTCACCATTTTGTGTATTCATATTTGGAGAAATAACTTCCTCTCCTTTACTTGTAGTAACAATATCTTCTAAATCATTTGTAGCTAACTTTTCTTCTGATAAATAGTTTTTTTCTGTATTATTTCTAATCGAACTAACATAATATCCTATAAAGATAGATAATAAAAAAATCCCTATAAACATAATAGTAATTAATAATCCTTTTTTCATAAACATCACCTTTTCTGTTCTTGATTATGGTTATTATTTACATTTTATAGTAATATATTCACTTTATTTCGAAAATTTTTCATTGCACGATTATATTAATTAACCCATTATTTTCCTCAACACTAAATTTTTTATCTTATTTTTTATCTTATTTTTTAATTTATTTTATTTTTATCTTGTTTTTTAAGTTAAATTATTTTTATCTACATATATTTTATTTTTCTTTTCATCTTGTTTTCTAATTTGAATTTTTTTATCTTATTTTTTAAGTTATTTTATTTTTATCTTGTGTTTTTAAGTTAATTATTTTTGTCTTATAGTTTTAACTTAAACTATTTTTTCTCTTATTATTTTATCTCAAACTATTTTTGTGTCATATTCTTTTAAAATAAACTATTTTTTTATTGTTTTACTTTTTTATGATTAAATAGAAAATTTCTGATAGATTTTTTATTCATTCTATCATTTTTTTAACACTAATACCTTTATTAATACTTATTTCTATTTCCCCATTTATATCTGTTCTATATATTTTAATTCCTAAAGCATTCAATCTATTAATAACACCTAAATTTGGATGACCAAAATTATTATTTTTTCCAACACCAATTAGTGCAATTTCTGGTGAAACAGCTTTAATAAATTTTTCAGTAGAAGATGATTTTGAACCATGATGAGGTATTTTAATTATATCTGATTTCAATTCATCGTTTTTATATTTATTAATAATTTTCTCCTCTGCTATACTTTCAATATCTCCAGTAAATAGAATTTTATAATTATTATAAGTAATTTTACATGTAATAGAATAATTGTTTATAATATTATCTTTTATAGTTGTATCACCTGTCCATAATATATCTATATATGTATTTTTATCAATTTGAATCTTATTACCTGATTCTACCCAAATAATATTTATTTTTTTTGAATTAGCAATTTCTAGAAACTTATTATAATTTTCTGATAGTTGACCACTACTTGATACACAAATATTTTTAACCTTCATTTTTTCCATAACAGTAAAAATTCCTTTACAATGATCTGAATCAAAATGTGAAATTAATATATAATCAATTTCATTTATTTTTCTATCTAATAAATATGGTATTAGTATTTTTTCTCCAACATCAAAATCTGTATTATTTCCACCTCCATCTATAAGGATTTTTTTATTATTCTTTGTTATTATTAAACTGCTATCGCCCTGTCCAACATCTATAAAAAAAATCTTCAAGTCAGTTTTAGATATGTCTAACATATATGAAATAATTGAAAAACATAAATACAAAATGATTATTATTTTTAAAATCTTTTTTCTAATAATTTTTTTCTTTAATATTTTTTTATTGGATAAAATTAGAATTCCATATACAACTAATAGTGTTAAAATTTTAGGTGTGCAAATTATAATATCATATTTAGAAAAATTGGCTGAATATTCTGATAGATAATTTAATATTTTCAACAATAACTCTAGTAAAGGTGATATAAAATTTGCTATTTCTAAAGAAAATAATGATATTATTACAACAATAAATCCGATTAATAGAATAATTTCAAATAAATAGGAAACTAGTAAATTAGATAAAATAAATACAAATGAAATTTTGTTATAATAATAAATAAGTAGTGGCATAATTAATATATTAGCTGAAATACTAATACAAATGGTTTTTACAATATATGTTATTATTCTATCAATATATTTATTTATATTGTATTTTTCTATTATATAATCGATTCTTTTTTTGAGTGTATCATAAATAATATCAAAATATAAAACAATACCTATTGTTCCTAAATAGGACAATTGAAATCCGAGATTAAAAATACTATAGGGATTAATTAATACTAATATTAAACAAGATGTACATATATTTGTTAGCACATTAGATTTTTTTCTAAAGATCCATGCTAATAGAATTAATATACCCATTATTCCTGAACGTGTTACAGATGATGTTGCTCCTGTAAGCTTAATAAAAAAAATTAAAAATATTATTAATATTATTTGTTGTATTTTTTTATTTAATCTTTTTGTAAATTTTTCCAAACTTAATACTATATAAGAAACATGAGAGCCTGATACTGCAAGCATATGCAAAAGATTACTGTTTTTAAAATTTTCATTAATTTCATCTGAAATATATCTTGTATCTCCTAATAAAATCCCCAAGCACACTCCATATGAGCTATATGATAATATTCTTTCTAGATTTTTTTCGATTCTGTATTTAATATTAAAAATTGATTTATCTATTATTGATAGATTATTTTTTTTTATAATCATAACTTCATTTTCAGATGCTTTTACACTTGCATGTATTCCTATTGTTTTAAGATACATTTTATAATTATAACTTCCAAAATTTCTATTTCCATCAGGAATTTGAATTTTACAGTTTAATATTATCCTGTCTCCAATATCAATTTTGTTATTATAATTCTTATTTTTAGTGTTTTTTAATTTATGATTTATTTCGTTTATATCCTTTTCATTTGTATTTTTTTCATCTTTTTCATTTATAACTTTTTCGTTTTCTATTGAAATATTTTTATCATTTTTTTCACTATTTTTTTTACTATTTTCTTCATTTTTCTTTTCTATAATGAGCAACAATTTAGTATTTTCTAATTTATTTATACTATCTCCTTTTTGATTTAATTTCTCAACTTTTAAGACATATTTATAAAAATTTTCCGTTTCTTTTTGTTCATCTATTACTGTTCCAATTATTTTACATTCTTCTATTTCAGAATACAATTTTTCCAAATTAAAAGGGCTACAAATACTTATTTTTAAGTATTGCGCCCCTGCAATGGCAATAATTATTACTATAGTAGATATTAAAACTGATTTTTTCAATTTTACCTCCCATATTAAATTACCCCCATATTATTTGTTTGAATTTTATTATATTTAATTTTTATATATAATTCTTTATTATATTTAATTTTATATATAATTCTTTATTATATTTATTTTTATATATAAATCTTTATTATATTTATTTTTATATATAAATCTTTATTATATATAATTATTTTTTTAGTTTTTATTATACTTTACCATATTTCTGTTTTATATTATTTTCAAAATACTTTACAATTTTAGTATTTCATAATTTTCTTATATTTTATTTTCTGAAAGAAGTGATTTAAAAACATATAGATTTTGTTTATTTAATTCTATTAAATACCAATCTCCATCTTCTCCTAAAATTTTTACTTCTGTATTTAATGACAATTTGCTTACTAATTCTGATGCTGTGTTAGGTTGTTTTCTAACATTTATTGATTCTAAATTAACATATCCAATTTTAGTTTTATCAAACATTTTTGTTGTTGTTGTAATATTTGATAAAGTATTTTCAAAATTATTATTTGTATTTTGATTATCACTTAGTACTTGTTTTGTTTTTGACCTTAATACCCAACCTTTTATTGTATTTACCTCTACATATGACCAATTTCCTGCATTAGAAATAAGTGTACATTTTATTCCTTTTTCTGATGAATTTATAATATTTGAATTAATTAATGGCATTAATCTTATTGATACTTTTTCTGTTATCTCAGAAACATTATTTTCTGTGGTGATTGTAGAGCTATCTTGTTTATCTGATTGATTTTGATTATTTTCTTGAGACTGATTTGTATCAGATTGATTTTCTTGGTTTGTTGATTGGTTTTGAGAATTATTTTCTGTTGTTTTAGTTGTTGAATCTTCTTCTGAGACCTCTTCTAAATAACCTGAATTTATATAACCCACTTGATTATTATATTTTACTTTATACCATCCAGTTGTTTTTTCTATAATTTCTACTAATGTTCCTTTACTGATTTTTCCTAATACTTCTGAATCTTCTGTTGCTGAAGCTTTTGCTCTAAATCTTACTTCATCTGTATTTATTATCTTACCAGTTTTGGCAAATGATGGAACAACTATTAATGCAAATACAATTATGCTTATTATTGACACTTTTAGTATATTTTTCATATCACTACACCCCTTATTATTTATTATTTATTATTTATTATTTATTATTTACTATTTCTCTTATTAAACTAATATCAGTATATACTTTATACCCCTAAAAGTCAACAAATTTACTGTGATTTTAGTGTGAATTCTTTGTAAACAGTCGTATCAATTTTCCAAAAAAATAAAACTGAAATATAAAAATATTTCAGTTTTATAATATATATTATATTAAAATTATAAAAATTATAATTCAAAACATAATTATTTTTTATTCAATTACTTCAGCTACAACACCTGAACCAACTGTTCTACCACCTTCACGGATAGCGAATCTTAATCCTGGTTCAATAGCTATTGGAGTAATTAATTCGATAGTCATATCGATATTATCTCCTGGCATAACCATTTCAGTACCTGCTGGTAAATCAATTATACCTGTAACATCTGTAGTTCTAAAGTAGAATTGTGGTCTATATCCATTAAAGAATGGTGTATGACGTCCACCTTCTTCTTTAGTTAAAACGTATACTTGTGATTTGAATTTTGTATGTGGTTTAATTGTTCCTGGTTTAGCTAAAACTTGTCCTCTTTCGATGTCAGATCTTTGAACACCTCTTAATAGAACACCAACATTATCTCCAGCTTGAGCTTGATCTAATAGTTTTCTAAACATTTCAACACCTGTAACAACTGATTTTGTTGGTTGTTTTGATAAACCAACTATTTCAATTTCGTCTTGAACTTTAACTATTCCTCTTTCAACTCTACCAGTTGCAACTGTTCCTCTACCAGTAATTGTGAAAACATCTTCTACTGGCATTAAGAATGGTAAATCTGTTGGTCTTTCTGGAGTTGGTATATAACTATCAACAGCAGCCATTAACTCTAATATTGGAGCATATTCTGGAGCTGAAGGATCTTTTGATGCTGATTCTAATACATTTAATGAAGAACCTTTTATTACTGGAATATCGTCTCCTGGGAATTCATAACTTGATAATAAGTCTCTAACTTCCATTTCTACTAATTCTAATAATTCTGGATCATCAACCATATCACATTTGTTTAAATAAACAACTATGAATTTAACACCTACTTGTCTAGCAAGTAATATATGTTCTCTTGTTTGTGGCATTGGGCCATCAGCTGCAGAAACAACTAATATAGCTCCATCCATTTGTGCAGCACCTGTAATCATGTTTTTTACATAATCAGCATGTCCTGGACAGTCAACGTGTGCATAATGTCTGTTATCTGTTTCATATTCAACGTGAGCAGTATTAATAGTAATACCTCTCTCTCTTTCTTCTGGTGCTTTATCAATTTGATCATAAGCTTCAAATTTAGCTTGTCCTTTTAATGCTAATACTTTTGTAATAGCAGCTGTTGTTGTTGTTTTACCATGATCAACATGACCAATAGTACCAATGTTAACGTGTGGTTTGGTTCTTTCGAATTTTTCCTTTGCCATTTTTATTTCCTCCTTTTAATATGGTGTGGTTTCCCAATCAGGCTTGTTATGTATTTGCCTGAACACCTTTTTATTTAATTAAAAATTAATAACTATTTAACAAAGATATTTTACACTATAATTTTTAAAAAATCAAGCATAAAATCCTTATTATTTATTTTAGCAAATTTCTTGATATTTTAGTAAATTAAATCCATTTTATCTTTAAATTGATTTTTACTAAATTAATCTTGTTTTTTTGCTTTTGTAGCAACTATTGCTTCAAGTACTGATTTTGGAACTTCTTCATAATGAGATGGTTCCATTGCATATGTTCCTCTACCTTGAGTTTTTGAACGTAGGTCTGTTGCATATCCAAACATTTCAGATAGTGGAATAAATCCTCTAATAACTTGATTTCCACCTCTTGCTTCCATACCTTCCATTCTTCCACGTCTTGAATTTATATCTCCAATAACGTCTCCCATGTAGTCTTCTGGAACAGTTACTTCAACTTTCATAATTGGCTCTAATAAAACTGCTTTAGCTTGTCTACAACCTTCTTTGAAAGCCATAGAACCAGCAATCTTGAATGCCATTTCTGAAGAGTCTACATCATGGTATGATCCATCAACAACTGTAGCTTTGAAGTCAATAACTGGATAACCAGCAAGTATACCGCTTTGAGCAGCTTCCTTAATACCTTCTTCAATAGGTTTGATATATTCTTTTGGAATAGATCCTCCAACTATTTTGCTTTCAAATTCAATACCGCTACCTGGTTCTAATGGTTGCATTTCTAACCAACAATGTCCGTATTGTCCACGTCCACCTGATTGACGAATAAATTTACCTTCAATTTTAACTGCATTTCTTATTGTTTCTTTATAAGAAACTTGTGGTTTACCAACTGTACATTCAACCTTGAATTCTCTTTTTAATCTGTCAACAATGATATCTAAATGTAATTCACCCATACCAGCAATAACAGTTTGACCTGTTTCTTGGTTTGTATAAGTTTTAAATGTTGGATCTTCTTCAGCTAATTTAGCTAAAGCTATACCCATTTTTTCACTATTGGCTTTATCTTTTGGCTCAATAGCGATATCAATAACAGGTTCTGGAAAATCCATAGATTCTAATATAACTGGATTTGCAATATCACACAATGTATCACCTGTAGATACATCTTTTAAACCAACTGCTGCTCCAATATCTCCAGCATAAACTTTTGATATATCTTCTCTATGGTTAGCATGCATTAATAATATTCTTCCCATTCTATCTTTTTTATCTTTATTTGCATTTAATATTGTAGATCCAGCTTCTAATGTACCAGAGTAAACTCTGAAGAAACATAATTTTCCTACAAATGGATCTGTTGCTATTTTAAATGCTAATGCTGAGAATGGCTCAGTATCTGATGTTTTTCTTTCTATTTCATTTCCATCTAAATCTACACCTTTAATAGCAGGTATATCTAGAGGTGATGGCATATAAGCAATTACATTGTTTAGTAATTCTTGAACACCTTTATTTTTATAAGAAGAACCACAACATACTGGAATTATTTTGTTTGCTATTGTTCCTTTTCTAATACCTTTTTGGATTTCTTCTTTTGTTAATTCTTCTCCTTCAAGGTATTTCATCATTAATTCATCATCTTGTTCAGCTGCTGCTTCAACTAAAGCTGCTCTGAATTTTGTAGCTAATTCTACCATATCTTCAGGAATTTCTGTTTCTTCTATTTCTTTTCCTAAATCATCTTTATGAACAAAAGCTTTCATAGTTACTAAATCTACAATTCCTTGGAATTGATCTTCAGCTCCTATTGGCAATTGAACTGGAACTGCATTAGCATTTAATCTACTTTTCATTTGCTCTACACAACCTAAGAAGTTTGCACCAGTAATATCCATTTTATTTACATATGCCATTCTTGGTACTTGATACTTATCAGCTTGTCTCCAAACTGTTTCAGATTGTGGTTGAACTCCACCTTTAGCACAGAATACTGTAACAGAACCATCTAATACTCTTAAAGATCTTTCAACTTCTACTGTGAAGTCAACATGACCTGGTGTATCAATGATATTAATTCTATTATTTAACCAGTGACATGTAGTAGCTGCAGAAGTAATTGTTATACCTCTTTCTTGTTCTTGAACCATCCAGTCCATTGTAGCTCCACCGTCATGAACTTCACCTATTTTGTGAGTTCTACCTGTGTAAAAAAGAATTCTCTCAGTTGTTGTAGTTTTTCCAGCATCAATATGTGCCATTATTCCTATATTTCTTGTTTTTTCTAAAGGAAACTCTCTTCCAGCCATTTTTTTCCTCCTTATATTATTTTTTATATTTTAAAATTAAATATAAAAGTTGTATAATAAATTAATACTATTAAACTTTTTATATGAAATCTTAGAATTTGTAATGAGCAAAAGCTTTATTAGCTTCAGCCATTCTATGCATATCTTCTTTTTTCTTAAATGCTCCACCGTTTCCAGCTACAGCATCTAATATTTCACCAGCTAATTTCTCAGACATAGTTTTTTCATGTCTATTTCTAGAGTAAATAACTAACCATCTTAATCCTAATGTTTGTCTTCTTTCTGGTCTAATTTCGATTGGCACTTGGTATGTAGCTCCACCTATTCTTCTAGCTTTTACTTCTAGAACAGGCATTACATTATTTAGTGCTGCTTCGAAAACTTCTAAAGCATCTTTTTGCTCTTTTTCTTTTATGATATTAAATGCATCATAAACTATTTGTTGAGCAACTGCTTTTTTACCATCAAGCATAACATTATTAACTAATTTAGTAACAATTTTGCTATTGTACATTGGATCTGGTAAAACATCTCTTTTTGCTATAAATCCTTTTCTTGGCACTTTTCTTCCCTCCTTATAAATTTTTGATGCTAAATATATGCATCATCGGTACTCTGAAAAAAAATATTTTTTCCAGTCAGTGCGTATAATCTATTATAATTTAAGTCCATTAAATTAGTAAGTTATAGGCACTTTAAAAGATTCTATTGAATCTCTTTAATTTGAACAAATTGTCTTTAAATATAATATTGAAATTAAGAAGCAAGTATAACAATGCAACCAAGTCAAAATACCTAAGATGTACTTTTATACATAAATGATATTTTAATTTTAGGGTTAGCGTAGTTAGACAACGCTTATAATTTTTAATATTTATTTTTTAGGACGCTTAGCTCCATACTTAGATCTAGCTTGCATTCTATCTTTAACGCCCGCTGCATCTAATGTTCCTCTTATAATGTGATATCTAACACCTGGAAGATCTTTTACTCTTCCTCCTCTTATTAAAACAACACTGTGTTCTTGTAAGTTGTGTCCTATACCTGGGATATAAGAAGTTACTTCATAACCATTTGAAAGTCTAACCCTAGCTACTTTTCTTAAAGCAGAGTTTGGTTTCTTTGGTGTTACTGTTTTAACAACTGTACATACACCTCTTTTTTGTGGAGATCTTCTATCAGTTAATTTCTTACTTTTAGAATTATATCCATGTTGTAAAGCTGGTGATGTAGATTTAGTTACTTCAGTTTTTCTTCCTTTTCTTACTAATTGATTAATTGTTGGCACTTAAATTTCACCTCCTGAAAATATAATAATCCGTTAGAAAATCTCCATTTCTAGAAATTTAACTAACGGATTACATTTTATCATTTTTAAGCTATAATGTCAATGGTTTTTGCTTATTTCCATAATGTATTTATACTATTATTTTTTTATTTTTGATTTGGTTCAGTTACTTGTTTTATCCTTTTAGGAGTATTTTTATTAACATTATGAATTGTGTTACCAATTGCGCTTTTTGGGTTAATTCCATATACAGTTCTTAATTTATTTTCTCTTTCAGCCACCTTAGACTGAATCTGATAATTTAATTTTGAAAATTCAGCTAGTGAGTTCCTTAACTCATTTTGTACACTATAAAAAGGCGAAAATCTTTTACCATTATTATAAGCTGCAATTAAATAAACATATTGAATCTTTTTATTAAATTCTTCTATTTGTTTATATGAAGCACCCTGTGTAATTGCTTTGTTAAATGATTCAATTTCTTTTATTATCTGATTATAATCTTCATATTTCATTTTTCCATCATTCTTCAATATTTTTCCGTTTTTTATCTTATATTTATATGATTCTTTATATTCGATTTCACCAGTAATACTATTTTTTTCGTATTTTCCACATGAGAATTCTTCTTTTTCAGGTACATTACCAATATACATTGATAACTTTTTATTTAAACTCATTCTATCAAAAAATCCTAAGTGTTTTTTGGCATCTTCTATATCTTGAAATCCATTTTCCTTTATTAAATCCATAAATTGAGTTAAATTCATACTTGATATGTGTTCCAACATTTTTTTTGCAATTTGTTTTTCAGTTTCACTTTTATTAGGAACAAGAGCTCCCCTTGAAGTATTTGTTAACATCACATTATTATTTGTATTTTTATCTGTAGCCTCTTTAACCGCAATGTCATCTTCTATTATGTTTTCAGCTTTATCTCCATATTCTTTTCTAAATTCCCTAATGTATTTATCTATTTTAACTTGATAGATCTTTTGAGCATCTATAAATTTTGTTAAAAGTGAACCATTAGTTTTAATTTTTGCAGATATATTTGCATTTTCTTGATTTAACTTATCTACTTGTTCTCCTTGCTTTGGATCTAATTCCTTTTGACTTTTTCCCAAAGTCAATATTGCTTGAATTACAGCATTATTCTCTTTAATTATTTTTTCATCCTTTGCAATTTCTGCACTTAACGAATCAATTTCTTTCTGGTTTTCTGATAATATTCTTTTGTAAACATCAATAACTTTTTTTGCTTCGCTTGCAAGCTCTGTTTTACGTTTACTTATATATTCTTTTTGCTTTTTAATATCAGCAATAAACTTTTCTGAACCTTGTTCATTGTCTTCTTTTATTCCATATTTCGAAATATTTAAAAAGATCTCTTCAGGAGACAAAACTTTTGAACTTAAAAACTTATCATAATATGTTTCTGGTTTTAAAGGATCTATCTGATCATAAGGGTTTGGGTTTGCTGGGTACATTTTTTTCCATTGAAACAACTCAGTAACATCATCTCCTACAACACGCTTGAATTCGTTATTAACTATTGTATTCAATTTTGCTTTTACTTTGTCTAGATCATCTAAACAATCATCTTTATAATTTCCCACTCTAAACTCAATATCTGCATTTATTTCTTTTTCATCAATTTTCATTATTTTTCCTCCTTATCAGTAATGTTAGATATTAATACTATCTCTTCCAACATTTTCTGGCATTCATCCAAAATTTCAAAATTATCTTCTATCCTTTTAACTATCTCTTTAGTATTATCTTTTCCATTTTCCATATATAATCTCCTTTTCTATTTTCTTCCGTACATTAACATAATACAATTATACCAAGTAATCTTTTTAAATTCAATAGTTTTATGAATTATTCTTTTTCAATTTCATTGTTTTCCTTTGTTCTTTCATTGTTATTGATTGTATTTTTATACTTAGTTTCTAATTTAAATCCTTCGTCCGGAGCTTCTATCCATCCAGTAGGATGTTCTCTTTGAACTAATCCCTGATTAATATGATACATTATTTTCACTTGTTCTTTTGATAATCCACTGTTTTTTAATACACTATTAACATATTCATTAGATTCTAAACCAATATTACCATAGTTTCCTCCACATGAGTTATCATCTTTTAACTTAGCAATAGTCCACTCTCCATTATTATTTTGATATGTTACAGCCAAACCATCTATCATATAGTTTCCAGCTGGTCTCCATTGATTTTGACCATCCACTATATTATGATTTCCGCCTTTTAAACTATTTTCATAATAATTGCATCCCTCTTCAATATATACAATATCTCCCAATATCATATTTTGGTTTGCAAGTCCTTCCACTTTCAATTTATTTTTAAAAGTATCTTTCCCAACAAATCCATAATCGTCTGAAAAAATATTTACTAAATTATTATTTGTTTCCTTAAAAGATTTACCACCCTTTTCAACAGTTTTATTAATATTTTTAGGATTATTATCAATATCATTTACTTTAGGAGCGTTTATCATTGAAGGTGCAGTAACACCCAAAGTTAAAGCAGCTAAAACAGGACCCACAATTCTTTTAAAAGTATTTGATACCTTTTCTTTTATTTTTGTCCATATTCCTCTTTTGTTTTTTTCTGTTTCTTCTTCTATTCTAGCTTTTTCTTCCTCTTGCTTTTTTAACTTCTCTTCAGCATCAATTTTAGCTTTAACTGATGCACTTATTTTTTCAGATATTTCTGCTTTTCTTTTTAATTCTACATCGATTCTTGCATGTTTTTCATCTATAGATTCATTTGAAATAATTGAATCTATACTAACTTTTGAATTTGCTTCTTGTTCTAAGATTTTTTCTTTTATTGCTTTCATTATTTCATTATATACTTCTGAATCATCTTTAATACTTAATTGTTGATTTTTTTCGACAGACTGAACTCTATTATGTGTTATATTCTTTTCTTCAATTTTAGGTGCTTTCCAATTTTCTAATATTTCCTCGATATTAATTTTTTCCACTTTATTTTGTTGTTCTTTATTTTTTTGTATTTCTTCTTTTAATATTTCTTTGTCAAGTGCTTTTTCCCCATATTTTAAACAAGTATCCATTTGCAATTTATATTTCATTAATTCTTTTTGCATTTGAAAATCTTTATCTCTATCCAGATTTTTCTCCAATTTTTCTCTTATTTTTGAAATTTGTTCATTAATCTGTTTTTCCTGTTTAGTCCATTCCTCAAAAGAATAATTCCTAAAATCTTTTCCACTTAAATATTGTGCTTCAATTTCAGCTTTTTTCTTTTTAGTTAGATTTACTTCTAATAAACTTTCTAAATAAATCTGTGTTTTATTAACTTTAGTATTTGAAGTATTTTCTCGAATATTCTCTTTTACTTTATCTATAAATTTTGGTTTATTTTCTTTATTGTCACCTTGTTTTTCATTATATTTTACTTGTATTCCAAAACTGCTTACTTGCTTTTCATAACCCTTTACTTGTTTTTCATTAGCGTTTATTTGTTTTTTTCTCTCTTCTTTTACTTTTATATTTTCATTTCTCGCATAATCATTACTATATCTTCTAATTGTTTTCAATATTTTTTGCTTATCACTGACTTTTAGGATTCCATTATTTTTTACTTGATTTTTTAAGTTTTCCAACTCTTCTTTATTCATAGATGTATATCTAGTATTTTCATATTTGCGTGTAAGGTAACTAGATACATAATTTGTTAGATATCTTTTTTCAATCTCATTTAATTGGGTATCATTTTTTATTCCATCTACAATGACATTTAATTCTGACATTTTATATCTTTTTAATAAATCACTCTTTAAAAAATTTCTTATATTATTAATATGCCTATAATCAAATTTTTCTTTCTTTGCCATTTTTTCACTCCTTTAAAATTTTCATAAATAATTAGATTTATTTTATCATACTTTAAAGCTTTTTTCAAATTTCATTATATCCAGTAATTCGATTTTGCTCAAATCTAATAATTTTTTAAAAATTTCACAGGATTTTACATAAGATATACTTTAAGTGGTTCATTTAATAAGGCATTTATTCAAGCTATAACATTTCAAACTAAAGTATTATTTAGATTTTCTAAGGCTCTATCTGCTAACTTTAATCCAGATATTACAGGCATTCCGTATTATTTAATGTTTCTAACGCCCTATCTGCTAATCTTTGATATCTTAATTTTTTATCTCTTATTTTTTCTTTAAGTTCTGGTAGGATTCCAAAATTCGCATTCATAGGCTGAAAATTATTATTTGGAGTAGAAATATATCTTGCTAAAGAACCAATCATTGTATATTTCGATGGACAAAAACGAGATTCTTTTAAATCATTTATTTTTTCATCTAATTGCTTTTTATATTCATTATTTTCATCTAATTCTTTTTTATATTCATTGTTTTCATCTAATTCTTTTTTATATTCATTGTTTTCATCTAATTCTTTTTTATATTCATTGTTTTCATCTAATCCCTTTTTTTCTTCATTGTTTTCATCTAATTCTTTCTTGTTATCTTCCTCTGATTCATTATTTTTATATATATTTTTTCCCATATTTCCATTTAATTTTATTCCAATCTTTTCCTTTTCTTTTGTTTCACTATTTTCATTAATTTTAATTACATTGTTTTTGTTAGCTTTTGCTTCACTTCTAGGCAAAGAATTTATTTCCATTTTATTTCTTAGAATATAATTTCTTGCAGCATTTATTCCTGTGATAAGTCCTGAAGATATTGATTCTACATAACCCTCTACACCGGTTATTTGGCCAGCAAAATAAATATTTTTATTTCTAACAAAATTATATGTTTCATCTAATAATTTTGGTGAATTTATAAATGTATTTCTATGCATTACACCATATTTTACAAAATCCGCCTTTTCCAATCCTGGTATCAAACTAAAAACTCTTTTTTGTTCTCCAAACTTTAAATTAGTTTGAAATCCAACCATATTAAAAATACTTCCTTCATTATTATCTTGTCTTAATTGTACTACAGCATATGGTCTAAACCCTGTTCTTGGATCTGTAAAACCCACTGGTTTTAAAGGTCCAAATCTTAAGGTATCCTTTCCTCTTTTTGCCATTATCTCTATTGGCATACATCCTTCAAAAATTTCTTTTTTCTCAAATTCATGTAATTCAGTAACATCTGCATTAATTAATTCCTCAACAAACTTTTCATATTCCTCTTTATTCATTGGAAGATTTATATAATCTGCTTTTTTTGATTTATCATTATTTTTTAGCCATGTTTCAACATCTTCATCCTTATCTCGTTCTTGATCATATCTATCCCCCCAAAAAGCTATATCCATGTTGATTGATTCTTTTGAAACAATTGGAGCTGCTGCATCATAAAAATGAAGCCCATCATCTCCAGTTAAGTCAGCAATTTCATTTGCTAAACTATCCGATGTAAGTGGACCAGTTGCAACAATAACAATACCATTATTTGCGATATCAGCTAATTCATTATTATTAACATTATCAAAGATATTATCACCTGATAATATTCTTTCAATTGAAGATGCCTCTTGGCCTCCGACTTCCATATTTATTATTTCAATATTTTCATTTAACTTAATATTTTCCGTTACAAAATGAGCAAATTTTTCTCTATCCACAGCAAGTGCCTGTCCAGCAGGAACTGAATTTTCATCCGCTATTTTTATAAGTAACGAATCCAATATTCTCAATTCTTCCTTTAATAATCCACAAGCATTAGTATGTAAATTTGATTTGAAAGAATTGCTACAAACAATTTCTGCCAAATTTTTATTACTATGTGCTGGTGAAAATTTTATAGGCTTCATTTCGTATAATTTAACCTTAATTCCTCTTTTTGCAATTTGATAAGCAGCCTCTGTACCTGCTAAACCTCCGCCAATAACCGTTATATAATCCTTCATGTTTCACCTCTACACTATTCCTAATAATATTTTCATAATCTTAATTTTAATACTATATTAATTATTTATCAAATATAACTTTTCAAATAAGTATCCATATCACATATAATTTAATAATATATTAGTTTTTTAAATTTGCATTTCCAGAGAAATATACATATCACATATGATTTAATAATATATTAGTTTTTTAAATTTGCATTTCCAGAGAAATATACATATCACATATGATTTAATACTATATTAATTTTTTCAAATATGCATTTTCAAAAGAAATATACATATCAGCTATGATTTTATAATGTATTAATTATTTTTCCAATATACATCTATACATCTTAAAAAAGTCGCTAATAGTAGCTTTAATTTAATACTCTTTTGTATATTCTTCAAAACAAAAAATATAATTAATAGTTTTAATATTAATTATATTTTTAACACATCAATAATTAAAATAATACCTGCATTCAAATTATTTGTTAATTTTTACGATACTTATTTATATTATAATAAAACAAATAATACAAATAGAAATATTAAATTATTTTGACACTTCTTATTTATCTTATACTTCAATAAAAAATTAAAATAAAAATAACAAATTTTTTTAACACCACTTATTTATCTTATAATACAATGAAAAAATATAAATAGAAATATTAAATAATTTTGACACTTCTTATTTATTCTATAATTTAATTCTTAAACATAATAAGCATTAAAACATTTTAAATATACTTTTTTATATATTACATATAAAAAACTCTTATCTATATATATTATCATTATTAATTGTGTTTTGTTGCTTATTTGTAATATCATCTCTTCCAATTTCGATTTTTTCCTTAATCTTTTTAGCAACACTATTTAAAAAACTAGTCTTAGCAACTTTTCCATTATCAATAATATTTCTTGCGGTGTTAGACATGTTTTCCTTTATTTGATCTTTTTTATCAATAGCTTTCTCTACCGCATTATTAGCACTATTAGTAATTTCATATCCTGCTATATAACCTGTAGATACAACTATTGTGGCAATGTCTTTACCAAAACCTGCCATTGTTTTACCAGCTGTTTTTACTCCTTCTGAAATATTTAAAACAGTATCTTTTCCATTTTGAAATTTTTGTTTTACATTATCTTTAGCATTATCTAAAAAATTATTAAACTTAATTTCCTTTTCAGTCATATCTATTAATACATTCGCTTTAAATTCAGGTATAACTTCTTCTTTCAATGTCTTTATTTCACCTTTAATTGGATCAACAATGTTATTAACGAATTTTTTTGTTCCACCAACCTTAGACATTACTGAATCCAAAAATTTAGTAACCGTATTTTTTCTTTCAATAACAGCCAATTCCTTATTTTTATTTTTTTCTGCAATATTTATTGCATTAACTGAAATTTTAGCTATATTATCTATACTCTTGTATTCATTTTTTATATTGTTTCTTGTATCTATAAGATTTTGTTTACTCATTTTTATTTGTAATTTCAACTCATCGATTTCATTACTTTTTTCATCTATAGTTTCTTTTTTTCCTTCAAATAAATTTTCTCTTTGTTTTTGAAATGATTTTAAATCTGAATTTAATGAAGAGATTTTTTTAGTGTCCATTTCTTTAACAGCCTTTTGCAAATCCTTTTGGGTTTTGCTAATTATATCACAAAAATGCTTATAATCATCTGATTTTTCAACTTCTGAAACATCATTTTTTAATGTCTTAACTGTTTTCTTATATAATTGTCTTTCTATTTTTGAAGACTGAATATTTATATATTCATATTGCTCAACTTTTTGATAAGTTTCTTTTCTTTCCAAACATTCTTTCTTTGTATCTTCAAATGTTTCATAAATCTCAGCCACAGTATTTGCATATTCTTTTTCAATTTCTTTTGCTAATCCTTGTTTAGGTCCATATTTTCTCTCACCAGATTCAATCCAGTTTTTAATATCCTGAATTTTTGTATCTAGACCTCTTTTTACATCTTTACCAACTTTAGCTGTATTTACAAGAGCTCTTTTTGCCTCAACTTCAGTTAGTTCTTTCAAAAGTTCAACAACCTTTGTTAAATTAGCATTTTCTTCATATAAATTTTCATTTAAATAATTATTTTCTTCCTTTTCCAACTCCATAAGTTCCCCTCCTATTTCATACATTATGCTTCTTCATTACCAAGACCAATTATACTATCAATCTCATTTCTTATTTTTTCCTCTTCTACACTTAATTTTTCTTCAAGCTTGTTTAATTCTTCACTTTCCATCATATCAAGATTATATATTTTCCCATCTGCTACAATAGTTCCAAATTTTTCTTCTTTCATTTTTTCCCTTATAACCAATTAAACAGAATTTATATTCATTTTAATTGATCCCTTTCTAATTTATATTTTTATTTTTTTATTATTTATATACTTGTTTTTCGATATTTTTATTATAGTATTAACTTATATTTATTATCAAGTTTTATATAATTCTTTCTGTATGTAATTTTTAAATTATACAAATTCTTTTTCTAACTAATTTTTAACATTTTATGTTTGCCTATATATATTTAAAATTTTATTCTGCTATAATTTCTATTTTCTACAATTCTTGTTCTTCTATAATTCTTGTTTTTCTATAATTTTTTTCTTCATAATTCTTTTTTTCTATAATTTTTGTACTTCATAATTATTTTTTCTATAATTTTTTTCTTCATAATTCTTTTTTTCTATAATTTTTGTACTTCATAATTATTTTTTCTATAATTTTTTTCTTCATAATTCTTGTTTTTCTATAATTTTTTTCTTCATAATTCTTTTTTTCTATAATTTTTGTACTTCTATACTTTCTGTTCTTCTATAATTTCCTTCATCAATTATTTTTTTATAATTATTCAATCCAGAATCTATAATATTTTTTGCATTCATTTTTAATTCCTCAGCTTCAATACATTGTTTAGTGATTCTTAATTTCTTTTCCAAAACACCTGAAACTAAATCTATACCATCCAATTCAATTTCAACATATAATTCTGGAAGGTAAGAAAATTTAATTTTATTAATTTTCTGTTTAGTTATTTTAACAACCTGTTCTTTAAACTTAGTTTCACCATCAATCTTATTTAACAACTTAGATAAAAACCTCATAATAAAATTCTCTTTTTTATTTATATTTTCATACAAAACCAGTTCTAGGTCTCTATTAAGTTTTTCCAAATAATCCTTAATATTTGATGTCAATTGGTCAATATTTTTATCAATTTCTATTCCAAGTTTTCTTGAATCAATTATTTCTTTTTTTAATTCTTGAATTTCTATTTCACAAATATTAAGCCTATCTTCTTTTTCCATTTTGTCAATTTCAATATTTAATCTTTTTATCTCGGCATCATTTGGAGATTCATTTTCTATTTCCTTCATTAGTTCTCTACTTAAATTATTAATCTGAGTTCTATATTCCTTATACTCATCACTTTTTTTCAAAACTCTTCTTTCATCTCTTTTTTTATATAAGCTCATTATTTTTTTATATTCAATAAATTGAACTTCTTCCTTATTTATCATTAATGCCTTTTTTATTTTATCTATTTTATTTTTTACATCTTCAAGAATTCCACTGTATTGATTAATATCTTCATTCAAGATATTAATTGATTGATTAAATTTTTTTGCCTGCTCATTTATATATTTTTCGAATTTAACCTCGTTTGATAAAATCATTTCTCTAGTTCTTTTTATATTTCTAACAGTTCTAATAATTGAATGTTGATACTGTTTTTCTAATATTTTTGGTAATACATCAATAAAATTTTCATTATTTATATTCTCATTATTCATCGGTATATTATTTTCAATTACATCTAAATAATAATCAATGATTTTTCTTAATTCATTTTTATTTTTTATAATTTCTTCTTCTATTTTTGCTAGTTCTTCATTTGACATTTCATCAATATCAAACATCATTTCTTCTATCTTCAAACATCCGAATTTCTCATCATTATTCATAGATATTTTCTCCTCTTTTGTATTATAAATTAACTATTTTAATTGTATTATACAATACAAGAAAAATCAATCCCAAATCATAAAATAAACAATACAATTCTTCAATATTGCTTTTTCTTTTACAATTGAATTTGTTGTTACAAAATTGCACTTAATTTTTCACTTCACAATGCAATTCTGCAATAATATTGCATTAATTCAACAAACTGCTTATACTAAATGTAAATTATTTTACTAATCATAATAAATTTTATTTTACATAATTTATTTTACCATGCAATAAGTATTTTCCATTCAAAATTTTATTTACTATACAATTTTAATTTTATTATATATCATTACATTTTATATAAAGCATTTTACAAATATTCAGATAATTTTACTATCTATTAAAAACAATAATTATAAAAATATCGTATATCCAAAAAAGAAGATTATTTCATAAAAAAATAACGCATTAATTTTATAATTGCTATCCAATTATTAGAAGTTGTAATACAAACTGCTGTAAAATCTGCGAGTAACATCGAGCAATTTTACAGCAGTTTGCTAGTACAACTTCTTTAATGATAGTAATTTTAAATTAAAAGTTAATTTTTTATGAAATAATCTTCTATGAAAGCACACAAACCATTCTTAATGAAAACCAAAAAAATTCAAAATAAACATCCACCTAATTCATAAAATAATTTTATAATCATATTGTAATACAACTTCTTTAATGATAGTAATTTTAAATTAAAAGTTAATTTTTTATGAAATAATCTTCTATAAAAGCACACAAACCACTCTTAATAAAGCCAAATAATTCAAAATAAACATCCACCTAATTCATAAAATAATTTTATAATCATATTGTAATACAGCTTCTTTAATGATAGTAATTTTAAATTAATAAAACTTATTTAAACAACTCCATAATTTCCTCTTTAGACAATTTACTAATAAAAGTTTCCTTAGTAGAAAGCATACTATCAATCAACTTAGCTTTCTTTTGTTGTAAATCAAAAATCTTTTCCTCAATAGAACTCTTAGTAATCAACTTATACACCTGAACATTTCTCTTTTGTCCCATCCTATGAGTACGATCTGTAGCCTGATTTTCAGTAGACAAATTCCACCAAGGATCATAATGTATAACAGTATCAGCTCCAATCAAATTCAAACCAGTACCACCAGCTTTAAGAGAAATAAGAAAAACCTTAACACTAGCATTTTTATTAAACTCATCAACTAATTTCGTTCTTTCCGAAACTCTTGTCTGACCAGTTAATTTATAATAACTAATTCCCTCTTTTCTCAATTCCTTCTCAATAATTTCAAACATAGATGTATAACCAGAAAACAACAAGATTTTATGCCCACTTTCAATAGCATCTTTAACAAGCTCAATACATTGTATCAATTTACTACTCTCACCCTTATAATTTTCAATAAATAAACTCGGATGACAACAAATTTGCCTCAATCTCATAAGCAAAGACAGTATTTTAATTTGACTTTTTTCAAATCCATTAACACTTATTTCTTCTGCAACCTCTTTTTTTGCCTTTAACATATATGAGCGATAAATATTATGCTGTTCTTCCTGCATTTCATTATTAAGAATAGTAATAGTTTTATCTGGTAACTCTTTTAAAACATCTTCCTTAATTCTACGTAAAACAAAAGGCTCTATAAGCATTTTCAACCTATTCATCATTGCTGAACTCTCGTCTCTAACAATAGGTAATTCATATATTTCTTTAAATTTTTTATAGTTAAATAAATATCCTGGCATTATAAAATCAAAAATAGACCACAATTCAGATAAAGAGTTTTCAATTGGAGTACCAGTTAATGCATATCTAGTATCACCCTTTAATTTTTTAATTGCTTTAAAATTTTGAGTATTATTATTCTTAATATACTGAGCCTCATCAGCAATAATGTATTTAAAATTATATTTTTCATTCTCGTACTCTTCTATATCCCTTTTTAATAAGTCATATGAAGTGATTGCTATATCATAATTTTTAATATTTAAAATCTTTGATTTTCTTTCAGCTAAATTTCCTGTTATAACTATTGTTTTAAGCTTTGGAGCAAATTTCTTTATTTCATTTTCCCAATTTAGAGAAAGCGAACTTGGACATACAACCAAACTTGGTCTTTTATCCTTTTCTGAAATTTTGTAGTCTAATAATAATATTATCATTTGTAAAGTTTTTCCAAGCCCCATATCATCAGCAAGTATTCCACCAAAATTATATTTTTCAATATTTTTCAACCATTTAAATCCAATTTTCTGATACTCTCTTAGTTCAATATTTAATCCTTCCGGTATATCAATGTTTTGATCAATATTTTTTTCTTGAATATTTTGAACAATTTCTTCATAATTTTTATCCTTAACAACATTGATTTCCATATTTTCTAAAAGCTTATTTAAATATAATGTCCTATATAATGGTAATTGAATTTCTTGCTTCATATTTTTTAGAAAAAACCCCTTAGCATCATTATCAATACTACTTAAAAAATCAAAAGTAACATTTTTTTCTAAATTGACAAATGAACCATCTTTAAGTCTAAAATATTTTTTCTTTAGTTTATAATTTTCCATAATTTTAGCAAATTCTTCTGAACTATAATTCAAACCATCCAATTCCAATTTCAATAAATTATTATCAACCTTTACCCCCATGGAAGTCATTTTAGGTTGTCTTATACCTTTATTTTTAAGGTTATCTGTTATTAGAACTTCAAATCTATTCATATATTCATTAATATCTTCATATAGAAATTTGTAGATTTTTTCTTCACTTGATAGAATCAATCTATTATTAATCTGATCTAGCATAAATCCACTTTTTACAAATAAATCTATCACCTTATTTTCATGTACTATATCTCTTGCAAAATCCTTTGAATCAAATTTTTCAAGTGGATTAAACTCAATATTTCTATAAGAAAATTTTATATCTGCTATAATATAATTATTTATATCATAATCAAGATATAATTTAATCTTCAATGTAGTAGGCATATATTTGTCAATTTCTTCTTGCGAAATATTTTTAATCTCCAAATTCTGATTAATTTTCGGCATTACTAATGAGAAAAATTTTGAAGATTCTTTCTTAGGCAAGATTATTTCAGTTGTATAATTTTCTTTAAATTTTTTCAACATTTTCAAAACAGTGTTTTTCATACTTTTTTGACATCTATACATTTTCCCATTTTTTAACACATATATATAATTCTTCCCATCTAAAACTGTGTATTCATATATATCAGAATTTGTATATAATTTATATTCTTCATTATTATATTCTTCTAAATAAAACCTAATATTTGGTTGTTCTTCAGAGAAATAAATTTTTTCATTATTAAAATCATTCTGAAAATCTAAAGATTTTCCTTTGAAAACATCAAATACATCATCTAAACATGTATTTGAAATAATTATAGATGAAACATTTAAATTTCTACCATAATACTCATAACTATTTATTCCTTCATTTGCAAACTTTATAACTTCAGCATATTTTATCAAAAACTCTAATGTTGAGTGATCATTTTTGTCAAAATTATCTTTTACATGAATAAACTCTAATTTTGATCCATATTTATAATTTTCTTTTAATAACATTCTATCATAGAATTCTATAAGATTTTTTATTCTATAAAACTGTTCCCTTCCAATTTTAAATTCAATTTTCATTTTTTTATTTTGATTATTATAAATTATCTCAGGAATTATTCTTATTTTTTGGCTATTTTTAAGATCGTAATTACTTTTTTCCTCTTTTTCTAATTCACTATAAAAAGAGTTTATAATTTGATTATAAACTCTATATTTATTAACACTATCCTTTTTACTCTTTTTTTCAGAATCATTACTTTTTAACAATTCCTTTTTTTCCTGTTCGTCCATGTTTTCAACCATCATATTCTCCTCTATAAAGATAAAATCCTATTATCTTTTCTGATGGTTTATTATATACTATTTTTTAATATAAATCAACCCGTATTACAGTGTTAATTTATATTTCAATAACGTACTATTTATTTATCTCATATCCTGCAATAGGGAACTATTTTTCAAATTTTCATTATAATTTTATTTATCTCATATCCTGCAATAGGGAACTATTTTTCAAATTAGACGAAGGCGACGTGGGGACCGCCGAAGGCTGTTAAATGCTTCAGCATTGTTACAGCGTCGGTGGGAGAGCCTGAGTAAAATTTAAAAATACTTCCCTATTAAAGGATAAAAACTTTATTATTTAGTAGCGTTTTTATTAGTTTTTTTATTATTTATTTTATTCTTAATTGAATGTTTTTTGGCTGCAGTTTTTTTGGCTGCTTGTTTCTTTACTGATTTCTTATCAGAAACATCAATTTTTTCCAAATTCCAAACTTCGCCCTCTTTTGGTTTATTCCAAGAAATATATTTGCAAGAAACCTCATCATTTTTATTGTTCTCACATATATAATAATTTTTCCTTTTTTTAGTTTTTCTAATTTCTACTTTACCACCACAAACCGGACAAGGTTCATTTATTGTTTCAACAATTGATGCAATATTTCTGCAATCCGGAAATCCTGGACAAGCTAAAAATTTACCATATTTCCCAAATCTTACTACCATCATTTTTCCACATTTATCACATTTAACGTCTGAAACCTCTTCAACTAATTTTACATGTTCTAATTCTTTTTCTACTTTTAAAACTACTTTTTCAAAAGGGCTATAAAACTGTTTAATTACATTTTTCCAGTCTTCTTTACCTTCTGCAACTTCATCAAATTCTTGTTCTATTTCAGCTGTAAATTCTGCATTAATAACATCCGGAAAATTTTCTATCAATAATTTATTTACAACTCTACCTAGTTCTGTAGGTATAAGTTGTTTTTGAACTCTTTCTATATATCTTCTTGCTAATATTGTTGTTATAGTTGGAGAATATGTACTTGGTCTTCCTATCCCTTTTTCTTCCAACGCCTTTACAAGACTTGCTTCTGTATATCTTGGTGGTGGTTCTGTAAAACTTTGTTTTGAATCTATACTTATTTTTTCCAATTTTTGCCCTAGACTCAATTCAGGAATCTTAATATTCTCTTCTTCTTCATTTTCATCTAATGATTCAACATATAAAGCCATAAAACCTTTAAACTTCAATGTCTGTCCATTAGATTTAAAATTATAATTATTAGAACCTATATCCACTGATACTGTGTCAAAAATAGCTTGTGCCATTTGGCTTGCAATAAATCTATTATATATTAATTTATATAATTTATATTGTTCTGGAGTAAGTGAATCTTTAATTTTTTCTGGTTCCATATTAATATATGTAGGTCTAATAGCTTCATGGGCATCTTGAGCATTTCCTTTTGTTTTATAATATCTATTTTCATAATATGATTCCCCAAAAGTTGATACAATATGTTCTTTTGCTGCACTTATTGCTTCTTCTGAAATTCTTGTAGAATCTGTTCTCATATATGTTATTAACCCAACACTACCCTTCTCTGGTACTCTTACACCTTCGTATAAATTTTGAGCAATCATCATTGTTCTTTTTAAATTGAAATTCAATTTTCTTGACGCTTCTTGTTGCATTGTACTTGTTGTAAAAGGTGGAGCAGGAGTTCTTTTTTTCTCACTCTTCTTTATTTCATTAACAACAAATTCAGAATTTTCTATGCAGTCTAATATCTTTTTAACATCTTGGCTATTTTTCAGTTCAATTTTTTTTCCATTTTTTCCATAGAATTTAGATTCGAATATTTTTTTAGATTTCACATCTGATAAATTCGCATAAATATTCCAATATTCTTCTGGAATAAATTTTTCTATTTCATCCTCTCTGTCAGCAATAAGCTTAACAGCAACAGATTGAACTCTACCTGCTGACAGACCTTTTTTTACTTTTTTCCATAATACAGGACTAATTTTATACCCAACAATTCTATCTAATATACGTCTTGCTTGTTGTGCATCTGTCAAATTTTTATCTATTTTAGTTGGATTTTTTATTGATTTTTGTACTGCCTCTTTCGTTATTTCATTAAATGTTACTCTACATATACTATCTTGAGGTATATTTAATAAACTTGCTAAATGCCATGCAATAGCTTCCCCTTCTCGATCAGGGTCAGTTGCAAGAAATATTTTTTTTGCATTTTTTGCTTCTTTTTTTAATTTTTTTATTAAATCTCCCTTACCTCTTATATTTATATATTCAGGTTCAAAATCTTTATCTATATTTACACCTAATTTTGACTTAGGCAAATCTCTAACATGTCCCATTGATGCAATTACCTTAGTACTTCCACCCAAGAATTTTTGTATTGTTCCTGCTTTTGCGGGTGATTCCACTATTATTAATTTATCTGCCATAAGATCTTTTTCTCCTTTTCAACACTATTATAATTACCTATAATATAGGACTTTTTTCGTACTACTTTTTTTAATATTCTTTTTTAACTATTTTTTCAAAAAGTTCTTTTAATCAAAAAGTTCTTTTATTCAAACAGTTTTTTTATTTCCTTAAAGATTTTTTCTTCAGCATTTTTTACTTGAATTTTTGTTGATTTATGTGCCATTTCAGCTAATTTATATGGTTTAGATATCAGTTCATAAATTGAAATATTTAAAATATTTGAATTTAAATCACTATTTAAAATTACTTTTGCTGCACCTAATTTTTCTAAAACTCTTGCATTATCTTCTTGTTTATTTGCACCAGTACTTGGTAATGGAACAAAAATTGCTGGCTTACCCACATTTGACAATTCAGTTATTGTCATAGCTCCACTTCTGCAAACTTCCAAATCCATAATATTTAATATTTCTTCCATATTATAAATATATGGAACAGCTTTTGCATTTTTTAAATTATTTATATTTAATTTATATTGTTCTAAATTATTTTTAATAATATCATATTGTTTTATTCCTGTCGACCATAATATTTGATAATCTTTATTTAATTTATTAATTATTATATCTGATACAGCTTCATTTATTTTTTGTGCTCCTTGACTTCCTCCTGTTATTAATACAATTGGTAAGTCTTTTGAAAACCCTAATTCCTTAAATATTTCATTTTTTCTTTGTTCTGCTATTTCAATCTTTTTTACATTTGTTGGGTTTCCTGTCAGAACTACGTTACTTCCTTTTGGAAGCATGTTTTTTGCTTCCTCAAATCCAACTAAAACTTTATCTGCTTTTTTTGCAAACATTTTAACAGCTTTGCCTGGAAAAGCATTACTTTCATGTAGTATAGTTGGAATGTTTTTTGAATTTGCAGCAGCAAAAACTGGTCCACAAATATAACCTCCAGTTCCTATTACAAGATCTGGTTTAAATTTATCAATAAATTTTTTTACTATTTTAGTGCTATTAATTGTTTTAATAATATTTTTTATATTACTTATTGATATTTCTTTTTTTAACCCATATGCTTCAATATGTTTTATTTCATAACCAGCTTTTGAAACTAGATCATTTTCAATTCCTCGTTCTGTGCCAAAAAAAACAATTCTAGAATGAGGCAATTCCTCCTTTATTTTATTTGCTATGGCAATTGCTGGATTTACGTGTCCTCCAGTTCCTGCAGCCGCTATAATTACTTTCATTAATGCCATTTCCTCCTAAGATTTAAATTTTAGAACTATATCTTGAAATATTTAATAATATACCCACATTTATAAGTAAAATAAGTAATGCTGAACCCCCATAACTAAAAAATGGAAGAGACATACCTGTTGTAGGTATTGATGCTGTAACAACTGCAATATTTATTATTGCTTGAAAACCAATTACAGCCGTTATACCAATAGCTATAAGGCTTCCAAACATATCAGGAGCTTTCATTGCTATAATAACTCCTCTCCATATAAAGATTGCAAATAATATTATAACTGCCAAACAACCAACAAATCCTAATTCTTCAGCTAAAATTGCAAAAATAAAATCGTTATGAGGTTCTGGAATATATAAAAACTTCTGTTTACTGTCCCCTAATCCAACACCAAATAATCCTCCTGAACCTATTGCATATAAGCTCTGTATCATCTGATATCCATATCCTAAAGAATCTGACCATGGATCAAAAAAAGTAGAAATTCTGTTTATTCTAAAATTTGAATATCCTGATAATTGCATTAATCCAAATAGACCTGATAAGAACGAACCAGCAAAACCAAATATAGCAATAAAATATCTTGCTTTAAAACCTGCCATAATCATCATAGTAAATGCTATAAAACATATAATAAGAGAAACACTCATATGATTTTGCACAGTATATAATATTGCGATTGGTGGTACAATTAGAATAAGTGGGAAAAGAAATCCTTTTAAAAATTTAGATATATTATGTCTATGTTCTGACAAATAACCAGCATAAAAAATTATCAATCCAAGTTTTGTTAATTCAGATGGTTGTACTCTAGTTATTTTTATATCTATCCATCTTGTAGCACCTTTTACATTAACTCCTAAATTCGGAACCAAAACTAATAAAAGTACACCTACAGATGCAATATAAGCAATCCAATAAAACTTTTTATATTTTCTATAATCTATAGTAGAAACAAAAACCATTAATACTAATCCCAAAATAGCGAATCCCAATTGTTTACCAACATATGTATAGCTATTTCCATAAATTGAAAGTGAAGAAGGTGCACTTGCTGATAGAACCATCAGAATCCCTAAAGACAACATAATTATGACAACTACACACATTATAAAATCAAATTGACCAAGTTTTATTTTCATGTTTGGTTTTTCTCTTTTTTGCATATCCTTTTTCCTTTCTATATATTATTTTAATATGTTGTTTTAACAATATTATATTTAAAACAACTCTAAAATTTGTTAATTTTTCTATTCACCTAAATCTTTAAATATACTAAATGTTTGAAATCACTTTGTTCCTTGTTAATTTTTTAATTCGACTACATCTATAAACTATACTAACTTTAAAATTGATTTATAATCCTTTAATTCTTTAAATTCATACTAATCTAAACACTTAGTATAGCAATTATTTCTTTCAACATTATAGTTTGCATAAGGATTATAACTAATCTAAACACTTAGTATAGCAATTATTCCTAAAACAACTGTCATAATTGAGAATACTAAAACTATTGTATTCTCCTTCCATCCTGATAATTCTAAATGATGATGAAAAGGCGACATTTTAAAAATTCTTTTCCCTGTTTTTTTGAAATATATAACTTGAATTATTACTGATAACACTTCTATTATCGGTATAATTGCAATTATTAATAATATTATTGGTAATTTCATAGCTATTGCCATTCCAGCGATTGATCCGCCCAAAAGCAATGAACCTGTATCACCCATAAAAACTTTTGCCGGATGCAAATTAAAAATTAAAAAGCCTGAACAAATACCTAAAATCAAACATCCTATTAATGTAACCTCTTTTATATCTAAAACTATACTTAAAAATGTAAGACATAATGCCATTGCTATTACAACACTTGTAGCCAACCCATCTATTCCATCAGTTAGATTTACAGAATTTGTAACTGAAAGTATTACAAAAATAGTAAAAGGAATATATATCCAAATCGGTAAATTATATGTTATTCCTATAAATGGAATAATTACATCAGTTGAAATATTTTGAACTTTTAATAAATACATTGTAAACAATGTTGCAACTGCAAAAAGTCCAAACATTTTTGCAGCAGGATTAATTCCTTTTGTATTTTTTCCTATCATTTTTTTTATATCATCCATAAACCCAATTAGTCCACAACCAATAGTAATAATTATTAATGATATAATTTTTTGTGCTAATATTGGATCTGTTTTAGAATATGTATAATATATAAACCCGCCTAATATAGCAATTACTGCCATCATTATAATTCCACCCATAGTCGGTGTTCCTTGTTTTCGAAGATGAGAATTTGGGCCATCTTCTCTTTCAATTTGTCCAATTTTTAATTTTCTTAAGATTGGAATTATAATAATCCCTGATATTACAGTAGCAACAAATGATAACAGTAATATTTTTATTTTAAATTCCATATTTTCCCCCTATTTTGCATTTTTATTCAAACTAGTTTTATTCTTAGTATCTTTTGAATCAACAATTAGTTTATTAATTTCTTCTCTTGCTTTTACAAATTTTTCATCTACTTTTTTTTCTTTTTTATCAGCATTAAATACAATGTTTCCAGAAATAATATCATTTACAATATTTCTTTCATCAAAATTGAATTTTACTCCATTAATCTCTTGGTATGGTTCGTGACCTTTTCCTGCAAGAACAATTATATCTGATTTTTTTGCTCTTTTTATAGCATGTGCTATTGCTTCAACTCTATCTACTATAGAAATATACTTTCCACTTGTTTTTTTAATGCCATTCTCAATTTGTTCAACTATTTTTTTTGGATCTTCAGTACGAGGGTTATCTGATGTAATAATAGTATAATCAGCTACTTTACCTGAAACTTCTCCCATTAAAGCTCTTTTTGATGTATCTCTATCACCACCACAACCAAATACAGATATAACTTCACCTTTTGTATATGATTTTACAGCTTTTAATATATTTTCTAAACTTTCTGGAGTATGCGCATAATCAATCATTATTGTTAATTCTTTTTTGTTATCAATTAACTCACTTCTTCCTGGAACTTTTGTTGTTTCCAAAGCTTCTTTTATTTTATCAGATGAGCAACCAAGTTTTTGACATACACAAATAGCAGCTAATGCATTATAGACACTAAACCTACCTGGTATTCCTACTTTTATTCTTTCATTTTTATCACCTATTTTAACTTTAAAATCCACACACGCATTTGTAACAGTAATGTCTTTTGCAAGAACATTGCAAAAATTATCAATTCCATAAGTTATAAATTCGCAATCAGGAGAATTTTTAATTAATTTTGATGTTTGAATATCATCTGCATTAGCAAATGCTTTTTTACACATTCCAAATAATTTTGCTTTTGAATTAAAATAGTCATCTATGTCAGAATGTTCTTTTTCACTTATATGATCATTTGCTAAATTTGTAAAAACACCTATATCAAATTCACATCCTGTAACTCTGTCTAATTTTAAACTTTGTGAAGATACTTCCATAACAACTACTTCACAATCTTCTCTAACCATTTTTGCTAATATAGATTGTAATTCTATACTATCTGGTGTTGTTCTATCACTGTCATACAATTTCTGATCTCCGATATAAGTTGCAATTGTTCCTATTAATCCAGTTTTAATTCCTTGTTTTTCTAAAATTGATTTAATCATAAATGTTGTAGTTGTTTTTCCTTTTGTACCTGTAACACCTACTAATTTTAATTTTGTAGATGGGTCTCCATAATAATTACATGCACATATTGCTGAAGCTAATCTTGTATCAGGAGCAATTATTAATGTAACATCATTCATAATTTCTTTTAATAATTTTTTATCACAATCATTACTTGCTAAAACTGCAGTAGCACCATTTTCTATTGCTTTTTTTATATATTGATGACCATCTGTTTCATAACCTTTTATAGCTATAAACAAACCATCATTTTTTATTTTTCTAGAATCATTTTCTAAATTTGTAATATTTAAATCTAAATTTCCTTTTACTTTTAAGCCTTCTATACCCGCTAAAATTTTCTTTAATTCCATATGTTTCAATCCTTTCAATTAGGAACATCATTTAAATCATATTTTTGTATTTTTTATACAATTGATATTTCCCTTGAGAATTCTAGTATTTCTTACATTATTTAATGATAGAAATTTCCGTTTACATTATATACTTATTTTTTTTATTTGTACATACATATTTATATTTTTTTAATGCATATTTTCACTTCACCGCATATGCTTTTTCTCATAAAAACTTTTAATGTCATTTTCTTTTAAATTACATAACTTTCTTTTGCATTTCATTTTTTACAATCTGTTTTTTTCTTTTAAAATTCTTTTGTTCTTGCAAAGTCACTTTTGTTCTTATCTGTATTTTTCTTATAAAATTCATTTTTCCTTGCAAAATTACTTTTGTAACTAATTGACTATATATGTTATAAAAAATATGGTTTATTTTGATTTTTTAATTTCGAGATATGGAAGTACTTCTCCTAAGACTTGTGATGCAATCGGAGCTGCTACACCTCCACCCTGATGTCCTCCTTCACCTGTAGGATTGTAGAGAGTAATTAATATAACGACACTTGGATTTTCTACTGGAGCTACTCCTACAAATGATGTTACATATTTCCCAGTATTAACACCATCTTCAGAAGTACCTGTTTTACCTCCTATAGAGTATCCTTTTACTTGGGCATTTTTTCCTGTTCCTTCTGAAACAACGGAAGCCATCATACTCAAAACGTCTTTTGAAGTTTTTTCAGAAATGACTTTTTCTCCAGTTTTAACAGGAATATCTTCTACTACTTTTGTTTCAGTATTTATAATTTGTTTAACAATTCTTGGAGCTATATAATTCCCTCCATTTGCTATAGTGGACACTGCAGTTATCATCTGAACTGGTGTTATTTCAAATCTTTGACCAAATGATATTGTAGCCAATTCTACAGGTCCAACTTTTTCCTTTTTTAAAAATATACTTCCACCTTCTCCTGGCAGATCTATTCCTGTTTTATTAAGCAATCCAAATTTTTTTAAATATTCATAATATTTTTCAACACCAATTTTTTGACCTAATCCTATAAAAACAGGATTACAAGAATTCATTAATGCTTCTCTTAAACTCTCTGGTCCATGTGGTCTATAATATCTCCAACATTTTATTTTTACTCCAGCAATTTCAATAAAACCTTTACAATAAAACTCACCTTTTTTGTCTGTTGTAGTTATTCCCTCCTCCAATGCTGCTGACGAAGTTACTAATTTAAATGTTGAGCCTGGCTCATATCCATCAGAAATAGCTTTATTTCTCCACATTTTTTGTAATTTTTCTGTTTTTTCTTTTTGAGATAAAGTATTCCAAATATCAATTTCTTCTTTATTATTAGAAATATATGGTTCATTCAAATTATAGTTTGGATAACCTGCCATTGCTAAAATATCTCCATTTTTCGGATTCATAATAATAATATTTCCACCATCTGTACACTTATTATCTATACAGGCTTCTTCTAGATACTTTTCAGCTATTCCCTGAATAGTTGAATCAATTGTTAAAATAAGATCATTGCCATTTGTAGAATGATTATAGCTCTCACCAGATAATTCTATAATACTACCTTTAGCATCTGTTAATTTACTTATACTACCTTTTGAACCGTTTAAGTTCAGAATCATATAATCTTTCTATTCCTTCTAATCCCTGATTATCACTACCACAAAAGCCTATTATCTGTGATGCTAAATTATTATATGGATAATATCTTTTTGTATCTTCATCAATATTTATTCCAGTACTAATATTATTTTCTGAAATCCATATACGTAATTTGTCTGTTTTTGTTTTTTCAGCTTGTTTAACAATTATTTCAATAGATGTCTTCTTTGAGATTTTTTTTAATACAGTTTCATAATCAATGCAAAATATTTCTGACATTGCTTTTGCAAGTTTTTCTTTATCTTCTTTTTTTATATTTACTGGTGTTACTGAGACAGTCTCAACAGAAGAACTAATAGCAAGAATTTTTTTTCCTGTGGAATCATATATTGTTCCTCTTTTAGAATTTATTGTTCTATCAAGGGTTTGCTGCTGCAAAGCAAGTTCTCTTAATTTAGAATCCATAATAAATTGAATCCAATATATTCGTAGACTTAATCCAAACATTATAATAATCGCAATTATACAAATATTTTTCATTCTTTTTTTTCTTGTTAATTCACCTGTTTTTTTATTATTTTTAACTATGTTTTTTCTAAATTTATTTTTTACTTTATTTTTTTTGAATTTATTTTTAAGATTGATTTTCTTGAATTCGTTTTTAAGATTGTTTTTTTTGAATTTATTTTTTAGATTATTTTTTTTGAATTTCTTTTGTATATTTTTTGATAATTTCCTTTTTATTAGCATTAATATCACCTAATACATTTTATTTTTACACACAAAAAAAAGAACAATTATTGTTTAATTTGTTCTTTCTCAGATAGTTTTATTAAATGATTTAAACAACTGATTAATAATATTTCCTTGTTCTTCAATTATTATTTCTTCTGTAGCTGACTCAACATAATCCTTTTTTTCTAAACTTACATATACTTTTTGACTATTTGTAAGTTTTTGCATTCCAACTCTTTCCTTTGCTTCTTTTTCAACATTATTTAAATTCAAACTGTTTTCAATTGAAACCTGTAGTTGCTCATTTGTTTTTTGCACAGAACTTAATTCATTTTTCAAACTTTCTTTTTTACTAAATGTCTCATTTATAATAGAGTTTCTATAACTTATAATAAATAATACTGAGAATCCTGCTGCTACAAGAAATAATAATTTAACCCTTGGTTTAATGGATTTTTTTGCCATTTTTTCTATTTCTAGTGTTTTATTTTTAGAAATATTATTAATGTTTTCTGTATTAACTACTATTTGTTTTTTAAGGTTTTTATTTTTTGCATCATTTTTATTAACACCTTTAGTATTGTTATTTTTACTATTGATGTTACCTATTTTTTTTTCACCACTTTTTTCTGTATAATTATTTCTATAGGGCCTATACTCTGGTTGTATCTCTCTTGGGCTGGTTTCAGACTGATAGCCATAAAACCTGTCTACCATAAGTTATTCACCTCTTTTCAGATTTAAATATTTTATTTTTTTCAAACATTTTATTCTTTTTCAAATATTCTAATCAGATTTAAATATTTTATTTTTTTCAAACATTTTATTCTTTTTCAAATATTCTAATCAGATTTAAATATTTTATTTTTTCAAATATTTTATTCTTTTTCAAATATTCTAAGTTTTGCACTTTGAGATCTTGAATTTAATTTCAACTCCTCTTTGGAAGCTAAAATTGGTTTTTTATTTACAACTTGTCCTAGTGATTTATAATTACAAATACAATATGGTAAATCTTTTGGACATATACATTTACCAATAGCCTCTATATAAGCTTCTTTAACAGCTCTATCTTCTAAAGAATGGAAAGTTATTATGCATAATCTTCCTCCACTTTTTAAAGCTTCTATGCAATCCTTAACTGTTTTACGTAGTGGTTCTAATTCATCATTAACTTCAATTCTAATAGCTTGAAATGTTCTTTTACCAGGATGTCCATCCTTTTGTTTTGATCTTGGTATAGAATTTTCTATTATTTTAACCAGTTCTGCCGTTGTTTCAATTTCGCTAATTTCTCTTTGCTTACAAATATTTCTTGCGATATTTCTAGCAAATTTTTCTTCTCCATATTCAAAAAGTATACGAATCAGTTCTTCTTCACTATAATTATTTACAATTGTTTTTGCAGTTTTTTCTTGAGTTTTATCCATCCTCATATCTAGATCATTATTTCCTATATAGCTAAATCCTCTAGATTTTTCATCTAATTGATATGAAGAAACCCCTAAATCTAACAATATACCATCCACTTTTTCTATGGATAAATCCGATAATATTTTTTTTATATTATCATGATTTCCATGAATGTATTTAATATTATTATAGTTTTTCAATTCATTATTTGCTGCTTCTAAAGCTTCTGTATCTCTATCGATTCCAATTAATAAGCCTTTTTCAGATAGATTTTCTAAAATAATTTTACTATGTCCTGCTCCTCCTAGAGTCCCATCTACATATATTCCATTCGGATTAATTTTTAAGCCTTCAATACATTCTTTTAAAAGTACAGGGATATGTTTAAATTCCATTTCTTCACCTTCTTATATAAAATTCCGTATAGCACAATCAGTTGGTATTTTTATTTAATACCAACTGCTGTGCTGCTTTAAGAATTTTTCGTTAGTTACTTAAATATTCTTTAGTTTATGTTTTGCTGTTTTTTGTATATCTTTTGTATTTAATATTACTTGTATATTTACAATTACTCTTTTGTATTTTAGATATCACTTGCATATTTGCAATTACTCTTTTGTATTTTAATAATAAAGATATCTTTTGTGTTCTTATATTAAAATATTCTTTTGTTTATAAGTTTTTTATCCTTTGTATATCTCAAATACTTTGTTTCACTTATTTTTAAAATATAATTCAAATAATTTGTAAACAACTTTTTTACTTGTGTATTTTCAATATTCTTTTGTACTTTAATTATTCTCTTGAGAATTATTTTGTACCCAATAGGATAATTTATCTTTTGTTTATTCTTTTGTTTTTTCTTTTGTATTTCCTCTTGTTCACTTTTCTTTTGTATTTCCTCTTGCTCATTTTTCTTTTGTTTTCTTTTTTCTTTTGTAATTTATATAAACTTTTTCAAGTTATATACCTAGCATAGTCATATTCTGTGCAATGTCATCTGCTGATATATTATCTTCGTTGTTGTAATTTTTCCATTTGTCTTTATTCCATAGTTCAATCCTTGTTCCTATACCAATAATAACTATCTCTTTTTCCAAACCCGCGTATTCACGCAAATTTGATGCTATAAGAAATCTTCCTTGTTTATCAATCTCACATTCAATTGCTCCTGATAAAAAAAATCTAACAAAATCTCTAGCATTTTTATTTGTAAGTGGAAGTGTTTTCAATTTTTCTTCAAAATTTGACCATTCAGATTTAGAAAATCCAAATAAGCAACCATCTAGTCCTTTTGTAATTATAAATTTTTCACCTAAATTTTCTCTGATTTTAATAGGCAATATCAATCTACCCTTTACATCAAGTGAATGTTCATATTCACCTATTAACATACATTTCACCTCACAAATTATCGGTGCCACTTTCTACCACTTTTCTCCACCTAATTGAATTCTAATATAACTTTTTAAAAAAAGCAAGCTTTTTTATATATTTTTTATAAGTTTTATGTGTTTTTTATTTCTTACAAAACTGTAATTTTGTTTTATCATTTGTATATTTTTTATAAGTCTTTATTTTCACTTCACCAAGTTTACATTTATACTTCACTAAGTTTATATTTTTACTTGATTTAAGTTTTATATTTAAATTCATTTTTTTCTTTCACTCAACATAACCACTATATATTTCTCTTGTTTACAGCATATGTGCTACCAGGAACTGTTTTAGATAAATGTTTAACTTGTGCTCCAACTTCACCAATTTCAAGTATATTTTTAAATCTACCTGGTTTTGCCTCAACAACGCCTAGTGATACAGAAGTCAATGGAAACTTTTCTATTAAACATTTTCTATTCTCTATCTCCATATAACCATTTTTTATATCTTCTTGTGAGAAAAATTTTAATACTCCTGTATCAAAATCAATAATTATATTTTGACACAGTTTTTCATAATCAATATCAGAAACTATTGCAACAAAATCATCTCCTCCTATATGACCAACAAAACCTTTTTCACAATCCATATCCTGAACATTTTCTAATATTGTTTTAGAAGTGAATTTTATAATTTCATCACCTCTAATAAAACCATATGTGTCATTATATGCTTTAAAATTATCTAAATCTATATAAATCATAGCAAAGTGTTCATTATTTAATAATCTTTTTTTAATTTCCGCCTGAATTTGAACATTACCAGGTAACCCAGTAAGTGGACTTACTTTACGGTTTAAATACAATAATCTTAACAAATTTTTAATTGTATAATAAAGATATTGTTCATCGATCGGATTTTTAATATAATGCTCTACAAAACATTTTAAAACCTCAACTCTGTGCTCTTTTTCAATATTTGAAGATATAACAATTACAGGTGTTATTGCATTATCTTCATCAGCCTTAATTAGATTTGCAATATTAACAACATTTTCATCTACTGTATCTTCATTTATTATTATTAATCCTGGAATATTTCTTAATGCAATTTCTAATTTTGAAGTTTCAAGCTTTTTAAAACAATATTCTTTTTCCTTTTTAAACAATTTTATTAAAATATCCATTAAATCATCTTTTTCATCAATAATATATATATCTTGTTTCATATGTACCTCCGTCAGTTATTTTTTTCTTTAGTTTTCTGTGTTTTTTTCAGTTCTCTCTTTTCAGCTTTTTTTGCCTTCTGTGTTTTATTTAGTTCTATCTCTTCAGATTCTTTTGCCTTCTGTGTTTTATTTAGTTCTATCTCTTCAGATTCTTTTGCCTTCTGTGTATTTCTCTGTTCTATCTTTTTAGCTTTTTTTGCCTCCTGTGTTTTATTTAGTTCTATATTTTTATTTTCGTTTTTATTGTTGAAAAATATTGAGATCTTATTTGATTTCATTTCCGGAAATGCTTTTTTTAATCTTCTTGACTTAGAATAAATATCTAAATTTATAATGTTTTGTTTTTCTTTAAGCTCTTCTATTACTTTTTCAATTCCTTTGATTTTGTCTTCTAATGATTCTTTTACATCACTAATTTTATCTCCTATATCTTCTTTTACATCTGTAAATTTATTTCCAATTCCTTCTTTAACATCTGCTATTTTATCTCCTATTCCTTCTTTAACATCTGAAAATTTATCTTCAATTCCTTCCTTAACATCTCCAAATTTTTCACTAATTTCTTCTTTAGCAAGTACTATCTTTTCAGTAATCCCATCCTTAACATCAACAATTTTTTCACTAATTCCATCTTTTAATTCTTTTAACTCTTCAAGTTTATCTTTTAAATTATCTCCTATAGTTTTAAACTTATCAATTGCTTTGTTTATATCTTTAACTTTCATAACACTTTTTATTGTATCAACTAAAAAAGGAATTATTAATATAATTGTAATATACAATAAATCATTTTGTTTTATTACAAATATTTTGCCTTCAATTATTGGATGAACTAATCCTATAAAAATTACACCAAGAATTCCCCAAACTATTGAATTAAAAACACAAATTCTGCCGTGAATATTAAACCTATTGTTTGTGTAATCCCAGTACTTTGTGTTAAATAGTTTTTCTAGTAACCATCCAACAAAATATTCCCATATTGATAAAACTATAACTGCAACAAGAAATAGCAAAAAGATATTATTTTTAAAAGAACTTAAAAATAATATCATTATTATCGCACCTGTGCCATATATAGGGCAAAGTGGACCATATAAAAATCCACTATTAACCCATTTTTTTTCATAAATTGTTTTATATACTGACTCTAAAATCCATCCAAAAAATGAATAGATAAAAAAGTAGCTAAATAATCTTAAAACATTTATTAATTCAATTTCCATTTATTCCTCTTAATCCTAAACATTATAATTTAAATCTCTAAATTCTATTTAGTAAATACATTTACCTTTATATATTTCTGTCAATCCATCTGAATCAAAAGCTGTTACTATAACAAAATTTTCTCCAGAAATTAATTCTAATTTAAATTCATATTCTGACTGATTAATATTATCTATTGTAGTCTGTGTTCCATTTAAATTGTATTCAATTTTACTTATTTTTTCTTCATCTTTTATATTTAGTAATAAAAATTTATCATCTTTAATTACAGTAATTTCAGGTTTTTTTGTTCCTTTAATTGTTTTTGAAATTTTTTGTTCATTACCTGATTTATCAATTGCTATTACTGTTAAAACTCTTTCTCCTGGTTTAGCAGCAATATCTATATCAAAAGAATTTAAACCAATTTGAATTTCTGGAGTAATAGTTTCTTCATCATTCCACTGATAATTGATTTTTTCTAATTCCTTATCATCTGTAACATGAATTTTAATTGTTCCAACATTACTTCCTTTTTGCAATTCTATTTGAGGTTTATTTGAATCTATATTTGAATCAAAAACAAATTCTTTTGATTCAAATTTTGTCATCTTACCTTTTGAATCAACAATACTTAAATTTAATTTATTTGTGCCTATTGGTAAAATTAATTTCTCTTGAACTTTTGTTTTTCCATTTCCTTTTATAATTGCTTCTTCATAATTATTCCAATTATAAATCACTTTATCAATTCCAAGACTGTACTCCAATGTAATATTAACACTGCTTCCTTCTTGAATAGCAGTCATTACAGGATTTTCCACAATCCCACTTCTTATACTATTTTTATTTATTATATTATAAACTCCTTGTGAAGCTATAATAATTGCAAATAAAATTATCACTACTGCGAAAAATTTAATCACAGGTTTTATCCCTATATTATCTACATTTTGACTCTTACCATAATTTAATATTTGATTCATATTAACACCTCTTTTGTATAAACAGATTATAACATACCCATTTTTTATTGTAAACAATTTTGTTAAACCTTATAAACTTTTGCAACTATTACTGTCATATCATCTTTTTCCTTGCCGTAATCATTATCAATTGCTTCACTAATTAGTAAATCTGCGATTTTCTGAACATCATCAGTTTGTATCTCTTCTAATAAGTATTTAATCCATAATTCTTTATTTAAATACTCAGAATTAGAATCAATTATTCCATCACTACACATAACTAAAATATCACCATTTTCAATTATTGTGTCATTTATTGTAAGATTTATATCTGTAATCATCCCTGTTGGAAGTGAGTTTGATTTTATTAATTCAACATTTTTATTTCTTTTTATATAAGATGGACATGCTCCATTTTTTATAAATTCAGCTGTACCAGCGTATAAGTCAAGAATTTGAGCATCTAATGTTGCATACATATCTTCTTCTCTGTTTACAAAAAGAGTTGAATTAATTAAACTCACAGAATTTTCTTTATTAAATCCAGAACTCAAAAGTCTTTCTAACATTTTAATAGCTATTTTACTACTTTTTCTTGCCTCTGGCCCAGAACCCATCCCATCACTTATTGCAAGTAAATATTTTCCATCTGCAAGTTTGGTTTGAATACTTGTGTCTCCTGATACTGGCGAATTAGATTTAGTTGTTCTTGCTATTCCTACCTGTAGATTAAAAATATCATTTGATATATAATTAAATACACAAGTATCATTATTTAACCTTAGTCCACATTTTTGATTTTGCAAGACCATTTTTTCTTTTAATACTTTAGAAATAATTTGTCCTATTTTCTTAACTTCACACTCAGATCCATCAATATTTTCACATTTTTTTATATATAAATTAACAAAATATCTTCCTGTACTTTCTTTTTTTATACTAATATCTTTAATCACAATATTTTTTTGCATTAAAAGCATAATTATTTGTTGTTTTTCACTTTGAAAATCTTCAGTTAATTTAGGTTCAATTTCTTCAGCCAAATTAGCAATAGCCTCTGATACCCCATTTAATTGGTTAGAGACATTTTTATTATTTTCCTCTATTTTTTTTGTCCATATAAAATTAATTTTACTTATTTTATATGAATGATTTATAATTTTAATTATTTTATTAATATCCTTTTCTAACAATTCATTTTGTGATATATTGCCTGATTTTTTTTCTTGATAAGAATTTAGGAAATTATTATACTGTTTTGTTATTATTTCTTGTTCTTCCTGAACATCAAATCCAATTATATAATTATTATTTTTCTCAAATATTTTTATTAGATTCTTTTTAGTAATAATATCATTCCTTAATAAGTGTTCAAATATATTTGAAACAATTTCATTATTATCATTAATATATTCATATAATATATTTTCCTCTTGACCTTCTAATCCATTTTTTAATTCTTTTATAAATATTTTTTTATTTGTATCATCCTGAGTTTTAATTTCATCATCCTCAACAATTGTTGCTGCTGCTTCTGCATAACTTTTTGCCATTTCAGATATTGCTTCAGAAATATTATTTAATCTATACACTGTATTTTTGTTTTCTTCAAGTCTTGTTCCTGTTGATACTGGTAATAATTTTGATTGGATAAATAAATCATCAATAACAAATGAAGCCCTTTTCGGAATTGCTAACAATCCAAGTGATGCCAACAAAATTTCTTGAAATAATATTACAGGAACAACATTACCATTTGAAACATAAGTTAGCATACAATTACCAAGTATAAATCCCGATATAACACCTATTTTACCAAATTTATTAAAAATACCTGAAATCATACCTGAAAGTGCAAATGCTGCAATCATAATTGGATTTCCATTTCCAATTATTCCTAGAACAACACCAATTGTTATACCACCAGTTGCTCCAACAAGTAATCCATTTTTCCAGCCTAGTATCATTACTACTAAAATACACAAAATATTTTTTAAAGAAAAACCTAAAATATTTATTGGTTCTAATGCAGATATTGATATTGCAATTAATAAACTAGCCCCTATTACTTCCTCTATTGAAAAAACTCTTTTTACTCCAAAATCTTTTATAACTGTTATTGAGTTAACAAAAATTTTATAAAAAATTAAAACTGTAATACTCATTAATATTCCTATTATAAAATCGTACAAATAAAATGTTGTAAATATTAATGGAAGTATCTGTACTATTAATGAAGATAAAAAAACATTTCTTCCAAGTCTCATTTTTTCATTTGTATTTTCATAAACATGTCCTCTAATAAAGAAAACAGATGCAAAAAATACAAAACTTGTTAATAAATATGTAATTACTCCACTAGTTCCAAACCCTATTCCTGTACCAATTATAGTTACAATAAAAATACCTATTATTGGAATACCATTACTTAATGCTGCTCCTAAAATCGCTAGCCCAAAAGGAGCTAGTCCAAGCGACTCTCCTCCAAAGTTAATTGTTGATGCCATCAAAGAAATTACATACAAAATCAAATTTTGTTTTGTACATGCTTTTTTTACAATCCTTTTAAACATTTCTACATTATTTAATTTAACATCCTCTTTTTGAAAATTTTTATTTTCTAATTCTCTTGATAAATTTTGAAACATCCCTACCACCTCTTACTTTTTATTTTATACGTATTTTACACTTGTTTAATTAAATTTTTTGTCGTTTTAGATACGCAAAACTAAAAAAGTTTTTTACAACTTGTGATATAATTTTATTTTTTACATTAATATGTTTTTTAATAATACAATTCTCTTAAACATTTTATCTTAAAATAGCATAAAATACAATATATTTAACAAAAATAACATTAAGAAAATTAACATACTTTTTCACTTCACCGAGAAAATTAACATCCTAAATTGTAAAAGTAAATATAATTTCAATAATAGAAAAAATAATAATATCATATAATTAATATATTATTTTATTAATTATTTTTGAAAAAACATTCACATATAATTATATTTTTAGCATATATTCTATAGAGGTGATTTTATGGATATGTCTAAATTAATGGCAATGCTTTCAAAAATGGATAAAAAGGATTTAGAGAAAGGCTTGGCTCAAGCTAGCGAGATATTAAAAAATCAAAATTCTAATAATAATAATAATAATAATGTCTCTAATAATTCCAATAATGATTCTTAAAAATACTAATAATAATAATATCTCTAATAATTCCAATAATGATTCTTAAAATAATAATAATAATAATGGCTCTAATAATTCCAATAATGATTCTTAAGAAAATACCAGTATATTAATAATGATTAATGAGGTGAGTAAGATGACTGATGATATGTCAGATTTAATGAACAATCTAAGTTCTATGTTAAAAAACAATGAAATCCCAAATGAAGTAACAGAATTTATAAATAATTTCAGTTCATCTTCATCTGAAAAAAATTCAGAAAATGATCTGGAGAATAAAAGAACTGATGATGATAGAAAATTGAATTTTAACAGTAATTCAGGAAATGGTTGCAACAAAAACAATTCAACAGATGGTTTCCCCGATATTGATATAGGTACAATATTAAAATTAAAAACTGTTATGGATTCAATGAAAACTACAAAAGATGACCCTCGTGCAAATTTATTAATTTCTTTAAAGCCCTATTTAAGAGAAAACAAGCAAACAAAAGTTGACCAATATGTAAAACTTTTTGGTATGAGTAAATTAATCGAGGTTATAAATCCTTCTGGTTCAGGAATAGGAGACAGTATTGGCAGTCTTTTTGGTTTTAATTCTAATTCTAAAAATAGTGGAGGTGTAAAAAGCAAAAAATGATTCTTCCTTACAATTTTAATAAAGGCTTTCCTAATTATTATAATAAAAACTTTAACAATTTCAAGAAAAAGAGCATGCCTTTTAATAATAAATTTCTTTATAATTTTGAACAACCTCCTATTCCAGCATTCAAAAAATGTTTACCAAACCCAAAGATAGAAGAATTTAAAGTTAAAAACGCAACAAAATCGTGTAAAAATACTTGTAATGAACTTGCTGAATATTTTGAAATTTTCGGTTTTAAATTGTATTATGATGATTTATTAATAATTGGTTTGATTTTGCTTTTATTTAATGAAGGGGTAAATGATCAATTATTAATTATCTCATTAGTTTTATTAATAGGAGACTAAAAACACACTTTACTCTATAATTAATTCATCTGAATTATCTACATAAGCATTAGTTTTTAAAATTCCTTTAACTATTTCATCCTGTTCTAATTCTTTAACAATATTAGAAATTCTTATTTGTTTTGCCTCAATAGATGCTGCTGATATAATAGCCTCAGCATTACCTTTAGCTCCTGCATGTGCCAATCCTCGTAATACTCCAAGAACAACAATATTATCTCTTGCAATTACTTCAGCTCCAAAATTAACATCACCCAAAACTACAATACTTCCTTCAAACTCGATTTTTTGTCCTGATCTTAATGAATTTCTAATAAATTTTGTTTCTGAGGTTGCTATTTCTTTTTTAAATGATATTTTTATACCATGCAATCCCAATTTTCTTGGTGTTTCAAAGTCAACTGGAACATCCAAATACCTATCTACCATTCTTGTAATTAAATCCATTTCTTTATTTTTAAGAATCTTTCCAATTACCATTATAGGAGTTTTATCATCTTGATATAATTTTTTTAATTCTATTAATTTCTTTTTCAGACAAATTAATATTTCCTTAGTTTCTGCTTCTTCATTAATTTTTATAAATATTAGTTCTTTTTTTATATTAACACTAATACAACTTCTCATCTTATCCCACCTTCTATTTATTATCATTCATACCAAAATATTCTGCAAATATTTCTCTTGCAACACTTGCTGTATAAGCTCCATGAACACCATTTTCTACAATAATAACAACAGCAATTTCTGGATTTTCGTATGGAGCAAAACCTACAAACCATGCATTTGTTTTATTACCTGCTTGTGCAGATCCTGTTTTTCCACCTACTTCAACATTAAAATCCTTAAAATATGAGTATGCTGTTCCTCCAGATTCACTTGTTACACCTCTCATACCTTCTAAAACAGCTTTAAGATTCTCATTTTTGATTTCTATTTTTTCTGTATTTTCTTGTTTAAAACCTAATTTTTCATTTACATAATTTTCTATTTCTGTTTTTGAAACTTCTTTTCCTTCAGAATCAATTATCGATTTAATTATTGTAACATCTATTTCCTTGCCTCCATTTGCTAGCATACTTATATATTTTGCCATTTGAACAGGTGTAAAGTTATTATAACTTTGCCCTATTGCTGCTGAAAGTGTTTCCCCTAAATACCAGTTTCTTTTTTCCTCTTCAGCCTTTTTCTTTGTTGCAACACTGCCTAATGACTCGCTTGGAATCTCAATTCCTGTTCTTCTTCCTAAGCCAAAATATTTTGCAAATTCTTCTAATTTATCTATCCCAATTCTATTACCAACTTCATAAAAGAAATAATTGCAAGAATGTTTTATTGCTTCTGATACATTTAGTGGGCCATGCCCTTTATGGCTTAATGTCCACAACCAACAAACTGGTTTATGTGCATATGGATATACACCTATATCATTTATTTTTTCTGTTAATGATATAACCCCTGATTCCAGTCCTGCTATTGCTGTTACCATTTTAAATGTTGAACCTGGAGCATATGTACCACTTATTGCTCTATTATACAATGCTGCAGAATTTGTGTATTCTGCATATTTTTCATTACTTATTCCATTAACAAACAATTGAGGTTCATAATCTGGATAACTAGCTATAGAAAGCACTTCTCCAGTTTTAACATTCATTACTACAACAGCTCCTGCATCTGGATTACTTTTTTCACCAAATTTACCATTTTTTATATCTTCAATATTATTTTTTAATGCCTTTTCTGTAATTTCTTGCAATTTAGAATCAATAGTTAAAACCACATCATTTCCAGCAACTGCTTCTTTAGAAATGTATTCTCCTGTAATTGTTCCGTCAACTGATATATCAACCTGTCTAATTCCATTTTTTCCTTTTAAATACTTTTCAAAAACATACTGAATACCAGTTTTTCCAATAATATCATTTTGAGTGTATTCCTGTCCATTTTTTTCTAATTCCTCTTTTGTAATTTTACCAACTGTCCCTAAAACATGTGATGCTAGAGTTCCTTGTTTATATAATACTACTGGTTCTGTATATATATCAATACCTGGAAATTCAGAACTTTTCTCACTAAATTCCATAACACTGTTACGGCTAATATTATAAGATATATCAACAGCTTTTGTACTGCTAAAACCTGTTCTATTTATTTCATTTCTCACAACCATTATTTTTCTGGCAGATTTTATATCTTGTTCATTTATTGAATATTTTTCCTTTAACTTATTAAAACTTTCTTCAGCGGAAAGTGATTCATCAAGTCCGTTTTCTAGTTTCCATTTTTTTATTAAATCTTCATTTTCAGTATTAAATCTAAAAGGGTCAATTAAAATAGGTAAATTATCTACATATAGATCATTATTTTTTTCTAATACATTTATAGATTTTAATATTGTACTATTTAGTGTCTGAATATCAATTTTAGTTTTATACATTTTTAATTCAAAACCCATATTTGTTGACACCAAAGGTGCTCCTTTTGTGTCAAGTATTTTTCCTCTTGCTGCTTCCAATACAGTTTCTCTTGTTAATCTTTTATTAGATTGATTTCTAAATTCTTCTCCTCTAATAATCTGAAGATTAAAAAGTTGAGCGATCAAAATAAATCCAACAATGTAAACAAATATAGTAATTAAATTATATTTTAATCTCATATTTCGTTCTTCTTGATCACTCATGGTCATCCCCCTTAAAAATAATGTGATGATATATTATTTTTTTTGAAAACATCTTCTAAAAAATCGCCGCTTTTTTGAATGGTTGGGTATAAAATTATTGTTAATAAAGAATTAAAAATAATTTCTATAAATAATATTTTAAAAAATATATAAAGTTCAAAAATACCTTTGAATTTTATAATATTATATATGTATGTGGTTATTTCAAAAAAAACAGTACTTGTAATAACAGCAATAATTATTAGTATTTTACTATTTTTAGAAAATGTCTTAACAAAAAAACCACTTGCAAATCCAATTATCATTAATAGTATTGATGTAAATCCAACACTTTTTCCAATCAAAATATCCAGATATAATCCAATTATCATTCCAACTATTAAACCCACTTTTTTTCCACCAAAAAGTCCTGTCACTAATACAAGTACAATAAATAGATTTGGTTTTATTCCTGCAATATTAAACCAACTAAAAAAACTAATATCTAAAAAATATATTATAAAAAATGATAAAATAATACCAATTATACTGCACACTTTTTTCAATTATTTTCCTCCTCCAAACCATTTTAAATAAAATAATATATTAATTTTAATCAGTTTTAATAACAAGTACTGTTTCTAAATTATAAAAATCAACTCCTGTTTCAACAATAGCATATCTATTAGTTGCATTTTTTGTATTAACAATTTTAATAATTTTACCTATATAAATTCCTTTAGGATAAATTCCACCTAAGCCAGAAGTTTCCACTGTATCACCTTCTAAAATCTCTGTATCTGTTGGTAAATAAGTAGCTTTTAGTGTTGTTTCCGAATCTAAACTTCCTCTTACTATAATACTATCTCGAGTATTAGATATAGTACTACTTACAGTTGTTGCAGTATCTATTATTGATTGGACTTTTGAAGTATTATCAGAAACAGAAATAACATGACCTACTAATCCATTGTCAGCCACTACAGTCATACCTGTTTCAATTCCGTCTTTTTTTCCAACATTTATAACTATAGTTCTTCCATAATTACTTGTATCTCTTTGTATAACATAACCAGGAACAGTTTTATACTTTAGGTATTTATCTGTCAAACCTAAATATTGCTTTAACGTTGAATTTTCAGCTTTAATTATTTCTATTTCATTCAATTTATTCTGCAGATAAATGTTTTTTTGCTGCAATTCATAATTTTCGTTTTTTACTTTTTCAACATCAACAAAAAAAGCCTGGTTTCCTTCAATTTTGTTTTTAAAATATGTAAAACCATTTTGAAATAAAACAACAATTTTGTTTGTAGTGTTAACAAATCTACCAAATTTTTCAGCTTTAAAGTTAGATATTATAACAAGTGATATAAGAATTATTATTGTTATAACAATTCCAATTAAGCTATTTTTTTGATTTTTCATTATATACCTCTTTAATAATTTTTAATTAATTTGATATTCCTTAGAATTAATTTTTTTTATCTTCTTTTTCTAGATTTAACTAAAACATTTTTTAATTTTTCTATATCTTCTAATGTTTTTGCAGCACCCATTACAACACAATCGAGCGGTTCTTCTGCAATATACACGGGAATTCCTGTTCTTTCGAAGATTAATCTATCTATATTTTTAATCAATGCTCCGCCACCTGCTAAAACAATTCCTTTTTCCATAATATCTGACGATAATTCTGGAGGAGTTTTTTCTAATGTAGTTTTGATAATTTCTATTATCTTTTCAATTGATTCTGAAATTGCTTGTCTAACTTGTGAAGATGCAATTAAAATTGTTTTTGGATATCCACTAATTAAATCTCTTCCTCTAATTTGCATTGTCATATCAGACATCAAAGGTAATGCACATCCTAATTGAATTTTAATTTCCTCAGCTGTTGTATATCCTATTGCTAAATTCATATATTTTTTCAAGAAATTAATAATATCATAATCCAATTCATCTCCTGCTATTCTTAGCGAATTACTAATAACTATTCCTCCTAAAGAAATAACCGCAACTTCTGTAGTACCTCCACCAATATCAACTATCATATTTCCACTTGGCTCAGAAACATCTATACCTGCTCCAATAGCAGCTGCCATAGGCTCTTCAATTAAATATACCTCTTTTGCTCCACTTGCAATTATAGCTTCTTCAACAGCTCTTTCTTCTACCTCTGTTATTCCTGAAGGAACACCAACAACAACTCTAGGTTTTGCAGCATTATATTTTCTGCAAACCTTACTAATCATAGTTTTTAACATTAACTGAGTACCATTAAAATCCGCAATAACACCATCTTTCATTGGTCTAATAGCCTTTATATTTTCTGGAGTTCTCCCTAACATTTCTTTTGCTAAATCACCAACTGCTAAAATTCTGTTGCTTTTTTTATCTATTGCTACAACTGATGGTTCTTTTAAAACAATTCCTTTTCCTTTTACTGTCATTAAAATATTTGCTGTACCTAAATCTATTCCTATATCTTTTGATACAAAGTTAAAAAACTTTATCATTATTACACAATCCCTTCGTCTATTCTAATACACAAACTCCAATTTTAATATTAAAATTGATTTTTAGAAATTCTTATCTTTAAGTTCTGAGAAAATACTTGTATAATTTCCATCTCCAATTACAATATGATCTAATAATTGTATTCCTAATAATTCTGATGCTTCACATATTCTTTTTGTTACAGAAAAATCAGACATACTTGGAGTTGAATCTCCACTTGGATGATTATGTATTAATATTATTTTTGGTGCTCCTATTTTTATTGGTTCTGCTAAAATTTCTTTTGGTTCTATTTGTGCTGAACTTGTACCACCTATTGAAATATCTATAGATTTTAAAACAATATTCTTAGTATTTAAAATTATTAATTTTATTATTTCTCTTTTTTCATACCTTAATTCATCCATAACTATATCTACTATGTCTTGTGGTTGTTTAATCTGAACCTTTATTTCATTGTTTGGTCTAGACATCCTTTTTGCTAATTCACATATTGCTTTTAATTGAATAGCTTTAACCTTACCTATACCTTTTATACTTTTAAATTCTTCTATTGTAACATCTTGCAAATACTTTAGAGATTTAATATTATTTATTGAAATAATTTCATTTGCCAATTCTATAGAAGTTTTTTCTTTTGTTCCACTCTTTAATATTATTGCCAACAATTCTGAATTTGATAACATTTTTTCTCCATACATTTCCAATTTTTCGTATGGTCTTTCTGATTCTGGCAGTTCCTTAATTTTAATTGTCAATATATTATCCTTCCTGCCCCCACAGTATTTAAAATATTTATTTGATATTATAATAAAACAGTTCTTTCTTGATATTAATTATTTTACTAATTACAATATTAAAAAAAACTGTTATTTTTATTATACTTTTCTATATATGAAAATTGCTAAAGCCATTCCTATAATACTTGCAATATTTATTCTTATCATTAGAGAAAATGTTATTTGCATAACACTTAAATCCAATTTCAAAGGCTCAGACAACCCAAAACTTTGTCCATATGCAAGCCACCATAAAACATCAACTCTTGATGCAAGTTCACCTAGCAATCCTCCTATTACTAAACCTGATAATAAAAAAACTAATAATATCCAAAAACTCTTATCTTTTGTTGCCATTTTTCCTCCCCTATTTCCTTTACGGAAATTATCATTTGCTTATTTTGTATTATATATATATTTATTAGTTTTTTCAATAGCAAATATAAAAAAGTATTATTTACTCATTAGAAGATGTAAATGGAATATAAATTTTTTAATTACTAAAAACTTTTAAAAATTCTCTCATATAACTTATATTATTCTTCTTTTCTACTATATTAATATTATATAAATCTAGAACTTCAACTACTTCATCATTTACAATAATGTTTACTTTTCCAATTATGATATTTTTATTTAATGGTGCTTCAAAATAAAATAATGTCTTTACTTCAATATCGATATTATCAATATCAGAATTTTTAACTGTAATTATAGGATTTTTTATTTCAGACAACTTATATTTTATATTTGAATTTATTCCTTTATTAATAAAAACTCTTTGAATATTTATTTTCATCCAATCATCAAACTTTTCGTCTACTTTTTCCTTAATATTTATTTGGTTAAAATTTTTATATATATATTCTATTATTTTTATACTGTCCTTTGTTCTTATATTCTTAGTATCTGAACGTAAAACTACAACAATAATCTCCACTCCATCTCTATTTACAGATGTTACAAGACATCTTCCTGCATTATTTGTAAAACCAGTTTTAACTCCATTAACACCTTCTAAAACACCTAATAATTCATTAGTATTACATATTTCTTGTGGTCTTGTATTTACAGTTATTATACGTTTTTGAGTAGCTACTATATTTGCAATTTTTTCATTTCCGTAATGCATAATCTGTAATAATTGCAAGTTCTTTTGCAGTAGTATAATGTTCTGGATCATCTAGTCCATGAGGCGTTACAAAATGGGTATCTATTAGTCCTAGCTCTTTTATTTTACAATTCATCATTTCTACAAATTTTTCTACTGAACCTCCAATATGTTCTGCAATCGCAACTGCTGCATCATTTCCTGATTTGAGCATTAATCCATACAATAAATCTTCTAATTTTATTATATCACCTGTTTTTAAATTTAAACTTGAACCTCCTGTCCAAGAAGCTTTAGAAGATATTTTTACTTCATCATTAAGATTCGAATTTTCTACTGCAACAATTACTGTCATTATTTTGGTTGTTGATGCCATCGCACTTCTTTTATTTTCATCTTTGCCCCATACTACTTTTCCTGAAACCCTATCAAAAGCAACACCTATTTTTGAATCTATAATTAATTCTTTCTGATTGCAATTTGCACAAGTTTCTACTATATCTTTAATACTTATTTTTTCTTGCTCTATATTATTTATCTCATTATTATCTGCAAAAACAAAATTTATATTGGAAAAAATAATACTAAATATTATTATTATTGTATAAGTTTTTTTAAACATAAAAAAATCACCTTCTAAAATATATTTTAAAAAAGTGATTTTATTACTTATACTTCATATGGATTTTAATTTTTTATCCTCTATAAATTAAAGAGCTATTACTAAATGCAGATATTGCAGAAACTACTACTGTTCCTGCTGTAAGTATTAAGCAACCTATTACATATGGAACTAATGTTTTTTTTACTTCTGCTTTTCCATCTGGAGAAGCTAGTAAATATTTTATACCTATAACAATAGCCATTAAAACTGCTGCTACATATCCAATTACTTGAATAAGTCCTAATATATTTCCAACTTTGCTTTGAAGATTTGCATCCCCAAAACCTCCATTATCTACATTATATATAGAATTTAGATTTGAAGCAAATACAAATGATGGTATATAAAACATTAAACACATACATATTGTTAATATAGTTATTACTATTTTTTTCTTCATTGTTTAATACTTTCCTCTCTTATTTAATTATGATACTGTTGAACCAAAATCAAATACTGCACCAACTATAGTAACTGCTCCTGCAATTAACACTGCACCAAGAACATAGAATAATGCTGTTTTCTTAACTTCAGCTTTTCCTTCTGGTGAAGATGTAATATATTTAATACCAATAATTACAAGCATAACTACTGCAACTACATAACCAAATACTTGTACTATTCCTACTACTCCATTACCTATACCTGTTATTGTATTAGCTCCTGAAGCTTGTGTATTTGGTGTAACACTTACACTCCATGCAAATGCTGATGTAGTAACCATTGTTAATATCATAAGCACTAATAAAATTGTTGCTGTTATTTTAGCTATTTTATCTACCTTTCTTAACATATCTTTTCCTCCTTTTTTTTATAACTTATTATAAACATTGTATACATCAATGATATAATATTTTAAGAAAAAAGTCAAATATTCTTTATATATTTTATAATTTTTATTAATAACTAAATAAAGTATTTTAAAATTTAAACTTGATAACACAATAAAAAACTTTTATATTAAAATTTATTTAATATAAAAGTTTTATGTATATTGTTTATCTCGCAAGTTCTGCGATTTCTTCAGTACTTTCACTTTCGCCTTCGATATTAGATGGATTTGATTCATTACACTTTCTATAGTGCTCCGCTATTAATTCATCTAACTCTACACTAAGATTATAGATTATTTCATAATCTTCTTCCATAGCTATGCTTTTGTTAAGTTTTTCTCTCATTTTACAGATTTTATCATCTAACATTCTTTCACTCTCCTTTTTATCTTATTTTTCTCTTTTGTATATACAAATAATAACATATTATTTATCTTTGGTCAATAAAAAAGCTCTATATTTAGGAGTTTAGAACCATAATTCGTACGACATTTTTCGACATTCTTCGACAATTTAATTATTTTTTCTATATTTATAAATAGAATATAAGAAAATAAAACTAAAAGACACAAAAAATATTACTGACATAATAAGAGAAATTTTGTAATTATACAACATTAAACTATCAGTTCTTAATGATTCGATAACAATTCGAGCTGATGAATATACTATAATGTATAAATATGTTATTTCTCCTCTAAATTTCCTATTTTTACTTCTAATAGATAAAAATATAAAAAGTAAAAATGTTATTATTACCTCGTACAAAAAAGTAGGATGAACAAATTTTGTACTTCCATTTTCTATCACTTCCATTTTTATTGGCAAATCAGTTTCAGAACCATAGCTTTCTATATTAATATAATTTCCTATTCTTCCTATTGATTGTCCTAAAGCTACTGATGGAACAATATAATCTAATAAGTCTAAAATACTAATTTTTTTTATCCTACAGAATATTATTACTGTTATAATTCCAAATATTACTCCTCCATAAATTGCTAGTCCACCATTTTTTATATTTAACAATTCCTTTTTATTATTCAAAAAATATTCAAGCTCAAATATAACATAATATATTCTTGCACCTATTATAGAAACAGGAATAAGAAATAAACACAAATCAAAAAAATCATTAAATTTTATTCCAAAATTTTGTTTTTTAAATTTGCACACCATTATACCTATAATTATTGCAAATACAATTAAAACACCATACCAATATATATTAATACCTAAAAAAGATATAGCAGTTTTAGGTATTATTCCGGTTTTTATTATCATTTTTTAACCTCTTTTATAGTATAAACATATTATTATACTTGATTGTTACTAATCTTAATTTACCAAATCATAGAAAATACAATTTATAATATATATATATTTATTACTAATCTTTTATTAGCAAATTATAGAAAATACAATTTATAATAAATTTATGATTCTTCATTACTTATCCTTAATTAGCAAATTATAGAAAATACAATTTATAATAAATTTATGATTCTTCATTACTCATCCTTAATTAGCAAATTATAAAAAATAAACTTTAAAATAAAATCATGATTCTTCATTACTCATCTTTTATTAATAAAAATCTACTTATAATATAATCATAATATTGTAGTAGCTTTTTAAAATCGATTTTCTATAATACTTTATTTTGGTTCAACAATTGAAATTACTATATTTTCATTTTTAAAAATTTCTATTAATACTTTTTTTGTGAAGTCTAAATCTATATTTGGACATTCATTTATATAATCAAAACTATTAACATTTCTAAAATTATCATTTAAAAACATTCTAGCTATATTTGAAACACTATTATATTCTGTAACATATTGACCATAAATTTTCTTTTTTATTCTTTCAAAATCTTCTAAACAAATTCCGTTATTTATAAATTCAGATATTTTATCATTTAGTAATTCAAATATTTTATTAGGATTTTTACTTTGACCTCCTATTAATATGTGTGAATATTGTTTAGAAAATTCATAATCCAATTCAGGTTCACTTAGTAAAAGACCTTTATCATATAAATCCTTATATAACTCTGAGCTCTGGCCTATTAACATATTTAATATTATTTCAACTGCTATATGTGTTTTAACTGTTTGATTATTACTATTATCTTTTATACCAATCATAAAAAGTGGTGTACTTACTTCCATCTTTACTGTTTTACTTTTCTTTGCTATTTTTTTTGATTCTTCTGGATAAATTCTTTCTATTTCACCTTGATCATATTGATTTTTTTTTATTCTTTTTCTAATTTCCTTAACCAATTTCTCAGGTTCAAAATCTCCACAAACAACCATTACCATATTTCCCATATTATAAAATGTATTGTAACATTTATATAAAACATCTGGCGTAATTTTTGATATTGACTCTACCGTACCTGCTATATCAAGTTTAACAGGATTGTTTTTATACATACATTCCATAGTATTTATATATACTTGAAATCCAGGATCATCATCATACATACTAATTTCTTGTGCAATTATGCCTTTTTCTTTTTCTACATTTTCATCTGTAAAATAAGGAGTTTGAACATAATCCATTAGTTCATCTAATCCTTTATAAAAGTCATCTGTGCATTGATATAAATATGCAGTATGATCATTTGTTGTATATGCATTTGCCTCCATTCCAAGAGCCATTAATGTATCTAAACTGTTTGTTCCATCTGGTTGCTCGAATAATTTATGCTCTAAAAAATGTGCTACACCATCTGGTATAAATACTTCTTCCTTTGTTTTTGGCATTACAAATCTATTATCAATTGAACCAAAATGTGTTCCCCAAATTATATATTTTTTTAATGTGTTTTTTTTAGGAATTATAATTATTTTCAGACCATTCTCTAATTTTTCTGTATAAACAGATTCTTTAATTTTAATATTATCTACTTTTTCCATTTTTCTTTTGCATAATAAAAATTTATATTATTTATCATGCTCTCCTTCCAAATTATATTTAGGATTCAAGGATACCTATTAACCCACTATTTATATTTTCTGATATTGCTTAACTAATTTATCAAGTTTTTGTTATATAAAAATATTATAAATTTTAAAAATTAAAACTTAATTTTTCTCAATTTTTAAACATTTTTATAATTATTTTTCAAATAACAAAAAGTTTTCAATATTGCCGACAAATTTATAGTTGTTTTTAACAAACTCTCTTGCCAATTTTGAATTTTGATGAAATCCGTTAAAATCTTTATCATTATCAATTATTATTATTCTTTTTTCTGAATTCTTAATTTTTTCTATTAAATCCTGTTCTCCACCTATGCCAAAATTACCAACAAATGGAAGGTCGAAAACCCCATTGTTTTTTTTCAAAACATTCATAAAAAGATTTGATTTAACTGATACTATTAATGGGTCATTTTTTTCTATATAGTCAATCATTTTGTTTAGATACTCATACTGTTCTTTATTAATTCCTGAACCATAATATGGATCTGAATAATTAAAATATTTTTGTTTTTCAGAAAAATTTATAATTGACAAGACTAATAGTATTATTACTCCTATTACAAGTAACCTTTTAATAAATTTTGGATAATCTAATTCTTTGAAGATTTCTTTTATAAAAATAGCTTCGAAAAAATATAGTAATGTAATAACACTAATTAGTATTGCAACAGCACAATGATATTTATTAAATAAGGGATATGCAATTAAAAGCATTGGTATAGCAAAACATATTAATATTTTTATATTATTTTTAACACTTTTATCTAGATTTATTTTTTTATTTTTTAAACATAAAATAATCAATACATCAAATATTGCAACAATAATTATACTTATTATAGATTCTGTAATTATGTTATTTCTAAATTCGCCAATACCTAAGATTGTAAAATTTATAGCATTATAAAGATTTTGAGTAAACATTAAATAAGTAATAAAAATTGAATTCAACATAATAAAAACTAAGCCCGAAATCATTAATCCTAATATACTTTGTTTAAATTTTATTCTATTTAAATTTATAATACTTAATATTATTAATGAAATAATATAAAAAACTGCAATATTTTGTTTTGTCATAAAAATTAAAAATAAAACTATACCTTGTAATATAAAATTTTTTATATTGATATTTTGATTATTTATATTGATATTTTGATTATTTATATTGATATTTTGATTATTTATATTAATCTTTTGATTTTTTATATTATTCTTTTGATTATTTATATTAATCTTTTGATTTTTTATATTGATATTATAATTTTTTATATTGATATTATAATTTTTTATATACATTATTATTCCTAGTAAAACAAAATCAAATGATAAAACATTATAATTTGATCCCATAAATACCATTATCACAGTTGGTAACAAAATAATCAAAGCAAAGGTTTTTGCAATTTTCTTTTCGACTTTTAGTGTTAGAAATAATTTATATATTAGATAGTACATTAATGTATATATAATCGTATTGTAAATTCTAAAAACAAAGTAATTTGCTCCCATTATTTTAAATAGAGTTTCCCCTATATAAAAAAACAATGGTGTTATTATTACATTTAGATCTTTATATATTTCATAACCACTATTCATTTTATATATATTAGAAAAGTTCCATAACTCATCATTTACTCCAAAACTTGAGCTAATTGATAGCGAAAATATTGTTATTGCAAGCATTAAAAATACTTTTAGATTTTCTTTATCAAATTCTATTTTTTTAGATATTTTCTCGAAATTTTTTTCAAATATTTTTTTCATGTTTTTCTCCATTTTTTCAATATTTCAACTTTTAATTTTTATATAGATTTCTTAAAGTCCTGCAATAGTGGACTTGTTTAGTATTTAATAATTAGTTTCTTAGAAAGTATATAGTATTTATTGCTATTTCTTTCGCAATTAGAACAACATCTTTTTTTGAAACTTTTCTAATATTATTTATATATTCATCTATTGATATATTTTCACTTGCTAATTCCTGTGAAAAATAATATGTTATTTCTGAATCCTGGCTATCAGGAATACTTTCAACTGTTGATATAATAAGCTTTTTAGCATTTTCTACTTCTTCATCTGAAAACTCTTCTTTTTTTATTTGTTCAAGCTGTTCCTTTATTAAACTAACTGCCTTATTATAATTTTCTATTTCTATACCTGCTTTAATAAGAATAAGGTCTTTTACTCTTATATAATTTGAGCTTGCAGTATATGCTAAGCTTTCTTTTTCTCTTACATTTTGAAACAGTTTTGAGTTTGCACTACCACCTAAAATAATATTATATACTGATGTAGCAAACTTTCTAATAGGATTATTAATTATACTAGCATCTGTATTTTTAGAATACGTATCTAATCCTATTACTAATTTCCCCTGATTTATTTGCATTTTCTCTTCAACCAAATTAATTTTTTCATTATTTTTTTTCTTTTCAACATTTGTTTCACAAACTAAATAATTAGCATTTCTTTCATTTAATTTATTTAAATTAATATTGTTTTTCAAATTATCTATTGAACCCTCAGATATATCTCCTGAAATAAATATGTCAATTTTAGATTTATTTATTAAATTTATATAATATTCGTACAAATTCTGTGCATTAATATTTTTTAGGTCTTCTGTATATCCATATTTAAACAAACCATATGGTTGGTTTATGTATATTTCTTCTATACATCTATCTGTTGCATATAAATTTTTATTATCTATTTTACCTTCTATAATCTGCTTTAAATTTTCCTTTTCACTTTCCACATATTCTTGAAGAAAATGATTATTTCTAGTGATTGGATTAAAAACTATATCAGTTAAAATATTGAAACATTGTTTTAATATAGATTCACTATTTGGTAAAAAACTATCATTTATACATTCTAAATAAAATTTTATTACATGATTATCACCTGTTTTTTCTACTCCACAATCAAAGCTTGCACCATACATATTTTCTAAATTTTTACTAATTTCATCTTGTGATTGCATATTTTGAGTACCTCTTCTTAGCACAGCAGCTATTAGTGCATTTTTTGTAATAGTACTTCTGTCTAATGGTGTTGTGATAAAAACAGAAAATAAATTTGTTTTAAATTTATTTGTATTTAATAAATGCAAGTTTATACCATTTTTAATTGTGCTTTTTATATAATTCATATTTATACCTCTTTCTTTTTAATTACTATTTGTACTTTCTTTTTTATACTCCCAGAACCTAAAAGCAAATAAATATTCTATATTCACCCAATTAATACTCTAGAATAAGAAAACATTTATATTTATATAATCCCAGTCATTCAAAATTAAACGATTTTTATTTCTCTAAACCAGTCCTGCAACAGATAAAAAATTTACTATAATATATTTTTCATGCTATATCCAGTCCTGCAACAGGAAACTGTTTTTAAAATCAAGCGATGGCGACGTGGGGACCGCCGAAGGCTGTTAAGTGCGAGCAGCACTGTTACAGCGTCGGTGGGAGAGCCTGAGCAAGAGTTTAAAAATAATTTCCTGTTAAGGGACTAAAATTTTGTGTAATATATTTACCAATCTATATCCAGTCCTACAACAGATTAAAATTTTAACATAATATATTTTTCATGCTATATCCAGTCCTGCAACGGAGAAAAATTTTTAAAATCTTACTCAGGCTCTCCCACTGACGCTGTAAAAATGCTATCGCATTCAACAGCCTTCAGCGGTCCCCACGTCGCCCTCGCCTAATTTTAAAAATTATTCCCCTGCGCGGACTTTTTTTCTTGATATTTGTATCTCTGCATGAACTTTTTTATATTGATATTTGTTTCTCTGAATGAAATATTTTTCTTTTTACTAAAAAAACATTTCTAATAAGTATATTTTTATTTTTGATATATAATTTATTATAATATAAATACTCAAACTTATTCAATGTTTTTTTATTTTTTTGTTCCAAAACGTTAATTTACAAAATTACAATTACTTTTTCACATCACCCAAAATATTAATTAAAATGACACATACCTTATCTCTCAGTCTAGATAAAGTATGTGTCGAATTTTTCTAATTTTTCTTTTGTGATTTAATAAATTTGCACTGTATTTACTTTGTGATTTAATAGATTTGCAAAGTATTTATTTTGTGATTTCTATATATTTGCAATGTATTTATTTTCTTCTTTTGTAATTTTAGTTTTTACAGAATTTTCACCAAATTTAATATTTAATTCTTTGTCTATCATTTTTTCACCAATCTTTTCATTAAATACTAATTCAACTTTTTCAAATGATTTTTCCGTTAATTTAGGTTCCTCAAGATTTTTTGAAATATTAATTTCAGCATTTTTAATATCTAATCTTGCTTTTCCTGTGTATTCTTTTGTTCCATTTGAATATATGAAAATTTCCGTATTTTTTCTTTTGCTTACAATTAACCCTGCTGATAAAGATAATAAACTTATTCCTGCTATTCCTAACAATGATTTTTCTTGTACTGTAAATTCCTTCTTATCTTTACTTCCCAAAGTTACTGCTGGGTTTTCATTTGTAGAAGTTTCAGGATTAACAAGTTCTTCCTCCTGATTAACATTTTCTGCAATATTTTCCTCATTAGAATTACTAACCGGACCAAAATTAAAGTTTGTATTCTCAGTTATTGTTCCTTCAGTTGTATTTTGTGTTTCTAACTCAATAATTTCTGTTGTTTCAGGTTCAACTGGCTTTTGTTTAACAATTATCAAGAAGTTAGTTGTTTTTCCACCATATGAAACTGTTACTGCTTGTTCTCCTAATTTTGTATTATTAAATCCAGAAATCATTGTTTCTGTTACATCTACTATATATTCACTATTAATTTTAATAACTTTTATTGTTACACCATCTAAATTTATGTTTTCCCCATAATAAATTTCTGTAACTTCTGGTAATGTGTACATATAAATTGATTTAATAGAATTTATTAAATTTATACTATAGTTAACTGTAAATCCACCCCATGTAATTGTTAGCACTTGTTCACCTTCAATATGCGAATCATACCCTGTAACCATTCCAGCTGTAATACTAACAGGTCTAGCTTCTGGCATAATTGAACTTATAACACCACTTGCCGTCATTATCGCAACTTTACCATTTTCTACATTTAATTTTTCATCGTAGTCATATTCAGTTTTTGGCATTGATGTAATAACTAATTCTTTATCCCAATCACTAACATTAATGTTAAATGAATTCATCATTCCCAAATATGATACTGTAATAGTTTGAACACCTAAAATATTTTTATTATATCCACTTACCATCTCTGGTATAATCGAAATCGGTCCGATTATATCACCTGTTTCCATATTAACAATTATAGTTCCACCTGTTAAATCTAATTCTTCACCATATAAGTAATTTTCTTTTACTGGTTTTTGAATTGATATTCCCAATAATGGATTATTTACTGTAATAGAAAACATTTTTGTGAATCCTTGATATGTTACAAGCACTTGTTTAGCACCCTCAGTATCAGTATTAAATTCGGTAATCATATCTATTGTCATATCAATTTCTATTCCAGAAAGTCCACTAGCCATAATAGTTTTAACTTTTCCACCTGTTAAATCAATTGCATCACCTAAATAATAACTTGTCTTATTTGGATTAATTAATTGTATATCTTTTATATAATCCTCAACATTTATAACAAATGATGTAATTTTTCCATTATATGTTACTGTTATAGTTTGTTGTCCTAAAGTAATAGCACTATAACCAGTAATCATACTATTTGTTATATTAATTTGTTCTATTATTCCACTTGAACTAATTGTATTTAATTTTGCTCCATCTAAATTAATTTGCTCACCGAATTTATATGTTGTTTTATTTGGAACAGATTGAATTTGTATTGCCTGAATATTATCTTGTACTCTAACTACAAATTCTTTTATTATACCTTGATATGTAACGTATACTGTTTGTAATCCTAAAACATTTTTATTATATCCAGAAATCATTTCCATAATTACTGGTACTTTTGGAACGCTTATTCCACTATACATTATTGGCTTAATTGTCGCACCTTTAAGGTCTAATTCCTGTCCATATTCATATGTTGTCAAAGTTGGTGGTGTAAGAATATAATCAATTACTGTATCTCCAATATTTGGATCTACCCAATTTCTTATTACCGAAATTAATCCATAATTTTTAATTAAAATATCTCTATCTAGTTTATTTACTATTCCATCTTCATTTAAATCGTAAATTGATTTTTCTTCCATATTATTTTCAGTTAATGTTGTTCCAAAATTTTTATTCATTGCAACAAGATCTTTTATTTCAATTTGTCCAGATTTAATTACATCTCCAGCTAACAAAATACAATCTTCTAAAACAACTAAATCTCCACCAGCTATTGATATTCTCATAATTCTATAATCCAAATATCCTTTTTTTCTAATAACTAAATCATATTGCCCACCTTCAGCAAGCTCTATTTCTATAAAACCTTCTTCTTTTGTTTCAATTTGTGTTACTATTTCTCTATATCCTAATTCTGGTATTTCATTTATAATTATTTCACCCTCTGGAGAATAATATGTTTCCTCTTCTTCCCTTATATCTAAAGTTTTATATACATATACATCTGCTTTGTGAATATTAGAAATATTTTCTGTAATAATTCTTCCATCAATATTTGTTGTTTTTATAATTATTAAATCATATTGCTTTTGTGTTCCATCAGGTGCTGTAATATTAACTATAAAATTATTATTTTCATTAATCAAATCAACATTTTTTTCCACAAGTCCTTGTCTAGTTATATTCTCAAAAACAATTGTTGCCTCTAAGCTTTCCGAATTTATTATAACATCTACAGAATTAGTTCCACCTTTAACTTTTTTAATATATTGTCCCTGTTCATTTTTTTCAACTATACTTCCATTTACTTTTATACTTATATTGGTATTATTATCTCCTCTATATAGTACTATATTATATGTTTTTACAGTTAAACCATCAGGGGCTCTAACAACTACTGGAACTATTGTTATTTCTTCTTGAGTATTTATTAATACACTAGTTTGAGAAATATTTCTTTTAACTTCTGAATCACCAATTCTTAATTGAGAGTATATTGGATTTGTTTTTACTTCAATTAATGCTGTTTCATCATTTTGTGGTACCATACATAAATATGAATCTGTTGAACCTTCTTGAAGTTGCACAATTACTCCATTTACTTTTACATATTCTAAACTTGTATCATCTGATTCTCTTATAATATCTATTGTATATGTTTTTTCTGTACCAATCTCTGAAACAACAGTAACTTCAACTGTTTTTCCTTGTTCAGTTAATGGCATTGCAACCTTAATTCTCAAACTTGCTTGATAATCATTATTATCATATTTTAATATTGAATAATCACTTTCCGCCATTACAAATACCTCTGGCTCTATTGTAAATCTATCAACTAATGCAATATATCTAGTATTTAATGGTTCATAATTTGCATCTTTATCATTTACTTTTACCATATTAATATTTGTTGATGTTGATATTCTTTCAACATATAAATATGTTACTTTTGCTATTCCAGATTGTGATCTAACAGTTATTGGGATAACCATATTTTTATCTGGTGATAGAACTATATTTTCTTCTGTTGTAACTAAATTTTCACTTCCCAACATAATTCTTACATAAGCATTTTCATTATTTGTAATAGCTTTAACTAAAATACTAGGATTTGTATCTGGAACCTTTACCTCATATTTATTCTGTGCATTTAATTCTACTAACACACCGTCAACATATAATTCTTTTAATGAAGTATCTACAGACATTTTTTCAACAACTATTTGATTTTCTTCAAAATCACCTGTTTCTGCTGTTATTCTAAGATAAAAACTATTAATCTGTGCAACAGTTGTTAATTCAATTTCTAAATATGATATATCTTGTTTTAGTAGGTTATTATTCTCATCAAAAACTTCTATTTTAGCATATTGATTTTGTGAAGTTACTTTAAGTACTACTGAATTTCTAGTTTCGTATATATAATGTTTATAAATACCTTCAATTTTTTCTATTTCTTCATCTTCTATTTTAAGAGAACTAATTTGTCTGTTATCAGAGATTTTTTCTATATTTATAACCGCTGTTCTTTCAAGTCCTGATTGGCTTATTACTTTAATTGGAACTTCTATAATCTTTTCTGGAGCAGTTATATCTATTTGTTTTTCTATTAAATTAATACTTTGTTCCCCTTGTATTTCTACTATTGCATAAATATTTTCAGATACAAGTTTAACAGCTACATTTTGGTTATTTTCTAGAATTCTATAATAATATTCTCCATTTTCATCTAAACTTAATAATTCATTATTAATAGATAATTCCTGAATATTATTATTAGTAGATCTTCTTATTAATCTTAATTCATAATCTTGAATTTCTCCATTTTCTGCAATTATCTGGTATGGAATTGTAAACTGTTGTGTTAATAAATCAGATGTATTATAAATAAATTGCATGCTTCCATTTGATTCTGTTTCTCCATACTTAACTTTTGAATATGGAACATCAGCTTCTATTCTAATTGTAACTTGCTCAGACTCAGGTGATATAAAAGCTTCATATATATTACCTAAATTATTTGCTGCAATTTCATCAACATAAACATTTTTTACACTTGAATTGCTTGAAATGATATTAATTGTTAAATTATAAATATAAAATGTGTTATCTTCTGCTGTTATTTTTACAGGAACAATTATCTTTCTATTTGAACCAATCTCAATATTTCTTAATAACTCTCCTAAAACTATTTCCTCATCATCATATAATGAAATTCCAGATAAAGGATTAACAGTTTTTATTCTTAGCGCAAATTCTGAGAACTTATCTGTTATTGTTGTTGTAAAATCACCACTAACATCTGGTGTGATTACAAATCCATCAATCTCAAATACTTCAATTGCTATATCATCTGATAATTGAACAATTTCTAAATACCTAGTTTCCTCTGTAGCATCTGCTGCGATTATATTTATAGGGATTTTAGTTGAACCTATTCCATTTAGAGTTTTATCTATTTGTGCTATTTTTACACCTGTTATTGTGTTATCTAATTTTATAGTTGTAAAAGCTGATACTGAAGTTACTTTTATAGTACTTGAAGTTAGATTTTTATCAACAATTATTTTATATGTTTTAGTATCTTCATTATAATTAACTACAGGTCTTATAATTGTATTATTTATAAACTCTCCATCTACTTCTACTACCTCATTATCTGTAACAGTTATTTCTTGTATATCTGTATTACTACTAATTCTTGTAACATCTAATTGATATACTAATTCTTCACCATTTTCTGTTTTTACTGTAATATTAAAAGATTTTGTTTCACCATCAGCAACTGATATTTCTGATAATAATGTTGAACTATCACTGTATAATCCATTATCAATTTTCGCTCTAGCAAATTCATCTCTTAATTTAACCTCAATTGGGTATGTGTTTTTTCCAGATACACTTGCAGTATAATTTGTAACAGATTGTTTAATAGTACCAAGCCCATCAACTTTAATATAACTTATTGTTGCATCCTGAGACTTCTTACGTATATTTAATACAGATTCCTCAGAACCTAGACCTGTATAAGATTCTATTTTTAAAATATAATCTTTTGTTTGTTCTGTTTGAGTTATATTTGCAGTAGCTGTTCCAGTACCAGTAGCTATAACAGTTACACCATCTATATTTAATATAGATACTTTTTGTAATGGATTTTGAGATTTAAGCACAACACTTATTGTTCCAGTTGCATTTACAACACTACTATATATTCCTGTTTCTAAACTATAATTAGGAATTTCTGTATTTACTAGAATTTCGGAAATATTTAAATTTGCTTCTTTATATATACTAATTGTATATAAGCTTTGTGTTATACCATCTTCAGCTAACACCTCTAAATTTATAGATATTCCATCCTCTGTATATCCAGAAAGACTTATTGTTTTATCCATTGTATTTAAACTATATACTAAATCACTATCTAATTTTTGTTTAGCAAATAAATTATTAGTAACAGTTCTTAAATCTACTTGAGTTAATTCCTCTGGAACAAAAACATTTATTTGGTATTCTTCTATTTCTGTTTTTATAATATTTAAACCTTCAACAGATTTTATTGTAGAATCATTAGATACTTTTTCTATTACTAAATTATGATTTTCAATTGTTCCATCTTCTGCTGTAACTAAAATACTAAAATTATTTACTTCATTTTCTAAATTTACTATACTTGTTGCATTTTGTATAAATTCTTCATTTTCCTGAATTTTAACTTTTCCATTAATTGATTCTGAAATTGCTTGTATATAAATACTGTCGCTTCTAGTAGATTTTATATAATAACTTCCATCTGGTTTTAACACTGCTGGCATCATATTTTCTTGTGTTGTTCCAACATTTATTTGAGATATATTTGTATTTCCATCAAGCTTTTTCACCTCAAGTGTTACAATTTGTGTTGTTCCATCTTCAGCAATAACTTCAATTTCATATATAGTAATAGTTTCTGAAATCTCTCGTGTTACTATTAAATAATTACTATTATTTGTTGTTCCATCAATTTTTATTACTGCTTTCAAATCTTCCGTTGTTCCTGCTATATCAATATCTGTAATATTATGAGCTACCTCAGTTTTATAATTTCCTTGTATATCTGGATTTAGTAATATTCCATTTACTTCTAAAGTATTAATTTGTGCATTATTTGATTTTTCTGTAATAATCAATTCATATGTCTCTTTTACTAATCCATTTTGAGAAGTAACATTTATAATTAGTATTGTGTCTAACCCTGATTTTGTTATAACTGTTTCAGCCACACCAATTTTTTCTTCATCATTTCCTAATTGAATTTTTGCCATTGGGTCTTCCAATTCAACATGAACACTGTAAATTGTTTCTTGAGATCTTGTTTCATAAATATTTTCGCCATCTCTATAATTTGCTTGTACACCATTTACTTCAACTTTTAATATATTTGCATTATCTTCTAGAGACTCAATAATTAATTCATAGTTTTTTATAGTTTGATCTTCTGCCTTAACCATTATATCAACTTTTGTTGTTTTGGAATCAATTATAACAGTACTTGTACAATTTTTTAATTGGTAATCACTTATGTTTATTCTAATATTTGATTTTTCGTCAACAGAAGTAGCTATAACATTTACATTATCTAATGAATCCTCCAATTTATAATAATAAGTTCCATCTGGTTTTAAAACTGCTTCAGAAGAATTTATAATAATTGACTCTAAATCTGTATTTGATGACATTTTTGTAATTTTTAATGTATATTCTTCAGTATATAATGGATCTTGAGCTTGTACTATAATGCTTACTTCAGTTGTTTCACCAGTTAATACAACATTTTCTACTGAAATATTTTTGTTATACAACCCTTCATTTATTTTTACTTTACTATTTATATATTTAGTTGTTGCTACAACATCAAAATTTGTAAAAGAATTTGGTACTTTTATTTCAAAAATGTTTTGATTGTCTAAAATCTCTATATTTTTTTCATATATTCCATTAAGTATTCCTATACTTTCAAGACTTGTGTCTTGTTCTTCTTTTTTAATAATTAGCGTATATTCTGTTTCCTGACTTGCACCATCTATTACTTTTATACTATATTGATTTTTGATTTCGCTTATTTCAACAACTGCTTCACTTTCAGTTAATTCCATATCATTTGATTCTATTTGAACGAAATTATTTTTATCTGAAGCAATGGCTCTTATTGTAGCCTGTGTTTCTGAAGATGGTAAAAATGCCTCATACACATTACCTTCTGCAAATACAACCTCCCCATTTACCATTAGAATATCTAGTTTACTGCTATCTTTTTTATATATCTCTAAAGTATATTGCTTGATTTCCTCTTCATTAATTTTAACATTAATACTTATAATAGTAACATCATTCAGAGTATTAATTGATTGGGTTATTTCTCCCAATTGATACTCACTATTATTAATATTTATATCAACTAACATTGATAATGTTTTTGCAAATACTTCTGTCTCGTTAAGACTTGAGTTGATTACAGAAACATATTTTGTTTCACTTACTCTTGTTGCATCTATACCATTTACTGTTAGCTTTTCTAATTCTGTTACCTCAGATTTTCTATAAATTACCAAAGTATATTCTTGTATTAAACCACTCTCAGATTTTACTGTAATTGGTACTGTTTTAATCAATGATGTTTCTAGCAATATATCTTTAGTCTGTGTTCCTAATTCAAACTCATTACCATCTATACTTACATAAGAATTTATATCTTTAGCAATTACATTACTTGAACAAATTTGAACATCTTCTTCCACAACAATTTCATATTTTGATAAAGAAACTGGAACTGCTTGTTGTCCATTTACTATTATTTTTTCTATTGATGTATCATCTGAAACCTTTTCTACATTTAGTGTATATTCTAGAACTGTTCCATTAGTTATTTTTATAAATACTGGTATTTGTGCTATTTTATCTGTTAAATCAATTGTTTGTATTAATTGCCCTATACCTGTATTTGTAAAATCTTGTCCATCTAAACTTATTTGATCTGTTGGATCATTTGTAATAATTTTTAATGTTCCAGTTTGTTCTTTTGTTGCAAGTCTTAAATTATAAGACATTTCTCCTGATACATCTGCCATATTATTATCAACACTTATTTCTTGTATTCTTTGTTTTTCAATTGCCACAACAAATCTTTGTGCTGTTTGAATTTCCCCTGTTATTTTATCTATTGCAGTTATTGTTGTTTCTCCTTCTGAATTAGCTGTTAATACACCTTCCTCAACAGAAACTATTTCCTCATTTAAACTTGACCATTCATATTCAGAAGCAAATTTTGTAGAACGATTAAATGCATTAAATGTATCTGTCTGTAAATCAATTGTTTCAATATCATTTACTGTCATCATTTTGTTTTTTGGCATAATATCAAATTTTCTATTACCAACTAGTGTGTGAACAATACTATTAATTCTAGATGAATTTCCTAATGATCCATACTCGTTGTTACCAGCTGCATAAATACTACCAGTATTATCTATTAAATATGTGTTATTATATCCAGCTCCAATACAGAAAATATTATTATTATGTTCAGCTGGCTCTAAAGGTATAATCTGATTTTCCAAACTATTTACACCTAACTGACCATATGAATTATTTCCCCAAACATATACTTTTTCTTCAAGTGTTTGTAACATATTAGTATTTTGTATTGCTGAAATGTCAATAATATTATTCGTACTTTGCACTAATGAAGTATTTCCATTTGAATATTTGTATAAATTTCCTTGTTTATCTAATATTAATAAATAATCTTTACAAACTTCTACTTGATATACATTGCTTACCTGTGTTAAATATCCATTTAATTGTTCACCATATCCATATATTTTACCATCTGCTGTTACTAAAATTGATTGATTTTCTCCTGCCTCAATGTCTATAACTCTTTCATTTATGCTTCCTATTATTACAGGTAAATTTGTATTTTTATTTATATTTAAATCTCCTAATTGTCCATTAGAATTTTTACCCCAACCATACACAATACCATATCTATCTATAGCTATAACATGACGGTCTCCTGCTGCCACTTTTTTAATATTTTTTAATTCTAAAACTTGAACCAATTTATTTCTTGATAAAGTATTTCCTTGACCTAATTGTCCAAAAGAATTATCTCCAGAAACCCATACAGTGTTATCATTTCTAAGTGCAGTTATAAAGTTTTTTCCTGCTGATATATTTCTATATGTTAATAATACATTAGTTCTGTTAGGAATATCTGATGTAATATTTGTTCCATCTCCAAGCTGTCCATTTGAATTATATCCATATGACCAAATAGTTCCATCAGCTTTTAGTACAGCTGCAAAATTTTCACCTGAGGCCACTTGTGGTGCAACATTATAATTTTCATCTATTACATTTACTTTAATAATATATACTTTATTATCTTGTGTATTATTTATTCTAACCCATGTTTTCCCTATTTTTTCTCCATGAATCATTTTTGCTGGTGTAATAGTTGCAACCATTGTGTTTAACGAATTGTATTCTAATATAGTTTCTACTTCAGCTTCTACATTTATTAAATTAAATTCATGTATAAATTGATTTTTTATATCTTTTGTTTCATTTATTTTTATTGTTATTTCATTATTTTCAAACCCTGATTCACTATTTCCAACCCTTTTTGGTATTATACCTTTTGTTTTGCTTATTAATGATTCATCACCTTGATTATAATCTCCTGTTGCCCAAACTGTTCCATCTTTTTTTACAAAATTTGTATATCCACATCCACCTGAAATATTTATAACATTGTTTATTGAAGTTAATTTTACAAATGTTGTTTTATCAGTTTTTGTTCCATCACCTAATTGTCCTAAATTATTTAAACCTGAAACATATACATTATTTGCAGAATCAATTAATAATGAATACCCTTTTCCTGCAGTTACATATCTAATATTTTGTATTCCTGTTATCTCTAATGGCATATTACTTTGTGTTTGAGATTGGCCATTACCAAGGTTTCCATAGATATTAGATCCCCAGGTAAATAATTTACCATCTTTATTTAATGCTAAAGAATGTGAATCACCTGTTCCAATTTCTACCACATTGCTTAACAAATTAATTTTTCTAAATGTGTTTATTTTTCTTGTTTCTTGTTCTCCAAATCCTAATTCTCCATATAAATTAGAACCAGTTGCAAATACTTCTCCTGTAGATTTTAATGCTATTGTATGATTTTTTCCTGGTTTAATATCTATTACATCTGATAGAAATTTTGATTTAGTTACTGTTATTTTATTTGTATAACTTCCAATTCCACATTCTCCATTTGCGTTTAATCCCCATGAATAAGCATTTTTGTCTTGTGTTATAACAAAACTGTTACTATTTCCTGCTGCTATTTTTGTTGCATTTGCAATACTTTCTATTTTCTTTGGTGAAGTTACAAATATATCTGTAGAATTTCCTAATTGAAAATAATTATTTCTTCCCCATACATAAACATTTCCTGCAGAATCTAATGCCATACTATGTTCTTCTCCACAAGCAATATCCACAATTTTTACACCTGTTCCAAATTCCACTTTTATTGGATTATCAGTTGTTTCTTGTGTTCCTATTCCTAATTGGCCATATGTATTTTGACCATATGCCCAAACTGTTCCATCAACTTTTAGTGATAATGTATGTTTTCCACCTGTAACTACTTTTGGCTCAATATTAATTAATGTTCCTTCAGGTTTTGAACCTGTTTCTAATATTCTAACTTGTATTACACCTATTTTTTCTGTTCCAACTTCTTTTGCAATTACAGTTGTTCTTCCTTCTTTTAAACCTATAATCTCTCCAGTTATTGGATTTGCTAATATTCTTCCAGAATCTTTTGACTCATATTCTATGTTTGCAACTTTTTCTTCATATAAATTAAAATAATTTATTGTTCCATTAATATCAAATGTTTCTCCAACCTCTAAAAGAATATTGTTCTTATTTGTTTCAATAATATTTTTTCCAACTAATTGTGGTATTGCATAATTATCATTTGAACCATTTCCTAATTCTCCATTTTCTCCATTACCAAATGTATAAACATTTCCTGGATTTGTAATTACACTTGAGTGTCCAATTCCTGCTCTTACAGCAATTACATCATTTATATTAGGTTGAACAATTGCAAATGCATTTTCTTGAATTCCTTCATGTCCTAACTGTAAATTTCCATTTATTCCCCATGTGTAAATATTTCCATCTGCTGCTAATGCCATAGAATAATTTTCACCTGCTGAAATATCTACTATGTTTTCTAATAATGTCCACATTCCTGTTTTTACAGCTGTTGAAATATTTTCTGTTTTTCCAACTAAACTACCATCACCAAGTTGTCCATAAACATTTATTCCATAACTATAAACTTTTCCAGACTCACTTAATAATAGCAAATGATCTGTTCCTTCTGATATTTGCACAATTTTTTCATTTTCTATTTCTACTATTTCTGGGTTAGGATTTTGTCTTAAACATAATTGTATTTCTGTATTATTTTTTATTGTTCTTACTTTTCCATCATCTGCTAAATAATATGTTTTTCCTAAATCTATAACATTTGCATTTATAGAAATTATTGCTGGAATTTTTGTGTAACCCTCTCCCCAAGCATAAATTTTACCTGTTGAATTTATTGCAAAAGATGTATTTCCTATAGATTTTACTTTTACAATATCAGTAAGCCCAGTTATTTCTGATGGCACTTTTTTATTAGTAGTATTACCCAATCCTAATTGCCCATTAGAATTTAATCCCCAAGAATAAACTTTTCCAGATTTTCCTAATGCTAAAGTATGATTTTTTCCTACAGATATAGTTTTTATAATTTCAGGCATTATAATCTTATTTGGAACATTTAAATTAGTTGTATTTCCATCTCCTAATTGTCCTATTGTATTTTTTCCAAAACTCCAAACTGTTCCATCTTCTTTTAATGCAATAGTGAATCCATCACCATTTTCAACATTTGCAGAAGTCTCAGCAGTATAGCTTCCAACAATATCAACATATAGATTTTTACTATATTGGCTAGTTTGGTCTGAAACTGCTAAAACTGCTCTTCCAATTTTTATTCCTTCCACTAAATAATTTGGTACCATTTTTGTTTTATCAAGAATTCCAGAATTATCAACACCATCTTTTTTAGTAATACTAGCTAATCTTTCATTTGTGTTATTTACAATTAATCCATCACTTTCAACTATATCAGTTTTTAAATTGAAAGAATTAGAAATTATAATTAATATTTCTTTAGTATCACCTATTTTTACTTTTAGATTATCTGGAATTGTAATAACTTCAACATTACCTATTTTTGTATAACTTGTTCTTGAAATATTATCTTCAGTTCCAAGCTGTCCAAGAGTTCCCAAACCAACTGTATATACAAATCCATTTTCATCAACTAAAGCTGAACTATTTAAACCAGCTGAAACTTTTGATATTTTAGGTAATTCTAAAACAGTTCCTGTTTTATCTTGTACTTTAATTACTTGTGTCGCAACATTTACAGCACTTGCTGTAATTCCTAATTTCTTATTTACATTATCTCCCCAAACATATATTTTTCCATCTATTGTTGTTGCCATAGAACATTGTGCACCTGCGGAAATATCAATAACATTTTCTAAGTAATTTCCATTTGCATCTTTAACAAGAACTGGGATAGAAGAACTAATATTAGTTCCATTTCCAAGTTGACCTTTTGTATTTGTACCTACTGTATATAATTCTCCATTTGTTGTTAATGCCATAATATGATCTTTACCAGCTGATATTTTAGCAATATTTTCCAAATAATTAATTTGAGTATTTGGTGTAGAAATATCATATACTTTTCCACTATTTGATAACATTTTATTTCCAGAAATCTCTGAAATACTCTCATTTGTTAATATCTTTGATGGTGTAGAATATCCTTCTCCAAAAATAAAAACTTCACCATTAGAATTTAGAACAATAAAATTATTATTAAATATCGTTACTTTTTCAATATCTGTAATTCCCTCATATTTTGTTGCAAAAATCTGATTTTGAGAGCTTGAACCATATTTAACATAACCCCAAGTGTAAATGTTTCCTGCGGAATCTAAACAAATATTTGTATTTCCTATAGCATAAATATCTACTATATTTTCTAATGGAGTTTTATCTTGTTTTAAAACCTGCACTGGAATGTTTTTATTTACTAATGTTCCATCTCCTAATTGACCATTTGTGTTTTGACCAAAAGACCATACTGTACCATTCTGCTTTAATGTAATTGTATGATTACTACCTGTAAATACTTTTGATTCTGTTCCTGATGTAACATTAATATAAGAGTATGTTACCAAATTATTTGTTGTATCTGTTATTTTAAGCATAGTAATACCTTCACTTATTGGTACAATATTTCCATCTACAATTTCTGCAATTTCCTCATTTTCTATTTCATAAACAATATCTCCTAAAGTTAGGTTTTCTGTTTGAATAGTATTTAATTTGGTAATTAAAAGTTTATTATTCTCTAGTGTATAGTTATTTCCTAATTTTATATTAATGTTTTTATCTAAATATGATAAAACTGAACCCAATAGATTTACTGTAACAGAACCATCTCCACCATTTGATCCTGGTCTCACATATTTCATTCCAGCTTTATTAATTGTAGCTTTTCCACCTGTTGAATTAATATTTTCATATGAGCCTATATATTTAGCAAATATATTTACAGAACCAGCGCCAGAAGCACCACCTCCTGCATGTCTTAATTCAGCACTATATCTTTTACTATTATTATCTGAACCCTTTGAATTTATTTCTCCACTATTATATAAGACATCTGTATAAAATATTAGTAACCCACCAGTTCCAGATTGACCATAAGTTCCAGCATTAGCATAATTATTTACTGTTGAATATGCACCTGATCCTGCTCCATTACCAGAGCCTCCTGAAGCATATGTGGCATATCCACTACCTCTAACTCCACCATATCCTCCTGGACCTCCAGTACTTGAACCATTACTTCCAGAGTAAGTACCTGTTCCGCTTGTGTGATAGGTACCTCCACCGCCTGCTCCTCCTGAGTATGATGTTCCAGAACCTCCAGAACCTCCAGGTTTAGGATTTGTTCCAGCCGAACTACCAGAACCTCCGCCACCTGTTTGTCTATTAGTACCAGAAGATCCATTTGTACCATTCGAGTTAGATATACCTGTTCCTCCATTTGCTCCTTTTTCTGGAACAAATTCGTAAGAACTATTTATATTTTTCCATAAGTACACATTTTGTCCTTGCGCTGAAGCTCCTCTTGCTGTCATACTAATACTTCCGTTGTTATATGTATTACCTAATACACATATATACATACCTTTTTTTCTAACAGCTGATGTTAATGTAACACCTTTATCTATCGTTAAATTTTTGTGGTATTTAACTACAAGCATTGTTTGATCTGGTGTAGTATTTCCTAATCCAACATTTCTTGTTGTTTGTGTTCCTTCTAACGAGTATCTCACATCTTCATACTGATTAATAACTTCTAGGTTATATGTTTCTCCATTAACTACTATTTCATATATACCATCTGGCATATCTGTGTCTCTTATTCCTTGAACAATACTATCAAATTTTCTTGCTACTATTATTTCAACTTGTTTTGTACTTCCTGTTGGTGTATGTGTTATATTTATATATGAAGTTCCAAATCCAATTGCAGTAATAATATTTCCATCTTTACTTAATTTTGTTGAATCAGATAAAACAACATTAAAATTATTTTGATTTCCATCAATTAAATCTATTTTTAAATTAAACGTATTTTCTAGTCTCACATTAAGTGTTCTATTTTCTCCTACGTTCAAATACTCTCTTTCTATTGAAGAAAATAGAACGGTTTGTCCAAGCTTTGTGTACACCTTATACTGAGTTGTATTCCCAAGTCCTAATTCACCATATGTATTTAAACCAGCTGTCCAAACAAATCCTGTTGTATCTATTATTGAAGAATGAGTCGCACTACCTGCTGAAATTTTTTCTATACTTGGTATACCAGTTATTTTTGTTAGTACTGCAGTAGAAGAAACAGTGTTTAAACCTATTTGACCACTTGAATTTGTTCCACAAACAAAAACTTCTCCATTTTGTTTTAATAATATACTATGATTTAATCCAGCAGAAATATCATAATAATCAAACGCTACAGCTTGAGGAGTTGTTGTACTTGGATTTTTAGCTGATTCTCCACTTGAATTATCTCCCCATGAGTATACTGTTCCATCATCTTTAAGACCTAAATAATGATCTGAACCACATGATATTTTTGCTATTTTATCTAATCCAGCAATTTTTACTGTAATAGCTTTTATATTTATTACATTACCACCTTCAGTTAGTAATAGTTCTCCTGAAATATCAACTATTTTATCAGTTAGATTCAATCTAGTAGGAAGAATACTATAACCTTCGCCCCATGCATATACTTTACCATCAGAATCTAATGCTAATGAAATATTTTTGTATGCAGTAATTTTTTTTATATTTGATAAACCATTTATTTTTACCGGACTAGTTCTATTATTTTCATCTCCAATTCCTAATTGCCCATTTAAATTTCTTCCCCATGAGAAAACTTCACCATTTGCATTTAATGCAAGTGAATGATTGTATCCTGTTTCTATTTTCGTTATATTTTCTAAATTATTTACTTTTATAGGAACTAAGCTATTTGTTGTATCTCCAACTCCAAGCTCCCCATATAAATTTCTTCCATAACTCCAAACAGTTCCATCTTTTTTTAATGCAACTGTATAATTATTTCCTTCTTTAATATCTGGAATTATCCCAGATTTAACTACTATATATATATATGTTGTAATTTTTGTTGTTGCTTCAGTTATTTTGATTTTTGTTTTTCCTAAAGAAACCGCATTAATTTTTCCTGTTGAATCAATTGTTGCAATTGGAGTGTTTAAGCTTTCGAATGTTATATTATCTAATGTAATATTTCCAGTTGGAGTGATTTTTTGGTTATATATTTCTAAATCACTTTTATTTATTGTGTACTGGTCACCTATCTCCATTTCTATTTCTTTTATCTTAGATTTAAGCTCTGGACCCACTTCAGTTACTGTTGCTGAACCATTTCCACCGCTTCCACCTGCTATAAAATAAGTTATTCCTGTTGAATTATATGAAAAAACGCCCCTGCCCGCACTAGTAGTTTTATTTAATCCAATTTTATTTGCAAAAACATTAACTGAACCACCACCTGATGCTCCACCACCTGCATGCCTTGATTCAGCACTATATCTCGTACTTATATTATCAGATCCTTTTGCTGTTATTTCTCCATTATTATATAAAGTATTTGAAAAAACAACTAATAATCCACCTGTACCCCATAAACCTTTTGTTCCAGCATTTGCATAGCTATTTGCTTTTCCATAACTTCCCGCACCTGGTCCATTACCACTTCCACCTGATGCATACACTGTATAATCTCCACCTCTTGTAGCCCCATATCCTCCTGCACCTCCTGTACTTGAACCAGGAGAACCTCGATAAGTACCAGTTTGTTGAGCATGATATGTTCCTCCTCCTCCTGCACCTCCAGAATATGATGTTCCTGTTCCTCCTGAACCTCCCGGACTCGGATTTGTTCCAGCAGATCCACCCGAACCACCTCCGCCAGTTGCTCTTGCTGTCCCAGAATTTCCAATATTATATGATGTACTTACACCTATTCCTCCTGTTGCTCCAAGTGCTGGAACATATTCATATGTATCATTAGTATTTTTCCATAAAAATACATTTTCTCCTGCTTGTTCATAAGTTCCTCTAGCAGTCATTGTAATTATTCCATTATTAAATAAGTCTCCCATTACACAAACATACATACCTTTTTTATAACAGTAATTACTCACTGTTGTCGCTGTTACTGTAACTCCAGAATTAATAGTAAGATTTTTATGATATTTAACTACTAACATTTTTTTAGTTGTTGTACTATCTCCTAATGATTGATTTGCTGTATATGTTACATTATCATAAAAATTTATAAGTTCAATAGGGTAATCTATTGTTTGAGTTGTTGTTCCATATTTTCCCGTTACTCTTAAGACATAATTACCATTTGGTAGATTATTTTCCTTTATTCCTTGAACAATACTATCACATATTATAGTATTTGCTGGTAAGTCCTCTTTTATGTCTGATGTTTCTATTTTACTTATTATTTGAGTTCTTTTTGAAGTATTAAAATCCACTATTTTTATAGCTAAAAAAGTTGATGCAATAATTGCTAATATTATAATTAATTTTATTATCACTTTTTTATTTTTCATGTTGCTTTTTTTGCTAAAATTCATTTTAACACTTCCTTTCTCAAATATTTATTATATTAATACAATTTTAAGTTTAATATTTTTAAAAAACAATAGCTTAGTATTTTACCTGAATAAATTTTTATAATATTTCTTACGGAAATATGAATTTCATAATATGTCGAATAATGTTACATTATAATTATTTTTTGGTTACATATAATCGAAAAATTTAAATTTTAAACTAGGGATTAAATCTTTTTAAGATTTTTTAATACATTTTCAGTATGAATATTTTATAAAAATTTTAGTTGTTCAATTTAATACATTCTGTTTATTTTTATATTACAAATTAATATTTTGTGTTTATTTTTATATTACAGATTAATACATTGTGTTTATTTTTATATTACAGAAACAAATTATAAAAAATAGACAGTAGCAAATTTATTTTGTTACTGTCTATTTTAATTAATTATTAATAGCAAATATTTTATCAATATAAAAGTATTTTCTTATTTGTATATTAAACTTTTATTATAAAAATTTTTATGTGTTTATCTTAATCCTTTTTACTAATAAAAATCTTCATACTTTAATACCAACTTTTTTCTTTATTATATATTAAAATTTTTTAATAATAATATTTTTAATACTTTAATATTTAGTTTTTTTTAACTAAATTTTGTACAACTAAGTCCTGCAACAGGAAACTGTTTTTAAAATCAGGCGATGGCGACGTGGGGACCGCCGAAGGCTGTTAAGTGCGGGTAGCACTGCTACAGCGTCGGTGGGAGAGCCTGAGCAAGAGTTTAAAAATAATTTCCTGTTAAGGGACCAAATTTTTTCTATCAAAAAAATTTCTAATTTATGTTATTTTTATCCATTTAATGTCCTGCAACAGTTAATATTTCATAGGTTTTTTCCGTATTGCAACAGTGAATATTTCCGAGGTTTTTTCCGTCCTGCAACGGAGAAAAATTTTTAAAATTTTGCTCAGGCTCTCCCACCGACGCTGTAGCAGTGCTACCCGCACTTAACAGCCTTCGGCGGTCCCCACGTCGCCTTCGCCTGATTTTAAAAATTATTCCCCTGCGCGGACTGCTTATTCTTGTCCTGCGCGGACTGTTTATTCTAATTAATTTATTTTGTGTTATAGGTTTCTATGATTCATTTTTTCTTTTGTATATAATTATTGCGCCTGTTAATGTTAAAACACTTATACCAGCTATCCCTAATAGGGCAATTTCTTCATTTGTAAATTCTTTTTTATCTTTGCTTCCTAAAGTTGCAATTTGATTTTCTTCTGTATTTATTTCCTCATTGTTTTCTATATTATTGTCTAAGATATTTTCTGATTCATTATTTTCTGTTTCAGCAACTACTGTGGTATTATTTTCCATATTATTTACAAGATTCCATCCAGGTTGAATTGAACTTGTAGTAATATTTGCACCTGTAGTTTCAGGTTCTGTGAAACCAGTTAATATTTGTTGATTTACAAATACTGAATATGTAATTGTTTTTCCTCCATATGTTATTGTTAGAATTTGAATTCCTTCTTGATATGGATTAAATCCTGAAACCATAAATTCTGAAATGCTTATTGGTTGACCTCCTGGCATATTAGAACTAATTGCTCCACTTGCAGTATATATTGCAATTTTGCCATTTTGAATATCAAGTGTTTCACCATATTGATAATCTGTTTTAGGCATAGTAGTTATTACTAAATCTTTTTCCCAATCAATAACATTTACATTAAATGTATTTGTATATCCTAGATATGTTACAGTAATTGTTTGTATTCCAAGTTGTGTAGGTATAAACCCTGAAATCATTTCATTGGTTATTTCAAATGGCCCATTTGTTTCCCCACTTCCTAAATTAACTAATATTGTTCCACCAGATAAATCTAATTCCTCTCCATATAAATAATTTACTTTTGTTGGAGATTGTATTGAAATTCCAGCTGTAGGATTTCCTACTGTAATAGAAAATGTTTTAATAAATCCTAAGTATTCTACTGTAATTACTTTAGCACCTTCTGAAGATGTATCGAATCCTGTAATCATCTCTGGTGTAATATTAACAGTTGTTCCGTCAATACCACTATCCATAAATGTTGTAATTTTTGCCCCTGTCAAATCTATTTCTTCACCAATTTCATATGATGTTTTATTAGGAAGAGTAAGAATAATGTCTTTTACAAAATCACCCCAATAAATTGTTTTAGATTTTAATCCATAATTTTTCTTTACTATATCTCTATCCAATCTGTTAATTAATCCATCTTCATTTAAGTCATTAATAGATTTTTCTAATTGATCTTCTGGTGTTATAACAACTCCAATATTATCATTTATTTTAACAAAATCATCAATTTCAATTTCTTCTGTTTTAACTATATCTCCTGCAAATAAATTATATTGTTCTAATGTTACTAAGTCTCCAGATAAAATATCTATTCCAACTATTCTTAGTGTTAAATATCCTTTTTTAGTTATTACTACATCATATTCTCCACCTTCTGGTAATTCAATATTAATTGACCCATCATTATTACTTTCTATATTGAAGATCACTTCTCTGTATGTATTTTCAGGATTTTGTGGATCTTCAATATATCCTTCTGGCGCCTCTGGCCTATTGTCTGATGTTCTATATACTTCGATATTAGCTTTATGAATATTATTAATATTTTCAGTAATAATTTGGCCATCAATATTAGTTGTTTTATCAATAATTAATGTATATTGTTTTTGTGTTTCATCCTCAGCTGTTACTAATATGTTAAATGTATTACTAACATTTGTTAAATTTACAGTTGTATTTAGTGTTGATAAGTTTGAGTTTTCATTTAGTGTTATAGTTGCCAATTCACTTTCGGCTATTACATCTACAATTGCTTGTAGTGTTCCTCCTTTGAATGTTGTTTTATAGATTCCATTTATGTCTGGAGTAATAGTATTATTATTAACTTTTAACACAATATTTGTATTATTATTTCCTTTATATACAACTATATTATATGTTTTAACTGTTATTCCATCAGGTGCTCTTATAACAACCGGAATAATTTCACTTTCAGATGACTCAACCTCAATTGTTGTTTGAGATATACTTCTTTCAACAATATTATCACCAATTCTAATATCTGAATATGCTGCCACAGTCTTAACTTCAACATTAACAGCTGTTATAAAACTTTTCACCATAACAGTATATGTATAATCACTTCCATCGTCTAAGTTAACTTCTACCCCATCAACCTTAATATACACTAGCTCTGTGTTTTCTGATTCTCTTACCAATTCTATTATATATGGTTTTTCAGAACCATCTTCAGATTTAACAATTACATTTAAACTTATACCGTCTTCTTCTAGTGGCATACTTACCATTGTAAGTAAACTTGCATTATATTCAATTCCTTCATATATTATTACTGAACTATCATTTTCTGCCATTATAAACATTTCAAATTCCGAAATATCTCTACTTACAACATTTGTATAAGTACTTTTTGCCTGTTCATATCTTGCTTCCCTATCATTAACCTTAACCATAGTTAAGTTATTAGAGGTTGATATTTTATCAATATAAAGATTAATAACTACTGAAGTTCCAGCCTGAGATCTTATACTTATTGGAATAATAGTTACTCTTTCAGAAGATAAAGTAATATTAGACTGAGCAATGTTTATATATTCATTATTTAATGCAATTCTTACATAAGCAAATTCATTATTAGTTACTGCTTTAACAGTATATTGTGGTTCATTATCCAAAACATGTACAGTATATTCATTATTTTCATCTTTTTCAACTAAAGTTCCATTAACATATAACTCTTTTAAAGAAGTATCTTCTGACATTTTTTCAATTATTATATCGCTTTCCTCAAAATCACCATTTTCTGCTGTCACTTTTACTTTATAGTAATTTACTTGATTACTTGTATTTAGTTCATAAATTAAATTATTTGTTTGTTGATATAATAAAGTATTATCAATATCAAATAACTCTATTTTAGAGTATTGGCTTTCAGCTTGAATTTCCAAACTTACTGAGTTTCTTGTTTCATATATATATTTTTTATATACTCCTTCAACCTTTATAACTTCTTCATCTTGCATTTTTAAATATAAAATATTTTTGTTCTCAGAGATTTTTTCTATATTAATATTTTTAATATTTTCAATTCCTGATTGGCTTATAACTTTTATTGGTATTTGGAAAACTTTTTCAGTATTAGAAATATCTACCTGTTTTTCAACAATTTTTACATTTTGCAATTCCTGTATTTGAGCTATTGCATAATTTTCTTCTGCAACAACTTTTACATCAACCGATGTGCTCAAATCTGAAATAGTTATACCATAATCTCCATTTTCATCTGTTTCTAATAATGTTTCATTTACATATACCTCTAAAATATTATTATTATTTGATTCTCTATTTAATATTAATTCATAATTCTTTATTGTACCATCTTCAGCTGTTACACTATACGGAATTGAAAAAGATTGTACACCTAGATCTGTAATATCATATACAAAATCTAATATGCTACTATTTTCTAATGCCCCTTGTTTTACAGTTGAGTATTCAACCTGAGCTTGAATTGAAATATTTACTTGTGTTGCATCTACTTTAACAAATGCTTGTTGAATATCAGTAATGTCTGTATATTCATTAGCTTCTACAATTATTTTTCCAACATTTGTATTATGAGAAATAACATTAATTTTTAATTCATATTCAAAAACAGATTCATTTTCCGCAACTATTGTTATTGGCACAATTAAAATTCTATTAGTTCCTTTACTAATTTGTACAGAATTTTCGCTTAATACCCCTTGTCCTATATTGTTTATTATAACTTTTGCATTAGAATCTAATGCTTTTACTCTTACACTAAAATTTGCTAATTCATCTGTTAATGTAGTTTCATAATTATTAAATTCGTTTTTATTAATTGTTATTCCATCAACCTCTACAAACTCAATACCAGTATTTTCAGATAGTTTAATTAATTCTAGATATCTTGTTTCTTCTACTAAATCTGCTGATTTAATTTTTATAGGTATTATTGTTGTTCCAGTTAAATTTAGTAATTTAACTAATTGAACATTTTGAACTCCAGTAGTTGTTTCATCTAATGTAACAATAGTAAGAGGTGAATTTGCTTTTACATTAATTGTACTTTGAGTTAGCTTTTCTTTTATAATAACTCTATATGTTTTTGTTGTAGAATTATAATTTGTTACCGATTTCTCAATTAATGTATCAACTTCTTCTCCTTCTACTAATGTAGTTTCTATATCTGTTACAGTAATTTCATCTAAATCTCTATTACTACTAATTGTTGCTATTTCAAGTTCATATAACTTTTCTTCACCATTTTCTGATTTTACAGTAATATTGAATATTCTTGTTTGCCCATCTGATATACTAACATTTTCTGTAAGTATTTGAGTCAAACTATAATTTCCTGTATCTATTTTAACTCTTGCATTTTCTTCTAAAGCTTTTATCTCTACTGGGTAAGCAGACTTTCCAGATACTGTTGTTGTATATTTAGTATCACTTACTTTTGTTGTTCCTAGTCCATCTACTTTTACATAAGATATTCCTGTTTCCTGAGATTTTTTTCGTAAAGTCAAAATAGATTCTTCGATTTCTGATCCTAAATGAGATTGTATTCTTAAAATATAATCTTTTGTTTGCTCAGTTTGTGTAAACTCTGCAGTTGCTTGACCTACTGCTTGTGAAATAACTGTAGTTCCATCAGGTTGTAGTATATATACAGTTTGTAAAGGATTTTCAGACTTAACTGATATACTTACAACTCCTGAAGCGTTTACTGGTTTGTTATATTTGTTTAATTCTATATCATATTCAACAATTTCTCCATTTACTGCAACTTCAGAAATATTTAAATTTGATACTTTAAATATTGTTATTACATATGTATTTTCTGTTATTCCATCCTCTGCTAAAATTTGTAAATTTATTGTTATTCCTTCATCAGTATATGCTGATAAATCAATTGTTTTATCCATAAAATTTGTAAAATATTCTATATCACTTTCTAATTTTTGTGTTGCAAAAATATTATTTGTAACAGTTTGAATAGGTAATTGTGATAAATCTTCATCAACAAATAACGAAATATTATTATCAAATCTTTCTTGATTTATTATTTCAACAGAATTAATTTCTTTTAATGTAGCATCATTTGAAATTTTTTGTATATTTAAATCATAGATTTTTTCAGTTCCATCTTCAGCTATTATAGTAATTTTTATATTATTAAATTCATTTTCAAGATTTATTAAATCTGTTAAAGTTTCTGAATTTGCATTATTTCCTGCTATTTTAACATTAGAAAGACTTGATTCAGCAGTTGCTTGAACATATATAAAATCTATCCTATCAGATTTATAATAATATGTTTCATCTTCTTTTAAAATTGCATTTTGCATATTTTCTGGATCAATACCAATTTTTACTGAAGCTAAATTCGTATTTCCTTCTAGTTGTTCTACTTCAAGTGTTTTAATCTGTGCAGTTCCATCTTCTGCAATAACTTCTATTTCATATGTAGAAATTTGATTTGTTATTGGTGTAAGTATTTCTTTAGTATTTCTATTATCACTAAAGCCTGCAACTGATACCTTTGCATTTATATCTTCAGCACTAGCCTTAATTGTGATTTCAGAAACATTATGAGCAATTTCAGTTTTATAATTGCCACTTATATCTGGTTCAATTATTTTATTATTAACTTCTATTATATCAATTTTCGCATTATCTGATTTCGGTTTTATTACAATTTGGTACTCTGTGGTTGTTAATCCATTTTCTGATGTTACTAGTGCACTAACAACTGTGTCCTCTATTCCTTTTGGAATAACAATTGATGACACACCTAATTTTGGTTCTTCTGAACCTAATTTGATAGTTGCTAAAGGGTTTTCTAATTCAACATCTATAGTATATACAGATGCTTCTGATCTTATTTGATAAGTATTTTCTCCTTCCAAATATTCAGCTTCTATTCCATTTACAATTACCTTTGAAATATTTGTATTATCTGATAATCCATTTATTATTAATTCATATGTAGTGGTTGTTCCATCTTCTGCTTTAACATATATTTGTGCTGTTGTTGTTCTTGAGTCAATAGCAATTTCTTGAGTATTAGATTGAGTCATGTATATACCTGAATTTATTTTAACACTTGCGTTTTCATCTTCAGAAATTACTTCTAAATTAACTTTTTCTAATGGTTGAGTTAAATTAACAATATATAAAAGTTCTCCTTCTTTTTCTATCTCGACCCCATCAACACTTAATTTAAATATTCCTGTATTAGAAGACATTTTATTAATTGTCAATGTATATTCTTCTGTATACTCTTCATTTTCAGATTCCACAGTAAATGTAACTATTGTTATATCATTTCCTAAAACAACATTTTTTATTGTTTCATTTAATTCAAATTCTCCATCATTAATTTTAACTTTACTTTTTGAATATCCTGTAATAGCAGTTATATCAAAATCTGTATAAGAATCCAAAATGTTTATTTCATAATTTTTAATATTTTCATCGATTTCAATAGTATTTTCATAGTTAGTACCTGATATTTTAATATTTTTTAATGAAGCATCTTCTTCTTCTCTTTTTATTATTAATGTATAATCTGTTTCTTGCATAGTTTGTTCAATTACTTTTATAATATATTCATTTTTAGATTCAGTTATTTCTATTGTTCTTTCACTCTCTGCTAATTGCATTTCCTTCATGTCTATTTGAATAAAACTAGTTTTATCTGTTGCAATTGCTCTAACTATCGCAGTTGTTTCTGAAGATGGCAAATAAATTTCATACACATTTCCTGTTGGAACAATTACTTTTCCATTTACAACTACTAAATCTAGCTTAGTAGAATCTTTTTTATAAATTTCTAAAGTATATTCTTTTATCTCTTCTTCAGAAATTTTAACATTTATTTTTACAATTGTTAGATTACTATTAATTAAAATACTTTCAGTTATTTCTGTACTTATATAACTACCATCATTTATATTAATTTCAACTAAATTAGATATTGTTTTTGCATATACCTCAACTTGTGTTTTGGCTGGATCAATAGCTATTGCATATTTAGCCTCACTTATTCTTATAGCCTGTGTTCCATCTATAGTTAAATTTTCTAATTCACCTAATTCAGATCTCTTATATATTACCAATGTATATTCTTGTTCTTTTCCGCTCTCAGATTTTATACTTATTAAAACTGTTTTGCTTAGTTCTGAACCAAAAGAAATATTTTTAGTTTGTTCATGTATTTCATATGCGAGACCATCTATGCTTACAGACGAAAAACCATCTTTTGCAATAACATTTGTAACACATAATTCAGATTCCTCCTCTATAACTGCCTCATATCTAGTTAAAGAAATTGGTTTTGCTTTTACTCCATTTACCTGAACTTGATCTATTCCTGTATCTTCAGATAATTTTTCTATATTAACTATAAAATCCATTATAGTTCCATTTTGAGTTTTTACATATACTGGTATCTGGTTTGTTTTAGTTGGTATATTTACTATTGTATTTAACAATCCAAAATTTGTTCCACTAAAATTTTCTCTATCTAAGCTTATTTCATCAGTTATATCTTTTGTTTTAACAACTAATGACGCTGTATTTTCTTTTGTTACTATTTTAGCCAAATATTCATTTTCTCCAGAAACTAAAGCCAAAGTATCATTAACCTTTATTTCATCTATTCTTTGTTGTTCTAATGAAACAACATACCTCTGTGCTGTTTTTTGAATACCAGTTACAATATCAGTTATTGTAATTGTACTTTCTCCAATTGAATTTGCAGTTAAAACTCCATCTGCATAAGAAACAGAGTCTTCATTTGAACTTACAATATTATATCCTGAAAAATCTGTTATTTCCTGATTAAATACATTAAATTTATCTGATTCTAAACTCAAATCTTCCACATCATTTACACTCATTATTTTAAATGCTGGTACAATATAAAATTCTCTATTTCCCACAGTTGTATGCACACTACTATTAATTCTTGTAGAATTACCTAAAGAGCCATATTCATTATTACCTGCAGAATATAGATTTCCTGTGTTTTCTATAATATAAGTATTGTTATATCCACTACCTATTCCAAAAACATTTTCTGTACATTCTTGAGTTTGAGTAGGTAATTCTGTATTAATAGTTGTATTAATACCTAATTGTCCAAAAGAGTTTTCTCCCCAAGTATATACTTTTTCATCAAATGTCTGATACATATTACTGTTTTTTGTTACTGCTATATCAATCACATTATTTGAATTTACAACTTGTGTTAATATAGAATTTTCATATTTATATATATTCCCATCTGTTGTTAATATTAGAATAAACCCTTGACCAACTTGTACTTTATATGCATTTGTAAAATCTGTTAAACACCCATTTAAAACACTTCCAAATCCATAAATTTTTCCTTTTGCTGTTACAATTACAGATTGATTTATACCTGCTGCAATATCGATTATTCTTTCATTAATACTTCCCACTACTACTGGAGATTTAGTATTTTTGTTTATATTATTTGTACCTAATTGGCCTTCAGAATTTCTTCCCCATCCATGTATAATTCCATTACTATCAACAGCAATTACATGTCTATCTCCTGCTGTTATTCTTGTAATATCTTTAACATTTAGTACTTGTATTAATTTATTTTTAGAAACTGTATCTCCTTGTCCTAATTGGCCTTCAGAGTTATCTCCAACAGCCCAAACACTATTATCACTTCTTAATGCTATAAAGAATTTATTTCCTGCTGAAACATCTCTATATGTGGATAATACATTTGTTTTTATAGGCATGTCTTTCGAAATATAAGTACCATCTGATATTTGTCCATTAGAATTATATCCATATGTCCATATTGTTCCATCAGATTTTAAAACTGCTGCATAATTTTCTCCTGAAACCACCTTAGGTTCTATATCATAATTAGAAGTAACAACATTAACTGTTATTGTTTCTATATTATTTGTTAGTATATTTCTTGCTTTAACCCATGTTTTTCCAACTTCAACACCAGTAATCAAATTTCCAGAATTTATTGTAACAATTTGGTTATTAATTGAATTATATTCTAACAAAGTATCAACATCTTCTTCGAGTTTGATAAGATTAAATTCATATAAATAATTATTTTTAATATTTTTTTGTTCATTAACTTTTATTGTAATTTCATTATTTTCAAACCCAGGTTCATCATTTCCAACTCTTTTTGGAATTATTCCTTTTGTTTTACTAATAAGAGTTTCATCCCCTTGATTATAATCTCCTGATGCCCAGACTGTTCCATCATTTTTAGTGAACACTGTATAACCTATTCCAGAGTCTGCACTAATTAATTGACTAATAGTACTCAATTTTGTAAATGTTGCTAGATCTGTTTTTGTATTGTTACCTAATTGTCCAAAATTGTTAAGTCCAGAAACTAATACGTCATTATTTGAGTCTATTAATAATGAATATCCTTTTCCAGCAGATGCGAATCTAATATTATTAAGACCTGATACCACAACTGGAGAATAATTTTTTGTTTGTAATATACCAGTTCCTGTCCCACCATATGTATTAGAACCCCATACAAAAACACTTCCATCATCTTTTACAGATATACAATGTGACTCTCCTGAAGCTATTTCTACTATATTATTAAGTGATTGAACTTTTGTAAATAAATTTGTTTTTCCAATTTCTGTATTTCCATTACCTAACTCTCCATATAAATTAGATCCAGTAACAAACACTTCGCCTGTAGATTTTAGAGCTATTGTATGATTTCTACCTGGTTTAATATCTATTATATCTGTTAAATATTTTGTTTTTGTAATAGTTATTTTATTTGTATAGCTACCAACACCACACTCACCATTTGCATTTAATCCCCATGCATAAACAAGATTATCTTGTGTGACCGCAAAACTATTACTATTTCCAGCATTTATTTTTTTAATATTAGATAAATTTGTTATTTTTGTCGGTTCAGTCTTAAAAGTATCTATTGAATTACCTAACTGATAATAATTATTTCTTCCCCATACATAAACATTTCCATTACTATCTAATGCCATACTATGTTCTTCACCACATGAAATGTCAACAATTTTAATTCCTGATTCAAAATTAATTTTTACAGGATTATCAATTGATTCTTGTGAACCAATTCCAAGCTGTCCATATGCATTTTGTCCGTATGCCCAAACTGTTCCATCTATTTTTAGTAGAAGAGTATGTTTCCCACTTGTAACTGATTTTGGCTCTATTTTACTATTTATATTTTCTGGAATAGTTCCTTGTTTTAATATTCTAACTTGAACAACACCAATTTTACTTGTTCCAACTTCTTTAGCAAGAACTGTTGTTTTACCTTCTGATATTGCCACTAATTCTCCTGTAGAACTGTTAACTGTTATTTTTGATGGATCTTTTGATTCATATACAATATTACTTTCTTTTTCTTTATATAAATTAAATGTACTAACTAAACCTTCAATATTTGTTATATCTTGTTCTTCAAGCACTAAATTATTAGTATTTGTTTCAATTATATTTTTTCCAACTAATTGTGGTGTTGCATAATTATCATTTGCGTAGTTTCCTAATTCTCCATTTTTACCATTTCCCCATGACCATATATCACCTTGTACATCAATTGCTGATGAATGATAATATCCTGCTTCAACTTTAATAATATCAGTTAAATCTTGTTGCATAATAGCATACCAGCTATCTTGCATTGTGTTATTTCCAAGCTGCATATTACCATTAATTCCCCAAGCATAAACTTTTCCAGTATTTGTAAGTGCCAAAGAGAATCTATTTCCAGCTGATACATCAATTATATTATCTAATATATTACCCTGTGAAATAGAAACCACTGTAGAAATGTAATTTGTTTTTCCTAATGTTCCACCATCACCTAATTGTCCATATACATTATCTCCATAACTGTATATTTTTCCTGATTCGCCTAATAATAAAACATGATTTGTCCCTTCAGAAATTTGCACAATTTTTTCATTTACTATTTCAAGTATTTCTGGATTAGGATTTTGTCTTAAACATAGTTTTATTTCGGAATTTCCAGACAATGTTCTTACTATACCATCATCTGATAAAAAATAATTTCTACTTATATCTACAACATTATAATTAATATCAATTTTTTGTGGTATTTTAGTATATCCTTCTCCCCATGCAAATACTTCACCTTTATTATTTATTGCAAAAGAAGAATTATGAATGGCTTTAATTTTTATAATATTAATTAATGAACTAATTTCTACTGGAACTTCTTTATCAATTGTTGTACCAATACCAAGCTGACCTATATTATTTCTTCCAAATGTATAAACTTTTCCATCTTCACTTAAGAAAATTGTATGTCCTAGTCCAACTGAATTTGTTTTAATACTTTTTGTAAATGTTATTTTAGTTGGTATGTTTTTTTCTTCTCTGCTATTTATTCCAAGCTGTCCATTATCATTTTTTCCATAACTCCATAATTCTCCATTTTCTTTTAATGAAACAGAAAATGAATCACCAGAATCTATATTAGCTGAAGAAATACCATCATCAGATCCAACAACATCTATAATAATATTTTTTCTAAACGAATTGACCTCACTAATTCCAACAATAGTATTTCTTCCAATATTTTTTCCTGTAATTTTATAATTAGGATTTAATTTACTATTATCTGCAATTCCTGTGTTATCAACACCTTGAATTTCTTCTATATCAGCTATATTACTATTGATATTTTTAATAGTTAGATTTGAACCAGCTATAGCATCTGTTTTCAAATTAAATGTGCTAGAAAGTATTATTACAACATCTTTTATTTCTCCAGCTTTAACTTTTATCTTATCTGGAAATGTTGCAATATCTATTTCTCCTATTTTGGTATAAATAGTTCTAGATATATTATCACCTGTTCCCAATTGTCCATCTAAACCGTACCCAACTGTGTATAAATTACCATTAATATCAGCAAAAACTGTATTGTTAGTTCCTGCAGAAATTTTTTCTATTTGTGTTATATCAAATTGATTTCCTTTTTTATCTTGAATTTTTAATATCTGTGTACCAAGATTTATGCTTGTTTGAGAAATTCCTATTTTCTGATTCGTATTATCTCCCCAAACATATACTTTTCCTGAATAGTCAATAGCCATTGAGCATTCATTACCAGCATAAATATCAACTATATTTTCTAAATAATTCCCATTACTATTTTTTACTAGAACTGGAATATCAGAACTAATATTAGTACCATTTCCTAATTCTCCTTTTAATCCTGTACCATATGCATAAACATTTCCATCACTTGTTACTACAATACTATGAGTTCTACCTACTGAAATTTTAGCAACATTTTCTAAATATGCATTCTGTGTATATGGTGTACTTATATTATATAATTTTCCACTTTCTGCTAATAACTGGTTTACAACAACCTCAACTATTTTTTCTTTAGTTGAAATTTTTGTTGGCATAGAATATCCTGAACCATAGTAAAAAACTTCTCCCAAATCATTTAATAATATAAATCTACTTCCATATACTGTAGCTTTTTTAATATTTGTAATTCCACTAATTTGAGTAGCATATTTTTGGTTATAAGCTGTTGTACCAATTGTAACTGCACCCCAAGTATATGCATTTCCTAAATTGTCTACTGCAATATTTGAATTTCCTCTTGTATAAATATCAACAATATTTTCTAAACTACTTTGGTCTTGTTTTAAAACCTGAACTGCTTGATTCTTATTTATTATTGTGCCATCACCCAATTGACCTAGATCATTTTTTCCAAATGACCAAACAGTACCATTTTCTTTTAAAGCAATTGTATGATAATCACCTACACTTATTTTTGAACTTACTCCATATGAAGTTTCAATATACAAATAAGTAACTAAATCATTTGTAGTATCCGTGATTTTCAATCTAGTTTTTCCAGTTTTTAATGGTTGTATTTTATTATCGACTATATTTGCAACTGTTGGATCTTCTATCTCATATAATATTTCTCCTAAAGTTAATTCTTCTGTTTGTATATTGTTTAATTTTATAATTTTAACTTTTGAATTATCTATTAAATATTGTTCTCCAATTTTTATATTTATAGATTTATCTGAGTATGATAATATAGAACCCAACAAATTAACTGTTACAGAACCATTTCCTCCATTTGAACCTGCTCTTGGATATGTAATTCTTGCTCCATTAATCTTTGCTTCTCCTCCAATTGCGTTAATTTCCTGATATGATTCAACAGTATTTGCAAATATATTAACACTTCCTCCTCCTGAAGCGCCACCACCTGAATGTCCAATTTCTGAATCATATTTAGAACTTAAATTATCTGTTCCTTTAGAAATAATATTGCCTTCATTAAATAAATTATCTGTATATAATATCAATAATCCACCAGTTCCATTTAATCCAAAGGTTCCAGCATTTGCATAAGCTTGTGAACCAGAATAGGCACCTGCACCAGGCCCGTTACCTGTTCCACCTGAAGCATATGTTTTACTGGTTGTACCTCTTACAGCTCCATATCCACCTGGGCCACCTGTACTTGAACCAGCACTTCCTGCATATGTTCCAGTAGTTAGAGCGTGGTATGTTCCACCACCACCTGAACCTCCAGAATACGATGTACCAGCTCCACCACTACCACCTGGTTTTGGTCTTGTACCTCTTGATGCTCCAGAACCACCTCCGGCAGTTTGTCTATTTGTTCCTGTTTTTCCAACATTACCAGAAGAACTTGAAACTCCAGCTCCTCCACCTGCTCCTAATTTAGGAACATACTCATATGAATTATCTATATTTTTCCACAAATAAACATTTTGACCTTCTGCTATTGCACCTCTAGCTGTCATGCTAATATTTCCCTTATTGTATGTATCTCCTAAAACACATATATACATACCTTTTTTTCTTGTAGTTGGTGTTAAAGTTACACCTTTATCTATAGTAAGATCTTTATGATATTTTACTACTAACATAGTTTCATCAGCTGTCGAATTTCCCAAGCTAATAGTTCTACTACTTTGTCCTTCTAATAATGAATATCTAACATCTTCATATTCATTATAAACTTCTATATTATAAACTTCATCTCCAATACTTACAGGATATGTACCATTTGCAAAATCTCTTTCTTTAATTCCCTGAACAATACTATCCATTTTAACTATTACACTAATTTCTATTTGTTTTGTTTGACCTGAAGGTATATGTGTTACTATAATATTGCTTTTCCCATAATCTATTGGTGTAATTGTTTTTCCATTTAATGATAATTTAGTAGGATCTGAAATTGATAAACTAAAATTATCTTGATTATCATCTAATATATCTATTTTTAAATTGAATGTATTTTCAAGTTTAAGGTCAATTAATCTACTTTCTCCAACATCAAGATTTTCTTTTTCTACACTTGAAGTTATTACTGTACTACCTAATTTTGTATAAACCTTATATTGTGTTGTATCACCTAAACCTAATTCTCCATATGTGCTTAATCCAGTTGTCCATATAAATCCTGTTGTGTCTATTAATCCACTATGTGTTGCACTTCCAGCTGTAATTTTTTCTATTTTTGGAATACTAGATATTTTAGTTAAAGTAGATGTAGATGATGTTGTGTTTAAACCTATTTGTCCACTTGAATTACTTCCACATACATACACATCACCATTTTCAGCTAACATTATAGAATGATTCAAACCTGCTGATATATCATACATTCCTAAGGCAACAGTTCCAACAGTTGTTGTACTTGTTGGTTTTGCAGTTTCACCACTTGAATTATCCCCCCAAGAAAAAACACTTCCATATGTTGTTAATGCTAAATAATGATCAGCACCACATGATATTTTAGCAACTTTATCTACACCTGATATTTCTGTTGACAAATTTGATAATGTTATTACTTTTCCATTTTCTTTTAATAATAAATCTCCAGAAAAATCCTTAATTTTTGATGTGATTACTAATCTAGTTGGCATATTAATGTATCCATTACCCCATACATAAACTCTTCCATCTGTATCTAATGCCATTGAAATATTTTTAAAAGCTTCAATTTTAATTATATTTGTTAAACCATTTATTTTTTTAGGAATATTACTATTTCCAGATTCTCCTGTTCCTAATTGACCATAAGTATTTGCACCCCAAGAAAAAACTTCTCCATTACTATTTAAGCAAAGTGAATGATTATATCCTGTTGCTATTTTATCTATATTACCTAAGTTTTCAATTTTTTTAGGCAAATTACTAACAAGATTTGTTCCATCTCCTAATTGCCCTAAATCATTTTTTCCATAACTCCAAACAGTACCATCTTTTTTAAGTGCCACAGTAAAATTATTTCCCGCTTTAATATCTGGTACACTTCCATCTTTTATTACTATATAGATGTATGTAACTACTTTACTTATTGGTTCTGTTACTTTTACTTTTGTTTTTCCAGTTTTTATTGCATTAATTTTTCCTGTTGCATCTATTGTAGCAACGCTTGTGTCTAAAATTTCATATTGTAAATTATCTAAAGTTACTATTCCTGTTGGAATTTCTTTTTGATTTGTAACCTCAAAATCACTTTTGTTCAAGGTATATTCTTGATTTATGTTTAAAACTAATTCTTTAATTTTACAATTAATATCCGGTGCGACTACTGTTGTGGTAACTGTTCCAGTACCTCCAGCACCACCTCTTGAATATGCATCTGATGCATTGTCTCCCGTAATTGTTCCCCCCGATACTGATCTTGTTCCTGTTTCTTTAACATAATTTGCGAATATATTTATGCTTCCTCCTCCCGAACTTCCTCCTCCTGATCTTCCTCCGCCTCCATTTGAACCATTTGAAGATATTGTACCTTTATTATATAAAGTATTTGTGTATACAACTAACAATCCACCTGTTCCAATACTACCATTATATCTACTGTCAGCAGAATATCCTGTCGAACCACTTGGTGTACTTACTCCAAGACCATAACCTGTTCCTGCTCCACCACCTGCATATCTCGCAGTATATGATGAACTTCCTCTCCATGCACTTCCCATTCCGTCCTGTGCCTCCATTAGGTGACCCATCTTCCGCTAAGCAGTATCCAGGATAATTCATATCAAGACCTCCTCCTCCTGAGCCCCCTGAGTATGCAGTTCCAGCTGAACCAGCACCTGATTTTCCCTCTGTGTATGAATATGAACCTCTCCACAATACAAGACCGCCTGCTCCGCCTCCTCCAGTTTGTCTATTAGAACCAGTTCCTCCATATGCACCGTTAATTTCAACACTTACAGAACTTTTTGATGTAGAATTATAATAACCATATGGGCCTCCTGCACCTCCAACAGCCGGAATGTATTCATAAGTATCATTTGAATTTTTCCATAAGTATACATTTTCTCCTGCTTGTCCATATGTACCTCTAGCGGTCATGCTTATTGTTCCGCTATTTAATAAATCTCCCATAACACAAACATACATGCCTTTTTTATAACAATAACTATTATTTGTCGTTGCAGTAACTGTCACACCAGAGTTAACAGTTAGATTTTTATGATATTTTACAACCAGCATTTTACGAGTTGTTGATGTATCTCCTAATGATTGATTTGATGTATAAATAACATTATCATAAAAATTTATAAGTTCTATAGGGTAATCCATTGTTTGAGTAGTAGTACCAACTTTTCCTGTAACTCTTAATGTGTAATTTCCATTAGGAAGATTATTATCTCTTATTCCTTGCACAATACTATCACACACAATAATCCCATCACTTGCATCTGAAGTAACAACATTATTCGTTTCTTTATTTACAATTTGAAACATATTCCTTAATAATCCTGAAAATGCAATTGTTAATGCGATAACCATTATCAAAATTATTAAGAATATTTTATTTTTTGAAATTATTTTTTCTGATACCCATTTGCCCATACAAATAACCCCTTTTTAATTTATTAAATATATTATATAAATTTTATTACTTATTAATAATATATACAATCCATTAAAACACTGATATGTATATGTTTACCGTTTTAATCTACGGAAACAACCATTATATTAAATTTAATAATTGTATTACTTTTTGACTATTATTGTATTACAAAAAAAGGTATTTTTTTGTCGAATCTTAAGGAAGCAACGTATTAATTTTTTTTATTACAATTTGAATTTTAAAAAATTCAAATTTTTTAGCATTGTTACAGCATCGGTGGGAGAGCCTGAGTAAAAATTTAAAAATTTTTCTTCGTTGCAGTACAAAAAAAATAAAAAAGACAGAATTTACATACAATATCCAAATTTTTGGAAACGATATATAAATATCTATCTTTTTTTATTCTAATATTTTGTAGTATTCAGGTTATTTTCTTCCTATGTCTTTTTCCATTTATTTTTTTCCTGTATTGTTCTCCATTTATTTTCTTACTGTGTGTTTTTTTAACCAGATTATTTTTTCTCTATATTTCTTCTTTTAAAACCAAATATTAAAATCGTTGAAATAAACAAACCTGTTCCTATCATTAAAATCAGTATAATTTTCTCTTTTGTATTTCCAGCATTTGCTTGTTCCCCTAATGTTATACTAGGTTTTTCATCCAAATCACCTTCATCATTATCTGGTTTAACCTCATCAGGAATTATAATTTCATCTGGTTCTATTATTTGTTCTATGTCTTGATTGTTTTCTATCACTCCAGCTTCTGTATCTCCCTCATTTGGAATAATAGAATTGTTTGTTTCATTATCATTTTCTAAAGGATCTTCTTCGATACCTTCTTCGATATTTTCTTTAACATTAATTACGAAATCAACTTTTTTCCCTCCATAACTTACTGTTATAGTTTGCTCACCCAAAATATTTTTATCATAACCTGATATCATAGAAGGTGAAACTTCAAGTATATAATCTCCTGTATCCTTTTTTATTTTTATTGTAAATCCAGTTAAATTTAGTTCTTCTCCATATTTAAAATTCAAACTATCAGGTCTTGAATATATCGATATGTCTGTTATTAAATTCACTAGATTAATATTGTATGTTGCTCGAAATCCGTTCCATGAAACAGTCAGTTCTTGAATTCCTTCTTTTAATGGATCAAATTCCGAAACCATTCCAGTAGTCATTTCGACTGGTTGAACAACTGGCATTGTAGAACTTATAACTCCACTTGCAGTATATATTGCTACTTTACCATTTTCTACATCTAATGATTCACCATATTCATAATTAGTTTTTGGCATTGTAACAATTCTTAATTCCTTATCCCAATCTTGAACATTTACATTAAATGTATTTATTTGTTCTAAATAAGAAACTGTTAAAGTCTGAACTCCTAAAATATTCGGATTATATCCAGTTACCATTTCATATGTTATATTTATTGGTCCTATAATTGCTCCACTTGCTTTATTAACACTTACTGTTGCATCTGTTAAATCTAAATATTCTCCATATAAATATTCAACTTTTGTAGGAGCTTGTATTGTAATACCTGTAATAGGATCACTTACTGTTATTGATATAACTTTTGTTATACCTTCATATGTTATTGTAAGCTCTTTTGCTCCTTCTACTGAGGTATCAAATCCTGTTATCATATTATCAGTAATTTCAGCTTGACTTCCCATTGCACCACTTGCCATAATCGGAATTATTTTAGAATTATCTAAATCCAAATTTTCATTTAAAATATATGTAGTTTTAAATTCTAATATTTGAATATCTTGTATATAATCTTCTACTGTTACAGTAAATTTAGTTGTCTTTGTAATTCCATTTTCCGTAATACTTACAGTTATTTCTTGTGTGCCTAAAGTTATTTCACTATATCCTGTAACCATACTGTTTTGAATATTAATTATTTCTGTAGTTTCATCTGAATTAGTCTTTTTAATTTTAGCTCCTGTTAAATCAATCTGTTCCCCATATTTATATATAGTTTTATCTGGATAAGAAAACATTACGATATTTTCAAGATTGTTTTCTACTGTTATATTTAATTGCTTTGTTATCCCCTCATATGTGATTGTAATAATTTGAATTCCTATTAAAGTTTTGTCATAACCTGATATCATATCTAATGTTAATGCAACAGCCTCCAAATTTAATCCACTAGCCATTATCGGTATGATTTCACCACCTAATAAATCCAATTCTTCATTATATTTATATATAATTTTATCTGGCTGATTTAAAATTATATCTGATACATAATCATATACAACTATATCATAATTTTGAGTAAATCCACCATATGTTACTGTTAGAGTTTGTGTTCCTAATGTATATGGATTATATCCACTTACCATTCCAGAAGTTAAGTCTATTAAAGTATCTCCACTTCCTCTTTGCACTGTTAATTTTCCTCCAGTTACATCTAAATCCTCTACATACTTATAATTTGTTTTTGGTAAACTTGTAATTGTAAATCCAATTATTAAATCTGCTACATTTATGTTATATGCTGTTGTTTGTGTTATTCCATTTTCTGTGTAAGTTACAGTTAATGGGATATTATTTCCTTCTACTGAACTATCAAAACCTGTTACCATACCACTTGTTAATGTTTCAACTGATGTTCCAACTGCTCTTGTAATTGTTATTTGTCCACCTGTTACATCTAATAAGTCATTTACATTATAATCTGTTTTTGGAGAACTTGTTACTGCTATACTTTTTACATCATTTATTATTGTAATATGGTAGTTTTGTGTTGTTCCACCATATGTAATTTTTAATGTTTTATCTAACTTATTAGTTTCATCATATGAACCTGGATTCATTACAACTAGGCTATCATCTGTTTCAGTCATCATTCCAGCAGTCATAGTAACATTATTAACAGCTCCTGAAGCCATTGTTTCAACAATTGTTCCACCTGTTAAATCTAAAGATTCTCCATGATTATATACAGATTTTGTTGGTTCAGTTATAGCAATATTTGCTACATAATCTTCTACAGTTACATCAAAAGTATCTGTAAAATCTGCACTTAAATCATCTATTGTATTTGTTGTTGTATATTTTACTGTTAATGTCTGTGTTCCTAAAGTATTTGGATTGTATCCACTTACCATTCCTGATGTTACTGTTACAGATGTACCAACTGCTCCTGAAGCATAGTTTTCTACTAAACTAGAACCAGTTAAATCTAAAGCTTCTCCATATTGATATGTAACTTTTATTGGATTTGTTACTGTTATTCCATTAACAAAATCTAAAACTGTTACATCATAGTTTTGAGTAAACCCACCATAAGTTACTGTTAAGGTTTGAGTTCCTAATGTATTTGGATTATATCCACTTACCATTCCAGAAGTTAAATCTATCTCAGTATCTCCACTTCCTTTTTGTATAGTTAATTTTCCTCCAGTTACATTTAAATCCTCTCCATATTTATAATTTGTTTTTGGTAAACTTGTAATTGTAAATCCAATTATTAAATCTGCTACATTTATGTTATATGTTGTGTTTTTCGTTATTCCATTTTCTGTATAAGTAACAGTTAATGGGATATTATTTCCTTCTACTGAGCTATCAAAACCAGTTACCATTTCACTTGTTAATACTTCTACCGATGTTCCAACTGCTCTTGTAATTGTTATTTGTCCACCTGTTACATCTAATAAATCATTTACATTATAATCTGTTTTTGGCGAGCTTGTTACTGCTATACTTTTCACATCATTTATGATTGTGATTGGATAGTTTTGTGTTGTTCCACCATATGTAATTTTTAATGTTTTATCTAATTTATTAGTTCCATCATATGAACCTGGGTTCATTACAACTGGACTATCATCAGATTCTGTTATCATTCCAGCTGTCATTATAATATTATTAACAGCTCCTGAAGCCATTGTTTCCACAATTGTTCCACCTGTTAGATCTAATGTTTCTCCATGATTATATACAGATTTTGTTGGTGCAGTTATAGCAATATTTGCTACATAATCTTCTACAGTTACATCAAAAGTATCTGTAAAATCTGCACTTAAATCATCTATTGTATTTGTTGTTGTATATTTTACTGTTAATGTCTGTGTTCCTAAAGTATTTGGATTATATCCACTTACCATTCCACTTGTTATTACTATTGGATTTCCTAAAGCTCCTGAAGCCATTTCTTCAATTCCTGAAGCTCCTGTTAAATCTAAAGATTCTCCATATTGATATACAACTTTTGTAGGTGGTGTTACATTAATTCCCACTACGTAATCCCCTACAGATACATTATAATTTTCAGTAAAATCTGTACTTAAATCATCTATTGTATTTGTTGTTGTATATGTTACTGTTACTGTTTGATTTCCTATAATTGTTTTATTATATCCTGTAACCATTCCACTTGTTATAGCAATTGAACTACCCACATCTCCTGATGCCATAACTGTTGTTACTAATCCATCTGTTAAATCTAAATCTTCATTATATTTATACTCTATTTTTGTTGGATAAGATAATATTATTCCTGTTACAAAATCCAATACTGTTACTTCATAGTTTTTAGTAAATCCAAGATATGTTACTGTTAATGTTTGCTCTCCTAATGTATTTGGATTATACCCACTTACCATTTCAGCAGTTATGTTTATTTGAGCATCTCCACTTCCTCTTTGTACAGTTAATGTTCCTCCTGTCACATCTAAGGCTTCTCCATATTTATAATTTGTTTTTGGCAAATTAGTAATAGTAAAACCAATAATGTCATCTGTTATGTTTATATTATATGTTGTGTTTTTCGTTATTCCATTTTCTGTATAATTTATAGTTAGTGGCATATTTGTTCCTTCTGCTGAGCTGTCAAAACCTGTTACCATACCAACTGTTAATGTTTCTAATGATGTTCCTACTGCTCTTGTTATTAATATTTCTCCGCCTGTTACATCTAATATATCATTTACATTATATTCTGTTTTTGGAGTGCTTGTTAATGATATACTTTTTACATCATTTATTATTGTGATTGGATAGTTTTGGTTTGTTCCACCATATGTAATTTTTAATGTTTTGTCTAATTTATTAGTTCCATCATATGAACCTGGACTCATTACAACTGGGCTATCATCAGATTCTGTTATCATTTCAGCTGTCAATATAATACTATTAACAGCTCCTGAAGCCATTGTTTCTACAATTGTTCCATCTGTTAAATCTATAGTTTCTCCATGAATGTAAATTAATTTTGATGGAGCAGCTATATCAGTATTTACCACATAGTCTTCAAGACTTATATTAAATGTATCTGTAAATTCTTTTATTGTATCATCTATTGTATTTGCAGTTGAATGTTTTACTGTTATTATTTGTGCTCCAATTGTGTTTGAATCAAATCCACTCACCATCCCAGAATCTAAAATAATTTCTTCTCCAACAGCTCCTGAGGCAAAATTTTCTACCAAGCTGCTTCCTGCTAAATCCAAATTATTTCCATATAGATATTGAGTTTTTGTAGGTGGGGCTACTGTTATTCCTGTTACAAAATCTGAAACTGTTACTTCATATGTCTGTGTAAAATCACTTACGGAAACAGTTAGAGTCTGTGGACCTAGTATATTTGGATTATAACCACTTACCATTTGTGGAATTATATCCACTATAACATCTCCAGCGCCCTTTGTTACAGTTAATTTTCCACCACTCAAATCCAATGGCTCTCCGTATTTGTAACTTATTTTAGGCATAGTACTAATTTCAAAACCAGTTGTGGTATCTACAACTTCTACCGGAACCTGTTTTGTTGTTCCAGATGGAATATGCGTAATTACTAAATTACTTATTCCTTCTGATAATGCTGAAACTTTTTTTCCATCTACATATAATTTTGTAGGCTCCATAGCAGTTACACTAAAATTTTCTTGATTATCATCTAAAAGATCATTTTTTAAATTTATTAAATTTTCAATATTAATCTCTATTTCTCTGGTTTCGCCTAATTCTAAAGTTTGGTTTTCTATATCTGAATTGATTTTTTTACCAGAAATTTTAGTATAATTCTTATAAGTTACTGTATTACCTTGCCCAAGCTCGCCGAATTGATTTCTTCCTGTAGACCATAAATATCCAGATGAATCCATTATAACACTAAAATATGAATATCCTCCTGAAATATTTTCTATATTACTGATACCTGCTATCTCCGTCACAACAGCTGTATCGGATACGCTACCTAATCCAATTGCTCCATATGTACCATTATTCAATCCAAAAACAAATACTTTTCCGCTTTCTGATAGTATTATTGTGTTTTGATAACCTGCACTTATATCGTAAATATTATTGGTTATAAATCTCCTGTCATTTGTACCTGTTGGATATGATATTTGTCCATAACTGTTTCTTCCTTCAGCAATCACTTCTCCCGCCGATGTCAAAAAAAGATAATGTTCATCTCCGTTCTAGATTACCACATGATATTTTTGCAATATTTTTATAGTTACTATTCTCAGTACCAGCTAAATTAGTGACTTTTCCATTCTCTTTAAGCAAATAATTCCCTGAAATATCTATAATCTTTAAAGCAATCGAAATTTTATTTGGTGTTTTTAAATATCCATTGCCCCATATATATACTTCACCATTCGAATTTAAGGCCATTGATCGATCTTTATAAGCATCTATTTTTATTATATTATTTAATCCTTCTACTTTTATTGGAGTATAAGAACTTATCGTATTTCCATTCCCTAATTGTCCATAATTATTATATCCCCAAGAATATACCTCCCCGTTATTCTTTAAAAAAAGTGTATGATTTTTACCAGTTGAAATTTTAGAAACATTATCTATCCCTTCAATTTTTGTAGGAATTTTATTACTACTATATGTAGAACCATCATCACTTATATTAGATTTTCCGAAAAACCAAACAGTCCCATCTTTTTTTAACATTACTGTTATACCATCTCCTGTACTAATATCCGGCAAATTTCCATCCTTAATAACCAAGTATATAAATGTAACACAATTCGTAACTGGTTCAGTGACTTTTATTTTTGTTTTGCCTTCATTAATTGGTGTTATATTTCCAAAACTATCTATTGTAGCGATGTTTGTATCAAGAATTTCATACTGTATATTATCTAGATTTCCTAGCCCTGTTTGTATAATATTTTGATTATATATCTCGAAATCAGATGTATTTAATTTATATGTTTCATTTTTATCAAGTACTAACTCTTTTATTTTGCAATTTATTTCAGGTAGCAATACGGTTGTTGTTATTGAACCGCTTCCACCTGCTCCTCCTCTTGCATAAGCATCCACAGCATTTTCACCTGTTATTGTTCCTCCATTAGCTGTAGCATTTAAATTGCGAACAATATAGTTAGCAAAAATATTAATACTACCACCTCCAGAACTTCCTCCTCCGGCTCTTCCTCCTCCGCCATTTGACCCATTAGATGAAATAGTCCCATCGTTATATAATTTATTTGAGTACACAACTAATAAACCACCTGTCCCTATACTTCCATGATATCTTGAGTCTGCTAGACCTGTTGTATTTCCACTAGATGTATATTTTCCAGTACCATATCCTGTTCCTGCACCGCCTCCTGAATATCTCACCGCATAAGAAGTTGAACCTCTATATGCATTTGCATCTCCTCCTGCACCACCATTGCCTCCAGCAGCTATAGCATAGCAATATCCAGAATAATTCATATCAAGTCCACCACCGCCTGATCCTCCTGAGTATGAAGTACCAGCTGAACCTGCACCAGATCTTCCTTCTGCACTAGCATATGTCCCTCTATAAAGAGTAAGAGCTCCTGCTCCTCCTCCTCCTGTTTGCCTATTCGCTCCATTCCCTCCATAAACTCCATTAATCATTGCATGTGTTGCACTCTTACCAGGTGATAAATAATAACCTCCGGGTCCTCCAGTTCCTCCCACAGCAGGAACATATTCAAAAGTATCATTTATATTTTTCCATAAATACACGTTCTCTCCTGCCTGTCCAAATGTTCCTCTAGCTGTCATGGTTATTACTCCCTTATTTTGTAAGTCACCCATTACACAAACATACATACCTTTTTTGTAACAATAAGTATTAACAGTTGTTGCTGTAACTGTAACTCCAGAATTAACAGTTAGGTTTTTGTGATATTTAACTACTAGCATTTTACGTGTTGTTGAGGTGTCTCCTAATGACTGATTTGTTGTATATACAACATTATCATAAAAATTTATTAACTCTATTGGGTAATCTATAGTTTGAGTAGTTGCACCATATTTTCCTGTAACTCTTAATGTATACTCACCATTTACTAAATTGTTATCTCTAATTCCTTGAACAATACTATCACACACAATAATTCCAGCATTTGCATCTGTAGTTACAATACTATTTTTTTCTTTAACTACAATTTGCATCATATTATCCAATAGCCCTTGTATAGCTATTGCTACTAAAATTATAATAATTAAAACCAAAAAGATTAATTTACTTTTTGCTTTTCTAATTTCTTTGTCTTTTAGTTTGCTCATATTTTTTTACCCTTCTATATTTATTAATACTATTATATAAATTTTAATAATAATTTTTAAAATATGCAACATACAAAAAAATACATTTTATTTAAATAAAGCCTATTATTCTAGGGAAATATTTATTATATTACAAATAATTATTATATTACTTTTACATTATTATTTTGTTACAATTAAATATATTTTTTACAAAACTGCTAAGGAATTAAGCATTATAAGTTTTTTTAAACCCTATAATTTTATATTGAATGGTTTATTTATTACCTTAATTATTATTGAGAAATAATCTTTTTAAACAATCCCTTCTATTTTATTGATGGTTTTTAATTATTACCTTTCTAATAATTGTTGTTTAATTATTACCTTAATTATTATAGAAGCAAAAAATTGAACTGGACCTCCTTATTAGACTTTTTTCTAATAAGATAGGTTCAGTTCAAAATATCATTTTTTTCTTATATTTGACAAATTTTATTGAACATTTACAATATATTTATCATTATCATTTGTTATTTTACTTAGTATTATTCTTTCGTTAATTCTTACCTTAATCTCTTGTGTAGGTAATTTATCAGCTGTTTTTTCTTTAAGTATTAATCTTATTATAGTGTTTTCTTCATCTTTTTTAATAAATTTAGAAATGTCGATATATGCTTTTTCTGTATCTAATTTTCCTTTTCCTTTATATCTAACTTTTCCATCTTCTATAATATATATTTCTGTATTTTTTCTAGAAAGTCCTATTAATAATGCTAATGCAATTATCATACTCATTCCGGCAACAGATATTAATACTATTTCTTCTTTTGTAATTGTATTTTTATCTTTTTCACCTAAAGTTATTGTAGGTTTTTCTTCTGATTTATTTTCTTCTGGTTTAACTACTTCAGGTTCAACAATTTCTTCTGGCTCTTCAATTGGTTCAATCACTTCTGTATCTTCTATAGGAGTTACTGGTTTATTTGGAACTGTTGGTTTTACAATAGTTGCCTCTAAAGGTTTTTCTCCAACTTTTACAGAGAAATTAGTTGTTTTTCCTCCGTAATTAACTATTACAGATTGCTCTCCAGATTTATTTTTATCATAACCTGATATCATAGAATCTGTTACAACTATAATATATTCCCCACTTGTTTTTTCTACTTTTATAGTAGCTCCAGTTAAATCTAAATCTTCCCCATATTTAATTTCTGTACTATTTGGATTTGAATTCATTGTTATACCATGTATAGTATCTACTAAAGTAATATTATATGTTTTAGAGAATCCACCCCATGTTACAGTTAATGTCTGTGTTCCTTCTTGTGTAGGGCTATATCCTGCAACCATTCCTGCAGTTATATCAACTGGTTGACCAGATGGCATTGTATCACTTATTACTCCACTTGCAGTATATATTGCTACTTTACCATTTTCTACATTTAAAGGCTCGCCATATTCATACTCCGTTTCTGGCATTGTTATAATTCTCAATTCCTTATCAAAATCTTCTACCTCTACATCAAATGTATTAGTTTGTCCTAAGTAAGAAACTGTTAAAGTTTGAACACCAAGTACTTCTGAATCGTATCCACTTACCATTGCCTCTGTCATATCTATTGGACCAACTGTTGCTCCACTTGCTTTATTAACTGTTACTGTTGCTCCAGTTAAATCTAATTCTTCTTCATATAGATAATCAATTTTTGTTGGAACTTGAATTGTAATTCCTGTTATTGGATCACTTACAGTTATTGAAAAATTCTTTACAATTCCTTCATATGTTACTGTAACTTGTTTTGAACCTTCTGTTGAAGTATCAAATCCTGTTACCATATCTAATGTTATTGGAACTTCAGTTCCTGTTGCTCCACTTGCCATAATAGTTGATACTTTTGCATCTGTTAAATCCAATTCTTCATCAACAATATATGCTGTTTTAACATCTGATATTAAAATATCTTGTACATAATCTTCTACTGTTACATTAAATGAAGTTGTTTTTGTTATTCCGTTTTCTGTATATGTTACAGTTATTACTTGTACTCCTAATGTGTTTTCACTATATCCTGAAACCATACTGTTTAAAACATTTATTGTTTCAGTAGCTCCACTAGAGTTAGTTTTTGTAATTCTTGCTCCTGTTACATCTATTTGTTCTCCATATTGATAAGTAGTTTTTGTTGGATTAGATAACATTACTATTGATTCAAGATTATCTTCTACAGTAATATTTACTTGTTTAGTAATTCCTTCATAAGTAATTGTTACTGATTGAGTTCCTATTGAATTTTTATTATATCCTGATATCATACCTATAGTTAATGGAACTGCATCAACACTTGTACCACTTGCCATTACAGATTTAACAGTAGAACCTGTCAAGTCTAAATCTTCACCATATTCATATGTTGTTTTAGTTGGACCTGTTACAATTATGTCTGTAACATAATCAGATACTATTACATCATATGTTCTAGTTAATCCACCATATGTTACTGTTAATGTTTGTGAACCTAATGTATTTGGATTAAATCCGCTTACCATTACTTCAGTCATATTTACTACTGCTGGTCCACTTCCTCTTGTTACAGTTAATTGTCCTCCTGTAACATCTAAAGTTTCTCCATATTGATATGCTACTTTTGGCGTACTACTTATAGTAAAGTCTGTTATTAAATCACCAACATTTATATTATATGTATCAGTTTGTGTTATTCCATTTTCTGTGTAAGTTACAGTTAATGGCATATTTGTTACTTCGGCTGAAGTATCAAATCCACTTACCATTGCTGGTATTATTGACATTACAGATGTTCCTAATGCTCTTGTTATTGTTATTTGTCCATCTGTTAAATCTAGTTCATCATTTACATTATAATTTATTTTTGGTAAAGTTGTAATCTCTATGCTTTTTACATCATTTATGATTGTAATTGCATAATTCTGGCTTGTTCCACCATATGTTATTTTAAGAGTTTTATTAACCTGTTTTGTTACTATGTCATAATCTGATTCTAATGGATTCATTACGACTGGACTATCATCTGTTTCTGTTATCATTCCAGCAGTCATAGTAACATTATTAATTGCTCCTGAAGCCATTGTTTCCACAATTGTTCCACCTGTTAAGTCTAGTGTTTCTCCATGATTATATTCTGATTTTGTTGGTGCAGTTATAGCAATATTTGCTACATAATCTTCTACAGTTACATCAAATGTATCTGTAAATCCACCATATGTTACTGTTACAGTTTGTGAACCTAATGTATTTGCATTATATCCGCTTACCATTCCTGATGTTACTGTTACAGATGTACCAACTGTTCCTGAAGCATAGTTTTCTACTAAACTAGAACCAGTCAAATCTAAAGCTTCTCCATATTGATATGTAACTTTTGTTGGATTTGTTACTGTTATTCCATTAACAAAATCTAAAACTGTTACATCATAGTTTTGAGTAAATCCACCATAAGTTACTGTTAGAGTTTGTGTTCCTAATGCATTTGGATTATATCCACTTACCATTCCAGAAGTTAGGTCTATTATTGTATCTCCGCTTCCTCTTGTTACAGTTAACTTTCCTCCAGTTACATCTAAAACCTCTCCATAATTATAACTAATTTTTGGTGAAGTACTAATTGTAAATCCTATTACAGAATCTACTATATTAATATTATAAGTTGTATTTTGTGTTATTCCATTTTCTGTGTAAGTTACAGTTAATGGCATATTACTTGCTTCTACTGAGCTATCAAAACCTGTTATCATTCCACTTGTTAATGTTTCAACAGATGTTCCAACTGCTCTTGTTATTGTTATTTGTCCACCTGTTACATCTAATAAATCATTTACATTATAATCTGTTTTTGGCGTACTTGTTACTGCTATACTTTTTACATCATTTATTATTGTAATAGGATAGTTTTGTGTTGTTCCACCATATGTGATTTTTAATGTTTTATCTAATTTATTAGTTCCATCATATGAACCTGGGTTCATTACAACTGGGCTATCATTTGTTTCAGTTATCATTCCAGCTGTCATTGTTATATTATTAACAGTTCCTGAAGCCATTGTTTCCACAATTGTTCCACCAGTTAAGTCTAGTGTTTCTCCATGATTATATAAAGATTCTGTTGGTGCAGTTATAGCAATATTTGCTACATAATCTTCTACAGTTACATCAAATGTATCTGTAAATCCACCATATGTTACTGTTACAGTTTGTGAACCCAATGTATTTTCATTATATCCACTTACCATTCCTGATGTTACTGTTACAGATGTACCAACTGTTCCTGAAGCATAGTTTTCTACTAAACTAGAACCAGTTAAATCTAAAGCTTCTCCATATTGATATGTAACTTTTGTTGGATTTGTTACTGTTATTCCATTAACAAAATCTAAAACTGTTACATCATAGTTTTGAGTATAACCACCATAAGTTACTGTTAGAGTTTGTGTTCCTAATGTATTTGGATTATATCCACTTACCATTCCAGAAGTTAAGTCTATTTCAGTATCTCCACTTCCTCTTTGTACTGTTAATTTTCCTCCAGTTACATCTAGGGCTTCTCCAAAATTATAATTTATTTTTGGAGTAGTAGTAATTGTAAAACCTGTTATGGCATCTACTACATTAATATTATAAGTTGTATTTTGTGTTATTCCATTTTCTGTGTAAGTTACAGTTAATGGCATATTGCTTGCTTCTACTGAACTATCAAAACCTGTTACCATACCACTTGTTATGGTTTCTACAGATGTTCCAACTGCTCTTGTTATTGTTATTTGTCCACCTGTTACATCTAATAAATCATTTACATTATAATCTGTTTTTGGCGAGCTTGTTACTGCTATACTTTTCACATCATTTATTATTGAGATTGGATAATTTTGTGATGTTCCACCATATGTAATTTTTAATGTTTTATCTAATTTATTAGTTCCATCATATGAACCTGGGTTCATTACAACTGGGCTATCATCTGTTTCAGTTATCATTCCAGCTGTCATTGTAATATTATTAACAGCTCCTGAAGCCATTGTTTCCACAATTGTTCCACCTGTTAAATCTAATGTTTCACCATGATTATATAAAGATTTTGTAGGTGCAGTTATAGAAATATTTGCTACATAATCTTCTACAGTTACATCAAATGTATCTGTAAATCCACCATATGTTACTGTTACAGTTTGTGAACCTAATGTATTTGCATTATATCCACTTACCATTCCTGATGTTACTGTTACAGATGTACCAACTGTTCCTGAAGCATAGTTTTCTACTAAACTAGAACCTGTTAAATCTAAAGCTTCTCCATATTGATATGTAACTTTTGTAGGATTTGTTACTGTTATTCCATTAACAAAATCTAAAACTGTTACATCATAGTTTTGAGTAAATCCACCATAAGTTACTGTTAAAGTTTGTGTTCCTAATGCATTTGGATTATATCCACTTACCATTCCAGAAGTTAAGTCTATTATTGTATCTCCGCTTCCTCTTGTTACAGTTAATTTTCCTCCAGTTACATCTAGAACTTCTCCATAATTATAACTAATTTTTGGTGAAGTACTAATTGTAAATCCTGTTACTGAATCTACTATATTAATATTATAAGTTGTATTTTGTGTTATTCCATTTTCTGTGTAAGTTACAGTTAATGGCATATTGCTTGCTTCTACTGAGCTATCAAAACCTGTTATCATTCCACTTGTTAATGTTTCTACAGATGTTCCAACTGCTCTTGTTATTGTTATTTGTCCACCTGTTACATCTAATAAATCATTTACATTATAATCTGTTTTTGGCGTACTTGTTACTGCTATACTTTTTACATCATTTATTATTGTAATAGGATAGTTTTGGTCTGTTCCACCATATGTGATTTTTAATGTTTTATCTAATTTATTAGTTCCATCATATGAACCTGGGTTCATTACAACTGGGCTATCATCTGTTTCAGTTATCATTCCAGCTGTCATTGTTATATTATTAACAGCTCCTGAAGCCATTGTTTCCACAATTGTTCCACCTGTTAAATCTAAAGATTCTCCATGATTATAAACAGATTTTGTTGGTTCATTTATAGCAATATTTGCTACATAATCTTCTACAGTTACATCAAAAGCATCTGTAAAATCTGAACTTAAATCATCTATTGTATTTGTTGTTGTATAAGTTACTGTTAATGTCTGTGTTCCTAAAGTATTTGGATTATATCCACTTACCATTCCACTTGTTATTACTATTGGATTTCCTAAAGCTCCTGAAGCCATTTCTTCAATTCCTGAAGCTCCTGTTAAATCTAAAGATTCTCCATATTGATATATTACTTTTGTAGGTGCTGTTACATTAATTCCAACTACATAATCTTGTACATTCACATTAAATGTTCCAGTAAAATCTGCACTTAGACCATCTATCGTATTTGTAGTTGTATATGTTACTGTTAATGTTTGGTTACCAACTATTGTTTTACTATATCCTGTAACCATTCCACTTGTTATAGCAACAGAACTACCAGCAGCACCAGATGCCATAACTGTTGTTACTAATCCACCTGTTAAATCTAAATCTTCATTATATTTATAATCTACTTTTGTAGGTTGTGTTACTGTAACTCCAGTAATATAATCTGTTACATTAACTTCATATGTTTTTGTAAAACCTGAGTATGTAACTGTTAATGTTTGAGGTCCTAGCACATTTGGATTATATCCACTAATCATTCCAGATGTAATAGCTGTATCTGAATCTCCACTTCCTCTTGTTACAGTTATTACTCCTCCTGCAACATCTAAAGCTTCACCATATTTGTAATCAATTTTTGGTGTTGTTTTAATTATAAAACCTGTTACTGAATCTATAACATCTATATTATATGTTGTTGTTTTTGTAATACTATTTTCTGTATAACTTACAGTCAAAGTTCTACCTGTAGCTTCAGTTGCTGTAGTAAATCCTGTTACCATTCCACTTGTTAATGTTACAGTATTTGTTCCTACTGCTCTTGTAACAGTTATTACTCCACCTGTTACATCCAAAGCTTCATTAACATTATAAACAGTTTTTGGTGATGTTGTTACTGCAATGCTTTTTACATCGTTTACAATTGTTATTGGATAATTCTGTGTTGTTCCACCATATGTAATTTTTAATGTTTTATCTAATTTATTAGTTCCATCATATGAACCTGGACTCATTACAACTGGACTATCATTTAATTCTGTTATCATTCCAGCTGTCATTGGAACATTTACTGTTGCTCCAGATGCATAATTTTCTGTTATTGTACCACCTGTTAAATCTAAAGTATCTCCATGATTATAAATAGATTTTGTAGGTGCAGTAATACTAACACTTGTTATATAGTCCTCTACAGTTACATTAAATGTATCTGTAAAATTCATACTTGTATTATCTATTGTGTTTGTTGTTGTATATGTTACTGTTAAGGTTTGTAGACCTAATACGGTTTTATTGTATCCTGTAATCATTCCCGCATTAATTGTAATTGAAGATCCTGCAGCTCCTGATGCCATTGTTGTAACACCAGATATTCCTGCTAAATCTAGGTCTTCATTAAATTGATATGTAACTTTTGTAGGAGAAGTTACATTAATTCCTACTATATAATCTTCAACATTTACTTGATAAGTTGTTGATGTACCAAATGCATTAACTGTTAATGTTTGATTTCCTAATGTTGTTTTATTATATCCAGTTACTGATACTTTTGCTCCATCTGATAAATTTGCATTTACAGTATTTATTCCACTTTTTAAAACTGGAGTAACTAAACCTGTAGACAAATCAAGATTTTCATTATATTTATAAGTTGTTTTAGCACCACTAACGCTCATGCTTTCCACAACATCATTTACTGTAATATTATAATCAGTTTGTTTTCCATCATGTGTTAAAGTTATTTTTTGTGTTCCTGTTGGCAAATTATTCCCATTTGTTCCAAGTGCTCCAACAATATTAGAAGATAATAAATCTGCTGCTGTTGTATCACAAGTTACTCCTGCATTTGGAAGATTAATTGTAGAAGTAGCCCCACTTGCTGTTGTTACAGTTACTACACCTCCTGTTAAATCTATTGCCTCATCTTGTAAATAAGTTGTTTTTGTTGGATTTGTTGTTAAAGCAATACTATTAACAGGATCATTTACAGTTATATTAAATGTATCTGTAAATCCCTTATAAGAAATTGTAACTGTATTATTTCCAACTGCTGCTGGAGAACCTCCAGTTATTGTAACCTCAGGGTCTGTTAAATCAATATCTGCAGTTGTTAAATCATCATATGTTACTGTTATTTTTCCGCCAGTTAAATCAATGTTTTCACCATGATTATAAGTTGTTTTAGCTGGTTGAGTTGATATATCTATACCAGTAGGAGTAGCTGCTGGTGTAGCAAAGTTTTGAAATTGAAAATAGTTTGTATCAGTTGGATAATAACGATTGTCCAACTCATCAGCATATCCCATTTTAAAACCTGTTAACAAAACTCCATTTGGCATAAATGTAAACATATCTGTTGTTAAGTCATCAGCTGATGTTATAGCAGGATCTATTACTCTAAATGTAAGAGTATATACTCTCATATATCCTGGTTCAAGACCATATGTTTCCCAATCTGTTGCTGGATTTATTTTTTGTGTTGCAGCACCTACATATCTAAATGAACCTTCAGCTACATTTAAATAAGAAGTATTTACTGCATAATTTGTATTTATATATATATCTGGATTTGCATTTGTTGCCAAATTTAATGCTGCAGCAGGTGCTATTGTTGATTTATTTCCTGCTTCAATTTTTGTTTTATCAAATCCTATTTTGAAGTCAAATGTTGTTACATGAACATCTCCCACAATAGCAATATCAGCCGTAAAATATCGTCCATTTGTTGCATGTGTTAATATTTCGCTTGTTCTCTTCATTACAAATGTTGGCGTTGGAGCTACTGAGGAAACAGCATATGTTTTTTTAATCATAGTATATGGCAAAAATAAGTTTATTATTATCATTGCTACTAGCATAATCGCAATACGTTTTTTATTTTCTATTTTCATATATTACTCTTCCTCCTTATTAATTATTATCTTTTGTAATCCATAGCATTGATAGAAAATATCCATATCTTCCAACTCTACTATATTATCCTCAGTAAAATCTAATCCTGATTCAAAATTATAATCTAAATTAGATAATCCATAATTTTGATAAAATTTATCCATATCTTCTAGTTCTACAAATCCATCTTTATTTATATCTCCAGGAACCAATTGTTTAATTCCCAGGTCTACATCTGTATTCTTTATAACATCTACGTTTGTATATATATGATCTAAATATCCATGTTTATCAATTAATATGTCATATTTTCCTTCTAATAATTCTAACGAATATGTTCCATCATCATTTGTTATAATTGTTCCTGATGGAGTAATTGAATCTAAAGATGTATGTCCAACTAGATTTACCCAATCCACTGTACCTGAAGGATATGCTTTAATTGTAGCTTTATATATTCCCAAACTATTATGTGTTTCGATATTACCACTCACTGTTCCTTTTAATATCATTGTAAATCTAAAAACAGATTGATTACTATAATAATCTTCAGTTGTTTTTGCAATTTTTACACCAGTTAGTGGCGAATTTGTTGCAGAAGTTACTAAACTAAATGTTGTTTCATCTAAATCTGCACCTTCTTCAACTTTAAAACTTAATCTTCCTATTAGTACTCCACCAGCTGTATCAACATAATCTCCTGTTACTGGATCATTTTTTAAATATGCATTTGTTGATTGATATGTAGGATTACCTTCTCCATCTAAAATTGGATTAAGTGCTAATATGTGTCTTAGTACATTTGGTTCTACCTCATCAATTTCAAACATTTCTAAGAATCCTTCGAAACCATTTTCAAATGCAAAACAATCAGTTTCAGTTGTTAAAATATTTGTATCTATATTGGAAGGATTTAGTTTAGTATTATCATAACTAAATCTTACATCAACACCTTTAAATTCTAGGTTATATGACCATAGTTCTAGTATGGCTTGTGTTCCTTGTCCATCAACCGGAGTTGTACTAACAAGTTTTAATTCCATATATTGATCTTGTGTTGGTGTCAATTCTGCACCATAGCTGTTGGTGGAATTGCTTATTAATAAAATTATTGATAATGCTACTAGAAAAACAATTAAACCTACTACTTTTTTGTTTTTCATTTTCCCCCTCCTTTCATCTCATAAATAAATTACTTTCATAATAAATTATAATACTATTTTTTTTTAATTCAACACCACTTTTTTTACTATATAAAATTTAACCTTTCTTATTATTACGGAATAATCATACTCATTATTAAAATACAAAATATTATATTTTTATTACATTTTTTTATACTTTTTTGCATTTTTCTAGGGAAATCAACATTTTTTCTTTTTTTGTTAATATTAATTTTTCAAATTGGGTCTAAGTAGTATTTAATTATATTAATTTAGAATCACTATACTCCAATATACTTGAAACTTAGTATGAAAAATTTTAACCTATGTATTTATATATTTTATCCTTCATTTTTTGATAAAAATGGTTGTAGGAAATTTTGATTATATTTTTATAATATCTCTGACTTTTAATTTGTTGACATAATTAATTGCATGTGATATAATAGCAATACGTTTTATTTTTAAAATACATACGGAATAGAACTTTTAGGACATTATATTAAAATTTATAATCAAAAGATAATTTAATAAAAATACAAAAGATAGTAATAATAATTTATAAAAAGTTATATGAGGTGAAATTATGAAACTTTTTAAACATAAATTTTCGATATTACTATTTTCGTTACTAATAATTACACAAATATACAGTATAGTATCATATGGTTCTATACAAATAAGCAAAAATGAAATTAGAAATAATCTAAATTCATATTCAAAAAATGCCAAACAAGAGGCATTTTTATCAAGCGCAAATACAAATATTTTAAACACAGAAGAAATGGAAATATTAACACTTATTAATAATTACCGTATTGCAAACAATCAAAAACCATTATATCCTGTTAAATCACTACAAGAAATTGCATATACAAAAGCAAATGACTTAGTATATACAAATGTATTTTCACATACATCACCTAATTTTGGAAGTACATTCAATCTTATGGAGCAAAAACAAGTTTTATATAATATAGCCGGAGAAAATTTAGCTGGAAATATATCTGGACAAAAAGCTGTAGAAGCATGGATAAATTCTCAAACACATAAAGATAATATTTTAACAGATTCTTTTGAATATACTGGAATCGCAATTGTTGATTCAAAATTATACGGAAAAGTCTTTGTTCAAATTTTTATAGGTTAAACATAATAAAAGACCCAAACTTATAGGCTAAACCTTAAAGTTTGGGTCTTTTTAACAATTACTGATTAATCTTGATTCCCTTTTAATCTTTCTGCTCTATCAGCCGCAATTAAATTATCAATCATATCATCAATATTTCCACTTAGAAAATCATCCATTTGATAAATACTCATACCTATTCTATGGTCTGTAATTCTTCCCTGCGGATAATTATATGTTCTTATTTTTTCGCTTCTGTCTCCAGTACCAACTTGACTTTTTCTTTCACTTGCAAGTTTTGCATCACGTTCTGTTTTTTCCTTATCATACAATCTAGATCTTAACATTCTCATAGCATACTCTCTATTTTGTAATTGAGATCTTTCTGTTTGGCATTCAGCAACAATTCCTGTTGGAATATGAACTAATCTAACAGCAGAAGAAGTTTTATTAACATGTTGTCCACCAGCACCTGAAGCTCTAAAAACTTCCATTTTAACGTCTGCAGGAGCGATATCAATTTCAACATCTTCTACAACAGGTAATACTGCTACAGTTGCAGCAGATGTATGTATCCTTCCACTGCTTTCTGTATCTGGAACTCTTTGAACTCTATGTGCTCCACTTTCAAATTTCATTCTACTATAAACACCTTTTCCAGTAATCATAAAAGAAATTTCTCTATATCCACCTAATCCAGTTTCGTTTTCGTTTAATACTTCTAATTTCCAATTTTTCATTTCTGAATACATAGAATACATTCTAAATAATGTACCGGCAAATAAAGCTGCTTCATCTCCACCAGTTCCCGCTCTTATTTCACAAATTACGTTTTTATCATCATCTGGATCTTTTGGTATTAATAATATTTTTAATTCATCTTCCAATTTTGGTAATAATTCTTTGTTTTCTAGCATTTCTTGTTCTGCTAAATCTTTTAAATCTGGATCAGACATCATTTCTTTTGCCTCTTCCATAATTCTTTTAGTATTTTTATATTCCTTATATTTCATAACAATTGGTTCTATTTCCGCATGTTCTTTCATATAGTTTCTCCATTCACCTTGTGCTGCAATTATTTCTGGATCACTAATTTTTTTAGTTAAATCCTCATATCTTTTTTCTACATCTTCTAATCTTTGAAACATATAATAATTCTCCTTTTAAACAATTCAACTACCATTATACACCTTTTTTTTGATTTTGCCAAGTCCCTAAGTCGTTCTAAATATATTTTAATCTTAAATATTGATTTTTCTTTTACAATTGCATTTGTTATTACAAAATTGCAATTACTTTTTCACTTCATCTTTTAATCTTAAAATCCAATAGATACTGCTGTTTCTTGCACAATTACATTTATTATTCTAAAATTTCAATTACTTTTTTTCTTCACCTTTTAGTCTTTCAGAATTTAAATTTGGTTTTAAATTTGTAAAAATTAAATAATTATTATTTTTTAACAAATGTTATTTTAATACAACAATTTTTATTAATTATATCTTGTATAATAAGTAGAATCTGAGCTGTTAAACGTTGTTTGTATTGTATTTCCGGCTCTTATATTTGCAGTGCCATTATATGTGTTACTTAGTTTGTTTTTTATAATTCCACCATTGTATGTAAATGAATCTGTTCCAGATGTTAAGCGTATCGAATATGCTGTCGCACCTGATGTAGCAGTTCCTTCGATTATAGGATTTTCTAAATCATATGGTTCTGTTGATTTACCAATTATTAGTTGGCAATTTGTTGATTTGATTATTCCATTGTACCCTTTTATTAATCCACCATTTATCTTTACAATTCCATAATTTGCATAAATAGTTTTTAAAATCGAACCACTATTAATAGTAATATCAGATGTAAGACTTTCTCCAATTAATGTATTAGCGTTATTACTTAAATCAGCAGCGATTGTAACATCATTAATAACAAGCTTTCCATTGTTTCTAATAACATATTTTGTAGCTTTATTATTTTCAATCTTACCTGTACCATAAACTGATAAATCACCTGTTGAAGAAACAATTATTTCGGCTCCATTTCGTAGAATCTCTTTGTTATTCATATTTATATTTATTTTTTTATTTATATTACAATCTATATTGTCATAAATATTATTCATAAGTGTTATTGTATCATCTGTTCCAGCTAAGTCTATTGCCTTTTGTAATGAATATGTATACTGGTTTAATGATTCTATTCTAAAATTGTTTTCTCTATTTGGTTTTAGTGTATAATATGGGCTATTAAATGTATAATTAAATACTCCACTATTATTTCCATAACTATTACTTAAATCCCTAGATTTAACTTCTCCTCCATAGAAATTTGTTTTAGTATACGACCCTGAATTATATATTCCTGAATTTTCTCCAAATATATATGGTCCTATTCCAGAATCCTCATTATTTTCATCTCCAATATCGGAAATTACACTTGGAGACTGTAAATGCACTCCATAATTTGTTGTGCCAAATATTTCTCCACCTGTAATTTTTGCAGTTGTTGTAGAACCACAAAACACTCCAGTAGCTGCTGTGACTGTACCAGAAGACATTTTTACTGTTTTATTACTAGCACTTGAATAAACTCCCTCACTTTTCCCTTGAATCGTTCCGCCATTAATTTCTATATCACCAGCAGCAGAAAAAATAGAAATTCCACTTGTACTTATTACTGTCCCATCATTAATTTTTATCAAATTAGGATTACTATTATTTCCAACACAATATACAGCCTCTCCGCTTGTATTTTCAATTGTTCCACCATTTACTTCTAGTGTTCCTGTACCATTATATCCTAATCCTACTCTTCTTAATTTCCCACCATTTACTACAACATTTCCTTTACTACAAAAAACCACATCTGCTGTTCCATTATTATGAATATAATACCCATCATCTATCCAAATTGAATATCCTTTTGTAACAGTAGAATCTATTAGAGTATTTGTTCCATATACAGTTGTATTACCTTTTGTATTATTAATAACCCTATTTTCAGCTTTTAAGGTAGCTCCATTTATTTGTAAATATGAATTTATTGACTGGTTTACAACACATATTCCATTTGATGTAGTTCCTAATATATTAACTCCGTCATTAGCTACAACTATTCCATTATTATTAATAATTCCATATGTTCCATATGTAACTCCTGTTTTTCCAGTTCCTGTTAATATTCCTCCATCAGACAAAACAAGTTCTCCAGTTTGGTTAACAGTTATTGTTTCTTGCCCCCTATTTAAAGTATTTCCATTTAATTGTAATACAATAACATTGTCAATATTTACAACAGAAGTATCTTCAATACTTTTTAATAATTCTATAGTACTTGGAATAGGATTATCTTCTAAAGATTTTTCTATTTGTTGTTTTGCTTTGCTAGTAGCTTCTGCAAGAGTTTTATGGTATGTTGATATTCCGTCTGTTGTTGTTTTATAAACAGCTTCAGAGTATGTTACAAAATCAGATTCAATTATAGGATTCGCTAATTCTTGGTTTTTTTCTTTTTTAAAATTGATTTTAATGATGTTCCTATCTAATTGATTTATAATACCATCATTATTACAATCAAATTTAGATTCTGATCCATCAACTACATTCCCAAATTCTGATGATAATTTAACTAAATCCATTAACTCGATTTCTTTATCACTATTGATATCTCCATAAACTGGACTAATATATTCATCAGAGTTTTTAACACGTAAATTTTTGCCAGAAATAACATTAACATTTGTAATACTAGTGCTTAAGTAACCTGGAGTATCAATTACAAAATCATACTCACCTGGTTCATTAAAATACAACAAATACTCACCACTTCTATTTGGATTTGTTTGTTGTAATAATTGTCTAGGATTTTGAGAATCTCCAATAATTCTATTATCTGATGTTGCATAAACACTTATAATTGAATTACTATAATTATTATTATGACCTGAAATCCTTATATGTCCTGTAACAGAAGCTATTCCTTGATTATACTCAATTTCTGCTCCGGCATTTGAATTTTTTATATTTATTGACATTGATTTATTAACAATTATTTGTTTTTCCAGTTCATTTTTTACAAAAAAAATAACTGCTAAACAAAATATTATTAATAAACATACAACTATAATTTTTTTCCTCATATCATTCTCCTAATATTATCTATAAAAATTTTGTTACCCAAATTTTATAGTTTTCTATATTTTTCGTTCATAAAAAATTTTGTTACCCAAATTTTATAGTTTTCTATATTTTTTCGTTCATATTTATAATATACATTTAAAACTATAATTACAAGTGTGTTAAACAATTAAAAAAACCCTTTATTTAGGGGTTTTTTAATTTTATTGATTATTTCTATATTTTTACTTTTATATTTCCTTTTTGTAATATATAACATTGTTATATAGGGAACAATGGATTTATAATCTATTTATATTTAATTTTGAGATATTAATTGACCTTGAACTATCAATCTTTGTTTCGCACTATTTGTGCAAGTAACTAAGGTAATTATCGGTTCTGAAGAAAACTTAAGCAATGAATTATCGTCTTTATCTACTTTTGTAGTTTTAAAAACTAAATATTTATATTTTTGACCATAAATGTTTGTCACTTCTATAATGTCTCCAGATTTTACATTTCTAAGTTTTCCAAATAATCTTCCATTACTTGTATTATGTCCTGCTATACTTAAATTTCCTGTTCCATTTATAGATGTTCCAGACAAATTGCATATACTATTTTTTAGATTTTTTTCATTGTATTCTAAAATAGGATATTTTAATCTAATACTTGGAATCTCAATTTTGCCATATACCATACTACTATTAATAGAAACAGTCCCTTGTATTTTGGCACCTATTTTTTCATCATTTACCTCTAAGTTTTCATTATTTACACCTGATATTTCATTTGTATTTATTTCTATTTCTTTATCTAATTGGATAAGTATTTCTTCTACATTTTCATCTGTTTTTTTGCCTTCATAAAAGTCATATAATACTACACCTATAAATACAAATACAACTATTATTAATAGTATTTCTAGAATTAAAGTTAGTTTACTATTTTTCATACTATGCCTCATTTCATATATATAATTATACAGTCATAATATTTTAATTATGACTGCATTATATTTGAATGTTAAATCTAATTTAATATAATATTTTTAGTTTTGATAAATTTATATATTAGTAGTTTTAATTCTTTATTTATTTTTTGTTTTACCTTTTTCTTTATTTAGTAATATTAATGCTGTTATTATAATTACTGCTATACCAAATAACACAGAATATATAATTACTCTAGATTGATTAGTTTTAGGAGTTTCGGGAGTAACTGGTTCTGGTTCTGGCTCCTCTGCAACTGCTGTAAAATTAAACCTTACATTTAATTCCCTATTTTGATATTCGTTTCCTGCTGTTTCTGGTAACAATGTTCTAACAGTTATTCTTTCAGATTCACCTGCAAAAAGCGGAATTTCTATACCATCAACACCTCTATATCTACCTTTATAAAGTTCTTCATTATCTGAATTCAATATAGAAATTTCTAGAATCTGTAACAAATCATTCTCATCTACTATTTCTGTTGACATATATAGTTTAAGACCACTATTACCTGTGTTTCTTATATTTATATAAGAAGTATCTGCTTCACCTGGTAAAATATTTAATGCATTAAGTGCAATATCAGATGATGACATATTAACATTATTTCCATCAACAACAGCATCTAAATTAAATGTGGCTGCAAATGTATTATTTGATACAATTCCAATAATTATAAATAATATTGAACTAATTATTAGCAATTTTCTTATTCTCATTAATTTTTCTCCTTTGCTTGAAATTTTATATATACTTACTTAATACTTACATACCTAAATTTTAAATAATCTTAATTAATTATAAGATCATTACATAACCCAATATTGATATATTGTAAAGGCTTTTTCTAATGAACTAATTTCACTGATCATTACATAACCCAATATTGATATATTGTAAAGGCTTATACATGTCAGCTATTATGGCTGTGGTGTATAAATTTCCATACCCTCAGGTAATTGTTCTATTTTAAATACATCTTTCCAAGCATCATTAGTTGTTTGTGAATATTCTAAAACAACTCTAACATCTGTTCTGATTGGATATGTTTCTATATTTGAAGGAATTTCTCCAACTGTCCAATTTATATTTAAATCTTCTGTTTGACCAAATCCATCAACAATTTTTGTATAATAATAATAATCTCCACTACGTAACCAATTTGATCCATTTGCAAACATAATCATTTTGTCTTGTGCAACTGGTGCAGTAATCCATTCCCCCTCTGTTTGACCATCTTCTACATAGTAGTATTGAAGAATTGGAATACACTTAATTCTTACATATGCTGGTAAATCCCCTAAAGAATTGCCTTTTACTACTTTTGTACTTTTTTCTATACCATATTCGTCATAATCTTCTACTGGATTTGAAGGGTCCACTGGGTCTCCTATTTTTGGCCAGTCTTCAACTAATTTTACATCTATCTTACCTATTCTAATTTCACTGCTTTCTGTTTTTCTAGCTGAGAACAATGCCCATACTGTTGTTAGAATTAAAGTTGAAGCAGTTAGTGCTATTAAAACAATTACTAACACTTTATTTACATTTTTTTTCTTTTCTTGCGTTTTTTTCATCTTATTCCCCTTTCTTAGTTTTACCTAATATATAAGTTTTTTCTTTTGTTATTAATTAATTACTTTTGTTGATTGAACAACCCATTCTCCTACTCCGTCTTGAGAATATTGCATTGCTTCTGTTATTACTCGTATAGATAAATGTTTTTCTTGATATAAATACGATGTGTTTGGACTTAATAATACTCTAAATGCTATTTTATCTGATAAATTATTTGTTTCTTTTGCTGTAAAAGTAGCTTCACCATATTGTTCATCATTATAATTTACTTCTGTTGCAAATCCTGTTTTATCTGTTCCGTCAAGAATATCTCCATAAAACATAAAAGATATTCCAGTTTTTTGAACTCCATCAACATCAATTTTGTTTCTATCAACTTGTTTAGCTTTTGCTTTTGTATTATTGTAATCTGCTAAAACTTCCGCATTAGTCATATTAGCTGGGTATAATTCTAATAAGTTTTTTGCATTATCATCTATATCTGTTTCATCCCAGTAAACTTGTATTATATGTCTTGTATTTACTGCCGCTGTTCCAGTATTTACAGTGTCCCATGTTAATATACTTGCATCTCCTGGTGACCACTGAGTTATCGTGTCTTCCATTAATCCTGTTAATCTATTTTCTATTTTTACATTTATATCTTGTAATGTTAATGTTCCTGTTGTTACTTTTTGATTGATTTTAAACACTTGAGATATAACTGCATATGCAGATGCTACAAATGCCATACTTACAATAACAATAAGAATAATTAATATTATTTTTTTAGCATCTTTCTTTTGAATTTCTATTTTTTCTTTATCCATAAAATTCTCCCCTTTTTCATTAGTATTTTTGTCTCCAATATTATTATACCGTAACGAATTTTTTATTTCAACACTTTTAGATTTTTTTACATAATATTTTCACTTAAATATTTCTTTTTCTTTTACAATTGCATTTGTTATTCCAAAATTGCAATTACTTGTTCAAATCATCAATATTTTCACTTTTTTTAAAAAAATTACAATAATTTTATTTTCTAGAATTATAATTTCTTTTTGTCTAACTTTAGTGAAAAAAAGCATATGAATTAAATATGTTTATTAAGCGAACGAAAAATTTATACTTTTATAAATATTTTTAAAAAAATATTAAAAACCAAAAAAAATAGAGATGACAACTCATTTTTGAATTGCCACCCCAACTATTGAGATTGAACCCTAAATTGCCACCCCAACTATTGAGATTGAACCTAAAAATCTTTAAACTAACCAATTTATATACTTATTTGCATTTATGTTCAAATATTTTTTTAAAATTTTATTACTTTAAATATTCTTTTTAATTAAATGCCTTTTTTAATATTTCATTAATCATTTTACCATCTGCGTTAACACCTAAGCGTTCTTTCGCGATTTTCATTATATTTCCCATATCCTTTATACTACTAGCACCAGTTTCAGAAATTATTTCGTCTATAACTTTTTTTAATTCATCTTCTGATAATTTCTTTGGCAAGTACTCTTCAAGAACAGACATTTCATCCTTAATTTGGTCTACTATATCTTGTCTTCCAGCTTTTTCATAATCAGCCAATGAATCACTTCTTTTTTTAAATTCTTTAGAGATTACTTCTAATACTTGATTGTCTTCCAACACAATATGTTTATCTTTTTCGATTTGTAGTACTGCAGCTCTTACCATTTGAACTACATTTTTACGGTTTACATTTTTTTCTTTCATTGCTTGCTTTAAATCATCCATCAATTTTTCTTTTAACATTTAACTCACTCCTTTTTATTATTTTTCTTTTTTCCGTTCTTAAATATTTTAAATTTTGATATTTAAAAAAGTATATTTAGATTTTATTCTTTACTTTTAAATTTATTTTTTTTGGCTGTTTTGATTGTATATTTTTGTGATATTGATTCTATTTTTTTGTTATTTTGATTCTTTTTTTTTATTTTAATTTTATTTTTTTATTTTGATTTTATTTTTCCACTATATATTAATTAATTATAGTAAAAAATTAATTAACAAATACTTGCATTATTATAATTTTTTTAAATATAATACAAAAAAAGCACTCTCAGATTTACTGAGAAATGCTTAATATTTTAGAACTTTCTTTTTCTAGCAGCCTCTGATTTCTTTTTTCTTTTTACACTTGGCTTTTCATAATGTTCTCTTTTACGAACTTCTTGTAATACGCCATTTCTCGCGCATTGTCTTTTAAACCTTTTTAGGGCATCTTCTATATTACCATTATTTACTTTAACCTCTGACATTTAATTCCCCTCCTTCCGGTATTCACGCATTATGTAACGCTTGGGATGTATTCACGGGGAAGTTAGTTCCAACCTATGTATACGGAACATATTATACTTTATGACAGTATGTTTTGTCAATAGTTTACTATTCAATTTTGAAATTTGTTAATATTTTATCTCATTTTATATCATAAAAAGTATTGTATAAATATTTTAATGTTCTAATTTTTCAACTAGTGATTTGAATATTTATCACAAAAAATCTTTTATAAAGGCTTTAAATAACAAATTAAAAACTAAATTTTAACTAATAAATATCTAAATCATAAAACTGATAATTCCTTTTTTACTAATTTACAATTTAAACCGCTAGGCTCACAATTTTATTTTCACTAATACATCTTCTAACATCTAATATTCTCTGATTTTCTGAACCTCTGAATTTAAGTGAAGGATTTTTTTTATCAATCATAAATTCTCCATCAACTAAAACATCTATATTTTCTAAAATTTCATTTGTTAAATAATCATTTCTTTCCATTAATTCTTCAATAGTATATCCTGTATAACACCAAACATTGAATTCTGGTTTTAAACTTCTAATATCTTTTACAAAATCAAGTAATTCCGGAATATTTTCATTACATAAAGGTTCTCCACCACTTAATGTAATTCCATTTAAAATTGAATTATTTACAATTTTAGAGATTATTTCTTCTTTATTAAACTCAGTTCCATAATTAAAATCTTGTGTATGTGGGTTGTGACATCCAATGCAATGATGAGGACATCCGCTTACAAAAAGCACTGCTCTCCAGCCAATACCATTAGAAATACTTTCTTCGTAAAAACCTGAAATTTTCATACATCCTCCCCCTGTAAAATCAATTTACATTAAACTTGATTTACTTTTTACATTAAACTTAATTTATTTTAAAATTAGATTTACAGATAAATCTAACTTTTCATTATTAATTACAATTAAATCTATTTTTTAATTTCAAATTGCACCTATAAATATCTATCTTTAAATTTGATTAATTACAGTTACTAGATAATCTATATCTCAATTAATCTTAATTACAATTATGAGTTACTCTATCTCTTAATTCTGCCAGCTTACCAGCATTCCAGCGCGATGTTGTACCTACAAGATATCCTGTTATTCTTTGAATTGTATCAATATGATCTCCACCACATTGAGGGCAAACTTTTAAGTTAGAATCTGAATTCTCAAAGCCACATTCTAAACATCTAGAACGTGTATGATTTACACTTCCATAACCCATATTATATCTATCTAATAAATCTACAACTGCCTCAATTGTTTCTGGATTATGAGTTGCATCTCCATCAAGTTCAATATAAAAAATATGTCCACCTTCTGTCATAGCATGAAATGGTGCTTCTATTTTAGCTTTGTGATCTGCTGTACATTTATACCAAACAGGCACATGATTACTATTTGTGTAATACTCTCTATCTGTAACTCCTAAAATAACACCATATTCTTTTCTATCCATTTTAGTAAATCTACCTGAAACTCCTTCTGCCGGAGTAGCTAATACTGAATAATTCAAATCATATCTATCTGCATTTTGTTTTACTTCTTCATGAAGTTCTCCAATTATTTCAAGTCCTAATTCTTGTGCTTCGTCAGATTCACCTTGGTGTTTTCCTGTTAAAACTGTTAAACATTCTGCTAATCCAATGAATCCTATTCCTAAAGTACCATGTTTAAGAACTTTTTCAATTGATTCCCATGGTTTTAAATTTTCACTTCCTACCCATAATCCAGACATAAGTAATGGGAATTGTTTGGCAACAGCAGTACACTGAAATCTAAATCTGTCATATAGCTGTCTTGAGGCAACATCAACATATTTGTCTAATTCTTGCATAAAAATTTTCTTAACTAATTTTTTATAAGCAGAAGTCATATTTTCTTCGCTTCCTCTACCTAGTTCAAATTTAATTCCAAGTTGTTCTTGGGCTTTATTAGCTGATTCTATTGCCATTCTAACTAAATTTAATGTTGTAAAAGAAAGATTTCCTCTTCCAATTGAAGTATCTTCACCATGTCTATCTCCGAAGACCCTTGTTCTGCAGCCCATTGTTGCAACTTCGTATTTATACCTTTTTGGATCTTCTACTTTCCAATCATTACTTATATTAAATGTAGCATCAAGATTCAAGAAATTAGGAAAAAATCTTTTTGCTGTAACTCTGCAAGCTAATTTATATAAATCATAATTTGGATCTTTTGGTAAATAGTTTATACCTCTTTTCTTTTTCCAAATTTGAATTGGGAAAATAGGAGTTTCGCTATTTCCTACACCTCTTTCTGTTGAAAGAAGAATTTCTCTTATTACACATCTTCCTTCTGGAGTTGTATCTGTTCCATAATTTATAGAACTAAATACAACTTGATTTCCACCTCTTGAATGAATTGTGTTCATATTGTGTATAAATGCTTCCATAGATTGATGTACTCTGTTTACTGTGTTATTTATTGCAGCTTGTATATCTCTATCTTTTCCACACAAACCTGCTAGGTCTTTTTTTATATAATCTTCAACTTGATAATCTTCTAAATCCGATAAATCTTTATCTAGTAATAATGCAATTTTTTTAACTTCTTCTTTAAAAGTCATTTTTACATATGGGGCTAAATAATAATCGAATGCTGGAATTGCTTGTCCTCCGTGCATTTCATTTTGTACAGTTTCCATAGATATGCAACCCAATATACTTGCGGTTTCTATTCTTTTTGCTGGTCTTGATGCACCATGCCCTGCTTTAAATCCTTCTTCTAAAATTTTATCTAATGGATGTTGTAAACATGTTAATGATTTTGTAGGATAATAATCTTTATCATGTATGTGAATATGTCCAGTTCTTGTAGCTTCTCTAGCTTCAGCTGATAATAAAAAATCATCTACAAATGGTTTTGTAGTTTCTGATGCAAATTTCATCATCATTCCTGCTGGTGTATCAGCATTCATATTTGCATTTTCTCTTGTTACATCATTTGATTTTGTCTCGATAATATCTAAAAATACTTCTTTTGTTTTTGACTTTCTAGCAATATCTCTGTTATATCTGTAAGTAATATATGCTTGAGCTACTTCTTTTCTTGAAGAACCCATTAATTTTTTTTCTACTGCATCTTGAATTTCATAAACTGTAGTTTGATTTTTATCTTCTAATTGTTTTTCCACAGATGCTGCTATTTTATTTGCTAAATCTATATCAACTCCTCCTGAAGTTTGTGACATAGCTAGTGTAACTGCTTTTACTATTCTTTCTGGATTAAACTCGGCTAATCTTCCATCTCTTTTAATTACTTGCATTGTAATATCCCCCTTCTTGTTACTTGTTTAATTGTTTTTTTGTATTTATATAACCTCCGTTGTTACAGAGAATTGTTGCCTTGCTTTTTAATTATATACTTTCTTTTATTATTTTTTTTCTTGTTTTATTTTTCCAATTTTTTTCTTGTTTTATTTTTTCTCTTGTTTTATTTTTTTCTTGTTATTATTTTTTTCTTGTTATTATTTTTTATCTTGTTTTATTTTTCAATTTTTTTCTTTATATTATTTTTTTCTTGTTTTATATTGCTAATTTTTTCTTTTTATAAATTTTTCTCTTGTTTTATATTGTTAATTTTTCTCTTTTTTTATATTTTATATTTTATATTTTATTCAGAAACTGAATTTAAAACTATATGAATTTTAATACCTAAGACTTTTATAAAATATTTATAATACTTAGTGAGTTTAAAATATTTTTTTAATACTTATAGTATATTTGTTTTTCAGGTAATGTCAAACGTTTAGGCGTTATGTGACTTTAGCCGGTTTTCCTTTATATATAAGCTTTTTTATATTTAATTCTTTTTTTAATTTTATGTTCTCTAAACACTCTAAAACCTTGATAATACTATGTATCTTTAATATCATTTCCTAATTATTACAATTAAATTACGTTTATATTACACAAATATTACAAATATTTATTAAGTGCGAATTTTATTAGTTTTTATTAACATATTTAATTGATTTTTGCTATTTTTTACTTTTTTTAACAATTTCAAGCTCAAAAATAAAACCAATTGTATTTTTCAATTGGTTTATAATTTTTATTGGCATTATCTAATTTATAATTTAAGACTTTTGTTTTATTTTAAATCATTAGTTTTTAATTTTGTAATATGAAAACACAGATACTCCAAGTGAAATTAATATTCCTATTAAAACTATATGATCATTTGTTCCTGTTTGAGGATATATTTTTGTAGCTTCAGAATTTTCCTCAGTTATTTTAATGCTTTCTTTTTTTACTGTTTTAGCAGTTTTTGTTACATCTTTTATATCCTTAAAATCTGATTTATCTGATATATTAGAAATATCAATAATTTCAGCGTTCTCTACACTTTTAATTATGTTTTCTGTTCCAGCTTTTTCAATACTATTAGAAATATTTACAGAAAATGGCTGTTCATTATTTTCTTTTATATCAATTATTTCTTGGTTATTCACTTCTTTTATATCAACAAACTCTTGCTGATTATCATAAATATTATTTAAACTATTTTGTTCTGTCACCTTCACATCACTCTCAGAAATATTATTTAAACTATTTTGTTCTGTTACCTTCACATCAATCTCAGAATTATTATTTATACTATTTTGTTCTGTTACCTTTACATCAGTCTGTGTGATACTTGCCTGTTGGTTTCCATTTTCTTTAACTTCAGATGTACTAATTTCATTCTTAATATCATTTAAATCAATAGGTTCTAGTGAATTTTTTATTATATTAAATGAAACAAGTTGATTTATATTATTATTATTTATATTTTCAATTAACTGTTTATCATTTTCGGAATTTTCTATTGTTTTTTCTTGATTTTCATTTTGGTCTACTGATTCATTAATATCTGAAGTGTTGTTTATCACCACATTATTTTCTGAAATATTTTGTGTTAGTACTTTTTTATCTTCTGTATTTTCCAAGACCTTTTTTTCCTCTATTGTTATGTATGATAATTGAATCTCTCCATCTTCATTTCTTAAATATACTGTATAATCACCATAATTTATAATTTTTATATATTTATTTACAAAATTATTATTATCAAATTCTACTTTTTTAGTCTTATCTCCCTCAAAAAAAGCAATTATTGCTTCTGCATTATTATTAAAATCTGATATTGTCTTTTTTTCATTAATATATGAAATTTCAATTATTTTACTAGGCGAGCTTGCATTTATATTTATTACATATTCTCCTTCAAATTCAACCTTAGATAAATCTATATTTAATTCTTCATTATCCGCCAATGAAAATATCGGTGCAAACATATACAGTATTAAAATTATTGCCACAAAAAGAGAAACATACATTGATATTTTGTGTTTCTTCATTTAACATCCTCCTATTGATTTGTCTATTAATTTTCTATTTTTTTAAATTCTTATTCAATTAATTTTTCAAAAAAATAATTATGCTTTAGTACTATTTTTTACCTTACTATATTATTTATTTAACTTTTCTATTAATTCTTTTAAACTATAAAGTTCTTCTTCTGTAAGTGTTACTCCTTTTCCCATTCTGTCATGTTTTTCATTCCAATCTCTTATATCATATTTTGCTGGTCTATCACTCCAAGATATTAAATTCAATTCTTTTTTCCAGCCTTTTTCTGTTTCTGATAATACTCCTAAACTCTTAATTATTTCATATTTTAGTTCAGCCATAAATTTTCCCCCTCTTAATTTATACATATATTATAACACAAAAAAAAAAATTTACCACTTTATTTTTAAAATTTTCTTCTATAGCGAAATATTTTATCAAATCATAAAACACCTAATAATATAACTATTTCAACTCATCACATATCTTATGAAATGGATATTTTCCTTCCTTAATTATGTTTTTTAATATTTCCGGAACAAGTCTATATTTTTCCAGTTTGTTAAGTTCAACCCATTCATATTGTAAATGTTGTTTTCCTTCTGAATTTTTCAAGGTATATTCTATTTTTTTATCTTCTTCATCAATAAACTCTATAAAATGAATAAACATTATTTCATGATATTTTGAACCTTTCATTTCAAAAAAATTTTCAATTGTTCCAGCAAAACCTTTAACTTCGACTTTTTTACCTACTTCTTCTTCCATTTCCCTTTGTATTGTATCTACAGAATTTTCTCCTATTGCAATTCTACCTCCAATTAAGGCATAATGGTCTGAATTTATATTTCTATGTAATAATATTTTACCATTATGAATCATAATTCCAGCCGCCCTCACATTAAGTCTATAGTCTTCTACATCGATTGTTATATCCATATTTTTCTCCTCTCAAATTTCTTTTTAATTTTATTTTATTCGTTTTAATTTTATTTTACAAGATAGCTATAAACTTTCATTCAAACTTTTGTAACTATTTTTTATAGTTACAAAATTACTTTTATGCTAATATTTTTATAGAATTAAATTTTTTTATTATGATATATTAAATACAGAATATAATTTAATATACTAAATTATATTTAGTGTTAATACACAAAAAATAATAGGAGGTTTTTACATGATCAAATTAAGAAATTTAATTATTTCAATTTTAATTCCCCTATCTGCTGGTGGAATAGGATATTTGCTTGGAGGCAACACAGAAATTTATAATACTATTAATGTTCCAAGTTTTGCTCCTCCAGGTTGGCTATTCCCAATAGCATGGACAATTCTTTATGTTTTAATGGGAATATCATTTTACATTATATATACTAGTGATAATTCAAACAAAAAAACGGCAATAATATTTTATTTTGTACAGCTTGCAGTTAACGCATTATGGAGTCTATTATTCTTTAGATTAAACTTGTTTTTATTTTCATCTTTATGGATAATTCTTCTATTCCTACTAGTTGCATACATGACATATCTATTTTATAAAATAGACAGGAAAGCTGGATTACTACAAATTCCTTATCTTTTATGGCTATGTTTTGCATGTGTTTTAAATTTTTCTGTATACTTTTTAAACTAATTATTTGTTGTTTTTTTATAATTATATTATAGTTTTAAAATCTATATTTCTTATTAAAGTAATAATTATTTTTTTGTATTTATATCTATATTTTATTATTTTAATAATTATTTTTTAGTTTTTATATCTATATTTTATTATTTTAATAATTATTTTTTAGTTTTAAAATCTATATTTGCTAATTTCGCTTGTTTTATTAAATCTTTAGTCTGTATCTTATATTTCATTCCATCTTTTATAAAATATGTACCGCACTGCCTAAACTCAAAATCAACATTTTTATTAATACACTGTTGTCTAATATCTAGAACCCATTCATAATCAAGGGGTCTTCCATCATAATCTGATTCGCCTCCTACAACTACTAGTTCTATATTATCAAGATATTTTTCAATATTTACTTTTTCAATTAATGGCTGTACTGTAATTAATTTATGCTTAATTGGTAATTTACAAAATGCTGATAATTTATAATCAGCATTTTTTTGATTTTCTATTGTGCAACATACCACTACATTTTCATATCCACTGCCCCAATCCTCTGGAATGCATTTTTGAAATCTATCTATTCTTTTAGTTAAAAAAAGAAATTTACAATCTTTTCTTTCTTTAATAATTTCCCAACATTCTTGTCTCCATTCATCAGCTTCCTCTATAAAAAAATCACTTAAAAAACAAGTATAAATAATTCCAGATTTTAATTTGTATTTTCCGTTTTTTAATTTTTCTATAGGTTTATTAAAATCTTTTGTTTTAATAATTTCATTTGTATTAATTTTTCTTTTAAAATCAGCTTTATGAATGTAGCAATGCAAACAACCTTCACTACATTTTTTACATCCTCTCCAAGGATTCCAAATAGCCATAATAAACCTCACATACTATTCTAATTTCTTAATTTATTTATCAGCATTTAATTAATTCTTTATTAACTACTTAATTAGCTTTCTTTTACCCATTTGATTATCTCATTTAAATTTTCTTTTTTAACACAGTTTTTTCCTTTTTCCATCATTTCAATCATCTCTATGTCTTCCTGTGTTTTATCCTTGATTTTTTCTAATTGTGGTTTAATCATTTTTTCTAGTGTGCTCATCATTATTTTATAAATACCTTTTAATTTTGCTTTATTATATCCGCCCTGTAGATAAAACAATTTTTCTTTAATACTATTTCTCTCAATTAATTCACAATTTTGTCCTTGTTTACCTGCCCCCATTCCCACTGCTATAACTGCTTTTATATTGTATAGTTTTTTTGCTTTTTTATAATTTTTTATAGTTCCTGCCATAATCCATCCCATGTAAATAATTTTTTCTTTTGCACATATTTTTTCTTTTGAATTTTTAAATTCATAAACCGGTAAACCTAGCTCTTCTCCAAGTAATTCAGCATATTTTTTTGTAAATCCTGTATTTGAAGTGTATACTATTGCTTTTATCATATTAAATTCCTATAATTAATCTCAAAGAATTTTTGAGATTAATTCCCTTCCATTTTTCTTTTTAAAATTTTAATTTTTAATATTTGTTATTGATCTTTTCTATAAAATCAGCAAAATCTATTACAAATTCCATATCCTTTAATCACAACTTAGTTTTATAGTAATTCTATGTTGTAAAATTTGCTTTTTAATACTTCTTATTTAATCCTAACTTAGTTTTATAATAATTCTATGTTGCAACCTTTGCTTTTTAATACTTCTTCTTTAATCCCAACTTAGTTTTATAGTAATTATTTTATATTAGTTTCAGTTAGCTATTGTTTTTCATAATACTTTCTTAAAAAATTCCATACTCCAGTTTTTTCGGTTAGACCTTTATAGTTATCATCTATCATATTTAATATTTCATGCTTAGTAAACCATTTAATATCTGATACTTCTTCTTTTTGCAAAATAATATCCTTAATATTTATATTTTTAGTAACAATATAGCATTCATTAAAATGTTTATTGATTATATCTCCTACAATATTTATAGAAGTAGATCCAACTAAATATTTTACGTCTTTTTCTTCAACATCTATCCCTATTTCCTCTTTTATTTCTCTAATCAAAGAATCTGTACCAAACTCGCCTGCTAAAACATGTCCTCCTGCAGTAACATCCCATAAATTCGGCCACAACTTTTTATTTGCACTTCTTTTTTGTAATAATACATCATTATTTTCATTAAAAACAAAGCAATAATTGGCTCTGTGCCACAGACCTTGTTTATGGCATTTTTCTCTAGTTTCAACAATTCCTGTAAATTCCCCATTTTCATTTAACACATCAAAACATTCCATTTATTATCATTTCCTTTCATATAATTAATTATTTCACACGATTTCAATTTATTTGTTTATTATATTAATAATTTTTTCACAATTTCAATTTTTTTTTTTGTATTCATAATTTTTTAAAGTATCTTTTTAATTTGATAAACCTCTTTTAAATTTCTGTAGTACTTAATTTTTATTATATTAAATTTTTGATTTTTATAGATATTTGAACGTGCATCTCGAGTCACTTTCAGTTTAACTTGTTTTCCATCAACATTACCAACAATATAAGTGTTTTTTCCCCCTTTTCTTCTAGTTGTTACCTTTACCTCCGCATTAATCATTATCGCTTCAACTGGTCCTTGTTGAATATCTTTTAGATACGTACTTCCACCAATTGCTGCTAAAGCTTCAATCACAATTATGCTTATAATACCTATTGCCCAAAGCTTCTTATTGTTTTTAAATGAATTTCTAATAATTTTGTATTGTTTTGTTTTTTTGTTTTTATTTTTTTTATTTGCTCTAACATACAAAATAATTGGTAAAATAATAACTGATAACCCACATAAAATGCAAAAAGCTAAACCAGTTAATAAATATCCATCTTGTGATGATAATATTACTCCAAGTATAAATTGCAACACAACTAAGGAAACAAATACGCCTATAAAAGTTATTAGCATAATAATCAAAACTAAAAATATAAGTTTTTTTGAACTCAGTTCCTTTTTCATTTTTTTCTCCTCCGAATTTTTTTATATTTCATTTTAAAATTCAATTTATTATACACAATTTTTCTATAATATTCCATACAATAATTCTAAAATATATTCTTTTTTTGCAAAATCATATATTCACTTTATTTTTTATAGAATTATAGATTTTGAATACAAGAAAGAATAAAAACAATATAAAAAAGTGACGAATCTATTTAGATTCACCACTTTAAAAGATTAGTTATTTAATTTTCAAATTTTTTTGCTATGTACCTTTCTAATTTGTCTATCAGCCTATACAATTCCGTATATCTCTTTTCTGCCAATCTTACTTTTTTAGGAACATGGACAATATAAATAATTCTATGAGAAAACTTTGGATATTTTTTTTCTAAAATTTCTCTCTCTTGATAAAGCATTGGAAGTATCTTTTTTGATACTTCTTTTATTTCTCTCAAAAGAGCATTATAGTCTTCATATTCCTGATTCCAATTTTCAGTTGTATACTGGCTTGCATTTACAAGCCGCCAAGAATAAGAAAGTTGCCTAATTTCGTAATCAAGTGTATGAAATTGCTTTAATAGTTCTTCCATACTACCCCTCCTTTTAAATTTTATAATGTATTCTTATACAAAACATTTGTGAAAATCTTCTCACTAATGTAACAATTATAACATAAATTTATGTAAATTTCAATTTTTTTACAAATTCAGTAGTGATTGATACAGATTCGTATAGTATACAAAATTGCACTAAACTTTATTACTTGACGAAATCAACATAATATGGTAATATCTAAAAATAAATGGAAGAATTCCATAAAACACTTAAGAAGTGCATAATAAAAAATCTATAATTTTTAGGAGGAAAATTTATGGCAGCTTATGAAATTGACAAAAATAATTCCGAATGTATTAAAAAAATTATTTTACTAATTAAAAATATCCGGACGAATATTCTAGATATTATTAAAGAACACAAAATCCTATCGTCAACAAATGAGACAATATTTGCCTATGTAGATTCAATACAAAGCGGTGAAAAGGTTAAAGGTGAAATTGTTTTTTCTATACATACTTGTATAATAGAAACATTTCCTTTTGATCTTGCACCACTAGAGGAACTAGATAAAATTATTATTGAAAGATATCCTTTGATAGCTTTTAATTATATATTCTATATAGATTACAAATTAAATATTTTCAGTTTTGAATTTGGGTTTGATATTCACTTTGATGATGATGATATTATTCTTACAGGAGACGGCTTCAGGTTATTAAACGAAACAAAAAATATAGATAATGTATTAAAACTTTTTAATAATGACTTATCTGAAATTTTAAGAAGAAAAATCACTAATGATGATTGGCAACAACTGAAAGAATATATGGATTTTTTTGGTAGGTTTTTGAACAGCTCCGATTTTTGGAAGTTTGGAGTAATTCAAATTGATTTTTCTTCAAACAAGCTTGAATAATTTTATTAAATTTTTAAATTTAAAATCAAATTTGTAATTTATTTAGTGTAAAATCAAATAATTTTGTTGAAAATTGTAACCTTTTTCTTATCTTTCTTTTTAATATAAAATTTTCTCTTATTAATATTTTAATATAGACATTTTATAATTAAATATCTTTTACTAATTCAAAAAAAGAGACTGCCAAACTAATAAGTTTAGCAGTCTCTTTTTTATATTTTTTTAGATTCTTTACTCCAATACTTTAAAAACTCTATAACACTAGGTGTTGATTTAAACTCCTTCAAGCACTCTGCTTTACTTTTTTTCCCGTTTATTATCGAATTCCGAATTGCAGTTTCTATACCTTTACAATTCTTACCGTTTTCTTTAGCAACCTTTTCAATTACTGTTTCGATAAAGTTAGATACTTTATCATTTAAACCTTGTAAAATCTGTATTATATAGATTTTACCTTGTGATTCCTTTAGACCCTCTGTAGCTCTTTTAAAATTTGTATTAGTTACCTGATATTCCTTCATGTTTCCAATCCTCCTGGCACTTGGCCATTTATTTTTTTATGAGCATTTAGCTATACAGACTATAATAGCACCTAATTCCTATTATGTCAACAGTATTACTTAATTTAATCATAACATTTGTGTATTTTATTATCTTTCATTATCTTTGTTTTCTTCTAATTTTTTTTCAGTATTTTTAACATATTTTTTTTCTAATTTTATAACATATTTTTCCTCAGAGTCCGCTTCCAATTTATCCACTAATTTATCATCTGATTTTTCTTTTGTTTTATCTTCTAACCTAAGTTCCAATTCATCTACTGATTTTTCTTTTATTTTATCTTCGAACCTAAGTTGCAATTCATCTACTAATTTTTTTTCTGTTTTTTCTTCTTCTGATACAGATATTATTTTTACCTTTTCTTTAAATTTCTCTACATTTTCTTTAAATTTCTCTACATTTTCTTTATGTTTCTCTACATTTCCTTTATATTTATCTACATTTATTTCTTTTACCTTTTCCTTGATTTGAACTAGAGGATTAGCCTTTGCTACAGGATTTGATTTTACCTTTTCCTCAAATTGCTTCTTAGCTTTTTCAAAATCCTCCATCTCTTTTTTGTCAATAAAATAATTTGGACTTGCTTCTTCTAACATATCGGCAAATGGTTTTGAAAATCCTGCTTTAGAAATTGTTTGCATATAGTTAGAATAATTCTCACTAATATCATATTCCCCATCTTGTTCAAGAATTGTTTTGTCATCATGTATTTCAGGTATACCCTTATATATTTTAGGAATTCTAGAAATACTACCATCATTTTCTGTAATACTTATTATTTCAGTTGGTTTACCATTTTTATCATATATATATGTGTGTTTAATATTCCCTTGCTCGTCAAATTCTATAATATTTGTACCTTGTTTGTTTTTTACCAGTTTAAAAATTGATTTACCATTTAAGTATTTTGTATTTATATACTCATTTCCAATATGCGAAAAAACTTCCTTAACATACTGATTATTTCCTCGTTTATCAATTAAGGTCTTGTCTTCTTCGATTACTCTATCTCCATTAATATATGTAGTTTCTTTTCTTTCAATACTACCTTTATAATTATCTTCAACATCAACCAATGGACCTTTTTTTATTTCTTCTGTAACACCTTGTCTTGTTGTTTTTGATAACTCTATATTTAATTTAGAATCCTTAATACTATCAGAAAATGGCACTCCAGTGGTATTTGCAGAATTTTTTTTATATCCGAACAAGATGAACTTCTTATTTTTAATTCCTTCACCAGTTGTATAAACCACCTCTTTTATCCCAGGGACAAGGTATCTTTTTGAAGAAATACCATCTTCTAAATTTTCGTAAAGTCTTATTTCCTTTCCTTCAACTTTTGTTGTCTTATATTTTTTAATAAATTCTTTTTCAGATGCTAAATTTTCATTTTTACTATCCGAAGTTATTTCCATTAATTTTTTTACATGTTCATAAATGTTATCATCAGCACCATTAAGTATTTGATCATTTTCTGTATTCGATTTTTCTGTAATATTTGAACCAACTTTTTTCATTAATTCACTTATATTTTCAAAAAACTTTTCTTTAAATCTATTCATTTTATTTCCCACATTTATACCTCTTTTCTTATAATTTAACTTTTAAAATTTTATTATATTTTTAGAATATTTTTTTATAATACCCATTATTTTTTTAATTTTTTCTTGATTATCTATATTTTAGCTTTTTTGCGCTTTTTAAATTGCTTTTTTTCGCATATTCTTTTCGGATTTTCGAAATATTTTTTTCTAATACTTTTTTTCTCTAATTTATAAACATATTGTAATAAGATAAAACTGCTAAAATCCGGGAAATCAAAAACGTACTTATTACAATTGTAACAGGTACGTTTTCTCAAATTCTCCTCTTAATAATTAACCACTTTAAAATTCCGTTTTTTCCTGATATTTGATTATTACTTCAAGCCTAAATAATTGTCCATTAGTTTTCTTGAAGATACTCTCCTGTACCTCATACTGAAAAAACTGGTCTTCTGAAAAGTACAAATTATTTTGCTCAATTGAAACTGGTCGGATTTGTCTGCCCATACTAGTAATTAAAATTGTTTCAGGAATTGGAACAGAGTCTAATTTTATATACCCTGTTATAACGCCTTTCTTTACATGTTTTTCAATAGGTTTGGTACAATATACCATTAACGATTCCTCCTTAGACCTACAAGGCCAAGAATATTTTTTTAAAAGTTTATGTATTTTTTAATATAACACATTTATATACTTAAATCAATTATTTGAACCTATTTTCCGAAATATTTCTTGTTACAATTACATTTGTTATTATAAAATTGCACTTACTTTTTAACTTCGCCAGTATTTCTTGTTACAATTACATTTGTTATTATAAAATTGCACTTACTTTTTCACTTCACCAGTATTTCTTGTTACAATTACATTTGTTATTATAAAATTGCACTTACTTTTTAACTTCGCCATTATTTCTTGTTTTTTAAATTGCATTTATTTTCATATATATCATCATTTGATTGTAAAAAGAATCACAATTTAAAGCTCCTAATACCACACCTATTAACTCAATTTGATATGTTTCATTAGTACTTAGTTTTATAGCTATCTAAAATAAAAATTAGAGAAGATGATAGTGTTCCATAATTTTTCATTAGAACTTATTTTTATGTCTATAACAAAAGTTGAATAATATAGAATTTTATAGTAAAATATATACATCATACTCGTAGGTGTAGTGAGTAAAATAAAGAAATACACTTTAATATTGCATTAATAGTATTAATGCAAGATAGAAGGAGGAAATATGAAGAATTATAGTAATATTCCACCTAAGAGCAAAATGCAGACAAATAAAGGAGGAAATATGAAGAATAAAAGTAATATTCCACCTAATAGCAAAAAGCGGACAAAAAAAATAAGCAAAGATCATAAAAAAGATCAAAATTTAAAAGGAGATTTCTATGCTTTAGGGCCAAGACGAAAGATGAAAAAGAATCATAAAATCAAATTTAACCAAAAAAAATTTGATTTTAAAAGAAAAGGTATAAGTTTAGATGCATATCCGGATCTAAAACCAGGAATGCAGATGGATCAGGTAATAGTCCTATTATCAAACAGCTCCCCAGGAGCATTTGTAATATTGACAATGTTTTTAAGGTCTATCCCAATGTCCTGCAAACTTGTTTTATACTTGTATGAAATAAAGTTTTTAGGACAAGAAATAGAAAGTTTTTGGGAATTTTTTTGTAATAAAAATTTTCTTATTATGAATCTGGTATTAGATTCTTTCCTTAACAGAAAACTTTCAAAGGAGGAAATAGATAAAATATTAGAAGAATACTATAACTTCTATGAAGAGAATAGTAGATATTTCTCGAACATGGAAGAATATTCTGAAAACAGCGAAATAGAAGAAAAATTAGTAATTTAAAAAATCTTTTATTTATAAAATTCAGATATGAAAACAATAAAAACGTACCTTTTACAATAGTAATAGGTACGTTTTCTCGTTTCCTTTTTTTTTCAATATTTATTTAGGAATTCAAGTTGAGTTCCTAAAGCTAATCTACGCTAAGTATTTCTAACGATTCTGTAACTAGTTGACTCATTACATCTCCCCAACCTTCAATTGCTTCCCTATAATATGTTTGTTCAATAATCATAAATTTTTCTTCATTAATTTTTATAACGTAATACCTACTTAACGCAGAATCCCATTGCATTCCTTTATTGATTGAATATTGTTTTGCATCTATTTCATTTTTACCTATTTTTATTTCATCAGTATATGATTCTACTGATTCATAGTCAAACCTAATATATTTTTTTATCTCATTAATTATCTCTTTTGTTTTCTTTTCTGCCTCATTAGAATCTATAATATTAACTTTTATAAAAACTTCAGGAGTCTCAATTTTATTTCCATGCTCATCTTTTAGTTCAAGTTTAAATAAATCTGTTTCTCCATCCTTACTAGTAACAAACTCACTTGGTATATCTATTTTATATCTTACACCATTATTTTCTATTCCGTTAATTTCTTGTGTTTCTATTGTATTAATATTTCCTTCTAACAATACATTTGATTTTTTAGGAAAAATTTGCATAGGGTCTTTTCCAGTTATTGCTGTATACCCTGCATAACTTGCTGCAGAGGCACTAAAAAGTGTTACTGCTGTAATAATTGCTCTTCCAAACATTCCTATTTTGACTCTATTTTTACTCATGAATTTACTCCTTTTCGTATAATTTTTTGACATGTCTATTGTTGATTTTACTAAATCCTCATTTATTTCAATTTTATTTACTGAATTTCTATAATTTTCTAAATTATTCAATTGTCACACCTCCCACTATCTTATTTTTAAGTAAATTACGACCTCTCATTAGCTGAGACTTAATTGTTGACTCTTTTTCTTTAAGTATATTTGCAATTTCAGATATTTTATATTGTTCATAATAAAACAAATGTATTACAGTTCTATATTTTACAGGAAGTTCAGATACTGCATAATAAATATCGTCGTTTTCCTTGTCCAGTTGAGGTATATCTTCATCTATTTCCACTCTATTTTTATACCATGTTAGTCTTAAAAGGCTTTTACATTGATTTACTGTAACCCTAATCAGCCAGGCCTTTTCGTGTTCTTCATCTGTAAATTCTTCACAATGTTTGCAAAATTTAATTATTACTTCCTGATACACATCTTCACTATCATCTTTGTTTTTTAGCATAGAAAATGCAAGTCTGTATATCATATTTGAATAATTTTTTATTTTGTCTTCTAATTCAAAAATTTCCATTTTTTCCCCCTTTATAATGATAATACGTTTCATATAACGAAAAGGTTGCATCGATTTTTTTTATTACATAAATTTTTCTTATAAGATCATCTTATTTTTTTATTGTTTTATGCTTTTTTTGGAAGTAAATGCAATATTTCATCACTTAAAATTAACATCTTTAAAATCTTCTGCTGTTAGAATTATTTCCTCATTCCTATATTTTTTCGATACTAGTCTTATTGCATCTTCTTTGCTTTCCGCTACAACTTTTACAATTTTTTGTAGTATTTCATCTATCTCAATTTCATATTCCTGCATATGTTTAACGCAATTATTTAATAATTCTATTCTATACAATTTTTCTACATTTTCTAAATCTTGCATGTACTCTGCTCCGAAATTTCTCGTAATATCCATTCAAATCGGTCTTCAAATACACTCTTTCAAAACCTCTTTTCTTACTTTCTTTCAAAAGCGCTTCATTTAGAATTTTTGAACAACCTCTTCCTCTATATTCCTTTTTTACAAACATTGTTGCATACCAAGGAGATAAATCAGATCTTTCGTCTCCGTCAGTAGGAAATAGAGAAATGAAACCAACTAAATTATCTTCATCCAACAGAATCAGTTTGCAATAATCATTTCTATCTAACATTGACTTTATCGAAAAAATTTTTCTCTGTAACCAAACTCTATAATCTTCTTCGCTTAAAATTCTGTCACCCCATTCATTATGTGTCAATTCAACTATTTCTTCCAAATATTCCAGCTTATCCTTAATATTATAAATCTCCAAAATCTAAAATTCCCTTCTCATATATGTTCCATCTAATACTTATTTTTTTTTCGTAATTAGTATCTACTTATTTTATTTTTTTCTTTAACTTTTACTTATGAATTTATTATATTTATAAATTTATTATTAACGATATTATATAACAAGATTTTTTTTGTAGCAATAAATTTATAAATGAGGATAGTGTGAATTTTTTTAATGATATTGATTATCGCCTTTCCGGAACTGCAAATAATTTAAAGGAAAAATTGGAACGAATACATTCTTTTTATACTTTTGAGGAAGAAAGAGAACATGGAATACTTGCAATAAAGATTCAATTACTATAATTTATACATGCGAAAAAATCTTAGATATTAAGTGAACTATTTGGGGATTCACTTCAATAATCAGAGCCTTTCTTGGAATTTTGATAGACTTTCCATTGTCCAATGGAAGTCCAGAGTCTAACCCTAGTTTCACTAAGTAAAAACACCAAACATCTATAAAAGTATGTTCGGTGTTTTAATGTTAATATATTATCGGTATTTAAATTTTAAGGTTGCATTGCTACTTTTTTGATATTTTTCAAAATTATAATTATATTTGTTAGGTGTTTTATTTTTAAGGCTGCATTGCTCCAAATAACACTAGCCATGCTAAAATTGATTTTGCAACTAGGCTTAGGATTATAAATACTCTTTCTCCATAAATATAATCTTTCCATTTTCCAATTTTTTTATACTGTAAAATCATATTGATTGGGAAAGTATTAAATGCTATAAAGTATGTTATAACAATGGCCCATACGAACCAAGGCACTAGGTCTAAGCTTCCCATTCCTGTAACATATAAAGCTATTGCAATCCATGGTGCAATACCTACAACTGATCCCCATATAAATGGTCCCCAATTAACTTTTTTCTTATCAGAATCAAGATTTATAAGTTCCATATCTAATCCAAACAAATTCATACCTACATTAGCTAAGAAAATTACAATCAATGTTGCGATATCACGAATTCCAAACAATGTTGCTATTAAAACAATCATTATTGAAGAACTAATTGCATACTCAAACCAACGGTATTTATTAATCCCTTTTTCTAAACCTTCAACATAGTCTTTTTCTTTTAAAACTATTATAAAATGCGCTATAGCCGAAATTAATAAGAATGCTGCCACTAATATTCCAAAAGGTAGTGTGAACAATTCTTTTGAAGCATTCTCCAAAGTTTTTGTTTCAAAGTTAAATTTTTGATAGAATTGTACTATCACAGGTTGGAACTCTGATATTTTTTGAATAACATTTGTTGCTAAAAATATCATAATAATTCCTTGTACGAAATGTAAAAATCCCATTATTTTATTGAATTTAATCAATTTTGCAAATTTTTTCTCCATATTTTACCCCTTTCATTTTTGATAACTTAATTATAAATGATTGCAAAAAAAATAACAATCTTTTTCTTCAATCTGCTATTCAGATTTTTTTTAATGTTAAAAAGCAAAATAAATCAATAATTCACTTACTTCATTATTTTGCCTTGGTATTTCTATTCATATTTATATTCTTCTTCATCTTCTGCAACAGATAAATATTTTTCTTGTTCTTCTGTTATTTCATAAGTTATTTCTATATCTTGTCCATAATTATCAATATATTTTTTGAGATGATTTCTTAATTTTTCATCGCAAATATATAAATATGTTCCTCTCATTCCTCTGGTACACATTGTTGCATATATATTCAAAATATAACTTAATAGTTCTACTTCTGTCGTATCTGCCTTACCTTTTACATCTTGATACTCTTTTTTATCTACATATATTTTGTTTTTCTTTTCATCATACGTTAATTCATTTCCAATAATCAAACCTGTATAATTCAAATCAAATCCTTGTGTTGTATGTATACTTCCAATTTCATTTATTGAATTTTCAGAATTTATCCAATCTGTAGCCTGACTATTCCAAATATATTTATATCCATCTATTTCAATATCATATAAATTATCATCTATCATTTTTTTAGTTTCTTCTTTTGTTATATGCATAGGCAATTTTTTGCCCTTACTATTCCATTTCCATGCATACCCAGCTATATTTCTACATAATCCATATGTACTATTTTTTTCTTTAATATTTTCCACCATTTCATTTACATTATCAAATATTTTAAAATCATATTGAGAAAAATTCAACTTCTCAGCTGGTGGAACATTACTAAATAAACTTTTTACATATTGAATATATTGATCTCCACCTAATAAACATCTCATTTGAGTTTTCAAATCATACCTATGCGTTCTTTCCTTACTTTCTAACTCGATAAAATCTTGCTTTTTTATATCTGTTGGTTTTATTGTTTGTTCTTCATCATAAAGAAATATTTGATATCTACTTTGTAATTTTATCCAATCTAATTCTGTTCCTTCTTTTCCCAAATTAAATTTTTGATTATTTTGATCGAATGACGCATATTGAGTTAAATTTTTTCTTTTTCTCAATCTATGGGCTTCATCAACAATTAATAAATCAAATTTTTCTTCACTTTTTGCTACATCATTTGGACTTAAAACCATATTAGAACTTAATCCTTCTATATTTCTAAAAACGTTTTTTATTGTCTTTCTTAAATTTTCCATTGGAATTACTAGACCAATTTTTAGTTGTTTCATCAAATTATGTATTTTTAATATTTCACTTACACTTTCATCAATTGATTCTTCTTCAATATTCACATAATTCTTTTTTACTTCTACTAATAATTTAATTAAATAAATACCAACTATCGTTTTTCCTGTACCAGCACCTCCATGAATAATAAAAGATGTTTCTTTTCCTTCTTTTACATCATCTGCTAATCTTTTTAAAATATCAGTTACTATTGTATATTGATCATCCGTTAATGATTTATATGGTGAGTATTTAAATAAATCTGAATTTTTAATAACTAATAAATCGTTCTGTACAATCCCTTTTTCTTTAAGCTTTTGCCATATATTATTAAATTCTTTTTCATACATTTCTCTCTGATAATAATTATGGTTCTGTAATCCACCATTTCCATTTTGCAATCTATATTTATTATCAGCTGCCATATATTGAATTAAAAAAGACTCTAAATCAAGTATAACTGACTTATTGAATTTTTCATTGCTAATTATATTAATCAAATTCAACGTCTTTCTTTTTGGATTATCCAGATGCTGGCTAGCTCTTTTATATGCATTTATTGTTTCACCAATATAAGCTTCTGAATCATTATTTATTATATATACGATCGGCCATTTATTTCCAAATCTAGTTTTTTCCAGTGTTTGTACTACATTCGTATCAAACTTATATGTTTCTATATTTACCATGATAATTGCCCCTTTAGTTATTATTTTATAACTTATTATATTTAGTACTTACACCTTTAGATTTTTCAACAGGATATTTCTTTCTTGTTTTTTCTAATTTATTTAATATAATCTCCTTGGGATCCACATCTAATTTCATAGCCATTTGAAAACAGTAATTAAATACATCTGCTAATTCTTCGCATACTTCTTCTTTATTATAGTTTTCACTATTCCATTGAAAACACTCTAATAATTCTGCTGATTCTATAGCAATTGATTTTGACAAGTTATCTAGTGAGTGGAATTGATCCCAATTTCTTTCTTCCTTAAATTTCTTTATTTTTTCCATTATTTCTTCCATTTTACTACCCCTCTTTTCAATTCTTTAAATTTCCATTATTTGTCATAATATATTGTCCTTTTACAATCTCATATCTCAATTTTCTTTTTGACATTATTCTATCATTTTTGATATCTCATATCAATTCTTTTTCCAAATTAATTTAAACTATCCGATTTATTCGGACGCCTCAGAAAATCTTTCTGCAATGAGATTTTGCTTAAATCACTAACATATTTTCTAGGTCTATTACTTTTATTTTCTTTTGTGTTAAAATGTTATACTCCGTTTCGAAAGTAATCATTTAAAGTGTATACTTTAATAACAATTATTTTGCGATTTTAATTTTTTCTTCTTGGCAAATAATCTTATTATCATTATTTCAAATAATACTCTATCATATTTATATATTTATCCTGTGAATTTAAACATGTATCAATTAAATAACCTTTTCTGTTTTATTTTGAAATTCTTTTAATCCTCTATAATAAAATAATTTATCCTTATCTAATATAATAAATGGTATTATATTATTTTTCGGGCATTCTTTAAACATAATTATTCTTCCTACTCTGCGATTACAATCTTGAAGGGGGTATATTTTCTGAAATCTGCTATCCATAATTGTACCACCTTATCAATGGCTGAGGGTATCTAAAAAGTTATCTAAAATTCTATTTTTTACATTTTGGAAAATATGGTCTTTCCAGTAAATGATCCGCTCTATATTTCCATTCATATCCACACATTAAGCATTTAACATCCACTATTTCTTTTGGTCAACTATATCTATTTATTTGTAAAGAACAAAATGTGTTGCATAACTCATTTAACAATGAATAATCTGGTAATGTTTTACCATTTTCCCAACGACTTACCGATTTATTCGTTACTCCAACTTTTTCTGCAAGTTGTTATTGTGTAATGTTTTTTTCTTTCCTTAATTCAACAATAAATTGTTCAATCTTTTCCTGGTTAATAATCATCTCTCCTTCTAAATAAAATTTTGTATTATTTGTTTGGATTTTAACAGGACATAAACTGAGAGTTAAATAAATTACTAATCATCTTCTGCTTATAATTATAGAATACATTATTTATATTATTATATTTAGTCTGAAGATAAAGATAATAATTTGTATATTAATATTAATAATCTTTTGGAAAGCAATCTTTTCCCAACTGCCACAAATACTTATCTATATCCTTTAAGTTGTATTGATCTATATCATAATACTTTTTGAAATCTATTAATACTGCTTTAAACCTTTTATAATTCTTTAAATCTTCTTTTTTAAAAATAGAAAACTTGTCTTTCTTTTGAAAGTACATTAATACTTTTTCGACATAACTATCATATATAGGAAATACTTTAGGATAATGGTGAGAGCAATATTTGGAAGCAAAGGAATAAAAATGCCTTTCTTTTCCATTTATTGTTACTCTAGCAATATCATCCACTAATGTATCATCTCCTATTTTAAGTCTTTCATCTATCTTTAATTCTAATATATGATTAGCTACTGAAAATATAGAAAAAATATTAGTACTATAAAAATCATTCAACGAACTTGCTTTTATTAGTATATCATTTATATCGGTATTATTAGGATAAGTCTTAAAAAACAGTTTTTCTAAACTATTTTCTTGCAATACATAGTTTTCTAACGAATCCCATAAATTTAAATATTTAATAACTTCATACTTACTTGGTTTTGGAACATTAATCATGCAAAAACACCTCCTCATTTTTATCATTTAAGAGAATAAAATATTTAATTGAACTATAGTTGATTTATAGACGTCCGCAATTCTTTTTTTGTCTTTTAATTCTATTTCTAATAAAAAACGCTTATCAAAATATTCTGCAATAAATATAAATATGTAATATTATTTTTAATATATCCATTTAATATGCAAAACGATATTATTTAGTTTTACCCCTGCCACATGGCTTATAATCGGCGTACTTTTACATACTCTTATCTTCCGAAATCAGCCATTTTTCGTCTTTTTTGTTCTAAGTTTTCCTTTAACTTTCTTCCTCATCCGGCGCTCAGGGTATCTAAAAAGGTATCTAAAAATTTTAATTAATATCACTTAAAAGTCTTCTGTTACATGTATGCCAGATTGTTAAAATATCATTATTTAATTTTTGCATTTTCTTAATTTCTCTTGAAGCTTTATATATATCAGTACTTGGATAATATGTTGGTTTTAATACTATCTTAGCTGATTGACCTTTTACAATTAACTCATTTGATTTGTTTGATCCTAGCATCTTCCTATAATTATCATAAAGTTTCGGACACTTAACTCTTAATAATGAAGGTATATTAGCGAAAACAAATTTATCTACTATGTCATAAGCAAAATATCCTGATAAAGTTCCATCAAATGGATTAACATATATATGATTAAAAGAGTCAATATCTACAATTGAACCATGTATTTCACCAGAACCTCCAATTTTTTTAACTTGGTCTGAAATAATTTGTTGATATTTAGAATATCTTTCTAAATGATCGTTATTTAAATCCATCTGACTATCCATATTTTCATAATAATAATTAATGTCATTTATATCTAATGATTGCAACTCTCCACCATTTAATATAGACAAACCACTCTTAGATGGTTTAATGAAACAATAATATCCCTTCTTCTTTAACATAAATATTTTACCATCTCTGTTATAGGCCATCATAATGTTTTTCCCTCTATAAAAATCAATATATTCATTTCTTGTTATGGTATATATTCCATCTATATAGTCAGAGAATAAATCATAATCATATTCTATATAAAATGATTTTATAAATCCAAACTTATTATATCCCCATTGATTATCAGAGTATATCCTATATTCCCCATCATCATAGTAGTAATTTCTGTGAGTATGTCCATTAACATAAACCCATTTTTTTACATATTCCTCTGATTCAGACCAATTCTTTTTAGGCGTATGTGTTAAAACTATAACATTTCTATCATAAATACAATCCTTTATTTTGTTATAAATATCTAAAAATTTTTTTGTTTCCTCTATGTCCTTTTCTAAATTAATAGTATTTCGATAAATTCCATTATTAGCGTTAAACTCTACGTTAAATCCTGAATAACCTAATCCACCAAATATAATTAAATTACTCTTTCTTAATTTATCTCTAATTTGTTTTTGTGATAAATTATTAATTTCTTCTTCTGAAATTGAATTAATATTTTCATTTTCAAAAAATAATAAATTATTTTGAACAAAATACATATTATTTGAAATTATTAGTTCTTTATACTCATTAATAATTTCTTCTAACTTATAATCTTTGAAATAAAAGTAGTTATAATCGCACCATAATTCATGATTACCTAAGATAAATATTACCTTTACATTCTTTTTCCTAGCTTCTTTTGATAACTCAATAACAAATAATTTGTATATATCAAAATTAGCTGATACGTCTCCGCCAATCAAGAGAATTCTAGTAGAATTACTTAAAATTCTTTTAATCGTGTCTTTAATAAGGAATTCAACATCATATTTTGATTTGCATTTTTCATACTTAAAATCTAAATGTATATCTGAAACATAAGAAATCATTTTATAACTATTATAATCATTCATAGCTTCATTTGCCCATAATTCTCTGTTTTCATTTAATACTAATTGTATTTCTTGTTCATTCTTTATTGTATTTTCAAACGATGGTAAATAATTAGGTAGATTTATTTTCTTGTAATGCAAACCTAATTTATCCATTATCTCACTTCTAATATGAGCATTATCAAAATTAATTCCATTTATATCTTTCAAATTAGATAGCCCATCACAAAAAATCAAATCTGCATTACTTAAATCATTATTCAGGTAGTAAAGATAATCAAAAAAATATTTGAATTTATTTTTTCTTTCATGTACTGTATTTTCATTTTGATCTGTCCATTTTTGTAAAATCCAAAAATACTCTGATTTGTAATATTTATTTATTGTATGGGATAATTCTGCATTTTTAAATGGTAATATAGTATTTTCATTTATTTTACAATCTTTTATATCTTCTTTATTTATAACTGCTTTTGATAAATCACAGTTAGATAAATCCCCACCTAAATATGCTATCACTTCCTTAATATCATAAAAATATTTTCTAATTGTAACTAGCCATTTTGCTCCATTTATTTTGTAAGCTTCTTCTATTATATAAAAACCTGTTCTTATATCAAACCAGCACTTAGTTTCTTTCGTATAATTATTGTTTTCTATATTGCTTGCAAAGTTTCTTATTTGTTTCATATATCTACTAATCGTTGTTGAAGTTCGTACATTTTTTTTATAGTTAATAGTATTTAGTACCTCTTGCGGAGAAAAGTATAAGCACATTTTTTCTTTTATAACCAGATCTTCGCCATTATTTATTGAATCCATCAAAACTTTAAATGCATTCTTAGGATTATTCTGTATAAAATAATATATTAATATATCTTTAAAATAGTATTCATGATATTTACTCTTTTCAAAATTAGCCAATACCTTATTGAACTCTGTTAGGTTCTTACAATTTAAAATTTTATTAAACCATAATTTATTTTTTACTTTTTTAAATTCTGATATTTTATATTCTTCATCTATTATTGATAATTCCTTGCTATAATTATCTTCTTCGATAGTAGTGTTAATAATCGCATTATTTGTAAATTTGTTTACATCTATTTTGTATTCCTTAATTTGTTTTGGTGTAAATTGATATTGAAAGTAGCAAGATTTTTCATATATATTTCCTTTTAAAAATTTATAATAATCATCAAAAGATTCAAAAGTAATTGATATTGTTTCTAATATATTATCATCACTAAAGTCAATTATGTTTTCTACAACAAAAAAATTATGTGAAATAACATCATATCCTCTACTCGAAAGAACTCTCATTCCAGCTTTTCTTTCTGCTTCTATAATATCAATATCATCTCTTAACTCTAAGGGAATATATCCATACAGTATGCATTTATTTTTTATTAATTTTATAAATGTTTGTTTTTCTTTGTTATAACTTTCCATTTCATTCCTCTTTAAATTTACTGACAACATTATATCACAAATGGTATTTTTACGCCACTTAGGTTTATTTTTGATAGCAGAAAATGTCATAGGGACATTTTTAATATTTTTTTGTCTATCATAAGTTTCCATAGTTTATCGTAATTGATTGTCATAATTGACCTCCATTTTGATGATTTTTTATATAACAGCATTCTATCATTTTCGACATTTTTTATCAAGGAATACTTGAATATTTCAATTATAAACATGATTAACTTATGATAATTTACACCTCCTATCTTTATTATTATCGGTTTAAAATAGATATGTCACAAGTATATTGAAAATAAAATATTGAAAGAGAGTGCCAAAAATGATATTGTTTAAATGACGAAAAATAAACATATCAGGAGGCGCTCTCTTATGAATAATAGTATAACACAGAAAGCAAAATATAATCAATCAGTTGTGAAATTTCGTTTAAAATATTGAGTATAAAATGCAGCAATAAAATTTAATGAATGGCCAAAAAAAATATATAGCTGGAGAGCCAGATATGATGGAAATGTAAAAAGTCTAGAAGATTATTCAAGACGTCCACATCATCATCCAAATGAGCATACAGTGGTGAGATTGTAAATCTTAATTGGGATGATATTGATTTCAAAGAAGGCAAAGTAAAAATAAATAAAAGCCTTCAATATATTAATGGCAAAATATTTGAAAAAGAAAATAAAACTGAAAATAGTGATAGAATAAATTACATTACTAAAACTACAATTTATATTCTTAAAAACATCAAAAAGAGCAACTTCAAAAGAAACTTCTTATTGGTTTTAAATGGGAAAATACAAATAGAATATTTACTAATGAAACTGGTGGTAATATTCATCCAGATACTACAACTAAAATATTCTATAAAATAATTGATAAATATAATTTGAAAAAAATTAAATTTCATGGTTTAAGACACACCAATGTTTCTTTAATGATTGCTAAAGGTATTCAACATCAAATAATTAGTAGAAAAGTCGGACATTCAGGTGTTCAAGTTACAGATAAATTCTATTCTCATTTCTTTGATGAAAATCTAAAAATATTACTGATGTCTTGGATAATGTATTTTCAAAGGTGCAATAAAATAGACGAGATTTTTGTTATGATCCCGCCTATTTTTTAGCTATTGATCCTTGCACTAAATCGCAAATTGTTTTTCTTTGCCCAATCATCTACTTCTTTAATATATTTAGGAATTTTTTTATTTTCATAACTCACACTTAAATATTCCAATATATATATTCTAGTACACATAGTCAACTTCCAATAAGCATATATATTTTCTAATTGATAAAAAACATTTTTATTTTGTTTCAAGTTTAGATGCGATAAATAATTTCTATGGTTATTAGCTTTGTATATAAAAATAGGAGTATTATTAGGATCCTTAACTTTTCTTTTATCTTTTCTTGTTAATAATTTTTTCGATGACTTACTATAATTAAAATAATAAATTAATATTTCCCTTAATTCCAGTTTAGGCATACCAAGAGTTTTATACAATCCTTCCATTATTTGTATTAAATTACAATTTTTAATTTCTTTATATCCTTCTAAATTTATAGTCGTCATATATATGTCATAAATTATTTTTGTATTTTTTCTAAAGTTCTCAAATTTCTTTATTATATCCTTATTTAATGTTTTTTCTGTAATACATCCCAATATTTCTTTTCCATTACTTCTCTTTCGGGGAGCTTTATACTTATCAACTATTTCAAAATATGCATTTATTTCTTGGTTCTCTCCAATATTAACATCAGTAATTATAGGAATATCTCCAAATATTAACATCATTATTTCAATAATAGTAAAAATAATATCTTTTAATTCACTATACCAACATTCATTTTTAGATTCAACTGATATATCTATATAAAAATTTTCATTTGTATAAGTTTTAATCATTACCTTCTTTCTATAATTGTAATAAAAACTAAAACTCTTAATGTATCCCGAATGAATCGAGTGTCCTATATAATAGGATTTAAAAGTCACCTTTTTGATTTTTATATCAGTTCTATTAGTTAATATATTTTCAAATATAAAATTAACAGATACTGAAGAAAAAACAATCTCATTTTGCATATGTATAGAAAAAGTACATTCCAAACAAGAATAATATTTCTCATCATTACAAAGAATATAAATTTTTTTAGTGTTCTTCATTGTCTCATCGCTCGTAAAAAATATATCTTGCATATTTATATTAAAAATTGTTTTTAATTGTTCAAATGAAACATTAAATAATATTTTTCTATTTTCTTTATCAAATTTTCCATTTACCTCAAAAAAATTTATCATATCAATACTTATCTTATTTATATCCAACATACTTACTCCTGCTTTCTATATTTACTTAATTGATTATCTCTGTGTTCTTTAATGCATTCTAAAATGTATTTATAATCTCTCTTATACTCATCATCAAATGCATATGTTGTTTCACACAAAGAATATAGTATTTTATTTAATAAATCTACAATTAATTTTAAAACTCTCTCAATATCTTCATATGTCGTTTTATATTCTTCAAATAGTTTTTTAGGATCCATAAAATAATCTTTATCTGTATGGGCTAAATATACGTCTCTATATGTATTCAATTTTTCTATAACTACATTATTATTTTCTAATTTCTCTTTTATCTCTTTAAACAACTCCAATTTTTCATTTTTTTCCTTTATACTATTAGGATCATTGCAAAATAATTTTGCATTAGCAATGCATCGTTCAATTAGCTTATTCACATTTTTTTGATTTCTGCAATCCAATATCTTAGACATATCCATTAAAGTACTATTTAAAAGGCTAACTAAGATAGGATTTAAGAAAAATGCTATTTGATGAGTTTCTTCTGGATATATTTCTGAATTTTCTTTTATGTATTTATATATATCAAATGATTTTTTTATACCATAATAATAGTGTATATAATTTTCTATTTCATTTTGTAAGCTTTCTTTATCCATATTATACCTCTTTCCCTATGTATTATATCACGCTTTTTTTCATTTGCTAATATGCTTTCAAGATTTCCGCTGTTTTTCCGCCATTTTTTTACCAAAACAAAAAAAAACAAGGAACTTTGAATTCCTTGATAAATCTGGTTGCGGGGGTAAGACTCGAACTTACGACCTTCGGGTTATGAGCCCGACGAGCTGCCAACTGCTCCACCCCGCGATGTATTAACAAATCTTATTATACTACTTATAACTGCAATCTGTCAACCCCTTTTAAAAATTTAATTTTACCATTTGTAATTTTAGTATTTCGAGTAGTTTTTTTACTTTGCAATTGCATTTGTTGTTACAAAATTTCAATAACTTTTTCACTTCACGACTATTTCTATTAAACTTTACAATTTGTAACTTTAATTTTTTTATTTTAAAAATTCACTCTATGTCATTTTTAGATTTTTTTTAGCACGTTTTATTTTTGTATTAGATTATTAATATTTTAATATTTAAAAATTATATTTGTTCCATTTTATTTCACAGTAATAAAATCCTTGATTGCCTCATATTTTGCATTTCCTATTCCACTTACATTTTTTATTTCGTCTATAGCATTAAATTTTCCATTAGACTTCCTGTATTCTATAATTTTAGAAGCTGTTGATGGACCAATTCCAGATAATGATTCTAAATCCACTGCAGATGCGGTATTTATATTAACCTTTTTTCTTTTTGCTGTATTAGAATTTCCACTTTTATTTACTGAGCCACCGTTTTTATCGTATGAGTTTCCGCTTGTATCGTTAGAGTTCCCGCCAACATCAATTATATTTTCTCCATTTTCGTTTAGAATATAGTCTGTTATTTGTTTGGCTACTTCATTATATGTGGGTATGTGTAATCTTATTCCATCTTCTAGAATATATGCTAAATTTACTCCAGAAATATCTGCAAATTCTGTTATACCTCCTGCTGCTTCTATAGCATCTGTTATTCTACAACCTGAATCCAGAGCGACAATTCCCGGATTTGTAACTGCGCCTGATACATGAACACAAATATCCTCTTTTGCTATTTCTGTATCAGTGCCATTAGCTTCTTGCATATTATTTTTTTCTTGTATTACATCTGAATTATTTCCATTAACATTCAGTAATTCATTTTGTGTAATATAAGTTTCTACAGATTTTTCCTTTTTTTTAGAGATTAAAATTCCCATAAGCAAAAGTACTATAAATCCTATAATTATAGCTATTTTTTTGTATTTTTTAATAATATTTAAAAGTTTATCTATTGTTAGTGTATTCATATTAATTCACCTTTATCCTAAAAAATTTTTTCCTAATTTTTAATGTTTAAGAATTTCTTTTTCTTATTTAAATTTTGCGCAAAAAGAGACACAATAAATTGTGTCCCTGTTTATTATTGAGTAGTATTAGAAAGTATGTACAATTACTATAGCATTTTCGAAATCAATTCCAATTAGTCTAGTATTCCAATTTGGTTTCCATTACCTTAGTACTAGAAATCACTTCCAATTACAATTGTAAAATCCACTCCTGAATTATTACTTCCTGTTGATACTACCCCTGCCCCCACAGTGTTTTTAAGTTTTTCAGCTATTTCATCTGATTTACCTGTTCTATTAACTATTGTTGTTTTAGATGTTGCAGAAGTTGTTCCTGTTTTTGAAACTTTAAACCCTGCATTTTGTAATATTGTTTTTAGGTTTGTTAAATTTTTCGAGTTTGAAGTTCCATTTAATATTTCAACCTTTACTCCTGAAACATTTACATTACTTGTTACTGTTTTTTCTGTATTATTTGCATCAGTATTTGTCGAATTGTTTAAATTTGTGTTATTAGTTGAATTTGTTGTGCCTGTGGTATTTTGCGTACTTTGGCCTGTTGAGTCTGTTTTTTCTGGTTCTAATGCAAACATATCTTTAACAAGTGCAAGAGTTTCCTTTTTATTATATGAATAAAACCATAATCCATTAATTTTTTCTGGCGCTCCTGGTAAAGTTTCTGTTCTAACATTGTCTACACTAAATGAAAGTGCATATGGAGCATAATCTTTAAAAGCATTAAAATTCATATTTGTTGTTACATATTTGTTTCCTATTTTTATAAAATCATCAACTTTTGTAATATTTTCTGCTTTTGCCATTTTTTTAATTACAGCTTTTATAAATTCTCTTTGGGTCTTCATTCTTCCTATATCTTCTTGTCCATACTCAGATGGATATGTTGTACCATTATTATTATGTCTGAATCTTACTAATTGTTCAGCCTTATCTCCATTTAATAATTGAGGTCCTGCTTTTAAATTAATGTGTAATTTTTGGCTTGTATCATCATATTTCATATTTATAGGTACATCAAAGTCAACACCACCTATAGCATCTACTAGGTCTACTAAACCTTCTGTATCAACATGTACATAATATTTTAATTCCATACCTGTTATTTCACTTAATTTTTTTAATAACTTATCCGGATTTTCTTGATACATTGCATTGATTTTTTCGTATGCTGTTGCCCTGCTTTTATTTGTTCCTGTATATGTATCTCTTGGAATAGATAAAATTGATGCTTTTTGTGATCTTGGATTATAAGAACATACCATTATAGTATCTGTTAAATTCTGGCTTTGGCCTATTATTACAAATCTTAGTTCTGGCAAATTATCTAATGTTGAAGAATCATGTCCCAAAATTGTTGCTACAATTCCTTGCATTCCTCCTCCATTATCTTTTATTCTTTTTCCTATAACTATTCCAGCAATTATAGCAATTAACAATATAACCACAATAGCAATTTTTAGTTTTTTATGAGATTTTTTTTCTGATTTATTTTTTTTATTATAGTTTTTTCCATTTAGAATTTCACCATTAGTATTTTTTTTACCGTTTTTCTTGGCCAATTTTTCTTCTTTTTTAATTCTTTTCACTTTTAATTTTGCTTCTTTTTGTGCATTTTTTATATTATTTTTTTGTGATTTTATGCTTTCTTTTGTTTTTAATTTATCCGCTACCTTATTCCCTATAGAACCATTTTTTCTATTATTTTTACCCATTTTTTCCTCTTCTTCTAAATTATTTGCAGAATCATCTACATCTTTTGAGTAATATTTTATGGTTTTCTCTTTTTTCTTATTAATTTTTTCTTCTAATTTTTTCTGCCTATCATTCAATTTTGATTGTTCAGTTTCTTTATATTTCTCTTTTTCATTATTTTTTTCATTAATGCTAAACCTGTCCTTACTATTTTTCGGTCTATCATTTAATTTTGATTGTTCAATTTTTTTACTTTGTTCACTCGCAACAGTCATATCGTCAATATTTGTTCTGTTATTTTCTCTTGTTTGATCTAATTTTTTCTGCCTTGCTTTTTCTCTTAATTCCTCTAATGTTTTTTTCTTTTCTTCCTCACTCAATCCCTCTAGTTTCTTCTGCAAAGCTTCTCTTTTTTTCTCTTTAATAATTCTTATTTTTTCTTCTTCAGTTAGGTTTTGTATGTATTCTTCATCTTTTCTTTTTTCGTCTTTAATATTCTTATTTGGATTTTCACTTAATTCTATTTTTCCAGGTCTTTCCATTTTCTTTATCCCAGATTCTTCTATTTCATTTTCAGTCAATTTCCTCACTCCTACTTCAATCTGTTGTATAGTATATCAAACTTATTTTTTATTTTCAACATTATAAGAATTTATATTTAATATTTTCAAAAAAAGTACTAACTAAAATATAGTTAATACTTTTATTAGAATTTATTTTTCATATGAAAACTCATATCCACTTTAGAATTTTTTATTTAATTTTTTAAAATTAAATAAAAAATTATATAATCATCCTTTTTTTAACCTTATATTTAATTAAACTTATATATAATTAATTATATATTTAATTACTATTTTTATAAATATCTTCAAAACTTTTAATTAGAAAATTATATTTAATAACAAGTTATTATTGTAAAGAATATTTCCTAAATAAGATTGCCCTATAAGTGCTGTTATAGTATAGTTTGCAATTATTGAAGCAATAAATGTAATTATAGCTAAAACTACAAAAACTATTAAAAGTCCTTGAATACCTCCAAAAATAATACCTCCTGCTTTATCAAATTGTTTTATAATTGGTAGACGTGTAATTAAATCTGTTATTGCTTTTACAAAAGTAAGTAGAATTCTTGCTACAAAAAACAATAGTATTATTACACCTATATCTACTATAATCAAAGAGATCTGTTCTGCTGCTGCATTTACTGCATCATTCTTTACTTGTGCCGTAGAATTTTCCACTTGTTCATTCATATAATTCATTATCGGTTTTGCCAAAGTTGTTTCATTTTCTTGATCTTTAACTACCTCATTCTTAATTTCCTTCTCAGGTTCCTGATTTAGAAAAACTTGTGTTACAGACTCTTTTATTTTTTCATCAATTTGAGTATTTGTTACTACAAAATGTGAAACTGGTTTAAATAATATCAATGATATTAAAAGAGCTAATATAAATGATAAAATTTTAATTATACAACCAGCCAAACCTCTTCTGTAACCTGTAAAAATTGATATTACTAAAATTGCAATTATTGTTAAATCAACTACTAAAAACATATTTTTCCTCCTTAAATTTTTTTACTCTTTTCTTATGATAATTTTATAAATTATCATAGAAATAAATCTTAATTAGATTTATTTTTTTCTATTATAACCCTAAAAATTCAATTTTATCTCTATAAATAATTGCAGCTATTTCTCCCGAATTTTCTATACTTTTGACCTCTTGTGTTGATATATATTTTTTTGCTAGCCATCCATTTGTTCTTATAAAATAAACCTCTGCCCCTAAATTCATTGAAATAATATTGTCTTTTGTTTTTACTTCCTTAGCTGCTCCATTTATTGTATAAACACTTTTTCTCTTACTAACTGTACTTGTTATTTCTACATTTGACGCCTGATTTAAAGCTCCATATATAATTTCTTCAACTCTAAAAGCAGCATTATTTAATTGTATTCCACCAAATGAGATTTTACTCAAATTTTCTTTATAATCAATTATTTTGTCTTTATTACCCTCTGTTAAAATCCATACTCCATCATTACACATAACTGACAATCTGTTTTTTTCTTGATATTTCACATCAACAATTAGTTGATCTAATTCCATAACATATTCTTTTATTATTGCTTTTTCTGGAGATTGTTTTGCTGAGTCTATATCAACAGTTTTAATTTTATATTGTATTAACGAACCTGTTGTATCAATCTCCGCAAAACTCATATATTTATTATCATTAGATAATGCTAAATTGGTTGCATTTGTTGTTGATAAATATGTTTTAAAAATCTCTTTTCCTGTATTATCATATGTTATTATTACTGATTTATAGGTAGTACCTGATACTATAATAGATACATATCCATTTTTATTTACACTTATTCTTGATATTTTGCCTTCAATACTTTTTTCCCAATTTAATTTTGAATTATAAACAAGATATAGTTTTTGTTTTAAATTTTCTGCTACAAGCAAATATTTTTCATTTGTCTCAAATACAGGATTGCTAATATTTATTTCTAAATCTGATACCTGATTACCAGCTGAATTATAATGTTTTAATCTGTTTTTTTCAAGTATTGCAACATATTTATCATATGCTATAACACTTACATTTTGAGTATTTTCAAACTCTATAAATGGCAATGTATTTTCTTTTACACTTTTTCTCAATATATATTTGTCCATAAATTCTCTAAAATTTCTATTACCAGCATATATTCCAAAAATTATTAATAAAGTCACAAGTACTGAAACCACTCCTATGACTATTCCCAGTTTTCTTTTATTAATTTTTTTTATTTCTGGAATGTTTTCATATTTTTTAAATTCTATAATTTTCATTTATCATCCTCTTTTGTTTTTCTATCTCATATAATTTATATCAGTTTTCAATGTTTTTTTCAATGTTTTTAATATATTTTCTTTTATATTTAATAAATCTATAGATATTGTATACACACAAATATTTACTCTATTTAATTTTTAATATAGGAGTAACTTTTGAAAATTATCTGTATATTTGTTAACGGTATATATATAATTTTACATTTTTCTAACACATTTAAATGTTTTTTACTTTTTACATAATAACTTTTCTTGATTTTTATATTTTTTTCGTGTATAATGATAATTAGTTATTTTATTATATTATGAAAGGAAATTAATTATGAACAGCAAACAAAGATCTTATTTAAGAGGACTTGCAAATAAAATTGATCCAATTTTTCAAGTAGGTAAATCAGGAATTTCTGATAATTTAATTCAACAATTAAATGATGTATTAGAAGCTCGTGAATTGATAAAAATTTCGGTTTTAGAAACTGCACCTGACGGAGCAAAAAATCTGGGAATTGAACTTTCAGATTTAACAAATTCTGAACTAGTACAAACAGTTGGAAACAAAATTACTTTATTTAGACAAAAAAGAAAAGATAGCAAAATCACTTTACCTAAATAATAATTACGATACTCAAATAAAAATTGCAAAACCAAAATACAAATTGCAATACCAAAATAAAAATTATAATACCCAAATAAAAATTATAATTTATTTATAAAAAAAGAAATTAAGAAAAATTTATTCTTAATTTCTTTTTTATTATCTTATATTGATTTTAATTAACGATACTCCTAATTAATAATTAAATCCTAAATAAATCTATAGTTTATAATTCATTCTTAATAAATATTTCTTCCAAAGATTATTCCATTAGCATATTTAAAATACCCTAACTCTCCAATCTTCCATACTGTTCTTATTACTTCCAATTCATTCTTTTTAAATATTAATTATAAGTCATTGTAACGAAAATTTTATAAATAGATATTACAATTCAATTTTATTAAATACTACTCCTAATTCCCTTAATACTTTTTCTTCTCTATTAGTACAAGTCATAATAATTACCTGTCTATTTGTATAACTATCTGAAATAAATTTCAAAACATTTCTTAGTCTTTCTTCATCAAAATATGCAAAAGCCTCATCTAAAATTATAGGCAATGTTTCCTCAGTTAGCTCTTCTACCATAGAAAGTCTCAAGGCAAGGTATAATTGATCTATTGTGCCAACACTAAGCCTTTCTGCTGGAACATAGTCTCCATTTAATAATTCTACCATTAACCCTTTTTCATCATTAACAATTACTTTCTTATATTTTCCATTCGAAAATTTCTCTAAATTTGAAGACAAATTTTTTGTAAATTTTGGAGTTATATTTGTTTTCATTTTTTCATATGCTTTTTCTAAAAGTTTTTTTGCTAATTCTATTGATTCATTTCTTTTAATCAATTCATTAAGATCTTGCTCCGCAATTTCAAGTTCTTCTTCCACTTTTGCTAAATTATCAAGTTTAGGAAGTATGTTTGCATTATTTAGTGCCATTCTATGAAGCTCAAGTTTTTTATCATTGATTTCTTGAAAAGTCATCTCAATTTTTAGTTTCAATTCATTAAACGAAAGTTGTTCTGCTGACCTTATTTGTTGCCTTATATCAGCTTCATCCTTATCGGTTTTATACATTCCAACATTATCTAATGCTTCATTTTTAATTCTTTCTTTTTGTTTTTCCATTTCAACAAAAATCCTATTTTTAATCAATTCTATATTTTTAATCAATTCTATATTGTTTTGCTCTAAAATTTTTACTTCAGCAATTTTAGAAGATTGAATATTTTTTAATTCTAGTAGCTCCTTACTATTTCTTTCTAAATCTTTACGTTGTTCACTTTCTATTTTTTTGTTTCCTTTATGAATATTTCTGCATTTAAATATGTGTATTAAAATAAATAAAAATCCTATAATTCCACTCACAATAGATGGTATAAACTGTTTAATTACAATTGTAGAAATTGCAATAACTATGGAAATCAAAGAAAATATTATATAAATTTTAGGAATATCTGTTGATTTTTGACCTTGGCTTTCACATTTTAACATTTTTTCTTTAATTTTTATTGATTTATCTAATTCATTTATTTTATTATTTATATTACTAATGGTTTCATTATTTTTTTTAAGTGTGTTTTGGTTATATTCTAATTTATCAACTTCCAATTTTTTATTTTCTAAAATTGATTTTAAACTTACTAGATATTCTTTTTCAAACTCAATATTTTGAATTTGCTTTTCTAATTTATTTTTTTTGTCTTCAAATTCATATTTCATATCTTTATAATTAGACAATTCTTGTTTTTCATTTTTTAATCTATTTAAATTTTGTGAAACAATATTTATTGGTTTACCAAGTGTTCTAGATGTTCCTATTTCTTCAGACTGTTTTTTAGAAAGCTTTTCAATCGCTTTTTTATATGAAACATTATCATCACCTGTTCCAGCAATATTTGCAATTTTTTGTATTAAAACATTTTGAGATTGTGTATCTAATTTTACCTCTTGTTGCATTGAAACAAATGTCGAGGTAAAGGTATCTTCATCTATATTGGTTTGTTCATAAAAAAATTGACTTCCTGTATTTTTATCTATTTCAAATTGTTTTGAAATTTCCTCATTATTTTCATTATATATTTTAGGGGTTTTTTTACTAAATTCTCTAAAAACTTCATATTCTTTACCATTACTTAATTCATAACTTATTTTACCTGAAAATTCTTCCTTATTCCATGGTTTATACAACTCAAAATCAGAAATATTTTTTCCTTTTTTATTTTTAGAAGTTCCATAAAAAGTATTTGTTATAAATTTTAATAATGTAGATTTTCCTGATTCATTTCTTCCATATACAATATTTATATTTTCTGATAATTCTATTTCTTTGTCCTCGAGCCTTCCAAAGGCATTTATTTTTATTTTATTTATTTTCAAAATTATCACTCCATCTTTTATTATTTTTATTGCACTGTCTTTTGTTTTTTATATTACACGTTTTTTAATTTTTTATAGAATTTTACTTTTCTAAAACTTCATACCCAATTTCAAATACTTCTTCTAATAGTTGTTTTTCAATTTCCCCTTTTTTCAATAACTCTAGAACCTCATTTGCAAATAATCCCTTTAAAGTGTTTTCATTAACTAACTTTTCTATTTCATATCCACATTTTGTTTGATCTTTTATTTTAATTATATTTAAATTATGAATTAGTTTTATTAGTGCATTTTTATTAACATCAAATTTTCTTCGACCTATTAATTCAACTTCATAATATTCATTTTCTGGAATTATAATTTCGTTTATACTTTCTACAAGTTCTTCCATACTTGAAATTTCTGTAACATCTAAAGTTTTAATTTTAAATTCTTTATCATCAATTGTAACAAAATCAATTTTTGTTTGTTTTTGTTTATTTTCTGATTGACTTATTTCTATTTCTCCAACTATTATTCCATGTGAACCTAATTCATCAAACCCCATTGATATTGTTGAACCTGGATATATAAGCTTTTGATTTTCGCTTTTGCTGTAATTTGTTTTATGTATGTGTCCTAATGCAACATAATCAAACCCAATATCTTCTATTGCTTTTTTCGATAGTGGATTATAATCTCTTTCCATTGCCGCAGCTCCATTAAGAGTGCCATGTGTTATTAAAACATTTATTTTATTTTTTTCTTTTATTTTTATTTTTTCTATATCTGGATTTGAATAATAAAAATCTCCAAATCCGCATCCATATATATTAACTTCTTCTGTTTCTATTACAGAAATCTCTGGTGTAAATATATATACATTATCATTCCACATATATTTATTATAAAAAGAATTTGATATATATGGATCATGATTTCCAGGTGTAATATATATTTTTGTATCTGGTATTTGCTTAAATAAGTTATTAATAAATTCAATTGTACTTTGTTTTACATGGTCATGATCATAAAAATCGCCCGCGATAAATAAATGTTCAATTTTATTTTGTTTAATATATTCTATTATTTTTCTAAAGACTTTTCTTTGGTCTAGTCTTCTCGTATCTCCTAAATCCGCTCTATTTGTTAGAACTCTAAATGGTGTATCAAAATGCATATCTGCAATATGTACAAATTTCATTTTTTTAACTCCTTACTTTTGTGATTTTCTTTGGTTTTCTACTTTAAATTTATAACATACTTTTATATAATAGTCAATAATTCACTTAGTAATTTTGAACACTTGTTTCTAATTTAACCCTCATATTTTAGCTTTTAAAGATATGTATCTTTGTAATATTTAATTTTTTAAAATATTATATTTTTTTGATTCAATAAAAAAAATGTAAACACATATTTACGTGTTTACATTTTCAGTTTGATATATATTCTTGATTTAAAAATAATAAAATATTTTATATTTTCGTTTTCAACTAATATATATTACTTTTCTTTAGCTACCTTTTTATATTCACTACTAATCAATTTTGCTTTGATCTTAGTTTTCCATCCTTTCAAATTTAGAAATTATTCTAATTTATTTAGGAAAAATTATCTAGCTTCAAAATTTTCACCATTTTCATCTATATATATTTTAAATTTATATAGATAAACATCCATTACGAAATTTTCAATTAATTCTATTGTAATATTTTGTGTATTAAAATATACCTGAATTAAGTTTGAAAAATTAAATATGGTTTTAATCTCTTCCTTTTTGTATTTTGCAACAAGTGTTGTTAATATTTCATCTGAATTAATGAAATTAACATCTAAAATTTTAGCTGGTAACATTTCAAAGACTCCTTGTAAAGTTTTAATTGTTTACATATAAACTTTGGAAGTTATGGACTATGGAAATATATGCCTTTCTATCAGTAAAAATCTCGAATTCGATATATCCTTCTTGAGCACATTTTAGGTACTCATAGGCTTTATATCTTGAAATTCTTGAAGATTTAAAATAGCTTTTGATTTCTTCCTTAAAATCAAAACTATAGATGATATCTTGATTACCTAATTTAGACCTTAATACTGCAATCACTGTTGCAGGTTTTACAAAAATATATGTATCATTTATGCATTGTTCCAGTTTGAAACCCTTTGTTTTCATTTCTGAAAAAGGTTTTTCGCTAACTTTTAGACTAATCCGCTCACTTCCATAATATTGAATTTCAATTAATTCTGCTGGTATTTTATTCATGTAACCCAACCATCCTTTCAAAATAAGCAATTATGCTCAAATTTATAATATTAGTGTAATGCTAAATATTTTATCATGATTTTTTTATTTATGCAAATTTTTCAATTCATAATATTATGTCTCTATTATTTCTAATCCCGCAAATTTGGCCATCAATCTTTTATTTCCTACTTTATCAAATTTAATATCAACTTTGTAATCTAAACCTTCTTCTTCTAAATTATTTATTGTACCTTCCCCGAATTTTTTATGGTGTACTCTTTGTCCTATTTTATATTTAGAAATATCGATTTCATTTTTTGATACAATAGAATTCAAGAATGCATCTGCTGATCTAAATGCAATTCCATTTGGGCCCTTAGATTGTGAAGTACTTTGTTTATTTACTGAGCCTTTTGCCACATCAAATTTTTCATTATAATCATCTACTTTATATGTCTTAATATTTGAAGAACCTGATAATCTATTATTACCATATTTCCAGTTATCTTCATTGTCTTCAAAATTATTACTATATCTATTTATTTCTAGTGCATCTTCATATCCTTGAATAAGCTCTTTTGGAATCTCTTTAACAAATCTTGATATTGCATTATAACTTGTTGACCCGAAAATTGTTCTTCTTTTTGCACATGTTAAATATAAATATTTTTTTGCTCTTGTTATTCCAACATAAAATAGGCGTCTTTCTTCTTCAAGCTCATGTGGTTCTCCGATTGACTTATAACCTGGAAAAATACCTTCTTCTAGTCCGACTAAAAAAACAACAGGGAATTCTAATCCTTTTGCACTATGAAGGGTCATTAGTGTAACTGTTTCATCTGTTTCTTCCATATTATCTAAATCGCTTGTTAATGTTATTCCTTCTAAAAATTCTTGCAAAGTATTATCTGCTGATTCTTGTTCGAATTCTATTGCAACTGTTAAAAATTCATCTAAATTCTGAATCCTACTTTCAGCTTCTATTGTGTTTTCAAGCTCCAAGGCTTTTGTATATCCGGATTTTTTTAATATTTCTTTTATTAGTTCAGAAATTAATGTATTATGACTTTTTTCTTTCATTTTTTCAATTAACTCAATAAATTCTCTTGCATTAACATATACTCTATTAAGTCCATATTGCTCAGAACTTTTAATAATAGAATACATTGATTCTCCTGTTTTTTCTGATATTTCCTGAATCTTATCTAAGCTAGTTTTTCCTATACCTCTTTTGGGCTCATTAATTATTCTCTTTAAGGCCAAGTTATCTGAGGTATTAAAGATTAATCTAAGATACGAAATTATATCTTTTATTTCTTTTCTTTCATAGAATTTTTGCCCTCCAATAATTCTGTATGGTATATTTTCTCTTCTTAAAATATCTTCTATTGCTCTTGATTGAGAATTCATTCTATATAAAACTGCACAATCTAAGTACTTAATTTTTTCTTGAATTTTTAATTTTTCTATTTGTTTAACAATATAATTGCTCTCACCATATTCATCTTCTCCTCTAAATATGTTTGGCATTTGTCCTTCTTCATTTTCTGTCCATAAACTTTTTTTATATTTCATTTCATTATTTTTTATAACTGCATTAGCTGCTTTTAGTATATTTCCAGTACATCTATAATTTTGTTCTAATTTAATTATTTTTGTTCCTGGAAAATCTTTTTCAAAATTTAAAATATTTGAAATATCTGCTCCTCTAAAAGAATAAATTCCCTGGTCATTATCTCCAACAACTGTAATGTTCCCGAATTTTGAGGCTAAAATTGATATAAGCATAAATTGTGCCTTATTTGTATCTTGATACTCGTCAACTAATACATATTTAAATTTTTCTGTATAATATTCCAATATATCTTGATTTTCAGTTAAAATATTTATAGTTAAATTTATAATATCATCAAAATCAACTGCATTGTTTTCTTTTAATCTTGATTGATACAAACTATATATTTTAGCAATTTTTTCTTTTCTAAAATCTGATGCATACTTTATACCATAAGCTTTTGGATCTAGCATTTCATTTTTAGCATTACTAATTTCATATAAAACTGACTTATCTGTAAAATATTTATCATCTATCTGCAGTGTTTTTAAACAGTCTTTTACAAGTGTTTTTTGATCTGAAGAATCGAAAATAATAAATGAACTACTATATCCTAATCTCTCTATAAATTTTCTTAATATTCTAACACAAATAGAGTGGAATGTACCCATCCACATATCCTTTACTGCATCTCCTACTATCTTTTCCACCCTTTGTTTCATTTCATTTGCTGCCTTATTTGTAAAGGTAATTGAAATTATATTCCATGGTTTTATATTTTTTTCTTCAATTAAATATGCAATTTTATGAGTTAATACTTTTGTTTTTCCACTTCCTGCACCTGCTATTACAAGACATGGACCTTCTGTTGTTAGAACTGCTTCTTTTTGCTTATTATTCAAACCCTCTATTATATCCATTTTTTCCCCTTTATTATTAATTAATGTATTAAATTTATATAAAAAACATCCGTACTTCATGGTTTTTATAATACTTTATTATATAAGGTTTTATTATATAATCCTTACTGCATTATTATACCATACATACTGCCTTATAATATAATCTTACTGACTTATTATTATACCATAGATACTGCCTTATAATATAATCTTACTGACTTACTATTATACCATACATACTGCCTTATAATATAATATTACTGACTTATTATATAATCCTATTATATAATCTTTAATACCTTTTTAATTTTTTATTAATATAAATTTTTTTACTTTAACATTTTTATTTTTTACTCTTCTATACTATAATGATTTTTCAGTTTTGTAAATGGTTTTTACAAGAATTTCATAAACTAAATACTTACAACTTTGCAATTAATTTACCTACTTGAATTTAAATTTTTTCTTTGCGAACTAAATATTTATTTATATTATAAAATTTTCTTGAATTTTTACTTTACTAGATAAATATTTAGCATTTTAAGTAATTATAATTCCAATTATAATTCCAATTATATTACCTAATGTAGTTGTTCTCCCTCTATAGAGTTTATTTGATTCTGGCATTAGTTCTCCTGATACTATATATAACATTGCTCCTGCTGCGAATGCTAAACAAATTGATATAATATACTCTGAAATCCCTCCAACTATTACTCCTATAAATGCTCCAACCCCAGTCGTAACTCCTGATAAAGCAACATATATAATAACTTTCCATGTTTTAATTCCACCTTTTTTCATTGGAATAGCCATTGATATTCCTTCTGGTATATCGTGAAGTGCTATTGCTAAAGCAAGTGCATATCCTAATTTCATTGATGCATCAAAACCCGAACCAATTGCTAAACCTTCTGGGAGATTGTGTATAGCTAATCCTATACTAATTATTATTCCTGTTTTTAATAATTGTTTTTTTTCATTTACTTCAAAATTTTTTTTTGTATTTTTTTTATTAAAAATTTTCGCAACTTCTACATCACAAAAAATCATTATAATCATTCCAATTATTAGTCCAAATAAAACAGTTGTTATATTTGATAATTTCATAGCTTCAGGAACCAGTTCAAAACACACCACAGATATCATTAACCCTGCTGCTAAAGAAAGAATAAAACTTAAAAATTTATTAGAAGTATTTTTTAATGCAATACCAATAAACCCACCAATTGTAGTTCCACAAGTCCCAAAAAATAATCCTATTAATGTAATTTTGATTATTTCTTCCATGTATCCTCCTTATTTCTTTAAAACTAAAAAATATTATTTATTAATTATGCATTATAATTTCTATTAAAATTAGAAATTTTGTCTGTTAAATTTATATTATTAAATTTTTTTCTTAATTATCAATATTGATTCTTTTTTCTATTTGAAAATACCTCAATATTTAATTATCAGTATTTTTATTATTATTACTAACTATCTATTTTTATGATATTCTTATCTATTTTTATAATATTCTTATTAATTTTTATGATATTCTTATTGATTTTTAAGATTTTCTTATTAATTTTTATTATATTCTTATTGATTTTTATGATATTCTTATCTATTTTTATGATATTATTATTGATTTTTTAATTAACTTTATATATAATTTTCAATATGGGGAGTGATATTTTATGATACAAAATAATCAAACTAATACAAAACCATTAAACGAAAATGATATTGAAATAATTAGATTAACAAATGAGATTGCCAAACTTAATCAAGAGCTTGCAAACGCATATATTGATAGTATAGAGACACTAAGAACTACTGTAGAAGCAAAAGACCCTTATACAAGAGGACACTCTGACAGAGTATCTGCATATTCTGTTTTACTAGGAAGACATCTTGGATTAGCAGAAGAAGATCTTAAAACTCTTCAAATTGCAGGACTTTTTCATGATATAGGAAAAATCGGCATTACTGATAATATCTTGCTTAAAAATGAAAAACTTACAGAAGAAGAATATTCTGAGATAAAACATCATCCTGAAATAGGTGTAACAATATTATCAAAATCAAAAATATTTACTAATATTTTACCTATTGTTCAGCATCATCACGAAAAATATGATGGTTCTGGATATCCTGGAAGATTAATTGGAAATTCAATTCCTTTTCTTGCTAGAATTGTTTGTATAGCTGATTCTTTTGATGCTATGGCTACTAGACGACCTTATAGATATTCTATAAGTATCGAACTTATAAAACATGAATTAGAAAAAAATAAAGGATCACAATTTGATCCTAGTTTATGTGACACATTTATTAAAATATTGGAAAATAATTTTGATTCCATTTTAGAAATACAAAATAAATACTAATTGAAATTAATTTAAAACAGAAAAAACACTAATTAAACATAATTCAAAATATATACTATTAAAACTAATTAAACATAAATTAAAATAAATACTATTAAAATTAATTAAACATAATTTAAAATAAATACTATAAAAATTATTTAAACATTCAAAATATTTATTATTTGAATGTTTTTTTCACTTTTTTCAGATAATTTTCTATATCTCTCTTCTGCCTTCTAAAGCTTTACTAAGAGTTACTTGATCTGTATATTCTAAATCTCCTCCAACTGGAATTCCATGTGCTATTCTAGTAACTTTTACACCTAAAGGCCTAATTAGTCTAGATAAGTACATTGCTGTTGCTTCTCCTTCTACTTTAGGATTTGTAGCTATTATTAATTCTTTTACTTTTCCATCTGAAAGTCTTTTTAAAAGTTCTTTTATTTTGATATCCTCAGGTCCTATACCATTCATTGGTGAAATAGAACCATGTAGAACATGATATAGTCCCTTAAATTCATGAGTTTTTTCCATTGCAACAACATCTTTAACATCTTCTACAACACAAATTGAATCATCATTTCTTTTGGAATTTGAACATATTGAACAAAATTCTTCATCTGATAAATTATAGCATTTCGAACAATATTTCAAATTGTTTTTTGCTGTTCTTATTGCCGAAATAAATTCTTCTATTTCTTCTGACGAGTAATTAAGTATATGAAATGCCAATCTTGCAGCTGTTTTACTACCTATACTTGGTAAACGTTCAAAAGCCTGAATTAATCCTTCTAGCGATGGTGAATAATATGACATTTTCTCCTCCTAATTAAAATATACTACTTTAAATGTTTTATTATTATTTCCAACAAAATTTTTATAAAAGTAAATCTTAACACTTATATAAATTCTATAATATGAAAGCTTATCACTTACAGAATTTTTGTTGCATAACTTTGGTGATATAAAAATTACCACTTATGTAGTTTTTTAGATAATTTTTATAATATTAAATTCACATCTTACATAGTTTTTTTTGGATGACTTTTATAATATTAAATTTACCTCTTACATAATTCCTGGAATATTAAATTTTCCCATTTGTGATGCTTGTGCATTATCTACTTTTGCTAATGCCTCATTAACACATGACATAACTAAATCTTGAAGCATATCAACATCTTCTGGATCAACTACTTCTTTTTTAATTTTAATAGATTTTATCTTTTTTTCTCCTGATACAATAACTTCAACTGCACCTCCACCTACAGAACAATCAAAATCCTTTTTTGATAATTCTTCTTGAGATTTTTCCATATCACTTTGCATTTTTTTTGCTTCTTTCATTAATTGGTTGATATTCATACCTCCACCAAATCCTCCCATTCCTCCTGGGAATCCTCCTCTTTTTGCCATTTTAAATCCTCCTTTATTATTTGCGGCTTATTATTTTATCCTCTACTTTTTTATTCATCTATAATATTTATAGGCATTCCAAAATCATTTGACAAACAATCTATTGATTCACTTTTTTTATTTTGTTTTGTGCACATTCCATCAATTATTTTAATTTGCATTGGTTTTCCATATTCCATAGAAAATAATTTACAAATTTCATTTATATTTTCTGGTTTTTCTAAAATATTTTTTCCAAATTGAGTAAGCCCTTTTTGAAATTCTATTCCAATTGTCATATCATTTATTTCTACTGCTCTTCCAGTCATTAAATTTGTATATAAAATTATTTTACCACTTTCTTTTAAATTTCCAATAACTTTTCCCCAACAATCAACACTTTTGTTTGATTTTGTAATCTCTATATAATTTTCATTATTGTTTTTTGGGGTTGTTTTTTCTTCATTTTTAATAGTATCATTTTTTTTATTGGGTTTCTCAAATTTAATTTGTGAATCAACATCTATATTAATACCATTATTTTTACAATTGTTATCCACTTTTTGTTCAAATTTGTGGATAACATCCTTGCAATTTTGATTATTTTCTTGTTTTTCACATAATTTCATAATTCCAACCTGAAACATTATTGTTTTTTGTGATGACCATTTTATAGTATTTTCTAGCTCTGAAAGACTATATATTATATCTAAAAGTCTTTGTTTATCGTCTTTTATAGACAATTCTCTAATATTTTCAATTTCTTTCTGATTATATAATTCTGCTTTTTCACTTGTTTTATAAACTAAAATATCTTTAACATATTTAATAATTTCCCATGTTAAATTTATCAAATCCTTGCCTTCATTAATTACAACATCAATTTCTTTTAGCACTTTTATTGGATCATTATTTAAAATTTCCAAAACTATTTTATAAATATACTCCGTTTTTGGTATGCCTGCTAAATTTTTCACTAGATCATCATCTATAATTTCTTGTCCTTCTTGCATACATCTTTCCAGTATAGATAACGCATCTCTCATAGCTCCATCTGCTAATATTGCTATAGATTTAAGTGCTTCTGTTGATATATTTATATTTTCACATTTTGTTATTTCATCAATTTTTTTTATAATATTATCTACTGAAATTTTTTTATAATCAAATCTTTGACATCTAGATAATATTGTTGAAGGTAACTTTTGTGGTTCTGTTGTTGCTAATATAAATTTTACATGTTCTGGTGGTTCTTCTAATGTCTTTAACAAAGCATTAAAGGCTCCTGTTGAAAGCATATGAACCTCATCAATAATATAAATTCTATATTTTGCAAGTGTTGGTAAAAAATTTACTTCTTCTCTTATAGATCTTACATCATCAACACTATTATTAGATGCAGCATCCATTTCTACAATATCAGTAAGAGATCCTTGTAATGCTGCCCTACAAATTTCACATTCATTACATGGTTCTCCGTCTTTCGGATTAATACAATTTACTGCTCTTGCTAATATTTTAGCAGCTGATGTTTTTCCTGTACCACGCCCACCTGTTAAAAGGTATGCATGTCCTACTCGATTTGCTATTATCTGATTTTTTAATGTTTTTGTTATATGTTCTTGACCAATTATTTCATTAAATTTTAATGGTCTAAATTTTCTATATAATGCTTTATATGACAAATATATCCCCCCATTCTAAATATATCTGTTTCCTAATTCTAAAAATATGGAAAGTAGATTTCACACAAATACACTATTTATTGCTGCTTCCTTCCGGATCTGACAAGATTCATAGCTTTTTATTGAAATTACTTTCCATATTACAGATTATATAATATTTTTTTGATTTTATCAAGCTTTTTTTATATGTATTTCTTATGTGTCTTTTTTTATATTTAACTGTATCACTTAATTTTATCATTTATATGTGTCTTTTTTATTTATAATTTATTAAATCATAAATCTAGTAAAAATCATGGAATCCAGATTATATAAATATTACTTCAAAATACTATAGTTTGTATATAATTAATTACTTCTTTTAAATACAACTTTAGAAAAATCTTTTATTTCTAAAGTAGATTTTCCGTTAGTCAAGATATCCCCGTTTGGTAAATCTAATTTAACAGTTCCTTTGTATTCATTATTATCAATTTTTATTACTAAATCAAACTGAACTGAAAATTTCAAATCTTCTGATAATATACCAGAATAATTTGTTAAATCATTAATTTTAGGTATCAATGTTGCATCATGCTTTATTTCGATATTTTTTTCTGTTGATTTAAAATTTCCTATTTCAGAATTTACAAAACTTATTAATGCAATGCCTCCATCCTTAGATATTTCAAGTGTTTTAGGATTGTTTTTTTCCGCACCATTATATTGTAATGTACTATTAACTATATAATCATTTGTATAATTATATAGTTTTCCTTCTGCACTGTTTGGCATATAAATTCTTGTACTACCTAATTTTGGTTTTTTTACAACCTGAATATTTTCGATTCTTACACCTTTTAAGTCATTATTTTCTTTAGCAAATTCCGTTTTATCAATTGTAAAAAATACATCATTGTTTTGTAATATTTTAAGATTCCATGTATTTTGATCTGTTTCATCCAATGTGTCTTCTACGCCCTCAGCGGTGCTAATTATAGTGATTTTAGAAAGCTTATATGCCATCTTCTTTTCACCTTCTACATTATATTTAAAAATTAATATACCTGCAATGATAATTACAATTATAATACTACCTATCATACACCAAAACTTTATAGTTCTAACAAAATTATCATTCAAAATTGTTTTCCTCCTCAGTAAAATCTAATCGTCTTTTCTTTAGTAAAATTTAATTATCCTTTTTTTATTCTTAATTATTGTTTGTTTAATTGTATTACTATAATCGTTTATATATTAATAATTATTACTTTATTAATTATCCTTCATCTTATTTCAAGATTTTTTTATTAAAATTTTATTGACTATTTTAAATTTTATTTTTTCTATATCTATTATATTTTAAAAGTTTTTTATTTTTTCTTTTTTTCTCTAAGTTCTCTAAAAAAAGTTTTTAATAATGTCTCACACTCAGTTTTTAATATCCCTTTTTCAATTTGTACAGTATGATTAAATTTGTAGTCTGCTAATAAATTTAAAACTGATCCACATGCTCCTGTTTTCTCATCCATTGCTCCAATATACACTTTTGAAATTCTTGATTGTATTAATGCTCCTGCACACATACTGCATGGTTCTAATGTTACGTACATTTCACAATCTGATAACCTCCAAGACTTCAATTTTTTACTTGCTTTTCTAATTGCAAGTATTTCTGCATGATTTGTTGTATCATTTTTATATTCTTTTTTATTATAAGCCTTTGAAATAATTTTACCATCTTTTACTATTACAGCTCCAACTGGAACTTCTAGTTTTTTATATGCTATTTCAGCTTGTACTAATGCCTGTCTCATATAATATTCTGACTTTTCTATTATTATGTCCTTTTTCATTTTAATCTCCTAAAAATTCCTTTTAAACTATTTAATAATGGTGTGCGAGACAGGAATCGAACCTGCGACCTGCGGTTTAGGAAACCGTTGCTCTATCCTACTGAGCTACTCACACATATTTTATCCTAAATATAAGCCATAATCTATAACTATTATATTAAATAAATCCTTTTTACTATATGGTATAGTCTATAACATATATAAAATATTCTTTGCGTAATAAAACCAATAATCTATAACATGTATTAAATTATTTTTCTAAATTCTTATATAATAATTTAATTTAGGCTTTTTTAGACTGTTATTAAACTGTTGTATATTTTTCAATCTTTTTTAAGTATATAATAAAAAAACTTTTTTTTCAATATAAATTGTGATATAATTCCTATTAACTACTACCGTATTAAGCTTTTTATTAAATATTTAAGTATTATTTATAAACATATAATACTAAATAAAATAATGATTTATGAGCTTTTAATACTTTCTAGTAAATATTTTTAAAGGAATATTTTATGCAAAAAATTTTAGGGTATATGAGAAAAGCAATTGAAGATTATAAAATGATAGAAGATGGCGATAAAATTGCCATTGCTGTTTCTGGAGGAAAGGATTCTATTTCTTTACTTATGGGATTAAAAAATTTACAACGTTTTTTTCCTAAGAAGTTTGAAATTATCGCTGTAACAATAAATCCAGGTTTTGAGTTTTTTAACACGGATTTTCTAAAAATTTTATGTGATGATCTCGGTATTCAATTTATTGAAGAAAAAACAAGTATTAAAGATATAGTTTTCGAATACAGAAATGAAAAAAATCCTTGTTCACTTTGTGCGAACTTACGCAGAGGAATATTAAATAGTATTGCTTTAAGAGAAGGATGTAACAAAATTGCTCTTGGACATAATGAAGATGATGTTTTAGAAACATTTTTTTTGAATTTACTTTATGGTGGTTCTATAAATACCTTTTCTCCTATTAGTTATATGGATAGATCAAAAGTTACTCTAATTAGGCCACTAGTTTATGCACCTGAAAAATATATACGTAATTTTATTAAAAGAAATAATATACAAACAATGCCTAAAGCATGCCCTATGGACGGTTTTTCTAAAAGAGAGGATATAAAAAATCTTATTTTTACATTACAAAAAGATATTCCTAACTTGAGAGCAAATTTATATGGAGCTATAAAAAGAAAAAACATTAATGGTTGGAGAGAATTTAAATAATAATACATCACATAATTTATGTTTAATACTAAATTATGTGATGTATTTTTTAATTTTCAAACTTTCCTCTAACAACATCTTCCCAAAAATTTAATTCATCAAGTAAACTTTCAACCTTGTATTCAATATCTAAACTATCATCAAAAAAACTAGCAGATATTATTTGTATCGGCTCTTTATATTTTTCTAAATTTTTTTCAATTAGTCTTATATAATCAACAAGCATATCATCTTCATCATATTGTATATCTTTTTTTTCGACTAATTTTCTCATAAGTACTGTATAATAATCATATAGAATATCAAAAGCCTTATTAAATTTTTTTTCATCTAGTAACATGTTTATTTCAGATTTATTAATCATACAAATCCCTCACTGTTCACTTTTATTTTTCTAATTATTATTTTTTTAATCTTTTATAATAAACACTAATGCATTTTTTATATACATAATATTATTTTGTACTTGTAGTTATTATGGCTTTTTCTAATGAACTAATTTCACTTCTTTTAATTTGTATTTCTTGTTCAAGTTGTTTAAGATAATTTACTAATTTTTGCTCAATTTCACTTAATTCATTATCTTGTTTATCTTCTAAAACTACTTCTCCAATTTGGATTTTATTTATTAGCTCTTTAATATCATTATTTGTGTTTTTTTTCAAGTCATTTCGAAAATTTTCTTTTATTTCTATATTATTTTCTATTGAATTATTAATCATTTCTGAATCAGATTCTTTAGATGAATTGCTCTCTTTTTTAAATATTTTCTTTATTAAATCTTGAATCTTTTGAAATATTCCTTTTTTATGTACAACTAGACTTTTTGAATTATCCATAATTTTCTCCTTACTTTTCTTTTGTATTATTTTTTTCGTTATTTTTTATTCTGACTTCATTTTGAAGATCTAATTTATTATTTTTTAATTCCTCTAATTGATTTTCTTTGTTATTAATTTGAATTATTCTATTATTTATATTTGTTATTTTTATTTTTTGCTTATACTTTTCTACATTTTGTATATCTTCTAAGTATTCTAAATATTGTAATGTTTTCTCACTAGAATCTTGTTTATATATTGTGCTTACAATTGATTTTATCGGGTAATTTAGTTTAGTTGTTAATATAGATTTTTTTCTATGTTGACTGATATTATTTTGATGAATTGCACCATATTTATTTTTTAAGTTATTTATTGTTTTACTTAATATTCCTATACTAAATGGCTGATTATATCCCTTAAGTATAACTTCAATTTTTTTATAATGGTTGTCTTCATTTATATTTTTTAATTTATTTTCCATTATTAAAACATTATTTTCATCTTTTGTATTTTTTATCATATCATATTCAATAAAGACATCTTTTATATCTATTTCTTTATATTCATATAGTTTTCCCATTAATTTTTTTGCTGTAACATATTTTGAAAATTCTTTATAATCAAAACTTTTAAGAAATTTTTCCTCAGTATTTTCTTTAATAGTGTTTATTAGCAATTCATTATATTTTGAATATAAATTCTCAGCATTATATTTTGAATATGAATTTTCTTCATTATTTTTTATTAAATTCTCTTCATTATTTTTCATTAAATTTTCTTCATCATTTAATGAATGTTCTTTAATATCCAATGAATGCTCCTTATTATCCAATGAATCTTCATTATTATCTGATATATTTCTAAAATTTTCTTCATTATTATTTTTTTCTTTATTTTGATAATTTGTAACTTCTAAAAAATTATCTAAGTTAAAATAACCATATTTTGTTATCATATTAGAATATTGTAAATCTTCATTGCATTCTATTATCTTAGTTTTATGTAATGTATCTAAAATTATATTGTAATTTCTTATTTTTAATATTTTATCTTTTGTTTCTAAGGTATTTTCATTTTTATTACTATTAATATTAACTATATTAGCTATTTGTGCTATACACATTTTTATAATTTTGTTTGAACAATATATTGTTCTTAATTTTGTTTCTATTAATGGCTCATCTGTTTTAACAGCAAATGATTCTTCACATTGTTTTTCTGTTATTATTAGAGGATTTTCTTTTAGTTTCATTCCTTCATATACTTTATTATTTCTTTGTGTTAGTACTTTAATACTCCCTGAATCAAACATGAAAACACCTAAATCTGCAAATCTATTTTGTGTTTCTTGAACTTTTTCCTCATTTGAAGCTCCAGAAGTTATTACATTATTTTCATTAATATTTTTATATAAATTATAAATTAGATTTGATATTTCATCTATATTATATTTATTAATATTGCTCCACGTCTTTTGTGCAAGTTGATATTTTTTATATGTTAAATATTTTTCTTTTGTTTGTTCGTACACTTTTTTCACCTCTCTACTGTGCAAAATTTAAATTATATTTTTTTGATGTACTTTCGTTTTGAAAACTTTTTCTTTGAATTCTAGAATCAATCCATCTTAATTCATCTTCTTTAGCTCTTATTTCAAATAGTAAATTTTTTATTTTATTTAATTCTATTGTATTTTGATTTATACTTTTCCTTATTTCACTTGGTTGACTATTTGTTACACCCGATATTTTTGTGAAAAATGTATTCCCTTCAATTTTTCCTTTTACATAACTTGAAATACTATTTATAGAAAGTTTCATAAACAATGCTTCCAACATATATTTGTAACCTTCCTCATAATTTGCAATTATATATTCAATTGCTTGTGTTGAATCTGTTCTTGGTCTTATATCTAAAAATCTACCTGATATTATTTTAGCATAAATATATGCCCTACTTGTGTCTATATCGACTTGTTCTTGTGTATAATTTACTTTTCTATTATTAAAATTTTCAATTATAGCTTTTTCTATAATTTCATATTTAGTTGATAACCTTGATGTTTGGCTATTTGTTTTTAGTTTTTTTATTAATTCCTCTGGAAATTTAGTTTTACAATTATTTATTATAAGCTCTGTTATTTCCTCATCGCTTCTTACCATATGGCACCTCTTATCTTTTGTATTAGTATATTTTACTAGCATAATAATACCATAAATCAAAGTATTTTTTTCATTTGTAATAAAAATATAATATAATTGTAATATTTGTAAAAATATTAATAATTAAATATTTATCTTTCATGTAAATAAAAAACGACACGATTTCAAAATTTAATGAAACCTTGTCGTTTTTGAGTTTGGAGGCGCCACCCGGATTTGAACCGGGGATCAGAGTTTTGCAGACTCGTGCCTTACCACTTGGCCATAGCGCCATATTATGTATTTTACCGTTACTAATATAAAAAACATAATTGGAGCGGGAAACGGGGCTCAAACCCGCGACCTCTGCCTTGGCAAGGCAGCGCTCTATCAACTGAGCTATTCCCGCATTTAATATATATTATATTCGTACAGCATTTATATAATAACAAATTTTTTTAAAAAAGTCAACAATTAATTATACATTATTCAAACTCAGTAATTTAATTTTCTTTTTATATTATTTAAAAACTTAATTATTATATACTATCCAATAAACATGATTTTTCTGAATAATTAAACTTGTATTAACTTTGTAGAATAAAATCTTAATTCTTTTTAGCTCTGTAATTTATTTTTACAATATATAATTATATAAATATATTGTAAAAACCTGTAAAAAATACCATATTTTCGCCATTTTAAATTAGTTGTATATATTATATAATTAATTTAAACAATAAAACAATATGGGGGTTTATTATATGGAATTTAAAAAAATTTCTAACGAAAAAATAAAAATAATTTTAAATATTTCTGATCTACAAAACGAAAACATAGATTTCCAATCATTTATGTCAAATCCACTCAGCTCACAAGATTTTTTTTTAAAACTAATGACTAACGCTGAAAAATCAACAGGTTTTAATACCAAAATCAACAATTTAAAAATTGAAATTATATCATTAGGAAATATAGATTTTATTATAACAATTTCTAAAATAAATGATTCAAATTTAGAGAATTTAAAAAATCAATATAATATTGCAAAAATAAAAAAATTAAACAATTCTATAGATATTTTTAATAACAATATTTTAAACAATTCAAATACTTTAAGAAAATCTTTTAATACAGAATTAATAGAAAATGATGATATTTCTAAAAGTCAAAATACTATATCAATTTATTGTTTTGAAGATTTTTTTGATTATTATGATTTCAAAACATTAATTTCTAAAACAGATTTTTATAACCAAACAATAAACAAAATTACATTATATGAATACAATAAAAATTTCTTCTTAATTATTAACAAGTTGTATTTTAATAATATTATTAATCATAAAATTGATTGCTTAATTTCAGAATTTTCAACATGTGTGGATAATTACTTTATTCTTATATACAAACTTTCTGAATACGGAAAAATAATTTTAAATACATAAATAGAATCATTTCTTTTCCATTAAAAAAAGATGTAAATATACAAATAACCCCTTATATTATTAAAATTAATTTTAATAGCATAAGGGGTATTTAAAATTCTATTTAATATTCATAAAAATCTATTATGATTTTATTACTTATTTTTCTATTTTTTAATATACGTAGTTTCTTGGATTTTGAGCTGTTCCATTTATTCTAACCTCGAAATGTAAATGAGGTCCAGTAGATCTACCTGTACTTCCTCTTGCTGCAATATTTTGACCTTGTGAAACTGTTTGACCTGCAGAAACATATAATGCACTAGCATGAGCATAATATGTTTGAACTCCATTTCCATGAGATATTACAACTAAATTTCCATAACTTCCTGAATATCCAGCTGAAACTACTGTCCCACCTGCTGCTGCATAAATTGGTGTACCTGTGTTTCCTCTAATATCTATTCCTGTATGCATTCTTCCCCATCTCCAACCATATGGAGAAGAAATGATTCCTTCTACCGGATTTATCAAACTTATTCCTAAATCTATTTTTTGTCCACTCATATTAGATCCAGATCTTGATGAAACTGTTACTGCTTTATATGTTGATTTTACAATTTTCTTTTCATATAATCCTGCTACACATTCTTCAATTCCAGAAAAAGCTTTTAATTCTGTAGAATATTTTTCTGAAACTGTAATAGAATCAATATTATTACTATTTTTAATTTTCAATTGTGATATAACATCTTCTGCATCTTTAAATGTTTCTACATAGAATTTCTCTTCTGTATCTAATAAAACAGCGTAATATCTGTAATAAGTAACTCCTGTAGAAATAATATTATTATATATTTTCTCATCACTTGTTTGTATATCTTTTTTTAATAAGCAAAGCTTATATTCTGGCATAGCACTTAATTGAACAAATGCCACATTTTCTCCAGAACCTTTTTGTATATATTCACTAATCTTTTTTTGCATTTCACTTTTATTTTCGCAATACCCTAAAAATTCTTCATTATAATATACACTGTATATAGGCTTATAAAATAATGCTACTGCACCAATTATAAGCAAAATTGACATACTTACTATTATTATTAGTTTTATTGATGTTCTTAAATGTATTATACTCTTTTTTAAAATGCTAATAATAAACACTCCTTTCAAATCAAACATTACTAGTATACCATATTTTTGATTTTTTAACAACTTTTGTATTTGAATTATATAGTAATTTTTTTTGATTTGCAACTTTTACTCTTTATATATTATTCATTTTTTATGTTTTTAATCTACTAATACAAGCCGATAAATTAATTTTTTTCTTATTACTCAAGAATAGACTTTTTAAAATATAAAAAATAAACTTCTAAATGAATAAAAAAAAAAAATGGGGAAATAATTTAATTATCAAATTATGAAAGGAATGATTTTATGCCAAACTTATCTCAAGTTGAATTACAAAATTTAAGACATCTTATAGGAACACACGAAACCTCATATCAAAAACTAAATACCTATGCATCTCAGTCTGTTGACCCACAAATAAAACAAATTTTCACAAAATCTGCTCAAGATGCTTTAAATACAAAACAAAAACTTATGAGCTTTCTTAATTAATCATAATTTTTTTGATTTAAAATTAAAATTCAAGAAAAATTTTATGATTTAAATTTTCAAATTTAAAAATTGTAAGTAAAATAAAAAGGAAAGGATGATTTTTATGAATGAAAAAACAATGGTTAATGATATTTTAAATGGTGTTAAATCTGGACTTACAACTTACCAAGGTGTTATTACCGAGGCTGAAAATCCTAATTTAAGACAAACCATTCAACAAATAAGAAACAATGATGAATGTTTTCAATATGAATTATTTAAAATAGCTGAAACAAAAGGTTATTATAAGCCCGCTCAACCAGCAACAATTACAGAAATACAAACAGTAAAAAATGAATTACAATAGAATTAATTTTAATTTATTGTCTGAAGTAACTTAATTAAAATTTAAATAATAAAAAACATCACTGTTTAAGTTATTATAATATTAAAAACCCAAAATTTCTATATAACAATAAATCATTACTGTTTTAGTTATTAAAATATTTAAAAATCTTAAATTTCTAGACAATAAAATAGCATCACTGTTTAAGTTATTATAATATAAAAAACCTAAAATTTCTTGACAATAAAAAAAGGCACTACTTTTTAAGTTTTGCCTTTTAATATTTTAAAAATTCTTAATAATTTATATTGGTCCAAATAATTCATCAAATTTAGCTTCAAGTTCTTTCTGAATATCTTTTTGTGCTTGTTCACTATATATTTCACTAAAATTATCTTCATCTATAATATTATGTTTTGCTGTAACTTCAGTAGCCTCTTCTACTGGTAAAATGTCATCATCAAAGTCTTTTTCATCAAACAAATCATCTAATGATTCAACCTTTAAATCTCTTTTACTTCCTCCATCTTTTGATGTGTAAGGATTTGCCGGATTAAATTTTCTCCATTCTCCTCTTTGTCCACCATTAAAATCATTATGATTTAACTTATATTCTTCCAACTTTTTAATCATAGGACTTTCAAAATAATAGAATTTATTTGCTTTTATAGGTTTTAATCCTGTCTCATAAATAATACAATCACTATTTGGCATTCTTCTTAATTCATCTGGTGTCATTAAAGCTCTTCCAAGAATTTGGTCTGAATCACTTGTTCCAGATTTTTTCTTGTTTTTATCCTTATTTACAGTTGTACTTTTTCTAATTATTGTTTTTTCGCCCAATGCTTTTGAGAAAAATTCAACAGTTTTATAAGAGTTACTTCCTAAAAATATATGTGTATCACAATTTCCTTTAATAGTCTCATGTGATTTTTCATATACTGATTCTAATTGCTCTAAATTTTGTAATATTACACTAAATGAGATTCCTCTACTTCTACTTGTTGAGATTTTTTTGTCAAAATCTGGTATTCTTCCTATATTTACAAACTCATCTAGTATAAAAAAAGCTGGCACCTGAAGTTTCCCACCATTTTTATCTGCAATATCATATAATTGCTGAATCATTTGAGAGAAAAATATAGTTAATAAAAAATCGTATGCAGTGTGCGTATCAGATGATATAACATATAATGCTGTTTTCTTTTTTGCAATTTCATCAAAACTTATTGTATCTGTTGAAGTTACTTCTGCAATTTCTTTTGAATCAAATTTTCCAAGTTTTGATTGTAATGAACTCAATATTGATCCATATGTTTTTTCTGGTGCAATTTCTATTGATTTATAATACATTCTAGCTGGATGGTCATATGGAAGAGCCCCTATTAATTCAGATAAAAGATTATTACCTCCACTTGTATTTGCAGCTCTTACCATTTCAGCACAACTTGCAAGATTTTGTTCTTCTGGTGGCCTTACTGCTATCAAGTAATATATCAATGATTTTAACAACATTTCTGCCATATCATCCCAATATGGATCACTTGAAGAACTATCTGATTTTTGTCCTTTTACTATTGTATTTGCAATTACATCTACGTCTAATTCACTATTTATATGTGCTAATGGATTGTATCCATCACTATTTGCAGGATTAACTAAATTTAGTACTTTTACATTATATCCATTTTTTTTCATATACCCTGCTGTTTTATCATATAATTCTCCTTTAGGATCTGTAAAAACATATGAACCTAATAATTGATATGCATTTGGTATTGAATAACTTGAAGATTTACCTGTACCAGACCCGTCCTACTATAAGTACATTTAAGTTTCCTCTTTTATCTAATGGCAAATAGTTTTCTTTTGCCAGTAGAATACCATTTTTATTACTTAATATTTTATATTGCTCTCCATTTTCACACCAATCACTTGATCCATGTTCTTTTTTATCATACTCGCTTTTAGGCAGTATTTTAGATATACTCATTCCTATTGTTATTGCATACCATAATGTATATATTCCGAATATTTTTAAAAATGTGTTACTATATTCTTGTTGTCCCATTTCCGTTATTGTAGTAAATTTTAGAATTGCTGGTACTAATTCATCTATAAAACTGGTTGCTTGTATACTTCCATTAACATTAGTGTTTACATATGTATAAACTACAGGCGCAACTAATACTATGGCTATTATTAGCCATAGTGTAATATAGACCCATATATTCTTTTTTATAGTACTTACGACTTTATCTGTTTTATAACTCATAAGTTTACTCCTTCTCTTTGGTTAGTTTATGTAATTATACTTTAACTAATATATCACTATGCTCTTTTTTTATCTTCTAATTTTTCTTTATCTATATTGCTTTTTGAATTATTAGATTTTGATTTAGTTATAACAATTTTATTTTTCCTTTTTTCATAAACATCTCCATTAGTTGATGTTCTTTTATTATTTTCCCCAACTACATGTGTTTTTACAGGTATTTGCATAAATTCTTCTGTGTTTGGACTAAAGATTTTTACTGTTGTTTCTTTTACTTCTAGATTTCCTTTTTCGTCTATTTCAGTAAAAAACATACATATTCTTAAATCTTGTACTGATGAACTTCCATTTGGATTACTCATCTTATCTACCTCCTAAATTTTCATTATCTCTTATCTCAAATGTAAAATATGATTTATATGGTTTTATTTTACATTTTCCTTTTACTTCATTTGTTTCTCTATCAAAATATAATGTTGGTTTTATTTCTTCTGTAGTTTCTGGATCTATTATTGATATTGGCCTTTTTAGGTTTGGTGTATATTTAAATTCTTTATATGTATTTTCTGTTTCTGAATATAATGTGTCGAATTTAACTGGTAATGGTTTTTTTGTTATTTTTACTCTATCCTCTTGCAATATTCCCATATTTACAACTACTTTCTCTTTTGCGAAAGATAGAATAACTAATTGGTTTCCCTCTTTTTTAGGTTGGTCCACAAAAAAAGTCTTTTTAGTATTTTCACCTCTTATTTCTTCTGCAAAATCTAATCTTTCTATTGTAAATTTAGGTGAAGTTGCTAAAAATTCTTTTTCGGTTTTATTAATTTCGTATATTACAGTTTTTACATTTTTCGGATCTGTTATACTAAAATGTTTTCCTTGTATGTTTTCCATACACCATTCCGCCCCCTTCCTATGAACTTTTTTCATAGTTTATCTTAAGTATCTTATTGAACAATATTATATTATAGTATGATTTAATTGTCAATATTTAATTTTATGTAAATTAAATGCTATGAATAGTAAAATTGAATCACAGTTTCTAATCTAATTCATTACATAGTTGCTCTTACTTTTCACTCAAACTGATTAAATAATTAATTTACATTTTTTAGAAAATCATATTTTAATCTATTTAAAAAAACAATCAACCTTATATTCAATTATGAATACAAAGTTAATTGTTAGTTTATATATCATCATTTTTAAAAATAATAGTAATATTAATATAAAATTAGTTATTCTTTTATATATTATCTTTTAAAATAACAGGTGAACTTGCTGTTTTTTTATATTATCTTGTTTTAGTTTTTTAAGCTTAGCTGTTTTTTAAAATTTTGTTTTCAAAAACACTATAGTTAATAATATATATTTTGAGATTTAAATTATTAACATCTCAGATTTAGATTTAAATTATTAAATTCTTAGATTTAGATTTAAATTATTAAGTTCCCAAATTTAGATTTAAAATATTAAATTCCCAAATATTTAGTTAAATATGTTATTTCATTTATGATTTCCTGGTTTTCTTTTACACTATAACCACTTTGGATTGTTATTTGTGTAATTATGCCTTGTATTGGTTCTGTTGCACCTTTAATAATACCATCATAAAAATTAAATGTTGTGCCCTCTTGTGATACTATACCATATGTTGCTCCTATTATTCTTGGAGCATTTGTGTATACATTTGCATCATCAGTTCCTAATGTTAATACATTATTATTTTGTATTCCTATATCAGCAAGGTTTTCAATTAATGAGAATTCAACTGTTGAAGTTCCGTCTTCTTGGCTATCTATTATGTTTAGAGTTCCATTATTAATTATTAGTCCACCTTGCAAAGCGCTTCTTAATATATGTGCATTTAAATCTAATGTAATATTTTTACCAGCAGCTATTATCATTGGTTCTGTTAAAATTGTATCTTTTTCTATAGTGATAGTTCCAGTTGTTGTAGCATTTAATGCTTGTTGAAGACTATCAAAATATATACCATTTACTTTTGCAACCTGTGAAAAAGTACCTTGTATTGATAAAATTGCTGTTTTTTCACTATCCATTGTTTGAACAGAATATAATTCTGGTTTATTTTGCACAAGCCCATTAATTGCCTTTGTTCCTCCTTTTATAATTCCATCATAGAAATTAAATGTCCCAGAATTACTCACACCGTATGTTCCACCTGTTATTTCAGGGTTAGTAATGCTTACTGGATAATCTTTTATACCTAAATTGATTGTTGAATTAGTTCCTTGATTGTTAATACCAATGCCTGAATTACTTTTTATAACACCAGAATTAATATTTACTTCACTTAAATTATAATTATAAATCACATCTGAACTTGAAGTAGAGGTTAAAACCGAATTAGTGATTATTGTTGTAGCTTTGTCTGAATTATTTAATCCAGCTCTTATACAGCGAGATCCTGTCCTTATATTAACACCGTCAATTATTGCTTGTCCCTGATTTAGTATCCCTTCACCTGGTACATCTATTTTAGCTGTTCCACTCATATACAATCTCGAATTTTTACCAAAACAATAAATCGCTATATTATTTACTGTTTTAATTTCTCCTCCAGTAAAATCTATTATATAATTACTTTCTATTCCAACATGCCCAGCTGATATTATACCTGATAACACCTGTATTTTAGTTTTTCCTTCATTACGTATTGATGTATTGGTTCCATTACCATTACCTTTAATTTCTGTTCCATCAAAAACTAATGTATTCTCTGTAGATTGGTTATTTAAATAAATTACTGAACCAGAATAATTAGAACCGTCATTATATTGTTCTATTACTCCACCTTTTAAATTTATTGTTCCTGAACTACTACTATATATTGCATTTCCACTACAATTGTAAAAATTACTTAATATAATTATTTTTCCGCCTGTCATATCAAAATTAGCTACTCCAATATTTTCAATTATTCTTTTTGTTCCAGATGTAATCCCCACAATTTTACCTGAACTGATCAATAAATTTTTTGTATTTTTAATATTTACAATTCCATATCCACTTATTTTACCAGTACCATTTATTTCTAGTGAATCCATTATTTCTAATGTTCCATTATTTATAATATTGTTTTCCTGTGAAAAACATCTAAGTATTTGTCCATTTATATCTAGTTTTATATTTTTATTCTCCGGAATTGTCACTATACTATTTGGTGTTATGCTTACTAGTTTCAAAAGTTTTATCGTTGTTTGTTCATTATCTATACATGAATCAACTGCTTGTTGCAGTGTATCATACAATGTAGTAGTTTCTCCAATTGTTATTGATGCAACTTCAGAACTAACCACTAATTCTGTTGTTTCTGTAAATGTTTCTGGATTTGTAGTCTTTATACTATACCCAGTTTCTAATTCATTAAACTGACCTATCAAAATTGGATATCCAACAAGAACACCATCATAATAATTTACTGTTCCACTTTGATTTCTAATTGTTTGATAATTACTATTTTTTATAAGTAATGTGTCTTGTTCAACAATTCCATCTTTTATACCTATATTAACGGTTCCAGTTGAATTATTATTTATTGTTGGATAACTTGATGGTACATTTGCTTCTAATGTTCCTCTTTTAACATTAACAGTACCTGTTGATTGATTTGTAATTACTGTCCAATATTGATTTGTTGCTTTTATACTTACATTTGCACCATCTACCGTAATTTCCCCTGTTGAATAATTGTATATATAACCTATCATTTTAGTATTTTCTAAAATATTAATTTTACCTGTAGATTGATTATATATAATCCCGTTCAAATCCGCATTTCCTGTAAAATTAACTGTTCCTGATGAAAGATTTTCAATTACTGTGCTGTTTCCTATTATTTTGTTACTTATAGTAATTGAATTTGTATTATTATTTCTAATTGCTTGTCCACCTTGAATTGTGCCTCCTAAAAATTCTATTCCAGTCTTATTTGAAGCCAATAATACAACACCATATACTGAACCAACTATATTTCCACCTGTCATTTTAACTATACCAGTTGTATCTATTCCTAATGAACCACTTCCTGGCAAATTAATACTTCCACCAGTCATATATACATTTCCTCTTCTTACACCTGCTGTATTTCCATTTGTATGATTTATTAATCCATTATTAATATATACATTACTATTGTCATCATCATTCCAAATACAATTTATACCTGTTGAAGTAGAAGTAATTATTCCACCTTCTATATACACATCTCCACCATTTCTTATTATTGATTTAAATCCTGAGTTACCAGTTCCATTCATTTCCAGATTACCACTTCTCAAAATAAATTCAGAATTTGGTTTATTATAAATAATATTTTCTGTATAATTTCTTATTAATCCTACACCAGCTGCTGCAACTACTACTGAATTTTCAATTCGTTCAGTACTAATTATTTCAAAAATTCCTTCATTTACAAAAGTATCTAAATTACTTGTTTTTATTTCATAACCTTTTAAATCTAATACAATGTTTTTATTTGATGGTATATTTACACTTGGAGAAACTGTTGTTAAAATAATATTTCTAGTTATTTGAATTGTTTCTTGAGTATTTTCTGCAGCTGCATCAATAGCTTCTTGAATCGAATCAAAATCTTGATTTGATGAAACAAGTTTTGCCATTGGCTCTTTATCTAAAAATGCAGATTCAATTGTTCCATCATTTGTTTTTATAATTTCATATGTTTCTTCGATTTCTGATATAGTTCCTATTATAGATTTTGTAATCTGTCCTTTTATTAAACCATCATAAAACTTTGCAATACCTGTTGCTGATACATACAATCCGTTAGTATTACTATTAATTAATGGTATCGTTTTACTTGGTATTCCACCTTTTTCTCCAATTACAACTGTACCTGATTGTACATTAATTCCAATTGAACCTGTAGCATTTATTATACCACTTATCATTGTTGTAACAGAACTACCATATTGAACTATTCCCCCTACACTAATACCGTTTTTATTTATAGTAGAATTATCTATATTAATTTTTCCATATGACACTATACATGCCCCACTTGATGTACTGTAAGAATAATTGGAATTCAAAGTGCTATCTTTAATGTTTATTGTTCCATTTACATTATCATTTGTTATATCTATAGATGCCCCCATATTTAATGTGCTAGCTTCAATATTTATTATTCCTGCAGAATAGTTATAAATATAATTACGTCCATACCCGCTACCAGATTGAAAAAATTCACTATTCTTTATATTAATTATTCCTGTTGATTGATTACGAATACTTTGATTATATTGTGGGATCCATGTAATTTTAGCATTATCAATATTAACTTTTCCTGCTGCCTCATTTCTTAAAATGTAATCTCCAATAATTGTACAATTACTAATATTAGTATCATTTAAACTTTCGTTATAAATACACATAGAATTTTGTCTGCCTTGATAATCAATGGTTCCTCCAGTAATATTCAGATTAGCATTTACACGATTAATAATTATATATGAAAATGCATTTCCATATATTTTTCCATCTAGAATATTTAATGTTCCTTTATTAATGAAGTTTTGGTGATATATATCTGTACTACCAGATCTTTTTCCCATAAAATTACCAGATATAATATTTACTGTTCCATTATTTTCAATAAATGTACTATTATATTTTACATTTCCTTCATAATTATATTCTATATCTATATCATCATATTTAATTGAATTTATTATTAAGCAATCTTCTCCCAATGAATTACTTCCATCTTTTCTATATCCAATATGCAAATAATAGATTTGGCCACCATTTAAATTTGTAGAATAATTACCAGACACGTTTCCAGAAATATACATAAATCTACCTGCTGTATCCGAATAAGCTGGAATAGAAGCAGTACTTTTAATTGTTGCATATCCCAAATCACTATTAATTTCACTTGAAATAGTAGCATTTATAGATATATTAATAATTTCATTTGGTTGTTTATTGGTTAAATCCAATTTCAAATAGGTGTTTGATGTTGTATTATTTAGATATGAGTTATTTGATTTTAAATACGAACCTTCCTTTTCAAAATAATACGTTCTATTATTATTTAATGTTTGATTATTTTCATTATATGTATAGTTGTTTTCTATACTAAAAATTCCATTGTTTTCAATTGCTTTTTTATTTTCAAATCTTAATTCTTTTCCTTTTGTATCTACTTTAATATTTTGGCCTGTTTGAATTATAATTTTTTCAGAAATATCTGTAATATCTTTTACAATTTCTATTACTGTTTCTTCTGTTGCTGTTGTAGTACATGATACAACTGCTTTTTTCAAGCTATTAAAATAATAATAATCTTGATCTTCGCTAAAATATTCTGTTCCAACAACTTCATACTGTTTAGAAATTTTTGCTATAGTTTCATTTTGTATTCCTAATGTTATATACTCAAGTCCATCTGCTTTAATTTCTTTAACTGCTTCTAATCCTTGTTCAAATTCATTATATTGTCCCTGTACTGTAATACCTTTTTTTCCTATTAATACACCATCATACATATTTATAACCGAATTAAGTGAATATATTGCTCTAAATACTGTATTGATTTTTGGGAACTCATTTGATACAGTTCCATCTTTGGTCCCGATATTAATAACAGAATTTATATTTATATTATCATCATATATTCCACTACCTGTTGCTTCTGTGACATTTATTACTGTTCCATCTAATATGTTAATTTGAGAGGCAGATGTTCCGGAATTTCTTATTCCGATAGTGCCAGTAGCAGATAAATTAATTGTAGAATTTTTTAAGGTAACCTTTCTTTGATTTGTAATTCCTATTGCATTTGAGTTTATAGTACTGTTTTCAATTTTCAATTCTGAAACACCTATATCCGGTAAGAAGATAGCTTGTCCATAATTAGCAGTATTTGTAACTGTAACTCCATTTAAATTTACAATACCTCCATAAATTGATACGCATTCTGAATTGTTAACAATTTCTCCACCATTCATATTTACAATTGTTGAAGCATCTCCCCTTGTAAAAAGTGATCTTATTGACACATTATTTAATTCTGTAATTGTATTATATGTATTTCTATTTTCTCCAATATCAGTTATTCTTTTTCTATTTAATCCATTAACAATAATATATCCTCTATAATTCATTATTGTATTAATATCAGCATTATTAATTACAGTTCCTGGTATTGTTAAACTAGTAGTTTGATTCGATATTCCTTTAAATGATCCATTATTAACAACAAGATTTCCATTGTCAAAATTACTAATAGAATAATTTTGTGATACTGTTATAGTCCCTTCATTTATTATTGTATTACCATAATTTCTAATTACAGAGTCGTATCCATTTATTCTTCCTTTATTCATTTCTACATTTGCACCAAAGTAATTATATATTCCTCCAGTAGCTCCTAAACCTCTTAAATATCCTCCATTTTGTGTATATGTTCCTTTGTTTTCCAATGAATAATAACTTGTGTTTGATATACTACATTCAATTATACCTGATTCTAATACAAATGTAGATCCTGTATTATTATATACAGTATTTCTTCTACTACTAGTTATTTTACCTGATGTGAGATTATAAGAATAGCTACATCCAACACTTTTTGCTATATCATTTATTTTTATACTGTTAATAGTAAATTTATTTTCTCCAACTTTTGCTGCTGTGCTATTAGCTACAAAATATCCAATATGTATAAAATATTTTTTTCCGCCTTCAAGTGTTGTTATATAATCTTGAGCTGGTTTTATTCCGTTAATTGCAATTAAATTATTGTTTGTACTTGACCAAGAATACATTAGTCTATCGTCTCTTACCATAACATACCCATAATCTATTGTTCTAGTTGATATTTCAGCATTAATTTTTACTTCTACTGGTCCTGTTTCCTGTGTTAAATCTAAAGTTATAATTTCTTTTGACTCTGTATTATTATCTATATTGCTTGAAATTAGTTTTTTATCTTCTTTATTAAATGCGTAGTAAAAATAGAATGATTCCAAATCATATTCACCTGTATTACTATCTTTTACTTTTAAATTTCCATTATTTCTAATGACATATTTGTCAACCAGTGTTGTAAGTTGTTTGCCATTTAAATCTATTATTATATTTCTTCCTGCTGGAATAATAAGTTCGTCTTCAACATTTGCATCAGCTACAAGATCAACTTCTACTTCTTCTCCTAACGCTCCATATATAGTATTTGCTTCAAAAATTGCTTGTTCTATTGTTGTATATGTTTTCTTTCCTATTAATGCTTCAACACCAGAAATAACAGCTAATGTACCAATTTGATTTCCCGTTCCTGAAGTAACTGTTGGACTATACATTGCCGGTGTATCATTTACAATTCCGCTTATAGATACTTGTGCAACAATTTTTCCGTCATAGAAGTTAAATATTCCTTCTGAATATATATCTGCGTCTATTTCTTTATATACTCCAAATGTTAATCCTTCAATATATGGTCCAAGTGTTATTATACTATTATCTTCTCCTAATGTGAATTCTCCAACTGGGGTTACCCATATTGCCGCTTTTTTTGTACTTACTACTTGTCCAGTTTGCATTGCACTTTTATCTTTTACAATTAATTCTGCATCATTAATTTTAAATGCTGGCGAATCATCAAATACTCTAATTGAGAAACCATTTAAATCAATTGAGACATTATTTCCGTCTTCTATTATTATTGATTCGTTTCTTACATTTCCTAATAATATAATTTCAACAATTCCTTCATTTGCATTTGCTAATTTAGCATCTTCTATTGCTTCTGCGAGTGTTTTGTATTGATTATTTAATATAGTTTGTCCTGTTAGATTTTGCATTGTTTCTGAACCTGTTGGAACACCTACTATTTGTGCAATCATAGGGATTTCCTCAAATTTAACCACTAAATGTATATCATTTTTCACATCAGTAAACACTGGTAAATTAACAATATATTCTGTTGTTTCATTAAAGTCTATTATTAAAGTTCCATTTGTTTCATCATATGTACCATCTACTTCTGCACCTGAATACATTCTTATACTTTGAACTCTATAATCTATATTTGGAATTAATTTTATTGTTTTAGTAGATGAGTTTCCATATATAACTGTTTCTGTTATGTCTTGTTCAAAAGTTCCATTTCCTCCAACAATTTCTCCAGTTATTTGGTATTTATTTACACTGTAGTAATATGTAATTTCTGTTGTTATATCTGTGCTAAAATTACCTGTTATTTCAGTATTTGTTTCTGTTTCTGTTTCTGTATTGTATGATACTGAAATATAATTGTACATTAAAGGATTTAAATAATTTCTAGGTGTTGTTAATTCCACTCCATCTAATACTAATTTATTTGTATTATTTATTAGACTTGTTGCTTTATATGCTTTACCAAATGTTCCTGAAATTTCTTCGTCTGGAGCAAATTGATTTGTTGTTGATTCTTCATAATGGTGTATTATTAATTTGTATTCTGTTTGTTCCCAATTAGCTGTATATGTTTTGTTTTGTGCATCTTGTGTGTTTATTGTAACTAATGTTTGTGGTGTTTCTCCATTGCTTCCTGTCCACCCAGCGAATAAGTAAGCTTCTTTAGTAGGGTTGTTTAATGTTATGCTTGTGTCTTTTACATTATAAGTTAATGGGTTTGTTATACCTTCTCCTAAATTTCCTCCATCTAAATTATATGTTATTGTGTAATTTATAAGTTTGTAATATACCCTTATTATATTTTGTGTTGGTTCTGCACTTATTAGTAATGGTAGATTTTCTACCTTGTCAAATTCATAACCTGTTATTACTTTATCTGGATAACTTATTACTTGAGTTTGAAATTGTGCTATTGATGTTACTGTTTTTGTATTATCTAATGTATTGTCGTAATAATATTCTACACTATACCCAAAGTTTGCTGCTGTTTTTGTTGCACTTGGTGTTAGAGTGATGTCACCTTTTGGCATTGTAATATTTGCATTTCTATTTGAATTGTTTGGTAATAATCCTGTATTGCTTGATGTCCATCTTACAAAACTGAAATTATATCCTGTTTCTGTTTGCATTATTGCATTAATATTTATTGCTTGCCCAAATTTAAATGTTGCTTGTTTTGTTCCTGGTACTGGAGCTCCACCTAAATCTTGTAATTGTACTCCATTACCAATGCCGGCTGTTCCTTGTCCTTCAACTGTTTGAATGTTTGCTCCTGGTATTAATATTAATGTATATTCTTGTCTTGAATAATACAGTTTTAATACTAAATTTCCATCTGGAGATATTGTTCCTGAAGCAACTCTGTCTGTGTGTGTTGTGTTCTCTGTGTATCCATCATATGATTTTTCTGCTGCTGCTACAATTGTATTTGTTTCTCCAACTAAATTTTCTGTTTCAAAAAGAGAATATGTGCCATCTATGTTTTCTTGGTAATGTTCTACTTTATATGATGTGTCTGTATTTGCTTGCCAATTTGCTGTATATTCTCTATTTTCTATGCTTCCTTTTGTTATAACTGTTGAAACATTTGGCACACCTGGTGTTTGTGTAACACCTCCAAGTTTTGTTAATGTCCATCCTGTAAATGTATACCCTTCTCTTACTGGATTATTTAATGTTAATTTTTCTGTGTTTACTGTGTATGTGCTTGGATTTGTGAATCCTTCTTCTAATTCGCCATTATTTAATTCATAATTAATAGAATATATTATTTCTTTATAATATACTTTTATTATATTGTTTTCTGGTATTGTAGAAATTGTTAAAGGTGTTCCTTCTACTCCATTTGTTCCTTTTGTTAAATCAACTTCATACCCTGTTTTCGTATTTGTTGTTATTCTTCCTGAAATATTTGCTGTTGTAATTGTGCTTAAATATGCTGATTGTAGTGTGTTTGTTCTTCCTTCATCTTTTACATCATTATAATAATATTCTATTGTGTAATTATATTGATTTGGTGTTTTACTTGCACTTGGTGTTAATGTTATATCTGCTTTTGGCATTGTAATACTTGTTGTTTGGTTTGTATTGTTTGGCACTAAACTTGTATTACTTGATGTCCATCTTATAAATGCGAAAGTATATCCAGTTTCTGTTTGAAGTATTGAATTAATATTAATATTTTGGCCAAATTTAAATGTTGCTTCCATTGTTCCAGTTACTGGGGCTCCAATTACTTCTTGTAATTGTACTCCGTCTCCCAAACCAGTATTTCCTTGACCTCCAACACTTTGAATGTTTGCACCTGGTATTAATGTTATTTTATATTCTTCTCTTGAATAATATAATTTTAACACTAAATTTCCATCTGGAGAGATTGTTCCTGATGCAATTCTATCTGTGTGTGTTGTGTTCTCTGTGTAACCATCATATGATTTTTGTGTTGCTGCTACAATTGTATTTGTTTCTCCAACTAAATTTTCTGTTTCGTAAAGAGAATATGTTCCATCTATGTTTTCTTGGTAATGTTCTACTTTATATGCTGTGTCTGTATTTGCTAGCCAATTTGCTGTGTATTCTCTATTTTGCATGCTTCCTTTTTCTATTGTTACTAAAGTATTTGGCTCTCCAGGAATTTGTAAAATTCCATTTAATTTTGTTAATGTCCATCCTGTAAAAGAAAAACCTTCCCTTATCGGATTATTTAATATTATATTTTCTGAATTTATTGTGTATGTTTCAGGGTTTGTTATACCTTCTTCTAATTGACCTCCATCTAAAACATAATTAATAGAATATATAATTTCTTTATAATATACTTTCATAATATTGTTTGCTGTTGTTGTTGTTATTGTAAGAGGTACTGCTTGTAGTCCATTTGACTCGTATCTATCTAATTCATATCCTATTATTACTTTGTTTGGTGCTTTAGTACTTGGATATGTTACATTACTTGCATATTGAGCTGTTGATGTTACTGTTTTTGTATCATCTATTATATTGTTATAATAGTATTCTACAGTGTAGTTATAATTATTAAGTGTTCTAGTTGCAGTTGCAGTAAGAGTTACATCTCCTTTTGGCATTCCAATTATAGCATTAATATTTGCTTGATTTGTTAATATATCAGGATCATTTGATGTCCATCTTACAAAAGTATATGTGTATCCTTCTTGGTTTCCTAGTGTTGCAACAATGTTTATTTGCTCACCATGTTTGTAATATTTTTCAACTGTTATTCCTGTTGTTTCAGAGTTAGAAACTGATGTTGTATTTGTTCCTGCTATTAATGTTAATCTATATGTTTGTCTAGAATAATATAGTTTTAATATTAGATTTCCATCTGGTGAAATTGTTCCTGTAGCAACTCTATCTGTGTGTGTTGTGTTCTCTGTGTATCCATCATATGTTTTTTGTGTTGCTATTGCTGTTGTATTTGTTTCTCCCGAAAGATTTTCTGTTTCATAAACTGAGTATGTACCATCTAAGTTTTCTTGGTAATGTTCAACTTTATAAGCAGTATTTGAATTAGCCATCCAGTTTGCTGTATATTGTCTATTTTCTATACTTCCTTTTGTTATAACAGTTGCAATGTTTGGCGCTCCTGGTGTTTGTATTGCTTCGCCAAGCTTTGTTAATGTCCATCCTGTGAAAGTATATCCTTCTCTTATTGGATTATTTAAAGTTATATTTTCTGAGTTTACTGTATATGTTGATGGATTTGTATCCCCTAAATCTAAAGCTCCGTCATTTAAAACATAATCAATAGAGTATATTATTTCTTTATAATACACTTTTATTATATTGTTTTCTGCTATCTCAGTAATTGTTAAAGGTGATCCTTCTACTCCATTTGTTCCTTTTGTTAAATCTAATTCATATCCTATTACTAATTTTTCTGGTGCCCCTGCACTTGGATATGTTATAACACTTGCAAATTCAGCACTTTCAGTAATTGTTGCTGTATTATTTATTACATTATCATAGTAGTATTCTACTGTATAATTATAATTATTTATTGTTCTAATTGCTGTTGCAGTAAGTGTTATGTTTCCTTTTGGCATTGTAATACTTGTTGTTTGGTTTGTATTATTTGGTAGTAAACCTGTACTATCTGATTCCCATTGTTCAAATGTAATTGTATATCCTGTTTCTGTTTGTAATACAGAATTAATATCCACATTTTGTCCAAATTTAAATGTAGCTTGAACAGTTCCTGGTACTGGTGCTAAGGCTACCGGTTGTAATTGAACTCCGTCTCCAAGACCAGAATTCCCTTGACCTTCAACTGATTGTACATTTGCACCTGGTATTAAAGTTAAGTTGTATTCATTTCTTGAATAGTAAACTTTTAATACAAGATTTCCATCAGATGTTATAGTTCCTGAAATAACTCTATCTGCATGTGTTGTATTCTCTGTGTATCCTTCATATGTCTTAACCATTGCTGCTACAGTTGTATCTGTTTCTCCAAATAAATTTTCTGTTTCAAATACTGTGTAAGTTCCATCTATATTTTCTTGGTAATGTTCTACTGTATAGGCTGTATCTGTGTTTGCTTGCCAATTTGCTGTGTATTCTCTATTTTCTATACTTCCTTTTGTTATAACTGTTGCCAGATTTGGCGCTCCTGGTGTTTGTGTTGCTTCTCCAAGCTTTGTTAATGTCCATCCTGTGAAAGTATAGCCTTCTCTTATTGGATTATTTAAAGTTATATTTTCTGAGTTTACTGTGTATGTTAATGGATTTGTATCCCCTAAATCTAAAGCTCCATCATTTAAAACATAATCAATAGAGTATATTATTTCTTTATAATACACTTTTATTATATTGTTTTCTTCTATCTCAGTAATTGTTAAAGGTGATCCTTCTACTCCATTTGTTCCTTTTGTTAAATCTAATTCGTATCCTAATATTAATTTTTCTGGTGCTTCATTACTTGGATAAGATATTTGTTCTCCAATCAGACCCACTCCATATGTGGTTTGCGCTATATCAATTTCATTATCATAATAATATTCGATCGTATATTGTCCAACTGTTATTTCTTTTGTAACTATTAATGATGATATTGCTGATCTATTTCCCTTCTCTCCATATGTATAGGCTGATATTTTATAAACACCATCTTCTGTTATTGTTACTTCACTTCCACTTTCTATTTCTTGATAAGGGATTTCATTAGTAGAACCTTCGATTTTATATAGTGTTTTTTGTGCATTAATCTCATTTTCAGTAATTCTTATTGTAATAGTATCTTCATAAGAATTTGTATCATTGTTATAAGTTCCACCTACAACTTCTATTTTTGGT